>Ga0209810_1000007_pt1 | contig 894281 bp, 893 predicted proteins | sample Coa_R1_7_FD_187159 | JGI IMG/M metagenome (GOLD analysis project Ga0209810, IMG submission 187159) | Surface soil microbial communities from Centralia Pennsylvania, which are recovering from an underground coalmine fire - Coalmine... | ecosystem: Environmental > Terrestrial > Soil >... | reverse complement strand
GGCCCTCGGGTCACGAGCGAGCAAAGCGGAGCGGTCGCACGTGACCAGGCGCCGCGCAGCGGCGCCGAGCAACAGGTCAGGCCCGAAGAGCCAGACCCCGGATTCGCCGGGGTCTGACCCCGCCAGGGTCTGACCCCGCTGGTGGAACGCGCCCCGGGGGCGTCACCCCTCGAAATCGATCGAGGCGTGCGTGGGGCGCGTGCGCAGCGCGAGCTCGGCGGCTCGGTCGAGCACGTCGAGCGCGCGCGCGTCGGCGCCCGTCCGGCGGAGCAGCGCCGCCCAGGCGCGGGCGGCCGAGCTCGCCTCGCGCCAGCGCACCTCGTCGCAGAGCACGTCGACGGCCTCGGCGAACGTACGGTCGGCGGCGTCTGCGTCGCCGCACGCGTCGAGGCCCTCGGCGAGCGCCCAGAGCGCCTCGCCCCGGGCTGCGCCGTACTGGTCGCCGATCAAGGCGAGCGCCTCGCGCGCGAGCTCGACCGCCGCATCGCCCTCCGCAAGCCGTGCCGCTGCGCGCGCCGCCTCCACCTTGAGGAGCGCGACGTCGTGCGCGTTCGGGTTCTCGCCGAAGAGCTCTTCGGCACGGCGCAGCTGGTCGCGCGCGCCGACGGGATCGCCTGACGAGTTCATGATCCACGCCGCCAGCACGTGGGCCCGCGCCGCCTGCAGATCGTCCTCGGTCGCCTCGAGCAGCGCAATCGCGCGGCGCGCATACCGGAGCGCCGCGGCCGACCGCCCTTCCATCTCGGACACCCGCGCGAGCGACCACAGCACGCGGATCCGCATGAACGGATCCGCGTTGACGACCTGCGCCTGCAGCGCATCCCGAAGGAGCTGCTCGGCGTGGAGCAGGTCGCCGGCGTCGCTGAGCGCGTAGCTGAGCATGATGCGATAGCGAAGCGCGGTCGCGCTGTCGTCGGGCGCCGCGCTCTCGACCTGCTCAAGGCAGCGCTCGTACAGCCGGATCGCCGCGCCCGGATCGCCGAGCGCGCTGTAGGCGCGGCCGAGCGTCGCGTAGACGTCGAGGCGGACGAGCGGCGAGGGCGGGTCGAGCGCGAGCGCAGCCTCGATCTCCGTAACGGCGCCCGCGCGGTCTCCGCGTTCGTCTGCGACGAGACCGAGCGCGACATGTGCCCGGGCAGCCTGTGCATGGTCGCTCGCTGCATGCGCGGCGGCGAGCAGCGCGCGCAGCTCGGGCTCCGCGTCGGCCGAGCCCGCGAGGCGCAGAGCGAGCTCCGCGTCGGCGAGCCGCAGCTCGCGCGCCTCGCCCTCGTCCAGGTCACGGCCGGTCTCGAGATAGTCGGGCGAGACGCCGAGCTTTGCCGCGAGCCGTCGGAGCGCCTTGACGGACGGCTGCCGGCTTCCCGCCTCGATCCGTGAGATGTACGCGTACGAGACGCCCTGCACGGCGAGCTCCCGCTGCGACAATCCGCGTTCGAGCCGGAGCCTGCGGAGCCGGTCGCCGATCGTCTCCCGGCCTGGCTCGCTCATCGTGCTCCGATCTTGACGACCGGAGCGCGGCCTGTCAACACTTGGCAATCTCCTGCTCTGCGGCAGCTCGATTCGACACCTTCTCGTCCACGACGACGCGCGAAAGGAGGTGTCCCATGCGCTACGCGCACCTGTTCCTTGTGCTCGCGTTCGCCGCGGCGGCGGCCCTGCTGCTCGCCGAAGGCATCGTCGGCCCCTTCTAGGCCTCGCCGACGCCGCGCCGGGGGCGCGGAGCGACGTCCTGCTCCCGCCCCCGCGCACCTCCCCCGCCCGGGGGATGTTGACTGCGCCTCGTCCGTGCTAGCGTTTGTCAACGAAAAGGGTTGCGCCCGACCGCGCTGCCGCACACAGCCCGGCCGGAACCATGCTCGCCAAGCCGCGCGCTCCCTCCACGGACGGCCCGCTCCGGCGGGCCGTTTCGTGGTCCGGCTCAGGCCGTCGGGTAGGGGTGATGCCGCGAGCGGTCGCCTGCCTCCCACGTCTCTCTCAATCCCGGCGCCGTGGGATCCCAATCGGGTCGGATCTCCCTCGTGATCTCGCGCAGGTCGCGGCGCAGCTCGTCCGTCGAGGGCCGGCCCCAAAACCAGTAGCCGTTGTAGATGCACCTTGCGAGAGGACGAGGATCAGCGGGTCCCGCCCCTGCAGGTCGCTCAGCTTCCGCCGCGTCTTCGTGTGATCCGTGAGCTCGTAGTCGGAGAAGGTCGCCGCGGGAACGATGTCGGCCCGCACTACGCCGGTGTATCCAGAACCGCGCTGCAGCACCGCGCCAGCAGCGCTCGAGTGCGCTGGGCAAGCGCCGTGCTCCCCTTGCGTTCGTAGAGCGCGAGCGCCTGCCCGAGCGCCTCGGACGCATCGTCGGCGGAGCCCGCGGCCACGAGCACCTCGCCGAGCACGCGCCTGGCATCGGCCTGCGCCGTCGTGAAGTCGGTCGCGCCCACGAGCTTCACGGCGTTTCGCGCGGCCGCGATCGCATCCTCGTGGTCGCCGCGGGCCGACGCAACCCGCGCGCGGACGAACTGCACGACGACGAGCGTCGAGAAGTCCGCGCCGGTCGCGCCCGCGAGCTCGTACGCCTCCTCCGCCAGGCGGAGCGCCTCCTCGGTACGCCCCTGCTCGAGCACCGCCTCGGCCAGGAGCGCCGTGATCATCGAGCGGTAGCCGTCCTCGCCGATCCGCCCGAGCGCGCTGTAGCCGGCGCGGAGCTCGCGCTCGGCGGCTGCGAAATCGCCGGCGAGGAGCTCCGCCGGTCCGGTCTGGTTGGCGAGGGTCATCACGGCGAGCCGCCAGCCCTGCCGCTCGAAGTGCGCCCGCGCGCGCGCATAGAGCTCGCGCGCGTCGCCGAACCGGCCCTGGGCCGCCGCCGCGTCGGCGAGCGTCGGGATGCCGAGGATCGCGCCGCGGGGGCCGAGCCGCTCGCGTTCCGGCGCGACGCGCTCCGCCACGAACCGCTCGACGTGGCGCCACGGCGTCCGTCCGAAGACGAGTGCGCGCACCATTCCCGCAAGCGCCTCGGCCTGGAGGCGTCGGTCGTCGCCGCGACGCGCGTGCTCGAGCGCTCGCGCGGCATTGCGGTACTGCTCGGCCGCCCGGCCTGCCCAGAAGTGGCGCCAGCCGAGCGTGACGTACGCCCGCGCGAGCCCACGGTCGTCGCCGAGCTGCTCGAGCACGGGGATCACCGCGAGGGTCTCCTCCTCGATCGCCCGCAGCCCCTTCGCCCCGTCGGCGTGCCCGCGCAGATGCGCGCGAAGCAGCCGTCCGTGTGCGGCCGTCGCGGCGCGCCCGGCCCGCTCGCCGAGCTCCACGGCTTCTGTGAGGACGACGTCGGCGCGCTCGAGCTCCCCGACGTCGTAGAGCGCGCGACCGAGCAGCGGCAACAGCCGCACGCGCCCGATGTCGTTCGTCTCCATCAGCCCCGCCGCGCGGCCGAGCAGGTTCGCCGCGGCCGGGGCGTCCTCGCGCTCGAGCGCGAGCGCTCCCGCCGCGGCGAGGCGCTCGGCGGCGCGACCCGCGATCGCCGCCCCGTCGAGCCCGAGCTCCCGGCGGTACTGCGCGGCTTGCTCGAGGTGATAGCCGACGAGCTCGGCCAGCTCGACGAGGTCGACGCGGCGGCTCTCGAGCGAATCGGCGAACCGCAGGTGGAGGTCGGCCCGGGTCGCCTTCGCAAGCCCGGCGTAGGCGGCATCGCGGATCAGGCCGTGACGGAAGCGGAACGCCTGGTCTCCTTTTAGATAGGAGACGTCCTCCGGGCGGATGATCTGCTTCCGCACGAGCCCCATCAGGTCGGCGCCCGTCACCTCGGGCGCGAGCTCCTCGACCGTGCTGCGGTGGAAGATCGCGCCCTCGATCGAGGCCCGCTCTGCCGCCACGCGCTCGGGCGGCGTCAGCAGGTCGAGCCGCGCTGCGAGCAGCGCATGGATCGTCGGCGGCACGTCGACCTCGCCGCACGCCACCTCGCGGAGCATCGCGACCATCTCCTCGACGAAGAGCGGGTTGCCTTCGGCGATCTCGAGAATCCGCTTCCGGACGGCCTCCTCCTGCGCCTGCTCGAGCAACCCGTCGAGCAGCGCCTCGGAGGCGTCGCTGCGCAGCGGCTCGAGCAGAAGCGTCAGCGCGTTGAACTTGCCGCCGCCCCAGCCGGGCCTCAGGTCGAGCAGCTCGGGCCGCGCGAGGCAGAGCAGGAGGATGGGCGCGCCGCGGCTCCAGTCGGCGACGTGCTCGACGAGCTCGAGGAACGTCGGCTCGGCCCAGTGGATGTCGTCGAAGACGACGACGAGCGGACGATCCGCCGCAGCCGCTTCGAACAGGCTGCGGACGGCGACGGCGATCTCGTCGGTCGAGGCGGGGACGTCGTCGCCGAGCAGCGAGCGGAGTGCCTCGCGCGTCGACGGCTCGAGCTCCCATCCATCCGGCTGCAGCTGCTTCACCACCGCGACCACGGGCCAGTAGGTGATGCCATTGCCGTACGACAGGCAGCGCCCCTGGACGACCCGGGGCTGCTCGAGGCCCGAGAGGAACTCGCGCGCAAGCCGCGACTTCCCGATCCCCGCCGGGCCGAGCACCGTCACGAGATGGCACGTCCGGTCGCCGGCGGCGAGCTCGTACGCCTCGCGGAGCAGACGGAGCTCGCGGTCGCGCGAGACGAAGAGACCGTCGATCCGACGCGCGACCGGCGTGTCGCCCGTGACCGAGACGAGCCGGTAGGCGGCGACGGTCTCCGTCTTGCCCTTCAGCGCGAGCGGCTCGAGCGCCTCGACCTCGACGGCGTCGCGGATCAGGCGGACGGTCGCATCGCCGAGCACGGTCTCTCCCGGCGCCGCAGCCTGCTCGAGCCGGGCGGCGACGTTGACCGGGTCGCCGGTCGCAAGGCGCTCGTCGGTCCCGGTCACGACCTCGCCGCTGTTGATCCCGATCCGCCCCTGCAGCCCGAGCTGGGACATCGCCCGCTGCATCTCGGTCGCCGCACGCGCTGCGCGGAGCGCATCGTCCTCGTGGACGGCGGGGATCCCGAAGACCGCCATCACGGCGTCGCCGATGAACTTCTCGACCATCCCGCCGTGGGCCTCCACGATCCACTTCATCTGCTCGAAGTAGCGGGCGAGGAGCCGCCGGAGCGGCTCGGGGTCGAGCGCCTCGCCGAGCTCGGTCGAGCCCGTGATGTCGCAGAAGAGGATCGTGACCGTCTTCCGCTGCTCGGTCGTCGGCTCCGGCGCGCCGAGCGGCGACCCGCAGGTGTCGCAGAAGCGGGCTTCGGTGCGGTTGTCGGTGCCGCACGTCGGGCAGACCACGACCTCCCAGGCTAGACCGCGGAAGCCTTATTTACAACGGGTCAACGGCGCCGGTCACGCCGAGGGGCCTGCCCCGGTCAGCTCGCGACGAGCTCGGCTTCGAGCGCGGCGTAGGCGATGAAGCCGGCGCCGACGATGCCGGCCTTCGTCCCGAGCTCGGCGGGGACGATCTCGAAGATGCTCCGGCCGGGCTCGAGCGACTCGCGGCGGGCCACCTCGTACGCAGGTTCGATCAGGTACTGCCACGCGGCGGCGCCGAAGCCGCCGCCGATCACGACTCGCTCGAGGTTGAAGAGGTTGACGAGGGTTCCGACGCCGGCCCCGAGGCGGTACCCGATCTGGCGGAGGACGTCGAGCGCGGTCTCGTCGCCCTCGTCGGCGAGCCGGACGAGGCGGTGTGCGTCGGCGGCCTCGCCGAACGCGTCCTCCGCGAGCAGCGTCGCCGCATGGCCCGAGCAATGCGCCTCGAGGTGCCCGCGCCCGGTGCACGTGCCCTGGCACGGCCGTCCGTCGTACTCGACGACGATGTGCCCGATCTCCGCCGCGGCCCCCGTGCCGCCGTTGTACGGGCGGCCGTCGAGGATCAGCCCGCCGCCGACGCCGGTGCCGAGCGTCAGGATCGCCATCTCGGTCGTGCCCCGCCCCGCGCCGACCTTCCACTCCGCGATCGCCGCGACGTTGGCGTCGTTGTCGATCGCACACGGCATCCCCCACCGCTCGCGCATCCGGTCGCGCAAGGGGACGCCCTCGAGCGGGATGTTCACCGAGGAGACGACGCTGCCCCTGATCTTGTCGACGCGCGACGGGACGCCGAAGCCGATCGCTCGGACGCGGTCGTCCAGCACGGCCTCGACGGCCCGGTCGAGTCCGCCGAAGAGGGCGTCGGTCGACTCGAGCGGCGTCTCGACCTCGTGGTGGCGCTCCACCTCGCCGTCCGGCGCGACGAGCCCGGCGAGGATCTTCGTTCCGCCGACGTCGACCCCGACGACGTGCGTCATACGAAGGCCGGCGTCCGGATCAGGTGCGACTTGGCGAGCGAGTGGCGGGTCTCGATGCGGCGCGTCGTGCCCGAGCGCGAGCGAAGGACGATCGAGTCCGTAATCGCGTAGTCGCTCGTGAAGCGGACGCCGCGAAGGATCGCGCCGCTCGTGACTCCCGTCGCCGCCACGAAGATGTCCTCGCCGCGCACGAGGTCGTCGGTCGTCAGCACGGCGTCGACGTCGTAGCCGGCCTCCTCGAGCTTCCTGCGGTCCTCGTCGTGCCGCGGCCAGAGCCGCGCCTGCATCGCACCGCTCAGGCATTTGATCGCCGCGGCGCCGATCACGCCCTCGGGCGTGCCGCCGACGCCCATCACGAGATCGACGTCGTCGAGGTCGCCGTGCGCCGCCGCGATCGTCGGCGCCACGTCGCCGTCGCGGATCAGGCGCACGCGCGCGCCGGCCTCGCGCAGCTCGGCGATCAGCGCCTCGTGCCGCTCGCGCTCGAGCACGTACACGACGATCTCCCGCGGATCCTTGCCCTTCGCCTCGGCGACGTTGCGGACGTTCTCGGTCGGGCTCGCGTCGATGTCGATCGCATCCGCCGCGTCCGCACCGGTGACGATCTTGTTCATGTAGAACGCGGCGCCGGGGAAGTAGAGGCTGCCGCGCTCGGCGGCCGCCATCACCGCGATCGAGTTCGGCTGCCCGTACGCCGCGAGCCGCGTCCCCTCGACGGGATCGACGGCGATGTCGACCTCCGCGCCGGTGCCGTCGCCGACCCGTTCGCCGTTGTAGAGCATCGGCGCCTCGTCCTTCTCCCCTTCGCCGATCACCACGACGCCGTTCATCGCCACGGTCCCGAGCACGGCACGCATGCCGTCGACGGCGCCCTGGTCGGCACCTTCCTTGTCGCCGCGGCCGACCCAGCGCGCGGCGCCGATCGCGCCCGCCTCCGTCACGCGCACGAGCTCGAGCGCGAGATTCCGATCGGGGCGACGTCCGCTCATGCGTAGAGGAGCTGCATCTCGGTGAGCGGCCGCGCCTCGTAGTCGCCGGCGTGTCCTGCCTGCCCGAACTGCGTCATCCGCTCCGCGACGACAGCCTGCATCGCCGCGCGGCCCTCCTTGAGGTACGAGCGCGGGTCGAACTCGCCGGGATGCTCGCTGAAGACCTTCCTGATCGCGCCTGTGATCGCGAGGCGCAGGTCGGTGTCGACGTTGATCTTGCGGACGCCGTGCCGGATCCCCTGCTGGATCTCCTCGACCGGAACGCCCCATGTCGGCTTGATGTCGCCGCCGTGGGCGTTGATCACGTCGACGAGCTGCTTCGGAACCGACGAGGAGCCGTGCATGACGAGATGCGTGTCGGGAAGGCGGCGGTGGATCTCTTCGATCACCTCCATCGCGAGCACGTCGCCGGTGGGCGGCTTCGTGAACTTGTACGCGCCGTGACTCGTCCCGATCGCCACCGCGAGCGCGTCGATGCCGGTGCGCTCTACGAACTCGACCGCCTGGTCGGGATCGGTGAGGTGGACCTCGCCGGAGCCGACGCCGTCCTCGATCCCCCCGAGCGTGCCGAGCTCGCCCTCGACGCTGACGCCGCGCGGGTGCGCGTACTCCACGACCGTGCGCGTGACCTCGACGTTGTACTCGAAGTCGGACGGCGTCTTCCCGTCGGAGAGGAGCGACCCGTCCATCATCACGCTCGTGAAGCCGAGCTCGATCGCGGAGATGCACGTCTCGGGCGAGTTCCCGTGATCCTGGTGCAGCGCGACCGGAATCTCCGGATAGAGGTCGACCGCCGCCTGCATCAGCGCGATCAGGAAACGGTCGTTCGTGTACGAGCGTGCGCCGCGCGACGCCTGGATGATCACGGGCGACCGCGTCTCGTGCGCCGCGGCCATGATCGCCTGGATCTGCTCCATGTTGTTGACGTTGAACGCGCCGACGCCGTAACCGCCGGCGGCGGCCTCGTCGAGCAGCTGGCGGAGCGAGACGAGCGGCATTGCCTAGGGGACGCTAAAACGCCCGGGTGCCCGGGTCAATGGGCCGGAGCAGGCGCGGGGACGCCTTCGACCGGCACCGGCTGCGTCGCCGTCGGCGCCGGCCCGAGCAGCGACCGCAGTGACCACACCTTCACCTTCTCGTTCCGGCCGCGCACCTCGAGCTCGGCGACGAAGACGAGGTCGTCCGGCTCCTCGTGGAGCAGCTCGCGCGTCGAGTCGGCCAGGAAGAGCGGGAAGGGCGTGCCCTTGGTCATGCCTTCGAGCCGCGACGCGGTGTTCACAGCGTCGCCGATCATCGTGTAGTCCATCCGCTGCTCGGAGCCGAGCGTGCCGCACATGATCTGGCCGCTGTTCAGGCCGATGCCCATGCGGAAGCCGTCGCCGTAGCCCTGCGCGCGGATCCACTCGTTGAAGCGCGGCAGCCGCTCGTGCAGGATCTCGCGCGACGCGGCGAGCGCGCGGTCGGCGTGGTCGGGCTGGTCGAGCGGCGCGCCGAAGACGGAGATGATGCCGTCGCCGAGGTAGGAGACGAGCGTGCCGCCGTGGTCGAGGATCGCCTGCGAGACCTCGCCGAAGTACGTGTTGAGGATGGTGAAGACCTCCTCCGCCGGCTTGTCCTCCGAGAACGTCGTGAAGCCGCGCATGTCCGTGAAGAGGAGCGTGCACAGGCGGAGCTTGCCGCTCAGGCGCAGCCCGTCCTTCGCCTCGGCGAGCACCTCGTCGACCACCGCCTCGGGGACGAAGCGGCCGAACACGTCGTGGATCCGCTGGCGTTCGAACGCTTCGAGCAGCGCGTTGACGGCGATGCAGCCGAAGAGCGAGATCGCGAGGGCGAGCAGCGGGTAGACGAACGCGACGACGCGACCGTGATCGAACGCGAGCTGGACGCCGACGGCGAAGAGCGCGCCCGCCGCGATCGACGCCAGCACCGTCCAGGCGGTCGAGAGGCGCCGGGCGAGCACCGGCACGCTCATCGCGAGGAGGATGATCAGGAGCGCGTTCACCCAACCGGAGACGCTCCTCAGCGGGAAGCCGTGCAGCGCCGTCCAGATCGCGTTCGCCTGCAGCTCCGGGCCGGACATGAGCTCGCTGCCGGAGACGGAGGTCGAGTGGACGTCCTGGAGCGACGGCGCCGTCGGACCCACGACGACGACCTTGCCGCGGAAGAAGTCCTTCGGGAAGCGGCCGTGCAGCACCCGGGAGAACGAGATGCCCGCGATCGTCCCCGGCGGGCCGACGTAGTCGATCCAGGCGCCGGAGCCCGGCACCGCCGAGGGCGAGATCGTGCGGCCGAGCGCGTACTCGGCGGCCGTCACGGCGAACGTCTTCAGGCCCTGGATCTCGTAGAGCATCTTCCGCGCGACGTCGCCCGCATCGGTCGGGATGAGCGCGTTCGCGGCGACGGCGTGCGCCTGGCGGAGGTTGGCATCTCCGCCGAGGACGTTCGTGCCGCCGTGCGCGTTCACCTCGGTCGTCGCGAAGACGACGTTCCGCGCGCGCCTCGCCGCGTTCCAGAGCGCGAGGTCGTCGCGCGTATCGGTCGGCTCCGTGAACTGGATGTCGTACGCGATCACCTTGGCGCCCGCCTTCCGCAGCTCGTCGATCACGCGCGCGTGGTACCGGCGCGGGAACGGCCAGCGCACCGGCAGCTGGCCGGGGCCGAAGGTGAACGCGTCGATCTCGACGAGCCGGATGTCACTCGGCGTGCCCTGCGATCCGCGGATCGCGAACCGCACGTCGACCGTGCTCTGTTCTTGCGAGCTCATCAGCCCGAGTTGCTGCACGCCGAAGGCGATCGCCGCAGCGGCGATCCCAACGCCCAGGAAGAGCCCGAGCGGAAGCCGGTTCAGAGCTTTCTGCACGTTCTATTCGCGCGCTATTCGCGCCCGGCGAGCGCCTCCGCAAGTGTCGGGTTCTTGACGGCAAAATGCTGCCACGTTTCGCCGTGCCGTTCCAGCCAGGTTTTGAACTGCGCCTCGCTGACGAAGAGCTCGTGCGCCCAGGTCAGCCCCCTCTCGCGAATCGACGCCGGGGTCTGCGTCTTCGTCGACTGGTGCCTCTTGACGGTCGGAGGCTTGAATGCCGTTTGCTTCGGCTGTGCGAGGTAGCTCTGGCCGGGCTGGAGGGTGACCGTCGTCGACTTCACGAGATCGTCGACGGTCACGACGTCGTCGACCGCCGTCGTCAGCGTGCCGTCGCAGCGATCCTGCTCCAGCCAGATCGTGCCTCGAATCGTCGCCGCGCTGTAGCGTCCCTGCGTCGTAAACAGGCCGTGCGCCTTACCCCAGAGCTGCCGAACCGGCGTCTGGTTCTTGCCGGACAGGCGGCGCGGAGAGCCGCAGACGGAGAAGTCGCCCTGAACGAGCGTCAGCGTCACGCCGGCGCCCGCCTGCGCCGGCTGATCGATCCGGAACGCTGCCGAGATGGTTCCGGCGGCCGCCGAGCTCCCGAGCGACTGCGCTCGCCGCTGCGGGCTCGGCTGGAGGTTCCCGAACGTCCCGAAGCCGCCGTCGAAGTCGGTGATCGTGATCGTCCCGTTCGTGACGTCGACGGTGTCGCCGGCGTGCACGACGACCACCTGGTCCGGGGTCACCGGCTGTCCGTCGATCGTCACCGTCCCGGTGGCGATCGCGTTGAAGGTTCCCGGCTGCGCGGGCTTCGGCGGTGCGGGCGGCGCCGCGTCCTGCGGGATCACGGACGTCGTCGCCGACGCAGTGTTGTTCGCCGGGTTCGTGTCGTAGTCGCCCTGGACGGCGGCGCTTTGCGTCACCGTGCCGGCTCCGGTGGTCGCGACGACGATCGCGACGGTCGCCGAGCTGCCGCTCGCGAGCGTGCCCACGAAGCACGTGATCTTGCCGGTGCTCGTCGACGCGGTGCAGTCGTTGCCGTTCGAGAGAGTCGCAGAGACGAAGGTCGTGCCCGCGGGGATGGGCGACGTGAGCTCGACCCCCGTCGCCGTGTCCTTGCCCCCGTTCTCGATCATGTCGACGAACGTGATGTTGCCGCCTGCGCGAACGTAGCTTGGGCCGGCGGCGGAGACGGAGACGTCGCTCTGCGGCGGCGGCCCCGCCGCCGGCGGCGTGTTCGCAGGCGGGTTCACAATCGTGCTGATCGGCGTTGCGCAGGACGGATCGAATGCACCCTGCCACGTGAGCTTGACGACGACCTGCTGCGGCTTCGCGTTGTCGCCCGTGTCGAGCGTGATCAGGAACTGCGGCAAACCCGCATCGGTGTTCAGGTCGAGCGTCGTGAGGTCGGCGACGCCGTTCGCGTCGAGCGGAACGGCGTCCGCACCCGGAATCGGATTCCCGGACGGATCCTGGAACGCAACCGTGCCGCTCTGGTACGTCCCGGGTGCCGGCTGCGTCACCTGGAGCGAGGCGTACCGGCCGGGTGTGCAGCGGGGCGCGCTCACGACGAACGACGACGCGAGGACGCGGATCGGTCCCTGGCCGCAGGCGCCGCCCGTGAAGGCATCGAAGTTCTGGATCTGCGAGCTTCCGTTGTCGGCGTTGACCCAGATGCACGTCGGCCGCTGCGGGTCGGCGTTCACCGTGTACAGGTATCCGAGGCCGGGCAGCGCGTGCGGGAAGTTCGCGCATTGCGCTCCGATGTTGTAATCGAAGCAGCGCACGTTGTTCGTGTTGCCGTTCGGGACGTAGATGCGCGGGCCGATCACGAGAGCCGGACCGTTCCACCCGTCGCTCGGCGGCGAGATTGCGTCGACGAGGCCGGCAGGCGTCGCGACGCTGTTGCCGGAGAGGTCGTAGCACGGGACGTCGTACGTCGGCAGGCACACACCGGTGACGATCCCCGATGGGTTCATCAGCGGGAACGGCGCGCCCGCCCGGCTCACGTAGCTCGAGCCGGAACCGATTGCCACCGGTTCCCACCCGGCGCACGTCCCGTCGGCCGTCGACGGATCGAAGCAGTCGAGCTCGTCCCTGCCGTCGATCGTGATCGGGATGAACATCCGCCCTGCCATCGCCGCCGTCGCGGGCGACGGGAAGGTGCCGACCGAGACCGTCCCCTCGCTCATCTGCACGGCGTACGGCTGGTTCGCGCACGCGGCGTCCGTCACGAGGTCGAAGCAGAGGACCTTGTTCTCCGCGCCGTTTGTCCCGTCGCTGAAGTAGTTGAACGCGTACCACTTGGAACCGATCTGCACCGGATCGCTGATGCCGCTCGTGTCGTCGGCGCCGACGGACTCATCCGGCCCGGTCAGTGCCGTGAAGCCGCAGAACGGCCCGGTCTGCGTGCCGACCGCCGTCGTGTCGAAGCAGACGACGCCGCCGGTGCCGTCGTCCCGCGTCGCGTAGACGTAGAGCTTCCCGGTGTTCGGATCGAGATAGAGCCCGGGCTGGCCCGAGCTCGAGAAGCCGAAGCTGCCGTCGCCGTCGGGCTGGCGCAGGACGATGGGAGCCCAGCACGGCGACGCGTCGATCTGCTTGTGGCACGCCACGACGAGCTCGGAGTCGTGGTGGAAGACGTTGTACTGGGCATCCGGCGAGAGGGCGATCCCCCAGCCGTCTCCCCCGCCCTGGCCGGCGAAGTTCGACGCCGGCGGCACCGGAATGACCTGCGTGCCCGTGAACGTGACGCTGTCATCCGCGCTGGCGCTCGCGGCGAAGACCGGCACGAGCAGCAGCACTGCGAACACGACGAAGCGTCCAATGCGTGCACGCGTACGCAGGCGTCTGCGACGCACTCCGACGGCCATTCGGTTGCCCCCTTCTCCCCAGCTTGACCGACGGACTGTGGCAGCAACGTCCGCCGGTTACAAGACTGACAACCGAAACCTGGAAGATCGGACAGGCGGGCTCGACTGCCCGATTCTCGCTCAGCCGCGCGCGGTGAGCGCTCCCGCGAGGTCCGGATGGTTCGAGGCGAACTGGTTCCACGTTGCCCCGCGCTGCACGAGCCACGTCGTGAAGTCCGCCCGCGTGAGGAACGTCTGGTTCCCCCAGATCAGCCCGTTCCTCGCCACGGTCGCCGCGGTCTGCGTGAGCAGCCCGTGCCCGCTCTTCTTCGTCGCCGGCGGCTTGAACGCGGCCTGTTTCGGTTGCGCGAGATAGCTCTGGCCCGGCTGCAGGGTGATGGTGGTGTTCTTGACGAAGTCGACGACGTCGACGACGTCGTCCACGGCGGTCGTCAGCGAGCCGTCGCAGCGGTCCTGCGTGAGCCAGATCGTGCCTCGGATCGTCGCCGAGCTGTAGCGCGCCTTCGTCGTGAAGAGCCCGTGCGCCTTGCCCCACAGCTGGCGCACCGGTGTCTGCTTCGCCACCGCCGTGCGACGTGGGCTGCCGCACACGGAGAAGTCGCCCCCGCTCAGGGTGAGCGTCACGCCGGCTCCCGCCTGCGGAGCTTGCTGGATCGTGAAGATCGCCGGGATGGAAGCGGTCGCGCTCGGACCGCTCCGGGACTGCGACCGGCGCCGGGGGGTCGGCTCGACGTTGCCGAACGTCCCGGAACCGCCGTCGAAGTCGGTAATGGTGATCGTTCCGTTCGTGACGTCGACGACGTCGCCCGCATGCAGGACGAAGACCTGATCTGCCGCCACGGTGACGCCGTTGACCGTCACGGTGCCGGTTGCGATCGCGTTGAAGGTGCCCGGCTGAGCCGGCTTCGGCGGAGGCGGCGGTGCGGCATCGAGGGCGATGATCGGAGTCGTCGCGGAGGCGCTGTTGTTCGATGGGTTCGTGTCGTAGTCGCCCTGCACGGTCGCCGTCTGCGTCGCGGAGCCGGTCTGGTTCGCGGTGACGATGAACACCACCCCGGCCGATCCGCCCGGGCCGAGCGTGCCGACGAAGCATGTGACCGTGCCGGCGCCCGTCGTGCAGGTATTGCCATTCGAGAGCTTCGCCGAGACGAGGGACGTCCCGGCCGGCACGGGCGCCCGCAGCTCGACGCCGGTCGCGGCGTCGGGACCGTTGTTCGAGACGGTGTCGTCGAACGTGACGTTGCTGCCGACGCGCGCATATGCAGGACCGGTGACCGCGACGGCGACGTCCGACCTCGGCCCGGACGGCGACTGCGCCGTACTCGTCGCGGCGGTGGTGCCGGTCTCCGTCGAGCCGCTGGTCGCGGTCTCGGTCGACGTCGACGCCGGAGCCGTCCACGTTCGCGTCACGCTCTCTGAGGCAGTCCCGGTCGACACGGTGACGGTGTCATCGCCCGCATTCGTCCCGACGTAGCAGAATCGCGCGGTTCCGTCGCCGGCGGTCTGCACCGAGCCGCTGGTGCTGTTCGCGCCGGTCACCGTGAACGTGACCGTGGCTCCGGGAAGCGGAGCGCCGGAAGCGTCGCCGACGGTCGCCGTCACGCACTGCTGCGTTCCCACCGTGCCGCTGCCGGCCTTCGGGCTCGCGGTCAGCGTCGGCGGCGGCTGAGCCTGCGGCGTCCACGTTCGCATGGCGGTGTCCGACACGCCGCCCGCGCTCGCGGTCACGGTGTCGAAGCCGTCCTTCGCGCCTGCGTAGCAGAACTGCGCCGTCCCGTCCGCGCCCGTTGCCGCGAAGCCGGAGACGGCGTTCGCACCTGTCACCGTGAAGTCGACCCGGACGTTGTCGATCGGCGAACCGTTCTGATCCGCGACTGCCGCGTTCACGCACTGCGGCGTTCCGACCTGACCGCGACCGCTCTTCGGCGACGCCGTCACCTTCGCGACGCGGACCCACGTCCGCGTGACGCTGTCGGAGAATTCGCCTGCGGCAGCCCTCACGGTATCGGTGCCGGTATTCGCGCCCGCATAGCAGAACTGCGCGTTGCCGTCGCTATTCGTCGAGTCCTGGCCCTCGGCGCTGTTCGCACCGGTGACCGTGAAGTCGACCGCGACTACCTGCATCGGGCCGCCGTTCTGATCGGCGACCGCTGCGGTGACGCACTGCTCCGACCCGACGACCGCGCTTCCCGTCTTCGGGGTGGCCGTCACGGACGCGATCCGCGGCGGCTGCGGCGTCCAGGTCACCGACGCGCTGTCGGAGAGCCGGCCGACGGCGGCCGTCACCGTGTCTTTCCCGGCGTTCGTGCCCGTGTAGCAGAACTCGGCGATGCCGTCGCTGTTCGTCGACCTCTGGCCCTTCGTGCTGTTCGCGCCGCCGACCGTGAAGTCGACGGCGACGCCCGAGAGCGCCGCGCCGGCGTCGTCGGCGACCGCGGCATCGACGCACTGCTGCGTCCCGACCTCGGCCGATCCCTCGGGCCCGCTCGCGGTCACCGTCGCCGGCTGCGGCTGCTCGGTCGTCCCGGTGGTCGAGGTCGTCGGCGGGTTGACGACGGTCGCGGTGTCCGACTCACATGTCGGATCGAAGGTTCCGGTCCACGTCAGCTTCACCACCACTTGCTGCGCAGCGGCGGCGTTTCCGTCGAGCGTGATCAGGAATTGCGGCAGCCCGTTCAAGTTGAGGTCGGCGAGCGACGCGATGCCCGTCTTCGGGTCGATCTGAATCGCGGGAATCCCGGCGACGGGCTCGCCGGAGGAGTCCTCGATCTGGACGCTGCCGGACGCGTTTTCGGGCGAGACGACCTGCAGCGAGGTGTAGGAGCCCGGCGTGCACTGCGGCGCGTTGACGACGAAGGACGACGCGAGCACCCGTGTCTCGCCGTTTCCGCCGCCGCACCCCTCGCCGGAGAACGCGTCGAAGTTCTTGATCTCCCCGCTGTCGGAGTTGACCCAGAGACACGCCGGCCGCTGCGGGTCGACGTTCACCGTGTACAGCCCGCCGACCGTCCCGTCGAACGTGTTCGGGAAGTTCGAGCACTTCGTCATGGTGCTGTAGTCGAAGCAGTCGACCTCGCTCCAGATCGGGATGTAGATGCGCGCGCCGATCTGCACCGCCGGGCCGTTCCAGACGACCGACGAGCCGCCGCCGGCTCCGATCGCGCCGGCGAGGCCGGCCGGCGGGTCGACGGACGCACCGCTGAGGTCGAGACACTGCGGGCTCGAGGTCGGGAAGCAGAAACCCGTGGCCTTACCCGACGAATCGAGGACGGGAACCGGAGCACCGGCGTCGCCGACCGCGCCACCCGGAACCGGCGCCGGCCAATCGCCGCTACAGGCAGTGCCCGTGCCCGGATCGAAGCAGGTGACCTCGCCGGATCCACTGACCCCGAACGGGATGATCACGTGGCTCGCGTCGATCGCCGCGATGGCGGGCCCCGGCTGCCCCGCGTCCATCGTGTTGTCACCGAGCGCGAGATCGACGCTGTACGGCTGGCCGCTGCACGGAGAGAACGTCGTCAAGCTGAAGCAGAGCAGCTTGTTCTCGGCGCCGCTGACACCGGCGCCGTTGACGAAGTCGAAGGCGAGCCACTTGTCTCCCACCTGAACGGGATCGCTGATGTTGCTCCAGCCGTTGATCGGCGCCTCGCCGACGCCCGTGAGCGCCGTGAAACCGCAGAACGGGCTCGACTCGGTCCCGACGTTCGCCGGGTCGAAGCACACGACGCCGCCGGTGCCGTCGTCGCGGCTCGCGTACACGTAGAGCTTCCCGGTTTTCTGGTCGAGGTAGAGCCCCGGCTGCCCGCTCGACGCGAACCCGTTTTCGTTCTGATCGGTGACCGTGACCGACTCGGTCTCTCCCCAACAGGGCTGCGCGTCGCTCTGGTTGTGGCAGGCGACCTGAAGCGACGAGTCGTGATGGAAGACGTTGAAGACGGACGTCGACGACAGGGCGACGGCCCAGCCGTCGCCACCGCCACTGCCGGCGTACGCGCTCGCGGGCGGCACGGGAATGGTCTCGGTGCCGGTGTAGGTGACGGTGTCGTCCGCGTTCGCACGTGCCGCGATGATCGGGACGGCGGCGACGGCGACGAGCAGGAGCGCGTGCAGCGCGTAGCGCCATCGCCTCGGGCGCTTCGCGGTCGGGGCGGTCGGCCGCGCCGCGGGCTCGTCCTGCGGCGGCGGCTCCTCGCGGGCGGGGCTCGCCGGCTCGGGCGCGGGCTCGGAGGCTCCGCTCCTGGACATGAGCACCGGCGCCAGCACGACCGCGAGGAGCGCGAGCGCCCGCAGCGCGGTGCGCAGCCTCGAAGGCTTCGCCGTGCCGTTCGCACCTGCCCGCCCCAGCACCCGCGCGGTCCCCCCTTTGGCTCCCCGGTCGGTGACCGCTGGGACTAAAGCACCATCAAATCCGAGTTACAAGAGCCACTAGCACGAATCTGGAGGATCGGTGGGTTGCCGACGCAGGAGCCCCGCCACCGGTCGTGGTCCGCCGCCGACGAGAACCGGACTCGAGCAGGAGGGGCTCGGAGCCGATGGTTGCCACGGTGAAAACGCTTCTGGCAGCACTCCTGGCAGTGCCGGCGCTCGTCGCGTTCGGCAACGGCGGCCGGACGCTGACCGCTTCCGACGTGAGCCGCGCCCTGCTCGCCCAGCTGAACGGCTCCTCGGCCGGGCACATCACGAAGCGGGTCAGCTGCCGTCTCGTCGCCCAGACGTCCGACGGCCGGCTGCGGTATGCCTGCGTCCTGACCGGCCGGCTGGCCTCGACCCGCGCGCTCGTGACCGTCGCCGGGACATCGTGGCGCGCGATGTTCGAGCCGCTGCGCGGCTGAGCTGTACGAGCGGATCTTCTCAACGACACACGAGCCGTCTACGCTCCTCTCCATGGCGGTCGACGTCGATCTCAAGGCTGCGCTCGGCCGCCTTGCGCTGTTCGCCGACTTCGGCCCGGAGGACTTCGCGAACCTCCTCGAGATCGCGCGCGAGGTCGAGTACGCCGAAGGCGAGCGGGTCGTGGCCCGCGGCGACATGAAAGCGGGACTCTTCGTGCTGGTCGAAGGCGAGGTGAGCGTCGTCTACGAGGACGAGGAGCTCGCGGTGCTCCCGCGTGGCAGCTTCTTCGGCGAGATCTCGGTCCTGCTCGAGGAGCCGATCGTGGCGGACATCATCGCCCGCTCGCCGCTCCGCTGTCTCGTCGTCGAGCCGGAGCACGTCGAGACGCTCCTGCTCGAGCACCCGCGCGTGACCCTGCGCATGCTGAAGACCGAGGCCCGGCGCCTCAGGGACATGGACGAGGCCCGTGGCTGAGACGCGCGCCCAGGTTCGCGCCGTGCTCTCTCCGGACGGCGCGGCCGGCACCGGCTACCTGCCGATCGCCGAGCACGGGATCATCGGCGACCTGCACTCGATCGCGCTCGTCGGCACCGACGGAACGATCGACTGGTACTGCTGTCCGCGCTTCGACTCGCCGAGCGTGTTCGCTTCGATCCTCGACGCGGAGCGCGGCGGCTTCTACCGGATCGCGCCCGCGACGTCCGACTGGACGCCCAAGCAGCTCTACCTTCCGGACACGAACGTCCTGATCACGCGATTCCTCACGCCCGGCGGTGTGGCGGAGGTTCAGGACTTCATGCCGATCCAGGCGCGGGGTGCGCCGGTGCACCGTCATCGGCTGATCAGGCGGGTGGTCGGCGTGCGCGGCGAGATGCAGTTCCGCGTCGAGCTGCAGCCGCGCTTCAACTACGGGCGCGACCCACACCAGCTCTTCTTCCACGAGAGCGGTGTGCTCTTCCGGTCGCCCGCGCTCTCGCTCGCGCTCGAGACGTCGACGCCGATGCGGCCGGCGGGCGAGCGCGGCGTCGCCGCCGAGTTCACGCTCCTGCCGGGCGACAGCGCGACCTTCGTGCTCGCCGAGGTCCCCGAGGGCTACGTACCGCGGAAGTACTCCGAGGACGAGACGCGCGAGGCGTTCGAGCGGACGGTCCAGTACTGGCGGCAGTGGCTCGGCCAGTCGCGCTACTCCGGCCGCTGGCGCGAGATGATGCACCGCTCGGCGCTCACGCTGAAGCTGATGACCTACCAGCCGAGCGGCGCGATCGTCGCAGCCCCGACGACCAGCCTGCCCGAGCAGCTCGGCGGCGGGCGAAACTGGGATTACCGGTACACGTGGATTCGCGACGCCGCGTTCTCGCTGTATGCCCTGCTGCGGCTCGGCTTCACCGAGGAGGCAGCGGACTTCATGAGCTGGTTGACCGACCGCTTCCGCGAGACGCGGCCGGGCGCGGGCGGCCCGCTGCAGATCATGTACGGCATCGACGGCCGCGCCGACCTCGAGGAGGAGATCCTCGAGCACTTCGAGGGCTACCGCGGCTCCTACCCCGTGCGGGTCGGGAACGGCGCGGCCACGCAGCTGCAGCTCGACATCTACGGCGAGCTGATCGACTCCGTCTATCTCTACAACAAGTACGCGCACCCGATCTCGCACGACTCGTGGATGGATCTGACACGGGTGATCGAGTGGATCTGCGAGAACTGGGACCAGGCAGACGAGGGGATCTGGGAGGTGCGCGGCGGGCGCCAGCACTTCACGTACTCGCGCCTCATGTCCTGGGTCGCGCTCGAGCGCGCGATCCGGATCGCGACGGCGCGCGGGCTGCCGGCGCGGCACCGCGAATGGCGCAGCGAGCGCGACCGGATCTATCACCAGATCGTCGCGAAGGGCTACCACCCGGAGCGCCAGGCCTTCGTGCAGCATTACGACACCGAGGTGCTCGACGCGAGCGTCCTGATGATGCCGCTCGTGAAGTTCGTCGCCCCGACGGATCCTCGGTGGCTGACGACGCTCGACGCGATGGGCAACGAGCTTGTCTCCGACAGCCTGGTCTACCGCTACAACGTCGAGGCCTCGCCCGATGGGCTCACGGGCGAAGAAGGAACGTTCTCGATCTGCACGTTCTGGTACGTCGAGGCGCTCGCGCTCGCGGGGAGGCTGGACGAGGCGCGGCTCGCATTCGAGAAGATGCTCACATATGCGAACCACCTCGGCCTCTACGCCGAGCAGATCGGCCTGACCGGCGAGGCGCTCGGCAACTTCCCGCAGGCGTTCACGCACCTCGCGCTGATCAGCGCCGGCCACTACCTCGACCGGACGCTCGACGGCAAGCGCTGGCGCTCGGAAGACTGATCAGCCCGCGGGCGCCGTCAGCTCCGAAAGCGGCTCCCAGCAGGCTGTCCACCACTCGGCGTGGGGCACGCCGCTCGAGAGCGTGTACTCGATCACCGTCTCCGCGTCGTAGGGCGCCCGCCGGAGATCGATCCGGATCTCGTCCTCGCTCTCGAACTCGATGATCCCGTACTCCGCCCACGGCGCGACCCGCGCGACGGAGGCCGGCCACTCGAAGAACGGAAGCCCCACGCTGCCCGGGTTCGCGACGATCGTGAACGGAAGTCGGCGCGTCATCTGGATGTGGGTGTGTCCCACGAGGACCACGACGGCTGCGTACTTCTCCAGCATGTGCGCGAGCCGCTCGTTCGCCGACGATGCGAGGATCGGCTCGTTGTAGGAGCGCGGAGAGCCGTGGAAGCAGACGATGCCCTTGCCGTCGCCGTCCGGCGGGTCGATCTTGAGCTCCCGGCGCGCGGTGCGCATGAAAGCGAGGTCGGAGTCATCCAGCCGGTTCGCCCAGAAGGAGCCCATCTCGAGCAGCATCCGGCCGACGACGGTGTCGTCACAGGGTGGATCGCCGTCGAGCATCCAGGCGTCCCAGTTGCCCATGATCAGATCGGGGCCGAGCGCGCGCAGCCGCTTGACGGACTCGCTCGACCACGGGCCGACCGCGATGTCGCCCAGGCAGACGTAGCGGTCGACCGACTCCTCCTCGAGCCGCGCGAGCACGGCCTCGAGGGCGGGGAGGTTGCCGTGAATATCCGAGATGACGCCGATCCGCATTGCGAGCCTCCCGAGTCTTTAGGCCGCGCCTTTCCCCCAGTAGGCATCGAGCGTGGCTGCGAGGACACTCAATCGCGTCGACAGGTCGTTGAGCGTGTAGACGAGCTCCGTCTCGAACGAGGTCGGCGGGTGAACGGCGACCGTACGCCGGCGGTGTCCCTCCACCTCGTCGTCAGCCCCGTTTGTGCGGCCGAGACGCAGCCGAGGACGCCCCTCGAATCGATCGACGCCCTCGACCGTCCAGGTCGCGTCGCCGATCTGCAGTGTCTCGCCGGGCTCCGGAACGCGCTGCGGCGAGCCGTTCCCGTTCGCGAAGACGATCTCGTATCCGGTCTTCTGCCCTGGTTCTCCATCCGACATTGCGGACCCTTCGCTTTCCCCGCAGTCCGTTTGTCTCCTCTTGCCGCATGCCGTCCCCTAGTTGGTACCACACGGGAGGCGCGGTGTCCTTCGCCGATTCGACAGATCCAGTGTGTTGTTCGTGACAGTCGGCGCCGACGGCGGGTTGTACGCTGGGCGTCCGATGCGTTGGCGGCTGCTGGAGGGAGTCCCCGAGGAGGACGTCGACCGGCTGCTGTCGGTCGCGCGCAGGCGCTCGTTTTCGCGGAACGAGGTCGTCTTCCACCAGGGCGACCCGGCAGAGGCAATGCATCTGATCAGACGCGGGCGGTTCGCGGTCCGGATCGGGACTCCGCTCGGGGATGTCGCGACGATCGCCATCCTCGGCGCCGGGGATTGCTTCGGCGAGCTCGCGCTGATCGGCGCCGAGCCCGACCGCTCGGCGACCGTGGTCGCGCTCGAATCCTCCGAGACGTATTCGGTCAACCGGAACGACCTGCGGCAGTTCCGCGAGACCCACCCGCAGGTGAGCGACCTGCTGCTGAATCTGCTCGCCGGTCGGATCCGCCGGACGAACGCGCTCCTCGCGGAGGCGCTGTACGTGCCGGCCGACCAGCGCGTCCTCCACCGGCTCGACGAGCTCGCCGACCTGTACGCAACCGAGAACGGCGAGGCGGTGATCCCGCTCACGCAGGAGGAGATCGCCGACCTCGCCGGCACCTCGCGCGCCACGGTCAACCGTGTCCTGCGGACTGCGCAGCGCGCCGGCTCGGTCGATCTCAGCCGCGGCCGGACGATCGTCGCCGACCGTGCCCGGCTGCGCTCCGCGCTCCTCTGAGCCCGCGCCGGAAGCCGAGCACCCGCGCGACGTGCCGGGCGAGGAGGCCTCGCCGGGCCAGCGGCAGGAGCGCGCGGACGGCGCGCCGCGCATCCGACGGATCGGCAAACAGCACCATGTCGGCGCCCGCGCGGATCGCCTGCGGCGCCCAACGCTCGACGGGCGCGTCGTGGACGAGCGAGAGCGAGTCGGTGACGGCAACGCCGCGGAAGCCGAGGCGCCGGAGCAGCCGGTACGTCGACGGCTCGAGCGACGCGCGGTAGTGCGCGCCGCCGTAGAAGGCGTTCCCGACCATCACGCACGCGAGGCCGTTCCGGATCGCGGCACGGTAGGGCGCGAGGTCTTTCGGCCGGATCCTCGCATCGACGTGCGGCCGTTCGTCGGTCGAGATCGCGGCGGAGCCGAGCCCCGGGAAGTGCTTCGCGCACGCCGCAGCTCCGAGTCCACGCGCGAACTGCACCGCGAAGGACGCCCGCGCGAACTCGCGCGAGCCGAGCGGTCCGTCCGCCGTGTCGAAGACGGGTGCGAAATCGGCGTCGATGCCCGCGCGCCGAAGCGCGGCGGCCGTCGCAGCGCCGGCGGCGAGCGCCGCCGGTCCGTTCGTGTAGGCGCTCGCGGGCTCGAACGGCGCCGAGCCCGGCAGCGCCTTGACGAGGCCGCCCTCCTGATCCGCGAACGTGATCCCCGCCGTCCCGCCGAAGACGCCCGGACGCACGGTCGTAAGGACGAGCGAGCTCGCCTGCTGCTGCGGCGTCATCGCGAGCGCGACGACGAGCGTCGTGAAGGCGAGCAACATCGGGGCCCCAGCCTATGGAACCGGGAGACCGTCGCTGTTACGTTCCCGCCGGTCGTGTCGCGCCCGCCTGTCGTCGTCACGGTCAGCGATGCCGAAGCTGCCGAGCTGCTCGTCCGGCTGCTGGACGATTACTTCGCCGTGCTCGGCGCGGACGAGGAGGGGCCGATCGTGCAGGTCGAGCCGATCGACGAGACGCGCCGCAGCGTCGTGCTCTACCGCGTCATCCAGGCATCCCGCACCGTCTCCGACCGCTACCCCGAGGCGAGGCTCTTCCTGCTCACCGAGGAAGGATCGCGCTGGCGACTACCCCCGCCTGCCCTCTAGGCACCGGACGAGCGCGGCGCGGACGAGCCGCGGGCAGAGGCCGCGCCGGACGTACGCCGTCGACGGATCGGAGGCGAGCGCTACGGCGGCCGCGACCTCGACGCCCGCGACCGAGCGCAGATCGACGTTCGTCGGCTTGCCGCAGCCGGAGGCGACCCCGACGCCGACGGCGATCGCTTCGACGACGCGACCTGTCGACCGCGCGCCGTAACGCCGACCCTGGTAGAGGATCGTCGGACTGCAGCTCCCCGTCTTCGTAGGACCGGTGCCGAGCAGGACGACCGGGGCGACGAGCACCGCCGCGAGGACGAGCGCCGTCGCGACGCCGATCGCGAGCCGGACGCGCCGCGACCCCGGCAGCCGCCGGCCTGGACGCGGCGGCCGCGATCCGTTCGTGCTCACGAGCTCTTGGTATCAGTCGCAGCCGCCACGCGAGCGGTTGCGCGGCCGCGGCCGAGCTGCGCAGGCGCGGCCAGACCACGACCGGCCCCCGCAGGCTCACGCGCGGGCAAAGCGGGAGCCCGTGGCGCCTGCGCCCGCCAGGGCGCACGCGCCCGGCGCAGCGGTCGCGCGTGAGCACGCGCCGCGCACGCGGCGCAAAGAAAAGAGCCGCCAGGTGCGGGGCTGCGGCTCCCTCGTCTCTGACGGCTCTCTAGCTCGAGGATCCGGGCTGCGGCCCCCCGGTTCTCCTCTATGCCCAATAGATCGGAGCCGGCGCCGCGAACCAAGAGCCTCGACCGAGTGAACCGTTCGGGTGAACCAACGATCCAGTGATGGATCAACCAGCCCCCTCCCCCCGATGATGGAACTACCGCGGGCCCCGATGCGGCGGGGGCTCGAGGAAGCAACACCCGGTGCTCCACCCCCTTGCGGCGGAGGTGTCGAGCGCCAAACCAATCGAGGCGAGCCCTGCGGCGGGGCTCGCCTTTTCCTTTTGCACCAGCGGGGTCAGGCCCGAAGGGTCAGGCCCGAAGGGCCAGACCCCCGAAGATCCTCGTCGCCGCAGGCTCACGCGCGGGCAAAGCGGGAGCCCGTGGCGCCTGCGCCCGCCAGGGCGCACGCGCCCGGCGCAGCGGTCGCGCGTGAGCACGCGCCGCGCACGCGGCGCAAAGAAAAGAGCCGCCAGGTGCGGGGCTGCGGCTCCCTCGTCTCTGACGGCTCTCTAGCTCGAGGATCCGGGCTGCGGCCCCCCGGTTCTCCTCTATGCCCAATAGATCGGAGCCGGCGCCGCGAACCAAGAGCCTCGACCGAGTGAACCGTTCGGGTGAACCAACGATCCAGTGATGGATCAACCAGCCCCCTCCCCCCGATGATGGAACTACCGCGGGCCCCGATGCGGCGGGGGCTCGAGGAAGCAACACCCGGTGCTCCACCCCCTTGCGGCGGAGGTGTCGAGCGCCAAACCAATCGAGGCGAGCCCTGCGGCGGGGCTCGCCTTTTTTCTTGCGCCGCTGCGCGGCGCTCACGCGCGACCGCTCCGCCGGACCCGTGCGTGTGCGGCGCCCGCGCATGTCGGGCGCCGCGACGAGGACGCGGGAACGCGCTTAAGCGCGATTCAGCTCGGCGAGCCGGCGCGCGACGCGGGCGGCGGCCCGCGCGAGCTCGGCGGCGGCTTCGGCGTCGCCGGCGACGCTCGAGCGGAGCTCGGCCCGCACCCGCTCCGCAAGCTCGGCGACCCGGTCCGCGTGGGCGGCGATCTCCTCGGGCACCTCGATGATCCGCGCCCGCGTCTCCTCCGTCCGGGCGGCCATGAAGGCCGTGTACGCGGCGGCGTCCTCGTCGGCGAGCTCGAGAAGACGCATCATCGCCGCCTTCGCCCGCATCACGGCGTCCTCGTCGTCGGCGAACCGCGCAGCGAGCTCGGTCAGCCCTGCGCCGAGCGCCGCCGTCAACGCGGTCGCGGCCCCGCTCGCGGGCGTCGGCGTTCGCTCGCCGAGCGCCGCGAGGAACTCACCGACTCGGAGCTCGTTCAGCACGACGGTAGAAGTCGACCGCGAGCGGGTCGAGCGGCGTCGCGCCGAGGATCAGGTCGGCCGCCTTCTCGGCGACCATCATCACCGGCGCGTAGATGTTCCCGTTCGGGACGTAGGGAAAGACGGACGCGTCGACGACGCGCAGCCCGCCGACGCCGTGCACGCGCATCGTCGCCGGGTCGACCACCGACAGCCCGTCGACGCCGAGCTTCGCGGTGCACGAGGGATGGAGGGCGGTCTCGCCGTCTTGGCCGACCCAGTCGAGAATCTGCTCGTCGGTCTCGATCGACGACCCGGGCGACATCTCGCCGCCGTTGAACGCGTCGAACGCCGGCTGGTTGAGAATGCGCCGCGCAACACGGATGGCCTCCACCCACTCCCGCCGGTCCTGCGCGGTCGAGAGGTAGTTGAACCGCAACGCCGGATGGACGCGCGGGTCGTCGGAGACGATCTTCACGCTCCCGCGGGCGTCGGAGTACATGGGCCCGACGTGCACCTGGTAGCCGTGCTTCGCCGCCGGCTGCGACCCGTCGTAGCGGATTGCGAGCGGCAGGAAGTGGAACATCAGATTCGGGTACACGACGTCGTCGTTCGAGCGCACGAAGCCGCCCGCCTCGAAATGATTCGTCGCGCCCGGTCCGCTGCGGAAGAACAGCCATTGCGCGCCGATCAGCGGCCGCTTCCACGACTTCAGCGCCGGCTGCACGGACACCGGTTGCGTGCACGCGTACTGCACGTACACCTCGAGGTGGTCCTGCAGGTTCTCGCCGACGCCCGGGACGTCCTGGACCACGCGAATGCCGAGCGCCTCGAGCTCGCGCGCGTTGCCGATCCCGGAGAGCTGCAGAAGTTGCGGCGAGTTGATCGCGCCGCCGCAAAGGATCACCTCGTTGGCGCGGATCGTCTCGCCGCCGACCGCGACGCCCACCGCCTGCCGGCCGGCGAAGACGACATGGTCGACGAAGGTGTTGCACCGCACCTCGAGGTTCGGCCGCGACAGCACGGGATGCAGATACGCCCGTGCCGCGCTCAGCCGGCGGCCGCGGTAGATCGTCCGGTCGAACCTCGCGAAACCTTCCTGCCGGCGACCGTTCACGTCGTCGGTCAGCTCGTAGCCGGCCTGCTGCACGGCCTCGAAGAACGCCGCGAAGAGCGGCGAGGCCGCCGGCCCGCGCTCGAGCTTGAGCGGGCCGTCGCCGCCCCGGTAGGCATCCGCGCCTGCGAGGCATGTCTCCATCCGCCGGAAGTAGGGCAGGCAATTCGCGTAGCCCCACGTCTCCATGCCGGGCTCTGCGGCCCACCGCTCGTAGTCGAGCGGGTTGCCGCGCTGGAAGATCATCCCGTTGATCGAGCTGGAGCCGCCGAGCACCTTGCCGCGCGCGTGGTAGACCCGCCGGCCGTGCATGAACGGCTCGGGCTCCGACTCGTACATCCAGTCGTAGCGCTTGTTCCCGATCGGGAACGCGAGTGCCGCGGGCATGTGGATGAAGACGTCCCATAGCGAGTCCCGGCGGCCCGCCTCCAGCACGAGCACGCGCGTCGACCGATCCGCCGAGAGGCGGTTCGCGAGCGCACAGCCGGCGGAGCCGCCGCCGACGATGACGAAGTCGTATGTCACGTCGAGAGTACGACCGTCTGCAGCTCGCTGAAGGCATCCATCGGCGCGGTGCCGCCCACGCGCCCGATCCCGCTCGCCGTCCCGCTGCGGCCGCCGAACGGGAGATGCGTCTCCCAGTAATTCGACGACTCGTTGATGTTGACCCAGCCCGTGCGCGCGCAATCCGCGAAGCGCAGGCCCTTGGCGACGTCGCGCGTGAAGATCGCCGCGAGCAACCCGTAGGGAGACGCGTTCGTCAGCTCGATCGCGTGCTCGAGCGAGTCGATCGGCACGACGGGTGCGACCGGGCCGAAGGTCTCCTCGCGCGCCACGAGCGACTCCGGCGATACGCCGTCGAGCACGGTGGGCTGCCAGTAGAGATCCGTCGGAAAGCCGTCGGCACGCGAGCCGCCGCTGACGACCCGGGCGCCGCGCTCGACCGCATCTGCGACGTGCTCGTCCATCTTCGCGGCGACGCCGTCGTTGTTCAGCGGCCCCATCGTCGTCGCCTCGTCGAACGGATCGCCGAGCACGGCCCGCTCGGCGACGAGCCGCTCCAGCTTCTCGACGAGCTCGTCGCGAACCGCGTGCTGGACGAGGAGCCGCTCACCGGCGGTGCAGCTCTGCCCGGAGCAGAGGAAGCACGCGGTCAGCGTCGACTCGGCCGCGAGGTCGAGGTCGGCGTCGTCGAGGACGACGATCGGCCCGTTGCCGCCGAGCTCGAGCACGGCCGCCTTGCCCGCCGCCGCTTCGGCGACCCGCCGGCCCGTCTCCGTCGAGCCGATGAAGCCGACGCCGTGCGTGCCCGGGTTGCGCGCGATCTCGTCGCCGACGACGCGGCCGGGCCCGGTGACGAGGTTGAAGACGCCGGGCGGCAGGTCCGCCTCGACGATGCATTCCGCGAGTGCGACCGCGGCGACGGCGGTCGTCGACGCAGGTGTCCAGACGACGGTGTTCCCGCAGGAGAGCGCCGGCGCGATCAGCTCGGCCGGCATCGTGTACGGCCAGTTCCACGGCGTGATCACCCCGATCACCCCGCGCGGCCGGCGGAAGAGGAGGATCCTCTTGCCCGGCGTCACGCTGTTCGCGAGCCTCCCCTCGAGGCGCTTGCCGTCCTCGGCGGCGTTGCGCCAGTACTGGACGAGCTCCTCGACCTCGTCGTGCGCTTCGCGAATCGGCTTTCCCTGATCGAGCGTGAGCGTGTGCGCGAGCTCGTCGTGGCGGCGCTCGACGACGTCTGCGACACGGTGGAGCGCGGCGGCGCGCTCGAACGCCGTCAGACGAGACCACCGGTCGGCGGCGCGGTTCGCCGCCGCGATTGCGACCTGTGCGTCGTCACGGTCGCCTCGCGGAACGGACGCGATCGTCTCGCCCGTCACGGGCGATTGCGCCTCGAACGTCTCGCCCGCGAGCGCCTGCGTCCAGCGCCCGTCGACGAAGCAGCCGAGCGTCTTAGACGCCGCGGGGGCTCTCATCGTCGACCACGACGCGCATCAAGTCCCGGATCGACACGATCCCCACCGGCTTGCGGTTCTCCAGCACCGGGAGATGCCGGAAGCCGCCGTGGATCATGATCGACGCCGCCTGGCGTGTCGATTCGCCGACCTCGACGGTCTCCGGATCGCGCGTCATCCAGGCGGCGACGTTCGTCCCTTCGACTCCGCCCTGCGCCACTGCGCGCAGCACGTCGCGCTCGGTGAGGATGCCGGTGACCGAATCGCCCGTCAGCACGAGGATCGCACCGACGTTCAGGTCGCACATCCGCTCCGCGGCCTTCTGCAGCGGGGTTGTCGCCCCGACCGTCAGCAGGCTCCTCGTCATCACCTCGCCCACGTTCATCGTCCTAGTCTCCTAGCTCGGTTCGCCTGCGCTCGACGTAGGCTCTCAGCTCCTCGTCGAGCTCCTCGTCCAGCGGCGGCCGCTCGTACTCCTCGAGCGTCTTCCGCCAGATCTCCGTCGCACGCGTCGCGGTGTCGTTGCCGCCGTTCCGCTTCCAGCGCTCGTAGTTCTCCGTCGAGCTGACAAGCGGCCGGTAGAAGCACTCGCGGAACCGCTCGAGCGTATGCACTGCGCCGAGGAAGTGGCCGCCCTGGCCGACCTCCTGGTGGGCCGAGTACGCCAGCGTCTCCTCGTTGATCTCGAGCGGTTTGAAGACCTCGTACATCATGCGCAGGCATTCGACGTCCGTGACGAACTTCTCATAACAGGAGACGAGCGCGGACTCCAGCCAGCCGGCCGCATGCATGACGAAGTTCGTGCCGGCGAGAAACGTCGGCCAGAGCGACATCATCGACTCGTAGCCCGCCTGGGCGTCGACCACCTGGGACGACGTGAGCGCGCCGCCGGTGCGGAACGGCAGGTTGTAGTGGCGCGCGATCTGACCGGTGCAGAGCAGGCCGACGGCGGACTCGGGCGTGCCGAAGCTCGGCGAGCCGGACTGCATGTCGGTGTTGGAGAGGAACGAGCCGAAGACCACGGGGCAGCCCGGCCGGATCGTCTGGACGAGCGCGATCCCCGCGAGCGCCTCGGCGAGCTGCTGCGCGAGCGTCGCCGGAATGCTCACGGGCGACATCGCGCCCATCAGCAGGAACGGCGTCACGATCGTCGCCTGCCCGCGCTTCGCATACTCGACGAGCGCGGCGAGCATCCGGTCGTCGTACCGGAGCGGCGAGTTGACGTTGATCAGCGAGATGACCGCCGGGCGCTCGTCCAGCGCGTCCGCGCCGAACACGAGCTCGGCCATGGCGATCGTGTCGCGCGCGTTCGGCCCGCTCGTGACCGAGCCCATGAACGGCTTGTCGCTCAGCGTCAAGAGCGCGTAGACCATGTCGAGATGCCGGGAGTCGAGCGGGCGATCGTTCGGCTCGCAGATCGTGCCGCCCGGGGAATCGAGCTGCGGGTAGCTCTGGGCGAGCTTGACGAGGTTCCGAAAGTCGTCGTAGGTCGCGTCGCGGCGCTCGAGCCCTTCGCGCACGAACGGGCAGCCGTACACCGCCGAGAAGACCATGGTGTCGCCGCCGATCCGCACGCTCCGCTCCGGGTTGCGCGCCTGCAGCGTGAACTCCGCGGGCGCCTTCGCGACCTGCTCGAGCACCCAGTCCGGATCGAGCTTCACGAGCTGGCCGTCGACCTGCTGCCCCGCGCCCTTGAAATAGTCGAGCGCCTCGTCGTAGAGGAACTCGATGCCGAGGTCGCCGACGATCCGCCGCCAGCCGCGCTCGAGCTCGGCGAGCGCCGCCTCGTCGAGGATCTCGTAGCGCGGCAGCGTGTTCCTCAGCACAGCAGTTGCTCCAGGGCTCGTTCCAGTCCGATGTCGCCGGTCTCGCGGATCTCGAGCGGCAGGCCGAGTCTCTCAGCCGCGCGCTCCGCCTGTCCACGCAGCTTCTCCGTCGGCTCCTGTGCGAGCCAGACGACCTTCTCGTAGTGGCGGAAGTAGTCGTCGCGCAGCTCGGGATGCCGGTCGAGACCGAGACCGCGCCAGACGACGCGGTCGAAGCTCTTCACGAGGAAGTCGGTCAGGAAATACGTCGCCGGCTCGTGGGCGGCGCCGTAGAGCTCATAGCAGTGCGCACCGGGAAGGCGGCGGTAACCGTCGAGGTCGGCGCCGCAGAGCGCGTAGGCCACGACGACGTGGTCGCCGTTCGCAGCGTGCTCGACGGCAGCGCGGATCCGCTCCGGCCGGTTGTGCAGCTCTGGCGGGACCGCCCGCACCTCGACGTTCCAGCTTCGCCGTCTGGCGATCTGCTTGACGTGCAGCGCCAGCGCCCCGCACGCGACGACAACAGCGGGGTCAGACCCCCTGCGGGGGTCAGACCCCAGAATCGCTGGTGTCTCTGGCGTCTGGCCCTCCGGGCCCGACCCCGCTGTTCCCGCTCCGCTCGTCATCCGGGGAACGCGAGCTGATCGATGAAGAGATCGTTGAAGTCGCTTCGCCCGGAGAGCTCGACGTACTCCACCTCCTCGAGCACCGCGTTCGCGGCCGCGCGCTCGGTCACCGAGAGCGCGGCGATCTTCGCGCCCTCGCCGGCGACGTTCCCGGCCGCGACGATCCGCGTGAGCGGCAGCCGCGGCACGAGGCCGATCTTGACCGCGCTCGCCGGGGTCAGGTACGAGCCGAACGAGCCGCCGAGCAGCACCTGCGAGACCTCCTCCGGCTCGACGCCGAGCTCACGGCAGAGGATCGTCCAGCCCGTCGCGATCGACGCCTTCGCGAACTGCAGCTCGCGCACGTCGCGCTGCGAGAGGTAGACGTCGTCGGCGAGGTAGAAGACGTTCTCCTCGCCGATCTTCCCGAAGCGGTCGCTCGCCTCGAGCACGAAACGGCCCGAGTGGTCGAGCATGCCGGCGCCGACGAGCTCCGCGCACGCGTCGACGAGACCGGACCCGCAGAGGCCGACCGGCGCGCAATCGCCGATCACCGTCAGCTGAACCTCCCCGTTCACGATCTTCACGCCTTCGATCGCCCCTTCCGCTGCGCGCATGCCGCACCGGATCTGCGCCGCCTCGAACGCCGGGCCTGCGGGCGCCGCGGTGGCGAGCGCCTTTGCCGAAGAGCCGAGCACGATCTCGCTGTTCGTGCCGACGTCGATGAAGAGGCGGACGCGGCGGTCGAGCGTGAGCCCGGTCGCGAGGATCCCCGCGACGATGTCGGGACCGACGTAGGCGCCGAGCGCCGGGAAGAGCACGGCCGGCGCACGGTCGTGCACCTCGAGCCCGAAATCGGCGGCGCGCGCCTCGGGCAGGCGCCGGGCGGCGATCGCGAACGGCGCCATCGAGAGCGGCTCGGGGTCGATGCCGAGGGCGAGCTGGATCATCGTCACGTTGCCGGTCACTACCACCTCGTAGACCTCGCGCGCGTCGATGCCTCCCTCTGCGCAGACCTCGTGCGTCAGCTGCTGCAGCGTCTCGTGCGCACGTTCGCGCAGCGTGTCGAGCGCGCTCTCGTCGAGCATCGTCGCGCTGATCCGCGAGATCACGTCGGCGCCGAACGGCTGTTGTGCGTTCAGGATCGAGCGCACCGCCTTGGGCTGGCCGGTTTCGAGGTCGAGCAGCGTCGCGACGACGGTGGTCGTGCCGAGATCGAACGCGATCGCATGGCGCGAGCCGGTCGTGTCGCCCGGCTCGACGTCGATCAGCACGTCGTCGGCGAGCACGGCGGTCACCTTCCAGTCGCTGCCGCGCAGCGTGCGACCGAGGCCGCGCACGACCTCGAGCGGGACGCGCGGCTCGACGTCGTCCATCGCTGCGAGCAGCCGCTCGAGGTCGGAGCGCTGGTCCTCGAGCGTCGGCTCAGCGAGCTCGACGTGGCGCTTCTGCACCGCCGGTCGCAGGATCACGTGGCGTCCGACGCCCGCGAGCGCGGCCTTCGGGCGCGTCTGGAGCGGCGGGACCTCGATCGTCAGGTCCTCCTGTGTCTGCGCGCGGCAGGCGAGACGCCAGCCGTTGCGCAGCTCCTCCGGAGAGAACGCCCGCGGATCGACTGCGCTGATCGGGGCGTCGCCGGCGATCACCTTCACCTTGCACTTCTTGCATGTGCCGTGACCGCCGCAGGTGGAGTCGATCGCGACACCGTTCCAGCTCGCGGCGTCGAAGATGGTCGTCCCGGCGGGAACGCGCGCCTCCTTGATCGCGCGGTCCTCGCCGATCTGCAGAAAGCGCAGCCGGACGCGATCGGGATGCGGCTCGGCAGGGAGCTCTTCGATCGCGCTCATGCGCTCGCAGCCTGCTTCTCGCGATATCGCCGGATCCAATTCGACCCCCACTCGTCGCGGCCGAGCAGGAAGTCGGTCGCGCGCACCGCCTCGACCGTCTCCGCGCGCCGGGCATCCATGATCGCGCTCGTCAGCCCGTGCGACTGCGCGACCGCGAGGAACGCGGCGCCGAGCGTATGGCGGCCGGGCAGGCCGAAGCTCGTGTTCGACGCGCCGCAGGTCGTGTTGACGCCGAGCTCGTCGCGCAGCAGATGCAGGGTCTCGAGGAAAAGCGTGACCGCACGCGGCTCGGCGCCCACCGGCATCGCCAGCGGATCGATGATCACGTCCTCCGGCGGAATCCCGTGGTCACCCGCCGCCCCGACGATCTTCTTCGCCACCTCGACCCGGCGCTTCGGCTCCATCGGGATCTCGTCGTCGTTCGCGAGCCCGATCACGGCGGCGCCGTGCCGCGCGACCAGGGGCAGGATCGCGGCGAGCCGCTCGTCCTCGCCGGTCACCGAATTGACGAGCGCCTTCCCCTCGTAAGCGGTAAGCCCCGCCTCGAGCGCCTCGATCACCGAGCTGTCGATGCAGAGCGGCAGATCCGTCAGCCCCTGCACGAGCGGGATCGCCCGCCCCATCAATCCCACCTCGTCCGCGAGCGGATCGCCGACGTTCACGTCGAGCATGTCCGCGCCGCCCTCGACCTGCTGCACGACGTCGACTTCGAGCTGCGAGAGGTCGCCCGTCTGGAGCTGCGCCTGGAAGGCCTTGCGCCCGGTCGGGTTGATGCGCTCGCCGATCACGCAGAACGGCTGCTCCGGGCCGATCACGACGGTCCTAGACCGCGACCGGACGACTGTGTCCACTCGCCTCCCTCTCCGCACGTGTCGGAATGCCGAGGCGCCGGCACAGGCGCGCGATGCCCGCCTCCCTGCGAAAGCTGATCAGGTGCAGCCCGGCGACGCCGGGGAGCGACCGCGCGTGCTCTGCGAGCTCGAATGCCACCTCGAAGCACTCGGCCTCGGGGTCGGACGCACGCTCGCACCGTTCGATCAGCGCACGAGGCACGGTGATCCCCGGCACGTGCTCGTCCATGTAGCGGAGCGCGTTCGGCGAGCGGACCAGGCAGATCGACGGGATCAGCGCACACTGTTTGTCGAGGCCGCGGGACGCGGCCTCGCGCATGAACGCGGCGAGCCGCGCGGGCTCGAAGCTCACCTGCAATTGCAGGAACCGCGCGCCCGCCCGGGCCTTCTTGAGCGCGCGCTGGACCCGGTGGTCGTACGGCGGCGCGCCCGGATTCTCGACCGCCCCGAGAAAGAACGCCGGCGCGGGCTCGAGCTTCCGCCCGGAGAGGTACGTCCCGCGACGCAGCGTCTCGCCGAGCACGAGCAGCTGGATCGAGTCGAGATCGAACACGCGGCGCGCCTCCGGCTCGTCTCCCGCCGTGACGTCGTCGCCCGTGAGGCAGCAGATGTTCTCGACGCCGTGCAGCGCGGCGCCCGCGAGCTCGGCCTCGAGCGCGAGCCGGTTGCGGTCGCGGCAGGTCAGCTGCAGCACCGGCTCCATTCCGAGCTGCTTGAGCGCGATCGACACCGCCAAGGCCGACGCATGCGCGTGCGCGGCAGTGTTGTCGGTCGCATTCGTCGCGTCGACGAACTCGGCGAACGGCGCGAACCGCTCGTGGACCGCGTCGAGACCGCCGGAATCGATCGTCAGAAGCTCCGCCGTGACGACGAACCGCCCCGCCGCCAATGCCGCCTCAAGCCGTGACACGCCACCCCTTCGGGACGAGCTTGTCCCGCTTTGTCAGGAAGTTCCGCCACGACGAGGTGCCCCAGAGCCGGTTGTCGACCGGCGGCCGCAGCTCGTCGAGCTCGTGCGCCCACGGCGTCCTCGGCGCACGCTCGACCGCCTTCACCCAGACGCAGCGCATCTCCGGCTTCACCTCGCAGTGGCCGTCGGGCCGCACGCCTCCGCACGGCCCGTTGCGAAGCGTCTTCGGACAGTTCATCGGACACGTCATCCCCGTCGAGTGAAGGACGCACTGCCCGCACATCCGGCAGCCCCAGATCGGCTTCTTCACCGCCGCCTCGACGAGCTCCAGGGCGTCCATCACGCGGGAACGGCGGAGCGCTTCCGCTCGATCAGGTCCTTGGCGAGCCGCACCGCGGTCGACGCGTCGGCCGCGTAGCCGTCGGCGCCCACCATGTCGGCGTACTCCTGCGTCACCGGCGCGCCGCCGACCATCACGATCACGTGATCGCGAATTCCCGCCTTCTCGAGCGCGTTGATGTTCGCCTTGAACATCGGCATCGTCGTCGTCAGGAACGCCGAGAAACCGACGATGTCCGGCCGGTGCTCGGCCACCTTCTCGACGAACGTCTCCGGCGCGACGTTCACACCCAGGTCGTGCACGGTGAAGCCGGCGCCCTCGAGCATGATGTTCACGAGGTTCTTGCCGATGTCGTGCACGTCGCCCTTGACCGTGCCCATCACATACGTCCCGACCTGCTTCGCACCCGTCTCGGCGAGGAGCGGGCGCAGGATGTCCAGCGCACCCTGCATCGCCCGCGCCGCGATCAGCATCTCCGGCACGAAGAAATCGCCGCGCTCGAACCGTGCCCCCACTTCCTCGAGCGACGGAATCAACGCCTCGTAGAGCATCTTCTCGGGGTCGAGGTCGAGCTCGAGCCCTCGGTTCGTCAGGTCCTTCACCTCGGGCGCATTGCCGACGAGGGTGTTGTCGTAGAGGCCTTTGAGGATCTCCTCTTCGGTCATGCGGCACCTTTCGTCTGGTCGCGGTGGCCGAGCCGCTCGGCGAGTGCGCGTGCCTCCTCGATCAGGAGCGGCGCGATCTGCGCGATGCGGTCGGACGTGAGCCGGGTCGTCGGCCCGGAGATCGAGAGCGCAGCGATGGCGTCGCCGCCGGGGCCGAGCACGGGCGCCGCCACCGCGGTGAGGCCGACCTCGAGCTCGTCGATGGACGTCGCGTAACCGCGCGCGCGCACCTGTGCGTGCTCGGGCGAGCCGGAGTTGAACGCGAGAAAGACCTTCCCGTTGGCCGCGTGCTCGAACGGCACCTTGCGGCCCACCCAGTCGGTCACGCCGACGAAGTGGGCGGTGTCCTCCTGCGCGAGATGCTCGACGCCGTCGACGCCCGGGACCGCGAGGTTGATCGTCTCGCCCGACGCCTCGGCGAGCCGGCGCAGGCTCGGGGCGGCGAGTTCGACGAGGGTGGCCGAGCCGTCGCGGTTCGCGTAGCGGAGGAGCACCGGGCCGGCGGCGACCCGGCCGCGGACACCGAGCCGCTGCACGAGGCCCTGACGCTCGAGCGCGGCGACGAGCCGCGAGGTGGTCGACTTCGGTAGGCCCGCACGCGCCGCGAGCTCGCCGACGGACGGCGGCTGCGGAGCCTCGACGACGCGCACGAGCAGCTGCGCCGCGCGGTCGATCGCCTGGGTTCCGGTCGCCTCTGACATCTCACATCGTGGAACGGCTGTTCCACCGTCATTCTGGGGCACGACGCGCCCCCGCGTCAACTGCGGATCCGGCCGCGTAGTTTCTGCCGAGGCACCCGCGAGCAGACAGACGTAGCGTCGACACGTGCATCCGTCCGCGTCCTTCAGTGCCACGCTCCGGGTCCGGCTCGACAACCGGCCGGGCGCGTTCGCGCGGCTCGCGTCGACGATCGGCGAGGCCGGCGGACTGCTCGGCGCGATCGATCTCGTCCGCGTCGAACGGGGGACGAAGCTCCGCGACGTCACGGTACTCGCCGACGACGACGCGCACCTCGCGCGCATCGTCGCAGCAGTCCGCGAGAGCGGTGCCGCCGAGGTCGTCCACGTCTCGGACCGGACGTTTCTCGCCCACCTCGGCGGCAAGCTCGAGGTCAGGTCGCGGCTGCCGCTGAAGACCCGAGACGACCTCTCGATGGCGTACACCCCCGGCGTCGCGCGCGTCTCGCGCCGCGATCGCCGACGAGCCGGAGCTCGTCTGGAACCTCACGATCAAGCGCAACAGCGTCGCCGTCGTCAGCGACGGGTCGGCGGTCCTCGGTCTCGGCGACGTCGGCCCCGAGGCCGCGCTGCCGGTGATGGAGGGCAAGGCAGTGCTCTTCAAGGAGTTCGCCGACGTCGACGCCTTCCCGCTCTGCTTCGCGACGCGCGATCCGGACGAGATCGTCCGTGCAGTGCAGGTGCTTGCGCCGACCTTCGGCGGGATCAACCTCGAAGACATCTCGGCGCCACGGTGCTTCGAGATCGAACGCCGGCTGCGCGAGACGCTCGACATCCCCGTCTTCCACGACGACCAGCACGGCACAGCGATCGTCGTGCTCGCCGCGCTCACGAACGCGCTGCGCGTGGTCGGCAAGTCGCTCGCCGACGTTCGGATCGTCACGACGGGCTGCGGGGCGGCGGGCATGGCCGTCACGCGGATCCTCCAGGACGCCGGTGCGCGCTGGATCGTCGGCTGCGACGAAGGCGGCGCGCTCTACCGCGGCCGACCCGGCCTGAACGGGCCGAAGGCGGAATACGCCGAGACGACGAATCCGGAGAACCTGCGCGGCAGCGCCGACGAGCTGCTCGCCGGCGCCGACGTCTTCGTCGGCGTCTCGGTGCCGGGCGCGGTCTCCGCCGAGGGAATCCGCCGCATGGCCGACCGGGCGGTCGTGTTCGCGCTCGCGAACCCGACGCCCGAGGTCGACCCCGAGGCGAGCGAGGACCTCGCGGAGGTGATCGCCACCGGACGCTCCGACTACCCCAACCAGATCAACAACGTGCTCGCGTTCCCGGGTGTTTTCCGGGGCGCGCTCGACGCGCGCGCGGCGGCGATCGACGGCGCGATGGAGCTCGCCGCCGCGGCTGCGATTGCGGACACGATCGCGCCGGAAGAGCTGGCTGCCGACTACGTCGTGCCGAGCGTCTTCAACCGCGCCGTTGCGCCGGCAGTGGCTGCGGCGGTGGCAGCGGCTGCACGGACGAGCGGTCTGGCGCGTCGCGCCGACGCCACAGCGGCACGCTGACGAGCGGCAGCCGCGCGTGCCCGCGCACGAGCGGGTAGCACGCGAGGCCGATCGGCAGCGCGAGCAGGTGGCCGAAGTCCGTGAAGGTGTGGAAGAGAACCGCGCCGCCCGTGACGCCGCCGAGCAGTCCGATCGCGTACGGACGCCGCCAGCGGGGCTCGAGCAGATAGGTCAGCACGCCTGCGACGGCGAGAAAGCCGTACGAGGCGCCGACGTCCTGTGCGTTCACGACGCTGCGTTCGACCGCGTCGACGCGGAGCGCGACCCAGAGGCCCGCAGCGGTCAGGAGCGTGGCGCCGACGTGTCCGATCGCGAAGACGACGGCCATCCGCCAGGAGCCGACTCGGCGTTCGACCGGTGCCAGGACGAGTGCGAGCAGCGCGGCCCAGAGCGCGAGGCTGCCCGTTCCGGAGAGCCAGAAGGCGCTCGAGATGAGCACGCGGATCGGGTTGCGCCCGAGCTGGTGAAGATTGGTGCTCTGCTCGAGCAGGAGGCGGTCGGCGAGCCGCCCGCTCGCAGTCACGAGCACCCACGACGTGACGACGAGGATGCCCAGGTAGCCGAACGTGGCCGGCGCCGTGCGGATGCCGGCGATTACGCGCGGCCGGAGCGCGTGCCAGCGTCGCTGCGCCGGCCCGAGGGCCCGCCAGCGCGCGGCGAAGAGCAGGCGGTCGACCCCAACCGCGAAAAGGACGAGCACGACGAGCGCCATCGCGAAAGCGTGCCTGACCGCGCTAAGGCTGCGATGAGAGACGGCGCGCCACCGGGCGAATACGCGAAGCTACCGGCATGTCGAGGAGCCGCCTTTCCGCGGCTACCGCCGCGCCCGCCGCCGACGAGCTGCACGAGGTCACCGTCTGCGCGCTCGTCGCCGCAGCCGCGTCCGCACTGCTCGTCTACGCACTGCCGCGCGGCGGCGATCTCGCCGCGCATCTCTACCGCACGGATCTCGTCCGGCACGGAATCCTCGTGTGGGACAACCTCTGGTTCGCCGGCCAGTACCCGCTGTCGTCCTACAGCCTGCTCTACTACCCGCTCGCGGCGGCCGTCGGCAACCGGCCGCTGGGCGTCGCCGGCGTCGTGCTCGCGGCGGCGATCTTCGCGTCGATCGCGCGCCGCGAGTGGCAGCGGATCGGACGCTGGCCGGCGCGCGTGTTCGCGCTCCTGCTCGCGGGGCAGGCGTTCACCGCTGCGTATCCCTACGACCTCGGCCTCGCCGCGCTGCTCGGGACGATCTGGGCGCTGCAGCGCCGTCACGTCAAGGTCGCGATCTGCTGCACGCTGCTGAGCCTCGGCTTCAGTCCGCTCGCCTTCGTCTTCCTCGCGCTCGCGCTTGTCGCGCTGCTTGTCAGCCGCCGCCGGATCGACGGGCAGACCGTCGTGGTCGGACTCGCGGTCGCGCTCGCCGGGGGAGCCCAGCTCGCGGTGATGATCCTGCTGCCGACGCCCGGGCTCGTGTACCCGTACGGCGTCTGGCGCCTCGCCGCCGGGCTCGCGATGGCAGCGGTCGGCACCGCCCTCGCGCTGCGGGGGCGCGCGAGCCGTCCGCTCGCGAGCCTCTTCGTCGTCTGGGCGGCTGCGAGCATCGTCGTCTACGTCATCCCGTCGCCGATCGGCCACAACCTCGTCCGGGCGTCTGTCTTCCTCGTGCCGCTGATGCTCGTGGCGGCCGCGCGGGTCGGCTTCAGGCCGCGCTGGCTCGCACTGCCCGCGGTCGCCGCAGCGATCGCCGCGAACGTCGTTCCCTACCTCCCGATGATCGGCGTCCGGTCCTCTACTGCCGACGCGGCGCCCGCCTTCTGGCAGCCGGTGATCGCCTTCGTCCGCGCGCGCGATGCCTCGAACTTCCGCGTCGAGGTCGTGCCGACGGCGAACCACTGGGAGGCGTACTTCCTGCCGCTGGCCGGCGTCGCGCTCGCGCGCGGGTGGTACCGGCAGCTCGACATCGCCGACAACCCGGAGCTCTATGCGCCCACCCTGACGCCGCACGCGTACCGCGCATGGCTGCGCCGCGAAGGCGTGCGGTACGTCGTCGTGCCGAAGCTGCCACTCGAGGCGATCGACGCCACGCGCGAAGCCGCGGTCGTGCGAGCGCGCGGCAGCGGGCTCCGCAAGGTCTGGAACGGTCGCGACGCGACCATCTACGAGCTTCCGCACGCGACGCCGCTCCTCACCGGGCCCGGCGCGGCGACGATCACCCACCTCGACTCGAACGTGATCGTCGGGTCGGTCAGCCTGCCCGGTCGGTATCTCTTGCGCGTTCATTTCAGCCCGTACTCGGCGATCACGCGCGGTAGCGTCTGCATCGCTCCGACGCCGAGCCGGCTGACGCGCGTCGTCGCCCGCAAGGCCGGGCCGTTCACGATCGCCGCGATCGAGGATCCGGCCAGGCTGCTCGTCGCCGCCGTCGAGGACGACGTCGACAACTGCTAGCGCCAGATCCCCGTGAGCGGAGGCGTCGTCGCCGAAGCTCCGAGGTGCGGCAGGCGGAGCGCGTCTTCGATCGTGCGCAGAAGCGTGTAGTGGTTGCTTCGTTGCGCGCTCGCCGTTCGCGGACGCACGGCCGTCCCGAACGCGAGCGCCGGCACGCGGCCGCCGCCGCCTGCGTCGCTCACGCCCTCGTCGAAGACGACGAACACGACCGTTCGCGGCACTGCGAGCAACGGCGGCGCGAAGCGGGCGAGGAACGCGTCGGCAGTCGAGGTCGGGCAGTCATGGCCGTCGTTGCAGAGGTCGGGCGTGACGAAGGCAAAGGACGGGAGTCGCTTCGGATCGAAGGCCGAGAGCGGATGGACATGCCCTTCCTCACCCGGAAAGTAGAGGAAGGGAACGTGCTTCTTGGCGAAGCGCGGCGACGACGGATAGCCCTCCGCGTAGGCGCCCCAGCTGCGCCGGAACCGGTCGAGCAGCGTGCCGATCGACGGCCCGCGGACGACGCAGGTCGTGCAGTCGGTCGTGATCCCGTGCGTCGAGCCCGAGACGAGCGCGAGGTAGTTCGGGAGGCTCGGATGCGCGACGGCGGTGTAATCCGTCAAGTCGACGTACCGGCGTGCATATGAGGTGAACGTCGGTGCGGAGGCACTGCCGAGCACCTGGTCGCGCTCCCGGTTCTCGAACACGACCACGACCACGTGCGCGAGCCGGGGCACGCGCTGCACGTGTGCGGGCGGGGCCGCGGCGAGCGCGGCTGCGGCTGCTACGAGCAAGGCTTTCATCCGAGGCCAGCCTAGGTCACGCCTTTCCCACTCGCGCTGAGCGAGAATGCTCACGGCGCCGTCGCAAACGGAGCGCGAACCCATGACTTGCCCGTCGAATCGAAGCTGCTGAAGAGGATGCGCGCATGACGATGCTGTTCGGCTACAAGGCGTCGGCCGAGCAGTTCGGCCCCACGGAGCTCCTCGAGTTCGCGCTGCTGGCGGAGCAGGTCGGTCTCGATTCCGTCGCGGTTTCCGACCACTTCCAGCCGTGGCGGCACAAGACCGGGCATGCACCGAGCTCGCTGGTCTGGCTGGGCGCGCTCGCCCAGGCGACCGAGCGTGTTCAGATGCTGACGAGCGTACTGACGCCGACGATGCGCTACCACCCGTCGATCGTCGCGCAGAGCTTCGGCACGCTCGGCTGCCTTGCTCCCGGCCGGGTGATCCTCGGCGTCGGCACCGGGGAGGCGATGAACGAGACGCCGGCGACGGCGGCGGCGTGGCCGGGAGCGAAGGAGCGCCGGCTCCGGCTCGCCGAGGCGATCGAGCTCGTCAAGCAGCTGTGGTCGGGCGAGCGCGTGACGTTCGACGGTGAGTACTACAAGACCGAGCGAGCGACGATCTACGACAGGCCGAGCGAGCAGATCCCGATCTACGTCGCCGCGTCCGGTCCGCTCGCGGCGAAGCTCGCGGGCCGCGTCGGCGACGGATTCATCACGACGAGCGGTAAGAAGCCAGAGCTCTACGCGGAGCTGCTGGAGAACGTCGACGCCGGCGCACTGGCCGTAGGCCGCGATCCGGCCGCGATCGTGCGGACGATCGAGGTCAAGGTCTCCTACGACCGCGACGCCGATTACGCGCTGCGGGCGTGCGAGTGGTGGGCGGCCCTCGCGCTCACCCCCGACGAGAAGAGCGGGATCGAGGACCCGATCGAGATGGAGCGGCTCGCCGATGCGCACGCAGACCGCGCGCACACGCGGTTCATCGTCACGGACGACGCGGCGGAGTGTGCAGAGAAGATCTGGTGGTACGCGGATCGGGGCTTCCGGCATCTCGTCTTCCACGGTCCGGGCGCCGACCAGCGCCGCTTCCTGGAGCAGTTCGCCGCGGACGTCCTGCCGCTACTGCGCTCGCGCGGCGGCTAGCACCGCGCGGATCTCCGGCGCCGTCGTGTCGGCGGATCGAAGCTGCTCGCGAGCCGCGCCTTTGCGTGGTCCAGCCGCTTGAGCGGCACGAGCGCGTCGACGCGAGGGCGCCGCGTCTCGCGGCACTACGCGTCGAGCGATTCGGCGAGGAGCGTTGCGACATCCGCGACACGCATCGTCGCCCCCGTCTCGCGCAGGCCGTCGTCGAGCATCACTGTGCAGAAGGGGCACGCGACTGCAAGCGTGTCGGCGCCGGTGGCGACCGCTTCGCGCGCCCGCTCGCCGTTGATCGGCCGGCCCTGCTCCTCCATCCACATGTGCGCGCCGCCGGCGCCGCAGCAGAACGTCTGCCGGCCCGTTCTCTGCATCTCGATCGGCTTGCCGACGGCCTCGACGAGCTTGCGCGGCTGGATCAGCACGTCGTTGTGCCGCGCCAGGTAGCACGAGTCGTGGTAGGTGACGGACGCTGCGCCCTGCTTCGGCTTCAGCTTGCCCTCCTCGACAAGTCGTGCGAGCAGCTCGGAGTGGTGCACGACCTCGTAGCTGCCGCCGAAGTCGCCGTACTCGTTCGCGAGCGTGTTGAAGCAGTGCGGGCAGCTCGCCACGATCTTCGTCACCCCGTGCTCGTTCAGCGTCGCCACGTTCTGCTCCGCGTAGGCCTGGAAGACGTACTCGTTGCCGATCCGCCGCGCCGGATCGCCGTTGCACGCCTCTCGCGGCCCGAGGATCGCGAAGTCCACACCCGCCGCCTCGAGCAGCTTCGCCGTCGACTGCGCCGAGCGCTTCGCCCGTTCGTCGAACGATGCGGCACAACCGACCCAGTACAGGTACTCCGGGGCCGGGTCTCCCGGTTGCAGCACCCGCACGTCCAGACCCTCGGCCCACGCCGCGCGCTCGGTCTGCGGCTTCCCCCACGGGTTGGAGGCGCGCTCGACGTCGCGCAGCATCGGCTCCGCCTCGGCCGGAAACTGCGCGTCGACCATCACGCGGCTCCGGCGGAGATCGACGATGTGGTCGATGTGCTCGATCGAGACCGGGCACGCCTCGACGCACGCGCCGCAGGTGACGCAGTCCCAGATCATCTGCTCCGGCACGCCGTTCCCGACGATCGGCTCGGTGCTCTGCGCGAACACCTGGTCGCGCACCCCCATGATCACGAGCTTCGGCGAGAGCACCTTGCCGGTCGCCCAGGCGGGGCACGCATCCTGGCAGCGGCCGCACTCGGTGCACGAGAAGGCATCGACGACCTCCTTGCGCGTGAGGTCGGCGATCGTCGCTACACCGAAGCGCAGCTCCTCGTCGGGCACGTCGAAGCGCAGCGGCTCGAGCCGGCCCCGGGAGCGTGTGCGCGCGAGCCACACGTTGACGGCGGCGCTGAAGATGTGCAGGTGCTTCGAGTACGGGAGATACGCGAGGAAGACGCCGATCACGGCGAGGTGCGCCCACGCGAATCCCTTGCCGCCGACGTGATGCCAGAGGAGCAGCGTGATCACCACGAGGGCGATCAACGCCAGAATCAGATCGGCTTCGCCCAGGTGCGACCCCGCGAACCGCTCAGGTCGCACGAGCTTGCGGATCACGACCGCAGTCGCGATGCCTGCGAGCACGAGCCCGGCGAAGACATCGGCGAGGACGCGGTACCACTCCGGCGGCGTGACGTGCCCGCCCGCGACGTCGATCGCCGCGAAGACGATCGTCGGGAAGAGAACGATGAAGCCCCAGAAGATGAACGCGTGCATCAGGCCGGGGACGAGCCGCTTCAGCAGCTTCCGCTGGCCCAGGACGATCTCCAGCTCGTTCTTGATCCGGACCGGGACGTCGCTCGGTCGATTGTTGGCGTGCGCGCGGCGCACCTGAACCACGAGGAACCACGTCCGGCGCCCGAAGAGCCCGCCCGCGGCGACGACGAGGAGCGCGAGCAGGATCGCGCCGGTCAGTCGCGCACCTTCCGGAGCTCCTCGCTGATCGCAGGAACGATCTCGTGCAGGTCGCCGATCACCGCGTAGTCGGCCGCGGCGAGGATCGGCGCCTCGGGATCGCTGTTGATCGCGAGGATCTTCTTCGCGCCCCTGGCGCCGGCGATGTGCTGCGTCGCGCCGCTGATCCCGCAGGCGACGTACAGGTCGGCGGAGATCTTCGTCCCGGTCTGGCCGACCTGGTCCGTGTGCGGCCGCCAGCCGGCGGACGTGACGACGCGCGAGCAGCCGACCGCGCCGCCGAGGAGGCCGGCGAGCTCCTCGATGATCGCGAAGCCTTCCGCCGACCCGACGCCGCGGCCGCCGCTGACGACCACCTTTGCGTCGCGCAGCGAGATGCCGCCGCTCGAGTCGGAGACGGTGTCGAGCACACGCGGCGAGCCGTCGTCCTCGGCGGCGAGGGTCTCGACTTCGACGGGCTGCGCAGCAGCTTGCGTGTGCGGCGCCACCGTGAGGATCCACGGCGAGCCGTGCAGCCGCGCCTGCTCGAGCAGCGAGCCGCCCCAGCGGACGCGCGTCAGCGTGTCGCCGTCGATCGCGGTCACGTTCGCGGCGAACGGCTGGTCGAGCTGCGCCGCGACGTGCGCGAGGAGCTCGTTGCCACGATCGGTCCCGGCCGCGACGATCGCGTCGGCGGGCTGCGAGGCGAGCGCGGCAGCCCATGCCGACGGCTGATACGCGCCGTCGATGGACACCGCGCGCACGTCGCCCAGCTGCTGCGCGAGCGCGAGCGCCTGCCGCGACAGCTCGTCCTCCGGCTCAACGAACAGGAGGACGTTCATCGCGATCGCTTCACCTTCACCTCGGTGCTCCCGAACAGGACGAAGGTGTTGACCCGGACGAGCGGTGCGCCGGGCCGCAGCGTGCCGGGCTCGCCCCGCGTTTCCTTCGCGCCGAAGAGCGCAATCCCGGTGAGGTCGACCTCGACGCCCTCGGGAACGGTCACCTCTACTGCGCCGAACGCGGCGACCGCGCGGACGTTCACCTCGTCGCCCTCGATCAGCGCACCGCGCAGATCCAGCTCGACGCTTCCGAAAACGGCGATGCACATGAGCTGCTGCTGCACTCGCAGGCTGCCCGTGCGCCTGGCGCTGCCGAACACCGCAACGAGCCGGCTCAGCGCACTTCGTCGCGGCTCCGGCGGCGCTACCGGCAGGTCGCGCTGCAGCTCGGCGAGATCGGTCGAAGTCGTCGCGGCGTAGGCCGATGCCATCCGCTGCGTGAACTCCTCGAGCGAGAGCCGTCCCTGCGCGAGGTGCTCGCGGAGGGAGGCGACCGTGCGCTCGCGATCGTCGTCGGAGGCCCGGACGAGGTCGCTCACGGCGCGAGCTCCCTGTGCTCGCCGCGCCCGATCCCGCTGATGACCTCGCTGAACGTCCGCTTCGCCCAGGCCATGGGGACGCGCCAGAGGTCGAAGCCGACGAAGAGCCCGAACGCGAGCACGCGCACGAGCGGCATGCCGGCGAGCGGCGGGAGGTCGTTCCCGTGCGCGTTCCGGTGGCCGAAGACGGTCAGCCCGGTGATGTCGGCTTCGATTCCCTCGGGGACGTAGACGTCGGCCGTCGCGACGAGACCGAGGACGACGATCGTGATCACGTCACCTTCGAGCGTCGTCTGGCGGAGGTCGAGGTCGATGTTGCCGAAGCCGACGAGGCAGACGACGCGGCGGCCGAGCCGGAGGCGGCCGTGACGCCTGGTCGAGCCGAAGAGTGCCGCGACGAGCCGCGTGCGGCCGCGCCGGGCCTCGCGCGTGGCGGCCGGCAGGTTGCGGAGCGGCGCTTCGAGGTCGGCGGTCGTCGCGGCGGCGTACGCCTCCGTCATGCGTTCCGTGAACTCCTCGAGGCACAGGCGTCCCTCGACGAGATGCTCGCGCAGTTGCGCGACGGCCGCATCGCGCTGCGCGTCGGAGGCACGGACGAGCTCGCCGTTCACGCGACCCCCAGCTGCTGCATCACCTCGACGACGCGCGGCGCAGCCTCGGCGCCGCGGCCGAGGATCTCCGCCTGCTTTCCCTGCCCTTCGGGCACGACGAGGCGGAGCTTCTCGAGCTTCGGCTCGGGCCGCGTCACGTCGACGACCGCGAGCGGCTTCGACTTTGCGCGGAGCCGGCCGGGCACCGAGGGATAGCGCGGCAGGTTCAGCCCTTCGAGCACCGTCAGCACCGCCGGCAGCGGAGTCTCGTAGACGTCGCGCGCGCCGCCGACGTCCCGCTCGACGCGCACGCGGTCGCCCAGCAGCTCGATCTTCTTCAGCCCCGTGACGACGGGCAGGCCGAGCGCGTACGCGACGCGGATCCCGACCTGATAGTTGCCCGCGTCGGCCGACTCGTTGCCGAAGAGGAGCAGGTCGAACGACTCGCCCTCGATCGCGTTCACGATCGCCGCAGCGGCCGCCTGCGGGTCCCACTCCTCGCTCGTGCGCAGCAGGATGCCGCGGTCGGCGCCGATCGCCATGCAGTCGCGCAGCTGCTCCTCCGCCTCGGCCGGCCCGAGCGTCAGCACGACGACCTCGCCGCCGCCTGACTCGACGATCCGCACCGCCTCCTCGACCGCGCACTCCTCGTGCGGCGAGATCGTGAAGCCGAGGTGCCGCGTCTCGAGCGACTGCGCGTCGCCGGTCAGCACCATGCGGCCCCCGGTCAGCGGGACCCGCTTGACGCAGCAGAGGATGTTCATGCGCGAATTCTCGCGTTCTCGGGATCGAACGGCGGCCGCGAGCCGACGACGTCGATCGTGACCGGGTAGCGCTCGCCCATGTACTCGACGGCGAGCTTCGCGCCCTCGACGGCATGCGAAGGAGGCAGGTACGCCATCAGGAGGTGCTTGCCGAGCGACGGGCCGGCGCCTGCGGAGGTGACATACGAGCGGCGCCCGTGCGCGTCCGCGATCGGCGTCCCGTCGGGCTCGACGACCGGCTCGCGCCCGAGTGGATAGCGCTTGATTCCGCTCTGCGAGGTGTGGTCGGCGATCGTGAGCGTGCAGAGCAGCGCCGCCGGCTCCGCCTCGCGGTGGCGCAGGTGGGCCCCCTTGCCGACGAAGTCCTCGCCCTTCACCTTCCACCACGCCATGTCGGCCTCGACGACGGTGTAGTCGGCGTCGAGCTCGAAGCCGAACGCGCGGTAGGCCTTCTCGAGCCGGCCGGTCGTGCCGTAGACGCCGATGCCGGCGGGCACGACCCCGTGCGGCCGGCCGGCTTCCCACACCGCGTCCCACAGCTCGAGCCCGCGCTCGACCGGCGTGTAGAGCTCCCAGCCGAGGTCGCCGACGTACGAGATGCGCGACGCGATCACGCCGTTGTCGAGCTCCTGCCAGGTGGAGAACGGAAACGCCTCGTTCGAGAGGTCGGTGCGGGTGATCGACGAGAGGATGTCGCGCGCCCGCGGGCCCCAGAGGCCGAGCGTGCAGATCGTCGACGTGTGGTCGTCGATCCGCGCGTCGCCGACGAGGTGGTCCGCGAACCACTTCAGGTCGGCCATCCCGTGCGCGCCGCCGGTGACGACGCGGAAGCGGTCGTCGTCCATCTTCATGATCGTCAGATCGGACTTGAACGTCCCGCTCGGCGAGAGCACCGGCGTGTAGATCACGCGCCCCGCCGGCACGTTCATCTGCCGGGCCGCGACCTGCTGCACCGACTCGAGCGCGTCCGAGCCGACGACGTCGAAGACGCAGAACGCCGTCAGGTCGAACATCGCAGCCCGCTCGCGCATCGCGAGGTGCTCCGCGTTGATGATCGGCGACCACCAGCGCGCGTCCCATTCGTGCTCGCGGGGCCGCACGTCGAACTCCTCGACGAGCGGCGCATTCGACTCGTACCAGTGCGGCCGCTCCCAGGCCGCGGCCTCGAAGAAGCGCGCGCCGAGCTCGACCTCGCGTCCGTAGAACGGCGAGACTCGCACGCCGCGGTTGGACTCCCACTGCTCGCCGGGATGGACGATTCCGTACGTCTTGTTGAAGCCCTCCGAGGCGCGGCCCTTGACGTGCTCGGGCGTGCGCTGCTGCGGGTAGAAGCGCGCGATGTCGGAGGACTGCAGGTCGACCTCCGACTCGCCGCGCGTCATCCACTCCGCGACCGCACGGCCGACGCCCGGCCCTTCCTTCACCCACACCGCGGCAACCGACCAGAGCCCGCGCACCTCGGGCGTCTCGCCGAGCAGCGGCAGCCCGTCCGGCGTCAGCGAGAGCAGGCCGTTGATCGCGTACTTGATGCCGACGGACTCGTCGCCGAGGATCTCGGGCACGAGCTCGAGCGCGTCCTCGAGCTGGTGCTCGAAGTCCTCCTGCGTGAAGGGCAGCTCGGTCGGCGTGAGCGCCGCCTCCTCGAGCGACGGGATCTCGTCCGGCTCGTGGAGGATCGGCCGGTGTGCGTACGACCCGACCTCGAGCCCCTGTCCGTCCTGGCGCTCGTACATGTTCGTGTCCATGTCGCGCACGATCGGATAGTCGACCGCCGTCTTCGACGTGAGGAAGCGCGGCACCGGGCCGACGTCGATCATCTGGTGCACCGCCGGCGTGAGCGGAATCGACGCGCCGGCCATCCGCGCGATCCGCGGCGACCAGACACCGCATGCGATTGCGACGGTCTCGGTCTCGATGTCGCCGCGCGTCGTGCGCACGCGCCGCACACGCCCGTCCTCGACGTCGATGCCGGTGACCTCCGTGTTCGCGAAGATCCGCGCGCCCTTCGCCTGCGCGCGCTCGCGCATGATCGTCCCGAAGCGCAGCGAGTCGACGACGGCAACCGACGGCGTATAGAAGCCGCCGAGCAGGATCTGCTCGTTCACGTACGGCACGAGCTGCTTGATCTCCGCCGGCGTCACGAGCCGGCAGCCGTCGACGCCCCACGACTTCGCCGACGCCATCCTCCGCCGCAGCTCCTCCATGCGCTCCTCGGTGCGCGCGACCTCGATGCCGCCGCACTCGTGCAGCGTCCCCGCGTCGCGGTACTGGCGCATCGAGTCGAGCGTGAGCTGCGTCATCTCCTTCGAGTGGTCGACCGGGAAGATGAAGTTCGACGCGTGACCGGTCGAGCCGCCCGGGTTCGGGAACGGTCCCTTGTCGAGCTGGACGAGATCCGTCCAGCCGAGCTCGGCGAGCCAGCCGGTGAGCGAGTTCCCGACGATGCCGCCGCCGATCACGACGCAGCGCGCCTGCGCAGGGAGCTCGCTCATATGGTCAGCAACGCGCGGTGCATGGCTTGCTCGAAGTTCTCGACATGGTCGCGCATGACCTGCGCGGCGCGCTCGCCGTCGCCGTCGCGGATCGCCTCGACGAGATCGCGGTGCGCCTCGACCGCCTCCTCGAGGTCCTGCGTGCGCTCGAGCGCGAGCATCCAGATGCGGAGCGCGAGCGCGTAGTACTGCTCGAGCGTCGCTTCGAGCAGGTCGTTGCGCGCGGCCCGGTAGACCGCGCGGTGGATGCGCTCGTCGAGCGCCATCAGCTCGCTCTCTCCCGAGTCGAGCTCCTCGAGCAGCGCCTCGAGGTCCGCGCGGTCGGCGCCGGTCGCCCGCTCGGCGGCGAGCCGCGCCGCCTCCGGCTCGAGCACCGCGCGCACCTCGGAGAGACGCGCGAGCTGGCGCACGTCGACGCCCGTGACGAACATCCCGCGGCGCGGATAGACCTCGACCAACCGCTCGAGCGCGAGCCGCCGTAGGGCCTCGCGGATGGGCGTGCGCCCGATGCCCAGCCGCTCGATCAGGTCGCGCTCGTCGATCACCGCGCCGGGGGCGAGCTCGAGTGAGACGATCAGGCGCCGAAGCTCGTGGTAGGCCCGTTCCGCCAGGGACTGCACTGAGATATATTTACCAGATATGTAACGACTATTAGGAGTCTGAGACCATGGCCACGCACATGCCGTCGTCGCTCGAGATCGCGCAGGAGGCGGAGCTCCGACCCATCAGCGAGATCGCGGAGGCGGCGGGCCTCCTGCCGGAGGAGATCGAGCCGTACGGGCGCTACAAGGCGAAGATCGACCTGTCGGTGCTCGACCGGCTCGCGGGCCGGGCAGACGCGAAGCTCGTCAACGTGACCGCGATCACGCCCACGAAGGCGGGCGAAGGCAAGACCACCACGGCCGTCGCGCTCACGCAGGGGCTCGGCTCGATCGGCCGCTCGCCCGTGCTGTGCCTGCGCGAGGCGTCGCTCGGGCCGGTCTTCGGCATCAAGGGCGGCGCCGCGGGCGCCGGCTACACACAGGTCGTCCCGATGGAGGACATGAACCTCCACTTCACCGGCGACATCCATGCGATCGGCGCGGCCAACAACCTGCTCGCGGCGATGCTCGAGGCCAGCATCCTGCACGGCAACAAGCTCGGGATCGACCCCCTCTCGATCAGCTGGCGCCGGTGCGTCGACATCAACGACCGCGCGCTGCGCGACACGGTGATCGGGCTCGGCGGGCGCGCGAACGGCTACACGCGCCAGACCGGCTTCGACATTACCGCCGCGTCCGAGGTGATGGCGATCGTCGCCGTCTCGTCGGATCTCTTCGACCTGCGCCGCCGTCTCGGCGCGATCACGGTCGCGCAGACCTACGAAGGGGAGCCGGTGACGGCCGAGCAGCTGCGCGCCGCGGGAGCGATGACCGTTCTGCTGAAGGAGACGATCAAGCCGAACCTCGTACAGACCCTCGAGGGGCAGCCCGTGCTCGTGCACTGCGGGCCGTTCGCGAACATCGCGCACGGCAACAACTCGCTCGTCGCAGACCGCGTCGCGCTGAAGCTCGGCGACTTCGTCGTCACCGAGTCCGGATTCGGCAGCGACATGGGCATGGAGAAGTTCTTCGACATCGTCTGCCGCTACGGCGGCCTGCGCCCGAGCGCGACCGTGCTCGTCGCGACGGTGAAGGCGCTCAAGCACCACGGCGGCGATCCGGAGGGCGGCATCGAGGCGATGGAGGCGGGCATCCCGAACCTCGCCCGCCATCTCGCGATCATCCGCGAGTTCGGGATCAACCCGGTGGTCGCCGTCAACCGCTTTCCCGGCGACACCGACGAGGAGGTCGAGCGGCTGCGCGAGCTCGCGCTCGAGCGCGGGGCGTTCGCGGCCGAGATCAACGAGGGCTACTCGCAGGGCGGTGCGGGCGGCGCCGCGCTCGCCGAGGCGGTGGTCGCGGCGGCGGAGGCGCCCTCGAGCTTCGACTACATGTACCCGCTCGACGCGCCGATCGAGGACAAGATCGAGGCGATCGCCAAGCGCGTCTACGGCGCCGACGGCATCTTCCTGCTGAAGACCGCCGCCGGGAAGGTCGGGCAGTTCAACCGCCTCGGCCTCGACAAGCTGCCGATCTGCATGGCGAAGACGCACCTCTCGCTCTCCCACGACGCGTCGCTTCCGAACGCACCCGTGGGCTTCACGGTGACCGTTCGCGACCTGCGGGCCTATACCGGCGCCGGGTGGATCGTGGCACTCTGCGGGGACATGCAGACGATGCCGGGTCTGGGGGCGAGTCCAGCGGCCGTCAATGTCGACATCGACGAAGAAGGCCGCACTGTCGGACTCTTCTGAGATCCTCGACGACGTCGTCGCCGAAGGGAGGCGCGTGCTCGTTGCGGCGCGCGATCGCCGGGTCCCGCTGCGCTTGCTCGGCGGCGTGGCGGTCCGCCTGCACACGCCGGCGCTCGAGCGCGAGTACAAGGATCTCGACTTCGCAACCACGAAGAAGGCGTCGGGCGACGCTCAGACCCTCCTCCGCGACCTCGGCTACGAGCCGCACGTCGGCTTCAACGCCATGAACGCCCGCGAGCGCCTGCTCTTCTTCGACGATGCGCACGGGCGTCAGGTCGACGTGTTCGTGAGCTCGTTCCGCATGTGCCACGCGATCCCCCTGGAAGGGCGGCTCGACGTGCACGGGGACACCGTGCCGCTCGCGGAGCTGCTGCTGACGAAGCTGCAGATCATCGAGCTGAACGAGAAGGACGTACGCGACGCCGTCGCCCTGCTCTCCACCCACGAGGTCACCGAGGACGACAGCGGGCTGAACGGCGCGCGCGTCGCCGCGCTGACCGCGGACGACTGGGGCCTCTGGCGCACGATCACGCGCAATCTCGAACAGGTCGGGCAGCACCTCGACCGCTACGAGGTCGACCGAGACCGCGTGGCGGAGCGGCTGGGCGAGCTCCAGCGCCGGATCGAGGCGGCCCCGAAGTCGCGCGCGTGGAAGCTCCGCGACAAGATCGGCGAGCGCAAGCGCTGGTACGAGCTCCCCGAGGAAGTGGGCGGCGTCTAGACGCGGTGCCGCTCGCGTTGTTCAATTGCGCGCAGTGAGACTGTTCTTCGCAACCGATATCCACGGCTCGGAGACCTGCTGGCGCAAGTTCCTGAACGCCGGCAAGCACTACTCGGCGGACGTGTTGATCCTCGGCGGCGACATGACCGGCAAGGCGCTCGTCCCCGTGATCCACGACGGCGGCGACCGCTGGCACGCGACGCTGCTCGAGAACCGGAGCGAGCTCGTCGGCGAGGAGCAGGTCGCCGCGTTCGAGGACGCCGTGATCCGCCGCGGCTACTACCCGTTCCGCACCGATCCCGACGAGCTGCGAGCGCTCGAGCACGACGAGCCGCGCTGGCACAAGCTCTTCAACGAGAAGATGCTCGAGACGGTCGCGAAGTGGATGCGGATGGCCGAGGAGCGGCTCGGCGGAACCGGCACGCGCGTCTTCTGCTCGCCGGGGAACGACGACCAGTTCGAGGTCGACGAGATCATCGAGGCATCGCCTTTCGTCGAGCTCGGCGAGGGCCGCGTGATCGACATCGACGGCTTCCAGATGGTGTCGACCGGCTGGGCGAACCGCACTCCCTGGGAGACGTATCGCGAGGAGGACGAGCCCGACCTGGGCGCACGCCTGGAGAAGGCGATCTCGCAGATCAGCGCGCCGGCCGAGCGCGTGATCTTCAACTTCCACTGCCCGCCGTACCGGTCGGGGCTCGACGACGCACCGGAGCTCACGGCCGACATGCGCTTGAAGGACGCCGGCCGCGCAGTGAAGCCGGTCGGGTCGACGGCGGTCCGCGAAGCGATCGAGCAGCACCAGCCGGCGCTCTCGCTCCACGGGCACATTCACGAGGCCCGCGGCAACACCCGCATCGGCCGAACGCTCTGCATTAATCCCGGCAGCTCGTACGAGCAGGGCGACCTGCTCGGGGCCGTGGTCGATGTGGACGGCAAGAAGAAGGTCAAGCGGTTCCTGCTCACCAGCGGATAGGAGGGACACTGCATGGCGACCATTGCGGGTGAGGCTCCGTATCAGGAGCGCTCGCTCTTTGTCCGGAAGGCGACCGGGCTCGTGCGCGGCTGGTCGGTGCACGACGCGTTCATCTACGCGACGTTCTCGATCAACCTGATCACGCTTGGCCTTTACATCTTCGCGGACGCACCGTTCATCCCGAAGGGCAGCCTGCTCCTCGCGATCATCCTCTCGGGCGCGTACCTCGTCTTCCAGACGATCGTGTACGCGGCGCTGATCGCGGTGATGCCCCGCGCCGGCGGCGACTACGTCTGGGTGAGCCGCGTGATCGGCGGCGGCATCGGCTTCGTGCTCGCGGTCTGCGGCTGGTGGTTCATCAACTGGCACTGGGTGCCGATCTACGCCAACATCCTCGTCAAGGAGTTCTTCCAGCCGCTCGGCGCGATCCTCGGCTGGCACGGGTTCGTCACCTTCTGGGGCGAGTCGAAGGGCAACTTCGTCGCGTCGGTGATCACCGCGTTCCTCGCCGCGGTCTTCATCTCGCTCGGCATGCGCGGGTACGCCAGGCTGCAGAAGATCTGCTTCTACGGCGGCATGGTCGGGCTGCTGATCATCTTCGGGCTCTTGATCTTCCACTCGAAGACCGCGTTCGAAGGAGCCTTCAACCACTACGCGACGAAGACGTACGGCGGGCCGACGAACGCGTATGCCGCCACGCTGAAGAACGGAACGTACAGCGGCGCGAGCTCGCTCGGCGGCCTCGCGTTCGGGTCGACGATCCTGCTCGTCCCGATGATCGCGTTCTTCAACCTGTGGTCGAACTGGGGCGCGACGCTCTACGGCGAGGTCCGCGGCGCGTCGGACTTCCGGAAGAACATCTACGCGATGGCGGGAGCACTCGTGTTCACGACGATCCTCGCCGTCGTCTTCCTGCTCCTGATCGCCCACACGATGGGCTGGAACTTCTACAACTCGGCGAACAACGCGTGGTGGGCGGGCAAGGACGCGATGGGCGGCGTCTGGCCGTACCCGGTGACGCTCGCGACGTTCTTCGTGAGTCCGTGGCTGCAGTTCATCGTGATCCTGCTGATGTCGCTGTGGTTCTTCGGCTGGGTCGGAACCGTGTTCCTGACCGCGTCGCGCGTGATCTTCGCGACGGCGTTCGACCGGATCCTGCCCGAGTGGGCGGCGCGCGTCGATCGGCGCGGAACGCCGTACTACGCAATCCTGATCATGCTCGGCCCGTCGCTCGTGATCGCGTACTTCTACGCGTACAACAAGACGTTCTTCAACTGGACGCTCGACGCGACGCTCGTGATCGCGGTAACGTTCGTCGGGTCGACGGTCGCGGCCGGCATCCTGCCGTTCCGCAAGCCGGAGATCTACAACGCGTCGCCGATCGCGAAGTACCGGCTCGGGCCGATCCCGATCATCACCGCGGCGGCCGCGCTGTTCCTCGCGTACCTCGGCTACTGCATCTACAAGTGGCTGTCGGACGGCGTGTACGGGTCGAACAACCACGGCTCGCTGATCTACATGGGCTGCCTCTACGGTGTCGCGATCGTCATCTACGTCGGGTCGCGAATCGTGCGAAGACGTCAGGGCATGGATCTCGGGATGGTCTACAACGAGATCCCCGCCGAATAGGGCTCACCGACACGGGGGCGGCGCGAGCCGCCCCCTGTTCACACGTCTCATCGAGGTTTCCTTTCGTCGGTACGCCGAGCATCGCGCGCGCGGATGAGACGACGTTCGGACCAGCTTGAGAGCCTGCTGAGAATCAGAGACCTCCTGGTTCCGCGAGCGCGCGGCGCAACGCGTCGCGCCAGCCGCTCCGGTCGACCGTTCGTTGCGGCTCGAAGCGCTCGCGGATCGGCGCGGGCGATCGTCTGCGCAGGGCGAGCAGCGCTGCGCCGAGGGCGGTCTGCTCCGCTTCGCGGGCCGTCTCGACCGGGATCCCGAGCACGTCCGCCTGGAACTGCATCAACCAGCGGTTGCGCGTCATGCCGCCGTCGGCGCGCAGCAGCTCGAGCCTCGGCATCTCGTCGAGCACGTCCGCGGTCTGATACGCCGCCGCCTCGAGCGCGGCGCGTGCGAGGTGCGCCCGCGTCGTACCCCGCGTCAGGCCCGTGATCGCGCCACGCACGTCGGCGCGCCAGTGCGGCGAGCCGAGGCCCGCAAGCGCGGGGACGAAGTAGACGCCGCCGTTCGAGTCGACCGAGTCGGCAAGCCGCTCCGACTCCTCTGCGTCGGCGAGCAGGCCGAGACCGTCGCGGAGCCACTGGATCGCCGCGCCCGTGACGAAGACGGCGCCTTCGAGCGCGTGCCTGCGCGGCTCGCCGTCGAGCCGCGCGGCAGCGGTCCGCAGCACGCCCTCGCCCGGTGGCTCATCGGTCTCGACGAGGATGAACGAGCCCGTGCCGTACGTCGCCTTCGCGCCGCCCGCGGCGAAGAGCGCCGCCTGCTGGTCGCCCGCGATTCCCCGGATCGGAGCGGCGCGCCCGAGCAGCCGGGCCTCGCCGAACTCGGCGCCCGACGGCCTGATCTCGGGCAGCACGTCGCGCGGGACGCCGAACAGCTCGAGCAGCTCGACGTCCCAGTCGAGCGTCTCGAGCGAGCAGAGCAGCGTGCGCGAGGCGTTCGTCTCGTCCGTCGCGTGCACGCGGCCGCCCGTCAGCTTCCACACGAGCCAGCTGTCGACGGTGCCGAACGCAAGCCCCGCCGGGTCGCGGTCGCGCAGCAGCCATTCGAGCTTCGTCGCGGAGAAGTACGGATCGGGCACGAGGCCGGTGCGCTCGCGGATCAACCCGCGCGGGAGCTGCGCGCAGCGTTCGGCCGTGCGCCGGTCCTGCCAGACGATCGCGTTCGCGACGGGTTCGCCGCTGCGACGGTCCCAGAGGATCGTCGTCTCGCGCTGGTTCGTGATCGCGACTGCGCGCGGCGTCTCGCGTCCGAGCGCCTGTTCGGCGGCGACGAGCACGCTCTGCCAGATCTCTTCCGGGTCGTGCTCGACCCAGCCGGGCTCCGGAAAGTGCTGCCGCAGCTCCGCGTAGCCGCGTCCGCGAATCGTCAGCTCGTCGTCGACGAGCAGGCATGTCGTGCCCGTCGTGCCTTGGTCGATCGCGAGGATCGCCCTCTGCTCGTGATCGCGTAGGGCGGTTACTAGCGGCCCCAGCCGATCTCGTCGCCGGTTTCGAGCTTGTGCCAGAACGTGATCTCGGGCTCGCTGCTCGCGACCTCGCGCATCATCGGCTCGATCGTCCCGCGCTCGCTCTCGAAGAAGCGCTGGAAGCTCTCGGCATCCGGCCACTCGTCGATCACCGCGATCTGGCCCTCCGAGCCGTAGAACCGATGCGCGATGACGCCCGCGGCCTTGGCGCGCTCGGCGATCCCGCGCAGCGTGTCCGGATTCTGCTGCGCGAGCCGCTCGAGCTTCTGGGGATCGCCCTGCACGCGCAAAGTCATGATCACTGACATCACTCCTCCTTTGGTCGATTGCGGCGTATCGGACCACGTTCGCAGCCGCCGAGCAACCGGTTCGGTCAGGATCGCACCCGTTCGTTCGCCGGGTCGTACAGCGCGTCGGGCGCCACGACCGCCGGCACGAGCACGCCCAGCACGTCGACCTGCAGCTCGGCGCCTTCGGGGAGCGCAGCAGGAACCTTCGCGAGCGCGACGTTCCGCTCGAGTGTGAAGCCGTACGCGGCGCTGCGCACCCGTCCGACGACCTCACCGTCCGCGTGTACCGCTTCGCCGCCGTAGAGCGCGACGTAGTCGCGGCGCCCGACGACGAGCGTGCGCAGCCACGCGGGCGGATCGCGGTCGACGCGCGGCAACTTGCCCTTTGCGACGCAGAAGCCGACGCCGGAGTCGAACGGCGTATCGGACGCCGTCATGTCGGTGCCGAAGTAGCGATACCCCTTCTCGATCCGCAGCGAGTCGAGCGCCTGGTAGCCGACCGGCTCGGGCGCACCGGCCTCGTGGAGCGAGTCCCAGACCGCAACGGCGCGTTCGCGCGGAACATAGAGCTCGTACCCGAGCTCCCCCACGTACGTGATCCGCTGCGCGAGCCCGAACTCGAGCTCCTTCGCCGTCCGGAACGGAAACGCCTCGTTCGACACGTCGTGCTCGGTGATCGCCGCGAGTGCCGCGCGTGCCTGCGGACCCCAGATGCCGATCACCGCGTAGTCGTCGGTCACGTCGTCGACGCGCGCACCGTGCAGCTCGAGGAAGCCGCGGTCGCTGTCCACGGCACCGGCGCCGGTGATGACGCGGAAGCGCTCGTCGGCGAGCCGTGTGACCGTCACGTCGCCGACGATGTGGCCCCGCTCGTCCACGAGCTGCGTATAGACAACCGAGCCGACCGCCCGGTCGATCCGGTTGTCGCAGACGCGCTCGAGCACCTCCAGGTCGCTCGTCTCGAGCTTGCCGAACGAGGTCATGTCGATGATCCCGAGCCGGTCCCGGATCGCGCGATGCTCGACCGCGACGCGGTCGTACCAGGGAGGGCGCGCCCAGCCGACCGAGCGCTGCTCCTCGCCCGCCCGCCGCGCCGGCTCGCCCGGACGGAAGTAGTCGGCGCGCTCCCACCCGTTCTTCGTCCCGAAGACGGCGCCGAGCGCCTCGAGCCGCTCGTGGAGCGGGGACAGGCGCTTCGGCCGGCCCGCCTCGGACACGTCCAGCGGGTACCTCAGCCGGTAGTAGTACTTGTAGACCTCGCGCGCGGCCGCCGCGGCGAAGTCGAGATCGCGGTACGGCCCCCCGAAGCGCCACGGCCGGTACGGCTGCACGTCCACCTCGGACTCGCCGGCGGTCACGAGCTCGGCGAGCGCCTTGCCGAGGCCGCCGGCGCCGCCGAAGCCGTTCAGCGAGAGGCCCGCCGCGAGCCAGAAGCCGCGCACGCCCGGGAGCGGGCCGAGCAGCGGGTTGCCGTCCGGGGTCATCGCGTCGGGATGGCAGACGAGCGCGGTCACCCCCGCCCCGTCGAGGAACGGAAAGCGCCGGACGGCGCCGTCCATCAGCTGCTTGAACCGCTCGTGGTCCGGGGGCAGCATCGCCGAGCCGTGCTCCCATGGGACGCCGCCTTCCCACCGCGAGACCGGGTTCGGCTCGTAGCCGCCGAAGAGCACGCCGCCGCTCTCGGCCTTGCCGTAGACGAGGTTGTCGGTGTCGCGGAAGCAGGGCGTCTCGCGCGGCAGCACGTGCCCTTCGACTGCGTGCAGGGCGATGTGCTGATGGTCGACCGGGATCGAGCAGACGAACGCGCCGGCGAGCTCGGCGACGCGCGGCGCCCACATGCCGGCGGCGTTCACGACCGTGTCGGCCTCGATGCGTTCGTGCTCGGTCTCGACTCCGACGACGGCGCCGTCCTCGACGTCGATGCCGATCACGAGCGTGTGCGTGCGGATCTCCACCCCGAGCTCGCGCGCGGCGGTCGCGACCGCGTAGGTCGCGATGTGCGGATCGACGTAGCCGTCGCCGGGCATCCACACGGCGCCGTAGAGCGAGTCGGGTGACGCTTCCGGCAGCAGCCGCCGCACCATTTCCGGGCCGACGAGCTCCGCGTCGAGCCCGATGGCGCGCGCACGGCTGACGCCGCGGTGCAGCTCGAGCCAGCTCTCGGGGCTCGACGCGATGCGGAGCGAGCCGACCGTCTCGAACACGCCGAGCTCCTTGTACAGCTCGACGCTGTAGCGCCGGAAGCGCATCATCGTCGGCGACGGGTTGAACTGCGTGACGAGCCCGGCGGCGTGGTGCGTCGAGCCGCTCGTCAGCTCGCCCTTCTCGAGCAGCACCACCTCGTGTCCGGCTTTCGCGAGGTGGTATGCGCAGTTGACGCCGGCGATCCCGCCCCCGATGACGACGACGGTCACGTGCCGACGAGCTCCGACGTCCAGGCGACGATGCTCGTGCGGTCGCCGCGGAAGAGGTCGCGTGCCGACTCGACGATCTCGCCGTCGGCGCCGTACGCGGTGCGGTCTACCAGCAGGAGCGGGTCGCCGACGCGCACGTGCAGGAGGGCCGCGTCGTCGGAGTCCGCGAGCACGGGCTCGATGCGCTCGACCGCGCGCACGGGCGCGTCGTCGCCGAGCAGCCGGTACAGCGAGCCGCCGAGATCGTGGTCGAGCAAGGACGCGAAGCGCGCTGGGAACGTCGAGCGCTCGAGCGCGAACGGCTCGCCGTCCGCGAGCCGGACGCGGACGATCTCGATGCCGTCGCCGGTCTCGCGAGCCGACAGGACGCGGGCGCCCGCCGCGACTCCCTGTCGCGCGAGCTGCTCCGACAGCCCGCTGAAGGTCCCGAGGTCGCGCTCGAGCTTCGGCGCTGCGACGAACGAGCCGCCGTTGCGGCCGATCGAGCGCGTCAGGAGGCCGCGCGACTCGAGCACCTGCAGCGCCTGGCGCACCGTCATCCGGCTCACCCCGTGTGCCTCGGCGAGCGCGCGCTCCGGCGGCAGCCGGTCGCCCGCCGACAGCTCGCCGCCGGCGATCGCCTGCTCGATCTCGGCGATGATCGCCGCGTATTTCACGCGCGGACGCGCTCGCCCTTCGGGTCGTAGAGCGGCTCGACCCTGATCTCCGCGGCCACCCAGTCGCCGAAGATGTCGATCGCCAGCCGCGTCCCCGGCTGCGCGTGCTGCACGGGCACGTACGCGTAGGCGATGCTCGCGCCCACCGCGTAGCCGTAGCCGCCGCTCGTCACGCGTCCGACGATCTCACCCGCCTCCGTCCGCACCGGCTCGGAGCCGAGCGCGATTGCGCGTGGATCGCCGAGCGTAAGGCACACGAGCCGTTGCCGCGGCTCGACGTCCAGTGCGTCCCGTCCGATGAAGTCGCCTTTGTCCCGCTTGACCGCGAAGGCGAGCCCGGCTTCGTCCGGCGTCGTCTCGGAAGTCAGGTCGCTCGCCCACGCGCGATAGCCCTTCTCGAGCCGCAGCGCGTCGATCGCGCGATAGCCGCCGGGCGTGACGCCGTCGACGTGCAGCGTGTCCCACAGCTTCAGCGCGTACTCGGCGGGACAGTAGAGCTCCCACCCGAGCTCGCCGACGTAGGTGACGCGCGACGCGATCACGGGCACGTCGCCGACCGCGAGCTCGCGCGCGCGCATGTAGGGGAAGTCGAAGTCGAGCACGTCGCGCACTTTCGGGCCCCAGATGCAGAGGCACGCGTACGACGAGGTGACGTCGTTGACGTAGACGTCGTCCGGTGCGTGGTGCGCGAGCCAGGCTCGATCGTGCGTGCCGAAGGCCGTGCCGGTGACGAGGAGGAAGCGATCTTCGCCGCGGCGCAGAACGGACAGGTCGGCCTCGATGCCGCCCCGCCCGTTCAGGAGCTGCGTGTAGACGACGGTGCCGACCGGGCGGTCGATCCTGTTCGCGCACATCCGCTCGAGGAACGCGAGCGCGCCGTCGCCGAGCACCTCGAGCTTCGAGAACGACGACTGGTCGAAGAGCGCGATCGCCTCGCGCGCCGCACGCGCCTCCACCTCGATCGCCGGCGACCAGTTCTCGCCCGCCCAGCCGCGCGGGCGCAACGACGCGTCGCCGCCCGCGGCGTTCGACTCGTACCAATTGACGCGCTCCCAGCCGCCCTTCTCGCCGAAGGCCGCGCCGAGCGCTTGGTGTCTCGCGTAGACCGGCGACACGCGCAGCGGCCGGCCCGCCTGCCTCTCCTCGCCCGGGTACTTGATGTCGTAGTACTGCGAGAGCGCCTCGTACGAGCGCGCGAGCGTGTACGAACGGCTTGCGTACTGCCGGCCGAAGCGCCGGAGGTCGAGCGGCCAGACGTCCCACTCGGGGCGGCCGTCGACGATCCACTCGCCCATCACCTTGCCGACGCCGCCCGCGCCGGCAAGGCCGTGCGCGCAGCCGCCGGCCGCGACCCAGAGGCCGCGGACGTCGGTCTCGCCGAGCAGGAAGTCCGCGTCGGGCGTGAACGCCTCGGGGCCGTTGAAGAACTTCTTGATCTCGGCGTTCTCCAGCACAGGCACGCGGCGGATCGCGTTCGCGAACAGCTCCTCCATCCGGTCCCACTCCTCGGGCAGGAGCTTCGCCTCGAAGCCGGGCGGGATGCCGTCGAGGGCCCACGGCGCCGGCGTGCGCTCGTAGCCGCCCATGACGAGGCCGCCGACCTCGGTCCGGAAGTAGACGAGGTTGTCCGGGTCGCGCAACGTGGGGAGCGGCTCGAGCGGCGGGTCGAACGGCTCGGTGATCAGGTACTGGTGGCCGTACGGGATGATCGGCAGGTCGACGCCCGCAAGGGCCGCGACGTCGCGCGCGTACATGCCGGCTGCGTTTACGACGACCTCGCATTCGATGCGGCCCCGGTCGGTGACGACTGCGTGGACGCGATTCCGGTCCGTCTCGATCCCGGTGACGGTCGTGCGCAGCTCGAGCTGTGCGCCGAGCCTGCGCGCGGCGTCGGCGAGCGAGAAGGTGAGCTGGCTCGGGTCGAGGTAGCCGTCGTCGGGGATGAATGCCGCAGCGACGACGCCGTCGGTCGACATCGGCGGAAAGAGCTCCTGCGCTTCCCGCGGGCTCACGATCTCCATCGGCAGGCCGAACGTCTTCGCCCACGACGCCTGACGGCGCAGCTCCTCGTGGCGCGGCTCCGAGCTCGCGAGACGCAGCCCGCCGAGCTGGTGCCAGCCGGGATCGTTGCCCGTCAGCTCCTTCAGCTCGGCGTACAGGCCGACGGAGTACTGCATCATCCGCGTCAGCGAGAGCGAGCTCCGCAGCTGGCCGACGAGTCCGGCACTGTGCCAGGTCGAGCCGTGCGTCAGCTGGTACTGCTCGACGAGCAGCGAATCCGTCCAGCCCTGCTTCGCGAGGTGGTAGAGGATCGAGCAGCCGATCACGCCGCCGCCGATCACCACTGCCCGCGCGCGTTCCGGGATCACGCGGGCGAGTATTTCACATTCGGTCTAGTCCAAATATAGGATCGGCGCGTGGCGCTCGACGACGTCCTGGCCGCGGTCCCGGCGCTCGCCGCTGCGACCTCGGTCGAGCCGCTCACCGGCGGGCTCACGAACACGAACTTCAAGGTCGTCTCCCCCCGGGGCGCCTTCGTCGTCCGCATCTCCGGCAAGGACACCGGTCTGCTCGCGATCGACCGCGAGAACGAGGCGTGGAACACGCGCTGCGCAGCGGAGGCCGGGGTCGGCGCGCCGTTCGTCGCCTGGCTCCCGGAATGGGACGCGCTCGTGCTCGAGTTCCTCGACGGCGAGGTGATGGATGCGGAGAAGCTCCGGCGCGGCGACCGGTTGCGAGCGATCGCACGGGCCTGCCGTCGGCTGCACGGGGCGCACCGGTTCCTGCACGACTTCGACATGTTCGCGATCCAGCGCGGCTACATCCGAGTCGTGCAGGAGCGCGGGTTCCGGCTGCCCGAGCGCTATCTCGAGTTCGAGCCGCAGGTGCGGGCGCTGGAGGCTGCGATGCGGGTGCGGCCGGAGCCCACGGTGCCGTGCAACAACGACCTGCTCGCCGAGAACTTCATCGACTGCGACGGCGAGCTGCGGCTGATCGACTACGAGTACTCCGGCAACAACGAGCCTTCGTTCGAGCTCGGCAACGTCTGGAGCGAGTCGAACCTCTCGCTCGCGCAGCTGGAGCGGCTCGTCGCCGAGTACTACGGTGCGCCGCTTCGCAACAAGGTCGCGCGCTGCCGCGTGTGGGGGCTGATGTCGAAGTACGGCTGGACGCTCTGGGGCTCGATCCAGGACGGCATCTCCGACCTCGACTTCGATTTCTGGGGCTGGGCGATGGAGAAATACGACCGAGCCGTGGCCGAGTTCGACGGACCCGAGTTCGAGCAGCTGCTCGCAGACGTGCAGCGCGACGACTGAACGAGACACGCCCGGTGCCACGCTCCGTGCCGACTTTTCGGCGACATCGCAACGGGGCGCAAGTGCGTTTCCATTGCTCGCGGGTGCCGGCGTTTGGAATCCATTCCGAAGCCGTTGAAGAGGCTGGCACCGGACGTGGCCGCTGAGGGGGCGGCCGAAGCCGCCCCCGCGCGAGCACGTCTACGCCGCCGGAACCGCGGGGGCCTCGACGGCCTCGCCTTCCGGCGCTCCAGGTGCGCGGGTTTCGTTCGCTGCACCAGCAGGAAGTACGCGGCGCCGACGAAGAAGACGACGACGAACACGGTCCAGAGGACCGGACGGTTGTTCAACCAATGCCAGCCGAAGTTGAGCTGGAGGTGGCCGTTGGCGTCGACGACCTGGTACGGAGTCGGGTTCGTGAAGCCCGGGGCCCCGCGCGGCCACGCGAAGTTCACGAGCATGCCGCCGCCCCACGCGAGCGCGAGCAGCGTGGTCGGGATGCCCCAGCGGCCGAGCGAGAACGGCGCCCTCGCCCTCGGCCATCCGCGCAGTCGCGCGCGGAGCAATGCGAGGTTCCCGATCAGGTAGCTCAGGTAGATCATCCCCGTCGCCGCAATCGCCACGATGGCGGCACCTGCGAACTGCAGCATCGGGATGAACGCGAGGACGCCGATCGCGATGCACGACCAGACCGGCGTGTGCAGGTCCTTGTTGACCTTCGAGAGCCACTTCGACGCGGGCAGCGCGTCGTCGCGCGACATGCCGAAGCACAGGCGGATCGTCGACGTCTGGATCGACAGGCAGCAGACGAAGATCGCCGCCGAGACGACCATCAGGAACGCGGCCGACATCGCCGACCCGAAGTTCGACTCGATGATGCTCGCCGGTCCGAAGGCGCCCTTGATCGCGTCGGGCAGGTTGTGGATGCCGAGCAACATGCAGAAGAGGAAGATGCCGCCGATCACGAACGCCCCGACGACCGAGCCGATGATCGCCTTCGGCGCTTCCGTACGCGGACTTCTCGTCTCCTCGGCGAGCGTCCCCGCCGTGTCGAAGCCGTAGATCACGTACAGCGACATGAACATCGCGACCAGGAACGTCCCCGTCGTAAGGCTCGTGCCGCCGGTGTGGAAGATGACCGCGGCATTCTGGTGGTGGTGGAAGATCGCGAGCACGAACGCGAACACGACCATGCCGAGGATCTCGAAGAAGACTCCGGTGTTGTTGACGAGCGCCACGAGCCGGACGCCGAAGATGTTCATCACGGTGATGAGCCCGAGCGTGATGATCGCGACGATCTTCTGGTTGTGGTGCGTGTTCGCGACGTTCCAGCCCATCAGCTCGAACGCAGGGATCAGCGCGAGCGGCAGCGTCACGCAGACCGACGTCACGGTCAGGATTCCGGCGAAGAGATAGATCCAGCCGGCGAACCACGAATAGGTCTTCCCGGAGAGGTACTTCGTCCACTGGAACACCGAGCCCGCGACCGGGTAGTGGCTCGACAGCTCCGCCCACCCGAGCGCGACGATCAACTGCCCGAGCGCCACGATCGGCCAGCTCCAGATGAAGACGCCGCCGACCGTCGTCAGGCCGAGCGCAAAGAGCGTGAAGATCCCGGTCGACGGCGAGATGTAGCTGAACGCGACGGCGAACGAGCTGAAGACTCCGAGGCTCCGCTTCAGCTCCTGCTTGTAGCCGAAGCGCGCAAGGTCCTGCTCGTCGCGCGAGGCGTCGGTCATCGGTTGCCCTCCTCGGTCGCTAGGCCTGGATTGATCGCACGTCGGCCGGACCGTGTCAATGGCCCGCTCAGAGCGCCAGCAAGGCGATCCCGCCGGCCACGCACCCGGCGCCGGCGAGCCGCGCCCAGCTCACCTGCTCGGCAAGGACACGGCGCGCCAGCAGCGCCGCGATCACGACGCTCGTCTCGCGGACCGCCGCGACCGGCGCGGCCGCGGCGCGCTGCAGCGCGAGCAGCACGAGGCAGTACGCGCCGAACGTCGCGGCGCCTGCCGCGAAGCTCGCCGGCCGCAGCTCCCCCCGGATCGTCGCCGCTCCCTTCAGGCGGAGCATCGCGAGCGCATACAGGATCGACGGGCCCAGCATCGAGAGCTCGAGATACGGCAGCGCGCCGGCGTGGCTGACGCCGCGCTTGTCGACGAGCGTGTACGCGGCGATCACGCAGGCGATCACGAGCCCGAACGCGACGCCGCGGCCGACGCTCGGCCGCGTGCCGCGGACGAGCAGCACGCCGCCGGCGACGAGGCAGACCCCGATGACCTGCCCGGCGGACGTAGAGTGGCCGAGCACGGCCACGCCGAGCACGAGCACGAGCACCGGCGCGACCCCGCGGCTGATCGGGTAGACGATCGAGAGCGGCGCGCGTCGGTAGGCCGTCATCAGCAGCGTGAAGTACGTGAGCTGGAGCGCGCCGCTTGCGACCAGGTAGGGCCAGACCGCCGCGTGCACGCGCCAGAGGAGCCACGTCGGGACCGCGAAGACGAGCTCGGCGGTCAGGAGCGCCACCGCGGTCGCCGCCTGCGGATCCCTCGCACGCGCAAGCAGGACGTTCCAGAACGCGTGCACGAACGCCGCCGTCAGAGCGAGCGCGAACGCGGATGCCGGCATGTGCGGACACTAAAGTCCGCGGCCGATGCCGCCGCCCGCAGCGATCGTCTTCGACTTCAACGGCACGCTCTCCGAGGACGAGCCGGTCCTGTGCGAGATCTTCTGCGAGCTCTTCGCCGAGCACGGAAAGCCGCTCTCCGCGCAGGAGTACTTCGACCGGCTCGCGGGCCTCTCCGACCCCGAGATCGTCCGCACGTGGCTCGGCGCCGACCACCCCGACCTCGACGCCGTGATCGAGGAGCGCGTTGCCCGCTACCGCGCCGCCGTCGGCGACGGCTCGACCGTGCCCGAGCACATTCGCGAAGCGGTTCGCTACGCCGCGGCGCGCGTCCCGCTCGCCGTCTGCTCGGGCGCGGCGCGCGCGGAGATCGAGCCGGTGCTGCAAGCCGCAGGCCTCGCCGATTGTTTCCGCACGATCGTCTCCTCGGACGACGTCGTCCACGGCAAACCGCATCCGGAGGGCTACCTGAAGGCGGTCGCAGCGGTCGGAACCCGAGACGCGCTCGTCTTCGAGGACACCGAGTCGGGCATCGCCTCGGCGAAGGCGGCCGGCCTGCGCGTGATCGGAAAGCTCGGAACGCTCGATCCCGCACGCCTCCGGCAAGCGGACGAGCTCGTCGAGCGAATCGACGAGCGGCTCATGCGCCGATGCTTGTCATAGCGCACCGCGGCGCATCGGCCGAGCTGCCGGAGAACACGCTGCCCGCGTTCGAGCGCGCGATCGAGCTCGGTGCAGACGGTGTCGAGCTCGACGTGCACGCCGACGCGAGCGGACGGCTCGTCGTCACGCACGGCCCGCCGCGGTGGAAGACGGCTTACCCCGCGCTCGAGGACGCCCTCGACGTGCTGCACGGCAGGACGACGGCGTACGTCGAGCTGAAGACGCCGTCGCGGTACCGCCGCTTCGACGTCGTCGCGCGCACCGTGAGACTGCTCGCACCCGGCGACGTGCTCGTCTGCTTCCAGCGGCCGGCGCTCGTCGAGGCTCGCCGCCTTCGTCCGGCGCTTCGCACCGTGCAGCACGTCGGCTTCGGCGTCTCGATCCGCGGCGCCGCGAACGCATGGGCCGCCGGATTCGCGAACGGCCGCGTCACGCGCCGGGGCATTCGCGCCGCGCGGGCGCTCGGCCTCGTCCCGCTCGTCTACACGGTGAACGACGAGCGGCGAATGGAAGAGCTCGCCGCGCTCGGTGCGGCCGGGGTCTTCACCGACCGGCCGGAACGGGCTCTTCGGCTATTTCGGGCAGATCCTCCTTGAGGTCGAGCAAGCGGACGCCCTCCGCCGGCAGCGCCGCCGCGACCCGTGTCCCGACTGGGAGCCCGAGCGCCTTCTGCGTCGGGACGTCCGCGATCACGTCGACGCCGTCGCCGACGATCTTCAGGCGCGTGACAGGCCCGAGGAACGTCTGCGTCACGACGTCGCCGACGAGCGTGTTCGCATCGCCGCTTCCGTTCGCGGGGCCGACCTCGACCGTCTCGGGGCGCACGAGCACGAGCACGCGCACGCCGCGCGGACGCTCGCGCGCCGCGGCGATGTGCAGTGTCCGTCCGCCGTGCTCGACGCCCCCGTCGACGACGGTCCCCTCGAAGCGGTTCATCGTCCCGATGAACTCGGCGACGAACGGCGTCGCGGGGGCGCTGTACATCTCCGCGGGCGACCCCATCTGCTCGATCCGTCCGCGGTACATGACGGCGACGTGATCGGAGACCGAGAGCGCCTCCTCCTGGTCGTGCGTGACATAGAGCGTCGTGATCCCGAGCTCGAGCTGGATGCGGCGGATCTCCTCGCGCAGCTGGACGCGCACCTTCGCGTCGAGCGCGGACAGCGGCTCGTCGAGCAGCAGCACGCGCGGCTCGATCGCGAGCGCGCGCGCGAGCGCGACGCGCTGCTGCATGCCGCCGGAGAGCTGGTGCGGGTAGCGGTCGGCGGCATGGCCGAGGCCGACGAGCTCGAGCAGGTCGGCCACGCGCTTGTCGCGCTCCGTCCGCTTCTGTCCGCGGATCCTCAGGCCGAACGCGACGTTTTGCCGCGCGGTCATGTTCGGGAACAGCGAGTACGCCTGAAAGACCATGCCCATGTCGCGCTTGTTCGGCGAGACGCTCGTCACGTCGCGACCCTCGACGACGATGCGACCCGCGTTCGGCCGGTCGAAGCCGGCAACGAGCCGCAGCGCCGTCGTCTTCCCGCAGCCGGAGGGACCGAGCAGCGAGAGGAACTCGCCCTCGCCGAGCTGGATCTCGATCCCGTCGAGCGCCTTGACGGCGCCGAAGGAGCGATGCAGGTTCTGAAGCTCGAGATAGGCCATTCAGCGCGCTCCCGCGATCAGGGCGCCCCGGGCGCCGCGTTTACGTCCGATGACGAGCAGCGAGAGCATCGCCGCCCACGTGATGCCGAAGCTGATCAGGGTGACCGCCGCGGCCGGATACGCCTCCGACTCCTCGATCGACTGGATGTAGATCGGGAACGTGTGGAACGCCGCGAGGCTCGCGATCGTGAACTCGCCCATCACGATCGCGAGGGTCAGGAACGAGCCTGCGAGCGCCGCGGAGCGAATGTTCGGCAGGATCACGGTCAAGAGCGTGCGCGGCCAGCTCGCGCCGAGGCTCTGCGACGCCTCGGTGAGCGTGTGGATGTCGATCGAGCGGTAGCCCGCGTCGAGGGAGAAGTACATGTACGGGAACGCGAGGATCACGTACGCGGTCGCGAGGAATCCCCAGGGCTGCGCGTAGAACCAGGACGGGGAGCCTTTGTAGAAGTCGAGCAGGCCGATGACCATCACGATCGGCGGTACGACGAACGGAATCAGCGCGAGGAACGCGAGGAGCGGACGGAGCTTCGGCAGCTTCAGGTGGACGAGGTAGATCGTCGGCACGAACAGCACGAGGCTGATCGCGATCGTCTCGACCCCGAGCACCGCGGAGGTCTTGAGGTTCTGCCAGAACGCGCTGTCGTGGAGGATCGTCCCGTACGCGTGCGCACTGCAGCACTTGCCCGTCGACAGCTTGTTCAGGCTGAAGAGCAGCGTGGCGACGAGCGGGATGATGAAGTACGCGGCCGCGAGCAGGAGCCAGACGATCGCGGACGGTCTGATGCGCGTCTTCATCTGGCCCACCTCGACGCGCGCCGCTGCAGCGGGACGTAGAGGAGCATCATCACCGCGAGGACGACGAACATCCCGAACGCGAGCGCTTGCGCGAGGTGCGGATTGTCGAGGACGTTCCCGCTGTAGTAGTAACCGATCAGGATCGGCACCAGCCCCACGCTGCCGGCGGTCAGGCTGTACGCCGTCGCGTACGCCGCGAAGGCGTTGCCGAAGAGGAGGATCGTCGCGCCGAGCAGCGACGGCATCAGCACGGGCACACCGACGTGGCGCCAGAACTGCCACGAGCTGGCACCGAGGTTCGCCGCTGCTTCCCGCCATTCACGGCGCAGCCCGTCGATCGCGGGCGCGATCACGAGGATCATCAGCGGGATCTGGAAGTACATGTAGACGATCCCGACCCCGAACGTGTTGAAGAGCGTGAAGCTGCCGAAGACCGGGAACTTCGTCTGGTAGATGTTCCAATGCAGGTCGCTCGCGAGGAACTTCGTGACGATGCCGACGTTGCCGATCGTCGCGATGAACGCGAACGCAAGCGGAATGCCGCCGAAGTTCGCGGCGACGCCCGAGAACGTCGTGATGATCCCGCGCAGGACGCGCGGCGTCCCCTCGCGGATCGCGGCGTAGGCGACGGCGAAGCCGAGGATGCAGCCGGCGACGGCGGTCGTCAGGCTGAGCTTGATGCTCGTCTCGAAGGCGGGCAGGAACGGCGACTTGAAGAGCGTGCGCACGTTCGCGACCGTCCAACCGCCGTGCACGCCCTTGAACGACCCGAGCAGCACCTCACCCGCCGGGATGAAGAGGAAGAGCAGGGCGTACGCGAAGAACGGCAGCGTTCCGAGCCACGCGAGCGGGAGGCGCCTCCGGCCGGCGCCGATCGCCGGCCGGAGCGCCTCGGGTGCCGCTTCGGTTGCCGTGCTAGGCCCCCATCTTCGCCGGCCACTCGCTGGCGATGAGCGCCTTCGCCTTCGTCTGCTGGTCGTTCGTTGCGAACTTGATCTTCGCGTAGAGCGCCGCCGGCGGAAGCTGCGCGAGCAGGGCCTTCGGGATCACCTTCCGCTTGGAGAGATCCTGGAAGCGGGCCGGGTGCGAGTAGCCCTTGAGCCAGATCAGCTGGCCCTGGTCGGAGTAGAGGAACTCGTTCCAGAGCCGTGCCGACCACGGATGCGGTGCGGTCGCGTTGATCGCCTGGCAGTAGTACGCGCCGTAGACGCCGTCCGCCGGGATGACCGTCTTCCACTTCGCGGCCGGGAACTCCGGGCCGTAACCGAGGTTCAGGTAGTCCCAGTCGATCGTGATCGGCGTCTGGCCCGACGCGACCGTCTGCTGGTCCGCCTGCACCGGGACCCAGTTGCCGACGCTCTTCAGCTTCGCGAACCAGTCGATGCCGGGCCCGACGTCGTTGAGCGAGCCGCCGTTCGAGAGTGCGGCCGCGAAGACGCCGGCGACCGCGGAGCCGGACGTGAGCGGCGAGCCGTTCAACGCAACCTGGCCCTTGTACTCCGGCTTCAGCAGGTCCGCGAACGACTTCGGCGGCGTCTTGACGATGTTGGCGTTGTAGCCGATCGAGATTGCGCCGTAGTAGTCGCCCGTCCAGTAGCCGCGCGTGTCCTTCATGAAGCGCGGGATCGTCGCGAAGTGTGTGTTGAAGTAGCGGGCGAAGAGGCCCTGCGCGGTGCCCGCGATCGCGAAAGGCGGGCCGTCGTCGACGACGTCCGGTGCGCGCGCGTCGCCCTTCAGGGACTGCACGGCCTGGTTCTCCTGCGCCGAGCTGCCGTCCGGGTTCTGCTCGTCCATCGACAAGCCGTACTTGCTCTTGAACGTCGAGATCATCTGGCCGTAGTTCGCCCAGTCGTGCGGCAGGGCGATCACGTTGATCGTCCCTTCCTTCTTCGCCTCGGCGACCAGCTCTTTCATCGAGACCGCACTGCCCTTGAGCGGCGGGTTCACCGCACCGCGGCGCGTGGCGGCGAGCGCGGCCGCCGGCGTGGAGAGGATCGTGAGGCCGCCCACTGCAGCGACGCTGCGCTTGAGCATCTGCGAACGGCTCATGTCCATCTCCTCGAGCTTCCGCCAGAACTCGAGCTCTTGCGCTTCGTAGTCCTCCATCGACCCTCCCGGTCCGAGATGTGAAGATCAGGGTGATCGAAGCATGTCGACGTCCGGGTTTCAATGGGACTCGAGGGCCCGCGCAGACGACGGCGTGTGGCTTCGCTCCGCGCTGCATTCGCACACGACGAGCTCCGACGGCGAGATGTCGGCGGAGATGCTCGTGCGCCATTTCGAATGGTCGGAGTACGACGTTCTCGCGCTCACCGATCACTGGGTGCGGACCGTGCAGCGCTCGACGCGCAAGTTGCTCGTGATCCCGTCGACCGAGCTCAATGCGCGCGTAGGCACATCGGGTGACGATGCGCATGTGCTCGCGCTCGGCGTCGAGGCCGATCCCGAACCGCCCGACGAGTTCGAGCCGCTCGACGCCGTCGTCGAGTGGATCGTCGCGAACGGCGGTCTCCCCTACCTCGCGCACACCTACTGGAGCGGCCTTCGCACCGAGCAATGGGTCGAGTGCGAGGGGCTGCTCGGGCTCGAGGTGTGGAACACGGGCTGCGAGCTCGAAGTCGGGCGCGGCGACGCGTCGGTGCACTGGGACGAAGCGCTCGAGTTCGGCCGGCCGCTGCAGGGGATCGCGACCGACGACTCGCACCATCCGGGTTACGACTCCGGCTTCGCGTGGACGATGGTGCACGCGACGGAGCGCTCGCAGGAAGCAGTGCTGGCGGCGCTGCAGGCGGGCAGGTTCTACTGCTCGACGGGTCCCGTGATCCAGTCGATCGAGCTCGACGGCGACGCGGTCGAGGTCCGGTGCTCGCCCGCGCAGAGCGTCACGCTCGTCTCCTCGCGCCACCGCGGCGCGCGTGCCAATGCCGGCCGGCTCGGCTATCCGAACGGTGCGACGGTCCTCGCGCGCGATGCCGAAGGCCTGATCACGGCGGTGCGGCTCGAACGGCCGCCGCTTGCCCCCTTCGGACGTGTCGTGGTGTCAGACAGCCGGGCACGTCGCGCCTGGACGAATCCGCTGTGGACGAGCGCGTAACCGCCGTCGAGCGGCTCGCGTCGCGCGAGTTCGACCTGCTCGTCGTCGGCGGCGGCATCGTCGGCGCGGGCGTCGCCGAGGCCGCGACGGCGGCGGGGCTCGAGGTGGCGCTCGTCGACAAGGGCGACTTCGCCGGCGCGACGTCGAGCGCCTCGTCGAAGCTCGTCCACGGCGGGCTCCGCTACCTACGGCTCGGCGACGTCGGGCTCGTGCGCGAGGCACACCACGAGCGGCGCGTGCTGATGAACATCGTCGCGCCCCACCTCGTGCGACGGCTGCCCTTCCTCTTTCCGCTGTACGAGGACGGGCCGTATCGGCCGTGGCTCGTGCAAACGGGCATCGTCGTCTACTCGACCCTCGCACGCGCGCGGTTGAACGGGCTCGTCGAGCGCGGTCGCGCGCGCCGGCTCGTACCGGAGCTGGTCGAGGGGGGCCTGCGCGCCTGCGCGCTCTACGAGGACGCGTGGACGAACGACAGCCGCCTCGCGCTCGCCAACCTGCGCGCAGCCGCGGACCGCGGAGCAACGGTGCTGAACGGCGCCGAGCTGACGAGCGTGCGCCCGCTCGAGGTGCAGGTCGACGGTCGCGTCGTGGGCGTGCGGGCGACGCGCGTGCTCAACGCAGCCGGCCCGTGGGTCGATCACGTGCGCCGCCTCGAGGACCCGCACGCGAAGCCGTCGCTGCGCCTCAGCAAGGGTGCGCACGTCGTCGTCGCCGGCGGCGAGCGCTGGGGCGCGGCGCTGACGATCCCGCACGACAAGGTGCGCGTCAGCTTCGCCGTGCCCTGGGAGGGCATGCTGCTCCTCGGCACGACCGACACGGAGTTCTCGGCCGAACCGGACACCGTCTCGGTGTCAGACACCGATGTCCGGCAGATCCTCGCGGAAGCGTCCGTCGCCGTGGCCGGGATCGGCGAGCCCGTCGCGACCTTCGCCGGGCTCCGCGTCCTGCCGGGCGGCGACGGCGGCACCGCCTCCGCGAAGCGCGAGACCGTCTTCTCGGTCGGCCCGAGCGGCATGGTCAGCGTGGCGGGCGGCAAGCTCACGACCTACCGGCGGATCGCGCTCGAGGCGCTCGGCCAGGCGGGTGTCCGGCGCATCCCGCGCCGGCCGCGGCCGCTCCCGGGCGCGACCGGCCTCGACCGAATCGCCTGGCCGGTCGAGCTCGACAGCGCAACGCGCGCGCATCTGCTCCATCTCTACGGCTCGCTCGTCACCGAGGTGCTCGCCCCGGCGCTCGAGGATCCCTCGCTCCTCGAGCCGCTCGTGCCGGGCCGACCGGACCTCCGCGCGCAGGCCCTGTACGCGAAGACGCACGAGTGGGCGCGCTCGGACGAGGACGTCCTCCGCCGCCGCACCACGGCCTGGCTGGCCGGCTCGAAAATTCCCGTCTAGCATCCAGCGCATGTCACCGCGCTACGCCAGGCTGACGCAGCCGCTCGTGCGCGACGACGGAGAGCTCCGTGAGGCGAGCTGGGACGAGGCGCTCGACCGTGCCGCGGCCGGCTTCCGCCGCGCGCTCGACGAGGGCGCGCTGACCGGCGTCTTCAGCTGCTCGAAGGCGACGAACGAGCTCAACTTCGCCGCGCAGAAGTTCTCCCGCGTCGTCCTGCACTCGAACAACATCGACAGCTGTAACCGAACCTGACACGCGCCCAGCGTCGTCGGTCTGGCGACGGTGTTCGGTGCAGGCGGCGGCACGAGCTCCTACGAGGAGGTCCGCAACGCGGACCTGATCGTGCTCTGGGGCTCGAACGCGCGCGAGGCGCATCCGATCTTCTTCCACCACGTGCTGAAGGGCCTGAAGAACGGCGCGAAGCTCCTCGTCATCGACCCTCGCCGCACCCCGTCCGCGCGCTGGGCCGACCTGTGGCTCGGGATCGACGTCGGCACCGACATCCCGCTCGCGAACGCGATCGCGCGCGAGCTGATCGCGAACGACCTCGTGAACCGCGAGTTCGTCGAGCACGCAACGGTGAACTACGACGCATTCCGCGCGTCGGTCGAGCCGTGGACGCTCGACGCAGCAGCGCGCATCACGGGCGTCCCGGCGGACGCGATCTGCGAAGCGGCGCACATGCTCGGCGTCGCCGAGCGCGCGCAGATCTGCTGGACGCTCGGGATCACCGAGCACCACAACGCCGTCGACAACGTGTTCGCCCTGACCAATCTCGGGCTGCTCGGCGGGCACGTCGGCCGGTACGGCTCGGGGCTGCAGCCGCTGCGCGGACAGAACAACGTGCAGGGCGGGGGCGACATGGGTGCGTTGCCCAACCGTCTGCCGGGCTTCCAGGACGTCGAGGACGACGCGCTGCGCGCGAAGTTCGACACCGCCTGGGGCACGAGCGTTCCCCGGAAGTCGGGCCTCCATCTCTCGGGCATGTTCGAGGCGATGGAGCACGGCGAGCTGCGTGCCGTCTACGTGATCGGCGAGAACCCTGCGCAGGGCGAGGCCGACCAGCAGCGGGCGGAGCGGCTGCTGCGCGGGCTCGACCACCTCGTCGTGCAAGACCTCTTCCTGACGCGGACGGCGCAGCTCGCGGATGTCGTCTTCCCGGCGGCGGCGACGCTCGGCGAAGCGGAAGGCACGGTCACGTCGAGCGAGCGCCGTGTGCAGCGCGTGCGCAAGGCGTTCGACCCGCCGGGTGAGGCGCGCGACGACATCGAGATCGTCTACGAGCTCGCGCGCCGCCTCTGCCACGACCTCGGCAGCCCGCGGGCGCAGGACGTGTGGGACGAGCTGCGCTCGCTCTCGCCGATGCACGCCGGCATGCGCTACGACCGTCTCGAGGAGCTCGGCGGCATCCAGTGGCCGTGCCCCGACGAGGAGCATCCGGGCACGCAGTTCCTGCACGCGCGCCTCTGGGAGCCGGTCGTCGAGAAACCGGCGCCGTTCATGCCGGTCGACCACTCGCCGCCCGTGGACGTGCTCGACGACGAGTTCCCGTTGCGGCTCACGACCGGCCGTCGGCTCGAGTCGTATAACACCGGCGTGCAGTCGAACCGGTTCGCCTCGCCGCTCCATCGCGGCGGCGAAGCGATCCTGCTCGCACCGGAGGACGGCGCGCGCTACGGCATCGCCGACGGCGGACGCGCGCGCATCGTCTCGCGCCGCGGCGAGATCGTCGCGCCGGTGCGCTATGCGGACGGCCTCCGCCCGGGTCTCGCATTCATGAACCTCCACTTCCCGGACGAGGTTGCGACGAACGTGCTGACGATCGACGCAGTCGATCCGCAGTCCGGCACCGCGGAGTTCAAGGCGACGGCGATCCGCGTGGAGGCGCTCTAGCGTGGACCTCCGCCTGCTCGCGGCCGAGCCGAGCGCGGAGGAGCGCGCGGCGATCGACGCGGTCGTCGGCGCCGAGGAGAGGAACGGCTACCGCGTCGCGCACGCCGACCGCGGACGGCGCCACCTGCTCCTGCCCGCACTCCGCGCCGCCCAGCGCCGCGTGGGCTATGTCAGCGAGGGAGCGCTCGGCTACGCGTCGCGACGGCTCGACGTGCCACCGGCCGACGCCTACGGCGTCGCGAGCTTCTACGCGCTGCTCGCGCTCGAGCCGCGCGAGCCCGACGTCCTGCACGTCTGCACCGACCTCGCCTGCAGGCTGAAAGGCGCGCAGGTCCCGGAGGGCGCGCACGCGTCGCCCTGCCTCGGCCTGTGCGAGCGCGCGCCGGCGGCACTGCGCACGATCGCCGGCCCCGAGCCGCGCGAGGAGCAGCTCCCCGCCCGGTCTCCGCCGCTCCCGCAGCGCGAGGGCCTGCGCCTGCTGCAGCGGATCGCGGACGGAGTCGATCCGACCTCGCTCGACGCGTACCGTGCGCGCGAGGGCTACGCCGCGCTCCGGCGCGCGTTCGAGCTCGGAGCCGAGGAAGTGCTGCGCGAGGTGGTCGAGTCACGCCTGCTCGGCCGCGGCGGCGCCGCGTTCCCGACCGGTGCCAAGTGGGAGGCGGTCGCCCGCCAGCCTGCCCAGCCGCATTATCTCGTCTGCAACGCGGACGAGTCGGAGCCGGGCACGTTCAAGGACCGGATCCTGACGGAGGGCGACCCGTTCGCGCTCGTCGAGGCGATGACGATCGCTGCGTTCGCGACCGGCTGCGCGCACGGCTTTGTCTACGTGCGCGCGGAGTATCCGCTCGCGCACGAGCGGCTCGAGCACGCGTTCGCGGAGGCGCGCCGCCACGGCCTGCTCGGCGACGACGTCATGGGGACCGGCTTTTCGTTCGATCTCGAGCTCCGTATCGGCGCCGGCGCGTACGTCTGCGGCGAGGAGACGGCCCTCTTCCAGTCGATCGAGGGGTACCGCGGCGAGCCGCGCAACAAGCCGCCGTTCCCGGTGGAGGTCGGGCTCTTCGGCAGACCGACGGTCGTGAACAACGTCGAGACGCTCGTGAACGTGCCGGCGATCCTGCTCGGCGACACGCGCGAGACGCGGCTCTTCTGCGTCTCCGGCCACGTCGAGCGGCCGGGCCTGTACGAGCTCGAGCTCGGCACGCCGCTCGCGGAGCTGCTCGCGCTCGCCGAGGCGCACCCGCCGAGGGCCGTGCTGCTCGGCGGCGCCGCGGGGTCGTTCCTGCGCGCGGACCAGCTCGACCTGCCGCTCTCGTTCGAGGGCGCGCGCGCCGCAGGCGCGACGCTCGGCTCGGGCGTCGTGATGGTCTTCGACGAGTCCGCGGATCTCGTCGACGCCGTCCTCCGGATCGCAGAGTTCTTCCGCGACGAGTCGTGCGGCCAGTGCGTGCCGTGCCGCATCGGGACGATCCGCCAGGAGGAAGCGCTCCGCCGGCTGGCGGCCGGCGCGGCGGGTGGCGACGAGCTCGAGGTGCTCGCCGACCTGACGCAGGTGATGCGCGATGCGTCGATCTGCGGGCTCGGCCAGACGGCCGCGAACGCCGTCGCATCGGCGATGATGAACCTCGGAGTGCTGGTGCCGCAATGACAGTCGTCTCGATTGCCGCGCCCAAGCGGCTCGTCGAGCTGACCGTCGACGGCGCCGCCGTGAGCGTCACCGAGGGCTCGACGATCCTCGACGCGTGCCGCCGCGCCGGCATCGAGACGCCGACGCTCTGCTACGCCGACACGCTCACCCCGGTGAACGTCTGCCGCGTCTGCGTCGTCGAGCTCGAGGGTGCGCGCACGCTCGTCCCCGCCTGCTCGCGCAAGGCCGAGCCGGGCATGGTCGTGCATACCGACTCGCCGCGCGTACGGACGAGCCGGCGCATGGTGCTCGAGCTGCTCGGCTCGTCCGTCGACCTCTCCACCGCCCCGGCCGCGCAACGCTTCCTCGCCGACTACGACGCCCGGCCCGAACGGCTCGCAGGCGCCACGGTCGCGCAGCCCGCGAAGATCGACAACGAGCTCTACGTCCGCGACTACTCGAAGTGCATCCTCTGTTACAAGTGCGTCGAGGCCTGCGGCGAGGACCACCAGAACACGTTTGCGATCGCCGTCGCCGGGCGCGGGTTCGACGCGCATATCTCGACCGAGCTCGACGTGCCGCTGCCCGAATCGGCCTGCGTGTACTGCGGCAACTGCATCGCCGTCTGCCCGACCGGCGCGCTGATGCCGACGACCGAGTACGCGCGGCGAGCGGCCGGCACGTGGAATGAGGCAGCGCAGACGCAGGTCGACACCGTCTGCCCGTACTGCGGCGTCGGCTGCAACCTGACCCTGCACGTCCAGGACGACGAGATCGTCAAGGTCACCTCGCCGGACGACCACGACGTCACGCGCGGCAACCTCTGCGTGAAGGGACGGTTCGGGTTCGAGTACGTACACAAGCGGTGACGCGCGTCCAGGTGCTCTACTGGCAGGACGTGCCGTCGGTGATCAAGGCCGTCGGCGAGGACGGACGCGAGGTCAAGCGGCAGCTGCCGGACTGGTACCAGCAGGAGATCGACACGCGCGCGATGGTGCAAGGGTTGACCGACTCGGACGCCTACCTCGAGCAATGGCGCTGGAGCGACCCGGAGGAGCGGCCCGGGACGCCGGACGACGTGCTCGACGAGCTCGAGCGAGAGCTCGACGCCCGCACGTAGATTCCCGGCGTGAATGCGCGCAGGCTGATCCCGCTCGGGCTGGCCGTGGCGGGGCTCGTCGCGATCGCCGGCATCGCGAGCGACGGCCGGCCGCTCGGCGGCGCGCGTCGCGGCAGCGGGCCCACCGCGACCTTCTTCGACTACCTCTCGACCACGCTGCTGCTGGTTGCGATCGCGCTCGTCGGGCTCACGGTCTGGGTGATCCTCGAGCTTCGCGACACCGGCGGCCTGCCGCCGCGGAGCCGCTGGCACCTGCTCGGGTCGCTGCTCGCGTTCGCTGCGGCGATCGCGGCCGTCGTGCTGCTCCTGCACACCGGCTTCATCGATCGGATCCACCGGATCGAGGGGCGCCACCTCGGTCAGCAGCCGGCGCAGCAGGGACGGACGCCGCAGGTGCCGAGGCGGCAGGGGACGCGCAACGCACACCTCCGCTGGGACGAGATCGCCGTGTTCGCGGCGCTCGTGCTCGGCGCGTTCGCGATGGCCGTGGCCGCGCGGCGGACGCGGCGGAAGCCGCGGGCGTGGCGGTTCATGCGCAGCACGCTCGTCGAGCAGGCGATCGACGACTCGATCGACGATCTCCGCGCCGACCCGAACATCCGGCGCGCGATCATCGCCGCGTACGCGCGGATGGAGCACGCACTCGGACGCTCCGGGATCGCGCGGCGTCCCTCCGAGGCGCCGTTCGAATACGTGGGCAGGGCACTGGTCGCGCTCGAGACGAGCGGCGAGAGCGCCGAACGGCTCGCCGCGCTCTTCGAGCGGGCAAAGTTCAGCCAGCATGAGCCGGCACGAGAGATGCGCGACGAGGCGATCGCAGCGCTGCTCGCGGTGCGCGACGACCTGGCCCGCGAGCCGGTGACGGTATGACGACGGAGGTGCGTCGGCTCGCGCTGCCGATCGTGCTCGCGACGATCGGCGTCGTCGTCGCGCTCGGCCTGCACCCCGTCGCGACGTCGACCATTCTCGCCGCCTACGTGCTCGCGCTCGCGGCGATCGGCGTCGTGCTCGCCACGCGCGTGCTGGCGAGGCGTTCCGCATCGGACGCCCGCTCCGCATTCGACGAGGCGCTCCGCCGCAGACGTGAGGAGCGGCCGCGCCCCGCCGAGCTCGCCCGGATCGAGCGCGAGCTCACGCTCGGCCTGACGAACGCCGGCTACCTGCACGTGCGGCTGCTGCCGCTCCTGCGCGAGGTCGCCACCGCGCGGCTCGGGCTCGATCTGCACCGGTCGTCGCAGCGCGCACGCCTCCTGCTCGGGGACGACGTGTGGCAGCTGCTCCGTCCCGACCGGCCTGCGCCCGCGGACCGGAACGCGCGAGGCGCCTCTCGACGCGAGATCGAGCAATGCCTCGACGTGCTGGAGCGCGTGTGATGGAGCTGGCCTCGGTGCGCGAGCAAGCGGCGCGGATCCTCGACGAGGTCGAGCGCGCCGTCGTCGGCAAGCGCGCGGCGTTGCAGCTGATCCTCGCCGCGATCCTCTGCGACGGGCACGTCCTGCTCGAGGACTATCCGGGCCTGGCGAAGACGCTCGCGGCGCGCTCCTTCGCGCAGTCGATGTCGCTCCGCTTCGCGCGGATCCAGTTCACGCCCGATCTGATGCCTTCCGACGTCACCGGCTCGTCGGTGTTCGACCAGCGCCGCGCAGAGTTCGAGTTCTTGCCCGGGCCGATCTTCACGAACCTGCTGCTCGCCGACGAGATCAACCGTGCGCCTCCGAAGACGCAGGCGGCACTGCTCGAGGCGATGCAGGAGCAGCAGGTGACGATCGAAGGCGAGACGCGGAATCTCGAGCCGCCGTTCGTCGTGCTCGCAACGCAGAACCCGATCGAGTACGAAGGTACGTACCCGCTGCCCGAGGCGCAGCTCGACCGGTTCCTGATCCGGATCGGCATCGGCTATCCGAGCCGTGAGCACGAGCTCGAGATGCTCGCGCGGCGCATCGACCGGGGCGTCGACGAGCTCGATCTGCGCCCGGTCGTCGACGTGTCGACGCTGACCGCGATGCAGCGGGCGCTCGAGTCGGTCCACGTGGCGGGCTCGATCGAGGGCTACATCGTCGACCTCGTCGCCGCGACGCGAACGTCGAAGCGCCTCGCGGTCGGCGCAAGCCCTCGCGGCAGCCTCGCGCTGCTGAAGCTCGCGCGCGCGAACGCGGCCCTCGACGGTCGCGACTTCGTCGTCCCGGAGGACGTGAAAGCGGTCGCGATCCCCGCGCTCGCACATCGGCTCACGCTGCGCCCCGAGCTGTGGGTGCAGCGGGTCCGGGGCGAGGACGTCGTCGCGGAGGCGCTCGAGAGCGTGCCCACGCCGGCCGCCGAGGATCCGCTCCGCGCAGCCGGATGACGCATTTCGCGTCGCCGCGCATCGTCTCGTATGCGGCGGCGGCGGCGTTCGGGCTGATTGCGGGGATCGCCGTCGGCCGTGTCGAGCTCGTCGCGCTGGCAGCACCGTTTGCGCTCGCAGCGGTCGTCGGCGCGGCGCTCGGCCGGGAGCCGGCGATCACGGCGGCGATCGAGGTCGACCGAGAACGCGCGCTCGAGGACGAGACGGTGCACGTGCGGGTCGAGCTGCAAGGGCGAGAACCGGTCGACCGCGTCGATCTGCTTCTGGACGTTCCCGACGCGCTGCCCGTGTCCGGCGGCAACCCGCGCGCGGTCGCGCTGCGGGCGAGGCGGACGCTCGAGCTCGAGCTGCGTTGCGCGCGCTGGGGCGCGTTCTCCGTCGGCCCGCTGCTCGTGCGCGCAGGCGACCGGCTCGGCTTCCACCGCTGGGAGGCCCGTGCCGGAACGGCGCAGCCGCTGCGCGTGTATCCCACCGTCGAGACGCTGCGCGCGCTGCTCGAGCCGCTGGAGACGCAGGTCTTCATCGGCAACCAGCTCTCGCGCGCCAAGGGCGACGGCGTCGAGTTCGCGGACATTCGGGAGTGGGCGCCGGGCGACCGGGTCCGCTCGATCAACTGGCGCGCAACCGCGCGGCGCAGCCGGCTGCACGTCAACCAGCAGCATCCCGAGCGCAACACGGACGTCGTCCTCTTTCTCGACACGTTTTCCGACGTCGGCACGCCCGGCCGCGGCACGCTCGACGCCACGGTCCGCGCGGCGGCGTCCCTCGCGCACCGGTATCTCGAGCGGAAGGACCGCGTCGGGCTCGTGAGCTTCGGCGGTTACGCGTCGTGGTTGCTGCCGTCCTCCGGCACGCGGCAGCTCTACCGCATCGTCGACTCGCTCCTGCAGATGGACGTCGTGCTCAGCTTCGCGGTCAAGGGGATCGAGATCCTGCCGCCGCGGACGCTGCCACCGAAGGCGCTCGTGCTCGCGCTGTCGCCGCTGCTCGACCCGCGCTCCGCGGGCGCGCTGCTCGATCTTCGCGCGCGCGGCTTCGACCTCGTCGTGGTCGAGATCTCGCCGCTCCCGTTCGTCGAACCGGGCAGGGGCGACCACGCACAGCTCGCGTACCGGCTGTGGCGCCTGTCGCGCGAGTCGCTGCGGCTCCGCTACGTCCAGGCCGGGGTACCTGTCGTCGAATGGCGCGACGGCGAGGCACTGGACGTCGCGCTCGAGGGGGTGACGGCATTCAGGCGCTACGCCAGGCCCGCCCGCGCATAGGCCTCGCGGCGCTCTCCGTCGCCGTGTACCTCGCGGTCCTCGCGTACGCGGCGACGCGGCGGCTGGAGGTCGCGCCCATCGTCGCGATCGTCGGCGGCCTCGGACTGCTCCTGCTCCTGTTCGTGCTGTGGCGGCGCGCGGAGGAAGCGTTGACGTGGGTCGTCCTGCTACTGGGGTCGGCATACGCACTGACCGTCGTCGTGCACCACCACGGCGTCGACGATGCGGCGCCGCTCGTCGCCGCCGGAGCGCTGCTCTGCGCCGAGCTCGCGGCATGGTCGTGCGCCGAGCACCGGGCGTCGCACCGCGAGCGTGCGGTCGTCGTCGGACGCGCAGCCGCGCTCTTCGCGCTCGTCGTCGCCGGTCTGGCCGTCTCCGCGCTCGTCGTCGCGCTTGCGGCGGCGCCCGTCGGCGGCGGCCTCGGGTGGACGGTGCTGGGGGCATGCGCAGCAGTGGCGGTCGTCGCGCTCGCGACGAGACTCGCGCGGTGACGCTCTTCGCGATCTACGGGACGTTCGGACGCCGCCAGCCCGGGCACGGGAATCTGGCCGGTGCGCGGTTCGTCGAGCAGGTCCGGACGGCGGCCGCCTACCGGCTCTACCTCGTCGACGGCCGCTGGCCCGCGCTCGTGGCGGCTGCAGACGGCGTGCCGATCGAGTGCGAGCTCTACGAGTGCTCGGAGGCGCTGCTCGCGCGGCTCGCAGAGCTCGAGCCACCCGGCTGGGCTCGCGCGCCCCTCGCCCTCGAGGACGGCCGCGAGGTCGAGGCGTTCCTCGGCGAGCGCACGCTGGCGGCGCGCGGCGTCGACGTCTCCGAGCACGGCGGCTGGGCGGCGTTCGTGCGCGGGCGCTAGGAGCGGTCGCGCTCGCGCCGCTCGTCCGGCGTCGAGTCGTCCTGCGGCGCCCCGCCCGGCCCGCTCATCGCGACGCCCTCCGCCTCGACCACGGCGTCGGGCTCCGCGTGCCGGTACGCGTCGTCCTGCACGCCGTCGCGCGGATCGCCCGAACGGTCGAGCGCGTGCACGTCGCCCTGCTGCTTGTCCGCGCGATGCCGCTCGTCGCGCTTGCGCCAGCGTCCGAACACGAGAACCGTGTCCCCGGCGAGCGGCTACACTAACCCGCCGCGAGGCGCATTCGTCTAGTGGCCCAGGACACCGCCCTCTCACGGCGGCGGCACGGGTTCGAATCCCGTATGCGCCTCTTCGCCAAAGCCCTGCTCAGCGGGGGCTTTTTCGTGCCGCCACCTCTTCCGGCGGAAACACGAACTGACCCGCACCGCCCCACGAGAGAGTCCGCACGGCTTCCATCGACTTCGAACGATTCAGCGCAGTGAGGTACACCTGCGTCGTGTCGATCCGTCGATGGTTCATGAGCGCTTGAAGCGCTTCGATCGCGCCGGGGTTGCTCGTCAAGAACGCGACTGCGAACGCGCGGCGCAGCGAATGCGAGGTAGCTCGGATACCCGCACGATCCGCAACTTTGGGTTCGACCGTTCAGCACGGCGCACACTCGCCGGGCGCCGGTTCGGGATTACGTAGTCGTCCGGTCTACACGCGAGCTGCCCAGATTCGAATGCGGCGGCAAGGATCGCGACTAGCTCGTGAGGCATGGGCAGGCCGACCACCTTCCGCCCCTTCTCGCGGAGCCGAAGCCGACCTTCTTCCAGATCAACGTCGCGCCACCGAAGTTGGCTCGCCGCGTTCCGTCGAGCGCCAACACACACCGGCCGCGAAATCTGCCGAAGCGTGCGACCTCGGAAAGTAGGCGGCGGCCCGATCGGGTTGAGCCGCCGCCCCGTTCGACTCGAACACCCCCGATGGGAATGGAGGACTGCTCGGAGGTGCAGATCGCGGTTACTCGCCGTCTCGACTTGCAAAACGACGGAGTACGAAGCAACGCGCGCATCCCCGGACGGAACGGGTTGGTCTGTCGCGGCCAGGTCCACCCGTGACCCGGCGGTCCGAAGGCGTAGATTCGGGGTAGCGGCGGTCCGGGAGCGCGCGTCGCGTCGGCGGCCCGACGTAACTCGCGCTCCCGCCTCTTGTCGTTGATTCGAACGCACACGCCTGCGGCGTCCCGAACCGACCTTTCGTAGCGTTCCCGCCTGCCGCCGCCAGGCGTACGGTCGCAGGTGCGTCAAGCGTCCGCCTCGGGCGACTGCGGCGGAAGGTTCGGAGGCGGTCTAGCGGGGATCGGGGCTCCCGGGCCGCAGGGGCTCCCGGTCCCCGCCTACACGCGCGTGCCGGAAGCGCTTGCGCCGGCGGACGGCCCGGCCCATGATTCGGACCAGCGGGGCCGTCGGCGGGGCCGCCACGGTCGCGCCGGATCGGTCTGCGGCGGGTCTGCGGTAGCGGTAGCGTTTCGGTTCGCAGCGCGGAGGCGCCGGATGGTCGACGGTCGGAGTGAAGAGCGCATCTCGATCCGGCTCTGGCGCGGCTACACCTCCGGGCTGTTCTTCGCCCGGCACGACGGCGGCGACGGCGCGGACTACACCTCCACGTCTTTCCGAACGCTCCGACTGCCGTGGGAAAGCGAGACCGCGCTCGCGCGACGCAGCCACGAAGCGCTCGACGCGCTCGTGGAGGCATTGCTCGCGGACGGATGGAGGCCGGAGGAACCAGAGCCGGGCGCCGCCTGGTACGAGCTCGATTTCGTCCGACCGCTGAGACGCGCTCGACCGCCGCGGCGCGCCTCGCGCACGAGCGAGAGCGCGCACCCCGCAGATCCGCGCGCGTGAGCCCGGCCCTTCGAGCTTAAACTTCGGCGTCGATCTCAGCGCTCACGACGGCGGCCAGGAGGGACTTGTGAACAGAGCGATGAAGCGCATGTCGGAGCGGCGGATCCGCCGGTTCGCGGAGCCGGGCGAGGAGGTCGTCGCCGGCGTGCACGGCCACCAGTCGTGGATGACGATGATGCTGCCCGACCTGTTCCATCCCCTCTTCGGCCGCTCGGCGGTGGTGACGAACAAGACGGTCTACTTCGTCGGACCGGCAGGACGGAGGCTGATCGCGTCATGGCCGAAGGGCGAGGGCGAGGCCGCGAGCGGCTGGTGGACGCTGACCCTCGGCGGCGGCGAGCAGAAGATGTGGCTCGGCGGAGGCTTCGTCCGCCGCGGCCAGGCGAGAGAGGTCGTGCAGGCGGCTAACACGCCGTAGCTCCCGTTCAGTGCTGCGGTCTTCCCGCGGACGGCCCGCGGGAGGATCCCGATGTCGCGCCGGCGCGGCGCGCACAGGCTACCTGCATGAATGCGCCGCGCCGACTGCTCCTCGCTTGCGCGCTTACGGCGAGCGCTGCTCTCGCCGGCGCCGCACACTCCGCTCCCTCGTCGGGCGCGTCCCGGCACATCAGCGCAGCGGGCTACAGCCTCGAGCTGCACATCGCGCCGAACGAAGCCCCGCGCGCGATCGCGGTTGCGCTGCTGATCAGACGCCACGGAAAACCCGTTCGTGCGGCGCGCGTGCGCCTCACGTTGACGATGCTCGACATGCCGATGGCGGGAGTCGTCCGCGAGCTTCGGCAGATCGCTCCGGGAACGTATACCGGCGCCGGCCTCGCCTTCGGCATGCCCGGCCGGTGGGGGCTGCGGTTCGCGGTGAGGCCGCGAGACGCGCGCCGCTTCGTCGCGAGCATCGTCGACCGCGTCGGACCGTGAGCTAGCGTCGCGACACGCAGTCGGCCGTCACGACGAGCTCCGCGCCCTCCACGGCCATCTCCGGCGGCTCGTCGGCGTCAGGCCACAGCTCCCGTGCGCGCAGCTCCAGGAGTCGCAGCCCGGCGTCCGAGTGGAGCGGGTCGTGGTGAAAGAGCAGCAACCGCCGCACGCCCGCGAGCCGCGCAAACGCGACCGCGTCCGCGACGCTCGAATGGCCCCAGCCGACGTGCTCGAGGTATTCGTCCTCGCTGTACTGCGCGTCGTGGAAGAGGACGTCGGCACCGCCCGCCGCGTCGAGCCCCGAGATCCACGCAGATCTGCCGTCGACGAGCGGACCGCCGAGCGCCGGCTCGTGATCAGGCGCGTACGCGATCACCGCGCCGTCCGCCTCGACGCGATACGCGACGGTCGGTCCGGGATGGACGACGTGTTGCGCCGAGACCGTCGCGCTCCCGATCGACCATGGCTCGTCGGGGACGTCGTGGAAGTGCAGCGCTGCCGGCGCGTCGCGGATCAACACGGGGAAGAGCGGCGGCGACATGTAGCGCTCGATCCGGGCGCTGAGCGGGTCGAGCGGCGACGGCGGCCCCCAGATGTGGAGCTCGGTGTCCGGACGCCAGAGCGGCAGAAAGAAACCGAGTCCTTCGAGGTGGTCGAGATGGAGGTGCGTCAACAGGAGATTGATCGTCCGCGGCGCGTCGGTCGCGAGCGACAGGCCGAGGTCGCGAATCCCGGTGCCTGCGTCGAGCACGATCAGCGTTCCGTCGTCGAGCCGGACCTCGACGCACGATGTGTTGCCGCCGTAGTGGAGCGTCTGCGCACCCGGGCTCGCGAGGGAGCCCCGGCAGCCGCGAATCGTCGCCTTCACGCCGAGCCGACGTCGTCGAGTCGCCAGAAGATGGCGACGACGCCGACGAGAGTCGTTGCGCTCGAGAGCAACGGAAACGCCGTGACGGAGATCGTCCGACGGATCCCGTCGAGCGCCGTGATCGCGAAGTCGTGGTGCGCGGGCCGCCGCTCCAGGAGCGCGATCCCGGCGGGGTTGCGCTCGAGCGGAAGCGGCGCGCCGTCGAGCTCCTCCGTCTTGAAGAGCGAAGCCCATTCGGCCGCCCGGATCTCGCCCGCCTCCGCGAACGTCCGGCCCAGCAGCCGCTCGGCCGGCTCGTTGTAGTAGACGAGGTCGCCCTCCGCGTCGGCGATGAACACTGCGAAGGCGAGCTTGGAGGCGAACTCGCGGGCGAGGATGAGCACGAGGTCCTTCGGCTTCGGGCGCGTCGCCATCGCCTCTGAGTTATCGCACGGACCGGCACCTGATGCGTAGCGGGCGGCGGTCCGGGAATCCTTGCACTGCGTGCGCCGCTACCTGCTCGGCTTCCTCGCCTTCCTGCTCGTCGCCGTGCTCGCGCTCGGCGGAATCGCGTACTGGCAGGCGTCTTCGATCCTCGCCGAGCTGCACGCCGGGCCCAAGGGGGCGGTTGTGAAGGCCGTCGAGCACGAGCTCCACCGGCAGCCGAAGCGGCGCCTCGTCGTCATCCCGAAAGAGCCGTCGGCTCAGACGATCCTGCTGATCGGCTCCGACCGCCGCTGGGCCGGCGGGAACGGCGCGCGCTCGGACACGATCATCCTCGCGCGGATCGAGCCGTCGCGGCATCGGATCGCCCTTCTCTCGATCCCGCGCGACCTGTACGTGGCGATTCCCGGACACGGGCACGACCGCATCAACATGGCGTTCCATTACGGCGGCGAGCGCCTCCTGACGCGCGTCGTGCGCGAGACGTTCGGCGTCGAGATCGACCACTTCGTCGAGATCAACTTCCACGGCTTCAAAGACGTGATCCGCACGCTCGGCGGCATCTACGTGCCGGTCGACCAGCGCTACTACAACCGCAACATCGGGACGCCCGAGACGAACTACGCGAACATCGACCTCGAGCCCGGGTACCAGAAGCTGAATCCGGACCAGGCGCTCGCGTTCGCGCGCTTCCGCCACACGGACAACGACCTCGTCCGCGCGGCGCGCCAGCAGCTCGTGCTCCGGATCGTCGGGCACGACGCGCTGTCGGACCACTGGAACATCTTCCGCGTGCGCCGGCTCGCAATCGCGATGGCGAAGTCGACCATCTCCGACATCTCGAGCCTGGGCGAGGTGTATTCGCTCGCGCGCGCGATCTACGAGACGCCGTCGAACGGCATCGTTCGGATGACCGTGAACGCGAGCGATCTGGTCCTCTACGGCGCCGACTACCTGACGGCGACCGAGGCACAACTGCGGTCGACCGTGCGCGCCTGGCTCGGCGTACAGGCACGTCGCCCCCGCAAGGCGCACCGCCCTGCAGCGGCAGAGCCGGCGCCGCGGGCGGTGCTCTTCCCCGACGGCGGACGGGGAGCGGCGCTCCTCGCCTCGGTCCGAGACGGAATCCGCACGTGCGCGCCGACCGCCCTTCCGCCCGGCTTCTTCTGGCCGGCGGACGCGGCACGCTCGTACGTGCTCGCCGGACACCCCGCGATCGCGCTGTACGCAACCGCCGGCTCGGGCGATTCCCCGCTCTGGATGTACACGACGTGGACGAACCCGCCCATCCTGCGCGACCCGTCGGGCACGCTCACCAGGGGCCGCCGCACGTATGAGCTCTACACCGAGCACGGCGAGCTTCGCCAGATCGCGTGGCGGATCGGGGCGACGCAGGCATGGCTGACGAATACGCTGCAGGACCGGCTCACGAACGCGCAGATGATTGCGCTCGCCGAGACGTGCCGGGGTTAGCGGTCGGCCAGCACCTCGTCGATCGCAGCCCGTGCGTCGGCGGCGAACGGGGGATTCGTATCGAGGTAGTACGGGAGCGCGATCAACGCCCACGAGAGCGCCCAGCCGCGGCCGCGCGCCCAGGTCGCATCGTCGACCGTGAGCGAAGCGTGGAACGTGGCGCGTGCTCCGGAGAGGAAGGTCCACGCGGGCAGCAGCTCGCATGCCGGGTCGCCGGCGCCGAGGCAGCCGAAGTCGATCACCGCGCAGATCCGGCCGTTGCGCACGAGCACATTGCCGCCGAGGAGGTCGCCGTGCAGCCACACGGACGGCCCGCCCCACGCAGGCGCCGCGAGCGCGCGCTCCCAGGCCGCCGTGGCAGCGCCGACGTCGACGTCGCGCGGCTGGCGCGGAAGCGCGCGCCGCACCGCGCGGTCGCGCACGGCGAGCGGCACGCCGCGGAAGGCGTTGTGCTCGCCGGGCGCCGGCGCGCCCGTCGCGTCGATCCGCTGCAGTGCACGGACGAATCCGGCGAGGCCGCGCGCGGCCGCGTCGAGGTCGTCGATCTGCGCCGTCGCGGCAGCTTCGCCCGCGAGCCACGTGCAGACCGACCAGCGCCACGGATAGCCGTCACCCGGCTCGCCCGCGGCGATCGGCGTCGGCACCTCGAGCGGCAGGTGCGGTGCGAGCCGCGGCAACCACTCGATCTCCTTCCCGGGCCGCGCCGCCGCCGACGCCGTCCGCGGCAGGCGGACGGCGAGCTCGTGGCCGAGGCGGAAGATCGCATTGTCGGTGCCGGTCGAGCGGACGCGCTCGAGCGGCAGCTCGGCCCAGTCGGGGAACTGCGCGGCGAGCAGCCGGCGAACGAGCGCGGCGTCGAGATCGAGCTCGCCGGGATGCAACCTCTGCACGACGACCGCCATCCTCGCGGATGCTGAAGCGAGCGCTACGAGCCGTGAAGCTCCTCGTCCGCGACAACCGCCTGCCGCGCTGGCTGCGTGCCCTCGCGGCGGTCGGGGCAGCGCCGCTTCCCGGGCCGTTCGACGAGGCGGTGCTGCTCGTCGTCGCGGCGATCCTCTGGCTCGGCTACCGCGACCGTTTGCGGGACGCCTGGCGCGACGCGGCTTAGCGAGCGAACGCCGCGGGAACCACTCGCCGATGGCGCGGGCGCGTCGCCACCGGGGGCATCGCGCGAGCTTCAAGGAGCTCGTCGACTTGTGGATCGACCTCTTCAGCGAGCACAACCTGCTGACCTATGCGAGCGCGATCGCGTTCCAGGCGCTCGTCGCGCTCGTGGCGCTCCTCCTGCTCGGGCTCGCGGTGCTGGGCGAGCTCGGCCGGCAGGACGTGTGGGACAACCAGATCGGGCCGCAGATCGAGCCGAAGCTGCTGCCTGCCGTCTACTCCGGGATCGACGCGACGGTGCAGAAGATCTTCACCTCGAGCTCCGGCGGGCTGATCGCGTTCGCCGCCGCCGTCGCGATCTGGGAGATGTCGGGCGTCGTCCGCGCGATCATGGGCGCCGTCGCTCGCGTGTACGACACCGAGGACGACCGCTCGTGGAAGGTGCGCTTCCCGGTCTCGATCGGGATCGGCCTCGTGCTCACGGCATCGATCGTCGCCGCCGTGCTGCTCGGAACGGCCGCGCGCACCGCCGTGCACGGAGCGTGGAGCATCCCGTTCGCGATTCTGCGCTGGGTTCTCGCCGTCGCCGTGATCGGGATCGGTTTCGGGCTGCTCGTCCGGTACGCGCCGGTCGAGAAGCGGACGACGCGCTGGGCCAGCGCGGGCGCCTCGCTCGTCGTCGTCGCCTGGGTGGTGCAGGCGATCATCTTCGCCGAATACCTCCGCTCGGTCGCCGACTACAAGACCGCGGTCGGCAGCCTGCTCGGCGTCTACTTCCTCACGACGTTCCTCTATGTCGCAGCGATCATCCTGCTCGTCGCGATCGAGCTCGACGAGCAGCTGCGCAAGGACCTGCAGGGAAAGGAGGAGCGCGGAATCCTCGAGATCGTCCGCGACGTCGTCTGAGGGGCCTCCTGGGGTCTGGCCCTTCGGGCCTGACCCCGCTGTTCGAGGCTTCAAGCCGCGCCGAGGTCCTGGACGAGCGGCCCCGTGTCGAGCGGCTCGAAGCCGAGGCGCCCGGCGATCTCCTCGCTCGTCGGCTTCGTCCCCTCGTGGAAGAGGTCGCGCAGGATCTCGCCCGTCGCAGGGCTCCGCCACCAGTCCTCGCCCACCTCGCCGACGAGGTACCGCCGGAGCTGCGCCGCGCGGATCCACGCGCGCAGGTAGTCGGCCGAGTAGAACCCCGAGTCCATGTCGGAGAGGTAGCCCCGCGGGTCATAGCGGATGCCCGTCGCCTCGGTGAGCAGCGTCGAGTAGTCCCGCTCGGAGCGGCCGCGCTCCTCGGCGAACGCTGTCCAGAACCCGAGCTCGTAGCGCAGCTTCGCGGTGTAGCGCCGGTAGAGGAGCGCCTCGAGGAAGAGCGTCGCCTGCGCATTCTCCTCCGCCCGCGCGTCGGTCAACCCGAAGTGCAGCGCATGCCACCCCGGCTCGCGGGTCACCGCTTCGAAGATGTAGGAGTAGATCTCCGTCAGTGCGTGGTCGCGTGCGATCGAGCGGAACGTAAACGGCAGCCGCGGGTCGACGCTCGCGTAGTGCAGCGCGTGGCCGGCTTCGTGCATGAAGGCCTGGTAGTCCGAGAGCCCGCCCTGCGCGCGCGTGATCAGGTGCACGACCTCCGGCGGGTTCGACGGGATCACGCAGGCGCGCGGGTTCTTCTGCGGCCGGTCCTCGAGGTCGAGGCGGATGTTCGGGATCGCGGTCATGTCGAACCCGAGCCCCAGCGCGGTCGCAAGGCAGATCTCGACCGCTCCGTCCTTCGTGTACGTCGACTCGACGGGCGACAGGCGGCGGAGATACTGCACGTGCGCATTCGTCGGCTGCGCGTCGCGCTCGTCGCCGAGGAGCTTGTCGAACCAGGTGTCGCGCAGCCGGACGTACGCGTCCGTCGTCGCAGCCGACGCGGCGGCCAGCACCTGTTCGAGGTCACGCAGCGAGATCGCCTTCTCCTCCTCGTTGCGTGCGACCGGGTCGGGCTCACCGCTCACCTCGGCCTCGAGCTGCTCCCGCGCCTCGAGCAGGACGCGGCGCTCGTCGTTGAACCGCGCCGATCCGGCACGCTCGAGGTCGCCGAGCTCCTCGCGGTCCCGGTACGAGTCGAGCACGGCGAGCCGCGCCTGCGCCGCACGGAGCGGCAGCTCCTCGCCGCGGAACGTCACCCGCGCCTGCAGGATCGCGTTCTCGAGCGCGTCCTCCCGCTCGGCGAGCTCGGCGGCGATCACGCCGGCTTCGCACGTCTTCCGCAACCGGTACAGCCGTTCGCGCTCGTCGCCGTCGGCAGCCTTCTCCTCCGCGTGCAGCGCTTCGATCTGCGAGCGCGAGAAGAGATCTCGATAGCGGGCGACGATCGCAGCCTGCTCGGAGACCTCCTTCTCTCCGACGCGCACGGCACGCGCCTCCTCGGCGCGCTCGAACGCGTAGCGCTGGAGCCGGCCCTCGTACTCGGCGGCGCTGCGGAGCGCAGTCGCGGACACGGTGTCTGAGCCTAGCCGCCCCCGCGACGGCGACGCCTGCTTCCCTGTTTGTCGACACGAGGCAACAGAGATCCGGCGGCGTAACCAGGGCCCCGCCGGGCTCGTTTACAACTTGAAAATGAGACAGGGCACGAGCCACAGGAAGCTCGTGGGCCGGGGGGACACGAAGGAGAATGAGGGTATGCCGATTCCGTCGATGCAGTTCCGGCGGCGCGCCTGGCTGCAGTTCCAGCGCGCGCTCGACCCGCTGGCGCCGCCGAAGCCGCTACCTATGAAGCGTCGGGACTGACCGCTTCGAGCCGCGCGAGCGTCTTCTCGCGGCCGAGCAGCTCGATGCTCTCGAAGAGGCCGGGCGAGATGCGCGAGCCGGTGACCGCGATGCGGATCGGCTGGAAGCCCTGCCGGGGCTTCAACCCGAGGCTGTCGAGGACGCCGCGCAGCGCGCCCTCGATCGAGGCCGCGTCGAACGGCTCGAGCTCTGCCAGCGCCGCCCGCGCCGCAGCGATCACGGGCGTCCCTCCGTCGAGCTCGGACGCGTCGACCCGGACGTCCTCGAAGAGGAAGCGCGCGTAGGCGGGAAACCCGTCGAGCCGCGCGAGCTTCTCCTGGACGAGCGGCGCCGCGCGGCGGACGAGCCCTGCATCCCAGGCGAAGCCCTGTTCGCCGAGCCAGACGAGGAGCGCGTGCGCGAACGCCTCGGGCGGCAGCGCGCGGATGTACACGCCGTTCATCCAGTCGAGCTTCGCGTAGTCGAACTGGGCAGAGCTGGGCGTCACGCGCTCGAGCGAGAACCGCTCGACCAGCTCGGCCCGGCTCATGATCGTCGTCTCACCGTCGGGCGCCCACCCGAGCAGGGCGAGGAAGTTGACGAGCGCATCCGGCAGGTAGCCGGCCCGCCTGAACTCGTCGACGCCCGTCGCGCCGTGGCGCTTCGAGAGCTTCTTCCCGTCGGCCCCGTCCACGTTCGGGACATGCGCGTAGAGGGGGAGCTCGGCGCCGACTGCGCGGATGATGTTGATCTGCTTCGGGGTGTTCGAGATGTGATCCTCCGCGCGGATCACGTGCGTGATCCCGTCCCAGACGTCCTCCATCGGCGAGGCGAAGTTGTACGTCGGCCGGCCGTCGCTCCGGACGAGCACGAGATCCTCGAGACCGTCGTTCGGGAACTCGATCCGGCCGCGCACGCCGTCCTCCCACGCCGTGACGCCCTCGTCCGGCATCCGGAAGCGGATCGCACCTTCGTCCTCGTACGCCTTCCCGTCGGCGACGAGCTGCTCGGCGAGCCGGCGGCAGTCGTCCATCCGGTCGAGCTGGAACGTCGCCTCGCCGTCCCAGTCGAGGCCGAGCCAGCGCAACGACTCCTGGATCTGGTCGACCGCCGCGGCCACCTCGCGGCTCGTGTCCGTGTTCTCGATACGCAAGCGGAACTGCCCGCCGTGGTGGCGCGCGAACAGCCAGTTGAAGAGGGACGTGCGGACGCCGCCGATGTGCAGGAAACCGGTCGGGCTCGGAGCCATCCGGACGACGACGCTCACCCGGGTAGCGTAGGGCCGATGCGCACGCTGTCGCTTCGCGAGCTGAACCGCGCGACGCTCGCCCGCCAGCTCCTGCTCGAGCGGCGGCGGCTGCCGATTCCGCGCGCGCTCGAGCGGGTCGCCGGGCTGCAGGCGCAGTGGGCCCCCGCGCCGCACGTCGGGCTCTGGACCCGCGTCGCCGGCTTCCGGCGCGACGCGCTCGAGCGCGCGCTCCTGCGCGGGCAGGTCGTGCGCGCCGTGCTCATGCGGGGGACGATCCACCTCGTCTCGCGCGGGGACTACGGCCTCTTCGGCGCGGCGGTCGGCGCGCCGCCGTGGCTGCGCCCCGAGGCGCGGGAGCTCGCGGAGACGCTGCACGACGCGATCCGCGCGTTCGGCGAGACACCGCGCACCCGGTCCGAGATCGCGGAGTTCCTGGCGCGCGAGCACGGCCTCGACCGTGCGCTCTCCGACGCGCTCTGGTACGGCCTCCGCACGCGCGCGCGACTCGTGCACGCGCCCGAGAGCGGCTTCTGGCGCGGCAACGGGGTGCCGCGCTACGTCGCGCTGCCGGCCGAACCGGTGGAGCCGTCCGCGGCGCGCGCCGAGCTCGTCCGCCGCTATCTCCTTGCGTTCGGTCCCGCCACCCGTAGCGACATCGCCGAGTGGAGCGGTCTGCGCGTCCGCGAGCTCGGCGCCGTGCTCGACGCGCTCGAGCCGCTCGCGCGCTTCCGCGACGAGCGTGACCGCGAGCTGCTCGACCTGCCCCGCGCCCCGCGACCTGCCGCTGACACGCCTACACCGGTGCGCTTCATGCCGCGCTTCGACAACCTCGTGCTCGCGCACAAGGACCGCACGCGCATCATCGCCGACGAGCATCGGGGCGCCGTGATCGACGGCGGCTGGGTCAAGGCGACGTTCCTCGTGGACGGCTTCGTCGCCGGGACCTGGGAGATCGAGCGAGGTCGGGTGAGGGTCGAGCCGTTCGCGCCGATTCCGCGCACCGCGAAGCGCACCGTCGCCGACGAGGCGGCGCGGCTCGAAGCCTGGCTCGCCGCCTGATGCACATCGGCGCGCACCTCTCGAGCTCGGGCGGCATCCACACCGCCGTCGACCGGGCGGAGGCCGTCGGAGCCGAGTCGCTGCAGGTCTTCACGCAGAGCCCGCGCACGTGGCGCCCGACGAATCACGACCCCGCGAACTTCGATCGTTTCCGCGAGCGCCGCGACGAGGTCGGGTTACACGGGGTGCTCTGCCATGCGCTCTACCTCTGCAACTTCGCGACACCTGACGAGGCGATCTACGAGAAGTCGGTGCAAGCGCTCGCGAACACGATGCAGGTCGCGTGCGCGATCGGTGCGGACGGCGTCGTCTTCCACGTCGGCTCGCATCTCGGCTCCGGCTTCGACGTGGGTCTCGAGCGCGTGTTGCCGGCCCTCGAGGTCGTGCTCGGCCTGTGCAGCGACGAGACCTGGCTCCTGATGGAGAACTCGGCGGGCGCCGGCGGCACGATCGGCCGCTCGGTCGACGAGCTGGCGACGATCTACGAACGGCTCGATCGCCATCCTCGTCTCGGCGTCTGCCTCGACTCGTGCCATCTCTACGTCTCGGGCGTCGACGTCACGGATGCGGCAGAGCTCGACGCGCTGCTCGACGAGCTCGACGAGGCGATCGGCCTCGAGCGCCTGCGCGCGCTGCACGTGAACGACGCCGCGGCGCCCCTCGGCTCGAACCGCGACCGGCACGCGAACATCGGCGAGGGCCTGCTCGGCGACCGGCTCGGCGTCTTCCTCGCGAACGAGCGGCTGCAGGGACTGCCGGCCGTGCTGGAGACCGCGGGCCCGGACAACAAGGGGCCCGACGCGAACGAGGTACGCAAGGCCAAGGAGATGCGGGAACGCACTATCGCTGGGTGATCCTGGGAGCGGGCACGTTCGCGCAGGCGAGCTTCTCCGCGCTCTCGGTCGGGCTGCCGGCGCTCGCACCTGCGCTGCGCACCCACTACGGCCTGACGCTCGGCGAGACCGGCGTCGTCCTCGGCGCGGTCGGCATCGGCATGCTCCTCACACTCTTGCCCTGGGGCTTCCTCGCCGACCGGATCAGCGAGCAGCTCGTGATCGCGCTCGGGCTCGTGCTCGCCGCTGCAGCACTCGTGCTCGCGGGCTGGACGCATGCGTATGCGATGCTCGTGCTCGCGCTCCTCGCGGCCGGCGCGTTCGGTGCGAGCGTGAACGCCGCGAGCGGCCGCGCGGTGATGGGCTGGTTCCCCGCGGGCCAGCGCGGGCTCGCCCTGGGCGTGCGCCAGACGGCCGTGCCGATCGGCGGCGCCGCGGCGGCGGCCGCGCTGCCGTGGCTCGCCGACGCGGGCGGCACGAAGCTCGCCTTCGTCGTGCTCGGCGCATCGTGCTTCGCCGGCGGCACCGTCGCGCTCGCGTTCATCCGCACGCCGCCCGCGCCCGCCGCCGACCTCACGAACGTGCGCGGCCCGATGCGCGACCTTCGCATGTGGATCCTCGGCCTCGGCGCAGGGCTCTACCTGACCGCGCAGATCGCGATCACCGGCTTCATCGTCCTCTTCTTGCACGAGCATCGCGGCGTGTCGTCGCACAGCGCGGCCCTGCTGCTCGCGGGCATCAACGTGCTGGGCATCGGCGCGCGAGTCGTCTCGGGACGCTGGTCGGACCGTGTGCACACGCGCCTGCGTCCGATCCGGCAGATCGGCGTCGCGCTGACCGTTGCAATGGCGATCGTCGCGGTCGCGACGGACGCGCCGCTCGCGCTGCTCGTGCCGGCGCTCGCCGTCGCGGGCTGCCTCTCGATGGCGTGGAACGGGCTCGCGATCGCGGCGGCGGCGGAGACGGCGAGCGGCGGCCGCGTAGGCGCCGCGATCGGTCTGCAGCAGACGCTCCTCGGAGTGCTCGTCGCCGGTGTGCCGCCCGCATTCGCCGCCGTCGCGAGCAGCTCGTGGCGCCTCGCGTTCGCGCTCGCCGCAGTCGGCCCCGCGGTCGGGGCCGTTGCCCTCGCCTGGGTGCCGGAGCCTAGTCGGACACGCGTGCGAACACGCGAAACGTCGGCGATGCCGCCGGCAGCTCGTTGAACTCGGGATTGACGCATCCCAGCTCTCCGGCACGGTGCGCATAGCACGCGTCGACCTCCGAGCGGCACATCGGGAGCGGCCGCCGCGCGGCACGTACCGCGCCGAAGCCCTCGCGCCGGCGCTCCGCCGCCCGCACCATGTCGAGGTCGATCTCGACCTCGAAGATCCGTTGCATGCAGCCCATGAACGTGTGCCCGTGCTCCTCGTACGCGTAGACGAACGGGCACGATCGCTCCATACACGCAGCGGGATACACGACCTTGTCGCAGTGCACCTCGCAGCGCCGGCACTCCACCTCGTCCTGAGGTCGTAGCGGCAACCGCAGCGTGAGCTCGCTCATCAGCACGTATTGTGGGTGCGGTCTTCGTTGCCTCGCAAGACTTGACTTGTGGCCGAGTTGGTGCTTGTGCAAACGGAGTCGTCAATCACTGCGCAGGCGACCGACGATCGCGAGCACGTCCATCTGTGTGAACGCGCGGTAGTCCGGCTCGGGCGCTGAGGCATCGTCGTCTGCACGAAACCACAGCGCCTGGCAGGTGTTCATGCCGAGGGCCGCCGCCCCGGCGATGTCCGTTTCGAGCGTATCGCCGACCATCAACGCGTCGGGCGCATCCACCTCCAGCAGGTCGAGCGCGCGCTCGAAGATCGCGGCATCCGGCTTCCGGCGGCCGACCTCGGACGAGAACACGGCGACGTCCAGGCGCTGCGCGACGCCGAACTCTGCGAGGTCGCGGTGCAGGAGGTCGGGCGGATCGATCGCGTTCGAGACGAGCCCGAGTCGAAGCCCGCGCTCGCGCAGAGACTCGAGCAGCGCGTGCGTGGTCGGCGCGAGCCGGCGCGCAGGCGCCCACGCTGCGTGCTCGGCCTCGAGAAACCGCAGCAGCTGGCCGTCGTCGACCGCGATGCCGAACTCGTCGAGCAGCCGGCGAACCTGCGCGGGGTACTCGATCTCCTCGACGAGCCCCGGCGCGAAGTACCCGGGCAGATACTCGTCGCGGAACCGCGCGGTCAGCTCCGGAATCGGATCGAGCCCGATCGCCGCGAGGCCCGCGCGATGTCCGTCGCTCAAATGCTCGGGCGTCGGCGCCCACCGCATCAACGTGTCGCCCCAGTCGAAGAGGACCGCCTGCAGCACGGGCGGTTACGCTACCGGCGTCTTGACCCGCAGGATCCTCTGGGCGCTGCTGGCCCTCGCGCCCGTGACGATCGTGGTCGACTACGCCCTCCATCCGGGCAAGGTGCTGCTCTTCGTGCTTTCGTGCGCGTCGCTGATCCCGCTCGCGTGGCTGATCGGCGAGGCGACGGAGCACGCGGCCGAGCACACCGGCGCGGGCATCGGCGGCTTCCTCAACGCGAGCTTCGGCAACGCGCCGGAGTTGATCATCGCGCTCTTCGCAGTCTCGAGCGACCTGCCCCAGGTCGTTCGCGGCTCGCTCTCCGGCTCGGTCATCTCGAACCTGCTGCTCGTGTTCGGCATCGCGATGATCGTCGGCCCCGACCGAGCGGCGCTCGACCGCAGGTCGCTGCTCGCCCAGATCGCCCTGTGCGGCGCCGCCGTCGTGATCGTGCTGCCGGTGATCGTGCTCGGCTACACCGGCTCGCCCGAGCGCCACACCGCGGTCGTCGCCTCGACCCCGATTGCGATCGTCCTGCTCGCGCTCTATCTCGTCGTGACGGGACGCAACCTGCGACGGCACAGTGAGGCGACGCGCGACGAGCCCGCCGTCGGCACTTGGACACTGACGCGCTCGCTCGTCGCGCTCGCCGTCGCGACCGGCTTGACGGCGGTCGTGAGCGAGATCCTCGTGCACTCGATCGACGCGTTCGCGCGCGCGATCGGCGCAAGCGACTTCTTCATCGCCGCGGTGATCGTCGCGATCGTCGGCAACGCAGCCGAGCACGGCGGTGCGGTGGTGATCGCGCGCGACGGGAAGATGAAGCTCGCGAGCGAGATCGCGATCTCGTCGAGCGCACAGGTCGCGCTGCTCGTGACGCCGGCGGTGATGCTCCTCTCGTGGCTCTTCGCACATCCGCTGCCGCTGAGCTTCCGCTGGGAGGAGACGGCGGGAATGGCAGGCGCAGTCGTGCTCACCGCTGCAGCGGTATCCGATGCACGTGCGCGGCGCTGGGAGGGATCGCTGCTCGTCGCCGCGTACTGCGCCGTTGCGGTCGGCTTCGCCGTCGCCGGTAGTCGCTAGCCTGAGCCGCATGGTCGTGGTGGAAGAGGGCGCGCCCGCGCCTGCGCAGCAGGGCACGGTCGTCCGCGCCTCCGACCTCACCCGCCGCTACGGCGAAGGCAGCGCGGCGGTCGACGCGTTACGCGGCGTCTCGCTCGACGTCGAGGCCGGCCAGCTCGTCGCCGTCATGGGCCCGTCCGGCTCGGGGAAGTCGACGCTCATGCACATCCTCGCCGGGCTCGATGCGCCGACGGGCGGCACAGTCGAGATCGCCGGTGTCGAGATCACGAAGCTGAACGACGCCGAGCTCACGCGTCTGCGCCGTCGCCACATCGGCTTCGTCTTTCAGTTCTTCAACCTGCTGCCGATGCTGACCGCCGAGGAGAACGTCGTGCTGCCGCTTTCGATCGCCGGTACGAAGCCGGAGCGGCGCTGGCTCGAGCAGCTGCTCGAGCAGACGGGCCTCGCCGACCGGCGCACGCACCGGCCCTCGGAGCTGTCCGGCGGCCAGCAGCAGCGGGTCGCGCTCGCGCGCGCGCTCGTCTCCCGCCCGACGATCCTTTTCGCCGACGAGCCGACCGGCAATCTCGACTCGAAGACCGGCGGCGAGATCCTCGAGCTGCTGCGCAACTCGGTCGACGCGTACGGACAGACGACCGTGATGGTCACGCACGAAGCCCGTGCTGCCGCGATCGCGGATCGCATTCTCTTCCTCGCCGACGGTTTGATCGTCCGCGAGCTCCGGGGCGCGAGCTCCGCCGAGGTGCTCGACGTGATGGCCGGTCTCGACACGTGATCGGCGTCGCGCTCAAGGGCCTGCTCGGCCGCAAGCTGCGCGCGGTCCTGACGGCGGTCGCGATCGTGCTCGGCGTCGCGATGATCAGCGGCACCTACGTTCTGACGGACACGATCAAGGCCGCCTTCAACACCGTGTTCACGCAGGTCTACAAGAACACCGACGCGGTGATCAGCGGCAAGAGCGCGATCGGCGGCAACGCCCAGAACGGCGATCAGGTCCCGTCACTGCCGGAGTCGCTCCTCACCCGCGTACGCGGGTTGCCGGGGGTCGCGCTCGCGGAAGGCGGGATTGCCGACCAGGCGAAGCTCGTCGGCCACGACGGCAAGGTGATCTCCCCGCACGGTGCGCCGAACCTCGCCTTCAGCGTCAACCCGCACGCCGACCAGCGCTTCAATCCGCTCGTGCTCGTGTCGGGACGCTGGCCCGACGGACGGCACGAGATCGCGATCGACCAGAAGACGTCGAACGGCGAGCACTTCGCGGTCGGCGACACGATCGGCGTGCTCGCCCGCGGACCGCTCGAGCGCTACCGCGTCGTCGGCGTCGTGCGCTTCGGCGGGCTCAGCTCGCTCGGCGGCGCAACGCTCGCGATCTTCGACCTGCCGACCGCGCAGACGATCTTCCACAAGCGCGGGGAGCTCGACTCGATCGAGCTCGCCGGGAAGTCGAACGTCTCGGAGCAGCAGCTCGTCTCCGAGATCCGGCCGCTCCTGCCGCAAACGGCGCAGGTGCGCACGGGCCAAGCCCAGGCGAAGCAGGCGGCGAAGGACACGAACGGCTTTCTCGACATCCTCGAGTACTTCCTGCTCGCGTTCGGCTTCGTCGCGCTCTTCGTCGGCGTGTTCGTGATCGCGAACACGCTTGGCATCACGATCGCGCAACGGATGCGCGAGCTCGCGACGCTGCGGACACTCGGCGCGACGCGACGCCAGGTCTACTGGTCGGTCGTGCTCGAGGCGCTCGTGATCGGCGCGCTCGCGTCGGTCTGCGGCCTCTTCCTCGGGCTCGGCCTCGCGAAGCTCCTGAATGCACTCTTCGTCTCCTTCGGGATCGACCTACCGCAGGTCGGCACCGTCTTCGCGACCCGCACCGTGGTGGTGGCGCTCGTCGTCGGCGTCGCGGCGACGTTGACCGCGGCGGTCCGGCCCGCGCTCCGCGCGACTCGGGTCGAGCCGATCGCCGCCGTCCGCGAAGGCGCGGTGCTGCCGCCTTCGCGGTTCTACGCGCGGTTCGGGCCGTACGTGGCGATGTCGGTGATCGCCGCCGCGGTCGCGCTGATGCTGATCGGGCTCTTCGTGGGCGGGCTCGCGACGAAGCCGCGGCTGCTCCTGCTGGGAGTCGGCGCACTCGGCGTCTTCATCGGCGTTGCGATGCTCGCCCCGACACTCGTGCCGCCGATCGCGCGCGTGCTCGGGTGGCCTGCGGTGCGAGGCGGCGGCGCCGCGGGCATGCTCGCCCGCGGCAACTCGATCAGGAACCCCTCGCGGACGGCGTCGACCGCATCTGCGCTGATGATCGGCCTCACCCTCGTGACGCTCGTCTCCGTGCTCGCGGCGGGGATCAAGACGCGCTTCGAGCACTCGGTGAACTCGCTCTTCACGGCGGACTACGCGCTCACCTCGGTGAACGGCTTCACGCCGACCTCGATCGCGTCCGAGCAGGCGCTGCGGAAAGTGCCCGGCGTCGTCGCGCTGAGCGGGGTGCGCGCCGCACGAGGTCGTGCCTTCGGGTCGCGGATCAACGTGACCGCGGTCGAGCCCGGCATCAGCCGTGTGATCGACACGAAGTGGATCGCAGGGAGCGCCTCGACACCCGATCACCTCGGCGCGAACGGCGCCTTCGTCGCGAAGGCCTATGCAAAGGCCGAGCATCTGCAGCCCGGCTCGCCGATCGACGTCGAGACGCCGACCGGCAGCGTCCTCCACCTGCGCCTCCGCGGCATCTTCGATCCTCCGAAGGGCGGCTCGCCGTACGGCGACGTGACGATGTCCGCTGCGACGTTCGACCACGCCTACGCGAACCCGCAGAACCTCTACGCGTTCGTGTTGACGCGCGGCGGCGCCTCGCCGGCGACGACGGCTCGTCTGCAGCGCGCGCTCGCGAGCTTCCCGGACGCGAAGATCCAGACGAAGTCGGAGTTCACGAAGAACCAGGAGAGCGGCATCGACCTGCTGCTGAAGCTGCTGTACGTGCTGCTCTCGCTCTCGATCGTGATCAGCCTCTTCGGGATCGTCAACACGCTCGTCCTCAGCGTGTTCGAGCGGACGAGAGAGATCGGGATGCTGCGCGCGGTCGGGATGACCCGTTGGCAGGTGCGGAACATGATCGGCTACGAGAGCATCGTCACCGCGCTGCTCGGCGCGACGCTCGGCATCCCCGTCGGCATCGTGCTCGCGCTGATGGTCGGCAAGGCGATCGGCTATCCCGCGTTCACGATCCCGTGGGGGACGATCGTCGTCTTCGTCGTCGCGGCCGTCATCGCGGGCCTCGGCGCGGCGGTGTTCCCGGCGCTCCGCGCCGGGCGGCTCAACGTCCTGAACGCGCTCCAGTACGAGTAGGGAGGGTCAGACCCAGAGCGTCGGCTCGCGCGTCACCGGGTAGCCGGCGAGCACCAGCCGCTCGTCCTCGACGCGCAGCAGCTCGCCCTCCTCCCAGCCGGAGACGATCCGCCACCGCCGCTCGTCCTCGCGCCGGAACACGGCAGGCGGCTTCCACTCGGGATCGTCCGGATCGACCGCCTCGAGCGTGCCGTTCCGCCAGCGGAAGATGATCTGCGTGCCCTCCATGAACCAGATGCCGAGCAGCGGCAGAACGTCGTCCGGCGGCGGCTCCTCGACGCGCCACGGCTCGGGCGGCACCGGCCAGCGCTCGACCGTCGCCGCGACGAGCTTCTTCGCGAGCGGCCCGAGGTTCGCCGAGCTCGAGTTGGTGAGCACGGCGACGCCGATCTTGTCGAGCGGCGCCGCGTAGACGCCGGCGATGAAGCCCGGCATCGAGCCCCCGTGGCCGACGAGGATCCGGTCGCCGTCGCGCTCGAGCATGAGGCCGAGCCCGTACGCGCCGGTCCACCGCTCGTGGTCGGACATCGACTGCACCGTGCGCATCTCGCGGACGGTCCCTGCCTCGAGGATCGCTTCGTCGGGGTCGACGAGGAACCAGGCCCAGCGGCAGAGATCGCGCACGGTCCCCCAGAGCTGGCCCGCAGCGATCCACGCACCGGTGCCGACCGGCGCCTCGGCCCAGACGCCCTCCGCGTAGGGCTGCACGAGGTAGCCCGTGGCGGCGTCTGCCCGCGGCTCGAAGCTGAGCCCCTCGAGCCCGAGCGGTTGCAGCAGGCGCTGCTCGACATAGTCGGTGTACGGCATCCCGGAGACGCGCTCGACGACGACGCCGAGCAGCGCGTAGGCGAGATTCGAGTAGTGGAAGCGCGCACCTGGCGGCAGCACGCCCTCGGCTCGATCCAGCGTGTCGATCAGCTCGGGCACGTCGGCGAACCGCGCGTGGAGCCACGCGTCGTCCTGGGTCTCGCGCTGGAGCCCGGAGGTGTGCGAGAGGAGGCGGCGCAGCGTCGGCGCGTGTGCGGCGCCCTCGACGTGGCGGTCGAGCGTGTCCTCGAGGTCGAGCTCGCCGGCGTCGCGCAGCTGCATGATCGCGGCCGCCGTGAACGTCTTCGTGATCGAGCCGACGCGGTACTGCGTGCCCGGCGTCGCATCCCGTCCCCCGTCCACATCCGCGGCGCCGACGGCGGTCTCCCAGACGAGCTCGCCGTCGCGCACGACGGCCGCGGCGATGCTCGGCAGCCGCTTCTCGCGCTGCTCCGTGCGCACGCGCCGTTCGAGCTCGGCGGCGAGCGTCTCAGGCGTGGACACCGAGCGCGTCCGGCAGCACCTCGATCGCCTGCTCGATGTCGTCGTCCGAGATGTCGAGATGCACGACGGCGCGCAGCCAGCCCGGCCGCAGGTCGCCGAGCAGGATGCCCCGGCTCCGTGCGCGCTCCTGCCCGTCGCCGGCCGGGTCCGGGATCGCGACGAAGTTCGTCTCCGGCCGCTCGACGCCGAGCGCCTCCGCGAGGCGTCGCGCACGGTGGTGATCCGCCGCGAGCCGGTCGACGTTGTGGTCGAGCGCGTACAGCGCCGCTGCCGCGGCGATGCCCGACTGCCGGAGTGCGCCGCCGAAGAGGTACTTGCCGTGCCAGGCGCGCTCGATCAGGTCTGCGGAGCCCGCGAGGACCGCGCCGAGCGGGCAGCCGAGGCCTTTCGAGAAGCAGATCGTGACCGAGTCGGCCTGCCGCGCCCATTCGGCGGGTGCGATGCCCGCGCCGACGGCGGCGTTGAAGAGCCGTGCGCCGTCGAGGTGGACCGCGAGGCCGCGCTCGCGCGCGGCGTCGGCAGTTGCGCGGAACTCGTCGAGCGGCCAGATCCGCCCGCCCGAGCCGCGGTGCGTGTTCTCGAGCACGACGATCGGTCGCGCCCCGAGCAGGTGCTCTTCCTGTGCCGCGACGTGCTCGGGGGTCACGCGGCCGTTCGCCGCGGCGACGCCGTGCATGTTCAGGCCGGAGTGGATCGCCGGTCCGCCCCATTCCCAGACGAGCACGTGCGTGTGCTCCTGCGCGAGCAGCATCGATCCCGGCGCCGTCTGTGCGCGCAGCGCGACCTGGTTCGCCATCGTCGCGGTCGGCAGGAAGAGCGCGGCCTCGTGCCCGAGCAGCTCGGCCATCCGCCGTTGCAGCGCGTTCGTCGTCGGGTCTTCGAGGTACTGCTCGTCGCCCACCTCTGCGGCCGCCATGGCGGCGAGCATCCCCGGCGAGGGCTTCGTGACGGTGTCCGAGCGAAGGTCGATCACGAGGCACGCACGCTACCGTGAGCGCATGGACCTTGCGCTCCTCGAAGCGTCGCTGCGCGAGCGGGGCGAACCGGCGTACCGCGCGGCACAGATCTGGGAATGGACTGCGCGCGGCGCGTCCGGCTACGCGGCGATGACGAACCTTCCGCGCGCGCTCCGCGACGAGCTCGCAGTCGATGTCCCGTTCTCGACGCTTGCCGTCGAGACGCAGCGCGAGTCACGCGACGGAACGGTCAAGACGCTGTTCCGGACGCACGACGGCCATCCCGTCGAGGCGGTGCTCATGCGCTACCGCGACGGGCGCCGCTCGCTGTGTCTGTCGTCCCAGTCGGGCTGTCCGCTCACGTGCACCTTCTGCGCGACGGGTGCGATGGCGTTCGGCCGCAACCTCACGGCATCGGAGATCCTCGACCAGGCTCTGTACTTCCGGCGCCTCCAGCCGGTCGATCACGCGGTCTTCATGGGCATGGGCGAGCCGATGCTGAACCTTGAGCACGTGCTCGCGTCGGCGCGGCGGCTCCCGGCTCTGGGTATCACGCACCGCCGGACGACGATCTCGACCGTGGGCTGGCTTCCCGGCCTGCGCAGGTTCGTGGACGACGTCGACGAGCCGATCCGACTCGCACTCTCGCTCCACGCGCCCGACGACGAGCTGCGCTCGCGGATCATGCCGGTCAACGACCGGTATCCGCTCGCCGACGTCCTCGCCGAGTGCCGGCGCCACGCGGCGCGCGTCAACCGCCGCGTCTTCGTCGAGTACGTGATGCTCGCCGGCGTGAACGACTCCGTGGAGCAGGCGCGCGAGCTCGCGCTGCTGCTCGGGCCGGACGACTTCAAGGTGAATCTGATTCCGTACAACCCGACCGGGATGTACGACGGCTCCCCGCGCTCGCAGATCGCCGCGTTCCGCGCGGAGCTCGAGCGTGCCCGTGTTCCGGCGACGGTGCGGCTGACCCGCGGCCGCGACATCGAGGCCGCCTGCGGCCAGCTCGCATCCGCGCCGCGGCGCCGCGGCCGGGCCGCTGCGATCCGCTAGACCCCTTTCGGCGCATCGGCCGCGACCGGTCGCCGGTCGGCGGTCAGGTCGGGATGCGCGTCGAAGCCGAACTTGACGACCGGCTGCTTCGCCGCACGCACCTCGTCCAGCCGCTGCACCGGTCGGTGGTGCGGCGCGTCCTTCAGCAATTCGGGGCTCTCCCTCGCCTCGCGCGCGATCTCGAGCATCGCATCGCAGAACGCATCGAGCGTCTCCTTCGTCTCCGACTCCGTCGGCTCGATCATCAGCGCCTCCGGCACGATCAGCGGGAAGTAGATCGTCGGCGGGTGGAAGCCGTAGTCCATCAGCCGCTTCGCGACGTCTGTCGCGGTGACGCCGTAGTCGCGCTTGAGATTCCGTGCCGAGAGGACGAACTCGTGCATGCAAAGGCGGTCGAACGGCAGCTCGTACGCGTTCTTGAGGCGCGCGAGGACGTAGTTCGCGTTCAGGACAGCGGCCTCGGACATCTCGCGCAGCCGGGGCCCGTACGTCCGCATGAACGCGTACGAGCGTACGAAGACGCCGAACGGTCCCGTGTACCCGCGCACCTTGCCGATCGACCTCGGGCGGTCGAAGTCGAGCGCGTAGCCCTCGGCCGTGCGCGTGACGACCGGCACCGGCAGGAACGGCTCGAGGATGTCGCGGACGGCGACCGGCCCGCCGCCCGGCCCACCGCCTCCGTGGGGCTGCGAGAACGTCTTGTGCAGGTTGATGTGGACGATGTCGAAGCCCATGTCGCCCGGGCGCGAGATTCCGCACACGGCGTTGAGGTTCGCTCCGTCGTAGTACATGAGCGCGCCCGCGCCGTGGAAGATCTCGGCGATCTGCTCGATGTTCTCGTCGAAGAGCCCGAGCGTCGACGGATTCGTCAGCATGAGGGCGGCGGTGTGCTCGTCGACGCGCTCGCGCAGGTCGTCGACGTCGATGTTGCCTCGCGCGTCGGTCTTCACGTGCGTGAGCTCGTACCCCGTCATCGTCACCGAGGCCGGATTCGTCCCGTGCGCGGTGTCGGGGATGACGACCTTCCGCCGCTGATCCGACTCGCCCCTGTCCTCGAAGTAGGCCCGGACGAGCATCAGCCCGGTCAGCTCGCCCTGCGACCCTGCCGCCGGCTGAAGCGAGACCGCGTGCAATCCCGTCACCTCGGCAAGGATCTCCTGCAGGCGCCATTCGAGCTCGAGCGCACCCTGTACGCCGTCCTCCTCCTGCAGCGGGTGGAGGCTCGCAAAGCCCGGCAGCGCGACGAGGCGCTCGTTGATGCGCGGGTTGTACTTCATCGTGCACGAGCCGAGCGGATAGAAGCCGGTGTCGACGCCGAAGTTGCGCGTCGAGAGCTCGGTGAAGTGGCGGACAAGCTCGAACTCGGGGACCTCGGGCAGGCGCGGCGGCGTGCGGCGCCGAAGCTCGTCCGGAAGCTCGGCAGCGGCAAGGTTCGCGTGACGCGGGACGAGCGACGCGCGCCGGCCCGGCTGCGACTTCTCGTAGATGAGCTTCACGACCGGGCGACCTCCGCGAGCACCTCGGCGAGCCGGTCGATCTCGTCCGGCGTGCGCTTCTCCGTGACTGCGACGAGGAGGACATCGTCGAGACCCTCGTAGTCCCGTCCGAGCGCGTAGCCGGGATGGACGCCGCGCTCGCGCGCCGCCGCGACGACATCGCGCGCATTCCGTCCGACGCGGACGGCAAACTCCTTGAATGTTGTCTTCTCGGAAAACACGAGCTCGAGACCTGCGCGCTCCTGCAGCTGCTGCTTCGCATAGGCGGAGAGCGCGAGGCAGGTCTCCCCCAGCTCGCGCAGCCCCTGCGGGCCGAGCCAGGTGAGGTAGACGAGCCCTCCGAGCGCCAGGAGGGTCTGATTCGTCGTGATGTTCGACGTGGCCTTCTCGCGTCGGATGTGCTGCTCTCGAGTCTGCAGGGTGAGGACATAGCCGCGCCTGCCCGCGGTGTCTACCGTCTCGCCGACGATCCGTCCCGGCATGCGGCGGATGAACCCCTGTCGTGCGGCGAGGAATCCGTAATGCGGCCCGCCGTACGACGGGAAGTTGCCGGCAGCCTGGCCTTCGCCGAGGGCGATCGCGCACCCGTATGCGCCCGGTGCTTCGAGCACGCCGAGTGACAACGGGTCGACGTGCGCGATCCCGAGCGCCTCGGCGTCGCTTGCAGCCGCCGCGAGCTCCCGCGCCGGCTCGAGGCAGCCGAACATGTTCGGCTGCTGGAAGATCACGGCGGCCGCGCCTTCGGCCGCGGCGCGGAGCTCGTCCGGATCCGTCGTGCCGTCGGAATGGGGCACTTCCACGACCTCGAGGCCGAAGCCGGGTGCATAGGTCTTCACGACCTGGCGTATCTGCGGGTTCGTCGCCTCCGTGACGACGATGCGTGCCTTCCCCGTCGCGTGTTTCGCGATGAAGCACGCGTCGGCGGCCACGGTCGTCCCGTCGTAGCCCGACGCGTTGGAGACGTCCATGCCGGTGAGCTCGCAGATCGCGGTCTGATATTCGAAGATCGCCTGCAGCACGCCCTGGCTCATCTCGGGCTGGTACGGCGTGTACGCCGTCAGCAGCTCGCCGCGCTGGAGCACGGCATCGACGACCGCCGGGACGTAGTGGTCGTAGATGCCGGCGCCGAGGAACGACAGCTCGCGCGTCGTGTCGACGTTGCGCCCGGCAAGCTCCGTCAGGTGCGCGGCGAGCTCGTGCTCGGTGAGCGCGCGCTCGAGGTCGAGCTCGCGGCCCAGCCGCACCGCCCGCGGCAGGTCGCGGAACAGCTCGTCGATCGAGTCGACGCCGATCGTCGCGAGCATCGCGCTGCGGTCGTCGTCCGTGAGCCCGAGATACGGATGGCTCACTGCTCTGCGAGAACCTGCTTGTACGCGTCGAGGTCGAGCAGGTCGTCGACCTCCGCGCGGTCCTCGAGCCGGATCCGGACGAGCCAGCCGGCGCCGTAGGGATCCTCGTTCACCGTCTCCGGCGCATCGAGGACGGCCTGGTTCACCTCGAGCACCTCGCCGGAGAGCGGCGCGATCACGTCCGAGACTGCCTTGACCGACTCCACCTCGCCGTAGGCGGAGTCCTTCGTGACGTGTGACCCCTGCGTCGGCGCCTCGAAGTGCACGAGCTCGCCGAGCGCATCCTGGGCGAACCACGTGATCCCGAGGACGGCCTCGTCGCCGTCGATTCGCGCCCAGTCGTGCTCGCGGTGGTACTTCACGTCGTCCGGATACGACTCCGCGGCGGCCATTCAGCCCTCCCTCTTGTAGATCGGTCGCTTGACGAGGCGCGCACGACGGGGCCGTCCGCGGACGTCGATCGTCAGCTCGGTGCCCGGCGTCGCGCGCTCGGAGGGGACGTAGCCCATGCCGATCCCCACCTCGAGGCTCGGCGAGTGGGTGCCGGACGTGACCTCGCCGCCGCCCTCGATCGGCATGCCGTGACGCGGGATCGCCTTCTCCTCCATCACGAAGGAGACGAGCCGTCGCGCGGGTCCGTCCTCCTTGATCCGCCGGAGCTCCTCGGAGCCGGTGAACTCCTTCGTCTCGAGCGCGCACGCCCAGCCGAGCCCGGCCGAGATCGCATCGGTCTCGGGCGTGATGTCGTTGCCGTGCAGCGGGAGAGAGGCCTCGAGCCGGAGCGTGTCCCGCGCACCGAGCCCGCACGGTGTGACGCCGCGTCCGAGGATCGCGTCCCAGAGCCGGCCCGCATCCTCCGCCGTGCAGAGCACCTCGCATCCGTCCTCGCCCGTGTAGCCGGTCCGCGCGACCATGCATTCGACACCGTCGATCCGCTCTTCCGCGAACGTGAACTGCGCGGCCGGCGCGAGACCGAGCCGCTCGATCGCCCGCGGCCCCTGCACCGCGACCAGCGCGTACTCGTCGGAGACGTCGCGGACGTCCGAGCCGCTCACCTCGCGCTCCTTCAGCCAGCGGAAGTCCGCGTCGCGGTTCGCCGCGTTCACGACCAGCAGGTAGCGAAAGTCGCCGAGCCGGTAGGCGATCAGGTCGTCGACGATCCCCCCGCGCTCGTTGGTCAGGAGCGTGTACTGCGCGTCACCCGCGCCGAGCCGGTCGAGCTCGTTCGAGAGCAGTCCCTGCAGGAGCTCGTGCGCCCGTGGTCCCTCGATCTCGAGCTCGCCCATGTGCGAGACGTCGAAGACACCTGCGTCCGTCCGGACGGCGCGATGCTCCTGGATCACGCCGGCGTACAGCACGGGCATCTCCCATCCCGCGAACGGAACGAGCTTCGCGCCGAGCGCGACATGGCGGTCGTGAAGCGGCGTCTGCAGGAGCGTGTGCGCCATGCGCACGCGATCCTAGTGTCTGCCTGTTCGCCTGCCGAGCAGTCCCGTTAACGGGGCCGCCCCGGCGTCATCCGAGGATGGGCCGGGGCGGCGGACCGGGTCGTGGGGTTGACTCTGAACGGTCAACCCTTGAGGGCACCGTGTTCCTACCCCGCAGCGCAGCGCGGCGAAACCTCAGGATTCCCTATTCGTCGCGGAGGAACGACGGCACGTCGAGCGCCTCGTCCGGCAGCTCGAACGGCGCTGCGCCCGGGATCGGCGGCGCCGGGATCGGAGCCTCGGCTGCGAGCGGTCCGCCGATCCGCCTGCGCCGGCGGCCGGCGCCGAAGCCGGTCGCGATCACCGTCACGCGGACGCGGTCGCCCGCGGCCTCGTCGATCACGGCGCCGAAGATGACGTTTGCGTTCTGGTCGGCGGCGCTCGTCACGACCTCGGCCGCCTCGTTCACCTCGAAGAGGCCGAGCTCCGCGCCGCCCGTGATGTTCAGGAGGATGCCGGTGGCGCCTTCGATCGACGTCTCGAGAAGCGGCGACGAGACGGCGGCCCGGGCGGCCTCGGTGGCGCGGTTCTCGCCGGACGCCTCGCCGATCCCCATCAGCGCAGACCCTGCCTCGCGCATGATCGTCCGCACGTCGGCGAAGTCGAGATTGACGAGGCCCGGCACGGTGATCAGGTCGGTGATCCCCTGCACGCCTTGGCGGAGCACGTCGTCGGCCATCCGGAACGCGTCCACGACGGATGTCTTCTTCTCGACGACCTGGAGGAGCCGGTCGTTCTCGATCACGATCAGCGTGTCGACGCGGTCGCGCAGGTTCTCGATCCCGAGCTCTGCCTGCTGCGCCCGCCGGCGCCCTTCGAAGCCGAACGGCTTCGTCACGACGCCGACCGTGAGCGCGCCGATCTCGCGCGCGAGCTCCGCGACGACAGGCGCGCCGCCGGTGCCCGTCCCGCCGCCTTCGCCGGCGGTGACGAAGACCATGTCGGCGCCTTTCAGCGCCTCCTTCAGCTCGTCGCGACTCTCGTGCGCGGCGGCGTGGCCGACCGCAGGATCCGCGCCGGCGCCGAGCCCGCGCGTCTCCGCCGACCCGATGTGGAGCTTCGTGTCGGCATCGCTCATCATCAGCGCCTGCGCATCCGTGTTCACCGCGATGAACTCGACGCCGGCGAGCCCCGCGTCGACCATCCGGTTGACGGCATTCGTGCCGCCGCCGCCGACGCCCACGACCTTGATCACTGCGAGGTAGTTGCCGCCTTGGGCGCTCATCGGGGCGTCACCTGAAGCTCCAGTCGAGGATTGGGGCCGAAAACCGTGCTTCGCGCCGCAGGGTAGACAGGTCGAATCTCCGTGTCAATCAGAGGTCGACCGTTCATACCGTCAACCTCCAGTCGAGACTTGAGAGTTTCCGGGCCCGGCAACCGGCCGCTGCGGGAGCGAGACGTCGAAGTAGCCGGTGCCGGCCGGGAGCAGCGGCAGGGCGCGGCGGGCGATCGCCAGCTTCAAACGCAGGTCGTTCGGCTGGCCGAGCCGGAGCTCGAGCCCGGAGCGGAGGCGGAAGTCGAGCGCCCCGCGGGCGAGCGAGACGGTGGCGATCGCCGCCGGGAAACCCCTGGCCAGGGCGATCGTGCGCGCGGCGACGAGCCCGTCGTCCGCAGGCATCAGCCCGCCGACTCGGACGGCGGCCGTGGTCGGGATCCAGACGCGCGGCAGCTTCGATTCGGCGCCGCGCGGGACGGGCGCGATCACGCGGCCGCGGGCGGAGAGGAGCCACGTGTCGCGGCCGCGGTGGAGCACCGCGACCGGCCGCTCGGGCACGACGGCGATCCGAAGCGTGTGCGGGAACGCGCGGTCGTAGGTCATCGACTCGACCGTCGGCAGCGCGTCGACGCGATCCGCGAGCGCCGCCCCGTCGAGTCCGAGCAGGTTGGTGCCCCGAAAGCTGCGCGCTGCCTTCCGGACCTCCGCTCTCACGGCCGGCGGCGCGCCGGTCACCTCGATGTGAGCAATCGCGAATGCCGACGTCTCGCGCAACGCCGCATAGAGGCCGGCGGCGAGCGCGACGAGACCGAGCCCCGTCGCGACCGACCGTCGCGAGGGGGCGAACCGCGCAAGGCGCCGCGGCACGACGGTTAGCGGCAGCTGGACGACGGCCGCGCCTGCGCGCGGCTGTCGGGCCTGCGCGCGCCGCCGGCTTGCCACGCGTCCCGGTTCGCCGCGCGCCGGGCGGCTCCTACCCCGCCGGCTCGAGCGAGAGCTCGCCGAGGAGCTCGACCTCGTGCTGAAGCTCGACGCCGTACTGCTCGAACGCCCTCCGGCGCGCCTCGGCGATCAGGGCGAGCGCGTCCGCAGTGCGGGCGCCGCCGGCGTTCTCGATGAAGTTCGCGTGTTTCGGCGAGATCTGCGCTCCGCCGATGCGGTAGCCCTTGAGGCCGCACGCCTCGAGCATCCGGCCGGCGGTGAGCTCGTGGTCCGGATTCTTGAAGACGCTGCCGAACGTGCGTCGGTTGGTCGGCTGTGCCGCTTTCCGGCGGGCGTTCAGCTCGCGCACCTCGGCCTTGATCTTGGCCGGATCGCGCGGGTGCAGGCGAAGCTCGGCGGCGACGACGACCTGCCCGTGGCGCAGCTCGGAGTGACGGTACGAGAGCCCGAGCTCTCCCGGCGTGAGCCAGCCGCTGCCGTCCGCGGTCGCGACGAGCGCACGCGCGAGCACGCCGGCGAAGTCGCCTCCGTAGGCGCCGCCGTTCATCCAGACGCCGCCGCCGATCGTCCCGGGAATCGCGCACGCGAACTCGAAGCCGCCGAGCGCCGCATTCCGCGCGTGGTGGAGCACGACGGCATTCGCGGCGCCGCCGCCGGCGCGCACGAGCTCGCCGTCCGACTCGACCGCGGCGAGCCCGCCGGAAAGCCTGAGGACGAGTGCGTCGACGCCCGCGTCGGCGACGAGCAGGTTCGAGCCCAGGCCGACGGTCGCGACGCCGAGGTCGTGCTCGCCGGCCCACCGAAGCAGCGAAAGCAGCTCCGGCTCGCTCGAGGGGCGAGCGAACGCGCGCGCGGCACCGCCCGTACCGAGCGTCGTGAAGCGCGCGAGCTCGACGCCTTGCTCGACCGTCATGCGAGCGCCTCGAGCAGCAGGTCTGCAGCGCGGTCGACGTTGCCCGCCCCGAGTGTCAGGACGATGTCGCCGGATCGCGCCCACCCGGCGACGAGGCGTGCAGCCGCGTCCAGCTGCGGCGCCCAGCCGATCCGCATCCCAGGGCGCACGCCGGCGAGCGCGTCGACGATCAGGCGACCGCTCACGCCGGCGATCGGCTCCTCCCGCGCCGGATAGATCTCGGTCAGGCACGCCGCATCCGCCGTCGCGAGCGCGACGGCGAACTCGTGTGCAAGGTGCAGCGTCCGCGAGTACAGATGCGGCTGGAAGAGCGCGAGTACCCGGCGACCGTTGCGAACCGCGGCGATGTCGGCAGCGAGCTCGGCCGGATGATGCGCATAGCTGTCGAGAACCTCCACGCCTCCCGCCTCGCCGCGCCGCTCGAGCCGCCGCCCCGCGCCGGCGAACTCCCGCAACTGAGCTGCGGCGGCCGCGCGCTCGACGCCCGCAAGCTCGAGCGCCGCGAGCGCGGCGGCGGCGTTGCGCCGGTTGTGCTCACCGCGGACCGCGAGGTCGAACGCCACGGGTTCCAGCTCCTCGGCCCGAACGACCTTCGCCACGTGCCGCAGCCATTCGTCGAAGAGCCGCTCCACCTCCGCCCGCGTCCCGAAGGTCGCGTGGTGGTCGAGATCGACGTTCAGGAGGACGGCGATCTCCGGACGGAGCGCGGCGACCGACCTGTCCGACTCATCGCCCTCGACGACGAGGATGCCGGTGCCGGCGCGGGCGTTGCCGCCGAGCTGCGGGATCTCGCCGCCGATCAGGAACGCCGGGTCGAGGCCGAGCCGGTCGAGGCAGAACGCGATCATCCCGCTCGTCGTCGTCTTGCCGTGCGCCCCCGCGACGACGATCGAGCGGCGGTACGAAACGAGCTCGGCGAGCAGATCGGCGCGCGGGCGTCCCTCGACGCGACCGGCGTAAGCGGTCGAAACGTACGGCTCGTAGCCCGGCGGCGGCTCGGGCGGATCGTCGGCGATCGCGACGTCGATGCCGGCGAGGTGCGCCAGGTACGGCGTCTGCACGCGGTCCCAGCCGGCGACCTCGGCGCCCCAGGCACGGGCGAGCAGCGCGTAGCCGCTCATGCCGGCGCCGCCGATCCCCGCGAGCCAGATCCGCCTACCCGCGAGCGGCTGCGAGGACGATGAGCTCATCCGCGATCCTCTCTGCGGCATCCGGCTTCGCTGCGGCGTGCATCGCAGCGGCCATCCGCGCGCGGCGCGTACCGTCGGCGAGCAGCTCGTCGACGAGCTGCGGCACGCGGGTCGGCGCGTCCCGGTCGTCGACCACGACCGCACCCCCGGCGGCGGCGAAGTACTCCGCGTTCCGGCGCTGGTGGTCGGCAGTCGCGTGCGGGTACGGGACGAGAATCGCCGGCTTCCCCGCCGCCGCGATCTCCCAGACCGAGCCGCCCGCGCGGGCGACGACGAGATCCGCCGCGCCGAGCGCGGCGCCGAAGTCGTCGACGAACGGAAGCAGCCGATACCCGTCACGGCGCACGCACGCGCGGAGCGCGGCGTAGTCGCGCTCGCCGCTCAGGTGGAGCACATTCGGTCCGGCCTCCCCCCACGCGCGCAGCGCGGCTTCGTTCAACGACTGCGCGCCCTGGCTGCCGCCGAACACGAGCACGACCGGCTCGTCGAGCGGGAGGTCGAGCGCTCCCCGTGCGGCCTCGACCGAGACGGCCCGCGAGCTCGACGGAATCGGCCGGCCGACGACGCGTGCCTTCCCGTTCGTTCCCGCGATCGGATACGCGAGGAAGAGTCGTTGGACGAACGGCGTCGCGAGCCGATTCGCGAGGCCGAGCTCCGCATCGGCTTCGGTCAGCGCGGCCGGGATCCGGCGCAGCCAGGCCGCAAGCACCATCGGGCCTGCGACGTAGCCGCCGCCGCCGAGCACCACGTGCGGCCGGCGGCGCGCGAGGATCCGCAGACATTCGACCGGCGCCGCGGCCGCGCGTCCGAGCGCGACGATGAGCCGCGGCCCGGGACGGCGCGGAAAGCCGGAGACGCGAAAGGCGTCGAACGCGTAACCGCGCTCAGGAACGAGACGCGCCTCGACGCGATCCGGCGACCCTGCGAAGGTCACTTCCACTCCGCGCGTGCGCAGCGCTTCCGCCACTGCGAGCGACGGTGCGACGTGTCCCACGGTGCCGCCCGCCGCGATCAGGCACCGGAGCTGCGTCTGCTGCTCTCCCATGACCACGCGCGATGTTAAGGAGGATGCCCACCGACAGGAGCACGACAACGAGACTCGACCCGCCGTACGAGACGAACGGCAGGGGAATGCCGGTGAGCGGCGCGAGCCCGAGCACGGCGGCGAGGTTGATCGCGGCCTGAGCGGTGATCAGCGCCGTGATCCCGGCGGCGAGGCGCTTGCCGAAGGGGTCTCTGCAGGTGAGCGCGAGGCGCAGCCCGGCGTAAGCGAGCGCGCAGTAGGCCGCGATCACGAGCGAGATCCCGACGAGGCCGAGCTCCTCGCCGATCACGGCGAAGATCATGTCCGTGTGGGCCTCCGGCAGGTACCGGTTCTTGATCACGCCGTTCCCGAGGCCGCGGCCGAAGATCCCGCCGGAGCCGACGCTGATCAGCGCCTGCACGTTCTGGAGGCCGTTGTTCGTCGGGTCCTTCCACGGGTTGAGGAAGACGAGCAGGCGCGCGCGCCGATAGGGCGAGACCCACGACGCGACGGCCGCGAGCGCGAACACGATCCCGTACGCACCCGCGAGCGTCGGCACGGGCGTTCCCGCGACGAGCAGCATCGCACCGACCATGACGACGATCGTGAGCGCCGTGCCGAGGTCGGGCTCGGCGAGCACGAGTAGGCAGAAGACGCCGACGAGCAGCCCGACCGGGCGAGCGAGCTCTCTGAGCGTCCGCGGCGGCGGCCGGCGTGCGAGGTATGCCGCGCACCCGACGAGCACCGCGAGCTTCGCGAGCTCCGACGGCTGGAAGGCGGCCGGCCCGAAGCCGATCCAGCGCCGCGCGCCGTTCACCCGTTGTCCGATCGCGAGCACGGCCAGGCAGAGCAGGAGCGCCGTCACGACGAGCCCGGGCGCCAGCCGCCGCAGCGTGCGGTAGTCGGTCCGCGCAGCGCCGATCAGGAGCGCGATCCCGAGCAATGCGTAGATCGCCTGCTTCTCGAGATACGCGGCGGGATTGCCGTTTCCGAGCGCGGCCGGTGCGGAGGTCGCGCTGTACACCATGACGAGCCCGAATGCGGTCAGCGCAAGCGGGACGAGCACGAGCAGCTGCCGCTCGAGTGTGTACGGGCGCCGGCTCGGGCTCATGCGAGCTCCAGGACGAGCCGACGGAACGTGTCGCCCCGGTGCTCGAAGTTGTCGAACTGGTCGAAGCTCGCAGTCGCGGGCGAGAGCAGCACGATGTCTCCTGGGGCCGCATCGGCTCGTGCGTGCCCGAGCGCCGACGCGAGGTCGCCGTCGCACGAGTACGACCGTCTCGCAGCGTCGAGCGCCGCGGCGAGGGCGTCGGTCGCGTCCCCGATCAGATAGATCGACGCGACGTTCGCCGGCAGCTCGCGGGCGAAGGAGGTGAAGTCCTCGCCCTTCGGCGAGCCGCCGAGGATCAGCCGCAGCGGTTCCGCGTACGCCGCGACCGCACGACGCGCAGCTGCGGTGTTCGTCGCCTTCGAGTCGTTGACGTAACGCACGCCGTCGAGCTCGCGCACGAGCTCGAGACGATGCGGCACGCCGGCGAACGTCCGCAGCGCCTCGGCGATCGCGTCGTCGTCGATCCCGAAGGCGCGCGCCGCGGCCGTGGCGGCTGCGGCGTTCTCGCGGTTGTGCACGCCCGGCAGCGCCGGCTCGGCGGGCAGGTCGTCGTCGGCGGCGAACTCGATCCCGTCGAGCCCGAGCCCGCGCGGGACGATCTTCGCCCGAGCCCGCTCGAAGATGCGCAGCTTCGCGGCGCGGTAGGCCTCGAACGTCCCGTGGCGGTCGAGGTGGTCGGGCTCGAGGTTCAGGAGGACGGCGACGTCGCAGGCGAGCTCGTGCACGTCTTCGAGCTGGAAGCTCGAGAGCTCGCAGACGACCGCGGCTCCGGGAGCGATCTCCTCCGCCACCGCGGTGAGCGGACGGCCGACGTTCCCCGCAACCTCGACGTCGCGGCCGGCGGCGCGCAGGATCGCGCCGAGCAGCTCGGACGTCGTCGTCTTCCCGTTCGTGCCCGTGATCCCGAGCAGCGGATTCCCCGGCAAGAGGCGATACCCGAGCTCCACCTCGCTCCAGATCGGGAGACGGCGCACACGCGCCGCCGCGGCGAGCGGCGACTCGGCCGGCACCCCCGGGCTCTTCACGACGAGCTCGACACCCTGCAGCAGCGCTTCCTCCTCCGATCCGGCACGAACTTCGACGCCGGCGGCCGCGAGCCTTCCCGACTCGACCTCGCGCGAGCGATCGGCTCCGACGACCTCGACGCCGCGGACGGCAAGCGCGAGCGCCGCCGCCTGTCCCGAGCGCGCCAGCCCGAGCACGAGCGCGCGTCGCGGCAGCCACGTCAGCGTCCGCTCCGGACGTGTCCCCATCACGCGGCGTCACTCCCCCCGGGGGGAACACGAGTCCCCCTGCAGCGACGATATCGAGGAACCCTGCGCATCTTCGTGCCGAGTTCGCGCCGGAAGGCGCACTTCCTCAGGGACTGCGGGCGGTGAGCCAGAGGGCCGAGGCTCCGTCCGAACAGGGCTCGGGCGTCACGGCGACCTCGTCGAAGCCGGCCGCCGCGAGCGCCGAGGCGAGCGCCTCGGCGCCGGCCGCCGCGTCGGTGTGCGCGCCCGGCGCACAGCCGGAGAGCCTCCCGCCGGCGCGGAGAACGCGCGCGAGCTCGACCGCGGCCCGAACGGAACCGCCGCCCGCTGCGAGCGGCGAGCGGACGAGACAGACGTCGACGGCGCGATCCGGCAGGGGGATCACCTCGGCCTCGCCGACGAGGTACATGATCCCGGCAACGTTTCGCTCGTGCGCGGCGCGCAGCAGCTCCTCGAGCGCGGCGACGGACGGGTCGACTGCGAACACCCAGCCGTCGTCGATCCGCTCGTGCGCGCCGAACGCGAGCAGGGCGGCAGCGCCGAGCGCGAGCACGTCGTCACCCGCGCGCAGCGCGGCGCCCGCAAGCACGCGGTCGCGCGTGCCGTCGAGCCCGTCGCCCGTCACGGGCGGAAGTAGTAGCGATAGAAGAGCGCGAAGCCGGCGGCGCACAGGATGCCCGTGGCGATCCAGAAGCGGACCATGATCTTCGTCTCCGACCACGCCTTCATCTCGAAATGGTGGTGGATCGGCGTCATCAAGAACACGCGCTTGCCGAGATACTTGAACGTGAAGACCTGGATCATCACCGACAGCGCCTCGATCAGGAAGATCCCCGCGACGAGGATGAGCAGCAGCTCCGTGTGGCGGCGCGTCATGATCGCAAGGCTCGCGAGCGCGCCGCCGAACGCCATCGAACCGGTGTCCCCCATGAAGACCTCGGCGGGAAACGCGTTGTACCAGAGGAATCCGATCGCGGCGCCGACGAGCGCAGCGCCGATGATCGCTAGGTCGAGATCGGTCAGGTTGCGGTGCGACGCAGGACCAGAGCGGACGAACGACACGATGTTCATCGCCGTGAACGTGAAGATTGCGATGATTCCCGTCCCCGCCGCGAGGCCGTCGATCCCGTCGGCGAGGTTCGTCCCGTTCGCCGTTCCGGCGATGACGAGAAACAGGAACGGATACCACGCGTAGGAGAGCGGGATCTCCACGTTCGCGATCGGGAGGAATACGTCGTGCCCGATCTGCAGATGGTCGGCGACGATGCTCACGACGACCGTGATGCCGATGAGCAGGATCAGCTTCCAGCGCCCGGCCAGCCCGAGGGATCGGCGATGAGTCAGCTTGATGAAGTCGTCGAGGAACCCGATGCCGCCGCACGCGAGCGTCGTGAAGAGCACCGTCAGCCCCTGCAGCGTGAAATGGGAGACGGGCAGAAACGCGATCGTCGCCGCGAAGAGGATCATCAGCCCGCCCATTGTCGGGGTGCCGGACTTCGCGGAATGGTGCTCGGGACCCTCTTCGCGGATGTGCTGACCGAACTCGTTCTGACGCAGGAACGCGATGAAGCGCGGTCCGATCAGGATCGACGCGATCAGCGCGATCAGCGCCGCGATCAGGACGCGCGTCATCGAGCAACCCCGGCGAGAGCCTCGGCGACGGCTTCGAGGCCGACCGAGCGCGAGCCTTTCACGAGCACGACGTCGCCCGGACGCAGCACGTCCCGCGCCGTGTGCAGCGCGGCCGCCGCGTCCGGGGCCCAGAGATCCGGTTCGTAGTGGTGTGCGAGGGCGCCGACGCCGATCACGATGTCCACGTTTTGCGCCTCGCGGCCGATCTCCTCGTGGTAGCGCGGCGCCTCGACGCCGAGCTCGGCCATCTCGCCGAGAATCGCGACCGTGCGCCGCCCGGCTGCACGCTCACGCAGATACGCGAGCGCCGCCCGCATGGCGACGGGGTTCGCGTTCCAGGAGTCGTTGACGAGCAGCCCGCCGCCCGGGAGCTCTCGCTCCTCCGAGCGCCAGCGCGAGAACTGCACCGCGACGGGCTCGCTCGGGAACGGCACGCCGAGCGCGTCGACCACTGCGAGCGCGGCGGCGGCGTTCGCCGCCTGGTGCCGCGCCGCGAACGCGAACACGACCTCGCGTCCGTCGACGCGAACGTGCGCCGAGCCGTCGCGGATCTCCACCTCCGGCTCGGCGAAGCGCCGCACGTCGAGGCCGGCCGGGATGAAGGGCTCGAGCTCGGGCACGTCGCGCGGCACGATCGCGAGCCCGCCGGTCGGTAGCGCTGCGAGCAGCTCCGCCTTCGCACGCGCGATCGCCTCGAGACTGCCGAGGAGCTCGAGATGCACCGGCGCAATCGCCGTGATCACGCCGATCTCCGGCCGCGCGACCTCCGCGAGCGCGCGGATCTGCCCCGGGCCGCGCATCCCCATCTCCGTGACGACGACGTCTGTGTCCGGCTCGATCCGACAGAGCGTGAGCGGCAGCCCGATCTCGTTGTTGAAGCCCGCCTCGGCCGCCACGAGGCGCACATGCGGCGAGAGCAGCGCAGCGAGAATGTCCTTGGTCGACGTCTTCCCGACGGAGCCGGTGATCGCCACGACCCGCGCGTTGCTGCGCGAGCGCACGGCGCCGCCGATTGCGGCGAGAGCGGCGAACGCGTTGTCCGGAACGAGCGTCGCGACGGCGCCGGCGGCGCGCGCGTCGTCCAGGTAGTCGATTCCTGCGCCGACGGCGATGAAGAGGTCGCCTGGGGCGACGCGGCGCGAGTCGATCGCAACGCCGGTAGCGACGTCGGCGTCGGTCTCGAGCGTACCCAGGCCGCGCAGCTCGTCGAGCGGAAGCGGGATCAGGCGCGCGCTCCCAGCGTGCGCAGTGCCTCGCGCGCCGCGTCGCGATCGTCGAACGGCACGGTGCGATTCGCGAACTCCTGACCCTGCTCCGCACCCTTCCCGGCGATCACGACGACATCGCCCGGACCGGCGAGCTCGACCGCCCGCGTGATCGCCGCCGCGCGGTCCTGCTCCACCTCGGCGGCGTCGCCCGCCCCTGCGACGATCGCATCGATGATCGACTGCGGATCCTCACTGCGTGGATTGTCATTCGTGACGATGACGACGTCGGCGAGCTCGGCGGCGATCCGCCCCATCTGCGGGCGCTTGTCGCGGTCGCGGTCGCCGCCGCAGCCGAAGACGCAGATCACCCGGCCGTTCGCGAGCTCGCGCGCCGCGCGGAGAACACTCTCGAGCGCGAGCGGCTTGTGCGCATAGTCCACGATCACGTCGAAGGGCTGGCCCTCGTCGATCGACTCGAAGCGGCCGGGAACGCCGCGCACCGACTCGAGACCGCGCACGACGGCGTCTCGGTCGAGCCCGAGCAGCCGAGCGGCTGCAATCGCACCGAGCGCGTTCTCGACGTTGAAGCGGCCGCGCAGCTTGAGGTCGACGCCCTCGAGCTCGGCCGGCCCGACGGCGGCCCCGTCGACCACGCCGAAGGTCAGTGCGTCCGGCAGCCCGCCGGCGAGCCTGCGCCCGTATGCGTCGCCGACGTTCACTGCGGCAGGCGCGCCGCTCAGGAAGAGACGCCGCTTCGCCTGGAAGTAATCCTCCATGTCGGCGTGGAAGTCGAGATGCTCGTGACTCAGGTTGGTGAAGACGAGCACGGCGAAGCGCGTGCAGTCGAGCCGATGGAGCGCAGATGCGTGCGACGAGGCCTCCATCGCCGCAGAGCGGTCGCCGGCGTCGACCATCTCGCGGAACAACCGCTGGAGGTCGATCGCTTCAGGCGTCGTGCGCCTGATGCCGCGCCGCTCGCCGCCGACGCGGGCCTCGATCGTGCCGATCAGGCCGGGTCGGCGTCCCGCCGCTGCGAGGATCGCGTACAGGAGGAACGTGGTCGTCGTCTTGCCGTTCGTCCCGGTGACGCCGACGACGTCCAGCTCATGCGTCGGCTCGCCGAAGAACGCAGCCGCCGCCGGCGCCATCGCGACGCGCGAATCCGGGACGACGAGCTGCGGCACCGGGAGCTCGAGCGGGCGCTCCACGACGAGCGCGACGGCGCCGCGCCGCACGGCCTCCGCAGCGAAGTCGTGGCCGTCCACGTGTTCGCCTCGCACGCAGAAGAAGAGGACGCCGGGAGTGACGGAATCCGTCGCATAGGCCAGCTCGCGCACCGCGACCGGCGCCCGCGCGACCACGTCCACCGCCCCCATCGCGGCGACGAGGCGCTCCAGATCCATCATCGGCTGGCGAGTCTAGCGGCGGCCCGTCGCGACGACGCGCAGCCGACCGCGCCCGCGACGCCGGCCCTCAGCGCCGCCCCGGCCGCCGTCGATCAGCCGCAGCACGGGCGGGACGACCGCGAGCCTCGGACGCCCGAAGACGTCGTCGCAGAGCCGCGCAAAGCCGGGGCCGTGCTCGTCGACGCGGCCGCCTCCGTCGATCGCGTGCATCAGTGCGCCTTCTCGTCCGGCGGGACCTCGAGGTACTGCAGGTCGAACGACGCGATCTGCGCGAACGCGGGCGCCGCGACGATGCCGCCGAAGATCGCCTTCGTCGGCTCGTCGACCGAGACGAGCACGACGAGGCGCGGGTTGCTCGCCGGCACCATCCCGACGAACGTCGCGACGTACTTCCCGGGGATGTAGCCGTGCGGGCCCGGCACCTGTGCCGTGCCCGTCTTGCCGGCGACGCTATAGCCCGGAATCTCTGCAGCCTGCGCGGTACCGGCGTCGGAGACGACGCCTTTCAGCATCTGCAGGAGCGTCCGATCGACGCCGGGCGAGAGGATCCGCCGGGTACGCGGCGACGGCGGCTTCTCGCCCTGCACGTGATCGACGAGATGCGGCTGAACCCAGACGCCGTGGTTTGCGATCGCGCCGTAGACGGATGCGAGCTGGATCGCCGTCACCGACACGCCCTGCCCAATCGGGACGTTGCCGATCGTCGAGCCCGACCAGTAGGAGGGCAGCAGGCCCGGGCTCTCGCCGGGAAAGTCGATCCCCGTCTTGCGGCCGAAGCCGAACTGCGCGATCCACCGCTTCAACCTCGTCTCGCCGAGGAGCGAACGCGCGATCGTGACCGTGCCGACGTTCGACGAGCGCTGCAGGATCTGCGCGACCGTCATCGTCTCGGTGCCGCGCGGCTCGGCGTCGTGGATGACCCGGTCGGCGACGCGGATCGAGTACGGCAGCGTGAACTTCGTCTGCGGCGTGACGAGGTGCTCGGACAGCGCTCCTGCGATCGTCACGACCTTGAACACCGAGCCGGGCTCGAACACGTCGCTGACGGTCCGGTTCACCTGCAGACCCTTCGTCGCCGAGAGATTCGCGTCGTACGACGGCGCCTCGGCCATCGCGAGCACGGCGCCGGTGCGCGGATCGAGCACGATCGCGGTCGCGTGCTTCGCACCCCACTCGGCGGTCGTCGCGCGCAGTACCTGCTCCGCATTCGCCTGGATCGTGTGGTCGATCGTGAGGAACACCGACTTGCCGGGCCGCGCCTGCCGCACGCTCGCGATCGAGATCGGACGGCCGAACGGATCGCGCACGACCGTCTCCTCGCCGGGCGTGCCGCTCAGCTGCGAGTTCAGCTGCAGCTCGAGACCCGAGAGCCCGTTGTTGTCGATGCCGGCGAAGCCGAGCACCGGCGCGGCGACCGAGCGCTGCGGATAGCTTCGCCGCTCCTCGGCGTAGAAGCCGAAGCCCGGCAGCTTCAGCTTCGCAAGCCGGGTCGCGAGCGGCGGCGAGATCTTGCGATCGACGTAGACGAACGCCTGCTTGCGGTCCGCGAGGCGCGGCTCGAGCAGGGGAACCTTCAGCCCGAGCACGCGCGCGGCGACCCGCGCCTCCGCCCGTGGCCGCCGCACCTGGCGCGGATCGGCGAAGACGGTCGTCGCCTGCTCGCCGAGCGCGAGCGGCGTCCCCATCGCGTCGAAGATCGTGCCGCGGCTTGCGGGCAGCACGACCGTCGCCTTCGTCTGCAGCTGGGCGAGCTTCGAAAGCGACGACGCGCGCACGGTCGCGATCCAGGCTGCACGCGCGAGCAGGACGCCGAAGACGACGACGATGCAGAGAAGCAGGAGCCGGATGCGCGAGTTGACGACGCGCACCATCCCGGCCTACCGCCCGAGATAGAGGTAGCTGGTGTCGCTCGCCGGCGCCGGTTGCAGCCCGAGCCGGTGCGCGACCTGCTCGATCCGAAGCGACGAGGCGGCGCTCGACGCACGCGACGCGAGCGTCTGGTTCTCCGCCTGCAGCTGCAGCTGCTGCTTGTTCAGCTCGTTCAGGCGAACGTTGACGCGGAGCACCGCGACGTTCACCGCCACGACACCCGCGAGCAGCACGGCGAACGCGGAGATCCAGAAGATGCCGCCGGTGAGCCGGCGACCCTGTGCGCGCCGGCGCGGGCGCGGCGCACTGCGGGGCGGCCGCGGCGGCCGCGCAACGGGCGGCGCGGCGACGTCTGTCGCGAACCAGTCGACCGCCGCCATCAGGTCTTCACCGCCGCCCGGAGGCGCGCCGACGCGGCGCGCGGGTTCGCGTCGATCTCGGCGGCGGAGGGCTTGATCGGCCGCCGCTCGATCGCCCGCAACTCGGGCTCGTGGCCGCACACGCAGACGGGAAAGTCCGGCGGGCAGGTGCAGCCGCGCTCGTGCTCGCGCAGGAATTGCTTGACGAGGCGATCCTCGAGCGAATGGAAGGAGATGACCGCGAGCCGGCCGCCGGGCCGCAGCATCTCGAGCGCCGCCGGGAGCGCCGCTTCGAGCGAGCCGAGCTCGTCGTTGACGGCGATGCGCAGCGCCTGGAAGACGCGCTTCGCGGGATGGCCGTCCCCGAATCGCGCCGGCGCAGGCAGCGAGCTCCTGATCGTGTCGACGAGCTCGCCGGTGCGCTCGAAGCGGTCGTCCTTGCGGCGGCGGACGATCGCCCGCGCGATCTGCTTCGCGTAGCGCTCTTCGCCGTAGCGCCGGAAGATCGTGACGAGCTCGCGCTCCGGCCACTCGTTGACGACGTCGACGGCGCTCAGCGCCTGCGACGTGTCCATGCGCATGTCGAGCGGCGCGTCGACCGAGTACGAGAAACCGCGCTCCGGCCGGTCGAGCTGCATCGAGGAGACCCCGAGATCGAGCAGGATCGCGTCGGCCTGCACGCCGTTGGCGGCGAGCTGCGGCAGCACGACGCCGAAGTCGCCGCGCAGCAGGCGAGCCTGCACGCCGCTGCGCTTGGCGAAGCGCTCGAAGTAGGTGCGCGCGGTCGGATCGCGGTCGATCGCGATCAGCTTCCCGCGACCCTGCAGGCCGGCGGCGAGCACCGCGGCGTGGCCGCCGGCGCCGAAGGTCGCGTCCACGACCGCGTCGCCGGGTTGCACGTCGAGCGATTCCCGCACCTCGTTCGCGAGGACGGGGACGTGATCAGTCGGACTGGGCTGCAAGACGTTCGGCAACATCTTCTGCACTCCCTTCGACTTCGGCGAGCTCGCGGCGCCACGCGTCGCGGTCCCAGATCTCCAGGTGGTCGTGGACGCCGGCGACGACGACGTCCCGGCCGAGGTTTGCGTGCTGCAGGAGGTGCGCCGGCACGTTGACGCGGCCCTGCTTGTCGAGCTCCGTCTCCGCGGCGCCCGCGTAGAAGAAGCGCTGCATGCGGCGACCCTCCTTGCTGAGCGGATCGAGCCTGGCGAGGCGCGTCTGGACGAGGGTCTGCCAATCGCCCGGCGTATATGCGAAGAGGCAGCCGTCCATGCCGCGTGTCACGACGATCCCCTCGCCGAAGACGTGCCGGAACTTCGCCGGGAGCGTGAGGCGGTTCTTGTCGTCGATGGTGTGTTCGTACTCGCCGAGAAGCATGGTGGGGCCGTACCAGTGTCTACCACTTTCCCCCACAGTAAACCACTATTACCCACTTGTCCACCCCGGAAGGGTGAATTCGGGGCGCGTAGGATGCGCCGATGGCGCTGGCCGACTTCGAGCGGGTGCCGCTCCTCTTCGGCCCGTCGCCGCTGCACCGGCTCGAGCGGCTCGAGCGCGAGCTCGGCGGTCGCGTCGAGCTGTGGGCGAAGCGGGAGGACTGCAACTCGGGCCTCGCCTACGGCGGGAACAAGACGCGCAAGCTCGAGTACCTCGTCGCCGAGGCGCTCGCGCAGGGCTGCGACACGCTCGTCTCGATCGGCGGCGTGCAGTCGAACCACACGCGCCAGGTCGCGGCGGTCGCCGCGCGGCTCGGCCTCGGCTGCGTGCTCGTCCAGGAGCACTGGGTCGAGTGGCCCGACGCCGTCTACGACAGGGTCGGGAACATCCTGCTCTCGCGGATCATGGGCGCGGACGTGCGGCTCGATCCGGCAGGGTTCGACATCGGGATCCGGCCGAGCTGGGAGCAGGCGCTCGCCGATGTCGAGGCGCGCGGGAGCAAGCCCTACGCGATCCCCGCCGGCGCGAGCGACCATCCGCTCGGCGGGCTCGGCTTCGCACGCTGGGCGGGCGAGCTCGCCGAGCAGGAGCGCGAGCTCGGCGTCTTCTTCGACACGGTCGTCGTCTGCTCGGTCACCGGTTCGACGCAGGCAGGCATGATCGCGGGCTTCGCCGCACAGGAGCGGCCGCGCGCCGTGCTCGGGATCGACGGATCAGCGACCGTGCGACAGACGTGGGAGCAGATCGCACGCATCGCGCGCCGCACCGCGGACGCGATCGACCTGGGGCGGCCGCTCCACGACGACGAGATCGTCCTCCTCGACGAGTGGCATGCCGGAACGTACGGCATCCCGGACGCGAAGACCGTCGAGGCGATCCGGCTCTGCGCCCGGCTCGAGGGCATGCTGACCGACCCGGTGTACGAGGGAAAGTCGATGGCGGCGCTGATCGACCTCGTTCGCTCGGGGCGGATCGAGCCCGGCTCGCGGGTGCTGTACGCGCACCTCGGCGGCCAGCCGGCGCTGAACGCCTACGCCGACGCGTTCTGAGCAAGCCGGAGCTGTCCCGCGTAGGCGCCGCGCCCGGTGAGCACGGCGGCGCCGCAGCGGGCGCCGAGCTCCACGGCCTGCTCGAGCGTCTCGCCCGCTCCGAGCGCATAGGCGAGCCCCGCGGCGAAGCAGTCGCCGCAGCCGTACGCGTCCTCGACCGGCCCGGGCAGCGGAGCGGCCCGAAACGGTCCGCCCGGTCGGAGCCAGCCGCCGAGCGCACCGGACGTCGTCACCACGGCGTGCGGCGACGGCTCGAGCTCGCCGGGGCCGTAGCGCTCGCTCGGATCCTCGCCGCTCCCGACCAGCACGTCGAGCTGTGTCTGGGCGCGTCGTAGCGTCGCCAGCTCGCGCGCCGTCGCGACGAGCACACGTGCCTTGCGTGCCGCACGGACCGCCGCCACGTCGCCGCTGACGAAGAAGACTGCGTCGCAGCGGGCGAGCTCCTCCCAGGGCAGCGAGGGATCCTCGCCCGACGGCACGTGCTTCCGCCCGAGCACGGTGATCGTGCGCTCGCCCTGGGCGTCGACGTACGTGTACGCGCGGCGCTGCGCTTCTCCGGGCGAGGCCGCGTGCACCGAGATCCCGCGGTGCTCGAGCTCCCGGCGCGCGCGCCGACCGAGCTCGTCGTCGCCGAGCGAGGTGAAGAGGCGCACGGAGCCGTTCAGGTTGGCGAGCTGCGCCGCGGCGACGGCGCCCCCGCCGGCGGCTTCCTCCCAGGTCTCGAGCGCGTGCACGATCTCGCCCGGGCTCGGCACGTGCTCGACGCGCACGAACTCGACCCACTCGACGTGACCGACGACGGCGAGGTTCACACCTCACATCTTGGCGGCGGACTACGTTTCAGGCTCCAGATGATCCCGCCCTTCGAGACGTTCTACGAGCTGCACCGCGACGAGATCTACCGCTTTCTCGCCCGGCGGCTCGACCGCGACCGCGTCGACGACGCATTCCAGGAGACGTTCCTGCGCGCCCTGAGAGCGTATCCGCGGCTCGAGCACGCGGAGCACCTCCGCGCATGGGTCTTCACGATCGCGAGCCGCATCGTCGTGGACGACGTCCGACGGCGGAAGCCGGGCGCGGAGCTGCCCGAGCTCGCGACCGAGGACGGACGGCCGGCGTACGAGGAGCTCGCGCCGCTGACCGACGAGCTCCCGCCCAAGCAGCGTGCTGCGGTCGTGCTGCGCTACGGCTACGACCTGGACTACGACGAGATCGGCGCCGCGCTCGGCTCGACCGAGCAGGCGGCACGGCAGGCTGCGTCCGCCGGCGTGCGCCGTCTGCGAAAGGAGCAACCGTGAGCGTCTCCCCCTCTCTCGACGAGCGCTTTCGCGCCGCCGCCGCGGCGGCGCGCCTCCTCGACGTCGCGTTCGACGTCGTGGACGACACGCCGATCGGGCCGCTGCTCGTCGGCGTCACCGAGCGCGGCGTCTGCCGGATCAGCTTCGACCCGGAATGGGAGCAGCAGCTCGACACGCTCGCGCGGCAGTTCGGGCCGCGTGTCCTCCGCTCGCCGAAGCCGGTGCAGCGCGTCCGCCGCGAGCTGGCGGAGTACTTCGCCGGCACGCGGCAGCACTTCGACGTCGACCCCGACCTGCGCGGGCTGCCGCCCTACTACCAGAAGGTGCTCGCCGAGCTCGCGCGCGTCGAGTACGGACACACGACCACCTACGGGACGCTCGCGGCGCTGACCGGCAACCCGCGCGCCGCACGCGCGGTGGGCACGGTCATGCACCGGAACCCGATCCCGATCGTGCTCCCCTGCCACCGCGTCGTCGGCGCGTCCGGCAGCCTCACCGGGTACGCCGGTGGGCTGCACCGCAAGGAACAGCTCCTCCGCCTGGAGGGGGCGCTCCTCTAGGCCTAGGGACGAACGCCGTAGCGGACGGCGAGCACGGAGAGGACGCCGGCTGCTGCGAGCGCGATCCCGCCGGCGATCATCCCGAAGCGTCGTCCGAAGGGCGCGACGCCGCCGATCACGAGCAGTCCGCCCGCAATCGCAGCGAGCGCGCCGGCGATCTCCTCGACCCGAAGCGTACGATGGTGGCTGAAGCTGAGCGCGACGAGGTGCACGCCTCGAATCGTGACGGTCGCGCCGGACGGATCAGTCGTGCAGCGTCGGGCGCAGCTTGTAGCCGACGCCCCAGTGATTGACGACCCAGCCGAAGAGGCCGGCGTTCGTCAGCTTCACGCGCAGCCGCGAGGCGTGCGACTCGACCGTACGCGTGGCCGAGAAGCTCGGATAGCCCCACACGTCGCGCAGCAGCTGCTCGCGGGTGAAGACGCGATCGGGCTCTCCGGCAAGCTTGACGAGGAGTGCGAACTCCTTCTGCGAGAGCTCGACCTCGACGCCGCGCGCGAGCACACGCCTCGCAGCGCGGTCGACGACGAGCGAGCCGAGATCGACGAGCTCGCTGCGCGGCGGGCAGCGGCGCAGCACGGCGCGGATCCGTGCGACGAGCTCTTCGTAGACGAACGGCCGCGCGAGGTAGTCGTCGCAGCGCTCGAGGGCGCGCACCTTGGCGTCCGGATCCGCGCGGCCGAGCACGATCACGGGACAGTCCGGTACGCGGCAGCGGTCGAGCTCCTCGGGATCGCCGAGCAGGAACACGTCGGGCTGCGCCGCGCGCGGAAGATCCTCGGCGCTCGGGAACGACAGCACGTCGAAGCCGTCGCTGCGCAGCTGCCGCTCGAGGTAGCCGCGCATCGTCGCCTCTCGTTCCGCCAGGAGCAGTGCCGTCATGCGCACGACCGTAGACGGGCGTGCGCAGCGGCGCCAGATGTCCTTTCGCGCGGAAGTGTCACGAGTTGCCCACAGCTGGCGATCGCCCGATCCGCGACTCGCGCACTGCATCGTCACAGTCGCCCGGAACGGATCACGCCCCACAGGAGCCAGATCCCGAGCAGCGTCGAGAGCGCGAACCCGACCACCGAGATCGCGTTCACGCCGAGCAGGTGCGGACCGCCCTTCGCGAACACGCCGATCAGGCTCGAGCCGATCAGTCCGCCGGTGACGATCAGTGCGATCACGAGGCGGTTGAAGACGCGCTGCGTCTGCTCGAGGAAGTCGTCGAGGCCCTTGTGGACGAAACCGACCTCGATCTGCCCGTCGCGCACCTGCTCCATGAAGTCGTGCCACTGGTGAGGCGCCTCGGCGAAGATCTGCGCGTAGCGGATTGCGTCCCGGCGCGCGCGCCGGGCGATCCGCTCGGGGGTGAACCGCTCGATCAGCAAGCCGCGGGCGTACGGTCGGGCGACCTCGAAGACGTTGAAGTCGGGATAGAGCTCGACGCCGACCGACCCGAGCGTCGCGATCGCGCGGTCGAGCAGCAGGTAGCGCGTCGGCAGGTGCAGGTTCATCGAGTAGATGAGCTGGAACGCCTCGCGGATCACCTGGATCGGGTCGATCTCGGCGAGGCTCGCGCCGTAGTAGCGGTAGTAGATCTCGCGCAGCTCAGCGAGGAACTCCTCCTCGCGGTCGCGCGGGTAGCGAACACCGAGATCGCCGAGCCGCTTCGGCAGCGCGTCGACGTTCTCGGCCGCCGCGTCGATGAAGAGCCGCGTCAGCTTCGTCATGTCGTCGTCGGTCAGCTTCCCGACGGCGCCGAAGTCGACGAGGCCGATCGTCCCCGCTTCGTCGAGCACGAGGATGTTCGCCGGATGCGGATCGCCGTGGAAGAAGCCGTGGCGGAAGATCATCGTCATCCACGTCTCGGCGATCAGGTACGCGAGGTCGCGACGCTCCTCGAGCGTCAGCGGCAGCGTGTCGACGTCGGCGAGCTGCGTGCCCTGCAGCCACTCGAGCGTGAGGACGCGCGCGCGCGTGTACGTCCAGTAGACGCGCGGTACGTGCACGTGCGGATCGCCGGCGAAGTTCCGGTAGAAGGTCTGGGCGTTGCGCGCCTCGAGCCGGTAGTCGAGCTCCTGCCGGATCTGGCGCGCGAACTCGTCCACGAGCCCGCGGGCGTCGATGAAGTCGAGCGCGCGCACGCGTTCCTTGACGAGCTTCGCGGCCTGGTAGAGAAGATTGAGATCGGCCTCGATCTGCCGCGGCGCGCCCGGACGCTGCACCTTCACGGCCACGGCCCGACCGTTCGGGAGCACGGCGCGATGCACCTGTCCGATCGACGCCGCCGCCACCGGCTCGCGCTCGAACTCGAGGAACAGGCGGTCGATCGAGTTGCCGAGATCCTCCTCGATCACGCGCTCGGCCTGCTCGAACGGGAACGGCCTGACGTCGTCCTGCAACGCGCGCAGCTCGGCGATGATGTCGGGCGGGACGACGTCGGGGCGCGTCGAGAGCAGCTGGCCGAACTTGACGAAGGTCGGCCCCAGCTCGTCGAGCAGCTCGCGCAGATGCTGCCCGCGTGCCGAGTGTCCGTTCATGGACGCCGCAAGGCGTGCCTCCGCCGAGCGGCCCGGCAACAAATCGGTCAACTTGTGCGCTTCGAGGAAGTAGCCGAAGCCGTGCCGGACCATCACCTGCGCGATCTCGGACAGACGGCCGAGCGTCCGCGTCGCCGGCTGGGAGGACATGCTGCTCAGTGTGACACGCGCTCCCGCCGTGCCCACGGCCCCGGCGGGACGAGCAGCTGCTCCACGTGCAGGTACGCGAGCCCGACGAGCGGCAGGTCGCTCAGCCGCTCGACGCAGAGGTAGCGCGGCCGCCAGTGCGGGTGGAACTTGCGGTTGAAGCTGTGCAGGCGTTCGAGCTGGAACACGCTGTCGGCCGCGAGCAGCGCCCGGCGGACGAGCCGGCGCGGGACCGTGACGGCGCGCTCCGGCGCCACGAAATCCGTGAGCGCGCAGAAGTTGAGCGAGACCTCGGGCGCGCCGAGCGCCTTGGCCCACGCGAGCGTCTCGACGACCAGGAACTCCGTCAGCCCGTTCGGCGAATCCGGCCGGCGGCGCATCGTGCTGAGCGACCAGCCCGCATCCGCGGGGACCGGCGCGAGGTGAAGGAAGCCGCCGATCGCGCCGTCCTCCGCTTGGGCGAGCGCGAACGTCGTTCCCGGCGCGTACAGGTCGTCCATCGACATCGAGAAGCCGCGCTCGACGTTGCGTCCGCGCCAGGCGGCCGAGACGGCGTCGAGCTCGGCGCGCAGCTCCTCGTCGAGCTCCTCGACGGCCACGACGCGGAAGCGGTAACCAGCCTTCGTCAGCCGCGACACCGACTGCCGCACCTTTCGAATCGCGCGGCCTTCGAGCGAGAACTCCGCGGGCACTAGCACCGCCTCGTCGCCGATCGCGATCGCACGCATGCCGAGGCGCTCGTAGTACGGCAGGTTCTCGGCGAGCGCACCGACGACGGCGAGCCGCCAGCCGTGCCTGTGCGCGAACCGTTCGAAATCGGCGAGCAGCGCGTCGAACTCGTTCGCGTCCCCGACCGGATCGCCGCTGATGAGCGCCGCGCCGGCGACGACGCGGTAGGCGAGGAACGCGCGGTTGCTCGGCGAGAAGTGGTAGCTCTTGTCGCGGCGGAGCGCGAAGAACGCGAGACTGTCGGTGCCGTACGCGTCGACGAGCTCGCGCACGGCGCGCCGCTCGACGACCGTCTGCGCGACGGCGTGCGAGAGCGGCCGGAGCCAGAGCCCGAGGGCGGCCAACCCGAGGACGAGCCCGACGCCCTCGAAGGCGTCGGCGAGGCGATCCGGCAGCTCGGCACCACGCAGCTCGATCCCGAGCGCGACTGCGCCGATCGCCGCCGCGGCGAGCGCGACGAGGAGCAGCGGCCGGACGGCCTCGGGATCGCCCGGCACGTCGAAGCGGGACCGGTAGCGGATGAGCGCGATCAGCAGGACGACCGCGCTCGCGGCCTCCTCGACGTCGAGACCCTTCGCGAGATGCGCGACTGCGGAGCCGAAGACGAGCAGGACGGCGAGGAGCCACGCGCGGCGGCGGCGGCGCCCGAGCGAGCGCGACAGCCAGATCAGCGCGATGCCGAAGGCGAGCGCGAAGATGCGCGCCGCGTGCGGCACGCCGGGCGGGAGCACGCCCCGCACGAGGTCGTACCGGTTCGCGAACTCCGGCGTGAGCGCCGAGACGATCCCGATGCAGCCGACGAGCGCGGCCGCGGCCGCGAGCAGCGACTCGGCGCGAGGTGCAGAACGCCTCACGAGCGCCAGGGTAACGCGCCGACCAGTCGGCCGCCGTCCCTCTGCCGGGGTACAACGTGTGGATGCAGCAGGCGCCCGCCTCGCCGTCGGTCTCGCTCCCGCGCTGGATCACCACGATCCTCGCGCTCACGGCAGCCGGCCTCGTGCCGTGGACCCTCTACCTCACGTTCAGCCTGCCGTCGCGGCACCTCACCGAGCACTACGACGTCGCGTGGGTCGGCTTCGACTGCATCCTCTTCTGCTCGTTCGCCGTGACCGCGTGGTGCGCGCTGCGCGGGCTGCACTGGCTCGAGCCGGCCGCCGCCGTCACCGCGACGATGCTCGTCTGCGATGCCTGGTTCGACGTCGTCACGTCGGTCGGAACGAACGACTGGATCGAGGCGGTGATCGAGGCGATTTTCGCCGAGCTCCCGCTCGCCGCCGTGTGCGGCTTCATCGTCTTCGACTCGGAGCAGTTCCGCCGCTCGACGATCGACCGCTACGCGCGCTTGCGCTCGCGCCGCTAGAGCCGCGACTCGGCCTGCTCGAGCAGGCGCAGCCGGTGCTCGAGCTGCGCGACGCGCAGCTCGAGCTCGTCGAAGTCGTCGCGGGTGACGAGGTTCAGCTGGTCGGCGAGCGAGCGCAGCGTCCCGACCGCCTGCTCGGAGAGCTTCGCCTGCCCCCCGCGAAGGCGTGCGGAGAGCTCGAGCACGAGCTCCTCCAGGACGTCGACGATGCGCTCGCTACCGCGCGCGGCCATGCGGCCTCGAGCGCCGCCGCTGACGGCGCTTCTCGCGCCGCGCCTGGGCCGCCGGGTCGGAGGGCGCCGCCTGGACGACGTCGACGAGCTCGGGCGTCGGCTCGGCCGCGAGCGCCTGCTCCGACTCGGCGAGCGCCACCGTGCCGGCGTCGCGCCTGCGCCGCCGGCGGCCGTCCACGGCCGGGACCGGCAGCTCCGGCGCGACGTCCGCCCCCGCCGCCGCGAGGCGCTTGCGCTTGAGGAACTCGGGCTCGCGCTCCTTCCAGATCGTCAGCAGCGGGGCCGCGATGAAGATCGACGAGTACGCACCCGACGTGACGCCGACGAGCAGTGCGAATGCGAAGTCCTTCAACGTCGCGCCGCCGAAGACCTCGAGCGCGCTGATCGGCAGCAGCGTGATGAACGTCGTCGCCAGCGAACGGCGGATCGTCTCCCACAGCGAGACGTTCGCGATCGTCGCGAACGGCTGCTTGCGCATCAGCGGCACGTTCTCGCGGATACGGTCGAAAATGATGATCGTGTCGTAGATCGAATAGCCGAGCACCGTCAGCACCGCGGCAACGGTGTCGACCGAGACCTCCTTGTAGACGAGCGAATACACGCCCACGGTGATCAGGATGTCGTGCAGCATCGCGAGGATCACCGGGATCGCGAACTTCAGGTCGAACCGCAGCGTGATGTAAATCACGATCAGGAAGAGCGAGACGATGATCCCGTAGATCGCGTCGCTCGCGATCTGATGGCCGAAGCTCGACGAGACGTTCGTCGTGCCGAGCTTGTACGCGCCGACCTCACGCTGCAGATCGTTCTGGAACGCCGTCTGCACGTTCCCCTTGAGCGACTTCGTGCGCACCTGCCACTGCGTGTACTTGTCGCCGCCGATCGCGGAGCCGCGGCCCTGCACGACGGCGTCGCGCTGGCCCACGTCCGGACCGGACGCGATCTTCTGGATCGCGGAGGTCGGGTATGCGCGATGCGTGTTGAAGCTGATCTGCGTGCCGCCCTTGAAGTCGATCCCGAGGTTCAGCCCGCGCACGCCCAGCGACACCGCACCCGCGACGATGATCGCACCGGAGATCGCGAACCAGAGATAGCGGCGGCGCATGAAGTCGATCTGCAGCCACTTCGCCGCCTGCTGCCCGTGCGCGCCCATGAAGCGCGGGTTCTCGAACCAACGGAAGCCGCTCAGCAGATGCAGCAGCGCACGCGTCGCCGCGACCGCCGTCAGCAACGAGATCAGCGTGCCGATCAGCAGCATCAGCGCGAAACCCTTCACCGACGCGACCGCGATCAGGAACAGGATCAACGCGGTGATCGCCGTGACCACGTTCGCGTCGAGAATCGTGTGGAAGCCCTTGCCGTAGCCGGCCGCGATCGCCGCGCGCACGGACTTGCCGGCGCGCACCTCTTCCTTGATGCGTTCGAAGACGACCACGTTCGCGTCGGCTGCGACGCCGATCGTGAGGATCAGGCCCGCGAAGCCCGGCAGCGTCAGCGTGACGCCGAAGAGCAGAATCGCCGCGTAGTAGAGGAGCGCGTAGATCGCGAGCCCCGCGACCGCCACGAGGCCGAGGAAGCGGTACAGCAGGAGCAGGAAGAGCGCGACGACGACCAGGCCGACGACCGCGGCGTGCCAGGCCTGCGTCAGCGAGCTCCGCCCGAGCGTCGCCGACACGTCGGTGCGCTCGATCTGCTGGAAGCTGACCGGCAGCGCACCGGTCTGCAGCACGAGCGCGAGATCCTTCGCCTCCGAGAACGTGCCCCCGTTCAGGTCGATCTCGGCGTTGTTGCCCTGGATCCCGTCCGGGTACTGCTTGAAGTCGATGTAGGGCGTCGACTCGAGCTTGCCGTCGAGGACGATCGCGAAGTGCTGCGCGTAGTTCTGGTAGTTGCCCTGGCTGCCCGCGGCGGTGTACTTGAACGAGCCGCGTGACGCCTCGAGCTTCGTGATCTTCCCGAACTCGTCCGCCCCGTGGTTCGTGAACTGGAGGAGCACCACCGGCTGACCCGTCTGCCCGAAGTCGGCGCGCGTGCCGGAGAGGACCAGGTCGCTGCCGGTCATCTCCGGAATCGAGGCCCCGTTCGGCCCGCTGCCGTTCGGGAAGAACTTCATCAAGTAGTAGTACTCGCCGGTCGCCGACGCGGCCGTCGCGCCGAGGCAGCCGCTCGTCGCGTCGCAGCTGATCACGAGCGAGTGCGCCGGAACCTTCAGCACCTGCGCGTTCTTCGGCACCTTGCCGCCGAACGGCTTCAGCAGCTGCTGGAGCGTCGGCTGCGGGCTGCGCCGGTCGACCGAGTGCTTGACGATGGTTGTCGGCTTGGCGCCCTTCTTCGTCGCCTTCTTCGTGATCGTCTTCGTGTGGAAGAGGTAGTACGCCTCGGGCGTCCCCTTCCCGGCGCTCGACTGCACCTGGGTCAGGAGGTCGTAGAGACTCGGAGTCGCGACCGGGTTGCCGTTCGTATCGACGGACGGCGGCTTGAGGTCGTTCTCGAAGTCGAAGAGCATCAGCTGGGCCGTCTTGCCGATCAGCGCCGCCGCCTTCGCGGGGTCGTGCACGCCGGCGAGCTCGATCACGATCTCGTTCGACCCCTGCTTGCGGATCTCGGGCTCCGAGACGCCGAGCTTGTTGATGCGGTTCTGCATGATCGCGACGGACTTGTCGAGCTCGTCCGAAGTGATCTGCTGCCCCTTCGTCGTCGGCACCGCCTTGAGCACGACCTCGAGGCCGCCCTGCAGGTCGAGGCCGAGCGTCGGCTTCTGGTAGAGCGGCGAGCCGGGCACCGCGAGCAGAACCGCCCCGATCACGGCCGCGGCGATCGCGCCCATCAAGAGCAGGTACTTGCGCCGCTCGGTCATTCGCCCGAAAGGGTAGCCGCGTTTACGTCCCGGGAGTGGGCCCCGGCTGCTCCGGTTCCTCCGCCGGCCCGACCTCGGCGTCCTCCCGCGGGGTGACGCCCGCGATCGCGCGCCGGGCGACGCGCACCTCGAGCTCGGGCGCGATCCGGACGGTCACGTCGGCGTCGTCGAGGCCGGTGATCTCGCCGTAGATGCCGCCGGCGGTCACCACCTCGTCGCCGATCCGGAGCTCGTTCAGCATCCGCTGCTGCTGAAGCTGGCGCCGCTTCTGCGGGCGGACGAGGATGAAGTAGAGGAACAGGAACGCGACGACGATGAGAAGAAGTCCCGCGCTGCTCATCACGCCTCCTGTGGTTGCAGTGCCAATCGCGCGAGCGCATCCGTCTTCCAGCGCTCGAAGCCGCCCCGTTCGATCGCCTGCCGTGCCCCGCGGACGAGGTCGAGCAGGAAGCGGAGATTATGCAGGCTGAGCAGCCGGATTCCGAGGATCTCCTGCTGGTTGACGAGGTGGCGGATGTAGGCGCGGCTGTGCCGTACGCACGCCGGGCACTCGCAGTGTTCGTCGAGCGGGCGCGGGTCGCGGGCGAACCGTGCATTCCGGAGGTTCAGGCGGCCCTCCCACGTGAGCGCACTGCCCGTGCGCGCGGTGCGGGTCGGGAGGACGCAGTCGAACATGTCGACGCCTCGGGCGATCACCTGGATCACGCCTTCGGGATCGCCGATCCCCATGAAGTAGCGCGGCTTCTCGCCGGGCAGCAACGAGGCGGCGAGGGCCGTGGCTTCGAACATCGGCTCGCGCTGCTCCCCCACGCTGAGCCCGCCGATCGCGTAGCCGTCGAAGTCGAGCGGCGCGAGCTCCTCGCTCGAGCGGCGGCGGAGGTCCCCGTCGATGCCGCCCTGCGTGATCGCGAAGCGGAGCTGGCCGGGCGCTCTCGGCAGATCTCGCTGCCGGCGGGCCCACAGGGTCGTACGGCGGACGGCTTCCTCGAGCTCGTGCCGGGGCACGGCAGCGGGCGGGCAGATGTCGAGGCACATCGCGATGTCCGAGGCCAGCCGCGTCTGGATGTGTGCGGCGGCCTCGGGGGTGAGCCGTTCCGGGCTGCCGTCGTAGACGGAGCGGAACGTGACGCCGTCGTCGTCGGTCGCGAGGAGCGTGTCGCGGAGCGAGAAGATCTGAAAGCCGCCCGAGTCGGTGAGGATCGGCCCGTCCCAGGCCATGAAGCGGTGCAGCCCGCCGAGCTCAGCGATCACGTCCTCGCCCGGACGAAAGTGCAGGTGGTAGGTGTTGCCGAGGATCACGCTCGCGCCGAGCGCATGCAGCTCGTCGACGTCGACGGTCTTCACCGTCGCCTTCGTCCCGACCGGCATGAACGCCGGCGTCGGGATCTCCCCGTGCGCCGTGGAGAGGATGCCGGCACGCGCAGCGCCGTCGGTTGCGATGAGCGTGAAGGCGCCGATCGGGCGAGGGTAACGGGGTTCACCGCGGGCCGACGCGGCGGCCGGCGATCGCGGCATCGGGCGATCGCCAGATGCCGACGCCGAGGTCGAAACCGCGGACGCGGAAGCGCGCCTCCGGTCGGAACGTCTCGTCGAGCGCGCGTCTGATCAGCTCGGACCGGCTCAACCCGGTTCGAAGGGCCTCGCCGACGAGGTACTCGTACTGCTCCTCTTCGAGCAACACCTGCGTACGCACGCGCATGCCGCATGTGTACGCATACACCCGTCACGGCACACGCGCATCTCCCTAAAGAATCAGCATCGCGTCGCCGAAGGAGTAGAACCGGTACCGCTCGGCCACTGCGAGCGCATACAGCCCGCGCACCACCTCGATCCCCGCGAACGCCATCACGAGCGCGAGAAGCGTCGAGCGCGGCAGGTGGAAGTTCGTGAGCAGCGCGTCGACGCGCCGGAAGTCGAACCCCGGCGTGATGAACAGCTCGGTTCTTCCCGAGAGGGGCGCGCCGCGTGCGACCGTCTCGAGCGTCCGCACGGTCGTCGTCCCGACCGCGAGCACCCGCGGAGCCGCGCGGATCCGCTCCCACGCGGCCGGTGCGACCGAATACCGCTCGCCGTGGATCACGTGCTGCTCGAGCCGCGCCTCGGTGACTGGCCGGAACGTGTCGAGACCGACATGGAGCGTCACGCGCTCCACGTCGAGCCTTGCGAGCAGCTCGGGCGTGAAATGCAGGCCGGCCGTCGGTGCCGCAGCGGAGCCGGCGGCCCGGGCATAGACGGTCTGGTACCGCTCGGGATCGGCGAGCGGTTCGGTGATGTAGGGCGGCAGCGGCGTCAACCCGTCGGGCTCCCCCTCGAGCCGCAGCCGCCACCGGCCCTCGCCCAGGTGCTCGAGCAGCTCGACCGGGCCGTAGCGGCCGCCCGCTCTCAACCGCCGCGTCGGCCGGGCGAGACCGACCCACTCGTCGCCCCCGACCTGCTCGAGCAGCAGCACCTCGCCGCGCGGCGAGTCGATCGGGATCCGCGCCGCCACGACTCGGGTGTCGTTCACGACGACGAGCTCGCCGTACAGCTCGTCCGGCAATTCGGAGAAGCGCCGATGGCGAACGGCCCCGGCGCTCCGGTCGTAGACGAGCAACCGCGACTCGTCACGGTGCGCGGCCGGGTGCTGGGCGATCAGCTCGGGCGGCAGCTCGTAATCCAGCTCGCCGAGATCCATCCGATGCCCACCGTAACCTTGCGCGGCATGGACGCCGACGCGATCAAACGGGCACAGGCACGGATCGACGAGGCCGCGGCGGGACGGATCGAGCCCGCGGCGGTGGACGCGACGCTCGAGCGCGCGCGCGAGCAGGTGGAGGCGCTTGCCGCGACCGCCGCCGAGCTCGAGGCGACGCTCCCGACACGCCTCGGCGGGGCGCTGGAGGACGGCCTCCGGGCCCAGGTCGCGCCCGTCGGCAGGAACCTCGCGGAGATCCGCGGGCTGATGAACCAGGTGATTCGCCGCCTCGAACGGGTCGAGGGCGACCTGCTCGCCGAGCGCCATGCGCGCGTCGACGACCTCGCGCTGCTCGTCGACCTCGTCACGAGCGGCTGGCGGAGCGTCGAACAGCGGCTCGTGGCGATCGAGCAGCGGCTGGGCGATTCCGCGGCCGGCGGCGCCGAGGTCTACCGGCTGGCCGGCTGAAAGACGCCGGCGGGCTCGCGCGCCGGCAGGACGAGCGCGAAGCGACTGCCGCGACCGGGCTCGCTCGAGAGCCGGATCTCGCCGCCGAGCGCAAGCGCGAGCTCGCGCGCGATCGCGAGGCCGAGCCCGGTCCCGCCCCCGTCGCGCGACCAGAACGGTCTGAAGATCCGCTCGCGCTCCTCGTCGCTGATGCCCGGGCCGGTGTCGGCCACGACGACCTCGATCGTCCCGTCTTCGGCCGAGAGCTCGAGCTCGACGCTCCCGTCCGCGGGCGTCCACCGGAACGCGTTCGAGAGCAGGTTCACGATGATCTGGAGCACCCGGTCGCCGTCGGTCACGATCACCGGCTTCGCCCGCACGTCGAGCCGGTAGTCGATGTTCCGCCGGCGCGCCTCCTCCCCGAAGGCGGCGTACGCCCGCTCGGCGAGCTGCTCCATGTCGACCTCTTCCTGCAGCACCGTGAAGCGATGCGCGTTCAGCTTCGCGAGATCGAGCACGTCGCCGACGAGACGCTCGAGGCGCATCGCCTCCTCGCCGATCACCGCGAGCGACGCGTCGCGCATGCCGGGATCGTCGATCACGCCCTCGCGCAGGGCGGCGACGTGGCCGCGAATCGCGGTGAGCGGCGTCCGCAGCTCGTGCGAGACCGACATCAGGAACATCCGCGACAGCTGCTCCGACTCGGCGAGCCTCGCCGCCATGTCGGAGAAACGGCCGGACAGATGCGAGATCTCGTCCGAGCCGCGCTGCACCGGGACCTCGACGCCGTAGTTGCCTCCGGCGACCTCGTCGGCGGCGCGCGACAGCGTGCGCAGCGGCTCGACGATCCGCCGCGAGAGGTAGAAGGCGAGCAGGCCGGCGACGATCACGCCGCCGCCGAAGGCGAGCGCGAGCCGCTCGATCAGCGTGATCGAGCGGCTGCGCAGCTGCGACTGCGGCTTCGCGACGACGAGCGCGCCGAAGAGGTTCCCGAACCCGAGGCGCAGCGGACGGACCACGGTGAGATAGCGGCGTCCCTCGATCGTCGCGTCGACGACCGCGGCGCCGTGGAGCTTCGCGAGATCGAGGTCGATCGCGTTTGCCGGGCGAACATCGGGAATCCCCTGCGCCGGGATCGTGGCGCCCTTGAACGCGGGCAGCCAAAAAATCTTGTCGCCGCCGAGCGCGTGCACGAGGCGCGAATACGGCACGGCCTCGCGACCTGCATTCGACGCGTAGAGCTGCACGATCCCGACCGACTCGGAACTGAGCTCGTCGATGGCGCGCGCACGCGTGTAGCTCTGGAAGAAACGGATCGAGATGAGCGAAGCGACGATCCCTGCAAGCACGATGCCGAGCAGGAACAGCGCCGGCAGCCGGAAGCGCAGCGACCCGAGCATGGGCCGAGGTTACTCGGCGCTCAGGCTTTCGCGGCCTCGCGGGCCGGGCTGACCTTGTAGCCCACGCCCCAGACCGTGACGATCGGCGACGCGTCGCCGAGCTTGCGACGGAGCTGGCGCACGTGCACGTCGACGGTTCGCGTGTCGCCCGCGAACGTGTAGCCCCAGACGCGCTCGAGCAGCTGGTCGCGGGTGAGCACGAGCCCGCGATGGTCGAGCAGCTCCCAGAGCAGGTCGAATTCCTTCGGCGCGAGCTGGATCTCCTGATCGCCGACGCGCGCCTCGCGGCGGCCGGCGTCGACCGTGAGCTCGCCGTGCTGGATCACGGCGCTCTCCCGCTTCGCCCGGTCGGGCGCGGCGCGGCGCAGGATCGCGCGCACACGCGCGACGAGCTCGCGCGGGTTGAACGGCTTCGTCATGTAGTCGTCCGCGCCGACCTCGAGCCCGATGATCTTGTCGACATCCTCGTCGCGCGCCGTCAGCATCAGCACCGGCAGATCGCCGCTGTTGCGGATCCGCTTGCAGACCTCGACGCCGTCGATGTCGGGAAGCATGAGGTCGAGCACGACGAGCGCGGGCTTCTCGGACTCGACGAGCCGCAGCGCTTCGTTGCCGCTCGCGGTCGCGCGCACGTTGTAACCGGCGTTCTTCAGGTACGCCGAGACGAACGACGCGATCGACGCCTCGTCCTCGACGACGAGGACGGTTTGCGGTTTCCCTGCGGTCGGGCTCATTGCCCGTTCGAGCCGATGCTCAGCTTGTCGGTCTGCGTTCCGGGCAGCGAGACGAAGTCGTCGCCGTTGAGCGAGTAGCGACCGTCGCCGACGGGAGTGTCGGGCAGGCCGGCGAGCCGCACCGAGCCCGTGCCGACGGCCACGAGGTCCACGCCGCTGCCGTAGACGAAGACGGTGTAGTGGCCGCCGACCGCTCGGAAGCTGAAATTCGTGCCACTGCAGCGTTGCGCGGTGTCGTCGGTTCGCTGGTAGCAGCGGTCGGCGCCCGTGACCTGCGGGTAGTGCGGAGAGTCCGGCGTGATCGTCCCGCCGTCGATTGTGATCCGCCCGTGATCCACATTTCCGATCACCGAGCCGGTGATCGTCAGCACGACCACCGGCGTGCCGAGGAGGGCCGACCCGTTCCGGACGACGAGCGATCCGTCACCCGGAGCAGTGCGCTGTCCCGACGCCGCAACGGGCGTGACGAGCGCTGCGAACACAGCGAAGATGACGGGGAGCCGCCGCATGGATTCAAAGTATCGCCCTCCCTCGTTTCGTGCCATTCAGGGCAAAGTAAAGGTTCTGTTACGGGGCGCAGGCGCCGGGTACGCCGGAACCGTCATGCGTGCGATCGCCGCGCTCCTCGCGCTCGCCGCCGTCGCGATTCCGCCTGCGCGCGCAGCGGGAACGGCACCGAGGCTGCTGGACCTCCGGCTCGACAACGGCTCGACGCCGTTCCTCGGCGACGGCCGGCTCCTGACCACGGTCAGCCCGAACGGCGACGGCTTCCGTGACGCGGCCTACCTGCACTTCCGGCTCACCGCGCCGGCGCGCGTCACGTTGACGGTCGTGCAGACCGACACGCTGCACTCCGACCCGGAGCAGGCATCCTCGGGCGTGGTCGCCCGCGTCGGCCCGCGCTCGTACGCAGCCGGGCCGGGAACGATCGTGTGGCGGCCGAGCCGGACGATCACACCGCGCACCTACGCGCTCGCGCTGACGGTCGCCGGCGCCGGTGGGCAGCGCGCGTACCCGATCGCGCCGCCCGGCCGTCCGCACGGCCCGGTCGTGCGCGTGCAGGGAATCGACGCCGGCTTTCTCGAGCCGAGCTACGCGCCCGGACAGGAGGCGGCCGTCGAGGTCGCGACCGACGCGAAGACGCTGACCTTCCAGGTGTTCGCCTACGGCGGCGGGACCTTCCCGTCGATCCGAGACCCGCTCACGAGCGGCGAGGCGATGACATCCGCGGCGCGCGTCGATTGGTCTGCGCACCGGAATGCTCCCGCTGCGATCCGCTTCGTGCGGCCGGGCAACTGGCCGAGCGGGCTCTACTTCCTGCGCATCACGGCGGCCGACGGCCGTGTCGGCTACGCGCCGTTCATCGTCAAGCCGGCCGCGCTCGGAACCCACCGCGTCGCGGTCGTGCTCGCGACGCAGACGTGGCAGGCGTACAACTTCACCGACTCGAACGGCGACGGTTGGGGGGACTCGTGGTACGTCAGCGGGACCACCCGCTCCGTCGACCTGACGCGTCCGTTTCTCGATTTCGGGCTGCCGTTTCGCTTCCACGACTGGGATCTGACCTTCCTCACGTGGCTCGAGCAGACCGGCAAGCAGGTCGACTTCCTGAGCGACCAGGACATCGACGCGCTCGCAAGCGGCGACGAGCTGGCGCGCCACTACGACCTGATCGTCTTCCCCGGTCACGAGGAGTACGTGACCGCGCACGAGCTCGACGTGATCACGCGCTACCGCAACCTCGGCGGGAACCTCGCCTTCCTCGCCGCGAACAACATGTTCTGGCACGTCAAGATCGATCCGCCGCTGATGACGAAGATCGGCCTCTGGCGGAACGAGGGCCACCCCGAGGCGGCGCTCACCGGCGCGCAGTACGTCGGCTCGAACCACGGCGGTGTGCAGATGCCGTACGTCGTGACCGGTGCGACGCAGGCACCGTGGCTCTTCGCCGGCACCGGCCTCGAGAACGGATCGACTTTCGGCCGGTACGGGATCGAGATCGACGCGCGCGGACCGGCATCGCCGCCCGGCACGATCGTCCTCGCACGCATCCCGAACCTCCTCGGCCCGGGGCGCTCGGCGGAGATGACGTACTACGAGACGCCCGCGGGCGCGAAGGTGTTCGACGCCGGCGCGATCAACTTCGCCGCGAGCGCCACGCAAGCGCCGGTCTCGACGATGCTTGAGAATCTCTGGACGCGGCTATCGAGCCCCTAGCAACGGCCGCACACCGCGAACCTTCGCCGATGGCTGCAGAGTCAACCGCCCGGAACCTGACCGACCGCGTCGACGCGCTCGCGGCGGCACTGCAGGCTGCGGGCGTTCCGCCCGATCGGTCGGCCGGTCTGCTCGCCGCGGCCGCGCGCGCCACGATGAGCGCCGTCCTGCTCGATGCGCTGATCGACGAGGGGATGACGGTCGGCGCGCATGCCCGGGACGAATCGGGCGCGCTTGCAGACGTGATCAGCCTCGCTGCCTAATACGTGTAGAAGCCGCGACCGCTCTTCCGGCCGAGCAGCCCGGCGTTGCGCATCGCCACGAGTCGGGGCGGCGGCGCCATCCGCGGCTCGCGCGTCTTCTCGTACAGCGCCTCGCTTGCGTGCACGTGCACGTCGATGCCGACGAGATCGACGAGCTCGCACGGGCCCATCGGCCAGCCTGCGCCGAACCTCATTCCCGAGTCGAGATCCTCGACCGAGACACGCGCCTCGTCCAGGACGCGAATGCAGTCGTTCAGCAGCGGGATCAGCACGCGGTTGACGACGAACCCGGGCGTGTCGTGACAGCGGATCGGCTGCTTCCCGAGTCGCTCGCCGAGCGCGTACGCCGTCTCGAATGCTGCATCCGACGTCAGCTCGGCGCGGACGATCTCGACGAGGCGCATCAGCGGCGCCGGGTTGAAGAAGTGCATGCCGACGACACGCTCCGGCGTCGCGATCGCAGAGGCGATCTCGGTCACGGACAGCGCCGAGGTGTTCGTCGCGAGGACGGCGTCCGCCCGGCAGACGCGCTCGAGCTCCCGAAAGAGGTCTTGCTTCGGCCCGAGGTCTTCGACGATTGCCTCGATTACGACGTCGCAGTCGGCGAGATCGGCGACCTCGGTCGTGAGCGCGAGCCGCGCCACCGCCTGATCGCGCGCGGATGCCTCGAGCTGTCCCTTCTCGACCTTCCGCGTGAGGAAGTGCGCGACCCGGCCGTGCGCTTGCTCGGCGAGCTCCGGCGAGACCTCGCGACCGACGGTGTCGATGCCGGCTTCGACCGAGAGCTGCGCAATGCCGGCGCCCATCGCACCGAGCCCGACGACGCCGACCTTCACGCGCGGGAGTCTACGGTTCGGCCTTCGACGCGGGGGCCGAGCAGAGCCACGATCGCCGCAGCTGCGCCGATCAAGGCCATCGCGCCGGTGAGCCCGACAGCGCGGGAGAGAAAGCCGATCGCGGGTCCATTCGCGACGCCGCCCGCGTAGCCGGCTGTCGCGACGGCGGCGATGCCGGCGCCCGCCGAGATGCCGGGCGCCGTGCCGCCGACGCGAAAGAGCGCCGGGATGATCGGGGCCGTGCCGATGCCGACGCACGCGAAGCCGACGAGCGCCGGCACGGGCGACCGAGTCGCGAGCGCGAGCGCAATCCCGGCGCAGGTGACGGCGCCGCTCCGCCGCGCGAGCCCGCCCATCCCCCACTGCGTCAGCAGTCGGTCGCCGACGAGCCGCGTGGCCGCCATCGTCACCGAGAAGGACACGAGGCCGGCGGCCGCGACAGCACCGCTCGCGCCGGCCGGGCCGGAGAGGAAGACGGCCGCCCAGCTGATCGTCGCGGACTCGACGAAGAACGCACAGAACATCAGGAAGGCAGGCAGGGCGAGCGCGCCGCGCGGAAGCGCGAAGTGCGCGGTGTCGACGTCCGCCCGGGTGCCGGGCAGGAGCCGCGGCACGCTCACGGCCACGACGACGAGCGCAGCCGCAGCGACTGTCGGGAACTGCACGCGCAGACCGAGCCCCGCGGCCGCCGCGCCGGCTGCGATCGCCGACCCGCCGAGGAGCCCGAAGCTCCAGGCCGCGTGCAGTGCCGAGAGGATCGGGCGCTCCAGGCGCTGCTCGAGTGCGACGCCGTGCGCATTCGTCGCGACATCGGCGACGCCCCAGCCGGCGCCGATCACGCATGCCGCCGGCAGGAGCGTCGCAAAGGAGCGGACGAATGCACCGGTCGTGATCCCGGCACCGGCGAGCAGCAGGCCGAGCGCCGTCGGCCCGCGGCTGCCGAGACGCGCGGTGAGCCAGCCGGCGAGCGGCAGCAACGCCGTCGCGGTGAGCGTGACGAGGAGGATCACGAGGCCGAGCCGGCCGTCGTCGAGCCGCAAACGCTGCTTCAGCGCCGGCAGCCGCGCGTCCCAGTTGCCGCCGAGCGCGCCGAAGACGACGAAAGCCACGACGAGCGCGACGTGGGCGTTCCGAAGCTGCCTCGCCCGCACGCGGGCGAGCCTACTTACAAGAGCTCGGAGATTCCCTTGACGGCTGCCGAGATTCCGGCCGCCTGCAGGCTTTGCGACGAGCCGGCGCCGTTCGCCTGCTGCGGCAGGTACGGCTCGAGCGCGTGGGCGAGCATCGGCAGCGAGAGCGACTGCAGCCAAACCTTGCCCGGGCCGGTCAGCCGCAGGAGGAAGAGCCCGTCGCCGCCGAAGATCTTGTTCTTGATCCCCGGCACCGTCGTCAGCTCGTACGAGACGCCGCCCTCGATCACGCCGACGTGCGCCGGATGCACGCGCAGGGACTGGCCCTCGGCGAGGTCGTATTCGGAGATCTCGCCTGCGAGCTCGATCCACGCGTGGCCGACGCCCTCGAGCTTCTGCAGCAGGAAGCCGAAGCCGCCGAAGAGCGCCGACCCGACGTGCCCGGGATGGAACGCCGTCGAGAGCTCCGACCCTTCGAGTCCGGCGAGGAAGCCGTGCCGCTGGATCACGTACGAGCGGCCGGGGCCGAGCGGGATCTGGAAGATCTTGCCGGGAAGTCGTGCCGGAAAGGTCACGGTGCCCGGCACCGTGACGGCCGCGTAGCGCGTCATGAAGAACGAGCCGCCGCCGAAGCTCCGCTTGGCGGCGTCCCAGACGCCGTCGGCGCCGGCCATCGCGGTCGAGGTCTCGAGCTCGATGCCGTCGTCGATCCAGCCGAGCTGGCCCGACTCGGCGACGACCGACTCGCCGGGCGTCAGGTGCACCTCGAGCACGGGCATCGTCGTGCCGCGGATCACTGCGTCCATGCCGCCGTTATCGGCGGCGACCCGGCGTAGCCTTAGAGCCGCTCGACGACGCCTGCGATCGCCTGGCCGAAGCCGATGCACATCGCTGCGATCCCGTAGCGCGCGTTCCGGCGTTCGAGCTCGGAGACGAGCGTCGCCGTGATGCGGGCGCCGGTCGCCCCGAGCGGATGACCGAGCGAGATGCCGCCGCCGTTCGGGTTGACGTCGCCGGCGTCGTAGCGCTCGCGGAGACCGGTGTCGGCGAGGAACTGCAGGACGACCGACGCGAATGCCTCGTTCACCTCGATCACGTCGATGTCGTCCCACGTGAGACCCGCCCTCGCGAGCGCGCGCTCGCACGCCTGCGGGTTGCCGTGCAGCATCAGGTGCGGATCGACCCCGGCGATGCCGAAGCCGAGGAACCGTGCGCGCGGCTCCAAGCCGAGCTGCGACGCCTTCTCCTCCGAGGCGATCAGCACGGCTGCCGACCCGTCCACGATCTGCGACGAGTTACCGGCGGTGACGACGCCCTCCGGAATGAACGCGGGCTGCAGCTGCGCCATCTTCTCGAGCGTCGTCTCGCGGATCGCCTCGTCGACCGCGAAGCGCGTGCGGACGAGCGTCGCCGTGCCGCCGCCGTCGTCCGGGGCGGGAACGTCGAGCTCGATCGGGATGATCTCCCTGTCGAAGCGCCCTTCGTCGCGGGCACGCGCCGCACGGAGATGCGACTCGTACGAGTAGCGATCGAGCTCGTCGCGCGAGAGCTTCCATTCCTTCGCGATCTCCTCGGCCGAGATCCCCTGCATGACGACATCGAATCGTTCGTGCACGAGGTCCGACATCGAGCCGTGGTTCGAGCCCATCGGGACGCGCGACATCATCTCGACGCCGCCCGAGACGACGAGGTCGAGCTGGCCCGACCACACCGCAGCCGCCGCGTTGAAGTTCGTCTGCATCGACGACCCGCATTGCCGGTCGACGGTCGTCCCGCACACCGACACCGGCCAGCCGGCCGTCAACGCGACGTTCCGCCCGATGTTCCACGCCTGCTCGTCGACCTGGGTGACGCACCCCCACTGGACGTCCTCGATCTCCACCGGATCGAGCTCGTGCCGCGCGAGCAGCCCGTTCAGCACCTGGGCCGAGAGCTCGTCGCCGCGGATGTGCGAAAGCGTGCCGTTCTTGCGGCCGATCGGGCTGCGAACGGCGTCGACGATGAGCGCGTCGGTGCGCATGCTGGACATGGACGCATGGTATCCCCGAGAATCGATCCGATGCTGAGAAAGAACGCGAAGATCGAGCTGATCAAGCGCGTCCCGCTGTTCGAGCGGCTGTCGAAACGAGAGCTCGAGGAGATCGCCCTGCTCGCCGACGAGCTCGACCTTCCGGCCGGGCGCAACCTCACGAGGGAAGGCGCCGCGGGGCGCGAGTTCGTCGTGCTCGCGGACGGCACCGCCGACGTGCGCAGGAGCGGCAGGACGATCAACCGCCTCGGGGCGGGCGACTTCCTCGGCGAGCTCGCGCTCGTCACCGGCCGGCCGCGCAGCGCAACGGTCACGACGACGTCGAACGCACGACTGCTCGTGATCACGAGCGCGGCGTTTCGCCGGCTGATGCGGGACATGCCCTCGATCCAGGAGAAGGTCCTGGACGCCGTAGCGAGCCGCCTGCCCGAGGATTAGGTGCGCAGGGGGACGTGCGGCCGCTCGACGTGCGCGAGCCATGTCGGCGCCGCGAGGTCGAGCACGCGCCGCTTTCCTTCCGTGTCGGCCTCGCCGAGCTCGCGGAAGCTGTAGGCGACATCGCCGCCTAGCACCACAGGGCCGTCGTCCGTCTCCACGAGCACCGCCTGATGGCCGCGCGTGTGGCCGGGCGTCGGGAGCAGCCGTACACCGGGCAAGATCTCCACCTCGCCGTGGTGCTCGACGTAGGTCGCGCCGAGGAAGTCGACCCATTCGGAGATCGTGTAGTCCTCCTCGCTCCGCGCGTCTGCGAGCTCGCGCGCCTGGACGTGGGTCGGCACGCCGGCGAACACGCGGTTGCCGCCGCAGTGGTCGAAATGCAGATGCGTGTTGACGACGACCGTGACGCGCGCGACGAGCTCGGGCGGCAGCGGGTGGGGCACCGGCCCCCACTCCTCGTCGAGCTCGGGCGTCGAGTCGATCATTCCGGTGTCGACGAGCACGAAGCCGTCGGGATGGTCGATCGTGTGGACGAAGACGGAGGTCGTCGCCCCGAACGCCTCCACCGTCGCCGCGAGATGGGCCTCGATCATCCGCATACACTTGCACGGTGGCGACGACGGCGACCGAACGTGCGCTCCTCATCGACGGCGAGTGGGTCGAGACGGGCGAGTGGATCGACGTTCGCTCTCCATACTCCGGTGAGGTCGTCGGGCGCGTCGCGCGGGGCGGCGCCGCGGAGACGAAGCGTGCGCTCGACGCAGCGGCACGCGCCCTCGAGCAGCCGCTGCCGGCGCACAAGCGCGCGGAGATCCTCGTCAAGGTGGCCGGGCTGATCGGCCGACGGCACGAGGAAGTCGCGAGGACGATCTGCGAGGAGGCCGGGAAGCCGATCAAGACCGCCCGCGTCGAGGCGTCTCGTGCGATGTCGACGTACACGTTCGCGGCGGTCGAGGCGCGCAAGCTCGCGGGGGAGCTCGTGCCGATGGACGCTGCGCAGGCAGGCGAGGGAAAGTTCGCCTTCACGCTGCGGCGGCCGATCGGGATCGTCGCGGCGATCTCGCCGTTCAACTTCCCGTGCAACCTCGTCGCGCACAAGCTCGCGCCCGCGCTCGCCGCCGGCTGCCCGGTCGTGCTCAAGCCGGCGTCGCAGACACCGTTGTCGGCGCTCCTCCTCGCAGAGCTCGAGCAGGAAGCGGGCCTACCGCCCGGCTGGTTGAACGTCGTCGCCGGCAAGGCGTCGGAGATCGGAGACGTGCTCGTCGCCGACGACCGCGTCAGGCTGATCACGTTCACCGGCTCCGGCGACGTCGGCTGGGGGCTGCAGGAACGCGCGCCGCGCAAGCGCGTGAAGCTGGAGCTCGGAAACTCGACGCCGGTGATCGTCGCCGCCGACGCAGATCTCGAGACGGCCGCGACGAAGCTCGCCGCGAACGCGTTCTCGTTCGCGGGGCAGAGCTGCATCTCGGTGCAGCGCATCTACGTCGAACGACCTCGCTTCGACGCATTTCTCGAAGCCTTCGTGCCGAAGGTCGAAGCGCTGAAGGTCGGCGATCCGGCGGACGACGAGACCGATGTCGGCCCGCTGATCGACGACGACGCACGCGAGCGTGTTGCGGCGTGGGTCGAGGAGGCGCTGCGCGCAGGCGCACGCGTGCTCACGGGCCGCGAGGAAGGCGAGCTGCTGAAGCCGACCGTGCTCGCCGACGTGGCGGACGACGAGAAGGTGAGCTGCGAGGAAGTGTTCGGCCCGGTCGTCGTCGTCAATGCCGTCGACTCGCTCGACGAGGCGATCGAGCGCGCGAACGGGACCCGCTTCGGCCTGCAGGCCGGCATCTTCACGAGCTCGCTCGACGCCGCGCTCACCGCGGCCGAGCGCCTCGAGTTCGGCGGCGTGACCGTCAACGAGGCGCCGACCTTCCGCAGCGACCAGATGCCCTACGGCGGCGTCAAGGCGTCCGGCAACACGAAGGAAGGGCCGGCCTGGGCGGTGCGCGAGATGACCGAGGAGCGGCTCGTCGTGATTCAGAGATAGCGATGCGGGAAGGCTCCGACCATGATCGGAGTCGGCTTCGCCTTGATCGTCGTCGGGGTCATCTTCCTCTTCATCATCCCGTGGGTCGGGATCCCGGTCGGCATCGTGGGGCTTGTTCTCGCCATCGCGTATTTCGCAGGGTTCGGGCGCCGCGCCGCCCGCGGCGACCAGCCGCAGGCGTAACTACGCTTCCCGACAATGCGCCTCCGCCGCGCGCCAGCGTTTGACGCGGCTGCTCCCGCGCCGCCGCCCACCCCGCGTGCCGTCCGGCGCGCCCTGCCGCCGGTCGGGCAGCTCCGTCGCGAGCGCCGCAGCCTGCTCGCAGTCCGCGAGCAGAGGCTGCGCGACCTCGGCGGCCTGATGCTCGAGATGTACCGACGCGACCAGTTCCGGCAGGACCTGCTCGTCGACCGCTGCGTCGAGCTCGGCCAGCTCGAGGAGCGGCTCGCCGAGCTCGATGCGCTGCTCGCAGCCGCCGTTTCCCGTGGGAAGACGCGGCCGGCAGCCCGGTGCGAATGCGGCGCGCCGATCTTCTGGGGATCGAAGTTCTGCGCGCAATGCGGCCGGCCGGTCGGCGAGGCGCCGCCGCTGCCGGTCGAGTCGGAATGAGCGAGCCGGCGCAGCGCGACTACTGCCCGAAGTGCGGCGTCGCCTACGAGCCGCTGCAGGAGTACTGCCTCGAATGCGGCACCCGGCTGCCGACGAACCGCGGCGTCGTCGGCGTCCTCGCCTCGTCGTGGCAGAGGCGCTTCGCCTGGTATCCGGGCGACTGGATCTGGCCCGTCCTCTTCTTCCTCGTCCTGACGGTCGTCGCGACGACGGCCGCGGTCGCGGCCAACACCTCCGGCGGCCGTTCGGCCCGGACGCTCGTCGCCACGAGCACGCCCGTCACGGTCGGGCCGGGCGCCCCCGCCCCCACGGTGGCGCCGTCGGTCTCGGTCACGCTGCCGAACGCTCCGGCGCCCACGTTCACGCGCGGCCCGCTGCCGACCGCGCCCGGCTCGGCGACCGGGTCGACGCCGCCGCCGGCGAAGCCCACCGCGAACCCGAACGCGCTCCTCGGCTGGCCGGCGGGCCAGAGCGGCTACACGATCATCCTCGAGTCACTCCCCGTCGCGCAGGGCCGGACGAGCGCCGTCGCCCGGGCGCGCCAGGCGAAGCGGAACGGCCTGAAAGACGTCGGCGTCCTGCTCTCGTCCGACTACTCGAGCCTCCACGCCGGCTACTACGCGATCTTCTCGGGGATCTACCGGACGGAGGCCGACGCCTCGGCAGGCCTCGCCCGCGCCCACGCGAGCGGCTTCCCCGACGCCTACCAGACCCGCGTCACGCGTTAACCGAGGCTGAGGTGTAAGACGCCGGGCGGCCGGGCATCGGTGGACCCGTGCCCGGGTCCTCGTTCGCAACAATGGCAACGAACGGGCCCAGTTTGTAACACACGGGCGAGTGTGTAGGATCGACCTGGTGGGCACGCTGCCACGAGCCTTTAACCCGCTGTTAACAAAGCTTTGGCGGGAATTTCATAGGAGCTGACCAGACTGTGATCGAAGAGCGGACCCTCCAGTTGCAACACTGCATGTATCAATACTCGCGCGCGATTTACCGGTCGGTGAAAGACATGATCGACCCGTACGGCGACCGAATGTCGCAACTCGAGTCGCGCCGCGCAGTGCTCTCGGCCTGCGAGCAGACGATGGAACGTCTCGCGAAGGACCCGCTCTACTTCGCGAAGCCTGACCGCGCGCTCTTCCAGGACATCCGCCGCTACTTCCCGATCACGTGTCAGGCCGAGGTCGCGTGGGCGGTGACCGAGGGCATTCACGCTGCAACGCAATTCATCGACGAGCAGATCGAAGCAGGCGCGCTCGACGGCGGCGTCGCACGCTGTCGCGCGACGACGCGCAAGGGCAAGCCGTGTCAGCGCACGCCGCTGCCGGACCGCGACTACTGCCCGTCGCACCAACACCTCGAAGCCAAGGCCGCAGCCGCCTAGCGCGCGCCGCTGCCGCGGCATGCGTTACGTCGCCCTCCTGCGCGGCATCAACGTCGGCGGTAACTCGCTGATCAAGATGGCGGAGCTCAGGGACTGCGTCGCTGCGCTCGGACACCGCGACGTGCGCACGTACATCGCGAGCGGCAACGTCCTGTTCGAGAGTCGCGAGCGGAGCGGCGCCGAGCTCGACGGCTGGCTCGAGCAGGCGATCGAGCAGCGCTTCTCGCTGCCGGTGCGCGTCGTCGTTCGCTCCGCAGCCGAGATCGCGCGGATCGCGGCGGCCGTCCCGAACGAATGGATCGACAGAGCCGACCTCCGCGTCTCGGTCGCATTCCTCCTGCGCGGGCTCGACGCGCGCGCGATCGCAGGCGATCTCTCGCCGCGGAACGGCATCGACGAGCTCAGGACCGCGCCGGGCGCGCTCATCTGGGCGACGCGTCGGGACGCGCTGACGCGCAGCGGGCTCCGCCTCGTCGGCACCGCGGTCTACAAGCAGATGACGGTGCGCAACCTTTCGACGACGCTCAAGCTCGCCGAGTTGCTTCGTCCGCCGTCGCGCGTAGCCTGACCGCGTGCGCACGCCGCACACGGACGAGATCATCCTCGGCGACAACCTCGACGTCCTGCCGCAGTTTGCAGACGCGTCGTTCCAGCTCGTCTACATCGACCCACCCTTCAACACGGGCGGTGTGCAACGTCGGCTGAGGCTCCTGACGACGTCCGACGACGCCGGCGACCGCGTCGGCTTCCAGGGCCGCCGCTACCGCAGCGACCTCCTCGGGTCGAGCTCGTACCGCGACAGCTTCGACGACTATCTCGGCTTCCTCGCGCCTCGCCTCGAACACGCGCGACGGCTGCTCGACCGGACGGGCACGTTCTACTTCCACATCGACTACCGCGAGGCGCACTACTGCAAGCTCCTGCTCGACGAGATCTTCGGCCGCGAATGCTTCCTGAACGAGATCGTCTGGGCGTACGACTACGGCGCGCGCAGCACACGCCGGTGGCCCGCGAAGCACGACACGATCCTCGTGTACGTGAAGGACAAGGACGCGTATCACTTCGACTCCGAGTCGGTCGACCGCGAGCCGTACATGGCGCCCGGCCTCGTGACGGCCGAGAAGGCGGCGCGCGGGAAGCTGCCGACGGACGTCTGGTGGCACACGATCGTCTCGCCGACGGGCCGCGAGAAGACGGGGTACCCGACGCAGAAGCCGCTCGGGATCCTGCGCCGGATCGTGCAGGCGTCGAGCCGGCCGGGCGACTGGTGCCTCGACTTCTTCGCCGGGGCCGGGACGCTCGGCGCGGCGGCGGCCGAGCTCGGCCGGCACTTCGTCCTCGTCGACTCGAATCCGGCCGCCGTCGAGACGATGCGCGCCCGGCTCGGCCCATTATCCACAGCCGAGTCCACAACGCGTTCCACAGGAAGAGCGCTGTAGTGTGGCTGCGAGTTGTCACATGACACCGACAAGCTGATCCGCCAGCTCTCTCTGGTCGCCTTTCTGATGGCCGAACGGCGTGCGCTCACCGCGCGCGACGTGAAGTCGAACGTCGAGGGGTATTCGGAGATGTCCGACGAGGCGTTCGCGCGCCGGTTCTACTCCGACCGCGCAGAGCTGCTCGCGCTCGGCGTCCCGCTGCAGTCGCAGCGCGACGAGTTCACGGGCGAGGAGCTCTACACGCTGCGTTCGGAGCAATACTTCCTGCCACAGCTCGAGCTCGAGAACGAGGAGCTGGCGGCGCTGCAGACGGCGCTCTACCTGCTCGAGGGCCAGTTCGCCTACGCCGAGCCGCTCCGCCTCGCGCTGCAGAACCTCGCGCTCGGCCGGCCGGGCTTCGCCGAGCTCCCGAGCGCGACCGCGCAGCGTGTCGAGGTGCTCGATCCGGACTATTCCCCGGAGATGCCGGGGCGGCTGGCGAAGCTCGAGGGAGCGATCTCGAAGCAGCGCACGGTCAAGTTCGAGTACTGGTCGATCTCGCGCGACACGCATTCCGAGCGCACCGTCAATCCCTACGCGCTCTACAACGAACGGGGCCGCTGGTATGTCGTCGGCCACGACGTCGAGCGCGACGCCGAGCGGACGTTCCGCGTCTCGAGGATCGAGGGCGACATCAAGTTCGCGACGCGACGCGAGCGCGACTTCCGGATCCCTGCAGGGTTCAGCGTGCAGGATCGACTCGGGCGACCCGAGTGGCAGATCGGCGACATCGTGGGCGAGGCGCGGATCGCGGTCCGCGGCGACACGGCCTGGTGGGTGCAGCGGGCCTACGGGACGACCGGACGCCTCGAGGACGGCGTCTTCGTCACGGAATACTCGTCGATCCCGCAGCTCGCGTCGTGGGTGCTGCGGCAGAACGGGCGCGCGGTCCCGGTCGAGCCCGCGGAGCTGAAGCGCGACGTCGCGGCGTCGCTACGCCGCGTGCGTGAAGCGCACGAAGGCGCGCCGGCCGAGACTGCCGGCGATGCTCCCGCGCGCGCTGCAGCCGCCGAGTCGGCGGACCGCCCGGCGGGCCCCGTCGCGCCCGAGCGATTCGCGGTGCTGCAGGCGCTCCTCGCGTACCTGCTCGCCGCATGCGGCGACGCGAACGACGCCGAGATTCCCGTGCCCGAGCTGCTCGCGCGCTTCCCCTCGATCCCGCCGGAGGAGCTCCAGGAGCACCTGTCGCTCCTGAACCTCGTGAACTTCGGCGGCGGGTGCTACACGATCTACGCGGAGCTCGAGGACGGCCGCGTGCACGTCGACAAGGAGCTCTGGGGCGACACGTTCCGGCTGCCGCCGAGGCTGACGCCGCTCGAGGCGCGAGCGATCCGGCTGGCGCTCGAATACGTCGGCCCGATGATCGCGGCCGACGCGCACACGCCGCTCGACAAGGTGCGGTCGAAGCTCGAAGAGACGTTCGGCCAGTTCGAGCTCGCACAGACACCGGATGCCGACGGCGGCGCCGAGGAGGACCTGATCGCGGCACTCGCCCGCGGCCGCGACGAGCACCGCCTCGTCGAGATCGAGTACCAGAAAGAGGTCGACTCCCGTCCGTCGGCACGGATCGTCGAGCCGTACACCTTCGAGCGAGCGCTCCCACACTGGTACGTCCACACCTACGACCGCACGGCGGACGGCGAGCGATCGTTTCGGCTCGACCGCATGCGCAGCGCGAAGGTCCTGAAGGAGCGGTTCGAGCCGCGCCAGGGGTTCGAGCCCGAGCGTCTGCGCGGTGCGCGCAGCGCCCGCGTCCGCTACTCGGCCGAGATCGCCCGCTACGAGATCGAGCGCGGTGCGCGCCCGCTCTCGGACGGCAGCGCGCTGCGCGAGGTGAAGGTCGGCAGCGACGAGTGGCTCGAGAGCGAGATCCTCTCCAAGCGCGGCGATGCCGTGCTGCTCGAGCCCGCCGAGCTGCGGGCGCAGGTCGCCGCCCGCGCGCGCGAGCTCGCGAAGGAGCTCGGCGTCGACCGGATGCGGGTCAAGACCGCGTCGTAGCCACCGGCAGCCTCAGCGTGAACGTCGCGCCCTCCTCGGGGCGCGAGCGAACGTCGAGCGAGCCGCCGTGCGCTTCTGCGATCGAGCGCGCGATGAAGAGACCGAGCCCGGTGCCGGGCTTCGAGCTGCCGGGAACTGCGGCACGGCCGAACTTCTCGAAGATCAGGCCCTGCTGGTCGTACGGGATCCCGGGTCCGCGGTCGGTCACCGAGATGCACACGGCGCCGTTCTCCGGCGCGGCGCGCACGACGACGGCGTCGCCTGCACGCGAGTACTTGATCGCGTTGTCGATCAGGTTCGTCAGCACCTGACGGAGGCGCTCGCGGTCGGCGCGCACGAGCGGCAGGGGTTGTGCGACGTCCGCCTGCACGAGGACCTCGTCCTGGCCGACCGAAGCCGTCTCCACGGCGTCGACGACGAGTCGTGCCGGGTCGACGTCCGTGAACGTGTACGAGAAAGTGCCTGCTTCGATGCGCGACGTGTCGAGCACGTCGCCGATCAGCGACGCGAGCCGGTTCGTCTCGTCGGCGATCAACGCGAGAAACGCTTCGCGGTGCTCCGGTGTGAGCGTGCGCCAGCGCTCCTGCAGGGTGCGCGCCGCCCCGATCACCGCGGCCATCGGGCTGCGCAGCTCGTGCGAGACCAGCGAGACGAAATCGGCACGGAGGGCAGACAGCCGGCGCAGCTCGTCGGCCGTGTGCCGCTCCGCCTCGTAGACGTGGATGTTCTGAACCGCGGTTGCGACGAGGCGACCGAGCAGCGCGACGAGCTCGCCCTCCTCGCTCGTGAACGCGTCGACCTCCACGCGCGAAAGCGAGATCATCCCGATCGTCCGGGCGCCGACGACGAGCGGGGCGACGAGCTCGCTGCGCAGACCGAGACCGGTGAGCAGCTCGTCCTCCGGATACTCCGTCTGCTCGAGGTCTCGGCGCACGACGAGATCGCCCGCCAGCACGCGTTCGAGCACCGACCCGTGCAGCGGACCGACGCTGCCCGGTGGGAAGACCTCCGACGCGCCGCGGCCGGCGGTCGCCATCGTCTGCGCCGTGTCGCGGTCGACGAGCACGATCGCCGTGCGCTCGAACGGGACGAGCCCGCGCAGCTCGCGGATGAAGGCGCCGAAGGCTTCGTCGAGCTCGAGGGACGACGCCAGCGCCCGCGCGCAACGGTTCGCCGCCTCGAGGACGTCGACCCGTCGGCCGAGCACGTCACGCAGCCGCTCGGCCTCGGCGGCGCGCTCGACGCTCACGGCCGTTGCCTCGCGCATCCGCTGGACGAGCCAGCCCACGATCAGTCCCGTCAGCAGCATGACTCCCGAGGGGAACGAGATCCGGTCCGAGACGAAGCCGGGCGGCCCCCACTCGTGCGCGCGCCACCATTCGTTGAGCGCGAAGTACGGAATCAGCGCGAGCGGCACCGCCACTCCGCCGTCGAACCCGTAGCGCAGCGCGCCCTCGACGACGACGAGGATCAGCGCCCAGCGCGTCTGATTCCCGTACTCGTACGCATACAGGAAGCCGTACCCGCCGATCACGGCGGTGTCGAAGAGCAGCGCGGCCAGGCCGACCGACTCGAACCAGGTCGGGCGCATCTTCTGGGCCGCGACGAAGAGCCCGATCGCGCCTGCCGCGAACGCTCCGGTGAGCGCCCATTCCGGCGCGAGATAGCCCGGCGGGCGGCCCGGGCTGAACGCGGCCACCTCGAGGATCGCGAACAGCACGCCGGCGATGCGTACCAACGCGATCCACCGTTCCATGAGCGGACGGTCGATCACTGCAGCTCCTCCGCGCGCGCGAGCGCCCACTCCGCGTGCTCGCGGAGCATCCCGTCCTCGTGGTCGAGATACGGCTCGATCGCGTCCCGCGCGCCGATGTTGCCGGCGGCGACGAGTGCGTTCCGCTGCAGGAAGCGGCCGTCGTTGCGGGGAACGTAGAGCCGCTCGTAACGGGCGCGGAGCGACTCCGGGTCGGCGCGCAGCCAGTCGCGGAGCGACACGTGCGGCTCCGCGTCCGGCGGCAACGGCTCGCCCGCCCGCCGCTTCTCGACGCCGCGGTTCCACGGGCACACGTCCTGGCAGATGTCGCAGCCGTACACCTGGGCGTCGAAGTGCGCCCGGTACTCCTCGGGAATCGAGCCCGGCGCCTGCGACCAGTACGAGAGGCAGCGTGTCGCGTCGAGCGTCCCGGCCTCGGCGAGCGCGTCGGTCGGGCACGCGTCGATGCAGAGCGTGCAGCTGCCGCAGCCGGCGTCGAGCGGCGCCGTCGCTTCGATCTCGACGTCGGTCACGAGCGTCCCGAGCACGACCCACGAGCCGTGACGGCGCGTGATCAGCATCGTGTTCTTGCCGTAGAAGCCGACGCCGCCGCGCGCGGCGGCCTCACGGTCGACGTGCTGGTTCGCGTCGACGAGCACGCGATAGGCGCCGCCGAGGCGTCGGCCCAGCTCGGCGAGCCGCTCGCGGAGGACCGCGTAGCCGTCCGTCCACGTGTAGCGCGGCAACCGGCCTTGGCCGGCCGGCCGCTCGGGCTCCGGCGCGTGGTAGCAGAGCGCCGCCGAGACGACGGTGCGCGCACCCGGCAGCAGCGTCTCGGGATGGCACGAGCGCTCCGGCTGGGCCATCGTGAAGCGCATGTCCGCGAAAAGGCCGCGCGCGCGCCGCTCGAGAATGTGCCGCTCGGTCTCCTCGTAGGGGACGGCCGGCGTCGCGCCGATCGCGGCGAGCCCGGCCTCGTCTGCGAATTGCTCCAGTTCCCTCCGGGTCACGCGGGATAGTGTGCCGCCGGTGCGCGCGGTTCGGATCCACGCCGACGGAGGCCCCGAGGTACTCGTGCTCGACGACGTGCCCGACCCCACGCCGGCCGCCGGCGAGGTGCTGATCCGCCTGCGGGCCTCGGCGCTGAACCATCTCGACGTCTGGATTCGCAAGGGGCTGCCTTCGGTACCGAAGCCGCGGATCCTCGGCGCCGACGGCGCGGGCGTCGTCGAGGCGCTCGGACAGGGTGTTTCCGGCTTCGAGCTCGGCGAGCGCGTCGTGCTCAACCCGGGGATCGAGGCACGCGACGGAACGATCCACGTGATCGGCGAGCACGGCGACGGCACGAATGCCGAGCTGATCGCGGTGCCCGCCGAGAACGTGCATCCCATCCCCGACGCCCTCTCCTTCGAGGAGGCGGCGGCGTTCCCGCTCGTCTTCGAGACCGCTTACCGGATGCTCGTCACGCGCGCGCGCCTCGAGCCCGGCGAGTGGGTCTTCATCTGGGGGATCGGCGGCGGGGTCGCGACCGCTGCGCTCGCGATCGCGAGGGCGCTCGGTGCGCGAACGATCGTGACGTCGTCGAGCGACGCGAAGCTCGAGCGGGCACGGGAGCTCGGCGCCGAGCACACGGTCAATCACGCAAACGGCGACGTGAAGGCGGCGGTACGAGAGGCGACGGAGGGTCGCGGCGCGGCCGTCGTCGTCGAGCATGTCGGTGAAGCGACGTGGCGGACCTCGCTCGACGTGGCCGCCCGCGATGGGCGCATCGCGGTATGCGGAGCGACGAGCGGCCCGAATCCGCCGGCCGCGCTCCATCGGATCTGGTGGAAGCAGCTGACCATTCTCGGCTCGACGATGGGGACCCGCGCCGACTTCGCCGGTGCCTACGAGCTCGTCGCAAGCGGGCGCGCACGCCCGGTCGTCGACGAGATCGTGCCGCTCGCGGAGATCCGCGCGGCGCATGAGCGCCTCGAGGCAGGCGAGCAGCTCGGCAAGATCGTGCTGAGCATTCCCTAGACGGCGGGCCGCGTCATCCGCAACGCCTCACCCTTCGGTCAGGTGCGCGACGGTCGCGCCGTCGGCGGACTCCGCCGCGATCGCGTGGACGAGCGGATGGCGCTCGAGCTCGTCGCGCACCGCGCGCTTCAGCACGCCGGTGCCGCGACCGTGGACCACGTGGACGTTCGGGAGCCCGGCGACCGCCGCGTCGTCGACGAGCTCTCGCACCGCCTCCCGGGCCTCCTGCGCGCTCCGGCCGCGGACGTCGACGGTGTCGCGGAGATCGGTGGGGACGGTCGTGCGAATGCTCACGGCCGGCAGCGGCGCGCTCGCCTGTGCCGCCGACGGCCGCAAACGTGCGAGCGCGATGCGCACCCGCTGGCCCGCGTTGCCGGCGACCTCCGCCTGCTCGCCGTGGATGCCGGTGATGGTGCCGCGGAGCCCGAGCGACGGCGCCTCGACCGGGTCGCCGACGGCGAGCGCGGCAACGGTCGCCAGCGGCTCGTCGAGGCGCTGCAGCTCCGCCTCGGCGCGTTCCGCACGCTCGCTCGCGCGGCCGAGCCTCCGATCGCGCGCCCGCGCGGCCTCGGGCGCGGCACGGTCGGCGTCGCGCTGCAGCCGGCGTGCCGCGCGGATCTCCTCGCGGAGCGCGGCGAGCTCCCGCTTTGCCTCCCCGAGCTCGTCGCGCGTTCGCGCCACCTCTTGCTCCCTGGCGGCCGCGGCCGCGCCGCGCACACGCTCGATCTCCTCCGCGAGTACGAGCTCGCGCTCTGCCGCACGCCGCGTAGCCGCCTCGGCGGCCGCGCGCTCTGCCCGCACCGCGTCGCGCTCCTCGACCGCCGCGCGCTCTGCCGCCTCCGCTTCCTCGAGGAGCGTCGAGATCAGGCGTCGCGCGGGATCGATCGCGCGACGCGCACGTGCGACGACCGCGCGATCGAGCCCGAGCCGCTCGGCCGTCTGCAGGGCATGGGATGTCCCGGCGCGGCCGAGCGACAGCCGGTAGAGCGGCTCGTGCGTCTCGGGATCGATCGCCGTCGCGGCATTCGCGACACCGTCGGCGGCACTCGCCCATTCCTTCAGCTCTGCGTAGTGCGTGGTCGCGACCGTCAGCCGCGCCTGCTGCGCGAGTCGCTCTAGCAACGCCTGCGCGAGCGCCGCTCCTTCGACGGGATCGGTGCCGGACGCGGGCTCGTCGATCAGCACGAGCGATCGAGGTGTCGACTGCTTGAGGATCGCGATCAGGTTCCGTACGTGCGCGGAAAAGCTCGAGAGGCTCATCGCGATCGACTGCTGATCTCCGATCTCGACGAGGACTTCGTCGAAGACGGGCAACTCGACCTCGAGCGCGGGCACGCGCAGCCCGGATTGGTGCAACAGCACGGCCAGGCCGAGCGTCTTCAGCGCGACGGTCTTGCCGCCCGTGTTGGGGCCGCTGATCACAAGCGCGCGCATCGCGTCGAGCTCGAGATCGATCGGGACCGCGCGCTCAGGATCGAGCAGCGGATGCCGGGCCTGCGTCAGACGCACGGCTTCGCCGATCAGGACAACGGAGCCGCGCCAGCGGCGGGAGAGCGTCCCGGCCGCGACGGCCAGATCGAGCGCTCCCACCGCGTCGACAAGCGCGTGCAGCGCTGCGATCTCCCCGGCGATTGCCGCCGAGAGCGACGCGAGCACACGCTCGACTTCCTCGCGTTCCTCCGCTGCGGTCTCCGACTGGCGGTTGCTGAGCTCGACGACTTCGAAGGGCTCGACGAAGAGCGTCTGGCCCGAGCCGGACGCGTCGTGGACGATCCCGGCGACGCTCGAACGCGAGCCCGCCCTGACCGCGAGCACGGGACGTCCCGCGCGCTCGGCGATGAACGTCTCCTGGAGGTGCGAGCGCAGCTGCGGCGAGCGCACGAGCCGCTGGAGCGTCTCCTCGACGCGGCGCCTCCCGTCGCGCAGCTCGCGACGCAGCTGCCGGAGGCGGGGCGATGCGGTGTCGCGGACGCTCGCCGTTTCCTCGTCGACGCAACGCCGGATCTCCTCTGCGAGCGCACCGAGCGCCGGCGAGATCGAGGCTCCGATCTCCGCGAGCGCCGGAGCGAGGTCCTGCCCGGCGAGCGTGCTCCGTGCGCGGAGCGCGCCCTCGACGGCGGCGGCGACGTCGAGCAGGGCGCGCGGCGCGAGCGCGCCGCCGCGGCCGGCGAACTCGACGGCGGCATCGATGTCGGGGATCCCCTGCAGCGGCGGCTCGGCCGCGTGGTCGAGCAACGCGACGGCCTCGCTCGTCAACGACTGGCGTCGTTCGACCTCGTCCGCGGCGGTCGCAGGCACGAGCCCGCGCGCCCGCTCCGAGCCGTAGGGGGTCGCAGCGGCGTCTGCGAGTCGCTCGAGCACGAGCTCGAACTCGAGCGCGCGGAACGCCTGCGCGTTCACGAGCGCTTACCCGAAGCCGAGGATGAACTTCGCGTCGTCGGACATCCGGGGAAACGCGAAGCTAGAGGACAATTGGCCCAACCATTCGGAAACCGCGAGATTAGCAGGCGTTTCGGTCCATTACGGTTGACCGGACGAACGAGCGCAACTGACTGACGGGACGCAACTCGGTACCGCCGTGCACGCGTTTGCGTAGACGGGCCTAGATCGGCGGCGACGTCGACACGCGCACCCTGATCGACGCATCGCCGCCAGGCGGACTAACGGATGAGAAGCTGAGCCCGCGAGGACCTCGCGATCATCCACCCTTATCCGCCCGCGGGGCGGTCTGTTGCTACGCGGCTTTCGTCCCGCTACGTCGACGGAGCTCCCTGAGTTTGCAGTCCTCGCATTCGACCGGACCGAGCGACCCGTCGAGATTGACGGCCACGTTGATGACCTTCCGCTCGCCGCAGTGGGGACAGAGCAGCAGCCGAAATTCACTTGTCATGCTTAGAGATGTTAGGCCCGCCATCGGCTGACGCCGTGCGAGTCGGGCGCACAGCTCCCGCCCTCCTTGGCGCTCCTATGCAAAGCAAGGTTGCGTTGCGAAGGATCTGGGTTCACAGCCCAATGCTTCGGTGTGGTCGGAACCCGGCAGCCTTTTCCTCTCGAGCGCGACCCGGCCAAGGACGAGCTGGAGAATTTCCAAACGACGGAACACGGAGGGTGCTCGATTTCAACAACTGACCGGCGCGCGGCTCGTCCAAGCACGCGTCGGCCGACGACGTCGGGCGGCCCGAGTGGCGCCGCCTACCCGCGAGCGCCGCGCTTCGGCGCGACGGTTGCGCTGTGCTTGGCTGCCCGCCAGCGCGGATCGCACGTGGTCGTGTTGCCCGCCCGGTCGGTGACGGTGAGAGTTACGTGCGAACCAACTGTCTGAACGATCTTTGTCGCTGTCACAGCGACCGAGCTGGCGGTGCCCGGGGTGAAACTGAAATTGACCGTCGCGTTCGTCTCCGAATGTGAGATCGCGACGATGCCCGACTGCGAGTCCTGAACCGCGACCACCAACTGCTTCGGCTGCCCCTCGGTCATCGCGATGGGCACGCATTGGGCCGGCGTCGTGTCCGACGGGAGCGGGCCACACGCGACGTTGACGCATTGCGGCGAGGTTCTGTTTCCGCCCGCCAGGTTTCCGCCGCGGTCGGTAACCGGAAGGTTCGCGATGATGCCGTGCCCGTTGTTCCCGATCGCGACGTTGTCTTCGAGCACATCGCCGGCGATGAACAGCGACGTGTCGGAGATGTTCAGCCCGTCTCCGCCGTTGGCGACGAAGGCGTCGTTCTCGATCGTGGCCTCGCAGCCGTTGAGTAGGACGCCAGAGCGTCCGTTCTTCACGAAGACATCGTTGCGGAACGTTCCTGCGCCATCGCAGAGGCCAGTGACTCCGTTTCCTCCGTTGCTCGCGAATACGTCACGCTCGATGTCGAAATCCACAAACGCGCCAAGCTCCACGCCATCCCCGGAGTTGTGCGTGATCGAGCTGTCGAGAATCGTCACCGTGCCACGACCGTACGGCATTTGGATACCGGTCGAGTTGTCGCGCAGCTGGACAGAGTTGAGCTGAACGGCCCCCTCACCCGCCCAAACACCATTGCTCGCGTTGGCGATCGTCCCGTCTTCGATCGTGACCTGGCCGTAGATGGCGAGAAAGATTCCGCCGCCGGAAAGTGTGTGACCACCAAGGTCGATCGTTGTCGTCGTATCGAGCCCGGCATCCACGCGAATCGGATCGGGCCCACAGGACAGATCCGACGCGAGAACGTACGTGCCACCGCTAGTGATGTCCTCGCCACATGAGAGCGTCGAGGCGGACGAAGCAGAACCGGCGGAGAACACCGCACAGAGCACCGCAAGCAATGCTGCCGCGGTAATCCGCATCGCGAGGCGAAGCTACCACCGTCGCCTCTTCTGTTACTCGCTGGCCGAGTGGCTAGTCGGACTGAGGTGTTGGCTCAACCAAAGCCGAGGATGAACTTCGCGTCGTCGGACATCCGGTCGGGCGTCCACGGCGGGTCGAACGTCAGCTCGAGCTCGACGTCGTCGACGCCGGGCACCTCGCGCGCGACGCGGTCGATGTCCTGGGCGATCAGGGGGCCGGCCGGGCAGCCCATCGACGTCAGGCTGTACCGCACCTTCGCCGTCGGCCCTTCGACCTCGACGTCGTAGACGAGGCCCAGGTCGACCACGTCCATGCCGAGCTCGGGATCCTCGACCTGGCGGAGCGCCTCCAGCACCTCTTCCTTCGACGCCATCGAACGCCAGTTTAGTGACGAGCGCGCCGCGCGGGTCAGCCGGCCCAGGGCATCTCGTCGTCGACGACCCGAACCGGCTCCCAGAGAGCCGAGGCGTCGCGCGTGTAGCCCGGACAACCGCAGCGGCCCGCCGCCAGGCCGGCGTCGAGCGTCACGCTCGACGTGCAGGCGGGCCCGCCGACGGCGCTCCTGTGCTGGCGTCGCGGATGACCGCAGCGCGTGCACGCGGGCGACCCGTTGCAGTTGATGCACCCGCCGCCGTCGGCAAGGGCGCGCAGCTCGCCCGGCTCGCACTCGGCGCCGCAGACTCGACAGACGACCCCCATCGCGCGACGAGGATCGGCGGCGACCGCGAACAGCTTGACCCTCGGTCGAGGACGCTCGGCTTTCAGAACCCCGTCGCTGCGACCGACATGGCGGGCGCGGCACACGACCGAATGGCCCTCGGCTCACGAGCGAGGAAAGCACAGCAGCGGCCCGGCCGAAGGGCCGCGCCGCTGCGGAGCGGTCGCGAGTGAGCAGGCGCCGCGAAGCGGCGCCAAGGAACTCAGAAGCCGAGGAAGCGAACCTCTTCGCGGCGCTCGCGGGCGAAGAAGTGGATGCCGTCGACGAAGCGCACCCAGTTGCAGCGCGTGCACATGAGCAGCGAGTGCGTGCGGGCGCTGTCGGCGAGGAAGCGGACGCCGCGGAGAAGATCGCCGTTCGAGACGCCGGTCGCCGCGACGATGATCTCGCCCGGGGCCAGATCCTCCGTGCGGAAGAGGCGCGTGTAGTCGTCGATGCCGAGCTCGCGTAGCCGCTCGATCTCGCTCCGCGTCGTCGGCCAGAACTGCGCCTGCAGCTCGCCGCCGAGGCAGCGCAGCGCCGCGGCTGAGAGCACCGCCTGGCGCGTGCCGCCGATCCCGATCGCGAGGTGGTCGTTCGTGCCGCGGATCGCAGCGGAGATGGACGCGGTCACGTCACCGTCCTGGATCAGCTTGATCCGCGCGCCGGAGTTGCGGATCTCCTCGATCAGGTCGTGGTGGCGCGGCCGGTCGAGCACGATCGTCGTGATGTCGTTGACGCGCCGCCCGAAGGCGCCGGCGATCGCCTGGATGTTTTCGACCACGGGCTTCAAGAGATCGATCGAGCCGCGCGCTCGCGGTCCAACGGCGAGCTTCCGCATGTACATGTTGGGCAGCGTCCAGAGGCGCCCGGGCTCGCCGACGACGATCATCGACATCGCGCCGTTGCCGCCGCGCGCAACGACTCCGCGACCCTCGAGCGGGTCGAGCGCGAGGTCGACCTCCGTCCCACCCGAACCGACGGCGGCCCCCGGGACGAGCCCACCCTCCTCGCCGACCGAGCCGAACACGACCCGGCCGTTGATCGGCAACCGGTCGAGGCTGTAGCGCATGCCGTACGCGGCGGCGTCCTCCGCCGCCTCCTGATCCGCGCGGCCGAGCCACCGCGCCGCCCGAAGCGCTGCGTGCTCGGTCGGCCGCAGGTACGACTGGCACTGGCACGGCTCCTGGATCTCCGGTGTCTGCTCGATGGTGTGCGCTTCGTGCTCGGTCTGCGTCATACGCGCTCCCGTGCGCGTTCGGCCGCAGACAGGACGAGCCCGGCGACGGCTGCGGTCGCGCGGTCGGCCGACTCGTTCTCGATCACCGCGATGTGCTCGCGCTCGGCCCGGCCGACGAGGAACTCCTGCAGCCGGCGAATCTCGCCGAAGTGATCCAGGTACTTCGCCATCGGGCGCTCGGTGCCGGCGTCACGTGTGAAGAAGTGCTGCGCATGCGCCGTCTCCTCCGTGATCCGCAGCACGCACGCGCTCGCAACCGCTCCTTCGAGCGCGGGCAGGAGCCCCGGCACGAGATGCACGCCCTCGAGCACCATCGACCAGCCTTCCTGAAGCGCCCGCTCGATCGACGCGCGCACGCCGACGAGCACCTGCCGCGACTGCTCGAGAAAGCCCGCGATCAGCGGGTCGTCCGCCTCCGGAACGGCGCAGCCGGCCTCGAAGCTCGAGTAGTGGATCGCCGGCATGAACTCGCGGGCGAAGAAGGCGCGCATCGTCTGCCGGACGAAGTCCGTCGAGGTGACGCGCGTGATCCCGAGCCGATATGCGATCTCCGTCGCGACCGTCGACTTGCCGGTACCGGTCGCGCCGCCGACGAGAATCACGATCGGGAGCTCCAGCTCGCGCAGCTCCTGGTAGCGCCGAAGCTGGCGCAGAGCCTCGCGGCCCTCGACCTCGCCGAGCATCTCGACCGCGAGCGCCTCGAGCCGGCCGAGCTCGACCACGTCGCTCGAGCGCGCATGCAGGTCGTCGCCGACACGGCGCGCGAGCGCATACGCGCGGTCGGGCGCGACCCCGACCGCCATCAGCGCGCGCGCCATCAGCCCGCGCGAGTACGGCAGCCCGTGCTCGCCGCCGAGCGGTAGCGGCATGATCCGCCTCGGCTGGCTCATTTCCGCTCTCGGCCCCGGCCGAGCCGGCGCCTCCGCTCCTCGACGAGCTCTGTCGAGCCGACGCTCACACCGTCACCTGCTGCTCGAGCAGCGCGAGGACGCGCTCGTCGAGCCCGGGCGCGACGACCTCGTTCGCCGCGAGCACGACGCGAGCACCGCGCGCGAGCGCGTGCTCGGCGACGACGTCGATCGCGGCCGCCTTCAGCTCGACGAGGTACGTGTCTGCAGCGACCCGCGGAAGCTCGTGCTGGAGGAGTGCGCGCCGCGCGAGGTTGCGCGACACGTGGACGACGTCGGCGTCGAGGTGGTCGACGGGGGCCTCGCCGGTCGTGAAGACGGCCACGCGCCCCGCGAGCGGCTCCGCCGGCTCGAGCCGGAGGCTGAAATCGTCGCCGGGCCGCAACACGAGATCGCTGATCAGCGCGCGATAGGCATTGAGGCCCGACGTGTCGTGCGCAACCAGGATCCGCGCCGTCGTCGCGATCGGCGGGATCGCCGCGCCGCTGCCGTCGAAGACGACGACGTCCGGCTCGAGCGACGCCGCAAGCTTCGCGCCCTCGAGGACGTTCGAGGCAAACGGCGCGCCGGCCATCCCGCCGCCCGCCCGCCGGCAGCCGATCGCGGGCACGCCGGCGAGCGCAGCCGCTTCGAGGTGATCGGAGGCAGCGTGGCGCCCGCGCCGCGAGAGTTCGACGAGCCGCGTCACCGTCGGCGGCTCCGGCACGAGCTCCGGCTCTGCGGGACCACCCCGGCCCATGGCGACGACGACGACACGGCGCTCGCGGGCGAGCAGGCGCACGACGTGCCGCGTGACGGCAGTCTTGCCGATCCGCTTGCCGGTCCCGATCACGGCGATCGACGGCAGCTCGAACGGATGGAACGTGGGCGGATCGAGACGGAAGTCCGCGCCGACGTACGAGAGACCGAGCGCGAGATAGCGCGACGCCAGGAGCAGGCGGCGCTCTGGCGTCAGCACCGGCTCGTCCGAGAGGTCGACGACCACCTCGGTACCGGCCGGCGGCGCCTCGACGATCGGCACGCCGTAGTCCGGCACGCCCTCGCGCAGCTTCTCGACGCCGCCCGCCAGGAGCACGCCGACGAACTCGTACGGCAGCTCCGCGAGCGCGTCCCGGACGACGTCCGGGTAGTGCTCCCCGTCGACGACCGCCATGGCCTTCACCGGCTCGACGTCACCTCGCCTTCGATTCGCGCCGTGTACTTCTCGTACGTCTTCGTCTCGGTCGAGAACTGAATGATGCGCTCCTGGCCGTGGAACGGGTACTTCCGCCACACGTCGACGTGCGACCCCGAGACCTCGACGACGTTGTACGACGGTCTTCCGTTACCCCGCAGGCGCGACGACGACACTGTCCCCGCATTGACGATGAAGAGGTCCTCGAGCTTCCACGCGTACGGCACGTGCTTGTGGCCCGACAGGACGAGGTCGACGCCGGCGCGCTGCAGGCACTCCAGCGCGTCGCCGGCGTCGTTCACGATGTTGCGCTCGCGCCCGGTGCCCGGGACCGGGAGCAGGTGGTGGTGGACGACGAAGATCCGCAGCACGGCCGCCGCGGCGAACTGCTCCTCGATCCAGCCGTAGCGGCCGCGTCCGATCTGCCCGTTGTCGAGGTCCGGCTCGGTCGAGTCGACCGCGACGATCGTGACGCCGTTCAGCCGCAGAACCGAGTTCCGGTCGCCGAAGAGCTCCTCGAAGTGGACGTAGCCGACGTTCCGCGAGTCGTGGTTGCCCGGGATCACGATCAGCGCTCCGCAGCCGATCTGGGAGACGTAGTCCTTCGCGACCGCGTATTCCTCCTTGAAGCCGTGCGAGGTCAGGTCGCCGGAGATGACGACGACGTCCGGCGCGAGTTCGTTCGTCTCGGCGATCGCACGCTCGAGCAGGCTCGGCAGGAAGAACTGCTGGCCGCAGTGCAGATCCGACAGCTGAACGATCGTGAAAGGACGTTCCGAGCCGTCCACGCACGGAATCTAGAAGATGTAGCGCACCGGGTAGTAGAGCCCGGCCGCGACGAGGCCGGCCGCCGGCAGCGTCAGCACCCACGCGAGCACGATGTTCGCGGCGATTCCCCAGCGCACGGCCGAGAAGCGGCGCGTCGCGCCTGCGCCCATCACCGAGCCGGTCACGACATGCGTCGTCGAGATCGGAAACCCGTAATGCGTGCCGCCCCAGAGCGTCGTCCCGGCGGCGACCTGCGCGGCGAAGCCGTGCTCGGGCTGCATCTTGTAGATGCGCTGGCCGAGCGTGCGGATGATGCGCCAGCCGCCGGCGTACGTCCCCGCCCCGATCGTCAGGCCCGCCGCGATCTTCACCCACGTCGGGATGTAGAAGCTGCCGATGCTGCCGTGCGTGTAGAGCGCGAGCGCGATCACCCCCATCGTCTTCTGCGCGTCGTTCGCACCGTGTGTGAAGGCGACCCAGGTGCCGGAGAGCAGCTGTCCGTAACGGAAGCCTCGATGCGCGACGCCCGGCGTCAGCCCGAAGAGCGTCCGGTAGATCAACAGCATCAGCAGGAACGCGCCTGCGAAGCCGATCGCCGGCGACGCGAGCCCCGGCAGCACCACCTTCTCCCAGACGCCGCTCCATTGCACCCCTTTCGAGCCCGACTGCACGAGTGCTGCGCCGACGAGTCCGCCGATCAGCGCGTGCGTCGAGCTCGACGGCAGCCCGAAGAACCACGTGAAGAGGTTCCACGCGATCGCGCCGATCAACGCCGCGAGGACCGTCTTCTCCGTCGCGAGACCCGTGTCGATGATCCCTTTGCCCACGGTCTTCGCGACCGCAGTCGTGACGAATGCCCCTGCGAGGTTCGCGGCGGCGGAGACGACCACCGCGACCCTGGGCGAGAGCGCGCGCGTGCCCACCCACGTGGCGACGTAATTCGCGGTGTCGTGGAATCCGTTCGTGAAGTCGAAGCCGAGCGCGACGGCGACGACGACGACGAGCAGGACCGTGTTCAACGGTTCTTGACGAGGATCGCCTCGAGCACGTCGGCCGCGTTCTCGCAGGCGTCGACCGCCTCTTCGAGCTGCTCGTGGATGTCCTTCCAGCGGATGAGCGCGATCGGGTCGACGGCACCCGCAAACAGGTCGGAGATCGCAGCACGCGCCAGGCGGTCGCCCTCGTCCTCAAGCTCGCGCAGCTCGATCAGCTGTCGCTTCGAGTCCTTGAACCCCTCGAGCCGGCTGATCGCCTCGCACAGCTTCGTGGCGCAGCGGTGGATCACGGCCGCCTGCGCGCGGGCCTGCTCGCGGACGTCGCGCACGCCGTAGCCGACGACCTTCTCGGCGGAGTCGTCGATGTTGTCGCAGATGTCGTCGAGGACGCCGGCGAGGCGATACATGTCGTCGCGGTCGAAGGGCGTCACGAAGTTGCGGTTGATCATGTCGACGAGGTCGTGCGTGATCCGGTCGCCCGCGTGCTCGAGCTCCTTGATGTCGCGCATCCGGTCCTCGGCGGCGTCGGGGAACTGGTCGAGCAGCTCCACGAGGCGCTGGGAGATCTCGACCGCATTGGCCGCGGCATCGTTGTAGAGGTCGAAGAACTCGCGCTTCTGCGGGACGAGACTGAGTCGGGCCACGGCCGGGTTGTTTACCAGTCCGACGCAGCTCAAGCGTCGTGAACGTGCGTTTCGCCGTCCGGCCCGTTAGGTACCGTCCGATGGGAATGGGGCTCGAAATCCCTGTTTTCCAGGCATATCGCGGCGCCGAGCCGCCTCGCTTCGCGAGCCGGGCGGAGCTCGAGTGCGCGAAGGTGCTCGACTACTACGGCATCCCGTGGCTCTACGAGCCGCACACGTTCGTGCTCGAGCGCGCCGACGACGGCCGGGTGACCGAGGCATTCACGCCGGACTTCTACCTGCCCGAGCAGGATCTCTACGTCGAGCTCACCGTGATGAAGCAGTCGCTCGTGACGCGGAAGAACCGGAAGCTCCGGAAGCTCCGCGCTTCGTATCCCGACGTGAAGGTCAAGCTCTTCTACAAGCGAGACCTCGAACGGCTGGCTCAGCACTTCCGCCTCGACCTGGCGTCATAGATCTCGACCCGAGAATCGGGGAGGTCTACCTCTCGCGGGACGAGATCGCGTCCCGCATCGCCGAGCTCGGCGCCGACATCGCACGCGACTATGCCGGCAGCGAGCCGCTGCTCGTGGGCTTGCTCAAGGCCAGCATCATCTTCCTGACGGATCTCTCGCGCGCGCTGCAGGTGTCGCACATGGTCGACTTCGTCGAGCTCGCCGGGTACGGCAGCGCGCACATGGGCGGCCACGAGCAGATCCGCGTGCTGAAGGACCTCGACGCGGACATCGGCGACCGCGACGTCCTGATCGTCGAAGACGTCGTCGACACCGGCTTGACGCTCAACTACCTCGTGCGCACGTTCGCGCTGCGCGCACCGCGCTCGGTCGCCGCCGTCACGCTGCTCGACCGGCCGTACCGGCGGCTCGTCGACGATCTCCCCGTACGCTACGTCGGCTTCGTCGTACCGGACGAGCTCTTCGTCGGCTACGGCTTCGACCTCGACGAGCGCTGGCGCCAGCTGCCGGATCTGCACGTGCTCCGCGCACAGAGTTAGGCTAGACTAACTTTCGTGGCCAGCGACGGCGCCGAGGCGCTCGGCACCGGCGGGCGCGCGGCGACGCGCACGCCCCGGGTGCGGATCCTGCCCTACCTCGGGCCGGCGTTCATCGCGTCGGTCGCGTACATCGACCCGGGCAACTTCGCGACGAACATCGCCGGCGGCTCGCGCTTCGGCTACACGCTGCTCTGGGTGATCGTCGCCTCGAACCTGATGGCGATGCTCGTCCAGACGCTGTCGGCCAAGCTCGGAGTGGCGACGGGCCGCAACCTCGCGGAGATCTGCCGCGACCATCTCCCGCGCCGGCTCGTGATCGTGCTGTGGCTGCAGGCAGAGGCGATCGCGATCGCCACCGACCTCGCCGAGTTCCTCGGGGCGGCGCTCGGGCTGCACCTGCTCTTCGGGTTCGGGTTGCTGCCCGCGGCGGCCGTCACCGCGGTCGCCGCGTTTGCCCTGCTCGCCCTCCAGCGCTTCGGCTTCCGCCCGCTCGAAGCAGTGATCGGCGTGATGGTGCTCGTGATCGGAGTGAGCTACCTCGTCGAGCTCGTCAAGGCGCACCCCGACCTCGGCGCGGCCGGCCGCCACGCGGTCGTGCCGCAGTTCGCGGGCGGCGGATCGGTGCTGCTCGGCGTCGGGATCCTCGGCGCAACGGTGATGCCGCACGTGATCTGGCTCCACTCGGCACTGACGCAGGGACGGACACGCGCGCGCAGCGACGACGAGCTGCGGAGGCTGATGCGCTTCACGCGGCTCGACGTCGTCCTCGCGATGACGACCGCAGGCGCGATCAACATGGCGATGCTCGTGATGGCGGCGAGCACGTTCTTCCGCACCGGCCACCATCACGTCGAGTCCCTCGAGGCCGCCCACCGGACGCTCGAGCCCGTGCTCGGGAACGCTGCGAGCGTCCTCTTCGCGATCGCGTTGCTCGCGTCGGGCCTCTCGAGCTCCGCCGTCGGCACGCTCGCGGGGCAGGTCGTCATGCAGGGCTTCATCCGCCGCCGGATCCCGCTCGGCCTGCGCCGGCTGATCACGATGGCACCGGCGTTCGTCGTCATCGGCCTCCGCGCCGACCCGACGCACACACTCGTGCTGAGCCAGGTCGTGCTCTCGTTCGGGATCCCGTTCGCGCTCGTTCCGCTCGTCTGGTTCACGGCGCGGAGCGACGTGATGGGCCGGCTCGTGAACGGCCGCCCGACGACGGTCGCCGCGGCCCTCGTGGCCGCGCTGATCGTGTGCCTGAACGTCTTCCTGCTCGTGCAGACGGCCGGAATCGCCTGAGCCGTAACCAGCGGGCGCCCCGCGGCGTTTATGAGTTGTAATTGAGAAAGCGCGGGTGGCACGTCCGCTGCTGCTCACGAGAGTCGTCTCCCGACGACGCCGGCCGCCTCCCCCCGGGGCGGCCGGTGCTGTTTTCCGTGGCGCCGCGCCGCGGCGCCCTGCTCACTCGCCCCGTTCGCCGGCGCGGCGTGCGCGCTGCGCGCGCAGGCAGCATGGCTTGCGCTTTCCGGCTCGTGAGCCTGTGAGGGCCGGTCGTGTACGCGCCGCGGCCGCGCAGGTCGGCCGCGGTCACGCTGTCTGTTCACTCGTCGGTGCCGGGATCCGGGCTCGGCTCGGGGATCCGCGCCGGCGTCGGCGGCGTTCCCTCGTCGGGCGGCGGATACGGCTCCGGCACTTGCGGCGGCGTCGGCGGTGTCGCCTCTCCGGGCGGCGGACTCGGTTCGCTTGGGAGCACCATCACGGTCTCCTGTACCGGAAGCCGCGCCCGGCGAATCCTCTCGGTCGTCTCGGCCTGCGTGCGCGCGGTCTCCTCGTGCAGGGCCGCCTCGCGCCGGTCGAGCTCGGCGAGCCGGGAACGCGCCGCCGCCTCGGCTGCGCCGTTCCGTCGGTGCACGGCCGCCCCGAGGTCGAGGAACGCCGATTGCCGCTCCGACTCGACGAGCGCCAGCGCCGCGTGGACCCGCCGCAGCTCGGCCGCCGCCGCGGTCCGTGCGCGCAGCGTCTCGAACGATGAGAGCGCCCGCTCCTTGGCGTCGAACGACGCGCGCGCGAGCTGCTGCTGCGGCGCCCGACGCCGGGCCGCCTCCAGGAACGCCGCGACGAGCAGCGCGGCGACGCCGAGCAGGATCAGCCCGTACGGCCAGGCTCCGGTCGCAAAGAGGACGATCGCCGCGACGAACGTCGCAGCGGCGAGCACGACCAGAAGCTGCGGCGGCGCGACGCCGAACCAGCGCGGCTCCGCGTGTTGCACGGACGGCGGCGAGGCCTCCGGCTCGTGCCGCGGGACGACCGCCTCCGCGGTCTCGTCGTTTCCGACCTGCACGCCGCACGCCGGGCAGAAGCGTGCGCTCGCCGGCAGCTCTGCGCCGCAGTTGCTGCAGCGCTCAGCGGCCACTCGCAACGCGCTCATGGCGCGCTTCTGCCCGCGGCTCGAGCGCCCGTAACGCGGCCGCCGCGCGCCGCCGCAGCGGCCCGACCTGCTCGCGGTAGTCCGCGTCCGTCACCTTCCCGGTGCGATGGTCGAATTCGAGCTCCTTCAGCGCGGCGAGCGCGCGATCGCGCTCCTCGACCAGCTCGAGCCGTCGCCGGTCGAGCTCGCCGGGCTCGTCCAGACGGTCGCTCGCCGGGGCGGGCTCGCGCAGGAACGGGCGTGCGACGAACACGACTGCGCAGAGCGCGAGCGCCGCGCCGACAACGAGCGCGACGGTCATGCCGGCGCGGCGGCGTAGCGCTCGGCAAGCCGGCGTTGCTCGACCGCGTCGGGCCACAGCGCGACGAGCGAGCCGAACACGAAGAGGAACCCCGCTGCCCAGATCAGGTTGACGAGCGGCTTCACGAGCACCTTCAGGTCGATCGAGCTCCCTTTCACGATCTGCGCGATCGTGAAGACGTCGCCGAGCGTGCGCGGATCGTGATACACGGACGCCTCGTTCGCCGGCCCTTCGATCGCGTAGTCGTTCTCACCAGGATCGACCGTCGCCACGTGCGAGCCCCCGCGGCTCACGTCGAGGAGCGCCCGGAAGCCCTTGTAGTTCGCACCCTGGACGCCCTCGAGGGTGCGATAGGTGAGCGTGTAGCCGGCGAGCGACATGCTCTGGCCCGGCGCGAGCGTGCGCTCCCGGATCGTCTGGTATGCGCTCGACCCGGCGATGCCGATCGCGAGCAGGAGCACGGCGGCGTGGACGAGGTAGCCGCCGTAGCGCCTTCGGTTGCGGCCGACGAGGCGGACGAGGGAGCCGGTGGCACGCGTCCCACGCCAGAACTCGAGCGCGATCGACGCGGCGACGAACGTCGAGAACGTGTACGCGAGCAGGCCGGGGACGGACGAGCCGAACCCGAGTGCGATCAGGACCACGCCGACGACCACGGCCGCCGCCAGCGGGACAAGGAACGTCTTGCCGAGCGAGCGCAGCGACGCGCGACGCCACGCGACGAGCGGTCCGATCCCCATCAACAACAGGAGCGGCAGCCCGAAGCTGTGCAGGAAGAAGTCGTAGTACGGCTTCGAGACGGAGCGCGTCTCTCCGCGCACCGCCTGCGAGAGCAGCGGATACATGACGCCCCAGAGGATCGTGAGGCAGAGCGCGACGAGCAGCAGGTTGTTGTAGAGGAACGTCGCCTCGCGGGAGACGAGCGACTCGAGCCGAGTCCGCGCGCGCAGCAGGGGCAGCCGCAGGTAGATGACCGCGACCGAGAAGACGGTGCACCCGATCACGAAGCCGAGGAACCAGCCGCCGATCGAGCTCTTCGAGAACGAGTGGATCGAGTTGATCACGCCCGAGCGCGTCAGGAACGTGCCGAACACCGACAGCAGAAACGCGAGCGAGACGAGCACCATGTTCCAGACCTTCAGCATCCCGCGCTTCTCCTGGATCATCACGGAGTGCAGGAAGGCCGTCGACGCGAGCCACGGCATGAGCGCGGCGTTCTCCACGGGATCCCATGCGTAGTAACCGCCCCAGCCGATCTCGACGTACGCCCAGTGCGCACCGAGCAGTTGCCCCACGCCGAGGAACGTCCAGGCGAGGAGCGTCCACCGACGCGTCGCGACGATCCAACGCTCGTCGGTGCGACGGGAGAGCAGCGCGCCCATCGCGAATGCGAACGGGATCGTCAGGCCCACGTACCCGAGGTAGAGCATCGGCGGGTGCGCGAGCATGTACGGGTTTTGCAGGCTCGGCACCATCCCCGCGCCGTCCGCGGGCGCAGGTTGCACCTCGAACGGGCTCGAGACGAACACGAGCATGAAGGCGAAGAAGCTCGCGATGCCCGCGAGCACCGGCACGACCCACGCGATCAGATCGGTGTTGCGACGGTTGAGCCAGACGGCGAGCGCGCCGTAGCCGGAGAGGATCGTGAGCCAGAGCAGCAGCGAGCCTTCCTGGCCTCCCCAGAATGCCGACAGCCGGTACGCGAGCGGTAGGTGGCGGCTGATGTGGCCCGCGACGTAGACGAAGGAGAAGTCACGACGCGCGAGCGCTGCGACGAGGACGCCGCCCGCGACGAGCGTCGTGCCGAACGCCGCGAGCAGCGCGTTCTGCGCCGACAGCGCGAGCCGCCTGCGCCGCCGCCACGCCGCGAACGAGCCGGCGACGACCGCGTAGAGGACGAGCCCGAAGCTCAGGAGGAGTGCCGCCCTGCCGAGGGCCGCCATCTAGGTCGTCTTCTTCGCGGGCGCGTACTTCGACGGGCACTTCGTCGAGAGCGATCCATTCTGCGCGACGAAGGCGCCGTTTTGCAGCGAGCCGGTGACCACCACCTCGCGTCCGACCTTGAAGAGATCCGGCACGGTGCCGTGGTAGAGGACGTCGACGCGCGCGGCCTTGTCGTCGGTGACGTCCCGGAGCCGGAAGCGCATGCCCGCGCTCGTGTGCGCGTCGCCGCTCGTCGAGACGACCTTGCCGACGAGCAGGACGGTGCCGTGATGCTGCGCGAGATCGCTCGGCTGGATCTGCGGCGTGCCTGCGCCGGCGACGGCGGTGTAGATCACGAAGATCGCGAGCGCCGCTGCGACCGAGAGCGCGATGACGAGCCGGGCGGGACTGCGCCTCACCCGCTAGAGGATACCGAGCCTAGTGCTGCTCGCCCGCGACAAGACGGCGGCCCGGGATCCGGTAGCCGTGGTCGTGGCAGAGGGACCCCGGGGAATCCTCGGTGAGGGCGTCGCAGTAGCCCTTGCCGTACGCCGCGCGCATGAACGCCGCTACGACCTCGAGATTCCACTCGGCGATCTCCCCCGCCTCCCGCCACAGGTCGGCGAGCCGCAGGTCGATGTCGAGCTCCAGCAGATCGATGCGCGAGGGCTTCTTGGCCATGGGCGACACGGTAGAAAGCCCATCGGACGGACTACCCTGCCTCCGTGGGCGAGATCAGGGTCGGGCCGTCCGGGCTGCCGGACGCGCCGTCGTTCGAGGCTGCCGCGACGCGGCTCGCAGACGAGGGCTACCGCGCGGTCGAGATCGGCTTCGTCAGCGGCTTCTGGCTCTCCTACGACGACGCGCCGCTGCTCGCCGACGCGCTGCGGGAGCACGACATCCTCGTGTCGGTGCACGCCCCGCTCGCCGCGTTCATGGGGCACGTCGGACGCGAGAAGAAGTTCAAGATGGCACTCGGGATGCTCGACCACACCGCCGGGCTCGCGAAGGCGGTCGGCGCGGAAGTGATCGTCTTCCATCCCGGATTCCTGCTCGGGCGCGACCACGAGCAGACGATCCACGACGTCGTCGACCAGCTCGGCGACCTGCGCACACGGCTCGAGTCGAAGGATCGCCTCGTTCCGTTCGGCGTGGAGGTGATGGGGCGCGTGCGCGACTTCGGTTCGATCGACGACGTGCTTGCGATCGCGCGACAGGTCGACTTCGTCCGGCCCGTGCTCGATTTCGCTCACATGCACGCGACGAGCGACGGCGCGTACACGGACGTCGAGGCGTTCGCAACCGCGCTCGCGGCCGCAGACGACGTGATGCCGCCCGGCGCGCCGTTCCACATCCACTTCAGCGACATCGCGTATGCGAACCGCAACGAGACGAAGCATCTGCCGTACGGCGACGGGACACTACGCGCCGAGCCGTTACGCGAGGCGCTCGCGCGTTTCGACCGGCCGGCGACCGTGATCAGTGAGTCGCCGGATTCGGGGTCGACTCAGACGATCGGCGCTGTGCTGCTCGGCGCGAGCGCTGCGCGGCGCGCTTCGTAGTGCGCGGCCTCGTCGTCGCGCCCACGCGAGCGCAGGAACTCACCGAGATAACGCAGCGCCCAGTGCTCGAGGGAGCGCATGTCGTACATCGCGAAGCCCTCGACGGCCTCCGTCAGCCAGCGTTCCGCCTCGTCGTCGCGGCCCTGCGCCTCCCGCACGAGCCCGAGTGCGAGCTTCGTCGTCGACCCTGAGACCCGGTCCTCGGGCCCGACCGTCTCACGTGCCTGCAGCGCATAGCGCTCGGCTTCGTCGAGCTGACCGCGCTCGACGAGCACCATCGCGAGCGCGCGCTGCGCTTCGCACAGCGAGCCGCGGTCGCCGAGCCCTCGCAGCGCACGCTCCGCGCTCCGCAGCAGCTTCTCCGCGCGCTCGACGTCGCCCTGCGCGAACGCGGCCCGGCCGCAGCCCATCAACATCACGCTCTCCCGCGAGGTGTTGCCGAGCTCGGCGAAGAGCGCGCGCGAAGCCTCGTAGTCGGCCTCGGCCTCCGCGGGCCGCTCGCTCACGAGGTGCAGCCACGCGCGCGTGCCGAGCGCGGCGGCCTGGCTGAGGGCGCTCCCGCTCTCGTCGGCGAGCTCGAGCGCCCGCTGGACCAGCGGCGCGGCCTTCTCCAGCTCGAACTTCATCGTGTACGTCATCACGAGGCTGTGGATCACGAGCGCCTCGAGGTCCTTGCGCTCCGCCTCGCGCGCCGCGCTGAGCGCTTCCTCGGCGTAGCGCTCGTACTCGACGCCGTCGCCGACCCACGACGCGACCTCGTAGGCGACTCGCAGCGGCTCGAAGCGCACGTCCGGCGGCTGGTCGGCGAGCACGTCGAGCGCCTGATGTACGAGCCGGCGCGCCGCCACCGCGTCGGCTCGATGCCAGAGCGACGCCTCGGCGAGTGCCGCGAGCGCGCGACCGTGCACCGCCGGCTCGCCGGCCCGCTCGGCATCCGCCGCGACCTCGCTCATCTCGACGAGCACGGCGGGCAGATCGGTCAGCCGCCACGCCGCCCGGCCGGCGTAATAGCGCCGCTCGAGCGTCGGCGCGAGCTCGACCGCGCGCAGGAGGAGCTTCCGCGAGCTCCGGAACGCCTCCCGCGAGAGCGCGCGACGGCCCGCCTTCGTGAGGACGTCCGCCGCCTCCTCGCGGAGCTCGGCCGGGGCCGCGCCGTCGAGCTCTGCGAGCAGCCGTGTCGCCTGGTCGAGGTGGAAGGCGCGGATCTCGAGCAGCTCGTGCCCTGCGCGCTCGCCGAGCCAGTCCGCGAACGCGCGGTGCAGATCCGCCCGCGACGTCTTCGAGAGGCCGGCGTAGGCGACCTCGCGAATCAGCACATGCTTGAACTTGAAGGCCTGCTCGCCGCTGATCGTCGCCCGCGGCTCGTGGACGATCAGATCGCGGAGGAGCAGCTCGTCGAGGCAGTTCGCGACGTCCTCGATCTCCGGCGAGAGGTGCGCGAGCGCCCCCGCCATGAAGATGCGGCCCATCACCGATGCGCGCTGCAGCGCAACACGCTGCGGCGCCGGCAATCGGTCGATGCGCGCGGCGATCAGCGCCTGCAGCGTGTCGGGGATCCGTTCGCCGCTTCGCGTGCCCTCGGCGAGCATGCGCACCGTCTCTTCGACGAAGAGCGGATTGCCTTCGGTCTTCGCGAGCACGGTGTCGGGATCGACCGGGAGGTCGAGCTGAGCCGCGAGCACGGCCACGAGCTCCTCGCTCTCCTCCGGCTGGAGCGGCTCGAGCTCGAGCGTCGTCGACCGCACGCGCCCGCCGCCCCAGGTCGGGCGCACGTCGAGCAGCTCCGGCCGCGCCAGGCAGACGATCACGAGCGGCGCCTCGCGGACCCAGGCCGCGAGATGCTCGATCAGCTCGAGCAGCGGCTCCTCGCCCCAGTGCACGTCTTCGAACACGAGCACGAGCGGCTGCGCCTGCGCGAGCTGTTCGGCCCACGCACGCGCGGCCCACGCGATCTCTTGCTGCGAGCGCTCGCCTTCCACCGCCTCGAGCACGCCGACCGCGAGCGCGAGCAGGTCGGCGACCGCGTCGTCCTCGCAGTAGCGGCGGAGCTTCTCGTGCGCCTCGTCGAGCGGATCGTCGTCCGAGATGCCCGACGACGCCTTCACCATCTCCGCGAGCGGCCAGTACGTGACGCCCTCGCCGTACGGGAGTGCGCGTCCACCGAGCACTGTCGCTCCCTCGAGCCCCGCTACGAACTCGCGGGCGAGCCGGCTCTTCCCCACGCCCGGGTCGCCGTAGATCGTCACGAGCGCCGCGCGGCGCGAGCGGACCGCGCGCTCATAGGTGTTCTCGAGGAGCTCGAGCTCGGCTTCGCGGCCGACGAGCGGGGCGGAGAGGCCGCTGACGGGCGTGCCGAGCTCGGGGACGCAGACGGCTCGGTGCGCGACGACCGGCTCGCGCCAGCCGCGCAGCTCGAGCGCGCCGACCTCCTCGAGGTCGACGCGATCCCGGAGCAGACGGGCGGCGGCGGGGCCGATCAGCTGCTCGTTCGGAGCAGCGGCGGCCTGCAGGCGTGCTGCGAGGTTGACTGCCTCGCCCGTCGCGAACGTGGAATCGCCGTCGTCCGCGACGATCTCGCCCGACTCGATGCCGACGCGGGCCTCGAGCCCGAGCTCGCGGACGCGCTCGAGCACCTGGAAGCCGGCGCGCACGGCGCGCTCGGCATCGTCCTCGTGCGCGAGGGGCACGCCGAAGGCGGCCATCACCGCGTCGCCGGCGAACTTCTCGACCGTCCCGCCGTGCGAGACGATCGAGTGCGAGACCTGATCGAAGAACCGGCTGACACGCCGGCGGACGACCTCCGGGTCGGCGTCGGCAACGAGGCCCGTCGAGTCGACGAGATCGACGAAGAGGACGGTGGCCAGCTTGCGCTCCATGAGGTGCATGGTACGCGTGGGGCATCCGGCTACGATCGTGCGCGCCCATGCTCGATCCGACGGTCTTCAAGGCGTACGACGTGCGCGGGGTCTATCCGGAGGATGTCGACGAGGAGGGGGCATACGCGATCGGACGGGCCTACGTGCAGCAGTTCGAGCCGCGGCGGATCGCGGTCGGGCGCGACATGCGGCTCTCGTCGCCGCAGATGGCGGCGGCGCTCCTCGAGGGCGCCTCGGACGAGGGGGCCGACGTGCTGGACCTCGGCCTCGTCGGCACCGAGATGGTCTACTTCGCGGTCGGGTCGCTCGGGCTCGACGGCGGCGTGATGGTGACCGCCTCGCACAACCCGAAGGAGTACACGGGGATGAAGATCGTCCGGCGCGGGGCGCTGCCGGTCGGCGGCGAGTCGGGCTTGCCGGATGTGCGGGATCGGGCGCTCGCCGTCGTCGACCGGCGGGGCGGCGGGAGCGAGCGCGTGTCGTCCTACGACATCTGGCCGGCGTACGTCGACCGGGTGCTCTCGTTCATCGATGCGTCGGCGGTGCGGCCCCTGAAGGTCGTGATCGACGCGGCGAACGGGATGGCGGGCGCGATGCTGCCGCCCGTGCTGGAGCGGCTGCCCGTGGAGGCGGTGCGGTGCTTCTTCGATCCTGACGGCTCGTTCCCGAACCACGAGCCGAACCCGTTGCTGCCGGAGAACCGCGAGTTCATCGTCTCGAAGACGCTGTCGGAGGGTGCGGATCTCGGTGTTGCGTTCGACGGTGATGCGGATCGGTGCTTCTTCGTCGACGACACGGGCGAGTTCGTGCCCGGAGACTTCGCGACGGCGTTGCTCGCGGAGCTCGTACTCGAGAAGGAGCCCGGGGCGAGGATCATCTACGACGTGCGCGCGTCGTGGGCCGTTCCGGAGACGATCCGCGCCGCGGGCGGCGAGCCGTTGATGAACCGTGTCGGGCACGCGTTCATCAAGGAGCGCATGCGTCGCGACGAGGCGGCGTTCGGCGGCGAGGTGTCCGGCCACTACTACTTCCGCGAGTTCTCGCAGGCCGACACCGGCGTCGTCCCGTTCCTGCTGCTGCTCGAGTCGATCTCGAGGAAGGGAAAGCGGCTCAGCGAGATCCTCGAGCCGTTCCGGTCGCGGTACTTCATCACCGGCGAGCTGAACACGCCCGTGCAAGACGTGGCGCTGAAGCTCCAGGAGCTGAAGGAGCGCTACGCGCCGGAGGGCCGGGTTTCGCATCTGGACGGCATCTCCGTCGACGCCGACGACTGGCATTTCAACGTGCGACCGTCGAACACGGAGCCGCTGCTGCGCCTGAACCTCGAAGCACGCTCGCGCGAGCTGATGGAGCGAAAGCGCGACGAGGTGCTCGCGCTCATACGGGGATGACGCTCGGGTCGAGCGAAGCATCGATGTCTGACACCGGGAGATGTTGGTCGTGGACGAGCCGTGCGAATTCGGCACGTGCCTCCGCGGGCGTTGGCCCGAAGAGCGGTAGCACCTCGTCGAGCACGAGCCACGGCGGCGCTTTGGTTCTGCCGACCGTCGCCCGGTAGCTGCTGTAGGGCCACTCGCCGGCAGTTCTGCAGAGTCCCGCGCGGACCGGATTCCGAACGACGTAGACCACGGCGCTAACGAGGTGCGCATCCGACCGGATCCTCCTCGCGCGGGGTCGGTTGCGGAACAGATGATCCGTGCGGCCGTACCGACGATTCGTGCGACGCGAGTGCGAACCGTTCATGACCTGGAATCCCTCGGAGAACCCACCGTGCGGCGTCCGGAGAACGAGGTGGTAGTGGTTGGGCATGAAGCACCAAGCCGCCAGCTCCCAACGGAACCGCATCGCTGCGCGCTCGAGCTCACCCTTGAGCGACGCGTAGTCGTGCTGATCCCACGCGATTGGACCGCGGTTGTTCCCGCGGCAGGTCACGTGGTACCAGCGATCGCGTTCGATGATGCGGAGTTCGCGGCCGATGTCGCGACCGTAGGCCGAGAAGCGACACGCGGACGTCGCGGCTTTCACACGAGACAGCCCTGTCTGACACCAGGCCAGGGCTCCGCAAGCCACGCGTAGGATCCGCGCGATGGCGAGGCCGCCGTTCAAGTTCAGCGCACGGACGCGCGTGGGATTCTCGGACACGGACGCGCAGGGGGTGGTGTATTACGGGCGCTACAACCCGTATTTCGACCTCGCACGCGTCGAGTACCTGCGCGCGCTCGCCTTGCTGCACCGCGGACGCGGCGGCGACTTCGTGATGCGGGCGAACGACGTGGAGTACTTCGCACCTGCGCGCTTCGACGACGAACTCGAGATCGACGCGCGCGTCTCGCGAATCGGGCGGACGAGCGTGACCTACGAGTTCGCGGCGTACAGAGTTCCCGACGAGACGCTGATGGTGACGGCACATCAGACGCTCGTGTTCATCGACCTGGACGAGCGCCGCGCTGCGCCGGTACCGGGCGAGTTCCGCGACGGCGTGCTCGCCTTCGAGGGCGTCGATGTCGAGCACTGACGACGACGTGCTCGAACGCATCGAAGCGCTCGTCACCGGCGACGACGACGCAGACGCGATCCTCCGCGACGTCGTCTACACCCTCCACACCGATGCGGGCTACCCGTGGGCGGGCATCTTCTTCGTCGAGGGAGACGGCCTCGCCCTCGGACCGCAGGCCGGCACCGCGACGCCCGACGCGAGCCGCCGACGCACCGTCGCCGTCACCTGGAACGGAGCGCACATCGCGGAGCTTGCAGCCGACGACGCGTCCGAGGAAGACCGCATATTCCTCGAACGCGTCGCCGCTCTCGTCGCCGACCACTGCCTTGTCGGCTGGGATACCGGCGGCGAGATGTGGGAGCCGTGACGGCTGCCGCAAGCCGTCGTTGAGCGCGAGCCGCGCGCCCGGCCGAGTCCTCGACGACCGGGCGCCGCAGCCTTTGGTGCGCCCTCTCCCCTCTCTTGTTCTAATCGCCACGCGGGCGCTGTCGATCCCTCGACTCAGGGTTCGGCGGCGCCGCGCGGACGATCCCTCGTTCGAGGGAACGGCTCGGCTCCAGCAGCCGGTTCCGGACGGGAATCCCCCTTTCGGGGTACCCCCTCGTCCTCGATCGAGTGTCCCTCGAACGGGGGGCTACGACGGCGTGACGCGGTAGGCGTCGAAGACGGCCTCGATGTTCCGGAGCGCCGTCAGAAGCGTCCGCAGCGCCTTCACGTCGCCGACCTGCGCGACGTACCAGTTCTTCGCCATCTGATCCTCGACCACGCCGCCGTACGAGACGATGTTCGCGCCGTGCTCGGCGAACGTGCGGGCGACGTCCTCGAGCAGCCGCGGCCGGTCCCACGAGTCGACCGCGATCTGCACGCGGAAGCTCTCGGACACGGCGCCGTCCCACTCGACCGGCGTGAACCGCTCCGGATTCCGCATGAGCGAGCGGACGTTCGGGCAGTCGGCGCGGTGGACGGTGATGCCCTTCCCGAGCGAGATGTATCCGACCACCTCGTCGCCCGGCACGGGCGTGCAGCACTTCGCCATCCGGACGAGCACGTCCTCGACCCCGACGACGTTGATGCCGTACGTATTGCTCGAGAGCGCCTCGCGCGCCTTCGGGCGCTTGCGCGGGAGGACCGCCTCCTCCTCGGCGACCTCGTCGACCTTCAGCTTCTGCAGCACCTTGGTGACGATCGAGCCGGCCGTGAGCTTCCCCGAGCCGAGCGCGAGATAGAAGTCCTCCGCCTTCTTGTAGCCCGACTCGCGGATCACGCCCGCGAGCACCGCCGAGCCCGCGAGCTTGCGGTACGGCAGGTTCTGCGCCTTCAGAGCGTGCTCGAGCGCATCGCGACCCTTCGCCTCGAGATCCTCGCGCTGCTCGCGCGAGAAGAACTGGCGGATCTTGTTCCGAGCGCGCGACGACGCCGCGAGCGACAGCCAGTCGCGCGACGGGCCGCGGCCGCTCTTCGACGTCAGCACCTCGACGCGGTCGCCGCTCTTCAGCTTGTAGTGCAGCGGCACGATGCGGCCGTTCACCTTTGCACCGACCGTGCGATGCCCGACATCGGTGTGCACGGCGTAGGCGAAATCGATCGGAGTCGCGCCGGCGGGAAGCGTCTTCACCTCGCCCTTCGGCGTGAAGACGAACACCTCCTCGTCGAAGAGATCGGTGCGGAACGACTTCACGAATTCCGTCGCGTCCGCCTCCTCGGCGTGGACGTCCATCAGCTGCTTGACCCAGTCGAGCCACTCGTCGCTCGGCTTCGCGCCGCGGTGCTTGTACGAGAACCAGTGCGCCGCGACGCCGAGCTCCGCCGTGCGGTGCATCTCGCGCGTCCGCACCTGGATCTCGAGCGGTCGCCCCTCCGGCCCGATCACGGTCGTGTGGAGCGAGCGGTAGCCGTTGAACTTCGGCATCGCGATGTAGTCCTTGAAGCGGCCCGGCATCGGCTTCCAGAGGGAGTGGATCAGGCCGAGCGCGCCGTAGCAGTCGCGCGTCCCCTCCTCGCCGTCGCGCTCGACGATCACGCGCATCGCCGTGAGGTCGTAGATCTCGTTGAACTCGCGGCCCTTCTTCGCCATCTTGTCGTAGATCGAGTAGAAGTGCTTCGCACGGCCGGAGATCTCCGCCGGGATGTCGACCTTCGCGAGCTCGCGTTGCAGCACCTCGGCCGCCTGGGCGACGTGCCCCTCGCGATCGGCGCGCCGCTCCGCGACCATCGTCTTGATCTCCTCGTACTTGCGCGGGTGCAGCGTCTGGAACGCGAGGTCCTCGAGCTCCCACTTGAGCGCGTGGATGCCGAGGCGATGCGCGAGCGGCGCGTATACCTCGAGCGTCTCCTTCGCCTTCTGGATCTGCTTCTGCTTTCCGAGGTACTCGATCGTGCGCATGTTGTGCAGCCGGTCTGCGAGCTTGATCAGGATCACGCGCATGTCCTCGGACATCGCGACGACCATCTTCCGGTAGTTCTCCGCCTCCGTCTGCTCGCGGCTCTGGAACTGGATGCGCGTCAGCTTCGTCACGCCCTCGACGAGCTTCGCGACCTCGTCGCCGAACTCCGACCGCACGTCCTCGATCTCGACCTCGGTGTCCTCGACGACGTCGTGGAGGAGTGCGGCGGCGAGCGTCTGCTCGTCGAGCCGCAGCTGCGCGCAGATGCGCGCGACCCCGACCGGGTGCTCGATGAAGTCGGAGCCGGATCGCCGCTGCTGCCCCTCGTGTGCCTCGGCGGCGAACCGGAACGCACGCGTCACGAGCTCCGTGTCGACGCTGTCGTCGTACGCCGCGATCTCGGCGAGCAGCTCGTCGAGAAGACCCTGATGCTTCTCTCCAGTCTCGAGCGTCGCCATCGTCCCAGTGTACTCGGGCCTCATCGGTGCGTAACTCTGCGGAAGGAACGGCCGTTCCCCGGTCGAAGTGACGGCTCTCATGCTCAGGTTCCACCGACGCGAGACCCGCACCGTGCTCAAGCTTGCGCGTGCGTTCGCGGCGCTCGAAGCCGCTCGCACGCCGAGCGCGGCGCCCGGGCGGTCCCGGGCCCTGCACGCGACCGCTCGGAGCTAGGCCGCCCGCGCGAGTGCCGGCTCCGCGCCGAGGAGCGCGCGGAAGCGCTCGGACTCGAGCAGGTGCCTGCGCGAAAGCCCGCCGCCGTCGACGCCGAGCTCCTCGAAGATCGCGAGAGCGTCCGCCGACCGGGCTGCGTCCGGCTTGCGGTACTCGCCGACGAGCCACTCGCGCAGCTCGTCGAACGCCGGCGCGGCCGGGAAGATGCGGCGCACCACGAGTTGCGGCGAGACGGTGCCGTTCCAGCGATTTTCTGCGAGCCGGAAGGCGACGTCGAAGCGCGCGTCGTGCGCGTACGACTCGAGCCGTCCGCCCATGCCGAACGCGATCGCGCCGCCGGCGTCTCGCCCCTCACGCCGCACGCGGAAGCGCAGATGCCGCCCCTCCCCGACCGTCGCGAGCTCGCCGAGCTCGCAACCCGGCGCGAGCAGCGTCACCTCGGGATTCCCGAGTCCGAACGGAGCGAGATGCGCGAGCTCCGCGCAGAGGTCGAGCGTGAGCTGCGTGCCGCGCGGCACGACGGCATCGACGTGCGTCACGGGGCGCAGAGCGTCGTCACCGAGGACACCGCAGGCGTGCGCGGCAAAGGCGGCCGCGAACGGCTCGACGTTCTCGGGAGCGATCGACAGTCCCGCCGCAGCCCGGTGACCGCCCCAGCGGCCGAGGAAGCCCGCACACGCGCCGAGCGCACCGTGCAGGTCGAACGCCGGGATCGACCGGCCGGAGCCCTTCCAGTCGCCGTCGGCGCCGGCGATCAGCACGACGGGACGGTTGTATCGCTCGACGAGACGCGACGCGACGATGCCGATCACGCCCTCGTGCCAATCCTCGCCTGCGACGACGTACGCGTGCCGCGCCCGCCGCTCCTCGGGCCAGCCGTCGATCTGCTGCACCGCTTCGCGGAAGATGCGGCCCTCGACCGCCTGCCGCTCGCGGTTCAGCTCCTCGAGGTCGCCCGCGAGCCGCCGCGCCTCGTCGGCGTCGCCGGTCAGCAGGAGCTCGAGCGCGGCCCGCGGATGGCCGAGCCGCCCGGCGGCATTGATGCGCGGTCCGAGCCGGAAGCCGCACGCGCCGGCGTCGACCGTCGCCGGATCGACCCCCGCGGCGCGCATCAACGCCTGGAGCCCCGGCTTCTGCGTGCGGGCGAGCGTGAGCAGACCGGCTCGTACGAGCGCCCGGTTCTCGTCGACGAGCGGGACGACGTCGGCGATCGTCGCGAGGGCGACCAGGTCGAGATGCCGGCGCGGGATCTCCGAGTCGACGCCGAAGAGCGCCTGCCCGAGCTTGTAGACGACGCCGGTCCCGCAGAGCTCCGGGAAGGGATACGCGGACGGCCGCGTCGCGACGACTGGACAGTCCGGCAGCTCCGGCCCCGGGCGATGATGGTCGGTGACCACGACGTCGAGGCCGCGCGCCCGCGCCTCGGCCACCTCGGCGACAGCCGTGATGCCGCAGTCGACCGTGAGCACGAGCCCGCAGCCGTCGTCGGCGAGCCGCGCCAGCGTCGCCGTCGAGACGCCGTAGCCTTCGTCGAAGCGGCTCGGCAGATGCCACTCGACGTCGGCGCCGAGCTCGCGCAGGAGCAGCACGGCGAGCGCCGTTGCCGCGATCCCGTCGACGTCGTAGTCGCCGTGCACGCAGATCCGCCGGCCGGCCGCGACGGCGGCGCGGATCCGCCCGCAGGCTTCGGCCATCGCGCCGAGCGTGAACGGATCGTGACGCGGGTCGGCGCCCTCGAGGAACGCACCCGCCTCCTCGGCGTCGTCGAGCCCGCGCCGGACGAGGACGCTCGCCGTCAACTCGCTGATCCCGAGCGCCTGCGCAAGCTCGGTCTGCCGCCGGTGCGGGCACGGACGGAGTGTCCACGTGCCCTCATGCATAGTGCGAGCACCGTAGAAGTCCCATCGGACGGAGCCGATTGCGCGACCTCTTCCTGCTCGATCCGGACGTCGTCTATCTGAACCACGGCTCGTTCGGCGCGTGCCCGCGGCCCGTCTTCGAGCGCTACCAGGCCTGGCAGCGCGACCTCGAGCGCGAGCCCGTCGACTTCATCGGCCGGCGACTGCCCGACCTGCTCGAGGCGGCGCGGGCTGCGCTCGGCGCGTATGTCGGCGCACCCCGAGACGACCTCACGTTCGTCCCGAACGCCACCACCGGCGTGAACATCGCGGCACGTGCGCTCGACCTCCGTGCCGGAGACGAGGTGCTCGCGACCGATCTCGAGTACGGCGCGTGCGACCAGACGTGGTCGCAGCTCTGCGCCCGTGCGGGCGCACGGTACGTTCGTGCGCCCGTCGATCAGCTGCTCGAGCAGCGCACGGAGCGGACGCGCGCCGTCTTCATCTCACACATCACGTCCGAGACGGCGCTGCTCCTGCCGGTGGAGCGGATCGTGGCGGACGCGCGGGCTGCGGGGCTGACGACGATCGTGGACGGTGCGCACGCGGTCGCTCAGGTCGATCTCGACCTCGAGGCGCTCGGCGCCGATTTCTACGCCGGCAACTGCCATAAATGGCTTTGCGGTCCGAAGGGCGCGGGATTCCTCTACGTGCGGCCGGAGTGGCAGGACCGCGTCGACGGAGCGATCTTCAGCTGGGGCTACCTCCCGCCGGCGACGTTCATCTCGCGGACGGAACGGCAGGGAACGCGCGACAGCGCCGCCTATCTCACGGTGCCGGACGCGATCGCGTTCGTGCAGGAGCACGACGTCCGCGCGCGCTGCGTGGAGCTGGCGCGCGCCGCGCGGCGCGAGCTCAACACGCTGCTCGGCACCGAGGCGATCGCGCCCGAGGAGCAGATCCTCCAGATGGCGAGCGTCCCGCTACCGGAGGCCGACACCGCACTGTCGCAGCGCCTGTTCGACGAGCATCGGATCGAGATCCCCGTCTCGCGCGACGGCACGCTGCTGCGCATCTCGGTTGCGATCTACACGAGCCGGGAGGACGTCGAGCGGCTGCTCGACGCCCTCCCGCGCGCGCTCAATAGTGCCCGCAGCCCTGCGTGATCGTGAGGCTCGTGAGCGGGCGGAGCTCCGCGCCGTTCTTCAACGCACCGAGCGTCGTCTTCACCGGGTTCCAGAAGCCGACGCCCGTCATGTCGGCGGTCGCCCCGAGCAGCTGCCAGCCGGTCGTGACCGCCGGGCACTGGCTCATGAACGTGTTCCGCGCCGCGAGCATCTGTGCGCGGCCGCGCGCCTTCGTCGGCAGGCACTGCGGGGCAGGCATGTACGCGTTCATGTACGTGGACGACGGCACGTCGAAGAGCTGGAGCACGATCTCGCCGTTCGACGCCATGCGGTAGCGCTCGATCACGGCGTGCACCTTCCACTGCTGCTTCTCGAACGACGTGCGGGCCGTCGTGATCCTCGCCGGCGCCTTCAGGTTCGCGATGCCCGGGATCGTGGTCGGTCTCGCCGACCACTGCACGGATTTGTTGCCGGTATCGCTCAGCGTCATCAGCTTCCAGAGCGTGCCGCCGCACTGCGGACCCGGCGCGGCGACACGTGCGCCGGCGGGAACGGCTAATGCTGCTGCGATGGCGGCGACTGCCGCCGCGGCTGCAAGAACGAATCGCATTCTCGGACCTCCCGAGGGCTCGAATCGACGTCGCCGCAGGGAACGGAGCCATTATCGGGCGTTGACCGGACGGCCAACACCTTCGAAGGAGTTATCCCTCGCGCGGCAGCTTGACGCCGAGAATCGTCAGCAGCACGAGTAGGGCCAGGCCCGCGACCCAGAGCGCGAGCACGAGTTTCGGCCGCCTCGTCTCGCGCAACGACTGGTACGCAACCTTGCCCCACAGGATGACGAGACCGACCACGGCCGCGAACGCGACGACGATCACGGGCGCGAGGTAGGCGGCTCGTTCGAGCGGCCAGCCGAGCGCCCATGCGGTCGCCGCGACCATCGCCGCCACCGCCGCGGCGGCGATCGAGAGGCGGAGAGTCCGCATGAGGGCAAGGGTACGCTTCACCGGTGGAGGGATCCGGCAACTACGACTCCGGCGACGACTACGTCGTCGAGTTCCTCGGCTTCCGCTTCACGTTCAACGCCGACGACTTCGAAGAGCGAGTCACGGCAGCCGCCGTCAAGCTCGGCCTGATCGGAGGCAACGAGCTCGACGACGACGAGACGGCCGACCTGGTCGAGCTCGTCGAGCGGGACGCCATCGAGGAGCCCCGCTCTGCGCTCGGCCGCTATCTCGTTCGCCGCTGGGACGACGTTTCCCTCGTCGAGGGCGAGTCGCTCGTGTACTGGCTGAAGAAGCTCGTCTTCCGCGGCGCCTGGCTCGACCACCGGGTCAAGGAGGGGAAGCTCGAGGTCGGCTTCGACGAGGCGTCCGCCGAGTTCGCCTACCACGACCCGCACGGCGGGCGCGCGCTGCTCGAGCTGCTGCCGACGCCGAGCTGGCACGACGTCCAGTACCGGCCGTGATCCGCACTCCTGCGTGGTATTGCGTCGCCGGGCCTGCGTATCTCGGCGCGCTGCTCGGCATCGACACACGGGTCGGCCTGCACGGTCAGTACCTGCTCGGCGCAGCCACGTGGGTCGTGCTGATCGCAGCGCTCCGGCCCTTGCCCGCGCTCGCGCGCGCGCAGGCGCTCGGTGTCGTCGCGTTCGCCACGGTCGGCGAGGTCACCGGCTCGCTCGTCTGGGGCGTGTACCGCTACCGGCTGCACAACCTGCCGCTCTTCATCCCGCCGGCGCACGGAATCGTCTATCTCAGCGGGCTCGCGCTGGCCGGGCTCGTGCGCGAGCGCCGCGTCGTCGCGCTCGCGGCCGCCGGTGCCGTGGGCTGGGGGATCGCCGGGCTCACCGTCCTCCCCCGGCTCGACGTCGCCGGTGCGGTGGGCGTGCCGCTGCTCTGCGTCTTCCTCTGGCGCTCGCGGTCGCGTGCGACGTACGCCGGCGTCTTCCTCGTCGTCGCGGCGCTCGAGCTGTACGGCACCTCGATCGGTGTCTGGCGCTGGGCGCGCGAGCTGCCGGGGATCGGCGTCCCGGACGGCAACCCGCCGAGCGGTGTCGCGAGCGGGTACGTCTGGTTCGACGTGATGGCGCTGCTGGTGGCGCCGTCGCTCGTCGTGCTCACGCGACGCGCTTCGCGCGCGCATCACCGTCTGCCGGTCTCGTCGGCGGGCGTCGAAGGAGCGCCGTGAAGTTCCTTCTCGCCTCGAGCGGCATCAGCAACTCGAGCATCCACGACGCACTGGTCGACCTGCTCGGCAAGCCGATTTCGGAGTCCCTCCCGAGGAGACCGAGGCATCGGCTACCGGACTGTCCGTGCCGGCGTACGTGATCGACGACCGGACCGCGATCACGGTGGTCGACGGTGCGGTCGAGCTCGTCTCCGAGGCCCGCTGGAGGCTGCTCTCCCCGAACGCCGAGAAGCCTGGCCACGCTCGAGGCGGCGACGCGTATGCTGTCGCGCGCGCGGCGATGGAGCCCGCCCTCGACCGCCGAGACCGGCTGATGGCTCCTGCGAACCCAAGGAGCCAGCCATGCCCGTCATCCTCGGCGTCGCGCTCGGCGGCGCACTCGGCGCCTCCGCCCGTTACGGACTCGACCGGCTGATCGAACGCGGCACGGCCGGCGTGTTCCCGCTCAGCACGTTCGTGATCAACGTCAGCGGCTGCTTCGCGATCGGCGTCGTCTCGGCCGCGCTCGTCGACCGGCACCACCTGCCGGCCTGGCTACGGATCGGTCTCGTCGTCGGCGTCGTCGGCGGCTACACGACGTTCTCGACCTTTGCGCAGGAGACGCTCGACCTCGGCACGATCCACCACGTCGCGCTCGCGGCCGCGTACATCGCGCTCAGCGTCACGGTCGGCCTCGTCGCGGTCTACGCCGGACAGCAGCTCGGGCAGACGCTCTGATCCCGCTCGCCACCATCCTCCGCGAGTGGGGCCGGATCGGCTGCATCGGCTTCGGCGGGCCGCCGACCCACATCGCGCTTCTCCGCGATCTCTGCGTGCACCGGCGACGGTGGCTGCGCGAGCAGGACTTCGAGGACGCGATCGCCGCGTGCAACCTCCTCCCCGGCCCGGCCTCGACGCAGCTCGCGATCTACTGCGCGTGGCGGCTGCGCGGCCGCGTCGGAGCGCTCGTCGGCGGCTTCGCCTTCATCGTCCCGGGGCTCGTGCTGATCATCGCCCTCTCGGTGCTCTTCCTCGAATCCGCGCCGCCGCGCTGGGTGCTCGGCGCCGGTGCCGGCGCGGGCGCGGCGGTCGCGGCGGTCGCCGTGCATGCGGCAGCCTCGCTCGTTCCGGCGAGCTGGGCGCGCTCGAGCGACCACCGCCGCTGGGCCGTCTACGCCGCGGCCGGCGCCGCGGCAGCGGCCACGATCGGCCCGTGGCTCGTGCTGGTGCTGCTCGCCTGCGGCGCGCTCGAGCTCGGCCTCCGGCGCGGCGCAGGCATCCGCGCGCTGGTGCCGCCGCTCGCCGCGATCGGCGGCGGCTGGCTCGGCATCGCCTGGGTCGCCTTCAAGGTCGGCGCGCTCTCCTACGGCGGCGGCTTCGTGATCGTGCCGCTGATGCAGGGCGACGCGGTCAACCGCTACCACTGGCTCAGTGCCGCCCAGTTCCTGAACGCAGTCGCGCTCGGCCAGGTGACACCCGGACCGGTCGTGCACACGGTCGCGGTCGTCGGGTACGGCGCGGCCGGCGTCGGCGGAGCTCTCCTCGCCGCGGCCGTGGCGTTCGCGCCGTCGTTCGCCTTCGTGCTCGCAGGCGGGCCGCGCTTCGATCTGGTCCGGCGCGACGAGCGCGCCCGCTCGTTTCTCGGCGGTGCAGGCCCCGCGGCGATCGGCGCGATCTTCGGCTCTGCGATCCCGCTCGCCCGTGCGCTCGGCGAGAGCTGGCAGTACGCGGCCCTCGGTGTGGCTGTGGTCGCGCTGCTCCTGCTGCGGCGCGGCGTCGTGGAGACGCTCGTCGGCGCGGGCATCGCCGGAACGGTCGTGGCGCTCGCCGGCGGACCGCTTCACGGCTGATTCACAGCCCGGGCTCACGCGCGTCTTACGCGCCGCTGCGACGGTGGGCAAGACGAAAGGAGACCGATGCGCATCCGCAGAGGTGCAGCGTGGGCGTCGGCGGTCGCCGTCCTCTTCGGCGGCGGCGCCGGTGCAGCCTATGCCGCGACACACGGCGGCACCGGAACGACGACCACGCAGCAGACCACGACGACGACTCCGTCGGGTCACCGGTGCCCGCACGGGGGCACGGCGACCACGGCCGAGTTCTAGCTGCGAGCGGCGCGCCTGCCCGGCGCGCCGCTCCACTCCTAGAACAGCTTCGCCTCGCCGCCGGCCGCAACCACGCCGATGTGTGCGCGGCCGAGCGTCGTGATCGTGCGGCCACGCGGCGTGCGCTGGATGAATCCGAGCTGCAGCAGGTACGGCTCGTACACGTCCTCGACCGTCTCCTGCTCCTCGCCGAGCGAGGCTGCGAGCGTCGACAGGCCGACCGGGCCGCCGTCGAACTTGACTGCGATCGCGTGCAGAAGCTCGCGCGCCTCGCGGTCGAGCCCCTGCTCGTCGATCTCGAGCAGCGTGAGCGCTTCCTGTGCGATCGGCGTCGTGATCGCTCCCCGGTGCCGTACCTCGGCGACGTCGCGGACGCGTCGCAGGATCCGGTTCGCGATGCGCGGCGTTCCGCGCGAGCGGCGTGCGATCTCCTCGGCCGCATCGGACGCGAGCTCGACTCCGAGAATGCGGGCGGATCGGTGCACGATCGTCGCGAGCTCGTCGCCGTCGTAGTAGTCGAGCCGGAACGTCATGCCGAACCGATCGCGCAGCGGCGTCGTCAGCAGCCCCGTGCGCGTCGTCGCGCCGACGAGCGTAAACGGCGGCAGGTCGAGCGTCAGCGTGCGCGCGGCCGCGCCCTCGCCCATGACGATGTCGATGCGGAAGTCTTCGAGCGCCGGATAGAGGATCTCCTCCGCCGTCCGGCTCAGGCGGTGGATCTCGTCGACGAAGAGGACGTCGCGCGGCTCGAGCGACGTGAGGATCGCCGCGATGTCCTTCTTCTCCACGGCAGGCCCGGCGATCGTCCGCAGACCGACCGCGAGCTCCTCACGGACGATGTGCGCGAGCGACGTCTTGCCGAGCCCCGGCGGCCCCGCGAGCAGCACGTGGTCGAGCGCCTCGCCGCGCGCCTTCGCCGCTGCGAGCGCGATCTCCAGCTGCTCCTTGACCCGCTCCTGCCCGACGAACTCGTCGAGCCGGCGCGGGCGGAGCGAGCCGTCGTAGTCCTCTTCGTCTTCCCGCAGGACGGGCGCAACGAACGAGCTCATGCCCGCTCCGACGCCGGCGAGGCCGGCGCCTCCGCTCCTTGTGGTGCTCCGTCGAGCCTACGCACTTCCCACTCCGACGCCGGCGAGGCCGGCGCCTCCGCTCCTTGTGGTGCTCCGTCGAGCCTACGCACTTCCCGCTCCGACGCCGGCGAGGCGGGCGCCTCCGCTCCTTGTGGTGCTCCGTCGAGCCTACGCACTTCCCGCTCCGACGCCGGGGAAGGCCGGCGCCTCCGCTCCTTGTGGTGCTCCGTCGAGCCTACGCACTTCCCGCTCCGACGCCGGGGAAGGCCGGCGCCTCCGCTCCTTGTGGTGCTCCGTCGAGCCTACGCACTAGGCGGCCCTCCGGAGCGCCTGCCGCACGCGTTCCTCGGGCGGCGCGCTCGGGTCGGTGGCGGCGAGCGCGCGCTCGGCGTCGGCGGGCGAGTAGCCGAGCTCGACGAGCGCGTCGCGCGCGACGACATGATCGTCCCGCTCGACGGCCGCGACCGGCGCGACCGTCACGGCCGCGAGCTTCTCCTTCAGCTCGAGCACGATCCGCTCGGCGGTCTTCTTGCCGATGCCGGGGATCGCCTGGAAGCGCGCGGCGTCCTCGCGCACGATCGCGCGGCGCAGCTCCTCGGTCGGGGAACCCGACACGATCGCGAGCGCCACCTTCGGGCCGACACCGTTCACCGAGAGGAGCTGGACGAAGAGCTCGCGCTCGCTCCGGTCGGCGAAGCCGTAGAGCTGCAGCGCGTCCTCGCGCACGTGCAAATACGTCTCGACGACGACCTCGTCGGCGCCGTCGGCCTTCCGCACCGCGCTCGGCGTCGCCGCGACGAGGTAGCCGACGCCGCCGACGTCGAGCAGGAGCCCCTCCGGCGTCGAGCCGACCGGCATGCCGCGCAGGCGCGCGATCATGCCCGCTCCCGCTCGTGTTTCCGCTCCGGCTTCGTCCAGCCTACGCCGGCGGTGAGCTCCGTCGAGCCTACGCTCATCCGGCGAGCCTCAGGAGCGGCGGCGACAGGGCATGGCAGATCGCGACGGCGAGCGCGTCGGCCGCATGGTTCGGCGTCGGCAGCGCCTGCAGCCCGAGGATCGCCTTCACCATCCGCTGCACCTGTGCCTTCTCGGCGCGGCCGTAGCCGCAGACCGCCTGCTTGACTCGGGCAGGCGCGTACTCGGCGCAGTCGACGTCGGCCAGAGCCGCTGCGACGAGCACGGCGCCGCGCGCCTGCCCGACGGAGAGCGCGGTGCGGGCGTCGACGCCGACGAACGACTCCTCGAGGACGACCGCATCCGGCGCGTGCTCGGCGACGAGCGCCGCCACCCCCTCGTAGATCGTCCGCAGGCGGAGCTCCAAGCGCTCGCCGGCCGGCGTCGACCACGAGCCGTGGCCGATGGCCCTGAGGCGTCCGCCGCTTTCGTGGACGATCCCGTACCCGCAATTCGCCGTCCCCGGATCGATGCCGATGACCTTCACGGGGACACGTTAGGCGCGGGGTCGGACGTCTCCTTCCCCCCGTAACCAGAACCGGCGTTTCCCGTTTTAACGCCATGTTGGAAGCGGCGATCCGCAGCCTCCTGCGGCTGCGCGATACGAGGCATGCGGCGATCGCTCTCAACGTCGGTGAACCGAATTCCCACACCGAGGTGGTGAGCGTCGATGAACGAGCAGGGCACCGACAAGACGCAGGGCACCGAGCTGACCCCGGAGGAGCTCGAGCAGGTCGAGGGCGAGCCGCTCCCGGAGCGGGTGCAAATGAGCCTGATCGGAGCGATTCAGGGCTGGCACATGACGCTGCCCGTGCCTCCGGTCGACGAGTCGTAAGGAGGAGGACGCATGGGTGAGTACCGCAAGCTGTCTCGCGAGGAGCTGAGCGAGCTCGCAGGCGAGGAGCTGCCGGAGCGCGCGGCGATGTCCCTCATCAACGCGAACATCGCGATCCCGGTCAACGCCGCGGTGGCGGCGAACGTGCTGTCGGACAACGCGATCGCGTACGCCGACGCCGCACAGACCGGAAACATCACGCAGGGGAACTGACGATGAGCGACCAGGAATACAAGCAGCTGACGCGCGAAGAGCTGAACGCGCTCGCGGGCGAGGAGCTGCCCGAGCGCGCAGCGATGTCGCTGATCAGCGCGAACGTCGTCGCCCCGATCAACCTCGCCGCAGCGCTCAACGTCGCAAGCGACAACTCGGTCGCGTACGCGAACGCGAGCCAGCAGATCGGCGATATCTCGCAAACGAACGGATAGGAGGAACACATGTCCGACGAGTACAGGAAGCTCACCCGCGACGAGCTGAACGCGCTCGCAGGCGAAGAGTTGCCCGAGCGGGCGGCCATGTCGCTCGTGAATGCGAACGTCGCCGCACCCATCAACGCGGCAGTCGCGTTGAACGCGCTGAGCGACGGCTCGACCGCGTACGCGAACGCGACGCAGGACATCGGCAACCTCACGCAGTCGAACGGCTAGGAGGCGGCCATGGCAGAGGAGTACAAGCAGCTGACACGTGAAGAGCTGAACGCGATCGCCGGGGAGGAGCTCCCGGAGCGCGCAGCGATGTCGCTCGTCAACGCGAACATCGCGGCTCCGATCAACCTTGCAGTGGCTGCAAACGTCCTCTCGGACGGGTCCGTCGCGTATGCGAACGCGACGCAGGACATCGGGAACATCTCGCAGGGCAACTGATCACGACCCGCCGGGGCGGCCGCTGGGCCGCCCCGGCTGCCGTTCGAAGGGAGAGACGATTCCGCTCGACACCGACAAGACGCAGGTTCTCCCGGCCACGCGCGAGATGCCGGTGTCGGACGACCTGCCGCCGCCCCAGGACGGCGGCGTCGAGGACGAGGGCCACCGGCGCGCGGTCGTCGAGGCGGGGCGGCAGCCCGCGCCCCGGCTCGCGCGGGGGATCGAGCTGATCGGCCGCTACGAAGGGTCCGGCTTCAAGAGCCCGCCGTTCATCGCGCGCCGTGCCGACGGCCAGATGGTGCAGATGGCGGAGCTGCTCTACCTCGTGGCGGAGGAGATCGACGGGACCCGCGGGTACGACGAGGTCGCACGGCGGGTGACCGAGCGCTTCGGCCGCGGCCTCGACGCGGAGATGACGCAGATGCTCGTCGAGGAGAAGCTCGTGCCGCTCGGCGTTGCCGCGCCGCCCGACGGACGCGAGCCGGAGCTGAAGAAGATCGACCCGTTGCTCGCGCTGAAATTCCGCGCGGCCGTCGTTCCGGAACGACTCGTCAACTCGATCACGCGTGTCTTCTTCTGGCTGTTCTTCCCACCGGTCGTCGCCGGCGTCCTCGGCGGGCTCGTGGCGCTCGACGTGTGGCTCTTCGGCTACCACGGCATCGCGCAGAGCATCCGCTCGACCCTCTACGACCCGCTCTTCATCCTCCTGCTGCTCGGGCTGATCGTGCTCTCCGCGGCGTTCCACGAATGCGGCCACGCCACGGCGTGCAGATACGGCGGCGCCCGACCGGGAGTGATGGGCGTCGGCCTCTACATCGTGTGGCCCGCGTTCTACACGGACGTCACCGATGCCTACCGCCTGGGCAAGAAGGGCCGGCTGCGCACCGACCTCGGCGGCGTCTACTTCAACACGATCTTCATCCTGCTGACCGCGGGTGCCTATTTCGCCACGGGGTTCGAACCGCTGCTGCTCGTGATCCCGCTCCAGCACCTCGAGATCCTCCACCAGTTCCTGCCGTTCATCCGGCTCGACGGCTACTACATCGTCAGCGACCTCACGGGCGTTCCCGACATGTTCGCGCGGATCAAGCCCGTCCTGAAGAGCCTGCTGCCGTGGCGGGAGACGGAAGAGAGCGTCGCCGAGCTGAAACGGTGGGCGCGGGTCGCCGTGACGGCCTACGTGCTGCTGCTCGTGCCGCTGCTCGGGCTGCTGCTCGCGCTGACGGTGATGAACCTGCCGCGTGTCTTCGGCACCGCCTGGAGCTCGGGCATCGCGACTGCGCACAAGCTCGGCCATGCGAGCGCGCTCTCGATCCCCGTCGACGTGCTGCAGCTCGGCGTGCTGATCCTCATTCCGGTCGGGCTCGTGCTCACCTTCGCGCAGCTCGGCCGCCGGGTCGCGGTCGGCTCGTGGCGCGTCACGCAGGGACGTCCCGCGGCCCGCGCCGGCCTTGTCCTCGTCGCGGCGGCCGTCGCGGCGTTCGGGGCCTACACGTGGTATCCGCGCGGCTCGACGTACGCAGCGATCTCCCACAGCGACCGCGGAACGCTGGGCGGGGCCGTCGGCGAGCTCCGGCGGCTCCCGAGCGGAGCTCCACCCGTCGCGCCGGCGCGCAGTCGGCCCGTGCAGCCGCAAACGCCGGCCCGGAAGCGCTCGCGCTCGTCGCAGCGCGGCACGTCGACGACGACGACCGCGGCCACGACCACGTCCACCGAGAGCACGACCACCGCGCCCGCGACGACGACGGCCGAGTCGACGACGGGCGCAGCGGCGACGACGCCTGCCGCGACCACGACGGCGGCCGAGACGACGGCAACGACGGCGCCCGCGACAACGACCGCGCCCGCCACGACGACCGCGCCCACGACCACGACGACTCCATGAGACGCCGGCTCGTTCTGCTCCTGATCGCGCTCGCGGCCGTCTTCGGCCCGGGGCAAGCGCTCGCAGACGGCGGCAACGGCGGCGCGAACAGCGCGATCGCGATCAATACGAAGGACAACTCGTCGCTCTTCGATTTCGCGTTCGCGATCCGGCATGTGATGGGAGACACGGTCGACCAGGAGAACGCCGCGGTCGCGTACGCCTCGTGCAACTCGTGCCAGACGACGGCGATCGCGATCGAGATCGTGCTGGTAGAAGGATCGCCGACGACGGTTTCGCCGACGAACGTCGCGGTCTCCGAGAACGTCTCGTGCACGCTCTGTGACACGTTCGCGACGGCGTATCAGTTCGTGATCGGAACGAACGGCCCGGTCCGCTTCACCGAGGAAGGTCTGCAGGAGTTGCATGCGATCCGCCAGGAGATCGCGAGCTGGGGCAAGCAAGGTCTCTCGAACGAGCAGATCCAGGCGCTCCTCCCCGGGGTGATCGACCGGCTGAAGACCGTGCTCGCGACGCAGCTCGTCGCCGACGGAAACGCGCAACCGCACCAGAACGACGAGAGCTCGCAGAGCACGACGACGAACGCACAGCCGAACGCGCCGCCGGGCGGCACGCCCACGGCGACGACGCAAACAGGCACCGTCGAGACGACGACGACCGTGCCGACGACGACGACCGTACCGTCCACGACGACGACGACGACGCCGACGACGACGGCGCCGACCACGACGGCCGGCACGACGACCACCACGCCGTGAGGCGCCTCGTTCCGCTGCTCGTCCTTGCTGCGCTCGCCGGGTGCGGCGGCTCCGGCAACGTGGCCTCGCAGACGGGCGCGAACGTCTCGAAGATCACGAGCGGCGTGCTCGATCTCAAGCTGCTCGTCCGTCCCCACGGCGGCGGCTCGCCGTTCGGCTTCGAGCTGAAGGGGCCGTTCGCGCTGCAGAGCGGCGGCCTGCCGGTCGCGCGGATCGCGTACACGCAGACCGCGAACGGCCGCTCGGCGACCGCGACCTTCGTCTCGAACGGCCGGAAGGCATGGATCGTCTCGACCGCAGGCACGCGGCAGCTGAGCGCGGCTCAGGCGCGCGGTGTCTCGTTCGGGAACACCTTCAGCGGCCTCGATCTCGGCACGTGGATCAAAGACGCGAAGGTTTCGGCCGGCCCGCCGGGCCTCGAGCGCGTGACGGGGACACTCGACGTCGTCGCGGCGGCGAACGGCCTTCGCGGCATCGCCGGGCTGAGCGGACGGACCCTGCCGCAGATCTCGGGGAGCGACGCCGACCGCCTGCGGTCCGCCACCAGGTCGTCGAGCGTCGTCCTGTTGACGACGAAGAGCGGCCACCTGCTGCGGCGCCTCGCGGTGAGCGCGGATCTCGGCTTCTCCGTGCCGGCGTCGCTCGAGCGGGCACTCGGATCGAGCGTCGGCGCGCGGGTCGACTTCCTGCTCGCGATCGCGCGTCCCAACTCGCACGTCGTCGTTTCGGGCCCGTAGCCTCTTCCGCGTGAGCCTCCCCTCCGACCGGCTCCGCGGTCTCTACGAGGCGCGCGCGGAACAGCAGTACGCGGCCGACGTGCCGCTGCCGGACCCGCGGCTCGACCGCAAGTTCGCCCGTATCTGCGAGCTCGTGCGAGCTCGGCTGCCCTGCGAGGCGTTCCTCGACGCGGGCTGCGGCGACGGGCGCTACCTCGCGGCGCTCGACGCCGAGCTTCCGGCGCGCACCGCCGGCGTCGACATCTCGGAGCGGATCCTCGAGACCGCCCGCAGACGGATCGCCCGCGCGGAGCTCCGCCGGGCGAACCTCGAGTCGCTGCCCTTCGCCGACGGCGAGTTCGAGCTCGTGCTCTGCTCACAGGTGATCGAGCACGTCGTCGACGCGGAGGCGGCGCTGCACGAGCTCGCGCGTGTGCTCCGCGGCGGCGGGACGCTCGTCCTCTCGACCGACAATGCGCGCAACCTCGTCACGCGCGCACTGAACGCACCGCGCACGCTTGTCGTACGGGCGCTCCGCCTGCGCGGCGGGCGTGGGCGGATCGAGTCGCCCGCGACCGCGTACACCGAGGCTTCGCTGAGAGCGCTCGTCGAGTCCGCCGGTCTGCGCGTCGAGCACGTCGAGACATTCCGCTTCCATCTGATGTGGCCGCTCGACCTGCCTCCGCTCGTGCGCGCGCTGAACACGCTCGAGGCGCGGCTGCCGCCGCACGGCGTCGGGGACATCCTCGTCGTGACCGCGCTCAAGCCGTGACGCGCCGCCGAGCCGCCGCGCTGTCCGTCGGGGGCTCGATCGTCTTCGTCGTCGCCTGCGTGCTCGTCGGCCACGGGCTGGCGAGCGGCGCGCTCTATTCCGACGTCCACGTGTACGCGTCGTATGCGGCGAAGATGGCGGGCGGCGCGGTCCCGTACCGCGACTTCTTCGACGAGTATCCGCCGCTCGCGCAGCCGGTCTTCCTGCTCGGCCGCGTCGCCGGCGCCTCGGACTACGCCCATGTGTTCAAGGCGTTCATGGCGTTGTGCGGCGTCGGCGCGCTCTGGTGCGCAGTCTTCACGCTGCGTGCCGTCGGCGCATCCGGGGCACGCACCGGCGCGGCAGCCGCCGTGATCGCGGTATCGCCGCTCCTCGTCGGACCGATCTTCCTCAATGCGTACGACCTGTGGCCGGCGTTCCTGCTCTCGCTGGCGCTGCTGCTGCTCGTCCTGCGCCGGCCCTTCTGGGCGTTCGGCGTGCTCGGCGCCGCGGTCGCGGCGAAGGTGTATCCCGTGGCGGTGTTGCCGATCATGGTGCTCGCGATCGAGCGGACGCTGCGGCGGCGCGCGCTGCTGACATTCCTCGCCGTCCTCGTCGTCGTGCATCTGCCTTTCGCGGCGCTCGGCCCCGGCGGGCTTCGCTTCAGCTACGAGGTGCAGGCGCGCCGCGGGCTCGAGCTGAACAGCCTCGGATCGTCGATCCTGCTGGCCGTGCTCGGGCATCCGCAGCTGGCGAACCAGGCACCGGGCTCGCTGAACGTGACGGGCGGGCTTGCGCGGACAGTGGCGGCGCTCGGCACCGTCCTCGTCGTCGCCGCGATCGTCGCCGCGGCGCTCGCCTACGCGCGCGGCCTGCCGCTCCTCGCCGCCTGCGCCGCAGCCGTCACCGGCTTCGTCGCGTTCGACAAGGTCTTCTCCGCGCAGTACGTCGACTGGCTCGTCCCGCTCGCGCCGCTCGTCGCCGTCGGCGCCCTCGGGACGGTGCCGGTGCTCGTGCTCACGCGGCTCGTCTTCTCGCACCGCGCCGAGCTCGCGAACGTCGCCGACGTTCCGCTCCTGCTGGCACGAAACGCGACCGTCGTCGCGCTCTTCGTCGGGCTTCTCCTCTCCCGCGCGCGGCGAGCCTAGCCCGCGACCGCCTCGAGCACCTGCTCGGGGATGTCGAAGTTCGCGTACACGTCTTGGACGTCGTCGTTGTCCTCGAGCTGCTCGAGCAGCCGCAGGACCTTCTTCGCGTCGTTCTCGTCCGCGACCTCGACCGTGGTCTTCGGCAGCATCGTCAGCTCTGCGTTGTCGACCGAGAATCCCGCCGCCTCGACCGCCTCGCGAACGGCGGCCAGGCTCTCGGGCGCCGACAGCACCTGGAACGACGAGCCGTCACGCGTGACGTCGTCGGCCCCGCCCTCGGCGGCCGCGAGCATCAGCTCGTCCTCGTCCGCGCCGTCGACTGCGACCGTCACGACGCCGCGCCGCTCGAAGAGCCACGCGACTGCTCCCGAGCCGCCGAGGTTGCCGTCGTTCTTCGCGAAGGTGTGCCGCACCTCGCCGGCCGTGCGGTTGCGGTTGTCGGTCAGCGCCTCGACGATCACGGCGACGCCGCTCGGCCCGTACCCCTCGTAGACCACCGTCTCGAAGTCCGACCCGTCCGCGTCGGAGCCGGCCCCCTTCGCGATCGCGCGGTCGATGGTGTCCTTCGGCATGGAGTAGGAGCGCGCCTTCTCGATCGCGTTCTGGAGCGCCAGGTTGGCCGCCGGATCGGGACCGCCTTCCTTCGCCGCGACGATGATGGCGCGCGTCAGCTTCGAGAAGAGCTTGCCGCGCCTCGCGTCGGCCGCGCCCTTCTTGTGCTTGATCGTCGACCACTTGCTATGCCCGGACATCGCTCCCCTCCCGTACCTGGTTCAGAAAGAGCTCGTGGATGCGCGTGTCGTCGGTCAGCTCCGGATGAAACGCAGCGACTAGCAGACGACCGTCGCGCGCGAGCACCGGGTGCCCGTCGACCTCCGCGAGGATCTCCACGTCCGGCCCCGCGTCCTCGATCCACGGCGCGCGGATGAAGACGGCGCGCACCGGCTCGTCGCCGTGGCCGACGTCGAGGTCGGCCTCGAACGAGTGCACCTGCCGCCCCCAGGCGTTCCGCTCCGCGCGGTAGTCGCCGAGGCCGAGGTGCTCGCGGTCGAGCATGATCATGCCCGCGCACGTGCCGAAGATCGGTCGCTCGAAGCCGCGGACCGCGTCGTCGAGCCCGTACAGGCGCATCAGCCGCGCGATCGCCGTCGACTCGCCGCCGGGGACGATCAGGCCGTCGAGCCCGTCGAGCTCCTCCGGCAGCCGGACCTCGACCGGCTCCGCGCCGAGGCGGCGCAACACCGCCGCGTGCTCGCGGAAGTTTCCCTGCACGGCAAGGACGCCGATCCGAAGCGGCTTCTCCACGGTGCGAATTGTAGTGACCGGTTCCTGCGCGACCGGTGCCGCGCCGCGACTACCAGCCGCGCGTCTCGAGCAGCTGCGACGGGTCGAGCGATTGCGTCGAGATCCCGACCATCGCCTCTCCGAGCCCGGCGGACACGCGCGCGAGGATCTCCGGGTCGCGGTAGTGCGTCGTCGCCTCGACGATCGCCTTCGCACGCCGCTCCGGGTCGCCCGACTTGAAGATCCCCGAGCCGACGAACACCCCGTCGGCGCCGAGCTGCATGCAGAGCGACGCGTCCGCCGGCGTCGCGATGCCGCCCGCTGTGAACGTCACGACCGGCAGCCGCCCGTGCTCGGCCACCCAGCGCACGAGCTCGTACGGCGCCTGCAGGTGCTTGGCCTCGGTGTACAGCTCTTCTTCTGCCAGCGAGGTCAGGCGGCGGATGTGCCCGAACACGGCGCGCATGTGCGTGACCGCGTTCACGATGTCGCCGGTCCCCGCCTCGCCCTTCGTGCGGATCATCGCCGCACCCTCCGCGATCCGCCGCAGCGCCTCGCCGAGGTTCGTCGCGCCGCAGACGAAGGGCACGGTGAACCGCCATTTGTCGACGTGATGCGCGAGATCCGCCGGAGTCAGCACCTCGGACTCGTCGATGTAGTCGATCTCGAGCGCCTCGAGGATCTGCGCCTCGGCGAAATGGCCGATCCGGCACTTCGCCATCACGGGGATCGTCACGGCCTCCTGGATCTCGCGGATCACCTCCGGATCCGACATGCGTGCGACGCCGCCGTCCGCGCGGATGTCCGCCGGCACACGTTCGAGCGCCATCACCGCAACCGCGCCGGCCGCCTCCGCGATCCGCGCTTGCTCGGCGTTGACGACGTCCATGATCACGCCGCCCTTGAGCATCTCGGCGAGACCGCCCTTCACGCGCATCGTCCCGTACTCGGCCATGGCGGCAGTCTAGCCTCAGCTGCGCAGGCAGCCGTTCACCGTCGCGACCTCGCCGGACGCCGGCGTGATCGTCCATACGAGCACGGCGTTCCGGCTGACTGACAGGATGTCCGAGAGGTGCGGGCGGAGCCTCTTCGGCGCGTGCTGCCGGAAAGCCTGGACGGTCGAGGCGGTCGAGCTCGGATCGGCGTCGAAGGCGATCGTCAGGACGTTGCCGGTCGGCGACGTCGCCCGGAGACCGCCGTTCGCGGCGAAGCCCGCGACGAACCCGACCTCGGCAGGGTCGGTCGTCACCTCGCGGAAGCCGTGTGTGCGGAGACAGGTGGCGCTCGCCTTCGCGGTGAACGGGGTCGAATTGCGCACGCCGCAGCCCGCGGCGAGCAGCGCGATCGAGACGAGCACGAGGAGCCGCCTGGACACGGCGCCGACTCTAGCCCCGGCGTGTGACGGAAAACGAAAGAATCGGGACGTGGAACCGTGGTCGCGCGCGTTGCGCGGAACGCTCGACGAGCACGTGCTCGTGAGCGAGGCCCTCGCCGGGAATGCGCTCGGCGACCCGTACGAGCGGCCGCTCTGGGTCTACACGCCGCCCGGCGCCGCGGGCGCCGACCTGCCGACGCTGTACCTGATCCAGGGGCACACCGGGCAGATCGACATGTGGCGCAACCGGTCGGCGTTCAGGCCGACTGTGGTCGAGCTCGTGGACGCGCTGTTCGCGGACGACGGCTGCCGGCCCGCACGGGTCGTGTTCGTCGACGCCTGGACGTCGTACGGCGGGTCGCAGTTCCTCGACTCGCCCGCCGTCGGCCGCTATCACACCTACCTCTGCGACGAGATCGTGCCGTTCGTCGACGCGACCTACCCGACGCTCTCGGACGCGGCGTACCGCGGCATCGCGGGCAAGTCGAGCGGCGGCTACGGCGCCATGGTCACGCCGATGCTGCGGCCGGACCTCTTCGGCGGCCTCGCGACCCATGCGGGCGACGCGCTCTTCGAGCTCGCCTACCTGCCCGACTTCCGCGAAGCGGTCCGCGCGCTGCGCGAGTCGTACGAGGGCTCCTACGACGCGTTCTGGTCCGACTTCCGCTCGCGGCCCGCTTTCACGAACTCGAGCGACTTTCCGCTTCTGAACTCCTGGGCGATGGCCGCCTGCTACTCCGCGCGCGACGACGGCTCGGTCGAGCTGCCGTTCGACACCGCGACGGGGGAGCTGCGCGCCGACGTGTGGGCGCGCTGGCTCGCGTGGGACCCGGTGCGCATGGTCGAGCGCCATGCCGATGCGTTGCGCGGCCTGCGAGCGATCTACATCGACGCCGGCAAGCGCGACCAGTTCTACCTCGACCTCGGCGCCGAGGGCTTCCGCCGCGCCCTGGAGCGGATCGGCGTCGCCGACGTCTTCTTCGAGCTCTTCGACGCGACCCACAGCGCGATCGAGTACCGCTACCCGCTCGCGCTTCGCTACCTGGCCGAACGGCTGGGATGAGCCGCGATTTTGCCGTTTCCGAATAGGCTGTCACACTCTTTCAAGTGGCAGCCTGCGCGACCTGCGGCGAAGAGAATCCCGAGCGCGCGCGGTTCTGCCTCGGCTGCGGATCGCCGCTCGCGGCCGCCCCTCCGCCCACGCCGGTCGAGGAAGAGGAGGAGCGCAAGCTCGACACGCTCGTCTTCGTCGACCTCGTCGGCTCGACTGCGCTCGCCGAGAGCCTCGATCCGGAGGACGTGCTCGCCCTCCTCGAGCTGTACTACACACGGCTCCGCGTCGAGCTCGAGCGCCGCGGCGGCACGGTCGAGAAGTACATCGGCGACGCGATCGTCACGCACTTCGGGGTGCCCGTCGCGCACGAGGACGATCCGGAGCGCGCCGTTCGAGCCGCCTTCGGGATCCTCGAGACGGTCGAGGCGCTGAACGCGGAGGACCCGATCCGGCAGATCCAGGTGCGGATCGGGATCGCGACCGGCGAGGTGATCGTGAAGCTCGGCGCCCGCGCGGCGGAGGGCAAGGGCATCGCGTGGGGCGACATCCTCAACACAGCCGCGCGGATCGAGTCGGCCGCCCCGGTGATGGGAATCCTCGTCGGCGAGAGCACGTACAACGCGAGCGCGCACGCGATCGAGTACGAAGAGCAGGAGCCGATCGTCGCGAAGGGCAAGGCGGAGCCGGTACGCGTGTGGCGCGCGGTGCGCGTGCGCGAGGCCACGACGCGCGGTCGCACGCGCACGGCACCGCTCGTCGGCCGTCGGGCCGAGCTCGAGCGACTGCTCGGGCTCTGGGCGGATGTCAGCTCGCACGAGCGGCCGGCGCTCGCGACGATCATCGGCGAGGCGGGGGTCGGCAAGTCGCGCCTGCTCACGGAGCTCGCAGCGCGCGTGGAAGAGGACGGCGCCGTCCTCTATCGAGGTGCCTGTCTCTCCTACGGCGAGGGCATCACCTACTGGCCGATCCGGCAGATCCTCGAAGCCGCGGCCGGGATCCTCGTCAGCGACAGCGCCGAGACGATCTCCACCAAGCTCGGCACCCTGCTCGAGTCGCTCGGGACGGAGAACCTCGACGAGCTGCGGCTGATGGCGTCGGCGCTCGCGAACCTGATCGGCGCGCCGCGGACGCCGCGCGGGACGTACAGCGCGAGCGACATTTCCCAGGCGGAGCTGCACTGGGGGATTCAGCGGCTGTTGCAGCTGCTCTCGGCACAGCGGCGCGTCGTGCTCATTTTCGAGGACATCCACTGGGCCGAGCCGACGCTGCTCGAGCTGATCGACTTCCTCGCCGATCCGCAGCAGGCGGCGGCGATCCTGATCCTCGCGTCGGCGCGGCCCGAGCTCGAGACGCAGCAGCCCACATTTTGCGTCGAGACGGCGACACGCGCGGTGATCGCACTGGCCCCGCTCGACGAGCGCGCGAGCGAAGCGCTCCTCACGGAGCTGCTCGCCGGCCGCGGCCTGCCGCCGCGGAGCCGCGCACAGGCGCTGCTCGCGAACGCAGCCGGGAACCCGCTGTTCCTCGAGGAGACCGTCTCGATGCTCGCGGACGCAGGCGTCCTCGACGGCGAGGGCGACCTGGACGAGCTCGCGGTGCCGACCAGCCTGCAGTCGATGATCGGCGCGCGACTCGACTCGCTGCCGGCGCTCGACAAGCGCGTCGCCCAGCACGCATCGGTTGTCGGCCAGGTGTTCTGGTCGGGCGCGGTCCAGCAGGTGACGGCGGCCGAGGCTCCGGTCGATCCGGCGCTCGAGGCGCTCCAGCGCCGCGACTTCGTGCACGCACATCCGGAATCGAGCGTCGCAGACGAGCGCGAATGGGCGTTCAAGCACGCGCTCACCCGGGACGTCGCCTACGGCCGCGTGCCGAAGAGCCGCCGAGCCGGCCTCCATCTGCGCTTCGTCGACTGGCTGACCGCACACCCCGGCGCCGAGGACGAGTTCATCGAGATCGTCGCATACCACCTCGAGCAGGCGTGCCGGCTCGCTGCCGGAATCGGTCGCAGCCAGATCGAGGCCCCCGTCGAGCGTGCCGTCGACGCGCTGATGCGGGCGGCCGACCGCGCCGAGCGCCGCGAGGGTCTCCGCGAGGCCGACCGCTTCTACGCGCGTGCGCTCGAGCTGCTTCCGGCCGAGCGGAACCGGCAGGCGCTCGAGGTGCGGCTCCGGCGCGGGAGGACGCTCAACAAGCTCGGGCGGTTCGACGATGCAGAGGCGATGCTCCGCGAGGTGTCGGAGGAGGCGGTCGAGCTGGGGCTTCCGGAGCCGCGCGGAAACGCCCTCGTCACCCTCGCGAGCATCGCGCGCAAGCGCGGCCGCGGCCGCGACGCGCGCGGATACGTTGAAGAGGCCGAGCGCATCGCCGCGCTGAGCGTGGACCGCGCGCTTCAGGTGCGGACGATCTACGAGGCGGCAACCGTCCGCTGGTGGTTCGACGGCGAGAGCGAAGAGGCGCTCGCGGCATGGCGCCGCGGCCTGGCGATCGCGGAGGAGCTCGGCGACGAGACGCTTCAGCTCGAAGGCCAGAAACTGCTCGTGAGCGTGCTCTACAACCTCGGTCGTCTCGTGCCGGCCGAGCAGATGCTCATGCAGTCCTCGCAGATCCTCGGGCGGCGCGCGAGCCTCCGCGACGAGGCACGGGCGGCGTTCCAGCTCGGCCTGATCAAGTACCACCGGGGCGAGGTCGACGAAGCGGAGCAGCTGAGCGGCCGAGCGCTCGCCTGGCTCGAGCGCGTCGGCGACGCCTTCTACGAGCTGCAGACCGTGCGCACGCTCGTGCTCTGCGCGGCGGCGCGCGGCGACGACGCGCTCGCCGAGCAGCACCTTCGCACGGCGATGCCGCTCGCGCTCGAGATCGGCGGGCACCTCGCGATCGAGATGCAGCGCCTGCTCGTCGAGACGCTGATCCGCCAGGCCCGCGTCGAGGACGCCCGCACGCTTTCCGACTTCGCGCTCCGGAACCTGCCGGAAGAGGATTCGTACGGCCGGATCGCCGGCACGCTCATCTCGGCGTCGGTTGCAGCCGCGGACGGCGAGCGCGACGTCGCCACGAGGTGCTACACGACGGCGATCGAGCAGCTCGGGGAGCAGCAGCTTCCGGTCGACGTGGGCGAGGCGCGGCTCGCCTTCGCACGCGCGCTCAGGCAGCTCGGCGATGTCGAGCGCGCGCGTGCCGAGCTCGAGGACGTGCGTGCCCATCTGTCGGAGATGGGCGCACGCGGGCTCGTCGAGCAGGTGGACGCCGAGCTCGCAGCCCTGGCGGCGGAAGCCGGAACTCCCGCCGCCTGAGCCTCGTCCGGTTCAGCCGCCGACGGTCGCGCTCGTCGCGCCGGAGTAGCAGGTCGTCTGCGGCACGAGGGCGCGCAGCTGCCTGGCCGTTGCGGTCTGCGCGATCGTCGCCGACGAGATCGCGGTCATCTCGTCCGCAGGCGAGTTCGGGGCGAGCTTGCCGCGACCGACCGTCTGCCAGTGCCCGCGGACGAGCGCCTGCAGCGTCACCGGCGTGCCGGTGAGGAACACGCCGTTCGTCGTCGAGACGTCGATCCGGAAACGGCTCTTCCCGAGTCTCGCGACCGCCACCTGCGGCTGTACGCGCACGGTTTTCGACGCGCTCGTCCGGCCGTTCCAGCGGACGGCGTACTTCGCGTCGATCGCGGGCGCGAAGCGATACTGGAAAACGCCGCCGGGGCCTGTCTTCACGCTCGCGAATTGCGCGGTCCCCTTGAAGCCGCACGTTGCCGTGAGCAAGGCAACCCGCTCGCCGGCCTTTCCGCTCGGGACGCTGCCGGTGATCGTCAGCGGATTGTCCTGTCCGTAGACGAGCCGCGCGGCGTCGACCTTCAACGTGAGTCCGGCTGCCTTCGCGGTGCGCGCCCTCGCTTTCACGGCGTGCCTTGCGTGGAGCGCCGGCACGATCGGATCGCACGTCGTCTGCGCGCCCGCGGCATCCGTGATCGTGAGGCGGATGAACGAGCTTTGCGACTGGTCGATCTTGATCGCCGTCACGATGACGGGCGACGTCGAGCCGCTCACGTCAGGGATGTCCGCGCGGGCGTTCGTGATCGCGTCCACCTGGATTCCGCCGGTCGAGATGCCGGCGTCCGACTGGACCTCGATGAAGATCTCCTTCGGCGGTCCATCCTGGCCGCCCATGCGGACGCAGGTCGGCCCCGCCGTGCTCGGCTGCTGCGGCGGCGGCGGCCCGGCGGGCGCCTGCGGGCACGCCGCGCCGGAGCAGGTGACGTCGGTCTTGTTCGTCACGTTCATCCCGATGTGACACGTGTTCCCGCCCGGGCAGCTCTGGCCGAACCCGTGGCCGTCCTGATCGATCGTCATGCCGCCGCCGCAGTTGCCGGACGACGCGCACTCCATATAGGTCTGATCGTTCTGTGTCGTCGGATCCGTGGCCGTCTGCGTCGACGACTGCGAGAGGTCCATGCTGTCGCCCGGGTTCGTGCCCTGCGGGTCGATGAACATCGGGCCGAACTGAAGCTGGCTGACGACCGGCTCGGTCGAGGTCAGGCCGGACGTGTCCTCGTTCTGCGTCTCCGTCTGATCGTTCGCCACGGTCGACAGGCCGGTGCTCTGCTGGTCGATCCGGATGTTGATGCCCCCCTGCGTCGTGCCCTGGTGCTGGGTGACGTTCGACGAGCTGCCGGAGGCAAACGCCTGCAGGTCGTTCGACTGGTCGAGGTTGATCGAGTTGTCGCCCGAAGCCGACGTCTGCGTGATGCCGGCGTTCGTGTTCGGCGCTTCGGACGACGCGTTTTGATCCTGCGTGATCGTCTGACCCTCGTTCGCGTCGTACGACGCATTCTCGCTCAGCGACTGGCTGGCCGCCCCGTCGCCGTTCTCGACGCGGTTGGCGCCCGTCGTCGACTTCTGCGTCACGGAAAGCTGCTGCGTCGCGTTCTCGGTCTGCGTCGATCCCGATCCCGTCGTCTCGACCAACGTGATCGATTGGCCGACGTCGAGCACGTTGCTGCCGTCCTCGCTCTGCTGATTGATGCCTGCGTACTGCGTCGCAGCCTGCGACGCCGGCGGCGGCGGCGGGACGAAGGTCTCCGAGGGCGGGGCCGGCGTCGTGTCCACGATCTGGGTCACGCCCGCGGTGTTCGCGCCCGAGCCGGTCGTCTTCTGGAAGATCACGCACTTCTGGCTCGCACCGGCCGACACGTTCCCCTGGACGTCGCCCGTCCCTTGGTCGCACTCGGCCGTGTTGTCGCCGCCGTCGCTCGCCTGGACGATCTCGCAATCGCCCGGCTGATCCACGGCCGCGCCGGCGCTGCACGTGGTCTGGTTGACCTGGCCGGCATGCGTCGAGATCTGCAGGACGCGCTTCGCCGTCGTGCAGTTCCACCCGGCGCCGGGGCAGCTCGGTCCCGCGTAGTTGCGTGCGCCGCGCTGGATCACGAAGCCGCGCGGGCTGAGCCCGTGCTGCACGAGATAGAGGTTCGCGCCGACGCGCGTCGAGAGTTGCGCGGCGAGAGACTGATTCGTCGCGCCGGCGGACGCCGCCAGGATCACGGCGACCCCGATTGCGGCAGCCGCCAACAATGCCGACCTTTTCACCCGAACTCGCCTCCCCAGCTACGCGTTGGTCCGCAGGCCTTCCCTTGGTACAGGAAAAACGCGGGCCTGCATACTCGCCGTTGGTCGAGGACGGCTGCGCGGGGCGCCGATCGAGCCTCGTCAGCGCCGCCGTCGCCAGCCGAGAAAGCTCGCGTTCGGCAGCCGCGTGGGCGGATCGCCGCGCGCGAGCCCCCCTTCGACCCGCGCGAGCACCTGTCCCTTGAACTCGCGCGTCGTCCGCCACCTGTAGCTCTCGCCCGGGACGAAGCAGATCGCCTCGATCGTCCACTCGTCGTCGCGGAGCGAGCGCCCCGCGCTGACCAGAGTCAGCCCCACGCCGCGCGCGAGCCGCGCGAGCCGTCGCCCCGCAACCGAAGGCCGCTCGACCCGGAGCTTGTAGGCGTACACCTCCCAGTCGCGCCCATCGGGCGCGCGGACGCGGACGGCCGGACGAAAGACGCTCACGACTAGATTGTCGCGGCGTGCGAGGGCTCGAGGGAAAGCGTGTCGTCGTGACCGGCGGGACGAGCGGGATCGGCGAGGCGACGAGCCGGCGCTTCCTCGCCGAAGGCGCCCACGTGACGGCCCTTGCCCTCGGCGAGGACGAGGTGGCGACCGCTCCGGAGCGCATCGCCGGGATCGAGGCGTTTCGCTGCGACGTCGCCGATCGTGCGCAGGTCGAGGCGCTGTTCGCCGGGCTCCACGGCGTCGACGTCCTGATCGCCAACGCAGGCATCTCGATCCGCAAGCCGTTCCTCGAGATCGAGCCGGGCGACTGGCAGCGGGTCCTCGACGTGAACCTCACCGGCGTCTTCCACTGTGCGCAGCTCGCGGCGCGACGAATGCAGGAGGCGGGCGGCGGCGTGATCCTGATGACCGCGTCGACGAACGGCCTCACCGGTCATCCGCTCTACGCCGACTACAACGCGTCGAAGGCCGGCGTGATCCTGCTCGCGCGGACGCTGGCGCGCGAGCTCGCGCCGTCGGTGCGGGTGAACGCGGTCTGCCCCGGCTACGTCACGACGCGGATGCAGGAGGCGGAATACCCGCCTCGGCTGCTCGAGCAGGTGAACGCCTCGATCCCGCTCGGCCGGCACGCGCGACCCGAGGAGATCGCAGCGCTCTTCGCGTTCCTCGCGAGCGACGAGGGCGCGTATTGCACGGGCGCCGTGATCACGATCGACGGCGGCGAGACCGCGTAGCGCCTACTGCCTCGCCGGCGGCTGCTCGCCCGTGAGGACGCCCCACAGCCTCGCGCCGAGCCGGCGCGCGCCGATCGTCGCGACCGCGCCGAGCGCTCCTTGCAGCAAGCCCCAGACGAGGCGCTTTCTCCGCTCCGCCTTCGGGTCGCGGCCGACGGTCCACGCCTTCTCGGCCACCTCTTCGCCGAAGCGCGCGATCGCGGACCGCGCCCGTTCCTCCGTCTTCACCGCCATGCTTCGAGAACGGCGGGCGCCCGGCGCCGGTTACGCCGTCTTCAGCCCGACCGGGCAGGCGACCCCGGTGCCGCCGAGCCCGCAGTACCCGTTCGGGTTCTTCGAGAGGTACTGCTGGTGGTACGGCTCGGCGTAGTAGAACGGCCCGGCATCGGCGATCTCGGTCGTGATCTCGCCGAAGCCGGCGCGCGAGAGCTCGGATTGGAACATGTCGCGCGAGGACTCCGCTGCCGCGCGCTGCGAGGGATCGAAGGTGTAGATCGCCGAGCGGTACTGCGTTCCGGCGTCGTTCCCCTGCCGCATGCCCTGCGTCGGATCGTGGTTCTCCCAGAACAGGCGCAGGATCTCGTCGTAGCTCGTCCGCGCCGGGTCGAAGACGACGAGCACGACCTCCGCATGGCCGGTACGGCCGGAGCAGACCTCTTCGTAGCTCGGGTTCGGGGTGTAGCCGCCCGCGTAGCCGACGGCGGTCGTGTAGACGCCCGGCGCGCGCCAGAACACTCGCTCGGCGCCCCAGAAGCAGCCCATCCCGACGACGGCCTGCTGGAGGCCGCCGGGGAAGGGCGGAGCGACCGGCGTCCCGAGCACGTCGTGGGCCGGCGGCACCGGCATCGCCTCGTCGCGGCCGGGAAGCGCCTCGTCCGGCGCGACCATCGTGGTGGGCTTCGAGAACAGGAACATGCCGTCTCAGTGTGCCGACAGGCGCCGGCGTTACGCCGGACGCTACACGACGGGCGCGCAGACGAAGAACGTGCGCGGGGGCTTGCCCGCCGGCTTCACGCCGACCCGCTGCGCGCCCTCGATGCGCCATCGGCCGCAGCCGTCGAAGCCGACCACGTCGCCCGCCCGCGGGACGACCCGGAGCTGCTTCTCGTCGATCGACCAGCGGCCGTCCGGGAAGACGAGCTTGAAGCAGTAGCGGATCGGATTGCGGGTCGGCGCCGGCGGGACCGGCTCGCGCAGCAGCGCGGTGTATCCCTCGAAGGCCGAGAGCGCCGCCGCGCGCCGCTCGCGCTCGGCGTCGCCGTCGATCGTCGCGAGCGCCCGGCGCCGCGCCGCGAGCGCCCGCTCGAGCGCCTCCGCGTTCGCCCGTGCGAGTTCCATGTCTAATGTCATCGTCGGGCCGAGTGCGTTGCCTCGCGTCCCCATTCAGGGGGAGAGGCCGCGTCGACCTTCGGCGGCAGCAGCACGGCCGGGTGCGGATAGAACCGCAGAGGCGACGGCGCGTGGACCCGTGCGCTCCCGCGCGCGCTCGCGGAGGCGCGCGCGACCGCGACCGCGGTGCCGTGGCGGACGGCGTTCAGCGCGTGCTCCACCCGTTCGTGCAGCGCCCGGCTGTACGGCAGCGAGAACGCGCGCGGCGCTGCGGTGCCGAGGTCGAGCCAGAGGTAGATCCGGCCGGGATCCCCGCTCATCGGGTCGGGCTCGTCGACGAGTGCCGACACGAGCTGGGCGTTCGCGGGGACGGCGTCGCGGCTCGGCCAGCCGCTCGCATCCGGGCGCCCGAGCCAGAGCGCGAGCGCGACGGCGGGGGCGTAGACGACGTAGACCGCCTTCGTCCGCCAGCGCCGGCCGCCGGCGAGCAGCCAGCCGAGGCCGAGGGCGAGCGCGCAGTACGCAGCTGCGAGCCACGGGCTCATCCGCCGCGCTGCTCCACCTGGCGGAGCAGGTCGGCCGGCAGCAGGTTGTGGCCGGCGTAGTCACCGGCGGCGTTCAGCCGCCAGCGGAACGCCGTCTTCTGCTCCCCCTGCCCGGTGACCGAGAACGTGCGGCTGACCAGCATCCGCTTCCGGAAGCCGCGGATGTCCCAGAGCGCGACCGTGACGCTCGCCGGCCGGCTCCCGCTGTAGACGTGGACGTTCGCGACGTACTCGCCTGCCGACGCCTCCCGGATGATCGTCAGCTCGTGGTCTCCGGCCGAGGCGGGATCGGTGACGCCCGGGATCGTGTCGTGCTCGAGCGAGAGCGGCCCGGCCTGCAGGCCGCCGTACCACGCGATGTCACCCTGCGGGTCGCGCACGTACAGGTCGAGGTCGTCGGGCGTCTTCGCCGTCATCGTGACCGCGTACTGCCCGAACGGCGTCACGGACGGTTTCTGGAAGCTCGCGCGCTCGATGATCGCCTGCTGCATCTGCACGACCGCCACCAGGAAGTCCACGACGACCACGATGGCGACGGCGTAGCGAAGGGCTCGCACGCCCGCTAGGGCGGCCGATCGAGCGCGTGCTGCAGGTGGAGGAACATCACCCAGACGATCACCGAGCAGACGACGCCGGCGAGCGTCGCCGTCAACCCGTTGCCCAGCCCGAGCGTGAGCGCGTGCACGGCGGCCTGGCCGTCCGGTACGGACGCCACTGCGTCTGCTGCCGGTAGCCGAGGAGCGCGCCGATCATCCCGAGCACCTGGAACAGCGCGACTGCGTAATAGACGAGCTGGCCGTCGTGCCGGAGCCGCTCGAGCTCGCCGGGGTCGCCGCGTGCAAGCGCGCCGTCGGCGCGCCAGTGCAGCACGCCGGCGAGGCCTCCCACCGCGACCGTGGCCATGACGATCACGAGCGCGACCGCGAGCGGCGCGCCCGAGACGCCGGCCGCGAAGCCGCCGAGGGCGAGCGCTGCGAGCACGAGTGCGGACGCCGTCCCGAGACACAGCCAGCGCAGGAAGAGCGTCCGCTCGAGGAGCGCCGTGGCCGCGACCGGCGCAGCGCCGTTCAGGCTCGTCAACGTGATAGGCGCCGCACGGCGCCGCTCTTGCAGCTGGTGGGTCATCTCCCGATGCTCCCCCGTTCCCGAGCAACGGTCGGAAGTCGCTTCCGGATGCGCAGGATTCGCGAACACGCGGCTCGGGCGAGGCGCCGGACGTCCCGGGGTACGCTCTCGGCCGCGGGCCCGTAGCTCAGCTGGTTAGAGCAGGGGACTCATAATCCCTTGGTCCCTGGTTCGAATCCAGGCGGGCCCATTGAATCGGCACAAATAGACGGCGACTCGGCTCAACGAAGCCGGACGTTCGGCGTCGTCTTTTGGGGCCGCTCCCGCCGGTCTGTGGCGACGACGCCGGCCTCAACGGATCGCTACTCGTGCAGAAGGCGCGACTCGTGACAGACAACGACACGGCCGGGTGTGCCAGGACCTCCAGCTCGGCACCGAAGTAGCGCCGTTGCGGCCGCAGCCTTTCACCGGCCCCGTCCCGGCGGGGCCGCCATGTGGCCACAACGCGCGGGCCGGCGCGGCGGATACGTGCCGGCGGCGGCGGGCGAGGCCGCCGCCGGCACGAGCACCGAGCGTCAGTAGATCTCGCTCTTGTTGTTCGCGAGCTCGTCCAGCAGCGTCGTCGCGTCCGAGTAGCGATCGCGCGTGGCACTGCTGACCGGCAACGCGAGCGTGGCCGTCGCGTAGAGCACGGCGGCGCGGACGTTGGCTGCCCCGAGCCGCCCCGCCGTCTTCGACGCGATCGCCGTGCCTGCATTGATCCGGCGGGTCGCAAGGTCGAAGTAGACGGCCAGCAGCTGCTGTTTGAGGATGCTGTCCTGGTTCCCGCCGCCCGCGAAGACGGCCGCGATCTCGGCGGGATCGAGCGCGCCCGACGGCGGCGAGCCGTCGGCCCCGTCGAACCGCTGGTCGGTCGCCTGGATCCGGGCGCGCAGCTCGGCCGTCCAGGTCGCCGCATGTGTGGCCCAGTAGCCCTTGCTCAGTGGATCGGCCGTCGGCCGGACGGCGGTGATGCCGGTCCGGCTCGACGCGCCGACGGCGTCGTAGGTACAGCCGTTGCCGTTCGTGAACGTCAGCGAGGCGGAGTTCGCGAGGACGGCGCCTGCGAGGAAGAGCAGGCTCGGCCGCGCGGTGAACACGATCGTCTTCGGACCGGAGGCGGCCGCGAGATCGCCCACCGTCCAACTGAGCGTGGTCGTGCCGTCGGCGTTCCGAACGACGCCGCTCGGGGCGGGACCCGTCCCGAGATCGAGCGCCGGGCTGTAGTAGACGTCGACGGGCAGCGTGTCGCTGACCGCGACGCTCTTCGCATCTCCGGAGCCGACGTTCGCGTAGACGAGCTTGAATGTCACCGCCTCACCCGCGTTCACCGTGGCCGTCGCGGTCTTCGTCAGCGTGAGCACCGGCGCATGCACGGTCGTGGACTGCGTGTCCGTGTTGTTGCCGGTCGCCGTCTCGGGCTCGCCGAGGAGGTCAGTGCCCGACACGGCGGCGGAGTCCGTGAGCACCGTGCCGTCCTTCGTCGCGCAGGGGATCGAGTAGCCGACCGTCCGCGACGCGGTCGAGCCGAGCGCGAGGAAGCCGAGGTCGAAGCTCGCGCTCGTCCCGTCCGGCTTCGTGTCCGAGAGGTGAACGGACTCCGCCGGGCCGTGTCCGCTGTTTCCGACCGCGAGCGTGTGGGCGACCGCGTCGCCCGGCAGCGCGCTCGCCGGCCCCGTCTTGTCGATCGTCAGATCCGGTGCCAGCAGCGCCGACATCGCCTTCCGTGCCGCGGCGATGACCTCCGGATCCGCCTCGTCCGTCTCCGGGCTCGAGACGCCGTTCGCGAAGTTCGCCTGCGTCTGGAACGTGTAGACGATGTTGTCCCAGTCGTCGAAGCTGTTCAGCGGCTCGAGCTCCGCGCCGGAGTTGTCCTGGGTGTCGTCGCCCGTGGCGGTCGTGTCGCAGCTGAAGTTGGGACCAGCGGTCACCTCCGTCCCGACGACGACGTCGTCCCCCGTGGGTTTCGTGTCCAGTGCGCCGTTGGCGCCCGGGCCGACGCAGTTCCCGTCCTGGTTGATATCGGCACTGACGTTCGTCGTGTTCGGCGCCTTGCACGTCGCGCCCTCGACGGTGCCGTTCCCGTTCCAGTCGACTGGACCGAACCCGTACGCGCCGCCGTCGATGCCGGCGCACTCGTCGAGGCCGGGCAACGGCGGGACTGCGGCCGGGTTGCGCCGCTCCTCGAGCGAGGGAAGCGCGAAGCGCGAGTAGTCGCAGCCGCCGGGGATCGCCGTCGGATTCGTCGGCGACACCGGAACGCCGCACATCTGGAACGAATAGTTCATCACGCTCAGATAGTTCGGCTTGTTGTTCGTGCCGTTGTTGCCGCCGTGCTGCAGTCCGAGTGCGTGTCCGAACTCGTGCATCAGCGAGCCCGCCTGCTCCGCGCGCGTGCCGACGGAGAAGCCCGCCGCGTCGGTGCCCCAGCAAGGCTTGCCCTTCGCGTTCGTCCCGCCGAGGCTGACCATGAGGTCGTTTGCCGGGATGCCCTCCGTCCAGCCGCTCGTGCAGTCGTTCGTCGCGGCACGTAGGTTCGTCTGGCTGACGAAGATCGCGTAGCGGAACGCGTACGCCCGGTTCGGATCCATCTGTTTCAGCGTGTAGAAGCTCGTGCCGGGGTTCCCGGTCGCGCCGTCCCAGTCGACGATCTCGTTTCCCTTGAGCTGGATCTGGTCGCCGCCGCCGCCCAGGTCGCCGTAGCTTCCGGCGACGCCTCCGCCGCCGGGCACGGAGAACACCTGGTTCGCGCCGAAGAGCGGTCCGGTGTCGACGTGGAGCTGGATCCCACTCGTGCCGTCCGGGTTGCCGACGGGAGCGTTCGCGAACGCCTGGACGACGTCGCCGATCGCCCCCTTCTGCGGGCACTGGCTGTGGTCGGCGGCGACGAGGCAGTCGACCTCGAGGAAGAGGTCCTTGCGGTTCGGGTTCGCGCCGAGCGCGGGGAGGTCGACGTCGACGATGCCGTCGCCGTTCGTGTCGAGGCCGCGGATCTCCCAGCCGTCGAGCAGGCCGTCGTTGTCGGTGTCCGAGTCGAGCACGGCGATCCGGAAGGTGACGCTCGCGCGGTCGCCGCTCGTCCCCTGCGTCTGGATGTCCTTCGTCTCCGTCAGCGAGCCGCCGTTCGCGCAGTCCATCGTGACGTCGCCGCTGAGCTTGCACGGCGCCAGGTTCACGTCGAGGTTGAGGTCGCTGCCGTTCGGCGAGATGCTCGCCTGGTCGTCGCCGAAGCGGAACGCACCGTCGCTGTCGAAGATCCGGATCTTCACGGGCACCTTGCCTTCGGAGAGCTGCGCCGGTTGCGTGAACTGCCAGTTCGACGGCCGCGGATGATTGTCGTCCTCGACCTGCAGACTGTCGCTGCCCTGCTCGGTGCCGTCGATCGTCACGAGCGGGTAGAAGTCGGCGTCGCCGCAGCCGAAGCCGAGCGTCTGGTCGAAGCAGTCGATCGCGTCGACGGCCGTGATGGTGACGCGGACGGTCACGGAGTGATCGGCGGCCGCGGCCGCCGGGCCGGTCTTAGCCGCGAAGACGATCAGGAGCGCGGCGAACGCGGCCAGCGCAAGCAGCGCATGCCGCCGGGAGGTGGAAACGCCTGCCACGGAAACGTCCTTTCTCCCCCCGATCCGCGCTCGACCCTACTGCGGCCCTTCCCGAAAGGCAATGACGCCTCGGGGTGCGATTCGTCCCGGCGCGGAGCGCTGCAGATTCTCTTGAGAGAGCGGGTTCTGCGGCGCGGCGGCCTGCCCGATCGGCCAGAATGCCCGCGGTGAAGGTCTTCCAACGGGAAACGAAGCTTCGCACCGCCGGCGGGCTCACGGTCCGCGACATCACGGAGGAGGTCCAGGAGGCCGTGCAGGAGAGCGGCGTCGTGGACGGGATCGCCTGCGTCTACTCGCCGCACACGACGTGCTGCGTCCGCGTGAACGAGTTCGAGAGCGGGTTCCTCGAGGACTTCACGGCGCTCCTCCGCCGCCTCGTCCCGTGCGAGAGCTACTACGCGCACGACGACTTCGACCGCCGCACCGAGAACATCTGCCCGGAGGACATGGAGCAGGGGAACGGCCATTCGCACTGCATGGCGATGCTGCTCGGCACGGCCGGCGAGTCGATCCCGATCCGTGAGGGCGAGCTGCAGCTCGGCACGTGGCAGCGCGTTCTCTTCATCGAGCTCGACCGCGAGCGCGACCGGCGCTGGCTCGTCCAGGTCGTCGGGAACGACTGACCGCTACTCGGGCGTCACGTACGCGGCCGTGAGGCCGCCGTCGACGACGAACGTCGCCGCATTGACGTAGCTCGACTCGTCGGATGCGAGGAAGAGTGCGGCGTTCACGATCTCGCGCGGCTTCGCCATCCGGCCCATCGGAACGTGGACGAGACGCCGCTCGGCGGCGCCCGGCGTCTCGCTCCAGATCCGGAGCAGCAGCGGCGTCTCGACCGGTCCCGGGCAGAGCGCGTTCACGCGCACCCCCTGCCGGGCGAACTGGACGCCGAGCTCCTTGCTCAGCGAGAGCACCGCACCCTTGGACGCGGTGTAGGAGATCTGCGAGGTCGCGGCGCCGACGAGCGCGACGAACGAGGCGACGTTGATCACCGAGCCGCCGCCGCGCTCGAGCAGATGCGGGATGCCGTGCTTGCAGCAGAGGAAGACGCCGCGCGTGTTCACGGCCTGCACACGCTCCCAGGCGTCGAGCCCGGTCTCGAGGATCGAGGCGTCGTCGGCGGGCGAGATGCCCGCGTTGTTGTAGAGGACGTCGATCCCGCCGTAGTGCTGCGCGGCGGCGCGGTAGAGCGCCTCGACCGACGCCTCGTCGGCGACGTCCACCTGCACGCCGAGACCGCCGACGGCATCCGCGACCGTCGCGGCGGCGGCGCCGTCGACGTCGGCGACGACGACCTGCGCACCCTCCTGCGAGAAGAGCTCCGCCGCGTCGGCGCCCATGCCGCCGCCGGCGCCGGTGATCACGCATACCTTGCCGTCGAGCCGCCCCATCAGTCGGTCGAGTAGAACACGTTCTTCACCTCGCTGTACCCCTCGAGCGCGTGCATCCCGAGCTCGCGGCCGAAGCCGCTCTGCTTGAAGCCGCCGAACGGGGTCGTCGGACGCACCGACGAGTTCGAGTTGATCGAAAGGACGCCCGTCTCGATCGCGCGCGCGACGCGCAGCGCGCGGGCGCCGTCGCGCGTCCAGATCGAGCCGGAGAGGCCGTAGCTCGAGTCGTTGGCGATCTGCACCGCCTCCGCCTCGTCCGCGAAGGGGATCAGCGCGGCGACGGGGCCGAAGACCTCCTCGCGCGCGATCCGGTCGTCCGGGCGCGCCTCGACGAGCGTCGCCGGGTACCAGAACCCCCTGCCGCCCGGCGCTTCGCCGCGGAAGAGCGGCTCGCTCTCGACGAACGACGCCACGGTCTCGCGGTGCTGCGCGGAGATGAGCGGCCCCATCTCGGTCGCGTCGTCCTCGGGATCGCCGACCTTCAGCGCGCGCGTCGCCTCGACGAGCAGCTCGGCAAAGCGGTCGTACGCGCTCTGCTCGACGAGAACGCGCGAGCGCGCGCAACAGTCCTGACCGGCGTTGTCGAAGACGGCGTACGGCGCCGTCCGTGCGGCCCGCTCGAGATCCGCGTCGGCGAAGACGATGTTCGCCGACTTGCCGCCGAGCTCGAGCGTGACGCGCTTGATCGTCCCCGCGGCGCCTTGCATCACGAGCCGGCCGACCTCCGTGGAGCCGGTGAACCCGATCTTCGCGACGTCCGGGTGCTCGATCAGGCGCTGCCCGACGACCGACCCCTTGCCGACGACGACGTTCAGGACGCCCTCGGGGATCCCGGCCTCGAGCGCGAGCTCGCCGAGCCGGAGCGTCGAGAGCGGCGTCAGCTCCGCCGGCTTGATCACGATCGTGTTTCCGCACGCGAGCGCCGGGCCGATCTTCCAGGACGCGATGTTGAGCGGGAAGTTCCACGGCGTGATCAGGCCGACGACGCCGAGCGGCTCGCGGAACGTCATGTCGACGCCTCCCCCGACCGGGATCGTCTCGCCGTAGTGCTTGTCGACCGCTCCCGCGTAGAAGTGCAGGACCTGCGCGACCATCGAGACCTCGCCGCGCGCGCCCGAGATCGGCTTGCCGACATTCCGCGACTCGATGCGGGCGAGCTCCTCGTGGTGCTCCTCGACGAGCGTCGCGAGGCGGCGCAGCAGCGCCGCCCGGTCGCTCGGCGACACCGCGCGCCACGCGGGGAAGGCCGCCCTCGCGCGCGCGACCGCAGCGTCAGCCTCCTCGACGCCGGCGAGCTCGAGCTCGGCGATCGGCTCCTCGGTCGCCGGGTTCAGGACGGTACCGACCGTTTCTCCTCTCTATATGCGCGCGCTTCCGCGACGAGGGCCTCGAAGAGCCGCGCATCCTCGCCCGCCTCGGGATGCCAGAGCACGCCGAGCGCAAACCGCTTGTCCGGGTCCTCGACCGCCTCGACCGTTCCGTCGTCCGCCCACGCAGTCTCGCGCAGCCCCTCGCCGACGCGCCCGAGAGCCTGATGGTGGTGCGACTTGACCATCTCGACCGCGCCGCCGAGCAGCGAGCCGAGCCGCGAGCCCTCGTCGACCCGCACGCCGTGGTCGGAGAACTCGCCGCGGACCTCTCGGTGGCGCTCGTGCCCGACCTCGTCCGGCAGGTGCTGGACGAGATCGCCGCCGCGGGCGACGTTCAACACCTCGAACCCGCGGCAGACCGCGAGCACGGGCATGTCGCGCGCGAGCGCGCCCTCCAGCAGCGCGAGCTCGCCGCGGTCGCGCTTCGGGTTCAGCCCCGCCGTCTCGGGGTGCGGCTCCGCGCCGTAGCTCTGCGGATCGAGATCGTTGCCGCCCGAGAGGAGCAGCCCGTCGAGGGCGTCGAGCGTCTCCGCCACCCCCGCCTCGTCGGGCGGCACGAGCAGGACGCGCGCACCCGCGCGCTCGAGCCCGCGCACGTAATCGTAGGGGATCAGCGCCGCCTGCCTCTGCCAGTGCCCCCACGCCGCCTGCTCGACGTACGTCGTCACTCCCACGATCGGTCTAGCCACGTTCGAACATCCTCTCCCGCTCGTAATCGGTCACCACCTGGTCGAACAAACGCTGCTCGGTACGTCCGTAGTTCAGGTAGTGGTCGACCACCTCGTCCCCGAGGAGCCGGCGGGCGAGGCTGCTCCGCTCCAGCCGGTCGATCGCGTCGCGGAGTGAGTGCGGGAAGCGCTCGACGTCGGACTCGTAGGCGTTGCCCTCGAACGCGGGCCCGAGCTCGAGCCGCTCCTCGATCCCGTAGAGGCCGGCGGCGAGCAGCGCGGCGAACGCGAGGTACGGGTTCGCGTCGGCGCCGGGGATGCGCGTCTCCGGGCGAAGAGAAGCGCCGTGCCCGACCACGCGGAAGCCGGCGGTGCGGTTGTCGTAGGCCCACGCGAGGGTCGTCGGCGCCCACGAGCCGGCGGCGAAGCGCTTGTACGAGTTGATCGTCGGCGCGAGGAAGACCGCAAGGTCCGAGGCGAGCGCGACCTGGCCGGCGAGGAAATGCTTGAAGACGTCGCTCTCGCCCGCGAAGGCGGGCTCTCCGTCCCGCCAGAGCGAGGAGTGGATGTGGCACGAGGAGCCGACCCAGGTGTGGTCGGGCTTCGCCATGAAGGTGACCGACAGGCCGCACTGGTGCGCAAGCGCCTTCAGCCCCGTCTTGTAGACGACGTGATCGTCGGCCGATTTCAGCGCGTCCGCGAAGCGGAAGTTGATCTCGTGCTGACCGGGCCACGCCTCGCCCTTCGACGACTCGACCCGCATGCCCGCGGCCTTCATCGCGGTTCGCACGGCGCGCATGAACGGCTCGTCGTAGCCGGCGGCGAGGATGTTGTAGTCGAGGATGTAGGGCACGGACGGCGTCAGGTCTCGATAACGTTTCGCGTGCGCCTCCTCGTAGGTCTCGCGGAAGAGGAAGAACTCGAGCTCGGAGCCGAACATGGCCTCGTAGCCGAGCGTGCGCGCCTTCTCCACCTGCGCCTTCAGCACTTGCCGCGGCGACGGCGCGACCGGCGTTCCGTCGTGCCACTGCACGTCGCAGAGCACGAGCGCCGACGCGTCGTGCCACGGAACGCGGCGCAGCGTCGCGAGGTCCGGCTTCAGGCCGAAATCGCCGTAGCCGCGCTCCCAGCTCGCGATTGCGTACCCCGGCACCGGGTCCATGTCCATCTCCAGCGCGAGCAGGTAGTTGCACCCCTCGACCTCGTGGCCGGCGTCGAGCTCTGCGAGGAAGAACTCCGCGTCGAGGCGCTTCCCCATCAGCCGGCCCTGCATGTCCGTGAACGCGGCGATCACGGTGTCGATCGTCCCGCTCTCGACGTCTGTCCTCAGCTCGTCGACGTTCAGCACGCGGTGGAACCTATCGCACGCCCCTCGGCCGAGCGATTGCGGACACGCGTGCACGCGCCGAGGATGCACGGTGGTGATGCGGCGCACCTGGCTCATGCTTGCGATCGGCCTCGCGGCGGCCGCGTCGCTCGCGGGTTTCGCGCTCGCCGAGCGCAGCTCGTCGTCGACGCTCGCACCGACCGCGTCGTGGCACATGTATCCACCGGTCGCGTGGTCGCGTCTGACGCGACGGACCGGCCTCGCCGGCGTGCGCGTCGTCGCTGCCACGGCGAAGCTCGACGGAACGCCCGTCGCGCTCCTCGCCGGCCGCCGGCACGGGCGGACGTGCTTCGTGCCGGTCGACGGGATCGAGCTCGGCCGGACGGTCTGCCGCCTCGGTGCACCGCTCACGCTCTTCCCCGTCCGCGACGGCCGTTACCTCGACCTGCTCGGCGTCGCGCGGCACGACGTTGCGAGCGTCGCGCAGACCACGATCGTCGACGGTCGCCCGAGCGTGATGGGGGCTGCGCTCGTCACGGTCGGCGACGCGTACGTGTTCGGCGGCGGCTCGCTCGGCGGCAAGACCCGGATCGTCGCGCGCGACGCGCGTGCCCGGACGCTCGAGCGCATCGTCCTTCGCTGACCGTCCGGCACGGTTGAAACCGTCCGCAGGGCGCGCTTAGCTTCCGAGGCGGCGTCTCAGCGACCAAGGAGGATGGATTGAGCTCTCAAGCCCCACCGGTGCGCCCGCTCGACGACGACGAGCGGATCCTCCACCGGCTCGGCTACGCGCAGGTGCTCTACCGGGAGATGGGCGGGTTCGCGAACTTCGCGATCTCGTTCACGATCATCTCGATCCTCGCGGGCTGCCTCACGTCCTACTACATCGCGTTCCAGTGGGGCGGCCCCGTCGCGATCACCTGGGGCTGGCTGATCGTCGGCCTCTTCTGCACGATCGTCGCGCTCGCGATGGGCGAGATCGCGTCGACGTATCCGACGGCGGGCGGCCTCTACTTCTGGTCGTCGAAGCTCGGCAGCCCTGCGTGGGGCTGGTTCACCGGCTGGTTCAACCTGATCGGGCAGATCGCCGTGACCGCCGCAATCGACTACGGCGCCGCGCTCTTCACCACCTCGCTCTTCAACCTCTGGTTCCCGGGCAGCGTCCCGTTCTCGCGTCACGCGGTCTTCGTGACGTTCACGATCATCATCTTCCTGCACCTGATGCTGAATCTGCTCGGAGTCAGGCTGCTCGCGCTGCTCAACACCGTGTCGGCTTGGTGGCACATGGTCGGTGTGCTCGTCATCGTCGGCGTGCTCATCGCGGTGCCCGACCACCATCAATCGGCGAGCTACGTCTTCGGCAAGACGTTGAACTATTCGGGCTTCCAGGGGCACGGGTTCAGCAACCCCGTCTTCTGGTTCGTGTTCGGGATCGGCCTGCTGATGGCGCAGTACACGATCACCGGGTACGACGCGTCCGCGCACATGAGCGAGGAGACGCGCGGGGCGCAGCGCGCGGCCGCGTGGGGAATCGTGATGTCCGTCGTCGTCTCGGTGCTCTTCGGCTTCATCCTGCTCGTCGCCGTCACGTTCGCGATCCCGAGCACGAGCGGTGCGTTCAAGGCGGGCGGGAACATCGTCACGTATATCTGGCAGACGTCGATGAGCACGAAGTGGGCCGAGTTCCTGCTGCTCATCGCGTGCATCGCGCAGTTCTTCTGCGGAACCGCGTCGGTGACGTCGGCATCGCGGATGATGTTCGCGTTCTCGCGCGACGGCGCGATTCCCGGCAACCGCTGGTGGCGCCGCGTGAGCGCCGCGAACCGTGTACCGGTCTACGCGGTGTGCGCGATCGTCGTCCTGTCGTGGGCGCTGATGATCCCGACGTACTGGAACAACGTCGTCGGCTACCTCGTCGGCACGTCGATCGCCGTGATCGGCCTCTACATCGCGTTCGTGCTCCCGATCATCCTCCGCTGGCGCGCGGGCGAGAGCTTCGAGCGGGGCGCATGGCACCTCGGCCGCCACTACAGGTGGATCGACCCGCTCGCGATCGCCTGGATCGTGCTGATCTGCATCCTCTTCCTGATGCCGATCACGCCGACCGGGATCCCGTGGCAGAAGGGTTTCAACTGGAACGTCGTGAACTACGCGCCCATCACCGTCGGGGGCGCGCTCGTCCTCTTCGGCGGCTGGTACGTCCTCTCGGCCCGGAAGTGGTTCAAGGGGCCTGTGCGGCAGGGCACGGAGGAAGAGCTCGAGCGGCTCGAGTCTTCGCTCGACGCCGCGGGGCACCGCGAGGCGCCGGCTCAGGCGTGAGCCGCCTGCGGAGCGGGCGGCGGCGGCCGCCCGCTCCGGCATCGCCCTTCCGGGGGTATCCGGCGGCGTGCCGACCCGTTTGAATGAGCGTGATCGCCGTGCGCCGCTCGCTGCCGATATTCCTCGCTGCCGCCGTCGTCGCGTTCCTCGCGGCCGGCTGCGGCAGCGGAGGCGCGCTCTCTCTCGATCCGGTCGCCTCCGCGGCGACGAAGACGGAGCAGGCCGGCACCTACGCGTTCGACCTCACGCTGAACATGCAGGTCGCGGGCAAGCCGCTGTCGCTCACCGGCTCCGGCACCGCGGACGACAGGGCGAACACGATGCGGATGACGATGAATCTGCAGAGCCTGCTGCCGTCGTTGTTCGCGCAGAACGGCAGCACCGCCGATCTCGTGCTCGCGAACGACGTCATGTACGTGCGAATCCCGTTCCTCTCGGGCAAGCTGCCGTCGGGCAAGACGTGGATGAAGCTCGAGCTCTCCTCGCTCGCGCAGGCGAGCGGCGGCATCGGGTCACTCGGTCAGACGGATCCCCAGCAGTACCTGCAGCAGCTGCTCGCGTCGAGCACGACGCAGAAGGTCGGGACGGACACGATCCAGGGCGAGCAGATGACGCACTACACGACGACGGTCGATCCGGCCGCAAAGCTCGGCAGCGTTCCGGCAGCGCAGCGCGCCGAGGTGCGTCAGGCGCTGACGCGGCTCGGGATGCGCTCCCTGCCCGTCGACGTATGGGTCGACAGCCGAGGGCTGCTCCGCCGGTTGACCGTGTCGGTCGACGTCGGCAAGGCGCCGCAGGGTGCCTCGATGACGATGACGCTCGACTTCCGCGACTTCGGGACGCCGGTCGACATCACGGCGCCGCCGGCCGATCAGGTCTTCGACGCGACGTCGCTCGTCCCGCACGGCGCGAAGGCGTAGAGGGCAGCCGCCGAAGGACGCAGCGGCGCCGAACGTCCGGCGCGTGCTCGACGACTGCGTGTCGAAGCTGTGACAGAGGCGGCACACAGCTGTGACGGTTTTCGTGGCTCACTGTCTCCATGACCGCTCGCCCTGTCCCGCGACTCCGCCGGCACGCACGCGCGCTCGATGTCGGGCTCGGCGCACGCGGCGTTTGCACGGCGTGTCTCGGGATGGTCGCGATGGAGCTCGAGCACGGCGACGAGCGCTCCGCCGGCCGTACGCTCCGCTGGGTCGTCGCGACGCTCTGGGCGGAGGGGCTGGGCGAGCCGGTCGAGGATGCGCTGCGGAGCGCAGTACGAAGGAGCGTGCCGGACGCCCGCGAGGCCCTGCGGGACTTCGAGGCACGAGGGCCGCGGAGCGACGTCTTCCGCGCCGTCGTGCGCCGGCTCGCCGAAGAGCTCGAGCAGGAGGTGAAACGCAGCTACCTCGCATCGCTCAACTGAACAACCGAGTCAGCGTGCCCAGTCGAGCGGCTCGGGCCGGCGAAAGCGCGATGCCACGTCGACCCTGCGCCCGTGTTCGGCGGCGGATCGCCGCGACGCTTCGAGCACCTCGACGACGTGCGCACCGTGCTCACCGGTCGAACGGTGCGGCCGGCCCTGGTCGATCGCCTCCGCGAGGTCGAGCAGCGCGCGGCTCCAGTCGATCCCCCGGTAGGGCTCGCGAAGCAGCGGGACGGGCTCGTACGCTCCCGTTCGAGACTGGAGCTCGAGCCGCGAGTCGGCCTCCGCCCACGTCGCCAGGTACAGCGAGCCGTCGTCGCCGTGCAACTCGAGCCCGCGCTGCTTCGACGGCGGGACGTAGAAGCTCGCGGTCAACCGCGCGACGACGCCGTCCTCGAGCTCGAGCGTCGCCGTCGTCCAGTCGGGCGCGTCGAGGCTGAACGACCAGCCGTGCTCGTGGACGCGCTCGCGCTCGAGCGTGGCGGCATACGCCTGCACGCGACGCACCGGACCGAACATCGCGGTCAGGATCGCGAGCGGGTAGACGCCGACGTCGGCGAGCGGCCCGACCTCGTAGAGCCCGCGGGGATCGGGATGCCAGGTCTCGAGGCGGCCCCAGTTCGCCTCGGCGTACGCCACGCGAACGCGTCCGAGCGCGCCGTCCCGGAGGAGCTTCCAGGCCGTTTGCTGTGCCTCGCCGAGCAACGTCGTCGGCGCCGTGCTCAGCCGGACACGGCGGGCCTCGGCGAGCTCGACGAGCGCGCGTGCATCCGCGTGGTCGAGTGCGAGCGGCTTCTCCGTGTGCACGTGCTTGCCGGCAGCGAGCGCGGCGCGCGTGACGGCGACGTGCGCACCGGCAATCGTCAGATTGACCACAGCCTCGACGCGCTCGTCGAGGAGCAGCTCGTCCAGGGTCGCGTACGCGACGCCGCCGTGCGCCCCGACGAGCCGTTCCGCGCGCTCGCGCTCGAGGTCGGTCGCAGCGACCAGATCGAGACCCGGCGTCTCCGCGATCCGCTCGGCGTAGCGGTCGGCGATCGTGCCGCAGCCGACGATGGCAACGTTCAGCGGAGCCACTCCACGAGCTGTTCGCGCATCGTGCGGATGTCGCGGGAGGGATCGAAGGTCTCCGGCTCGTGCTCGACGGAGATCGCTCCGCGGTAGCCGATCCGCCGGAGAGCGCGCACACACGCTTCGACGGGGACGATCCCGTCGCCGTAGCGGCACGTCTCCTGCGGCTCGCCGTCGGCGAGAACATCCTTCAGATGGACGTGCAGCACGTGCTCGCCGAGCTCTTCGATCGCGCGGGCGGCGTCGTAGCCCCGGGTAGCCCACCAGCCGGTGTCGACGGTGGCGCCGAATAGCGCTCCGCCCCGCTCGATTTTCGCGAGCACCTCCGCCGGCGTCCGCTCGGGGTGATTCTCGATCGCGAGTCGCACGCCGTGGCGTTCGAGCACGGGCGCGAGCGGCTCCGGCTCGCCGGAGAAACCGGCGCCGATCAGGGTCGTGCCGAGTGCACGCGCGAGCTCGCACGCACGGGGGATGTTCGTCGGCCCGACCCAGGTCGCGTACGTCGAGACGCGGAGGCCGTGGCGCTCGAGCGCGCCGAGCGCGGCCTCGACGTGGGCGTCGGTCGCCCAGTCCGGGCTCAGGTGGGCACCCCAGACGTCGACGACCTCGAAGCCGAGCGCACGGGTATCCGCGAGCACCGCGTCGAAGCGCTCGGCATACGTCTCGATCGGCGCGAACGCGTCGTTCGTCGATCGGTCGCCGTGACCCCAGCCGTGCATCGCGTAGCCGGTCTCGCGGGCGACGTAGTTGGCGGTGGTGAATGCGATCGTGTTCGTCACAGGGCGAGCACCTGGCCGCCGTCGCGGAGCGCAGCCTGGAGCTCGTCGACGTCGACGTCCTGCACGGCGACGCCTCGACGGGCCGCCTGTGCGGCTGCGATACCGGCCGCATGACCCAGCACCATGAACGTCGGCTCCATCCGAACCGACGCAAACGCGACGTGCGACGCCGAGAGGCAGACCGGAACGAGCAAGTCCGTCGCATGCTCGCGCTTCGGCGTCAGGGCGCGGTACGGGATCGGATACGGCGGCACCGGCACCGAGAGGTAGCCCTCGTTGAACACGGCAGGCGTCGGGACGTACTCGGGCAGCATCCGCCATGTTCGCTCGACCTCGCGGATGTCGATGTTGTACGAGCCGAGCGCGACGACGTCGTCCTGCGGTTGCGCCCGCACGAGGTCGTGCTCGGTCAGTACGTAGTCGCCCATCAGTCGCCGCGCGTCGCGCACGTAGAGCTGGTGCGGCCAGCCGCCGCTGTCGACGAACTCGTCCCGGCAGAGCCCCCAGCCCTCGGGCGAGAGATGGAAGAGGAAGCGCTTCGTGTACTCGAGGTGATGCGCCCGCACGGCCGCGCGGTCACCGTCGAGGTAGTCGCGATTCGAGCCGTCGAGCACGTTGAGCGAGAACGGCCCGATCGAGTTGACGTCGCATTTCCGGTTCGGGAGGAGATCTCGCACGAGCCCCATCAGCGGCGCTTCGGGACGCGCCTCGCGGTAGCGGTCGAGCAGCTCGAACTCGGCAGGGTCGTACGCTTCGGGCTCCTCGAACGGGACCGGGTCGCGATCGGTGAGACAGACGCGGAAGCCGTACGCCTGCAGCCCGCCGTCGCCCTCGCCGAGCGCTTCGACCGGCCAGCCGCGATCGTCCAGCTCCGGCGGGCGCACGTGCGGGAGCAGCGAGCCGTCGGCCCGGAAAGGCGACAGCGCGGACGGAAAGTTGTGCTTGCCGGGCCGGTAGGCCGGCTGCCGTCCGGCCCAGCGCTCGCCGTACGCGTGTCGCGACTCGCGACCGACGGCGAACGGCACGCCGCGCTGTGCGAGCAGATCGCCCTCGTACGACGCGTCCACGTATACCGCTGCGTCAGGCACGTCGGCGCTGACCTCGACGCCGTCGAGAAACGACGTCAGGATCGCCTCCGCCACATGCGGCTCAGGGCCGCGCAGCTCCCAGAGACGCGAGCCGTAGTGGTCCGCGACCGCCTGGTGAAAGCGACGGGCGAAGCCACCGAGCACGCGCGGGTCGCCGACGTCGGTCCACGAGAGGCCGCCGGAGACCATGCCGCCGATGTGCGCGCTCGGCTCGACGAGCGTCACCGCCGCACCCTGCTCGGCCGCCGCGACGGCCGCGGCGACGCCTGCGCCGGTCGCCCGGAAGACGGCGACGTCGCTCACGTGACGAACGGCCGCAGCAAGGCTGCGCCCACGGGAGCGGTGACGCCGAGCTTCAGGAGCTCGCACAGGGCTTCGAGGTCGTCGGGCGGCTCGACCTCGACCGCCGGCTCGCCGAGCGCCTCGAGCACCTCCGCGCCGTGGTCGCGCAGCGCGCACTCGTACGAGGCCAGCGGGTCGTATGCGAACGGGTCGCTCGCCCAGTCGGCAACCGTCGCGAGTGCGAGCTTCGACGGTACGCACTGCACCATCGCGTTCGCGACGATCCCGCGCAGCTTGCCGTGCGCGAGGTTCGGATCGCGCGCGCGGAGCGGCCCGAGGTGCAAGGTCCCGGTGTCCCAGTCGTTGACGGGGAAGTTGTCCCACAGCAGGTGCTCGTGCTCCGCGTACCGGTGCACGCTCATGTCGAGCTCGTCCTTGTGGATCGCGAGCGACACGACCTCCGGGCCCGTCCAGTAGAGGACGACGTCTGCGTCGAGCTCCGGCGCGAAGGAACGTCGGTAGGCGCCGTCGCCCGTGTGCGCGTACGCCATCGGGCAGACGACGAGCGGTCCGGGTTGCTCGATCTCGCGCGCGAAGCGGTTCGAGAACGGCGCCTGCGCCGCTCCCGTCGGCCGCTCGGCGCGGCCGTAGCGCTGCTCGTCCTCCGGGCAGTGGAGCTTGTGCTCGACGTCGTCCCAGAGCAGCTGGAAGTGACGCACGCCCACCGAGCGGACCTGCGCGATCTTCGCCGCCAGCGCCTCCCACTCCGACTCGTGCGAGTAACAGAGGTCGAGGCCGGGCGCGACCGCGTACGCGAAGTCGACGCCGACGCGCTCGCACTCGGCGACGAGCTCGCCGAGCTGCGCGAGCTGATCCTCGGGATACGGCTCGCGCCACTTCGCACGGTGGTACGGATCGTCCTTCGGCGCGTGCACCCACGTGTTGAGCTTGTGCTGCCCGCAGAAGCGGATCAGGTCGAGCCGCTCGTCCTGGCTCCACGGCGTGCCGTAGAACCCCTCGATCACTCCGCGAATCAGCATGCGTAGCGGTCGACGATCTCGATCAGCTCCAGCAGCCGCGGAACGGATTGGTCGCGCAGCAGCGCCGTGGGGTCGTCGGCGGCGAGCGCGTTCGTCCACAGCGCCCGACCGGCGAGAAATCCGCGCGCACCGCCTCTGCAGGCGTCTTCGACGGCCTGCGGAAACTCGTCGCGCGGCACCCCCTGCGACAGCACGACCCACGGCACCGGCAGCACGTTCGTGATCTCTTCGCAGCGCGCGACGACGTGTCCGCCCCGCGGTGCCTGACACTTGTAGAGCGACGGGCGCGTCGCGCCGAGCTCGCGCGCGGCTTCGACGATCTGCTCGTCTTCGCGCACGACGGGCTCGAGCACCGAGAGCACGCCGTGTCGCGCCGCGAGCGCGACGAACCGCTCGCACATCTCGACCCGCTCCGCGCGCCGCTCGTCGTCGCGCCAGATCACGAGCAGCTTCAGCGCTTCGACACCGTCCGGCACAGCGTCGAGCTCGTCGAGGCTCGTGTCCTCGACGATCCCGCCGCGCTCTTGTTGCAGGACGTCGACGGCGAGGATGAGCCCGCGTGGCACGTACGGCCGCAGGTCGTCGACGAACTGCGCCTCGACCAGGAACCCCGACGCGTGCGGCGCGAGCTCGCGAGCGACGGCGGTCTTGAACATCCGCAACCGCGCGTCCGAGTCGTCGTGCCCGTGCTCGCGGAACATCGTGCGCAGCGACTCGCGCTGGTCCATCGCGACCATCGCGTAGGTCCCGTTCTCGCGCGAAATCGTCAGCGTTTCCGCTCCCGGCGCCGGCCGGGCCGGCGCCTCCGCTCGGTCGCGCCGAGGCTCACGGCGCCACCAGGATCTGCGCGTCCGGGTGCTCGTGGACGATGCTGACCGGCCAGCTCGGCTCGTACCGGTCGAGCGAGAGCAGCCGCGCGACCGCCTCGCGCTTGTCCGCGCCGTGGATGACGAGCCGAAGCGACCGCGCGTCCATGATCGTTCCGAGACCGACCGTGACGCCGCGCGCCGGAACCTCGTCGATCGACGCGAACTCGGGGAACGTCGCGAGATTGTCGCGCCGGGTCGTCTCCGCGAGCTCGACCACCGCGGTCCTCCCCGCACGGGGCGCGCCCGGCCCGAGCATCGCGACGTGCCCGTCGGAGGCCCCGGAGGCGAGCAGGAAGAGATCGATGCCGCCCGCTTCCTCGATGCGCCGGTCGTAGGCCGGCGGATCGTCGGGATCGGGGAGCCAAACCTCTCGACCGGGCAGCTCGCGCTCGGCGAAGCCGCGGCAGCTGTAGTGCGCGGACGTCGGCGGTACGGGCACGTACTCGTCCATCAGCACGAACGTCGTCGCCGGGAGCGCCGGCAGCGCGCGATAGGTCGTCAGGAGGCTTCGGCCGCCGGGGCAGCCGAGCAGCCGTGGGCGCCGCTCGGCGATCTCGGCGGCGAGCGTCCGTCCCAGCTCGTCGGCGTCCGCGAAGCGGCGCAGGTCAGCCATCCGGCTCCCAGCCGCGGAACGCCACGCGGAAGCGCGAGGACGCATCCCCGTCGAGCGCGGCGAGCACGGCGCCCGCGACCGGCGGCAGGTCCGGCACGATCGGCGTCGAGGGCAGCCGCGACGCGACGAGCTCGTACAGGCGGCCGCGCGACTCGAGCATGCCGCCACCGAGCACGATGTCCGCATCGGCCAGCTCCAGATCGCGAAGAGCCCGCTCGACGAGGAGGGCGATCTCGTCGGCGAGCCGGCCGGTCAGCTCCTGCGCAACCCGGTCGTCGCTCGCGACGATCCCGGGGGCGAGCTCGCCGAGCCGCGTCCGAGGCAGCCGCCTGTAATGGAAGTCGGCGCCGACCTCGGCGGCGGGCTTGCCGAAGTGCGACTCGACGAGCTCGACGAGCGCAGTCTGCTCGCCGCGGCCGTCGAGCGCACGGTTCGCGCGGTAGAGCGCCTCCTGGCCGAGCGCCTCCGCCCCGCCCCAATCGCCCGTCTCCCAGCCGAGCGCCGGGTAGCGCGCGACGCGGTCGCCGCGGCGGCCCACACAGTTGATGCCGGAGCCGCAGACGACGGCGACCGCCTCGTCACGGTCGCTGCCGGCGTGCAGCAGCGCGAACGTGTCGTTGTCGACGAGCGTCTCGCGCGCCCAGCCGCGACCGCTCACCTCCTCGCTCAGCGCGCGGATGTCGTCGGGAAGGTCGGCGCCGCACATGAAGAGCACCGCGCGGTCGGCGGTGCCGGCCAGCGGCAGCCGCTCGACGGCCGAGGCGACGAGGTCGATGGCACCCTTGTAGAGCCCGCGCGCATGCGCGTTGCTGCCGGGGCCTCGCACGTACGCGAGCGGCTCGCCCTCGCGCGTCGCGACGACGGCGTCGGTCTTCGAGTTGCCGCCGTCGACGCCGAGGACTACGCCCACGAGAGGAACCTTCTGTTCGCGTCGATCAACCTGGCGGTGAGCGCCTCGGCGAGGGGCGCCTGGGCGACCAGCGGGTGCGCGAGCAGAGCGCGAAAGACACGCTCCCGACCGCCGCGCAGAGCTGCGTCGAGCGCGAGGGATTCATAGGCCGAGACATGCGCCACGAGCCCCTGCTCGAGCGGCCCGAGCGCCGGCAGCTCGACCGGTCGCACGCCGCCGGGCTCGACGTGCGCGGGCACCTCGACGACGGCGTCGTCGGCAAGGAATGACAGTGCCCCGTCGTTTCGCAGGTTGATCACGTGGCGGCCGCGCCCGGCGGAGCCGAGGAGGCTCGCGAGCAGCTCCACCGCCGCCTCCGAGTAGCCCGCGCCGCCGCGACGGGCGAGGAGCTCCGGTTTCTCGTCGAGCATCTCGTCGCCGTACAGATGCAGAAGCTCCGTCTCGATCTCCGACACGACTTCCGCGCGCGATTTCGACTGTCGCTGCTCCTCGACGACCGCGTCGTGCTCGTAGAAGTAGTGGAGGTAGTACGACGGCACGTTGCCGAGCCGCTGCACGAGCTCGGGGGGCAAGCCGGTCGCGCGCGCGACGGGCTCGGCGTGCTCGTCGAGGAGCCTCGGCAGCACGTCGCCGCCGTCGAGCCGCACGCCGACCTCCCACGTCAGGTGGTTGAGACCGAGGTGGTCCAGCTCGATCCGCTCGCGCGCGACGTCGAGCACTTTCGCGAAGTGACGCTGGAACACCATCGCCGCGCTGCACAGTCCGACCGCACGATGTCCCTCGTCGAGGAGCGCCTTCGTGACGATCCCGACCGGATTCGTGAAGTCGACGATCCACGCGTCCGACGCGAGGCGGCGCGTACGCTCGGCGATCTCGAGCACGACGGGCACGGTCCGCAGCGCCTTCGCCAAGCCGCCGAAGCCGGTCGTCTCCTGACCGAGGCACCCGCAGGCGAGCGGGAGCGACTCGTCGACGATCCGCGCCGCCTGGCCCCCCACCCGGATCTGGATCAGCACGGCGTCGGCTCCCTCGACGGCGTCCTCGAGCCGCGTCGTCTGCTCGAGCCGCACCGGATGTCCCGCCCGGTCGAGCATCCGCCGCGCGAGGCCGAAGACGACGCCGAGCCGGTCGCCGTTCGTATCGTGCAGCCAGAGCTCGTCGACCGGGACGAGGTCGCGCAAGCGGATGAGGCCGTCGATCACCTCCGGCGTGTACGTCGAGCCGCCGCCGATCACCGCGAGCTTCACAGGCCGTTCCTCGCGGCGATCTCGGCGTACGCGCGTCCGCTGTCCTTGAGCGTGCGCGCCTGCGTCGCGTAGTCGACGTGCACGAGCCCGAAGCGCGGTCTGTAGCCCAGTGCCCATTCGAAGTTGTCGAGCAGCGACCAGTGGCAATAGCCGCGAACGTCGACGCCCTGCTCGATCGCGTCGTACACCGCGGCGACGTGTGCGCGGAGAAACTCGACGCGCCCATGGTCGTGCGGCGCGTCGTCGTAGATCGCGCCGTTCTCGGTGACCACGACGGGCAGGGCACCGTAGTCTCGGCGCAGGCGCACGAGCAGGTCGGTCAAGCCGAACGGCGCAACCTCGTAGCCGCCGTCCGTCAGCGGAACGTCGAGCTCGTTCCGTGCGTGCAGCGGGTGGTACGGGAAGGGCTTTCCCTCGGGGTCGGCGCGGATCACACCGCGCGAGTAGTAGTTGACGCCGACGAAGTCGCAGCCGGCGCGGAGGCCGTCCAGCTCGAGCGTGCCGATGCGCTCCTCGTAGAGGCGCAGCATGTCGTCGGGATACGCGCCCTTCAGCACCGCGTCGAGGAACCAGCGGTTGTGGTAGCCGTCGCAGATCCGGGCCGCTTCGCGGTCCGCATCGCTGTCGCTGGCGGGATAGGTCGGGAAGAGGCTGAACGCGATGCCCGTCGGGCCGCGCGGGCGCTGCTCGGCCGCGCGCCCGTGCGCGACGAGCATGTGGTGCATCGCGATCACCGCGCCGCGCAGATCTCGCTGCCCCGGCGCATGGATACCGTCCGCGTAGCCGAGAATCCCGTGCACCCACGGCTCGTTGACCGTCACCCACCAGCGGACGCGGTCGCCGAAGCGTTCGAAGCAGAGCGCCGCGTACTCGGCGAACCGCTCGACCGTCTCCGGCTCTCGCCAGTCGAGGGCGGCCGGCAGATCCCAGTGGTAGAGCGTCACGATCGGCTCGATGCGCTGCTCGAGCAGCGCGTCGATCAGCCGCGAATAGTGATCGATGCCGCGCTCCTCGACGTGGAACCCGTCGGGCATGATTCGCGGCCACGCGAGCGAGAAGCGGTACGCGTTCAGTCCGAGCGATGCGAGCAGGTCGATGTCGCCGCGCCAACGGCGGTAGTGGTCGCAGGCGACGGCGCCGGTCTCGCCCGTCTCGATCGGGAAGGCGTCCCAGATCGAGCGGCCGCGCCCGTCGGCATCGAGCGAGCCCTCGATCTGGAACGAGGAGGTCGCCGCGCCCCACAGGAAGCCTTCCGGAAAGCTCACGCGAGCAGCTCCTCGCAGGCGAGGAGGAGCACGCCGATCGACCATGCGTGCGAGAGGGGCTCCAGCGTCCCCTTCGGGCCGAAGCAATCGGTCTGCAGGTAGCGCTCCGCCGCCATCCCGCGCCGCGCGCCGAAGTCGCCGTCGTAGCGCGCGATGAACTGACGGAAGCACTCGAGCTGCTGGAGCGCCGACGTCCTGTACGGCTCGCCGAGCCGCAGCAGCTCCGGCAGGCAGACGAGCCCGAACGCATGCAGGTGCTGGTTCGCGGGCGACGCCTGGTCGGCGCCGCGCGAGCGGAAGCGATGCTTGCCGAGCGTCGTCTCCGGGTCGAAGTCGACGTCGTAGGAGTAGCGAAACGTGAGCGTCCAGTCGGCGGCGCGGCGCGCCGTGTCCCAGTCCTCGAGCGCGACGAACGCCATGACCGCCGCGTAGCCGTCCTCCGACGTCGGTGCGAGGTCGACGTCCTCGGGAGCGCCGCACCAGGCGTCGAGCTGCGCGTAATGCGCGCCCGCGGCGCGCGCCTCGTCGACGTGCCCCGCGGCGACGAGCGGCGGGATCCACGACATGCCCGCGGTGCTCTCCCACGCGACCGCCTCGCCGGTTTCCAGGTGAAGCGCGGACGGAAGGGCGCCGTCGCCGCGCTGCGCGCGCAGCACGACGTCGAGGTTCGACCGCGCAGCCTCTTCGCGTCCGGCGCGCAGAAGGAAGAGCGTCGCGTCGGCGAGCGTTCGCGAGTGCGCGCGAGCGTGGTCCGGGTGCCAGCCCCACGTCCAGCCGCGGTGGTGCGTCCACTGCGGCCAGAAGATCCCTGCCGGCGCGAGGTTTCCGGCGATGTGGTCGAGCACGGCCTCGGCCGCGCGCGCGTACTCCTCGTTGCCGACGCGCCGCGCGTGGCGGAGCAGGGCGTACGCGTACGGCGCGCCGCTCACCCACGAGACGTGCATGTGGTCGCGTACCTCGAGCGTGTCGAACGAGCGCGTCTCGACGAGCCGCGGCGGGTCGTCGACGAAGTGCCAGCGGTGGAGGCCGTGGGCGGCGAGCTCCGCCGCCTCCTCGACGGTGACCCAGGCCGCTTGTAACAGACTGTTACTTGCGGGGCGTAATGCTCGCCTCCAGTCGCCGTCGTGCTCGGCGTACTCGAGCGCCACGCGCTCGCCGGGGCGCCAGCGATGCGTCTGGACGTCGGGCGGTGCGGGGGTTGCGGAGCCGTCGTAGCGGAGCGGCTCCTCGCGGTAGGGAAAGTCGAGCCAGATCGTCGGCCGCCCGTCGCGATAGGCGAAGCCGACGCCGGACTGGCCGAGCGGCGAGCGCTCGGTCGTGACGAGGCCGCCGCCGCGCGCGAAGACGGCGGGCGTCGCGCAGCGATCGGCGCGGAACGACCAGGCGTCCGACTCCATGCGCGCGAGGTCGACGCCGCCCGGCGTGAAGCGCGGGTAGAGGACATCCGACGAAGCGGGCCGGTTCTCGCCGTAGAAGACGCCGGGAACGAGCCAGCGGGGATCGTCCGTCGCCGGCAGCTCCAGCGAGAGGCGAATCCCGGCGTCGACCTCCCGTAGCCCGTCGTAGCGCACGGTGCGCTCGCCGTCGAAGACGAAGCCGTCGACGGGCGAGCCGTCCGGTGCGAGCGCCTCACACACGAGCATTCCAGCCCTCCGCGCGCGTCGCCGGTCCGGCTGCGCGCGCCTCCCCCGGCAGCAGGTCGAGCACGTTGTCCTCGAATGCGGCCCAGCGGTCGTCCGCCTCGATGATCACGCCGATGGCCGCGACCTCGCCGGTGTTCCTGAGCACGCCGTCCTCGAGGGCAAGCGTCGTGCGCGGCAGTTCGAGAAGCGGTGCGAGGTTCTCCGTCCGCGACATCACGTAGCGGTTGCCGGGGAGATCGAGCAGGAAGACGTCGTACGAGAAGGCCTCGAGCGGCGCGGCAACCTCGTGCTCGCCCTCGGCGACGACGCGGCCGTCGAGGTCGACGAGCCGCGCCGGGGCGGTGACGCTCGCCCGCACCTCCTCCAGGCCGCCCCACGCGCACGTCGCGAACCGCGCGCTCGGCGCACCGCGGTACGCGCGCGCGACGCCGTAGAACGCGGGTTTCGGCTCGCCGTGCCAGTCGACCGCGCACGTGCACCAGGCGTTCGGGAACGACTCGTTCAGCTGCCACGGGATCACGCCGGCCCCGCGGCGCAGCGTCGCCTCGACTGCGTAGCGGAGCCCGTCGTACTGGAGCCACTGGCTCGCCCGCCGCAGCGTCTCGACGTCGGCGAGGCGTCCGGCGAAGATCTCCTGCACGAGCGGCGCGTTGTTCCACCACGCGCCGAGGTGCTCGTAGACCGGGTTCGAGCGGTCGGGAGGCCAGCGGTGCTCGGGCGCGATCAGCTCTTCGAGCGCGCGGCGGTTCGTCATCCCCTCGACGCCGAACTCGCTGTGCAGGAGCGCCGTACGCGTGTCGTAGTACTCGTACTGCTTCCGCAGTCCCTGGTGCTCCCACGGACCGTGCAGGTCGCGCTCGCCGCTCGGGGACGTGGGCAGCCAGGCGCGCTGCGGGTCGAGCTCGCGCACGACATCCCGCAGCGCGGCGATCGCCGGCGTCGAGTCGTCCGCATCGAGCTCGTTGCCGCCGCACCAGACCGCGAGCGCGGGATGATGCGCCCGGGACGGGACGATCTCGCGCGCGTCGGCAGCGAGCGTCGCCACGAACTCCGCGTCGTCCGACGGCCTGCTCTCGAGGCCCGAGCTCGACTGGCTGAACTCCTGCCACACGAGCAGCCCCAGCCGGTCGCAGAGCGTGTAGAACTCCTCGCTCTCGATCACGCCGCCGCCCCAAACGCGCAGCAGGTTGACGCCTGCGCGGCGGGCGAGGCCGAGAAGCTGTGCGAGCTTCTCGGGCCGCGGCACGCCGTAGAGGACGTCGAGCGGGACCCAGTTCCAGCCGCGGATCGGCGTCTCGGTGCCGTTGACGACGAGCCGGTAGTCGTGTCGCAGCTCGACCGTGCGGAAGCCGACCTCGAAGTCGCCGGCGGAGTACAACCGCTGGTCGCCCAGGCCGTTCGGCCACCAGAGCTCCGGTCGCTCCACCTCGAGCAGCAGCTCGCCGTCGAGCTCGACGCGGCCGACGGCGCCGTCGAAGCTCACGCGTGGACAGTTGAGCGGCGGGCGGACGCTCCGCCAGATCCCCTGGTGCACGAGCCGCGGGCAGAAGTCCCAGCCGTAGCCCATACGCGACTTGTGCACACGAACGCGGCTCGTTCGCCCGACCTGCGGCTCGCTCTCGGGAGCGGCGTGCACTGCAACGGCGAGCAGGTGCTCGCCCTCGGGCACGTCGACACGGAAGGCCGTGAAAGCCCCCGCGTGATGCGCAACCTCGTCTCCGTCGAGGAACACCGTCGCCTCGTGGTCGACCCCTTCGAACTCGAGGGTCCCCGCACCGGCAACGCGGGTGCGGTAGATCCACGTACGCTCCGCCGCCCACTCGGCGAACCGGCTGTTGCGCTCGAAGTACGGATCCGGCACCGCACCCGCGCGGACGAGATCGTCGACGACGCTGCCCGGAACCCGCGCCGGCAGCCAGCCCGCCGCGTCCCACGGCTTCGCGACATGCCAGCGCCATTCGTCGCCGAGCCATCCCTTGAATTGCCAGTCGCCGACGAGCGTCACGATTCGAGGAGATCGGTCTCCCGCGTCTCGACGAACGTCTTGATCTCGTGCGGCCCGAGCTCGGCCTCGATCGTCCGGCCGAGCACCTCGATGCGCGCGCCTGCCGGGCGCCCTGCGGACTCGTACGCGCGGACGACGTAGCCGCCGCCGTCCTCGGCGCTCTTCAAGACGGTCATGACGACGTCCCCGCCGCCGTCGCTCGCAAACGACTGCCGCTGCGGCAACGGCCCGTCGTGCGAGGTCTCGATCAACGCGAAGGGGGGCTGGTTCAGCTCGGCGGCGAGGCGGACGACGCCTGCGGAGCGCCAGTCCCCCGCGTGCGGAACGAGCCGCACGGTGAACGTCTGCCGCCCCTGGTCCATGTACTCGAAGTCGCCGCCCGGCTCGAGCTCGCGCGGGTCGTGCCACGCCCAGACCGGGCTGCGCACCGCACTGATCCCGATCTCGCCGCCGCGCACGTCGTAGCCGTGCTTCGCGTCGTTCGCGACGGCGAGCCGCCCGGCGCTCACCCAGGACTGGCCGGGCTCCTCGTCGCCCGACGCCGGCCGTTCGATGTGGCCGTAGGGAATCTCGTAGGTTGCGGCGTCGGCCTCACCGCAGGCGTACCGCAGCTTCAGCAGCGCCAGCCGCTCGTGCCAGTCGAGCTCGACCCGCACGTCGACGTACGGGAGACCGGCGGTGTAGACGTATTCCTCGCGCAGCGCCGACGCGCCGTACCTGCTCTCGACGCGGACGATCGTCCGCACCGGCCCGGTCTCGATCACCTCGCGCGAAATGCGCTCGAACTCGCCGAGCTCGTCGTCGTAGGCGACGACGTCGTGCCCCCAGGTGTCGGAGCGGTCGTCGATCACGACGGCACGCGTCACGAGATCCTGCGCCGGGCGAACGTCCGGCAGCGAGCTCGCAACTGCTCCGGGACGAACGCGGTAGGTGCGGTACCCGAGCGGCGGCACGTCGACCGGGAAGACGAGTCGTGCGCGCGAGCTGCTCATCGTCGTCAGCGGCCGCGTCAGCTGCATCGGCACGGCCTCACCCACGTCGTCTACGACGTGCAAGCCTTCCGGCCGCATCCACGTGTACTCGAGCTCCACCGTCGTTCGCAGATTCCACGGGTGAGGATTGAAGACGACGACCGGACGGACGTCGTGCTCGTCCTCGATTCGGATCTGCCGCGCGATGGACTGCACCGCCGCGTTGAACGCGTTCGCGGCGAGCGAGGTCGCGTGGCCGAGCTGATCGCGCGCGTCCTCGTACGCCGGCTGGATCGACGTACCGGCGAGCGTGTCGTGGAACTGGTTGAAGAGCAGGAGCTTCCACGCATCGCGCAGCGACTCGTGCGGATAGGGACGCAATCCGAGCGAGTCCGCGACCACGCACCACTTCTCCGCGCGGAGCAAGAGGTTCTCGGCGCGCCGGTTCCAGCGCTTGATCCCGGAGTGCGACGTGTAGCAGCCGCGTCCGTGGTGCTGCAGCTCGCCGCGCACGACGGGCAGGTCTCCGTTCGCCGAGACGTCGTCGAAGAACGCGCGCAGCGAGCTCGGCCGGTAGGGCGGCCCGAGCTTGCGAATCTGTTCGATGTTCGCGATCGTCGGACCGCCACCGTGGTTCCCGACGCCGTAGAACACCGCGTAGTCGACGTCGTCGTCCGGCAGAGAGCCGATCGCCTGCTCGAGGTGCTCGCCGATGTCGTCCTTCGGCGCGAGGTACTCGTGGGGGATCCGGTACGCGACGACCGACGAGCCGTCCGCCGCCTCCCAGCGGAAGAGCGGAGCGGGCAGCTCCCGCTCGGCGGGTCCCGGGCGCAGGAAGACGTACGAGTCGCAGCCGCTCTTCGCGAGGATCTGCGGGATCGTCGCGTTGTGGCCGAACGAGTCGATGTTCGCGCCGGTCGTCGCGGTGATGCCGAAGCGCTCGCGCAGGTAGCGCTGACCGTAGAGCGCGTGGCGCACGAACGACTCGCCGGCCGGGATGTTGCAGTCGGGCTCGATCCACCAGCCGCCGACGACCTGGAAGCGGCCGGACGCGACATGCGCGCTGATTCGTTCGAAGAGCGGCGGGTCGCTCTCCTCGATCCACGAGAGAAAGAGCGACGAGTCGCACGTGAAGACGTAGTCGGGGTACTCGTCGAGGCGGTCGACCGCCGACTGGAACGTTGCCCGCACCTCCTGGTAGCCCTCGGGCCACTGCCACAGCCACACCGGATCGATGTGCGCGTTGCCGATCATGTGGATCAGCTTTCGGCCCAAGCGTCCACCTCCTCGAGCACCAGGTGCACGAGCAACACGTGCATCTCCTGGATGCGTGCGGTCGAATCCGACGGCACGACGAGCGCGATGTCGGCGTGCTCGAGCGCGGGGCCGCCGCCGCCGAACAGCACCGTCGTCGCACCGAGCCCGCGCGCGGCAGCGAGCGCGCGCACGACGTTCGGCGAACGGCCGCTCGTCGAGAAGCCGACGACGACGTCGCCGGCGCGGACGAAGCCGCGCACCTGCCGCTCGAACACCTCGTCGTACGAGAAGTCGTTCGCGATGCACGTGAGCGCCGATGCGTCGACCGAGAGCGACTGCGCCGGCAGCGGGCGGCGGTTGCGCTTGTAGCGGCCGAGGAGCTCCTCGGCGAAGTGCGCCGCCTCGGTCGAGCTGCCGCCGTTGCCGAACGCGTAGACGCGGCCGCCGCGCTCGAATGCATCCGTCAACGTCCGCGTCAGCTGCGCGAGCTGCGGCTGCAGCTCGCGCATCCGCACGGTCAGGTCCGCATGCTCGCTGATCGCGTTCGCGAGCTCGTCAGCCACCGCCGGTCGCCAGGCGCTCGAACGCTACCGCCGCCGCGCCCGCGACGCCGACCGCGTCGCCGAACGCGGCGGGCACGATCTCGACCTGCGGGCAGATCGCCTGCCGGTGCACCACGTCGCGCACCGGGCCGAGCAGCTGCTCGCCCGTGCGGACGACGCCGCCGCCGAGCACGACCACCTCGGGCTCGAACAGGTTCGCGATCGAGGTGATCCCGCACCCGAGCGCCTCGCACGTCTCGGCCCACACACGCGCCGCGGTCGTGTCGCCGTACGCCGCCGCCGCCGACACCTCCGGCGCCCCCGCGACGTCCATACCGGCCTCGCGCGCACGCTCGGCGATCGAGGTGCCGGAGGCGTACGCCTCGAGGCAGCCGCGGCGTCCGCAGCCGCGGCACTCGCGGCCGTGCCAGTCGACGGTCACGTGGCCGAGCTCGCCCCCGTTCCCGGTCGGGCCGCGGTGCAGGCTCCCGTCGATCACGACGCCGCCGCCGACTCCGGTCGAGATCGTCAGATAGACCATGTTGCGCGTCCCGCGACCGGCGCCGAAGCGATGCTCGGCCGCGGCGGCCGCCGTCGCGTCGTTGTCCAGCACGGCCGGATGTCCGAACGCCTCCCGCGCCAGCTCCGCGACCGGGACGTCGTTCCAACCCGGCAGGTGCAGCGGCGCGATCAGGACGCCGCCGTCGGAATCGAGCGGCCCGCCGCAGCCGATGCCGACGCCCGCGATGTCGTCGGGGGCGAGCCCCGAGTCGGCGAGCGCGCGGCGACCGAGCTCGAACAGGCGCGCGACCCCGTCGTCCGGCCCGCGCTCACCGTGCGTCGGCTCGAACACGAACCCGTGCACGGTTCCGTCGGGCGCGACGACGCCGGCGGCGAGCTTCGTGCCGCCGATGTCGAGGCCGAGCACGGGTCCGCGGGGCGCCGGGGTCGCCCCGTCGAAAGCGGAGTCACGAGCGACCGCAGCCCGCAACCCTAGCCCTTGCGTCCTTGCAGTGAGATGCCCTCGATGAAGTAGCGCTGGGCGAACAGGAAGATGAGGATCATCGGCACGGTCGAGAGCACCATGGCGGCCATCAGCCATTCGTAGTCACCGTTGCCGCCGGCCTGCGGCGACCACTGGCCGAGCAGCGCATAGAGGCCGCGGGGAATCGTGAACTGCTTGTCGGCATGGAGGTAGATGAGCGGTGTCATCAGATCGGTCCACTTCGCCTTGAACTCGAACAGAACCGTGACGATGAGCGCCGGCTTGGCGAGCGGGAGCGCGATGCGTCTGAACATCGTGAAGTAGTTGTCGCCGTCCATGCGCGCCGCCTCGAAGTACTCGCGTGGGATGCCGAGGAAGAACTGCCGCTGCAGGAAGATGTAGAACGCGCTCCCGAACAGGTTCGGTGCCCACAACGGGATCTGCGAGTTCGCGAGCCCGATGTGGTGCCAGATCAGATAGACCGGGATCATCGTCACCGCGCCCGGCAGCATCATCGTCGCGAGCACGCATCCGAAGAAGAAGTTGCGGAGCGGGAAGCGGAAGTACGCGAACGCGAACGCGACGAGCGCGCTCACGAACGTCACCGAGATCGCCGCGAGGCCGTCGATGTACGCGCTGTTCCAGAACCAGCGAAGGAACGGAGCCGCGTGCCAGATCTGCACGTAGTTGTACGGATGCCACGTCTTCGGGATCAGCTTGTTGTCGAAGACGTCGCCGCGGGACTTGAGCGACGCGCTCACCATCCAGAGGAACGGATAGAGGAAGAGGACGCTGAAGAAGAGCAGCACGAGGACGAAGAGGCCGCGCGTCACGTAGTTGACAGGGCGCCGGCGGCTCGGCCGGCCGGCCGGCACGACCGGCGGGACCGGCGGAACGTCCGGCGTCGGCCCGTCGGCGCGGACGGACTGGCTGAGACTGGTCACCGCGCCTCACCTTCGTAGTAGACGAAGCGGCGGCTCACGACGATCTGCACGACCGTGACGACCATGATCAGCGCGAAGAGCATCCATGCGAGGGCCGACGCGTATCCCATGTGGAAGTACACGAACGCCTGCTGGAACAGGTAGATCACGGAGAAGAGCGTCGCGTCGCCCGAGGTTCCGCCTGCGTTGCCCGGGTTGTAATAGAACGCGGTGTAGACCTGGTCGAAGACCTGCAGGCAGTAGATCGTCAGGATGATGAACGTGAAGAACAGCGTCGGGCTGATCATCGGAAGCGTCACGTCCCTGAAGCGCCGCCACGCAGACGCTCCGTCCATCGACGCCGCCTCGTACAGGTGCTGCGGCACGTTCTTGATCGCCGCGAGATAGAGCACGACGTTCGAGCCGACCGACCAGAGCAGCATGATCACGAGGCCCGGCTTGATCCAGTTCGGATCGGTCTCCCACGCGGGGCCGTTGATGCCGATCAGTGCGAGCGCGCGGTCGATCAGACCGTAGCTGCCGTTGAAGAGCAGGAGGTAGAGGATGCCGACGGCGACCGTCGGCGTCATCACGGGGAGATAGAAGATGGTGCGAAAGATCGCGCCGAGGCGGTCGATGCGGGCGAGGAGGCTCGCGAGGAAGAGCGACACCGCCATGTCCGCCGGCACGTACATCGCCGTCCAGATCAGCGTGTTCCGGAGCGCCTTGAGGACGTACGGGTCGTCGTAGATCAGCTTGTAGTTGTGCAGACCGACGTTGTGCGTCGTCTGGATGATGCTGTAGTCGGTGAAGGAGAGGATGGCGCTCGCCACCATCGGGCCCGCCGTGAAGACGATGAAGCCGAAGAGCCAGGGCGCGATGAACACGAACGCCCACCACGTATCGCGCTCCCGGAAACCGGACGCCCAACGGCGGGCCCTCCAGAGAGGGCCTGCCGTTGGTCTGAGCGTCGTCGTCGCCGCCACGGCGAGGACCTATCGATCTACTTCTTCGCGGCCTTGATCGCGGCCACCGCTTCCTTCTGAGCCTGGTCGAGCGCCTGCTTCGGCGTCTGCTGGCCCTGCAGGACGCGTGTCACTGCGTTCGTCCACGCCGTCTGGAACTCCGCGCTTGCCGGCGACGCGGGGATGCTGAACGAGTACGGCATGACACCCGCCAGCGTCTTCACGTTCTGGTCGAACCAGGAGTTGATCTTCGGCTGCAGCTTGAAGATCGCGCGGTCGGCGGCGACGTTCGCCGTCCGGAGGCCGGTGAACACCCCGCCCTTCGCCTTGCGGAGCGCGATGCGGTTCTTCGCCGCTGCGACCCACGTCGAGACGGAGGTCATCGTCTTCGCCCACTTGCACGCGTCAGAGGCGTTCTTCGCCCCCTTGGGAATCGCCCACGCGCTTCCCGACGTGTAGTTGATCGGCTTGCCGGTCAACGTGCGCATCGGGATCAGGAGCGTGTGCACCTGCGGCGAGCTGCCGGCGAGCACGTTCACGTACCAGTCCTCCATGGGCCACGCGCCGACCTGGTTCTTCGCGACCTGGTTGTCGGACCCGAAGAAGTCCCACGTGTTGCGGAACGAGAGGAAGTTGTTGTAGCCGCCCTGCGCCTGGATGAGGCCGTAGGCGTAGGTCAGCGCCCGGATCGCCCGCGGGTCGTTCAGATGCGGAACGAGGCCGTTCTTGCTCAGGATGTCGACGCCGAACACCTTGGCCCAGAGCGGGAAGAACTCGGGCAGCTTCGGATCGAAGCCGATCCGCGTCACCTGGCTGCCGTTGTGCTGGTACATCTTCAGCGCGGCTGCCCTGAGCGTCGACGGATGCGCGGTGTTCATCATCTTGAGGCTGACGCCGGAGCTCTTCATCACGTCGTAGTTGGCGATGATCGTCCGCACGTCGAAGAACTCCGGGATCCCGTAGATCTTCCCCTTGTACGTCACCTGCGAGAGCGCCGCCGGACGGTACTGGCCGACCGGAATGTGCTGGCTCTTGATGCACGACGTCAGCGGCTGGAGTGCACCGTCGGCTGCGTACGTGCCCACCTTTGCCCGGTCCATGTAGACGAGATCCGGCGGGTTGCCAGACGCGACCGCGGCGAGGAACGTCTGGTCGTTGAAGCCGCCGTTCGGCGCCGACACGTCGTCCGGCGCGATCGCCTGCTTCGCGATGTTGAAGCGAGACATGGCGACGTCGTCGCCGTTCGTCCCGAATCCCATGATGTTGAGAGTGTTGGCCCTTGCCTGGCCCGTGCTGTCCGGATGCGCACTCGCGGCCGTCGTGGCGACCGCCGCAAGCAGCCCGAGAAGCGCGAGCGCGACCCCGACACGCTTCCACCTACCCGACATTCGTTTGACCCTCCCGAAGAGGGGGCCGAGGCCCCGTTTTGCGCCAGTGTGGGATCGTAACCACACCGGGCGCTCCGCTGCAACACACTCAGAGACGCCGACGGGCGGCCGAGGTTAGGGCGGGGGCGCAGTCGAGCGCCGGAGGCGGAGGGACGGCTGGAGCAGCTCGACCGTCGGCGCCGAGGCCGGCTCGTCGAGCCGGCGCAGGAGGAGGGCTGCCGCCCGGCGTCCGAGCTCGAGCGTCGGCTGGTCGACCACCGTGATGCCGGGATTCACCATCTCCATCCATTCCACGTCGTCGAAGCCGACGAGCGAGACGTCGGCCGGGAGGCGGCGCCCGGTCGAACGGATCGCCTGCCACGCCTCCCGCGCGAGAATGTTGTTCGCCGCGAAGATCGCGGTCGGAGCCTCGCGGACGAGCAGGCTCTGGATTCGCTCGCGAATCATCTCGTCGTGGAGCGCCACGCGCACGACGAGGCGCTCGTCGACGGGAACGCCTGCCGCGGCGTGCGCCTGCCGGTAGCCCTCGAGCCGGCCGGCGTCGCTCGTCCAGTCCGTGTCGACGCCGAGATGCGCGACCCGCGCGTGGCCGAGCGCCAGCAGGTGCTCGACCGCGATGCGCCCTCCGCGCACGTTGTCGATCACGACGGCGTCGCACGCGGTCTCCGTCACGCGCCGGTCGACTTCGATCACCGGAACGTGCCGACGGAGCAGAAACGCGGTCGCATCGGGGGCGCCGGGCGTGATGATCACACCCGGGGTGCGCATCGCGAGGAACGTACGTGCTGCGCTCAGCTCCGCAACACGGTCGCTCGAGTCGCCCACGATCACCATCTGGTAGCCGCGCTCGCGCAGGATCTGCTCGATCCCTGCCGCGAGCCGCGCGTAGAACTGGTTGCCGAGATCCGACACGATCACGCCGACCACGCGGCCGCGGCGCTGCTTCAGCGTCTGCGCCGACAGGTTCGGGACATAGCCGAGCCGCTCAGCCGCTGCCATCAGCCGATCGCGGGCCGCCGGTGAGACGTAACCGCGGCCGCTGAGCGCCCGTGAGGCCGTCGACCGCGACGTGCCGGCCTCGCGCGCGAGATCCGCGAGCGTCGGGTGGTGCGGAACCGGCCGCTCGCCGTCCGCCGCGTGCCCGGTCGTCATCGCGCCGCCTCCCACACACGGCGGAGCGCGTCGTAGTCGTCGTCGTCGAGCCGCTCGCCGCTGACATCCAGCTCGTCCGTGTAGTAGAGCGACGGCACGCCGAGCGCTCCCTTCACCTCGAGGTACGCGCGCCACTCCTCCTTGTTCGGCACTGCCCAGTCGTCGGTGTCGATGAGGAGTTCGGGGCAGGCGGCCCGGACGACGGCCGCTCGGTGGCGCATCTGCGGGACGACCGGCACGAGCGGATCGGGATCGTCGAGGCGGAGCATGTCGTTCAGGCGGATCATGTCGCTGACGTCGACGAAGCTCGGATGCGGCGTATGCGTGATCACGAGCGCCTCCGGCTTCGCATGCTTCACCGCGGCATACACCACCGCGAGGAGCTCGTGCAAGAGGGCGACTCCCCACCCGTCGCCGGCGAGCGTCGGCGTCGAACCCGAGGGCGTGCGCGCAGTGAAGTCGACCTTGAGCCCGTCGGCGCCGAGGCCGCTGCTCGAGATGAGCGCGTGCATGCGCTCCTCGATGAGCTCGCGCGTGCGCTCGTTCGTCGGGTCCAGGGCGACGGACACGCCGTCGGGCGAACGGATGCAGAGCGCGGGATCGACGCCTTCGGGATCCCAGGCCTTCCACCAGAGCAGGACGTGCTGGTCGGCCTCGTGGCGACGCGCGATCCACCCGGGCAGGTCGGCCCACTTCGCGTCGTCGACCTCGTTCCGGCCGTACGTCGACTGCCACTTGTCGTCGATGACGATCGTGCGGGCGGGGATGCCGTGCGCAGCAAGGATCTCGAGGAACCGGTCGTAGTTCGCCTGCGTCGCGAGTGTCGAAGCCGGCTGCCGTAGCCGCCGGGAGAGCGCGCACTGAGCGCCCCAGCCGCAGAAGATCGGCTCATGCCACCACGCCGCCGCCGGCTCGGCGCGCGGCGGCACGGCGCCTGCGCGATCGAGCGCCGCGCGGTAGTCGGCGATCGCGGCGTACCCGTCGCGCGCAGCCGGGGCGAACCGCACGACCGGTGCGTCGAACGCTCCACTCACCGAGGTGCGGCCCTCGTAGTCGAAGACGAGATCGAGTGCACGGTCGGCTCCCCGGAGCTCGGCCTGGACGAAGCGCAGCGCGTCGACCGGGGCGAGCAGCGACACGCCAAGCCAGTCGCCGCGCGGAACACGGAGCGCGAGCGCGAGCGGGGCAGGCGTGAAGAACCAATGGCCGCGGCCCGGCAGCCCGTCGCCCGACACGCCGATCACGGCGGATTCGCCGGCATGCAGAGTCGTCCGCCGCGGGTCGCCAGGGTTCGGCGTGAAGAGCTCCACGGCGTTGACGCCGGTCGGGAAGAGGCCGCTCGCGGTGCCGAGCCGGCGGCACGCGACCGGATGCACCTCGCCGAGCTCGCCCTCGCCGGCAACCGAGGCGCGCACCTCGACGGCGTCGTCGTGGCACTCGATGCGGGTCTGGGCGCGGTGCCAGCGTGTCGAGCGGCGCACCACGGTGATCGCCCGGCCGTCGATCTCGGGCTCGTCGAGCGCAAGCGTCTCGTCGCGCGCGCCCACGCCGTCGAACGTCGCGCCGAGCGAGATCCGCAGCCACTCCTCGGCCCCGTCCGGCGAGGTCACGCGCGCAAATGCGCCGTTTCCCTCGAGCTCGAGTCGGTACGCCGGCGTCTCGATCACGCGATCGTCACCAGCGCTTCGGCCTGCTCGCCGAAGCGAGCGCTGCCGATCGTCACGTCGGCTGCAATGCGCGCGCGTCGCACCGGGCCGTCTCCCGGGCGCAGGGTGAATCGGACAACGGCCTCCTCGTGCGCGCCCAGGTCGACGGTCGCCGTTCCAGGCGACGCCTCGAATCCCTCCGGCGTCGCAAGCACGACGGTCGCGCGCTCGGCGCGCGCAAATGGGTTTCGGATCGCGACCTCGAGCTCGAGCGTCGCGCCGCCCGCGACCTCCGAACGGTACGGCTCGATCCGCGCAGCGAAGCCCTGCTCACCGAGACCCTCGTCGGGCAGGAGCTGCTCGTGCAGCAGTGCGACGCGCTCACCCGCCTCGCGCAGCTCGGCCCGCAGCGAACCGTCGAGAGCCGCCGGCAGCCAATGGCCGCTGATCGCAAGGTCGGGCTCGATCTCGTCGAGCAACAGTGCGCTTTTCGCGTAGTCGCCGCGGCGAAAGCCGTTTCGGTACTGGTAATTGAGCAGCACCCGGTCGTCGGTGAACGCGTACTGATCGCCGGTCGCGACGACCCGGCGTCCGTCGACCTCGAAGCCGACCGCGGCGGCATACAGCGTGTGTCCGGGAAACGCGTGCACGCTCAGCTCGTACTCCTCCCAGGTGAAGGACTGTTCGAGCTCCAGCACGCGGTCGACCGGGAGCGGCTCCGGCCACAGGCACGGGAGGTCGTAGCGGTGCGGATCCTCGAGAATCGGCGCGACGTTGGCCGGAGCCCAGAGCTCCGCGCCTTCGACGGCGCGCAGCAGGCCGATGCCGGCGACGTGGTCGTCGTGGTAGTGCGTCGGGATCACGGCCTCGATGCGGTCGACGCCGTAGCGTTCCTTGAGCGCGTCGATCGACCACAGAAGCGCACGTTGCCACGGTGTCGAGTCGAACCCGAAGTCGAAGACGAGGGCACCGCCGGAGTCCGAGACGAGCACGTGGCTGTTTGCGAACGCGACGCGGCTTCGCAGGAGGTGCGGCGTCACCGCGGCATACGGCTCTGCGATGCGCTCCGACAATCCCGAAGCGTGTCCCAACCGCAGCTCGATCAGCTCGGTCATACGGCGTGCGAGCGTCTCGAGCGCTTCGATCGGTTGCTCGATCGCAGGCCCGTGCGAAGGAAGGAGCACATCCGGCGCGCGCCGCGCGAGCACTTTCGCGGAGAGCACGGTCGACGCCTGTCCTTCGACGCCGCTGTACGTCCATTGCGTCGCGGCGAGCGACCAGACCCGGCCGTCGCCGTAGACGAGGTCGCCGGTGAACGCGAGCGTCCGTCCCTCGAGCTCGACGAGATAGGTCACCGAACCGATCGTGTGGCCGGGCGTCGGCAGCGTGTACACGACGAAGTCGCCGAAGGTCTGCGTGCGGTACTCCGGCACAGGCCCGGCGAGCTCGACCGCCGAGCGCAGCGAGAACCGGTCCTCGCGCAGGTCGTAGTCCTGATCGAGCCGGCGGCACTGCCAGTGCAGGTCGACGCCAGCGATCGCGTCGGCCTCGAGCGGCGGCGCCCAGATGCGGGCACCGTGCTCGGCCGCACGGGCGAGCCCCTGTACCTGGTCGCGGTGGTGATGTGTGACGAGAACGTCGGTGATCCGGTCGACGCCGAGCTCAGCGAGCCGGTCGAGCACGGTCCCGGCGCCGAAGTCGATCGCGATCGCCCTGCCGCCCAGGCGAAGGACGTAGACGTTGCAGGTATCCGGCACGACCGCGACGACGTCGCCGCCGGCTGCCCTCTCGACCATCGCCGGAGCATACGCAGGCGGCCGAACGTGTGGAAACGATTGCACGTTTGCCCCCGCGCGGCTAGATTTCCGGCGCGATGGCGGAAATCGTCCTCGACGAGGTCACGAAGCAGTTCGCGGGCGGCGTGACCGCGGTCGACGGTGTCTCGCTCACGATCGAGGACGGCGAGTTCATGGTGCTCGTCGGCCCGTCCGGCTGCGGCAAGACGACGCTCCTGCGTTCGATCGGCGGGCTCGAGACGATCTCCGGCGGCCGGATCCTGATCGGAAACCGTGACGTGACCCGCGTGCCCCCCGGCAAGCGCGACCTCGCGATGGTCTTCCAGAACTACGCGCTCTATCCGCATATGACGGTGCGACAGAACCTCGGTTACAGCCTGCGCGTCCAGGGGGCGCCGAAGCGAGAGCGCGAGGAGCGCGTCCGCACCGTCGCACGGATGCTCGAGCTCGAGGAGCTGCTCGACCGGCGCCCCCGGCAGCTCTCCGGCGGCCAGCAGCAGCGCGTCGCCATGGGGCGCGCGATCGTCCGCGAGCCCGCGGCGTTCCTCATGGACGAGCCGCTCTCGAACCTCGACGCGAAGCTGCGTGTCGGCATGCGGACGTCGCTCCAGGAGCTGCACGGCCGCCTTGCGACGACGACCGTGTACGTCACGCACGACCAGGTCGAGGCGATGACCCTCGGCCATCGCGTCGCCGTCATGCGCGACGGGAGGATCCAGCAGGTCGACGCGCCGCAGCGCCTGTACGACGAGCCGGCCAACCTGTTCGTCGCGGCCTTCATCGGGTCGCCGGCGATGAACCTCGTGAACGCCCAGCTCGACGGCAGCGACGTCGTGTTCGGCCAGTTTCGGGTCCCCGTGCCCGATGACCGGCGTCGGGACGTGCCGGGCGGCCGGGTGATCATGGGCATCCGCCCGGAGGCGTTCGAGGACGCGGCGTTCGCGGAGGACGATCTGCCGCGCATCGACGTGACCGCGCACGTGATCGAGGAGCTCGGCGCCGACGCGCACATCTTCTTCGAGGTCGATGCCGACCCGGTCGTCGTCGAGGAGGCGGTGTCGGCCGACGAGAGCGAGGACGCGACGCTCCTCACGCGGCGCGACCACGCGCTCTTCACGGCTCGCGTGGACCCACGCACGCGCGCACGTGTCGGCGAGCCTCTGCAGCTGACGGTCGACCCGACGCGGCTCTACTTCTTCTCGCCGGAGACCGGCGAGAGCTTCCGCGCGGGCGCCGTCGCCGTAGCATCGGCTGGTTGATCAGCCACCCCGACTACACCCGGGCACGGCTCGCACGTGTCTCGACGCGGCTACGGGCGCGCGTGTACGCCGAGACGTGCCCGGTCGACGAGCTGCTCGTGGCGGGGCCGGTCGACCGGATCTCGTGGGAAGCGGCGCAGGCGCTCGATTACCGGCCTGCCGCTCTCGGCGAGCGCCTCGGCCCGCTGTGGGCGACGTTCTGGTTCCGCCTGCAGGCGACGGTGCCCGGCGCGTGGCACGGCGCGCGCGTCGACCTGCTCTGGCAGTCGAACGGCGAGGCGACGCTCTGGGAGGACGGTCGCGTCGTCGTGGGGCTGAACCGGCACCACGCGGAGGCGACGCTCGCCGAGAGGGCGGCTCCGGGGACGCTGACGCGGCAGATCGAGCTCGCCTGCAACGGCCTCTTCGGTCGCGTCGACGCGCCGATCGAGCTGCGGCGGTGCGAGCTCGGCCGCTTCGATCCCGACGCGTGGCACCTGGCGAACGACTTCGAGCTCCTGCGCGCGCTCGAGGCGCATCCGGCGACCGATCCGACGCTCGCCGGGGAGCTGCGTGCACGACTCGAGGAGTTCGCCGACACGGGCGACCGCGCGATTCTCGCTGAGCTCTACACGCAGCGAAACGGGACGTATGCGCACGAGCTCTACGCCGTCGGCCACGCGCATCTCGACACGGCGTGGCTCTGGCCGCTCGCCGAGACGTATCGAAAGGCGCTCCGCACGTTCAGCACCGCGGTGCGCTACATGGACGAGTATCCCGACTACCGCTTCACGGTTTCCCAGGCACAGCAGTACGCGTGGGTGCAGGAGCGGAATCCGGAGCTGTGGCAGCGGATCCGGGCGAAGGTCGAGGCCGGGCAATTCGTGCCGACCGGCGGCAGCTGGGTCGAGCCCGACTTCAACATCCCCTCCGGGGAGTCGCTCGTCCGTCAGCTGCTCTACGGCCAGCGGTTCTTCGAGCGCGAGCTCGGGCGCCGCTGCACCGAGTACTGGGCTCCCGACGCGTTCGGCTACGCAGGGCAGCTGCCGCAGCTGATCCGGGGCGCCGGCATGACGCGCTTCCTCACGCAGAAGCTCTCGTGGAACCGCTTCAACCGTCCGGACGAGAGCACGTTCGTCTGGCAGGGCGACGACGGCAGCGAGGTGCTCGTGCATTTTCCGCCGGGGGACACGTACAACAGCGTCGCGAGCGTCGAGGAGCTCCTGAAGACGGCGAACGAGTCGCGGAGCCTCGAGCATTCGCACACGAGCCTCGTCGTCTTCGGGTACGGCGACGGCGGCGGCGGGCCGACGCGCGAGATGCTCGAGGTGCTGGCGCGCGCGCGCGACCTGCAGGGGCTGCCGCGCACCCGGATCGCGACGCCGACGGAGTTCTTCGCTGCGCTCGAGGCCGAGGGCGCGCACCGGCCGGTCGTCGTCGGCGAGCTCTATTTCGAGTACCACCGCGGCACGTACACCTCGCAGGCGCATGTGAAGCGCGGCAACCGCCGCGCAGAGCAGGGCCTCCACGACGCCGAGTTCCTCGCCGTCGCGCGCGGCGGCGCGTATCCGCGGGCGGAGCTCGACCGGCTCTGGAAGCTCCTCCTGCTGCAGCAGTTCCACGACATCCTCCCCGGCTCGTCGATCCGGCTCGTCTACGAGGACGCCGCGCGGGACTTCGCCGAGCTCGAGCGCGGCATCCGCGCGCTGATCGGCGACGGCGAGACGCTCGTGAACACGACGTGCTTCGCCCGCCGCGAGCTCGTGGACGGGCAGCTCGTGGAGGCGGCGCCCTTCGCGGCGGCGCGGGCCGTCGAGCCGGACGACGCGGTTCGCGTGGACGGATTGACGCTCGAGAACGTCCATCTGCGCGTGACGCTCGCGCCGGACGGTGCGGTCGAGAGCGTGCTGCACAAGGCGAGCGGCCGGGAGGTCCTCGCGGCGCCGGGCAACCGCCTCGAGCTGTACGACGACGATCCGGTCGACTTCGACGCGTGGGACATCGACCCGTACACGCTCCGCACGCGGCGCGACGCACCGCCCGCGACGTCGTACGAGCTGGTGACGAAGACGCCGCTGCGCGCCGAGGTCGTCTTCGAGCGACAGCTCGGCGAGGCGAGCAGCGCTCGGCAGACGGTCCGACTCGACGCCGGCTCCGAGCGCCTCGAGTTCCACACGGTCGTCGACTGGCACGAGTCGCACACCCTCCTGAAGACGTGCTTCCCGCTCGCGGTCCGCGCGCGCAACGCGACGTACGAGACGGCATTCGGCTACGCCGAGCGCCCGACGCACTACTCGACCTCGTTCGACCGCGCGCGCTACGAGGTCCCGGGCCACCGTTTCGCGGACCTCTCCGAGCACGGCTTCGGCGCGGCCGTGCTGACCGACTCGAAGTACGGCTACAGCTGCTACGGCGGCGAGCTGCGCGTGAGCCTGCTGCGCTCGCCGAAGAGCCCGGATCCCGAGGCGGACATGGGCCGGCACGAGTTCGCCTACGCGCTCCTCCCCCACGCCGGCGACTGGCGCGACGACGGCGTGCTCGCGCAGGCGGTCGCGTTCAACGCGCCGCTCCGGCGCACGACGTTCACGCTCGACGGCTCCTTCGCGCTCGTCGACGGCGGGCTCGTGCTCGACACGATCAAGCGCGCCGAGGACTCCGACGCGTTCGTCCTGCGACTCTACGAGCCCTACGGCAGCCGCGGCGTCGCCCGGGTGCGGCTCGCAGCCGCGCCGGTCTTCGCGCGTCGCGCGAACCTGCTCGAGGACGAGGGCGAGCAGCTCGAGATCGAGGGCGGCGACATCGTCGTCCCGTTCCGGCCGCGCGAGGTGATCACCGTGAAGGTGGACGCGGCGTGATCGTGTGCGTCGGCCTCGCGACGCGCGACACGATCTACGCCCTCCCGCGCCACCCGGCTCCGGACGACCGCGTCGTCGCGACGGAACGCGTCGTCGCGGGCGGCGGCCCGGCCGCCACGGCGGCCGTCGCCGCTGCGCGCCTCGGTGCCGACGTCCGCTTCGTCGGGATCGTCGACGGCGAGCTCGAAAGCGTCGACGTCGTGCGCATGCCGGGCCGGATGATCGAGAGCACGATCCTCGTCGGCGACGGCACGCGCGCGATCGTCACCGAGGAGCCGGAGCGGTTCACCGTCTCGGCCGACCTGCTCGACGGCGCCGACTGGGTGCACGTCGATCACGTGGGCTATGCGGCGCTTCCGGTACCAAGTAACAGTCTGTTACTAAGCGTGGACGGCGGGAACGCGGTCGAGGGGCTCGATCTCTCCCGCGTGACGCTCTACTCGCCGACGCAGGAGCGCGACGACGGCGGCCGCGCGCGGATCACGGTCGTGACACGCGGCGCAGACGGCTGCACGGCGTATGTCGACGGCGACTCGTTCGACGTTCCCGGCTATCCCGTCGACGCGGTGAGCACGCTCGGCGCCGGCGACGTCTTCCACGGCGCGCTCGTCGCGTGCCTCGACCGGGGGCTCGAGCTGCGCGACGCGCTCGTGAAGGCGAACGCCGCCGCCGCGCTCTCCTGCCGGGCGCTCGACGGCCGCTCGGCGATCCCCAGCTGGGAGGAGCTGCCGTGAGCCGTCGCGTCGCCGTGATCGCGGGCGACGGAGCCGGACCCGAGGTCGTCGCCGAGGCGCGGAAGGCGGTCGACGCGCTCGGCCTCGACCTCAGCTGGCACGAGCTGCCCTGGGGCACCGGCTATTACCACGAGCACGGCGCGATGATGCCGGCCGACGCGCTCGACGTCGTGCGGCGCCACGACGCGGTGCTGCTGGGCGCGGTCGGCGACCCCTCGGTTCCGGATCACATCACGCTCTGGGGGCTGCTGCTTCCGCTTCGCCAGGGGCTCGACCTCTGGGCGAATCTGCGCCCCGCGCGCCTGCTCGACGGCATTCCCTCGAAGCTCGAAGGACGGCCGGGCGTCGACATGCTCTTCGTGCGCGAGAACACGGAGGGCGAGTATTCCGGCGTCGGCGGCCGCGCGCACCGCGGCCTCGAGCTCGAGGTCGGGATCGAGACGAGCGTCTTCACGCGTGCCGGCGTGCGCCGCGTCGTGCAATACGCGTTCGAGCTCGCCGAGGAGCGGCGCGGCGTCGTCACGAGCGCGACCAAGTCGAACGCCTCCCGGTACGGCTACGTCCTCTGGGACGAGGTCGCCGAGGAGGTGCACGCCGAGCACCCGGAGGTGCAGCTCGAGCGCGTGCTCGTCGACGCGCTCGCCGCCCGGATGGTGAGCGATCCGTCGAGCCTCGACGTCGTCGTCGCGTCGAACCTCTTCGGCGACGTGCTCACCGACATCGCCGCCGTGCTGCAGGGCGGCATGGGCATGGCGGCCAGCGCGAGCGTCGCGCCGGGCTCCGACGCGACGCCCGTGTTCGAGCCCGTGCACGGCAGCGCGCCCGACATCGCCGGCAAGGGGATCGCCAACCCGATGGGCGCGATCTGGAGCGCCGCGCTGATGCTCGAGTCGCTCGGCGAGCACGACGCAGCGCGCGCGCTCATGCGCGCGCTCGAAGACGTCTGCCGTGACGGGCCGCGCACCGGCGACGTCGGCGGCAGCGCCTCGACATCGCAGGTCGGTGACGCGATCGCCGAGAGGACTCGCAATGCCTGAATGGTGGCGCGACGCCGTCTTCTACCAGGTCTACGTCCGCAGCTTCTGCGACTCGAACGGCGACGGTGTCGGGGACCTGACGGGGATCACGTCGAAGCTCGACTATCTCGCCGCGCTCGGAATCGACGCGATCTGGCTCACGCCGTTCTATCCGTCGCCCGGCGCGGATCACGGCTACGACGTCGCGAACTATGTCGACGTCGACCCGCTCTTCGGCACGCTCGACGATTTCGACCGGCTGCTCGCGGCCGCACATGCGCGCGACATCCGCGTCATCGTCGACATCGTCCCCAATCACACCTCGGCGCAGCATCCCTGGTTCACGGGCGACCGCTCCCGCTACGTCACGGTGGCGGGTGGGGACGAACCGCCGAACAACTGGCCGTCCAACTGGGGCGGCCCGGCCTGGACGTACGACGCGGAGCGCGGCCACTGGTTCCTGCATCTCTTCGCGCCCGAGCAGCCGGATCTCGATTGGCACAACCCGCAGGTGCGGGAGGACTTCCGCGAGATCCTTCGCTTCTGGCTCGACCGCGGCGTCGACGGTTTCCGCATCGACGTCGCGCAGGCGCTCGTGAAGGTCGCCGACCTGCGCGACGAGCCGAAGCCGCGCCCGGCAGAGGGCTTCTCCTCCGACTGGCGCAAGGCCACGGACCAGCCGGAAGTCCACGACGTGTATCGCGACTGGCGGCGCATCGCGGACTCGTACGACGCCGATCGCGTCTTCGTCGGGGAGATCTTCTTCATGGAACAGGATCGCGTCGCGCCGTACCTGCGTCCCGACGAGCTCCAGCTCGCATTCAACTTCTCGCTCCTCTTCCAACCGTGGAACGCCGCCGCGATGCGCGCATCGATCGACGAGTCGCTCGCGAAGCTGCCGATCGTCACATGGGTCTTCGAGAACCACGACGTGACGCGGATCGTGACGCGGTACGGCGAGCGCGAGGCGCGCGCCGCCGCGCTGCTCCTGCTCGCGCTCCCGGGCCCCGTGTTCCTCTACCAGGGTCAGGAGCTCGGGCTCGAGGAGGTCGACCTGCCGGACGAGCTGCGCCAGGACCCCGTCTTCTTGCGCTCGCAGGGAGCGCGCAAGGGACGCGACGGCTGCCGCGTGCCGATCCCCTGGACGCCTGCGCTCGAGCCGAACGCATGGCTCCCGCAACCGGCGCACTGGAGCGCGAAGTCGGTCGAGGCGCAACGCGGCGACGCGTCGTCGTTCCTCGAGCTCTACCGGCGCGCGCTCGAGCTGCGTCCGAGCGGCGGCTTCGCGTGGCGCGAGTCGCCCGAGGGCACGCTGGCGTTCGACCGAGACGAGCTGACTTGCATCGTCCACTTCACCGACGAGCGCCTTCCCGTCGACGACGTCGTGCTCGCGAGCGACGACGAGCAGACGGCCGTCTGGGTCGCGCGGTGAAGCCGGCGCGCGTTCTCCCCACCCGCGTCTACCGCTTCTACCGCGGCGGCGCGCTGATCGACCGACTCCGCGGCGAGCCCGAGCGCGACGGCGACCATCCCGAGGACTGGATCGGCTCGGTCGTGCACGCACGGAACGCCGGTCGCGACGAGCCGCTCGCCGGGCTCTCGCGGCTCGCGGACGGGTCACTGCTGCGCGACGCAGTCGAGGCGGATCCGGACGGGTGGGGCGCGCCGAACGTGCTCGTGAAGCTGCTCGACTCGGTGGAGCGGCTGCCGGTGCACGCGCATCCGGACCGGGCGTTCGCGCGCAGGCACCTCGGCTCCGAATACGGAAAGACCGAGGCGTGGGTGATCATCGCGACCCGCGGCGACGACGCCGAGCTCTGGCTCGGCCTCCGCGAGCCGGTGTCGCGCGAGCAGTACCGCCGCTGGATCGACGACCAGGACGTCGCCGCGCTGCTCGGCTCGCTGCATCATCTGCGCGTGCGCGCCGGCGACGTCGTCTTCGTTCCGGCGGGCGTGCCGCACGCGATCGGCGCCGGCGCGCTCACGGTCGAGCTGCAGGAGCCGAGCGACTTCTCGATCGTCTGCGAGTGGACGGGGTATCCGATCTCGCCCGACGAGGCGCATCTCGGACTCGGCTGGGACATCGCGCTCGACGCGCTGCGCCTCGAGCCGTTCGAGCCGACGCTCGGACTGCCGCCGAACGAGTTCTTCTCCGTCGACGAGCTCGCGGAGCCCGGCGGGCGATTCGGCGTGCTGCTCGTGCTCGCGGGCGAGGGCGAGCTCGCCGGCGAGCCGGTGCGGCCCGGCGACGCGTTCGTCCTTCCCGCCGCGTGCGACACGTTCGACGTGCGCGGCGATCTCCGTGTCATCCGCTGCCTAGGAGGAAGCTCATGAGGACATCGCTCGGGATCTGGGCGTTCGGACCGATGGTCACGCGTTTCGTGCCCGGCGGCTACCAGCCGGACAAGTGGGACGAGCCGATGCCCGAAAAGGTGCACCGCGCGGTCGGCGGGCTCGGCGACCTGATCGACGACTACGAGTTCCATTACCCGGGCGAGCTGAACCGCGACAACCTCGACGACGTCCGAGCGGCCCTCGAGGGCCACGGGATCTACGCGATCGCCGGCGGGCTGCACGTCGACGAGCGCTTCCAGAAGGGCGGCCTCACGAACCTCGACGACGGCGTGCGCGCCGAGGCGCTCCGGATCCTGCTCGAGGCGGCGGATCTCGCCGGCGAGATCGAGGCGCAGATGATCGTCTGGCCCGGCGGCGAGGGCTACAACTATCCGTTCCAGGTGCCGTACGCCGAGGTGTGGGCTCGCCTGATCGACGGGATCGGCGAGGTCGCGGAGCGTCTCGCGGCGAAGGGCCGGCTGCTCTTCCTCGAGCACAAGAACTCCGAGCCGGCGATGAAGATCCTCATGCGCGACATCGGGATGACGCTGTACGTGATCCACACGCTGCGCGCGCGCGGGATCACGAACGTGAAGGTGAACATGGACTGGCAGCACCTGATCATGAACGGCGAGAACCTCGGCGAGTACGCGGCGCTCCTCGCGTCGCAGGGTCTGCTCGGGCACCAACACGCGAACTCGGGCTGGGGCATCTTCGACGACGACAACATGGTCGGCGCGACCGCGTTCATGGAGACGCTCGAGCTCGCGCTCGAGCTGCGCCGCGCGCGGTACGGCGAGAACGGCGAGCGGCTCGGCTTCGACCTCTACCCGTACACGGAGGACCAGGTCGCCGCCGTCAAGCGCTCGGTGCTGCAGTGGCTCTTCATCGACGGCGTCGCCGCCCGAATCGACGAGCCCGCGCTGCGCGAAGCGCAGCGCGAAAAGGACGCTGTGCGCGCCTACGAGCTCGTCTACGCGGCGCTGGGCGCGTGACCGCAAGCGGGATCGACGTCGGTACAACCGCGGTCAAGGCGCTCGCGGTCGACGGCGACGGGGCGGTGCTCGCGCGCGCGGAGGAGCCGTATCCGCTCTCGACGCCGAAGGAGGGCTGGGCGGAGCAGGATCCGGACGACTGGGTGCGCGCGGCCGAGCGCGCGCTCGCGAAGCTCGACGCGACGACGCTCGGCTTCTCCGGCCAGATGCACGGTCTCGTCGCCCTCGACGAGCACGACGTGCCGCTGCGACCGGCGATCCTCTGGAACGACCAGCGCACGGGTGCCGAGTGCGCGGAGATCGAGCGCGCGCTCGGCCTCGACCGCCTGGTCGCGCTGACCGGCAACCGCGCGCTCGCCGGCTTTACCGCGCCGAAGCTGCTCTGGCTGCGCACGCACGAGCCGGACGTCTACGCACGGATCCGCTCGATCCTGCTGCCGAAGGACTACGTGCGCCTGAAGCTGACGGGCGAGCGCGCGATCGACGTCGCAGACGCGTCGGGCACCCTGCTCTTCGACGTCGCGAACCGCCGCTGGAGCGAAGAGGTGCTGCAAGCGCTGGAGCTGCCCGGCGAGTGGCTACCGCCCGCGTACGAGTCGCCGGAGATCCGAGGCGCCGGCGACCAGGCCGCGGCCGCGCTCGGCGTCGGCGTCACGGGCCCGGGTCCCGTGTCGGTCGTGCTCGGCACGTCCGGCGTCGTCTTCGGCACGCTCGACGCGTTCCGCGCGGACCCGCAGGCACGTGCACACGTCTTCTGTCACGCGGTCCCGCAGACGTGGCACGCGATGGGCGTGATGCTCTCGGCCGCGGGCTCGCTGCAGTGGCTGCGCGACGCGCTCGCACCGGAGGCGAGCTTCGACGAGCTGCTCGCCGAGGCGGAACGCCGGCCCCCCGGCGCCGAGGGACTTCTCTTCGCACCGTATCTCGCCGGCGAGCGCACGCCGCACGCCGACCCGGACGTACGCGGCGCGTTCGTCGGGCTCTCGCTTCGCCACGACCGCGGCGCGCTGACGCGCGCAGTCCTCGAAGGCGTCGCGTTCGGCCTGCGCGACTCGCTCGAGCTGCTGCGCGAGCTCGGCGTGCGTCCCGAGGTCGGCCGCGTCTCGGGCGGCGGCGCGCGCAGCCCGCTGTGGCGCTCGATCGTCGCGTCGGTGCTCGACGTGCCGCTCGAGACGACCGCAGTGACCGAAGGCTCGGCCTACGGCGCCGCCCTCCTCGCGCTCGGCGGCGACCCGCGCGCAACGGCCGAACGCTGCGTGCGCGTCGTCGGGCGCACGAACCCGCAGCCGGAGTGGGTCGCCGTCTACGACGCCGCCTACGCGCGCTTCCGCCGGCTCTATCCCGCGCTCCGCGCGATTTAGCGGAGCGGCCGAACGGTGCCAAGATGGAGGGCGTGGAAGCGCGGCTCGTCGGTCGCGAGCGCGAGCTCGCCGAGCTCGAATCGTTCCTGGCGCAGATCGAGCACGGCGGCGCGGTGGTGCTCGAGGGGGCGCCCGGGATCGGGAAGACGACGCTGTGGCGCGAGGCGCTTCGACTCGCCGAGGCGTCCGGCGTGCTCGCGTTGCCCGTGCGCCCGGCCGAGGCCGAGGCCAAGCTCTCCTACGCGGGGCTCGCGGACCTGCTCCGGCCGCTCCCGGCCGACGCGTTCGCGACGCTGCCGCCGCTCCAGCGCGAGGCGCTCGACGTCGCGCTCCTCCGCGCGAACGTCGGGAACGCCCCCGCGGAGCCGTTCGCGGTCGCGGCAGGGGCGCAGGCGGCGGCGTGCTCAACGGCTCGGTCGCCTGCAGCGACGCGGACGCCGGCGACACGATCTCGGTCTCGCAGGTGTCCGGGCCGAGCCACGGCTCGCTCACCCTGAACGCCGACGGCACCTACACCTACACGCCGAACGCCGGCTACCTCGGCGACGACAGCTTCACCTTCCAGGCGACCGACTCGCACGGCGCGGTGTCGAGCGTCGCGACGGAGTCGATCCTCGTCTACAACACGCCGAAAGGCGCGAGCGTCGTCGTGCAGCCGGCCGGTGCGGTGCGCGTCACCTTCGCCGGCGTCTCGAACGAGGGCGTGACGAGCGCGACGGCGAGCGCCGCCGGGCCCGCGCTCCCGAGCGGCTTCGTCGCCGACGGCGAGTACTGGGACGTGCAGACGACGGCGAGCTACACGCCGCCGGTCGAGGTGTGCCTCGACGCGGGCGGCGACCCGAGCCCGCACCTCTTCCATTACGAGGGCGGCGTGCTCGTCGACGCGACGACGCGCGTCGACCCGCCCTATGTCTGCGGGAACGTCAGCTCGCTCTCGCCGTTCGTCGCCGCGCACGCGGCGAGCACGCTCCCGCCGCCGGGCACGCTCGGCTACTCGGTCTCGACGGCGAGCGCCGCCGGGCCGCCCTACCCGACGAGCCCGGTCGTGCTGCGCGCGTGCGGGAACCTGCAGCCGACCGATCCCTGCCTGCCGGTCGAGCTGCTCGGGCTCTCGCTCGTCAGCGCCTGCCAGCCGACCGATCCGTGCGCGCCGGCCGCGTTCCGGCTCGACGCCGCGGTCCCACCGACCCCGATTCGCGCGACGCCGGCGACGCTCCCGCCGAACCCGATCCGCGAGTCGTTCGACCTGCTCGTCTCGCTCGGGCAGCATCCCGACGCGACCGTTGCTCCGGTGCTCGTTCCGCCGACCCCGATCGTCCCGCCGACCCCGATCAAGGCGTTCGACGTCACCTACCTCGTCTTCCTGCAGGGCGCCGCGGTGACGACGGAAACGCTCCACTTCGCGATCGCGGCGAACCAGCCCTACGAGTTCACCAACATCGCCGTCAGCCCGCCGCACAGCCCGCGCTTCGACGTGACCTTCACGCTCGAGCCGACCGGCGGCGCGCAGCAGCCGGGCGCGCTCTGGACGGTCACCCCGTCCGGCACGATCGCAGGGCCCGACACGACACCGCCGGTGCTCAGCGTGCCGAACGCGGTGACGAAGGAGGCGACCGGCCCCGCCGGCGCCGCGGTCTCGTACACGGCGACGGCGACCGACGACCTCGACCCGAACCCGAAGGTCGCCTGCACACCGGCGTCGGGCACCACGTTCCCGCTCGGCGACACGGCCGTCCACTGCACGGCCACCGACGCCGGCGGCAACTCGACCTCGCAGAGCTTCCCGGTGCACGTCGTCGACACGACGCCGCCGACGCTCAGCCTGCCCGGCGACCTGACCGCGACCGCCGTCACGAACAGCAGCGCCGCGGTCAGCTACACCGCGTCGGCGTCCGACCTCGTCGACGGCGCGCTGCCGGCGCGCTGCACCCCCGCCTCCGGTAGCAGCTTCCCGGTCGGCACGACGACGGTCGCCTGCACCGCGACGGACGCGCACGGCAACACGGCCACCGGCAGCTTCCACGTGACCGTCCGCTACGGCTGGAGCGGCCTGCGGGCGCCCGTCAACAACCCGCCGACCGTGAACACCGCCAAGGCGGGCAGCGCGATACCGGTCAAGTTCAGCCTGGCCGGGAACCAGGGCCTCGCGATCTTCGCCGCCGGCTCGCCGCAGGTGCAGGCCGTCAGCTGCTCGACCCTCGCGAGCAACCCGACCGACCCGGTCGAGACGACCGTCACCGCCGGCGGCAGCAGCCTCGCCTACGACGCGACCGCCGACCAGTACACCTACGTCTGGAAGACCCCGTCCGGCTTCGGCGGCACATGCCAGCGGCTCGACCTCAGGCTCGCCGACGGCACGACCCACAGCGCGTACTTCCAGTTCAAGTGACGAAGCGAGGGGGAGCGCCGTCCGCGGCGCTCCCCCGCCTCCCAGACCGCTGCGGCCTCGAGCCCGAGCGCGGAGACGGAGCTCAGAGCACGACGACGCGAAGGCCGGGAACGCGGCCGAAGTCGCGCTCGTCCCGTGTGGCGACTCCGAGCCCGTGCGCGAGCGCGGTGGCAGCGATCCAGAGGTCGTGGGCGCCGACCGCGACCCCGCGTCCCGCGAGCTCGGCCCAGACCTCCGCGTGCACGCGCGCCACCGCGGTCGTGACGGGAACCGCCTCCACGCCCGCGAGGAGCGCCTCGACCCAGGCCCGCCGGCGCAGCCGCACCGTGCCTACAGCCCGCTCGACGCCGTGCAGCAGCTCGCTGACCGTGATCACGCTGATCCCCCACGACTCGTCGCCGACGCGCTGCAGGAGGGCGCCGCCTCCCCGCTCCTCGTCGACGAAGACGCCCGTGTCGATCAGGAGTCCCAGTGATCTCCCGGCGCCGAGCCAGCCTCGCCTCGGATCCGGCGCAGGTCCTCGCCGAGCTCCGCATCGACGGGCGGCAGCGACGCGAGCAGCGTTCGGAGCCGGCCGGCCGGCAGCAAGCGGACGCGCGGCGGCGAGAGTTGCGCCACCGGAGCGCCGTTCCGCACGATCTCGATCTCCTCGCCGGCCGCGACGCGGTTCAGCACCTCCGAGAACCGCCGCGACACCTCCGTTGCGCTCAGTGTTGCCATCGCGATACCGACTCTATCAGATAAATCAGATGGCTCGCGTAGTGATGCTAGTATGTACGTATGAAGCGCACCACCGTCACGATCCCCGACGAGCTCGCCGCAGCCCTCGAGCGCGAGGCCCGTCGGCGCCGCGTCCCGGTCTCGCAGATCACCCGCGAGGCGCTCGCCGCCCACCTCCGCCTCGACGGCGCCGCGCCGCGCCTGCTCCCCTTCGCGGCGCTCGGCGCAAGCGGTCACCGCACGACGGCCCGCGACCTCGAAGAGGTCCTCGACGCCGAGTGGTCACGTGCTCGCGGTCGTTGACTCCGGCCCGCTCTACGCGGCGACGGACACCGACGACGACGACCACGCACGCTCCCTGGCCGTGCTCGAACGTGCCGACCTTCAGCTCGTCATCCCCACGCTCGTCGTCGCCGAGGTGACCTCCATCGTCGGCAGGCGCCTCGGTGCGCGGGCCGAGGCGCGCTTCCTGCGCGGCCTCGCGGGGCTCGACGTCGAGGCGCCGACCCCCGAGGACTGGCCGCGCATCGCCGAGCTCGTGGAGCGCTACGAGGACTTTCCGCTCGGCGGCGCCGACGCGTCGGTCGTCGCCCTCGCCGAGCGGATCGGAACCGACCTCATCGTCACGCTCGACCGGCGCCACTTCGCCGCAATCCGACCGCGGCACTGTGCGGCGTTCCAGCTCCTTCCGGACTGACCTTCCCGCTCGTCTACGCGGCGTTCCGGAGGATCCACTCGCGGAGGAACGGCTCGGCGATCACGTACGAGCCGTCCGCCGCGCGCCGCAGCAGCTCCTCGGATGCGAGCGTCTCCGCCGCGCGCTGCACCGTCGAGGCCGCCGGCAGCCCGAAGCGGAGGCGATACGCCTCGCCCTGCACGCGCCCCGGCTCGACCGCGAGCGCTTGCAGCAGCAGCCGCTGCGCGCGCGAGGCGCTCTCCCAGACGAGCGTGAAGTGCGCGTTCTCCGCGTGCAGCACCGACTCGAGCGCGCGGTCGAAGTCGTCGCGCGTCGCCGTGAAACCCTCGGGCACGAGCTCCCACAGCGCATACGCAAGCTCCTGCGTCGCGTATGGATGCCCGCCGGTGATGTCGAGCAGCGCATCGAGCACGTCGTCGGCGACACCGCGCGCCGTCGCGTCGAAGCGCTCGCGGACGAACCGCTTGAAGTCCTCCGCCGCGATCACGCCGAGCTCCATCACCTTCGCGCTCCGGAAGAACGGCTCGTTCTGGTGCGTGAAGAGGCGGCGCATCATGTCGCGGCGGCTGCCGGAGTAGACGTGCGCGACGTCCGGCTGCTCCTGGAACACCGCTCGCATCAGCGCCGGCAGCCGCGGGTCGATCGTCGTCACCTCCTGGAACTCGTCGAAGAAGACGACGACGCGCCGCTTTCGCTCGGCCGCGAGCTGCGCCGGCAGCTCGAGCAGGCGCTCGAGCGTCGCGTCGATGTCGGCCTCGTCATGCGTAGCCGCGAAGCTGAACGTCGGGCTCCCATCGCGCGGGTCGACCGTGATCGTCGGCGCGATACGCAGTGTCGAGAAGACCCGCAGCCGCTCCTTCGCGTTGAAGAGCGGGCTCGCGATGTCGTCGTGGATCGTCTTCGAGAGCTTCGCCGCGAGCTTCTCCTTCGTCGGCGTCTTCATCAGATCGACCTCGGCGACGAGGACCTTCCACTCGAGCAGCTCCTGCGCGGCCCGCTTCACGAGCGACGACTTGCCGAAGCGCCGCGGCGCGATCAGCGCGACGTTCTGCCCGTTCAGCATGTCCGAGCTCAGCTCGTCGAGCTCGTCGCGGCGGTTCGTGAACGCCTCGTCGAGCGCCAGGTCGCCGTAGTGGAACGGATTCGTTGTCATGCGTTATTGCATGTTATATGACACGCGACTAAGCGTCACGCATCCGTGCGTGACGCAGGTACGCGTTACGGTTCGCGTATGCCCGAGCGTCCGACGATCGCAAAGCCCGAAGGCGACATCCCGTTCGAGCTCGGGATCGAGGAGCTCGCCGTGGGCGACGGCGCGGAGGCGACGCCCGGCAAGAAAGTGACGGTGCACTACGTCGGCGTCGCGTTCCGCAGCGGCGAGGAGTTCGACCCCTCGTGGAACCGCGGCGAGCCGTTCCGGTTCAAGCTCGGCAGGGGACAGGTGATCCCCGGCTGGGACCACGGCGTCGCGGGCATGCGCGTCGGCGGCCGGCGCAAGCTGACGATCCCGTCGGCGCTGGCCTACGGCGCCCGCGGCGCCGGCGGCGTGATCGAGCCGCACGAGCCGCTCGTCTTCGTCGTCGACCTGCTCGCAGTCGACTAGCGGGTTTCCGACCGCGCCGCGTTCGGTAGGCGCACTGGATGCGGCCCGTTCTGACGGTCTGGCTCGGGTGGACGTGCCTGATGGCGGGCGCAAACCTCGCGACGCCGCTCTACGCGGTCTACGCCCAGCAATTCCGGTTCTCCAGCCTCGTGCTGACGGCGATCTTCGCGACGTACGCCGTCGTGCTCGTGCCGTCACTCGTGGTGTTCGGCCGGCTCTCGGATCGGTTCGGCCGGCGGCTCGTGCTGCTGCTCGGGCTCGCGGCCGCGCTCGGCGGCCTCGCGCTTTTCGCCGCCGCGCAGTCCGCCCCGTGGCTCTTCGCCGCGCGGGCGCTGCAGGGGCTCGCGGTCGGGATGACGAGCGGCGCGGCGACGGCGGCGCTCGTCGCGCTCGACCCGCACGGCGACCGGCGGCGCGCCGCGCTCTTCGCGGGGCTCGCGCAGGCCGGCGGAAGCGCCCTCGGTCCGATCGCCGCCGGCGTGCTCGCCCAATGGGCGCCGGCGCCCACCCGGCTCTGCTACCTCGTCGCGCTCGGGGCGACGTGCGTCGCGGCCGCGTTCGTCCTCCGGCTGCCCGAGCCGCAGGACGCCGAGGGCGAGCCCTGGCGGGTCCAGTGGCCGCGCGTCCCGCGCGAGGCTCGAGGTCCGTTCGCGCGTGTCGCGCTCACCGCCGGCGTCGTGTGGGCGACGCTCGCGCTCTTCCTCTCGATCGTCCCCTCCTACGCCGGCGGGATCCTGCAGACGAAGAACCTCGCCCTGCTCGCGGCGATCGCGGCGATCGCCCTCGTCGCCTCGAGCGGCACGCACCTGGCCGCGCGCCGCCTCGTCGGCGCGGGCAACCGCGCGCAGGCGCTCGGGCTCGTCCTGCTCGCCGCCGGCCTCGCCGGGCTCGTCGCCGCGTCGCCGCTCGCCTCGCTCGCGCTGCTCGCGGCCGGCGCGGCGGCGGCCGGAGCGGGCCACGGGCTCGCGTTCCTGAACGCCCAGCAGGAGCTGAACGAGCTCGCGCCCGACGAGCGGCGCGGCGAGGTGACGTCCGCGTTCATCGCCTGCATCTACGCGATCGTCGCCGGCTCCGTCATCGCGACCGGCGTCCTCGACCGCTGGTTCTCGCTCTCGCTGTCCGTCGGCATCGTGGCGGTCGTGCTCATCGTCCTCGCCGCGGCGGCGGCGGTGTGGCAGGCTCGCGCCCGGTGCAGCTGCTCGACCGGATCGAGGAGATCTACGCGATCGGCGGCGGCCCCGGCGCGAACCGGCCGGGGTACGGCGAGGCGGAGGACCGCGCGCACGAGCTCGTAGCCGGCTGGATGCGCGAGGCCGGGCTCGCGGTCGAGGTCGACGGCGACGGCAACCTCCTCGGGCGCCTCGCCGGAACCGGCCCGGACGCAGGCGAGCTGTGGACGGGCTCGCACCTCGACTCGGTCCCGAACGGCGGCCGCTTCGACGGCGTGCTCGGCGTGCTCGCCGGGCTCGAGGCGGTGACACGCGTCGGGCCGCGCCGCCGCACGCTCGCCGTCGTCGCCTTCCGCGACGAGGAGCGCGGCTTCGGCGGCAGCCTCGGCCGCGTCGCCCACGCCCCGCTCCCGGAGCTCTATCTCGAGCTGCACGTCGAGCAGGGCCCGGTGCTGCTGCGCGAGCAGCGTCCGCTCGGCGTCGTCAGCGCGATCGTCGGGCTCGCGCGCGGCACGGTCGTCTTCGAGGGCGCGGCGGGGCACGCGGGCACGACGCCGATGGAAGGCCGCCGCGACGCGCTCGTCGAGGCGGCCGAGTTCGTCCTCCGGGCGCGCGACACGGCGCGCGGGATTCCCGCCACCGTCGCCACCGTCGGCGAGCTCCGCGTCGAGCCCGGCGCGTCGAACGTGGTTCCCGAGCGTGTGACGGCGTCGATCGACGCGCGCGCGCCCGACCGCGACCGCCTCGACCGCCTCGTCGCCGCGCTCGGCTTCGACGCGACGATCACCGAGCCCGCGCCGATGGACGACGAGATCCGCGCCGTCCTCCGCAAGCACGTCGAGGGGCCCGAGCTCGTCTCGGGCGCCGGCCACGACGCCGGTGTGCTCGCCGGTGCGGGCGTCCGCTGCGGGATGCTCTTCGTGCGCAGCGGCGCCGGCGGGATCAGCCACTCACCGGACGAGTGGACCGAGCCCGACGACGTCGAGCGCGCCGTCGACGTGCTGACCGCGGCGCTCTCACGCCTCGGCGAATGAGATCTCCTGCGCGCCCTCCCACAGGCACTTGACGCCGAGCGGTCGCAGGTTCTCGTTCCCCTCCACGATCGTCGCGAAGTGATTGCCGGCAAGCGCGCCCGCCTTGCTCGCGAACGCGACGTAGCCGTAGGCGACGAGCAGCTCGGTCTCGCTGACGCCGCCGGGGAAGAAGATGATCTCGCCCGGGCTCGGGTAGCGCGTCGCGTTCTCCGGCGCGAGCCCGAGATCGAGGTCGCCCATCGGAATCCAGCACCCCTCCCCGCTCCAGCGCACGTGGATGATCTTGGAGTCGAGCGGGAGCAGGCGGCGGAACGCCGCCACCGTCTGCGGCGCCTCGTCCTCGAGGCGCGCGACGAACTCGAAGCCGCCTGCGGCGATCCGGAGCATCAGCGGATCTTCGCACCCTGCGCGATCCACTCGCCGAGCAACCGCCGCTCGCGCTCGGTCATGTGCGTGATGTTGTTCAGCGGCATCGTGTGCGCCTGCACGGCGAGCTGCTCGATCAGCGGCACCTGCGCCGCGATCTGCTGCGGCGTGTCGAGCTCGATGCCCATCGGCGCGCTCGTGAACTGGGGACTGCGCGGATGCGCCGAGTGGCAGTACGCGCACCGCTCCTGGACGATCGGCTGGATCTGCGCGAAGCTCACCGGCGCCGTGCCCGGCGACGCCGGCGCCGACGCCGGCTCGATCCACACGGCAAGGCCGGCGATCGCTGCGGCGCAGCCGACGGGGATCCACCACAGCGTCTGACCCGCGTGGCGGCGGTTGAAGTAGTGGCGAATCGCGGCGCCGACCACGAAAAGCCACACGAGGATCGCCCAGCTGTGCGCATGCTCGTAGGTGAACGAGAAGTGGCCGGCCAGCATTGCGAACAGCACCGGCAGCGTGAAGTAGTTGTTGTGCACCGAGCGCTGCTTGCCGCGGATGTTCGCCGCCGGGTCGGGCTCGCGTCCCGCCTCCTTCGCGCGCACGAGCTCCCAGTGCGCGGGGATGATCACGAAGAAGACGTTCGCGACCATGATCGTGCCGAGCATCGCGCCGACCTGCAGATACGCAGCGCGCGCGGCGTAGAGATGTGTGACGCCGTACGCGGTGCCGACGACGAGCGCGAGCACGACCACCGCGAGCGCCAGCTCGCTGCGCCGCCCGACGGTGCGGCAGAGCGCGTCGTACACGACGGAACCGACGACGAGCAGCCCGATCGAGGCGCCGACCGCCTCGCCCGTCGAGAGCTTCGCGACGGCCGGGTCGATCAGCAGCGTGTGCGCCTGGAAGTAGTAGAGGACGACGAAGAGGGTGAAGCCCGAGATCCACGTCCAGTACGCCTCCCACTTGTACCAGTGCAGCGGGTCGGGCAGCTTCCGCGGCGCGACCTTGTACTTCTCGACGCGGTAGAAGCCGCCGCCGTGGATCTCCCAGGTCTCGCCGGAAAGATCGTCGCGGTCGCGCGGCGGATCGAGGTGGTTGTCGAGGGCGACGAAGTAGAAAGACGTCCCGATCCACACGATCCCCGCGGTCACGTGGAACCACCGGAAGACGAGATCGAGCCAGTCGGTCGCGTACGGGCTCAGGACCGCCGCCATCGGTCCTCCGCGATCGCGCACAGCTCGTCGAGCCCGGTCTCGAGCTCCTGCTCGCGCGTATTCCGTAGCCGCTCGCGCAGCACGGGGACGATCTCGGCCCGCGAGCGGCGGTTCACGAACACGACGAAGCGAAAGCCGAACCGCGTCTCGTAGTCGCGGTTCAGCTCGGCGAGCTCGGCGAGCACGGCCGGGTCGTCGCCGTGCTGCTCGGTCGAGCGCTCGCCGATGCGCGGGTGCGCGGCGAGCGCCTCCGCCTGCTCGTCCGCGGACAGCGAACGCGCGACCTCGCGCGCACGGCCGAGCGGATCGTCGCTCTCCGCGAGCCGCTCGACGAAGCGCGTGCGGCCGCTGAAGAGCTCGGCGAGCTCGTCGACGCTCAGCTGCCGCGGTAGGTCGCGCACGCGTATGGGGAGACGAGCAGCGGAATGTGGTGGTGGCCCTCGCCGAGCTCGACCTCGAGCTCGACGCGGCGGAAGAAGGGCGAGGGCGGGTGGAAGACGAGCCGGTACGTGCCCGGCGGGACGTCGGCCAGCTCGCGGACGCGCCCGTCGGCGTCGGTCTCGCCCGAGCCGACGAGCGCGTCGCCGCGGTAGAGCTCGACGCGCACGCCCGCGGCGGGCCGCCCGTTCGCGGTGTCGAGGACGTGCGTCGAGATCATGCGGCGAATCTTCTCGCCTGCGCCCGATGGTGGCGGGCGATCTCCGCTTCGTCCGCCTGCACGAGGTGCCCGTCGCGGACGACCTCGCGCCCGCCCACGTACAGCCGCTCGACGCGATGCGGCGCCGAAAACACGAGGCCGGCAACCGGATCGTCCGCGCCGGCGAGCTCGAGCGCGTCGACGCGCCAGACGGCGACGTCCGCACGCTTGCCGGGCTCGAGCGAGCCGATGTCGTCGCGGCCGAGCACGGCCGCGCCGCCGCGCGTGCCGAGGCGCAGCGCCTCGCGCACCGTCAGCGCCGTCGGCCCACCCCGCCCGCGCGCGACGAGCAGCGCCTGCTTCACCTCGAAGAGCAGGTCGCCGCGCTCGTTCGACGCGGAGCCGTCGACCCCGAGCCCGACGCGAACGCCGCGGTCGAGCAGCTCCCGCACCGGCGCGACGCCCGCGCCGAGGCGCAGGTTCGACGTCGGGCAGTGTGCGACGCCCGTGCCCGTCTCGCCGAACGTCGCGACGTCGGCGTTCGAGAGATGGACGCAGTGCGCGCACCAGACGTCGCTCTCGAGCCAGCCGACCGACTCGAGGTACTCGACCGGCGTGCACCCGTACAGCTCGCGGCAGTACGCCTCCTCCTCGGCGGTCTCGGCGAGATGCGTGTGCAGTACGAGCCCGAGCCGCCGAGCGAGCGTCGCCGACTCCTCCATCAGGCGCTTCGTCACCGAGAACGGCGAGCACGGCGCCGCGACGATCTTGCCCGGATAGGCGCCGGCGAGCCGCTCCGTCTCGGCGAGGATCGTGTCGAGGTCCTCGACGAGCGAGTCGGGGGGCAGGCCGCCCTCCGACTCGCCGAGGTCCATCGAGCCGCGCGACGCCACGAGCGTGACGCCGAGCTCGTCCGCCGCGCGCAGCTCCGCCTCGACGAGCCCGGACGTGCCGCGTGGGAAGACGTAGTGATGGTCGAACACGGTCGTGCAGCCGGAGAACGCAAGCTCCGCGAGCCCGGTGCGCGCGGCCGCGTAGACCGACTCCTCGTCGATCCCCGCCCAGACCGGATAGAGCGCCTGCAGCCACTCGAACAGGTTCGCCTCCTGCGCCCGCGCGCGCGTCAGCGTCTGGTAGAGGTGGTGGTGCGTGTTGACGAGGCCCGGCGCGACGACGGCGCCGCCGAGGTCGACGCGTTCGTCCGCCGTGGGCGGCGCGCCGCCGCCGACCGCCTCGACGCGATCGTCCGCAACGAGCACCCAGCCGTCGGGATGCTCGGTGCCTGCGTCGTCCATCGTGACGACGTGCGCGGTCGCCAGAAGAAGGCTCATTCGACGCCGACCGGAACGAGCTCGAAGCGCTCGACGTCGACGAGGCCGCGGTCGGTGATCTTCAGGGACGGGATCACGGAGAGCCCGAGAAACGAGAGAGTGAGAAACGGCGTGTCGCCGCTCCAGCCGAGCGCCGCCGCCGCCTCGTTGCATGCACGGCTCTGCGCGATCACGTCGGCGAGCGGCGCGACCGAAAGAAGCCCCGCCACCGGGAGCGGGCACTCGGCGACGACGCGGCCGCCGTCGACGGCGACGATGCCGCCGCCGATCTCGACGACGCGCTCGACGGCGACGCGCATGTCGTCGTCCGCTGCGCCGACGACGACGATGTTGTGCGCGTCGTGCGCGACCGTCGAGGCGAGCGCGCCCCGCTCGAGGCCCGAGCCGTGCACGAAGCCGAGCCCCACGCGGCCGGTCGCCAGATGGCGCTCGACGACGGCGATCTTCGCGAGGCCGGCATCGTCCGCGGCGACGACGAGCGACTCGGTGACGACCTGGTCGGGAACGAGGCCGATCGCGCGCACGCGCGCGTGCTCCGGAACCGCGAACGCGCCGCGCTGAAGCGGAGCGATCCGCACGGACTGGCACACCCATTCCGGCACGTCCGGCCGTGCAATCTCGCCGAGCCGCGCCCCCGCCTTCAGCACGAGCTCCGGGCGGAAGCTCTCGAGGTCGGGCAGCACGAGCACGTCCGCCTGGTAACCGGGCGCGATCGCGCCCAGGTGGCGGAGGCCGTGCCAGCGCGCCGGGTTGAGCGTCGCGCAGACGACCGCGTCCTCGGGCGAGACGCCCGCCTCGACCGCTTTCCGGACCATGCCGTTGACATGGCCGTCGTCGCGAATGTCGTCTGGATCGCGGTCGTCCGTGCAGAACGCGATCTGGGCAGGCCCGAACTCGCGCACGAGCGGGACGAGCGCCTTGAGGTTCCGCGCCATCGACGCCTCGCGGATCAGCAGCCAGATGCCGGCGCGCAGCCGTTCGCGGCCCTCCTCGAGGGTGAGCGCCTCGTGGTCGGAGCGGATCCCGGCCGCCGCGTAGGCATTCAAGTCCTTGCCGGACACGCCCGGCGCGTGGCCGTCCACGTGCGCCGCGCCGTTCAGACGCAGCTTCGACAGCTCGTGCTCGTCGCCGGCGATGACGCCGGGGAAGTTCATCATCTCCGCGAGCCCGAGCACGCGGCGGCGGCGGAGCAGCGACTCCAGGTCGCCGTCGTTCAGCGCGCGCCGCGGCGACTCGAACGGCGAAGCGGGAACGCACGACGACGCCATGAAGTAGACGTCGAGCGGCAGCTCCGCGCAGAAGTCGAGCAGCCAGTGGACGCCGTCCGTCCCGAGGACGTTCGCGATCTCGTGCGGGTCCGCGACGACGGCAGTCGTGCCGAGCGGGAGGACGAGCCGCGCGAACTCGTCCGGGAGCAGCTTCGTCGACTCGAGATGCATGTGTGCGTCGATGAAGCCGGGCACGACGAAGCGGCCGCCGACGTCGATCGTCTCGCGCCCCTCGTACTCGCCGAGGCCCGCGATGCCGGCGCCGGCGATTGCGACATCCGTCTCGAGCCACTCGCGGGTGAAAACCGACAGCACGCGCCCGCCGGTGAGCACGAGGTCGGCAGGTTCGTCGCCGCGGGCGACGGCGAGACGGCGTGTGAGATCGTCCATGACATCACCCTAAACTGCGCGCCATGGACGTACTGACGCCGCGCTCGCTCGCCGAGGCGCTCGCTCTGCGCGCCGAGCGGACCGGCGCAGTGCCGATCGCGGGCGGCACGGACGTGATGGTCGAGCTCAACTTCGACCGGCGCCGGCCGGACGCGCTCCTCAACCTGAACGAGGTGTCGGAGCTGCGCGGGTGGACGCGCGAGAACGGGACGCTCCGGCTTGGCGCCGGGCTCACGTACGCAGAGGTCGAGCACTCGGAGCTCGCGTCGCTCCTCCCCGCCCTCGCGGAGGCGGCGCGCACGGTGGGCTCGCCGCAGATCCGCAACCGCGGCACGGTCGGCGGCAATCTCGGCACCGCCTCGCCCGCAGGAGACGCGCTGCCGCCGCTCCTGGTGGAGGGCGCCGAGGTCGAGGTCGCGAGCGTGCGGGGCAGCCGGCGCCTGCCGCTGCAGGAGTTCGTCACGGGCGTCAAGCGGAACGCACTCGCCGACGACGAGCTGATCGTCGCCGTCCACCTGAGGCCGACCGGCGCGCCGCAGACCTTCATGAAGGTCGGACCGCGCAACGCGATGGTGATCGCCGTCTGCTCGCTGGCGCTCGCCGTCGACCGGGAGCGCGGCGAGGCGCGCGCCGCGTTCGGCTCGGCCGCGCCGGTGCCGACGCTCGTCGCAGGCGCGCTCGACGGCTTCGCCGATCGCGTCGCCGGCGCCGCGAGCCCGATCGACGACGTCCGCGGCACTGCTGCCTATCGCAGGCACGCGCTGCGCGTGCTCGCGTCGCGCGCGATCGAGAGGTGCCTCGTCGCGTGAAGGTGACGATGACCGTGAACGGCGTCCGCCGCGAGGCGGACGTGTGGGAGGGCGAGAGCCTGCTCTTCGCATTGCGCGAGCGCGTCGGCCTGCCTGGCTCGAAGAACGCGTGCGAGCAGGGCGAGTGCGGCTCGTGCTCCGTCCTCCTCGACGGCACGCTCGTTTGCGCCTGCCTCGTGCTCGCCGCGCAGGCGGACGGGCACGAGGTGGTCACCGTCGAAGGGCTCGCGCAGAACGGCAGCCTGCACCCCGTGCAGGAGGCGTTCGTGGAGGCGGGCGCGGTGCAGTGCGGCTTCTGCACGCCCGGGCTCGTCGTCGCCGCGGCAGACCTCCTGCGGCAGAGCCCGCAGCCCTCCGACGACGAGATCCGCGAGGCGCTCTCGGGGAACCTCTGCCGCTGCACCGGCTACGCGAAGATCTTCGACGCCGTGCGACTCGCCGCGGAGCGAATGTGACGACTGACACCGAGATCCGGCTCGGCTGGATCGGCGAGCGCGTTCGCCGCAGCGACGGCCTGCCGAAGACGACGGGCGAGTTCGAGTACGCAAGCGACCTGCACGCCGCGGGCATGCTCTGGGGCCACACGCTGCGGAGCCCGCACGCGCACGCGCGTATCCGCTCCGTCGACGTCTCCGACGCGGTCGGCATGCCGGGCGTGTACGCCGTCCTCACGCAGGAGGACGTCCCCGGCCGCAAGACGTACGGGCTCGAGTTCGCCGACCAGCCGGTGCTAGCGATCGACCGCGTGCGCTACTACGGCGAGCCGGTTGCCGTCGTCGCGGCCGAGCACCCGGAGCAGGCACGACGCGCCGCTGCGCGCATCGTCGTCGACTACGAGCCGCTGCCGCCGATCGACGATCCGGAGCTGGCACTCGAATCGGAGCCCCTCCACACCGATCACGAGGCGTGGCGTCTCGCCCACTACCGGCGCGACGAGCGTCCGAACGTCGTCCGCTCGATGCGCATCGCTCACGGCGATCCGGACGCGCGCGGCGACGTCGTCGTGGAGGGCACCTACGAGGTCGGGAGCCAGGATCAGGCATTCCTCGGTCCCGAGTCCGGCCTAGCGGTGCCCGACGGCGAGGGCGGCGTCGACATCCACGTCGCGACGCAGTGGCTGCACGTCGACCGCGAGCAGGTGGCCCCCTGTCTCGGCCTCACCGAGGAGCAGGTGCGCATCCATCTCGCCGGCGTCGGCGGCGCGTTCGGCGGGCGCGAGGATCTCTCGATCCAGATCCATGCGGCCATGCTCGCGCTGCACACCGAACGGCCGGTGAAGATGGTCTACAACCGCGAGGAGTCCTTCACCGGCCACGTGCACCGGCATCCGGCGCGGATCCGCGCCGAGCACCACGCAACACGCGACGGGCGGCTCGTGTGCGTGCGCATGCAGATCCTGCTCGACGGCGGCGCGTACGCGTCGAGCTCGACCGCGGTGACGGCGAACGCGGCGTCGTTCGCGTGCGGTCCGTACGCCGTGCCGAACGCCCTGATCGAGTCGACGAGCGTCTTCACGAACAATCCACCCTGCGGCGCGATGCGCGGCTTCGGCGCCGTGCAGACCTGCTTCGCCGCCGAGGCGCAGATGGACAAGCTCGCCGCCGCGCTCGACATCGATCCCGTCGAGCTGCGGCTCCTGAACGCGCTCCGCCCCGGCGACCGGCTCCCGACCGGCCAGGAGCTGGACGGCTCGATGCCCGTGGCGGAGGTGATCCGCCGCTGCGCCGCCCTCCGCGAGCCGGAGCCGGAGGAGCTGCCGCGTGCGCCGGTGCGGCTGCCCGGCGGCACGGGCAACACGACCCGCGGCGAAGGCGTCCGGCGCGGCGTCGGCTTCGCCGTCGGCTTCAAGAACATCGCCTACTCCGAGGGTTTCGACGACACCTGCGCGGCCCGCGTCAAGCTCTTCGCGGACGGCTCGGCCGAGGTGCACTGCGCAGCGGCCGAGGTCGGCCAGGGCGTGACCGGCGTCATCCTCCAGGTCGCGCGCGAGGAGCTCGGAACCGAGGACGTGCGGCTCGCGCCCGTGACGACGGCGGCGGTCGGCTCCGCCGGCTCCGCCTCGGCCTCTCGCCTGACCTGGATGGCGGCCGGCGCCGTCCGGGACGCCTGCCGCGCGGCGCTCGAGGAGCGGGAGACCCGCGGCGGCGGGGAGGTCGACGTCGAGCGCGTCCACCACCACCGGCAGACCGCGCCGCTCGATCCCGAGACCGGCCAGGTCGGCACGCTTCCGGCTCATGTCGCCTTCGCATGCTCGGCCATGAAGGTCGTCGCCGAGGTGGACGTCGACCTCGGACTCACGCGCGTCGTGTGGATCGGCACGGCGCAGGACGTCGGCCGCGCCATCAATCCGCAGGCGGTGGAGGGCCAGATCGAGGGCGGCACCGCGCAGGGCCTCGGGCTCGCGCTGATGGAGGAGATCCAGACCCGCGGGGGCCGGATCGTGAACGCGAGCTTCACCGACTATCTGATCCCGACGGCGCTCGACATGCCGCCCGTCGTCTCCGAGCTCGTCGAGGATCCGGAGCCGCACGCGCCCTACGGCCTGAAGGGCGTCGGCGAGCCGCCGACGGTCGTCTCGACGGCGGCGATCCTCTCGGCGCTTCGGGCGGCGACGGGCCGCGAGCTGACCCGCGTCCCGGTCCGGCCCGACGATATCGTCGGGCTCGCGTGACGCGGGAAGTCATGAGCTGGGACGATCTGGGCGTCGGCGCGCGCGAGCTCGCCGAGGCGATCTACGGCGACGGCTACGTGCCGGAGATGGTGCTGGCGATCGCGCGCGGCGGCCTGCTCGTGGCCGGAGCGCTCGGCTACGCGCTCGGCGTGAAGAACACGTTCACGATGAACGTCGAGTTCTACACCGGCGTCGACAAGCGGCTCGAGATGCCGATGATCCTGCCGCCCGTGCCCGACCTCGTCGACCTCGAGGAGGCCCGCGTGCTGGTCGCCGACGACGTCGCGGACACCGGGCGGACGCTCGCGCTCGTGAAGGAGTTCTGCGCCGGGAAGGTCGGCGAGGTCCGCTGCGCCGTCCTCTACGAGAAGCCCCAGTCGGAGCTCAAGTGCGAATACGTCTGGCGGCGGACCGACCGCTGGATCGACTTCCCCTGGAGCGCGGAGGAGCCGGTTCCGGCCCCGCCTCGACCACGTCTGGGTTCCGTCCTATAGTCGTAGGCCTGGTCTCCACGAGTTGGGAAGGGTGGTCATGAAGCGAGGGAGAGTTGCGCTCGTCGCGGTTGCGGCGGCAGCTGCGGTGCTCGCCGTCGGCGTCTCGGCCGGCGCGGCGAAGCAGAAGGCAGGCCCGTTCAAGGTGGCATGGATCTACGTCGGCCCGCACAACGACGGCGGCTGGTCGCAGGCGCACGACGTAGGTCGCCTGTACGTCCAGAAGAAGCTCGGCAACAAGGTGCAGACGACGTACAAGGAGAACATCGCGGTCGGCGCGCAGTTCGACCAGACGGTCGGAAGCCTCGTCAACCAGGGCTACAAGATGATCTTCGCAACGTCGTACGGCTACGTGACCCCGCAGATCGCGGCGAAGTACCCGCAGGTGAAGTTCGAGCAGGCGACGGGAACGCTCGTCACGAAGAACGTGTCGGAATACTTCGGCCGAGCCGAGGACACCGTCTTCCTCTCCGGCATGGCCGCCGGCGCCGCGGCGAAGTGCAACACGATCGGCTACGTCGTGGCGTATCCGATTCCCGAGGTGATCCGCCACGCCAACGCGTTCACGCTCGGCGCGCAGCTCACGCATCCGGGCGTGCAGGTGAAGCTCGTCTGGACGCACTCCTGGTTCGACCCGTCGGCAGAGAAGAAGGCGGCGCAGAGCCTGCACGCGTCGGGCGCGTGCGTGCTCGGCCAGAACGTCGACTCTCCCGCGACCGGCCAGTACGCGGAGTCGGTCCATGTCCCGTGGGTGGGCTACGACTCGAACTCGTCGAAGTTCGCGAAGAAGTCCTGGCTGACGGCGTCGGTCTACAACTGGGGGCCGTACTACCTGAAGCGCGTCGAGGCGGCGATGAACGGCACCTGGAAGCCCGGCTTCTATTACGGCACGATCAACGACGGCTTCACCGGGCTCGCGCCGTACGGCCCCGGCGTCACGGCGAAGACGAAGTCGCTGATCGCGAGCTACGAGAAGAAGATCGAGAAGGGCTCCTTCTACGAGTTCACCGGCCCGCTCTACGACCAGAAGGGCAAGCTTCGCGTCGCGAAGGGCGCGAAGATGCAGGTCCTGAAGGGCGGGACGAACAGCCTGTACGGCATGAACTGGCTCGTCAAGGGCGTGGTCGGCAGCCCGACCGGCTAGGTGGTGTTGGAGGTCTCCGAGCACGACCGGAGGGGCGCCGGCGGCGCCCCTCCGGCTCCTGCGGTCACGATGCGCGGGATCACGAAGCGCTTCCCGGGCGTTCTCGCCAACGACGGGGTCGACTTCGAAGCGGCCGCGGGCGAAGTGCATGCGCTGCTCGGCGAGAACGGCGCCGGGAAAAGCACGCTGTCGAACATCCTCACCGGTCTCTACCGGCCGGACGAGGGCGAGATCTTCCTCGACGGGAACCGCACGCATTTCGGCTCGCCGCGCGACGCGCTCGACGCGGGGATCTTCATGGTGCACCAGCACTTCCGGCTGGTTGAACCGTTCACCGTCGCCGAGAACATCGTCCTCGGCGATCACCGCGGCGAGGGCCGCACGTTCAGGCTCCGCCGCTCGGCGATCGAGCAGCGCGTCGTCGAGCTGTCGCGCCGCTACGGCCTCGTCGTCGACCCGCGGGCACATATCTGGCAGCTGTCGCTCGGCGAGCAGCAGCGCGTCGAGATCTTGAAGGCGCTCTATCGCGAGGCGCGCGTGCTCGTGCTCGACGAGCCGACGGCGGTGCTGACGCCGCAGGAGGCGGATGCGCTCTTCGTCACGCTGCGCGAGATGGCGGCCGAAGGGCGCACGGTCATCTTCATCTCGCACAAGCTGCACGAGGTGAAGGCGGTCTCCGACCGCGTGACGGTCCTGCGCGGCGGCCGGGTCGTCGCCACGGTCGCGACCGCGGAGGCGACGCCCCGTTCGCTCGCCGCGCTGATGGTCGGACGCGAGCTCGACGGCGGGAGCACGTCGCGCACGCACGCGCCGGGCGACGCGGTGCTCGAGCTGACCGGCGTCTGCGCGAACGACGACCGCGGCGGCACCGGCTTGCGAAACGTCTCGCTCGCAGTGCGTTCCGGCGAGATCGTCGCGATCGCCGGCGTCGCCGGTAACGGGCAACGCGAGCTTGCGGAGACGATCGCCGGCATACGTGCGCCGACGGCGGGCACGATGGCCGTCGCCGGGAAACGGCTGCGCGGCGGCGACCCACGGGAAGCACTCGGCGCGGGAATCGCCTACGTGCCCGAGGACCGTCTCGGCACCGGTGTCGCGCCCAGCCTGAGCATCGCGGCCAACCTCGTGCTGCGCTCCTACCGCGCGCCGCACGCCTCGCGCGGGCCGCTCCTGCGGCTGGGGCGCATCCGCGAGCGCGCGCACGAGCTGATCGGCCGCTATCGAATCGCGGCGCCCGGCCCGCACGTGCCGGCGCGTCTCCTCTCGGGCGGGAACCTGCAGAAGGTCGTCCTCGCGCGCGAGTTCTCCGGTCGGCCGCGACTCCTCGTCGCTGCGTCGCCGACGCGCGGGCTCGACGTCGGCGCGATCGAGACTGTGCACGCGTACCTGAATGACGCCGCCGCCGACGGCGTCGGAATCCTCCTCGTCAGCGAGGACCTCGACGAGATCCTCGCGCTCGCCGACCGGATCGCCGTCATGTACGAAGGCGAGATCGTCGGCGAGACGGCGCGCGGCGAGGCGAACGTCGAGGAGATCGGCCTGCTGATGGCGGGCGGGAGGAGCGAGTGAGGATCGAGCGCCGGCTGCGCCAGCCGCGCTGGCTGCTCTTTGCGGTGCCGGCCGGCTCGCTCGTCTTCGCGTTCTTCGCCTCCGGGCTCGTGCTGTTCGCGACCGGACACGACGCAGTCTCGAGCTACCGTCAGCTCTTCGACGCCGCGTTCGTCTCGACCGGCGCACTGTCGCAGACGCTGACGACGGCGACACCGCTCGCGTTCACCGGCCTCGCGGCGGCCGCCGCCTTCCGGATGCGCCTCTTCAACGTCGGCGGCGAGGGCCAGCTGTACGTCGGAGCGATCACGGCGGGGGCGGCGGGACTCTATCTCGGCGGCAAGGGCGGACCGTCGCCGTTTGCGATCGCCGCGATGGTCGTCGCCGGCTGCGCCGGCGGCGCCGCGTGGGCGCTCATCCCGGGCATCCTGCGGGCGTTCTTCCGGACGAACGAGATCATCACGTCGCTGATGCTCAACTACGTCGCCGGGACGCTGCTGACGTACCTGATCTTCAACACCGAGTCGTACTGGCGGCAGACGAAGGGGTTCAACGCGACCGTCTTCCCGACGGGGAAGCCGCTGCCGCCGTCGGCGGTGTGGCCCGCGGCGTCGCTGCACGTTCAGGGTGGACTGTCGCTCCCGCTCGGCGGAGGCATCGCCGCGCTCGTCGCGGTGCTGCTCTGGTTCCTGTACACGCGCACGCGCTTCGGCTTCGAGGCGCAGGTGCTCGGCGATTCGCTGCGCGCGGCGCGCTACGCAGGCATGCGCACGCGGCGGAAGATCCTGGCGGTGATGGCGATCTCGGGCGCGCTCGCGGGGCTCGGCGGCGCCAGCCAGGACGGCGACTTCCGGCACACGCTCGACGGCGATCCGAACGGCCTCCAGAAGCAGCTGTACGGCTACTCCGGGATCGTCGTCGCGGCGCTCGCGCGCTACAACCCCGTCGCCGTCATCCCCGTCGCCTTCCTGATCGGCGGCCTCCAGAACGCCGGCAACACGTTGCAAGGCGCAAACTTCCCGTCCGGGCTCGTCGGCGTGATGCAGGGGATCATCCTCTTCTCCGCGCTCGGCGGCGAGCTGCTCGTTCGCTACCGCATCCGGGTCGGCCGGCGCACGACCGAGGCTGCGCGTCCGGCGGCGGTGGAGCCCGCCGGATGAACAACGCGCTCCTCGTCGTGCTCGTCGCGTCCGGGGTCGCGTACGGGACACCGCTTCTGTACGCCGCGCTCGGCGAGCTGCTCGCGGAGCGCTCCGGCGTGCTCAACCTCGGCGTCGAGGGGATGATGCTCGTCGGCGCGACGATGGGCTTCTGGACGGTGCAGCGCCTGCACACGAACACCGGGCTCGCGCTCGCTGCGGCGATCGGCGTCGCGGCGGTTGCGGGTGCGGCGATGGCGCTGATCCACGCGTTCCTCGTCGTCACGCTGCGCGCGAGCCAGATCGTGTCCGGCCTCGCGCTGACGATCTTCGCCGGAGCGGCCGGCCTCTCGTCCTATCTCGGCAACGACCTCAACCTCGCGGACAACCCCGCCTTGCACCAGTTCAATCCCGTCTTCCCGGGCTTCATGCAGCGCTGGCCGATCGTCGGGCCGATCGTCTTCGGCCAGAACGTGCTCGTGTACGCGTCGTGGCTGTGCGTGATCCTCGTCTCGCTCTACCTCTCGCATACGCGCCCGGGGCTGAACCTGCGCGCGGTCGGCGAGGCACCTGCATCGGCAGACGCGATGGGCATCGATGTGGTCGCGTACCGCTACGCGCACACGCTCGCGGGCGGTGCGTTCGCAGGCGTTGCGGGCGCGACGTTCACGCTCGCGATCACGCCGCAGTGGGTGTCGGGCATCACCGGCGGCGCCGGGTGGATCGCGATCGCGCTCGTGATCTTCGCGTTCTGGCGGCCCGGCCTCTGTCTCGTCGGCGCCTACGTGTTCGGCGCGCTGCAGGCGCTGGCCCCGCAGCTGCAGGCGCGGTCGATCCAGCTCGGCCCGACCGTGCTGTGGTCGAACTCGCTGCCGTACGTGATGACCGTGCTCGTGCTCGTCGCGGTCTCGGCATCGAGCGTCCGGCGGCGGCTCGGCGCTCCGGCGAGCCTCGGCTTGCCGTACGTGCGCGAGGAACGCTAGTCGGCTCAGCCGAGGCGTCGCGCGAGCTCCGGATGGCCGCCGTGTCGCGCCCACCCTGCCGGCGTTCCGCCGTGGAGGGCGTCGCGGATGGTCGGGTCGGCGCCGAGCTCGAGGAGCGTCTCGACGGCGTCGCTCCGGCCTGCCTGGGCGGCGAGGTGGAGCGCGGTCACGCCCTGGCCGTGGTCGGGCCCGCCGAAGGTGCCGCGCTCGTTCACGTCGGCGCCGAGCTCGACGAGCCTGCGGATCGCGGCGACGCGACCGTTGCAGGCCGCCCACGTGAGCGGTGTGCCGCGGTACGGGTCGGCGTCGACGTTTGCGCCGAGCGCGACGAGGCGCTCGATCGCTTCGACGCGGTCGCTCTTCGCCGCCCACACGAGCGCCTCGTCGAGGATCTCCTGCGGGTCGTCGGACGGCTGCCACGCGGGGAAGCCTCCGTGCGGGCGGTAGAAGCCGCGGTGCGCGCCCGCTGCCGGCGCGCCGGCGAGCTCGTCGATCAGGTCGACGAGCCCAAGCCCGGCCGCGACGCGCAGGTTGCGCGGCTCGAGGCCGAGCAGGTCGACGACGTCCCGGTGGCCCCAGAAGAGCGCGACGATCAGCGGCGTGCCACCGTCGCCGCGCGCGAAGAGGTCGGTGCGCGCGCCGGCCGGCAACAGCAGCTCGGCGAGCGCCCGGTCGTTTCCGTAGCCCGCCTGGTGGAGCTTCGTCCAGCCGTAGTCGTTGCCGCGGTTCACGTCGGCTCCGCGCTCCAGCAGCAGCCGGACGACGCCGTGGTCGCCGGCCATGCCGAGCAGGTCGTTTCCGTTCGTGCCGCGTTGCCGCACAAGCTCCGGGTGCTCGTCGAGCAGCGCGCGCAGACGCTCGAGGTCGCCGTCCTCAGTCGCGCGGTAGGCGAGCATGAACGGCGTCGGCGGCTCCTCGCCGCGTGCAAGCGCCTGGACGCGGCGCGTCAGCTGTGCCCAGCCGCCGAACCCGTGCCGCTGAGCAAGATCGCGACGCGCGTCCGCGAGCGAGACGCCGTTCACGGTTGCGATCCCGTACGCGCGTCCCTCGTAATAGTCGAGGTCGGTTCGGAACGGCTGCTCGGCGAGCTCGTGTACGAGCGCCGGCCAGCTGGAGTAACCGTGCTCGCGCGCAAGCACGAGCTGCGCGCTCGCGAGGCGCGCCGGCAGGCCGCCGAGGCGCGCCACCGCCGAGGGTTCGCCCACGCGCGCGGAACGGGCGAGCTCCTTGGCTTGCCTGCGGAGCTGTTCGAGATTCATCTCGACCTCCTCCCGGCTGGGCCCGCGGTCCGCGGCGTCGGGCGGGAAGAAGATCGGTTTGTCCTGCGTAGCTCGTTGCTCACGAGGTGGGCTCAGCCCTTCCCGCGGACCGGGTGCGCCCTCGCGGCGCCCGCCGAGTGTACTCCGCCGGTCCGTCAGCGCGTATGCGAGCCGGCGAAGTCGACGGCCTCGAGTTGCGCGGAATCGAAGTTCGTCACGAGGACCGTCTCGTCGTTCGGCTCGACCGCCAGTTCGCGGGGAAAGGCGCCGGAGCGAACCGTCCCGCGCAGGGACGCCTTGCCGTCCAGCGCGTCCTGCGTGTCGATCAGTGCCACGTTCGCCCCGGCTCCTGAGGCGCCGAAGCGGTTCGAATCGGCCACGACAGCCTCGCGACCGTGGTCGATCAGCGCCAGCCCGACCGGGGCCTCGCCGACACGCACGGCAGCGACGAGTGCACGCTGCGGATCGCGCCGGAGCTCGGCCGCCGAGAAGGAGAGCAGCGTGTCGCTGCCGCGTGCGGTCACCCAGACGTAGCGACCGTCAGGGGATACCGCAACCCGTACCGGCTGGCACCCGGCTGCGGCACCGGCCACGATCGAGTGCGCAGGGTCGCTCTCCGCACGCCGTACATCGATCACGCTCAGCGACCCCGGGCGGTCGGCTCGAAGCGGCCCGGCCCCGATCTCGCTCGTCACATAGAGCCAGCGCCCGTCCGGCGAGACGGCGCTGCCGACGACGGCATGTCCGAGCCGGATCAGGCCGACGAAGCCCGAGCGTCGGAAGTGATTCCTGAGCGCCAGGTGCAGGTCGAAAACGGCGACTGCGTCGTCGTACTCCAGGGACACGAACGCGAAGCGACCGTCCCGAGACGTCGAGACCTCGATCGCGCTCGCTTTCATCTCGTCGCGAAGCGAGACGCCGGGCACCGCGAGAACGCCGAGCACCGCGTGCGGTGTGCCGGCTTCGGCGCGGGCGGCGTCGACGACGATCGCGCTGTTCCCGGCAGCGATCAGCAAGTAGCGACCGTCCGGCGTCAACGACTCGCCCGCCTCACGTGGTAGCCCCAGCGGGATCCGGCGCAGCAACCGCGGCAGGGCGGGCGGCACGGTCTGCCCCGTCCCTGCGGCGCGCGTCGCGCCGGCGGCGAACGTCGTTCCCATCGCGGCGGCGACCCCCGCAACTGCCGCTCGCCGCACCGTGGCTGCGCCCACCGTCACACCTGGTGTGGCCGGGGACCGGGTTCCTGCTCCATGTTGCTTCCCGGAGTGTCTCCGATCGACGCAGTGTGAATACCCGGAGAAGCAACGATCGCCTGCCGTACGTGAACGGGTTGGCCGAAGCTGCCTCGAGGCCTCCGGCCAGGAGGGCTCTGTCTTCATCCTTCGATCAGGACCTCGCTCACACCGAAGACCGGCGCTTCGGTCCCATCGCTCGCGTCCTGACCGCCGTCGGCCGACGGGCCTTCCATGAGTGAGAGCACATGTCGTCACCCGCTTGCGCGTGACCGATATTTCGGTCAGGGTTGCAACATTGTGAACCGGGTCGACGTGGCGGTTGTGGGCGCGGGCGTGACGGGTCTCGCCGTCGCACGCGAGCTCCGAACGCGCGGAGTCGCCGTCGCCGTCGTCGAGCGTGAGGGGATCGGCGCCGGTGCCTCCGGCGTGCAGCCGGGCGGCGTTCGCCAGCAATGGGGCACGCGGGTCGCCTGTCGGCTCGCCCGCGAGTCCGTCGCGTTCTGGCGCGAGGCCGATTCCCGGCTCGACGCGCGTTTGAAGCTCTCGTTCAGCGCGTGTGGGTACCTCTTCGCCGCCGAGAAGGCCGCGACGCTCGCGCGGCTCGCCGCCAATGTCGCGCTGCAGAACGACGAGGGGATCCCGTCGCGCATCGTCCACTCGGGGGAGATCGCGGAGCTCGTTCCGAGCCTGGACTCCGAGCCGATCGTCGGAGGAGCGTGGTGCGGTGAGGATGGGTACTTCGACCGTCCGCAGGCAGTTGTCGAGGCATTCGCCGCCGGCCTGCAGGTCGAGCACGCAGCGGTCGATGCGATCGTCCGCGACGGCGGAGGCTGGACGGTCGGCCCGGTTGCGGCCGATGCAGTCGTGATCGCAGCCGGCGTCGAAACGACACGTCTGCTGGCGCCGCTCGGTATAGAACTTCCCATCGAGGCCGAGGAGCGGTACCTGTTCTTCAGTGACGCGATCCGAGAGCGACTGCTCGAGCCACTCGTCGTCGTGCCTGAGCGTGGCTTCGCCGCGAAGCAGCTCGCCGACGGCCGTGTGCTCGCGAGCGATCTCGCGGCGCGCGGCGACGAGGTGGAGGGACGAGCGCGCTGGCGTGCGACGATCCGCAACGCGACCGAGGCGCTGCTGCCGCGGCTCGCGCATGTGTCCTATCCGTTGCTCGTGCGAGGTGTCTACGACATGACACCGGATCACCAGCCGATCCTCGGGCCCGTCGGAGACGGGATCTTCGTTGCGGCCGGGTTCAGCGGCCACGGCTTCATGATCGCGCCGGCCGTCGCGCGCGTTGTCGCCGACGCCGTCGAAGGGCACGAGGATCCGGTGCTCGACATCCTCGGCGTCGAGCGCTTCGCGGAAGGACGTCTGGTGCCCGAGCCGCAGCTCGTCTGACGTGTTTCTCCAGCTTGTCGCCAACGGTCTCGTCACGGGGTCGGTGTACGCCATCGCAGCTGTCGGCGTCTCCCTCGTCTACGGTCTGCTCCGCCTCGTCAACTTCGCGTACGGCGATTTCATGGCCTTCGGCGCATTCATCGCCTTTGCCGTCAATGGACCGTTACACCAGTCGATGGTCGTTGCCGCGCTCGCGGGCATGCTCGCGACCGCCACGCTTTCGCTCGTGCTCGATTTCGCGCTGTGGAAGCCGATGCGCGCGCGGCGCGCCGGCTTCATGAGCCTCTTCCTCGCCTCGATCGGTCTCGCGCTGGTGCTACGTCAGTCGATCCTCCTCGCAGCGGGATCCGGACCGCGTTCGTACAACGTGAATCCGTATCGCGTCTTCGTCATCGGCAGCGTCCGCCTCTCGGAGGCGCAGGTGATCACCATCGCGACGGCTGCCGCGACGATCCTGCTCGTCGGCCTGTTCCTCGCGCTGACCACGTGGGGGCGCGTCCTGCGCGCCATGGCGGACGACCGGGCGCTCGCGTCGGTGGCGGGAATCGACGTCGCCGGCGCGACGCGGCTCGCGTGGCTCCTCTCCGGCCTCCTCGCCGGGCTCGCGGGCGTGCTCGCCGCGATGGTGGAGTACTCGTTCGACCCCAACTTCGGCTTCGAGCTTCTGCTGCCGGTCTTCGCCGCTGTCGTGCTCGGCGGGATCGGCAGCGCCTACGGCGCGCTCGTCGGCGGCCTCGCGCTCGGGCTCGCGCAGGAGGTGTCGACGTGGTCGGGATTCGCGGGCGGCGTCAACCCCGTGTACAAGCCCGTGATCGCGTTCGCGGTGCTCGCGGTCGCGCTGCTCATCCGCCCGCAGGGCTTCTTCGGTCAGGCGCGGACCGGATGAGCGTCCTCACGAGCGGCGGCTTCTGGGCGTTCGTCGGCGTCGTCGCCGGCATCTACACGATCCTCGCGCTCGGCCTCCAGGTGCAATTCGGCTTTGCCGGGCTGCTCAACTTCGGGCAGGTCGGCTTCATGGCCGTCGGCGCGTACACGATGGCGATCCTCGTCGTGAAGGAAGGCTGGAGCATGTGGCTCGCGGCGCCGCTCGGCATTGTCGCGGCCGCCGTCGGCGGACTGCTGGTCGGGCTGCCGGCGATGCGGCTCCGTGCGGACTACTTCGCAATCGTGACGATCGCATTCAGCGAGATCATCCGCTACGTCGCGACGAACGACACCGCGCTCACGGGTGGCTCGCAGGGCACGATCGCGCTCGGCGCCGTCGGGACGGCGAGCCAGTACGACAGCGAGTGGAGCAGCTTCCAAACGCATGCCGGCCACGTGCTCGGCGTATCGACCGGGGACTCGACGATGCTGGTCATCGTCTGGACCGTCGCAATCGTCCTGCTGACCCTCACGTGGCTCGCACTGCGCACTCCGTGGGGACGCGTGCTGCGCGCGATCCGCGACGACGAGGACGCAGCGGCCTCGATCGGCAAGAACGTCTTCGCGTACAAGCTCCAGGCACTCGCGCTTGGCGCCGCGCTCGCGGGGATAGCCGGCCTCTTCTACGCCTGGGAGTTCCAGTTCTTCAGCCCCGACGACTTCGAGCCGCTGCTGACGTTCTTCGCGTGGATGATCCTGCTCCTCGGCGGCCTCGGTCGCGTATGGTCGGTCCCTGTCGGAGCGCTCGTGTTCGGCTTCATCTTCGCCGGCACGCGATTCCTCGACTTCCCGCCGTTCACGCTCGTCGCCTCCGACGCGCGTGCCTACATCCGGCTGATCATCATCGGCCTCATCATCATCCTGCTCGTCGTCCTTCGCCCGCAGGGTCTCCTCGGTAAGCGGCGAGAGATGGTGCTCGAGTGAGTGCGCTGCTCGAGGTGGAGGACGTCGTCCGCACCTTCGGTGCCGTGCGCGCGGTCGACGGCGCAAGCTTCTCGGTCGAGGAACGCTCGATCACCGGTCTCATCGGGCCGAACGGCGCCGGCAAGTCGACGCTGTTCGCGACGATCGCGGGCTCGCTGAAGCCGAGCTCAGGGCGGATCGTCTTCGCTGGGAGCCGAATCGACCGCTGGCCCGCGTACCGCGTCGCTCGCGCCGGCGTCGTCCGCACGTATCAGGCCGCGCGCGTGCTCACACGGATGAGCGTGCTCGACAACCTCCTGCTCGCGACCACGGGACATCCCGGCGAGCGGCTGACGGGCGTCGTCGTCCGGCCGCGTGCCGCGCGCGCACACGAACGGCGCGCCCTCGAGAGCGCGCGCGAGCTACTCGCGCTCGTCGGCCTCGAATCGCACACGCACGAGTATGCCGGCACGCTTTCCGGTGGCCAGCGGAAGCTGCTCGACCTCGCGCGCGTGCTCATGCTCGGTCCCTCGCTCGTGCTCCTCGACGAGCCCATGGCTGGCGTCGCGCCGACGCTCCGCATTCAGCTGCTCGAGCACATCCTCGGCGTGCGACGCGATCGAGGCGTCACGTTCCTCATCGTCGAGCACGACCTTGACTTCGTCATGCAGGCGGCCGACCGGGTCGTCGTCATGAACCAGGGGCGCATCCTCACCCTCGGGACGCCGAACGAGGTGCGCGCGAACCAGCAGGTAGTCGACGCGTACCTCGGGACGGCGCGATGAGCGTCCCGATGCTCGAGGTGTCTGCGCTCGAGGCCGGATACGACGACGCGCTCATCGTGCGCGGCGTCGACCTCGTCGCCGCGAAGGATGAGATCGTCGCGATCGTCGGCCCCAACGGAGCCGGCAAGTCGACGCTTCTCAAGGCCGTCTACGGCCTGCTCCGCCCGCGAGGCGGATCGGTGCGCTTCGAGGGAAAGGACGTCACGGGCACGCGCCCCGACAGACTGACCCGTGGGGGAATGAACCTCGTTCCACAGGTGGACAACGTGTTTCCGACGTTGACGATCGCCGAGAACCTGCACGTCGGCTCGCTCGTGCTCCCGCGCAACGAGCGCCAGCGGGAGATCGACCGCGTACTCGACGTCTTTCCCCTCCTGGTCGATCGTCGGCGGCAGCGCGCAGGATCGCTCTCGGGAGGCGAACGGAAGCTCGTCGCGCTCGCTCGCGCGCTCGTCACGCGTCCGCGGCTACTGCTCCTCGACGAGCCCTCGGCGGGCCTCTCGCCGATCGCGATCGACCTCGTGTTCGACAAGCTCGTCGAGATCCGCTCGCTCGGGATCGCCGTCGTCATGGTCGAGCAGAATGCGCGTCGTGCGCTCGCGCTCGCCGACACCGGCTATGTCCTCGACACCGGCCGCAACGCATACACCGGCCCCGGGCACCGCCTCCTCCACGACCCGCGCGTGGTCGAGCTCTATCTCGGCGGGCCGAACGCGATCGCGTCGAGCTCGAACTCGACGAGCACACCCTCCGGGATGAACCCGGCGACGTAGTACGACGTGTTCGCCGGGTCGATGCCGGCGAAGGCCTCGCGGTGCGCCCGGACCGCCGCCTGCCAGTCGCAACCCGCCGCGAGCAGCAGGCGGGTCCGGATCACGGCCTCCGGCGGCGCGCCGAGGTCTGCCGCCGCTGCAAGCGCCTTCTCGATCGCGACGCGCGTCTGCTCGTAGGCGTCGCCGGGATGGAGCACGACGCCGTCGTCCATCGGCGCAGTGCCGCTGACGGCGACGTGTTCCCCGACGCGTACAGCACGGGAGTAGGCGGCGGCTTCCTCGAAGCCGCCGCCGTCCCGCAGGGTCACTCGCGTCACTTGCCCTTGAACGTGAATGTCTTCAGCGTGCTGAATTGACTGTTTCCGTCGTAGCGCCAGATTTCGTACACGGCCGAGCTGATGTCGCCGTCGGGTGCGAAGTCGACGGGGCTGAAGGCACCCTCGTAGTTGATGTCCTTGTGCTTGAGCAGGAGCGAGATCGCGGTCCCGAGGTTCTTGAACGTCACCTTCCGCCCGGGCGGCCCGGACACGGAGACGAGGTTGGCTCCGATCTTCGCGGACGATGCCGAGCACGCCTTCATCGCAGCGAGGAACGCCACGTTCGCGGCGTCGAAGGCGGTGCCCTCGAAGCCGGTGTACGGCTGCGCGTGCTTGACGTCGGCGTTCCACAGTGCGTGGAACGCAGCGCCCGCCGGGCCGCCGGCCGCGCTGGCCGCGGTTCCCGAGAGGCCGAGCACGGGCTGGCCGATCTTGTCCAGCGTCGGCCCGTCCTTCAGGGCCTCGGTCATGAGGGTCTTCGTGGCATCCCACTTGCCGGTCCGGATGAGCGCCGGCGCGAAGTTCAGGAACGTCTGCGGGAAGTCGATGATCACCCACCCGGCGGGATTTCCGGACACGAGCTGGCCCGCCTCGGTGTCGAACGTCGGCTGATCGGGGTTCCACGAGATGTCGACTCCGACCTTTCCGCCAAGCGACTTCCATTCCGAGACGAAGAGGCGCTCGAGCGCGGTGCCGAACGCGTCGTTGCGTGCGCCGACATTCACCGTCGCGCCCTTGCCGAACTTCTGCAGCGCCGCCTCTGCCAGGACCTTGCCCTGCAGGTTGTCGGACGGGTACGCGCGGAAGACCCAGCCCTTGCCGCCTTTCAGCTGGACGAGCTGCGGCGCACTCGCCGTCGGCGAGATGAGGACGACGTGGTTGGGGATCGTCACCGACTGCGCCATCGGGATCGTGGCGCCCGAGGCCATCTCGCCGATGATGACGTCGACGTGCTCACCGACCTCCTTCTTCGCGGCCTCGACGGCTGCGGACGCCTGTGTCTGGCCGTCTTGCGAGTCGACGAGCACAACCTTGATCCGCTTCGAAAGTCCTGCCTTCTTCAGCGCCGCGTTCTGCAGCGAGATCGCAAGCCGGACGGCCTTGTCCATGTTCCCCCCGAAGGCCGAGAGGCTCCCCGTGAACGGCAGGACGTCGCCGATGCGCAGGGTGAACGAGCAATTCGACCTCGCCGTACTCGCGTTCGTCGCCGACACGCCCACCACGCCTGCGACCCCGGCGACGACGAGCGTGGCTGCTGCCCGCCTAACCCTTCTCGACGTGAGCACTGGGAACTCCCTCCTCTCGCTCGTGCGGGCCTCGCCCCGAGCGGCGGGCCATAATGTTGCAACACTGACCGATATTTCGCCCAAAGGCAAGGAAGGGGGTTATGCTCGCCGCATGGAGGCGAAGCCGGCGGCCGCGGCACCCAACGTGGGGGCGGTGATCAGGCGGCTGCGGACACAGAGGGGAATCTCGGTTCGTGCCCTCGCTGCGGCGGCCGGGCTCTCGCCCTCCTTCCTCGGGGCGGTCGAACGAGGCCACTCCGACATCGCGCTCGGACGGCTGGCCCTCGTCGCGCAGGCGCTCGGCCACGACGTCGCCTCGCTCCTCGGGTACTCGCTGCGGCAGGCGACGCCGCGCTTCGTCGCCCCGGCCCGCGAGGGCGCCCGTGGCGAGGGCGTCCGGTTCTCGGCGTTCCGCATCCCCGGCTCCCAGCTCGAGCTGCTCGTTGCGTCGTTCGCGCCGCACAGCGGATTCGACGACTCGATCACGCACGCCGGCATCGACGTCGCCTACGTGGCGCAGGGCGAGCTCGTGCTCGTCGTCGACTCCACCGAGTGCCAGCTCCGCGAGGGCCAGTGCGTCGTCTGGCCGTCGTCGCATCCGCACACGATGCGCAACGACTCCGACGGCACGGCGATCGTCGTCGGCTTTGCGACCGAGATCGTCCACTGATGACCGAGATGCGCATCTACGACCTGCGCGTCACCGTCGAGCGCATCGAGGGCCGATCGGTGTGCGGAATGGAGGTCGGAGACTACTTCGAGCTGACCGAGTCGAGCCGCGTCCGCATCCCGGAGGGACGGCACTTCTGCGTGTATGCGCTGCAGTCGGTGCTGCCGTTGTTGCCGGCGAAGCAGCGACGTCTCCCGGATGACGACTGGCTCGAGCGGGACACCCTCGTCTGCTGCCCCGATCCGGAGGAGCGAGTCGTCATGCGCATCGAGCGGATCGGCGAGCGCGTGATGCAGACCGAGGAGCTGACCTGACGGCGGTCGAAGTCGGGCTTGGCCTGCAGTCCGACAAGACGGTCGAGGAGTACGAAGCGCTCGCACGCCGGGCGGAGGGCAGCGGCTTCGACGTCATCTCCGTCTTCCACGATCTCTTCTTTCAGCCGGCGATCTTCCCGCTCCTCGTGATCGCGCGGGCGACCGAGCGCGTACGGGTCGGGGCGGCTGCGCTCAATCCGCAAACGCTGCACCCGGTCGAGATCGCCGGGCAGGCCGCTGCGCTCGATCTCGCGTCGGGCGGACGCGCGTACGTCGGCCTCGTTACCGGCTCGTGGCTGGATCGGCTCGGCCTCGATGAGGACAAGCCGCTGACGCGCCTGCGGGAGTCGGTGGAAGTCGTCCGGCGTCTCATCGCCGGCGACCGGTCCGGCTTTGCAGGCGAGCGCTTCACGCTCGCGCCGGGCGCCGGCCTTGCATTCGAGCCGATTCGTCGCGAGATGCCGCTCCTGATCGGCACGTGGCGTCAACGCGCGGCCGTGTTCGCGGCGGGTGTCGCCGACGAGGTGAAGATCGGCGGCAGCGCCAACCCCGACATGGTGCGGCTGATGCGCTCCTGGCTCGGCCCTGACGGGCCGCGGATCGTCGTCGGCGCGGTGACGGTCGTCGACGCGGACGGAGGCGCCGCGCGGGCACGTGCCGAAGCGAAGGTACAGATGTACCTCGATGTCGTCGCGGAGCTCGACCCCACGCTCGACCTTCGACCGACGGAGACACCGCCACTCGAAAGGTTCGTCATCGCCGGGACGCCGGACGAGGTCGCGGCGCAGGCGCGTTCCCTCTACGACGCCGGTGCTCACCGCGTCGAATTCGGAACGCCGCAGGGCCTGACCACGCAGCGCGGCGTCGATCTCCTGTGCGACCGCGTCCTGCCGCAGCTCCGCTGACGAGCAAAAGGGCCGCGCCGGGTATTGCGCGAACCCGCCGCTCCATGCCCCCGCGCTGTCGCTTCCTTGACCCAGCGTGGGATATACCAGATATCGTCACCATATGGCCAAGGTGCTCGTGTCGCTGAACGACGCGCTCCTTCGGCGTGTCGACCGCATCGCCAAGGCGCGCGGCCTCTCGAGGAGTCGCTACCTCGCGGAACTTGCAGAGCGAGATGTGGCACGGTCGGAAGGCCCCGGTAGGTCTCGCACGACGAGGCGGGCGCTTGCCAAGCTCGACAACCTCTTCGCAGGCGGCCCTCCCGAGGATTCGACCGCAGCGATTCGCGCTGAGCGCGACGCGCGGTGACCGAAGCCGTACTCGACGCCTCCGTCGTCATCAAATGGTTCCGCGCCGAGGGAGAGCGCAACGTGGATGCCGCCCGGGCGCTACGCATGTCCTTCGAGGCTGGAGAGTTGATCGTGTTCACGCCTCCGCTCTTGCGCCTCGAGATCGTCAGCGTCGCCGGCCGTCGCTGGCGTTGGGACGAGCCGGCGCTAGCCGATCTTGCAGATGCACTCGATGACCTGGGCTTCGAACTGACCGAGCCCGACCTCGTACGTGTCGCTCACTGGACCTCCCGGGGTCTAACGGCGTATGACGCTGCTTACGTCGCCGTCGCCGAGTCAGTCGGCGCATCGCTCGTCACGGACGACGATCTCATCGTCGACATTGCGGCAAATATCGCGCAGCCGCTCGCCGACAGTCAGAGCTGAGGGGCGCCGGTTCTGGTTTGCGCGGTGTCGGTCATGACGCGGCGGGACTCGAACCGGCGGCGGATTTCAAGCGGCTGTTACAACGAGTCGACGAACCGTCGGAGGTCCTTCATCAGGAGCATCACGTGGAGTGGATCGGTCGGCGACTCCTCGAATCCATACTGCTCGTACCACTGCTTCGCCCGCTCGTTCTTGGCGTGCACCAGGAGCACGCGCACGCCGATCTCGTCTGCCGCCGCGACGCACCTGAGCATCACATCCTGAAGCAAGGATCGCCCCAGGCCCCGGCGCTGATGGCGGCGGTCGACAGCAAGACGCGCGAGCAGGATCGCCGGAATCGGTCTAGATGGCTGACTTTTGACGGCTCGCACGGTCGCTGAACGAGGCTCGACCTGGGCCGCCGCCAGGGGGTAGTACGCGACGACGGTCGTACCGTCTTCCGTGACGACGAAGACTCGGGCGCTTTCGGACGCGTCGGCACCTCGCGCATGCCGCTTCAACCACTCGTCGAGCGCCGGCTCACCGCAGTCGAAATGGTCGAGCTCGTGCTCACGGGCCAGCCGCTCGGGCCGCCGATACGGCACGGGCTAATCGAAGACGCTTCGATTCGCGAAGAGCTTGGAGAGACCGAGCACATCCCGAGGCTCACGGTCGAGGGCCGCCGAGAAACGGTCCCAGTCCTCGTCATCGAGCACGAAGCGCGAACGGTCGCTCAGGACGCGGTCCGCCTCCACCACCGCCGCCTCGACGACGAAGTCGGTCAACGACCGATGCGAGACCTCGGCGGCTCGCCGGACGAGGTCATCCGCCGCGCTCTCGACGCGGAAGTCCCACCGATCGGTCGCACGAGCTACCTTCGCCATGTCACTCAGTGTACGGATGATGTACGTACACATCAACGTCTCTCGGCGACCGCGGGATACGGCGGAACGCGTTCACGGATCCGCTTCCGACCGAAAGCGACCGATTTGCAGGGAGAATGCGGGTGTTCTCAAAACTCTGGAGCCCTGCTGAACACGCGGTTTCCGGCTAGCCGCTGAGAGGATGGTTAGGACCTCTCAGCGGTGCTTTCGCGTAGGCAGCGGGAAAGAGGCTCATCCGCGATCTATGAGACCTACCGTCGTCTCATGGGTCGAGGCGAGAGACAAGCTGCGCCGACGAGAAGGCTGACCGGAGCACGCGCGTCGTCAGGCTCTCCTCTTCACGACTATCATCCAGCTCGTGCCGACTGTCTGACCCCAGGGCCTGTGTTTGGCCGCGATGAACGTTCGCGGCCCGTCCTGATTCTTTGCCTTGGAGGTCAGTAGTGATGGAGTGTCGCCACACGCTTGAGACCGTCTGCGCGCGGGCGCAGAACGCATGAGCAGCGTCAGCTCGCAGATCCGCGCGATCGTGGCTGCGGAAGTGGTGTCGTCGGTCGGCTCGTCGATGACGGTGTTGGCCCTGCCCTGGTTCGTCCTCGCAACGACCGGGTCGGCGACGAAGCTGGGGCTCGTCCTCGGCATCGGGAGCATCCCGTTCGTTGCGCTGCCCCTCCCCGCAGGATCACTGATCGCCCGGATCGGGGCACGGCAGACGATGGTGATCGCAGACGCGGCGCGACTCCCGCTGCTCGCCGCAGTCCCGGCAATCTACAGCCTTCACGCCCTGTCGTTCCCGCTGCTCGTGGCGCTGGTCGCCCTCACGAACGTCTGCATGGCGGCGCACATGCCCGCGCAGCGGCTCGTCCTGGCCGAGGTGGTCGGCGACGAGGAGAGCCAGGTCGCTCGCGTGAACGCGTTCCTTGACGGTGCGCAAACGACTGCGCCTCTCGTCGGCCCGGCGCTCGCGGGTGTCCTGATCGCCGCAGTCGGCGCGTCGAACGTGCTGTACGTCGATGCCGCCACCTTCGGAATCGCCGCGGTCGCCGTGGCCTTGTTCGTGCGACAGAGAGAACCGGTCGCCGAGGCCGATGAGCGTGGGCTGCTTACGGGTCTCCGGTACATCCTTCGAACCAGGCTGCTCCTCGTCCTGTGCGTGGCGATGCTGACGATGGAGTTCTTCTTCACGTTGTTCATGACGACGCTGCCCGTGTTCGCATTTTCCGCCTACGACCGCAACGCCCGTATCGCCGGTGTGTTCTATGCCGCGATGGGTGCCGGTGCGCTGCTCGGGATGCCCGTCGTGCCGATTGCGGTGCGCCGGTTCGGGGCGCTTCACGTCGCCGCAGCAGGATTCGTGCTCGCGTCGATCCCGAAGTTCCTGCTCAGCGCCCCTCTCCCAGCTGCCGGCGTCATCGCTGTGCTTGTCCTGCAAGGGTTCGTCGGACCGCTGACCGGCGCGCCGATCTTCACCGTCATCACAACGCGCACACCGGTCGCGCTCCGCAGCCTGGTCATGTCCGCTGCAGTAGGGGTGATGTTTCTCAGCGGGCCGCTCGGCCCGATCACCGCCGGCCCGCTGATCAACGCGGTCGGAGCACGGATGGTCTTCGTCATCGCCGCGGCTGGATACCTGCTGGGAGCCGCCACGTTCGCCATCTACGTCGCCCGAACGCGGAGCCCGGACGATCCTGTCGAGCTAGCCCCCGACGCCGAACTCCTGGAGGAGTCAGGAAGCGCGTAGGTGAGCGACACCGGATCTTCTGCAGCGGCCTAGCCGCTGGCGACGGTCGTGAACCCGCCGAAGAGCTCGTGCACGAGCCCGTGGTACTCGGCCCCGGCGCACACGCAGAAGTGGAGATGCAAAGGCGTCCCCCACCCTGTGCGTTCGCAAAGCGCGATCACGTCGTAGTTGTCCTCCACCTGTGGCTCGAGCTCTCGAAGCAGCACCTCGACGTACCCCTCCTTGCGGTGATCGTCTGAAAGGTGCGCGGCGGCGACAGCCTCCGAGATGTCGCAGACGAGGACGCGTGCGCGGTCGCCGCGGTCGCCGGCCTGCCGTTTCTTCGCCTTGCTGACTATCGCGGGCATGAGTCGCGCGAGCATGCCGACCGGCTCGTAGCCACCGAAGCCCTTGCTGCTCGAGACAAGACGCGCCGGTTCGTCATCCGTGCTCGGTTCGACATCGTGCAGCTCGACCGACACCTTCAGATTCCTGTCCGGCCATTCCTCGGTGAGCACCTGGCACGCCCCCGGCTCGAGTGCATCCACCTTCGCCGCGATCCGTTCCAGCGCTTCGGTAGCTACCGGGGAGAGGGCCTCCTCGAGATCAAGCGGATGCCACGGCGATACGAGCTTGCCTGTGTCGTCGAAGTCGGAGACGACATCGAGCCTGATGTCAGCTCGGTAGTCCAGGCGGATGTCAGCCTCATTCAGGAGCCTTGTCGCGTCCGTGAGAAAGTTGTGGAAGGACGGCAGCTCGCGCGGCCGGAACACCTCGACGGCGGCGGCGAGTCCGCCCTTGCGGATGTAGAGGTCTGGCTTAGGCCCTTCGACGTTCAGACCGACCGGAGAATCGATCGTGAAGCCGCGGATCAGGCAGTGCTCGGCGACCTGCAGATCCGACATGAGAGAGGCGAACTCGTCGCGGTCTCGCGCGCCGAGTTGGTGTGCGTCCCAGCCGGCGGCAAGGCAGCGTTCGAGCGACTGCAGGAGCTCGTCGAGATGGTCGTACACGTGCGCACGCCCAAGGATTCGCAGGATCTCGCGCTGCGTCGTCTGCAGCTTCGGAAAGGCATTTGATGGATCGCCGACGCGCTTCTTCTCGTGGATGAGCTTCGCTGTGAGTGGCAGCGGCGCGACGCGCTCCTCAACGGTTTCGGGGTCGAACAGGTATGGCGGTCTGATGTTCATCGTCGACGCCAATCACTCGCGCTCGACATCGGTGCGCGTATCACGCCAACAGTCGAACACGTTGCGAGGGAGCTCGACGGCGGCCTTGGATCCTGTAGCGAGTACGTCGACGGCGTACTGGGTTCCGGACGGCACGTCGGACGTTCTCTTGTGTTCCTCCCAGTCGGCCAGCTCCTCCTCGATCGCCTTGGCGACTGCCTCGATGCCTTCGATGCCGTCCTCCCCAAGCGTCAGCTTCGGCCGATCCTTGTTCCGCTCCTCGGACCACTTGTGTTGGTACTCCAACTCGAGGTCGACTTCGCGCAGGATCAGCAACGCGCTGATGTACGGATGGTCGTTCCGAAGCTTGCCGTCGCGCCCGTACTCGAACTTCATCTCCTCGACCGTGCCGGTCTCAGCGTCGAATCGGCCGGCCCAACCAGGATTGCCGAACATCGCTTCGATCAGGTGCTCTATGTTCAGGTGAACCCGGTAGCCAAGCGGGTTAGCCAGAACAACGACCAGTGGCATCCCCGCATCGGCGAGCGGCTTGAGCTGCTTCGAGGCTTCCCTCACCGCTGACCGCATCGGGCCGTAGACCTCGTCGTCGCTCGCCATCATCGGCTGCGTCGCTCCCTCGAGCTTCTTCTGAAGCGCAGGCACCGTCTCGAACGCCTTGATCTCGCAGACGACGCGCACGTCCTTGCGCTCGATCAGAAAGTCGGGACGCTTCTCAACACCAAGGTCGGGCTCGTAGTCGTACGAGTACCCGTGCGCGCGAAGGTACCGCTCGAACCAGCGCTCGGACTCGGTCTTTCCGAGCTCAGCGGCCATCCGGCGCACCAGTCTCGAACGACGTCTTGCTAGACACGCTCTCGACGGTAGGCGACGACGCAGACGGAGGCATGACAGCTCGCGTCAATCTCCGAGCGGCAAGATCTCGCCCATGTCGCGGAGGTGCCGCGCGGCGGCGATCATCGGCCCCCACGTCGCATGCCGCGTAATGGCGCTCGCGGGCGCCCAGTCGTGCTGCGGGCAGATCTTCATGTAGCTGCGCCAGGTGTGGTCGACGCCGGGTGTGTCGAGGAACTCGACGAGCGAGCACAGGCAGCGCTCGAACGTCCAGTGGCCCTTGTCGCGCTTGCGCGGCAGCGTGTCGAGCCTCTCCTCCGGGATCTCGACGGCGTCCCACTCGGCCCTCGTGATCAGCGTTGCCTCGGGCGTCTCGAGTCCGCGCGCCACGCGATTCTCGCGGATCTCGCGTTCGACGTCAGGCCACGTGGCCGCAGGCGGCGTCTTCGTGATCGAGATGCCGAAGCGGGACCGGAGCTGATCGAACGACGCTCGCCGCGGCGCCTTGCCGGTGAGATCCACGATCAGGTCGTACGCCTCGGAGATCGTGAGTCCACTCTTCACTCCGCCGGGTTGCGCGTACGGCTCGAGTCCGGCCTGACCGAGCGCGTCCTGCCAGCTGCCGCACGTGTTCTCGATCTGGTGCGCGGTCGGCAGCAGCGTTTCGAGGATTCCGACCTCACCGTTCCGTCTTTTGTCCTTGGCGATGAGCTTCTCTCGCATGCGCACGTAGTCGAAGAAGCTGACGGTCTTCGCCTCGAGCTCCCGCGCGACACGGTTCAGCGCGAAGTGGATCTCCTCCGGGTTCAGCTTGCGAGCGTCGGCGCGGCTGTTGAGCGCGATCGTCTGGTTCACATCGCGCGTCGGGTCGAGCGCGATCCGCTTGATCTCCTCCCACGGCTTCTTCAGCCGGCCGTAGATCGCGCGAGCGCTCGGCGCGTTCGGGTGGCCGGCCGCCGCGCGCGACCGGTCGAAGTCGGGCTGCGACACCTCCTCCGGCTCCTCCGGGTCAACGAACCTGCACACGTCGGCAACGAGCGAGTAGAGCGCGTTCTTGTCGTAGCGCGACTTGAACTTGCCGCTCTTCGCGCGATCGGTCTCCGCAGTCGCCATCTGCGTTCACGGTATCCCGGCCCACTGACGGATCAGCACCATGCGACCCACGGTTAGGCTCGCGCCGTGCCAGACGAGCGCAAGCGGAAGACACGACTCCGTCAGATCCGCGAGGCGCTGGGCCTTAGCCAGGACTCGGCTGCCGCGACAGCTGGGCTCAGCGTTCGCACGTACCAGCGCCTCGAGACCGGAGCTCTGCAGGATCCACCGATCCGCAATCTCGTGAACTGCGCGCTCGCCTTCGGAGTCGAGCTGGAGGAGGTCTGCGAACCCGAGTGGCTCGCGTGGAGACCACCGAGCCCTCGCCGCAAGCAGCCGATCCCACTCACCAGGGAGCAGCAGGCGGCGATCGCCGATTGGCGTCGCAAGCGGGGCGACTGACCGCACTTGCGCTCGTGACGATTGTCACGCTATCGTCACGATCCCTCATCGAGACAGGGCTGTGAGCCCCGGCCGGTGGCGCCTCCCCGACGCCGCCTGACCGCTCGACTGCTGGGCCGGCAATGGCAGTTCAACATCAGCTCGGGGACCATCGGGCGGCCCGCCATGCTCCGGGCTGCTCGACTGCATCCGCCACATGTGGCGGCTCGGCATGCGGTCTTTGCTGGGCGACCCTCCTCGTGTGGCGAGGAGACCCACGATGAGCAAGAGGCCGGCCCGGTCGCCGCGGCGGAAGAACCTGCCGTCGAACTTGCCGACAACGCTGCTCGGCGCGACCGAGTTCAGCGCCGACCCGATCATGGGCAATGTCGACTGGACGGTGCAGTCGTACAACGAGCTCGTCAAGACGGGGCAGATCCGCGACATCGCCGGCGAGATCGAGCAGTTCCTCGACACGGGCGAAGGCCGTCCACGTGATCCCGGCTCGCCGTTCAAGGCGTTCGTCGCGTACACGACATCGAAGAAGGTCGGCGTCGAGACCTTCTGGAACGACTTCGGCCAAAACGTGTTCTGGAAGGCGTCCGGCTACAAGTTCAAGAGCGACCGGGACATGGGCTTCGGCTACCGGCCGGCGTTTCAGTCAGTGTGGCGCTGGTTCGCGGAGCTCGAGCACGAGACGATCGTCGACATGATCGAACGCGCCGGCGACGAGCTGATCCAGATCGCACGGACGCACGACCCGGAGATCGGCAAGAACGTCTCGATCGACTTCACGCCCTTCCTCTCCCCGAGCCGCGCCTACCACGTCTGCCGCGGCTGCCATTGCCCGCGCGCGAAGGGCAAGCAGAAGAAGAGTCGCGCGCGCATGCATACCCAGCAGCAGCGGCTCGACGCAACCGACGTATCGAGGCGTCGCCACGAGGAGGCGAAGGCCGAGCCGATCCCGTCGACGGCGGAAGAGCGGCGCGAGATCCGCAAGCGCAGCCGCCGCACGTTCGTCGACCGCACTGGTCAGAAGTGGGTCGCGTGGCGCAACACGAACGGCTGCCTCTTGATCTGCATGGACACCAGTGCGGGCGGCCGCAGCTACGACGACGGCAAGAAGGCGTGGGTCGGTGGCTACCGCGGCGCTGCGAAGGACATGAAGTACGGCGGCACGATGGCGAGTGTCTGCTTCGGCGCGCACCGACGCGAGCACGCTGCGGTCCCCGCGCTCCTGCGCAAGACCGAGCGCGCAATGAGCGGCGAACGGCCGGAAGCGATCACCGGCGACCGCGGCATCTCGATGGACAAGGTCTACTGGCTTCTGGAGCGGCGGAACATCGACCCAGTGCTGCCCTGGCGGATCCCGAATGCAAGCGTCCCGACGATGGCGCACGAGCGCACCGAACTCTGGGACGAGGACGGCCCGCGCTGCAAGCACTGCGGAGGCCCGACGACACACATCGGCCCGCGGCTCGGGCGCGCAATCGTGAACGGCGAGCCGGTCGTCCGCTATCGCTGCCTGCTCGAGAACACGCAGGACTGCTACGACACGATCCTCTCGATCCCGTGCCGGATGAAGCCGCGCATCCTCACCGGCGTGTCGAAGGAGAGCGAGCGGTACCAGGCGCTCAAGGGCCTGCACGACAACATGGAGCGCACGTTCAACGAGGACCGCGCCCGCTTCGGGCTCTCCGGCAAGGACAACACACTGCGGCTGCGCCGGCGCGGAGTCGAAGCGCAGCGCCTACGCGCCGCCGTCTCGCGCTACCTCGAATGGATGTTCATCTGCCTCCGGCACGGTTGGATCGGATCGCATGCGTACCGCAACCTCGCAACGGCGACGCCCCGCTCCGGCTTCCACGGCGTGCAGCGGATCAAGCGCATCCGCCGCCACCTCGGACTCCTGCTCCCGTACGGCCCGAAGGCGTTCAAGCTCGGCCTCGCAGCGACCCCGGACGTCCCGAAGCCACCACCGCCCGCGAAGAAGACGCGCGGCGGACCGTAGCCCTAGCAGCGTCTCCCCTCTCCGAGTCGACACGTAAGCCGCCCGGCGTTCTAGCGCTGGGCGGCTTACGTGTCGACAATTCCTAAACGGCCCTAAACGCGGCGTCGGGCGAACGGTGAAAGGGATGCGAACGATGAAGGAGCCGGTCAAAAACGACGAACGGCCCCGGAGGGCCGCTCGGTTCCCAGTTTTGAGAGGACTTCTGAGAACAACAGGCATGGAGGCGGCGGGAATCGAACCCGCGTCCGCAGCCGCACCGGCTGAGCGTCTACAAGCGTAGGCGGCACTTGGATCTCGCCCGCCGGCCGGAGTGCCACCGCCCTACCGACGGGCCAGCCATCCTTCAGTGTCGCGCCTCCGGCGATTGGCGTTCCTTCGGCGCCGAGCCCGTTCGTTGGCGCCGAGTCAGGTCACGGGCCCAACCTGACGGGGCGTCGCTGGACTAAGTGACCTTAGGCAGCGAGTGCGAGATCCGAAGGATTCTTCGCATTTGTTGGTTGCCGGTTGATTTACGAGGCCAACCGGCGACCTCGGCTTGCAGCTCATCCGGATGGATCGACCACGTCGAGACCAGGTCGCCCCCGTATGTCGTGTCGCAACCGCATTGTAGCCGCGAATGCCGAGGGGGCGGCCGGAGCGGGCAGCTGCGGCACCGCCCCGCCCCGGCCTTGCCGTCAGGCAGGGACGCGACACGCGCGTCACCCGCTGCGAGAGACGACGCGAAGGTTCGAAAACTTGCGCTTGCGCCGCCTAGTGCCCCGGTAGGAGATTCGAGACGGTCGTGCCCACCGACTGGACGGCGTTCCCCACCGTCTGCGCGGCGTTGTTCACCGTTTGCGCCGCGCCGTCGACCGTCTGTGCAGCTGCGTTCGCAGCCGGGGCCGCTGCGGGAGCTGCGTTCGACACCGTCTGCGCAACCGAGTCGACTGCGGACGAGACGGCATCCGTCGCGGTCGTGACCGTGTTTGCGACCGCCGACGTCGTCGACGTGACGGCCGTCGTCGTTGTCGTCGGCGCCGACGAGGCGGACGCCGGAGCAGCCGTCGCCGTTTGAGGCGTCGGATCGACCCGAGCGGGAGCGCCGGCCGCGGCCGTCGGAGCAGCAATCGGACTCGTCGCGGCGGCTGCGGACGGCGCTGTCGGCGCCGGTGCCGGCGGCGGCACGGCGCTCCGCACGCGGCGCGCAGGCGGGCGCGGTGCCGGCTTCGAAGCGACCTGCTTGCGTAGCGGTGCCCGGCGACGCAGGCGCGCCGCAGCCGGGTGGTGCGACGCGGACGGCCGCTCGACGCTCCGTGCGGGCGCGACGACCGGCACGCGCCGCTCGCCCGAAACGGGCCTCGCGTGCGGCGAAGCGGCGACCTCCGTCCCGACCGCCGTCGCTGCGACGACGGCAGCGCCGATCGCGAGCTTCGACGCCGTCGTGCCGACCGCCGTGCGCAGCCAGCCGAGTAGACCGGCGAGATCGCCGAGCCGGCGGCGCGACGCGCCGAGCTCGCGCGCGAGCGTCCGGCGCGCGCGGAAGAGCAGCGTCTCGACGGCGCCCTCGCTCGTCCCGAGCGTCTGCGCGATCTCGGCATAGGAGCACTCCTGCCACTCGCGCAGGAAGAGCGCCTGCCGCTGCCGTTCGGGAAGCCGTCCGAACGCTGCCTGCACCTCGGCGGAGACGCCCTCGTCCGCATCGTGCGCGGCGAGCAGCTCGTCGAGCAGCTGCGGGTCCTCCGTGACCTCGGCGCGATCGCGACGCCTGCGCGCGTCGGCGCGCGTCAGGCAGACGTTGCGCGCGATCGCCAGCAGCCAGGCGGCCTCGGACACCGGCTCGACGCCGCGGCCGAGCGCGCGGTGCGCTTGCAGGAACGTCTGCTGGAGCGCATCCTCGGCGTCCGCAGGGCGGCGTAGGCAGCGCAGGCAGTAGCGCCAGATGCGCTGACCGTGGCGGCGATACAGCAGCTCGGTCGCGACGGCGGCCCGAGGCGCGGCATGTTCGACGGTGGCGACGGCTGGTCCCCCGATTCGACGTCCTGCGGTGCCCGAAGTGTTCCCGCTCCCGCACCCGCCGAGTCTCACTCGAATGGGGGAAATCGCACGGGAGCCGCAGGTTCGGGCGCTTCGCCGCCGTCTCTCGTCTCGACACGCCGATGCCGTCGCCGCTTCCCCTTCCGACAGGACTCGTCGTCTCGCTCGAGCATGCTCGCCAGCCGCTCGTGCGGCTCGCGCAGGGTCTCGCGCGTGAGACAACCGGGAAGCCCGCGCTCCTCGCGCGCGAGCTCGGCGAGCTGACCGGTGCCGGCTACACCGCCGTCTATCTCGTCGGCAGCGACGGGAAGCCGGAGCTCCACGCGGCGGCGGGACGGCTGACGCCCGAAGCGGAGGCGTCCGCGCTCGCCGAGCGCGCGCTCTCGACGCTCGCGGTCGAGCACGGCGCGGTCGCGGCACCGCTCGTCTGCGACGGCGAGACGCTCGGAGCGATCGTCGCCCTGCCCGGCGACTCCGGCCTGCGAATCGACGAAGCGCTCGTCGGCGCAGTCGCCGACCTCGCAGCGTCCGTCCTAGCAGCCGACTCGCGCGTCGCGAAGAGCCGGGCCGAAGCCAGGCGCGACGCCGTCACCGGGCTCGGCAATCGTCGCGCATTCGACGAGCGAATCGCCGCCGCGGTCGAGCGCGCGGCCGGCGGCCGCGGCAGCTTCGGGCTGATCATGCTCGACGTCGATCATTTCAAGGCCGTCAACGACACGAACGGCCACGCGGCAGGTGACGAGGTGCTCCGCCAGCTCGCGCGCGTGCTCGCGCGATCCGTGCGGCCGGAGGACGGCGTGTTCCGGCTCGGCGGCGACGAGTTCGCGATCGTCGTCGACGGCAGGCGCAACGCCGCACTGCGCGTCGCAGAGCGGGTGCGCCGGGCGGTCCGCGCGCATCGCCGTGCACAGCTGCCGACGCTCTCGGGCGGAATCGCCGTCGTGCCGGCCGACGCGCAGGCTCCCGACGAGCTCGCACGCAAGGCGGACGCAGCGCTGTACGCAGCCAAGGCGGCAGGCCGCGATCGCATCCTCGTCTACGAGAGCGAGCGCACGTACGGCGCGATCGCCGTGGCGGCCGAGCGGGTCGCACCTCTGCGAGCGCTCGTCGCCGAGGACGACCACGACCTCCGCGAGCTCGTGCGAATCGTGCTCGAAGGCGCCGGCGTGGAGGTCGAGGAGGCGGAGACCGCGCGACGCGCACGCGAGTGCGCCGCCGCGCAGCCGCCGGACGTGCTCATCCTCGATCTCGGCCTTCCGGACGAGGACGGCCTCGTGCTCTGCCGCGAGCTGAAAGACCGCCAGCCGACGTTGCCGGTGATCGTGTTGACGGGACGCGACGCGAGCACGGCAGAGGGCGCGGCAGCATCGGCCGGCGCCGACGTCTTCCTGCGCAAGCCCTTCGGCCCGCTCGAGCTGATCGACGTCGTGGAGGCGCTCGCCGCCGGCCGCATGCAGCGGCCGCAGAGCCGGGGCGACGCGTTGCCCGCGGCCCGGCAGTCGCAGCTGCTCGCACGAGACCTGCGCAGCCTGCTCGAGATCGAGCGCGGCCAGCGGCTACTGCTGCAACGCGCGTACCGCCAGACCGTGACCGCACTCGCCGCTGCGCTGGAGTCGAAGGACACCTCCACCGAGGCGCACTCGAAACGGGTCCAGCGCTACGCGCTGCGCCTCGCGGCTGCCGTCGACCCGCTGCTGGCCGACGACCCGAGCACCGAGTACGGCTTCCTCCTCCACGACGTCGGGAAGATCGGAATCCCCGACCGCGTGCTGCAGAAGCCGGGTCCGCTGACGCCGCCGGAGCGGCGGCTGATGGAGACGCACACGATTCTCGGCGAGCAGCTGCTCGCGGAAGTCGAGATCCTGCAAGGGTCGGGCCTCCAGGTCGTCCGCTCGCACCACGAACGCTGGGACGGGCGCGGCTATCCGGACCGGCTCACCGGCCGCGACATCCCGCTCGCCGCGCGCGTCTTCGCCGTCGCCGACACGCTCGACGCGATCACGAGCGACCGCCCGTATCGCGAGACACAGTCGTGGGATGCGGCGATCCGCGAGATCCGCCGCAACGCGGGCACGCAGTTCGATCCGCGGGTGGTCACCGCGTTCGCCGACTGCGAGCCCGCGCTGCGCGAGATCTATCAGGCGCTCGCTGCCTGAGCGGCCCGGCGGTCAGCGGCGGCTCTTCAGCTCACGCTCGATCTGGCGCCGCGCGTCGCGGTCGGCCACCGCCCGCCGCTTGTCGCGTAGCTCCTTGCCGCGCGCGAGCGCGATCTCGGCCTTGACCCGGCCGTCCTTGAAATAGAGCCGTGTCGGGACGAGCGTGAACCCCTTCTCGCGCACCTGGCCGGAGAGACGGTCGATCTCCCTCCGGTGGAGGAGCAGCTTGCGCGGCCGGTCGGGATCGTGGTTCGCGCGGTTCCCGTGGCCGTACTCCGGTATGTGCAGGCCGTGCAGCCACGCCTCGCCGTCGCGGACTTCGGCGTATGCCTGCTGAAGCGTCGCCTTCCCGTCGCGCAGCGCCTTCACCTCCGTTCCGGCGAGCACGAGGCCGGCCTCGACCTTGTCGGTCAGGTGGTACTCGTGCCGCGCGCGGCGGTTGTCGACGATCAGCTTCTCTCCGACAGGCTTCGGCATCGACGCCGAAGTGTAGGGTCGCGCCCGTGGAGCTCACCTTCGCCCAGCTGAACGAGGCCGGCGCGGGCCTCCTGCCCGGCCACCTCGGCATCGAGATCGTGACGGTGGACGAGGGCCGCGTAAGCGGTCGGATGACGCTCGGCGCGCAACACATGGCGCCGAACGGCTACCTGCACGCAGCGGCGGTCGTCGGCCTCGCGGACACCGCGTGCGGCTACGGCTGCATCCTCGGCTTGCCTGCGGGCGCCGTGGGTTTCACGACGATCGAGCTGAAGACGAACTTCCTCCGCACCGCGCAACAGGGCACGATCTCGTGCGAAGCCGTGCTCGCGCACGGCGGCCGCACCACGCAGATCTGGGACGCCACCGTGCGCGACGCCGACGGACGGACGCTCGCGCTCTTCCGCTGCACGCAGCTGATCCTGCGGTGAGGCGGCCTCGACGGCCGCCTCACCGCGGGGGTCCGGCCCTCCGGGCCCGACCCCGCTGTCGGAACGCGACGCAGACAGCGGGGTCGGACTCGAGCGCCCGCTCGTTCAGCGGGCCCTGTAGCCGCGCGCCATGAAGCAGCGGTCGCAGAGGGCGGCCCAGGGCGCGGTGCGCGAGCCGCAGACACGGCAGCGGCCGATCGACGGATCGTCGATCTCCGCGCGCAACTCCTCGACGACGCGGCGGGCCGCCGCCTCCTCGAGCGCGGTGGCGTTCTCGATCGTGACGCCGGCGACGCCCGGATACTGGAGCGCGAACCAGCGCAGGATCGACGCCTCGCGTGCAGCCTGCTCCGCCTCGCCGAGGTCGGCCGCGTGCAGACGTTGCGTGTCGAGCAGCCAGCGAATCACCGTCTTCTGCGCGTCGTCCCCGGCGAGCGCACAGGCGAGCGTGCCGAGCAGGTCGAGGTCGTCCTCGTCGATCGGCGCCTGCATCAGCTTCCAGACCTCGCCGAGCGCGAGCCGCCGACGCGAGTGGTGCAGCGCGTCGCGGACGGCATCGAGCCGCGCGAGCAGCGGCTGCACCGACTCGACCGACAGCCAGCCCTCGAAGCCGAAGGAGCGGAGCGCCGCCTGCCGCCAGGCGTGCAGCGCCGGCTCGAGCTCCTCGACGCGCGTCACGTTCAAGTCCTCGAGCTGCGGGCGGAGCCGCCCGGTGTCGACGACGCGGTAGCCGACCCGGCCGTTCTCGATCTCCACGTGCGGCGTCAGCGCCGCCTGGACGAGCTGCGGCTCCGGATGGGCCCACGGCACGCCGGTGAGCACGCCCACGTGGCCGCGTTCGTGGAAGCCGAAGCGGCCGGCTCGCCCGGCGATCTGCGCGATCTCCCACGACTCGAGCGGACGACGCTCCTGGCCGTCGAACTTCGTCGTCTCGGCGAAGAGCAGCGTCTCGCACGGCAGGTTCACACCGTGGCCGAGGACGTCCGTCGCTGCGCAGACCTCGGCCGCGCCCGAGAGGAAGCGGTCGATCTCCTCGCGGCGCGACGCGAGCGGCATCGCGCCGTAGAGGACCGCAACCTTGCCTGGATGGAGCCGGTTCAGCTCGCCCGCGAGCCCGATCACCGCGCGACGGCTGAACGCGACGATCACGGTGCCGACACCGAGCCCGGCGATGCCGCGGCGCCCGATCCAGTCGAGCGGCGCTTTCCGCTCGAAGAAGCGGATGTCGGCGTGCGGGAACGCGTTGCGCACGAGCGGGAGCGCTTCGACGGCTCCGAGCAGCAGGATGTGGCGGTAGTCGCCGCCGAGCATCAGCCGCGTCCAGGCAGAGCCGCGCTCCTCGTCTTCTGCCCACTGCACCTCGTCGAGGACGAGCGTCTCGCCGCGCAGCGGCGCCATCTCGGCCGTGCAACAGATGATCGGCGCATCGGCGTTCACCCGTTCCTCGCCGGTGACGAGCCCGACCTCGTCTCCGAGCTCGGCGGAGAGCCGCCGGTGCGCCTCTTGCGCGAGCATGCGCAGCGGCGCCGCGTACACACCGTTTCCGGACTCGACGAGGAAGCGCAGGGCGTCGTGCGTCTTGCCCGAGTTCGTCGGTCCGAGGTGCGCGACCACCGTCTCCGGCTCGCGCATGCGCTCGGGCAGCCGCACCGTCAGGTCGGCGACCGACCTGCGAACCGGCTGCCGGCGACGGTAGCGCTCGCTGCGACTCGGTCGTTTCTGGCGGCGGTGGGCCATCGGCCCACCGTAGCTACGTGAGGACGCGCTGCTGTCCGACGCGCAGGTCGAGGCGCACGGTCTCGACGAGCCGGCGGCCGCTGTAGACGAGCAGGCGTCCGCCCGGTCGGACCGCTTCGGCGAGATCGAATTCGCCCCACGTCTTCGCCCGCGTGTAGATCGTCGTGCGCGGCCCGACCCCACCCACGAGATCGATGCGCGTGACGTCGCCGCGTGCGACGCCCGCGAGGAAGATCGGGTCCTTGCTGCCCGGCCGGTCGAGCCGGCCGGCCACGGCGAACACGTGCTTGTGCGAGAGCGTCTGCGGCGCCGGGCAGACCCACCGCACCGGCGCATCCCCCAGCAGGAGGCCGGCCAGGCAGGTCCGCTGCGGCGTCACGTAGAGCGTGTGCGTCGCGAGCACCGCGAGCGCCCCGCGGAAATCCGGACGCGTCGCGTCGACGACGCGCACGTCGCCCGCGTCGAGCGCGTGGCGCGCAGCGGCGAGCGCGGCCGCCTGCACCTCGACCGGCTGCAGGTTCGCGACCGGGAAGCCCTTGATCGTCTGCCCCGGTGTCCAGCCGGGCACGCCGTCCGGCCAGACCCAGGCCGCATTCGACGGCCGCCGGTCGGGCAGGCGGATCCATGTGCCCTCACTGCGCTGCGGTCCGCGCGGAGAGACGGCGTAGCCGATCACCGACAGGCAGATCGCCATCACCAGCGCCGCCGCCGGAACGCGCCACGAGATCACCCAAGAGCTATCGGCGTCTCGCGTACGGATCGTTAGACGTAGAAGAAGGGATCGAGCACGCGGACGTGCGTGATCCGGTCGATCGGAAGCGCATTCCGTCGTGCGCTCTTGCGGATTGCCTCCGGGCTCGGTGCGTCGTAGACGCAGAAGACGCGAGTCTTGTCCTCGCTGACATACGAGTGCACCCAGGTGACCCCGTCGTCGGCGTTGTGGTCGACCACGGTACGGCAGACCTCGGCCCCGTCCACACCGCTCGGGATCGACCAGCCTTCCGGAAACGTGCGCTCGACGACGTACCGTGGCATTCCCTCGCTCCTTCCAGCGCGTTTTGCGTGAGGCTACGCCGCCGCCGCCGGCCGGCGCATCGGCCGGATTGCCCAGATTGCGCCGGTCGACTACCGATCTTGTGCGACGCCGAGACGGACCGCCTCGGAGCTCGCCTGCGCGCGCGTTCGCACTTCGAGCTTGCGCAGAATCGCCGACACATGGTGATCGACGGTGCGCGCGGAGAGGAAGAGCCGCTCTGCGATCTCGCTGTTGCGCAGGCCGGCGGCAACGAGGTCGAGCACCTCGAGCTCGCGCATCGTCAGCCCGCGCGGGTTCCCGCGCGTGGCGGGTCGCGGTCCGCGGGCTACTCCCCGCTCGCCGCGCTCGCGCAGCCGGCGCGCCACGAGCTCCGCTGCCGGCGCCGCCCCGAGCGCACGCAACTCGTCGAGCGCGGCCCGGACCGCTGCACCGTCGGGCGTCTCGGCGAGCGCGAGCGCCGCCTCGTAGGGGCAGCCGAGCTCGCGCCAGCGCTCCGCCGAGGCTGCAAAGTCGCCCTCGAGGTGCAGGGCGAACGGCGCGGGAATCCGTTCCGGAACCCGCTCGACGATGCCCGCCCGCCGGCGCCAGTAGGCGAGCTCGCCCACGACCCAAGCCGCGTTGCTGTCCTGCGCAACCGCGAGCACGTCGTCCGAGGCGGCCGCGGCGCGCGCCGCATCGCCTGCGTACGCGGCCACCTCGGCTCGCGCGATTGCGACCGGCGCCAAATGCTGGAGGTGCCTGCCAGCCGCAAGTGCCGCCGCTTCGTCGAGCACCGCGTCCGTGTCGGGATCGCCGCGACGCGCCCGGACGACGCCGAGAATCGTCAATGCGAGCACCCGCAGGAGCGGCGCGCTCTGCGGCTGGCGGAGGACAACGGAGACGCCGTCCGCGGCTTCGGCCCACCGACCGCGGTCGAGGGCCGCGCGGGCGCGGTAGGTGATCAGGTAGAGCCGCCAGAGCTCGAGACCGTGCTCGAGCGCGTACTCGACGCCCTCGCCGAGCCGATCGACGAGCTCGAAGTCGCGCGCGCGTCCCGCCGCCCAGCCGAGGTGGAGATAGCCGCGCGCAACATGATCCTCGAGGCCGGCGAGCGTCGCGAGCGAGATGCTGCGCTCGAGGTCGGCGACGCCGGCACGGTCGCCCAGCAGGAGTTTCATCGTCCCGAGGTTGTTCAACACGAAGACGAGGGTCTCGGAGGGAAGGGCTTGGTCGAGGAGCTCGAGCGCGCGCGTTCCCCAGTAGAACGCCGGCTCTGCCGCCTCGCGGTTCATGAACGCCGAGGAGGCGACCGCGCAGGCATACGCGAGGTCTTCGTCGCCGCCGAGCCCCTCGAGCACGCTGACCCCTGCCAGCGCCGCTGTCTCGGCGCCGGAGGTGTCGCCGGCGCACCAGCGGCGACGCGAGAGCCGGCACAGCGCGAGACCCTCCCCGCGCCGGTCGTGGGCGGCGCGGTAGCACTCGAGCGCCTGCTCGAGCGTCGAGATCGCGTCCTGCTGCTGATCGGTCAGGTAGCACTCGAACGATCGCCGCTCGAACAGCGCTGCGCGCTCCGTCAGCGGAAGCGCATCCGCATAGCGGAGTGCCCGCGCGAGCTGCGCCGCCGCCTCGCGATGGGCGCCGACGGCCGCCGCGTGCTCGGCCGCGGGCACCGCGAGCTCGAGCACGGCTGCGCCGTCGCCTGCGGCGTCGGCGTGATGGGCGAGGCGCGCGAAGTCGGCGCGGCCGTCCGGCGTCGAACGCAAGGCTCGCACCGCCGCGCGGTGCAGCTCGACGCGCCTCCGAGGACTGATCGTCTCCTCGAATGCGAGGCGGGCCAGCTCGTGCCGAAAGGCGACCGCATGACCGGCGTGGGTGAGCATCCCCGAGGTCAGGCACTCGTCGAGCGCGCCGATCGACTCGCCTGCGATCGCCTCAAGCAGCGCCAGCTCCGTCCTCTGCGGAACGATCGCGACCACATCGAGGAGGCCGTGCGCAACCGACGAGAGCCGCGCAGCGCGGGCGAGCACCGCGTCGCGGACGGTCGGAGGGATCTCGGTGCTCTCGGACGCGAGCACCTCGGTCACGAAGAATGGGTTGCCGCCGGTCGTCGCATGCAGGTGAGCACCGTCGCGGCCGAACCGGCGCGCGAGCTCGCCGACAGCGCCCCGGCTAAACGGCTCCAGTGCGAGGCGAACGATTCCCGGTGCCGAGGCGAAGTCGCCGAGCAGGATGCGCAGCGGATGCGTGCGCGTCAGCTGGTCCGAGCGATAGGTTGCGATCACGAGCGCACCGAGCCGTTCGACGCGCCGGCCGACCATGCTCAGGACGTCGAGCGTCGCTTCGTCCGACCAGTGGAGATCCTCGAGCACGACGATCACGTCGGCGCCCTGAGCGCGGAGCTCGGCTTCGAGCGCGTCGAAGACCGTCTGCGGCTTGCCGTCGGTCGGCAGGCCGAGGTCCGCGAAGGGCGCGAGCGGTCTCGGCGTGCGCAGATCGTCGCAGGCGCCTGTCAGGACTCGCGCATGCTCGGCAGCGGCGCAGAACTCGCGCACGAGCGCCGTCTTGCCGATGCCGGCGTCGCCGGAGACGAAGACGAGCCGACCGAGGCCGCCTCGAACGTCCGCATGAGCCGCAGCGAGGACTTCGAGCGGGGCCTCCCGCTCGATCAGGCCGACGGCGCTCGCGAGGACGCTCACACCGGCCATCCTCCTGCGGCCGGGGGGCGCAGGCAAGCGCGGGGCGCCGCGCACCGGCGCGGCGGCCCCGCGATCGCGCCGCTCAGCCGGCGTTGTACGCCGCGGCGAACGGATTCGTGCTGGCAAAGAGCCCGGACGGGTTCGGGTACCAGAGCCAAACGTGCATCGTGATCAGCAGCGGATGCCAGAAGTTGAACGCGGCCCCGGTCTGCGGGCTCGTCTTCGGGCACTGGTCCTGCGCGGCGGCCGGGACGTACGTCCCGTCCGTGTAGTGACAGCCCGCGCCGAACGAGCCGTACTTGGCGCCGGGGAGCGGCGGCGTCGCCGGCTTCGCCGTCCACACCCACTCGAGTGCGCCCAGCTGCCAGCTCGACCCGTGATGCTCGTAGACGAGGATCGCGGGCCTCGTGACGTCGAAGCCCTTCACGTTCGGATTGAGGAAGTGGTACCCCATGTTCGGGATCATCCTCGTGATGATCGAATAGCCGTTCGCCTTCGCGAGCTCGAGGTTGTTCACGTATTTCGCAGTTGCGAGGCGTGCGCGAGCGAGGTCGGCAACGAGCGTCGAAGAGACGCGCGCCGACGCAGCCGAGCGTTGCGGCGGAGCAGCCGAGGCGCTCGTCGCGACGATCGTCACCGCGGCCGCGATTGCGGCGGCGACGAGGCTGACGACGGTCTTCCGTGTGGTCACGATGTTCCCCCTTGTGCTCGTACGGTGGAGTGCCTCGACCGTACGAGGAGAGCCGAGTCGCGACATCGGAAGGGCCGCCTAGTTTGGCGGCCGCCGCTGCCCATCTTGGGCGCTTCCCGCTCACGCCCGCTAGACGTGCGGCGGCAGGCTGTGCTTCCGTCGCGGGCTAGACCTGCAGGAAGCGGCGGAGCGTGAGCCCGGAGCCGGCGGCGCCGAGCAGCAGCCCGGCGGCGAGCAGCAGGACCGCGTTGGCCGCGAAAGGCAGCGCATGCACGTCGGAGCCGCCGTGCAGGTGCGGCAGGATCGCCGGCAGCGCCACGGTCTTCCCGAGGATCAGGAGGATCACCGCCGAGAGCGCGCCGACGAGCCCTTGCAGCAACCCCTCGAGCATGAACGGCCCGCGCACGAACCAGTTCGTCGCGCCGACGAGCTTCATCACCTCGATCTCGCGCCGTCGCGCGAAGATCGACAAGCGGATCGTGTTCGCGATCAGGAGCGTCGACGCGATCACGAGCAGCGCGATCGCGACGAGGAAGACGATCGAGATCCACTTCGCCACCGTGAGCACGCGCTTCGTGGTCTGCTCGCCCCACTTCACGTCGTTCACACCCGGAAACCGGCCCGAGCCGGTGTTCACGGCGCGCTCGATCTGCGCCCCGAGCGTCGGCGCGTCCTCGGCATGCTTCATCTTGACCTGCCACGCATCCGGCAGCGGATTCGATGGGACGTTCGCGTACAGATCCGGGTACTGCTTCTTCTCGATCTTGAACGCCTGTTCCTTGGAGATGAACGTCACCGAGGCGACGCGCGGATCGCTGCGCAGCCGCTGACCCGTCTCGACCTCCTGCCTCTGCGTCGCGTCCGCAGCGAAGTAGACCTTCACCAGCACGCCCTTCTTCACGTGGTTCGAATACGAGAGCAGCCACGTGCCGAGCGCGATCAGCAGGCCGAGGAGGAACATCGAGATCAGCACGGTGATCACCGCGGCGAACGTCGTCGAGACGTTCGCCGTGATCGACGACCACGCCTCGGTGAACAGGAGTCGCAGCCGGCCGGTCATTCGCTCGCGTAGCCGCCTCTGCGCTCGTCGCGCGCGAGCCTGCCGTCCTCGAGGGCGATCACGCGCTTGCGCATCTTGTCGACCATCTCGCGGTCGTGCGTGACCATCAGGATCGTCGTGCCGGCGCGGTTGATGCGGTAGAGCAGCTGCATGATGCCGACCGACGTGTCGGGATCGAGATTCCCCGTCGGCTCGTCGCAGACGAGAAGCGGCGGGTGGTTGACGACGGCGCGCGCGATCGAGACCCGTTGCTGCTCGCCGCCCGAGAGCTCATCCGGGAACGAGCTCATCTTGTGCGCGAGCCCGACCATGTTCATCACCTCGGGCACCTTGCGGCGGATCGACGCGCGGCTCTCGCCCTGCACCTTGAGCGCGTACGCGACGTTGTCGGCGGCGCTTCGGCTCGGCAGCAGCTTGAAGTCCTGGAAGACGCAGCCGACGTTCCGCCGCAGGAGCGGCACCTTGCCGTGCTTGAGGCGGGTCAGGTCGCGACCGCCGACGATGATCCGTCCCGTCGTCGGCTCGATCTCCTTCAAGAGGAGCTTGACCAGGGTCGACTTGCCGGAGCCCGACGCGCCGACGATGAACACGAACTCGCCCTTTTCGATCACGAACGTCACCTCGGCGAGGGCCGTGACGTCGGGCTCGTAGACCTTCGTCACGTTCTCGAAGACGATCATCGAGCTCGCGGTCGGCGCGGTGCGGATCGCGGTCTGCGCCTGGGGCTCTATCTGCAGCTCTGTCAACTCGTCCTGTGCCGGTTGTCGATGTCGGGCGCGGCGGCCTGCCCGGGGCCGGTCATGGGCGCGGGAGGCTCAAGAATAGCTGACCCTTCGGCCGTCTACCCGCCGTTCCCTGCCGCTTGCAGGAGATATGCGCGGATGAAGCCGTCGAGATCGCCGTCGAGGACACCCTGCGTGTTGCCCATCTCGAAGTCCGTCCGGTGGTCCTTGACCAGCTGATAGGGGTGGAGGACGTAGCTGCGGATCGCGTTGCCGCCGAAGCCCATCGTGACGCCGCCGCGCTCCCGGGCGAGCTCCGCCTCCCGTTCCTCCTCCGCCTTCTCGGCGAGCCGCGAGCGGAGGATCTTGAGCGCGGTCTCCTTGTTCGCCGACTGGCTCCGCTCGTTCTGCACGGAGACGACGATCGATGTCGGGAGATGCGTGATGCGCACCGCGGAGTCGGTCTTGTTCACGTGCTGGCCGCCGGCGCCGGACGACCTGAACGTGTCGATGCGAATGTCGTCGTCGTCGATCACGATGTCCGCCGCCTCGTCGAGAAGCGGCGCGACGATCACCTGCGCGAAGCTCGTGTGGCGGCGGTGCGCCTGGTCGAAGGGGCTCAGCCGCACGAGCCGATGCTTGCCCCGCTCGGCCCTGAGGATTCCGTACGCGTTCTCTCCGCGAACCGTGAATGTCGCGGACTTGATGCCGTACTCTTCCCCCGGGCTCGTCTCGAGCAGCTCGGTCCGAAAGCCGCGTTCGGCCGCCCAGCGGAGATACATGCGCAGCAAGATCTCCGCCCAGTCCTGCGCGTCGGTGCCGCCGGCGTCGGCCTGGATCGTGACGACCGCGTCGCCGGAGTCGTAGTCGCCGGAGAAGAGCGCATCCTCCTGTGCGCGTTCGAGCTCGCGGCGCAGCGGCTCGATCGATGCCGCGACGTCGTCGGCGAGCGAGTCGTCGAGCTCGAGCAGCTCGCGCGCGTCGTCGTATTCGCCCTGAAGGTGGTCGTAGCGCTCGAGCCGCTTGGCGAGCCGCGCATGCTCGGCGCTGACGGCGGCGGCGTGCTGCTGGTCGTCCCAGAATCCCGGCCTCCCGAGCTCCTGCTCGAGCTCGGCGACGCGCGCCCTCAGCCGGTCCGGGTCAAAGGTAACCACGGACCCAGTCGAGCTGGGCCCCGATCTCCTCGAGCTGTTCCTTCGGCGAGAGCTCGCGTTCGTCCGCCATCGCGGGAGCGATGGTACCGGGTTGGCTTGCCCGCTTCGCGGCGCCTGATCACTCGCACCGCTCCGCGCTGGGCGCGGCCTTCGGCCGGGCCCGGCGCTCCGCTTTCCTGCTCGTGATCCGAGGGCCGATCGCGGTCGGGCCGCGCCCGCGCATGTCGGGCGCGGCGACTGTCTTTACGCGCCGTGACATTTCTTGAACTTCTTGCCGCTGCCGCACCAGCACGGGTCGTTCCGGCCGAGCTTCTGGTTCGGCGAGCTCTGCACCGTCTGCTGCACGACGCCGGCCGCCGACGGGATGCCCGCCACGACCGCCTCGCCGGCGCCTGCTGCGGCGATCGCCTGCGCGCCGGCTGCCGTCTCGTGCTGGTACTGGATGTTCCCGTTCGAGGTCTGCGTCTGCGTCAGCTGCTGCGGCTGCTCGGGGGCGAGCTCCGCGTGGAAGAGGTGGAGCACGACCTCGCCGCGGATCGCCGCCCCGAGCTCCGTGAACATCCGCTCTCCCTCGGCCGTGTACTCGACGAGCGGGTCCTTCTGCGCCATCGAGCGCAGGTGCACGCCCTCGCGCAGGTAGTCCATGTTCTCGAGGTGCTCGCGCCAGCGGACGTCGACCACCTGGAGGATCACGAACCGCTCGAGCTCGCGCGCGAGCTCCGGCCCGAACTCGGCCTCCTTCGCCGCGTAGACCTCGTGCGCTTCCTCCTGGAAATCCTCGATCAGCGTCTCGCGCGTGATGTCGGCGAGGTCCTCGCGCAGCTCCTGCGCGGTGATCGGCTCGTCCTTCGGCTGCTTGTACAGCGCGTCCATCGCGTTCACGAGCGCCTCGAGATCCCACTCCTCCGGGAACGACTCCTGCGTGAACTGCTGCACGGTGGTCTCGATCAGCTCGTCGATCCACGAGCGCACCTGGTCGGACATGTCGTCGCCCTCGAGCACCTGCCGCCGCTGCTCGTAGATGCGCGTGCGGTGGCGGTTCATCACGTCGTCGTACTTGAGGACGTTCTTGCGCATGACGAAGTTCTGCTCCTCGACCTTCTTCTGCGCGCTCTCGATCTGCCGCGAGAGGAGCTTGCTCTCCATGGGCTGGTCCTCGGGGATCTTGAAGCGCTCCATGATCCCCTTGATCCGCTCGCCCGCGAACAGGCGCACGAGATCGTCCTCGCCCGAGAGGTAGAACCGCGTCTCGCCCGGGTCGCCCTGGCGTCCCGAGCGGCCGCGCAGCTGGTTGTCGATGCGCCTCGACTCGTGGCGCTCGGTTCCGAGCACGTAGAGGCCGCCGAGGTCGAGCACGCCCTCACCGAGCTTGATGTCGACGCCGCGGCCCGCCATGTTCGTCGCGATCGTCACGGCTCCGACCTGGCCCGCGTCCTTGATGATCTCGGCCTCGCGCGCATGCTCCTTCGCGTTCAGCACGTTGTGGCGGACGCCCTGGCGCGTGAGGATCTGCGACAGGTACTCCGACGTCTCGACCGCGATGGTGCCGACGAGCACGGGCTGGCCCTGCTCGTGCCGCTCCTTGATGTCACGGGTGACGGCCGCGAACTTGCCTTCCTTCGTCTTGAAGACGAGGTCCTGCTGGTCCTTCCGCGCGACCGGCACGTTCGTCGGGATCTCGACGACGTTCAGGTTGTAGATCTCGACGAATTCCTTCTCCTCCGTCTTCGCGGTGCCGGTCATGCCGGCGAGCTTCTCGTAGAGACGGAAGTAGTTCTGCAGGGTGATCGTCGCGAGCGTCTGATGCTCCTCCTGGATGCGGACGCCCTCCTTCGCCTCGACCGCCTGGTGCAGGCCCTCGCTCCAGCGCCGGCCTTCCATGATGCGGCCGGTGAACTCGTCGACGATCTTGACCTCGCCGTCCTGAACGACGTACTCGATGTCGCGCTGGTAGAGCGACTGCGCCTTCAGCGCCTGCACGAGGTGGTTGACGAGCTGCGAGTTCTGCGGCGCGTACAGGTTGTCGATGCGCAGCGCGCGCTCGACCTTCGCCACGCCCTGCTCGGTGACCGCGACCGTCTTGTGCTTCTCGTCGTACTCGTAGTCGGCGCCGGCCGCCTCGGCGGCGCCCTTCGGGTCGCCGGCGTGCGACTCGTACGGGACGAGCTGCGCGGCGACGCGCGCGAAGTCGTAGTAGATCTGCGCGGCGGTCTCCGGCTCGCCGGAGATGATCAGCGGCGTGCGCGCCTCGTCGATCAGGATCGAGTCGACCTCGTCGACGATCGCGTACGCGTGTCCGCGCTGCACGAGTCCCTCGAGCGCGACCGCCATGTTGTCGCGGAGATAGTCGAAGCCGAACTCGGAGTTCGTCCCGTACGTGACGTCGGCGAGATACGCATCTTTCCGCGGCTCGAACGGCATCATGTTCTCGATGTAGGCGGTGCGCATGCCGAGCGCCTCGAAGACGGGCTCCGTCCACTTCTGGTCGCGCTGTGCGAGGTAGTCGTTCACCGTGACGAGGTGCGTGCCGCGTCCCGCGAGCGCGTTCAGATACAGCGGCTGCGTGGCGACGAAGGTCTTGCCTTCGCCCGTCTTCATCTCGGCGATGTCGCCCTCGTGGAGGACGATGCCGCCCATCAGCTGCACGTCGAAGAGACGGACGTCCATCGTGCGCTTGAACGCCTCGCGCACCGCCGCGTACGCCTCGAAGAGCACCTCGTCGAGATGCGCGCCGTTCTCGATCCGCTCCTTGAACTCGACCGTCTTCGTCGCGAGCTCGGCGTCCGAGAGCTGCTCGAACTCGGGCTCGAGCGTCGAGATGTAGGCCGCCTGCTCGGCGAGCCGCTTGACCCTTCGCCCTTCGCCGACGCGGAGGACCTTTTCGAAGCTGCCGAGCTGCTGCGCCATCCGCACTGCAGGGTAGCGGTCAGAGTGCCGCTGCCCGGACCTCCCAGAGGTCGCCGTCCAGCCGTTCGGCGTGCACGGTGTAGTCGCGGCCTTCCTGCTCGCCGCGCCGCTCGAGCGCGGGCAGCGAGCCGAAGATCCGCTGGTCGTCGACGGCCACGGTCGTGCCGTCGCCCGTGTGGGTGACGTCGATCACGTCGCCGCCCGGTGAGTCGGGCAGCTCGATCACCTCGATCCGCTTCGCCTCCACCGCCCAGAGCGACTCGCCGCGCCGGACGGCGCGCGCCCGGTACGGCGGCCGAAGCTGCGCCTCCACGGCGCCCGCGAGCGGCTCGAGCGCCGAGTCGCCGCCCTCTTCCACGAGCAGCGTGCCGTCCGGCAGCGCGACGAAGCGGGCCGCATCGCCCTCGATGCCCGGCGCATCCGTCGTGACGACGGCGTCCGCCTCACGCGGACGGACAAGGCCGCTGATTCCCGGCTCCCGCCAGGGGCCGGGCGGCGGATCCGCGGCGGGCTTCTCGTCGAGGCCGCCTTCGCGTGCGAGCCGCTCGTGCAGCGGCTCCTCCCGCCGGAAGAGCGGCACTACGGCTCGCGCGCGTCGAGGGCGTGCTTGTCGATCTTCCGCCTGCGCACCTTCTTGTCGCGCAGGTCGTGGATCTGTCTGCTCAGCTTCTCCACGAGCTCGTCGATCGACGCCTTCATGTCGCGTGTCGCCTCCCGTGCGCGGAGCGTGTGTCCCTTCAGCCGGACGGTCGCCTCTGCGACCTGGTTCGCGGCGACTGACGGGTTTCGTTCCACCGCGAGCTCGACCTCGACGACGGTCGCCGCGTGCATCTGCTTCTCGAGCTTGGCCAGCTTGCGCTCGGCATACGCCCGGATCGAGTCGCTCACCTCGAGGTTCTTGCCCTTGACGTGGAGCTGCATCCTGCCTCCTCGGTGCCCGACGGGTTGGGTGAGCTAACCCTAAACGGACAGGGGCGTGGCGAGCCGCCCGTCGCGCATCCCCAGCCGGCGCGGGGCCCGGCCGGCAAGCTCGGCGTCGTGCGTCGCCACGATCACCGTGGCGCCGTGCTCCGCGGCCAGCCCGGCGAGGAGGTCGACGACGTCGGCGCCCGTCTGCGTGTCGAGGTTGCCGGTCGGCTCGTCTGCGAGCACGACGCGCGGCTCGACCGAGAGGGCGCGCGCGATCGCGACCCTCTGCTGCTCGCCGCCCGAGAGGTGCGCGGGCAGGTGGTCGGCCCGTGCGAGCAGGCCCACCTCGTCGAGCAGCGCAAGCGCGCGCGTCCGGAGGCCGGGATCGCGGCCGGCGACGGGCGCGAGCTTCGCCTCGATGTTCTCCACGGCGGTCAGCGTCGGGATCAGGTTGAACTGCTGGAAGACGAAGCCGAACGAGCGCGAGCGGAGCTCGGCGAGCGCGCCGTCGGACATCGCGGCGAGGTCCGAGCCCTCGAAGAGGACGCGGCCGGAGCTCGGGCGGTCGAGCGCCCCGAGCAGCTGCAGCAGGGTCGTCTTGCCGCTTCCGCTCGGGCCTTCGAGCGCGACGAACTCGCCCGGCTCGATCTCGAGCTCGACGCCGTCCAGTGCGCGGACGGTCGTCGGGCCGCGCTGGAAGAACTTCGAGACGCCTTCGAGCACGTACAGCGGCATTCCTACTCGACCTGCCTCAAGGCGTCGGCGGGACGCAGCCGCGCGGCGCGCAGCGCGCCGGCGGCACCGGCGATCAGGCCGCCGAGGAGCGCGAGGCCGAACCCGATCGCGGTCGCGGTGCCGCCGATCGGCGCGTTCAACGAGACGGTGTTCGTCGCGGTGCGCGTCGTCTCGGCGGCGAGCCCGGGGAGCGAGAGGCCGCCGCCGGTCGCCGCGCTCGCCGTGAGCGACGGCCCGAACGCGTCGACGACGACCGCGATTGCGACGCCGAGCACGATCCCGAAGAGCCCGCCGAGCACGCCTTGCACGACCGACTCGCCCGCGACCTGGCGGACGACCATCCGCTGTGTCCAGCCGAGCGCCTTCAGCGTCCCGAGCTCGCGGACGCGCTTGCCGACGGAGGAGACGGCGAGCAGCGCAGCGAGCAGGAACGCGGCGGCCGCTGCGACGATCGAGAGCAGCAGGCCGAGATCGTGGGAGAGCTTCGAGACGTCGACGAGCGAACCGCTGATCTTCGCGGCCACCTGCTTCGAGCTTGCGACACTCGCCTGCGGCAGTGCGCGCCCGATCTCGCGCTCGACTGCGCCGACCGACGAGCTCTTCGCCGCGCGGACGAGGATCACGTTGGCGAGGCCCTGCTCGCTCGCGAGCGTCTGCAGCCTGCGGAGCGGCAGGTAGACGTCGGCGCTCTGGCCGCCGAGGGGCGGCTCGACGAGCCCGACGACCTTGAAGGTCGTGCCGTTCAGGTGCAGGGCCGAGCCGACCTTCAGCTTCTCCTTCGCCGCGTAGGCGGTCGAGATGAGCGCCTCGCGGCCGCCGGCCGGCGAAAGGAAGCGGCCCTTCGTCACCTGCGCGTTCGTGACGACGCCCATCGTCGGGTGCGTCTGGTCGACGCCGCCGATCGTGTACGCGGTCGTCGTGATGTTCGTCTGCGGCGGGTTCAACACCTGCTGGAGCGTCTGCCGCGGCGTCGTGAACTGGGTGCGGAGCCTGCGCAGGCTCGCAGGCAGGCACTTCGCGAACGCGCCGCGGCCCGGGCCGCCGCCTCCGAAGAAGCCGCCGCCGGCCCCGCTCCCGCCGCTCCGGCCGCCGCCGTTCCGAGCGCCGCCGCCGTTCTGGGCGCGTAGCTTTGCGAAGCACGCCTGCATCTGCGCGAACTGCGCCGCCGTCGGCCGCGGGATGTTCCGCAGGATGCGGAACGTCTGTCCGCCGGTTTTCAGCTTCGCGACGATCTTCGGAACGATCCCCTGCTGGTGCTCGGCGAGCAGCGTCAGCCCCGTCGTCACCTGTGCAACGTTCGCGAGTTTCGCGATGGTCGAGGCGGCCGTCTGCTGGAAGGTGAGCTGCGAGCCCGGCAGGAAGAAGTCGTGCGAGAAGTGCTGTCCGGGCTTGCCGAGCTTCGAGAGGTCGGTGAGCACGCTCTGGTTCGCTGCGATCAGGTCGCGGCTCGCGCCGCCGCCCCCGCCGAACGCGAAGCCGCCGCCCTGGTCCTGCTGCGGCTGCAGCGTGACGGTCAGATCCGTGCCGATGTCGCCGAGCGGGTTCAGCGTCTTCTTCTGGGCGTTGTCGAGGCCCGACGACAGGCTCGCGAGCACGATCACGAGCGCCACGCCGACGCCGAGCCCGAGGAGGGTGACGAGTGTCCGTGTGCGCCTGCGCAGAAGCTCGTTGCGGAGGTACCGCACGTAGAACACGGTCGTAGGAAACCCGCCGATTCTGAGGGACGCCTAAGAACCGCGAACCGTACGGGCGAAGGTCACGACGTCGACGTGCGTGCCGAGCGCCGCCGCCGCCGCGTGCGCGGTCGCCCCGGTCGTGTAGACGTCGTCGACGAGCACCACCCGGCCGCACGGCCGGCCGCGTGCGACAAACATGTGCCTGACGTTGCGCCGTCGCTCCTCGCGGGAGAGCCCGCGCTGGCGCGTGCCGCCGCGCCGCGCGAGCAGCGGCTCGCACGGGAGCTGCCAGGCGGCGCCGAGCGCCCTCGCAAGCTGCTCGGCAGGGTGATAGCCGCGCGCCCCGCGCCGCGAGGGGTCGGCGGGGACGAACGCGACGACCTCGGCCTCCGGTCGCGGCAGCCGCTCGGCGACGACGAGCGCCGCCGTCTCCGCGAGTGCACGGAGCCCGCGCTCCTTCCAGAACGCTACGAACCGGCGCACGACCTCGTCGTACGGAACGGCGGCGCGTGCGCGGGTGAAGCCGAGCCGGCGCCCGCCGCACTCGCGGCACCGCGCCACGGGCCACGCCGTCGGGGCGCCGCAGCGATCGCAGAGCGGTGGGATGAGCGACGGCAGCGCACGCCGACAAGCGTCGCAGCACAGAGTCTTCGCAGCGCCGCAGACGACGCAGCGCCGCGGCAGCAGCAGGTCGAGCACAGGGCCGACGCTAGCGCGCGGCCTGTGACGCGAGTGTCTCGGCTCCCTCGCGAAGTGCGTCCAGCTCTGTGAACGCTTCGCGCCACGTTTCTGCGGAGCGCAGGTCGAGCCCGAAGGGTGCGAAGAGGTCCGCCGGCGATGCGGCGCCGCCCGCACCGAGGAAGTCGAGGTACTTCGGCGCGAACGCCTCCGGATCCAGACGGAATCGGCGGTAGAGGAGCAGCGCGACGAGCTGCGCGAACGCGTACGCGTAGGTATAGAAGCGCACGTGAATGAAGTGCGGGATGTACGACCACCCGTACGCGTAGCCGTCGGGCAGCACGAGCGCGTCGCCGTAGTAACGGCCGTTCTCCTCCACCCAGAGCTCGTTCAGCCGCTCCGTTCCGAGTGAGCGCCCATCGGCGCGCAGCGCGTATGCGCGCTGCTCGAAGCGTGCGAGCACCGTCTGCCGGTAGATGGCCGCGAACGAGTTCTCGAGGCGATCGGCTGCGAGCACCGCGCGCGTCCCCGGATCCGTCTCGTTCTCGAGCAGGTAGTCGTCGGCCATCGCCTGCGCGAACGTCGAGGGCACCTCCGCCGTCGGGATGCCCGTGCGATGCGAGCGCCACGTCTGGCGCTCGAGCGCGAGCACGTTGTGCGTCGCGTGGCCGAACTCGTGCGCGAGCGTGCTCACATCGCGCAGCCGCTCGGTGAAGTTCATGAGCACGTACGGCAGGATCGTCTTCGTCACCGACGTGCAATAGGCGCCCCCGGCCTTTCCGGGGCGCGGGAGGACGTCGACGTGACCGGCGTCGATACACGCGCGGAAGATCTCGGCGAGCCGCGGTGCGAAGCGCGCGAACGACGAGTCGACGATCTCCACGGCCTCCGGCCAGGCGAACGCGCGCGGCTCGCCGATGGGCGCGTACTGGTCTGCGAGCTCGAGCCTGTCGAGGCCGAGCAGACGCGCCTTCGCCGCGTACCAGCTGCGCGCGATCGGATACGCCTCCTCGGTCGCGGTCATCATCGCCTCGACCGTCTCGTCGTCGAGCTCGTTCGACATGTTCGTCGGACGCATCGGGTTCTCGTAGCCGCGGAGGCGGTCGGTGCTCAGCCGATCGCCGACGAGCGCGTCGTAGGCTGCGGCGAGCACGTCCGCGCGCGGCGCGAGCCCCGCGAAGAGCGCGGTCACCGCGCGCAGCCGAAGGTCGCGGTCGGAGCGATAGAGGTACGAGAGCAGCTGGCTGATCGTGTGCGGGCGCTCGCCGTCGCCGGCGTCGAACGGCACCTCGAGCGTCGACACCTGCCGGTCGTGGAGGGCCTGCCAGGCGGCGACCGTCGGCCGCCGCGCGTTCAGCGCCTGCTCCTCGGGCTCGGTGAGGACGTACGGCTTCTCCTGGCGCTCGACCCGGAGCTTGTGCTCGTACGGTGCGAGCTCCGGCGAGGCGAGGATCTCCTCGGCCCGGTCGTCGTCGAGCGCGATCCACTCGAGCCCGATGAAGACGAGTGCGTTCTCGATCTCGGCGCCGCGGTCGCGCGAGAACGTGTTGAGGTCGTTGGCCTCGACGTCCGTCGCCGCCATGCTGAGCCGCAGGTACGAGTAAACCTGCAACCTCGAGAGCTCCTGCTCGAGGTCGTCGGTCTCGTCGAGCAGCGCGCGCATGCCCGCCGCGTCGAGCTCGCCGATCCGGCCTCGATAGCGGCCGGCGAGCTCCTGCGCGCGTGCGACGAGCGCCGACCACTGCGCGCGTGCCTCCTCGGCGCCGCCGCAGAGGTCGGAAAGATCCCAGCGGATGTCCTCCGCACGCAGCTCGGTACTCGCCACGGAACCCGATGCTACTCGACGCTGTACGCGGCCCGGAGCGGCAGGCCCTCGAGCTCGCGCATCCGGTTGTCGGCCTCGAGCAGCTGCTGCGCGTCGCCGATGTCACGCCACTCGCCGTGCGCCGTGAACCCGTACACGGGAACGCGCGGCACGAGCCAGCCGAGGAAGCGCCCGGGCTGATCGGCGGCGTTGCCCTCTGCGAGATAGCGCCGGAGCAGCGGCACGTGCTCGCGGTGATAGAGATACGCGGCCGTCGCGACGAGTGTCGAGGTCGGCCGGTCGGGCTTCTCGGTGAACGCCGTCAGGCGCGAGTGCTCGTCGAGGTCGACGCTCGAGTACTTCTTCACCAGCTCGAGGTCGCCGACGTCGTAGAGGACGACCGCGCTCGCCTCTCCCTTGCCGTGCCAGAAGGAGACGAAGTCGGCGAGGCTGTAGTCGAAGAGGTTGTCGCCGGCGATCACGAGGAGATCGTCGTGGTCGAGCTGCGAGTGCTCGACGGCGAACGCGATGTCGCCGATCGCGCCGAGGCGATCGTCCTCGCTCGACGTGCCGTCGTCGTGCACGATCACGTCGCGCGTCGATGCCCACCGGCCGAAGGCGCCCGCGAACTTGTGGTTCGTGACCACGTGCACGGCGTCGACGTCGTCGACCTCGCGGACACGCTCGAGTAGATAGTCGAGCATCGGCCGTTCGGCGAGCGGCAGCAGCGGCTTTGCGAGCGTCTGCGTCAGCGGATACAGCCGGGTCGCGTAGCCGGCGGCGAGGATGATCGTCTGCATCGACGCGGCACGATACGCGTGCAGGCGAGCCTCCGCCGCGCCCTTGCGCGGCGGAGGCTCCGTGTCGCCTAGTGCATCGCGGCGAGCGCGGTGACGAGCTTCGCGCCGTCGAACGTGCCCAGGCCGCTCGCGAGGTCGTAGCCCGGAGCGGCGGAGAAGCCCTGCACGGTGTAGGTGTTGCCGTCGGTGTTCTGGAACGTGACCGTGTTGTTCCCCTGCGTCACGTCCACGAGGCCCTGGCCATAGCCGAGCCGATAGAGCGACTTGTTCAGATCGTTCAGCCGCCCGCCGTTGGCCTGATCGGCGAGCGCCACGACACCGGCGAACTCGGGCGTCGCCTCGCTGACGCCGCCCACGAGGTGCCACGGCGAATTCGGCCGCGTGAACGTGTAGTAGGTGTCGACGGCGCCGTCGACCGCGGCGCTGCCGCTGATGTCCGGCACGCCGCGGGCGTGGCCGACCACCGAGGCGAGGTGCGCCTGGAAGTCCGGCCGGTTGAACACCGTCGAGAGGCCGCCGCCGCCGGCGCCGAAGCCGTCGTTCCAGACGACGTCGGGGGCCAGCCGGTTGCCCTGCTCGTCGAGGTTCAGCATCGTTCCGCCGATTGCGGTCACGAGCGGGTCGGTTGCCGGCCACGCCGTGACGGGGAACGTGTACAGATCCTGCAGGTTGAGCTGGTAGTCGGTCGCACCGGTGTCGCTCGTGCCCGCGAGCATCGCGACCTTGTGCGCGTGACCGTTGACGAACGCGCTGCGCAGGTTGAGGATCGACTGCGCGTTCGGGAACGTCTGCTCGGTCGCGCCGAAGCTCATCGAGATCACGTCACCGATGTTGTTGTTGATCGCCCAGTTCTCGGCCTGGACGATCTCCGGGAAGCCCTGGACGCCTTCGGTCTCGTCGGTCGGCGTCTCGAGCAGCACGATGTTCGCCCCGGGGGCGAAGACGTGCGACCACTCCACGTCGAGCGAGGTCTCGGTCGCCCAGCTGACCATGTCGCCGTTCGTCGGGTCGAACGCCGGCACCGGGCCGGCGGGCTGGTAGATCTGGAAGCTCGGCGGATCCGGCAACCCGAACGTCTGGTCGAAGACCTGCAGGTCGTGTTGGATCGTCGGCGAGCCGAACGAATCGACGATCACGATCGTCGATCCGCGACCGTCGATCCCGGAGGCGAAGAGCGGCCCGAGGTCGTATGCCTTCTGGAACTGCGCCGGCTGATAGCAGTGGATGCCGATGTTCGCCAGGCAAAAGTTCGTGTCCGGCGGGAACGTCAACGCCTTCGCGCCGGGAACGTTCTGGAAGAACGGCGCCGGGCGGACGATCGCGTGCCTGCCTGCGGATGCGGTGACCGCGAGCGCGGCGAACGCGAGCGCGGCAGCCGCGAGAACGAGCAGGCGTCGCCTGCCCTGGAGCAATGGAATCATGAGCTCTCCCCTCGTTTTCGGACGAACCGGTGCCTGCCCCGCGCCGGAGTCTGCACCTCCGGCGCGGTCAGCACAAGGGGCGGGAGGCTAGGTGCCCTCGTCCCAGGAGGCGAGGTAGCGCGCCTGCTCCTCGGTCAGCTCGTCGATCTCGACGCCCATCGTCGCGAGCTTCAGCCGGGCGATCTCCCTGTCGATCTCGTCGGGCACCGGGTAGACGCGCCGCTCGAGCTCCCCGGCGTGCTGGGAGGCGTACTCGAGACCGAGCGCCTGGTTGGCGAAGGACATGTCCATCACGAGCGCCGGATGGCCTTCGGCCGCGGCGAGGTTGACGAGCCGTCCGTCTGCGACGAGGTAGAGCCGCCGGCCGTCGGCGAGCGTGAACTCCTCCACGAACTCGCGCGCCATTCGCGTGTCGCCCGCGAGCGCCCGCAGCGCGGGGATCTCGATCTCGACGTTGAAATGGCCGGTGTTGGCGAGGATCGCGCCGTCGTGCATCAGCTCGAAGTGCTCGGCGGCGATCACGTTCTTGTCCCCCGTGGCGGTGCAGAAGATGTCGCCGACCTCGGCCGCCTTGCGCATCGGCAGGATCTCGAAGCCGTCCATCGACGCTTCGAGCGCGCGCATCGGGTCGACCTCGGTCACGATCACGTGCGCGCCCATGCCGCGCGCCCGCGACGCGACGCCGCGGCCGACCCAGCCGTAGCCACCGACGACGAACTTCTTGCCGGCGAGGAGCACGTTCGTCGCGCGGATGATCCCGTCGACGGTCGACTGGCCGGTGCCGTAGCGGTTGTCGAACATGTGCTTCGTCAGCGCCTCGTTCACGGCGATGATCGGGAAGCCGAGCTTGCCCTCCGCCTCGAGCGCCTTCAGCCGGATGACGCCGGTCGTCGTCTCCTCGGTGCCGGCGATGATGTCCCCAAGCTGCTCGCGCCGTGCCGAGTGGAGCACGCTGATCACGTCGGCGCCGTCGTCCATCGTGAAGTGCGGCTTGTGGTCGACGGCAGCCTCGATGTGCGAGTAGTAGGTGTCGTGATCCTCGCCCTTGATCGCGAAGACCGAGACGTCGTAGTCCTCGACGAGCGCCGCCGCGACGTCGTCCTGCGTCGAGAGCGGGTTCGAGGCGCAGAGGACGACGTCCGCCCCGCCGCCCTGCAGCGTCCGCATCAGATTCGCCGTCTCGGTCGTGACGTGCAGGCACGCCGAGATGCGGTATCCCGAGAGCGGCTGCTCCCGCTCGAAGCGCTCGCGGATCGCGGCGAGCACCGGCATCTGCCGGTCGGCCCACTCGATCCTGCGCTTGCCCTCGGCCGCGAGGGCGAGGTCTTTCACGTCGTAACGCTTGGTCTGGGCCATGAGTCCTTTCCGTTAGGCGGCGAGTAGCCGCTCCTGCTTGCGCTGCTCCCATTCCACCCAGGCGAGATCGTCGGCGCCGGCGAGCCAGCCGTCGACCGCCCGGCGCAGCTCGGGGTCGCGCCGCAGCCGGGCGGCGAAGACGAGGTCGGAGAGCTCGAGGTCGTGGCGCCGCCGGAGCTCGGCGAGCGCGTGCAGCTGGTTCAGCTCGCGCAGGCCGTACAGGCGGTAGCCCGCCCGCGTGCGCCGCGGCACGACGAGCCCTCGCCGCTCGAGATAGCGGAGCATCCGCGCCGACCAGCCGGAGCGGCGGGCGGCCTCGGAGACGGTGAGCTCGTCCACGCGCGGAACCTTAGCACGAATGTGTCAAGGTTCGCTCGTGCCTTCCCGGCCGTAGCGGTCCTCGAGCCGGACGACGTCGTCGGGATGCGGCGTCGAGACCTCGAGGATGCGCGTGTCCTCGAGTGCGGTGACGCGATGAACCGTGCCCGGCTGGAAGCGGAAGGCGGCGCCGGGGCCGATCACCTCCATGTTCAGGACTCCCTGTCCAGCCTCGCCGAGCTCGACCTGGGCGCGACCGGAATCGACGTACCACGCCTCGTCCTTCTCCCGGTGGAACTGCAGGCTCAGCGACTGCCCCGCACGGACGAAGAGGACCTTGCCGAGGTAGTGGTCGGTCTCCGCCCAGATCAGCTCGTAGCCCCAGGGCTTCTCGACCCGCCGCGGCTCGGTCGCCCAGCGGTCCACGCCCTCGAAGTTGGGAGAGTCGATGCTCATCCGCTCAGACGCCGACCCGCTGCGGCCGCCAATCCGGGTGCTCCTCCATGAACTCGGCCGCGCGGCGGAGATCCTTCGGCGTGTTCACGGTCAGCCAGACGCCGCCGTGGCGGAAGCCGCGCAGCCTGCCCGCCCGTGCGAGCTCGGGGAACGTGCTCTGCTCGTGGTCGCCGCGTTCGGGGAGCAGCTCGAGTGCCTCGGGGCCGAGCGCGTAGACGCCCGTGTTCACCCAGTCGTCGAGCAGCGGCGCCTCGCGGAAGCCCGTGATGCGGCCGTCGCCCTCGAGCGCGACGACGCCGAACGGCGAGCGCACCTGCGCGACGACGATCGTCGCCGCGGCGCCGCCGCTCTCGTGCTCGTCGAGCAGCGCGCCGAAGTCGACGTCGAGGAGCTCGTCGCCGTTCAGCGCGAGCACCGTCCCGTCCTCGCGGCGGCGCGACGCGGCGAGGCGCAGGCCGCCGCCGCGTCCGAGCGGCTCCTCCTCGCCGACCGCCTCGATCTCCGGCCCGAGGCCGGCGAGCGCGTTCACGAACGCTTCCTCCTGACCGGAACGGCAGGCGACGATCACTCGCGTGACGCCGGCCGCCGCGAGACGCCCGACGCTGTACTCGGCGAGCGGGAAGCCGGCGACCGGGACGAGCGGCTTCGGTAGTCCCTGTGCGGCCTCCCCCAGTCGCTCGGCTTTGCCCCCCGCGAGGAGCAATGCCTCCATCAGATCGTGAGCTCGGGGTCGAGCGCCGGCTGCGGCTCGGCCGCCGACGCGTGCCGCGGCCGCCCGATCCCCTCGTACGTGAAGCCGGCCGCGCGCACGGCCTTCGGGTCGAGGAGGTTACGGCCGTCGATGATCACCGGACGCGCCATCGCCTCCCGCACCTCGGCCGAGGCCACCGTTGCAAGCTCCGGCCACTCGGTCACGATCACCGCCGCATCCGCATCGCGAACGGCGTCCATGATCGACTCCGCCAGCTCGATCCCGTGCAGGTCGCTCGGGTGCGCGACCGGGTCCCACGCGCGGACCGTCGCTCCCTCCGACAGCAGGCGGTACGCGATCACGCGGCTCGGCGCCTCGCGCATGTCGTCGGTGTTCGGCTTGAACGCCAGACCGAGCAGCGCAATCGTCTTGCCGCGCAGCGTCCCGAGGTGCTTCTGCAGCTTCTGCACGACCCGGCGCTTCTGCAGCTCGTTCACCTCCCACACTGCGTGCAGGAGCATGAACGGGTAGCCGCTGTTGCCGGCGAGCTGCTTGAGCGCGGTCACATCTTTCGGGAAACAGGAACCACCGAAGCCAATCCCCGCGCGCAGGAAGTGCGACCCCAACCGGTGGTCGAGTCCGACTCCTCTCGCCACGTCGACGACGTCGGCGCCGACGAGCTCGCACACGTTTGCGATTTCGTTGATGAAACTGATGCGCGTCGAGAGGAACGCGTTCGCCGCGAGCTTCACCAGCTCCGCCGACGGGACATCCGTGCGGACGACCTCCGTCTCGATGCCGCGGTGGAGCTCGACGACGCGCTCGCCGTCGGCCTCGTCGAACGCGCCGACGACGATCCGGTCCGGGTGCATGAAATCGGCGACCGCGCTTCCCTCGGCGAGGAACTCCGGATTCGAGACGTACCCGACGCCGGCGAGGCCGCGGCTGTCGAGCCGCGCGCGCACGTTCTCGCCGGTGCCGACCGGCACGGTGCTCTTCATCACGACGATCGGCCGTCCCGGCAGGTCGTCGGGAAGCTCGTCGATCACGGACCACACCGCGCGCAGGTCGGCGTCGCCCGATTCCAGGGGCGGGGTCCCGACGGCGACGTAGAGGAACTGCGCATCGGTCACCGCGTCCTGGACGTCGAGCGTGAACGAGATGCGCTCGGCATTCCGCTCGAGCACCTGCTCGAGCCCAGGCTCGTAGATCGGCACGTCCCCTTCCCGTAGCCGCTCGATCCGCTCCGGCACGACATCCCGGATCACGACCTCGTGACCGAGGTCGGCGAAGCATGCGCCCGTGACCAGGCCGACGTACCCCGCGCCGAACATCCCGATCTTCGCCATCGCGCTAGGTTACTTGTGAAGCAGGGTGAGGCCCTTGGCGATCGCGATCATCGTCTCGTTCGAGAGCTCGTCGCGCAGCGTGTTCACGACCCAGTAGGTTGCGCCGCCGCGCCGGAGGACGACCATGTGGATGTTCCCGCCGCTCGTGAAGAGCTGATACCGGCGCCCGGCGATGTTCGCCGTCGCCGTCGTGTGGCGGAGGATCGGCGCGTCCGCCCAGTTCGTCTCGATCACCTGCCAGTACACGTTGCCTGCGCCGGTCACGTAGGTGATCGCGAGCTCGTGCAGGTCGGGGCGTCCCCGAACCGGCTTGAAGGCGCGCACGGGCTCGAGCGACGCGAGCGTCGACGTCCTCTCGAGCACGTGCGGCAGCATGATCCGGAACGGCAGGCCGCGTACCTGGTCGAGTGCGGCCTGCGTCGCACCCGGATCGTCGCGAACGTACGGAGGGACGTGCGGCGGGGCCTTCTGGACGTGCTGCTGCGCGCTCACGAGCTCACCGCTGAAGTCGCTTCCCACGACCACCACCGTCATCGGGTTCGAAGCTTGCTGCGCGAGCGGCGCGATCGTCGCCGGCAAGGCCGCGACCGACGTGTGCGGACCGAGCGCCTCCCTGAGGACGCCGGCGGCTTCCTTCGCGTGCGGCTGGACCGGGTCGTAGTAGACGAAGCTGTTCGTGTACGTGGAGGTCGGCGCGTTCGCATACACGTTCGCCGGCAGCTGCTGCGTCCGGTAGCCCGCCTTCGCGAGCTCGTACGACGTGTTTCCGGCGAGCCCGGCCTGCGTCGTCCCGTTCAGGACGAGCGTCGAGATCTGCGACGGCTCGAGGGTGACGCGCTTCACCGGCGCCGCCTTCCGCCCGAGGGCGGCCGCGTCGGTGCGGGAGGGCAGGCTGACGTCCGGGTGCATGAACGAGTCGACCGCTGCCTGGACGTCGCTCTGATTCGCGCAAACCTCGGCGAGCGAGGGGCCGCAGTCCTGCAGGTTGTCGATCGACACTCGGAACAGGTGCCCCGGAGGCAGGTGGTACCCGAGGCCGACGTACGACTGGATCTCGGCGAAGCTGGGTGCGCCCGCGCCCGGCTTCACGACGACGACGCTTTTCTTCACGGCGCCGAGGATCTGCGGGATCTCGGTCACGGAGAGGCTCGTCGCCAGCCGGTCCTTGAGTGCCTCGAGGAACAGCTGCTGCCGCGCGAGACGGTAGAGGTCGGAGTCCGTGTGCCGGAACCGGACGAAGTCGAGCGCCTGCTGGCCGTCGAGCTTCTGGTAGCCGGGCTCGAGGTCGATCTTCGCGTAGCCGCCGGGGCCGCCCACGGTGTTGATGTAGCGATGGTCGACATCCATGTAGACGCCGTGCAGCTTGTTGACGAGCAGCTTGAAGCCGTGGAAGTCGACGGTGATCAGATAGTTGATCGGGATGTTCGTCAGGTGCTCGACGGTGTCGAGCGTTCCGCGCTCGTGGCACGTCGCCCACGCCGAGTTGATCCGATCCGTGCGCACGGCGTAGCTCGCGCCGTTGCAGTAGATCGGAACGACGAGGTCGCGCGGGAACGAGAGCAACGAGAGCGTGTTCGTCGTCGGGTCGGCGCGGACGAGCATGATCGTGTCCGACCGCGACTGCTGCCCGAGCGACGCGTCCGCGCCCTCGCGCGTGTCGTAGCCGATGATCAACGCAGTCGCAGGCGCGGACGGCGTCGCCACCGGATGGAGATCCTTCGAGGCCTGCTTCTGGCGCTTCGTGTGCGCCGCGAGGCCCTGCAGCGTCTCGTGCCCGTACAGATAGAGCCCGCCCGCCAGGCCGGCGCCGACGACGAGCAGCGCCAGCATGATCCAGCCGAAGACCTTGCCCATGAGCCGCCCCGTCGACCGGGGCGGAGGCGGCGGCTGCCGGTACCGCCGCATCGGCTCGAGGACGGCGGGCGGCAGGACAGCACGACCGTTGCCGTTCAGGGTCGCGGCACGCCCCATCCCTCTTTTCAGCGTCGTCCGCATCCGTAGCAAGAAGGCGCCGCCAGGCGCCTCGCGCCACCTTACCCGACCCCGCGGCCGGAGCGGTTAAGGCTCCGTTGTCCGCTCCGCGAGCTTCTGTGCGACCGCGAGCAGGCTGCCGCCGGCGGCCTCGGCATCCGCGCGCTGCTCCGACGCGCCGTCGCCCCGGGCAAGCAGCGCTTCGAGGAGCGAGAGCTCGGCGGCGCAGCCGAGCCGGCGCGCCGCCGGCTCGGCGAGATCGGCCAACGCCCGCAACGCCGCGGCCGCCGGGCGCTCCTCGTCTCGATCGAGGTCGATCAGCGTCGCCTCCAGACCGAAGCGCGCCGCGCGCCACTTGTTCTCCTCGATCAGGACGCGCGGCTGGATCGGCAGTCGCCCGCCGCGGTCGTAGCGCTCCGCGAGCGTCGCGACGAGCGACTGGACGAGCGCGACGAGCGCGGCAACGCTCGCGAGACGCGTCTGCGCGTCGCAGACGCGGATCTCGATCGTGCCGAGCCGCGGATGTGGACGAAGGTCCCACCAGAGAAAGGTGTAGTCGTCCCACGAGCCGGTTCGCTCGCCGCGCTCGACGATCGACACGAACTCGTCGAAGCGCGAGAGCGCAGGCGGAAGCCCGCTCCGCGGCATCGCGTCGAAGACCTTCGTCCGCGTTGAGCCGAGCCGCGTGTCGCGACCGTGCCAGAAGGGCGAGTTCGCGGACGCCGCGAGCAGCTCGGGCAGCCACGTTCGGAGCGCTCCCGCGACGGCGATCGCCTGGTCGGCCGACTCGAGCCCGACGTGCACGTGCAAGCCGAAGATCAGCTGACGCTCGACCGCCCACTGCAGCGCCTCGACGAGCTCCGCGTAGCGCGGCTTCTCGGTCACGTCCTGGTGCTCGTAGCGCGAGAACGGGTGCGTGCCCGCGGAGAGAACGACGACGCCTCGCGACGCCGCCTGCTCGCGGGCGCGCTCCCGCAGCTCGCGGGCCTCGGCCACCGCTTCCGCGACCGTGCGCGCCGGCGTCGTCGCGACCTCGACCGTCGACTGGAGCAGCTCGGGCTTGATCCGGTCGTCGCGGCGTGCCGCCTCGCCGAAGACTTCGGCGTACCGCGACGTGAGCTCGTAGCTCTCCGCGTTGACGAGCTGCAGCTCCTCCTCCACGCCGAGCGTGAACGGAGCGGATCTGCCGTAGTTGACGTCCACCCTCGCGGCGCCGTCTACCCGGGCGCGCGCCGAAGTAGACGCCGCGGCGGAACTACGCCGGAACCGGCTCGTTCCCCGGCTCGTATGCGAGGTTCGGACGCAGCCACCGCTCGACCGCCGCCGGGCTCTCCCCCTTGCGGGCGGCGTAGTCCTCGACCTGGTCGCGCGCGACGCGGCCTACCGAGAAGTACCTCGCCTCCGGATGGCCGAGATAGATCCCGCTCACGCTCGCGCCCGGGAGCATCGCGAACGACTCCGTCAGCGTGATGCCGACCGCTTCCGCGCCGAGCAGGTCGAAGAGCTTCCGCTTCTCGCTGTGGTCCGGGCAGGCTGGGTAGCCGAACGCCGGACGGATGCCGCGGTAGCGCTCCGCGATCAATTGTTCGTTCGTGAGCTTGCCCCCGTGCTCGTACCACTCGCGCCTCGCGACCTCGTGCAGATACTCGGCGAACGCCTCGGCCAGGCGATCGGCGAGTGCCTTCGCGACGATCGAGCGGTAGTCGTCGTGCTCGGCCTCGAAGCGGGCCGAGAGCTCCTCGAGGCCGAGACCGGCGGTGACCGCGAACGCGCCGAGATGGTCGCGCTCGGGCGCGACGTAATCGGCCAGGCAGCGGTTCGGCCGCGAATCGCCGTACGCCGACTGCTGCCGGAGGAAACAGAAGCGGGTGCCGTCTTCGTTGTCACTCTGGACAACGATATCGTCGCCGTCGGACGACGCGGGCCAGAATCCGTAGATGCCGCGCGCGACGAGCAGCCGGTCGCGGATGATCTCGTCCAGAACGGCCGTAGCATCGGCGTACAGCTCACGGGCTTCGGGCCGCTCGAGGATGTCGGGGAACTTGCCCTTCAGCTCCCACGCGTAGAAGAAGAACTGCCAGTCGATGTAGTCGCGCAGCAGCTCGAGCGGCGGCTCGACGACACGCGCACCGATGAACGACGGCACGTCTCGCGCGAGATCGAAGTCGACGGCATGCCGGTTCCCACGCGCCTCCTCGAGCGGGAGCAGCGGCTTCCGCTGGCGTTCGGCGTGCTGTCGCCGCAGCTCCGCCTGCGCAGCACGGTTCTCCGCGTCGAAGTCGGGCCGGCGCGCCGGATCGAGCAGCGCCGACATCACCGCGACGACGCGCGACGCGTCGAGGACATGCACCACCGGCTGCGAATACTCCGGCGCGATCTTGACCGCCGTGTGCTGTCGAGAAGTCGTCGCGCCGCCGATCAGGAGCGGCAGGTCGAGCCCGCGGCGCTCCATCTCGTGCGCCGCGTCGACCATCTGATCGAGCGACGGCGTGATCAGGCCGGACAAGCCGACGACGTCCGCGCCGACCTCCGCAGCGGTATCGAGCACGACGTCCGCCGGCACCATCACTCCGAGGTCGTGTACCTCGTAGTTGTTGCACCCGAGCACGACGCCGACGATGTTCTTGCCGATGTCGTGCACGTCGCCCTTCACGGTGGCGAGCACGACGCGTCCCTGGACGCGGCCCGAGCCCTGCTTCTCCTCCTCCATGTACGGCTCGAGATACGCGACCGCTCGCTTCATCGCGCGTGCGCTCTTCACGACCTGCGGCAAGAACATCTTCCCCGCGCCGAAGAGGTCGCCCACGATCTGCATGCCCGCCATCAGCGGCCCCTCGATCACGTCGAGCGGGCGATCGTACGACCGGCGTGCCTCCTCGGCGTCTTCCTCGATGTAGTCGACGATCCCGTGCACGAGCGCGTGTGAGAGCCGTGCCTCGACCGGCGCCTCGCGCCACGACAGATCGAGCTCGCGGCGCGTGCCTTCACCCCGCACACGCTCGGCGATCTCGACGAGACGCTCCGTCGCGTCCGAGCGACGGTTGAAGATGACGTCCTCCACCCGCTCGAGCAGCTCCGGCTCGATGTCCTCGTAGAGGACGAGCTGGCCGGCGTTGACGATGCCCATGTCGAGGCCGGCGCGGATCGCGTGGTAGAGGAATGCGGAGTGCATCGCCTCGCGGACGACGTCGTTGCCGCGGAACGAGAACGAGAGATTCGAGATACCGCCGCTCGTCTTCGCTCCCGGGCAGCGCTCCTTGATCAGCGGCAGCGCCTCGATGTAAGCCTTCGCGAACTCGTCGTGCTCGGGAATCCCGGTCGCGACGGCGAGCACGTTCGGATCGAAGATGATGTCCTCCGGCGGGAATCCCTCGCGCACGAGCAGCGCATATGCGCGTTCGCAGATCTCGACCTTGCGCGCGACCGTGTCAGCCTGGCCCTGCTCGTCGAATGCCATCACGACGACGCCGGCGCCGTAGCGGCGGACGACTCGCGCCTGCGCGAGGAACGCCTCCTCGCCCTCCTTCAGCGAAAGCGAGTTGACGACGCCTTTCCCCTGCAGGCACTTCAGCCCGGCCTCGAGAACCGACCAGCGCGAGCTGTCGACCACGATCGGCACGCGCGCGACCTCCGGTTCCGTGGCGACGAGGTTCAGGAACGTCGTCATCGCGCGCTCGCCCTCGAGCAGGTCCGCGTCCATGTTCACGTCGATCAGGTTCGCGCCGCCGCGTACCTGCTCGAGCGCCACGTCGAGGGCACTCTGGAAGTCGTCGGCCTCGATCAGCCGCCGGAAGCGCGCGGAGCCGGTGACGTTCGTGCGCTCGCCAATCATCACGAAGTTCGTGTCCTGCGTGATCGCGAACGGCTCGAGCCCGCTGAAACGCGTAACCGGACGCGGCTCGGGCAGGACGCGCGGCGCCAGGCCGTCGACCGCGGCGGCGATCGCGCGCACATGGTCGGGCGTCGTCCCGCAGCACCCGCCGACGATGTTCAGGAGGCCTTCGCGCGCGAACTCCTCGAGCTGGCGACTCGTATCGTGCGGCTGCTCGTCGTGCAGCCCCAGCTCGTTCGGCAGGCCCGCGTTCGGATAGCACGCCACCCACGTCGTCGCCGTCTGCGCGATGTCCTCCACGAACGGTCGCATCTCGTGTGCGCCGAGCGAGCAGTTGACGCCGACGATGAGCGGTTTCGCATGCTCGACCGAGACCCAGAAGGCTTCGACCGTTTGGCCGGAAAGGTTGCGGCCGCTCTTGTCGATCGCGGTGAACGAGAGCCAGAGCGGGAGCTCGGGCGCGACATCCTGCGCGGCGATGATCGCGGCCTTCGCGTTCAGCGAGTCGAACACGGTCTCGATCAGAAGCAGGTCGACCCCGCCGTCGCGCAGCGCCGCCATCTGATGGGCGTACGCCTCGCACACCTCGTCGAACGTGACCGCGCGGTATGCGGCGTCCTCGACACGCGGCGACAGCGAGAGCGTCACGTTCAGCGGTCCGACCGACCCGGCGACGAAGCGCGGCTTGTTCGGCGTCCGGGCCGTCCACTCGTCGGCGGACCTCCGTGCGAGCTGCGCGCCCGCGACGTTCATCTCGTGTACGACGTCCGCGTCGAACGCGTAGTCGTGCTGGCCGATCGTCGTTGCGGTGAAGGTGTTCGTCGTCGCGATGTCGGCGCCGGCCGCGAAGTAGTCGTCGTGGATCCTCGCGACGACCTCGGGACGCGTGAGGTTCAGCAGATCGGGATCGCCGGCGACGTCGTGCGAGTGGTCGCGAAAGCGCTCGCCGCGATACGCCTCCTCCCCCCGCACCTCGCGCTGGATCAGCACGCCCCACGAACCGTCGAGCACTGCGATCCGCTCGCGGAGAATTGCTTCGAGTCGTCGGCGCGTGTCCATCGTGCTCCCTGCTCCCGTCCTCTTCCCCCGGGAGCGCGAAGCCCGCGCCCTCGGGCTCTTTAGGCGTTTGTTAACCCGGTCGCCAAGCTGCCACGTCAAAGCTGTCCGGGTAGGCAAAGGCTAGCAACGGCGACATCGTTAATGTGCGCTGGTCGCCAGACCTCGACGGAACCTGAACGAATGAGCAGACCCGACAATGCTGCGTCGCTGCGCGACGCCCTGAGGCGGATCGCCGACAACCTGTGGTTCACCTGGCTCGGCGACGCGCGCACCCTCTTCGGCGAGCTCGACGCGGCGCGTTTCGACGCGCTCGACCACAACCCCACTGCGCTGCTCGCAGAGCTCTCGGACGCACAGCTCGAAGCGGCTGTCTCCTCGCCCGAGCTCGTCGAGCGCGTCGAAAGCGTGCTCGCCGCGTTCGGCGCGGAGGCGGCCCGGCCGACGTGGTGGCAAGGCAGGCGGGAAGACGACCGCTTTTCCGTCGCGTATTTCTCGACCGAATTCGGGCTCGACGAGAGCCTGCCGATCTACTCGGGCGGGCTGGGCGTGCTCGCCGGCGATCACCTGAAGTCGGCATCCGACCTCGGCATTCCGCTCGTCGCGGTCGGTCTTTTCTACCGCGAGGGCTACTTCCGCCAGGAGCTCGACGCCGCCGATTGGCAGGGCGAGCGCTATCCGGCCAACGATCCGTCTCGGCTGCCGCTGCACGCCGAGGACGTGACGCCCGTGATCGAGATCGCCGAGGAGAGCGGCGCGCTCGTCCCGGTGCAGGCCCGGGTCTGGCGCATCGACGTGGGGCGAATCCCGCTCTACCTCCTCGACACCGACGTCGAAGCGAATCCGCCGTGGGCGCGGACGATCACCGACCGCCTGTACGGCGGGGACCGACGACACCGTCTGCACCAGGAGCTGGTGCTCGGCATCGGCGGAGTACGCGCGCTTCGGGCACTCGGCTTCGAGCCGACGGTGTTCCACATGAACGAGGGTCACTCGGCCTTCCTGCAGCTCGAGCGGCTGCGCGAGCTCGTGGAAGACGCAGCCGTCCCGCGTGACGTCGCGATCGACAGGCTGAGAGCCTCGACGGTCTTCACGACGCACACGCCGGTCCCGGCGGGCAACGAGGTTTTCGATCCCGCCCTCGTCGAGCAGAACGTCGCACAGCTCGTCGTGCGCTGCGGATTCTCGTGGGAGCAGTTCGTCGCGCTCGGGCAGATCCACGACGACAACGGCTTCGGCCTGACGCCGTTCGCACTGCGTACGTCCTCGTACGCGAACGGCGTCTCGGCATTGCACGGCGAGGTTTCGCGCGAGATGTGGCACCCGCTCTGGCCGGACCGGTCGACCGACGAGGTCCCGATCGGCTCGGTCACGAACGGCGTCCACGCACCGACATGGCTCGGCCCCGAGCTCGAGACGCTGCTCGGAACCGAGGAGGACACGGCGGCCCCCGACTTCGCCCGCGCGTATCAGCTTCACGACGACGAGCTCTGGAACGCGCACCGCAGCGCAAAGGAACGGCTCGTGCGCGACCTCGCACGCCGCAGCGGCGCCGCGTTCGATCCCGACGTGCTGACGATCGGCTTCGCGCGGAGGTTTGCGACGTACAAGCGGGCCGCCCTGCTCTTCAGCGACCCCGAACGCCTCGCGCGGCTGCTCGGCGACGCGCAACGGCCGCTGCAGATCGTGTTCGCAGGGAAGGCGCACCCGGCGGACGAGGGCGGCAAGGCGCTGATCCAGGGCATCCTTGCGTTCGTTCGCGACAGCCGTGCCGCCGGCCGCGTCGCGTTCGTCGAGGACTACGAGATGTCGATCGCGCGAATGCTCGTGCAGGGCGTGGACGTCTGGCTGAACAATCCGCGACGTCCGCTCGAGGCGTCCGGGACGTCCGGAATGAAGGCTGCGCTGAACGGTGTGGTCAACTGCTCGATCCTCGACGGCTGGTGGGCAGAGGCGTTCTCGCGGGAGGTGGGCTTCGCGATCGGAGGCAACTGGATCGCGTCGAGCGACGGGGCGCAGGACGAGGCGGACGCGAGCTCTCTGTACGAGGTCCTCGAGCAGCAGGTGATACCCGCCTACTACGACCGTGCGCGCTGGCTCGAGCTGATGCGCAACTCGGTCGCCCAGCTCGGAGCGCGTTTCAACACGAACCGCATGGTCACCGAGTACGTCGAGACGCTGTACCTGCCCTCGCACTACGACCTGCTCGGTCGCCTGCAGACGGCGTAGACGCGCGTGCTGTACGACCGCGAGCTCCACGAGCCGCTGACCGAGTCGCGGTGGAGCGAGGCGCGCGTCCGCGACGCGATCGCGGCGATCGTCGTCGACGCTGACGCGGCGTACGACGCCGGCGCGCTGTGGCCCGCCCACGTGTGGGACGGCTACCGCGCGAGCGTGCCGATGAAGAACCTCTACGTCGGCGCTGCCGGTGTCGTCTGGGCGCTCGCACGGCTCGCGCAACGCGGATTCGAGACGCGCCTCGACCTGGGCGCGGCGGCGCGTGTCTCGCTCGAGCGCTTCCGCGCTGACCCCGACTACATGGCGGGCGAGCCCGCTCCGGCGCAGAAGCGGTCGGGGCTCTTTCGCGGCGAGACCGGGGTCGCGTTCGTGGCGTGGTGCCTCGAGCGCGACCCGCGCCTGAACGACGACCTGCTCGCTCTCGTACGCGGGAACATCGGCAACGACGCGAACGAGATCATGTGGGGCGTGCCCGGGACGCTGCTCGTCGCGCGCGCGATGCACGAGCTCACGGTCGAGGAACGCTGGGCCGAGGCCGTCTTCGAGAGCGAGGCGGCGGTGCGAAGCGCACGCGGGGAGGACGGCCTCTGGACGCAGCACCTCTGGGGTGAGACGTTCCAGTCGCTGTCGGCCTCGCACGGTCTCGTCTCGAACGTCGTCGCACTCGGCGAGGTCGGCAACGCGGCACAGGCTCTCCGCACCCGCGCCACCGTCGAGGACGGCTATGCGAACTGGGTCGAGCCTGAGGGCCGGCTGCAATGGTGCGTAGCGGCGCCCGGCATCCTCGGGCACGCTGCGCACTACCTCGACGAGGATCTCCTCCTCGCGGCGGCGCGACTCGTCTGGGACGCGGGCCCGGCCGACGCGGCCGAGAAGGGCGCCGGCATCTGCCACGGCACCGCAGGCAACGGGTACGCGCTGCTCCGCATCTTCGCCCGGACGGACGACGAGCTGTGGCTCGAACGGGCGCGCGCGTTCGCCGTGCATGCGCTCGAGCAGGTCGAGCGCCTGGAGCCGCGTCACTCGCTCTTCACCGGGGGACTGGGAGCGGCACTCTTCGCAGCCGACTGCCTCGACGGGAAGCCATGCTTTCCCATCCTCGACTCGCTGGAGCCCGCGTGAAGCGCCCGCTCGTCGTTCTCCTCGCGCTCGTCCTCCTCGCCGGGCTCGGTGCGCTCGCGGCCTTCTACTACAAGCGGCACCTCGAGCGGAACGTCCGCGGCTCGTCGAGCGAGTTCAACCCGACCGAGACCGCGCCGCCCGCGCCGCCGCCGACGCCGAAGCAGAAGATCGTCTGGCCGACGTTCGGCTATGACCTGGAGCGCACGCATGTCGGGCCGGACGTGCCCGTGCATCCGCCGTTCCGGCGCGTCTGGACGGCCGGTGGAGCGTCGCTGCTCGAGTTCCCGCCCGCGATCGGCTGGGACCGGCTCTTCTTCGCAAACGGCGCCGGCTATCTGGTCGCGGTGTCGACCAAGACGGGCCGCCGCGCCTGGGCGTACGACGCGCGCCGCTGCCAGGCGGCGTCGCCGGCGCTCTCCGACATCGATCACGGCACGGTCTACGAGGTGTTCCTGAACCGCAAGCCGTGCAAGTCGCCGCAGCCGGGGGACGGCGAGGTCGTCGCGCTCGCCGTCGGCAACGGCAAGCTGCGCTGGCGCCGGCAGATCGGCGCGAGCGAGACGTCGCCCGTCGTCGTCGGTCGCCGCCTCTACGTCGGCGACTGGCTCGGCAACGTGTACGCGCTGGACGCGCGCACCGGCCGTGTCGTCTGGCGCACGAGCCTGGGCGGCGCCGTCAAGGGAGGCGTCGCAGTCAGCGGGAACCGCCTCTACGTCGGCGCGTACAACGGTCACGTCTATGCGCTCGCGGCAGGCGACGGTCACGTCGTGTGGCGCGGGTCGGCAGATCCGCGCCTGATCGGGAACTCGCAGTTCTACTCGACGCCCGCGCTCGCGTACGGACGCGTGTACATCGGCTCGACCGACGGCAAGGTCTATTCGTTCGGGGCGACGACCGGACACCGCATCTGGTCGCACGCCACCGGCGGCTATGTCTACGGCTCGCCCGCCGTGTGGCAGCAGCTCGTCCTCGTCGGCTCGTACAGCCACCGCTTCTATGCGTTCGACGCCGAGACCGGGGACGTGCGCTGGTCCTTTACGGCGAACGGCCCGATCTCCGGCTCGGCGACCGTGATCGACGGGGTCGTGTACTTCGCGACGTTGACGAAGGACGGGCAGACGTATGCCCTCTCCGCCCGGACCGGCAAGGTGGTCTGGACGTTCCACGACGGGCGCTACACGCCGATCGCCGCTGACCGGCGGCACCTCTACCTGCTCGGCTACGCGAAGCTGTACGCGTTCGCGCCGCGCCGCTAGCCGGAGTGACCGGCGACGCGGAGCATGTTCTCCGCGTGCGCGATCCGCTGCTCGAGCTGCCAGCGGTCCGCGTCGGACTCGCCGCGATCGACGCGCTCGAGCTCGGCCTGGGCCTCGTCGAGGCGCTGCTGCACGCGCGCGTCGTCGATCTCGTCGGCCTTCGCGGCGTCGTCGACGAGCGCGATCGCCCGGTCTTCGAGCACCTGGAAGAAGCCGTAGCCGGTCGCGAACTCCTCGACGCGGCCGTCGCCGAGGTGCACGCGCGTCGAGCCTGCCTTGAGGAGCGCGACGAGCGGCGCATGCCGGGCGAGCACGCCGATCTCGCCGGCGGCGCCCGGAACGATCACCATCTCGGCGTCGCCTTCGAAGGCCGCCCCCTCCGGCGTGACGACCGAGACGCTGAAGAGCGGATGCTCGGGCACCTAGCTCGAAGCGCCCGCCGCCGCCGGCTCGCGCTCCGACGCCTCTTCCTGCTCCTCGGCCTCACGCTGCGCAGCCTCGTCGGGCTCCTCGCCGCCGAGCTGCTTCCCGCGCTCGACCGCCTGCTCGATCACGCCGACCATGTAGAAGGCCTGCTCGGGCAGGTCGTCGTGCTTGCCGTCGAGGATTTCCGCGAAGCCGCGGATCGTGTCTTCGAGCTTCACGTACTCGCCGGGGGTGCCGGTGAACTGCTCGGCGACGAAGTTCGGCTGCGAGAGGTACCGCTCGATCTTCCGCGCGCGTGCGACCACGAGCTTGTCCTCGTCGGAGAGCTCGTCGATGCCGAGGATCGCGATGATGTCCTGCAGGTCCCGGTAGCGCTGCAGCACCTCCTGCACACGCGTCGCGGTTCGGTAGTGGTCGTCGGAGACGATGCCCGGCTGCAGCGCGCGCGACGTCGAGTCGAGCGGGTCGACGGCGGGGTAGATGCCCTTTTCGACGATCGCGCGCGAGAGCACGGTCGTCGAATCGAGGTGCGCGAACGTGTTCGCCGGCGCGGGGTCGGTGAGGTCGTCGGCAGGGACGTAGATCGCCTGCACCGACGTCACCGAACCGGTGCGCGTGGACGTGATGCGCTCCTGCAGCTGCCCCATCTCGGTCGCGAGCGTCGGCTGGTAGCCGACGGCGCTCGGCATGCGGCCGAGCAGCGCGGAGACCTCCGAGCCCGCCTGCACGAAGCGGAAGATGTTGTCGATGAAGAGCAGCACGTCCTGTCCCTGATCGCGGAAGTACTCCGCCATCGTCAGGCCGGACAGGCCGACGCGCAGCCGCGCGCCCGGCGGCTCGTTCATCTGCCCGTAGACGAGCGCGACCTTGTCGATGACGTTCGACTCGGTCATCTCGATGATCAGGTCGTTGCCCTCGCGCGTGCGCTCCCCGACGCCGGTGAAGACCGAGACGCCGCCGTGCTGCATCGCGACGTTGTGGATCAGCTCCTGGATCAGCACCGTCTTGCCGACGCCGGCGCCGCCGAAGAGCCCGATCTTGCCGCCGCGCACGTACGGCGCGATCAGGTCGATCACCTTGATGCCGGTCTCGAAGATCTCGATCTTCGCCGAGAGCTCGCCGAACGCCGGCGGGTCGCGGTGGATCTCCCAGCGCTCGCCGGACGCGGGCTCCTTGCCGTCGACCGGGTCGCCGATCACGTTCCAGATCCGCCCGAGCGTCTGGTCGCCGACCGGAACCGAGATGGTCGTGCCGGTGTCGACGACGGTCACGCCGCGCGCCAGGCCGTCCGTCGTGTCCATCGCCACGGCGCGCACGCGATCGTCGCCGAGATGCTGCTGCACCTCCGCGATCAGCGTCCCGTGGCCCGTGTCGATCGAGAGCGCGCCGTAGATCTCGGGCAGCCGATCCGGAAAGACGGCGTCGAGCACGACGCCCTTGATCTCGACGATCTTGCCGGTGTTGCTGCCGTTTTCGTTCTGGTCGGCCATGGATCTCCTGACGCGGGGACGAGAAAAACCGCAGCGCACGCAGACGGCGCCTGCCGCGCGGGAGTCTAGCTATGCGACGAGGAGCGATGTAAGGGAGCCGCCCACGCTGCCGAGCCGACCGGAGAGCGGCCGCGCGCCGGCGATGCGGCGGCGTGCCGGCACGCTTCCGCCCACGCGCTGGAGCGGCGCCGAGCGGAGCTCCCGGGTCAGCTGCTCGAGGCCGTGAGCGTAGGCGGCGCAATCCGCGCAGCGCCCGACGTGCGCGCGCAGGAGCGTCCGCTCGACCTCGGACAGCTCACCGTCGAGCCCGAGCGAGGCCCGTGCACGGGCACGCTCGCATTCCACGGGCAGGACGGCTCCCATGCCTCCTACGACGCCGGCGGTTCGGCGGAGTTAGCGGCTGCGCTCGGGGAAACAGCGGGGCCGGGCCCGACACGCCTGGCCCCGTTGATTCGCCTCGGCGAGGGTCACTGCGTCAAGGCGTCTGCTCCGGCCACGATCTCGAGGATCTCCTGCGTGATCTGGGCCTGGCGGGCGCGGTTCATCTGCAGCGTGTAGCGGTCGATCAGCTCGCCCGCGTTCTTCGACGCGTTCCGCATCGCGGTCATCTGCGACGCGAGGAAGGCCGCCGCGGACTCGAGCAGCGCGCGGTAGATCTCCGTCTCGAGGTAGACCGGAAGCAGGCGCTGCAGGATCTCCTCCGGCTCGGGCTCGTAAATGAAGTCGCCGCGTAGCGCCTCCTCGCGCGGCGAGGTGCGCTCGTCGCCGCCTTCGAGCACGTTCTCGGGAATCGGCAGCAGGTCGGTGATCGTCACGCGCTGCACGAGCGCCGACTCGAAGCGGTTGTAGACGAGGACGACGCGATCGACGTCGCCCGCTGTGTACATCTCGGCGAGCGCGTGCGCAACCGCCTGCGCGTCGCTGTAGGTGGGCTTGTCGACGAAGCCCGCCCATTGACCGGACACCTGGTAGCGGCGGAAGCGCAGCGTCGACGCACCCTTGCGGCCGACCACCGTCCAGACGACGTCGTGCCCCTGCGACCGCTCGCGCCGCTCGAGATCGAACGCGCGCCGGAGCACCTGGCCGTTGAACGGTCCGGCGAGCCCGCGGTCGCCGGTGAAGACGAGCAGCGCGATCCGGTGCACCTCGCGCCGCTGCAGCAGCGGCAGGTTCCGGAACGACGACGCCGCGCGCGCGGTGCCGACCATCAGCTCCATCATCCGGTCCGCGTACGGACGCATCTCCTCGATCCGCGTCTGCGCGCGGCGAAGCCGCGCACCCGCGACGAGCTCGAGCGCCTTCGTGATCTTCCGCGTGTTGCGGACCGACGTGATGCGCCGGCGGATGTCCTGGAGCGACGCCAACTAGACGAGGGCCTTCTCTTCCTCGACGTTGAAGGCGTTCTTGAACTTCTCGATCTCGCGGTTCAGCTGCTCGGCGAGGTCGTCCGGCAGGTCGCCCGTCTCGCGGATCTGCTTGTAGATCGATCCCTGGGCGCGCAGGTTCTCGCGCAGCTCGTCCTGGAACCGCTGCACCTGCGGCGTCGGGATGTCGTCGAGGTAGCCGTGGATGCCGCTGTAGATCGCGACGACCTGCTCCTCCATCGGCCACGGGTCGTACTGCGGCTGGTTCAGCGTCGCGACCATCTTCTCGCCGCGCGTCAGCGCCTGCTGCGTCGCGCGGTCGAGGTCGGAGCCGAACTGGGCGAACGCCTCCAGCTCGCGGTACTGCGCGAGGTCGAGCCGGAGCCGGCCGGCGACCTTCTTCATGGCCTTCGTCTGCGCAGACGAGCCGACTCGCGACACCGACGTGCCGACGTTCACCGCCGGACGGATGCCCGAGTAGAAGAGCTCCGCGTTCAGGAAGATCTGGCCGTCGGTGATCGAGATGACGTTCGTGGGGATGTACGCGGCGATGTCTCCGGCCTGCGTCTCGATCACCGGCAGCGCCGTCAGCGACCCGCCGCCTTCCTCGTCCGAGAGCTTGCAGGCCCGCTCGAGCAGCCGTGAGTGCAGGTAGAAGACGTCGCCCGGGAACGCCTCGCGGCCCGGCGGCCGGCGCAGCAGCAGCGAGAGCTGCCGGTACGCGTCCGCGTGCTTCGAGAGGTCGTCGTACATGACGAGCGCATGCTTGCCCTGGAAGAGATAGTGCTCGCCCATCGCGCAGCCGGCGAACGGCGCCATCCACTTGATCGGCGCCGCCTCGTGCGCCGCGGCGGAGACGATCGTCGTGTACTCCATCGCGCCGGCGTCGCGCAGCCGCTCGTACACCTGTGCGACGGTCGACGCCTTCTGACCGACTGCGACGTAGATGCAGTGCACGTCGGTGTCGCGCTGGTTCAGTATCGTGTCGATCAGGATCGCCGTCTTGCCGGTGGAGCGGTCGCCGATGATCAGCTCGCGCTGGCCGCGGCCGATGTTCGTCATCGAGTCGATCGCCTTGATCCCGGTCTGCAGCGGCTCCTTCACGGGCTGGCGCGCGATCACGCCCGGCGCCTTGAACTCGAGCGGCCGGCGCTCGTCCGTCTCGATCGCGCCGCGTCCGTCGAGCGGGTTGCCGAGCGGGTCGACGACCCGCCCGAGCAGCGCCTCGCCGACGGGCACGTCGCCGACACGGCCCGTTCGCCGCACGGGCTCGCCCTCGCTGACGTGCTCCCACTCACCGAAGAGGGCGACGCCGACGTCGTCCTCTTCGAGGTTGAACGCGAGCCCGGTCACGCCGTGCTCGAGGTCGAGCATCTCCATCGCGACGCAGTTCTCGAGGCCGTAGATGCGGGCGATCCCGTCGCCGACCTGCAGGACCGTCCCGACCTCGGCGAGATCGGTCTCGACGTCGTACTGCTCGATCCGCTGCCGCAGGATCGAGGTGATCTCTTCAGGGCGCAGCTTCACGTCTCTCTCAGCTCCTCACGAGTGTCTGTCGCAGTCGTTCCAACCGTCCGCGCACGCTCGCGTCCACGCGATACGAGCCCGCCTGCAGCACGATGCCGCCGACGAGGTCCGGATCGACACGCCGCGTCGCCTCGACCTTTCGTCCTGCTGCCTGCTCGATCTGCTCGACGATCGCGCGCGCCTCGTCGTCGGAGAGCTCGCGGGCGGTGGTCAGCTCGACCGTGAGGCGGCGCTCCTCGCGCGCCATCAGCCGCTCGAACTCCTTCGCGATCTCCTCGAGCTGGCCGATCCGCCCCTTGTCGTTCACGACGAGCAGGAAGTTCCGGAAGAGCTGCTCCTCGTCCCCGACCAGGTCCTCGAGGATCCGCGCCTTGGCCGTCGTCTCGATCTGCGGGTTGCGGAGGACGGCGCGCAGCGCGGGCGTCTCCTCGACCGCCGCCGCGAAGTCCGTCAGCGCCTCGTCCACCTCCGCGAGCCGCCCCTCCTCCTTCGCCGCCGAGAAGAGCGCCTCGGCGTAGATCCGGTGCGCAACGGCTATTGCGACTCCTCGAGCCGCGAGAAGTCGAGCGAGCCGATCGCCTCGGAGATCAGCTCGCGGTCCCGGTCGGCGTCGAGCTTCCGGCCGACGACGATCGACGTCGCCTCGAGCGTGAGGTCGGCGACCTCGGAGCGGATCTGCTCGAGCGCGCGCTGCGTCTCCGCCGCGATCTCGCGCCGCGTCTCCTCGAGCCGCCGCTGGCGCTCGGCCTCGGTCTCCTCGCGCATCCGGTGCTCCATCGCCTCGCGCGTGCGCCGCGCCTCGGAGAGGATCGCCTCCGCGTCGCTCCGCGCCTGGCCGATCAGCGAACGGTGCTCTTCGAGCAGGCTCCGAGCCTCGTCGCGCGCGTTGTCGGCTTCCTCGATCGACCGCCGGATGTGCTCGCGCCGCTCGTCGAGCATCTTCTGGACCGGACCGAAGGCATATCGCTTCAACACGAAGAACGTGATGAAGAAGAACACCAGGGTCCACAGCATCAGACCCGGGATGATCTTCGTGAGCGGGCTGCTGGCTGCGAGCATCAGGTGTTCGAGACGAGCACGAAGCCGAGGAACCCGCCGACGAGGCCGTAGAACACGACCGCCTCGGTGAGCGCGAAGCCGAGCCACATGATCCCCTGCAGCTCGCCGCGGAGCTCCGGCTGCCGTGCGACCGACTGGATCATCGATGCGAACACGGTGCCGATGCCGATCCCGGCGCCGAGCGAGCCGAGGCCCATGCCGACGCCGAAGCCGAGCGCCTTGGCGGCCTTGATCGTTTCCCCTGCTGCGAACAGTAGATGCACTTCCGCTCCTCCTTAGTGCCCCGGCTCGATCGCCGAGCCGATGTAGATCGCGGTCAGCGCCGCGAAGATGAACGCCTGGATGGTGACGACGATCACGACTTCGAACAGGTAGAACGCGATGCCGATGACGAACGAGATCGGGACGACGATGTAGAAGGTGATGCCGCCGAGGATGAAGATCAAGCCGATCGAAACGAGGATCAGCATGTGACCGGCGAGCATGTTCGCGTAGAGCCGGACGCTCAGGCTGACGATCCGGAAGATGTGCGAGATCGTCTCGAGCACGGCCATCGGGCCGACCATCGCTCTCGGCACGCCGGCGGGAACGAAGCTCTTGACGTATTTCGGGCCGTTCCAGCGGAAGCCCTCGACGTGCGTGAAGACGACGCTGAAGAGCGCGAGCACGAGCGTCACCGAGAGCTGCGAGGTGACCGCGTAGATGCCCCACTGCGGGATGCCGTGCCACTTGCTGCCGCCGACGAGCGGCAGCGGGATGAAGCCGACGACGTTGAGCGTCCAGATAAAGAGGAAGAGCGTCGCGACGTACGGGAACCAGCGGCCGACCGCCTTCGACGGTAGACCCTGTTCGGCGATCTGCGTCTGCGCGATCTCGTAGGCGGCCTCGCCCACGGTCTGGCGCTTGCTCGGCAGCAGCGCGAGCCGGCTGCGCATGGTGAAGAGCCCGAGCAGGATCGTCAGCAGCGAGCCGAGCGCGAGGTAGACGACGGCCTTGTTGATCGACATGTCGAGCGGGCCGAGGTGGATCGCCACCCAGTCGTGCAGCTCGAACTCGTTCGCAGGGTTGAACGTCTCGGCGAGCAGCATTTATCGCCGCGCCTCCCCGCCGAAGTACTCGATCAGGGAGATACCGAGCGAGAGCGTGTACGCGAGCGCATAGACCACGACCGCGGCGATGCCGACGCGACGGTCGGCGACCGTGATCGCGAGCAGGACGACCATCACGCCGATCCCGCGGAACGCCATCGCGACGGCGACGGCCCCGGACCGGCCGAGGTTGTCGGCCCCGGTCGGAATGCGGGCGAGCCAGACGCCCAGCACCTCGCCGGCCGCCCACAGCGCGGCCGCGAGCGCCCAGCCGGCGAGCGGGAAGCCACCGACGAGAAACACGGGCAGGGCAAGCACGACCACGCCCGCGCTCGCCAGCGCGGGAACGCGGCGGCCGGGGACCGGCCGCGGCGTCGAGAACACCCCCGCCCTCACGAGAAATAGCCCCTGAAGCGGCGGTAGACCGCGAAGACGCCCGCCGGGATGCCGACGACGACGCCGCCCAGCACGCCGTAGCCGACGTTCCCTGCGCCCCAGCCGACGAGCGCGCCGCCGCCCGCGCAGAGGCCGACCGTCGACGACAGGATCGCGCCCGCTTCGACGGGCTGGAAGGGCGGGCGCTCGGGGGCCTGCATCAGCCGGGCGAGAATACCAGAGTGGTCATGCGAGCTTGTAACACACGGAATCGCTTCAACCACGGTATTTCCGCCTGAGTTCGTGTCACCGCCAACGATACTCCCGGAGCAGCTTCTCACGTCGGAGAAAACTTTTCTCGGCGGCCGCGCGTTACAGGCCTGCGTGACGAGCCTCGCGGCGACGGCGGAGGAGCGCCGCACGGACGCCGCTGCGCTCGCGGCGGCGCTCGCCACGGTGCTCCTCTGGGCATCCGCCTTCGTCGGGATCCGCTCCGCGGGACACGCGTTCTCGCCGGGGCCGCTGACGCTCGCCCGCCTGTCGGTCGCCGTCGTCGCGCTCGCGCTCCTGGGCTCGGCGCGAGGCGAGCGAGCGCCGTCGCGAGGACAGCTGCGTGCCGCCGGGGCGCCGCTCCTCCTCTGCGGCCTGCTCTCTGTTCTGCGCGTACAACCTCGCCCTGAACGCGGGCGAGCGCCGTGTCGACGCGGGCACCGCGGCGATGCTCGTCAACGTCGGGCCGGTGCTGAGACCCTGTCCGGGACGCAGACGGTCTTCCTCTGCTGCGTGATCGGCGCGGCGGCGTGCCTCCCGTTCGTCGGGCAGCTCTTGCACCAGCTCTCGCGCGCGCCCGGCGGGTCGATCGGTTGGATCGGCTACCTCGGCGTGGCGCCGACCGCGCTCGGCTTCAGCACGTGGGCCTTCGCGCTGCGCCGAACGAACGCCGGCCGGCTCGCCGCCACCACGTATCTCGTCGCGCCGCTCTCGATCCTGCTCGGCCGGCTGTGGCTCGGGGAGAGCCCGGCGCCGCTCGCGTACGTCGGCGGCGCACTCTGCCTAGCGGGTGTGGCGCTGAGCCGCCGCCGCTGAGAGACTCACGGCCATGGAGACCTTCAACATCTTCTCGGGCGAGACCGACATCCCCGCGGACCCTTCGGATCCTCCGGGCTATGCCTGCACCGCAGTGCGCGTCGGCAAGCGGATCGGCGCGGCGCGGCTGGGGATGAGCGTCTACGACCTGCCGCCCGGGCAAGCGATCTGCCCGTACCACTTCGAATGGACCGACGAGGAGTGGCTGATCGTGCTGGCCGGAGCACCAACGCTTCGCACGCCGGAGGACGAAAGAATGCTCGAGCCCGGAGACACGGTCTGCTTCCCCGCAGGTCCGGGCGGCGCACATCAGGTGCGGAACGCAGGCGACGGCGACGTGCGCGTCGCGATCCTCTCGACGAAGAACGACGTCGGCATCGCCGAGTACCCCGACAGCGACAAGGTCGGCGTGTGGGCGGACGGCACCCACTACATGCTCCGCCGCTCGGAGCACCTCGACTACTGGGACGGCGAGCGCTGAGACCGCCGGCTCACGCGCTCTTCCTGAGCGGATCGCCCTCCGACCGCCTGCGCGAGATCGGGTTGCCGATCTTGACGATCTCGAGCACGTAGACGACGTAGATCGAGAACGCGAGCGCGGCGAGGCCGATCGCGCCCGCGGCGATCGTCGGCCAGACGTGCCAGACGCCGTGCGCCCGGAACGGGATGAAACGCGTTGCGAGCGCGGCCGCTGCGAGCGTCATGCACCAGCCCCAGATCGTGAACGCCGCCCGTGGCTCCGAGAAGCCGCGGCGCAGGAAGCGATGGTGCAGATGAGCCTGATCGGCTTCGAACACGCGCTCGCGATGCTTGAGCCGCCTTGCGACGACGAACGTCGTGTCGACGATCGGCACGGCGAGCACGAGCAGCGGGAAGAACAGGGCGACGGTCGCCGCCGTCTTCAAGAGACCCTGGACCGAGATCGCAGCGAGCACGAACCCGAGCAACAGCGCTCCCGAGTCGCCCATGAAGATCCGCGCCGGATAGAAGTTGTGGCGCAGGAAGCCGATGCACGCGCCGAAGACGATTGCGGAGAGGATCGCGGCGTCGGGCTTCGCGAGCGAGAGCGCGATGATCGCGAACGTCAGCCCGGCGATCGCGGCGACACCGGACGCAAGCCCGTCCAGGCCGTCGAGGAAGTTGACCATGTTCATGATCGCGACGATCCAGAGGATCGTGAGCGGGATCCCGGCCGACGGCGGGAGCGCGTGCTTGCCGAGGAACGGGAACGTGAACCGGTCGACCCAGATGCCGAAGGACGGCGGCACCGCTGCGGCGACGATCTGCCCGGCGAGCTTCTCCCACCAGCGGAGCCCGCGAAAGTCGTCGACCGCGCCGACCGTGACGGCGATCGCCGCGCCGAGCAGGAGACCGCGCGTCTCGCGGCCGAGCGGCAGGAACGCGAGCGCCGGGACGAAGATGCCGAGGAAGAGCGCAACGCCGCCGAGCCGCGGCACCGGCGAGCGGTTCACGCGCCGGCCGCCGGGACGATCGACGACGCCGAGCATCCGCGCCATCCCGCCGACCGCCGGCGTGAGCAGCACGACGACGACGAAGGCGACCAGCGCTCCCCAGACGACGGAGAGATGCGCGCCGAGGACCTCGAGGACGCTGTGATACGCGGCGACGCCCAGCACGCATACACCTTACTGGGCGCCTCGGCGAAAACGCCTTCGCAGGCCCTACGTCGTGTAGTTGATGATCAGTTGTGCGGGTGCTCCGCTCTCGTACGACTTGAAGAAGACGTTGTTCTCGCCGTTCGGCTGACCGCCGTCGACATGCAACCGAATCGTCGTCCAGCCGGACGTCGAGATCGAGCCCAGGTTCTGCAACGGCAACGAAACCACAGCTCCAGCCGACAAAGACCCGATCGCAACGCCCATCGACGCCGACGTCGACGGAGTCGCCGTGTAATCGGTCCCATCCAGCGGCCAGGCCGCACCGCTCACCCACTCCGCGACCAGATTCCGGCCGTTCGCACTCGTCACGCTCGAGACCGTCAACCGCAGACTCGCCGACGTAATCGTCGCACCCACCGGCAACGTCGACGTGTCGAAACGCAACAACGCCGTGCGCACCTCGTAACCACCGTTCACCGGCCCTGCCCGCCGCACAGCGAACGACGACCCATTCGACCACACAGCCGGCGTCCCCACCGGCGGATACCCCGCACCCGAGCCCATGTCGTTCACCGACACATCACCGTCGTCACCACCCGACGCAACCGGCACCGTCAACGTCCCCGACCCCGAAACCGCCGTCACCGTCGCCGTCAACGCCGACGTCGCAGACGCCGAACCCGCCGAATTCGACGCAGTCACCACCACCTGCATCCCCGACCCCACATCCGCGCTCGACAACACATACGAGCTCGAATTCGACCCCACATTCACACAACTACTCGAACACCGCTGCCACTGATACGAAAAACTCATCGGCGTCGACCCCGACCACGTCCCCGACGACACCGACAACGTCTGCCCCGCCTGCACAGACCCACTCACCACCGGCAACCCCGTACTCGCAGGTGCGCTGGCCGCCGTCGTGTAGTTGATGATCAGTTGTGCGGGTGCTCCGCTCTCGTACGACTTGAAGAAGACGTTGTTCTCGCCGTTCGGCTGACCGCCGTCGACATGCAACCGAATCGTCGTCCAGCCGGACGTCGAGATCGAGCCCAGGTTCTGCAACGGCAACGAAACCACAGCTCCAGCCGACAAAGACCCGATCGCAACGCCCATCGACGCCGACGTCGACGGAGTCGCCGTGTAATCGGTCCCATCCAGCGGCCAGGCCGCACCGCTCACCCACTCCGCGACCAGATTCCGGCCGTTCGCACTCGTCACGCTCGAGACCGTCAACCGCAGACTCGCCGACGTAATCGTCGCACCCACCGGCAACGTCGACGTGTCGAAACGCAACAACGCCGTGCGCACCTCGTAACCACCGTTCACCGGCCCTGCCCGCCGCACAGCGAACGACGACCCATTCGACCACACAGCCGGCGTCCCCACCGGCGGATACCCCGCACCCGAGCCCATGTCGTTCACCGACACATCACCGTCGTCACCACCCGACGCAACCGGCACCGTCAACGTCCCCGACCCCGAAACCGCCGTCACCGTCGCCGTCAACGCCGACGTCGCAGACGCCGAACCCGCCGAATTCGACGCAGTCACCACCACCTGCATCCCCGACCCCACATCCGCGCTCGACAACACATACGAGCTCGAATTCGACCCCACATTCACACAACTACTCGAACACCGCTGCCACTGATACGAAAAACTCATCGGCGTCGACCCCGACCACGTCCCCGACGACACCGACAACGTCTGCCCCGCCTGCACAGACCCACTCACCACCGGCAACCCCGTACTCGCAGGCCGCGTCGGATTCCCGTACGTGAGCACGCAGCCGCCCGACGCGTTGCTCCATTCCTGCTGCAGGTAGTAGTCGTGCCCGTTGATCACCTGGTTGTACGCACCGGTGCCGGTCGAACCGAGGGACGAGCCGAAGTTCCACGCACACTTGTCGCCGTCCTCGTTGCCGGCCGAGTCGTACCACGCGCTTCCGAGCGGGTCCGTGATCCCTTCGTTGTGCTCGTGGCTCGTCACGTTCAGCGTCGCGTCGGCGTCGTCACCGTTCGGGCGTTGCCCGGAACTGCAGCCCGACGATACGGTCATCGAGTACGGCATGTTCGCGTAGAGGATCTCTCCGTTCCCCGAGCCGATGTTCGAGTGATACGCGCAGTAGTCGGAGAACGCGCACGAGGAACTGGTGCCGTCGAAACAACTCCCGATTCCCTTTGCGGTGAACAGAAAGACCATGCTCGTCGGCCCGACGAACCAGCCCTGGGCGGAGACGACGCGCTGTATCTCCGAGCGCAGCTGTGCGTCCGTCAGGCAGACCGACGTGTACTTGTCCGTACAACCACTGGCGGGCAGGGGGTTCGTGTCGGTGTACGAGCCGCCGAACGTCGAGCCGTAGACGACGTTGCCGTTCGTCGAGTCGTAATACTGCGTGTCGCTCGCGTACACATTGCTCGTCGAACCGCTGGCCGCTGCCACGTCGGCGAAGTACCGGTTGATGAGCGACTCGTAGCTTGCCGAGACCGAATAGCCGCTCGGGACCCAGTAGATCGCGTAGGTCCGGTTCGTGTGCATGACCGGTCCGCCGTTGTAGACGAGGTTCCCCCCCGTCGCGGCTGCGCCTGCGAACTCGCTCGCCGTGGGCCGGGAGCCGGTTCGGGACGCCGGGACGACGCCGAGGAAGCGGCCCGCGCCTGCGGACGTCGCGCCGGACGACGGCGACGTCGCCGAGGCTGCGGAGCCGGCGACGACGAATGAGACACAGGCTGCAGCAGCAAGCGCGAGCGCGCGAACGCAAATCTTCATCGGATCAAAACCCCCTCAGAGCGACGGCCTAAAGCCTTTCAGCGACGTCCGCGACCGGCAATGGGTCGATGGTCCTATTCGCGGCGGCGACGGGTCCCCCTCCGCGGACAGCCTTGCTACTTCGTGCCGTAGAGCCGGTCGCCGGCGTCGCCGAGCCCGGGCACGATGAAGCCGCGCTCGTTCAGCTCGCGGTCGACGGCCGCGCACACGATGTGAACGTCGGGGTGTCGTTCGTGGATGTAATCGATTCCCGGCGGCGCGGCGACGATGCAGACGAGCGTGACGGACTGCGCGCCCGCCTCCTTCACCGCGTCGATCGCAGCCGAGCTCGAATGGCCGGTCGCGAGCATCGGGTCGAGGACGATCGCGTCGCGATCGCTCAGGTCGGTCGGCAGCTTCGAGTAGTACTGCACGGGCTCGAGCGTCTCCTCGTCTCGGTACATGCCGATGAAGCCGACGCGCGCGCTCGAGACGAGCGACAGGACACCGTCGAGCATCCCGACGCCCGCGCGCAGCACCGGGCAGACCGCGACCTTCTTGCCCGAGATGCGCTGTGCCGTCATCCGCTCGAGCGGTGTGTCGATCTCGTAGTCCTCGGTCGGGAAGTCCTTCGTCGCCTCGTAGGTGAGGAGCAGCGTGATCTCGTTCGCGAGCTTGCGGAAGTGGACCGTCGGCGTCTCGCGGTCGCGCAGGTAGCTCAGCTTGTGCTGGACCAGCGGATGCTCGACGACCGTCAGCCGATTCGTCTCGACAGCCACGTCAAGAGACGTATGTCGTGAAGCCGCGGAACCCCGGATAGAGTGGTCGATTCGCGCACAGCGCGTCCACACGCGCCCGCAATGCGTCGAGCTCGGGCGCTTCGCTCAGCGCGTCGCAGATGACACGACCCGTCTCCCGGAAGTCGTCCTCGTCGAAGCCGCGCATCGTCATCGCGGGCGTGCCGATGCGCACGCCGGACGCAACGGTCGGCGGACGCTCGTCGAACGGAACCGTGTTCCGGTTCACGGTGATACCGACGTCGTGCAGCCGGATCTCGGCGTCCTTGCCCGTCCATTCCGAATTGCGCAGGTCGACCTGCATCAGGTGCGTGTCGGTTCCGCCGGTGACGAGGTCGAGACCGCCGTCCTGCAGCGTCTGCGCGAGCACGTCGGCGTTTGCGCGGATCTGCTGCTGGTACTCGCGGAACGCGTCGGACATCGCGATCTTGAAGCACGTCGCCTTCGCGGCGATCGTGTGCTCGAGCGGCCCGCCCTGCATCCCCGGGAAGACGGCGCGATCGACGGCCTGCGCGTGCTCCTCCCGGCAGAGGATGAACCCGGCGCGCGGGCCGGCAAGCGTCTTGTGCGTCGTCGACGTCACGAAGTCGCAATGCTCGACCGGGTTCGGATGCAGCCCCGCCGCGACGAGCCCGGCGAAGTGCGCCATGTCGCAGAGCAGGAGCGCGCCGACCTCGTCCGCGATCTCGCGGAACTTCCACGTCTCGACCGTCCGCGGATAGGCGGAGCCGCCGCAGACGATCAGCTTCGGCCTGACCTCCTTCGCCTGTGCGAGCAGCTCGTCGTAGTCGACCATCATCGTCTCGCGCGAGACGCCGTAGCCGGAGATCGTGTACAGCCGGCCGCTGAAGTTCACCTTGAGCCCGTGCGTCAGATGGCCGCCGTGGTCGAGCCGGAGCGACATGATCGTGTCGCCCGGCTGAAGGACGGCCATGTAGACCGCCATGTTCGTCTGCGCGCCGGCGTGCGGCTGCACGTTTGCGTGCTCGGCGCCGAAGAGCTCCTTCGCGCGGTCGATCGCGAGCTGCTCGATCTCGTCGATCACCTCGCAGCCGCCGTAGTAGCGCTTGCCCGGATAGCCCTCGGCGTACTTGTTCGTCGGCACCGACCCGACCGCCTCGAGCACCGAGGGCCAGGTGAAGTTCTCGCTCGCGATCAGCTCGATCTGGCCTCGCTGGCGCTCGAGCTCCCTCGTGAGCAATACCGCGATGTCGGGGTCGACCTCGTCGAGGCCGCTCGTGACGAGGTGGTTGAACGTCTGCTGCGCGACGGACACGGTGACTCCTCTCCCTTGGGCACAGGGATGGTAATGGCGGATCCGGCCGATAGTCTGCGGGCGGTCTGCGGTTGGACACGATCGTAAGGGGCGCTTGACCGGATGAAATTGCTGATCGCCGCGGGCGCCGCCGCGCTCCTCGTCGCGCCGGCGGCGCTCGCCGGCCCCGGGTTGCATGTGGGCGCCGTCGACGACGCGGCCGTCTGGCAGAACCCGGACGCGGAGATGGAGCTCGCGAAGCTCGCCGGCTTCGACAGCATCCGCATGACCGCGCAGTGGTCGAACGGCACGACGATCCTCCCGCCGGGACAGGTGAGCCGCCTCCAGCGCGCGGCGATCGCAGCCTCGATGCGCGGCCTCGATCCGATCGTTTCGATCTACAACGTGAACAGCGGGTCGACGCCGAACGATCCCTCGGCACGAGCGCAATTCGTCGAGTTCGCGAAGTCGACGGTCCGGGCGCTTCCGTGGGTGTCGACGTTCATCGTCGGCAACGAGCCGAACTCGAGCGTCTACTGGCAGCCGCAGTTCGACGCCGGCGGCGGTGACGCCGCCGCGCAGTCGTACGAGCAACTGCTCGCAGCGACCTACGACGGGATCAAGCAGACCCGCCCGACGGCGACCGTGATCGGCGGTGCGCTCGACTCGCACGGAACCGACGATCCTGCGAACCGCACGTCGCACTCTCCGACGAGGTTCATCCGCGACCTCGGGCTTGCCTACCGCGCGAGCGGCCGAAGGGCACCGCTGATGGACGTGTTCGACGAGCACGTCTACGGCGACACGTCGGCGCTGCCGCCGAGCATGCCGCACACGCACGGGACCGCGATCACCGAAGGCGACTACACGAAGCTCGTCGCGCTGCTCGGCAAGGCGTTCGACGGGACGCCCCAGAAGGGCTCGAGGCTGCCGATCCTCTACGGCGAGTACGGCGTCGAGTCGGCTGTGCCCGCGGCGAAGGCCTCGCTCTACAGCGGCACCGAGTCCGCGCCGACGGTGGACGAGGCAACCCAGGGTGCCTACTACGCCCAGGCCTTCCGGCTCGCACTCTGCCAGCCGAACGTGATCGGGATCATGATCTTCCACGTCATCGACGAGAGCGCGCTGTCGGCGTGGCAGTCCGGCCCGTACTACCCGGACGGAAGCCCGAAGTCCGATCTGCCGACGATTCGCGACGCCGCCGTCGCCGCCCGCAACGGCACCGCCGCGTCGTGCCCGGACCTCACCGCGCCGGCCGTCACGGTCTCGACCTCGCACGGCGCGGTCGCCGCGGTCGCCACCGACGCGGTCGGCGTCGGGAGGGTGAGCCTGTACGTGAACGGCGCGCTCGCCGACGTCCGGTACGCCGCCCCCTATGCGTTCTCGTGGCTCCCCAGGCGAAGCGGGCGCTACACGCTCGAGGTGCGTGCGCTCGACGCGGCCGGCAACGTCGGCCGCTCGGTCGTTCGCATCGCAGCCTCGCGTGCGCGGCGAGTGGACGCAGCACATCCCTCGCCGTGGCGGTTCACGCGAGTACCCGCGCCGCACGCTCGAGCGCGTCGCTGACCGAGCCTGCCCCCTCGCGCAGGACGCGCGGCGTTTCGCCGGTGAAGTCGAGCACGGTGGATGCGCGACCCGGTAACTCGCCCGCATCGACGATCGCACCGACCGCCGAGCGAAACTCCTCCGGCACGTCCTCGACGCGGCGCGGCTCCGGCTCGCCTGGCCGGTTCGCGCTCGTCGCGACGACGCAGCCGACGTGGGTGAGGATCCGGTCGGCTTCGTCCGGAAGCGTGACGACACGGACGCCGATCGCATCCGGGTTTTCCCCGGTCACCCAGCGGTAGCGGTGCGCGGGGTTCGGGAGGATCAGGGTGTAGGGGCCCGGCAGAAGCGCGCGCGCGAGCGCCTCGCCGCGACCCTCGAGCTCGGGGATGCACTCGAGCAGTATCCCGAGATCCGCAGCGAGGAGGGCCGACGGTTGCGCCGCCGGACGGCCCTTGAGCGCGTACAGCCGCTCGGTCGGCTCCGGCTCGTGCGCCGCAGCGCAGAGCCCGTAGACCGTGTCCGTGGGCAGGATGACCGGCCGGCCCGCGAGCAGCGCCGCGGCGGCGTCGCTCACGCTTCCCCGTCGACGACGCGTTCGGTACCGCTGAGGTCGGGTGTGATCGTCACGTTGCGGTAGCCGGCTTCGTGCAGGACGCGCGCGACCGGCTGCGCCTGCCCGTCCCCCACCTCGAGCGCGAGGAAACGGGTTCGTGCCGTGCGCGCGATCTGGTCGTGAAACCCCTCGCCGAGGAGAGCGGCGCGCGGCTCGTGCCGGAGCTCCGGCTGCAGCCCCGCGAGCGAATCGACGTACGGCGGGTTCGACGCGACGAGGTCCCAGCCCTCGGCGGCCGCGCCGAGACCGTCTTCCCGGAGGCGGACGTCGAGACCGAGCCGCACCGCGTTCTCGCGTGCGAGCTCGAGCGCCGCGCGTGACACATCCACGCCGACGACATGGGCATCCGGTCGTTCGTCCTTCAGCGCGAGCGCGATCGCGCCCGAGCCCACGCCGATGTCCAGCACGCGGGGCGCGTGCACACCGTCGAGGAGCGCGAGCGCGCGCTCGACGAGGATCTCGGTTTCCGGTCGCGGCACGAGCGCGCGCGGATCCGTCTTCAGCGTCAGCCGGCGGAAGCCCCATTCGCCGAGGACGTACGCGAGCGGCTCGCGTCGTTCGCGGCGGGCGAGCAACGGCTCGAGCGCCCCGTCGAGCTGCGCGTCCAGGCGCGCGTAGACGCCGCTGCGCGTCGTACCGAGCACATGTGCGAGCAGCAGCTCGGCGTCGACGCGCGGCGTCTCGACGCCGGCGGCCGCGAGCCGGCGTTCCGCCGCGGCCAGAGCCTCCCGCGCCGTCACTCGCCGAGCGCGCGCCGGCGGTCCTCGGTCGCGAGCGCCGCGGTGAACTCGTCGAGCTCCCCCGCGAGCGCGCGGTCGAGCTGGTGCGCGGTGAGCTTGATCCGGTGATCCGTGAGCCGGTTCTCGGGGAAGTTGTACGTGCGGATCTTCTCTGCGCGCTCGCCGGAGCCGATCTGCGACCGCCTCGTCGCGTCGAGCTCGGCGCGCTGCCGCTCGAGCTCGCGCTCGTACAGGCGCGCCCGGAGGACGCGCATCGCCTTTTCCTTGTTCTGAAGCTGCGACTTCTCGTCCTGCATCGAGACGACGACGCCGCTCGGCAGGTGCGTGATGCGCACGGCGGAATCGGTCGTGTTCACGGACTGGCCGCCGGGACCGGTCGAGCGGTACACGTCGATCTTCAGCTCGTTGGGATCGATCTCGACCTCGACCTCCTCGGCCTCGGGCATGACGGCGACGGTCGCGGTCGAGGTGTGGATGCGCCCCTGCGACTCGGTCTCGGGGACGCGCTGCACGCGGTGCGTGCCGCCCTCCCACTTGAAGACGGAGTACGCGCCGTCGCCCTTCACCGCGAAGGTCACGTCCTTGTACCCGCCGCCCTCGTTCGGGCTGGCCGAGAGCTCCTCCACCTTGAACCCGCGGCGCTCCGCGTAGCGGGCGAGCATGCGGTACACGTCGCCTGCCCAGAGCGCCGCCTCGTCGCCGCCGACGCCCTGCCGGATCTCGAGGATCACGTCCTTCGCGTCGGCCGGGTCGGTCGGGACCATCGCGAGACGCAGGTCGCGCTCGAGGCTCGCCGTCCGCTCCTCGAGCTCGGGGACGAGCTCGCGCAGGTCGGCGTCCTCACGTGCGGCGGCGAGATCCTCGCGCGCCGCGCGCCACTCGAGCGCGAGCTTGTACGGGCCTTCGAGCTCCTTGAGCTTCCGGCCGACCTCGGCCGCCTCGCGGTGGTCGTTGTAGACCGAAGGGTCGGACATGCGCTCCTGCGTCTCCCGGTAGGAGCGCTCCAGGTCGTCGATCAGGCTGTCGAACGTCGCGGCCATGCCGCTCGTCAGCGTAGCTTTGCCTCCAGCGAGATCTCCGGCACGGAGGCGAGCGCCTTCGAAACGGGGCAGTTCTCCTTCGCCGTGCGCGCGGCTTCCTGGAACCCGGCGTCGTCGAGGCCGGGCACGCTGCCCTCGACGGTCAGGGCGATCTTCGTGATCCCCTCGCCGGGCTGGAAGGTGACCGTCGCGGAGGTCTGCAGCTCCTCCGGCGCGTTGCCGGCCTGCGCGAGCCCGTGCGAGAGCGCCATCGAGAAGCAGGCGGCGTGTGCGGCGGCGATCAGCTCCTCCGGGCTCGTCGCGCCGGGGTTGTCCTCGGCACGGTTCGCCCAGCTGACCGGCTGCTCGCCGATCTTGCCGCTCGTCGTGTGCGTGATCGTGCCGCTGCCTTCCATCAGGCTGCCGTTCCACGTCACCTCTGCTCTGCGATCCGTTGCCACGGGCGCTCCTTTTCTCGCGGGCTCCTGGGGTCCGACCCTGCGCGGCGGGGTCCGACCCCGCTGTTCTAACCGTTCGGCCGCGGGGCCCGACGGAGGGAACAGCGGGGTCAGGCCCGAAGGGCCAGACCCCGGGGGCCGAGTGAGACGGAAGCAACAGCGGGGTCAGGCCCGAAGGGCCAGACCCCGGGGGCGTCGAGTGAGACGGAGTCAACAGCGGGGTCAGGCCCGAAGGGCCAGACCCCGGGGGCGTCGAGTGAGACGGAGTCAACAGCGGGGTCAGGCCCGAAGGGCCAGACCCCGGCGTAGAGGCGGCCTTCGAGGCCGCCTCTACGCCATCACTTCGACGCGCTGCTCGCCGGCGGTGCGCGCCTCCTCGAGGTGGAGCACCTCGCGGAGGGCGCGGATCGAGACCTCGAGCTGGTCGAGCGAGGGCTGGCGCGTCGTCAGGCGCTGCAGCCACATGCCGGGCGCGAGCAGCGTCATCAGCACGCGGTTCTCCTGGTGCCGGCCGGCGAAGCGGATCAGCTCGTACGCGAGCCCCGCGATCAGGGGCAGCAGAAGGATGCGCTCGGCGATCAGCCAGTACCAGTGGGGCCGGCCGAAGAACGCGAACACGAACACGGCGATCACCATCACCCACAGCAGGAACGCGGTGCCGCAGCGCGGGTGGATGAGCGAGTAGCGCTGCACGACCTCCGGCTCGAGCTCCTCGCCGGCCTCGTACGCGTTGATCGCCTTGTGCTCGGCGGCGTGGTACTGGAAGACGCGCCGCAGATCGGGCAGGAGCGAGATCAGCGACAGGTAGGCGACGAAGATCGACACGCGGATCAGCCCCTCGACGACCACGAACCAGCCGGTGCTCTTGATCGGAAGGAGCTCCGTGAGCAGCCCGGGGGTGACCTTGAACAGCATCACCGCGAAGCCGATCGCGACCGCGAACGCGAAGATCAGCGCGCCGCGCGAGAGCTCGGTCTGCACCTCCTCGGTCTCCTCGCCCTCCTGCTGCGCTGCGTAGTTCGCCGAGATCGCGAGCGCGCGGAAGCCGATCGCGAGCGACTCGCCGAGCGCGATCACGCCGCGGATCACGGGCAGCCGAAAGACGCGATGGCGTGCCATCGCGGAATCGATCGGCTTCGACACCTGCGCGATCTCGCCGGACGGAGTGCGGACGGCGACGGCCCAATTGCCCGGGCCGCGCATCATCACGCCCTCGAGGACGGCTTGCCCTCCGACCGTGGATGCCATCGTCCTAGCGAGTGCCTGCGGCGCGCTTCGCGCGCTCGGCGCGCTCGAGCCGCTTCTGGAAGCGCTCGACGCGACCACCCGTGTCGACGAGCTTCTGCTTGCCCGTGTAGAACGGGTGGCAGTTCGAGCAGATCTCCACGTGGAGCTCCGGCTTCGTCGACCGCGTCTGGAACGTGTTCCCGCACGAGCACGTCACTGTCGAGACGACGTACTCGGGGTGAATGTCTGCCTTCATGAACCCAGGATAGCAGCGGCCTCTTTCGGCGAGATATTGCCCCCGGAGACGACGGCGACCACCGTCTGCCCCGCTTCGACCTGCACTTTCCCGGCCAGGAGCGCCGCGACCGCAGCGGCCCCGCCGAGCTCCGCCGCGAGCTTCATGCGCGCGTAGAGCCACCGGAACCCGGCGAAGAGGTCGTCCTCGCCGAGCAGCACCGACTCGACCCCGAGCCGGCTGCAGATCTCGACGGCGCGCCCGCCGGCGAACGGGGCGCTCAGCGCGTTCGCCGCGCTCCGCGGCGTCACCGGCACCGGATGCCCCGCCGCGAGCGCGTCGTGCAGCGCGGTCGAGAGCTCGGGCTCGACCGCCACGACCCGAGCGGCCGGACGGCGCCCCTTGACCGCCGTCGCGATGCCGCTGACGAGGCCGCCGCCGCCGACCGGGACGACGACGACGTCCGGCACGGCGCGATCCTCGAGGAGCTCGAGCGCCACCGTGCCCTGCCCCGCGATCACGGCGGCGTCGTCGAACGGATGGATCAGCGTGCGACCGGTCTCGGCCTGCAGCACCGCGAGCCGTTCGAATGCGGCTGTCGGGTCCGCCGCCTCCTGGTCGACGCGCGCGCCGTAGCCCTGCGTCGCCGCGACCTTCAGCTCGTCGGCGCCCCGCCACATCACGATCAGCGCGTCGAGCCCCGCCTCCCGAGCCGCCCACGCGACCGCCTGCGCATGGTTTCCCGCGGAGATCGAGAGCACACCGCGCGTACGCTCCTCTTCCGAGAGCTCGGCGAGCCGGTTCAGCGCGCCGCGCACCTTGAACGACCCCGTGCGCTGGAACAGCTCTGCCTTCACGAACGCGTTCGCGCGCAGGTGCTCCGAGAGCGACGCCGACCCGAGCAGCGGCGTGCGGTGAACGCGCCCCGCAATCGTCGCCGCGGCGCGTTCGACGTCGTCCAGCGAGATCACACGCGAGAGACTATGCGCGACGGTTCCGCGAGCCGGACCGTGAACGTGGTCAGCCGACCCGGCTCGCTCTCGACGGAGACACGCCCGCCCATGGCCTCCGTCAGCTCCTTGACGATCGCGAGGCCGAGCCCGGTGCCGACGGGCCGCTCGCGCCCGTAGCGCTCGTGCAAGTAGAAGCGCTCGAACGCCCGCGCGCGATCGGCGTCCTCGAGGCCCGGGCCCGTGTCCTCGACTCGGAGCGCGCCCGGCTCGGTGAGAACGCGAACGGAGCCGCCGCGCGGCGTCAGCCGCAGCGCGTTCTCGACGAGGTTCGAGACGACCTGCAGCACGCGGTCGGCGTCGCCCACCGCGGGCGCCGCCCCGTCGGTCACCGCCACGAGCTCGACGCCGAAGCTCGCGGCCTGCGCCTGGTAGCGCCGGACCGCGTCCTCCGCGACCTCGGCGAGGTCGATTTCCGTCGGATGGACGCTGAAATCGGTGCGGTTCAGGCGGGCGAGGTCGAGCAGGTCGCGTACGAGCCGCTCGAGGCGCGCCGCCTCCTGCGCAACCGTTGCCGCTGCCTCGTGCGGATCGATCGCCCCGTCCTGCACGGCCTCCGCGTACCCGCGAATCGCCGTGAGCGGCGTCTTCAGCTCGTGGCTGACCGAGAGCAGGAACGAGCGTTCCGCCTCGCGTGCCCGCGCAAGCTGCTGGGCGAGATCGTTGAACGCCGTCGCGAGCGTCGCGAGCTCCGCTGCGCCCTCGACCGGCACCGGCGCCGGATTCTCGCCGCGCGCGAGGCTGCGGCTCGCCTCTGCAACACGCCGCACGGGCCGCGAGATCCGGCGCGCGAGCAGGAAGGCGACGATCGCCGCGAGCAGGCCGCCGACCGCCGCGGCGACGAGCAGGCTGTACACGTAGGGCGCCCACCGCTCGCTCGTCGCGCTCTTCGGCCGCAGGAGGACGAGCACCTTCTTCGAGCCCGTCACCTGACGCGCCGCGAAGAAGTAGTCGACGCCGCGAATCGTGACGGAGCCGTTCACGGAGCCGCGCCGGCGTAGCTGCGCCTGCGCCGACGCGGGCAGGGTGCGCGCGCTGTCGAGCGGCCGCTCGTGCTGACGCGCCAGGTACGGCTTGAGCTGGGCGAAGTGCGGCGTCACGGAGACGCTGATCCCCTGGCTCCCCGCGATCAGGTCGGCCTGATGCGCGAGGTCGCGGAGCGCGCTGCGGTCGACCGCCCGCCGGGTGAGCACGAGCCCGACCGCGACGGTGAGGCCGACGCAGAGCACGACGACGAGGACGATCGCCTGGAACAGGCGACGCCGGAGCGACGTCACGCCGCGAGCTTGTAGCCGGCGCCCCGGACGGTGCGGATCGACTCGGGATGGCCGAGCTTCCGCCGCAGCTGCGCCACGTGGACGTCGACGGTGCGCGTGCCGCCCGGATACGTCATGCCCCAGACGAGATCGAGCAGCTTCTCGCGCGAGAGCACGATGCCCGGGTGCTCGAGGAAGCAGGCGAGGAGGTCGAACTCCTTGCTCGTCAGCTCGACCTCGTCGCCGCCCACCGTGACGTCACGCGAGTCGCGGCGCAGCACGATGTCGCGGGCGGTCAGGACCTCGTCCTCGCTCCGTCGCTCGACGCGCCGGAGGATCGCCTTGATCCGCGCGGAGAGCTCACGGGGCGAGAACGGCTTCGCGACGTAGTCGTCGGCGCCGAGCTCGAGCCCCGCCACGCGGTCGGGCTCTTCGTCGCGGGCGGTCAGCATCACGATCGGCACCTTCGAATGCACGCGCATCTGGCGGCAGACCTCGAAGCCGTCGATGCCGGGCAGGCCGATGTCGAGGACGCAGAGGCGCACCGGATGCCGGCGCAGCTCGGTGACGGCCTCCTCGCCCGACCGGACCCAGACGACCATCCAGCCGTCCTGTTGCTCGAGGTACGCCTTGACGAGACGCCCGATGGCGTCGTCGTCCTCGACGAGCAGAAGGACGCCCCCGGTCGCCGCGCGAGCCATGTCCTTACTTATTTACCCGCCGACGCCTTCTACCTGCACGAGCGTCGCCGGCTGATCGGCTTGCCGGTAGACGACGATGCGCAGGCGGCGGCGAAGCTGCGCGACGCTGGCGATCCGGGCGGGCCCCTGGACGCGCGCGTTCGGGTCGAGCTGGAGCGAGACCGACGTGTTGTCCCGCTCGCGCAGGGTGACCGTCGTGCCCGCGATCGCGGTGATCACGCCGCGGTCGATCCGCCAGTCCTGGGTCGAACCGCCGTTCGCGACGATCACCTCGGCCCGCACCATGTTCGGCCCGAAGAACTGGTTGATGATCGCCCTCGGCAGCGCGAACCCGCTCTGGGCGAGCCAGAAGAACGCGTTCAGCGCAAGGATCGCTGCAGCGAGAGCGAGAAAGCGACGGCGCTTCATGGTCATAGTGTCGTCTTCCACCGTGGCAAGCGCGTAATGCATACGTAAAACAAGGGGGTCCGGCCCTGCTCACGCGGGGCCGGACCCGGGCCTGTCATTCCGCCGTGGCCGGTTCGCGGTCGCCGATGTGGTTCGCCGGCGTCGACTCGACCTGCGCGAGCGTCGAGCCCTTCGGCGCGCGGATCCGGACGACGATCCGGTCGCCGACGACGAGGTGCGCAGCGTCGATCACCGTCGGCACCTTCCCCTGCCACAGCAGGAAGATCGTGTTGTCGCCGTAGGCGAACGTCTGGTCGGCCGAGCCGCCGAGGAGCAGCCGCAGCGCGAGCCGGTTCCCGCCGGTCACGTGCACGGCGACGCTGCCGGACTGCACCGACGTGAGCCTGCCGCGGACGAGGTAGAGCGGCATGCTCGGCTTGTAGAGCGACGTGCCGTGGTCGCCGACGATGCCGGCGGCCTGATGCTCGATCGTCGCGAGATCCGCGCCGCGCTCCGTGCGAACGTTCACGCGGACGTAGTCGCCGGCGGCGAGATCGCCGGTCTGCACGACCGTCGGCTTGCCGCCCGACCACTTGAGGAACTCGGTCGTCGAGTCGTAGGCGAACGTCTGGGTGACCGGCTGGCCGAGCATGGCGCGCAACGCCGCGCGGTTTCCACCCGCGACGGTGAGCGAGACGCCGCCGTTCGAGGGCGTCGCCGTCAGCCGGCCGGTGAAGGCGTAGAGGAACTTTCCGTGTCCGTTGCCGTTGCCGGCCAGTGCCGCGCCGGTGCACGCGAGCGCCGTGACGGCGGTGGCGAGCAGGATCTTGGTGCGCATCGAATGACCTCCGAGACGTGAGAAACCGATGCGCGGACAATCCCCGCGCGCGGTTCGGCGCGCGTACGACGTCGGTAAAACCGACGTAAGTCAGGTGTTCGTGTACTCGGGCCCCGAGCCGCCCTCGGGCGGCGTCAGGCGGCCGCCCTTCGCGGTGATCGCGCCGCACTGCACGCAGTTCGACGGCGCGACCTCGACGGTGACCGTTCCGTCGCCTGCTTCAGCGCCGAGCTCGTACACGCGTGCCGGGCACATGCTCACCCACAGCTGTGCGACCTCGACCGGAACGGTGCGCTGGATGCGCAGGTGGTTCGGCTGGTCGTCGCGCGTCTTGTTGCCGGAGAGGAAGACGGACGAGAGCTTGTCGAAGGTGAGCCTGCCGTCGGGCGCGGGATAGCTCGACGCGCGGTTGCTGCGGAGCAGCGGCTGCTCGGCGTCGGGCTCTGCCCGCAGCTTGCCGATCGCGAGCCGTCCCTTCGACACCGTCATCGCGCTCGCCAGCGCACCCCCGATGAAGAAGCCGCGGCCGAACACCTGCCGCATGTCGCGCACCTCGTAGAGGTCGTCGCGGATGAAGCTCGCGTCGACCGCTTCGTCGTAGCCGGCAAGCGCGGTCGCGGGCGTCGCGCCCGGCTGGAGCGCTGCGAACGCCGCCTCCGCCGCGAGCCTCCCCGACTCGATCGCATAGTGGATCCCCTTGAGCCGCGGGACGTTGACCATGCCCACGCCGTCCCCGCAGAGCAGAAGGCCGGGCGCGTGCAGCCGTCGCGGCAGCGAGTAATAGCCGCCGCTCGGAATCGTCTTCGCGCCCCAGGCGATCCGCTCGCCGCCGTCGAGCAGCTTCGCGATCTTCGGGTGCGTCTTCAGCTCCTGGAGGACGTCGTGCGCCGAAAGCTCGACGTCGCGGTAATCGAGCCCGACCACCATCCCGATCGTGAGCAGGTCTTCGCCCATCGGATAGATGAAGGAGCCGCCGAACTCGCGGTAGCGCGCGCTCGTGCGCAGCGGCCAGCCCATCGTGTGCACGATCGAGCGCAGCGGCTTCGCGACGCGCCAGACCTCCTTGACGCCGAGCTCCCACACCTGCGGCGCGTCGCTCCGGAGCCCGAAGTGGTCGAGCGCGACACCGGTGAGATGACCCTGAGTCCCCTCCGCGAGGACAGTCACCTTCGCGACGAGATCGGCGCCCGGCTCGAAGTTGCCGCTCGGCTCGCCGTCACGCCGGCGGCCCTTGTCGCCGGTGCGGATCCCGACGACCCGGCCGTGCGAGACGAGAAGCTTGTCGGCCGTCGTCTCCGGCAGGACCATCGCACCGCTCTCCTCCGCGCGCTCCGCGAGCCAGCGCCCGAGCAGCGAGAGCGAGAAGAGCCAGTTGCCGTGGTTTCGCATCGGCGGCGGCGCCGGGATGCGCAGCGCGTTCCGCCGCGTCAGCACGTACACGGCCTCGCCCTCGACCGGCCCGTACGACGGCAGGTCTTCGATCCGGTAGCGGTCGCGGAACAGCCTGCGCAGCGAGCGGGGGTTGATCACCGCGCCGGACAGGAGGTGCGAGCCGGGCGACTTGCCCTTCTCGACGACGGCGAGCGGCACGTCGCCGAGCCGCTCAGCGACGTGCGGATGCTCCTCGAGCAGCTGGCCGAAGCGGATCGCGCAGGCGAGCCCGGCGGGGCCCGCCCCGACGACGAGCACGCCGACCTCGATCCGCTCGTCGACGGGATCCGTCGGCTCGGCGACGTAGTCGCACGCCGCGAACGGCGGCGGATAGTCGCTCGCGCGCACCGCCACTACGAGGCCTTGCGCTGCTGTACGAGCTCGGTCAGCTTCGGGACGATCTCGTGCACGTCGCCGACGACGCCGAGGTCGCTGAACTCGAAGATGGGCGCGTTCGGATCCTTGTTGATCGCGACGATCACGTTCGAGCTCTGCATGCCCACCTTGTGCTGGATCGCGCCCGAGATGCCGAGCGCGACGTACAGCTTCGGTGAGACGACCTTGCCCGTCTGCCCGATCTGCGCGGCATACGGGTACCAGCCCGCGTCGACGACGGCGCGGGTCGCACCGACCGCGCCGCCGAGCGCACGTGCGAGCTCCTCCGCCAGCGTGAAGTTCTCCGGCGCGCCGAGCCCGCGGCCGCCCGCGACGATGATGTCGGCGTCCTCGATCGACGGCCCGCCCGCCTGCTCCTGCTCCTGCGAGACCACCTTCGCAGCGCGTGAATGCTCCTCGAAGTCGACCGTGACGTCTTCCACGTGCGGCTCGCCGTTCGACGTCGCGGCGGCGTCGAACGAGCCCGCGCGGAAGAGCGCGAGTCGCGGCGTCGTCCTCCAGCCGACGTCGACGACGATCGAGTCCTGTAGCGCGGGCCGCTTGCCGACGAAGTCGCTCGTGATGTCGGTCAGGTCCCAGTTGAGGCCGGCGTCGAGCCGCGCTGCAAGCGCAGCGGCGATGTCGGCCGCGAGCACCGAGTTGGCGAAAAGCACGTTCTCGAAGCCGTGCTCCTGCACGAGCTTCGCGATCGCGTCGACACGCGGCTGCGGCGTCGGCGGCTCGAGCTCGTCGCTCTCGAGGACGTAGACCCTGCCGGCGCCGTAGCTGCCGACCTCCGAAGCGAGCGCCCTGACGCCGCCGCCGACGAGCAGGGCAGCGACGGTGTCGTCGCCGAGCGTCGCCGCCTTCGCGAGCACGCCGAGCGACCCCTTCTGCAGCTCGTCGCCGTGATGCTCGACGAAGACGAGGACGCTCATAGAACGCGCTTCTCCGCGAGGAAGTCGACGATCGCCTGCGCCGCGCTGCCCCCGCTGTCCTCGATCTTCCGCGCGTCGCCGCGCGAGGGCGGCTCGCCGAGCGAGAGCACCTCCGTCTTCGACCCGGCGTCTCCCGCCTGCGAGGCGTCGACGCCGACGTCTGCCAGGGAGAGCGTGTCGAAGGGCTTCTTCTTCGCGCCCATGATCCCCTTGAGCGACGGATAGCGTGGCTCGTTGATCGCGTCGCTGACCGCGACGACGGCCGGCAGCGGCGACTCGATCACGTCGTAGCCGAACTCGGTCTGCCGCTTCACGCGCAGCGAGCCGTCGGAGAGCGTGAGCTCGGCCGCCTGCGACACGACCGGGCGGCGCAGCCGCTCGGCGACGGCGGCCCAGAGGACGGCGCCGTCGGCATCCGAGGCCTGCTGGCCGAAGAGCACGAGGTCCGCGTTCTCGCGTTCGAGCGTCTTCGCGAGGATCGCGCTCGTCGCGACGAGATCGGAGCCCGCGGCCGCCTCGTCGGAGACGAGTACCGCGCGGTCGGCGCCCATCGCCAGCGCCTTGCGCAGCGAGTCGGCCGCTTTCGCGGGACCGACCGTGACGACCACGACCTCGGTGTCGGCGTCGCCCTTCAGCCGCAGCGCCTCCTCGACCGCGTTCGCGTCGAAGTGGTTGAGCGCGCCCTCCCCAGAGCGGTCGAGCCGTTTCGAGGCCGGATCGATTCGGCTGTGGCCCTCCGGCACGTGCTTCACGCAGACTGCGATCTTCACCGCCGCCGGATGCTAGCTACATGCGGCTTTGCAGAGCGAGCACGTCTGCGACGAACGCCTTGCTCACCTTGTACGGCCCGGTTGCGCGCACCGAGCGCTCGCCCTGGTACCACGCGGCGAGGGCGAGGTGCTCGTCGCCGTTGAACGCGCGCAGGAGGTGGGTGAGATACGCGAGCCCTACGTGCACGTTCCCGTCGGCGTCGTGGGCGACCGGGTGCTTGATCAGCACCGTCTCGACGTAATCCCATGTCGACGGCAGCAGCTGCATGACGCCCTGCGCGCCGACCGACGAGACCTCGCTGTTGTTGTAGCCGGACTCCATCCAGGCGAGCGCCCGGGCAAGGCGCGGGTCGATGCCGTAGTGCGCCGCCCAGTGGTCGAGGGAGGAGCGAACGCTGGCTGCGTCGCTCGCCGAGACGGATGCCGGCGCCGCTGCAGTCGCCGGCAGACGCAGCTTGACGCCGATCAGCAGCGGCCGCGCGGGATCGAGCTTGTTCAGGTGCACGAGCGCCGACAGCGTCGTCCCGTGCGAGCGTGCGATCGCCGTGAGCGAGTCGCCCGGCTTCACGACGTAGCGAATCGAGGTCTTCACCGGCACCTCGCGGACCGGGACGCGGGACTGCAGTCCGAGCGCGGCGAACGTGGCGGGGCCGGCGATCCCGTCCGCCCGCAGGTGCATCAGCCGCTGGTATCGCTTCACGCCTGCGACGGTCGGCCCGTCCATGTACGCGTTCACCGGGACGTGCAGGTTGTGGCGGTTGAGCAGAAACTGGAGGACCGCGACGTCCCAGCCGAACTTGCCGCGGGAGAGCGTGCGCGAGCCGAAGAGCGGCGTCCCGAGCGGCCCGAGCTCGCGGCGGGTGCGGACGTCGGCGATTCCGGTGACGCGCAGGCCGTGCGTGCGTTGGAACTCGCGCACCGCGGCGACCGTTCTCGGGCCGATGATCGCGTCGATCGGCCCGAGGTAGAGCCCCTGCGCGCGCAGTGCGACCTGCAGCCCGGCGTGCTGCGGGTTGAGCGCGGCATTCGCCGTCCCCGCGGCGATGCACGCGACGAGCGCGCAGATGGACGCCAGCCTCCACCGCATGGAGTACCCGATTACTCCGCGAGAACCGGGATCCCTGCTTTTCGAACAGGAGGGCCTGGGCCCGGAGGGTCAGACCCCCTTGAACTCGGGCTTGCGCTTCTCGACGAAGGCTGCGAGGCCCTCTTTCGCGTCCTCGCCGGCGAAGAGCTCGCCGAAGCGCTCCGCTTCGAATTCGAGGTTCGCGGGGTGGTCGCCGTGGAGGGTGCGGTTCAGTGCGCGCTTCGCTTCCCGCAGCGCACCCGGGCTCCGCGACGCCAGGTCACGGGCGGTCTCGAGCGCGCGGTCGAGCACGGGATCGGCGATCTCGCTCACGAGGCCGAGGCGGAGCGCCTCGTCGGCGTCGATCGTGCGGCCGGTCAGGATCAGGTCCTTCGCGACGCCGAGCCCGCAGACGCGCGCGAGCCGCTGCGTTCCACCCCAGCCGGGGATGATCCCGAGGTTGATCTCCGGCTGGCCGAGCTTCGCGCGCGACGACGCGTAGCGGATGTCGCACGCGAGCGCGAGCTCGCACCCGCCGCCGAGCGCAAAGCCGTTGATCGCCGCGATCGTCGGGATCTCGCCGTTCTCGAGCAGCTTCCCGACGGCATGCCCGAGCCCGCCCCACGCCTTCGCCTGCTCGACGCCGAGCCCGCTCATGTACTTGATGTCGGCGCCCGCGGCGAACGCCTTCTCGCCCGCGCCGGTGAGCACGATCGCACGCGTCGACGCGTCGTCGCGCAGCTCGAGCAACCGGTCTCGCAGCTCGGTCAGCGTCTCGACGTTCAGCGCGTTGAGCGCGTCCCGGCGGTCGATCGTGAGCGTCGCGACGCCGCCGTCGCGCTCGACACGGATCACGCGGCGGCGACCGCGCCTTTCAGGAAGTCGACGATCTCGGTGGTCGGCGCGCCGGGACCGAACACCTCTGCGACGCCCTGCTGTCTGAGCGCAGCGGCATCGTCGGGCGGGATCGTCCCGCCGACCACGACGACGACGTCGTCGGCGCCGTTCTCGCGCAGGAGCTCGAGGATGCGGGGCACGAGCGTCATGTGCGCGCCCGAGAGGATCGAGATCCCGACTGCGTCGGCGTCTTCCTGGATCGCCGTCTCGACGATCTGCTCCGGCGTCTGGTGCAGGCCGGTGTAGATCACCTCCATGCCGGCGTCGCGCAGGGCGCGCGCGATGATCTTCGCGCCGCGGTCGTGGCCGTCGAGGCCGGGCTTCGCGACGACGACTCGGATCTTCCCCGCCATCCGCGCGAGTCTAGAAGACGGGGGTCTCGCGCCAGGTGCCCCACACGTCGCGGAGCGTGTCGCACATCTCGCCCATCGTGACGTAGGCGCGGGAGCAGGCCATGACCGGCTCCATCAGGTTCGCGTCGCCTTCGGCGGCACGGCGGAGGTCGGCGAGCGTCCGCTCGACCGCGGCGGAGTCGCGGCGGGCGCGCAGTGCCCGGACACGTTCGATCTGCTTGCGCTCGAGCGCGGGGTCGATGCGCAGGATCTCGGGCTGCTGCTCCTCTTCGACCTCGTAGCGGTTGACGCCGACGATCACCCGCTGCCCGGCCTCGACCTCGGACTGGTAGCGGAAGCTCGCTTCGGCGATCTCGCGCTGGAAGAAGTTCTCCTCGATCGCCGGGACGACGCCGCCGAGCTCCGCGATCCGCTCGAAGTACTCGTAGGCCTGCCGCTCCAGCTCGCTGGTGAGATGCTCGAGGTAGTAGGAGCCGCCGAGCGGGTCGATCGTGTTCACGACCCCGGTCTCGTGCGCGATCACCTGCTGGGTGCGCAGCGCGAGCCGGACGGCGTGCTCGGTCGGCAGCGCCAGCGCCTCGTCGAAGCTGTTCGTGTGCAGCGACTGCGTCCCGCCCAGCACTGCGGCGAGCGCCTCGATCGCCGTGCGGATCAGGTTCACCTCAGGCTGCTGCGCCGTCAGCGACACGCCGGCGGTCTGCGTATGGAAGCGCATCAGCCACGAGCGCGGGTCCTTCGCCCCGTAGCGGTCGCGCAGCTCGCGTGCCCAGATCCGCCTTGCCGCCCGGTACTTCGCGATCTCCTCGAAGAAATCGAGATGCGCGTTGAAGAAGAACGACAACCTGGGCGCGAACTCGTCCACGTCGAGACCGCGCTCAACGCACGCGTCGACGTACGCGAACCCGTCGGCGAGCGTGAACGCGAGCTCCTGCGCGGCCGTCGAGCCCGCCTCCCGGATGTGATACCCGGAGATGCTCACCGGATGCATCAGCGGCATCTCCCGCGCGCACCACTCGATCATGTCCACCACCAGCCGCATCGACGGCCCCGGCGGAAAGATCCACTCCTTCTGCGCGATGTACTCCTTCAGGATGTCCGTCTGCACGGTGCCGCGCAGCTCCGCGAGCGGCACGCCCTGCTCCTCGCCGACGCACGCATAGAACGCAAGCAGCACCGCGGCCGGCGCGTTGATCGTCATCGACGTCGACACCGACCCGAGCGGGATCCCGCCGAACAGCGTCTCCATGTCCTCGAGCGAGTCGATCGCCACACCCTCGCGGCCGACCTCGCCCAGCGAGCGGGGATGGTCCGAGTCGTAGCCCATCAACGTCGGCATGTCGAACGCGGTCGAGAGGCCGGTCTGCCCGTGCTCGAGCAGGTACCGGAACCGCTCGTTCGTCTCCTCCGCCGTCCCGAACCCCGCGAACTGGCGCATCGTCCACAACCGGCCCCGGTACATGGACGCGTAGACCCCCCGCGTGAACGGGAAGACCCCCGGATAGCCGAGCTCCTCCTCGTAGTCGACCGCCACCGTCTCCGCGGTGTACAACGGCTCGTTCTCGACCCCCGACAACGTCGAGAACAGCTCGCCCTGCCGCTCCGGCGATGATTCGTAGAGCCCGCGTCGCCACTCCTCCGTGCGGCCGGCCGCCTTCGGGTCCTCGGTCGTCGCCATGCACGAGGAAGTGTACGAAGCGGCCCCGGCAGCGGCCCGATCTAACCCTCGACCTGAGCGTTAGCAACGGGGCCGAGCGACGATACCCGTTGTCAGCACGGCGTTGCCCCGGCACGCAACGCCGTCCCCCGGAAGGGGGAACTTTCGCGGTCCGGGCGCAATTGCCCCCGCCTCCTACCGCTTTCGTACCGGAAAACGCTCTTTTGCGTCCGGTCCGCCGCCGATTCTAGGAGCGGAGAATCGCGCGTGTGCGCGCGCGAAACACATGGCGAGCAATCCAAATGTGCGGCGGCTCTCAGAGCGTCCGGCGGTAGCCGGGCTCTCCGCCGTGCGCTCCCGGGTGGCGCTCGCCGCCGCGGCGCTCCTCGCCGCGGGAACCGCCGCCGGCCTCGTCGAGCTCGCCACTCTCCAGGGCCGGAGCCATGCGGTTCAGCACCGGACGCCGGCGTTCGTCGCCAAAGAGCTCGGGCCCGCACGCCCGCACGCGTCGCTCGTCCGGACGCCGGCGCCCGGACTCCGCACCGTCATCGACGCGGCGGGCGTCGCGGTTGTGGGTCGGGAGTCGCGGATCGCGGTCCGCGACGTGTGGAACGGCGGACGGTGGAGCCGGCATCGCAACGGCGCGAGCCGGCGCACGTCGTTCGGCACCGAGTCCGTCGTCGTCACCCGAAAGCGCACCGAGCAGTTCGTCACCGTCGACCGGCATCTCGCCGCGCACACCTGGCGGTGGCAGCTGCGCGCCGGCCGCCTCGTCCCGCGTCTCGGCGGCGACGGCGCCGTCGCCTTCCTCGCGCAGGGTCACATCCTGACGCCGTGGACGATCGCGCCCGTACGCATCCTCGACGCCGACGGACGCGACGTGACGCCGAAGGGCGCACGCTGGCAGGTGCACGGCTCGACGCTCGTCTTGACCCTCGACGACTCGCGGCTGCCCGTGCCGTACGTGATCGACCCCGCGATCACGCAGCGGAACACGGCGACCGCGACGAACGGCGGCGCGACGTCGATCAACATCGCGACCCCGGCCGGCCTCGCGCTGAACGATCTGATGGTCGCCCAGATCTCGATGCGCAACGGCGGCGCCGGCACCTTCGTTTGCCCGCCCGCCGGCTGGACGTCGGTCGACCGCGCGAACAGCGGGACGAGCTTCGGCCAGGAGATCTTCGACAAGGTCGCGACGGCGGCGGACGTCTCGAACGGGAGCGGCTACACGTTCACGTTCGGCTCCAACTCGACGTGCACGAGCACGGTGAGCATCCCGGTCGCAGGCGGGATCGCCGCCTTCTACGGCGTCAACGACGCGTCGCCGATCAGCGCTCACGCCGGCCAGGGCAACTCGTCGACCAGCATCACCGCCCCGACCATCACGCCCGGCAGCGGCGACCTCATCCTCGGCTTCTTCGGGATCGGAACCGGGACGTCGATCACGGCTCCGGGCGGCTACACCGAGCAGTGGCAGAACGACGTCACGACCGGCGCGAGCGGCAACCGCATCGCCTCGGAATTCTCCTCGGCGCTCTCGAACGGCACGGCGACAGGCGCGATCTCTGCGACGGCGAGCTCGTCGGCGGCGAACGTCGGCCAGCAGGTCTCGCTCGCGCTCGACAGCATCGCGCCGACGAACGTCGTCAGCGCGACGAGCGTGGCGCCGGCGGGTATCGCCTACGTCGACAACACGGGCCTGAAGATCTACTACAAGGGCAACCAAGCGGGCGGCGGCAGCTTCCAGCTGACGAACGCGTTGACGGACTCGGGCTCGGGCCCCGCCTCGTCGGCCTTCCCCGCGCTCGGCGGCACCACCACGGGCTGGTCGTACACGCCGGGGACGCAGCCGATCAGCACGCCCGCAGGCGGGCCGTACGTCACGACCGGAACGTTCACCTATTCGGCGAACACCTCGAGCTCGCCGACCGAGGCGATCACCGCAACCGACAACGCGGGCAACACGAGCGCGAAGACGTACACCTTCACGAACGACCAGACGGCGCCGACGGCGACTGTCACGTTCCCGGCGAACGGCGGCTTCTACAACGCGGCCGGCTGGAACACGATCTCCGGCACGGCGTCGGACGCGGGCTCCGGCGTCGCGGCGACGAAGATCTCGATCCAGGACACGACCGCCGGCGGCTCGAGCTGCTGGAACGGGTCGACCTTCACGGCCGCATGCCCGAACTGGGTCGCGACCGCGGGCTCGCCGACTGCCTGGACATATGCGCTCGCCGCCGGATCGATGACCACGAACCACAACTACACCGCGACGATCCAGACGACGGACAACGTCACGAACTCGTCCAACAGCGCGGCGACGGTCTCGTGGATGTACGACACGACCGCTCCGAGCGTGACCGGCTACGCGATCCAGAGCGCGAGCACGTACTCGAACGCGTACGGCACGTGGCCCGTCGCGTACTACAGCGGCAGCGGCACGAACATCTACTACAACGGCTCGGCCGGCAGCGGCGCGCAGACGTTCAAGATCCGCGCGACCGTCACCGACACCGGCGGCTCCGGCCCCGCGTCGCTGACGTCTTCGGGCTTCGCCAACGGCGGCTCGAACATGACGCACACCGACGCGGTCACGACGACGCCCGGCGCCGGCACCTACGACACGAACGTCTACTCGTTCACTCCGTCCACGAGCGGAACGGCGAGCACGACGCTCAAGGCGACGGACGCCGCCGGCAACGCCTCGTCCTCGACCGGCTTCTCGCTCGTCAACGACACGTCGGGCCCCACCGGCGGCGCCCTGACGGTCAACGGCACGGCGGCATCGGGCGCCGGAACGACGAGCTACCTCACCTCGGGCACGTCGGTCACGATCAACTCCCGCACGGACTACAACGCGGATTCGGCCGGGGTCTCGAGCTCGACGCTCACCTACCAGACGGCGACGCTCGGGCCCAACGACGCGTGCGGCGCGTTCGGCAGCTCGACGACGGTCGCCGGCGGCACCACGACCGTCGCCGTCGCCGACGCCACCTGCTACCTCTTCACGCTCACCGGGGTCGACGTCCTCGGCAACGCGTCGACGATCACGACCACCGTGCACGTCGACAAGACGGCTCCGAGCGATCCGACGTACGCGCTCAGCGAGCCGGTGTCGGACTCCTGGGAGTACGAGTCCGGCTCCACGCTCTACTTCAACCCCGGCGCGTCCGGCTCGCACACGTTCCGGGTCACAGCGTCCACGGCCGACGGCCAGACGGGAATCAAGGACGTGACGTTCAGCGCGCCGAGCGGCCTCGCCTGCTCGGGCAGCTGCGCGGTCGCCACGACGTCGCCGTACACGCAGGACTACACGTGGACGAGCTCGACGACGAGCGCCGCCAACGCACTCGTCGGCGTCGCGCACAACAACGCCGGCACGGCGAGCAACCAGACCGGGATCACGCTCACGTCGGACAGCACGGCGCCGACGAACACGATCACGTTCCCCACCGGCGCGAGCCCGCACTACAACACGAGCGGCTGGGGAAACATCACGGGCACGACGAGCGACTCGGGCTCGGGCATGGGAACCGCGCTCGTCTCGATCCAGGACACGACGGTCGGCGGCTCGAGCTGCTGGAACGGCAGCACCGCGTTCAACCAGCCTTGCCCGAACTACCTCGCCACGTCCGGCACGCCCGCGAGCTGGAGCTATGCGCTCGGCTCGGGCAACCTCACCGACGGGCACTCCTACACGATCACGGCGCAGGCGACCGACAACGTCAACAACTCAAGCACGACGACGCAGTCGTTCGTCTGGGATGCCTCGCCCGCGACGATGTCGTCCGCGACCGTCGCCGCCGACGGCGTGACGGTGACCGTGACGTGGTCGGAGAACCTCGACACGAGCCGTGCGGTTCCGGGATCGACATTCTCGGTCTCGCCGAACGGCGGGGCGGGCATCGCCGGCACCGCCTCCGCGGTGATGTATCCCGCGGCGAACCAGACGCGGTTCACGCTCTCGAGCGCCGTCCATCATCTCGACTCGCTCGCGCTCACGTACACGAAGCCGGCGAGCGATCCGATGATCCGCGACGCGGCACTGACGACTGGCAATGCGTCGGTGACCGCAACGCTCGGTAACGCGTCGATCACGAACTCGACGAGCGACGCCGCCCCCTCGACGCCGGCGCTCGCGACGCCGTCGAACGCCGCGCAGCTGAACACGACGACGCCGACGCTGACCGCGACGTTCAGCGACCCGGACACGAACGACACGGGCAAGGTCACCTTCCAGGTGTGCGCCGACAGCGTGTGCACGAGCTCGCTCGGCACGTTCGACTCCTCCAGCACCACGCTCGCGAACGGGACGAACGGCTCCGGCTCGGTTCCCGCGGGCTTCGGCCTTGCGAACGGCACGACCTACTACTGGCGCGCGAAGAACGTCGACAGCTCGAGCACCGCCTCCGCCTACAGCGCGACGCGCTCCTTCACGGTCGACACCCAGGCGCCCACGATGAGCTCGGCGACGGTCGCCGCCGACGGGACGACCGTCACGGTCACCTGGAGCGAGAACGTCGACAGCGGGATGAGCGTGAACGCGAACGCGTTCTCGGTCTCGCCGAACGGCGGCGCCTCGATCGTCGGCAGCGGCACGGTCACCTACCCGGCAGCGAACCAGACGCGGTTCACGCTCTCGAGCGCGGTGCATCATCTCGACTCGCTTGCGCTCACGTATACGAAGCCGGGCTCGGCGCCGTGGGTGCGTGACACCGCGACCGACTCGGGCGGCAACCCCGCCGGCAACGCCGCCGCGACCGGCACGCTCAACAACGCCTCGATCACGAACAACACCTCGAACGCGGCGCCGAATGCGCCGGCGCTCGTCTCGCCGGGGAACGCGGCGCAGCTGAACACGACGACGCCGACGCTGACGGCGACCTTCGGCGACCCGGACACGCAGGACACCGGCAAGGTCACCTTCCAGGTCTGCAGCGACAGCGCCTGCAGCAGCCCGCTCGGCACCTTCGACTCCTCGAGCACGACGCTTGCCGTCGGCGCGAACGGCTCCGCCGCGGTGCCGGGCGGCCTCGGCCTCGCGAACGGGACGACCTATTACTGGCGCGCCAAGGACGTCGACTCCTCGTCGGCGTCGTCCGCCTATACGGCGACCCGCTCGTTCACGGTCGACACGCAGGCGCCGACGATGTCGAGCGCGACCGTCGCCGCCGACGGCGTCACCGTCACGATCACCTGGTCGGAGAACCTCGACCAGACGCAGACCGCCGGTCTCGCGAGCGCGTTCTCCGTTTCGCCGAACGGCGGCGCCGGCATCGCGGGGACGGGCGCCGTGAGCTACCCGGCGGCGAACCAGACGCGGTTCACGCTCGCGAGCGCGGTGCATCATCTCGACTCGCTTGCGCTCACGTATACGAAGCCGGGCTCGACACCGTGGGTGCGCGACACCGCCACCCCCGCCGGCAACCCGGCCGCGACCGCGACGCTCACCAACGCCTCGATCACCAACAACACCACCGACGCCGCACCCTCCACACCGGCGCTCGTCTCGCCGGCGAACGCGGCGCAGCTCAACTCGACGACGCCGACGCTGACCGCGACCTTCAGCGACCCGGACACACAGGACACCGGCAAGGTCACCTTCCAGGTCTGCTCCGACAGCGGCTGCACGAGCCCGCTCGGCAGCTTCGACTCCACGAGCACGACGCTCGCCGTCGGCGCCAACGGCTCCGCCGCCGTGCCCGCCGGCTTCGGCCTCACGAACGGGACGACCTATTACTGGCGCGCCAAGAACACAGACAGCTCCAGCAGCGCCTCCGCCTACAGCGCGACCCGCTCCTTCACGGTCGACACCCAGCCGCCCACGATGAGCTCGGCCACCGTCGCCGCCGACGGCGTCACCGTCACGATCACCTGGTCGGAGAACCTCGACCAGACCCAGGCCGTCGCCGGCTCCGCCTTTGCCGTCTCCCCCAACGGCGGCGCCTCGATCGCCGGCAGCGCCTCGGCGGTGAGCTACCCGGCCGCCAACCAGACCCGCTTCACGCTCTCGAGCGCCGTCCACCACCTCGACACGCTCGCAATCACCTACACCAAGCCCGGCTCGACGCCGTGGGTGCGCGACACCGCCACCGACTCGAGCGGCAACCCCGCGGGCAACCCGGCGGCCACCGCCACCCTCACCAACGCCTCGATCACGAACTCGACGACCGACGCCGCACCCACCACCCCGACGCTCGTCTCGCCGGCCAACGCGGCGCAGCTCAACACTTCGACGCCGACGCTGACCGCGACCTTCAGCGATCCCGACACGAACGACACCGGCAAGGTCACCTTCCAGGTCTGCAGCGACAGCGGCTGCACGAGCCCGCTCGGCACCTTCGACTCCACGAGCACGACGCTTGCCGTCGGCGCGAACGGCTCCGCGTCCGTGCCGGGCGGCTTCGCCCTCGCCAACGGCAGCACCTACTACTGGCGCGCCAAGAACGTCGACAGCTCGAGCACCGCCTCCGCCTACAGCGCGACGCGCTCGTTCACCGTCGACACCCAGCCGCCCACGATGAGCTCGGCCACCGTCGCCGCCGACGGCGTCACCGTCACCGTCACGTGGAGCGAGAACCTCGACCAGAGCCAGGCCGTCGCCGGGTCCGCCTTCTCCGTCTCCCCCAACGGCGGCGCCTCGATCGCCGGCAGCGGCACGGTCACCTATCCCGCTGCAAACCAGACCCGCTTCACGCTCGCGAGCGCCGTCCACCATCTCGACACGCTCGCAATCACCTACACCAAGCCCGGCTCGACACCGTGGGTGCGCGACACCGCCACCCCCACCGGCAACCCCGCCGCGACCGCGACGCTCACCAACGCCTCGATCACCAACTCGACGACCGACGCCGCACCCTCCACACCGGCGCTCGTCTCGCCGGCGAACGCCGCCCAGCTGAACACCGCCACGCCGACGCTGACCGCGACCTTCAGCGACCCGGACACGCAGGACACCGGCAAGGTCACCTTCCAGGTCTGCTCCGACAGCGGCTGCACGAGCCCGCTCGGCAGCTTCGACTCCACGAGCACGACGCTCGCCGTCGGCGCCAACGGCTCCGGCTCGGTGCCCGCCGGCTTCGGCCTCACGAACGGGACGACCTATTACTGGCGCGCCAAGAACACAGACAGCTCCAGCAGCGCCTCCGCCTACAGCGCAACCCGCAGCTTCACGGTCGACACCCAGCCGCCCACGATGAGCTCGGCGACTGTCGCCGCCGACGGCGTCACCGTCACGATCACCTGGTCGGAGAACCTCGACCAGACCCAGGCCGTCCCCGGCTCCGCCTTTGCCGTCTCCCCCAACGGCGGCGCCTCGATCGCCGGCACCGCCTCGGCGGTGAGCTACCCGGCCGCCAACCAGACCCGCTTCACGCTCTCGAGCGCCGTCCACCACCTCGACACGCTCGCAATCACCTACACCAAGCCCGGCTCGACACCGTGGGTGCGCGACACCGCCACCGACTCGAGCGGCAACCCCGCGGGCAACCCGGCGGCCACCGCCACCCTCACCAACGCCTCGATCACGAACTCGACGACCGACGCGGCGCCGAACACCCCGGCGCTCGTGACGCCGGCCGCCGGCCTGCAGCTGAACAGCGCGACTCCGGCGCTCACCGCGACGTTCAGCGACCCCGACCCGAACGACACGGGCACGGTCACCTTCCAGGTCTGCGGCAATGCGACCTGCACGGCAGGAGGCGATCCGATCGCGACCTTCTCGACCGGGTCCGGCATCGCGAACAACACGAACGGCACGGCTTCCGTCCCCGGCGCGGCGAACCTTACGGACGGGACGTACTACTGGCGCGCGAAGAACGTCGACTCGGCCTCGACGTCGTCCGCGTACAGCGCGACCCGCGCGTTCGTCGTCGACACGACGCCGCCGACGATGTCGAGCGCGACCGTCGGGGCCGACGGGACGACCGTCACCGTCACGTGGAACGAGAACCTCGACCAGACGCAGGCGACCGGCCTCGGCGCCGCGTTCTCCGTCGCGCCGAACGGCGGCGCGGCGATCGCGGGCACCGGCGACGTCAGCTACCCGGCGTCCAACCAGACCCGGTTCACGCTCGCGACCGCCGTGCACTATCTCGACACGCTGTCGCTCTCGTACACCGCGCCGTCGTCGGGCGCGAAGGTACGCGACGCAGCAGCGCCGACGGGCAACGCGGCCGGGAACGGCTCGCTCGCCAACGCCTCGATCACCAACAACACGGCGAGCGCCGCGCCGTCGACTCCGGCGCTCGTCTCACCGGCGAGCGGCGCGCAGCTGAACACAGCCACGCCGACGCTGACGGCGACGTTCAGCGACCCCGACACGAACGACACCGGCAAGATCACCTTCCAGGTCTGCGCCGACAGCTCCTGCGCGAGCGTCCTGCAGACGTTCAACTCCTCCAGCAGCTCGATCGCAAACGGGTCGAACGGCTCCGGCTCGCCGACGAGCCTCGCCGACGGCACGTACTACTGGCGTGCGAAGAACGTCGACAGCACGAGCCTCGCTTCGTCGTACAACGCCACCCGCTCCTTCGTCGTCGACCGGACGCCGCCGACGATGACCTCGGCGACGATCGACCCGGACGGGCTGACCGTGACCGTGACCTGGTCGGAGAATCTCGACACGAGCCAGGCCGTCGCGGGCTCCGACTTCTCGATCTCCCGAAACGGCGGCGCGGGAATCGCCGGGACGGCTGCCGCGGTGACGTACGCCGCACCGAACCAGACCCGGTTCACGCTGTCGGGCGCCGTCCAGCACCTCGACAATCTCTCGCTGACCTACACGCAGCCGGGTAGCGGCGCGGCGATTCGCGACACCGCGGTGCCGACCGGCAATGCGGCTGCGACGGCCACGCTCGGCAACGTCTCGATCTCGAACAACACCGGCAATCAGTCGCCGAACCTGCCGACGCTCGTGACGCCGTCGGACGGCGCGCAGCTCGGGACCTCCGAGCCGACGTTGACCGCCACGTTCAGCGATCCGGACACGAACGACACCGGCACGCTCACCTTCCAGGTGTGCGCGAACGCGACGTGCACGGGCGCCGGAGACCCGCTCCAGACGTTCTCGACCGCCGCCGGCATCGCAAACAACACATCGGGCTCGGCCTCCGTTCCCACGGGGCTCCCGGACGGCACGTACTACTGGCGCGCGAAGGGCACGGACTCGTCCAACGCCTCGTCGAGCTACACCGCGACGCGGTCGTTCGTGGTCGCGACGACGCCGCCGACGGTGTCGAGCGCCTCGGTGGCCGCGGACGGCCAGACGGTGACGGTGACCTGGTCGGAGAACCTCGACCAGACCCAGGCGGTCGCCGGCTCCGCCTTCGCAGTCAACGGGATCGCCGGCACCGGCAGCGTCAGCTACCCGACCGCCGACCAGACCCAGTTCACACTCGCAAGCCCCGTCCACCACCTCGACACGCTCACCCTCGCCTACACCCAACCAGGCGCAAACCCGATGATCCGCGACACCGCCGTCCCCACCGGCAACCCCGCCGCAAGCGCCAGCGGCATCGCCGTCACCAACAACACCGCCGACGCCGCCCCCACCACCCCGGTCCTCGTCGGCCCCGGCAACGGCGCCCAGCTCGCCAACGCGACACCGACCCTGAGCGCCACCTTCGCCGACCCCGATCCCAACGACTCCGGCAAGGTCACCTTCCAGGTCTGCGCCGACAGCTCCTGCGCGAGCGTGCTGCAGACCTTCGACTCCTCCACCACCTCGATCGCCAACGGAGGCAACGGCTCCGCCGCCGTCCCCAGCCAGCTCGCCGACGGCAGCTACCACTGGCGCGCCAAGAACGTCGACAGCTCCAGCAACTCCTCCAGCTACAGCGCCACCCGCAGCTTCACCGTCGACACCACCGCCCCGACGGTCTCGAGCGCCTCGGTGGCCGCGGACGGCCAGACGGTGACGGTGACCTGGTCGGAGAACCTCGACCAGACCCAGGCGGTCGCCGGCTCCGCCTTCGCAGTCAACGGGATCGCCGGCACCGGCAGCGTCAGCTACCCGACCGCCGACCAGACCCAGTTCACACTCGCAAGCCCCGTCCACCACCTCGACACGCTCACCCTCGCCTACACCCAACCAGGCGCAAACCCGATGATCCGCGACACCGCCACCCCCACCGGCAACCCCGCCGCAAGCGCCAGCGGCATCGCCGTCACCAACAACACCGCCGACGCGGCGCCGACCGCGCCCGTCCCGGTCGATCCGGCCGACGGGCTCCGCGTCGATTCGGCGAGGCCGGCGCTGACGGCGACGTTCACCGATCCCGATCCGAACGACACGGGGACGATCACCTTCCAGGTCTGCGCCGATGCGAGCTGCTCGACCGTCCTGCAGACCTTCTCGACGAGCGCGGGCATCCCGAACGGCTCGAACGGCACCGCGGCGGTCCCGTCGAGCCTCGCGGACGGCACGTATCACTGGCGTGCGAAGGCAGCCGACTCGGCGAGCCAGGCATCGGCGTACGGAGCCACGCGGTCGTTCGTCGTGGATACGACGGCGCCGACGATCGCCTCGGCGGCGGTCGCGGCGGACGGGCAGACGGTGACCGTGAGCTGGAGCGAGCCGCTCGACCAGAGCCAGGCGGTCGCCGGGTCGGCGTTCTCCGTCAACGGGATCGCCGGCACCGGGACGATCAGCTACGCGAGCGCGACGCAGACGACCTTCACGCTCGCAGCGGCCGTCCATCACCTCGACACGCTCACCCTCGCCTACACCCAACCAGGCGCAAACCCGATGATCCGCGACACCGCCACCCCCACCGGCAACCCGGCGGCAAGCGCCAGCGGCGTTCCGGTCACAAACAACACGACCGATGCGGCCCCCTCGACCCCGGTCCTCGTCTCCCCCGCCGGCGGCGCGCAACTGAACACGGCCACACCGACGCTGAGCGCGACGTTCGCCGACCCCGACCCGAACGATCACGGCGTCGTCCGCTTCCAGCTCTGCACCGACAGCGGCTGCGCGAGCCCGATCGGCTCGACCTTCGACTCGCCCGACACCGCTAACGGCGCGCTCGGCTCGGCAACCGTCCCGTCGAGTCTCGCCGACGGCACCTATTACTGGCGCGCGAAGAACCTCGACAGCTCGAGCAATGCCTCCTCGTACAGCGCCACACGCGCATTCACCGTCGACACGACGGCACCGACGATCGCCTCCGCCGCCGTCGCCGCCGACGGCCAGACCGTCACCGTCAGCTGGAGCGAGCCGCTCGACCAGAGCCAGGCCGTCGCCGGCTCCGCCTTCAGCGTGAACGGGATCGCCGGCACCGGCACCGTCAGCTACAGCGGCGCCGGCACGCAGACGACCTTCACGATCGCAGCCGCCGTCTACCACCTCGACACGCTCACCCTCGCCTACACCAAACCCGGCGCAAACCCGATCATCCGCGACACCGCCACCCCCACCGGCAACCCGGCGGCAAGCGCCAACAGCGTTCCGGTCACAAACAACACGACCGATGCGGCCCCCTCGACGCCGGCGCTCGTCTCCCCCGCCGGCGGCGCGGAGCTGAACACGGTCACGCCGACGCTGACGGCGACCTTCGTCGATCCGGACCCGAACGACGTCGGCAAGGTGACGTTCCAGGTCTGCGCGGTCGCGACCTGCGCAACACAGCTCGGGACGTTCGACTCCACGAGCTCCTCGGTCGCGAACGGCGAGAACGGCTCGGCGGCGATCCCGTTCGGCACGATCACGACCGACGGCACGTACTACTGGCGCGCAGAGAACGTCGACAGCGCGAGCAGCACGTCGTCGTACAGCTCGACGCGGTCGTTCGTCGTGGATACGACGGCGCCGACGATCGCCTCGGCGGCGGTCGCGGCGGACGGGCAGACGGTGACCGTGAGCTGGAGCGAGCCGCTCGACCAGAGCCAGGCGGTCGCCGGGTCGGCGTTCTCCGTCAACGGGATCGCCGGCACCGGGACGATCAGCTACGCGAGCGCGACGCAGACGACCTTCACGCTCGCAGCGGCCGTCCATCACCTCGACACGCTCACCCTCGCCTACACCCAACCAGGCGCAAACCCGATGATCCGCGACACCGCCACCCCCACCGGCAACCCGGCGGCAAGCGCCAGCGGCGTTCCGGTCACAAACAACACGACCGATGCGGCCCCCTCGACCCCGGTCCTCGTCTCCCCCGCCGGCGGCGCGCAACTGAACACGGCCACACCGACGCTGAGCGCGACGTTCGCCGACCCCGACCCGAACGATCACGGCGTCGTCCGCTTCCAGCTCTGCACCGACAGCGGCTGCGCGAGCCCGATCGGCTCGACCTTCGACTCGCCCGACACCGCTAACGGCGCGCTCGGCTCGGCAACCGTCCCGTCGAGTCTCGCCGACGGCACCTATTACTGGCGCGCGAAGAACCTCGACAGCTCGAGCAATGCCTCCTCGTACAGCGCCACACGCGCATTCACCGTCGACACGACGGCACCGACGATCGCCTCCGCCGCCGTCGCCGCCGACGGCCAGACCGTCACCGTCAGCTGGAGCGAGCCGCTCGACCAGAGCCAGGCCGTCGCCGGCTCCGCCTTCAGCGTGAACGGGATCGCCGGCACCGGCACCGTCAGCTACAGCGGCGCCGGCACGCAGACGACCTTCACGATCGCAGCCGCCGTCTACCACCTCGACACCCTCACCCTCGCCTACACCAAACCCGGCGCAAACCCGATCATCCGCGACACCGCCACCCCCACCGGCAACCCGGCGGCAAGCGCCAGCAGCGTTCCGGTCACCAACAACACCGCGAACGCGGCGCCGTCCACCCCGACGCCGGTGAACCCGGCGGACGGCCTCCGCGTCGCGTCGCCGACGCCCGCGCTCACCGCCACGTTCATCGACCCGGATCCGAGCGACACGGGCACCCTCACGTTCGAGATCTGCGGCAACGCGACCTGCACCGCCGCCGGCGACCCGCTGCAGACGTTCTCCACCGGCAGTGGGATCGCGAACAACTCGAACGGCACCGCCTCCGTCCCGACCGCGCTCGCCGACGGAACCTACGACTGGCGGGCGCGCGGCACCGACTCGTCGAGCTCGACCTCGTCGTGGAGCGCCGCGCGCTCGCTCATAGTCGACACCACGGCGCCGACGATCGGCTCCGCGTCGGTCGCGGCCGACGGGACGACCGTCACAGTCACCTGGTCCGAGAGCCTCGACACGCTGCAGAACGTCCCGGGCTCCGCCTTCTCGGTGAACGGCATCGCCGGCACCGGAACCGTCGCGTATCCATCGGCGAACGAGACGCGGTTCGCGCTCGCGAGCCCGGTCCACCACCTCGACACGCTCACGCTTTCGTACACGCAGCCCGGCAGCGGCGCGGTCGTACGCGATACGGCGTCGCCGACCGGGAACGCGGCGGCGAGCGCCTCGGGAGTCGCCGTGACGAACAACACGGCCGACGCCGCCCCGAACGCCCCCGCGCTCGTCTCGCCCGCCGACGCAGCGCAGCTGAACACGGCGACGCCGACGCTGCGCGCGACCTTCAGCGATCCCGACCCGAACGACAGCGGCAAGGTCACGTTCCAGGTCTGCGCCGTCAGCAACTGCGCCACGCAGCTGCAAACGTTCGACTCCACGAGCACGACGATCGCGAACGGCGCGAACGGCTCGGCGGCCGTGCCGACGGCACTCGCGGACGGCACCTACTACTGGCGCGCCGAGAACGTCGACAGCGCGAGCACGGCGTCGTCGTACAGCGCGATCCGCTCGCTCACCGTCGACACGACGCCGGCCACGATGACCGGAGCGACCATCGCGCCGGACGGCCGGACCGTCACCGTCACCTGGAGCGAGAGCCTCGACCAGACGCAGGCGGTGCCCGGGAGCGCGTTCAGCGTCACGCCGAACGGCGGCTCCGCGATCGCAGGTACTGCGGCGGTGGTTTCCTATCCGGCCCCGAACCAGACGCAGTTCACGCTCGCAGCCGCAGTGCACCACCTCGACGTGCTCTCGCTCGCGTACGCGCAGCCCGGCGGCAATCCGATGATCCGCGACCTCGCGCAGCCGACAGGGAACGCCACGGCCACGGAGACGCTCGGCAATGCGTCGATCACGAACTCGACGGCGAACATCGCGCCGAGCACGCCGACGCTCGTCGATCCGCCCGACACGAGCACCGTCGGCTCGTACACGCCGCAGCTCACGGCAACGTTCGCCGACCCGGACACGCAGGACACGGGCAAGGTGACCTTCCAGGTCTGCAACGACGCCGCCTGCACGAGCCCGCTCGGCACATTCGACTCGACGAACACCTCGCTCGCGAACGGCCAGCAGGGAACCGGCGCCGTCCCGGCCGGCTTCGGGCTCACGGAGGGCGGCACGTACTACTGGCGCGCGATGAGCACTGACAGCTCGAACGCAACCTCGGCGTGGAGCTCGACCTTCTCGTTCACGGCCGTGACCGACACACCGCCGAACGTGCCGACGCTCGTCAGCCCCGCCGACGGCGCGTACAGCACGTCGGCGACGCCGTCCCTCACCGCGAACTTCACCGATCCGGATGCGGGCGATACCGGCCGGCTCGACTTCCGCGTCTGCGCAAGCTCGACGTGCACCGCCGCCGGCGATCCGGTGGCGGCGTTCAGCAGCCCGAGCGGCGTCGCGAACGGCGCAAACGGATCCGCGACGGCGCCGACCCTCGCCGACGGCACCTATTTCTGGAGCGCCCGCTCGACCGACTCGTTCAACGTCCATTCGGCGTACACCGCCTCGCGCAAGCTGATCGTCGACACGACGCCGCCGACGATCGCGAGCGCTGCCGTCGGCGCCGACGGCCGGACCGTGACGGTCACGTGGTCCGAGCCGCTCGACCAGGGCCAGACGGTGGCAGGCTCCGCGTTCAGCGTGAACGGCATCGCCGGCACCGGCACCGTCACCTACCCGGCCGGCGGCACGCAGACCCGCTTCGTGCTCGCGAGCGCCGTCCACCACCTCGATGCGCTCACGCTCGCGTACACGCGACCGGGCTCGGACCCGATGATCCACGACGTCGCGACGAACGCGGCCGCGAGCGCGAGCGGCATCGCCGTCACGAACAACACGGCCGACGCGGCCCCGGCGACGCCGACGCTCGTCTCGCCCGCCGACGGAACGCGCGTCGACACGCGGACGCCGACGCTCACGGCGACGTTCGCGGACCCGGACCCGAACGACTCCGGCAAGGTGACGTTCGAGATCTGCGCCGACAGCGCCTGCTCGAGCATCCTCGGCACGTTCGACTCCACGAGCACGACGCTTGCGAACGGTGCGAACGGCAGCGCCGCCGTCCCCGCCGGCGCGATCACCGCCGACGGCACGTACTACTGGCGCGCACAAAACGTCGACAGCTCGTCCGCCACCTCGGCCTTCGGCGCGACGCGCTCGGTCGTCGTGGACACCACGGCGCCGACGATCTCGAGCGCGTCCGTGGCAGCCGACGGGACGAGCGTCACCGTGACGTGGTCGGAGCCGCTCGACGCGGGCCAGAGCGTCGCGGGCTCGGCTTTCTCGATCAACGGCATCGCCGGGACCGGCACGGTCGGCTATTCGGGCTCGCAGACGACGTTCTCCCTCGCGACCGGCGTTCACCACGACGACGTGCTCTCGCTCGACTACACGCCGCCGGCCGGCGCGCAGATCCGCGACCGCGCGACACCGACCGGCAACGCGGCAACGGCAGCGAGCGGCATCTCGGTGACGAACAACACCGCCGACGTCCCGCCGGCGACGCCTGCGCTCGTCTCGCCGGCCGGCGGTGTCTTCGTCAACACGACGACGCCGACGCTGACCGCGACCTTCAGCGATCCCGATCCCAATGACACCGGCACGGTCACCTTCGAGATCTGCTCGACGAGCGCCTGCGGGGCATCGTCGCTCGGCACCTTCACGTCGTCGAGCGTCGCGAACGGCGCGAACGCGAGCGCCGCGGTCCCGGCGGCCTTCGGGCTGCAGGACGGCTCCACGTACGACTGGCGTGCAAAGAGCACCGACTCCGCGGCCGGCGTCTCGGGCTTCAGCGGGACGCGCTCGTTCACCGTCGACACGACGCCGCCGGCGCTCACGATGACGCCGCCCACGCCTGCCGCGAACCAGTACTACGACGCGGCGAACGCGAAGCTCTGGCTCAACGCCTCCGACACGTCGACGTTCGAGCTGAACGCGACGGCCGACGACCCGCAGTCCGGTCTCGCCGAGGTCCGCTTCGGCGCTGCGCTCGGAAACGCGGCGACGGATGTGGCCTCCGCACCGTTCCACGCGACGTACTCGTACGATCCCGCAGACGACAGCGGCACGGCGACGATCACGGCGTTCAACACGACGGTCGGCGGAGGATCGAACAGCACGAGCGCCTCGCTGACGATCGCGGCCGACGGCACGCCGCCCGCGGCGTTCTCGCTCGCCTCGCCGGCCGCCGGAACGATCGGCACCGGCATCACCGTCTCGGCCGCGCCGACCGACGCTCAGTCCGGATTGCGCCAGGTCTCGTTCTTCTACTGCGACCTCTCCGGCGGCCCGTGCGCGCCGTCGATCCAGATCGGCCTGACGCAGACGACGCCGGTCGCGGGCATCTACTCGGTGACGTTCGACACGACCGGCCTGACGGACGGCCATCAGTACGCGCTCGACGCGGTCGCGACCGACAACGTCGGGCACACGACGACGTCCGCCTATACGACGGTCACCGTCGACAACAGCGCGCCGACAATCGCGGTCGCCGCACCGGTCGCCGTCACAGGTGCTGCTGATCAGTCCTACGATGCGGCGAACAAGCGCCTCTGGCTGAACGCCTCCGGCAGCGGCTCGTTCAAGCTGCGCGCGAACGCGAGCGACCCCGACTCGGGCATCGCGAGCGTCACGTTCCCGGCCCTGCTCGGTACCGGCTCGAACAGCGGCACGCTGAACGGCGGCACCTACGAATCGAGCACCTACAGCTTCAGCTCACCGGCCGCGCCCGGGTCGAAGACGATCACTGCGGCGAACGGCGTGACGAACCCGGCGGCGCTCACGGCGAGCGACGCGATCGACGTCGAGGTCGACGGTGCGCCGCCCACGACGATCGTCTCCTTCCCGGTGAACAACGGCTCGTACCAGAGCGGCACCTGGAACCCCGGTTGCGCGGCCGCCGGCATCTGCGGCACCGTCACCGACGCCGGCTCCGGCGTGAGCAACGTCTTCGTCTCGATCAAGGACGAGACGACGGGCAAATACTGGGGCGGCAGCGCATTCGACCAGTCGAGCCAGACGTTCGACACCGCATCCGTCGCGGGGAGCAACTGGCACTACCCGCTCGACGAGTCCCAGCTGACGGCGCCGCACGTCTACCTCGTCGAGGTCTATTCGGTCGACAACGTCTCGAACGCCGACGTGCACCAGCAGTTCCGCTTCACGTACGGCAGCGATGTCGGCGGTCCGACCGACACGCTGAGCCTCTCGAGCGCGACGCACGCCTTCATGAGCCCGACCGCTCCGTACGTCCTCTACTACGGGACGGCGAACGGCGCAGGCGGGTTCACACTCCACGCGTCGGCAACCGACCCGAGCGGTGTCGACAGCGTCACGTTCCCCGATCTTTCCGGAACCTCGGGCTTCGGCGGCTCGGGCGGCACGTCGACCAACGGCTCGAGCGCAGACCCGTACGTCGCAACCTCGTCCTACACCTTCTCGGGATCCGCGACGACCGCCCCGGGCGCCGCGAATGTCGACTCCGCCGACCTGCGCGGCAACGTCAGCCACGACCAGGTCACGTTCGTGCTCGACAACTCGGCACCGACCGGCGGGGCGCTCGCGATCAACGGCGGCAAGACATACTCGACCTCGACGACGTTCCCGGTCGGCCACACCGACTATACGAGCGACGGCAGCGGCTCGGGCGTCGCGTCGTCCGTCCTGACCATCCAGTCTGCGCCGCTCGCGAACGGCGTCTGCGGCTCGTTCGGGTCAGCGTCGGCGGCTGTCGACGGGCCGTTCACCGGAACCGACGCAACCTGTTACCGCTTCACGCTCACCGGCACCGACAACGTCGGGAACGTGGCGACGGTCTCCTTCGACGTGAAGGTCGACACGACGCCGCCGAGCCAGCCGACGGTCGGCTTCTCGAACCTCTCGGCCGGCAACACTTTCGACAACGGGTCCGGCACGCTCTACTACCGGCCGTCGGCCGGCGGCGGCTTCCACGTCGACGCGTCGGCGGCGGACGCGCAGTCCGGCATCCAGGGCTACAGCTTCTCGCCGCTCACCGGCTTCGCGGGCACGAGCCAGTCGGGCTCGTCGCTCCACGTGAGCTTCGACGGCTCGAGCACGGGGGGCGGCGCCTTCACCGTCCATGCGACGAACAACGCCGGGCTCGACTCGACCGACGCCTCCTACGACGTGACGCCGGACTCGACCCCGCCGAGCGGCGGCAGCCTGACCGTGAACGGCACGCTCGCGAGCGGGGCCGGCACCTCGAGCTACCTGACGAGCGGCTCCTCGGTCAGCGTCGCGACGACGCCGTACACCGACGGCGGCTCCGGCATGGCGAGCCAGGCGGTGACGGTCCAGCAGGCGACCCTCGCGAACGACGTCTGCGGCGCGTACGGCGGCTCGACCACCGTCGGCGGCTCGAGCTACGGCGTCTCCAACGGCAGCTGCTACCGCTTCACGCTGACCGCGACCGACAACGTCGGCAACGTGACGACGGTGCAGACGACGGTGAAGGTCGACACGACCGCACCGTTGGCGCCGACGGTCTCCTTCTCCGGCACCTCCGCCGGCAATACGTTCGTCAACGGCACGACGCTCTATTACCGGCCGTCCGCCGGCGGCACGTTCACGGTCAACGCGAACGGCGCAAGCGACCCCGAGACCGGCATCGCCGGCTACACGTTCGCCTCGCTCGGCGGCTTCACGAGCACGACACAGTCCGGCAACCGTGTCGACGTGACCTTCGACGGCTCGAGCACGGGCAGCGGCACGTTCAGCGTCGTCGCGAACAACCGCGCAGGGGTGTCCTCCACGCCGGCGACGACGTTCTCCGTCACGAAGGACGCCGTCGCCCCGACCGGCGGGCTGCTCTCGGTCAATGCGTACTCCGGCTCGTTGACGATCCCGATCGCGACGACGAACTTCACCGACGCCGGCTCGGGAATCGCCACGAACGTCGTCACGCGCTCGGATCCGCAGGCTCCGACCGCCGGCGTCTGCCCGGCGAGCGGCTACTCGGGCTCGAACGCAGTGACGCTGCCGAGCGACACCGTCCCGAGCGACGGGCAGTGCTACCGGTACACGCTGACGGGGACCGACAACGTCGGCAACACCGCGACGTACAGCACGATCGTCCTCGTCGACACGACCGGTCCGACCGGCGGGTCGATCGACTACGCGAACGGCGCGTCGGCGCTCGGCGCGATCAGCGTCGACTGGAACGCCGGCAGCGACCCGCAGTCGGGAATCGCGCAGGTGAGCGTCGAGCGGGCGAGCGCGCCGGTCAGCGGCGGGTCGTGCGGGCCGCTCGGCGGCTTCTCGACGATCGTCGCCAACGCGACGACGAGCCCCTTCGTCGATTCGAGCGTCTCCGCGGGCAACTGCTACGCGTACGAGATCGTCGTCACGAACAACGCCGGCGTCTCCTCGACGTTCTCGTCCGCTTCGGTCACGCGGCTGACGACGGCAGTGCCCTACCAGCTTGCCTCCGGCAACCCGGCCGGGGCGATCCTCGAGGGCTCGACCGTCTACCTCGGCCCGAGCGCCGCAAACCGGCCCTGGAAGCTCCAGCTGACGGCCGCCGGCGGCAACGGCGTCACGCAGGCGACGTGGCAGGGCAAGGGCGGGCCGGGGCTGACGAGCTCGCCGACGAGCGACTCGACGCCGACGAACCCGCCCTTCGACTCCGGCGTCTACCAGTGGGACGGAAGCCCGTTGAACGACACGATCCAGCTGACGCGCGATCCCGGCGCGCAGGTCGACGCCGTCAACGTCGTCTCCGACCTGAACCCGCCGAGCGGCTCAATCACGTACGCGGACGGCACCTACACCTCCCATTCGGTGCACATCACGACCTCGGCGAGCGATGCCGAGTCCGGTGTCGCGGGCACGCAGGTCGAGCGTGCGGAGGCTCCGCTTGTCGGAGCATCCTGCGGTACCTGGACCGCGTACGCGCCGATCACGTTGGACGGCGGCGGCAACGACACGAGCGTCGTCGACAACACGTGCTACCGCTACGAGCTCGTCGTCACCGACAACGTCGGCAACCAGGCGACGTTCACCTCGGCGAACGTCGCCGAGATCCCGGACATCACGCCGCCGACCTTTGTCTCGGCAGCGACGAACGTCGCAGGCACGCAGCTCGCGATCACGATGAGCGAGCCGCTCGACGCAACGGCGACCACGCCCGCGAGCGCCTTCACCGTGACCTACGACGGCGTCGCACAGCCGACTCCCAGCGGTATCACGGTGAGCGGACCGACGGTCACGCTCGGCCTCGTCAACCCGCCGAACGACTCGCAGACCGTCAGGGTCAGCTACACGCAGCCGTCGAGCTCGAGCGACCGCATGCGCGACAACGCCTCGCCGACGAAGAACGAGACGGCGAGCTTCGGGCCCGTCGCCGTCACGAACAACACGCCCGACACCGTCGCGCCAAGCGTCACCTCGACCTCCGTCGACGCCTCGACGATCACCATCGTTCTCGACGAGGCGCTTGCGGGCGCGGCGCCGGATCCGAGCGCATTCGCGGTCACGGCCGACGGAAAGAGCCGTGCCGTCTCCGCCGTCTCGATGAACGGCGGCACCGTCACGCTCACTCTGGCGAGCCCGGTCACGAGCGAGGACACCGTCTCCGTCTCATACGCGGTGCCGGCGCTGAACGCGCTCCACGACGCGGCGGGCAACCTGACGGCGGCGTTCACCCGTACGGCTGCGAACCAGACGGCGATCGTGCTGCCGCCCACGAGCGGCGGCGGCGTCACCGCGCCCGCACCGGCGCTCGTCGCGACCTCGCCGGACGACGGCTCGACCGTCCACTCCGTTGCGACGATCACGCTGACCGCGAACCAGTCGGTGTCGTGGACGAACATGACGGTTCTGCGGCCCGACGGGTCGGTGGCGGTTCTGCAGGAGGCGGCCGGCGCGACCTGGGTCTGGCCGTTCTCGACGTCGACGCCGGGCCTCTACGTCGTGCACGGCACGATCTCCGCGGGCGGCCGGAGCGTCGACGTGCTGTCGCACTTCACGGTGTGGGCGCCGACCGGCGGTGCCGCCCCGGCCCCGCCGGTGGAGAAGAACGCGGTACCGCAGGCCGCCGGCGAGCTCGTGAGCCCGGACGGGCAGACGACGCTGACGTGGCCGTCCGGCGCCTTCGGCGACGAGGTCGTCGTCGACATCACGCCGCGCGCCGCGTCCGAGTTCCCGGCGCTGCCGGCGAACGCCGTCGTCTTCGACGTCTCCGCGTTCCTGCGCAGCACGCACGCACGCGTGACCGACGTCGCAGGTGTCGTCGACATTCGGTTCAACAGCGCAACGGCGGGCTCGCACGTGATGAGCTCGCCGGACGGAAAGACCTGGAGCGACCTGCCGCAGCTGCCGACGCTCGCACTGCCGCCGGACGTGGCCGCCGGCTGGTTCCGCGACTCGGACGGGGCGATCCACGTGCTCGCCGAGCACCTGGAGTACTTCGCACTCGTCGGCGGGCGCTCGTCGACCGACCTCGCGCTCCGGATCGTGACCGTGCGCCGGCTGTGGCTCGAGCATCGCTCGTTCATCGCCGTGCGCCTCTCGATCACGATGCCCGCGCGCGTGACCGGCGTCTTCGTCGCGCCGGACGGCACGACGGTTCCGGGCCAGGTGCTGAAGACGCCGACCCGCCGCGCCGGCGTCACGATCCTGCGCGTCCCGCTCAGGATCCGGATGCCCGGGCTCTACAAGCTCGAGATCCACGCCGAGGGCGACGGACAGGTCGCGAACCGCACCGCGAAGATCGCATTCCTGGCGAAGCGGCCCGCCTCGCCGATCTGGCAGGACGGGGCGATCCGCGTGGCCGTCGTCCGCGGCGCGGGCGCGCTGCCGTCGCTCGAGCGCCGGCTCGGCTCGAGCTTCGTCGTCCGCCGGATCGGCGACGCCGCGCTGTACGACGTCGTCGACACGAGCTACCGGACGGCGGCGGCGGTCGTCGTCGTCGACCTGGCGACGGTGCCGACGTACACGCTCGCCGAGCTGCACGCGCTGTTGCCGGAGGTGCAGATCATCGGGATCGGCTCGCCTGCACGCTCGGCATACGACCGGAGCATCGGCGTGACGACCTTGCTGCCGCGTGGTGCGACGGCGGCACAGCTCGCACAGGCCGTGCGCGACGCTATTCGCTAGCTCCGCCGGGCTTCCAGAGCGGCTCGTCCTGCTCCGCGAGCGCGTTCGCCGCGCGGGCGAGGATGAACAGCAGGTCGGAAAGACGGTTCAGATAGACGCGTGCGAGCGGGTTCACCTCGGCGTCGAGCGCCGCGAGCTCGGCGCGGCGCGCCACCGCGCGCGCGACGTGCAGGCGCGACGCGACCTCCGTCCCGCCGGGGAGCACGAAGCTCTTCAGCGCCGGCAGCTCGGCGTTGTACTCGTCGCAGAGGTGCTCGAGGCGGTCGATCATCTGCTGCGTCGTACGGAGCCGCTCGTCGGGCTCGGCGTAGGGCACCGAGAGATCGGCGCCCACGTCGAACAGCTGGTTCTGCACCTGCTCGAGCGGGGCGCGCATCGCGTCGGGCGGTCCGGCGGCGAGCACGAGTCCGATGTGCGAATTGAGCTCGTCGACGACGCCGTACGCGCGGATGCGCGGATCGAGCTTCGAGGCGCGCGAGCCGTCGCCGAGGCTCGTCTCGCCCTTGTCGCCGCCGCGCGTGTAGATCTTCGTCAGGCGGACAGGCTCGTTCGGATCGCGGGGCACGCTTCTAGAGTACGGCGATGATCCGACGGGCCGACGCCGAGGACGTCGAAGCGATCGTGGCGATCTTCGAGGCGTCCTTCGCGACTCTCGACTTCCTGCCGCAGCTGCACACCCACGCGGAGAACGTCGAGTTCTTCCGGCGCAGCGTGGTCGCAGGCGAGGCGTACCTGCTCGAGCACGGGTTCGCGATCCTCGCCGGCGACACCCTCACACACCTCTACGTCCATCCCGCTGCGATCGGGACGGGGATCGGCCATGCGCTCTTCGCCCACGTGCAGACGCTGCGGCCGGACGGGTTCGAATTCTGGGTCTTCCGGCAGAACGAGCGCGCTCGGCGGTTCTACGAAGCGCACGGCGCCGTGGCGGTCGAGTTCGGCGACGGCTCCGGGAACGAGGAGGGCGTGGCCGACGTCAGGTACGAGTGGCGCCCGAGCGTTGCTGGAGTGCGAGGATCGAACGGGCGATCACCATTCGCTGAATCTCGCTCGTCCCCTCGTAGATCTCGGTGATCTTCGCGTCGCGGTAGTAGCGCTCGACGGGGAACTCCTTCGTGTACCCGTAGCCGCCGAGGATCTGGATCGCCTCGCCCGTCTGACGCCGCGCGACCTCGGAGGCGAAGAGCTTGGCCTTGGCGCCCGCCTCCGTCACGGGCAGGCCGCCGTCCTTCAGCACCGCCGCACGGTAGACGAGGAGACGTGCGGCATCGATCTCCGTCGACATGTCGGCGAGCTTGAACTGGATCGCCTGGTGCTCCGCGAGTCGCTTGCCGAACGTGTGCCGCTGCAGCGCGTAGTCGCGCGCGACGTCGTATGCAGCCTGCGCGATGCCGAGCGCCTGCGCGGCGATGCCGATCCTGCCGCCGTCGAGCGTCTGCATCGCGACGCGGAATCCCTTGTTCTCCTCGTGGAGGAGCCTGTCCCGGCCGGCGTGGGCGCCCTCGATCGCGATGTCGTTCGTCGTCGAGGAGTTCAGACCGAGCTTCTCCTCGTCTCGGGTCACCTCGACGTCGTCGCCGTCGAGGATGAACGCGCTGACGCCGCGCGCGCCGGCGGTGTCCGTGTCGGTGCGCGCGAAGACGAGGAACGTGCCCGCGTGACGCGCGTTCGTGATCCATTGCTTCGCGCCGGTGATCCGCCAACCGTCGCCGTCGGGCTCCGCCCGCGTGCGGAGGGCACCGGCGTCCGACCCGGAGCCGGGCTCGGTGAGCGCAAAAGCGCCCAGGTGCTCGCCGCGGGCGAGCGGCGGAACGAACCGCGCCTGCTGCTCCTCCGTCCCGAACGCGAGGATCGGCAGCGTCGCGGCGCTCGTGTGCACCGCAACGGTGACGCCGACGCCGGCGTCGGCGCGCGAGAGCTCCTCGAGCACGAGGATGTACGAGAGGAAGTCGGTGCCCGCGCCGCCGTATTCGGTCGGCACGCACGTGCCCATGAGGCCGAGCTCGGCGAGCTTGCCGTAGAGCTCGCGCGGGAACGTGTGGTCGCGATCCCAGGCGGCGGCGTGCGGGTCGATCTCCTGCCGGGCGAAGTCGCGCGCCAGCGCCTGCACCTCCCTCTGCTCGGCGGAGAGCTCGAAGTCCACGGGCGGAATAGTATTGAGGGCGGTGAGACGGCTGGTCTTCGCGGCAGCCGCGCTCATCGTGGCGGCGGTGGGTGCGCAGGCGGCGTTCGCGGTGCGGACGCCTGCAAGGGTTGCGCGCGCCTGGAGCGCAGCGCTGAACGCGAACGACAACGAGCGCGCGGCGCGGCTGTTCGCGCCAGGCGCGCGTGTGATCCAGCCGGGCGTCGACGTTCCGCTCACGTCGCACCGGCTCGCGGTCGCGTTCAACGCGTCGCTCCCGTGCGGCGGACGGATCGTCTCGATCCGCGTGCACGGGAATCGCGCGACGGCGACGTTCGTCCTCGGCGAACGGCCGAAGCATCGCTGCGACGGCCCGGGCGAGAAGGCCGCCGCGATCTTCACCGTCGTCCGCGGCAAGATCGTCCGCTGGCAGCAGATTCCCGTGCCGCCCCCCGCCGCGCAGGCGACGGCTTAGCCGGACAGGCCCGGTGCCAGCCTCCTTGCCGGAAGACTGGCACCTTCGTCACGCGCGGCTTCGCTACGCGGCGGGATCCGTCACGAAGCCGTGAAGGAGGCTGGCACCGGGCCTGTCCGTCAGGCCGCCGCGAGCTCGCGACGGACGTCGCGGAGCGCTGCCTCGCAGTCGCGGAACGCATCGACGACGGCCGGGTCGAACTGCTTGCCGCGCTCGGCGACGATCTCCTTGTGCGCCGATACCCAGCGCTGCGCTCGGCGGTACGGCCGGTCGCTCGTCATCGCGTCGAGCGTGTCCGCAACCGCGAAGACGCGTGCGCCGAGCGGCGCCTCCTCGCCGCCGAGCCCGTCCGGATATCCCTTGCCGTCCCAGCGCTCGTGGTGCGAGCGGACGACGCGCAGCCCTTCGCCCTGCAGCACCGCAACCGAGTGCAGCATCTGCTCGCCGAGCACCGTGTGCGTCTGCATCCGCTTCCGCTCGGCGCGCGTCAGCGGCCCCGGCTTCAACATGATCCGGTCCGGGATCGCGATCTTGCCGATGTCGTGGAGCAGGAACCCGTACTGGACGCCGGGGTCGCGCTCGAGCGCACCGGGGTCGAGCACCTCGAGGAGCGCGAGCGCGTAGCGCTGAACGCGCTGCGAATGCGCGCCCGTGCGCGTGTCACGCGACTCGAGCGCTGCAGCCAGCGAGATCACGGTCTCGAGATACGACTCGTGCAGCAGACGTCGCTGGGTGCGCTCGACCTCGAGCAGATGGCGGAGGTCGCGGGCGTACAGCAGCAGCTCCTCGTCTGCGTGCTTGGCGCGCTGGACCGGCCGTTGCACCGGCGTCCGCCCCGTCACGCGATCGACGACCGCAACGAGATCGAGCGGGCTGAACGGCTTGCGCAGCACGGCCGACACACCTGCGCGCTCTGCGCGCCGCGCCTCCTCGGCATCGGCAGCGGTGAGCAGCACGATCGGAATCGTGCGCGTGCGCTCGTCGGCCTTCAGCCGCTTGCACAGCTCGACGCCGCTCATCCCCGGCATGCGGAGATCGAGCACGATCACGTCCGGCCGCCGGCGCCGGACCCGCGCCTCCGCCTCGATCCCGGAGGACGCCTCGTCGACCGCTACATCCGCGCTCTCCAGGGTCGCGCGGAGCAGCTCTCGAAGCGCGGGCTCGTCGTCGACGAGCAGGATTCTCACGCGGCGGCCATCCCCTTCACCACCTGGTTGTATCGGAAGGAGCGGCGGAACTCTTGATGCCCCGAGGCAACGCAGCCGGGACGCCGCGCTAGGACGCGTAGTCGTAGAAGCCGCGACCGCTCTTGCGGCCGAGCCTCCCCGCCTGCACGTACTGGCGCAGCAGCGGGCAGGGGGCGTACTTGGGGTCACCGAGCCCTTGGTGCAGCACCTCCATGATCGCGACGCAGGTGTCGAGCCCGATCAGGTCGGCGAGCGCAAGCGGCCCGAGGGGATGCGCGAAGCCGAGCTTCGCGATCGTGTCGATCGCCTCGGCCTCGGCCACGCCTTCGAGCAGCGCGTATGCGGCCTCGTTGATGAACGGCATGAGGATCCGATTCGAGACGAAACCCGGCAGGTCGCGCGCCTCCGCCGGCGTCTTGCCGAGGTCGGCGGCGAGCTCCACGATCGCCCGCGCGGTGGCGTCGGAGGTCTCGAGGCCGCGGATCACCTCGACGAGCTTCAGGACCGGAACGGGATTGAAGAAATGCATGCCGATCACCTGCCCCGGACGCGCCGTCGCCGCCGCGAGCGAGGTGATCGGAATCGATGACGTGTTCGAGGCGAGGATCGCTTCCGGCGGGAAGAGCTCGTCGGCGCAACGGAAGACCGCACTCTTGACCGCAGCGTCCTCGATCACGGCTTCGATCATCAGGTCGGCGGGCACGAGGTCGTCGACCGACTCGATGCGCGCGAGCACCGCCCGCGGGTCTGCGCCCCCCTTCTCCGCGAGCTTCGTCAGCGAGCGCTCGATGGTCTGCAGCCCTCGCTCGACCGCACCGGCCGCAGCGTCGTGCAGCGAGACGCGACGACCGGACGCCGCCACGACCTGCGCGATGCCGCCGCCCATCTGACCCGCGCCGACGACGAGAACGTGCTCGAACGCCATCGCGGAGGAGGCTACCTCGCCGTCGGCTTCGTCACCCGCCAGCTCGTCGTGTCGATGATGCGGTACGCAGCGCCGCCCGGCTCGCGAACGACGAGCCGCGACCCCGCCAAGGCGAGCGTGAAGGAGAACACGTCCTGCTGACTGCCGTCGCTCTGCGGCCACGGCAAACCGACGCAATGCGCGACGCCGGCGACGGTGTCGAGCGCGTGCACGAACGGATATCCGCCCGGGTTCGCGTACAGCGTGTAGACCCAACGTCCGCTCTTCGTCGTCGCGCGGCTGACCGACCAGCCCTGCATGATCCAGCTCTTCTGCGACTTGTCGGCGATTCGGCCGGGAAGCAGCGTGTGCTCCTGCAAGTCGTAGGCCCGGACGATGTAGTGCTCGACGTCCCGGGCGGAGGTGTGCTCGATCAGGTAGAGACGCGAGCCGTCGGGCGAGAGGGCGTCGTAGGCGAAGGTGCCTTTGAGCGAGATCGAGTCACGCGTCGACAGATTGCGCGTGTCGACGAGCTCGAAGCGCGTCCGCGCGGCGATGCCCATGCTCTGGAGGACGAGCATGCGCCCGTCGTGCGAGAGCCCTTCGCCGTAGCCGCCGCTCGGGCTCAGGACGGCGATGCCGAAGGCGCCCGGGATCGAGCGCGACCTCGCGACCGTCCCGTCACCGCGCCGGATCTCCTTCAGCAACGTATTGCGGCCGGCCTTCGCCGCGACGAAGCGGAGCGTGCCGTCGCGCGAGAGCACGCCCAGGCCGCCCTGCGTCGCGAGCGGGCCCGGGTAAGCCGCGAAGGCCGCGGGCCCCCACGCGAGGGCGATGAGGCAGACGAGTGCGAATCCGAGCCGGCGAACCATCCGAGCCTCCTTCGACGCTGACACGCCTACTACGCCGCCGGCGGCGCAGGAGTTCCAGCGCAGGGACGAGGAGCACGAGGGCGAGCGGGGTGAACCAGAGCCACGGGAGGCCGCCGCGGGCCGCCGGCGTGACGCGCCAGGTGCGCGTGTCGACGTTCAGCCAGGGCCGACCGCTTCGCCACTGCACGGCCAGGCGGGAGCCGTGCAGGGTCAGGACGATGTTCCCGAGTGCGCTCTGGTTCGCGATCGACCGCCACGGGAGCCCGATGCAGTGCGCGACGCCGCGGACGGTGTCGAGGGCGTGGATGAACGGATAGCCGCCCGGATTCGAGTAGAGCGTGTAGACCCAGCGACCGCCGGGACCGACCGTGCGCGTCATCCCGTCGCCCTGCATCACCCACGACCGCTGCGTGCGGTCTGCGATCCGGCCCGGAAGCAGGCGGTCGCGCGTGAGGTCGTACGCGCGAACGACATATCGCGACGGATTCGACGTGTCGAGATGCTGGGTGAGATAGAGCCTCCTGCCGTTCGGCGAGAGCGCGTCGAACGCGAACGTGCCCTCGAGGACGAAGGAGTGCTTCACCTGCATCGAGTGCGTGTCCAGGACGGCGAACGTCGTGTTGGAGGGGCCGCCGTACGACGTGCTCTGCAGAAAGAGCGTGTTCCCGTCACGCGACAGCCCGCCGGCGTCACGGTAGGTGACCATCGGGATGCCGTACGAGCCGGCGAGATAGGCCCAGTTCCAGATCGAGCCGTCCTTCGCGATCGCGACGAGCGTCGTATCGCCGGTGCTCGTCGGGACGGCGACGTAGTGGAGGGCGCCGTTCGGCGCAGCGATGCCCTGGCCGCCCTGCATCGTGTACAGCGGCCCGCCGTCGGCCAGTGCGGCGGGCGCGGCGGCGAGCGCCGCGAAGACCAGGAGGATGAGCGCGCGGATGGTCATGCGCGTAGTACGGCGCTGCGCGGCCGGCAGGTCCGATCGCGAACAGCGGGTCAGGCCCGAAGGGCCAGACCCCAAGTGCCTCCGGGGTCTGACCCTGCGCAGCGGGGTCAGGCCCGAAGGGCCAGACCCCAAGAGCGCCTCCGGGGTCTGACCCCGCTGTCGGAACGCACTGAGCTGGAACGGCAGGCCGGCCGCGTCAGACTTCGAGCAGGATCGCGTCGCCCTGGCCGCCGCCGGAGCAGATCGCGGCGAGGCCGAGGCCGCCGCCGTTCCGGCGCAGCTCGTGCACCATCGTGCCGAGGATCCGGCCGCCGCTCGCGCCGATCGGGTGGCCGAGCGCGACCGCCCCGCCGTTCACGTTCACGACCTCGGGGTCCGCGCCGAGCATCTTCACCGAGTTGAGCGCGACCGACGAGAACGCCTCGTTCACCTCGACACGCTTCACGTCCGCGATCGACTTGCCGGCCTTCTCGAGCGCCTGCCGCCCCGCGTTCGCAGGCGTGCGGGCGAGCCACGCGAACTCGTCGGCGACATAGCCCTGCGCGACGATCGTCGCGAGCGGCTCGAGCCCGCGGCGCCGCGCGAACTCGTCCGAGCACACGATCACGCACGAGGCTCCGTCGTTGACCCCGGGCGCGTTGCCCGCGGTGATCGTTCCATCCGGATCCATCACCGGCTTGAGCGCGGCGAGCTTCTCGAGCGACGTGTCGCGCCGGATGCTCTCGTCCGCGGCCGCCTCCCCCACGGGCACGATCTCCGCGTCGAAGAAGCCGTCGTCCTGCGCGCGGGCCGCATGCTCGTGCGATCGCAGGGCCCAGCCGTCCTGCTCCTCGCGCGAGATGCCGAGCTCGCGGGCGACCTTCGCGGCCTGCTGCACCATGTGCAGCTCGTCGAACGTCGAGCGCAGGCCGTCCCAGATCATCAAATCGACGAGCGTCGCGTCGCCCATCTTGTAGCCGAAGCGCGCCTTCGGCAGCGCGTATGGCGCATTCGACATCGATTCCATGCCGCCCGTCACGACGAGCTCGACGTCGCCGGCGCGAATCATCGAGTCGGCGATCTCGACGGCGCGGATCGACGAGGCACAGACCTTGTTGACGGTGTCCGAAGGCACCTCGATCGGGAGCCCGGCGGCGACGGCAGCCTGTCGCGCCGGTGCCTGCCCGGCGCCCCCCTGCAGCACCTGGCCCATGATCACGTACTCGACTTCGCGCCCCTCGAGCCCCACGCGCTCCAGGGCCGCGCGGATCGCGATCGCACCGAGCTCGCTCGCCGCGTAGTCCTTCAGCGCACCGCCGAGTCGCCCGAACGGCGTCCGCACCGCGGAGACGATCACACTGCGACTCACGGAGGCAATCTAGCGATGGTGCAGGAGCAGCCGGCTGTGCGCGTAGTCGATCGTGACCACGTCGAAGTCGCTCAGCATGTCCGATCCGAGCAGTCCCTGCACGCCGCCGTCGACGTTGCCGAACGGCAGGTTGGCCTCGACGACCGTCGAGGGCGGGAGCTTGACCTTCCCGACACGCCAGTCGCGCACCCGGATCGCGCGCACCTTCGAAACCGACGCGACACCCGCGATGCGTTGTCTGGTGCCGGTCGCGGGAACGCGCAGCTCCTTCGCGACCTGCGAGTCCACGAGCGACTGCGACGCGCCTGTGTCGAGCGCGAACGCAAAGGGCCCCTTGCCGTCGATCGTGACCGGGACGAGCGCGAGCACCTGCAGGCCGTGCTTGATCACCCTGATGTTGACGAGCAGCTCCCCGTGGAGCGTCGGCGGCGACGCGGAGCTGCCGCCGCACCCGGCGAGCACGAGGACCGCCGCCAGCGCGAGCGCCCGCTTCACGCTGCTGCAACGCGCGAGTCAGCCGACCGGTTACCGTCCGCGCTCCGGTGAAGCTCTACGTCCTCGACGACCTCTACGCGGTCGTGCGCTGCGATCCCGACGCGCCGCTGCCGGAGTGGGCGGCGCGAGGCCACTTCTGGTCTGCGACTCGTTCGGACTCCGAACTCTCGATCGTCTGTCTCGAGGACGACGTCCCGGCCGACGCGAGCGCGGAGCGCGGCTGGTGTGCGCTCGAGGTCGCGGGGCCGCTCGACTTCTCGCTCACCGGCGTCGTTGCCGCTCTCGTCACACCGCTCGCCGACGCCGAGATCCCGCTTTTCGTCCTCTCGACGTTCGAGACGGACTACCTCCTCGTCCGAGAGCGCGACCTGCCGCGCTCGGTCGAGGCACTCGCCGCCGCCGGCCACGAGATCGACGGTTGACGTCCCCGGCGCCGGGCCCTACCCTGCGTCGAGATGACGACTCTCTCCCGCAGCTGGTGGGGCTGGCCTCGCGAGCGGTGCGGGAGCGCGCGCTGACGTACGGCGCGCAGCCGATCCCGCCCCGCTCGACCTAGGCTCCGCGAGGAGCCTTTTTCATGTCCGTCCAGACCCGCGAGATACCGACCGACCTTCTCACCCCGCTCGGGGCATATCTCCGCCTGCGGGAAGAGGCGGCGGGCGCGTTCCTGCTCGAGTCGGTCGAGCGCGGCCGGCTCGGCCGCCATTCGTTCGTCGGCCGCGGTTCGCGCCTCGTCTACTTCGAGGAGGCCGAGACGCTCGACGCGCCGGTCGTCGGCTACCTCGGCTACGACGCCGTCGCGCGCCTCGAGCCGACCGTGCCGCTGCCCGCGGACGGGCCGGGTCTGCCGGAGAGCGTCTTCGTCGTCCCGGAGCTGCTCGTCCGCTTCGACCACGCGCGCGGCGTCGCAGAGGTGCTCGTCGGCGACCCCGGCGAGGCGGCGGCGCTGCTCGACGCTCCGGCGCCGCAACCGCCGCGGTCGCAGGCAGCCCCCGGCGAGCTGCGCCGCTTCCCGACGCGCGACGAGCACCTGCGCCGCGTCGAGCGCGCGAAGATGCACATCAGGGAGGGAGACGTCTTCCAGGTCGTGGTCGCGCAGCGGGCCGAGCGGCCGACGTCGGCGTCTGCGTTCGAGCTCTACCGCGCGCTTCGCCGGGTCAATCCGTCTCCGTATCTCTTCCTGCTCGAGCTGGGCGAGCTTGCGCTCGTGGGCAGCTCGCCGGAGACGGTCGTCAAGTGCGAGGGTCGCGCCGCCGCGCTCAACCCGATCGCCGGGACGATCGCGCCCGGCGACGGCGATGCCCAGGCACTCCTCTCCTCCGAGAAGGACCGCGCCGAGCACACGATGCTCGTCGACCTCGGCCGCAACGACCTCTCGCGCGTGTGCGTCCCGGGCAGCGTGCGCGTCGCGCGTTTCATGTCGCCCGAGCGCTACTCGCACGTGACGCACCTCGTGTCGGAGGTCGTCGGCGAGCTGCGCGACGGCGTGACGCCGTTCGAGCTGCTCCGCGCGTGCTTTCCCGCCGGCACCGTGTCGGGCGCGCCGAAGGTGCGCGCAATGCAGATCATCTCGGAGCTCGAGGGCTACCGGCGCGGCGTCTACGCGGGGGCAGTCGGCTATGTGCTGCCCGACCGTCGCGAGCTCGACACGTGCATCGCGATCCGTACGCTCGTCCTCCGCGACGGCATCGCCTATCTGCAGGCGGGCGGCGGGATCGTCGCCGACTCGGATCCGGCGGACGAGCACGAAGAGTGTCTCAACAAGCTCGCCGCGCTCGAGCGGGCGATCGAGCTCGCGGAGGTCGGAGGATGATGCTCCTCGTCGACAACTACGACTCCTTCACGTACAACCTCGCACACCTCTTCGGCGCGCTCGGCGTCGACGTGCACGTGCTGCGGAACGACGAGCTCGACGCGGACGAGGCGGAGCGCCTTGCGCCCTCCCAGCTCGTGGTCTCGCCGGGCCCCGGCCGCCCGGCGGACGCCGGTGCCTCGATCTCGATCATCGAGCGGCTCGCGCCGACGACGCCGACCCTCGGCGTCTGCCTCGGGCATCAAGCAATCGTGCAGGCGTTCGGCGGCGAGGTCGGCTACGCACGCGAGCTCCTGCACGGCAAGGCGAGCCCGGTCCGTCACGACGGCACCGGTCTCTTCGCCGGGCTCCCGCAGCCGTTCGACGCGGGTCGCTACCACTCGCTCGCCGCGACGAGGCTGCCGGAGGTGCTCGAGCCGACGGCGTACGCGGACGACGGCGAGGTGATGGCCGTGCGGCATCGCGAGCTGCCGATCGTCGGCGTGCAGTTCCATCCCGAATCGGTGCTCACTCCCGACGGCGCGGCGCTCGCGCGCAACTTCCTGGAGGGCCGGTGGTGATCGTCGAGCTCGTCGCGCAGCTCCTCGACGGACGAGACCTGACACGCGAGCAGGCGCGCAGCGCGATGCACGAGATCATGAACGGCGAGGCGACGCACGCGCAGATCGCCGGTTACCTCGTCGCGCTCCGCGCGAAGGGCGAGACCGCCGACGAGATCGCCGGCTCGGCGGAGGCGATGCGCGACCACGTGGTCGCGGTGCAGCCGAAGCGAGACGACCTCGTCGACACCGCGGGGACGGGCGGCGACGGCAAGCACACCCTGAACATCTCCACCGCCGCGGCGCTCGTCGCGGCCGCAGCCGGTGCCGGCGTGGCGAAGCACGGCAACCGCGCGGCCTCGTCGCAGACCGGCTCCGCCGACGTCCTGGAGGCGCTCGGCTTCGAGCTCGACCTTGCGCCCGAGCGGATCGCCCGGTCGATCGACGAGCTCGGCTTCGGCTTCATGTTCGCGCAGGCCCATCACCCGGCCATGCGGCACGCCGCGCCCGTCCGGCGCGATCTCGGGACGCGTACCGTGTTCAACGTGCTCGGCCCGCTCACGAACCCGGCACATGCGCGCGCCCAGGTCGTCGGGGTCTACTCGGCCTCGCTCGTCCGGCCGATCGCAGAGGCGCTGGCGCAGCTCGGCGCGCGCCGGGCGTTCGTCGTGCACGGCGCCGACGGGATCGACGAGCTCTCGCCGACCGGCCCCAACCGGGTGTGCGAGGTCGTCGACGGCGGCGTCCGCGAGCGCACGATCGACCCGGAGGAGCTCGGGGTCGAGCGCTGCTCGCTCGAGGAGCTCCGAGGCGGCCCGGCGCACGAGAACGCCGCGCTGATCCGGCGCGTGTTCGAGGGCGAGGCGGGCGGCCGGCGCAGCGCCGTCCTGCTGAACGCGGCAGGCGCGATCGCGGCCGGCGGGCACGCCGAGGATCTGCGCGAAGGGCTCGAGCTCGCGCGCCGGGCGATCGACAGCGGCGCCGCGGCGGCACGGCTCGACGAGCTGGTGGAGTTCTCGCGGGGATGAGGTTCAGGGAGGCACTCGCGCAGCCCGGGCTGCGGGCGATCGCGGAAGTGAAGCGCCGCTCGCCGTCCGCGGGCGACCTGCGGCCGAACGCGGACCCGGCGCAGCTCGCCGCGCAGTTTGCGAATGCCGGCGCAGCCGCCGTGTCCGTGCTCGTGGACGAGCGCTTCGGCGGCACGCTCGACGACCTGCGCGCGGCGCGGGCGGCCACTGCCGCACCGCTCCTCGGCAAGGGCTTCTTCTCGAGCGAGGAGCACCTGGGCGAGCTTCGTGACGCCGGCGCCGACGCCGTCCTCCTCCTGTTGCGCGACCTCGACGACTCGACCGCCGCGCGCCTGCTCGCCCGCGCCGGCGAGCTCGGCATGGATGCGCTCGTCGAGGCGCATGACGCCGACGAGCTGCAGCGTGCGATGCAGCTCGACGCGCCGATCATCGGCATCAACGCCCGCGATCTCGCGACATTCGAGATCGACCGCCGCCGCCAGCTCGAGCTCGTCGCGCGTGCGCCGCGAGACCGCGTCGTCGTCGCCGAAAGCGGCGTGCACACGCGTGCGCAGGGCGCTGCGGCGGAGCTCGCCGGCGCCGATGCGATCCTCGTCGGCTCGGCGCTGATGCGCGCGCCCGACCCGGCCGCCAAGTTGCGCGAGCTCCTCTCGCGTCCGCTCGTCAAGGTGTGCGGGCTGACGCGCCAGGACGACGTCGACGCCGCGCTCGACGCCGGCGCCGACATGCTCGGATTCGTGCTCGTCGAGCGGAGCCCGCGTCGCGCGCCCGGCGTGCTCGACGTGCCGGACACCGCCCTCTCGGTCGCAGTGTTCGTCGAAGAGACGGAGGAGACGGCCGCCGACCTCGTGCAGTTCTATCCGGACGACGGCGGCGACGTCCGCGGCCGCGAAGCGCTGCTCCTGCGCGAAGGCCGCCAGGTCGCGCGCGTGCTCGACCAGCCGTGGCAGCGGCGCGATCCCGTGCACTGGTCGACGGCGGCGGCGACCGGAGGGCGCGTCGTGCTCGCCGGCGGCCTCGGCCCCGAAAACGTCCGGGACGCGATCGCGGCGGTGCGGCCGTGGGCGGTCGATGCCTCGTCGTCGCTCGAGCGCGAGCCCGGCGTGAAGGATCATGCTCGGGTGCACGCCTACGTCGAGGCTGTTCGCTCGTGACCGCGGCGTTCGGCACCTACGGCGGGCGCTTCGTCCCGGAGACGCTGATTCCCGCGCTCGACGAGCTCGAGCAGGGCTGGCGCGACGCGCTCACGGACGATGCGTTCCGCGCCGAGCTGCACGCGCTCGCGACGACGTACGCCGGCAGGCCGACGCCGCTCACGCTCGCGCAGCGGTTCGCCCCGGGCAAGCGGATCTATCTGAAGCGGGAGGATCTCCTGCACACCGGCGCGCACAAGCTGAACAACGCGCTCGGACAGGCGGTGCTCGCGCGCCGGCTCGGCAAGCGGCGCATCGTGGCGGAAACCGGCGCAGGGCAGCACGGCGTCGCGACGGCGACCGTATGCGCGCGCTTCGGCTTCGAGTGCGTCGTCTACATGGGCGAGGAAGACATGCGTCGTCAGAAGCCGAACGTCGAACGGATGCGGCTGCTCGGCGCGGAGGTGCGGCCGGTCGACTTCGGCACGCGGACGCTGAAGGAGGCGACGAGCGAGGCGATCCGTGACTGGATCACGAACGTCGAGACGACGCATTACCTGATCGGCTCGTGCGTCGGGCCCGCGCCGTATCCGGAGCTCGTCGCCGAGCTGCAATCGGTGATCGGGCGCGAGGCGCGCGAGCAGCTGCTGGCGGTCGAGGAGCGGCTGCCCGAGGTGGTGGTCGCGTGCGTCGGCGGCGGCTCGAACGCGATCGGGATCTTCCACGGCTTCCTCGACGACGCGGACGTACGGCTCGTCGGCGTCGAGGCGGCGGGCGCGGCGTCGCTCGGCACCGGCCGGCCCGGTGTGCTGCACGGCGCGCGCTCCTCGATTCTCGCCGACGCGGACGGGCAGATCGCCGACGCGCATTCGATCTCCGCCGGGCTCGACTATCCGGGCGTCGGCCCCGAGCACGCGTACCTTCGGGACATCGGCCGAGCGGAGTATCTCGGCGCGAGCGACGACGAGGCGCTCGCGGCGTTTCGCGACCTGGCGCGCAGCGAGGGCATCATCCCGGCGCTCGAGCCGGCGCATGCGCTCGCGCGGGCGCGCGAGCTCGACGCGGAGCTGATCCTGGTCGGGCTTTCCGGCCGGGGCGACAAGGATCTCGCCGAGGCGCTCGCGCATCTGGGGCAGACGGATGCCTGAGCGAACAGCAGGGTCGGGCCCGAAAAGCCGGACCCGGAAGGCGCTCGTCATCTACCTGATGAGCGAGCCGGAGACGCCGGAGCTCGCGCGGGCGGCTGTCGAGGGCGGCGCGGACATCATCGAGCTCGGCTTTCCCTTTTCGGACCCGCTCGCGGACGGCCCGGTGATCCGCCGCGCCGGCGAGCGCGCGCTCGCACGCGGCATGCGCACGCGAGAGTGCATCGACGTGCTGGCGCGGACGCACGAGCTCGTGCCCGACACGCCGCTCGTCCCGATGACCTACTCGTCGATCCTCGAGGCGTACGGCTGGGAACGCTTTTCCGCGGACATTCGCGCGGCGGGCGCGGCGAGCATGATCGTCTCAGACCTGCCGGCGGGCGAGCGCGCCGAGGTGCGGCGCGTCCAGCTCGTCGCACCGACGTCGACCGACGCGCGGATCGAGCTGGCGGGAGCGCAGACCGACGGCTGGCTCTACCTCGTCACGCTCACCGGGACGACGGGCGCGCGCGACGACGTGTCCCCCGCCCTTGCCGGGCTCGTCGAGCGCACGCGATCTCTCGTGCACGTGCCGCTCTACGCGGGCTTCGGCATCTCGACACCTGCGCACGCGCGGACGGCTGCGGAGCTCGTGGACGGGATCGCCGTCGGTACGCGCGCGGTGCAGGTCGCCGAGGACGGGCCGGGCGCGCTCCACGACTACGTCGCCTCGCTGCGCGAGGCACTCGAGACGGTCGCCGTCTAGCCGCGTGAATCCGCCGAGACCGGCGGGGTCAGCGGCGGCAGAGCGGGCGCGGGCTGCCCGAGCAGCCGCGGCAGCGGGACTGCGGCGGCGGGAGCGGGTGCGGGCGGCGACGCCGGCGGGACGGGCGGCTCGGCCGTGACGGCCGGGACGGGCTCGGGCGCGACGAGCGGAACGGGAGCGAGCGGAGCAGGCACGACCGGGGCCGGAGCGACCGGGGCGGGCGCAACCGGGGCCGGAGCAACCGGGGCGGGAGCAACCGGGGCGGGCACGGGCGCCGGGACGACCGGGGCGGGCTCGGGCAGGGGATCCGGCAGCGGCGCGGGCGCGGGTACGACCGGCGCCGGTACGGGCGCCGCGACCGGAGGCGGAGTCAGCTGCACCGGCGCGATCGCCGGCGGGGCGGCGGGCACGGGCGCGATCGGCGCAACGGGCGCAGGGGCCGGCTCGGGAGCGGGCGGCGGCGCGGCGGCCTGTGGCACGGCGGGCGCGGGCGCGACGAGCCGGGTCTCGACCGCGAGCTGGCGAAGCGCGAGCTGCGCCTGGAAGCGGAGGTCGAGCGCCCGCCGGTCGCCGAACGCGCGGCCCGCGAACGCGCAGGCGACGCCGGCGAGCGCGATCGCGAGGTAGCCGACGCGGTGCGAGATCAGGCTATGAGAGAGGAACGCGGCGATCGCGCCGAGCAGAAGGCCCGCGCCGAGGCCTGCGATCGTCCACGTCCGCACCACCCCGGAGGCCTTCCGGAGCAGATGCTGCGCGTACTGCTGGACGATGCCCTCGTCGGGTTCTGCCATCTCTACATGGACTCATCGGCGGGCTCCACCGGCGCCTTGAGGGCGACTTAACCAACGCTTCACCGACTCTCATCTTCGTCCTAAGCGCCACGGGAACATTGGCCTCACAACCTTCGTGAAGACCAGGAGAACTACAGACGTGACGAACAGACTCTTCCGGCGCACCCTCCCGGTGGCCGCCGCCCTCCTGATCGGCGGCGGCGCGGGGGCGGCGATCTATGCCGGCACACAGGGCTCTTCGGCGCAGCCCACGGAGGCGGTCGCCTCCGTCCCGGCGCAGCCCGCGGCCGCGACCGCGACGAGCCTGACCGAGCTCTACAAGAACGCAGCGCCGGCGGTGGTCGACATCACCGTCGACACGACCACGTCGTCCGGCTTCGGAGGCGGCTTCGGCTTCGGCACCCAGCAGGCGACGGCCGAAGGGTCGGGCTTCGAGATCGACACGAGCGGCCACATCGTGACGAACCAGCACGTCGTCGCCGGCGCGAACTCGATCACCGTCCGCTTCCAGGACGGCACGACGGCGAAAGCGACGCTCGTGGGTGCCGACCCGTCGACCGATGTCGCGGTGATCAAGGTCGACGTCCCGGCGGCGCAGCTGCATCCCCTGACGTTCGGCAACTCGGCGAACGTTCAGGTCGGACAGCCCGTCGCGGCGATCGGCAGCCCGTTCGGGCTTCCCGAGTCGCTGACCTCGGGCGTCGTGAGCGCGCTCGACCGCACGATCACCGCGCCGAACAACTTCTCGATCGCGGGCGCGATCCAGACCGACGCGCCGCTCAACCACGGCAACTCGGGCGGCCCGCTCCTGAACGCGAGCGGCGAGGTGGTCGGCGTGAACGCGCAGATCGACAGCGAGTCCGGCGGCAGCGACGGCGTCGGCTTCGCGATTCCGTCGAACATGGTGAAGAGCGTCGCCGACACGATCATCTCCGGCGGCAAGGTGCAGCACGCCTACCTCGGCGTGACGGTCGGCGATGCGTCGTCCGGCCAGGGCGCGGCGATCGAGACCGTCAAGTCCGGCACGCCGGCCGCCGACGCCGGCCTGCAAGCGGGCGACGTCGTGACCGCGATCGACGGCCAGCCGGTCACGAACTCCGACGACCTGACCGCCAAGATCAGCGCACACCAACCCGGCGACAAGGTGACGCTGACGGTGACGCGAAACGGCGCGACGAAGACGATCGACGTCACGCTCGGAACGCGTCCCTCGTAAGCAGCTCGGCCCTCCCCCTCCCGCCGAGCTCCCCCACAGGGCCCGCACCACGGTGCGGGCCCTGTCCAGCGCAGGGCGCGACGACGGTCTGGGGTCCGGCCCTCCGGGCCTGACCCCGCTGTTCGGGTCAGCGCTCCCAGTAGGGGTAGTGGCGCTGCGCCCATTCCTCGCGGACCGTGCCGCGGGTCATGCCGCGCAGGGAATGGCGCGTCGCGGGGTGGATCACCGCGAGGTAGAGGTGACCGAGGAAGAGCCCGGTCGCGAGGTAGAGCAGCCAGTCGTGGAGCAGCACGGTGCTCGCGAAGCGGAACCGCGTGTCCCGCTCACCCAGCCAGAGCAGCATCCCCGATGCGAAAAAGAGGATGACGAACGCCGCATTGAGGATCGCGTTCACCTTCTGCCCAACGTTGAACCTGCTCGGGCGCAGCGTCTCGACCTCGCGCACGGTGCGGAGCAGGCCGCTCCGGTCGCCGAGCAGCGCGACGAGCGCGATCGCCGACACCCAGCCGACGCCGCCCCAGAAATGCAGGTCCTTCATCAGCGGCCGGCGCCCCACGAGAACCGAAAGCCGCGGCAGGTAGAGGATCAGCCCGGTCCCGAGCAGGAAGAGAAACCCGGTGGCGTTCACCCAGTGCAGCGTGCGTTCCGTCCGCGAGAAGCGACGGATGTAGCTCACAGGCCGTACCCGTTCGAGTGGCCGACCCAGGCGTCGCGGTCGTAGCCGAGCACTTCCCAGTAGCCGTCGCCCGCCTGCGGCACGAGGTTGATCCGGTTCAGCCACTTGACGCCCTTGTAGCCGTACATGTCGGGGATCACGAGGCGCACCGGCGCGCCGTGCTCGCGCGACAACGGCTTGCCGTTCATCTCGTAGGCGAGCATCACGTCGGGCAAGAGCGACTGCTCCAGCGTCAGGTAGTCGATGTACGGCGTCTCCGCCGAGACGAACTGGAGCGCATGCGCCTCGGGATACGGCAGCGCGTGGTCGAAGATCGTCTTCAGCCGGACGCCGCGCCAGTGCACGTTGTCGACCGTCCAGCCGGTGACGCAGTGGAAGGTCGACACCTGATGTGCCGCTGGCAGCGCGCGCAGCTCGTCGTATGAGAGTGTCAGCTTGTTCTTCACGAGCCCGTCCACCGAGAAGCGCCATGTCGCCCGGTCGAACGTCGGCATGTGCCCGGAGACGGAGTAGATCCGCCAGCCCTGCGGCACGAACGGGACGAGCGCCTCCGCGCCGGAGAGCGCGCTCGAGATGTGGCTCCACACCGGGCGGCCCCAGGCGAGCGAGCTCAGGCCGCCGGCGACCGTGGCAAGGAAGAGGCCGCGGCCGTAGCGCTTCGGCGCGTTCTCCATCACCCGTTCTTCGCCCGGGACGTCGAAATGGTTCACCCCCAGTAGTGTGAACGTCGTGGCGGCCTCTTCGCGACTGATTCTCGTCGCGGCGATCCTGGGCTCCGCGATGGTCTTCATCGACGGCACCGTCGTGAACGTCGCGCTGCCCCCGATCCAGCGAGACCTGGGCGGCGGCCTCGCCGCCCAGCAGTGGATCGCGGGCGCCTACCTCCTGACGCTCGGCTCGCTGATCCTCGTCGGCGGCTCGCTCGGCGACATCTTCGGGGAGGTGTGGATCTTCCGGATCGGCGTGGCCGCGTTCGCCGCTGCCTCCGTGCTCTGCGCGGTCGCGCCGACGGCGAACGCGCTGATCGCGTTCCGCGGCGTGCAGGGCGTCGCCGGGGCGTTGTTGACGCCGGCCTCGCTCGCGATCCTCACGGCGGCGTTCACGGGCGCCGAGCGGGGAGCAGCGATCGGCTCGTGGACCGCCTTCAGCGGGATCTCGACCGTGCTCGGGCCGCTCTTCGGCGGCTGGTTGATCGGCGTGTCGACCTGGCGCGCGATCTTCCTGATCAACGTCCCGATCGCAGCGGCGACGCTCCTCGTCACGGCCCGCATGCCGCACCGGGAGACGCGGCGGGAAGGCGTCCGCGTCGACGTGCTCGGCGCGGCGCTCTGCGTCGCCGGGCTCGGCACGACCGTGTTCGGGTTCATCGAGCAGCCGCGCCGCGGCTGGGACGTCGCCGTCGACGCGTGCCTCGCCGGCGGCGCGGCGCTGCTCGCGGCGTTCGTCGGCTGGGAACGTCACGCCGCGCAACCGATGCTCGAGCTGAGGCTCTTCCGCCGCCGCAACTTCAGCGTCACGAACCTCGAGACCTTCGCCGTCTACGGCGGTCTCTCCGCCTGGGCGTTCTTCCTCGTGCTCTACCTGCAGCAGCTCGCGGGCTACTCGCCGTTCCGCGCGGGACTCGCGACGCTGCCGACGACGATCGTCATGTTCCTGCTGTCGCGCTACGCCGGGCGCTACGCGATGCGCTACGGGCCGCGCTGGTTCATGGGCTTCGGCCCCCTGGTCGGGGGTGTCTGCGTGGCCACGCTCTCGCGCCTGCCCGAGCACCTCGACTACTGGCGCGACCTGCTGCCCGCGCTCGTCGGCTTCGCGATCGGCTTTGCCGCAACCGTCGCGCCGCTGACGACGACCGTGCTCTCCGACGCCGGGCCGGGCGACGCCGGGATCGCGTCCGGAATCAACAACGCGGTGGCTCGCGTCGCCGGGCTCGTTGCAATCGCCGTGATCGGAATCGCCGCGTCGAGTGGCACGGCGCGCCTGACGCTGCACGGCTTCCACGTCTCGATGCTCTTGACGGCGGCGCTCATGTGCGCGGGCGGGGCGATCGGCGCCGCGTTCATCCGCAATCCGTCAGCGCCCGTTGACTGAGAAGTGCTGGTAGTCGCCGAAGGAGGCGCCCCAGCCCCAGCCGACGCGCTCGAAGGCGCGCACGAGCACACCGCCCGCAGTCGCCATCCCCGGTCGAACGTCGGTGCGGTCGAGATATGCACGTCCGGCCGGCGGAATCACGCGACCGCCGAAGACGTACGGATTCTCGACGTCGTTGACGTCGATCGCCTCGCCGTAGGCGTGCATCGACCAGGACGGAGTGCCGGACGCGACGGCGCGGCGGCAGTTGAACGCGGACGTGTCGTCGGCCGCGGCCGAGCGATCGTCGCTGCCGCCGTACGCATCGACCGGCCGCATCTGCCGGATCGGGAAGCGCGCACGATAGAGCGTCCGGAACACCGCCGTCACCTGCCGGACGACTGCGGCGTTCACGATCAGGTCGCCGAGGTGGCGGCGGCCGTCGAAGCCGACGTACGAGAGCCGTATCCGCCGCAGCTGCGAGGGCGCGACCGGACAGCCGGGATGCCAGGAATACCGGAGCTCCGCCGCCTGTACGCGCGCGACGCGCGCGACGAACGGCGGCATCGACGCCGGAACCGCCACCATTAGCCCGATGAGCCTAGCCGGCCTCGTCGCGATCGGCGCCCTCCTCTGCCCCGGTCCGTCCGCGCACCAGCTCGTGACGGTGCAGGCGGCGCCCGGCTCGACGACGGGTGCGCTCGTGCTCTGGCAGCGACGCGGCCGCTGTTTCCACCGCGTGGCCGGACCGTGGCAGGCGGAGCTCGGCGCGGCCGGGCTGTCCGCGCACAAGCGCGAGGGCGACGGGGCGACGCCGACGGGCACCTACCGCTTCGGCTCGACGATGTACGGGATCGCCCCGAACCCGGGCGTCGCATTCGCCTACCACCGGCTCGTGTGCGGCGACTGGTGGGACGAGGACCCGCGCTCGGCGGCGTACAACCGGTTCGTCCACGTCGCCTGCGGCGCACGCCCGTCGTTCGGCGGCGGCAGCGAGGCGCTGTGGCGGATCGCCCCGCAGTACCGCTACTTCGCCGTGATCGACTTCAACGCGGACCCGGTCGTTCCCGGCCGCGGCTCGGCGATCTTCCTGCACGTCTCGACAGGGAAGCCGACGGCCGGCTGCATCAGCCTCCCGGAGCGGGAGCTCGTACTGGCGCTGCGCTGGCTACGCCCCGGCGCGGAGATACGCATAGGCATTTCCTAGGTGTAATATCCGCCCGATGGCGAAGGAGGTCTACTCGGCCGCCGAGGCCGCGCAGTTGCTCGGGATCAGCCTCGACACCCTGCGCCGCTGGGACCGCGAAGGCCGCATCGAGACGCGACGCGACAAGGGCAACCGCCGGACCGTGAGCGCGAAGGAGATCTCGCGGCTCCGGGGCGACGACGGCACGCAGCACATGAGCGCGCGCAACCGCCTGCACGGGACGGTGCGCGAGGTCAAGGTCGACGGCCTGCTCGCGCAAGTCGAGCTCACGGTGACGGAGCCGGCGCGCATCGTCGCGATCGTCACGCGCGACGCGGTCGAGGAGCTGGGGCTCGAGCCGGGCACGCCGGCGACGGCGATCGTCAAGTCGACATCGGTGATGGTGGAGCGCTGATGCTCACGCGCGGCGCCTTCCTCGCGAAAAGCGGGCTCGGCCTCGCCGCCGTCGGAGTGCTCGGCGCGCTCCCGGCGCGGGCCGCCGCGGCACTCCCCGACTCCGACCTCGCGACGCTCCGCCTGCTGCTCTCGACGGAGCTCCTCGGCGATGACTTCTACACGACGGCGCTGCAGGCGCAGCCGTACGGCGGTCGCGGCGAGAGCGAGCTCGAGCTTGCACGCGCGAACGAACGGCTGCACTACGCCGCGCTCGCGACGATGCTGACCGATGCCGGCCAGGTGCCGCTGACGGCCGCCGACGTCGACTTCACGTATCCCAAGCAGACGTTCTCGACGACCGAGAACGTCACGAAGACGGCGGTCGCGCTCGAGAGCATCTTCCTCGGCGCCTATCTCGGCGCGGTCGCGAGCGTGCAGACAGCCTCTCTCGTGCAACCTCTGGCACAGATCGCCGCGAGCCAGGCACAACATCTGAGCGTCTTCGAACAGCTCCGCGGGCGCCACGGCATCACGGCCGCCTTCCCGCCCCCGCTCTCGATCGACGCGACCTCGAACGCGCTCGCCGCCTACGCGCAATGAGACGGCTGCTCACCGCACTCGCAGTGCTCGCGCTCGCGACGCTCGCCACGAGGGGCGCGTCCGCGCGCACGCAGAGCGCGATCAACGTCTTCGCGGCCGCCTCGCTCACGGACGTCTTCCCCGCGATCGACTCGACGGAGCGCTACTCGTTCGGCGGCTCCAATGCGCTCGCGACCCAGATCGCAAACGGGGCGCCGGCCGACGTCTTCGCCTCCGCGAACACGACGATCCCGGCGCAGCTGTACGCCAAGGGGATCCTGGAGAAGCCCGTGAACTTCACGCGCAACACACTCGTGATCGTCGTTCCGAAGTCGAACCCGGCAGGAATCCACAGCGTCTACGACCTGACGAGGCCGGGCGTGAAGGTCGACGTCGCAAACCCGGCGGTGCCCGTCGGCAGCTACACGCTGCAGATCCTGAAGAACATGGCGCTCACGGCGAAGGTGACGCCGAACGTCGTCAGCCAGGAGACGGACGTGCGCGAGGTGCTGGCGAAGGTCGCGCTCGGCCAGGCCGACGCCGGCTTCGTGTACTCGACCGATGCGCGCACCGTGCCGGGTCGGGTGACGGTCATCAAGATGCCCGCCTGGGCTCAGCCGAAGATCACCTACGCGATGGCAGTCGTCGCGAAGAGCGGCGACAAGGCGGATGCGGAGGCGTTCGTGAAGCGCGTGCTCAGCAAGGCAGGCCAGACGCGGTTGCTGAAGTACGGGTTCCTGCCGCTCACGAAGCCGGCACCGAAGCCGGTCAAGAAGATCCGCCGCCGCCGCTGATGCGCAGAGCGGTCGCAACGCTCGGCGTCTTCGCGGCGGCCGCGGTGGCGTTCGCGTTCCTGCTCCTGCCGGTGGTGGCGCTCTTCACGCACCAGCCCCTGCGTGAGCTCGTGCACCAGCTCTCGAACCCGGTCGTCACCGACGCGCTCGTCGTGAGCGCGAAGACGAGCGCGATCGCGCAGGCGGCGATTCTCCTGCTCGGTACGCCGACCGCCTACCTCATCGCGCGCCGCCGGTTCCCCGGGCGCTCGTTCGTCGTGACGCTCGTCGAGCTCCCCCTCGTGCTGCCGCCTGCCGTCGCAGGCGTCGGGCTGCTCGTCGCGTTCGGCCGGTTCGGCGTGCTGGGCTCGACGTTCGACGCGCTCGGGATCGATGTGGCCTTCAACACGACGGCCGTCGTGCTCGCCGTCGCATTCGTGGCGAGCCCGCTCTACATCCGCCAGGCGATCGCGTCGTTCGAAGCCGTCGACGCGAATCTCGTCGGCGTCTCGCGGACCCTCGGCGCCGGCCCGGTGCGAACCTTCTTCCGCGTCGTCCTGCCGCTCGCGCGCGGCGGCCTCGCGGCGGGCGCCGCGCTCTCGCTCGCGCGCGGCCTCGGCGAGTTCGGCGCGACGATCATGTTCGCCGGCAGCTTCCAGCGCGTCACGCAGACGCTGCCGCTCGCGATCTACGCCGAGTTCGACCGCAACTTCGACGTCGCCGTGACGATCAGCGCGCTCCTCGTGATCGTCAGCGCGGCGATCCTCCTCTCGCTCAAGCTGACCCTCCCATGGCCGGGCTCTCGGCAGAGTTCACCCTCCCTCTTCGCTCGTTTGAGCTCGAGCTAGCGCTCGAGGTCGAAGGAACGGTCGCGCTCGTCGGCCCCTCGGGCGCGGGCAAGTCGTCGGTGCTGCGGGCGATCGCCGGGCTCGCGCGACCACGCGCGGGCCGGATCATGCTCGAGGACGAGACGTGGTTCGACGCGAGGCGCCGGATCTTCTGCGCGCCGGACGAGCGCAGCGTCGGCTTCGTCTTCCAGGAGTACGCGCTCTTTCCGCACATGACAGTACGCAGGAACGTCGCGTACGGCGGCCCGGCCCGCGACCTGCTCGAGCGCTTCCGCATCGCGCACCTCGCGAATGCGCGTCCGGGCGAGCTCTCCGGCGGCGAGCGGCAACGCGTCGCGCTCGCGCGGGCGCTCGCGCGCAACCCTGCCGTGCTGCTCCTCGACGAGCCGCTCTCGGCGCTCGATGCGCACACGAAGGACGCGGTGCGGGCCGAGCTGCACGACGTGCTGCGCGGCCTCGGGCTGCCGACGCTGCTCGTCACGCACGACTACGAGGACGCGGCCGCGCTCGCGGACGTCGTCGGCGTGCTCGTGGACGGCCGGCTCCGTCAGACGGCGACGCCGGCGGAGCTCGTCGCCCGTCCCGCGGATGCGTTCGTCGCCTCGTTCACCGGCGCGAACCTCCTCCACGGCACGGCGCGGCGCGGCGCGGTGACGGAGGTCGAGCTCGCGGGCGGCGAGACCGTCTATTCGACCGACGTCGCGCACGGTGAGGTCGGCGTCGTCGTCTACCCGTGGGAGATCGCCGTCGCGCGCGAGCCCTCGGACGACTCCGCGCTGAACGTCGTCCGCGGCGAGATCGGATCGCTCGTCGAGGTCGGGAATCGCGTGCGCGTCCGGATCGGGCCCGTGACCGCGGAGGTCACCGCGTCGTCACGCGACCGGCTCGCGCTCGACCGCGGCGGGATCGCGTATGCCATCTTCAAGGCGACCGGCACGCGGCTCGTGCCGCTGTAACGTCTCGGCATGGCCTATGACGAGCAGCTGGCCGCGCGGATCCGCGAGCTCGTCGCGGACGAGCGCGGCATGACGGAGAAGAAGATGTTCGGCGGGCTCGCGTTCCTCGTCGGCGGCAACATGGCGATCGCCGCGAGCGGCCAGGGCGGCCTGCTCGTGCGCGTCGACCCGGCGGACGGCGAGCGCCTGATCGCGTCCGGAAAGGCAGCCGCGATGGAGATGCGAGGCCGCTCGATGGCGGGCTGGCTCCGAGTCGACGCCGCCGACGTCGCGACGAAGCAGGCGCTGTCCGCGTGGGTGCGCCGCGGCGTCGGGTACGCGCGCAGCCTGACGCCCAAATAGGCGGGCTCGCTGCTACCCGGCCGCCTCGGGGAACCGCGGCACACCGTCGTCCGGGATCGGCTCCCACGTCACCGCGTAGGCGACGTGCTGCCGATGCTTCGGCCGGAGCCCCGGATCCTCGTCGAGCGTGCCCATGCGCACGCCGCGGATCACGCCGTCGGCGTCCTTGCTGAAGAGCTGGCCGCCGCACGTCGAGCAGAAGCACTTCTCGAAGCCGTCCTCGGGCTTCCAGCCCTTGACGAGCTCCTCCCCCTGCACGAAGCGAAGCGACCCCGGCTCGATCCGCGCCTGCACCGACGCGGCCGTACCGGTACGCCGCTGACAGCGCGTGCAATGGCAGTACGTCATCGAGAGGAGCGGCTTCGTGATCTCGTAGCGCACGCCGCCGCACAGACAACCGCCGGTGATCATGCCGCCGAGCATAATCAGCCGGTGCGGACCACGGCAAAGGCCGACTACGCCGTTCGCGCCGCCGTCGAGCTCGCGGCAGCGGGCCGGCTCGTCACCGCGGAGCACGTCGCCCAGGCGCAGGGAATCCCGCTCAACTTCCTCGAGAACATCCTGCGCGATCTGCGTCGCGCCGGTCTCGTCGAGAGCCGCCGCGGCCAGGCCGGAGGCTACGCGCTCGCGCGCGCGGCCGACGCGATCTCGATCGCCGACGTGATCCGCGCGGTCGAGGGCCCGCTCGCGAACGTGCGCGGGCTCCCGCCCGAGACGCTCGACTACCCGGGCGCGGCCGAGAAGCTGCGCGACGTCTGGGTCGCGCTCCGCGCGGGCGTTCGCGTGGTGCTCGAGGGGGTATCGCTCGCCGACGTCGCGCGCGGCGAGCTGCCTGAGCGGGTCGAGGAGCTCACACGCGACGAGGACGCGTGGGCTCGGCGGTGAACCGTCGCTCGCGGCGCGCCCGCACGTAGACGATGTCGCCGCGTCTCAGCTCGAGCTCGTCGGCCTCGTCGCGCGTCAGCTGCGCGCTCAGCCGGACGCCGTCGTCGCGGACGAGCTCGACCCGCGTCCCGAAGCCGAGCGGCACGACTCGCTCGATCTGCGCCTCGCGGGTGGAGCCATTCGGTGCATGCCGGAGCTCGACGTCGTGCGGCCGCACCCAGGCTTCGTCGAGCTCGTTGACCGAGCCGACGAAGCTCATCACGAACTCGTTCGCGGGCTCGTCGTAGAGCAGGCGGGGCGGCGCGGTCTGCTCGACGCGACCGCGGGTTCATCACGACGATCGAGTCGGCGAGCTCGAGCGCCTCCTCCTGGTCGTGGGTGACGAAGATCGTCGTCACGTGCATCTCGTCGTGCAGCTTCAGCAACCACGAGCGGAGCTCGGCCCGGACGCGCGCATCGAGCGCACCGAACGGCTCGTCGAGGAGGAGGACCTCCGGCTCGGGTGCGAGCGCGCGGGCGAGCGCCATCCGCTGGCGCGGCCGCCCGAGAGCTGCGCGGGGTAGCGCTCGCCGAGGCCGGCGAGCTGGACGAGCTCGAGCAGCTCGTCCACGCGCGCACGGATCGCGGCGCGCGTCGGACGCGCAGCCCGAAGGCGACGTTCTCGCGCACGGTCATGTGCGTGAACGGCGCGTAGTGCTGGAACACGAACCCGACACCGCGCTTCTGCGGCGCGAGCGCCGTCGCCTCGCGCCCGGAGATGAAGACGACGCCGCGCTCCGGCATCTCGAGCCCGGCGATCACGCGCAGGAGCGTCGACTTGCCGCTGCCGCTCGGGCCGAGCAGCGCCGTCAACGATCCGCTCGCGACGTCGACCGAGACGTCGTCAAGGGCGACGAAATCGCCGAAGCGCTTCGTGACGTTACGCGCTTCGATTGCCACGAGCATCCTCCCTGGGCCGAAACGCGGTCATGGCTACGAGGGTCAGTACCGCGAGCGCGGCGAGCAGAACGGACGCGGCGTACGCGTTGGTCTGTTGGAAGTTCTCGTACGAGGCTTGCACGTACTGCGTCAGCGTCTGCGTCTGTCCCGCGATGCCGCCCGAGACGATTGCGACTGCGCCGAACTCGCCGAGCGCGCGGGCAGTCGTGAGCACGACGCCGTACACGACCGCGTAGCGGATTCCGGGCAGCGTGATGCGGAGGAACGTCGTGAGCGCCGGCGAGCCGAGCGTCGCCGCCGCCTCCTCCTGCTCGGTGCCGAGCTCGCGCAGCACCGGCACGACCTCGCGCACGACGAAGGGGAGCGAGACGAACGTCGTCGCGAGCAGCATCCCCGGATAGGCGAAGAGGATGCGGTGGCCGTGGGCGATGAGCCACGGCCCGAACCAGCCCCGGTTGCCGTAGAGCAGGTACAGCGAGAGCCCGACGACGACCGGCGAGAGCGCCATCGGCAGGTCGACGATCGCGTTGACGAGACCCATCCCGGGAATCCGATGGCGCACGATCGCGAGGGAGCAAAGGATCCCGAAGACCGTGTTCAGCGGCACCGCGACGACCGCGGTCTCGAGCGTGAGCTTCAACGCGTGAACCGCATCGGGTGCTGCGATCCCCGACCAGAACGTGGCGAGCCCGGGCGCGAACGCCCGGTAGAAGACGAGCGCGACCGGTGCGACGAGGATCGCCGCGAGATACGCGAGCGAGCCGTAGCGGACGATCCGTCTACCGGTCATGGCGGGTCGCGTAGCGGCGCACGGCGCCGATCGAGAGCAGCACGACGAGCGAAATTCCGAGCAGCAGGACCGCGACCGCCGCAGCGCCTTGCGTGTCCCCGGAGTTCAGACGCTGGAAGACATAGACCGACGCGACCTCCGTCTTGAACGGCAGGTTCCCGGCGATCAGGATCACCACGCCGAACTCGCCGACCGCGCGTGCGAACGCGAGCGCAACCCCCGAGAGCAGCGCCGGCAGCAGGTGGGGGAAGACGATACGGCGGAAGATCGTCGCCCGGCCGGATCCGAGCGACGCCGCCGCCTCCTCCATCTCGCGGTCGAGCTCGATCAGCACCGGCTGCACCGTGCGCACCACGAACGGCAGGGTCACGAAGAGAAGCGCCGTCAGCACTCCCCAACGCGTGTACGCCGCGTCCACGTGCACGGCGCTCCGCGGCCCGTAGAGCGCGAGCAGCGTCAGGCCGGCGACGATCGTCGGCAGCGCGAACGGCAGGTCGACGAGCGCGTTGACGAGCGGCTTCCCCCGGAAGTCGTCCCGGACGAGCGTCCAGGCGAGTGCGGTGCCCGCGAGGGCGTTCACGCCGACGACGGCAAGCGCGAGCAGGAGCGTGAGCTGGAGCGCCGCGCGCGCCTCCGGGTTCCAGGCGACCTGCCAGAAGTGATGCCGGCCGCCCTTGCTCCCCTACGCGACGAGCGCAGCGAGCGGGATCAGGACGATCACGCTCAGGTACGTCAGCGCGAGCGTGCTCGAGACGAGCGGAGCGCCGAGGGCGCGCCGGCGCGCCCTAGGCATCCGTGCGACGTCAACCGCCAGTGGAGACTCCGAGCCCCTGCTCGATCTTCGCGACGATCCCGTTCGTCGGGTCGAAGAACTCCGTGTTCACCCTGTCCCAGCCGCCGACGTAGCCGATCGTGAAGAGCCACGGGCGCGGCGGGAACTGCGCCACGAAGCGCTTCGCCACGGTCGGATCGACCGGCCGGAACCCGTTCTGCGCCCAGATCGTCTGCGCTGCCGGCGTGTACAGCCAGTTCGCGAACTTCGCCGCGGCGACCTTGTTCTTCGTGTTCACGACGGCGAGCGGCGTCTCGATCTGGATCGTCGCCTTCGGAATCGCGTAGTAGATCGGCTTCCCTGCTGCCTGTGCGCTCTTCGCGTCGCTCTCGTACGTGAGCAGCACGTCGCCGCGGCCCGAGAGGAAGGTGTTCATCGCGTTCCGCCCGCTCGTGTCCTGCGAGACGTCGTGCTCGAACAGCTGCCGCAGGTAGGCAACGGCCTGTGCCTTCGACTTGCCCTCGCGCAGCATCGCGCCGTACGCCGCCATCACGTCCCAGCGCGCGCCGCCGGAGCTGAACGGGTTCGGGAAGACGACCTGGACGCCCGGCTTCACGAGGTCGTCCCACGTCCTGATGTGCTTCGGGTTGCCGTTGCGCAGCACGAACACGACGACCGACTTCGTGACGATGCCGTGGTAGCGGTTCGCCGCCCAGCTCTTGTCGACGAGGTGCGCCTGCACCAGTCGGTCCACGTCGGTCGTGATCGAGAAGTTGGCGACATCGGCCGGCAGGCCGGCGGCAACCGCCTTGCTCTGCACCTCGGAGGCCGCGAACGAGTTCTGGAAGCCGACGCCCTTGCCGGCCGCGGTGGCGGCGTACGCCGCTTCCAGCTTCGGAAAGACCGCCGTCGGGATCGAGTACGCGGCGACGGAGAGTGTCGTGTCGCGGCGCCCGGCCGCCGCGGCCGAGGCGCCGGCGAGGACGAGCAGGGCGACGAGGAGCAGCGAGCGGCGCACCGGATCCCACCTTTCTCAATCGGTTTGATTGAGTTTGGCAGGCTAATGGCAGGAATAAGCTCCTGTCAAATCTGAAGCGTTGCCCACCTCCCCGGCGTGAGGCCGTAGGCGCGTTTGAACTGGCGGGTGAGATGGCTCTGGTCGGCGAAGCCGGCCTCGGCGGCGGCCCGGGCGAGCGGGCGTCCCGACCGGATCGCGGCCCGCGCGAGGGCGAGCCGGCGCAGCAGCCGGTAGCGGTCCGGGCTCGTGCCGTAGGCCCGGCGGAACTGGCGTGCGAGCGTGAAGCGGTCGAGTCCCGCGACCGTCTCCAGCATCGCAGCGGAGACCTGCTCGCATGCGTGCTCGCGCAGATACTCGCGCAAGCGCTCGACCGCAGCCAGATCGATGCGCTCGGCGGGGAGGCGCATACCCGCCAGCGCACGCAGCGTGTCCGCGACGACGGTCGCGATCTCGACGCGGCGGAGCCCGTCGACCGGCTCGTCGATGTCGCGCAGCAGCTCGACGAACGCGGGTCCTGCCCTCTGCACCGGCTCGGCGACGAACGGCAACGGTGCGTCGCCGAGCGCCGACCGCACGAGCTCCGGCGCGATGTAGAGGATCCGATAGCCGAAGCCTTCCTCGGTGCCGGGCGCGCCGTCGTGCGTCTCGTCGGGATGCAGGACGTGCAGGCCGCCGGGCAGGCACGTCCGCCGCGCACCGCGGTACCAGAAGCGCTGCACCCCGGAAGTGGTGATCCCGACGGCGTAGTCGTCGTGACGATGGCGCTCGAAGGCACAGGTCGCGAGAAAGACGTCGGCTCGCTCGAGCCCCGGCGCGCTCGGCCCGAAGCGAATCGTGTTCGCGCACGATCGTTCAAGACCGGCGAGATCGACGCCGCCTAGCGTCCGAGGCATGACTGGAAGTATCGCTGCGCTCGTCCTGATGTCGCTCGCGGTCACGGCCAGCCCCGGGCCTGCGACGATCAGCCTCGTCGCCGCCGGCTCGGCGTACGGAGTGCGGCGGACGTTCCGCTACTTCGTCGGCATCGTTCTCGGGACGCTGTTCGTGCTGCTCGCGGTGGCGGCCGGGATCACCGCGCTCCTGCTGGCGGTGTCCGCGCTCCGCGTCGCGCTCACGGTCGCCTCCGTCGGCTACCTGCTCTGGCTCGCGTACCGCATCGCAACGGCGCCGCCGGTGTCACGGCAGGCGCAGGTACACGCACCGTCGCTGCACGGCGGCATGCTGCTCGGGGTCGCGAACCCGAAGGCGTGGATCGCGCTCGCGGCCGTGTACGCGGGTGCGCACGTCGCGACGCCCGCGAAGCTCGGCGTGCTCGCCGGCATGGTCGTCACGAGCAGCACCGCCTGGCTCGCCGCCGGTCGATCGCTCGCCCCGCTCCTGCGTCGGCCGCGGCCCGCGCGGGTCACGAACGTGACGCTCGCGCTGGCGCTCGTCGGCGCGTCCGGGCTCGTCTTCGTGCGCTGAAAGAGAAAGGGCCCCTTGCGGGGCCCTCGCGTTACGCGACGACGCGGACGTTCGAAGCCTGCGGGCCCTTCTGACCCTCGATCGCCTCGAACTCGACCTTCGCGCCGTCCGAGAGCGACTTGAAGCCCTCGCCGGCGATGCCGGTGTGGTGGACGAACAGATCCTTCGATCCGTCATCGGGGGTGATGAAGCCGTACCCCTTGTCGTCGCTGAACCACTTCACGGTTCCGGTTGCCATGGAATTCACCTCCCCCTGCTACCACCGGGAACGCCGGCCGCGCCGGCTCGTGTACACGAGCTTCGGCCGCGCCGAGCGCATTCCCGTACTCTCGAACGCCTGTGTATGCCCGAGCCGAGCGGCGACGCGACTGACGTCGGCCTGCTGCTCCGGAAGGACGAGCGTGCTGCCGCGGCCGGAGCGACCGGCGCGGCCGGTCCTCCCCACGCGGTGCACGTAGCCCTTGTCGTCCTCGGGCGGGTCGAAGTTGATGACGTGCGCAATCGCCTCGAGGTCGAGGCCGCGCGCGGCGACGTCGGTCGCGACGAGCGTCGTCGCCCGGCCGGAGCGGAAGCGCTCGAGCGCGCGCTCGCGCTGGCCCTGCCCCAGGTCGCCGTGCATCGCGACGACGTCGATGCCGCGCCGGCGGAGCTTCTCGGCGAGCCGGTCGGCGCCGCGCTTCGTCCGGACGAAGACGAGCGTGAGCCCCTCTTCGGCCCGCAGCAGCTCGACGAGCGTGTCGATCTTGCCGGCGGGCGTGACGGGAACGAACTCGTGCTCGATCACGCCGTCGGAATGCTCGACCTCGCGTGCCGCCTCGAAACGCGACGGGTCGAGCGCGTACGCGCGCGCGAGCTCGCCGACCTCGCCGTCGAGCGTCGCCGAGAACAGCATCGTCTGCCGTTCGCGCGGGATCCGCCGCAGGATCCGCTCGACCTGCGGCCGGAAGCCCATGTCGAGCATGCGGTCGGCTTCGTCGAGGACGAGGATCCGGACGCCGTCGAGCGCGAGCATTCTCCGGTCGACGAGATCCTGCAGCCGGCCGGGCGTCGCGACAACGAGCTGCGCCCCCTTGAGCCGCTTGGCCTGAGCCGCCACCGGTGCGCCGCCGTACGCGACGCCGACGCGGACGCCCTTCGCGAACGCGAAGTCGGCGATCGACCCCGCCACCTGGAGCGCGAGCTCGCGGGTCGGCACGAGCACGAGCGCCTCGGGCGCCTTCGTGAGACCGGTGATGCGCTCGACGATCGGGATGCCGAAGGCGAGTGTCTTGCCCGAGCCGGTCGGCGCTTTCGCGAGGACGTCGCGGCCGGCGATCGCGTCGGGCAAGACGAGAGACTGGATGTGGAACGGCGAGACGATATCGCGCTCCGCGAGCGCGCGCTCGACCGATGCGCTCACGCCGAGCGCGCCAAAGGTCTGTTGCATGTGGTGTTCGACTCCTATCGGTTACGACCTACGGTTCGAGATCACACAACTCGAAACCGCCGAAGGAGGAACGAGAAGCTGAAATCTCACGGGACGGCGCCCTTGCCGTCCGTTCGACCAGGGTAGCAGGCGGATCCGCAAATTTTGCCGACGTAGCGTTGCGACCGCCGACCGCGTGGTTAGGATCTGTCCAAGTTCGAGTCGCTACTCGGGGAGAGGAAGCGCTGCGGCACTTGAAAGCAGGAGATCGCGTGCTCGTACGCGGGAAGCCGGCCACGTTCGTGAAGGAATGGGGCGTGGGCGCCGTCGTCCGCTTCGACGATTCCCCGAACGACCCCAAGGTCGTGCCGATCGCGCGGGTCAGCCCTGCGGACGAGAGCCGCGACCGCGACTCCCGTCCGCAGCAGCAGGAAACCGCCTAGCCGTAGATCGTCCAGGTGTCCGTCCGGCTGCTCGAGCCGGCAGCGTTCGAGACCGTCACCGTGAAGCGATGCGACCCGACGGCGAGCCCGGAGTACGACTTCGCCGTGCCGCAGGCGAGCGCCGCGCCCCCGTCGAGCGAGCACGTCGTGCTCGTCGGAGCTCCCGCCGTCCGCCAGGTGAAATACGCCGACGTCGAGTTCGTCGTCGCCGGCGGCACGGACGTGAACGAGACCGTGGGAGCCGACGCGGCGGTCGTCGTCGTTCCGATCGTCCACGTGTACGAGGCGCTTGCAGAGTCGGCCGAATTGGACACGGTCACGACGAACCGATGCGTGCCCGCGGCGAGCAGGCCGTACGACGCCGGCGACGCGCACGAAGTCGCCGCGGCACCGTCGAGCGAGCAGGTGACGGACGTCGGCGAGCCCGTCGTCGTCCAGACGAACGACGCCGACGTCGACGTCGTCGACGCGGCGGGCCCGGACATGATCGACACCGTCGGTGCGCCGACCGTCGCCGTCGTGATCGTCCACGAGTAGGAAGCGCTCGCGCTTCCGGCGGCGTTCGCGACCGTCACGAGGAAGCGATGCGTGCCGGCGGCGAGGAACTGGTACGACCAGGGCGCCGAGCACGGAGTTCCGGGCGCGTAGTCGAGCGAGCAGGTGACGCTCGTCGGCGACCCGGTCGTCGACCATGCGAACGAGGCCGTCGTCGAAGCCGTCGACGCGGCGGGCGCCGACGTGATCGACACGGTCGGAGCCGGCGTGCCCGACGGCGGCGGCGTCGAGCCGGAATCGAGGAGCGTCCCGAAGTCCTGCGTCCAGTAGTAGAGCCCGTCCGCGCTGCGGGCGACACCGACGCCGATCGCGCGGAAGCTCGCATTCTCGATGTTCGCCCGGTGGCCCGGCGAGTTCAGCCACGCGTTCATCACGTCGGCCGGCGTCTGGTAGCCGTAGGCGATGTTCTCGCCCCAGCCGACGGTGCCGATCGGATACCCGCACGCGGCGAGCCGGTCCGACACCGTCCTCGCGATCGGCGGCGCGGGATCGTCGTGCGCCATGTAGCCGTAGTAGGCCATGTGGAGCGACTTCCAGTCCGCGGAGGCGGTCAGCGTCGGCGAGATGCCGAGGGGAGCGAGCCCCATCGCCTGGCGGTGCTGGTTGACGAGCGCAATCACCTGCGACGCGAACGTCGTGTTCGGGACGCCCCACGCGGAAGCCGGAGTGCAGTCGCCGACCGCGGCGACCGACCGGGCCGGCTGCAGCAGGCCGAGCAGGGCCGCCGCGACGGCCGCTGCCAGGAGAACGACGCCGGTGCGTCGGCGGAACGAGGAAATGTCGAAGCGCATCGCGATATCTGCCCCCTGGTTCAGCGGGCGGGTGCGGAGCCGGCCGACCCCCGGCCGATCACCCTCGGTCGCACCCGCGAGTGGTCGGGCGGCAGTGTTGCAGGCCTCCGGCAGAACCGCAAACCGGCCGCTCAGCACCCGCCGAAATCGGTCGTGGCGATCGTGGTCGAGCCGCTTCCCTGGAGCGCGACCCCGACGGTGCGGAACGCCGACGAAAGCAGATTCGCGCGGTGGGGAGGGCTCGAGAGCCAGAGGCTGACGGCGGTGCCGGCATCGAGCGTCGGCTGCCCGTACGCGAGATTCTCGCCCGCGCAGGTGCCGGAGTAGTACCAGCCGATCCAGGTCTGGAAGGGGTAGTCGACCCCGTTCTTGATGAAGTCGTGGGTGAAGACGCCGTTCGCGAGCAGATCCTGCGTGTGATCCCGAGCTGCCGTCTCGAGGCTGCCGTCGATCGTGAGGGCCGAAAGCCCGTTCGCCGCGCGCGCGGCGTTCACCGCGTCGAGGAGCGCCTGCTCGGCGCTGCTGAGGCCGGCCGACGAGCTCGGCGGGGACGGAGGCGGCGGGGCGGGTGCGGGAGCCGGAGCGGGCGCGGGCGCCGGCGCAGGGGCGGGTGCCGGAGCAGGCGCCGGAGCAGGCGCGGGAGCCGGCGCAGGCGCCGGAGCAGGCGCAGGTGCGGGAGTCGGCGCGGCGGGCGTGGGCGCGGCGGGCGCCGGCGCGGCGGGAGCGGGCGCCGCCGCCGCCGCGGAGTCGTTCTTCGCAGCGTGCGCCGCGTAGTCGTGCTTCTGGAGCAGCCGCCAGCTCCACCGCGGGATCTGCAGCGGCGCGCCGGCCGGCCGCCGACCGGCCTTTCCGTGCTGGTACCAGCTCGCCCACCGCCAGAACCAGTTCGGGACGGTGTTCGCGGAGGACGGCTGGGAGACCACCAGCACTGCGACGGTCATGAGGACGGCGAGGATCGGTAGGCGCTTCACGGCGGCGCGCTCCTTTCCGTAGACGGCGGCTGAGATCGGTATCGGGCTCGCGCCCGTCCTCCTGAACCCTCCCACGCGGGCCAGACGCTATCGCGTCCGCGCGACGGGCGCCGTCCGACCCCCGGTTCAAGCTCGACCGCGGCCTTGTCGATAGCCACCTCGACCATGGCGCGCCGGTTTTTCCTTGCCTGCCTGGTCGCCGCGGCGGCCGCGAGCGCCGTCGGCACACCGGCCACGCCTCGGGCCGCGCGGCTCGCAGAAGTCCAGACGCAGAAGCCGCAGCACCCCGCGAAGAAGCGAACCGCGAAGCCGAGGCGCATCCGCACGGCGGCGAAGGAGGCGCCGGCCTCGGCGACCCCGAACGACCCCCTCTGGCCGGCGTCGTGGGGGGAGCAGCAACTCGGCATGCCCGCCGTCTGGCGCCTCGGACAGGGATCGGCGGGTGTCGTCGTGGCGGTGCTCGACACCGGCGTCGACCCGCAACAGCCCGATCTCGCCGGCGCGCTCGTGCCCGGCTGGAACACGATCACGAGCTCGCCCGACACGACGGACACGTACGGACACGGCACCGCGGTGGCCGGCGTGATCGCCGCGCGCGCGAACAATCGACGCGGCGGCAGCGGGTACTGCTCCCGCTGCTCGATCATGCCCGTCAAGGTTCTCGACGGCTCGGGCGGCGGCTCGTCGACGACGATCGCGGCCGGGATCGACTGGGCCGTCGCGCACGGCGCCAAGGTCATCAACATGAGCCTCGTGCTGGCCGCGCACGCGCCGGACGTCTCGGCGGCCGTCGCCTCGGCCGTGAGCCAGGGTGTCGTCGTCGTGGCCTCGGCAGGAAACGACGGCGGCACGGGCGTCAACTATCCCGGAGCAGACGCCGGGGCGATCGGCGTCGCCGGCACCGACCCCTCGGGCGCGCTCTATCCGTGGTCGAACCACGGCTCGTGGGTCACGGTCTCCGCGCCGGGCTGCAACGAGGCGCCGTCGCTCGGCGGCGGGTACGCGGACTTCTGCGGGACGTCCTCCTCGACTGCCGTCGTCAGCGGCGTCGTCGCGCTCGCCCTCGCGGATTGCCGGTGCTCGGGCAGCGACGTGACGCGCGCACTGACCGCAACCGCGACCGCCGGCACGCCGCCGCATCTCGATCCCGCGGCGCTGATCGGGTCGGTCGCGACGGCTGCGCGGACGAATCGCGGCTGAACGTGAGAGAGGCCCGTTGCCGGGCCTCTCTCGTTCGTCGGATTTGCGGAGGGTTACGCCGAGATGATCGGCGCCACCCGGACCGACCGCACGTTCGCGCCGAGCTTGAGGACGCGGACGAGCTTGCCGGTCTTGACGGTCCTGATCACGTGGCCGAGCACCTTGTTGTGCGCGCCGACCAGCGTGATGTTGACCTTCGCCACCGTGAGGGTGCTCTTCAGGTGCAGCCCCAGGTAGCGGCCGTTCCCGATCGAGATCACCTTCGCGAGCGCGATGGTGACCGTGGCCTTCGCCTTCGCCGTCACGACGGTCGGCTTGGAGTCGATCGCCGTCGTGTTGGCGTTGACGCCGGCCGTGCCGGCGTTCGTCGTGCTCGCCGGGCTGCCGCCGGTGTTGTTATTGGTGGCGGCGTGGCCGGTCGTCGAGGTACCGCCGGTCGTCGTCGTGCTACCGCCGGTCGTCGTCGAGCTGCCACCGGTCGTCGTCGAGCTACCGCCGGTCGTCGTCGTGGTAGTGCCGGTCGTGCCACCGACGTTGACGCCCGTCGGGCCGGCCGTGCAGGCCGCGCCGGCTGCCGGGTTGAAGTCAGTGAAGACACTGATTCCCGGGTTGCCGTTGAACCGCGTGCCGAGGTTCTCGGCGCGGAGGTTCACGCAGTCGGCGGCGAGCGAGTCGGTGATCAGCACACCGGCCTGCCCGTTCGGGCCGGTCGTGAGCTGAACCGCGCTCTCGTTGTTCGTGCTCGTCGCCGGCCCCTGCAGGGTCGTGTCGAACGTGCCGAACGCCGTGGCGTCGGCCTGGATGTTCGCGTTCCCGAGCGAGTTCGCCGTGAACAGCACCGGAGCACCCGCGACCGGGTTGCCGAAGATGTCGTTGACCTGCTCGACGCAGAACGCCGAGTTCGTCCCCTTCGGCACGCACGACAGCGCCTTGAGACCCGCCGTGGCGACGGTCTTCGTCAGCGACGCAGGCGCTGCAGCCGGGACCGTGATGCCGTTGGCGGCAACCGCGGCCGGCTGGAACGGGTACTTCGCCTCAGCCGTGATCGTGGCCGTGAAGTTCGCGGCACCTGCGATCGCCGGGCAGAGGTTGTTGGCGCTGACGGCGAGGTTGAAGCCCGCCGTCGGATCGAACTCGGCGACGGCGTCGCCGTGCTCATCGGTGTAGACGATGATCTCGGTGTTCCCGAACGGCGTCGGGACCGTGTTTCCGAGCGCATCGTGACACGCGTTCGCCGGGCCGCTGCGGGTCACTTCCGGAATCGCGTCCCAGAACGTGTACGGACTGTCTTGCGAGTTCTGGAACCCCGGGAAGTTGTTCCCGAGCGCCGGGCCGTCGATGCCCGAGGCCCAGTCGGCCTTGTCGGTCGACGGGATCCACTCCGCGTAGTACGGCGCGTACAGGTTGTGCGGAGTGTTCGCGCCCGTCCCGTCACGGCTCATCAACTCGTACTTCGGCGCGCCGTTCAGCGCACCCACGTCGCCGGACAGCGTCAGGTAGATCGGCGCTGCGGGCATCGGGGCGTCGAACTGATCCAGCTTGCCGTCGCTGAGGAGCGTCGACGGATCGGTCGGGTCGAACGGGCCGGTGCCCGAACCGGCGGTATCGCCGAGGCGTGCGCCGGTCGTCGTGTCGATTCCGAAGAACCGCGAGAACACGTCGCCGAACGGACCGCCGCCGTTGCAGTTGTCCACTGCCTCGATCAGCGTCGCGATGACGTCCGTCGTGCAACCCGTGACTGCCGGGTGGCCTTCGGTGAGCGCGTTGTCGTCGTGGATGTCCCAACGCGCCGTCGGGCCGGCACCCTCGTTCGGGCCCGGGTTCGACGGGTTGTCGTTGTCCACGGCGAGCGCGTTCGCGAGATCGGCCCACTGATCAGGCAGCGTCCATGTCGCGCCGTTCCACGGGAACTGTCCCTTCACCGTGACTCCGACGAGGCCCGGGTTCAACCGGTTCGGCCCGTTCGACGCGTTGAAGTCGAAGTGGCCGGTGCCGTTGTCACCGCCGCCCGGGAGCTCTGAGAGCGCGACCGAGCTGATCTGCATCCAGATCGCGAGGAAGTCGTGCTTGGGCGCGACGATGTTGCCGGCCGCGTCGGTCACGACCAGCTTGATCGCCGCGAGACCCGGATGGGTCGAGACGACGTCCCCGCGGACGCAGGTCCGCCCGCTCGGATCGGTCACGAACGACTGCGTCCCCGTCTCCACATCGGGACGAGGCGAGGAGTTCGGACCGAGATCGCCACTCCAGGAGACAACCGCAAACTGCGCGGACGCCGGTGCGCCGGTGAGCTCTCCGGGCGTGTAGCACTTGACGAGCCTGATCTGCTCGCCCGCCCACGCCAGGTACGGCACGTTCGTCGTCTGCGGGTCTGTGTTGTCCCCCGTGTAGTTGACGGTCGTAATCGGCTGCGCCGCCGCGCCGCCTGCGGCGAGCATTGTCGCGAGGACGACAATGCCGGCAGCGAGGCCGACGGCGAGCGCAAAGCGCCTTCGAAACTGCATCTTTCCCCCTTCTGGATCACGAATGTGATTCCCCAAAAGCCATCTGAACCTCAGATGACGCACTGCCATCGTTACGCGTCGCTTCTTGCCGCCTCCCTTCGACAATGGTCACAGACCGGGCTCGGCGCCCTATTCCGCCAGACGCCGAATCTGGCCGGGATTTTCCGTACGGGACCCCCCAAATGCAAGGTTCGGATGGGTGGTCCCGCGCGGGCCGTACACCGCCCTGCGCACCATGTTTACGCCGCTCGTGTCCGACTGCCCGTCGGCGGGGCTTGCCGGCGGCACGTCGCGCGCTAGACTCGCGGCCCCATGCTCCGGTTCTCGGGCGTCTGCGCGCTCGTCGCGGCCGTCGCGGCTGCCGTCTCGCTGAGCGCGTCGGCGGCGCCGCCGACGCCGAACGATCCCGGCTGGCCGGGCCAGTGGGGCCTCCGGCTCGCCGGCTTCCCCGAGCTCTGGGCCGTCGCGGCGAACGAGCATCCGGTGATCGCGACGATCGACACCGGCGTCGACGCGACGTTTCCCGACCTTCGGAATGCGATCGTTCCCGGCTGGGACTTCGTCTCGAACGACGCGGCTCCCGTCGACACCGCGGGGCACGGGACGGACGTCGCGATCATCATCGCCGCCAACGAGAACAACGGCTACGGCCTCGCGGGCGCCTGCCCGATGTGCAGGATCATGCCCGTGCGGGTCACCGCCGACGGCGATACACCGCCGGCGCTGCTCGCATCGGGGATCCGCTGGGCAGTCGACCACGGCGCGCGCATCATCAGCGTGAGCCTCGCGGCGCCCGGCCCCGCCGATCCGGGCGAGCAGGCGGCGGTCGACTACGCGGCGAAGCACGGCGCAGTCGTGATCGCCGCGGCAGGCAACGACGGCTCGGCGTCGCTGCATTACCCGGCCGCGCTGATGGGTGTCGTGTCGGTGGCGGCGACGGACGAGCACGACAACCTGTACCCGTGGTCGGCGCGCGGCGGCTGGGTCGATCTCGCGGCGCCCGGTTGCGAGTACGGAGACGTCATGTGCGGCACCTCCTACACGCCGCCGCTCGTCGCCGCCGCCGTCGGGCTCCTGACCGCGGCCGATCCCGACGTCACGTCGACGCAGGCGATCAACGCCCTCCGCGCGACGGCCGTCCACGTGTCGGGCATCGCCGGCGGCCGGATCGATCTCGCCGCCGCGGCGGCCGAGCTGGGGATCTCGACCGTGCAGCCGGCGTCGGTGACGACCCCCGCCGGGCAGCAGCAGGCGTTCGTCGAGGGCGGGACGTTCGCGCGTTCGTTTTCGACGACGCTCGATCTCGGCGGCGGACCCGTGAGCATCCTGCTGACGAGAGAGAACGCCCGAGCCTGCACGATGTCGCTTCGCTCACTGAGCGCCGTCTACCTCACGTGGAGGACGACGCCGAGCGAGCTCGACATCGGCGCGAACGTCGCGAAGGGTCGCTACGAGCTCATGGTGAGCTGCAGCGATCCGCGCAGGCGAACCTACTCGCTGTTCGTCAACGCGCGCTTCTCGTAGGCTCCGCGGGCTCAGATGAGCACGGCCGGAGCGAGGTCCTCGTTGTCCCCTCCTTTCTCGTGCACCTCCTCGAGGTGCAGGATCCCCTCCGCGCGCGCCCGCAGGACGGCTTCGCCGCGGCTGCTGACGCCGAGCTTGCGGTAGACGTTCGCGAGGTGGAACTTCACCGTCTGGTCGCTCAGCCAGAGCAGCCTCGCGACCTCCCGGTTCGTCCGGCCTTCGGCGACGAGCGCGAGGACCTCGAGCTCGCGTTCCGTCAGCTGCGACTCGAGCGGGAACATCGCATCGATGAGCGTCACGATCTCGGCTTCGATCATCTCCAGCTCGTGGTGCTTCGGCACGAAGCCGATCGCGCCGACGTCGATCAGCTCGCGCTTCGACCCCGGATCCTCCAGTGCGGTCACGACGATCGTCGCGAGGGTGGGGCTCGCGGCCTGAAGATCGCGAACATGGGCGGCGAAGCCGTTCACCGTCTGCGGGTCGCCGACGACGAGGTGCGGTCGAAGCGCGGCGCTCTCGGCAAGCTGAGACGCGGTCGAGCAGACGGCGACGACGTTGATGCCCTTGCGGCGGAGCATGAACTCGAGCGTCCGCTGCCAGAGCGGTTGTGAATCGAGAACGATCGAACGGATGCCTCCGCGACCGTTTCGATGGCTTTTCATACGTCCTCAACTCCTTCCCGTGCACAAAGGTGGAAACCGACGAGCCCGACGAGCGGGCGGCGTTACCTATGTGCGGGATCAGCCGGGACGGTCGAGTGCCAGCGTGACGCGCTTTCCTTCCGGCAGAAGCACGTCGCCGCGGCGAAGCGAGAGATAGAAGGTCGGCGCCTCCGCCAACCGCTGGAACGCACCGACGCCGGCAAACGCTCCGCCTGCACCGGCTGCGCCCGAGGGTGCGCTCGCGGTCCCGGAAGACTGCGTCGGCGACGGCACCTCGAGCCTCAACGGCGGTATGCGCGCGTGCGACCGCGAATGCTTGCCGTGCGCCGCCGTGCGCGTGCGCGAACGCGTCAAAACCTGGACCCTCGTCGCGGGTACCGTCAGCAGGGCCGGCGGCGGCGCATTCGGCAGGCCGAGGAACGTGCGGAAGGCCTGCGGGGGCGGACGCAGGAGGATGCTCGGCCGCACCGCGATCGCGGGCCGGCGCAGTGTGTGAACCGACCGAGCCGACACCTTGTCCGGAGCCGGCGAGGGTGCCTCCGGACCGGGCTGCGCGGTCGACGATGCGGCGGCCGGCGTTGCGCCGACGGAAGCCGCAGCCGCCGTCGCGGCGGCTGCGTCGGCCGCGGGCTGCTGCGGAACGGGAACCGTGACCTCCTGCGTAGCGGGCGCGGCGGCAGAGGCGTCAGGCGCCGGCGCAGGCGGCGGCGCGGCGGCCGGCTCGGGCGGCGGGGCCGTCGGGCCCGCCACCTGCACGACGACCATGGTCGCGCTCGCGAGTACGCTCGGCGGCGGCGGTGTCGCGGTCGGCGGCGCAGCCGCCGGCGGCGGCGAGGACGCGGCGCAGGGGGCCGTGCTCGTCGCAGCCCCGGTTGCCGCGTCTCCGCCGCCCGTGGCCGGAGCGGTTGCGTCGGCTGCACTCGAGCCGCCGGAGCTCGTTGCCGCCGGCGCGGATGCCGGCGGGGCCGCGTCGCCGCTCGACGGCGCGGTCGGCGTGGCGTCCGTCCCGGTTGCGGCCGCCGCTGCAGGGTCGCTGCTCGTGCAGGTCGGCGGCGCAGACCCGTCCGCAGCTGTCGCCCCGGACGCGTCCGACGAGCTCGAGGCCGTCGAGTCGCCCGCGGTTCCACCGGTCGGCGACGCGGCCGTCGTGTCCGACGGACTCGAGGTGTCGGGCGACGATGTGCCCGCGTTCGACGCCGCTCCCGCTGCCGAGGAATCCGACGTCGTCGACGTCGACGGTGTGGTGTCCTGCGACGCCGAGCTCGGCGGCGCCGACGTCGAGTCGGCCGATGCCGACGAAGACGGATCGGCGGCAGCAGTCGTGTCGGTCGTTGCGGGCGGTGGTGCGCTCGCATCCGCCGCGCCGCCGGACCCGGTGGTGGCATCGGAGGCCGGGGGCGTCGCGGGCGTCGCGCTCGTCGTCGTGGTCGCGTCGGTCGTGCCGGCGTCGGCGCGGGCCCAGCCGACGCCCGCGAAGCCGGAGAGGACAAGTCCGAGCAGGACGACCAGGAGAACGGCAGGGACGCCGAGCCGCGGAAGGACGTATCCGCCGGCCGCTTCGGATTCCCCAGGACCCCCGTTCACCGCCGACGGCACATTCCCCATGGTGCGACGATCACACCACCCTTTCGTACAGCCCTGTTTGAGCCACTGACGTTAGGACTTTTCGCGGCTCCGCACAATGTCCGGGGCCGGCTTCCTTCAAGCGCGACCGGTGGACGGCCGATACTTTGGAACGGCAAGGGTTCGGTTCCCCCTGAGCCCTTGCTCCCCAAAAGCCACTGAGGTACCCGGCTGCCGGGGCCTCAGTGGTGGACCGGCGGACGCGGGTGGTCCTCGAGGCCGGACTTTTCATCCGCCTGCGTTTCTGATACTCCGTGCCTGCTCGAGCAAATCAAGGGGGAGCATGTGAGGGGGAAGACGCTTGTCCGGGCGCTCGCAGCGGCGCTCGTCGCCGGTCTCTTCATCGGTGCGACGACGATCGCGCGTGCCGACAGCGCACCGCCCAGCGCGTCGTTCGATCAGTCGTCGATCACGGTCGATCCCGCGGGCGGCAGCGACACGACGCACGTCTCGGTGCAGATCGACCTGAACGCGCCGGCTCCGTCGGCGGTCACGCTCGACTGGTCGCGGAGCGACGGCGGCAGCGGGACGGTGCCGCTGCAAGCAGGCGATCAGAATGCGACGTTCGACCTCGCCGTCAGCGGCGACGGCGGAACGAGCTTCACCGTCACGCTCTCCTCGGAGGACACGAGCGTCGTCACGGTCGACCAGGGGACATTGACGGTGACCGTCAATCCGCTGCGCACGCTCTCGGCGAACGACGCGACGGCCGATGCGCCCGGTATCGGCCAGTCCGCACCTGCGTCCGTCACCGTCAGCCTCGATGCGCCGACGAGCCAGACTGTGACCGCCCAGTGGACGCTCACGGGCGGAAACGCCAGCGCCGGCTTCGACTACCCCTCCGGCGGCGAGAGCGGCACCGTCACGATCCAGCCGAACTCGACGAGCGCCACGATCCCCCTCACGGTGATGGGCAACGGCGGCGTGTATTTCTTCGTCCAGCTGAGCGGCGTCGCGCACGCGAACGTCGGGAATGCGACGGCGAAGGTCACGATCAATCCCGTCCCGCTCATCTCCGTCGCGGCCGCGACCACGCGTGCCCCCGCGGTCCAGGGCGGCACCCGGCACGTCGAGATCCCGGTGTCGCTCAGCCGACCGACGAGCCTGACGGTGACCGTCAACTGGTCGATCTCCTCCGCCTCGGCCCCGAGCGGCAAGCTCACCTTCGCGCCGGGCGCGACGTCGGCATCGATCCCGTACGACGCGACGACCGCAGACGGCGGCAAGTCGCTGGCCGTCACGCTGTCGAATCCGACGAATGCGAGGCTCGCGACCGGCGGCGCGAGCGCGTTCCTGACCGTGCTCACGCTGCCGAAGGTGTCGGTCGGCGACGCGAGCATCGGCGCCCCCGGCGTCGGGAAGCAGGCGTACGTGAACGTCCCGGTCACGCTCGACCAGCCGACCGGGGACACGGTCACGGTCGCGTGGGCGCTCGCCGACGCATCCGCGCGGGCGGGGACAGACTACGTCGCCGCGGCCGGCAACCTGACCTTCGCCCCGGGCGCGACGTCGGAGACGATCACCGCGCAGGTGACCGGCAACGGCGGCGACAGCTTCGACGTCGTCCTCAGCAATCCGACTGCAGCGACGCTCGGGGACGCGACCGGAATCGTGACGATCACGGGCGCGGGCCAGCCTCCGAACCCGGGGGGCGGCGGCGGCTCCGGCGGGAACCCCCCGCCGCCGACCTTGCCGACGCTGTCGATCGGCGACGCCGTCGTGAGCCCGCCGGCGTCGAGCACGAGCTCGGCGAGCGCGGCGGTGACCGTCACGCTGTCGGCCCCCTCGACGAAGACGGTGACGGTCGCGTACGCGACGAGGAACGGGACGGCCACGGCGGGCACCGATTACACGGCTGCGAGCGGGACGCTGACCTTCGCTCCGGGCGGTGCGACGACGCAGACGATCCAGGTTCCGATCACCGGCGGCAACGGCAAGTCGTTCTTCGTCGACCTTTCGAGCCCGACGAACGCGACGCTGACGCAGCCGGCCGGCAACGCGTCGCAGACGGTCGGCGAGGCGACCGTGACGATCACCTCGGCGGCGACGCTCTCGATCAACGACGTCAGCCTGCTCGAGTCGAACGGCCCCGCCGTGCTGACCGTCACCCTCACCGGCTCGCCCGCGGGCCAGGTGACGGTCGACTACGCGACGGTGCCGGGAACGGCGACGTCGCCGGGGTCGTTCACGGCGAGCCAGGGGACGCTGACCTTCCCGCCGGGGACGACGACTGAGCCGATCTCGATTCCGATCGTGAACGACAACATCGCGAACGGAAAGCGGATCTTCACCGTCAGCCTGTCCAATCCCAAGGGCGCAGCGATCGCGAAGGCGATCGGGCAGGTGACGATCAACGACGACGACGACACGATCCAGACGGGGAGCGGCGGCGTCACCATCGGCGACGTGAAGTTGCCGGGCGGCAGGGGACCGACGATCCCGGCCGGCGGCTCGGTCGCCGGCGGCGGGAACGGGTCGAACGGCTCGAGCAGTTCAAACGGGTCGTCGGGACCCTCCAAGTCGAACGGCGGCTCCCAGAGCGGCGGCGGCAAGAGCACCTCGGCGACACCCACGAGCGTCTCGGCGAACGCGCTCCTCAAGCTGAGCGTCGTGTCGCTCAACCTCGGCACCGGCTCGATCCTGCACCTCCGGCTCTCGTGCGCGTCGACCGCGACCGCAGCGTGCTCGGGGGTCGTCACGCTCTCGTTGCGGCCGAAGGCAGCGCGGATCGCGAAGTCGTCGTTCACGATCGCGAAGGGGCGAACGAAGACGGTCTCGCTCCGCCTGGCGGGCACCGCGCTCACGACCCTCAAGCGCAAGTCGAGCTTGAAGGCATACGTGAACGTCACCGGGAAGTCGGGCGCGGCGCCGCTCACGACGGCGCTGACGGTCGTCCTTCGCAGCCACCGGGCCTCGTCGTCCGGCGGCGTGACGATCAAGGTCCCCGGAACCTGAGCCGGGGTGGCCGGCGTGACGACGTCACGCCGGCCACCGCCCGAGCCGCTTCGCCTCCCCCACCGCGCGGCGGCCGGAGTCGCGCATCAGCCCCGCCGCCTCGAGCTTCTCGACACGCGCGACGTTCGACGCCGACCACGAGCTCGTCGGCCTGCGCGGCGTGAAGTAGACCGACGTGCGCTCGTCGTCGACCGAGCGAACCTTGCTGTCGATCCAGCCGACGCAGAGCGCCTCCTCGACGGCTGCGTCGTAGTCGACGCGCCGTCGGCCGGTCGCCTTCTTCCAGGTGACGAGCCAGACTCCGTCCGCGGCGTCGTGGTTCGCCTCGAGCCACGCGCGCCACGCAGCGCGGTCGTCGAGCTCGACGCGGTCGTCGGCGCTCACTCGGCCGGCGAGCGGAGCGCGACCGCTTCCTCGGCCGCCGCGGCCGGCGTGAACTCGCCGCCGTCCGTCGCGCGCGACGTCGACCGCAACGGCACCTCCCGCAGCAGCCACGTCATCAGGAAGGCGAACGCAGCGATGAACGCGGCCACGAGAAACACCGGGTGCAGCGACGCCGCGACGGCGTGCGCGTACGCGTCGTGCACGGCCCGTGGCAGATGCCGAACTGCGGCAGGGCTCACGGTCTTCGCCGGGTGCGCGCCGGGCGGGAGATGCAGGTTCTTCGCGAGCTCGTTCGTGAAGATCGCCCCGAAGAGCGCGATGCCGATCGACCCGCCGATCGAGCGGAAGAGGATCGAGCCGGACGTCGCGACGCCCATGTTCCGGAAGTCGACGGCGTTCTGCACCGCGAGCACGAGCACCTGCATCACCATCCCTAACCCGAGTCCGAGCACCAGCATCGAGAGCGACGTGTATGCGGTCGACGACGAGAGATGGAGCTGGGAGAGCAGCACCATGCCGGCGGTCATCACGGCGGTCCCGGCGATCGGGAAGGGCCGGTAGCGTCCCCAGCTGCTGATCAGCCGGCCGCTCGCGATCGACGTGACGAGGACACCGGCCATCATCGGCGTCAGCTGCAGCCCCGACGACGTCGGGCTGCGCCCCTTCGAGATCTGCAGGAACACGGGGAGATACGTGACGGCGCCGAAGAGCGCGAGCCCGATGATGAAGCCGATCGCGGCGCAGACGCTGAAGATCCGGTTGCGGAAGAGCTCGAGCGGCAGGATCGGCTCCGAGGCGCGCGCCTCCGCGGCAACGAACAGCGCGAGGAGGACGACCGAGAGCGCGATGAGCAGGAAGGTCGGGGTCGAGCGCCACTTGAACGTCGTGCCGCCGAGGCTCGTGAAGAGCACGATGCACGTGAGGCCGCCGGCGAGCAGCGCCGCGCCGAGGTAGTCGACCGCATGCTCGACCCGGACGACGCGCGCGCGGAACACGGTGGCGATGACGAAGAGCGCCAGCGCGCCCACCGGCAGATTGACGTAGAAGATCCACCGCCACGAAAGGTTGTCGACGAAGAAGCCGCCGAGCAGCGGCCCGATCACGGTCGAGACCCCGAACACCGCGCCGAAGAGACCCTGGTAGCGGCCGCGGTCGCGCGGCGGGATGATGTCGCCGACGACCGCGATGGTCGTCGTGAGCAGCCCGCCGGCCCCGAGCCCCTGCAGCGCACGAAACGAGATGAGCTCGGTCATGTTCTGCGAGATTCCGCAGAGCGCGGAGCCGACGAGGAAGATGACGATCGCGACCTGCAGCGTCCCCTTGCGCCCGTAGAGGTCGCCGAACTTCCCGTAGAGCGGGCCGGTGATCGTCGACGCGAGCAGATACGCGGTGACGACCCACGACAGATGCTGGATCCCGCCGAGATCGCCGACGATCGTCGGCAGCGCAGTCGCGACGATCGTCTGATCGAGCGACGCGAGCAGGATCACGAGCATCAACGCGGCGAAGATCACCCGCACGCGTTGCGCGGGCTGCAGCGGCTCGCTCACACCGGAGTGGTAGCAGCTGGCGGGCCCACGGCCACGAGTCCGTGTGCCGCGTAGACTGAACGGTATGGAGAAGATCGAGAAGACCGACGCCGCTTGGCGCGCCGAGCTGACGCCCGAGCAGTACCGCGTCCTGCGTCAGAAAGGAACGGAGGCGCCGTTCAGCGGAGAGTACGACCACGTCTTCGAGCCGGGGACGTACCGCTGCGCCGGCTGCGGTGCCGTCCTCTTCGACTCGGACACGAAATACGACTCCGGCTGCGGGTGGCCCGCGTTCTATGCGCCCGCGAGCAGCGAGGCCGTCGACGAGGAGACGGATCGCTCGCACGGGATGATCCGCACGGAGGTGCTCTGCGCGAGCTGCGGAGGCCACCTCGGCCACGTCTTCCCGGACGGACCGCACCCGACCGGCGTCCGCTACTGCATCAACTCGGCCGCGCTGAAGCTCGAGGAGCGGTGAGCCGCGGGGTCAGGCCGCGTCGCGGCCGGACCCGAGCAGCTTGACGAGATCGCGGTGGGCGAGCACGAGCGCGGGCTCGCGCTGCATCAGCGAGAGGTAGCGGCGCCCGAACGGGGTCTGCGCCTTCGGCGGCACGAGCAGCTCGCGGGCGCGGCGAAGCAGCTCCGCCTCCGGCGCGCGCTCCTCGCCGGTCTCCTCGAACGCGAGGATCAGCTCGTTCAGGGGCCGCAGCCAGCCGTAGCGGAGCTGGTCGGAGACGATCTGCAGGAAGGCGGCGTTCGAGAGCCGCCCGTGGACGCGCTCGAGGCCCACCCGCTCGACCGCGAGCGCGGCCTTGTGCACGTCGAGCAGCGCGCGCGTGACTGCCTCCGGGGCGACCATCGGAGCCCGTTCTACCGCTTCAGCACCGGGCCGTAACGGCCGATACAGGTGGGGCATGCGGCGTCCTCTCGGCGCGATCGTGCCGTTGCTCGGCATCTCGGCGGCCGTCCCCGTCGGGCTGCTCGCGGCCGTCGGGCACCACATGGTGATGCCGCCGATGTGGGTGCACTTCTACGGCGTCGGCGTCAGCGCGCTCGTCGCGACGGCGGCCGCAGTCGTGCTGACGACGATCGGCGCGCGCGAGCTCGACAGCCGCACCGTGATCGTCGGGGGCGGCTTCTCGCTGATGGCGGCGCTCCTCGCGGTGCACGGGCTGACGACGCCCGGCATGCTCCTCGGCCCGAACGGGTTGATCGCGGTGACGGGCGCTGCGACGCTGCCGGTCGGGGCGGGCGTCATGCTGCTCGCGACACTGCCCGCGTTCTCGGATGCGCGCGCGATCCGTCGGGTGCTCGCACTGGAGGCGCTGCTGGGCCTCGCGATCGTCGGGTTCAGCGTCGTCGGTGCGGTCTTCCCCGACATGGTGCCCGGCGTGCCGTCGGCGCGGTCGGCTCCGGCGATCGCGCTCTTCGCAGTGGGCCTCGCACTCTACGGCGCGCTCGCCGTGCGCGCAATGAACACGTTTCTCCTGACACGCCGGGTCGCGGACCTCGCCGTCGTGCTCGGGATCGTGCTGCTCGCATGCGCGCTCTACGGTGCGCTCTTCCTCTCGTTCATGGATCTCGGCTGGTGGCTCGGGCACGTCTTCGAGTTCGCCGGGATCCTCGTTGTCGGCTCGTCGCTCGTCTACGACCTGCGGCGCGGCCGCCGCTCGCGACCGCTCGTCGGGGACCTGCGGGCGGCAGAGCTCGTCGCCGCCGAGGAGGCGTACCTCGGCGCGCGTGTGCGCGCGCTGATGGAGCGGCTCGCCGCCAAGGACGTCTCGACGGAGGAGCACACGCGGCGAGTCGCCATGCTCGCCGTCGTCGTCGGCGAGCAGCTCGGCCTCTCGCCGGCCCGCCTGCGCAGCCTCGCGATCGGCGGGCTCCTGCACGACATCGGCAAGCTGTCGCTGCCCGACGCGATCCTGCAGAAGCCGAGCTCGCTCGACGACGACGAGTATGCGATCGTCAAGCTGCATCCCGAGCGCGGTCGTGAGTTGCTGAACGAGCTCGGCGGCTTCGACGACGCGGTGGCACGGCTCGTGCTCGATCATCACGAGCGCCTCGACGGCAGCGGGTACCCACGTGGGCTGGACGCCCGCAGCCTCGACCTCGCGACTCGCATCCTCGCCGTCTGCGACGTCTACGACGCGCTCGTCTCGCCGCGCGTGTATCGACCCGCGTGGCCGCAGGAAGATGCGCTCACGCTGCTGCAGGACGAGGCCGACGTCGCCTTCGACGCGCGCTGCGTCGCAGCGCTGGAGCGCGCTGTCGGCTTCGACCGATCGAGCCCCGCCCTCACTCCGTCGCCCAGCTGACCGGCGAAGCGGTCGCGCTCGAACAGCGCGCACGACGTGGCGGCAGTCGTCGATCGTCGACCGGCGCTCGCGGCGTGTGGAAGGCGATTCCCTCGCAGGAGGGAGCGGCGTAGCTACTCGTCTACCGATCTTCGAAGCAATCCGTTGCGGTCGCGGAGTTGGTCAGCAAGCGATCGAGGGGGACAACGGTCATGCAAAGAGGGTCCTTGGCGCGGAGACTGGTGGTCGCAGGGGCCGCCGTATGGTTCGTACGCTGGCTCGCCTCGCCGCCGGACGCCGATGCCGAGGCAGAGGCGGAACTCGAGCCGGCCCGCGACAGTTGGGAGTTTCCGGAGCCGAGGCTCGACCGGGTGCAGTTGAAGCGGGCGAGCCGGCGGTTCGCGACGACCCTCGTCTTCACCGCGATCTTCTTCGCCGGCGCGGCGCTCGCCGCCGGCGCGGGGAACGAGGTCGCGAAGCTCTCCGGAGAGTCGTCGGTCGCAGCCGCGCCCGACGCCTCGGCGACGACGACGGACGCGGCCGACGCGCCCGACACGACGACCGCGGCGGCGACGACGTCCGCGCCGGCGACGACGGCCGCGCCGACTCCGACCGACACCGCTGCGACGCCGACGGACACAGTCTCGACGACGGCGGACGCGCCGGCTCCCGCGCCCGCGCCGGCTCCTGCCCCGGCCCCGGCTCCGGCGGATCAGCCGTCGGCCCCGCCCGACGCGTCGCCTGACGGGACGCCGTCGAGCGGTCCCGCCGCGAGCGCGGCGCCGCCCGCGACCACGACCGATGCGACCGCGACCGACGCGGCGCCCGAGACGACGACCGATGCAACCGCGACCGATCCGGAGGCCGCGACACCGCCACCGGTGCCGCCGGCCGATGCCTCGACGGCGGACTTCCCGGCGCCGAGCGACGCGGTCGGCGCTTCGACGACCGTACCCAAGCCGGACGTGACGACGCAGAAGCGACGCACCCGCGCGCGTCGGTCGACGACGCGAGCCGCGCACGCGCAACCGCGCGTTCTGCAGAACCTGCCCCTCGTCGTCCCCTACCACGCGCTCGTCTTCAATCCGCAGGCCTGGTTGAACGACAACCCCGGCACGCCGACCGGCCAGGCGGCGGTCGCGATCGCGATGAACTATCTCGGCGTGCCGTACCGCTGGGGCGGCGCCGTGCCGGCGACCGGGTTCGACTGCTCGGGTCTCGTGCGCTACGTGTATGCGCAGCTCGGGATCAACCTCGTGCACTACGCGGCAGCGCAGTTCGCGGCGTTCCCCAAGCTCGACCCGGCGCAGCTCGCGCCCGGCGACCTCGTGTTCTTCGAGCCGAAGGCCGACGGGCCCGGCCACGTGGCGATGTACATCGGCCACGACGAGATGATCGAGGCGCCCCACACCGGAGCCGTCGTGCGGGTCAGCAGCTTCTCGGGCGCGGCCGCGGCGATGGGGTTCCTCGGCGCCGTCCGCCCGTACGCGGCGCAGACGCCGAGCCTTGCCCTGATGAGCCAGGTCGCCTGGGGCCCGGCTCCCGCGCTCTTCCGTCTCCAGTAGCGACAGATCGACAAGGCGCCGCCGCGCGCTCCGGCCGCGGCGGCGCCATACTGCTACGAACATATGTTCGTTGCGGGGACAGCTTCGATTCTGCACGCCGACCTCGACTCGTTCTTCGCATCGGTCGAGCAACGCGACGACCGCCGGCTCCGAGGCCGTCCGGTGATCGTCGGCGCGGGAGTGGTGCTCGCAGCGAGCTACGAGGCGAAGGCCTTCGGAATCCGCACCGCGATGGGCGGGCGAACGGCGCGACGGCTGTGCCCCCAGGCGGTCGTCGTGCAGCCGCGCATGTCGGCGTACGCGGAGGCGAGCAGGGAGGTGTTCCGCGTGTTCGACGAGACGACCCCCGCGGTCGAGGCGGTGTCGATCGACGAGGCGTTCCTCGACGTTCGCGGCATGGAGAGGAGCGTCGGCTCGCCGCCCGAGATCGCAATGCAGTTGCGGCGCGCGGTGCGGGAGCACGTCGGACTGCCCATCACCGTCGGGGTCGCGCGGACGAAGTTCCTCGCCAAGGTCGCGAGCGGCGTCGCGAAGCCGGACGGCCTGCTCGTCGTGCCGCCGGAAGAGGAGCTTGCATTTCTCCATCCGCTGCCGGTCGAGCGGCTCTGGGGCGTGGGACCGGTCACGGCGCGAAAGCTCCGCGACCGCGGCATCACGACCGTGCGGCAGGTTGCGGTTCTCCCCGAGCCCGCGCTCGTCTCGATGCTCGGTCGCGCGTCGGGCCGGCACCTGCACGCACTTGCGCACAATCTCGATCCGCGTCCGGTCGAGCGGCGCCGCCGACGCCGCTCGATCGGCTCGCAGCACGCGCGCGGGCGCAGGACCTGGACCCGCGCGTCAGTCGATGCCGATCTCGTCGCGCTCGTCGACCGCGTCGCACGTCGCCTGCGGGCAGCCGGTCGTGTGGGCAGAACCGTCGAGCTGCGTCTCCGCTTCGACGACTTCACGCGCGCAACCCGCTCGCAAACCCTGCCGCGTCCGACATCGAGCACGGAGACGATCCTCTCCACCGCAAGAGCCCTGCTCGACGAGGCGATGCCGCTGCTCGTGCAACGCGGCGTCACGCTGGTGGGCATCGCCGTTGCGAACCTCGACGACAGCGGTGCGGTGCAGCTCGAGCTCCCCTTCGACCGGAGACAGCGGCATCACGCGCTCGACGCGGCGATCGACCTGGTGCGCGACCGGTTCGGCTCACAGGCGATTACTCGTGCGGTGCTGCTCGGCCGCGACGGAGGGATCGTGATGCCGCTTCTTCCCGACTGAACGCGACCTACGCGTCTACTCCTCGATCGCCCTTCCCGTCGCGCGCAGATGCGCCCGGAACGAATACGAAGCGTCGAGTGCACGACGGGCGAGATACTCGTCGAAGGTCGTCTGCGCGCGCAGCGTCTCCCCCGCACCGATCCGCGCGGCTTGGTCGCGCTCCTTCCGCTGGATCGCAGCTGCTGTCTCGACGACCTCGTCGACGCGGTCGAACGCGACGAAGAGAACGCCGTCGGCGTCCGCAAAGACGGCGTCGGCGGCAGTCACCACGGTTGCTCCGAAGCGCGCACTGTCGAGCGCCTCCGCCTCACGCTCGTCGAGGCGGAGGGGACCGGGCGCGTAGGCGCCGTAGCTGAACACGGGAAAGCCGATCTCGACCAGCTCGGCCGTGTCGCGATGCAGCCCCCAGACGACGGCCGCGGCGAGACCGGCCGCCTTCGCCTCGAGCACGGCGAGATCGCCGAGGCAGGCTTCGTCCGTGCGTCCGTCGTTGTCGACGACGAGAACGTCGCCGAGTGCGGCACGGCCGTATGCCTCGAGAAAGACGTCGACACTGCCGTAGTGCCGGACGGGGAGCGCGCGGCCGGCGACGTGCCCACCCGCGACGACCGGCGCGATCCCGGGAGGCGCGGCCCGCAGCGGTACGGCGCGCCGGATGCACGCGTCTGCGACGAGCGCAGTGGACAGGGCCGCGAAGCCGTCGTTCAGGCTCACAGCGCAGACGCTAGTCGCGAAGCGGCGATCTGCGTCGGCCGAAAAGGACGCGGTGATGGCTACAGCCACAGCCGTCGACGTAGGTGTACACCTACATCACATCCGGCATTGTTCGGAGTTCCTGAGGAGTGCTTACCGGAAACCAGGGGAGCAGGATGGCGAGAGCGAGGGTGCCGACTCACGGGATAGAGCCCATCGTCCAGGAGCGGATCGCGAGAAACGACGCACTCTTCCGCGAAGCGAACGAGGGGATCAGAAGAGCAGCCGTCGAGAACGGGATCGACGGCGGCGAGATGCCGTTTCTCTGCGAGTGCGCCGATCCGACCTGCCGCACCGTGATCGTCCTCGACGTCGAGGACTATCAGCGCGTCCGCAGCGACCCGCGGCGGTTCCTGAACGCTCCAGACCACGAGCATGCGGCGCTCGGCTATGCGAGAGTCGTCGAGCGCCACGACGCGTGGACGATCGTCGAGAAGATCGGCCGCGCCGGCGAGCTCAGCGAGGAGCTTGCCTGACGATGACGGCGCACGCAGGCAGCTGACCATGGACGAGCGCGCACGCCGGGTTGGCGAGAACGAGGCCCTGTTCCGGGTGGTCAACGAGCGGATCGAAGACGTCAACCGCGCGTTCGGCGCCGTGATCGGAACGATGGCGGTCGTGTGCGAATGCGGCGCGATCGAATGCACGGAGCAGATCACCCTTGCGCAGCACGACTACGAGCGCATCCGCGCCGACTCGACGCTCTTCGTGATCGTACCCGGCCACGAGGTGCCCGACCTCGAGCGCATCGTGAGCCGCGGCGACGGATTCGTCGTCGTGCAGAAGATCGGCGAAGACGCCGCCGCCCTCGCCCGAGACACCGATCCGCGCCAGTGAACGCGGGGAGCGGCGAAGCGCCGCTCCCCGTCGTGAGCGCTCTTACTTGATGACCGTCGCGCAGTACGTCGTGTCCGGACCGGTCGGGCTCGGGCAATTCGTCGTCTCCTGGAACTGCGCCGCCTGTCCGAAGTCGCTCGTCGTGCCCGGATAGTCGCCGCCGTAGGTGAACCCGCCGAGCGCACCGTTGAACGCGTACCACGGATACCAGCAGAAAGGCGTGCCGTAGTTCGCCGCGCCGCAGTACTGGTCGACCTCTGCGCGGCCGCCGAAGTCGCTCACCACGGCCCAGCCCTTCGCGGAGCTGCCGTCGCCGAACGTGACGCCCTTTACGACGGCCGGCTGGAACCCGAGCCACGTCGGCACGTTGTACGAGTAGCACGGCGGCTTCGTCGCGCTCCCCGGCAGGCAGAACTGCCCGCCCGGCGTCGTGAAGTCGCTCGTATGGCCGATCTCCCAGACGAGCGAGTTCGGCGCGTCGTCGACGAGGCCCCAGCCGAGCGCGTTGCCGAGCTGCTGCGTGCTGAACGCCGGCATGAGCGGCCCGTCGGCTTTGCTGTTCAGGACGATCGTCCCCGCGTGGCCGGTCGTGAGGTCGGTGACCGTGATGTGCATGCCGTCTGCGGCCGCGGTCACGTACTGGTGATCGGTGATCGTGTCGCCCGCGTGCATCACGAGCGGCTGCCCCGTCTGCGAGTCCAGCAGCGGGGCGTTGAACGCCGCCGACTCCGAGTTGCCGTGCTTCGAGACCTCCCATACCGGCGAGCAGACGACATAGTCGCCCGGCGCGTAGACGACGTTGAAGCCGCCGCCGGACGAGCAGCCCTTGAGCAGGCTGTTCGGATAGAACTGCAGCTCGAGGAACGCCTGCCCGAACAGGCTGTTCGGGTCGGTGACCGTTCCGCCGATCCAGAACGTCGGCGTGACGCTGTCGACGCTCGTCGTGCCGTCCTTCGGCAGGACGACCGTCCAGGTGAGGTTCTGCGCCGAGCCCGGCTTGTTCGAAAGCGGGTCGAGTTCCGGCTCGTCGTGGCCGGTGCAGCTCGACGTGTACCAGACGTACTCCTGCGGATGATGGCCGATGCAAAGCGACTGGGACGTACCCGAGCCGGCCGCCGCCGGCCGTGCCGCTCCGAAGAGCAGCGGAATCGCCAGAGCCACCGCCACTGCGCCCGCGAGCGCGAAGCGCTTCGACATTCGTTCCCCTCCCCGTTCCGTGACCGTGCCTGCCCCTAGACCTTCTCCTCCTGGCGGACAGCCGCGCCGTTCGCGCCGCGACCGTTCGTCTTCGCATTCTGGTCCAAAACGCTCCGCAGGAGGGGAATCGCAGCCGGCTCGTGTTCGATCACGACGACGCGCGCGCCTCGGGGAATCGCTTCCTCCGGGTCGACGGCGTACGCGTAGTACGCCTCCGACCCACCGCGGATCGGGATCATGACCTCGCCCATGCGGCCCGGCGCGATCTCGCCGGACAGGCGGCCGATCTTCCCGACGACCTCATGATCCGACCCCATGCGTCGATGATATGCCCCTCCGCTCAGGGCGGAACGTGGCGGGGCCGGACGACGAGCGCGACCACGACGGCAGCGACGACGACGATCGCCCACGCGACGTTCACCGACGGCTCGAGGACGTTCGGGAACTGCCACGCCGACCAGCCGCGCTTGACGACCTGCTCCGTCCAGAAGTCGTTCGCGATGTTGCCGAGCCCGTAGCAGAACATCAGCGCGAGATAGAAGGTGAGCGCGCCGCGCACGGCCGAGCTGCGCACGTCCGGGACGATCCGCGACAGGAGAAGCGCCGAGACGACGAGGAGCAGTCCGTCCATCCCGTGGTGGTGCCCGTGGTGCACGTACGGCGGGAACGGCGGCAGCCCCGGCAGCGCCCGCGCAGGCGGCGCGGTTCGGAAGAGCCGGCCGAGCACGGGCACGCCGTCGAGGAAGAAGCCGAGATCGGCCGCGACCCACGGCGCGGCGACGACGAGGAGGACGACCGCGAGCCCCAGCCGTCCGGCGTCGAAGCGCCGGCGGCGCCAGCGCGCGATCCCGCCGCGCGCGACGGCGAGCGTGAGCCCGAGCGCGGCCGCGACGCCGACGGCGGCAAGGGCATTCACCGGCTTCGCGTCGAGGTTCGCCTGACTGACGACACCCGGCCAGAAGACCGCCGCGCAGAGAACGGCCGCGAGCAGCGCGAGTCCGCGCGGCACGGCGCCCGACACGCGATCGAAGGCCACGGCCGCGATCGCGAGCGCGATCAGCGCGACCGGGAAGTTTGCGAAGACGAGGACGCGACTCGCACCGCCGGCGAGCCCGCTCCCGGAGACGTGATAGAGCTCCGCGGCCGGCAGCCGGGAGTACGTGGCGCCGATCTCGCAGGCGACGACGGAGACGAGCAGCCAGACGGCGACGAGCTCGGGCGGCAGCTGCCGAAGCGCGTCCGTCGCGACGGTCAGCGCAGCAGGCCGACGCCCGTCTGCCCGAGGAGCCACGACGTCCGCCACTCACGCGCCCGTGTCTCGAGCTCCGCGAGCAGCCGCCGCGCCTCGTGCAGCCGCGGGCGCAGAGCCGCCGCACGGTGCAGCTCCGCTGCGATCTCGACGAGCGACGCGTCGGGATCGTGCGCGAGCTCGGCGACGCGCCGTTCGCTGCCGGCGACGTGCGCGTCCAGCGCCCGCACGAGTCCGTCGGCCTGCTCGATCAGCTCGCGCAGCTCGGTCTCCGTCACCGGGTCGTCGGCGAGGACGTCTCGGAGGCGCTGGACGAGAGCCGGATCCGGCGGGTACGGCACCGACCCGAACCTTGCCAGATCGGCGGAGGCGATGATTTGCAGCCGCTTTCGAGGTCTCAAGGGCGATGGAACGACGGGCGAAGAGGCGTCGCGTGCTCGAGTGCGACCTGCGCCACGCCCGCGCGGACGCCGTCACGCTCGAGGCGCTCGCGAGGCTCCAGCTCGCGGCGGCGCGCCGGGGGCTCACGCTGCGGCTTCGCCACCCCTCGCGCGAGCTGCTCGACCTGGTCGAGCTCGCCGGACTCGCCGACCGCTTCCGCTAGGCGTCGAGGCGCAGCGGCAGCCCGAAGAGCGGGAACAGGCGCTCGGTGTCGAGGAAGAACGCGAACTCGCCGACCCGGTCGCCGTCGAACTCGACGACCTGCAGCGCCCAGGGCTCGTAGCCCCCGTCCTCGCTCGGCTTGTACTGGCCGAAGGCCGGCGCGCCGTTCGCCCACCGTACGGGAATCACGCGCGAGCCGCGGCAGCCGATCCCCGGGCCGAACCACCAGGTGAGGATGTCGTCGCGGCCGGCGAGCCAGAGATCGAACGGCGGCATCGACTGCGTCGCGTCCTCGCGGATCAGCGCCGTCAGCGAGTCGAGGTCGTAGGCCTCGAACGCCGCGACGTAGCGCTCGAGCAGCTCGTCGTCGACGTCGCTCGAATCGCGGGCGGGCGCCTCCGCCTGTGCGAGCGTCGCGCGGGCGCGTTGCAGCGCGCTGTTCACGGACGCGACCGACGTCTCGAGCAGCTCGGCGGCCTCGGCCGCGCTCCAGCGGAAGACCTCGCAGAGGATCAGGACGGCGCGCTGCCGCGCCGGCAGCTGCTGGAGCGCTGCGACGAACGCGAGCCGGATCGTGTCGTGCTCGACGGCCACGTCCGCCGGGTCCGGCATCGGTTCGAGCCACGGGATGTCCGGCGACCAGTTCAGGTTCTCGACGACGGGCGCCCCCGCCGGCCCGAGGTCCATCGGGCGGGCGCGTCGCTTCCCGGCCTTCAGCATGTCGAGGCAGACGTTCGTGGCGATCGTGTACAGCCACGAGCGGAGGGCCGCGCGGCCCTCGAAGCGGTCGAAGCCGCGCCAGGCGCGCACGAACGTCTCCTGTACGGCGTCCTCGGCGTCGAAGGGCGAGCCGAGCATCCGGTAGCAGTAGCCCGTCAGCTCCGAGCGGTACTGCTCCGCCTCCTGGAACGCGGTGTCGACACCCGGAGCCGCCACTGCGCCCCAATCCTACGCGAGCCGCCGTCACTGCCATGTCGCTAGGACGACCGGGCGCCGCCGAATTCATCGGCACGCGGGATCAGGCCTGCGCGCGCGGGGCGGGAGGCGCCGGCGCCGCGCGCCGGACGCCTCCCGCCGCATTCAGACCGCTACCCCGCGGGGCACGGATTGTCGGAGAGGATCTGGCGGAAGTTGTTGTAGCGGGTGCTCGGCGTGAAGCCGGCCCCCGGGTACACGCTCTGCTCGAGCGAGCCGTATTCCGCCGTCGAGTTGCCGCCGAACGCGTTCGTCGTGCCCGGGTACGACGGGCCGCCGAGCTGCCAGACGCAGGAGCCGAGCGCGCTGCTCCCGCTTCCCGTCGAGTAGATCGGATAGAACGCGCCGGGCGGCGGGTTCGTGCAGCCTGCCCCGGTCGAGCGGTTGCAGGTGCCTCCGACGTCGGGCGCCTCGATCCGCGGCAGATCGGTCTCGAAGGCTACTCGATCGTAGTTCTGCCTCCCGTTGATCAACGGGCTCGTGAACGTGATCGGCGCCGGTGTGTTCGCGTCGTTGCCGTTGCCCGGCCAGCTCGAGGCCTGGTACGGCACGCCGTCGAAGTCGGGCGTGTCCTGCCCGAGACAGCCGCCGAGCGGAACGAGCAGCGAGTCGCCCGGCCCGAAGCAGCCGTAGTCGTCGAACGACGCCGAGTTCTTGCTCTCGTCCGCGTTCTTGCAGAGACCCGTCGTCTCGTCGACGTTGGAGCAGAGCTCGAAATGCCCGATCTCGTCGGAGAACGCGACGTTGTAGCTGTGCGCCGCCCAGGGCACGCGCGTGTCCTCGCTCGACGTCGAATAGATCGGATGGAACGAGTACGGCTCCACGTTGCAGGTGCTGCTCGAGGGCTGGTAGAGGACGTGCGACCAGCCGTTCGAGGCGCCGGCGGTCATCGAGCCGGACTGGCGCGTCGTCAGGTCACGGATGTTCACGACGAACCCCTGGCTCGAGTCGTGCATGTCCAGGACGATCACGTCGCCGGGGTTCATCAGCAGGTCCTTGCTCAGGTCCGGCGTCGTCTGGCTGTACGGCGGCGCGAACGCGGTGCGCGGGTCGACCGGCGCCTGCGGTACGCCGCTCTTCGTGACGAACGCGAATGCCACCGGCTCGTCTCCCGCGGTGTTCCGGCACGCGTCGTTGTTGTACGCGCCGGTGTTCTGGTTCTGCAGGAAGCTGTCGATGTTCAGCGCCGCGCACCACTGCGTGGCGCTGCATGACACGCCGGGCTCCCACGACACCCAGCCGGGCGGATAGAACTGCATCTCCATGTACGCGCTCCCGGCGTGGTAGCCGATGTAGTCCGGCTTGGACGGGTCGCTGCCGTCCTTGATGTTCGCATCGCTGTCCGGCGTGCACGTCGTCGTGTACTCCGGCGCCGACTGGTTGTCGCACATCGCCATGCCGAACCAGAAGGCCGGATGGAGCTCGAAGTTCCACGTGGTGGTGCTCTTGCCGCGCTGGCTCGGGAACGCCGCCGGATCGCGCGGCAGCACGAACCTGTAGACCATCGAGTTCCCGGACCCCGGTCTGTTCGAGTAGAAGAGCAACGACGGCTCGTCGTGCCCCGTGTACGACCCGTTCGGGCCGATCGGGTCATAGACCTCCGTGCACATCCATGCGTCCCACGTGCACGCGTCCTGCCACTGCTTCGGCTGGATCGCGCCCGCAGGCGCCGCGAGCGTGAAGGCGATCACGGCACCGAGCACGAGCGCGAGGAGCAAAGCCGGCCGCTTCATGGTCCCTCCCCGGTTCGATCGGATGCGGCCGCGTGCGGAGCCTTCGGTGATCGGCGCGCCTGCTTTGCGCTCCTCGATCGCTCCATGGGCGCCCTCCCCAGGACCCCGCCGTCGCGGCCGTCGATGACGGCCCCCTATATCGCATCCGCACGGCGCGGGTCAAGGGCGGCTGGAGCGGGGCCGACGGGCGGCCCCGCTCCGAGGCGAACGCTCAGGCGGAGAACGCCGAGCTCGTGCCGCTGACGTAGGCGGGCCGGGTCTGCCCGAGCGGGACGAACACTCGCGTCATCACGCCGCCGAGGTGCAGGCGGACGAGCCCGCTCGAGACGATCGCGGTGACGCCCGACGGGGTCAGCATGCGGTTCAGGTACACGCGCTTGACCGACGTCCAGAGGTGCTTGCTCGGCACCCAGCGCTGGATGAGGACGTAGCGCCGGAGGAGCGGCTGTGCTGTGAGCACGTTGATGCGGAAGCGGTGGCCGGCGAGCCGATGCACGACGACGCGCGGCCTGACGTTCACGGACACCGGCGAGCTCTGCGCGCCGTTGATCTTCGCGATGAACGTCGTTCGCATGCGCGGATGGATCGTGGCGCTGAACGTGCCGTCCGGCTGCACCGTCGCGTCCGCGAACTTGAGCGACTTCGAGCCGGGGTGCGCGCCCCAGATCGTCACGATCGACCCCGACTGAGCGCCGGTGACCGTGCCGGTCAGGGTGACCGGCGTCCCGTAGACGAGCAAGAGCCGTCCGGCCCGGAGGGCCACGGACGTTGCCGCGGGCGCGGTGACGACGCTCGTCTGGGAAGACGTCGCCGAGCTCGAGCCGGCGCTGTTCGCCGCGGTGACGCGCACGCGCAGCGTCGAGCCGTTGTCGGCCGAGCCGACGAGGTACGTGTTCGCCGTGGCTCCGGCGATGTCGGCGCAGCCGGCGCCGCTCTTGTCACAGCGCTGCCACTGGTACTTGTACGTGATCGGCTGCGTTCCGGTCCACGTGCCGGGCTGCGCGGTCACGGTCCTGCCGGTGGCGGCCGAGCCGCTGATCGTCGGCGGCGCGGTGTTCGTGGGAGCCGTGCCGGCGGCGGCAGCCGCTGCGACGGCGATCAGCGTCGCCGCCGCCGTGGCCGCGGCCACGAGCAGCGCGACGACGCCGCGTTTGATCGGTGCATCCATCGAGACAACCCTCCTCTTTCGAGTTTCTGAGGAGTAAACGAAGATCGCACTACGATGGAAACGCAGGAGATGTTGAGGAAGCGCACGTCGGATGCGTCGGGCATGCTCCCCTCGTGCGGGGGGCCGCAGCATGCATCGCCGTTGCGCTCGGCGCGTTCTGGCTGAGCGGCCCGGCCGCTGCCTATAGCTGGCCGCTCAGGCCGTTCCATCGGATGCACCCGATCCGCGGCGCCTTCGACGACCCGCGCTATCACCTCGGCGCCGAGGGCTCGCTCTCGGCCTTCCATTTCGGCGTCGACATCGCGGCGAAGGACGGCACGCGCGTGTACGCGGTCGAGCCGGGGTACGTCCATCGCTACGGCGACCACGTGACGGTCAGCCGCACGGGCACACGGCGCGAGTTCGGCTACTGGCATATCGACCCCGTCGTCGAAACCGGTCAGCACGTGCGAATCCACCAGCTCCTCGGCACGATCAAGCACGGGTGGGGCCACGTGCACTTCGCGGAGAGCATCGCCGGCGAGTACGTGAATCCTCTGCGCAAGGGAGCGCTGACGCCGTTCGACGACCACAGCCCGCCGACGGTCGCTTCGATCGCGGTCGTCGGCGAGAACGGGGAAAGCGAGAGCGCCGGGGACGTGACGGGAATCGTCGACGTCGAGGCGGAGGTGTATGACCTGCCGCCGCTCGCCCCGTCCGGCCCGTGGAAGGTGGCCCGCCTCACGCCCGCGCTCTTGATGTGGCAGCTCTCGCGCGACGGGACGGCGCTGACCGGCTGGAACCTGACCGCCGACTTCACCGCGGCGCTGCTGCCCGGCGCCGTCTACTCCTGGATCTACGCACCGGGCACCTACCAGAACAAGGCAAATCGTCCCGGCCGCTACCTCTTCTGGATCACGCACGGTCTCGACACCACGTCCCTCCCGAACGGGACGTACACGATCACCGTGCTCGCCGAGGACACGCGCTTCAACGAGACGCTGCAGTCGCTCAGCTTCAGGGTCGCGAACAGCGGCTCGCCCGCCCCGACGTACCAGCTGCGCTGGGCCGGCGGGTACGGCGAGTAACCCGGCCGGCCTCGCTCGTCGCGATCTTGACAGCCGCCATGCCATAATGGCATGGTTCGTGTCATGAATCCGACGAGCCTCCGCGAGGAGCAGGCTGCGGCGGTACGGCGGCGCATCCTCGGCGCCGTCGCAGCATTGCTCGAGCGCGCGGGAGTGGACGAGCTGACGATGCCGCAGGTGGCGGAGGCGTCCGGCATCTCGCTGCGCACCGTCTACCGCTACTACCCGACGCGCGAGCAGCTGCTCGAGGCGGCCGGGAGATGGATCGGCTCCGAGCTCCTCGGACAGGGGTATCCGCAGAGCCTCGACGACGTCGCCGACTCGTTCGAGGACGGGTGCCGCGAGTTCGATCGGCACCCTGGGCTCGTGCGCGCGCTCGCGCTCTCGCAGCTCGGACGCGAGGTGCGCGCGTTCCGTCGCGGCGAGCGGCTCGAGGCGATTCGCGACGCGCTCCGGGCCGAGGTGGGCGACCTTCCGGAGCGCGAGCTGCGTCACGCCGAGGCCGTTCTCGCATATCTGCACAACATGCTCGCCTACGCGACGGTGCGCGAGGAGCACGGCCTGCCCGCCGGCGAGATCGGGCAAGCGCTCGGCTGGGCGATCCGGACACTGGTCGACGACCTGCGTCGACGACAACGAAAGCAAAGGAGAAAGACGTGAGCGAGCGGGTGATCGTGCGTGGGCCCGGCGAGGGCAAGACCCTCCTCGTCGGCGGCGGGGGCTGCGTCACGTACAAGGTGCGAAGCGCCGAGAGCGGCGGCGCGTACTTCAGCTTCGAGGCCTCGACGACGCCGGGCTTCGGGCCTCCGCTCCACGCCCATGCCTATCGCGAGCTCTTCCACGTGCTCGAGGGCGAGTACGAGTTCACGTTCGAGCAGGACGGCGAGCTGACGACGGTGACCGGCACGGTCGGCACGACGCTCGCAATCCCGCCGGAGGTGCCGCACACCTTCAAGAACGGAGGCGAAGGCCCGGCGCGCCTGCTCTTCGTGCACCAGCCCGCCGCGCTCGAGGAGTTCTTCGAGGAGTTCGGCGTGCCGCTGGACGAGTCGGAGAACGCCGACGCACCGGACCCGCGCGCGATGGCCGCCGCGCTCGAGCGGAACGGCGTCCGCGTGCTCGGGGTGCCGGCGTGACGAAGCGGGCGGTCAACCCGTGGGAATGGCAGAAACGCGCAGGCTTCTCCCAGGCCTGGCGCGTGGACGGAGCGAACGCGCTCGTCTTCGTCTCCGGCCAGGCGGCGATCTCCGCCGAGGGCGCGCTCGTCGGCGAAGGCGACTTCGCCGCCCAGGCTCGCCAGGTGTTCCGGAATCTCGCGACGGTGGTCGAGCAGGCGGGTGCGACGCTCGAGAGCGTCGTCAAGCTGACCGTGTTCTTGACCGACATGCGCACGCTGCCCGAGTACACGCGGATCAAGAGCGAGTTCTTCGGCGGCGAGCAGCCGGCCTCGACGGCGGTCGAGGTCGCGGCGCTCGCGCGGCCGGAGCTGCTCGTGGAGGTCGAGGCGCTGGCCGTGCTCTGAGCGGGCCGCCCTATGCGGCCCGCGTGGCGGGAAGCCAGCTGAACCGCCGAAGCGCCACGACGATGCCGACGACCGCCCAGATCCCGAGCACGCCGAGGTCGCTCCACACGATGCCCACGCCGTGGACCGCCGGGTCGAACGCGTGGTGCAGGCCGTCGGCGAGGTGCTGGACCGGGAACACCTGCGCGACGTGCCGCAACCACGACGGCAGGTTGATGTTCGGGATGAAGACGCCCGAGATGAAGTAGAGCGGCAGCATGATCGCCTGCACCATCGGCTGCGCGGCATCCGCCGAGCCGATTGCCGTCGACAGCGCATAGCCGAGGACGCAGAAGGTGGCAGAGCCGACGATCGCCGTGACCGCGATTCCCGGGATCGTCGACGTCGGCAGGTGCACGCCGTAGCCGAACCGTCCGACGAGGAGCAGCACGGTCATGACGACGAGCGACACCGACATCGCCGTCAACGTGCGGCCGGCGATCAACACCCACGCGGGCACCGGTGTGGCACGACGGCGCTTAAGGATGCCGGCCTCGCGCTGCGTCGTGATCGAGATGACGAGGTTGACGAACGATGCTGCGATCACGGCGAGCGCCGAGATTCCCGGCACGTAGTAGGTCGACGCCTTCACGCCGGTCGGCCGGATCGTGTGGTTGCCGAAGACGCTCACGAAGATGACGAGGAAGAGCAATGGCAGGATCAGCGTGAAAAAGCGCGCCTGCCGGTTGCGGAGGAAGCCGATCAGGTCGTACCTCGCCTGGTGGAGCACGAGACCGACCCTGCCGTGCACGACGGGCGGCGCCGCCGGCGCCGCGGCCTTGCGGGCGCGGCGGCGGCGGATCAGCCAGCGAACGAGCAGGAACATCAGCTGTCCTTTCTGTTGTCGGTGAGCGCGAGATAGACGTCTTCGAGCGTCGGCCTGCGGACGTCGAGATCGGGGAGGTCGAAGCCGGAGCCGCTCGCCCAGTCCGCGAGCGCGCGGACGTGCACGAGCGGCGATTCGCTGCGGAGCGCGATCGTGCCGTTCGACGCCGGCTCGACGAGCAGGCGCAGCGCTTCCGGCAGGTCGGCGCTGCCGACGCCCACCGGGGGCGTGAACCGGATGGTCGCGGCGAGGCGGTCGCGGCCGCCGAGCGTCTGCGGCGTTCCTTCGGCGACGATCGCGCCGTTCGCGATCACCGCGATCCGGTCGGCGAGCTTCTCTGCCTCGTCCATGTAGTGGGTGGTCAGGAAAACGGTCTTGCCGAGCGCGCGCAGCCCGTGGATCACGTCCCACGCCGCGCGACGGGCCGACGGGTCGAAGCCGGTCGTCGGCTCGTCGAGGAAGACGAGCTCCGGGTCGCCGATCAGCGCGAGCGCGACATCGAGCCGCCGCCGCTGCCCGCCGGAGAGATGCTCTCCGAGCGTGTCGGCCTTTCCGTCCAGCCCGACGAGGCCGATCGTCTCGCCAATCGACCGCGGCGAGGTGTAGTAGCCGGCGTACAGCTCGAGGCACTCGCGCACGGTCAGCCCCGGCTCGGCCTGCGACTCCTGCAGCACCGCGCCGACGCGGTTTCGCCACGCGGCGCCCGCCTCGGCGGGATCGACGCCGAGGACCGACACCTCGCCGCCGCTGCGCGTCCGGAAGCCCTCGAGGATCTCGACGGTCGTCGTCTTCCCGGCGCCGTTCGGGCCGAGGAAGGCGAAGATCTCGCCGCGCCGGACCTCGAGGTCGACGCCCTGCACGGCCTCGACGTCGCCGTAGCGCTTGGCGAGGCCCTTCACGCTGATCACGATCTCGGTCATGCCTGCGACGCTACGCGCCGGCGGGCGGCGCGTCATCGGGTCCGCGGTCGAACTCGTCTCCACCCCTGGGTGGATCTCCAGGTCGACCCGCCCGGCGATGACGTCGCGCTTCGCCCGGCCTACGCTTTTGCCGTGACGGCTCCGACCTTCGACTCGCTCGAACGCACCCGTGCGCGGCAGGAGGCGATGCTCGGGCGCATGCGGCCGCTCGGCTTCGCCGCGATCGTGCTCGTCGAGGTGACCGGCGCACGCGCGAACCCGCGTCCCGGCTTCGCCGGCGAGCACCTCGGCATCCTGCTCGCGCTCGTCGGCTTCGCCGCCGGAGTGATCGGCATCATGAACGCGCGGCGACGGTCGGCGGCCGCGCAGGCACCGTTCTTCGCCGCGCTCGTCCTGAGCTCGGCGACGCTCGTCGCCCTGCAGCCGCACGGACCGGGCTTCCTCGGCGCGTTCATCGCCGTCGCGGCCGGAGCGCTGCGCGTGCAGGGGCCTCCCGGCGCCGCGATCGTGATCCTCGCGCTGATCGCGCTTCCGATCGCCGAGGTCGTCGGGAAGGACAAGAGCGCCTTCGGCGCGCTCCTGCAAGAGCTCGGCGTGATCGCGTTCTACGTCGTCGCGCGGCTGGCCCAGCGGCTGGCGGAGGGCCAGGAGCAGGCTCGGCAGCTCCTGCTCGAGCTCGAGCAGACACGGGACGCGCAGGCGCGCGCGGCCGTTCTCGCCGAGCGGCAGCGGCTCGCGCGCGAGATGCACGACGTGCTCGCCCACTCGCTCTCCGGGCTTGCGCTCCAGCTCGAGGGAGCACGCCTGCGGGCGTCCGCGCACGACGACCCACGGCTCGTCGAAGCGCTCGAGCGTGCGCACCACCTCGCGCGCAGCGGCATCGAGGAGGCGCGGCGTGCGATCGGAATGCTGCGCGACGCCGAGCTGCCCGGCCCGGAGCGCCTGTCCGCGCTCGTGGCCGAGTTCGAGCGCGACACCGGGATCCCGACGTCGATCACGATCGCAGGCGAGAGCCGCGCGGTCGACTCCGACGCGAGGCTCACGCTCTTTCGCACCGCGCAGGAGGCGCTGACGAACATCCGCAAGCACGCACAGGCGGAACGCGTCGAGATCCGGCTTCAGTACGAGCAGACGGGGACGCGTCTGCGCGTCGAGGACTTCGGCTCCCGCGCCGCGGCCGGCAACGGAGACGGGTACGGCCTGACGGGCATGCGCGAACGGGCGGAGCTGCTCGGCGGCAATCTCGCCGCCGGCCCCACCGACGCCGGCTTCCGCGTCGAGCTCTGGGTGCCGGCATGACGACGGTCGTGCTCGCCGACGACCAGCGCGTCGTCCGCGAAGGGCTGGCGACGCTCCTCGGCCTGCTGCCGGGGATCGAGGTGCTCGGCACCGCGTCCGACGGCGAGGAGGCGGTCGCGCTCGTCGAGCGTCTGCGGCCCGACGTTGTGCTGATGGACCTGCGAATGCCCCGCTGCGACGGAGTGGCGGCCACGCGCCGCCTGCACGAGCAGGGATCGCCGACGCACGTCGTCGTGCTGACGACGTACGCGGACGATCGCTCGGTCGTCGAGGCGCTGCGCGCGGGCGCCCGCGGGTTCCTGACGAAGGACGCGGGCGCCGAGGAGATCGAACGCGCGATCGCCGCGGTCGTGCGCGGCGAAGCGGCGATCGACCCGGCCGTGCAGCACCATCTCGTCGACGCCGTCGCCGGGCGGCCGGAGCTCCCCGACGGGTTGACACCGCGCGAGGCCGAGGTGCTCACCCTGATCGCGGAGGGCCTCTCGAACGGGGAGATCGCCGCGCGGCTCGTCGTCAGCGAGGCGACCGTCAAGAGCCACATCAATCACCTCTTCGCGAAGACCGGCGCGCGCGACCGCGCGCAGGCGGTCACATACGCGTACCGGCACGGCCTCGCCGCGGCCGAGTGACGCCGCGCGCGAAGCTCAGTCCGAGGTAGACGCCGGCGGCTACGACGAAGCCGACGAAGAAGCTGAGGTCGCCGAGCTGCGGGTAATGCTCGGGGATGTAGCCGAGCGGGATCGGATGCCCCTGGTCCCAGAACGGCACCGATGCGCCGATGCCGCAGAGCATCGCGACCGGCGCCTGCCAGTGCTCGCGCCGGCGGTCGAAGAACTCCGACTCGGCGTATTCGCCGCGCCGCAGCCGGTAGTCGAGCAGGACGACGGCGAGGAACGGCGTGATCCAGTACGCGATCGCGAGCAGGAAGTTCTCGTAGTGGCTTCCCGGCCCGACCTGCGCCTTGAACACGAGGCCGATGACCAGGCCGAGCACGCCGCTGGCGGTCGCGACGAGCGCGCGGCGGAGCCGCAGCGGCAGCTCGATTCCAATCGTGAGGAAGGACATCGAGCCGCTGTAGATGTTGAGGACGTTCGCGGCGACCGCGCCGACGGCGATGCCGACCAGAACGGCGTCGGCAAGCGCGTGGCCGAGAGGAGCGGTGAAGTTGGCGGTCGGGTTCGAGCTCGTGCCGTGGAGCGTCGCGACGCCGGCGCCGACCGTCTCGAGGACGACGCAGGAGACGAAGACGCCGAGCCCTGCCCACAGTCCGACACGCCGCCGGTCGACGCTCGACGGCAGGTAGCGGGTGTAGTCCGACGCATACGGGTTCCAGCCGATCACGTAGCCGTATGCGATGAAGACGGCGAGGATGAACGCCGCCGAGCGGCCGCCTCCCGGCGAGTTGTGCGCGTCGAAGCCGGCGCCGTAGTGCGTCTTCGCGAGGATCACGACCGTCGCGATCGCGAAGACCACCGCCAGATAGGGCAGCACTGCGCGCTCGAACGCATGCACGAGGTTGTGGCCGAGAAAGGCGACGCCGACCTGCGCGACGACGACGATCACGTACCCGATCCAGAAGCGCCAGCCGATCAGCGCCTGCAGCGCGAACGCGCCGCTGACGCTGTTGACGATGAACCAGCCCACGCCGGCCGTGAAGGCGTTCAGGGTGGCCGGCAGCGCATTTCCGTGGAAGCCGAACGCGCCGCGCGCCTGGACCAGCTGCGGAACTCCGAACCGCGGTCCCCAGCTCGAAAGGACCGCGTGGGTCAACGAGCCGAGCGCGGTTCCGATCACGAGCGCGAGCACGGTCGGCAAGAAGCCGCCGCCGAAGAACGCGACGGGGATCACGCCGACGAAGACGGTTGCGAACTCGAGGTTCGGCGACGTCCACGTCCACAGGAGATCGATCGGGCGTCCGTGCCGTTCGCGCTCCGGGATGAACTCGACGCCTCCCGGCTCGATCGCGGCGACGCGGGCGCCGTACTCGCCCTCGCGGACGGGAACGACACCGGCGTCTTCGACGATCTCGGTCATCGTTGTCGGAGCTTCGCCGGGGCGAAGAGCTCGAAACCACGGTCGTGTACGCTCGCCGCGGGGGCTCCGTGGGATCGCGGCTCACGCTCACGCGGCAGCAGGTTCTCGCGTTCAGACGGCGCGTCGGCGGGCTGGACGAGCGAATGGTCCCGGCGGCCGAGTCGCTTCGGCGGGCGGCCTGGGCCGGGTTGCAGGACAGCATGCCGAGAGCGGCGCTGCTCTCGCTCCATGCCCGCGTCGAGGCTGTCGAGCCGTCGACGTGGGAGCATCCGTCGCTCGCGCAGCTCTGGGGGCCGCGCTACCACACCTACGTCGTCCCGAAGCGCGATTTCGCGCTCTTCTCGCTGGGCCGGCATCCGGAGGACGGCAAGGGTCGCATGCGCGCGGAACGGACGGCCGCGTTGCTGCACGCGCAGCTGGACGGTGCACGCGCGACCGACCGCGAGGCCGGCCTCGCACTCGGGATCGATCCGAACGCGCTGAAGTACGCCGCGACGACGGGCACGGTGGCGATCCGCTGGGACGGTGCGCGCGCGCCGACGGTCTGGTCCGTCGCCGCTCCGGCGGTCGAGCCGGCAGACGCCTGCCGGCAGCTTGCCCGCCGCTATCTGCGCGTGTTCGGGCCCGCCACGGCCGACCGGTTCGCCTGCTGGGCGGGGATCTCGCGGCGACCGGCGGCAGCCGCCTTCGCGGCGCTCGAGCGCGTGCTTCTGCCGGTGCGGACGCCGCTCGGCGACGAATGGCTGCTGGCAGCCGACGAACCGGAGGCGCGCGCCGATGCGATCGCCCCGGCCCCAGCGCGCCTGCTGCCGAGCGGCGATGCCTATTTCCTGCTCGACGGTGCGGAGCGCGAGCTGCTCGTTCCGCAGGCCGAGCTGCGGCAGCGACTGTGGACGTCCCGCGTGTGGCCGGGCGCGCTGCTCGTCGAGGGCGAGATCCGCGGGACGTGGCGGCGAACGCAGCGCACGGTGCGGATCGACGCGTGGAGCCGCCTCGCGCGCGCTGCGCGCGACGCGGTCGAGGCGGAGGCGTCCGCCCTGCCCCTGCCCGAGCGCGCCGGCGGGATCGAGGTCGTCTGGGGCACATGAGCCGCCCCGCAACGGCCATTCATCGGGTGCCGCTGCAATCGGCGCACGTCGGGCGGTACCTCGGTAATAGTTGCGGCGGTCCCCGGCTGGAGGAGCCGGGGAGCGATCAAGGGGGGAAGCATGAAAGGAAAGATCGGGCTGCTCGGCGCGGTCGCGCTCGTCGCGGCCGCGGTCGTGCTGGTGATAGGCCCGTCCTACTCGGCGCACAGTCAGGCACAGGCCTTCGATCCGACTCAGGCGCCCGAGATCCAGGACCGGCTGCTCGACGGATATGCCTCGATGGCGTTCGGCCAGAGCGGCAGCAACGAGGGATCGAGCAGCGAGAAGCCGCCGAACCAGTACTTCCCGCGCGGCAGCAACGCCTGCTCGGAGAATCTGTCCTCGAACATCAAGGTCAACCAGGATTGCCTCAACCTCAGCGACCCGGACCTGCAGGGTCGTGCACAGGCGCAGAACGAGACCTCGATCCAGGTCAACCCGTTCAACCCGAACGAGTTGCTCGCAGCCGCGAACGACTACCGCCTCGGCGACGGCGGCTGCTTCCCGTCGTACAGCCTCGACGGCGGCCGGACCTGGAACGACACGACCGTGCCGTGGGAGTTCAACCGCGGCGCGCCGTTCGGCGGCTTCGCCAGGATCTACTGGCAGTCGTGCGGCGATCCGTTCGTGATCGGCTACGACACGCACGGAAACGCCTACTTCGGCGGTCTGCAGTTCAACCGGGGCCGGCCGACGTCGAACAACCCCGATCAGTCGAGCGCGGTCTACGTCTGGCGTTCGACGGGCAACGACGGCGCATCCTGGAACTTCCCGGGCCGGCCGATCACGACCGACTACGACCTCAGCGGACGGACGCTCCAAGACAAGCCGTACGGCACGATCGACAACAACACGAACGCGTGCGCCGCCAGCGTGACGACGGTCCAGCCCGGTTCGACGTGCACACCGTTCCAGAACCGGATCTACGTCACCTGGACCGACTTCGCGTCCGACGGCACGGCGTACATCTGGGAGTCGTACTCCTCCAACTACGGCGAGACGTTCAGCCCCCGGCACCTCGTCACGGTCAACTCGCCGGAGCTCTGCGCGAACACGTACGGGCTGCCGACGCCGAACGGCGACTGCAACGAGAGCACCTTCTCGAACCCGTTCGTCGGACCTGACGGAACGCTGTACGTCGTCTACAACAACTACAACAACGCGCTCAAGAGCGCCCAGGACAACGAGAACCAGATGCTGCTCTCCTACTCGACGGACGGCGGCAACACGTTCCAGGGGCCGATCAAGGTCGGCAACTACTACGACCTGCCGGACTGCGCCACCTATCAGAACGGTCAGGACGCCGGACGGGCCTGTGTGCCGGAGAAGGGGCCGACGGCGAACTCCGTCTTCCGCGCGACCAACTATCCCGTCGGCTCGGTCGATCCCACGGACCCGAACCGCGTCGTCGTCACCTACGGCTCGTACATCAACGTCCACTCGAACGAGTCGAACGGCTGCGCGCCGGCGGGGATCAATCCGGCGACCGGGGAGAACCTGTTCACGGGCGTGAAGACACCCGGAGCCTGTAACAACGACATCCTGATCAGCGTCTCGAACGACCACGGCGCGACCTTCACGGGGACGACCACCGACCCGAGAGCCATGCCCGTCGTGACGCAGGATCCCGGACAGGCGACGACCGACCAGTTCTGGCAGTGGCAGGCTTTCACGAAGAACGGCAAGTTCGCCGTCTCCTACTACGACCGTCAGTACGGCAGCGACGAGACGACCGGCGCTTCCGACTTCAGCCTGTCGGGCTCGGGCGACCTCGCCAAGTTCAACACCGATCGCGTGACCTCGTCTTCGAACCCGCCCCCGACCGAGTTCGGCGGCCTGTTCATGGGCGACTACACGGGCCTCGCGGCGTACAACCAGGCGTACCCGCTCTGGACGGACACCCGCAACCCGGAGCTGTTCGCATGCGAGGACGCAAACGGCAACGTGACGACGCCTCCGACGGTGTGCACGGCGAGCGCGCCGGGCGCGCCTGCGTCGCCGCTGAACGACCAGGACATCTACACCGCCAACCTGCCGGTTCCCTCGCCGTAGAGCGAGCGGGATCGGAGCTGCGAGTAGGGCCGCCCTCCGGCGGCCCTGCTCGTTCCGGACGTGCGGCCGGCCTGGCCGTGGGCGCCTGCGCGAGCTAGGGTGCGGCGAGGGGTCGCGGTGCTGTGTCCGTCTTGCGATACCGATAACCGCCCGGGCGCGCGTTTCTGCCGAGCCTGCGGAGCTGCGCTCGAGCATGCATGCCCGGCGTGCGGCGCCGCCGCGAGCGCCGACCAGCGCTTCTGCGACGAGTGTGGGCACGCACTTGCCGTGGTCTCGCCGACGGTGGTGGAACCGGAGCGCGTCGCGGAGCGGCGGCTCGTCTCCGTGCTCTTTGCCGATCTCGTCGGGTTCACAGCGCTCTCCGAGTCGCGCGACCCGGAGGAGGTGCGCGAGCTGCTCTCGCGCTACTTCGAGACCTGCCGGCGCCTCGTCGAGCGCTACGGCGGAACCGTCGAGAAGTTCATCGGCGACGCCGTGATGGCGGTCTGGGGTGCGCCGACCGCGAACGAGGACGACGCGGAGCGCGCCGTTCGCACGGGCCTCGACCTGGTCGCCGCCGTCGCGGGGCTCACCGACGAGTTCGGCGCAGGCGTCAAGCTGCGCGTCGGCGTGCTCACCGGCGAGGCGGCCGTGACGGTCGGTGCGCAGGGCGAGGGAATGGTCGCCGGCGACCTCGTCAACACCGCGTCCCGAATCGAGAGCATCGCCGAGCCCGGCGCTGTCGTCGTCGGCGACGTGACGCGGCGGGCGACCGAGGCCGCGATCGCGTACGAGGACATCGGCTTCCACCAGCTGAAGGGGAAGGCCGAGCCGTTCAGGCTGCACCGCGCACAGCGCGTGATCGCCGCCCGCCGCGGGGAGGGGCGCGCGGTCGGGCTCGAGCCGCCGTTCGTCGGTCGCGAGCGCGAGTTCCGCCTGATCAAGGAGCTCTTCCACGCCTCCGCCGAGGAGCGCCGCGCGCGGCTCGTCTCGATCGTCGGCATCGCCGGCATCGGCAAGTCGCGGCTCAGCTGGGAGTTCGAGAAGTACATCGACGGTCTCGTCGACGACGTGCGCTGGCACCGCGGCCGCTGCCTCGCCTACGGCGACGGCGTCGCCTACTGGGCGCTCGCGGAGATGGTGCGAATGCGTGTCCGCGTCTCCGAGGACGAGCGGCCGGACACCGCGATGCCGAAGCTGCGCGAGCTGCTCGCGGGCCTCGTCACCGATGCCGACGAGCGCGCGTTTCTCGAACCGCGCCTCGCGCATCTGCTCGGCCTGGCCGAGCGCAGCGCGCCGGACAAGGAAGACCTCTTCTCGGCGTGGCGCCTCTTCTTCGAGCGGATGGCTGCGACGGACCCGGTCGTGCTCGTCTTCGAAGATCTGCAGTGGGCGGACACGGGGTTGCTCGACTTCATCGAGTACCTGCTCGATTGGGCCCGCGACCATCCGATCTACGTCGTCACGCTCGCGCGCCCCGAGCTTGCCGAGCGCCGCTCCGACTGGGGCGTCGGCCGCCGCGATTTCACCTCTTTGTTCGTCGAGCCGCTCGCACCGGCGGAGATGGAGCTGCTGCTCGGCGGCATCGTGCCGGGGCTGCCCGACGAGCTGCGCAAGCGGATCGTCGAGCAGGCCGACGGCATTCCGCTCTACGCGGTCGAGACGGTGCGCATGCTGATCGACAAGGGGCTGCTCAAGCGCTCCGGCGAGCAGTACCGGCCCGCCGGCCCGATCGAGACGCTCGCGGTGCCGGAGACGCTCCAGTCGCTCGCCGCGGCTCGTCTGGATTCGCTCGACCCGGTCGAGCGGCGTCTGCTCGAGGATGCAGCGGTGCTCGGCCGCAGCTTCACCCGCGCCGGCCTTGCTGCGGTGTCGGGCCTGGACGAACGCGAGCTCGAGCCGCACCTGCAGTCGCTGCTGCGCAAGGAGATCCTCACGCGCCAGCTCGACCCGCTCTCGCCCGAGCGCAGGCAGCTGGCGTTCCTGCAGGACATCCTCCGGCGCGTCGCCTACGAGACGCTCTCGGTGCACGACCGCAAGCAGCGTCACCTCGCGGCGGCCGCGCATCTTGCGCTCGAGGGAGACGAGGACATCGCAGCTGTGCTCGCAGCGCACTATCTCGACGCGTACCGGCTCGCCGCGGGCGACCACGACGCCGAGGAGCTGCGGGGGCTCGCGCAGCGCGCGCTCATCCGTGCAGGCGAGCGCGCGAGCTCGCTGGCCTCCGCCGGCGAAGCAGGCCGCTATTTTCAGCAGGCCGCGGAGCTGGCCGAGGCGCCGCTCGAGCGGGCCGAGCTGCTGGAGCGCGCCGGGCGCGAGGCCGGTAAGGAAGGGGATCTGACCACCGCGCAGACGGCGCTCGAGGGAGCGGCGAGGCTGCTCGGCGAGCTCGGCGAGCGCCACGCAGCTGCGCGTGTGGCGGCGCGGCTCGGCGACGTCCTCCGCGCGGGCGATCGGGTCGCCGAGGCGCTGGCGCTGATGCGACCGGCCTACGACGAGCTGATCGGCGGCGACCGCAACGCCGACGTTGCGCTCGTTGCCGCGCAGCTCGCGCGCGTCGCGTACTTCGCGGCCGAGCGCGACCTCGCGCTCGAGGTGGTCGAGGTCGCGCTCGACATGGGCGAGGTGCTGCGGCTGCCGGAGGTTCTCGCTGAAGCGCTGACGACGAAGGCGACTCTCGTCTACCACCGGCCGCACGAAGCGGGCGCACTCCTGCAAGAGGCAATTCGTGTCGCGCGCGCACACGATCTGTCGCAGGCCCTCCTGCGCGCGCAGTTCAACTTCTCGGGCCTCGCGATCGAGCACGACCGCCTGGACGAAGCGCGAGACACGCTCGTGGATGCGCTCGCGCATGCGCGCCTGCGCGGCGACCGCGCATGGGAGTCGAACATCCTCGGCCAGCTCGGCGAGGTGCTGGTGCTCATGGGCGAATGGGACGAGGCGTGGGAGATGCTCAAGCCGCTCGACAAATCTACGGTGCGCGAGTCGTTGCGGCTCAGTCCGTCGATCGGGCTCCTCGTCCCGCGCGGGCTCATCGCCGAGGCACGGCAGTTCCTGGAGCGGGCCGCGGAGCTCGCCGACTCGACCGACAAACAGACGCAGGCGATCTACTTCGAGTGCGATGCCCAGGTGTACAACGCCGAGGGCCGGCACGGGGACGCACTGCAGGCCGCGCGCCGCGCATGCGAGCTCTGGCGCACCTTGAACCAGCCTCACTACGAGGTGATCAGCTACGCAGTCGCGATCGACTCCGCGCTCGCGCTCGGCGAGACGGAGCGCGCGGCCGTCCTGCTGCAGCAGCTCCAGGCGATGCCCGCCGTCGAACGACGCAAGTTCGTCGATGCGCACGCAGACCGCCTCTCCGCGAAGCTCGCGTCGACGCGCGGCGAGGCCCCTGCGGGGGCGTTCGCGGCCGCCGCCGAGACCTTCCGCGAGCTCTCGATGCCGTACTGGCGCGCGGTCACGCTCTGTGAAGCCGCCGAGGCCGGGATCGCCGACGGAGGCTCCGAAGCCCGGACGATCTTTCAACGCCTCGGCGCGCAACCGTGGCTCGAACGACTCGAGCGGGCTGCGGAGCAAGGCGCGGGGCTCGCGCGTGCCGGTTCCACCTAGAACCGAGGGCGACGAAGTGGCGTCCGTCGACGCATCGGACGGCTCTGCTCGCGCCGCATCGGACGCGGGCCTTTAGCCGTCTGCAAGCGACCGGTTAGCCGGTTGCAAATGCCTGTTTAGCGCTCCAGCCGAGCCTCGGTCGAGCGGCCGCGAGAGGCGGTCGCAGGACTCGAGGAGGGCGAAATGGCTGGTTCTCTTCGGAGGCGCACGGCGGTATTCGCTGCGATGTTCGGTTTGCTCGCGGCGGCGGCTCCGCTCGCGGTTGCCTCGCCGCCGCCGAGGCTCGCGCACGCGATGGCGTGGTACCACTGGCACCCGGCGGCGAGGACCCTCGCGGGGAGCTCGAGCGTCGTCGGATCGACCGCGGTGCTCGGGCTCGAATCGATGCGCGCGCTGGCGCCCGTTCGGAAGCGCTACGGCCTCCGCGTGGTCGACGCGTTTCCGCGATTGCGTGCCGTCGAGGTGCGCGTGACGCATTCGCTCGAGAACGGTGCGGTTCGTGATCGGCGGATCCGTTACCTCTCGGCGCTCGGCGCGCGCCTGCGTCCGACCTCGATGCCGACCGCGCCGCTCCTCGCGAGCGTCGACCCGTCGACCGCACTCCCGTACGAGTGGCAGTTCGGCGCCGCCCACGTCGACCAGGCGCTCGACCTGTCGCCGGGGAGCCCTTCGATCCTTGTCGGGGATATCGATACCGGCGCGGCCGATGTGCCCGACCTGGCCGGCAAGATCGCCCAGCGCTGGACCGTCTCCGCGAACGGGACGCTCGCCCCGGAAAAACGCCCCTATGACGAGATAGGCCACGGCACGATGACCGCGTCGCTGCTCGCGGGCAACGGCTTCGGCCTGGTCGGCTTCGGCGGCTTGAGCCGTCTCGTCGTCATGCATGCGTGGAGCCTCACCCCGGTGGCCACCGCGGCGGCCCTGATCAAGCTCGACTCGCTCGGCGTCCGGATCGTGAACATGAGCTTCGGGGGACCCTCGGCGGACTCGCCGATCATGCTCGACGCGATTCACAAAGCCGCCGCGGACGGGATGCTGCTCGTCGCCGCAGCCGGCAACTCGACCCAGCCGGTGGCCTATCCCGCGGCCGCCCTGCAGCCCCCGGGCGGCGTTCAGAGCTACGGGCTCGCGGTCGGAGCAAGCGACGTCCACGGGAATCCCGCCTTCTTCTCCAACTTCGGCGCGAACCTGTCGCTGCTCGCGCCCGGCGTCCTCGACGACGGCTGCAGCGGCGTGCTCGTCGCCGTCCCGCCGACGCCGACGGCGCTCGCCGGCTCCTGTTACTCGGTCTGGGCCGGCAACGGCGGCGCGTTCTATGCCTACGTGGCGGGGACCTCGTTCGCAGCGCCCGAAGTCGCAGGCACCGCCGCACTGATCTGGGCGGCACGGCCCCAGCTGACGAACTACCAGGTCGCCGACATCATCAAGCAGTCCGCGCAGCGCACCGGCGGCTGGACGCCGAGCACGGGCTGCGGCGTCCTCGACGCCGGAGCCGCACTCGAGCTCGCGACCGGCCGGTCGGCGGCGCAATGGGCGTCGAGCGATGCCGGCAGCGCTCCGTGCTCGGCGACCGGACAGAACTGAGGTAGCCCTCCTCAGGCACGGCGAAGAGGGCCGCCCGCGGCGGCCCAGCCGCCGTCGCGCGGAAGCGCGACCGGAAGGTCAGCCCGGCGGGCGCGGCTCGGCAGGCGAGGGAGCCGCGGTCGGTTGGAAGCTCGCGAGCCTCCGGCGCGTCTACTGGACGAGACCTACAGCCGAACAGACGTGGGGTCGAAAGGACGGTGCGAAATGGCCACACCCGATTCGCTCTTCCCGCTGGAGTACGTCACCGGCCCTGTCCAGATTCCCCCCTTCGATGCGAGCGTGTCCCTGGTGGAGGTCTGGGCCTCGGTGCTCAACGTCGGCGACGAGCCTGCCGCCTGCCAGATTCTCGGCTACCGCGTCCCCGATGCAGGCGACCAGCCCGGCGAGGGAGTCACCCCGAGCCACCAAGAATTCGACAGCGGAGCCGCAGAGGTCGCACCGAACGCGCAGCGACTCGTCCTCTGGGTGCTCGGCATCGACGAGAACCTCGGCCGCGTGTGGTTGAAGGTGCTCGCGAAGTCGCCGAACCTCGTCCCGAGCGTCGAGTTCGCCGAGTTCAAGCCGCAGGACGATCCCGGCCCGGCCGACGTGATGCTGCGCTACCTGCCGAACGACTTCGCCCTCTTCCACCACCGCGTCCGCTACGTGCCGCTGCCGCCCGTGGGTCCGATCGAAGCCGAATAATTCGGCGCCTCGGCGTTGCGGTCTACGCGAGGGCTATCTCTTCTGCAGCTGACCGTCGACCGCGGAGGCTACGGCGAGGCCGGGATCGGTTGCGGGGCGAGGTCGACGAGTCGCTCGAGCAGTTCGCGGTTGCCCTCGACCTCTACGAGGTCGAGCCGGTGGTCGATGAGGAGGTGGTAGAGGCCTTCGGGTTCGGCGGTGACGACGACGTCCGGATCGTCGATGGGGCCGCTCTGCGCGACGCCGTCGACGAGTGAGGCGACCTCGTCGCCGACGCGGAATTCGAAGCGACCGGCCGGCGCGAGCGGCGCCAGCATCGTGTCGATCGGGTTGACGAGCCAGCCGGGGAAGAACTCCGCGTCCGGGCTGGGCGGACCGAGCGACCGCGCACCCCAGAGAGCGAGCTCGCGCAGCACGCTCCTCAGCTCGCGTCCGTAGTCGGTGAGCTCGTAGACGCGTGAGGCCGCGGGCGGCGGCAGTGTTCTCTTTGTGATCACGCCACAGCTCTCCATGTCGCGGAGGCGCGCAGCGAGGATGTTCGTCCCGATGCCCGGCAGGCCCTCGACGAGATCGGTGTAGCGCTTCGGCCCCGGCATGAGCTCGCGAACGATCAGCAGCTCCCAGCGGTCGCCGACCATGTCGAGCGCGTGCGCCATCGGGCAGTAGTGGTCGTATTTCCTCGCCACGGGCTTGATTCTAGCGCCCAGACTTGCTGTTGCGAAGACTTTGCTTGCTAAATGCAAGTTAATTCTGTTAGGTTGCAAGCTCACGCTAAGCGAGTGAAAGGAACGTGAGCGAGATGGTGACTTCGGACCGACGCAAATGGCTGGCGCTGGCGCTCCTGAGCGCCGTCCAGTTCATGGTCGTCTTGGACATCGCGATCGTGAACGTCGCGCTGCCCTCGATCAAGGTCGACCTCGGCTTTTCGCAGGCAAACCTCCAGTGGGTGATCAGCGCCTACGCGCTCGTCTTCGGCGGGTTTCTGCTCCTGGGCGGCCGCGCTGCCGACCTGCTCGGGCGGCGCCGCCTTTTCCTCGCCGGCTTGGTCGTGTTCACGATCGCCTCGCTCGTCGCCGGGCTCGCCTGGAGCGAGGCCTCGTTGATCGTCGCGCGCGCGTTCCAGGGCCTGGGGGCGGCGATCATCTCGCCCGCCGCGCTGTCCATCCTCTCCACGACCTTCAGCGAGGGGCGCGAGCGCAATCTCGCGCTCGGCGTGTGGGGCGCCGTCGGAGGCTTCGGCGCGGCGGCGGGCGTGCTGCTCGGCGGCGTGCTGACCGAGACGCTGAGCTGGTCGTGGATCTTCTTCGTCAACGTGCCGGTGGGCGCGCTCGCGTTCCTGCTCGCACCGCGCCTCCTGAACGAAAGCCGCGCCGCAAACGTGCGCGCGTTCGACGTGCCCGGCGCGGTGCTCGTGACAGCCGGGCTCTCGTCCCTTGTCTATGCCATCACCCAGACGGGGACGTACGGCTGGACGTCCGGCCGCACGATCGGCGTCGGCGTCGCCGCGCTCGCGCTGCTCGCCGCGTTCATCTGGTGGGAGCGACGCCACGCCGAGCCGCTGATGCGCTTCGGCCTGCTGCGCACGAAGACGATTGCGGGCGCAAATGTCGGTGGCCTGATCCTCGGCACCGCAACCTTCTCGATGTTCCTGATGCTGACGCTCTACATGCAGCAGGTGCTCGGCTATTCCCCGATCAAGACGGGCGTCGGCTACCTCGCCGTCGCAGTGTCGGCGATCCTCTGGTCAGGCGTCGCCGCACAGCTGACGACCAGGGTCGGTGTCAAGTCCGTGCTCGTGACAGGGATGACGGCGCTGACCGGCGGACTCGTCTACTTCACGCAGGTCTCGGTGCACGGCTCCTACCTTGCCGACCTGCTGCCGGGCTTCCTGCTGGTCGGCGTCGGCCTCGGCTTCTCGTTCGTACCGATCTCGATCGCAGCCCTCGCCGGTGTCGGGCCTGCGGAGGCCGGCCTCGCCTCGGGGCTCTTCAACACCTCCCAGCAAATCGGTGGCGCGCTCGGGATCGCAGCACTGTCCACGATCGCGACATCGCGGACGAACGACGCGCTGGCAACGCACAACGCGCTGCCCTCGGCTCTGGTGCACGGCTTCACCGGCGCATTTCTCGTCGGCGCCGGCATCGCCGTCGTCGGCGTGCTTGCCGCGCTGACACTCATTCGACAAGACGAGCTCGAGCCGGCCCCGACCGACACCGGGCTCGAACCGGCACTCGACCTCGCCGCATGACCCGCGTCTTCGGTGGGGGAGCAATCTGCTCCCCCACCTCGCCACGGTCACGCGCGTCGCTCGTCAGTCGTAGTGAGGGAGTGTCGGCCAGAGTGTCGACTCAGGGCGAGGCGATCGTGGCGCCGGGCGGCAGAACGGTGATCCAGCCGCGACTCGGCAGGCGATCCTCGCCGCCCTTCCAGCGCGCGAGCACGGCAACCCCGATCGGCGAGGTCGTCAGCATCCCCGCCTGGCCCGAGGCGTCGTAGAAGACGGCCGCGTCGCGAGTGACCGAGATCGTCGAGGCGCTCGGTCGGGTGACCTCCGCTGCCTGGACACCCTGACCGAGCGAGGAGATCCAGCTCGTGAGCCGGCCGTCGAAGATGAAGACGACATCGCGGCGATCGGTCCTGCCGTCGTCGTTCGAGTCGTAGAGGATCGAGAGCCTGACGCGGCCTCGGCGGAGCAGCGAGTCCTTCCACGGTCGGTGGGCGACGATCGTCGTGCGCAGGAAGTCGCCGTGGCGGACGGACGAGACGCGCGCGAGCCCGAGCGGGCCTGAGGCGTGCGGGTCGGCCGCCCAGCCGAGATGACGCGATGTGACCATGATCGCGCGCTCGACGGGCGTGGGGACCGTCACCGTCCGGCTCGAGCCGGATCCGGTCACGCGGCCGGTGATGAAACCAGCGAGGAGCACGACGGCGCAGGTCGCAACGACCCCCGGACGCGACATGGACCGACACTAGCAAAGCTATTTTGCTGGTGCCCTCGCAGGTCGCGCCTTGCTGCAGATTGCATGCCGACCCGAAAAGGACACTTCTTACTGGTACCGCTGCCGCGCCGCGGGCGATCCCTTAGCCGGTCGCGGAGACGATCGCCACGGCGTCAGGTGATCGCTCGTGGTCGATGCGGCATTGAAGGTCGCCGCTGATCAGGCTGTAGAACATGCGCACGTGCGTCCGGCCGCGCGCTGCAGGTGACTCCACCTGCTCAGCAACCCGCATCGCGTCCGCTGCGCCGTGGTTCCTCATCGACTCGAGCGCTTCAGCGTTGTCCTTCAGCGTCGCGACCGCGGTTGCTGTCGGCGTGCACGTCACTGCGACAGTGACTTCTTCGCCGTCGTCTCGACAGATCCGGTACAGGTAGGTCCAGCCGTCCTGCCCCGGCCGCGTCATGTTCACCCCCGCCTGGATCGAGGTCACGACTCGTTCTCGCTCGAAGCCCGGCGGCGCCTGGCACCAAACTCGCGCTCCGCGCACTCCGGGCAGAGAATCAGGACGACAGACGGCTCACGCTCACCATCGGTCAGATAGCCGCGCCAGCCGCGCTCGAACTCGACCGTTGCGACCGTGCACTCGGCGCACAGAATCGGGATGGCCACACACAAAGGATCCGCATCAAATACGAATGCTTCAACTGGCCGATCGGACCGTGTCATAGCGAGACCGTGTTCGGGCGGTTTCCCGAGCCGGCGGTTCAGCGGCGCTACGCGACACGCAGTGCCGTCGGCGCCGCCGTAGCGGTCGCTGCGTCTCGTGCATGCGGAGCGTCAGCGGAGCTCGTTCCTCGCCACTTCGACCACAGGAGCAGACCGCGCGAACCCGCCGGGGGGACGGGTCGCGCGAAAAAGGGGAATCACTCGGTCGGCGGGCCACTCGGCGCCTTTGCGACTCCGCCCGTTAGAGCGCCTTCAACCGATCACTAACTCCAACGGCCGCGCCCCCGTACTGGATACGGAGTTACGTCGTCGTCCGTGGTAACCGCTCGAGCTGAACGACGTGCTGAGGACGGTAAGAACTTCTTCGTACTGACCGAGATGCGTACGAAGTACGTCGTCGAGCTCGTCGATCGTCTGTTCGATCACGCTGCCCATCGGTGTTTTTTCGGCTCCCACCGTCCAGCCGCCGTGCCGTCCAGGAGCGGATTGATGAACGGTCTTACGTAAACGAGCGCTTCGTCAAGGGTCTTTGCGCGCGTCAGTAGCGATTTTGCCGCTTCGTTCGCGTAGCCCGCCTCCCAAATCTCGCGGTCGGGCACGTCGAACTGCTTAGGCAGCGCGATGCCTCTTCGCCCTGCTTCGGATTTGAGCGCAACGGATTGGCCGGCGGCATCCACGTCAGCGCCAGCGAGCATCGCAACCAGATCAACGAGGTCGCGGAAGCGTGTTGATGGTTGCTCCTGTGCGCCGTAACGCTGCAACATCGCTGCGACCTTGTCGGCGATGTGGTCAACAAGCGGGTACGCGCGATAACCATTTTGTTCGACGTCCGGGATCGCTACGTGCGCGAGCGGCGGAACATCGTCAGGAGTTCCAGTCATAACAATGTCTGATCCAACGAGATCGACCTGGAAGCGAGCCCAGCTTGTAGCGCCGATGTACGCCGTAGCCGGAATGCGGACACCGGGGCTGCCGTCGCCTGACGGTCGGCTCGCTGCAAGTTCGAAGCGAAACCAATCGCCGATGTCACGCGCAAGAGGGGCTGCAGCTCCTTTAACAATCCAGCCGTCGTCGACGAAGTAGAGACGTTCGAGCAGCCGGTCGTATGCAATCTGTCGTTGTAGCTGCGGGAGATTCCAACGACTCTCGCGCTCGACGGTGCGAAGCCGATCCGTCAGCGCCTGACGGAACGCGGTCGCGCTTGCATACGTGCGATCGTCGCTCATCGAAATCAAACGGCCGGCGATGGGGGTCGACTGCTGTGCACCTCCATGTTCCTTCGCGCGACTTGCTCCCTAGCGAGTTCCATCCACTCGACGGTGTCGGGATCGTTCGAAAGGTCAAGCAGCCAGCGAAGGACAGCGAGTCCATCGCCACGCCGGAAACCGAAGCGCACGGCGTGCGGCGCGAGCGCATCGGCGAACGTGCCGGGGTAGTCGTAGACCTTGCGAAGCGCGTCAGCGACGATGCGCGCGACGACACCGGGCTCTTCGTGGTCACCAAGAAGATCCGCTGCAATGCGGGAGGGGCGCGTAACCGGAAGACCCCGCAGATTGATCCACTCAGCGTCGCTGACCTCACCGACATGAAGCTTCACGTCTGGCCGGCGCGACCTCTGACGAACGGGAACCGTGAACTCATGGATGTCGGCCGGGAGTTCTCCGAGGCCGTACAGCTCTGCCGCAGAACGATGGGAGACGACTCCGTTCTCAGCTGATCGGCGCCATGCCGGGATGTCGGGAGCCAGCTGGAGCCACGCGACACGAAGGTCGAGATGATCCGGAAGGGGAGCGGCGGCCAGGTGATAGACGCCATGGCCGACCCGGTCTAGGAATGCTTGCTCTCCAATGAGCCGCGTCATGGTTGCTCGCGACACTCCCGCGGCCTGCGCCTGGCGACGCGTCACTAGGCCCCACTGATCGGGAGCAAGTTCTGCCAGCTTGGAGACTGTGGAGGCCCTAGGCACGTGGCTCATTATAGCTCAAAATTGAGCTATGTCGGGACTAATCGGATCTTTCGGGTGCGATATAGCCCAAATATGAGCTAACTAATGCCATATTGCCTAGTCGATCGCTGGCTGATCTCGCATGATGAGTAACCGCCGGCGAACTCTGCGATACGGCTCTCCCGAATGAGAAGTTGGCCCACCGTTACGCCGACGACGTCGTTGCGAGATGGTGGCTGCTCATCTCTGAGATCGCGAAGCGCCTGATCGGCTGCGGCTGCTTTGGCGCCCGCGCGCACCGTCCGAGAGATTTGGGGCGGCTTACGTGAGAGGATCGCGTCCGAGGTAGACGCGGACTTCCCACACTCCCTTGCGGCGCGCACGCTTGGTGCCGCGCACGACGCCGACTCCAACGCGCGTAGTAAGGAACGGGGTGGGCACGCCGCGAGACGGCGATTTGGGCTCCCTCATTAGAAAAGCCTCGATTTCGGGGGCTTTTCTGAGTAGTAGTAGCGGGGGCAGGATTTGAACCTGCGACCTCCGGGTTATGAGCCCGGCGAGCTACCTGGCTGCTCCACCCCGCGTCGCGTGCCGCAGTGTACCACCGGAATAGAGTGAAACCCGTGGACTGGACGATCTACGGGGCGTTGATCGCGGGCGCGCTCGCCGTTCTCGGCGCGGCGGGCTCGGTCGTCGTCCGGGCCCTCCGCGCCTGGCGCGACTTCAAGCGCTTCCGCCGCCAGCTCTCCCGCGAGCTCGACATGCTCGCGGAGGCGACCGAGCGAACGGCAGAGGCGGCCGAGCGTGCCTCCGACTCCGCCGAGCTCACGGCGACGCTCGGACGGCTCCGCATCAGCCTCGCGCGCTTCGCCGTCCTCCGCTCCGCGGTCGACGAGGCGACCGGCTCGTTTGCCGGCTTCACTGCGCTCTATCCGCGCAAGTGAGAGTCGCAGCGCTCGACCTCGGCACGAACACGACCCGCCTCCTCGTCGCCGACGTCGAAGACGGCGCATTGACGGAGCTCCACCGCGAGACGCGAATCACGCGGCTCGGCGAAGGCGTCGACGCGCGCCGCCGCCTCCTCCCCGTGCCGATCGCGCGCGTGCGCAACGTCCTCTCCGACTATCGGCGCACGCTCGAGCATCTCCAGGCGGAGCGCGCGCTGCTCGTCGCGACGAGCGCGGTCCGCGACGCCGAGAACGGTGAGGCGTTCCTCGGTGAGATCGAGTGGAGCTACGGCTTCGCAACGCGCCTCTTGAGCGGCGACGACGAAGCGCAGCTGACTCGACGCGGAGTCGACCCGCAGCCGCACACGCTTGTCCTCGATATCGGGGGCGGCTCGACCGAGGTCGTGTTCGACGACTTCCATGCGAGCCTCGACATCGGCTCCGTCCGCTTCACGGAGCGCTTCGTGCACACGGATCCGCCGGATCCGCGCGAGCTCGAGGAAGCCGCACGGGCAGCGCGTCATGCGTTCGAAGAGCACGTGCGCGTCGGGCCCGAGCAGGCAGTCGGTGTCGCCGGAACGGTGACGACGCTCGCCGCGCTCGACCTGGGGCTTGCGCAGTACGACCGCGAGCGCGTGCACGGACACCGCCTGACCCGGGAGGGTGCCCGTACGCAGCTCGAGCGACTCGCGGCGCTTCCGCTCGAGCGGCGCAGAGCCGTGCCGGCACTGGACCCCGAGCGTGCGCCGGTGATCGTCGCCGGCGCTGTGATCCTCGTCGCGGCGCTCGACCACTTCGGCCTCGGCGCGATCGAGGTGAGCGAGCGCGACATTCTCGACGGGATCGCGCTCGCGGCCGCGGAGCTGTCCGAGCCGGAGGAGGGCGCGGCGCCGCCGGGCGCCTACACCTGTTGTTAAAGAACGACCGAGCCCGGGTCGGGGTCGAGCTCGGGCGGCTCGTCCTCGGCGAGGCGGCGCTGGAGCACCGCGCGCGAGAGCACGCCGACGAGCCTCCCGTCGCGCTCCACGACCGGCACGCGCTCGAAGTCGTGTTCCTCGAGCTCGTGGAACCCTTCGTCGAGTGGCAGATCCGCGTCGAGCGTGAAGCGAGGCGGCTCCGCGATCTCCCGCAGGTGCACCTCGGCCGGCACGCGGCCCGCGGCGACCACCTCGCGGACGAGCGTCTTGCGCGTGATCACGCCGACGAGCCGCCCGTCCGCCTCGACGACGAACACGGCCCGGACGTCCTCGCGCTCCGCGAAGCACGCCCCCGCCTGTTGCGCCGTGTCGTCGCCGCGCAGCGTCGTCGGCTCCGGCACCATCGCGTCGCGGATCGTCTGCGTCGTGCTCACGGATAGATGCCGCGCGTTTCCAACGCGCTCCCGACCTCGCGGATCGCAGCGACCAGCGCCGCCTGCCGCAGCGTGATCCGCTTCTCCTCGGCGACCGCCCAGACGCGGTCGAACGCGTCCATCATCTTGTCCGCGAGCCGTCCGCGGATCTCGTCGCGGTCCCAGAAGAGCCGTCCGAGATCCTGTACCCATTCGAAGTACGAGACGGTGACGCCGCCCGCGTTCGCGAGGATGTCAGGGACGACGGAGATGCCGCGCGCGTCGAAGATCGCGTCCGCCTGGATCGTCGTCGGCCCGTTTGCGCCCTCGACGACGAGCCGTGTGCGCACGCGTTCCGCGTTCGCACCGGTCAGCTGGTCCTCGCGCGCGCAGACGAAGAGGATGTCGCACTCGAGCTCGAGCAGCTCCTCGTTCGTGACCCGCGTGCACTTCTCGTAGCCCTCGAGCGAGCCGTGCGCCGCGACGTAGGCGTGCAGCTCGGGCACGTCGAGCCCATCCGGCGCGAAGACGCCGCCGGAGATGTCGGATACTGCGATCACGGTCGCGCCCTTGTCCTGCAGCTCGGTGGCCGCTACTCCGCCGACGTTGCCGAAACCCTGCACGACGCAGCGTTGCTGCGGCAGCGGCATGCCGAGACGCTGACAGGCGCGTTCCGCCGTCATCACGACGCCGGCACCCGTCGCCTCGCGGCGGAAGATCGAGCCGCCGACCGAGATCGGCTTGCCGGTGACGACCTCCGGCACGGCGTACCCGTGCAGCATCGAGTACGTGTCCATCATCCACGCCATCGTCTGCTCGTTCGTCGCCATGTCCGGCGCCGGGATGTCGGTCTGCGGGCCGATCTCGCGCACGAGCTCGGACGTGAAGCGCCGCGTCAGCCTCTCGAGCTCGCGGTCGGAGAGCTCCCGCGGGCTGCAGCGGATGCCGCCCTTCGCGCCGCCGTAGGGAAGCCGCAGGAGCGCGCACTTCCAGGTCATCCAGGTCGCGAGCGCAGCGCACTCGCCGAGCGTCACCTCGGCGTCGTAGCGGATCCCGCCCTTCGTCGGGCCGAGCACGGTCGAATGCTGGACGCGGTAACCCGGAAAGATCTTGATCGTGCCGTCGTCACGCCGGAGCGGCACCGCGACGATCACGGCTCGCTCCGGGAAGTTCAGCCGCTCGGCGACGAAGTCGGGCACGTCGGCGAACGGCAGCGCCTGCTCGAACTGCGCCCGCGCCATGAGAAAGAGGGGCGAGTCCCATTCGAGGGGCCGCTCGGCGGGAGATGCCTCCACGCGTGCCAAGGCCGACGCAGTCTAGGCCGACGGATCGCCGAGGGCGAGCGCCAGGCGCTCTCGGATCCCTGCGACCGCCGTGGAGACGAACGGCTCGCCGGTGACGCTCGTGACGAGCTCGCTTGCCTCCCGGACGACCGCTTCGCGAACGCGCGCGAGGGTCGAGCGCTCGAGGAGCAGCGCGCCGCGCGCCTGCGACGCCCAGTCCCGCGTGCCCTCGACGCCGTCGCCGGGCGGCGGCACCTCCCGGACGCGCGATGCGAGCTCGGACGCGCGCGCGTGCAGGCGGGCGCCCTCCGCACGCCGCGTGTCGGTCTCACGGGCAAGTGCAGCACACGCTTCCTGCACCTGCCCCAGCCAGAGCTCCGCGCTGCGCAGGAGATCAGCTGCGTCGGCCCGCATCCGTTCGGCTTCGAGGCGCGCCGAGTCCTTCTTCGCCTCTGCGATCGCCTCATCCGCCAAACGAACCGCCACGGCTGCCTGGTCGCGCGCCGCCGTCGCTTCTTGCAAGGCGGCTTCGCGCTCCGCCCGCAGCTCCGGCAGCGATGCGAGGAACGCGAAAACGTCGGCGGCGCCGGCGCGCACACTCTCGACGTCGGCCTGCAGCGCTTCGATCTCCGCAAGCGAGCGCGCGACCGATGCGTCGCGCCGCTCGAGCTCGTCGGCGAGATCGAGAAGCTCCACCACGCCATCGTGGCACAGATCGTCTATCGGAACGGCACGGTCACCGGCCCCGGCACGCGCCGGTACACGGCGAAGAAGTCCCGGTCGTCGGGTGCGAGGTACCGCCACGCCGACTGCATGACATTCGGCACGACCTTCGTGGGGACGAGCCCGTGATGGTGTGTGTACGTGATCAGGCTCGGCCACTCGGCGTTGATGTCGAACTGCATCGCCCGTACGGCGCCTGCCCGCTGCAGGATCTGCGCGAGCGTGATCACCGTCTGATCGTTCGCGGCGGCGTAGATCAGGTTGCCGCGGCGGTCGATTCCGACGCCGGTCCGCCACACCCGGACGGCGTTGCCGAGCGTGAAGCCCCACTGCGAGCTGTCGTTCAGGGCCGGGCTGAGGCGACCGTGGTCGATGATCAACGGCAGGCTCTGGCGCGCGAAGGCGACATGCGCGCCGACGGTCGGCCCGCCGCTCCACGAGCGGATGTCGACGCGGCCGTTGCGGTACGCGACCAACGTCGCGAGCCCGCGGGTCATCGGCTCGTACGTGCGGCCGTCGATCGCCGAGCCGTTGTGGCCGTCGGTATAGATGAAGCCGCTGTTGAAGGTGGCGAGCAGCCGCCACCGCTCGCCGTACGGGACCTCCGCCGGGCCACGGACGGGTGCGGCCGGCGGCTCGTAGCGGCCGGGGTAGTAGCCGAGTGCGGTCCGCGTGTGGTCGAACCACGCCACGTACGCGACGATCCGCGGGTAGTCCGTCTCGCTCCGGAACGTCGTCACGAGCACGGGCGGCCGCCCGCGCACGAGCGGCCCGGTGCGCCGCCAGACGCCCTCGCCCGGCAGCGGCTCTGCGAAGACCGGCTGGATGCGAGGCGGCCACGCCGTCGCGCGTCGGCGGATCACGACGGCACGCGCGCGGGTGTGCCGCACGGCCGGAACGATTCCGACCGCGGGAAGCGCCTTCAGCTGCGGTCCGCCCTTCTTCGGCGCGTGCCAGGTGTAGTAGACGTGCTCCGCCTCGTCGACGAGCCACGTACCGTGGTTCGCGCGGAGCCATTCGACGCTGCGGATGCCGAGCGGCAGGCTCGACGGCCGAACCATCGTGGTGACATAGGAATAGAGGACGGGCGCGAGCAGCGCGACCACCGCCGCTGCGAGCAGGCGCCGAACGCGGAGACGGTGCGCGCGGCGAGGAGCGGCGAGCATCACCGCCAACCATACGATTGGCCGATGAGCGGCTCGTGAACGGCGAGGTGCCGGGAGCGGGACTCGAACCCGCATGACCCGAAGGGGTCACCCGATTTTAAGTCGGGCGCGTCTGACCAGTTTCGCCACCCCGGCGCGCGCCAGGGTAGCGCTCGGCCGCGGCTACAGGCCGGCCGGGAACTTGTAGGACGACGGCACCTGGAACGGAGGCTTGCCTGCGGCGATCACGATCTCCTGGTGCGCCTTCAGCACGAGCTGCGCCGGGTTGCCGATCATCTTCTTGCCGTCCACCCACCAGTGGAGGTGGCCGCAGTAGCTGCCGAGGCAGTTCGCGGTCAGCTTGACCCCCCATTCCCCGAAGAACTGCCCGAGAACGTACGACCGGTTCGTCTCGGACTCGACATGCAGGATCCCGGTTGCGTCGTGCGTGTGGAGCTCGGTCAGGAAGCCGTCCGTCGTGTCGATGCCGACGAGCGCCGGCACCTGCACGTGCTTGCCGTTTACGTAGACGTCCAGATGCTGGTGGATGTGGATGACCGTTCCCTCCTGGCCGAGCGGCTTCAGGTCGAGCAGCTGCAGCCGGTCGGGCAGCACCGCCGAGCTGTTGTTCCACGGCGGCGGACCTGTCTGGAGACCGGGAATGCTCGCCCACGGGATGTTCGTCGAGCTCGTCGTCGCCGCCGACGAGGAGCCGCCCTTGGAGAGCGTCACGCCGAGCACGACGCCGACGATCACGAGCACCGCGACGGCGCCGCCCGCGATCCACCAGCGGCGGTCGACCGTACGCACGACCGGCGCGCCCTTCGAGCGGACGGGCGGTGCGGGCCTGCGCGTCGGGGGCGGGCCGAGACCTTGCTTTCGCCGAGTCGACTGCTTCGCCATCTCGGCGGCACAAGGTAGCAGCGCAGGTTTCGCGGCTTCGGCGCCGGGTACGAGGCGACAGCCAGATCCGCTGGATTCACGGATTCGTCGGATCTGGCTTTTCCGCGGTCCCGGGGCTCCGTCCGACCTCCCCTCTACCGTTTCTCGGCTCAATGGTGATCGGCGCACTCATCGTCGTCGCGTTCGCGTTGGTCGGGGCTGCGCTCCTGCTGTCGCGGCTCCTCCGGGGCGAGCTCGGCGCGCTCCGCGAGCAGGCGGCGCACGAGCTCTCGTCGCGGAATGCCGACGTCGACCGCCGGCTGCAGGCGGTCGTCGAGACGATGGACCGCCGGCTCTCCGAGCTCGACACGAAGGTCGACCGACGGCTCGCGACGGCGGGACAGACGACGACGCAGATCCACGAGCGGCTCGGCGAGGTGACGAAGGCGACGGCGGAGATGATCGCCCGTGCGAAGGAGCTCGGCCGGCTCGAGCAGGCGCTGCGGCCGCCGAAGGCACGCGGCGGATTCGGCGAGCTCCTGCTCGAGAACCTGCTGCGAGACCGGCTGCCGCCCGACGCCTACGAGCTGCAGTACTCGTTCTCGACAGGCGAGCGTGTCGATGCCGTGATCCGAGCCGACCAGCTCGTCCCGGTCGACGCGAAGTTCCCGCTCGACAACTTCGAGCGAATGGCGTCGGCCGACAACGAGGCCGAGCAGGAGCTCGCCGCGAAGATGTTCGCGCGCGACGTCAAGGGCCACATCGACGCGATCGCGGTGAAGTACATCCGCCCGGGCGAGGGAACCTACGACTGGGCGCTGATGTACCTGCCTGCCGAGGCGATCTACTACGAGCTCGTCTGCGGCAAGACCGGCGCACTGCTCCGCTACGCGCACGACAAGCGCGTCTTTCCCGTGTCCGCGACCACGTTCACCGCATATCTGCAGGTGATCGCGTTCGGCCTGAAAGGGATGCAGATCGAGCGAAACGCGCAGGCCGTGATGGAGTACTGCGCAGAGCTCCTGACCGACTTCGACCGCTTCCGCGAGGACTTCGAGCTCGTGGGCAAGCACCTCTCGAACGCGCAGGGCAAGTACACCTCCGCGGAGAAGCGCCTCGACAAGTTCGAGACGAAGCTCGAGCAGGCAGGCGACCAGCAGGCCGAGCTCGCCGCGCCCGAGCCGCCGGCTCTGCCCCGGGCGCTCGACGCGGCGTAGCGGGGTCTGGCCCCGCAGGGGCCTGACCCCGCTGTTTCACGTACCCCTCTCTAGAAGCGCAAGAGCGCCGCCATCCCGCCGACCGGTCCGAGGTCGTCCCGGTCGCGGACGACGTGCACCGTTCCGCCCTGGGCGAGCGTCTTGTGGACGGCGAGGTCGAGCCCGTCCTCTCGCCGCTCGAGCGTCGTCCCGTCGAGCGGACAGCTGCCGTTCGTGAGCTGCGCACGGCCGCATTGCGGGCACTGGTACGCCGCCTGATCGACGCCGTACTGGACGAGCAGCAGCTCGACACGCCCGTCCGAGGCGGCCTCCAGCGTCTGTTCCCAGCCGCTCGTGGCACGCCCGTTCTTGCCCGCCTCCTCCCGCCAGCGCGCGAGCAGCTGCTCCTCTCGCGTCCGCCACCAATCGTCGATCACGGGCCGCGCCGACTCGAGCAGCTGCGGCGCGTCCGCGTGCGCTTCGGCGGTCGCCCAGCCGGCCACGCAGTCCTGCGTCTCCTTCGAGAGGAGCGACTCGAACTCGGAGCGGGCCTCCTCGGCGCCGATCAGGACGACCGGCACGCCGCGCAACCGCCGCGTGCACCGGTCGAGCGTGTCGGCGACCTGGCGGAGATGGCGCTCCACGATCTGGTCGATGTGCCGCTCGTAGCGCCCCTGCGACCAGCCTCCCTGGTCGTGCTGCCCGGGCACGTCCTCGGTCTGGTCGGCGATCTCGACGAGCGCGCCGCTCCGAAGCCGGAAGACCTGGCCGCGCTCACGGCCGACGACCGCGACGAGCGCGCCGTCGCGGCCGACGTGCGAGGCGAGCGGTGCAAGCAGGAGATCGGCGCCGACGCGAACGTCGTCGGCGAGGACATCGGGCAGCGTCACCGTGCTCCAGAAGTTGTCGAGGGACGCGGCAAAGACGGCGACCCCGCGCGCGCCCTGGCGGTCGAAGCCGTCGTCGAGCCACTCGCGGATCCGGTCCAGATCGGTCTTCACCGCGGCGCGCTGCTCGTGGGTCATCGCCGCCTTCTTCTCGTCGGCGAGCCGCTGCGCCTCGCCGAGCTGCGCGTTCACCTTCGTCTCCAGCGCAGGCGGCGTCGGCACCTCGCTCGGGTCGAGGCCGACGTACAGGCTCACGGCGAGGCCTTTCTCCGCGCGGAAGCCGGCGAGCTCCCGCAGCTGATCCCACGTCATCCCGGCCACGACTCGATCCTCCTTGCCCACGGCCGGCGATCTTATTCATCGCCTCCGCGCCGGGACTGTCAGTCCGACCCGGAGCGTTTTAATGAGTGGAGAAGAGTCCCGGGAGGAAGGAACAGATTCGATGGAAGACGTCCGTGACCTGATCATCATCGGAGGCGGCCCCGCCGGCTACACCGCTGCGCTCTACGCGGCGCGTGCGAACCTGGCGCCGCTCGTGGTCGAGGGCTTCAACTGGGGCGGCCAGCTGATGATCACGAGCGACGTCGAGAACTACCCCGGCTACCCCGACGGCGTGCTGGGGCCCGAGATGATGGCCGAGTTTCGCCGGCAGGCAGAGCGCTTCGGCGCCGAGTTTCTCACCGACGACGTCACCCGTGTCGACTTTTCCGAGCGGCCGTTCGGCGTGTGGGTCGACAAGGAGGAGCTGCGCGCACGCGCGGTGATCGTCGCGACCGGGGCGAGCGCTCGCTGGCTCGGCATTCCGGGCGAGCAGCAGTTCCAGGGCCGCGGGGTCTCCGCATGCGCGACCTGCGACGGCGCGTTCTTCCGCGACAAGGAGCTGATCGTCGTCGGCGGCGGCGACTCGGCGATGGAGGAGGCGATCTTCCTCACCCGCTTCGCGACGAGGGTGACGGTCGTGCACCGGCGCGACGAGTTTCGGGCGTCGCAGATCATGCTCGACCGGGCCCGCGCGCACGAGAAGATCGAGTTCGTCACGAACGCGGTGATCGACGACATCCTCGGCGAGGGCAAGGTCGAGGGCGTCCGACTGCGCGACACGGTGTCCGACGAGACGTGGGAGGTTCCGGTCGACGGCGTCTTCGTCGCGATCGGCCACGACCCGAACACGAAGCTCTTCGTCGACCAGCTCGACCACGACGATGCGGGTTACCTGATCACGAAGCCCGGCTCGACGGAGACGAACGTGCTCGGCGTGTTCGCCGCCGGCGACGTGCAGGACCACGTGTACCGGCAGGCGGTGACGGCTGCAGGCTCCGGTTGTATGGCCGCCCTCGACGCGGAGCGGCTGCTCGCCGAGGAGGAGGGCCACGGCGGCACCGCGTTGACGGCGCCGCGCCCCGAGGCCGCGGAGGTCTAGCCCGCAGAGCGTCGAATGCGCGGCCGTATGGCCGCGCAGTGGCTCGACCTCCTCGATCCGTCCCACGACGAGCTCAGGGCGGCAGCGCCGCGCGAGCTCGAGGAGACCGCGGTCGAGCTGCTGCTCGCCGACCCGAAGCACGACGACGAGCCGCGACCGACGCTGCAGAGCCACGGCGACTACATCTTCGGCGTGCTCCTGCTCGCGCGCGCGGTGCTCGAGGAAAACTGCGTCTACTACCAGGAGATCGACGTCGTGATCACCCGCGACACGCTCGTCACCGTCCGGAAGACGCCACCCGGCCGCGAGCCGTTCGACCTCGCGCCGGTGCGCGGCGCGGTCAAGAAGACCGACTCCGCCGGCATGATCGCGTACCGTCTGGTCGACAACATCGCCGAGGCGTATCTCGACCTCGTCGACGACGTCGACGCGGAGATCGACGAGCTCGAGGACGCCGTCGAGACGCAGCCGGCCGAGACGACCCGCGAGCGGATCTCGGCGATCCGCCACGATCTGCTGCACATCAGAAGAACGCTCGCGCCGATGCGCGACGCCGTGCGGCGCGTCGTCGACGACGTGGTCGAGGTGGAGGAGGGCGACGAGGTGTTTCCGCACGACGTCGAGGTCGCCTTCAACGGCGCGTACGACAAGCTGCTGCGTGCGCTCGACGGGCTCGAGCTCTCGCGCGACCTGCTCTCGAGCGTGCGCGACTACCACCAATCGAAGATCGCGAACGACCAGAACGAGGTGATGAAGCGGCTGACGGTGATCGCGTCGCTGCTCCTCCTGCCCACGTTCATCGTCGGTCTGTACGGGGAGAACTTCGTGAACATCCCCGAGCTCCACTGGCACTTCGGCTACGGATACGTCTGGGGTGTGATCGTCGCGACGACGCTCGTGCAGCTCTGGTTCTACCGGCGCAGGGGATGGATCTGATCAGGGTCTATCGGATCCCCTTCTCGACCAATGTCGAGCGCGTCGCGCTCGCGGCGGGTCACAAGGGAATCGCGATCGAGTGGGTCGACATCGCAGCGGACGACCGCTCGGCCGTCGTCGCGCTGAGCGGTCAGCCGCTCGTCCCCGTGCTCGAGGTGGACGGCCTCGTGCTCGCGGACTCGCCGAAGATCCTCGACTGGCTCGAGGCGCACTATCCCGACCCGCCGCTCTTGCCGCGCGAGGCCGCGCGCCGCGCGGAAGTACGCATCTTCGTCGACTGGTTCAACCGCGTCTGGAAACGGTTCCCGAACGCGATCGAGGCGCAGCTCGCCGGTTCCGACCGCGGCCCCGCGGCCTCGGTCGAGGAGGAGGCGTCGAACATGCGCGCCGCCCTCGAGGTGTTCGAGTCCCTGCTCGACGGTCGGGACTACCTCTACGGCGACTTCGGCCTTGCCGACGTGACGGCGTTCCCATTCCTCAAGTACGCCGTTCTCGGCCTCGCTCCCGGCGACGAGGACCTGTTCCACAGGGTCCTCGTCGAGCACCAGCCGCTCGCGGGCGACTCGCCGCTGCACGCGTGGGTGCGTCGCGTCGACGCCCATCCCCGCAGCTAGCCTGCTTCGGTGCCCCATTTCATCTGCCCGAACTGCAAGCAACGGTCGGTCGACATCGACCGCAAGGAAGGTCTCTACGACGAGCCGGTCGCCTGCCACCACTGCGGCTTCGGCTTCCTCTTCGAGCTGATGGACGACTACTACCCCGCACCCGATGCGGGGTTCGTCGTGTGCGACAAGGACGGCCGGATCCTCGCGGTCGGGCGCGGCGTCTTCGAGCTCACCGGATGGACGGAGAACGATCTGCTCGGCGCCGACGTCGTCGAGGGCCTCGGCCTCGCCGGCTTCGAAGCGGAGCGCAATCCCGCGAAGCTCGCGCTCGAATGGGGCGTGCGGCGGCTGAACGAGTCGCTCCAGGTGCGGACGCGCTCGGGCCGCTTGAAGGCCGTGATCGGCGACTTCTTCCCGGCCCTCGACGACGACGGCGGGCTGCTCGTCGCACTCGCCCCGCAGCGGGCCTGACGGTCCACAATTCGGGCGTGGAGTCGCTCGAAGGCCAGCTCCTGATCGCCTCCCCGGCACTCCTCGACCCGAACTTCCGCCGCGCCGTGGTGCTCGTCACCGAGCACTCGGACGAGGGCGCGGCGGGGCTCGTGCTCAACCGTCCCTCGCCCGCGTCCGTCTCGGAGCTCGTCCCCGAGCTGGAGCCGCTCGTCGAGGACGAGGAGGAGCCGGTCTGGCTCGGCGGGCCGGTGCAGCCGAACGCCGTGCTCGTGCTGGGCGAGTTCGTCGACCCGGACGAGGCCGCGGTACCGCTTTTCGGCGCGCTCGGCTTCCCGGCGCTCGACGAACCGGAGACGGTCGTGCCTGCGACGACGCGGCGCAGGGTCTTCGCCGGCTACGCCGGCTGGGGCGCCGGCCAGCTCGAAGGCGAGCTCGAGCGCGAGGACTGGATCCTCGAGCCGGCCCAGCCCGACGACCCGTTCACCGACGAGCCGGAGTCCCTCTGGGCGGACGCGCTGCGCCGCAAGGGCGGCATCTACGAGCTCGTCGCCCGCATGCCGGAAGACCCGAGCGTCAACTAAGGGCCTGACGCGGCGACGCTGACAAAGAGCTCGGTCATGTAGGGCAGACGGATCGGCGGCGTCGCGTCCGCGACGAGCGCGCGAACGCGGCGCTCGACGCGCGCGCGCACGTCGGCGGGCGCGCTCGCGATGAAGCTGATCGACGTCACCCGGTCGACGACGCCTTGCGCGTCCGCCTCCTGCACATGCTCGAACAGCTGCCGCTCGGTCTGCTCGAACAACGGGCTCTCCTCGAGGAGCGCCCGCCAGTCCCGCGACCGGCGCCGGGGCGTCGCTCCCTCGAGCGGATCGATGATCTCGGAGAGCGCCGCATGCAGCGGATCGCGTTCGTCGCGCACGTTCCAGATCAGCGCGAGCCCCCCGCCCGGCACGAGCACGCGATGGATCTCACGGAGCGCCGTATCGGGGTCGAACCAGTGAAAGGCCTGTCCGACGGTCACCGCGTCGACGTACGCATCGGTGAGCGGGATCCGCTCCGCGGTGCCGGCGAGCACGGCGACCCGGCGAACGTGACGCTCGAGCTCTGCCCGCATCTCGGGCACAGGCTCGACCGCGAGCACGTTCGCGCCGCTCGGGACGAGCAGACGGGTCAGCTTCCCGGTCCCCGCCGCCAGGTCGAGCACGGTCCGCCCGGACCGTAGGCCGAGCCGGTCGACGATCGCGGCGACGGCAGCGTCCGGGTAGCCGGGCCGGCCGCGCTCGTACACGTCCGCGGCCGAGAAGCCCCGCGTGGCCGGGTGGAGCTCAGACACGACTCGAAGGGCAGAGCTCGCTGACGACGCAGTCCTCGCAGAGCGGCCTGCGAGCGGCGCACACACGTCTCCCGTGCCAGATCAGAAGATGCGGAAACCGGCCCCAGTCCTCGCGCGGGACGAGCGCGATCAGATCCTGCTCGATCTTCACGGGGTCTTCCTGCCGCGTGAACGCGAGCCGTTGCGCCAGACGCCGGACGTGCGTGTCGACGACGATGCCCTGCGGGCTGCCGAGCTCGGCGGCGACGACGTTCGCGGTCTTGCGGGCGACGCCGGGCAGACGCACGAGCTCCTCGATCGTCCGCGGGATCTGCCCGTCGAACACGTCCAGCAGCATCTGCATCGTCCCGCGCAGCGAGCGTGCCTTCTGTCGATAGAACCCGGTTGCGAAGATGTCGCGCTCGAGCTCCTCCTGCGGAACCGCGAGATAGTCCTCCGGCCGTCGGTATTTCCGGAAGAGCGTCTGCGTGACACGGTTGACGTTCACGTCGGTCGTCTGGGCGGAGAGCATCACGGACACGAGCAGCTCGAGCTCCGAGGCGAACGTGAGCGCGATCGCGGCGTCGGCGTGCTCGGCAGCAAGGCGTTCGATCACCGGGCGGATTCGCTGCTTCTTCGGGCCGACGCGCTTCCGCGCCTCCCGGACGTACGACCTAGGCACCCGCGGCGGCGACTGCAACAGCAGGCCCGGGCCCCGCCTGCGGGTCGCCGCCCAGGCGCGGGCCTCCGCAGACGAGATCGAGCGCCGGACAACCCGCGCACGCGAACTCGCTCGGCGTCGGCACGAACTCACCGGCGTGGATGCGGGCGATCCCTGCCGAGAGCTCCGCCTCGAGCGTCGCCCTCTCCTCGCGCGCGAACGTCGTCGCGACGGCTGCATCCGGCCTCTCGAGGAAGTGATAGACGACCTCGACCTCGCGCGCGCCGGCACGGAAACACGCGAGTGCGTAGACGAGTCGCTGCAGCGAGTAGTCCGCATCGACGATCTCGGCAGGCGACGCCTCCCCGAGAAGGTTCGTCTTGTAGTCGACGACGAGCGCGCGGCCCTCCGCGAGATGCAACGCATCGACGAACCCGTGCAGCAGGACGCCGTCGTGCTCGAACATGAAATGCCGTTCCTTCTGCACGCCGGCAAGCGCCGCGACGTGTCGCGCGAGCTCCGATTCACAGTAGGACGACACGTACGCGCGGATCCGCTCGAGCTCCTCGTCGCTCACTGCGGGGTACCAGCTCCGCACGAGCTCGACGTCGGGCAGCGCCGGTGCAGAGAGGTCGACGCGCTCGAGCAGGCGGTGCACCGCGTCGCCGACCTCGGTCGCGCGCAGCCCGCCGTCGCCTTCGGCCGGCCCCACCGGCTTTCGTTCGGGAAGGCCGACGACGTAGCGCGCGTAGTAACGGTACGAGCACTGCTCGAACGTCGAGAGCGCCGTGAACGAGAGACGCCGCAGGCGGTGAACCGGCGGCTCGGGGGGTGCGACGAGGGGCGCGAGCACCGGTGCGGGCGGCAGCGGTTCGAAGGACGCTCCCGGTGCGAACAGCTCGAGCTGTCCCGCCTCGGGCGGCGTGTCGAGCTCGGGCGTCGCCGGCTCCGGTGCGTACCGGTCGACGCGGAGCAGCATCCGCGCGCCGTTCCGCTCGAGCTCGACCGGCGCCACGGCGGCGCGTTCGAGCTCGTCGTGCACGCCGAGCCGCCCGAGGACCCAGCCGATCGGAGTCGACGCGTCGGCAGCCTTGCCCGGGTCGATCGCGCCGGAGACGATCAGCCGCTCCTTCGCACGGGTCATCGCGACGTAGTAGAGGCGCAGCCGCTCGGCCTCCTCCTCCGCGCGCCGTGCCGCACGCACCTCCTCGTAGTCGAACGCAGGACGCCGCTTCGTCGTCACCGGATCCGCGACGCGGAACCCGAAGCGCCCGTCCGACAGCGCGAGAATCTCGTCGGGAGGCGGCGGTGCCTTATCGCGTCCGGCGTCGGCGACGAGCACGACCTTGAACTCGAGCCCCTTGGCCGCGTGGATCGTCAGCAGACGGACCGCGTCTGCGCCCTCCTCCTCGGCGACGGCCTCGAGCTGATGCGCGCCCACCGCCTCTTGCTCGGCGACGAAGCGCACGAAGCCCTCGACGTCGGGGCCGCGCAGCTCCTCGTACGAACGCGCGAGACGCGCGAGCTTCCGCATGTTCGCGTACCGCCGCCGTCCGTCCCACTGCGCGAGCACCGCAAGGTCGTAGTCGTGCTCGCTCACGATCTGCTCGCACAGGCGTTCGAGCGAGACGCGGGTCATCGCATCCGCGAGCCTGTCGAAGCGCTGGCGGAACGCACGCAGCAGCCGGGCGTCGCGCTCGGCCAGCGCGCGAGGCAGCGAGTGCTCGATGCCCGAGAAGAGCGGACGCTTCGAAGCTGCCCGGCGCACGAGCACGAGTGCGTCGTTCGAGGCTCCGACGAACGGCGATGCGAGCACGGTCAGGAGCGCGACGTCGTCGTAGCGGTTGTGCAGCAGGCGCAGGTACGCGAGCAGGTCGACGACCTGCTGCTGGCCGAAGTAGCCGCGTCCGGTCGCGCGATACGTCGGCAGGCCGAGCTGTCGCAGCTCCTCTTCGTAGGTCTCCGCGTCGGTGCCGGCCGCGAAGAGCAGCACGATCTCACCGGGCGCGGCCGCGCCGGCGTCGACGAGCTCGCGCACGCGCCGCGCGGCCGCACGCGCTTCGCCGCGCCGCCAGTGGACGCCGGTGTCGGCGTAGCTCGGCTTGTCCGTGACGAGCAGCTCGACGGGATGCCCGAAGACCGGATCGGGGAACTCGGCTGCGGCTGCAAGCGGCTGGAAACGGCCGCCGAAGTCGGCACCGAAGAGCTCGTTCACGACCGCGAGCACCTCCGGCCGCGAGCGGTAGTTCAACGTCAACGGCAGCAGCTGCGTCGCCTGCCCGCGCCGCTCACGGAAGACGCCGACGTCGGCGTGGCGAAAGCCGTAGATCGACTGGAACTCGTCACCCACGAAGAAGACCTCCGTCTGCCTCCCTTTCAGCAGGTCGACGAGGTCGCACTGCAGGCGGTTCGTGTCCTGGAACTCGTCGACCATGATCGATCGGAAGCGGAGCTGCTCGCGCTCGCGAATCTCGGCATGGTCGCGGAGAAGGTCGCGCGCGTGCAGCTGCAGATCCTCGAAGTCGAGCGCCGACTCTCGCCCCTTGGCGTCGGCGTAGGCCGCGGCAAAGCGTTCGAGCACCTCCTGAAGCAGCGCGTGGTCGCGGGCGGCCGCGGTGTCGAGCGCAGACTGCTCGGTCAGGCGAAGCGCTTCCCTGTACGACGCGGCGCGGTCGCCGGATGCGCGAAAGCCGGAGAGATCCATCAGCCGGTCGGGACGCGTGTCGCGATCGAGCAGCGCGCCGAGCTGGGCTGCGGCCGAGCGCTGATTGTCGGTGGCGCCGGGATCGGCCGCGAGACACCGTGCCGCCTCGCGCAGCTCGCCGATCCGCTCGTCGAGGTCGGCCCGGCCTGCGAGCTCGAGCGTCAGGTCCCGACCGGCGGAGCGGAGCGTCTCGTAGACGCCGGTGAGCATCCGACGCAGGCCGTCGGCGGTGTACGTCGCGAGCAGCCGCAACCGGTCGGGGTCCCCGTCGGCGCAGAACTGCTCGAGCGCCCGACGGAACGCCTCGCTGCGGAGCACGGCGCCCTGCGCCTCGTCGAGCTCGCGAAAACGCGGATCGAGCCGTGCGGCGAACGGATACGTCTTCAGAAGGCGCAGGCAGAACCCGTGGATCGTCGAGATCCACGCGCCGTCGAGCTCGCGGGCGAGGTCATGTCGCCCGCGCTCGGCGAGCGCGGCCCGGATGCGCGTGCGCAGCTCGCCCGCGGCCCGACGCGTGTACGTGATCACGAGGATCGAGTCGACGTCGACGCCGTGCTCGCAGACGGCGCGCACGAAGCGCTCGACGAGCACGGCGGTCTTGCCGGTTCCGGCTCCCGCCGAGACGAAGACCTCGCCGGTCGCCTCGACCGCTGCACGCTGCTGCTCGTTCACGTGCGCGCCACTCGACAGATCGGCCACAGGTCGCACCACGCCGGGCAGTCGCCGCCCTTCGGATCGTGCGTGACGTCGCCGGCGCGGATGCGCTGCGCAAGCACGCGCGCGTTCTCGCGGGCACGGTCGACGGCGGCCCAGAACGCCTGCTCCTCGAGGTAGTCGTTGCGCGAGAAGCCTGCGAGCGTCTCGCGCTCGCCCGCGCGCAGCAGACCGCGTGCCTTGCGTTCTCCGGCGAGCGGCCGGTACAGACCGCCGAGCGGCTCGAGGCCGACGAGATCGCGCAACACGAGCATGTACAGCGGGATCTGCAGCCGCAGCTCGCCTTCGATCTCGCGCGCCGAGTGCGCGTGCTTGCCCGACTTGTAGTCCTGGACGATGCCGCGCGCGCCGAACGGGTCCTGATCGATCCGGTCGATCTTGCCGGAGAGGAAGAGCCCGTCGCCGAGCTCGAGCCCGCGCTGAAGCTCGGGCGCCGCACGCTCGCCGCCGAACAGCACCTCGAACCGTCGCGGCACGAGTGTCAGCTCCGACTCGCATTCGCTGCGCACGACTGCCTCGAGGTCCCGCCAGAGCGTCGCGTCGAGCTCCCGCGCCTGCATCTCCGTCATGTCCATGCGCACGCCCTGGAGCGCTTCGTCGAGGCACGCGCGCATCAGGCGCACCGCGTCGTCGACAACCCGCTCGTCGAGCCGCTCGACGCCGAGCTCTTTCGGCAGCCGTGTGAAGAACTTGTACAGCGCCGCGTGCGCGACGGATCCGCGCAGCTTCGCATCGACCTCTGCGTCGATCGTCCGCGGAGCGAGGAGACGGTCCACGAACCACGCAGACGAGCAGTCGGCGAAGCGCTCGAGCTCGGTGACGTTGAAGGACGCGCGGCTCGCGAGCTGCTCGAGCACGAGCGGATCGGTCAGGCGCGTCGCGCGATCGAATGCGCGAGCGGCCCGCTCGAGCCGCCGCTCCCACGCGTTCGCCCGGGCGAGCGCTTCGGCAGTGCGCCGGTCGCGCGCGGCGAGGCCCGCGAGCGCGCGCAGCCGCTCGCGCTCGGTTGGCGCGTCGTCGAGCGACCACGTCGCAGCCGACAGCGGACGCCGTCGCGTCCAGCGCCGTACGTCGTCGTCGTCGAAGGCCGACAGCACCTCGTCCCAGAATGGGCTCGGCTCGAGCGGCGTCCCTTCGTCGGAGGCCGCTTCGCGCACGAGATACAGCCGCTCGAGCGGCCTGGTACACGCCGTGTAGAAGAGGTAGCGGTCGCGGCTCACCGGTTCCGGTCTCTGCAGACGCGCCCCGCGGTCGTCGAGCAGCCGGCGCGCGTCGTCGTCGAGGAACGGCGACGACGAGCCTCGGCGCGGGAGTGCGCCCTCCTCGAGACCGAGCACGAAGACGACGTCGAAGCGGCGCGTGCGCGCGCGTGCGAGATCGAGCACCGCGACGCGCCCCGGCTCGTCGCCGCGGAACGGGCGCACCGTGCTGCGTTCGAGCACCGCGACGATGTCCTCGCGCGAAGGGTCGCCTGCGAGCGCGCGCCACCGTTCGAGCTCGGCGAGGACGCGCGACACCGTCTCGTAGGTGCGCAGGTCGAGCCGCGCAGGCTCCCCGACCGGCGGTTGCTCGAGCCCGTAGGCGTTGCGGATCATGCGCTGCGCGAGCTCGCGGACCGCGGCGAGCGGATCGTCGGCACCACGCACCTCGGCGAGCGCCGGCAGGGCACGGCCGTGCAACCGCTCGCCCTCCTCGACGACGCGTTCGGGGGCCTGCACCGCGCGCCCGCGCAACCGGCCCTCGACGAAGTCCACGGCACGCCGCTCGAGCCCCGAGAACGGAGAGCGCAGGAAGGCAAAGAGCTCGCGACGCTGACCGCCGAGCCACGCGAAGCGCAGCAGCGAGGCGAGCGCGTGGCCGAACGGCGTCTGCGCGACGCGGACCTCGCCGTCGATCGAATACGGGATTCCGAGCGTGCCGAACGCGGTCTCGAGCGGTGCCCGCACCCGCTCGAGGGCCGGGCAGACGATTCCGATCCGCTCGGCGGGCAGCCCGCCCCGGAGCAGGCTCAGGAGCTCCTCCCCGACGAGCTCGAGCGCGCCGCGCGTGCCCGCACCCTCGAAGAAACGCACCGCACCGTCGATCGGCACGACTCCCGCTGACGCGTCGTTGAAGAGAGAGCGCTCGAGGTGCGCGAGCGCCGGGTGCGCAGCCGCCTGCGGCGGCAGCTCGTCGATCCGCCCGGCCGAGAGCCGTTGCAGGTCCTGCGCGGTCCGCTGCAGCGACGCGAACGCGGGGCGGCCGGGCTCGTACGGGAGCGACACCGTGACCTCGGCTCGGCCTGCGAGCGCCTCGAGGAGCGCCCACTGAGCGCCTGTCAGGTCCTCGAAGCCGTAGGCGAAGACGGGCTCGCCCTGCCACGCGGCGAAGTCGGAGCGAAGGCGCTCGGCGGCCGACCGGCGGAGCAGGTCGCGGTCCCACAGGCCGAGCGCCTCCAGCTCGGAGCGGTACGAGGCGTAGAGCGTGCGCAGGTCGCCCTCGAGGTCCTCGGGATCGAGGAGGCTCGACTCGAGCTCGCCGATCGTGCGCAGCAGCTCGTCGACGAAGCCGGCGGAACGCGCCGACGGCGCAAGGCCGTTCAGCGTGGCCTGCTCGACCGCACGGCGCGCGAGCAGCGTCCGCTGCGTGTCCGACACGAGCGGGCGTGCGTCGTCGCTGCCGTACGCGATCCGCTCGAACACGTCGTCGAACGTGCCGATCGTGCCGGCGAGGAGCGCTGGCCGCCGCTCGAGCAACGCACGCGCGACCCCGTCGACGTCCGACCGGTTCGGCACGATGAGCACCGGCTCCCGGTCGAGGGCGGCCACATACCGGTCGAGAAGTCGGCCGACCTTGCCCGCGTTCGCGGGGCCGGCGATGAGGCTCAGCGTCACGGCTCCATCGTAGAGCGGTGTCCTGACGACTCCGGCCGTCCGATCCGGGCGCGGCCGCAAAGAGCGGGATTCGCTTGAGCAGGGCGGCAGAACGCGCTAATGCTGGGCAGGTGCGCCGCTTCGTGATCGCTGCGGTCATCGCGGCCGCGGTGTGCGGCGCTGCCGTTGCGCACGCGGAAGCGCCGTCGACCGAAGCGTTCGGCCCGTTCACGCTCGACCCGAGTAACGCGGACTGCGTGCCGGCGACGCTGCCGTCGATCGGCGCCACGCGCCTCTGCGACCCGATCAACGTGATCTTCCCGGATCAGAGCCTCGCGTCGGTCGTGGCCCGGTTGCAGGCTGCCGGCTGGAGCAACGGCTCCGGGACGATGCAGTGGCTCGCCGTGGGCCAGTCGCTCGTGCCGCTCGGCTGGCAGCTCGGCTGGCCCGACGGACCCGACCCGACGCAGCGATACCACGTCCGCCTCTGGCAGGTCGCGCCGAACCTCACCGTCGGGAACGTCCACCACGAGCACGGCACGCCGCACCAGATCGACATGCCGTGGGACGAAGCGGAGGCGTTCCTCGCCACACCGCTCTGCAGCTGGTGGTGCCGGCACGTCGCGATCGAGGCCCAGGCGGCGCTGCAGGGCGGCGAGCTCTGGCGCGGCTGGGAGAACGACACGCTCGCAACGGTGATTCCGGCGCAGCCGCCGGCCATGCCGCCCGCGCAGCGACCGCTCACGCACCCGGCGAGGCACAAGCGCCGCCGCCCGAAGCACGCTTAACCGGACCTTTACGCGTCTCTCAGCCGGGAGCGACGTTGCGTCCGTATGCTCCAGCGGATGCCGATCCTTCGCGGCCGGCTGGCCCTGCTGCGGATTCTCGTCCCCACCGCGTACCTCGCCCTCGCCGGCGCGGTCTTCTTTGCGCGCGGGGTGCCGCTCGACCGCGGGATGCTCGTCGCCTGGATCCTCGGCGCCCTGCTCTGTCTCTCGCTCGGCAGCCTCATCAGCTTCATCCGCAGCGTCCTCCTCGAGTGGCTGCCGCTGCTCGCGGCGCTCACGCTCTACGACGTGCTGCGCGGCGTGGGCGGCGGCCGCGTCCCGATCCACGGCGAGTTCCAGATCTGGCTCGACCGGCATGTCTTCGGGTTCGGATCGGTGCCGACGGTGTGGCTGCAGCAGCACCTCTTCCACGCAAACCGCATCTCGACCGTCGACCGAATCGCCTTCGCGACCTACATGTCGTACTTCTTCGTGACGCCCGTCGCGCTCGGCGGAATCTGGCTGCTCGACCGTCGGCTCTTCCGCCGCTACGCACGGCAGCTCGCGCTGCTCGCCTTCGCGGCGGTCGCGTTCTTCACCGCCTGCCCGACGATCCCGCCGTGGCTCGCCGCCCAGAAGCAGATGATCGGGGGCAGCGCACAGAGGCTGATCGGGGTGATCGGGCTGCACATGGGCTACTGGGACCCGACGCCGCTCTGGGAGCGGGGCGTCCGCCTCGCCAACGACCTCGCGGCCTTCCCGTCGCTCCACGAAGCGATGACGATCCTGCTCTCGGTCGTGCTCTGGCGGCGCGTTCCGCGCGTCGTGCGGCCGCTTCTCGTCGCGTACCCGCTGCTGATGGCGTTCTCGCTCGTCTACCTCGGCGAGCACTATGTCGCGGACCTCGTCGCGGGCGCCGTCCTCGTCGCCGCCGTCTGCGCAGCCGAGCCGCGACTGCTCGGCGCACTGCAGGCGCGGCTCGCGCGCCGCCGCGTCGCCGCCGAAGCCGCGATCGAGCCGGCCTAGGCGCTCGCAGCCGACTTCGGACGCCGGCCGCGCCGTGCGGCAGGCTGCCCGGGGCTCGCGTCGGCGCACTCGCCGCAGAGATCGGCCTGCTTCGCCCCGCGCCGGGCATCGGAATAGGTGATCCGCATTACCGCGCCGCGCGCCTCGTCGACCTCTTTGCCACAGTTGTCGCAAACGAGAATTGTTCTCCGTGCCATGCGCGAAATGCTAGCGGAAATGGCTCGGGAAATCATGCGGCCGCCCGCGCCTGCCGAATACGCCAGGAGCGGAGCAGGCTGAGGAGCGCCCGCTCCTCGGGATCGAGATCGAGCTGGCGAGCGCCGACCACCCGCAAATGCCTCGGCCGGAAATCCGCAATCGTTCTGCCGTCGAGATACTGCTCGACGACGGCCGGCGAGACGTAGGACGCGCGGCAGACCGCAGGCGTATTTCCGAGCTGCTGCGCGACCCGCCGCATGACCGCGCTGACAGAGCGCCGCTCGTCGGTCTTCGTCTCCGGGAAGCCGTCGCGCCGGGCACGCTCGGCGAACGCGATCGCCGCAAGCAGGGTGCCGCCCCAGGTGCGGAAGTCCTTCGCCGTGAACTCGGCGCCCATGTGCGTCTTCACGTAGTCGTTCAGGCGCCTGCTCGTCAGATTCTGCAGTCCCGCCTCGCCGCGGAAGCGGAAGACACGTGCGCCCCCGGGCAGCGCGAGCAGCTCCTTGAGCGCGACGGCGAGCTCGTCGTCGACGAACTCCGTCCGCACCTGAATCGCATGCTTTCCCCTGAACGCGAGCCGGATGCGGCCGCCGCGCACCTCGACATGCCGGCGCGTGAGCGTCGTGATTCCGTATGTGCGCGATTCCCGCGCGTAGCGCTCGCCTCCGACGCGGAACCAGCCGAGGTTGATCAGCCGCAGCGCGATCGCGGCGACGCGCTCCCGGTCGAGCTCGTCGCGATCGAGATGCTCCGCCATCGTCCCACGGAGTGCGGGCAGCTGCTCGGCGAACCGGATCAGCTTGTCGTACTTCGCCTGCTCCTGCGCCGCCCGAAAATCCGAGTGGTAGAGGTACTGCTTCCGGCCCGCCTTGTCGTACCCGGTCGCCTGCAGCTTCGCGTTCGGCCTCGGCGAGATCCAGACGTCGCGCCACGCCGGCGGTATCGCGAGCCTCTCGATCCGCTCGATCGTCGCCGGGTCGCGGATCAGGCGACCACGGCTGTCGTAGTAGCGAAACGCACCTTTGCGTCCGACCCGAGTCCACCCCATGCCGCCTCTACACTGCCCAGCCGATGCGAGACGACAACACGATCGTCGTGCTCGAAGGCGACGAGACCGGTCAGGAGCTGCTCGAGTCGGCGCTCCGGACCCTCGAGCCGGACGTGATCGGGACCGAGCTCGAATTCCTGCGCTTCGATCTCTCGCTCGAGAGCCGGCGTGCGTCGGCAAACCGGATCGTGCACGAGGCGGCCGCTGCGGTCCGTGAGCACGGCCTCGGACTGAAAGCGGCGACGATCACCCCCGAGGGGCGAGGCGACGTCGGCTCGCCGAACCGGATCTTGCGCGAGGAGATCGGCGGCAAGGTGATCGTGCGGACCGGCCGCCGGATCCCGGGAGTCGTGCCGGTCGGCGGCGTCTACGCGCCCATCTCGATCGTGCGCATGGCGGTCGGCGACGCGTACGGCGCAAAGGAGTGGCGGGAGGGCGCGGGCGAGGACGAGATCGCATTCCGGACGGAGCGGATCGAGCGCCGCATCTGCCACGCAGTGGCGGAGTTCGCGTTCCGCCAGGCGGAGCGCATCGGGGCAAAGGTCTTCGGCGGCCCGAAGTACACCGTCAGCCCCACGTACGAGGGCATGCTGAAGGAGGAGATGGACGCCGCGGCGGAACGACACCCGGACGTGCCGTACGAGCCGCAGCTGATCGATGCGACGTTCGCGCTGCTGATCTCGTCGGCGGGCGATCCGCTCGTCATTCCCGCACTCAACCGCGACGGGGACATCTTGAGCGACCTTGTGCTGCCGCTCTTCGGCTCGATCGCAGGATCCGAGTCTCTGCTCGTCGCGTTCGAGGACGACTTCGAGCCGGCGGCGATCATCGCCGAGGCCGCGCATGGAACGGCGCCGTCGCTCCAGGGCAAGAATGTCGCGAACCCCATGGCGATGATCCTCGCGGGCGCGGCGCTGATCTCGCACGGCGGCGCGCACGTGCAGCAGGCGGGACGGGCGATTCGCGAGGCGTGCCTCGAAGCCGTCGCCGCCGGCGAGCGGACGGCCGACCTCGGCGGCCACCTCGGGACGAACGAGTTCGTCGAGAGCGTGATTTCGCGGACGAAGACGAAGCTCGACGTTTGGGCTGCTCTCTGAGCACGCTTGACCGGACCTCGCCGAAGGCGTATGACGGGGCACTGTGGGCAGGCTGAATTATTGGGGAGGTTCAATGGGTAAGCGTCTACTCGCCGCGGCAGCCGGTGCTGCAGTGGCGCTTGCGCTCGCGGCAAGTGCGACGGCCGCGGGACAGATTCTCATCGCTGCACCGAACGGAACGGGAAGCGCCTGCACGGCGAGCGCACCGTGTTCGCTCCAGACCGCGGTCGCGACGGCGCCCGCCGGCGGCGTCGTCCGGGCGCTGCCGGGTGTCTACCGGGGCGGCGTCGTCATCACGAAGCAGCTCGATCTCGCCGGCTCGTCGTCGGTGCTCGACGCCTCGACCTCGGGCGACGGCTACGGCATCGAGGTGGTCGGCCCCGGCGGGTCGGGCACGACGATCGAGGGCTGGACGGTCATGAACGCCCAGTTCGCCGGCATCCTCGTCGGCAGCCACATCGCCGCGCCGGACGGGACGCCTCTGACGTCCGGGTCGCCGATCAGCAACGTGACGATCAACCACGTCAACGTCGTCAACAACGACCGCGGGTTCTCGGGTGTCGTCGGCGTCGGCGCCGGCGAGTGCTTCACCACGCCGTTCGCGCCGGGCGATTGCGGCGAGGGCATCCACCTCGTCTCGGCGACGAACTCCGTCGTCGAGAACTCGCTCGTCACCCAGAACGCGGGCGGTGTTCTGCTCTCGGACGAGTTTGGACCCGTGACGGGTGACGTCATCGACCACGTGATGGCGCTCGGCAACAACGACGACTGCGGCATCACGATCGCAAGTCACACGTCGAATCAGATCTTCGGCAACCTGATCGAGAACAACGTCGCGAGCTACAACGGCGTGGCAGGCCAGGGCGCAGGAATCCTGCTCGGTGGAGCGGCGCCGGGGACCGGCGTGCACGACAACGTCATCCGGAACAACAGCGCGACCGGGAACGGCCTTTCGGGAATCACGATTCACGACCACTTCCCGGGCAACTTCAACAACAACGTGATCACGAACAACCGGTTGGGGACGAACAACGTCGATGGTGACTTCGACTTCCTCACGCCGGATCCGCAGACGACGGGGATCCTGGTGGCGGCCGGCTGGCCGTTCCCGGGTCCGCCGCCGTTCGCGCCGATCACCGGAACCGTGATCAGCGACAACACGATCGTCAGCAACGCCGTGGGGATCTGGACGCTTCATGCGCCGAGCGTCATCACCAACAACACGTTCCGCGACGTCGGAACGCCCGTCGTCAACAACCCGTAGTTGCGTCGACGTGGCCGGCGGCTAAACGGCCGCCGGCCACGACCGCGCCTGCTCGCTCCATACCTCGAGGAAGAGCTCGGCGAGGGCGGGGTCGAACTGGGTGCCGGCGCACGCGCCGATCTCCTCGAGGGCGCGCTCGTGGCTCAGCACGTGGCGGTACGGCCGCGGCGAGATCATCGCGTCGAACGCATCTGCGATCGCGAGCAGCCGCGCACCGAGCGGGATCGCCTCGCCGCGCAGGCCGGACGGGTACCCCTTTCCGTCCCAGCGCTCGTGGTGGAAGAGGACGTAGGGAAGCGCGGTCCGCGCAGACCGGATCGGCATCACGAGGTCTGCGCCTGCGCTCGGATGACGCCGGATCTTGGCGAGCTCCTCGAGCGTGAGCGGGCCGACCTTGAGGAGGACGTCTCGATCGACGACCACCTTCCCGATGTCGTGCAGCGGAGCGCTGAAACGGAGGCGCGCGAGCTGCCTCCGATCCCAGCCGAGCCGGTAGGCAACCGGCTCCGCGAGCGCCGCCACGCGCGCGCCGTGGCCCCGCGTCTGGTCGCGCTCCTCGAGCGCGCGGGAGATCGCCGCGAGCATTGCCCGAAGGAAGTTCCGCGCACGCTCGACGTTTCCTCCGCGTTCAGCCGGCGTGCGCCTTCGCGCGGTGGAGCAGGAACCAGCCCGCTGCCGCGAGCACGACGATCCCGGCGACCGCGTACAGGCCGTAGTGCTGCACCGCAGCGGCGGCAGCGCGGCCACCGTAGTACGCGAGGAGGCCGATGCCGCACCCCCAGACGACCGCGCCGACGACGTTCCAGAACGCGAAGCGCGCAATGCGCATGCGTCCGACTCCGGCCATCCAGCCGAGCGTCGCACGCAGAACGGGCAGAAAGCGCCCGAGGAACACGGCTTTCGAGCCGTGGCGCTCGAAGAAGCGCTCGGAGCGCTCGACGCCCGGCCTCGTGACCCGCTCGAGCCACGGCCAGACGCCGAGCAGGTCGCGGCCGAAGCGGCGGCCGATCGCGTAGCCCACGGCTGCGCCGAGCACGGCGGCGCCGATCGCGCACGCGATTGCGCCGACGATGCTTCCGTGCCCCTGCGACGCGACGACTGCCGCCGCGATCAGCGCCGTCTCGCCGGGTATGAACGGGAGCCCGGCGACCTCGAGGAAGACGACGACGAACACGACCCACAGGCCGTACTGCTCGACGAAGTGCGTCACCGGCCCATCGTACGGAGCCTCCACTAGAGTCCTCGCGATGAGAGTCGGCGTTGCGCGCGAGACCGCGGCGGGCGAGCGGCGGGTCGCGCTCGTTCCCGAGACGGTCGGCAGGCTCGCCGCCGCCGGTTTCGAGCTCGTCGTCGAGCCCGGCGCGGGCGCCGCCGCGTCGTTCCCCGACGCTGCGTACACAGACGCCGGCGCGACGCTCGGCTCGCCGTGGGAGGCCGAGGCCGTGGTCAAGGTGCGGAAGCCCGACGAGGCGGAGACGGCGCGCCTCCGCGACGGACAGCTTCTGATCGGGTTCCTCGATCCGCTCGCCGACGGCGCGGGCGTCGAGCGGCTCGCGGGCCGCGGCGTGATCGCGTTCGCCATGGAGTCGATTCCGCGGATCACGCGGGCGCAGCCGATGGATGCGCTCTCGTCGCAGGCGACGGTGGGCGGCTACAAGGCCGCGCTGCTCGCGGCGGAGCATCTGCCGCGGTTCTTCCCGATGCTGATGACGGCCGCCGGCACGGTGCCCCCGGCGAAGGTGCTCGTGATCGGGGCCGGCGTCGCCGGGTTGCAGGCGATCGCAACTGCGAGACGGCTCGGCGCCGTGGTCACCGGCTTCGACGTGCGTCCGGTCGTGCGCGAGCAGATCGAGTCGCTCGGCGCGAACTGGCTCGATCTCGGCGTGACCGGCGCGGAGGCCGAAGGAGGCTATGCGCGCGAGCTGACCCCCGAGGAGATGCAGGCGCAGCAGCGCGCGCTCGAAGAACGGATCGCCGACTTCGACGTCGTGATCACGACGGCCGCGGTCCCGGGGCGGCCGGCCCCGAAGATCATCCCGGCATCCGCGGTGCAGGCGATGCGAACGGGCTCGGTGATCGTCGATCTGGCAGCCGACACGGGCGGCAATGCGGAGTCGACCGTGCCGGGCGAGGTCGTCGAGCGCGACGGCGTCACGCTCGTCGGCCTCCGGAATCTGCCGTCCACGATGCCCTACCACGCGTCGACGCTCTACTCGCGGAACGTGCAAGCGCTGTTGCTTCATCTCGCGCCGAACGGCGAGCTCGCGCTCGACTGGTCGGACGAGATCACGAGCGGCGCCTGCGTTGCCGGGAAGAAGCGAGGAGCGGAGGCGCCGGCGCTGCCGGTGTCGGAGCGGACATGAGCCACAGCACGCTGCTGATGTTCGAGGTCTCGATCCTCGTGCTCGCGATCTTCCTCGGTGTCGAGGTGATCTCGAAGGTGCCGTCGCTCCTGCACACGCCGCTCATGTCGGGAACGAACGCGATCCACGGCGTTGTGATCGTCGGCGCCATGATCGTGCTCGGCCAGCCGCACAAGAACGCGTTCGAGTGGGTTGTCGGCTTCGTCGCCGTGATCCTCGCGTCGGCGAATGTCGTCGGCGGCTTCGTCGTGACCGACCGGATGCTCGAGATGTTCAAGCGGCGCGAGCCGCCGAAGAAGCCATGAGCTACACGAGCTCGAACTTCCTCTACCTGCTCACGATCGTCGCGTTCATCCTCGCGCTGCGTTTCCTGTCGAATCCGGCGCACGCGAGGCGCGGCAACCAGATCGGCGCGGTCGGGATGCTCGTCGCGATCGCCGTCACGTGGGTGAAGACGGGCGGGACGAGCTGGTGGGCGATCGTGCTCGCGATGGCGATCGGAGGCGGCTTCGGGGCGGTCGCGGCGCGCAAGGTGCGGATGACGGCGATGCCGCAGATGGTCGCACTCTTCAACGGCGTCGGCGGCGGCGCGGCGGCGCTGATCGCGCTCGCGGAGCTGCACCGGATCCTGCCCGAGCCGGGCGCCCCGACGGCGGACATCTCGCTCGGGATCGTCCTGTCCGCGCTGATCGGCTCGATCTCGTTCGCCGGCTCGATGGTGGCGTTCGGGAAGCTCCAGGAGCTGATCCGCGGCCGTCCGATCACCTACGTCGGGCAGCAGTTCGTGAACGGCGCGCTGTTCATCGCGGCACTCGCCTGCGCGGTCACGCTGGTGGCGGGCGCCCAGGACGAGTGGCTTCTCTGGGTGACGATCGGAGCATCGCTTTTCTTCGGCGTGCTCTTCGTGCTTCCGATCGGGGGAGCCGACATGCCGGTCGTGATCTCGCTCCTCAATGCGTTCACCGGTCTCGCCGTCGCACTCGGCGGCTTCGAGCTCGAGAACAACGTGCTGATCGTGAGCGGCATGCTCGTCGGCGCGTCCGGCTCGCTGCTGACGCTGATGATGGGACGCGCGATGAACCGGTCGATCACGAACGTGCTCTTCGGCGCGTTCGGGCAGGTGACGGCGGGAGCCGTCGCGGCGGCCGCGGGCGACGGCGGCACAGTGCGGAGCGCGACTGCCGAGGACGTCGCCGTGATGCTCGCGTACGCGAGCAAGGTGGTCTTCGTGCCGGGTTACGGGCTTGCGGTCGCGCAGGCGCAGCACGACGTGCGACAGCTCGCCGACCTGCTCGAGGGACGCGGCGTCGAGGTCTCGTACGCGATCCATCCCGTCGCCGGCCGCATGCCCGGCCATATGAACGTGCTGCTCGCAGAGGCGAACGTGCCGTATCCCCAGCTGAAGGAGATGGACGACGCGAATCCCGAGTTCTCGCGTACCGACGTCGCGGTCGTCGTCGGTGCGAACGACGTCGTCAACCCCGACGCGCGCTCGAACCAGGGAAGCCCGATCTACGGCATGCCGATCCTGAACGTGGACGACGCGCAGGCGGTCGTCGTGCTGAAGCGGTCGATGAACCCGGGCTTCGCGGGCATCGAGAATCCGCTCTTCTACAACCCCAAGACGGTCATGCTCTTCGGCGACGCAAAGGCGTCGATCGACGAGCTGATCGCGGACGTCAAGACACTGTGAGCATCGACTCGGCGGAGCTCACCCGGGAGCGGAGGCGCCGCCCCCGCCGACGCCGTGAGCAGGCTCGCCGAGCAGGAGCTCGATCGTCCGGCGAGTCGAGGGGTGCAGCTCGAGCGTTGCGATCTCGGCGGGCGTGAACCAGCCGACCTCCTGGATCTCGTCCGGGTCGCCCGGCGTCGGCGTGCCGCCGGCGATCCGGGCGGCGTAGACCGCGACGACCCATCCGGCATCGTCGCCGTTCGCGTAGGTCACGCGATACTCCGGGCCGCCGAAGACGCCGAGCACGTCGCGGGGCTCGAGCTCGACGCGAGCCTCCTCGCGGGCCTCGCGCCGGAGCGCGTCCGCGGGCCGCTCGTCGGGGTCGACCGCGCCGCCCGGCAGCTGCCAGCGTCCCTCGACGTGTCGGACGAGGAGGATGCGGCCGTCGTCGCCATGGACGAGCGCCGCCACCGACGGCATCAGGATGAAGTCGTGGCCGACCTGCTCGCGCAGGCGACGGATGTAGTCGGACATCCCCATCAGAAGCGCGCCGGATCGAACAGCTGCAGCTGCGGCGAGGACGCGTCGCCAGCGATCGCGTCGGCGGCGAGCTCGCCGCACGCAAACCCGAGCACGTTTCCGTGCCCGGAGTAGCCGCCCGCGACCCAGACGCGCTCGCTGCCCGGCACGCGGCCGACGAGCGGCAACAGGTCCTGCGTGAGCCCGAAGATGCCCGCCCACCGGTGCGAGACGCGCAGCGGCTCGCCGATCAGCTCCTCGAGATACGCCTCGAGCGACGCCTGGATCCTCGGCGTCGTCTCCTCGACGTCGGTCAGCTCGTCGAGGATCGAGACGTCTCGGAACCCGCCGAGCAGCACTCGTCCGTCGGGGAGCTGCTGCCAGTAGTCGAAGCCCTGCCGGGCGTAGTGCGGCTTGTCGTAGAGAACGTGAGCGAGCGGCTGGCTGACGATCACCTGTCCGCGGGTCGGCCAGATCGTCTCCGCGAGCTGCGGCACGAGGCCGTGGCCGTAGCCGTCGGTCGCGACGAGCACGACGGCGGCGTCGAGCGCGTCGACGTCGGCGACCTCGTCGCGCTCGCGGATCTCGACGCCCGCCGCGGCTGCCCGTGCAGCGAGCCTGCGCACCCAGCGCGCCGGCTGCACGGTGCCGTCACGCGGGTGGAGGATCGCGCCGTGGAAGCGCCCGGCGAGGTGTCCGGGCAGATCGTCGAGCCATTCGGCATCGATGCCGTCCTGGCGGAACGCCTCGTACTCGACGCGGATCTCGTCACGTTCCTCGGGATCGGCGGCGAGCCGGAGGCTGCCAGTGCGCCGCAGCGCGTCGCCCGCGAGCCCGCTCATCCGATCGAGCGCGAGCTCGGTCCACGCCCAGAGCGCCCGCGCCTGCTCGCGGCCGTACGTCTCGCGCGCGACGTCGTAGCGCGACGCGCCGCCACGCAGTGCGAAGCCGCCGTTCCGGCCGCTCGCGCCTTCGGCAACTGCGCGCGCGTCGTGGACGCGCACGCGCTTCCCGTGCTCGGCGAGCCGATGCGCCGCCGCGATCCCGGTGACTCCGGCACCGACGATCGCCACGTCGGCCGTCCCGTCCACGCGCGGGGTCGCGCGCGGTACCGGCTCGTCCTCGAGCCAGTAGGGGTTCATGCCGGATCGGTCAGCTCGCGGGCGATCTCGGCTGCGATGCCGATCTTGCGGACGATCACGAAGTTCGGGCCGCGGAAGATCACGCGCTCGACGAGCGGCGTCGCCTCGTGGCCCGGCACGACGACAAAGCGCGCCGGGATGGCGCGCACGTCGTCGTACTGCGACGGCGTGAGCGGCACGCGCTCGACGCACGTCTCGTCGGCGCATTCGCATACGAAGTCGAGCTCCCCGTGCCCCATCGACCCGAAGCGGTCCGCCAGATCGCGGATCCGGTCGTTGATCGCCCGGAACATGACTTCGTTCCGGGCGAGCCGGTCCTCGATCGACGACATGCGCTGATCTTCTCAGGTCCGCCGGGCATCACTGCACGCGATACACGCCGGCGTGCGCAGCGATCGCGCCGGCGAGCTCGAGCTCGACGAGCGTGCGCGCGATGTCGGCAGCCGGACGGCCGGTTCGGCGCACGAGCTCGTCCGCAGTTGCGGGAAGCAGATCGAGCATGCCGTCGCGTGCGGCTCTTGTCGCGTCTGCCTCGATCCCGAAGCTCGCGAGGACGTCGGCTGCAGTCGTGAGCGGAGCGGCGCCGAGCTTGAGCAACCCGTTGGTCCCCGCGGAGAGCGCCGACGTGATCTCGCCCGGCACGACGAAGACCTCGCGGCCCTCTTCGAGGGCGAAGTCCGCGGTGATCAACGCGCCGCTCCGCTCGCGCGCCTCGACGACGATCGTCGCCGCGCAGAGACCGGCGACGATGCGATTGCGCGCAGGGAACCGCCACGGCGCCGGCTCGACCCCGGGCGCGTATTCCGACACGAGCAGGCCGTTCCGTGCGATCCGGCGGGCAAGCTCGGCGTGCGCCGCCGGGTAGTCGCGGTCGATCCCGCACCCGAGCACGGCGACGGTGGCGCCGTCCGCATCGAGCGCTCCGCGATGCGCCTCGGCATCGACGCCTCGCGCGAGGCCGGAGACGACGACGAGCCCGGCCGCCGCGAGCTCCCGGCCGAGCGACCGCGCGACGGACGCGCCGTACCCCGAGCAGGCGCGGGCGCCGACGACCGCGACGGCCGGCCGGCCGAGGAGCGAGACGTCGCCGTCGCCGCGGACGAAGAGGCCCGGCGGCGGGCCGTGGATCGCGCGCAGGAGCGGCGGGAGGCGGCCCCGCCGGAGGAAGGCCAAGCGGCGCTCGGCGAGCTCGCGCTCGTACGCCTCTGGATCGAACGAGCGCAGGTGCGCGTACCAGCGCGGGGTGGGAGGCGGCTCGACGAGGTGGGTGCCGGTCTCCGACGCGAACACCGCAAGCGCGAGCTCGGCAGTCATGCCGCGAGCTCCTGCGGCGCTCGGTACGCGAGGGCCTCGGCGACGTGCTCGCGCTCGACGAGGTCGGCGCCGGCGAGCGCGGCGATCGTGCGCGCGGTGCGCGCAACGCGTGCGCGGCCGCGACCCGAGAGCGGCAGCCGCTCGACTGCCGCGGTCAGCAGCGCGTCTGCCGCGTCGCTGCGCCGTGCCGACGGTCGCGCGCGGGCGGCGGCGACCCGCTCGGCGACGGCCGGCGAGGCCTCCGCAGGTCCGGCGGCCAGCTCGGTCGCGCGCGGCCGGGGCATCGTGACGACGAGGTCGAAACGGTCGAGCAGCGCGTGCGAGAGCTTGTCCCGGTAGGCGTTGAGCCGCTGCGTCGAGCACGTGCACTGAAGCGCCCCGTCGCCGCGGGCGCCGCAGGGGCACAGGTTCATCGCGGCCACGAGCAGGAAGCGCGCGGGGAAGACGGCCCGGCCCGCCGCGCGGGCGATCGAGATCACGCCGTCCTCGAGCGGCTGCCGCAGCGCCTCGAGCGTCGGACGCGCGAACTCGCCGAGCTCGTCGAGAAAGAGCACGCCGTGGTGCGCGAGGCTCGCCTCGCCCGGCTTGACGCCGGGTCCGCCGCCGACGACGGCTGCGGTCGAGGCGCTGTGGTGCGGTGCGCGGAACGGCGGCCGCGTGACGAGCGGCTGCTCGGGGGAGAGCAGTCCGGCGACCGAGTGGATGCGCGTCACGTCGAGCGCGGCGTCGAGGTCGAGCGGCGGCAGGAGGGCGGGCAGCCGCCGTGCGAGCATCGTCTTCCCCGTCCCCGGCGGTCCGACGAGCAGCAGGTTGTGAGAGCCGGCGGCCGCGATCTCGAGGGCGCGCCGAGCGCGCTCCTGCCCGCGGACGTCGGCGAGGTCGGGTGCAGGCGGCGGGTCGTGCGTACGCGGCGGAACGACGGGATCCGGGTCGAGCTCGCCGCGGAGGTACGCGACCGTGTCGGCGAGATGGCGGAAGCCAACGGGCTCGACGCCGGCGAGCGCGGCCTCCGGCGCGGACTCCGTCGGGCAGAGCACGCGCTCGAGCCCCATCCGCCTCGCGCCCTCGGCGACCGCGAGCACGCCGCCGACGCGGCGCAGGCGGCCGTCGAGCGCGAGCTCGCCGACCGCGGCGTGGCGGTCGAGCTCCTCGTGCGGAACCTGACGCGACGCCGCCAGCACCGCGAGCGCGATCGGGAGGTCGTAGCCCGAGCCTTCCTTGCGCAAGCCGGCCGGAGCGAGGTTGACGGTGACGCGGCCGCGCGGGAACTCGAGCTCGGCCGAGGTGATGCCGCTCTTGACACGCTGGCGCGCCTCTGCGCAGGCGCGGTCGGGCAGGCCGACGATCACGAAGGCCGGCGTCCCGTCGCGAACGTGAGCCTCGACCTCGACGCGGCGGGGCTCGAGACCTACGACTGCATGCGTGACTGCGCGTGCGAGCACGCCGCGGACGCTACGCGGCTGCGTGTCACGTGTCCGTCACGGCTTCCGCGCAACAAGCACATCTTCGAAGTACTCGCCCGCCCGGCGGCCGGTGCGCCGGTTCACGTGACGGCGCAAGCGTTCGTCGAGCCGCAGGCCGGCGCGCTCGAGGATCTCCGGATAGAGGTCACGGCGGTCGTTCACGACGATGCAGATCGGCGCATCGGTCGCGACTGCGGCCGCCGCGTTCGCCAGCGCCGTGGCGATTCCCGCGACATATGCGTCGAGCGCTGCGCGCGCCGTCCCGAGCTCGGCCGCGCCGAGCTCCAGCTCTCGGGCGTCGTCGAGCCCGAGCAGCTCGTACGCGTACCGATGCTGCTCGTGATAGTCGATCAGCCCGGGGTACGGCGGCGACGTGATCACTCCGTCGAACACGACGTCGTGCGAGACGTTGCGCGCATCGCCGCGGAGGACGACCGCAGCGCATTCGTGCACACGCACCTCGTCGAACGCCTCGATGCGGGCGAGCGTGTCGAGTGTGTAGCGACGGAGAAAGCCGGCCGCGGACTCGACGGGGCGGCACGTCCGCTTGTGCTTGTAGCACCAGTACTCCGTCGTTCGCGGCTCGCGCGGCGCCTCGAGGTCGAAGTGCGCGGCCCGTCGCGCCGAGCGCGCCGCGCGCGACAGGATCACGCGCAGGACGTCCGCGTGCTCGTAGTCGGTGATCACGTCACGAAACGCAAGCAGCTCGGCCGCGGCTCGGGGCGCGTACCAGGCGCGGACGTACGGCGTCGTCGCTCGACGCCGTGGCAGGGGAAGGTCATCGGTTCGCAGCGCGACGTCGCGCAGCTCGGCGCCGAGCGCGTCGACGTCGTACGCCGCCGTCTTCACCCGCATCAGCAAACAGTTGAATGCCGCGAGCTCGACGCCCGTCGCGTGCAGGCCGGACTCGAGCGACTGGACGAGCGTCGTCCCCGAGCCGGCGAACGGGTCGAGCACGTGGCCGCCGCGCGTGAAGTAGCGCTCGAGCAGCACCTCGACGAGCTGCGGGATGAACTTGCCGTGGTACGGATGCAGCCGGTGAACGTGCTTCGTCCGCGCGTGCTCGGGAAGCGCGCGCTCCGACCAGGACAGCTCGAGGTCCAGGCCGGCATAGAGCTCGTCCTGCGTGACGGCCATGCGCAGCCGTTCGTCAGCCGGTGAGGAACTCCTCGCGGAACGGGACCTCGGGTGCCGGCCGCGTGAAGCGCGCGTACGCCTCTTTCGGCTGCGACGTCTCCCGCTCGACGCCGGCGCGGTGCCGCAACGCCGCCGGATCGACGACGTACGCGATCTCGTCTGGACCGACACGGCCGCCGACCGCGAGCACGAGCGACCGCCCGCTGCCCGCGCCGACGATCGCGTGGGCGGTGCCGGGCGGGGAGTGGACGTAGTCCCACTGCCGCAGCGGCACCTCCTCCCCCTCGGCGATCAGCAGGCATTCCCCGCGGAGCACGACGAAGCCCTCCTGGTAGCCCTCGCGGTGGTACATCGTCATCGGCTGGCCCGGCTCGAGCGAGGTGACGTTGATGCCGAACTCCTCGAAGTGCTCCGGCCGGTCGAACTCCGCGGTCGCCCCGAGCTCGTTCTCCTGCCACTGCATGTCGCGGACGTTGCGGACGAACCAGTCCGTCATGCCCCGATCCTAGAGTGAACGCGATGTCGACCGCCCTGCTGCTCCTCCCCGCGCTCGCTGCGGTCGTCTTCGTCTGCCTGGGCTGGAGGAGACAGAAGCCGGGGGTGCTGGCGGAGACGGCGCCGCCGCCGGCGTCGATCTCCGGCGAGGTCGACCCGTTGACCGCGCTCGACACGCTCCTTGCCGACGTCGAGGGCGCGACGGTGCGGATCGAGGGCGCAGACGAGCTCGACGAGCGCGCGGCCACCGAGCTCGAACAGCTGGCGGACAAGCTCGAGGCGGCCGCCGCGTCACTCGAACGCGTCCGCTAGGCGCTCGAGCCTGCCGGCGCGAACGGCGACGACGTCGAATCCGACCGCGAGCCCGTCGAGCTCCGGACGTGCGGCGAGCCACGTCTCGGCGGCCCGCCGGATCCGCCGCTCCTTCTCGGCGCTCACCGCCTCGAGCGGATCGCCGTACCTCGGCCCGCGCTTCTCCTTCACCTCGACGAAGCGCAGCTGACGACCGCGACGCGCGATCAGGTCGAGCTCGTAGCCGCCGGCCCAGACGTTCGCGCCGAGGATCTTCCAGCCGCGCAGCCGGTACCAGCGCACAGCACGGCGCTCGGCGGCGTTCACCTACTGGTAGCAGAGCGCCTGGAACGACCGGCGGTGGACCGCCGACGGCCCGCGCGCGCGCACGACGGCGGAGTGCGCAGGCGTGATGTAGCCGACGTGCTGGGCGAAGCCGTAGGCCGGGTACAGCGCGTCCAGGCGGCGCATCAACCGATCGCGCGTCACTTTCGCGACGATCGACGCGGCCGCAATCGCCGCGCTCTTCGTGTCGCCGTCGACGACCGCCGTGTGCTCGGGCGCCGTCGGGCCCAGACGGAATCCGTCGACGAGGCAGGCCTCGGCCGGCGGTGCGAGCGCGTGCAGCATCGCCCGCAGGCCCGCGAGGTTCGACTTGTGCAGGCCGTTGCGATCGATGTCGCCCGGCGGGATCACCCGCAGCGCCACCTTCTCGGCGCAGCCGAGCACCGCGTGGAAGAGCTCCTCCCGCTGTTCCTCGCTGCACTGCTTCGAGTCGTTCAGGTACGTGAGCGGCCGCACGCGGTGCTCCTTCAGGCACGCATAGTCGAGGAGGACGCCGGCGACGACGAGCGGGCCGGCCAGCGAGCCGCGGCCCGCCTCGTCGGTACCGGCGACGAACCGGGCGCCGAGCTTCCGGTCGAACCTGAGGAGCTTCTGGCCGGTCGCCTTCACGACCGCCGAATGTAGCGAAGCGATCTGCCGGCGGCTATTCGGCTGCGGGGACGGCGTCCGCTTCGGGCACGACCGCCTCGGCCTCGCCCTCGGGCGCCTCGGGCGCCTCGGCGGCGAGCTCCTGCTCGGCTGCCTCCTCGCCCTCCACGTCGGCAGGCTCGGCGACCGCCGGCTCGTCCGGAGTCGCCTGCAACGTCGCTTCCGCCGCCTGCTCGAGCGTCCCGCCGTGGCCGTAGCGGCGTTCGCGCACGCGAGCCTTCTTGCCGACGCGGCCGCGCAGGTAATAGAGCTTCGCCCGGTTCACGTCGCCGACCGCGGTCACCTCGATCTTCTCGATCTTCGGCGAGTGGAGCGGGAACGTCCGCTCGACGCCGACGCCGAACGACTGCTTGCGCACGGTGAACGTCTCGCGCGCGCCGGAGCCCTGCCGCTTGATCACGATCCCCTCGTAGACCTGGACGCGGCGCCGCTGGCCCTCGATCACCTGGAAGTGGACGCGGACGGTGTCGCCGGCCTTGAACCGCGGCACCTTGCGCAGCTGGGCGCGCTCGATGGACTCGATGATGTTGCTCATAGCGAAGGAGGCCCGGAAGCCGTCGGCCAGAGTAGCGAATCCTGCTTCACGCCCGCCGCCGCGCCCGACCTGCGCGGGCGCGGCACGCTGCGGAAGGGCGTCACAGGCGCGCGCGAAGCGGGCGAACGACAGAGCAAATCCCCTGCCGGCTCGCCGCCGCGGCCGACATGAGCGGCCGCGGCACGCTGCGGAAGGGTCACAGGCGCGCGCGAAGCGCGCGCCAGCCGCAGGCCGGAAAGCGGAGCGAAGTGGAGCGGGGCCTAGCGGAAGCCAATTCTGTTCGGCGGCCAGTAGACGAAGAAGACCTCGCCGATCAGGTTCTTGCGCGGCACGGAGCCCCAGACGCGCGAATCGCACGACTGCGCACGGTTGTCGCCCATGAAGAAGTAGTGGTCGGGCGGCACACGGCCGAAGTTCTGCGGCGGGTTGTGATCGCGACGATCGGCCTGGATGTAGGGCTCGTTCAGGAGCTTCCCGTTGATGTAGACGTAGCCGTCGCGCTCGCTCACGACCTCGCCCGGCAGCCCGATCAACCGCTTGACGAACGTCCCGCCCGCCCCGCACTTCTGCGCGGCCGCGGGCGGCGTCTTGAAGACGATGATCTCGCCGCGCTTCGGGTTGCGGAAGTGGTAGATGAAGCGGTTCGCAAGCACGCGGTCGCTGAACCGCGCTTCGCAGCCGGGCGCAGGACGCGCGCAGTGGAGCGTCGGCTCCATCGACGACGACGGGATCCGGTACGGGTTCACGACCCACGCCTTGAGCGCGAACACGATCAGGATCGCGCCGGCGATCGTCAGCACCCAGTCGAGCACGACGCGGGCGCCGTGCGGGAGGCCGGGGAACCAGCGGGCGAGCGGGTCGCGCGCATGCTCGGCCCGAGGCACGACGACGCCGCCGTACGCAGGGGCGTCGTCCTCGGCCGCGGGGGGCGGCTCCGGCTTCGGCGGGACGAGCGTGGCGGCGAGCACGCCGATCCATCCGGCGAGCAGGCCGAGCAGCCAGAGGTGGCGACGCCCCTTGCGCCGGCCGATCCGTTCGGCGAAGACGAGCGGAACCACGATCCAGAGCGCGACGACCGTGACGAAGAAGATCCAGTCCGCGCTGCCGGAGAGCGCCAGCGGCGTCATCGCGTCCGGACGCTCCCTCGCCGCCAGGCGTCGATCTTCGCGTGGTCGCCCGAGAGCAGGATCTCCGGGACCTTCCAGCCGCGGAACTCGGCCGGCCGGGTGTAGTGCGGATACTCGAGCGCGCCCCCGAGCTCGGCCGAGAAGCTCTCGAGCTCACCCGATCCTTCGGCGAGCGCGCCCGGCAGGCGCCGTGCGACCGCGTCGAGCAGCACCATCGCGGGCAGGTCGCCGTTCGAGAGGACGTACGGCCCGACCGAGACCACCTCGGTCGCGAGATGCTCGACGATGCGCTCGTCGAATCCCTCGAAGCGCGACGAGAGGAGCGCGACGTGCCGCTCGCGTGCGAGCTCCTCGACGAGCGCCTGCGTGAGCGGCGTTCCCTGCGGCGTCAGCGCGATCACCCGCGCAGGACGATCGTCTCCGTACTGGGCGTCCAGCGCAGCGGCCACGACGTCGACGCGCAGCACCATCCCCGCACCGCCGCCGTACGGCTCGTCGTCCACCTGTCCTGCGCGGAGCGGCGTCGTGTGGCGATAGTTGACGAGCCGGAGCTCGAGCTCGCCGCCCAGCACACCGGCGATCGGCTGCTGCTCCGTCAGCCAGGCGAAGGCGTGCGGAACGAGTGTGAAGACGTCGATTCTCATTCGGGCTCGACGAAACCTGGCGCGACAACGATTCGCCCGCCCTCGAGATCCACCTGCCGCACGCAGGCCTCGACGAGCGGCAGGAACGCGCCCGAGTCGAGCTCGAGCACGTCGTTGGCAGGGTAATCGACCACGTCGGCAACCCGCCCGAGCAACCGACCGCCCTCCTCCTCGACGACGAGGCCGACGAGCTGGAACGCGTAGTACTCGTCCTCGCCGAGGGGCGGCAGCGTGGCGCGTGGGACGCAGAGCGTCGCGCCGCGCGGGACCCGCCGCTCGAGCCGGATCACGGGCCGGTTCTGCGCCCCGCGTTTCGAGGCGACGATCCTGACCGGGTCGCCCTCGACGTAGAGCGTCGCACCGGCGGCGAACGCCTCCTCCCGCTCGCTCGGCCCTTCGACGAAGAACGATCCGTCGAGCCCGTGCGGTCTCCCGACCCGTCCCACCGGGACGAAGTCAGAGTCCACGCTCGGTGAATTCCGAGAGCGCTTCCTCGCGCGACGCCGTGAGCAGGGCGCCGTCGTACGCGGTGCGCCGATGCTCCAGGTCGAGCGTCCAGTACGCACCGGGTTCGTCTTCGTACGGCATTCCCACGCTGCCTGAGTTGACCACGCGCTTGCCGGCGATCGTGCGCTCGAACTGCATGTGCGTATGGCCGCAGACGACGATGTCCGCGTCGACGCGGGCGAAGATCTCGACGAGCCGCTCCTCGGGCGTGCGCTCGGTGAAGATGTCGAGGTCGTTCCGGGGCGTGGCGTGGCAGTAGAGCACGCGACCGAGCTGCACGGTCGGCGGATTCGCGTAGAGGAACGCGATCTGCTCGTCGCTCAGCTTCGCGCGCGTCTCGTCGAGCGTGCCCGGCGGCGCGAGCCCTCGCTCGCCCGGCGCCAGCTCGCGGTCGGCGTTGCCGCGGAGCCAGAGAACGCGGTCGCCGAGCGCGCGCAGGCGTTCGAGCACCTCCGCCGGCTGCTCCCCGCCGGAGCACACGTCGCCGCCGACGACGATGGTCGCGCCGTCCGGAATCTCCGCGAGCACCGCTTCGAGAGCCGGCAGGTTCCCGTGCACGTCGTAGAGCGTCGCGACCATCAGCCCACGATGTCGAGCTGAAGCCGCCGGCCGGCGTGCGGTCCACCGGCCCGCACGATCGTCCGCAGCGCGCGCGCGATCCTGCCCTGCCGGCCGATCACCTTGCCCACATCCGTCTCGGCCACGTGGAGGCGGAGGACGAGCGAGCCGTCCTCCGCGTCGATCTGCTCGACGCGCACGGCGTCGGGCTCGTCGACGAGCCGCCGCGCGAGCTCGGCGAGCAGCTCGGCCACGGCGCTAGGAAATGCCCTTTGCCTTCAGGAGCCGCGCGACGGGCTGCGTCGGCTGTGCGCCCTTCTGCAGCCACCCGCGCACCTTCTCCTCGTCGAGCTCGATCAGCGACGGCTCGGACTGCGGGTTGTAACGCCCGACGATCTCGATGAACTTGCCGTCGCGCGGCGAGCGCGAGTCGGCGGCGACGACGCGGTAGATCGGATTCTTCTTCGAGCCGACCCGCGTCAGCCTCAGCTTCACTGCCATTGGCTACCTCTTCGCTTTCTTTTTCCGTTTGCTCGACGCCTTCCGCGTTGCGCTCGGGCGCGGCTTGCCGGTCGGCATGGTAGGCGCTGCGCCCGGCAGCGACGGGAGCTTGCCGGAGCCCATCGCCTTCATCATCTTCGCCATCTGCTTGCGCCCTTCGAGCAGCTGGTTCACCTGCTCGACCGTGGTGCCGCTGCCCGCGGCGATGCGCTTGCGGCGTGAGCCGTCGATCACGTGCGGCACCCGCCGCTCGTGCGGCGTCATCGAGAGGATGATCGCCTCCACCTGCGCGAGCTTCCGGTCGTCCACCTCGTCGAGCCCTTCCAGCTGCTTGCCGAGCCCGGGAATCAGCTTCAGCACGCCCTGCAGCGGGCCCATGCGGCGCAGCATCTTGTAGCTCTTCAGGAAGTCGTCGAAGCTGAACTCGCCCTGCAGCATCCGGCGCTCGAGCTCCTCCTTCTCGTCGTCGGCGACCGCCGCTTCGGCGCGCTCGATCAGCGTCAGCACGTCGCCCATGCCGAGGATGCGCCCGGCCATCCGGTCCGGGTGGAACCACTCGAGCGCGTCGAGCTTCTCGCCGACCGATGCGAGCTTGATCGGCTTTCCGGTCACGGCCTTCACCGACAGGGCGGCTCCGCCGCGCGCGTCGCCGTCGAGCTTCGTCATCAGCACGCCGTCGAAATCGATCCGTTCCTGGAACGCCTGCGCGACGTTCACCGCCTCCTGCCCGGTCATCGCGTCGAGCACGAGCAGCACGTTCGTCGGCTTCGCCTCGCGGCGGACGGCCGCGAGCTCCTCCATCAGCGGCTCGTCGACGTGCAGCCGGCCGGCGGTGTCGAGGACGACGACGTCGCGTCCGTCCGCCTTCGCGCGCTCGATTCCCTCGTGCACGGCGCGCACCGGGTCCTGGCGCTCGTCCGCGTAGACCGGCACGCCGACCTGCTCGCCGAGCTGGATCAGCTGGTCGATCGCCGCGGGCCGCTGCAGATCGGCCGCGACGAGCGCGGGCTTTCGGCCCTCGTTCTGCAGGAGCAGCGCGAGCTTGCCGGCGGCGGTCGTCTTGCCCGAGCCCTGGAGCCCCGCGAGCAGGATCGTCGTCGGCGGCCGGGGCGAGAACGCGAGCTGCGACGAGCCGGCCCCCATCAGCTCGGTCAGCTCCTCGTGCACGATCTTCACGACCTGCTGGCCGGGCGTCAGGCTCTTCTGGACATCGGCGCCGAGCGCGCGCTCGCGCACCTGCGCCACGAACTGCTTGACGACGTCGAAGTTCACGTCCGCCTCGAGCAGCGCGAGCCGGACCTCGCGCATCGCGCGGGCGATCGTCTCCTCGTCGAGCGTCCCGCGACCGCGGAGGTCGCCGAGCGCGGCCTGGAGCTTGTCGGAGAGGGCGTCGAACATCGGCCGCCCAGTGTACTCGCGGCCCTCTGCGGAACCATCCGTCCGTGACCGGCTACTTCGACTCCTCGAGTGCGATTCGCCGGATCGGACGCGAGTCCGTGCTGATGCTCGGCGGCGCGCGGGCGCTGCTCATGCAGGCCGCGCATCCGCTCGTCGCCGCCGGCATCGTCGAGCACTCCGACTACGCAGCCGATCCATGGCGCCGGCTCGGCCGCACCCTGTACGCGCTCTACACGGTCGTTTTCGGGACGTGCGCCGAGGCCGACGCGGCGGGCGGCCGCGTGCGCGCCGCCCACCGGCGCGTGCACGGCCGCATCGCCGAGCAGATGGGCGTGTTCCCGGCCGGAACGCGCTACAGCGCAGCGGACCCGGACCTCCAGCTCTGGGTGCACGCGACGCTCGTCACCACCGGGATCGTCATGCACGAGACGTACGTCGGCCGGCTCTCGGACCGCGACCGGGCAGCGTTCTACGACGAGATGAAGGTGGTCGCGGGCGTATTCGGGATGCCGGCGCGCGTCCTTCCTGACACGCTCGACGACCTGTACGAGCACGAACGGCGGCTGCTCGACGAGGGGGTCCTCTGCGTCACGGACGCCGCGCGGAAGGTCGCGCGCACCGTGCTCGCGCCGCCGGTACCGCCGCCGTTCCGGCCGCCCCTCGTCGCGCTCGCGCGCGCCAACGTGGGGCTGCTGCCGGAGCCGCTCCGCGCGCAGTACGGGCTCCGCTACGGGCGGCTCGAGGCGCTCGGAGTCGGCGCGTCCGCGCGCGCGGTCCGGACGCTCCTGCCGGTGACGCCCCCGCCGCTCCGGTCGGTGAGGCGCAACGGTCTCGCGCTCGCGCTGCTCGCGCTCGCCGCCAAGTAGAGGGACACTGTGGGCATGGGTGCCGCCGCCGCCCGCAAGCCTGTCACGATCCTCTTCTGCGACCTCGTCGGCTCGACGGCGCTCGGCGAGCGGCTCGACGCAGAGCGGTTCCGCGACGTGCTCGGTCGCTGGCACGCCGCCATGCGTGCGCCGGTCGAGCAGCACGGCGGCACCGTCGAGAAATTCATCGGCGACGCGCTGGAGGGCGTGTTCGGCGTGCCGAGCGTGCACGAGGACGACGCACTGCGCGCCGTGCAGGCGGCCGTGCGGATGCGCGAGGCGCTCGACCAGCTGAACGCCGAGCTTGCACTGGAGCAGCTGCCGCGGCTCGAGATCAGGATCGGGATCCAGAGCGGCGAGGTGGCCGTCGGCGCCGCCGCCGCGACACTCGTCACGGGCGATGCCGTGAACACCGCGAAGCGGCTCGAGGAGGCCGCTCCCCCGGGCGAGATCCTCGTCGGCGAGGCGACGCGTGTACTCGTCGCGAACGCCGTCCTGCTCGAGCCCGCGGAAGCGGTCGACGCGAAAGGGAAGGCACAGCCGGTGCCGGCGCACCGTGTCCTGCGCATCGCCGAGGATGCGGGCTCGTTCGCCCGCCGTCTCGACGCGCCGCTGATCGGCCGTGTGCGCGAGCTCGCGCAGCTCGAGGCCGAGCTCGACGCGGCGATTCGCGAGCGCTCCTGCCGGGTGGTCACCGTCTACGGAGACGCCGGGATCGGCAAGTCGCGGCTCGCCGCCGAGCTCGCAGCACTCGCGGCCGAGCGTGTGGACGTGCTCACGGCGCGCTGCGTTCCGTACGGAGACGGGATCACGTTCCTGCCGCTCCGCGAGCTCCTCCGCTCGGCAGGGGCCTACGAGCAGGCCGACGCCGCGACCACGGAAGAGACGATGTCGATCGTGCGGCGGCTGCTCGAGACGCGTGCCCGTAGTCGCCCGCTCGTGCTGTGCGTCGAGGACGTGCACTGGGCCGAGCCGACGTTCCTCGACCTGCTCGAGTACGTCGCGGCGTGGAGCGACGATGCGCCGATCCTGCTCCTCTGCCTCGCCCGGCCCGAGCTCGTCGACCGGCGCCCGCGCTGGCCCGGGACGTCGATCGTCCTGCGGCCGCTGAGCGAGGCCGAAGCGGAGGCGCTGCTCGACGCGCTCGAAGCAGAATGGCCGCTGACGGCCGAGCTACGCAGGCGGATCGCCGAAGCCGCCGAGGGCAATCCGCTCTTCGTCGAGCAGATGGTGGCGATGCTCGCCGGCACGGAGGGCAGCGCAGACGTCGTGCCGCCGACGATCCAGGCGCTCCTCGCGGCGCGCCTCGACCGGCTGGAGCCGCTCGAGCGCTCGGTGCTCGAGCGCGCCGCCGTGATCGGACGCGAGTTTTCGCGCGCCCCGCTCGCGGAGCTCTCGGAGCCGGAGGAGCGGCAGACGCTGCCGGCGGTGCTGCTCTCGCTCGTCCGGAACGAGCTGCTCCGCCCCGGGCGCCCGCGCGCAGCCGGGATCGACACCTTCCGGTTCGCGCATGCGCTCGTCCGCGACGCGGCGTATGCGCAGATCCCGAAGACCGCGCGTGCCGAGCTCCACGCGCGCTACGCCGGCTGGCTCGAGTCGAACGAGCACGACGACGAGCTCGCCGGTTACCACCTCGAGCAGGCGTACCGCTCCACCCGGGAGCTCGGGCTGCCCGACGCCGCCGTCGCCGAACGCGCTGCGGTGCTGCTGGGCGGCGCAGGCCGCCGCGCGCATGCACGGCAGGACATGCCGGCTGCGGCGAACCTGCTCGAGCGGGCGCTCGCCCTCGACGAGCTCGGACCCTCGCGCGGCGAGCTGCTGCGAGAGCTCGCGAGCGCGCGCTGGCGGCTCGGCCGGACGTCCCAGGCCGCTGCGACGCTGGCGGAGGCGATCGAGCACGCGCGGCGGGCCGGCGACGTCCGTCTCGAGTGGATCTGCCGGCTCGACGGCGCCGCACGGCGGCGGATGCTGCGCGGCGGCGACGACGACCTCGTCGCGGTCGCCACCGAGGCAATCCGCGTCTTCTCGGAGCTCGGCGACGACGCAGGCCTCGCACGCGCCTGGCGGCGCCTCGCACTGGCGTCGGCGAGCGAGTGGCGCTACGCGGATGCCGCGATGCAGGCCGAACGTGCGCTCGCACACGCCGAGCGCGCCGGCGACCACGCCGACGACGTCGCGCTGACCGATACGTACTGCAGCGCGCTCCTGTTCGGACCGGAGCCGGCACCCGCGGCCGCCGCCCGCTGCCGCGAGCTGCTCGATCGCTACGGCGGCGAGCGCATGGTGCGCGCGGTGATCGTCAGCTCGCTCGGAGGCCTCGAGGCGATGCAGGGCTCGTTCGACGCCGCTCGCGCGCTCGTCGAGGAGGCGGCCGCCGTCTTCGACGAGCTCGGGCTCCGGATGACGCGCGCGGGACTCGCGGAGGTGAAGGCCGAGATCGAACGGCTCGGCGGCGACGTCGCGGCGGCGGAGCGGGAGCTGCGGCTCGCCCGCGACGTCTTCCGCGCAGCGGGGTCGCCGGCGGTCGCCGGACTCTCGGCTGCGGCGCTCGCGGGACTGCTCGTCGAGCAGGAGCGGCTCGACGAGGCCGAGGAGCTGCTCGCCGAAGCGCGCGCGTCGCTGCGCGACGAGGACATCGACGGACACGTCGCGGCACGGCTCGCCGCGTCACGCCTCGCGCTCGCCCGCGGCGGCGGCTCCGACGCGGAACGCCTCGCGGACGAGGCCCTCGCGACGATGAAGAGCAGCGACGCCGTCGCGATGCGTGCGCAGCTGCTCGCCGTTCGCGCGGCGGCGCGCGGCGAGCACCCGGACGAGGCGATCGCCGCCTTCGAGGCGAAAGGCAACGTCGCGGCCGCCGCACGCCTGCGCGATGTGGTCGGCGCGCGCGCGACGCGATAACGTCGCCCTTTCCCACACAGCGAGGAGGAGTGATGGCGGAACGCAGGTTGCGCACCGTGACGGGCCGCAAGAAGGTGCCGAAGGAGGCGCTCGGAAGGTTCTCGCACTCCGACGGGTGGAACGCCGCGCTCGACAACGCCCTGAAGAAGATCGGCTGGCCGGAGGCCGACTACCGAGAGGCGAAGATCGAGTTCTTCGCGAACGTGCACGTCGAGAACCCGGGCATCATCACCGACTACCTCGTCCGCGTCTCGCCCCCGGGCGGCGGCTAGCCGACGAGCGCGCGCGCGAAGTCCTGCGCGTCGAAGGGGCGCAGATCGTCGAGCTGCTCGCCGACGCCGATCAGCTTCACCGGGAGACCGAGCTCGAACGCGATCGGGATCGCGACGCCCCCCTTCGCGCTGCCGTCGAGCTTCGTCAGCGCGACGCCCGTGACACCGGCCGCGTCCTTGAAGAGCCGCGCCTGCTGGACGCCGTTCTGGCCCGTCGTCGCGTCGACGACGAGCAGCGTCTCGTGCGGCGCGCCCGGCAGCTTGTTCTCGATCACGCGGCGGACCTTGGCGAGCTCCTCCATCAGGTTCGTCTGCGTGTGCAGGCGGCCCGCGGTGTCGACGATCACGACGTCGCGCCCGCGCGCCTGCGCCGCCTCGATCGCGTCGTAGGCGACCGCCGCCGGGTCGCCCCCCCGCTCGGAGCCGACGAAGTCGGCGCCGGCGCGCTGCGCCCAGATCTCGAGCTGCTCCTCCGCGGCGGCGCGGAACGTATCGGCGGCAGCGACGACGACCGAGCGGCCGTGCTCCGCGAGCCGTGAGGCGAGCTTGCCGATGGTCGTCGTCTTGCCGGTGCCGTTGACGCCGACGACCAGGATCACGGCGGGCTCGTGCTGCACGTCGAGCATCGGCGGGTCGCCGAAGAGCTGCGCCACCTCGCCGGCGAGCGCCTCGTTCAGATTCGCGAGCTCCCCGCGAGCCTCGAGCCGCTGCACGAGCTCGGCGGTAGCGCGGACGCCGACGTCGCCCATGATCAGCGCTTCCTCGAGGCGCTCCCAGTCGGCGTCGTTCCCGGGATCGAACGTCGCTGCGGCAAGCTCGCCGGTGAGCGCGCGGCGGCTCTTCGAGAGCGAGTCGCGCAGGCGCGCGAACATCCCCTCGCGCTGTATCTCGGGCTCGGGCCGCGCGTCCGCCTCGCCGAGCAGCTCCGACCAGCTTCGGGCCATCCGCCCAGCGTATGCGCGGGGACTGCGCCCTCGCGGCGCTACGTGACGACGCGGCGCGTGAACGTGCGCAGCGAGACCGCCGTGAGCGCCGACGAGCCGCCGACGAGCGCGAGCATGAACGCCCAGACCGGCATGTGCGGCAGCGCCGGCGTGAGCGACGTCCGCAGTCCTTCGGTCATGTACACGAGCGGGTTCAGCAGCACGAGGTACTTGAGCCAGAGCACCGGCGTGAGCCTCGCCCACGGGTAGTACACGCAGCCGAGGAAGGTGAGCGGGATGACGACGACGGCGAAGAGGAGCGTGATCTTGCGCGGATCGATCACCGTCCCGATGAAGAGGCCGAGCGCAGCGGCGAGCAGGCACGAGAAGAGGAGTGCCGGAACGAAGACGGGCACATCGTGCACGTGCACCTTCGGCGCCGCGCCGTGCGCGTGCACGAGGTAGACGATCGGAAAGACGACTCCCGCGGCGAGCAGCGACTGGACGGCACCCGCGACGATCTTCTCGAGGCCGACCATCCAGACCGGCACCGGTGCGAGCACGCGGTCCTCGATCTCCTTGCTGTAGCTGAACTCCTGGACGAGCGGCAGGGCGACCGCCTGGATCCCCTGGAAGTTGATCGCGACGGCGATCAGCCCCGGCACGAGCACGGTCGTGAACGAGATCCCGGTCGAGCCGCCGCGGAAGCCCTGGCCGATCTTCGGAAACACGTATGCGAAGACGAAGACGAAGAGCAGCGGCTGCATGATCGTCCGGATCAGGAACTGTCCGAGCTGGCGCCTGAGGACGCGCAGGTCGCGCGCGAGGAGCGCGAGGAACGTGCCGGCGTGCCCGCTCACTCTCTGTACTCCCGACCCGTCAGCGAGAGGAAGACCGTCTCGAGGCTGGGGGGCTGGCTCGTCGCATCCCGGACGTGCAGACCGAGTCGCCCGGCCTCCTGCACGAGCGTCGCGAGCACGCCCTCCGGCCGCGGTGCGAAGACGCGCACGACGGCGTCGTCGCGTTCGACGTTCCGGACGCCTTCGAGCGCCGCAGCCGCATCGGCGAGCGACGAGCCGTCTCCGCCGACGGTGAGCGTGATGATCGTGTCGGCGCCGAGGGTCTGTTTGAGCTCGGACGGGCTGCCGAGGGCGAGCGCCTTGCCGTGATCGATGATCGCGATCCGCTCGCACAGCTGGTCAGCCTCCTCCATGTAGTGCGTCGTGAGGAGCGTCGTCTGTCCCGCACGGTGGAGGTCGGTGAGGATCCGCCAGAGGTTGATGCGGGTCTGCGGATCGATGCCGGACGTCGGCTCGTCGAGGAACAGCACATCGGGCTCGTGCACGAGCGCACGCGCGATCATCAGCCGCTGCGCGAGACCGCCCGAGAGGTGGTAGACCATCGCGGACGCCCTCTCGGCGAGCGAGAACTGCTGCAGGAGCTCGTCCGCGCGCTCGCGCGCCCGCCGCCGTGGTACGCCGAAGTAACGGCCGTGGTAGTAGAGGTTCTCCCAGACGGTGAGCGAGCGGTCGAGCGTGTTGAACTGCGAGACGACGCCGATCCGGCGCTTGACGGCCGCGGCGTTCCCGCCGACGTCCATTCCGGCGATCAGGGCACGTCCGCCCGTCGGCACGACCGTCGTCGTCAGCATTCCGATCGTGGTCGACTTGCCGGCGCCGTTCGGGCCGAGCAGGCCGAAGAACTCGCCGCGCCGCACCTCGAGGTCGAGCTCGTCCACGGCGACGATCGCGTCGCCGCGACTTCCGTAGACCTTGCGCAGCTGCTCGGTCCGGATCGGCGAATCGTTCTGCGCCGTGCAGACTCCTAGGCCGCCGAGACGGCTTCAGCCTCTTCGCGCGGCAGACGGCGCGAGACGATCTGCGAGACGCCGTCGCCGCCCATCGTGACGCCGTAGAGCACGTCGGCCGCCTCCATCGTCCGCTTCTGGTGCGTGATCACGACGAACTGCGCGCGGTCCGAGTAGCGGCGCAGGAGCTCGACGAAACGGCCGATGTTCGTGTCGTCGAGCGCGGCCTCGACCTCGTCGAGCAGATAGAAGGGGCACGGGCGCGCGAGGAAGAGCGCGAACAGGAACGAGATCGCGCCGAGCGCCTTCTCGCCGCCGGAGAGCAGCGACAAGCGCTGGACCTTCTTTCCCGCCGGCCGCAGGTGCACCTCGATGCCGCCGCCGGGATGCGTTTCGTCGTCCTCGGGCTCCACGAGCTCGAGCCGTCCCTCGCCGCCCGGGAAGAGCGTGCCGGCGACCTCGGCGAAGTTCCGCTGCACGGCGTCGAAGGTCTCGGCGAAGCGGCGCTCGACCGTCTCCGTCAGCTCCGCGCGGAGCTTCTCCAGCTCGCCCAGGCTCGCCTCGAGGTCCCGGCGCTGCACGGCGAGCTCCTCGAGCCGCGCCTTCTCCGCGTCGTACTCCTCCTTTGCGAGCGGGTTCACCTGGCCGAGCGCTTCACGCCGACGCTCGAGCCGCTCGGCGCGCTCGACGAGCTCGTCGCGGTCGTCGCCCTCGGCGCGCTCTTCCGTTCCCGCATGCTCGAGCCGCCTGCGCGCCTCGTCGGCTTCCGCCTCGATGCGTGCAACCTCCACGTCGATCGCCGACACGCTCGCGGAGGCGTTCGCCAGCTCCTGGCGCAGCTCGACCTCGGCTGCGCCGAGCCGGCGCAACTCGGTGCCGAGCGCAGCCGTGCGCATCCCACCTGCGTCCACGCGTGCGCGGAGCGGCGTCTCGAAGCGCGCCGCGCCCTCGACGGCGGCCGCGAGCGCTGCGTCGAGACGCTCGGCTCCGGCGAGCACCCTGGCGAGCTGGTGCGGCCGCGCGCGGCGGCGGCCGGCGCGCACCGCGGCGTCGATGCGCGACGCTTCGGCGGCCCGAGCCTGCTCGGCGAGCGTCGCCGCTTCCGCCGCTGCCGCGTCGGCTGCCGCGACGAGCGCGCGCGACTCGATGCGCAGCGTTTCGAGGTCGACGGCGGGGTCGGACACGCTGCGCGTGCCGGACCCCAAACGGCCCAGGTCACGCTCGGCCCCGAGCGCCGCTTCCGCATGCGCAGCGACTGCGCGGCGGAGCGTGGACTCCGTCTCCCCCAGCTCGCGGAGCTGCAGGCCCAATGCGGCCGTCCGCTCGGCGCCGGCCTCACCGCGGTTGCGCAGCGGCGTCTCGACGACGTCGACCGCCTGATCGAGCGCGGCGAGCGCGCGCTCGAGCCGCGCGGCGGCGGCGAGCAGCGCCCGCAGCGTCCCGACTCCGGCGCGGCGGATCCGGAGCCGCGGCGCGGCCGCGGTGAACGCAGCCTCCGCCTCCTCCGCCTGCTGCGCGGCGACCGCGGCGGCACGTTCGGCAAGCCGCGACTGCTCCGCGAGCGAGCGCGCCTCGTCGGCGAGCGCCCGCCGCCGCGCCTCGAGCTCGAGCAGCACGGCCTCCGCGGTCTCGCCCGCGAACCAGAGCTCGCCGCGTTGCGGGTCGTAGCCGTACCCGTCGGGCGTCACCGACGGAACCGTCACGTCGAGCAGCTGCGAGCGCTCGACGACCGGCAGCTCGGCGACGAGCTCGCGCGGGTCGCGACCCGCGAGCACGCGCAGCGAGCCGAGTCCGGCACCCGCCGCCCGCTCGAGAAGCTCGAGCGCAGCCTTCGCGGTCGGCGCGACGAGCGCCGATGCACGCTCGCCGAGCGCCGCTGCGACCGCACGTTCCCGGCCCGGCTCGACGTCGAGGAGCGACAGTGCGAGCCGCTCCCCGCCCTCGGCGAGCGCCCGTGCGGCCGGCGGAATCCCCTCCTGCTCTGCGAGCGCCCGCTCGAGCGTCGCGAGGCGCTCCTGCGCAGTCAGGGCGCGCTCGGCGAGCGTGTCCCGCGCGTGCGCCGCCTCGCGCGCAGCCGCACGCGCGTAGAGCGCCCGACGCTCGAGCTCCTCCGGCGAAGGCCCGGGCCGGGCTGCATCTGCTTCTGCGTCGGCGAGCTCCGAGCGGAGGCGCGCGATCATGCGTGTGGCCGACTCGCGCTGAACCGCAAGCCGCGCCGCGCGGCTGCGCAACTCGTACGACACCGAAAGCGCGGCCTCACGCTCCCCCGCGGCACCCGTCAGCTCCTCCTCGATCGTCGCGCGCCGGACAAGCAGCTCGTCGAGCTGCTGCTGCGCGGCGTCGTGGAGCGCCCGCTCCGCCGCGGCGAGCCGCGCGAGCACCTGCCGCGCTCGTTCGAAACGCGCTTCGCGCTCGACGGCAGCGAGGCGTGCAGCCTCGGCCCGTTCGGCGGCCGCGCGCTCGAGCTCGACCGCCTCGGCCGACGGATCGGTCGCGTCCGACTCCGCGTCCGCGAGCTCCGCGCGCACGCCGTCGAGCAGCGCCGTCGACGATTCGCGCCGTAGCCCGAGCCGCTCGGCCGCGCTGCGCAGCCGGTAGAGAACCTGCATCGCCTGCTCGCGGCGGCCGGCCGCGTCGGCGAGCTCCTCTTCCGCGGCCGCCCGCTCGGAGAGCACCGCCTCGAGTCGCTCCTCCGCCGCGCGGCGCGCATAGAGCGCGGCGTCCCTGCGCTCGCCCGCCTCCGTCAGCCGGTCGTCGAGCAAGGCGAGGTCGAGCTCTGCGACGCGCGCGCGCAGCGTCGCGACCTCGGCGCGCAGCTTCTCGGCGCGCTCGGCCGCCGTCGCCTGCAGCGCAAGCGGCCGCAGGCGCTTGCGCACCTCCTCCTCGAGATCGCGCGCGCGCTCGACCTGCGTCGCGACGCGCGCAAGCTTCAGCTCGGCGCGATGCCGGCGCGCCTTGAAGCGGCCGAGCCCCGCCGCCTCCTCGATCAGCGCGCGCCGCTCCTCCGGCTTCGACGCGAGGATCGCCTCGACCTTGCCCTGCCCGATGATCGAGTGCATTCCCTGCCCGAGCCCGAGATCGGCGAGCAGCTCGACGAGGTCGAGCCGGCGGACCGCGGCGCGGTTCACGAGGTACTGCCCTTCCCCGCCGCGGTGCAGCCGGCGCGTGATCGCGAGCTCGGAGAAGTCGATCTCGAAGGCGCCGTCCTCGTTGTCGAAGAGGAGCTCGACCTCGCAGGACTCGGCGGGGCCGCGGTCGGCGGCACCGGCGAAGAGGACGTCGTCCGGCTTCTCCGCGCGCAGCTCGCCGGGGCTGAGCGAGCCGGCCGCCCAGCGGATCGCGTCGGCGACGTTCGACTTCCCCGACCCGTTCGGGCCGACGATCACGCCGACGCCCCGCTCGAGACGAACCTCGACCGGGTCGGGAAAGGACTTGAAGCCACGCAGCTTGACGGCGCGGAGATGCACCGTCGCGCAGGCTAGCGAGTCGTCCGGCTAGCGCCTGACGCCTGTGACGAGGAGGTACTCGCGGTCGTCGACGATGCGGCCGTCCGCTTGCACCTTCCCGCGAAGATCCTCGACCATCAGCCGCTCGAACGCCTCGCGCGGACCGGGCGGCAGCACCTCGAGCGCCATCACGACCGGCCCGAGCCGCGTCGAGATCTGCTCCCACGCCTCCTCGAGCGAGTCGGCTTCGGCGCGCGACAGGCGCCGCTCGATCGAGAGCTCGAACGCCGGGCCGAGCAGCTCTCGGATGTGCTCCTCGCGCCCCCAGTCGAGCGGCGACCCGGCGCCGTCAGGCGGCGGCGGCTGGAAGCGCGACGCGATCTCGAACATCGGCGCGACGGAGCCCTCGCGCGTCCAGGCCGTGAGCACGAGCCGGCCGCCCGGGCGCGTCACCCGGGCGATCTCGCGCACGGCCTGGTGCTGATCCGGTGCGAAGATCGCACCGACGGACGACGAGACGACGTCGAAGGAGGCGTCGTCGATGCCGACGAGGTGCTCGACGTCACCGAGGCGGTAGTCGATGTCGTAGCCGCCTGCGGCGGAACGCTCCTTCGCGACCTCGACGAGTCGCGGCGAGATGTCGATTCCGGTGACCGTCGCGCCGGCACCGGCGGCGAGCTCGGCGAGCTGCCCCGCGCCGCAGGCGAGATCGAGCCAGCGCTCTCCGGCTCTCGGCCGTACCGCCTCGACCATCGCCGTGTGCATGTCGGCGAGGGTGACCGCGATGTCCTCGAAGCGCCCCTTCGACCAGACCGCCGCCTGACGCTGCTTCAGCTCGGCGAACTCCGGCACGCGCCGGACGCTACTCCTAGCCGGGCGGGCTGGCAACGCCGAGCCGCTCGAGCGCCTCGCGCGCGGCCTCCTGCTCCGCCGCCTTCTTCGAGCGCCCGTCGCCGACTCCGAGCTGCTCGCCGTCGACGACCGCCGCGCACGTGAAGTGCCGCTCGTGCGGCGGGCCTTCCGCGGAGAGCACCGTGTACGACACCTGGCGGCCGCTCCGCGCGAGCGCCTCCTGCAGCTCGGTCTTGTGGTCGACGTGCGTCGTCAGCGCGTAGTCGATCCGATCGGAGAAGGCCTCGACGACGGCGCCCTCGATCGGCGCGAAGCCGTGCTCGAGGAAGAGCGCGCCGAGCACCGCTTCGAGCAGTGCGGCGAGCACGTTGCGGTTCATCGCCAGGCGCTCGATCTCCTCTTCCTGCAGGTCGTTGCCGCCGTGCCGGCCGAGGCGCCGGCCGAGGTCGAGCTCGCGCGCGACGACCGCGCAGCTCGCGCGCGAGACGACGTGCGAGCGGATCTTCGCGAGTCGCCCCTCCGAGAACTCGGGGTAGCGGTTGTAGAGCTCGTGCGCGATCGCGAGCTCGAGCACGCTGTCGCCGAGGAACTCGAGCCGTTCGTACGACTCGGTACGGTCACTGGCCCAGGCGGCATGCGTGAACGCCGTCGCCGCGCGCTCCGGCGGCAACGTGTCGATCAGCGGGCCGAGCGCCTCGCTACTGGTGTGACGAGACGTAGTCGACGGCCTGGCCGACAGTTGTGATCTTCTGGGCGTCTTCGTCCGAGATCTTGATCCCGAACTGATCCTCGAGCTCCATGATCAGCTCGACGAGGTCGAGCGAGTCTGCGTCGAGGTCCTCCTGGAACGACGCTTCCTCCGTGATGTCGGATTCCTCGATCCCGAGCTGCTCGGTCAGGACTTCCTTGACCCGCTCGAAGACTTCCTCGCGCGACGCTGCCATGTCACCTCATCAAGGGTCGGGGGCGATAAGCGCGCCGATCATACAACCTCGGTCCGCTGAGGCAGCCGCGCAGCGAGGCGCCCGACGACGTCGTGCTCGACGCCGCGGGCGGCGAGCCGAATCGCGTTCGCGATCGCCGTCTGCGACGAGTTGCCGTGCGCGATCACCGCGAGTCCGCGCAGTCCGAGCAGGTAGGCGCCGCCGTAGGTGTCGGGATCGAGCCGGTGTCGCAGGCGTCGCGCCGCGGGCCGGATCAGCAGGCCGCCGAGCTTGCCGCGGGGCGTCGCGGTGATCTCTGCGCGCAGCGCGTCGAGGATCGTGCGGATCGTTCCCTCGAGCGCCTTCAGCACGACGTTGCCGGTGAACCCGTCGGTGACGACGACGTCCGCCGCGCCGCGCAGCAGGTCGCGGCCCTCGGTGTTCCCGGCGAAGTCGAGATCGCTCGCCGCGAGCAGCTCGTGCGCGTCGAGCGCGAGCTGGTTGCCCTTCTCGCGCTCCTCTCCGATCGAGAGCAGCCGCACCTGCGGCCGCTCGATCCCGAGGATCTCCTGGGCGAACACCGCACCCATGGTCGCGAACTGCAGAAGCTGCTCCGCGCGCGCGTCGGCGTTCGCACCCGCGTCGAGCAGCACCGACGGGCCGCGCTCGGCGGGGATCGGCACGGCGATCGCGGGTCGCAGCACCCCGGGCAGCCGGCGCAGCTCGAGCAATCCCGCCGCGAGCATCGCGCCGGTGTTCCCGGCGGAGACGACCGCGTCGGCGTCGCCCTCGGCCACCGCGCGTACGGCAGCGACGAGCGAGCTGTCCGGCTTCGCGCGCACTGCCTCGGCAGGCTTCTCGTGCATCTCGATCGTGGCCGTCGTCGGCCGCAGCTGCAGCCCGCGCGCGTCGAGCGACGCGTCGCCGAAGAGGATCGGCTCGATCGCGTCGCCGCGCGCGGCGAGCGCGCCCGCGACGATCTCGTCCGGGCCTCGGTCCCCGCCCATCGCGTCGACCGCGATGCGTACGGCCATCGTTTACGGAGCGTCGATGCGGAGCGGCTCGATGTCGCGGCCCCGGTAGGTGCCGCAGGTCGGGCAGACGTGGTGCGGCCGCGTGGGCTGTCCGCAGTTCGGGCAGACGTTCACCTTCGGCGCACGGATCGCATGCGTCGCGCGACGCTTGTCGCGGCGCGCTTTCGACGTTTTTCTCTTCGGGACAGCCATGAGCAGCGGCCCACTATAGCCGCTACTCGTCCTCCGCCTTCGCGGACGGATTGACGAGCATGAAGCCGCCGTCGACGACGAAGCTCGCGCCCGTCGTCCACGCTGCGCCCTCGGAGCAGAGCCAGCCGATGCAGCTCGCGATCTCGCGCGCATCGCCGGGACGGCCGAGCGGGAACGCCGGCTTCTCCTTGCCGCGCGGGTCCTCGTCCTCCATCCCCGTCATCGGCGTCGCCACCATTCCCGGCGCGACGGCGTTGACCGTGATGTCGTGCCTGCCGAGCTCGAACGCGAGCTGCTTCGTCAGGCCGCCGAGGCCGTGCTTCGCGGTCGTGTACGCGACTCCCTCGCTGATCGGGGTGTACTCGTGCACCGAGGTGACGTTCACGATCCGGCCGCCGCGGCCCTGCTCGATCATGCGGCGCGCGGCGCGCTGCGCGCAGAGGAATGCGCCGTCGAGATCGACCGAGAGCGTGTGCCGCCAGTCCTCGTACGAGAGCTCGACGGCCTTGCCCTGCCTGCTCGTACCGGAGTTGTTGACGAGCACGTCGACGCCGCCGAGCGCGTCCACGAGCTCGTCGATCACGGCGGCCGCCCCGGGGAGCTCGCTCAGGTCGAGCTGCCGCACCTCTCCGCGCCGGCCGTGGCCGCGCACCTCCTCGGCGGTTTGCTCCGCCCCGTCGCGGTCGCCGTGCCAGGTGATCCCGAGGTCGAAGCCGTCCCGCGCGAGCTGGACGGCGGTCGCCTTGCCGATCCCCGAGTCGGAGCCGGTGATGATCGCCCACGGGCACGACTGCCGCGTATCCATGCCTCCGTCCGCCAAACTCGAGCCATGCACACACGCACAATCGGGCAGGGACTTCGGGTCTCCGAGCAGGGGCTCGGCTGCATGGGTATGTCGGCCTGGTACGGCACGACCGACGAGGCGGAATCGATCGCGACGATCCACCGCGCGCTCGAGCTCGGGATCGTCTTCCTCGACACGGCCGACATCTACGGGACGCGCATGGGCGAGAACGAACGACTCGTCGGACGCGCGATCGCCGGCCGGCGCGACGAGGTGGTGCTCGCGACGAAGTTCGGCAACGTCTTCCACGAGGGCGGCCGCCGCGAGATCAACGGCAAGCCGGAGTACGTCCGGCAGGCGATCGACCGCTCGCTCGCCAACCTCGGCGTCGACCACGTCGACCTGTACTACCAGCACCGCGTCGACCGGACGGTGCCGATCGAGGAGACGATGGGTGCGCTGAAGGAGCTGGTCGAGACGGGGAAGGTTCGGCACATCGGATTGTCGGAGGCGTCGGCACAGACGATCCGCCGTGCGCACGCCGTGCATCCGATCACCGCGCTGCAGTCCGAGTGGTCGCTCTGGACCCGAGACGTCGAGACGAACGGCGTGCTCGACACCGTGCGCGAGCTCGGGATCGGATTCGTCGCGTACTCGCCGCTCGGCCGCGGCTTCCTCACCGGACGGTTCCGGTCGCCGGACGACTTCGAGGAAGGCGACTTCCGGCGCGGCCATCCGCGCTTCACCGGCGAGAACTTCCAGCGGAACCTCGATCTCGTCGAGCGCGTGCAGGAGCTCGCCGCCGCGAAGGGCTGCACGCCGGGGCAGCTTGCGCTCGCGTGGGTGCTGTCCCGCGGCGACGACGTCGTGCCGATCCCCGGGACGAAGCGGCGGACGTATCTCGAGGAGAACGCCGGCGCGTCCGGGGTCGAGCTGACCCAGGACGACCTGGACGAGATCGACGCCGTCTTCCCGCCGGACGCCGCCGTCGGCGAGCGCTACGCGGACATGTCCGCGATCGACCGTTAGCCTGACGCCGCTCTCGCGGCGCCTGCTAACACGCGACCGCTTTCCTCGCTCGTGAGCCGAGGGCCGATCGTCGAAGGGCCGCGCCCGCGCATGTCGGGCGCGGCGACGCTAGAGCTGCCCTCGGAGCTCGTCGAGCGCTGCCCAGCGCGGGTCGGCGGCGAGCTCCTCGTGGGTGTGCGGCTCGTCGTTCAGGTCCTTGCCGCAGACGGGGCAGAGCCCGGCGCAGTCGGGTGCGTGCAGGATCTTGCCGGGCAGGCCGAGCGCGAGCGCGTCGCGCGCCCACGCGGAGAGGTCGAGCACGTCGTCGGCGACGTACGGCGAGTCGAGCTCCTCGTCGGCGCCGGGGTTCGCCGCCTGGTACTCGCGCGCGTCGATCGACTCGTCGACGACGGTGTCGCGCAGGCAGCGAAAGCACGGACCGTGCAGCTCGGCGCGAAACGCGAGCTGGTAGAGACTCCCGGTCGTCGCCTTCGTGATCGTCAGGTCGGCCGGAACGTCTGCAGGCACCGGCGCGTATTCCTGGCCGCCGAGCACGAGCGGCTCGAGGTGCACCTCGACCGTCTCGTGAAGCTGCTCGCCGCTCCGCAAGCGCACGTTGCGCAGGTTGAACGTCGTCATCGCTCCACGGTAGCCACGCCGTGACGGTCTCGTGGCCTCCCCGGCACGGAGGCTGGCACCGGACGTGGCTCAGCAGGCCACTCGGTGCAGATCGGCGAGCCGCGGCACGGCCGGGACGTCGGCGGCGCGCGCTTCTTGCTCGCGGATGTACCCGGGCAGCGATTCCGGAATCGGGGCCGGGCCTTCGCGAGGCTCGCGCGCGAGCGCGAGCAGCGCGACCGAGGAGAGGATCACGAGGCCGGCGGCGACCTCGCGCCCGCCGACGTGCTCGCCCGCGAATGCCCAGCCGAGGAACACAGCGACCGCCGGATTGACGTACGCGTAGGTCGAGAGCAGCGGCGTCGGCGCGTGCCTCAGCAGCCAGCCGTACACCGTGAACGCGACGAGCGAGCCGAAGACGACGAGGTAGCCGAGCGCAACGAGCGATGTCGTCGAGAGAACGTGGATGCGCTCGCCGCGCGCGAGACCGGCGACGCCGAGGATCGCACCGGCCGCGAGCATCTGCATCGACGCCGAGACGAGCGGCGACCGAGGCAGCGGCGCGACGCGCGCATACGCGGAACCGGCCGCCCACGCGAACGACGCACCGAGGAGGACGAGCGCTCCGAGCCCGTCGACATGACCGGTCGGCCCGACGAGCACGCCGACGCCGAGCAGACCAGCGGCGATTCCGGCCGCCGCGCCGAGCGACAGGCGAACACCGAAGAACGCACGGTCGAGGAGCGCCATGAAGACGGGCACGCTCGCGACGAGGAGCGCCGCGATGCCGGAGCTGACCCGCAGCTCGGCCCACGCGACGCCGCCGGTATCGAGCACGAGCAGGGCGGCGCCGACGGCGCCTGCCGCGAGCCACTGCCGGCGCCCCGGGCGCTCCCCCGCGAGCTCTCCGCGGCGCGCCGCCCACGCCCACAGGAGCGAGCCGGCGACGAGGAACCGCACCGCGAGCATCAGGAACGGCGGCAGCGAACGGTCCGCGACCGCGATCGCGAGGTACGTCGATCCCCAGACGACGTAGACGATCCCGAGTGCACCTGCGAGCTTCACGGAGCCAGCGTGCCTGGGAGCCTGCGATAAGCGCAAATCCAGATAGTGTTGATATCGATCATGGAGCGTGATAGTTGGCTGGGGGTCGAGCTGCGGCATTTCGCCGCCCTCGAGGCGGTCGGCCGCACGCGCTCGTTCGGCCGGGCGGCGCGCGAGCTCGGCTACACGCAGTCGGCCGTCAGCCAGCAGATCGCCCGGCTCGAGCGCGCCGTCGGGCAGAAGCTCGTGGAGCGTCCGGGCGGCCCGCGCCCCGTCGACCTCACCGACGCGGGACGGCTGCTGCTCCGGCACGCCGACGCCGTCGTCGCGCAGCTCGACGCCGCCCGGGCCGACATGGCCGCCTTCGCCGAGGGTGCGGCGGGGCCGCTTCGGCTCGGCATCTACCAGAGCGTCGGCGCGCGCATCCTCCCCGGCCTCCTCCGCCGGTTCAAGCAGGACTGGCCGCGCGTCGAGGTGAGCGTGCGCGAAGAGACGGACGACAGCGACCTCCTCCGCTTCCTCGAGCACGGCGAGCTCGACCTGACGTTCGCCGACCTACCGCTCCCCGCCGGCCCGTTCACCTCGGAGGAGGTGCTGAACGATCCGTACGTCCTGCTCGTGCAGACCGGGTCGGAGCTCGCGGGACGCGAGAGCGCGCCGCCGTTCCGCGAGCTCGCGGGGATGCCGATCGTCACGTGGCGGCACGTCGGCGAGCCCGAGACGTACCTGCGCGGCCGCGTGCCCGACCTGAACATCGTCTTCCGGAGCGACGACAACGGGACGCTCGTCGGTCTCGTCGCGGAAGGGCTCGGCGTCGCCGTCGTGCCGCAGCTCGTCGTCAACCCGCGGAACCCCGCGTACGTCGCGCTGCCGTTCGGGAACCGCATCCCCCCGCGGCGACTCGCGATCGTGTGGCACCGGGACCGCTACCGCAGCGCGGCTGCGGATGCGTTCATCGAGCTCGCGCGGGCGATCAGCGGATCGTCCAGCGCGTCGGCGGCCAGTACGTCGCGACGACGGGGCCGATGAACGCGCTCCGCGGCACCGTTCCCCACATGCGCGAGTCGCACGAGCCGACACGGTTGTCGCCCATCACGAAGTAGCCGTTCGGCGGATCGCGCGGCCACGTGTGCGTACCCGAGTCGCGCGCATAGAAGGAGAGGTACGGCTCGTTCAGCTTCTTGCCGTCGACGTAGAAGACGCCGGCGCGCTCCGACACCTGCTCGCCCGGGAGGCCGATCACCCGCTTGAGAAACGTGCCGCCCTCGGCGCACTTCACACGCGCGAGCGCCGGCGCGTGGAAGACCGCGATCTCGTAACGCCTGGGATTGCGGAAGCGGTAGACGATCTTCGCGACGAGCACGCGGTCGTTCAGCGACGCCGTGCAGCCCGGGGCGGGCCGCGCGCAGAGGAGCGTCGGCTCCATCGAAGACGTCGGAACGCGGAACGGCTGCGCGATCTCCGCTTCGAAGACGAGCACGAAGAGCGCCGCCAGCCCGAGCGTCAGCAGCCATTCGACGATCGTGCGCCGCACGCGCGGCAGGGTAGCGCGCCTTCCTAGTAGCCGAGCTCGTCCGCGCCGACGCCGTCGCCGCTCGGCCCGACGCCGGCTGCGACGACCGTCTCCTGCGAGCGCTCGTGGAGTCGCTCGCGGCCGCGACGGACCGCGGTGAGGAACCGGTCGAGGTTCGTCTCGAGCGAGGCGAGCATCGAGTCGGCCCAGTCCTCCATCTCGAGCCGCGCTTCGCGGGCATCGCGCCGCGCCTCGTCGACGATGTCCTGCGCCTGGCGCTCGGCGATCTTCACGATCTCCGTCTGCGACGCCTCGCGCACGGCCTGCTCGCGGGCTTCGGCGAGCAGCCGGTCGACCTCGCGCTTCGCCTCGGCGAGCATCTCCTGCCGCTCCTTCACGATCCAGCGCGCCTGCTTGATCTCTTCCGGGATCGTCGCGCGCATCTGGTCGAGGATGTCGTAGATCTCCTCGCGGTCGATGCGCACCTGATCCGTGAGAGGGACGGCCTTCGCGTTGTGCACGAGGTCGTCGAGCTTGTCGATCAGAACGAGGACGTCCATGGGGCGGAAGTCTAGCTTCTCGCCTGTACGAGCCAGTCCTGCACGGTCGGAACTGCTCGTTCGTAGAGCGTCAGATGACCGTCGTCCGCGGTGATCCACGCCTCCGCGCCGGGAATGTGCTCGGCGAGCCAGCGGGCGTGCGCAGGCGGGACGAAGCGGTCCTGCTCGCCGTGCCGGACGAGCACGGGAACGGCGATCGACGCGACGTCGAAGCCCCACGGCGCGACGAAGGCGAGGTCGTCGTCGACCCACCCCTGCACGCCGCCGGTCGCGCGGAGCAGCTCGTAGAAGTACTCGACGAACGGCCCGTCGAGCACGTCCGCATCGACGCCGCTCAGCAGCGATGCCCAGGCGTCGCGGAGCGCGGCAGGCCCGGCCGCCGCCCGCGCCGCGTGCTCCTGCTCGACGAGCGCGCGCACGGCGGTCTCGCCCGCGAGGGCCGCGCGAAACTCGATCACGTTGCCCTCGCCGAAGCCGGCGAACCAGTCGAGGCCGTCGGCCTCGTAGGGTGCCGGCGAGCCGAGCGCAGCCGCGGCGACGACGCGGTCGGGCAGGAGCGCAGCGCACGCGAGCGCATGCGGCCCGCCGCCGGAGATCCCCCAGGTCGCGAAACGGTCGATCCCGAGCGCGTCGACGACGGCGACGACCTCCTCGACGACGTCGACGACCCGCCGACCGTGGCGGCGCGGCGCGTCCGCGTAGCCGGACCGGTCGAAGCCGATCAGCCGCACGCCCTCCTGCTCCCACTGCGGGTAGAGCGCGCCCGTCGACGGCGACCCGTGGTGGCAGACAACGGGGAAGCCGGCACCGAGCTCGTGGATCACTCGCCCGGGTTCTCCGGCGTCCCCGGCCGCCCGTTCGGGAAGAGCTCCTTGAACCGGCGGGCGACCGGCTCCGGCACGAGCGCCGAGACGTCGCCGCCGTACGCGGCGATCTCCTTCACGCCGCTCGACGAGACGAAGCTCACGTTCGGGCTCGCCATCACGTACACCGTCTCGACGTCGGGCGCGAGATGCCGGTTCAGCTGGTTCATCTGGAACTCCCACTCGAAGTCGGAGATCACGCGCAGGCCTTTCACGATCGCCTTCGCCTGCCAGCGGTGCGCGAACTCGACGACGAGCTCGCGGAAGACGTCGACCTCCACCTTCTCGAGTCCCGCGAGCGCGTCGCGGAGGAACGCGACCCGCTCCTCAACGGTGAACATCGGCTGCTTGTGCGCCGGATTGCCGACGACGCCGACGACGACGCGATCGAAGATCCCGGCAGCGCGCGTGATCACGTCCACGTGCCCGTTCGTCACGGGGTCGTACGAGCCCGGGCAGATCGCCGTGATCATCCGTACACCGTGATGCGGGCTGCTCCGTACCTGCGCGTCGTCCGCGCGTCGAGCGGCAGCTGCGGTTCGGTGCGTGCGTCCGTCTCGATGACGACGACGCCGTCGTCTGCAACGAGCGTCGGCAGGTAGCGCGCGAGCTGTGGCTCGATCTCTCGATACATCTCGTAGGGCGGGTCGACCAGCACGAGATCGTACTTTCTTCCCGCCGCGGCCTCGGCGGCGAGCACCGAGACTGCGTCGCGACGCAGGACGGTTCCGGAAAGCTGCAGCTTGTCGAGGTTCCGCTCGATCGCGCGCACGGCCTCGTCGTCGAGCTCGACGAAGACCGCACGGGCGGCGCCGCGGGAGAGTGCCTCGAGCCCCAGTGCGCCCGAGCCGGCGAACAGGTCGAGCACGACTGCATCCTCGACCGAGCCGAGAATGTTGAAGACGTTCTCGCGCACACGATCGGACGTCGGCCGCGTGTCGCGCCCGCGGGGGGCATAGATCGTGTGCCCCCTGTGGGTTCCGGCGATGATCCGCACGTCGCGGATCGTAGAGCTACGCCGCGTCGTGGCAGGACGGCGCGACCCGGGTACGCCGCAGCAGGCGCCCGCTCGCGTCGAGCACACAGAGAGTGCCCTCGTTCAGCGACGGCGTGAGGATCCTGCCGGCGCGGAACTGCACGTTGTACGAGCCGACCGGGATGCGCGTCGTGTGCAGCAGCTGCGCGGTCCGTTCGTCGTAGACGCGGAGCGTGCCGCTCGCACCGCTCGTGACGAACGCGCGGCGGTCGAGGAACGTCACGTGCTGCGGTGCGCCGTCCGCCGGCAGTATGCGTCCGTGCGCGGAGATGCGAGTGTCTTCGCCGGCGGTGATCCAGACGCGACCGCTCGGCGCGAAGCCGACGTCGTGCGCCGCGAAGGGCGGCGTGATGTAGCGCTCGAGGCGCAGCCTCCGTGGATCGCGTACGTCGACGACGGCGAGCTGCGGTGACGCGGTGCCGAGCCCGACGAACGCCGTTCGCCCGTCGGGCGCGAGCGAGAGGTGTCGCGGCCAGAGCTTCAGCTTGAGGGCGCCGACGACCGCGCCGCGCGCGAGGTCGACCGTCAGCAGCTCCACGCGCGTCGCGTCGGTCACGAACGCGTGGCGGCCGTCGCGCGCTCCGGCCGTATACCGCGGCTCCTCGAAGCCGGCGACCTCGTGTCGCACGCCGAGCTCGTCGACGATGCTGACGGCGCCGACGACGGTATGCGCGACGACCGCGACGCCGCCGACGCGCTCGACGCTGCGCGGACCGGGACGCGTCGCGATCCTGTGCAGGACCCGCCCGCTCGCGAGCCCGACGATCGCGATGCGCGACTCGGTGTCCTCCGTGACGTAGGCGAACGCGTGCCCGTGCAGCGCGAGCGGAGCCGCGGCGGCAGCGAGGAGGAACGAGCGCCGATCCACGCGGGAGATACGTCAGGCGAGCGCCGCGGGGTCCGCGGCGCCGAAGAGCTCGTCGACGGCGTCGGCGAGCGTCGGGGGCGGCTCGCCGAGTCCCCGCACGACCGTGCGCGCGTGCTCGAGCAGCGGCCGGTCCTGCCGGATGCGGGCAAAGCGAAGATCGCTCGCCCCGTGCTGGCGCTTTCCGAGCAGCTGGCCGCCGCCGCGCAGGTCGAGGTCGACCTCCGCGAGCTCGAAGCCGTCCGTCGTGGCGACGAGTGCTTCGAGCCGCTGCTGTGCGGTCTCGGTCAGCTCCTCCCGCGCGCGGGAGACGAGCAGGCAGTACGACTGCTCCGCGCCGCGACCCACGCGGCCGCGCAGCTGGTGGAGCTGCGCGAGCCCGAATCGGTCTGCCTCCTGCACGATCATCACCGTCGCGTTCGGAACGTCGACGCCCACCTCGATCACGGTCGTCGCGACGAGCACGTCGAGCTCGTGCGCGTTGAACTTCGCCATCACCGAACGCCGTTCGTCCGGCTTCAGACGGCCGTGCAGGCAGCCGACGCGAAAGTCGCGCAGCTCCGCCCGGCGCAACCGCTCCGCCTCCTCCTCGGCGGCGCGCGCGAGCGTCGTCTCGGATGCCTCGACGAGCGGACACACGACGTAGGCCTGCCGGCCTGCCCGCAGCAGCCGCGCGAGCCGCGTGTACGCCTCGGAGGCGCGCTCCTCGGGGATCCAGCGCGTGACGATCGGCTTTCGCGACGCCGGCGGCTTCGCGATCTCGGAGACGGCGAGGTCTCCGTATACGGTCAGCGCGAGCGTGCGCGGAATCGGCGTCGCGGTCATATGCAGCACGTGGGGCGCGCGTCCCTGGGCGAGCGCCTTGCGCTGCTCGACGCCGAAGCGATGCTGCTCGTCGACGACGGCGACGGCGAGATCGCGCAGCTCGACTCCCTCCTGGATCAGCGCGTGCGTGCCGACGACCACGTCCGCCGCGAGCGCGGCGTCCCGCAACCGCTTCGGCGATGCGCTCGTCAGCAGGCCGCACGTGACGCCGAGCAGTGAGCAGAGCGGCTGGATCACGAGGAAGTGCTGCTCCGCGAGCGTCTCGGTCGGGGCCATCAACGCGCCCTGCCGGCCGCGCTCGACGGCGCGGAGCAATGCGTAGAGGGCGACGACGGTCTTGCCCGAGCCGACGTCGCCCTGGAGGAGCCGTTGCATCGGCACGGTGCGGTCGAGGTCCGCGTCGAGATCGCGAATCGCCTGCTCCTGGTAGGGCGTGAGCGCAAACGGCAACGCGCCGCGATAGCGGGCGACGAGCTCGCCGGGTGCGCCGAGCGAGGGCGCGAGCGTGCGTTCGCGCTCGGCCGCGCGCCGCGCGATCCCGAGCTGGAGCAGCAAGAGCTCCTCGAACGCGAGGCGTCGCCGCGCAGCCTCGGCCTCCGCTTCCGAGGCCGGGCGGTGGAGCGCGAAGAGCGCGTCGCGCTTCAGCGGCACCGCCTCGGCCGCGCGGAGCTCGGCCGGGAGGGGGTCGGCGTAGTCCAGCACGTGTCCGAGCGCGTGCTCGACGAGCGCGCGCAGCCGCTGCGGCGTGATCTCCTCGCTCGCCGGGTACACCGGGGCGAAGTCGGCCGTCGCGCGGACGTCGCCGAGGTCGTACGACTTGACGTCGAAGCCGTACCGCCCCGGCTTGCCGCGCAGCCGGACACGGACGCCCGGGCGCAGCCGCTCCTCGAGCCACGGCTGGTTGAACCAGGTTGCAGCCACCGAGGCGGTCCCGTCGGAGATCCGGGCCGTGACGATCCGGAGCCGTCCCCGGCGGCGGGCGCTCACGTTCAGCACCTCGCCGGCGATCACGACCTCCTCCGCTCCCCGGAGCGACGCGATCGCGACCTCGTCCGCGGCCGACTCGTACCGGCGCGGTGCATGCTCGAGCAGGTCGCGGATCGTGCGCAGCCCGAGCCGCGCGAGCCGCTTCTTCAACGTCGGGCCGACCCCAGGCAAGGCGTCGAGCTCGCGTCCGAGCCGCTCGGAGCGCGCCGCCCGCGGCGGGCGCGGCCAGGCGGGCGGTTGGTCCAGCCCTGCGAAGACCGTCTGCGGACGGGTCGGTGTCATCGTGCTCGGCGCCAGAGCGTCGTGGACGTTAGATCCCGGTCCGGACGTCACGGGTCGTCGGCGAACCAGAAGAAGCCGACGGTTCCCGGGCCGGCATGCGCGCCGATGACGGCGCCGAGCGACGTCTTCAGCTCGATCTGCGCCTGCGGCCGCAGGTCGCGCACCAGCTTCTCGAGCTGGGCGACCCGCTCGGGCGCGTCGGCGTGCGCGATCCCGATGCGGAGCGCCGGCGTGTCCTCCGTGTGTGACCGGAGCGCCTCGACGAACTCCTGCACCGCTCTGCGGTTGCCGCGGACGCGCTTGAGCGGAATCACCTCGCCGTCGCGGATCGAGAGGATCGGCTTCACGTGCATCAGCTGCCCCGCGAATGCCTTTGCACGCCCGATCCTGCCGCCGCGCGCGAGAAACTCGAGCGTGTCCACCGTGAAGAGCAGTCCGTGCTCCTGCCGGTAGCGCACGACGAGCGCATCCACCTCGTCGTCGCTCGTGCCGCGTTCGAGGCGCCGCTGGATCGCCAGCGCGAGCATCGCGATCGCGACCGACGCCGACTCGGAGTCGATCGTGCGCACCCGCTCGCCGTCGAGCTCCGCCGCGGCCGTGCCCGCGCTCTGGAACGTTCCCGAGAGGTTGGAGGCGATGTGGATCGAGAGGATGCGCTCGTACTCCGCGGCGAGCTCCTCGTAGACCGCGAGGAAGTCCCCCGGGGTCGGCTGCGATGTCGTCGGCAGCTCGGTCGCGTCGCGCAGGCGTGCGTAGAACTGCGCAGCGTCCAGGTCGACGCCGTCCCTGTAGCTTTCCGTGCCGAAGCTCACGTAGAGCGGGACGACGCGCCAGTTGGCGTGCTCTCGGTGGGCGTTCGGGAAGTCGGCGGTCGAGTCGAGGACGATGGCGGTGTTCTCGGCGGTGAGGTTCACCCGGCACCGTTCGCGGCGCGTGTGAGGGCGTCGACGATCACGTCGAGCTCCTGGTCCTTGGTCAGGCACGTCGTCGCGCCGGCGGCGTAGAGCGCCTCGATCTCGCGCGAGTTCGCCGACGCCGTGAGGCAGACGACGGCGATCTCGGGGTGCGCCTGCTTCACGGCCGCGGTCGCCTGCACGCCGTCCATCCCGGGCAACCGGTAATCCATCAGGACGACGTCGGGCCGGTACTTGTCGCAGGCGGCCACGGCTTCGGTTCCGTCGGCGACCGCGGCGACGACTTCCACGTCGGCGCGCATCCCGAGTAGCAGCTCGAGCGCCTCGCGGAAGACCGCGTTGTCCTCGACGAGCAGGATCCGCGCCGGCCGCGCCATCAGCGACCGATGCTACTCGGCCGACAGGAGCAGCGGGTAATGCGGCTGGCCGCCCCGCTGGACGTCCACCTCCAGCTCGGGATGCGCCTGCGCGACCCGCTCGAGCAGGGTCTCGAGGTCGGCTCCGTCGCGCCCGACGAGCACGGTCAGGAGGCCGCGCGGCTGCGCGAGCAGGTGCTCGACGACCGCGACGGCGACGTCGTCGAAGTCGCTGCCGCCCGCGACCGGCTCTCCGTCTGCGAGGCCGAGCCAGTCGCCTTTTGCGATCGCGAGGCCGTTCAGCCGGACGTCGCGCGACGCGCGCGTCACCTCGCCCGTCGCGACGTGCGCGATCGCGTCCCGCATCTCGGCTGCGTTCTCCGCGGCCGTGCGCGACCCGTCGTACGCGACCGTCGCAGCGAGCCCGGCCTGGATCGACGTCGCCGCGACGACTTCGACCGTCCGGTCGGCGTTGGCCGCGGCGTGCTCTGCCGCGAGGACGACGTTCGGATTGTTCGGGAGGATGAGCGCCTCCTCCGCCTGAAGCGACTGCACCGCGCGAAGCAGGTCCGCCGTGGAGGGGTTCATCGTCTGGCCGCCTTCGATGACGCTGATCGGCCCGAGCGCAAGGCTCTCGAAGAGCGCGCGATTGCCGTCGCCCGCGACGACGGCGACGATCCCGGACCGGGCGGCCGGACCGTCGCCGACGACGGCGAGCAGCCGCTCCTCCCGCTCGAGTGCCTGCTCCTGCATGTTCGCGATCTCCACGCGGTCGATCGCGCCCGCGCGCGTGCCGAGCGAGAGCGCCGCGCCGGGATCGTCGGTGTGCACGTGCACCTTCAGCGTGCCCGCGTCGCCGACGACGAGCAGCGAGTCGCCCAGCCTGTCGAGTGCAGCTTCGAGCGAGTCTCGGTCGAGGTGCGACCCCTCGACGAGAAAGACCGTGCAGTACCTGTAGCGCGAGGGCTCCTGGTGCACCGCCTCGAGACCGAGCGGGCGCTCGAGCTGCGGCAGCTCGGGAAGCGGCTCGCCGCGGACGGCGGCGGCGACGCCGCGCAGAAGCTCGACGAGGCCGGCCCCGCCGGCATCGACGACCCCTGCGTCCTTGAGGATCTGCAGCTGCTCCGGCGTGCGCGCGAGTGCGTCCTCCCCGCGGTGGACGAGGTCGACGAGGAGCGAGGCGACGGGCGGCCGGTCTGCCGAGCGCAGCTCGGCTTCCTCCGCGAGCTCGCGGATCACCGAGAGCATCGTTCCCTCGACCGGCCGGCGCACTGCTCGGTAGGCGGCATCGGACGCGCCGCGGAGCGCGCGCGCGGCGGCCGCCGAGTCGATCCGCCCCGGCGGCTCCGCGCCGAGCACGTCGGCCGCGCCGCGCACGATCTGCGAGAAGATGACGCCGGAGTTTCCACGCGCGCCCATCAGCGCAGCGCGTGCAACGTCGCGCGCGAGCGCCTCGCGCGACACGGCCGTCGACTGGTCGAGTGCGTCCGCGACGGCTCGCACGGTCATAGTGAGGTTCGTGCCGGTGTCGCCGTCCGGCACGGGGTACACGTTCAGATCGTCGATTCGAGCACGATTGGCTTCGAGCGAGGCGAGCGCCGCGCCGACGAGCCGCTCCACGAGGTCGCGGTCGCCGTTCGCGCTCGTCACGACGTCCTCACGTCGTCGATGTGGACTTCGACCGCCCGCACGGTCAGGCCCGTCAGGCGCCCGACCTCGTAGCCGACTCGATTGCGGATCGTCGATGCCACTTCCGCGAGGTTCAGGCCGTACTCGACGACGACGTGCAGGTCGATCGTGACGCCGTCCGCGTCGCCGCCGATCTCGATGCCGCGCGCGCCGCGCAGCCGGCGGCGGCCGGCCATCGCGACGACGCCGTAGCACTCGGCCGCGGTCTCGCCGACGATGCGGGCGATCGCCGCGCTCGAGATGCGGATGCGGCCGAGCGGCGACGAGAGCGTATGCCCGTCCTCCATCGAGCGGTTGGACCCGCAGCGCTCGGTCAGGGTTGCGTGCGGGCGGAGAGGAGCTGCGCCCAGCCCGAGTCGTCGGTACGCCGGACGACGACGTGCGCGAAGCCGGCGTCGCGCGCGAGCGTCGCGAGCTCGTCGTCCGCGTAGAAGTGTCCGCGCGTCGCGACCGGATACGGCGCTGCCGGCGTCCCCTCCGCCTCGGGCGCCGTCGTGAAGATCGCGAGGCGGCCCTGCTCGCGGTCGAGGACACGACGCAGCTCTTCGAGCACGCGGCGAGGGTCACGGAAGAAGAACGCGACGATCGACGACACTGCGGTGAACGCGCCGTCCTCGAAGGGAAGGTCCTGCGCGTCCGCGTGCAGCGCGAACGGCTGTGCGAGCGCGACCATCTCGGGGCTGTGGTCGACACCGACGACCTCGCAGCCGACCGACTTGCGCACGTGCCGGAGAAAGACACCGCCGCCGCAGCCGACGTCGAGCAGACGATCGTCCGGCCTGAGCTGCAGCGCCTCGAGCACCGCCGGCCATGCGAAGTCGTGCACGTCGGGTGCGGAGTACGTCGCCCGCGCCCGCCGGCCGTGCGGCCGGCGGGCGATGCGATCCGTCATCCGGTCGATCCGCCATTCGCGAATCCGCTCGAGCGGGCCCATCGGTCCCGATTGTCCCGCCGAGCCACGTCCGGTGCCAGGCACCGTGACTGAACGGTCACGGAGCCGTCACGGGTCTAGCAACTCGTCACGGAGGCTGGCACCGGTCGTGTCCCGACCGGCGCTGTCCGGGCTAGACGGCTTTCTCGACCTTGCCGGCTTTGAGGCAGCGCGTGCAGACGTACGCGCGCTGGGCCTTGCCGTTCAGGACGACGCGGACGCGCTGGAGGTTCGGGTCGAAACGCCGCTTCGTGGCGACCATCGAATGGCTTCGGTGGTGTCCGGAACCGGGCTTCTTGCCGCAGACCGAGCAGACCTTCGACATCGGCGGCGCATGGTAGCGGAAACGGATCGTGCTACTGGGCGTGCGCAGCGGCACGCAGCTGCGAGAAGAGATCCGCCATCTCGAGCGCGTTTCGCACCGCGCCGGCGCCGTGGTCGACGCGCGCCTCCGCCTGCGCGAGCGACTCCACGGTCAGCACGCCGAAGGAGACGGGCACGCCGGTCTCGAGCGCGGCGAGCTGCAGCCCGGACGCTGCCTCTCCCGCGACGTACTCGAACTGCGCCGTTTCGTCGCGCACGATGCAACCAAGCGCCACGATGCAGGAGTAGCGCCTCGTCTTGGCGAGCGCCATCGCGCCGAGCGCGAGCTCGAACGGACCGGGAACCGCCATCACGGTCACTGCGTCCCTCGCGAGGCCGGCGCGTTCCAGCTCGTCGAGCGCCGACTCGAGCAACCGGTTGACGATGTCGACGTTCGGCCGCGCGACGACGACACCGACGCCGCGCCTCGTGCTCCGCGCCTCCCCCTCGAGCAGGTCGACGTCGTCGGGAACGTCGAGCTCGCCCGGGACGTGTTGGTGCGCGACGCGCAGCCGCGGTTCTTCGATCGGCTCTTCTTCGTCGGGCTCGACGTCGACCTCGTCCGCCTCCGCCGCGTCGTCGGCGAGCTCTTCGGCCTCCTCGGCCGGATCCTCGCCCGGCCACGCCTCGTGCTCGGTCACGCGTTGAGCTTATCCGCGCCCCCGGCCGATGGCGGCCGGAACCGCCTACGGAAGCTCGCCGAGGAGCCGGCGGTACGCAGCTGCGAGCTCGTCGTGCGCGAAGATCGCGTTCCCCGCGACGAACAAGCGCGCGCCGGCGTCGTACAGGGAGCGGATGTTCTCGGTGTCGACGCCGCCGTCGACCTGGATCAGAACGGAATCCGGCAAGAGGCCCCGCAGCGTCGCGACCCGATCGAGCGCCTCGGGCATGAAGGTCTGGCCGGAGTAGCCCGGGTGGATGCTCATGCAAAGCACGAAGTCCGCGTCGCCCGCCGCGTCTGCGACCGCCGCCGGATCCGTCTCCGGGTTGAACGCGACGCCGACCGCGAGACCATGCTCGCGCGCCGCCGCGATCGTGCCCGGCACATCGTCGTCGACCTCGTAGTGGAACGTGGCGCTGTCGCCGCCGGCCTCGGCGATCTGGCGGAAATGATGCGTCGGGTTGTCGACCATCAGGTGGCAGTCGACAACTGCGCCGAGCTCGTGCGCGACCGGCGCGACCGCCTGGAGCACGATCGGGCCGATCGTGATCGGATCGATGAAATGCCCGTCGCCCACATCGAAATGGAAGACCCGTACGCCGGCGCGGAGCAGCGCGTCGACCTGCTCGCCGAGGCGCATGAAGTCCGCCGCGTAGAGCGACGGCTCGATCTCCAGCGTCCTGATCCGTTCGCGCCAGCCCACGCCGCTTGCGCAGACTCTACGTCCGCAGGCGGCTGATGAAGAACCCGCTCGTCCCGTGGACGTGGGGCAGCGTCAGCAGGAACTCCGGTCGCCGCGGGTGCGCATACCGGGGCCAGTCGTCGCCGAGCGGGACGACCGCCAGCCCGCTCGCGTTGACCACGGCCTCGCCCTCGTCGGCATTGAGTGTGCAGACCGAGTACACGATCGTCGCTCCCGGTCTAGCCCGCTCGGCGGCCGTCCGCAGCAGAGCCAGCTGCAGCTCCGGCAGCGGCCTGGCGCGCCAGCGCAGATCGGGCCGCTGCGCCAGCACGCCGAGCCCGGAACAGGGCGCATCGACGAGGACACGGTCGTACCCGCGCAACTCGGGCGGGAGCTTCGTGCCGTCGGCTTCGACGACGACTACATCGCTGCGCCCGAGCGTCGTGAGGTTCGCACGAAGCTCGCTCGCGCGGCTCGGATCGAGCTCGACCGCCGTCACCGCGCCGTGGAGCTGTGCCGTCTTGCCGCCGGGCGCGGCGCAGAGGTCGAGCACGCGCTCGCCCGCCTGCGAGTCGACGACCATCCCGACGAGCTGCGAGCCGCGGCTCTGCGGCCAGATCCGGCCCTCCGCGACGCCGAGCTCGTCGACGCGTTCGACGCGGTACGCGCCGGGAATGTCCGTGGCCTCGGCGCCCGAGGGCGGCTCGCCGCGAACGAGGCGGACGACGGTCTCGAGCGGCTCGTTCATCGTGCGCATCAACGCGAGCGCGGCGTCGCCGCCGAGATCGCGCTCGAACGTCTCGGCGATCCAGTCCGGATACGACTCCTTCAACGCACCGTCGGGAAGCGCATCGAGCAATCCGCGCATGCCCTCGTTCAGCCGACGCAGGACGGCGTTCGTGAACGGCACCGCGCGCTCGAGTCGCGCAATGCGGACGAGCTCGACGGACTCGTTGACCGCAGCGTGTGGCGCGGTATCCGTGTAGCCGAGCTGATACGCGCCGAGGCGAAGCGCCGCGCGGACGGGCGGATCGAGCTTTCGCACGCGACGCCTGCCGAGCTGCTCGATCGCGTAGTCGAGCGTGCGCACCCGCTGAACGGCGCCGTACGCGAGCCGCTGCGCGAACGCGCGCTCTCGCTCCGCGAGCTCGCGCGCGGCGGTACGGAACACGCGGTCCGCGTACGCATCCTGCTCGAACACGCGCAGCAGCACCTCGTATGCGGCGCGCCGTGCGGGCGAGACGCTCACGCGTCCGGCGGCGGCGTCACAGCCGCAGGAACTCGTCGCCGTGCCGCGCAAGCGTGTCGCGCTGGCTTCCCGGCGGAAAGGACGTCGCGCGCGGGTCGCCGCAGGCTTCGCAGCGCGCGCCGTATGCGACCACATATGACGCGGCCGCGGCGAGCCGCGCACGCTCGCGCCGGGAGAACGCTCGGCCGCGCGCCTCCTCGTACTCGGCCACGAACGCGCGCGCTTCGTCCGGAGCCGCGAGCACGGCCACCGGCAGGTACCACGTCGCGGGGAACGTCGCCGCCGCCTGACCGACGATCCGCGGCTCGTCCGTCCGGATCAGACTGTCCCAGTCGTAGACGACGCGGACCTCGGCGCCCGCGAAGCGGAAGTGCTTGACGCTCCAGTCGCCATGCCCGACGACGAGCTCGCCGGCCGGCGCGGAACGCGCGCGGCACGCGTACTCGTCGATCCACTCGGTGCCCTCGCGCGTCGCCTGGAAATCGAACATCCTGCTGTGCGGCTCGGGCCAGAGGCCCACCGGCGCCTCGAGGAGTCCGCCGTCGAGCCCCTCGAGCGCGACGAACGGGCGCGCCAGCTCGACCAGACGCGCGAGGGCACGCGCCATCGCCGCACGGATCGCCGGATCGTGGGCGTCTCGTCGGTCGCCGTCGTCGACGAGCTCCTCGACGGTCGCCGTCCCGTTGCCGAGCGGGCGCGGCTGCCCGAGCGGCCGGGGCGCCGGAAAGCCGGCGTCGGCGAGCGCACGCTGCACGCCCGTCGACGCCTCCAGGAACGCCGCTCGCACGTTCGGGCGATGCGCCTTGACGACGAGGCGGCGGCCGTCCTCGAGCTCGACGCCGGCGACGACGCCGACGCTGACCTCGTAGAAGAGCGTGCGCGCCGGCGCGACGCCGAGGAAGCCGGACAGGGCTGCCGCGACCGCGTCGGGCTCGTGCGTCCCGAAGATCTCGTCCTCGACCCACGGCCCCGGCCAGCCGCCGTGATACGCGGCGATCGCGGCGGCCGTCACCGCCGTCCCCGCAGGTACGCCTCGTAGCTCATCCGCTTCCCGCCTTCCGGCTGGACCTCCACCGGCTCGAACGAGCCGTCGGGGCCGATTCGCGCGCGCCAGACGAGGAGGCGGCGCCCGTCGATCTCCGCGCGCGCGCCGATGTGCGGCGAGAGCGCGCGGACGAGGTTGACGAGCTCGCGGGCCGGCCGCGTCAGGTCGAGCTCACGATCCTCCGCCGTGATCTTCTCCGCGTAGGTAATCCCGCTCGCCGGCTGCGGCTCGAAGTGCGGGTCTGCGAGCACGTCGTCGAGCAGGCGCGAGGCGGTCTCCGCGGAGCGCGCGAAGACGGCGCCCGCGTCGTCCTCGTCGGTGAGGTCGAAGGCTTCCTGCGCGGCGATCGGCCCGGCGTCGAGCTCCGCCGTCGTGCGGTGGATCGTGACGCCGGTGCGCGTGTCGCCGGCCATCAGCGCCCGCTCGACGGGGGCCGCGCCCCGCCAGCGCGGGAGGAGCGACGGATGCACGTTGAGCCAGAGGGAACGCGACAGCAGCGGCTCCGGGATCAGCACGCCGTACGCAGCGACGACGACGGTGCTCGTCGGCACCTCGGTGGTCTCGTCGAGCCGCACCGGCTCGGCGACGCGGATTCCGAGCTTCTGCGCGACGACCTTCGCCGGCGTCGGCTGCACGCTGCGTCCGCGGCCGCGCGGCTTGTCGGGCCGGGTGAGCAGCAGCGCGAGCTCGTGCTTCGCGGCGAGTCGTTCGAGCACGTCCGCCCCGAACGGCGCGCTCGCCGCGACCGTCAGCCGCGCCACTACGCGAGGACGATACGCGGCCGAAGCACCGCGAGCGCTTCGCGCCGGGCCTCGGGCGTCGTGCGGTCGAGCATCAGCACGCCGTCGAGATGGTCGGCCTCGTGCTGCACGCAGCGCGCCTCGTAGCCGTCGAGCTCGTACCGCACCGGCTCGCCGTTCTCGTCGCGGCCCTCGAGCACGACGTGCAGCGCTCGTTCGACCGGAACGGTGATTCCCTGGATCGAGAGACACCCCTCGTCCGCGACCTCGGTCTCGTCGCTCCTCGCGACGACCTCCGGGTTCGCGACGGCGACGACATGTTCCTCGTCGAGCTGGAAGACGAAGACGCGCCGCAAGACGCCGACCTGCGTCGCGGCGAGCCCGATCCCCCGCGCGTCCACCATCAGGGCCTTCATCCGTTCGACGAGGCTCCGGAGCTCGTCGTCGAACTCCTCCACGGAGCGGGCGGTCATCTTCAGGGCCGCGTCCGGGTACTGCCGGATCTGCGCGAGCGCGAGCCGGCGGCGTGCCTCGCGCTCGGGGTCGAGCTGCTCCTCCTCGATCACCTGCCCTTCGATGTGCTCGTCGCGGTCCGTCATGCAGAGGGCACACTACCCCGGTGGATCCGCGTGACGTGAAGGCGATCATGAGCCAAGGCGCGATCCGGCCGGAGACGCCGCGCGACCGCGAGGAGCGCCGCGTGCTCGAGGAGGAGCTCGCGGTGAGCCCCGTCACCGGACGGCCGCTCGAGCAGCGGCTGCGGAACTTCCGCGCCGATCCCGACGCGGCGGTCCGCGCGCTCGGAGGCCCGGCGCACTGGATGCGCCGTCTGCGCGCGATCGAGGATCAGCTGGACCTGCACGCAGACCAGCTCGAGCAGGCGTGGCGCGGGCTCGCGGACGAGGCGCCGAACCCGGATGCGTTCGCCCGCGAGTGGCGCACGATCGCGCGCAGGTGGAACTTCTCCGAGGTGAACGAGTTGATCGAACGCCACAACCGCAACTTCCCGGCGGAGGCGCGCCTGCCCATGGATCCGCGGACGCGCGACTTCGTGAAGCTGAACGGGCGCTCGTACGAGCGTGAGCCGCTCGACGAGCAATGGATTCTCGAGCGCTGGCCGACGGATCTGGAGCGCGCGCGCCGGGCGGCGTGATCCGGCTCCTCGAGCCGGGCGACGAACACGAGCTCGCGGAGCTCTACCGCGCGAACCGCGACTTCCTGCGCCCGTACGAGCCGAGACGTCCCGACGAGTTCTTCACCGCCGCCGGCCAGCGACGGCGCATCGACCGGATCGGCCACGACCTCTGGCGCTGGGCGATCGAAGCGGAGGGTCGGATGGTCGGCATGATCGCGCTCGCCGACGTCGTGCGCGACCCGGTGCAGGCCGGGAACGTCGGCTACTGGGTCGACCGCCGCCACAACGGCCGCGGCCTCGCGACGTCTGCGGTCGCGGACGTGGTGCGGTTCGCATTCGGCGAAGCCGCGCTCCACCGGCTCGAAGCCGGAACGCTGCCGGACAACTTCGCCTCGCAGCGGGTGCTGGAGAAGAACGGCTTCGTGCGCTTCGGCTTCGCACGGAAGCTGCTACGGATCGACGGCGAGTGGCGGGACCACGTTCTCTTCGAGCTCGTCGCCGACTAGAGCGTCTGGGGATCGATGTCCACGACGGCACTCAGGCCCGCGCGGCGCATCGGAACGGCGGCTGACGCAAGCAGCTGTGCCGCACGCGTGGCAAGCGCACGCGGACGATCCGTCTTGCCGACGAGCTGTGCGCGGTAGCGGCCGCGCAGCCGGAGCAGCGGTGCGGGGCCGAGCAGCTCGGCGTCGCCGAGGCCGCGTCGCAGCTCCTCGAGCGCGCGGAGCGGATCACCCTCGTCCGGCCCGCTCACGACGATGCGGACGAGGTGGCGGAACGGCGGGTAGCCGAGCGCCCGCCGCCGCTCGATCTCGCTCTCGAGGAACCCACGCACGTCGTGGCGCGCCGCGTACGCGATCGCGCGCGCATCCGGCTGGAAGGTCTGCACGAGCACGCGCCCCGGCGTGTCACGGCCGCTACGCCCGGCGAGCTGGGTGAGGAGCTGGAACGTCCGCTCTTCCGCGCGGAAGTCGGGCAGCGCGAGGCCCGTGTCCGCATCGACGACCGCGGCGAGCTCGACCCCCGGGAAGTGGTGGCCCTTCGCCACCATCTGCGTGCCGACGAGGGCGGCCCGCCCGGCGCGCGCGAAGCGCTCGAGCACGCGGCGGAGCTGCTCCGGCTTCTCGACGGCGTCGGCGTCGAGCCGCAGCACCTCGAGCTCGGGAACGTGCCTCGCGAGCGCCCGCTCGAGCTTCTGCGTCCCGGCGCCGACCCGCGCGACATCGGCGGAGCCGCACGCCGGGCACGTCTCGGCCGTCCACTCGAGGCGGCCGCAATGGTGGCAGCGGAGCGAGCCGTCCGCGTGCAGGGTCAGCGCGACGTCGCAGTTCGGGCAGCGGCGCGTCGCGCCGCACGCCCTGCAGAGCACGGCGGGCGCGATCCCGCGCCGGTTCAGCAGCAGGACCGCCTTGCCGCCTCGCTCGGCGATCCCGCCGAGCTCGGCGAGGAGCGGCGCGGAGAGCGGGTAGCCGGCCTCGCGGCGCAGGTCCACCACGTGCACGCTCGGCAGCGGCGCGCCGAGCCGCCCGCCGAGCTCGAGCCGCTCGAGCGTCGCCCACGACTCCGGGCGCGGCGTCGCGGAGCCGAACACGGCGACGGCGCCTTCGAGCGAGGCCCGTTTCGCCGCAACCGTCCGCGCGTCGTAGCGTGGATCCGACTCCTGCTTGTAGGACGGATCGTGCTCCTCGTCGATGCAGACGACGCCGAGCGAGGGCACCGGCGCGAAGACGGCCGAGCGCGCTCCGACGACGACCGGCGCCTCGCCCGAGGCGATCCGCTCGCGCTCGTCGCGCCGCTCCGCCTCGGTCAGCGCGGAGTGGAGCACGGCGACCCGGTCGCCGAAGCGCACGCGGAACCTGCCGAGCGTCTGCGGCGTGAGTGCGATCTCGGGCACGAGCACGATCGCGCCGCGCCCGAGCGCGAGCGCAGCCTCGCACGCGCGGATGTACACCTCCGTCTTGCCGCTGCCCGTGGCGCCGTAGAGCAGGACGTTGCCACCGCCGCCTGCGAGCAGCGTCTCGATGCGGACGAGCGCGTGCTCCTGGGAGGGCGAGAGCTCGGCCGGCGGCGGCTCGGCCGCGAGCGCGCCTGCGGCCGCGGCCTCCCGCCGCTCGCCGCGCCGCTTCGCGTTGTACGGCGCGACGAGCGCGAGCGCCCGCGCCGGCGTCGAGCCGTAGTAGTCCGCGAGCCAGAGGGCGAGGTCGACGAGCGCGGCCGGCAGCGTCTCGGCGACGCGCTCGACGGGCGCCGTGGGGATCCCCTCGGGCGCGGGCACGCCCACCGCGGTGACGACCCCGCGCCGCCGCGCGTTCCCGAAGCGGAGCTCGACGACCGCTCCCTTTTCCGCCTCCTCGGGCACCTCGTAGGTGAACGGTCGCGCGAGCGCGCGCGCCGTCACGAGCGGGTACACCGAGGCGAGCCGGCTCACCCGGCGAGCGTAGCCGCGCGTATGGTCAGCGTCGGATGTCCGACTATGAGTGGAACCCCGAGACCTACCTCGAACAGATGCGAGCGGAGGTCCCGGGCTACGCCGAGCTCGAGGACGCCGTCGCGGCCGCGACCGACGGCCTCGAGCTCCGACGCGTGCTCGAGCTCGGGTCCGGCACGGGCGAAACGGCTCTTCGCATCCTGGCGAAGCATCCCGCAGCCGCCTGGGTCGGGATCGACTCGAGTGAGGCGATGCTCGGGCGCGCACGCGAGCGCCTGCCGGAGGCCGACCTGCGGCGGCAACGGTTCGAAGACCCGCTGCCCGAGGGGCCGTTCGACCTCGTCGTCTCGGTGCTCGCGATCCACCACCTCGATGCAGACGCTAAACGCGCACTGTTCACGAGAATCGCGCAGCTTTCGAACACCTTCGTCACGGGAGACGTCGTCGTGCCGGAGCGCCCCGACGAAGCCGTGATCGAGATCGACTGGGAATACGACCTCCCCTCGAGCGTTGCCGACCAGCGCGCGTGGCTCGCCGAGGCCGGCTTCGACGAGACGGAGGCGAGCTACGTCCGCCCGGACCTCGCGGTGATCGTCGCTAGACGCCGGCCGCGGTGACGACGAAGTCGGTCGCGAAGCCGAGGAGCACCCCGGCGAAGACGAGCCACATCACGAGCTTCGGGTGGCCGTACTTGCGGTTGACCGCGAAGAGCTCCTGCACGACGTAGAGGATCGAACCGGCCGCGACCGCGAAGAACGCGACCGAGACCGCCTCGCTCGACCAGGCCTGACCGACCACCGTCCCGAGGAACGTCGGGCCGCCGCCGATCAGACCGAGCAGGGCGAGGAAGCCCCAGCTCGGGCGTGTCCCCTCTCCCGCCATCGGTCCGCAGATCCCGAAGCCTTCGGTCGCGTTGTGCAGGCCGAAGCCGATGATCAGCGTCACCGCGAGCGAGAGCTCGCTCGCCGCGGCCGCCTGGCCGATCGCGAGGCCCTCGCCGAAGTTGTGCACGCCGATCCCGATCGCGATCAGCAGCGCGAGCTGCTTGCCCGGCGTGAGCGAGTCCAGCCAGCCGCGCGTGTCGAACTCGTCGACGGCTGCGGCGCCCGGCCCGACGAGCGGCGTCGCGCGCCTGCCCTGCCGGGCCCTCATCCACTCGGAGTAGTGGACGAGCGCCATCAGCGCGAGGCCGAAGCCGGCCGCACCGAGCGCGCAGAGCCAGGCGAAGCGCCCCCAGTGGCGCAGTTCGAGCGCGTGCTCGATCGGCGAGACGGCGCCGGAGAGCACGTCCCAGAGCAGGAAGAGGAGGATGCCGGTCGCGAGGGCGCTGAGACCCGCCCGCGCCTGCGGGCCGACGCGGAGCCGGCCGATCGGCATGCCGAGGAAGACCGTCAGCCCTGCGATCGCGCCGAGCAGGAGGATATGGCCCGTGCTCATCGTGTAAGGGTCGCCTTACACCGGCTCCCGGGGGCAATATAGCCAGACGTGGCCGATCGGCATTCCATCGACGACTACCTCGAGACGATCTACTTCCTCGCCTTTCCGATCGGGGAATACACGCCGAAGGGCGCAGGCTCGCCGCCGCTCGCGTCGCGGGTCGCCGAGATGCTCGGCGTCTCGCGGGCGTCCGCCGGCGAGATGCTGAAGCGTCTCGAGGCAGAGGGGCTGATCGAGCGCGGCGCCCGCAAGGAGGCGCTCTTCACGCCCGCCGGTCGAGCGCGCGCCGAGCGCGTCGTCCGCAGGCACCGGATCATCGAGCGCCTGCTCACGGACTTCATGGGCTACACCGGCTACGAGGCGCACGAGCGCGCCGACGAGCTCGGGCACACCTTCAGCGACGAGATGGTCGAACGAATCGACGAGCGGCTCGGCCGGCCCGAGCGATGTCCGCACGGCTGGCCGGTCGATCCGGAGGTCGAGCAGGAGGAGAACGCGAAGCTCGCGCCGCTCGCCGCGCTCGCTCCGGGTACCCGGGCGACGATCGTGCGGCTCGCCGAGCACGACGGCGAGCTCCTCCACTGGTTCTACGACCAGGGCCTCGTCCCCGGGCAGGAGATCGAGGTTCGGTCGGCCGAGCCCGCCGCGGATCAGTTCACCGTCCGCCTCGACGGAGGCGAGCGCGCCGTCAGCGAGAAGGCCGCCGCCGGGCTCTTCGTGAAGCCGTCCCGCTAGGGAACAGTCTCAGGCGTCGACGCCGGCGGGCAGCGCGAGCCCGGCGGCGGCGCGCAGCGCGTCCGCCTTGTCGGTCCGCTCCCACGTGAACTCGCCGTCGTCGCGGCCGAAGTGGCCGTAGGCCGCGGTCTTCGCGTAGACCGGCCGCCGCAGGTCGAGGTCGCGCAGGATCGCCGCGGGCCGGAGGTCGAAGTGCGCGCGGACGAGATCCTCGATCCGTGCAACCGGTATGCGCTCGGTGCCGAACGTCTCGACGAGCACCGACATCGGGTGCGCAACGCCGATCGCGTAGGCGACCTGCAGCTGGCAGCGTTCCGCGAGCCCGGCGGCGACCACGTTCTTCGCGACGTAGCGCGCCGCGTACGCCGCCGACCGGTCGACCTTCGTCGGATCCTTGCCCGAGAAGGCACCGCCGCCGTGCGGCGCAGCGCCGCCATAGGTGTCGACGATGATCTTGCGGCCGGTGAGGCCCGTATCCCCCATCGGCCCGCCGATCACGAACTTGCCGGTCGGGTTGCAGTAGAAGAAGTCCTTGTCCGTCTCGAGCCGCTTCGGGTCGTAGAGATCCTTCGGCAGGATCGGCTCGACGACGTGGGCGGCGAGATCCGGCTTGAGCAGCGTCTCGATGTCGATGCCCTCGCGGTGCTGGGTCGAGATCAGCACGCGCTCGATCTCGACCGGCCGGCGCCGTCCGTGCTCGTCCTCCTCGTAGCGCACCGTCACCTGCGTCTTGCCGTCGGGCCGGAGATAGAGGAGATCGTCCGCCTTCCGCACCGCCGCGAGCCGACGCGCGAGGCGGTGCGCGAGCATGATCGGCATCGGCATCAGCTCCTCCGTCTCGTCGGAGGCGTAGCCGAACATCATCCCCTGGTCGCCGGCGCCCACCTGGTCGAGCGGGTCCTTGTCGCCGTGCTGGACCTCGAACGACGCGTCGACTCCTTGCGCGATGTCGGGCGACTGCTCGTCGAGCGCGACCATCACGCCGCACGTCTCGGCGTCGAAGCCGTATTTGGCGCGCGTGTAACCGATCTCCCGGATCCGGTCGCGCACGAGCCGCGGGATGTCCACGTAGGTCTCCGTCGTGATCTCACCGGCGACGACGACGAGACCGGTCGTGATCAGCGTCTCGCAGGCGACGCGGCTCTGGGGATCGTCGGCGAGCACCGCGTCGAGGACGGAATCGGAGATCTGGTCGGCGATCTTGTCCGGATGGCCCTCGGTGACCGACTCGGAGGTGAACGTGAAAGAACGCGTGGACATGCGCCGCAGGCTAGCCGACGCCAAGAAACGCCGAGAACGTCGACTGCCCGTTCGACTGGGCTCCGCCCGCGAAGACCGTCCCGAGGTTCGGCAAGCCTCGCGGCAGCTTCACCCCCGCGAGCTGGAGGAACGGGAGGGTGTCCTTCACATTCGCATAGACGAAGCCGCTGGTCTCCTCGCTCGCGCCCGCCTGCTTCTCGGCCTGCTGGAACGACGGATCGCTCGAGAGCTTCGCGCCGCTGCCGCGCAACTCGTCGATCGCCGCCTGCGCGGTCGAGACCACGAACTGGTCGCCGATCGTCGTATGGACGAGCGTGACCCCGTGCAGCGGAACCGACGCGAGCAGCGACTGGAGCGCGGCCGCGGCAGCCGCGGCGTCGCGCGGGTGCGTGATCAACGTGACCTCGGGCATCAACGGCCCGGGCTGCACGTAGATTGCCGTCTCGCCGCCGAGCAGGGCGCCGAGCTCGTCTGCGCTCTTCCCGAGAAGCTGTTGCAGCTGCGGCGGCAGCGCGCCGCTCGGCACCTGGAAGTCGGCGGCGGCGAGCACGCCCGCCGGGATCTCGTCGACGAGCGCCGGACGGTACGGCGTCGCCGCCGACGGTGCGCCGGGTTCGGGCTGGACGTATGCCTGCAGGCGCAGGCCGCCCTGCGCGCTCGTCAGTGCCGCGGCGGCCCATTTGAACTGCGTCGTGCCGGAGAACGTGCTCGCGTGCAGCGACGCGAGCAGCTGCGCGGCCTCCTCGCCGTTCGCGTACGCACGTGCGAGCGCGTCGCCCGGCAACTCGTTCATCGCGTCCGCGAAGACGTTCGAGTCTGCGAGGTGCGACGTCGCCGTCGCGACGGCGTCCAGCGCCGCGCTCGTCTTCGCGATCGCCGTCCAGCCTCCGATCACGCGCGTCTTCGCGCCGTGCTGCGCGGCGAGGGCGTCGAGCTTCCCCGCGTCCTGCGGCTGCGTGAACGCCACGACCTGCTTGCCCGGGAGCACTGCGACGTCGAGCTCGCCGCCGAGCGCAGGCGCATACGTCTGGAACCGGCTCAGAAGCGGCTCGGCGATGCCGTGCCAGCGCGACGAGCCGAGGTCCGTGCTCGCGGCGACGAACGCGACCGCGTCGGCCGGCACGATCGACGCGGCGCCGTTCGAGGTGCCGAGGCCGGTCGCTCCGGCGCTCGCACAGCCTGACGTAACGATCGCGACCGCTGCCGCCACAGCCGCCGCCGGGATGAACCACCGGGACATGTCACTCCTCTGTCGGCTTGCGCCCCATCAGACTCGAGACGAGGCTTCCGAGACTCTCCCCTGAGAGTACCGCGCACACTCCTGCGGTTATCGGCAACTCGACGTCGAGCCGCTGCGCGAGGCGCAGCAGCACGGGGGCGGTCGTGACGCCCTCGACGGTCTGGCCGATGGCTGCGACGGCCTCATCCGGTGTAGCGCCCTGGGCGATCAGCTCGCCGGCGCGGCGGTTCCGGCCGTGGCGGCTCCAGCACGTGACGATCAGGTCGCCCATGCCCGCGAGCCCTGCGAACGTCTCCGGGCGGGCGCCGGCGGCCTCGCCGAGCCGTGCCATCTCGGCGAGGCCCCTCGTGATCAGGGATGCCTTGGCGTTGTCGCCGAGATCGAGCCCGTCCACGCCCCCGGCGGCGAGCGCGATCACGTTCTTCGCGGCGGCGCAAAGCTCGACGCCCGCGATGTCCTGGTTCACGTAGGCGCGGAAGACGGTCGAGTTGACCGCATGCTGCAGGAGCCCGGCGAGGTAGCCGTCCTCGCTCGCGATCACCGCCGCGGTCGGGAGACCGACGGCGATCTCCTCTGCCATGTTCGGACCGGAGAGAACGGCGACCGCGCGACCGTGCACCCGGGTCGAGAGCCGCTCGCCCGATTCGGGGTCGAGCCCCTTCGTCAGGCTGAGCACCGGCGCATCGCCGGGCAACCCCGAGACGACGGACGCGAATGCCCGGCTCGGAACGGCGACGACGGCGACGTCGACGTCCGCCGGCGCGTTGGCGAGCGCGACCGCGTGCACGCCCGTCAGCCCCACGTTCGGCAGCGCGTCGGGATTGCGGCCGGCGGCGTTGATCGCCTGCGCCTGCGCCGCACGGCGGCAGCCGAGCACGACGTCGTGACCGCGCTCGCGGAGCACGTGCGTGAACGCCGTTCCCCACGCGCCCGCCCCGGCGACGAGGAACCTCACGAGCGCTTCACGAAATCGATCGAGACCGGGACGCCCTCGAGCTCGAAGCGGTCGCGCAGCTCGTTCTCGACCCAATAGCCGTAGTCGCGCGTCACGAGGCTCGGATCGTTGACGAAGATGCGGAAGCGCGGCGGACGCCGGTGGATCTGCGCGGCGTACAACAGGTTCAGCCGGCGACCGTTCCGCGACGGCGGCTGGCGCTTGGCGCGCAGCTCGTCCACGGCGCGGTTCAGCTCGGGCGTCGGGATCCTGATCACGTAGCGGTCGTAGAGCTCGGCAATCGCGTCGAGGAGCCGATCGAGGCCGCGGCCGGACTTCGCCGAGACCGCGATGAAAGACGGACGCTGACGCAGCCGCCGACGCAGATGTCCGCGCACCTCCTCGATCCTGACGCTCGTGACGTCCCACTTGCTGAGCACGACGAGCGTCGCGCAATCCGCCTTGCGCGCGGCGTCTGCGACCGCGAGGTCCTGGTCGACGACGCCTTCGGACGAATCGATCAGAACGAGCGCGATGTCCGCCCGCTCCGCAGCCTCGAGCGCGCGCAGCTCGCTGTAGTACTCGATGCCCTGGCGGTGGCGGCGCTTGCGGCGAAGGCCGGCGGTGTCGACGAGGACGAACGTGCGGTCGGCGCGTTCCAGCACCGTGTCGATCGCATCACGCGTCGTTCCGGGGGTCTCGCTGACGATCAGCCGCTCGCGGCCGAGCAGCTTGTTGACGAGACTCGACTTGCCGACGTTCGGCCTGCCGAGGATCGCGACGCGGATCGCACCGTCGGAGGGCTGCATGCGGCGTGCGGCGCCGTGCGCCTCGAGGTAGTCGACGATCGCATCGAGCAGATCGCCGGTCCCGTGGCCGTGCAGGCCGCTGATCGGGATCGGATCGCCGAGGCCGAGGCGGTGCAGCTCGAAAGCGAGCGCGTCCTGGCGCGGATCGTCGATCTTGTTTGCGAGGACGAGCACGGCTTTCCGGGACTCGCGCAGGATCTGCGCGACCTCCTCGTCGCCCGGCGTGATTCCGAGCTGCGCGTCGACGACGAAGAGCACGAGGTCGGCATCGGCAACCGCCTCGCGCGCCTGCCCCGCGATCGAGCGTGTGATCACGTCGTCACCGGCGATGTCGACGCCGCCCGTGTCCACGAGAAGGAACTGCTTGTCGCGCCATTCGCAGACGAGCTCCTTCCGATCGCGTGTGACGCCCGGCGTGGCATGCACGACGGCCGCGCGCGTGCCGGTCAGGCGGTTGACGAGCGTCGACTTGCCGACGTTCGGGAATCCGACGATCGCGACGGTGCCGATGCTCTCCACCGGCTTATCGTGCTTGACCGGAGCCGCCGGTCGCTATGCGAGCGTGATCGGCGCGCGGAGCGCCTCGGGCGCCCGGGGCGGCACGGCGTGGCGCGGCCGGCCGGCTTCGTGCAGCTCGCCGAGCCAGTCCCAGAGCCTCCGGATCTCGCGCTGGATCTCGACCGACGCCTCGCGATACCCCTTGGCCCCGCGCGGAAGCCCCGAGAAGCGCAGGGGCTCGCCCCACGCGATCGAGGCGGGCGCGAAGTTGCCGAGCTGCCACTTCTCCGTGCCGTAGATCGCACCGCAGAGAAGCGGGACGTCTTCCTGCAGCGCGACCATCGCCGCCCCGGGCTGGACCTCGCCAGGGATGCCGCTGCGCTGGCGGGTGCCCTCGACGAAGACTCCCAGCACGTTCCGCTCGCGCACGACCTCGCGCATGCGGCGGACGGCTTCGCGGTCCGACTCGCCGCGCCGGACGGAGAAGGAGCCGAACGCACGGATGAACTGTCCGAGACCCGGCGCCCTGTGCGCCTCGACCTTCGCGACGAAGTACGTGTTGCGCGGGTTCGCAAAGCCGAACAGCGGGATGTCGATCCACGATAGGTGGTTCAACGCGACGACGAGTCCGGTGTGGCGCGGGATGCGGTCTGTCCCGTAGACGCGCAGCCGTGCGGAGACGGCCGCGAGCGTGCCGAGCAGGAAGCGACCGAACGGCCAGACGACGTCGGTGGCCGTCACGCCGCCGTGCGCGCGCGTACGAGCTGCTCGATCTGCTCGACGACCTGCTCGACGTGCATGTTCGTCGTGTCGATCTCCTGCGCATCCTCCGCAGGCTGCATGCGGACGGCGTCCTGCGCGTCGCGGACGCGGAGGTCTGTGGCAAGCGCGTCCGCGCCGATCCCCGGGCGCTCCGCCATGCGGCGCTTCGCGCGTTCGCCGCGATCGGCAACGAGGTACACCTTCACCTCGGCATTCGGCGCGACGACGGTGCCGATGTCGCGGCCCTCGATCACGACGTCGCCGTCGTTGCCGAGCTGCCGCTGCCGTTCGCGCATCACCTCGCGCACGGCGGGGTGCGCGGCGACGACGGGAACCATCCGGTCGACCCGCGCGCCGCGGATGGATGCGGTGACGTCGGTGCCCGCGATCCACACGCGGCCGTCGCCGTCGAACGTCACCGGCTCTGCGCGTGCCAGCGCGGCGAGCTCGTCGACGTCGCTGAGATCGAGCCCACGCTGCATCGCAAGCCACGTGAGCGCGCGGTACATCGCACCGGTGTCGAGGTACCGGAACCCGAGCCGCGCGGCGAGCGCCCGTGCGACCGTGCTCTTGCCGGCGCCGGCGGGTCCGTCGATCGCAACGATCATCGTCGTGTCACCGAGTCCAGAAGCTCGAAGAAGCCGGGGAAGCTTATAGCGACCATCTCGGCGCCCAGAACGTCCACGCCCTCCCGGGACGCGAGGCCGGCGATCGCGCCGAGCATTGCGATCCGGTGGTCGCCGCGCGCGTCCACGCGCCCGCCCTTGAGCCGCGTCGGCACGCCGGTGATCTCCCAGCCGTCCTCGTGCTCGCGGATGCGTCCGCCGCAGGCGCGGAGCGCAGTCGTGACGGCGTCGATTCGGTCGGTCTCCTTGACGCGGAGCTCCTCGGCGCCGCGGACGATGCTCGTGCCGCGCGCGTGCGACGCGAGGAGCGCGACGAGGGGAAGCTCGTCCACGAGCAGCGGCACCTCGTGGGCGTCGACCTCGACGGCGACGAGCTCGGCTTGCGCGATCTGCACGTCGCCCATCGGCTCGCGTCCGGCCTTGCGCCGGTTGAAGACGGCGATGCGCGCTCCCATCCGCTCGAGAACGTCGAGGAAGCCCGTGCGGCGCGGGTTCAGCCCGACGTCGTGAATCGTCAGGTCGCTGCCCGGGACGAGCGTGGCGGCGGCGAGCAGCGGAGCGGCCGAGGAGAAGTCGCCGGGCACCTCCACCTCTGTCAGGTGGAGCGCGGGCGTCGGCTCGACCGTGACCGACGTCGGCCGCCTACGCACCCGGGCCCCCGCCGACTCGAGCATGAGCTCCGTGTGGTCGCGGGTCGGCGCGGGCTCGACCACGGTCGTCGCGCCGTCCGCGGCGAGGGCGGCGAGGAGCACGGCCGACTTCACCTGGGCGCTCGCGACCGGCAGCTCGTAGTCGATGCCTCGCAGCGACTCGGCCGGACGGATGATCACGGGCGGATGCCCGTCCGTCGTCTCGAGGTTGCCACCCATCCGGCGGAGCGGCTCCGCCACCCGCTCCATCGGTCGCGTCGTCAGCGATTCGTCGCCGACCAATTCTGTTTTGCAAACCTGGACAGACTGACCAGACAGGCGGGTCTGACCAACCAAAACCCCTGCAAGCAGCCGCATCAGCGTCCCGCTGTTCCCGCAGTCGACCGTCCGGTTTTCGGACCTGGACAACCTCGCTTTCGAGACGACGAGCTCGTCGTGGCCGAGCTCGGTCACGTCCGCGCCGAGCGTGCGCACCGCGGCGATGGTCGATTCGGTATCGCCCGCCCGGCCGAAGCCCCGCACGTGCGTGTTCTCCTCGCTCAGCGCCCCGAACAACACGGCCCGATGGGAGATCGATTTGTCGCCGGGCACCGCCACGTGCCCGTGAACCTGCGCCGCCGGTGCGACTCTCACCCGATGGCGCGTCCCATCAGGGATGCAAGCGCGCGGATCTCAGACGCGAAGTCCGGAAACTCCGAGGTCGGAATCAGCTGCGGCCCGTCGCAGAGCGCTTCCTCGGGCCGCGGATGCACCTCGACGATGATCCCGTCCGCGCCCGCCGCGACGGCCGCCCGCGCGAGCGGCAGCACGAGGTCGCGCCGCCCGGCGGGATGAGACGGATCGACGATCACCGGCAGATGCGTTTCCTGCTTCAGCACCGGGATCGCGCCGATGTCGAGCGTGAAGCGCATCGCCGTCTCGAAGGTCTTGATCCCGCGCTCGCAGAGGATCACCTGCTGATTCCCTTCTTTGACGATGTACTCCGCCGCCATCAGAAGCTCTTCGATCGTCGACGACGGGCCGCGCTTCAGGAGCACCGGCTTCCGCGCCCGGCCCACTTCCGCGAGCAGCGAGAAGTTCGACATGTTCCGTGCGCCGATCTGGATCACGTCGGTGGCGTCGACGACCTCTTCGACGTGCCGCGGGTCCATCAGCTCCGTCACGAGTGGGAGCCCCGTCTCGTCGCGCGCCTCGCGCAGGATGTCGAGTGCCTCGACGCCGAGCCCCTGGAACGTGTACGGGGACGTGCGCGGCTTGAACGCGCCGCCGCGGAGCATCGTCACGCCGGCGGCTGCCACCGCGCGCGCCGACTCGAGCGTCTGCTCGCGCGACTCGACGGTGCACGGCCCGGCGATGAACCCGAAGTACCCGTCGCCGATCCGCCGGCCGCGCACGTCGATCACCGTCGGATCCGGTGAGAGCTCGCGCGAGACGAGCTTGTACGGCTTCAGGATCGGGAGCACCTGCTCGACGCCGGCATAGCCCTCGAGCGGCAGCGCCGCGAGCAGCTCACGCTCGCCGATCGCCCCGATCACGGTCGCCTCCCGACCCGGCGTGACGAGTGCGGCGCAGCCCGCCTCCTCGAGCCGCGCGACCACGTCCTCGACCTGCTCGGGCGTTGCAGCGGCGCCCATCACGATCAAGAGCTCGGGTGCGCCGGTGATCGCCATTGCCCTCAGTCTAGATCCAGCTATTCTCCGACCAGTGCGCCTTCTTCCCTTTACCGACTGGTGGAGCCACAGCGAGCGGTAGCGCGCGCCGACGCCCGTGCCCGCTCGTCCGAGACCTCCCGCCGGGAGGTCTTTTCGTATCGTCAGGAGCCCGGCCATGACAGCGACTGAGCAAGAACCGACAACGAAGCTGAAGGTCTTCTCCGGTATCCAGCCGACCGGACGGAAGACGCTCGGCAACTACAGCGGCGGCTTCCGCCAGTACGTGCAGACCCAGGAAGCGGGAGACGCCTTCTTCTGCATCGTCGACCTGCACTCGATCACGGTCGAGCACGACCCGGACGAGCTTCGCCAGTCGACGCTCGACCTCGCGGCGATGCTGTTCGCAACGGGGCTCGACGCCGAGCGCTCGACCGTCTTCTGCCAGAGCCATGTGACCGCCCACGCCGAGGCGGCGTGGCTGCTGTCGGCGGTCGCGAGCTACGGCCAGCTCGGCCGGATGACGCAGTTCAAGGACAAGTCGGCGGCGCACGAGTTCGTCTCCGCCGGGCTCTTCACCTACCCCGTGCTGATGGCCGGCGACATCCTGCTCTACCAGACGGACCTCGTCCCGATCGGCGACGACCAGCGTCAGCATCTCGAGCTCGCCCGCGACATCGCCGAGCGCTTCAACTTCCGCTACGGCGAGACGTTCCGCGTGCCCGACGGCCGCTTCCCGGAGATCGGCGGCCGGATCATGGACCTGCAGGAGCCCACGAACAAGATGTCGACGACGACGTCCAGCGAGCACGGGGCGGTCTACATCGCCGACCCGCCGGATGTGATCCGCAAGAAGTTCAAGTCCGCCGTGACGGACTCGGAGCGCGAGATCCGCTACGACCCGGCGCAGAAGCCGGGTGTCTCGAACCTGCTCGAGATCATGAGCGTCGCCACGGGCGAGCCGATCGACGCCCTCGAGCGCCGCTTCGACTCCGCCGGCTACGGCGAGCTGAAGGAGGCCGTCGGCGAGTCCGTCGTCGAGCTCCTGACGCCGATCCGCGAGCGCTTCGAGGCGTTCCGTGCCGACGAGCGGGAGTTGCACCGCCTGCTCGCGGTCGGCGCCGAGAAGGCGCGTCGCGCGAGCGAGCCGACGCTCGAGCTGATGTACGACCGCATGGGCTTCGTCCGCTCCGAGGTGGGCCGCTTCTTCGGGGCTGCACGGCCGCGCGGCCTGTAGTACGTTCGCCTGGGCGGGCGAACGTAACTGGGCAACAACCGGGAGAGGAGGGGCGAGCCGCATGAAGGCTCTTGCATTGGTGGGCGCGATCGCAGCGGCGCTGTGTCTCGCCGGAGCGACGTCCGCGTCGCAGCCGCGCACCGACCTGAAGAACTACCAGCACGTGTTCGAGATCATGATGGAGAACACGGGCTATGACGCGCTGGTCGGCAACCCGAACGCGCCGTGGCTCAACCAGGCGATCGCCAAGTACGGCGTCGCGACGAACTATTTCGGCGTCTTCCACCCGAGCCAGCCGAACTACATCGCGGCGACGTCGGGATCGAGGTACGGCGTCAACAGCGACAGCGACACGACGCTCGACGTGCCGAACATCGTCGACCAGCTCGAGTCGCACGGGAAGACGTGGAAGGCGTACATGCAGTCGTATTCGCTCTGCGCGACGCCGACGCAGTCGGCGTGCGGCGATCAGCTGTACGAGCGCAAGCACAACCCGTTCATCACCTACGACGACATCCGGAACAATCCGTCCCGGCTCGCGAACATCGTCGACTTCTCGCAGTTCGCGACCGATCTCGCGAGCAACACGGTGCCGGACTACTCGTGGATCAGCCCCGATCAGTGCCACGACATGCACGGTCGCAGCACGCCCGGCGACTGCAACTTCGGCAACGTCCAGGGCCTGATCGCAGCAGGCGACCAGTTCCTCGCGAACACGGTGAACGCGATCGAGAGCTCGCGCGCGTGGACGGGCAACTCGGTCATCTTCATCACCTGGGACGAGAGCGACTTCACGGGCTCCGGGCCTTCGGGGTTCGGCGACACGAGCGGCTGCTGCGACGCGACGCTGCCGTGGGGCGGCGGCCATGTCCTGACGATCGTGATCTCGCACTCCGATCATCAGCCGCGACAGTCGGCCGTTGCGTACAACCACTACTCGATCCTCCGCACGATCGAGGACGGCTGGCAGCTCGGCTGCCTCGCGAACACCTGCGATACGGCCAACGTGCCGGCGATGACCGACCTCGTCGGTCCTGCCGGCTGACGCCGCGATTCGGCCGTCCGGCGCCGCCTCGCGGGGCGTCGCCGGACGGCCGCCGCGCGGGCTCAGCGCGGCGAATCGGCCGGGGTTATAGTCGCCTCGGCCGGTCGGGTCGACCGGTTTCCAGAGCCTCTGGGGAGGGAGCCCATGAGCAGTAGAAGAAGCACCGGCATGGTCCATCGGCGTGCGTGGGTCCGCTCGGGAGTCGTGCTGGCCGTCGCCGGCGCTCTCGTTGCGATCGTCGCCACCTCAGCGTCGGCGGTCGGCAGCCGCAGCGCGAGCGTGACCACGACGACGACCTCGTGCCACCTCGGCAACGGCGTCCAGCACGTGATCGAGCTCGTCTTCGACAACGTGCATTTCTTCCGCGACAACCCGAACGTTCCGTCCGACCTCGAGCAGATGCCGCACCTGCTGAATTTCCTCGAGTCGAACGGAACGGTCTTCTCGAACTCGCACACGCCGATGATCGCCCACACGGCCGACGACAGCCTCACGATCTACACCGGCCTCTACGGCGACCGGCACGGCCAGCCCGTGACCAACAGCTACTTCACGTACAACCCGAACGGCAGCACCGACCCGGCGACGTCCTTCTCCTACTGGACGAGCCCCGTCGCCGACACCGCGAAGTCGCCGACCGCCGGCCACGACACGGCGCCGTCGATGAGCTACTCGGCAACGGTGCCTGCGAGCGGCACACCCGACAAGATCACCCCCGCACCCTGGGTGCCGTTCACCCGCGCAGGCTGCTCGGTCGGTGACTTCTCGACCGCCAACATGGTGCTCGAGAACACGAACCCCGACCTGAGCACGGTCTTCGGGGCGAACTCGCCCGAGGTCGCGCAGCTGAAGTCCGACCCCGACTCGTTCAAGGACACCGAAGTCGCCGACTACGTCGGCGTCGCGGTCCATTGTGCGAAGGGCGACGCGATCTGCGCGAACGCGCAGGCAATCAGAGGCAACCAGACGACGCCGTCACCCACGGCGGTCCCGGATTCGCTGCCGACCGAGCCGGGCGGCTATGACGGCTACAAGGGGCTGTTCGGCGCGCGCTATGTCGCGCCGCAGCTCGGCGCCGGCCGGCCGAACCTGACGCACAACGGGTACGAGGTCACGAACGCGGCCGGCAATCTCGTCGACCTCGACGGAAACCAGATCAACGGCGCGTTCCTGAACAACTACCCCGGCTTCCCGGGCTTCAGCCCGACCGCGTCGCAGACACTCGCCTACCTCGCCGACATGCAGGAGGCGGGCATCCCGGTCACCTACGGCTACATCTCCGATGTGCATGACAAGAAGACGGGAGCAACCGGCTGCACCTCGCCCGGCAACGCGCTCGGCCCGGGCGACGCCTGCTCCGTCGCGGCGCTGAAGAGCTACGACAACGCGTTCAACACGTTCTTCCAGCGACTCGCTGCGGACGGCATCACGCCGGCCAACACGCTGTTCGTGATCAGCGCCGAGGAGAACGACCAGTTCGCCGGCGCGAACGTCGGTCGAGCGATCCAGCCCACCCCCGCCGGCTGCGACGGCGTGACTGTCGCCTGCCACTACGCGAGCGGACAGATCGGCGAGCTCGCGGCCAACATCAAGGGGCTGCTGTCCGGGACGGCGAGCGCCGGAACGCAGTACGACGTCGATGCGCAGGGCGCTTCGATCTACGTGCACGGCAACCCGTCGCCGAACGATCCGGCCGTTCGTCAGCTGGAACGCGACACGGCTGCGATGACGGCCGACAACCCGTACAGCGGTGCCGTCGGCGAGCACATCGCGAAATACCAGGCGGGTGCCGTAGAGGAGCGCATCCTGCACATGCAGACGAACGATCCACTCCGGATGCCGACGTATTCGATCTTCCCGGTGCCCGACTACTTCTTCGGCACCAGCGGCCCGAACGTGACGATCAACTCGGGCTTCGCGTACGACCACGGCTACTACTCGCCGAACATCAACGTCACATGGGTCGGCTTCGCCGGCCGGGGCGTCGCGGTCCGCGGTGTCGACGGGCCGGGACCGACAGGCGGAAACGAGTCGCAGGACCCGAACTCGACGCACACCGTTCCGCAGGCGAGCGGGGTTGGCACGTGGGTCGAAGAGGCCTCGATCCGGCCGACGATGCTCGATCTGCTCGGCCTGACCGACGACTACCAGTCGGACGGGCACGTGATCACACAGGCGCTCGCCTCCGTGCCGCCCGCACTGCAGGCGACGGAGGATCTGGCGACCGGTTACGACCAGATCAACTCGAGCGTCGGCCAGTTCGCGACCGACACGTTGCTCGCCGACACGAAGGCGCTCGCGTCGGGCTCGAGCTCGAATGACAGCGAGTACGCGACCGAGCAGGCGACGCTCGCGCAACTCGCGGACGACCGCGATCAGGCGGCGCAGCAGATCAAGGACACGCTGTCCGCGGCTGCTGCCGGGAAGATGCCGAATCGCGGCCAGATCACGAGCGGCCTCGCGCATGTGCGAGAGCTGCTTCGGCGAGCCGACCAGCTAGCCGCCTCGCCGTAGACGTTCGACGTCGGAGGGCTCGAGCTCGCGCCACGCGCCGGGCTCGAGCCCTTCGAGCGTCAACCCGGCATACACACTGCGGTGGAGCCGCAGCACGGGATGGCCGACGGCCTCGAGCATCCGCCGGACCTGCCGGTTGCGGCCCTCGTGGATCGTCAGCTCGAGCTGCGAGCGTCCCAGCCGGCGGACGCGCGCCGGCGCGGTGACGCCGTCGTCGAGGTCGACCCCGCCGCGCAGCCGTTCGAGCGCTGCGCCGGACGGCGCCCCCTCGACGTCGACGACATATGTCTTCTCGACGCCGTAGCGCGGATGCGAAAGGCGGTGTGCGAGCTCGCCGTCGTTCGTCAGCAGGAGCGCGCCGGTCGTGTCCGAGTCGAGCCGCCCGACCGGGACGACGCGCGGCTCACGCGGTATGAGGTCGACGACCGTGCGGCGCCCTTGCGGGTCGCGGGCGGTCGTGACGACGCCGGCCGGCTTGTGGAGCAGCAGGTACGCAAGCCGCTGCTTGGCAACGCTTCGGCCGTCGACCTCGACGAGGTCGCCCGAGCTCACGAAGGTGTTCAGCTGCCCGGGCTCGCCGTTGACGCGGACGCGGCCCGCCTTGATCAACTCGTCTGCCTTGCGACGCGACGCGACACCCGCACGCGCGAGATAGGCGTTCAGGCGCATCGGATGAGAAGATAGGCCGCTTTGCCGCACTACATCTCGCTCATGCGCTGGACCTCGCAGGGGCGGATGGGACTCCCTGCATGGCGCGACCGCGTCGAGGAGGGCGAGCGCGCGATCGAGGAGGCCGGCGGCAGACTGGTGGGCGTATGGGTGACACTCGGCCAGTACGACGTGATCGAGGTCTTCGAGGCGCCGGACGACGAGAAGGCGCTCGAGATCGTGACGAAGCTGGGCCGGCACGGCGCCGAGGAGACGGAGACGCTGCGCGCGTTCACGCGCGAGGAGGCCGAGGAGATCATCCGGCGGCTCTGAGCGACGGGGTGGCCCTCGTCGTCTTCACCGCCGTCGGGAACCTCACCCACGGCACGTCGGCCGAGGCGTTCGGCCGCGACGCGGCCTGCTTCCTCGGCGGCTGGTTCGCCGTGGCGCTCGCGCTCAGGCTCTATGCCAGGTCGAGCCGGCTCCGCGTCGCGCTCACGTGGCTCGTGGGCATCACCGCGGCCGTTGCGGTCCGTGCCGCGATCGTCGGCCACTTCTCGGCGGCGTTCTACGGCGTCGCCCTCGCGTTCACCGCGCTCTTCGTCGCAGCCGGGCGTCTCGCCGCCCGCCGCGTCTGCTAGGCGCTGCGCTTTTCGGCGACCTCGTGCAGGCGCGCGCGGATCGCGTCGGCGTCCTCGCCGATGTCGTCGAGACGCGGCAGCTGCGAGAGGCTCTCGAGGCCGAACACGCGCTCGAAGAGCGGCGTCGTGCGGTAGCGGATCGCGCCGCCGACCGCCGAGTCGTCGCGGCCGGCCTCGGCGATCAGACCGCGCTCGACGAGGTTCGCGACCGCGGAGTCTGCGGAGACGCCGCGGATGCGCGCGATGGCGGGTCGCGAGCACGGGCCGAGATACGCGACGATCGCGAGCGTCTCGAGCGCGGCCTGCGAGAGGTTCCGCTGCGCCGGCTTCTCGAACAGCCGCGCGCACGCCTCGGCCGCCTCGCGGGACGATCGGAGCGCCCAGCCGCCCGCGACGTGCTCCAGGACGATCCCGCTCCGCCCCTCGGAGTAGCGCTCGCGCACGAGTCCGAGCGCCGCCTCGACGCGCTCGGCGTCGTCATCGGCCGCCTCGGCGAGCTCGGCAACGGAGAGCGGCGCCGAAGCGACGACGAGCAGCGCCTCGAGCGTCCGCGCGAGCTGGTCGAGCGGATTCGAGGCGATCAGGCGGAGCGGACTGTCCATGAACCCTCTCTTTCGACGCCGGGACGGGAAATCCTGATCGGTGCGAAGGGCGCTGCCTGTTCGATCGCGATCTCGCCGGAGCGCCGGAGCTCCAGCAGTGCAAGGAAGGCGACCGCCTGCTCGACCCGGGAGAGCGGGCCCACCTCCTGATCGAAGTCGAAGCGGGAGCGGCGCCGGAGGACGGCGCGGAACCGCTCGACGAACTGCGACACGGGCGGGAACCGGAGCGCCATGTGTACGAGCGAGACGACCGGCGGCTCGGCCGCGAGCAGGCGGAGCACGTGCGCGAGCTTCTCCGGCTCCTGCGGGGCGAGCGGCGTCTCCACCTTCGGCGCGAGCGGCGCCGGCCCGAGCCGGAAGTAGCGCTCGCCCTCGGTTGCAAGCCGCTCGCGCAGCCAGCCCGCCGCGTCCTTCATCCGCCGGTACTCGGCGAGCCGCCGGGCGAGCTCCTCGGCTGCCTCCTCCGGCTCGAGCTCGGCGAGCTCTGCCGCCTCCTCCGGGAACAGGCCGCGCGCTTTCAGCTCGAGCAGCGCCGAGATCAGGACGAGAAACTCGCCGCACGCGTCGAGGTCGAGCGCGTCGCGCTCGTCGAGCCGCTCGACGAACGCGAGCACGATCCCCGCCACGTCGACCTCGCGCAGGTCGAGCTCGTCCTTCAGCACGAGCGTCAGCAGCAGGTCGAACGGGCCCTCGAACGCGTCGAGATCGAGCTCGAGCTCCCGGACGATCACCGCCGCAGGGTATCCGCGCTACCGGACGCGGCTCCGCGGAACGGCCATCTTCGGTCCCGTCGGGATCGGTCGCGGCCGCGCCTTCGGCTGCGCTGCGCTCGGCGTGCGGACGAACTGCCACCAGACGAAGAACGCGACACTCGCGACGAAGCACACGAGCGAGACCCAGAAGTTGATCCGCATGCCGAGGAAATGGTGCGAGGGGTCGATCCTCAGCGTCTCCTCGAAGCAGCGGAACGCGCAGTAGACGGCGACGTAGAGCGAGAAGAGCGCCGGCCGGCGCAGCTTGAAGCGGCGGTCGACCCAGAGCAGAAACGCGACCCCGAGCAGATCCCAGACGAATTCGTAGAGGAACGTCGGGTGGTACTCGTTGAGCGCGCCTTTGCCGTGGATCTCGAGGGCCCACGGCAGGGTCGTGTGCTTGCCGTAGAGCTCCTGGTTCCAGTAGTTGCCCCACCGGCCGATGCCTTGCGCGAGCAGGAGGCCGGGCGCGACCGCGTCCATCATCAGGCGCACGCTGTTCCCCGTGCGTCTCACGATCCAGCCCCCGACCGCGACCCCGAACGGGATCGCGCCCCAGATGCCGAGCCCGCCCGACCAGACGGCGAAGGGCCCGTACCAGTGCGCATGGATCGCCGGATCCTGATCCCAGCTCGTGATCAGGTGGTAGATGCGTGCGCCGACGATGCCGAAGATCACACCCCAGATCGCGACGCGGAAGATGAGGTCCCAGTCGCCGCCCCAGCGCACCCACCGCCTGCCGGTCAGCCAGATGCACGCCGCGATCGCCACGAGCAGCATGACGCCGTACATGTGGATCGTCAGCGGCCCGATGCGAAAGACGCCGGTCGGGGGCGACGGGATCGCTGCAACGACGGCGAGCACCGCCGTCATTCTAGGGACGACCTAGAGAAGGATTCGGACTGCCAGCTCCGGCGGGCAGCCGCGCTCGAGCAGCTCGATCGCGCCGTGCAGGTCGACGTCCATCCGCGAGCCCAGATCGGTCGCCGCGGCAGGGTCGTAGCCGGCGCGCAGGAGCTCCTCGGTGCGCCAGCGCTCGACGCGCTCCAGCTCCGTCTCGACGATCTCCTCTACCGCAGTCACGTCCATGCTCACCTTATCTCCCGGTACTTCGGGAAAACACGTGCACCGGTTCACCCCCTTCGGAGTGAGTCGGCGAGTGCGATTGCATCCTCTTTACGAAGGTGAGGCCCTTCCAGGCGATACGTGGCGTCGTTCGCGGCCCAGAGCAGCACGTTGCCCGCGAGTCGCGACGAGCGATGTGTGAAGAAGATGTGTTGACCTCCGGAAAGCCAGAACGCGTGCACGCCGCGCACCCGCACGTTCGCGACCGCCGTCGACGGGCTGACGAGCTTCTTCACGTAGACACCGTTCGGCAGCTCGCTCAGGAGCACGGGCCGGCCGTGGACTGCGAAGACCGCGGAGACGAACCCGCCTTCGCCGATATGGAGCTGCGGCAACGGATCGAGCGGCGGGACGAGCAGCTGCGGGAAACGGCGGCGCGCCTCGACCAGCGTCGCGGTCGGGCCGAGCCCTTCCGTCAGCGGCTTCTCCACCGCAGGCGGAAGCGTCTCCACCAGGTGAACGCGGACGCTGCCGACGTCGAAGAAGCGGAGGATCGCTCCGCGCGACGCGGGCACCGCGAATGCAACCGCGACCGCAGCCAGCGCGATCGCAACGGCGAGCGGCCACCGCCGCCGGCGCACGGGCTCGAGGACGAACGGCGGCGTCGCCGGCCATTCGACGCGCAACGCCCGGAGCTCACGTTCCAGGTTCATACGCCTCCTGCAGCCGTTCGAGCGCACGCGACGTGCGCGACTTGACCGTTCCGAGCGGCACGTCGAGCGCCGCGGCCGTCTCCTCCTCGCTCAGCTCGAGCAGGTAGCGGCAGGCGAGCACCTCTCGTGCCGCGTCCGGCAGCTCGTCGAGAGCGCGTAGCAGCTCTGCGCGACGTTCGTGCGCGAGCGCGGTCGTCTCGGGGGAGGGGGCCGCCTCCCCCGAGCCCTCGGCCGCTCGCAACACGAGTCGCTCGCGGCGGCCCGCGGACCGGCGTCGGTTGCGCGCCTCGTTTGCGACGATGCGCAGCAGCCAGGGCCGCAGCGGCTCGTCGGCACGGAAGCGGCCGAGCGCGCGCCACGCCTTCACGAGGGCGTCCTGGGTTGCGTCCTCGGCGTCGGCGGCGTTGCGGGTGATGACGTAGGCCACGCGGAACGCGATCTCCTCATGTGGTCGGACGAGGTCCTCGTATGCGTGCGGGTCGCCGCGCTGCGCGCGGAGCGCGAGCTCTCGCTCCCCTCGTGGACGGCCCTCCACGCGCTAACTACACCGCGCCCGCGGCTCGGGTTCCAGCGCCGTGAGTGGTGTGCTCGCGTGCCGCGCTGGCGCGCGCCGTTAATCCCTACGCTGGGCTCGTGCGGTCGTCGGTCGTCCGCGTGCGTGGGGTCGTGAAGACGTATGGTCACGGCCGGAGCACCGCGCGCGTCCTCGACGGGATCGATCTCGACGTCGGGCCGGGCGAGCTCGTGGCCGTCGTCGGCCGCTCGGGCTCGGGCAAATCGACGCTGCTGCATCTGCTCGGCGGGCTCGACCGGCAGGACGCCGGATCGATCGAGGTGGCCGGCGTGCAGGTCGAGTCGCTGGACGAGCGGGGACTGACGGCGTTTCGCCGCCGGCAGGTCGGCTTCGTGTTCCAGTCCTTCCACCTGCTGCCCGAGCTGACGGGGCTCGAGAACGTGCTTCTGCCCGCGCGACTCGCGCGCAACGGCGGCGGCGCGCCGGCGCGGGCGCGCGCGCTTCTCGACGAGCTCGGGCTCGCGCACGTCGCGGCGAGGTTGCCGGCGAGCCTCTCCGGCGGCGAGCAGCAGCGGCTCGCGGTCGCACGTGCGCTCGTGAACGAACCGGTGCTGATCCTCGCGGACGAGCCGACCGGGAACCTCGACGAGGAGGCGGGCGCCGCCGTGCTGGCGCTCCTGCGCGGCGTCGCCGACCGCGGCAGGGCGGTGGTCCTCGTCACGCACGATCCCGCGGCCGGCACCGTCGCGGACCGGACGCTCATGCTGCGGGCGGGACAGTTGCAGCCGTGAGGGCTGCTCTCCACCACGGGCTCGCGCGCCTCCGGCGCGATCGCACGCGCGTGTTGCTCGCCGCCGGAGGCATCGCCGCTGCGAGCGCGATGGTCGCGGCGGCAGCGACGCTCGTGTTCGCGCTCGCAACCGGCTTCGATCGGACCGCGGCACGCGCAAACCTGCCGGACGTCACCGCGCGCTTCGCGCCGCAGACGATCGCCGCAGTCGCGACGCGCGTCGACGCACTGGCGAACATCCGCGCGGTCGCCTACCGCTACGAGGCGACGAACAGCGCGATTCAGGCCGCGGGCGATTTCGCGAACGGCACGGTGGTCGGCGTGCTCCCGGGCCCGCGCGGCTACGCCGTGATCGCCGGCCGCGACGTGAGCCGGCCCGGTGAGGCGGTGGTGGAGGCCGGGCTCGCGCGGGCGTGGCATCTGCACGTCGGCTCGGCGCTCGCGCTGTCCGGCCCGGCCGGCCGGATCGTCGAGCACGTCGTCGGAACCGGTGTCGCGCCGGACAGCGTCGCGTATCCGCTGACACGGACTCCCCGGGTGTACGTGACGATCGGCGACGCGCGCCGCATCGGCGGTGCAGGCCCGGCCGTCGACGCCGTCCTGCTCTGGGTGCACGACCGCTCGCAGCTTCCCGTCACGCTCGAGCAGGCGCGCGCGGCGACATTCGGCGTATCGCAGCTCAGCTTCGTGACGCGCGCGGGCTTTCAACAGCTGATCGGGCGCGCGGCCGGGATCGTGATCGCGCTGCTCGTCGCCTTTTCGCTCGTCGCGCTCGCGGCGGCAGGGATCATGCTCGCGGCGGCGTCGGCGGCGGAGGTGCAGCGCCGACGCGAGGCGATCGGCGTCCTGCGCGCCCTCGGCGCCGCGCCGGGGGAGGTCGCGGCCGGTTACGCCGTCGAGGCCGCGCTCGTCGCCGCGCCCTCGGCTGCGCTCGGCATCGTCGGGGGATGGTTCGCCGTCGGCGGCCCGGCGACGCGGCTGCTCGACGTGCTGAACGAGCTGATGCCGTCGGCTGCGCAGACGTCCGCGCTGCTGATCGCCTCCTGGGTCGCAGTCGTCGCGCTCGTCGCGGCAGCAACGTGGTTGCCGGGGCGGCGCGCCGCCGCGCGCCGCGTGGTCGACTCGCTGCGGGAAGCCGACGTCGTCGCGACGCCACGGCGGATCCCGCTGCCTGCACTCGCCGGGTTCGGGGCGCGGCTCGTGCTCGCACGCCCGGCTCGGACGGCCACGCTCGTGTCGGTGCTCGCCGCATCGGCGGCCGTCGTCTTGCTGATCCTCACGATCGCAAGTGTGCTCGGCGGCCTGCAGCAGAACGCGCAGACACTCGGTACCCGCTACCAGCTGGTCGTTCCCGGCGGCGGCGACTCGCTGGCACGCGCCCGGGCAACCCCGGGCGTCGCTGCTGCGGCGCCGCGATACGAGGTCGACGCGGCCGACTCGTTCGACCTCGGCGAGACCTTTCGCTTCATCGCGTTTCCCGGCGACGTCGCGAGCTTCGAGTCGCCGCCGCTCGCGAGCGGCCGGCGCGTGCGCGGGCCGGACGAAGCCGACGTGGGCCTCGGTCTGGCACAGGCGCTCGGGCTCGACGTGGGCTCCCTCCTCGCCGCGCAGCTCCCGTCGGGCAGCGAGGCGCGGTTTCGCGTCGTCGGCATCGTGCAAGCGCTGCGCGACCAGGGCCTCGTCGCGTATGTGCAGCCGCATCGGCTGCTCGCCGCGCTGCCGGGCCTCACTCCGGACATCGCGATCAAGCTCCGGTCTCCGGCCGATTTCGACCGCGTCCGCAGCGCGTTCTCGCGCCGCGGCATCTACGCGCAGAAGACCGGCGGGATCTCGAGCGAGAGCGGATTCACGGGCGCCGTCGGCCGGACCGCCTTCCTGAACATCCTTGCGGCGCTGCTGCGCAGCGTTGCGTTTCTCGACGGGCTCGTCTGCGTCTATGCGCTCGCGCAGATGCTCGCGCTGCTCGCGCGCGAACGTCGGCGCGCGGTCGCGGTGATCCGCGCGATCGGTGCGAGCCGCGCGCAGGTGCTCGCGCTCTTCGCAGGAGCGGCGGTGCTCGTCGCCGGCGTCGCGGCGCCGCTCGGCGTGGCGCTCGAGCGGCTGGTGCTCGGGCCCGGCGTCGCCGCGCTCGCCGTCTCGTACGTGACGCTGCCGCTCGGCGCCGGCGCGACGCAGATCGGGCTCGTGCTCGCCGGCGTCGCAGTCGCCGTCTTCGTCACGGCAGGTTGGGCGACGCGCGCCGCCACGGCCGGAGCGATCGTCGTGCCGCTGCGCGAGGACTGATCAGCGGTAGAGATCCGCGTTGCGGTCGGCCGGCGTACCGGCAAAGCCGTTCGGCCTGCCGCCCTGGAAGTCGAGATACGCGAGCCGGCGCGAGATCGCGGCGAGCCTGTCGTGCGAGTCGGTGTTCAGCATCCACGTCTCGAGCACGATGCGCCCGTCCGCGGTCGCTGCGAGCCGGAAGGCGCGCGCCTGCTGCGGGTAATCGATCAGCGACGACGTGCCGATCAGCCAGTACCCGCCGGCCGGCGTCCGGCGCGGCACGATCGCGTTGCGGTGCGTGTCGCCGTGAATCGCGGCGACGACGTGCGGGTCGCGGTCGAGGAGCGCGAGGACGGCTGTGCCGCCCGCCGCCGACGTGAGCGGACTGTGCGAGAAGACGAAGACCCACCGCCGGCCCGCGGCGCGGAGCGCGCGCGCGAGCCACGCAACCTGTTCCGGTCGAACGACGCCACTCGCGCCGCCGCTCCGGTCGATCGTGTCGAGGACGATCCCGCGAACGGCCGTCCCGATGTCGAAGGTGTAGTCGAGCAGCGGTCCGGTACCTCCGACGCCGCTCGCCTGCCGCAGGCGCCGCACGACCTCGACCGCCGAGAGCTCGCGCCGGCGCGGGTCCGGTGTCACGTGCATCGTCTCGCCGGGCACGCCCTGCGCGAGCAGCGGTCCAAGCGCGGCGAGGTTGCCGGTGCGCGCCGCCGCGAGCGCCTCTGGGTCGAACCGGACGAGCTTCCGCGAGCCGACCGCGATCGCCTCGGTGGCAGTCGACGGCGGAACGTTCCCCTGCACGAGCACGTCGTGGTTTCCGAGCACCGGATACCAGCGGGCGTCGAGCCCGGGCGAGACGAACGGCCGCTCGGCAGCGGCGAGCAGCCCCGGATACCGGGGCGGGTCGACGTCGGGCCGGTAGTAAAACGGATCCGGATCCGCGGCCGACTGCACCCCCTCGTAGCCGGGCCCGCCGCTATTCGGATCGACCCGCCCGCCGCGCAAGACCGCGAGCGCCTGCTCGAGCTCGTTCAGCTGGTCGTTGTCGATCAGGTCGCCGGTCTCGACGACCGCCTGCGGGTGGATCTGGTCGATCGCCGTGACGGCGGCGGCGAGCACCTGCGGCGTCAACGCTTCCTGGGGCCGGAACGCCGACGTGAACGGCGGGCCCAGCCGGTCGAGCGGCTCCACCCGGGCCGGCGACTCCTCGTCCAGCACGTGCGCGTCGGTGAACTGCGCGAACACCGCGAGCGTCTTCGTGATCGCCGAGCGCGGTGCGAGCTCCGTCCGTTGGACGAACGGCTCTCCCGGGCCGGTGCGCAGGACGCCGCTTCGGCCCGGGTCGACGTACGTGCGGTGAAGCGTCGAGTCGCTCGTGGTCGAGCCGCAACCCGCGCAGGCGGCCGCGACAGCGAGTGCTGGGAGAAGCGTCCACCGGAACCGACGGCGCGCGGTCGTGTCGACGACGATAGCCTGCGCAGGCGCCGGCTAACCGGCCGGGCTCTTGACGACCTGCTGGGTCATGCCGCCGTCGAGGATGTAGCTCTGCCCGGTCGCGTAGGTCGCCTCGTCCGAGCAGAGCCACGCGACGAGCGCCGCCACCTCCTCCGGCTTGCCCGGCCGGCCGAGCGGCACCTCCGGATCGAGCTCCTCGGCGTCGGCCTCGTTCCGCGGCGTCGCGATCACCCCCGGCGCGACCGAGTTGACCCGGATGCTCCGGTCGGCGAGCTCGAGCGCGAGCGCGCGGCTGAGCATCCCGAGCGCAGCCTTCGCAGCGGCGTAGACCGCGAAGTTCGGCCGCGGGATGTGCTCGTGCACGGAGGTGATGTTCACGATCGACCCGCCGTCCCGCATTCGCCGGGCGGCCGACTGCGCGAGCAGGAAGCTCGCGCGCACGTCGACGTCGAAGGTCGTGTCGAAGTCGTCCACGGTCAGCTCGAGGAACGGCTTCGCCGTCGAGAGCCCGGCATTGTTCACGAGCACGTCGATCGAGCCGAGCTTCTCGACCGTCTCTGCGACGAGCCGCTCGGGAACGGACGCATCGGCCAGATCGCCGTGGACCCAGCGGATCTGCTTCTCTCCGTATTGCGTCTGCAGGTCGTCGTAGGGCCCCCTGTGCTTGTCGTCCGTTCCGGCGGTGGCGTACCCGACCGCGTAGCCGTCGCGCAGAAAGCGCTCGGCGATCGCGAGGCCGATGCCGGTGTTCGCGCCGGTGACGAGGGCGACCTTCATCGGGCCGGTCGTACCCGCCTGATCGACGTCCTAGACTCGATCCGTGGCCGGGCCGCGAAAGGAGCGAAAGGTCGTGACGGTGCTCTTCGCCGACCTCGTCGGCTTCACGGCCCGCGCCGAGTCGCTCGACCCGGAGGACGTCGAGGCGATCCTGCAGCCTTACCACGCGCGCCTGCGCGCCGAACTCGAGCGCTTCGGCGGCACCGTCGAGAAGTTCATCGGCGACGCGGTGATGGCGCTCTTCGGGGCTCCGGTCGCGCACGAGGACGACCCCGAGCGGGCGGTGCGCGCGGCACTCGCCATCCGCGACTGGGCGCGCGAAGCCTGCGGCGTCCAGGTGCGGATCGCCGTCAACACGGGCGAGGCGCTGATCAACCTCGACGCGCGCGCCGAGCTCGGCGAGGGCATGGCGGCGGGCGATGTGGTCAACACCGCCGCCCGCCTGCAATCGGCGGCGCCGGTGAACGGCGTCCTCGTGGGAGAGACGACCTATCGCGCGACGCAGCACGCGATCGATTACCGCCCCGCGGATTCGGTCGACGCGAAGGGCAAGGCGTCGCCGATCGCCGTCTGGGAGGCGGAGGCGCCGCGCGCTCGCGTCGGGAGCGAGGTCGTGCCGCGCCGCGTGCCGCTCGTCGGCCGCGCGCGCGAGCTCGAGCAGCTGATCGGCGCGTTCGAGCGTGCGCGACGGGAGCGCTCGGCGCAGTTCGTGACCCTCGTCGGCGTCCCCGGCATCGGGAAGAGCCGACTCGTCTCGGAGCTGCTCGACCACGTCGAGGGGCTGCCCGACCTCGTGTACTGGCGGCACGGCCGCTCGCTGCCGTACGGCGAAGGCATCACCTTCTGGGCGCTTGCGGAGATGGTGAAGGCGCACGCGGGGATCGCGGAGAACGACGCGCCGGCCGAGGCCGCGCGCAAGCTGCACGAGGCCGTCGCGGAGGTGGTCGGCGACCGCGAGCAAGCGTGGGTCGAGACGAGCCTCCGGCCCCTGCTCGGTCTCGACGACGCGACGGAAGGCGGCACGAAGGAGGACGCGGCTGCGGCATGGCGTCGGTTCTTCGAGGCGCTCGCGGAGCGCCACCCGCTCGTGCTCGTCTTCGAGGACCTCCACTGGGCAGACGACGAGCTGCTCGACTTCGTCGACCAGCTGCCCGACTGGACAGAGGACGTGCCGCTGCTCCTGCTCGGGACGGCGCGCCCCGAGCTGCTGACCCGCAGAGCGGGCTGGGGCGGCGGGAAGCGGAACGGCGTGACGATCTCGCTCTCGGCGCTCGAGACGGACGAGACGGCGAAACTGATCGCGGCGCTGCTCGAGCGGGCCGTGCTGCCGGCGGAGACGCAGGCCGCGCTCCTCGACCGCGCCGGCGGCAATCCGCTCTATGCCGAGCAGTTCGTCCGCATGCTCGCCGAGCGCGGGGAGGTCGGCGACGACCTGCCGGAGAACGTGCAGGCGATCATCGCCGCACGGCTCGACGCGTTGCCCGAGGCTGAGAAGGCGCTCCTGCAGGACGCAGCGGTCGTCGGCAAGGTGTTCTGGACCGGCGCGCTCGCCGTCGTCAACGGCTCCGACCCGGCCGTGATCGAGCAGCATCTCCGTTCGCTTGCGCGCAAGGACTTCGTTCGGCGCGAGCGCCGCGCGACGGTCGACCGGGAGTCCGAGTACGCGTTCACCCACATCCTCGTGCAGGACGTCGCGTACGGCCAGATTCCGCGCGCGGCCCGCGCCGAGAGGCACCGCCGCACCGCCGAGTGGATCGAGACGCTCGGGCGAGAAGCAGACCAGGCCGAGCTGCTCGCGCACCACTATTCGCATGCGCTCGAGCTCCTGCGCGCGGCAGGGTCGCAGACCGACGCGCTCGAGACGCGGGCACGGGCAGCGCTGCGTGGCGCAGGCGCGCGGGCGCTCGGGTTGAGCGCGTATCCCGCCGCCGCCCGCTGGTTCGAGGCGGCGGCGGCGATCACGGCCGAGCCGGATCCAGATCGTGCGCGCGCGCTGCTGCAGCACGCGCTCGCGCTGCACGCCGTCTTCGATCCGCGGCGCTTCGACCTGCTCGAGGAGGCGCGAGAGGCGCTGCTCGAGGAGGGCGACATCGACGGCGCAGCCGAAGCGGAAGTCGCACTCGCAGAGGCGTGGTGGTGGGCGGCCGAGCGCGAGCGTTGCACCGCGTGCCTCGAGCAGGCGTCGGCGCTCGTCCGCGACGAGGGAAGCGAGCTCGCCCGCGCGCTCGTGCTCTCGCAGGTCGCGCGGTTCAAGACGCTCCGAGGCGACAACGAGGGCGCCGTCGAGACGGCGCTCGAGAGCCTGCGCCTCTCGGAGTCCGTCGGACGCGACGACTTGCGGGCGAAGAACCTGATCACGCTCGGGACGGCGCGCGCCTACCTGCCGGACGCCGACATCGCGGCGGCGGTGGCCGACATCCGCGCCGGCAACGAGCTCGCCGAGGCCGCCGGCTCGTTCGATCAGCTCTCCCGCGGGATCATCAATCTCGCGAGCACGTTGAACCTCGCCGGCCGGCTCGAGGAATCCCTCGCGGCCACACACGACGCCGCGCGGCTCGCGCAGCTGCGCGGGCATCGTGGCGGCATCCGGTTCACCGACGCGAACCTGCTCGGGGGCGAACTCGACCGCGGCAACTGGGTGGAAGCCGAGCGGCGTACGGAGGCCTTCCTCGGAGAGTCGGAGGAGAGCCCTCATTTCATGGACGCGATCGCGCTCTCGGCACGAGCGACGATCGCCCTCGCACGTGACGAGCGAGAGCGTGCACTCGAGGCCGTCGAGCGGATGCTCGCGATCGCGCGCAGAGTCGCCGACCCGCAGACGATCGTCCCTGCCCTCGCGACGGCCGCACTCGTCTACGCGGAATTCGACCTGATCGAGCGCAGCCGAGCGGCCCTGCACGAGCTCGTTCCCGGACCGCACGTCGCGTCGTGCCCCGACGCACACTTCGCCGCCGCCCGGATCGGCGCGGTCGGCGAGTGGCGCGAACGCATCGCGCCGTTCGCTTTCGGGACGCCGTGGGACCGGGCGGCGGACGCGGTGCTCACCGGCCGCTGGCGCGAGGCCGCCGATCTCTACGACGAGATCGGAGTCGTCCCGTTCGCGGCGCTCGCCGCGCTCCGCGGCGCCGAGTCGTGCGTCGCCGCCGGCAAGCGCGCGGAGGCGGATGCGCTGCTCGCCCGCGCGCTCGCGTTCTACCGGTCGGTCGGCGCGACGAGATACGTCCGCGAGGGCGAGCAGCTGCTCGCCGCGACGGCGTAGCGCGTCAGCTCCAGCCGTCCTCGAGGAGCTCGCGCGTCTCGGCGACGCCGGCCGCTCAGACCCGCATGACGTCGACGTCCGGCCGCTCGTAGAAGCCGCCGTACGAGCCGTCGCCGAGCAGCTCGCGCACGCGGCCCGGATCGCGCGTGTCGAGCCGCACCGGCTCCTTTCGTTCCGCGGGCAGCTCGACGCCGGGCAGCCGCGTCCACGGGAAGTTCTCGAACCACGACGCGTGCGCAGCGCCCGGATCGAGCTCCTCGACGATCGCGCGCACCCGCTCGCCCGCCCACCAGTCGTGCCAGAGCACTCGGCAGTCCGGATGCTCCATCGCCCACTCCCCCACTTCCGGCCGGCCTGCGGCGTTGCCGCCGTGGCCGTTCACGAAGAGAAACCGCCGGAAGCCCTGGCCCGCAAGCGAGTCGAGCAGGTCGCGGAGCAGCGCGCGGTAGGTCTCTTCGCGCAGCGACGGACTGCCCGGATACGCCGCGAAGTACGGCGTGACGCCGAACGCCTGTGCAGGCAGAACGAGCACGCCGATCGGCTCCGCGGCCTCGACCGCGACGCGCTCGGAGAGGATGCGGTCGACGCCGAGCGAGAGATAGGCGTGCTGTTCGACCGACCCGAGCGGGATCGCGAGGCGGTCGTCGCGCTCGAGGTAGCGCTCGACCTGCAGCCAATTGCAGTCCTCGATCCTCAGGCGACCGCGGCCTCGCCGAGCAGGTGCTTGACCTCGGCGAAGAAGTCGGGCACGGGCCGCACCCGGTAGCTCGGGCCGAGCTCGAGCAGCTTCGAGCCCATCGACGTGACGAGGTCGACGTAGACCGGAGCCTCGCCCGGGAAGTCCTTGACGAGCGCCGCCAGCTCGCGCACGACGCCGGCCGGCGCGACGCGCGCGTCCACCTTCAGGCGGACCTCTTTGCGCTCGGGCGTCGCCTCGAACGCGGCGATCTCGAGCGCGACGAGCTTCGTCTCGCCCTGCTGCTTGTGGTCGATCCGCCCCTTCACGACGAGCACGCGGTCCTCCACGAGCAGCTCGCGCGCCTGCTGGTAGACCGAGTTGAACGCGACGACCTCGCACTGGCCCGTCACGTCCTCGAGCCCGGCGAAGACCATCGGCTCGCCCTTCTTCGTCGTCAGCTGTTTCAGCGTGGCGACGATGCCGCCGACCGTGACGATCTCGCCGTCGCGGCGCCGCTCGAGCTCGTTCAACGCACAGTCCGTCTTGCGTCGCAGCTCCATGCGGATCGGTGCGAGTGGATGCTCGGAGACGTAGAGGCCGAGACTCTCCTTCTCCATCCGCAGGAGCTCGCTCTTGTCGAACTCCTCCGTCGACAACGTCGGGTGGTGTGCGGGCTGTGGCTCGTCACCGAGGTCGAAGATCGAGCCCTGACCGAAGCGGCGCGCATCGTGTGCCGCGTTCCCCGCGCCGAGCGCCTGGTCGAGCACTGCAAGCATTGCCTTTCGCGAGCCCGGCAGTGCCCCTGCCTTGATCAGCGATTCGAGCGCACGCTTGTTCACGACCTGCGGGTCGACCCGCTCGGTGAAGTCCCAGATCGACGCGAACGCGCCCCCTTCCTCGCGCGCGCGGACGATCGCACGGCACGCGGACTCGCCGACGTTCTTCACGGCGTTCAGCCCGAAGCGGATCTTCCCCTCGACGACGGCGAAGTCGATCTGCGACTCGTTCACGTCCGGCGGCAGCACATCGATCCCGATGTCGTGGCACGCGTTCACGTAGAAGGGCACCTTGTCCTTCGTGTTCATCACCGACGAGATGAGCGCCGCCATGTACGCCTTCGGATGGTTCGCCTTCAGCCACGCTGTCCGGTAGGAGATCAGCGCGTAGCAGGCGGCGTGCGACTTGTTGAAGGAGTAGTCCTGCGCCTGCTCCATGTCGGCCCAGAGCTGGTTCGCGACCGCCGGCGTGACCCCGTTTGACGCGCAGCCCTCGAGGAACTTCCCCTTCAGCGACGCCATCAGGGAATGGATCTTCTTCCCGATGGCCTTGCGAAGGTCGTCGGCTTCGGCGGGGGAGAAGCCGGCGACCTTCTTCGCGATCTCCATGTACTGCTCCTGGTAGATGCAGATGCCGTACGTGGAGCTCGTGATCTCCTTGAGCCGCTCGTCGGGATAGGTGACCGGCTCCTCGCCGTTCTTGCGCCGCGCGTAGACGGGGATGTACGCCATCGGCCCCGGCCGGTAGAGCGCACCGAGCGCGATGATGTCCTCGAAGACCGTCGGCTTGATCAGCCGGAGCGCCTCGCGCATGCCGGACGACTCGAACTGGAAGACGCCGGTCGATTCGCCGCGCGCGAGCATCTCGTACGTCTTGCGGTCGTCCATCGGGATCGAGCCGATGTCGAGGTTGCCGACGAGTTCGCACGCCTTCTCGATCACGTCGAGGTTGCGCAGCCCGAGGAAGTCCATCTTCAGCAGGCCGAGCGCCTCGACGGTGCCCATCGAGAACTGCGTCACGACTTCCTGCTCTGCGCCCTTCTGCTGCAGCGGGACGGTGTTGATCAGGGGCTCGGCGCCGATCACGACGCCGGCCGCGTGGATCGAGTCCTGCCGCGTCAGCCCTTCGAGCGGCCATGCGAGATCGACGATCTCGCGCGCGACCGGATCGGAGTCGTAGGCCTGCTTCAGCTCGGCGCCGGGCTTCAGACACTCCTCGAGGCTCTGGCCCGGCCCTTCGGGGATCAGCTTCGCGATCTTGTCGACCACGCCGTACGGGATCTCGAGCACGCGGCCCGCGTCGCGGACGGCGGCACGCGCGGCCATCGTCCCGAACGTGATGATCTGCGCGACGCGATCCGAGCCGTACTTCTCGCGGACGTAGTTGATCACGCGCTCGCGGCCCTCCACGGCGAAGTCGATGTCGATGTCGGGCATCGACTTGCGGCCCGGGTTGAGGAAGCGCTCGAACAGGAGGTCGTAGCGGATCGGATCGAGGTCGGTGATCTCGAGCGAGTACGCGACGAGGCTGCCCGCGGCGCTGCCGCGGCCCGGGCCGACGCTGACACCGTTCCGCTTTGCGAAGCCGATGAAGTCGGCGACGATCAGGAAGTAGTCCGCGAAGCCCATCTCGCGGATCGTCTTCAGCTCGAACTGCAGACGCTCCCGCAGCTCGGTCGTCACCGTCTCGTAGCGGCGCTCGAGCCCTTTCTCGCACAGCTCGACGAGGTACTCGAACGCGTCGCCGCCGTTCGGCACCGGGAACTTCGGCAGCAGGATGCGGCCGAGCTCGATCTCCACGTTGCAGCGCTCCGCGACCTCGAGCGTGCGTGCGAGCGCGGCTTCCTGACCCGGGAAGTCCGCGAGCATCTCCTGCTGCGATTTGAAATAGAAATGGTCGGTCTCGAAGCGCCAGTGGTTCGGGTTCTTGAGCGAGTCCCCCGACTGGATGCAGAGGAGCGCCTCGTGCGCCCGCGCGTCCTCGTGGCGGAGGTAGTGGACGTCGCCCGTCGCGACGACCGGCAGTCCGCGGCGCTCGGCGAGCTGCAGGAGGAGCGGATTGATCCGCTGCTGCACGTCGAGGTGCGCGTTCTGCATCTCGACATAGACGTTGTCGCGGCCGAAGATCGAGGCGAGGCGGTCTAGCTCGCCCTCGGCGTCGTCGGCGCGGCCCTCCTCGAGCGCCTTGCAGACGCGGCCGGAGAGGCAGCCGCTGAGCGCGATCAGGCCCCGGCCGTGCCGGTCGAGCAGCTCCCAGTCGACGCGCGGCTTGTAGTAGTAGCCCTCGAGATAGCCGAGGCTCGAGAGCTTGATCAGATTCGCGTAACCCGCGTTCGACTGCGCGAGCAGCGTCAGGTGTGCGTACCCCTTCTGCTGCGCGCGCCGGTCGTCGGCGACGTAGACCTCGCAGCCGAGGACCGGCTTCACGCCGGCGTTCTTCGCCTCCTTGACCAGGTCGACCGCGCCCGCGAGCGAGCCGTGGTCGGTGAGCGCGACGGCCGGCATCTCGAGCTCCGCCGCGCGGGCGGCGAGCGCCGGAACACGGCACGCGCCGTCGAGGATCGAGTACTCGGAATGGACGTGGAGATGGACGAAATCGGGCGCTGCGGGCACGGGCAGCCATCGTACTAGGGGGTCCCGACGGGCCCTGGCGGCCGCCGGGTGCGCACGAGAATCGCCGCCGCGCGCTCCGGCGCGGGGCGCGACTCAGCTCCGGCCCGGGACGGCGAACGCCATGAGCACCGCATCGACCTCGTCGTCGCCGCGCCGGTAGTGCCGCTTGCGGTACCCCTCGCGCTCGAACCCGAACTGCTCGTACAGCCGGATCGCCGGCTCGTTCCATGGGAAGACGTGCAGCTCGAGCTTGCGAATGCCCGTGCCTGCAGCCCAGTCGGCGGCGGCCGCCAGCAGCGCGCGCCCGACGCCCTGGCGGCGCGCGTCCTTTGCGACCATCAACCCGAGGTCGGCGACGTGCGACGACGCCGGATGCGTGTCGCGCGATACGGACAACCGCCCGACGAGAACGCCGTCGACGCGCTCCGCGACGAACACCGCCGCGTGCGGATAGCGCCGAAGCGCCTTCAGGTAGCGCCGCTCGTCGCCGACGCTCCGCCACTCGCCGTCGGTCGAGATCAGCCAGCCTTCCGGCTCTGCGCTCACGGCCTCTGCGAGCCGCACGAGCGCCTCGGCGTCGGCCGGGTCCGCCGGCCGCACCCGGAACGGCGCGCTCACTCGACGACCACGCCCGCGCCGCCGCGGCGCGGATCGCCTGCCGCGGCGAGCGCGCCGTTCTCGCGCACTTCGACTGCGCTCACGCCGCCAAAGTAGAGATTCCGCTCCCGCCAGCGCACGACCGTCCGGCCTTCGGCCTCCAGCGCATCCGCGACACCGGGATCCTCGCAATGCACGACGCCCTCGGCCACGTGGACGCGCGGAGCCTCGACCGCTTCGCGCACGGGCATGCCGGCGACGACGTTGCCGACGACCTGAAGGATGGCGCCGCGCAGTCGCGCGCTGCCTGCGCTGCCGAGCACGAGCCGCGGCCGGCCGTCCAGCAGCACGAGCGACGGCGCCATCATCGACGTCAGGCGCTCGCCCGGTTGCGACGCACCCATCAGGTCGAGCTCGCCGAGCATGTTGTTCAGATGGATGCCCGTGCCCGGAACGACGACGCCGCTGCCCGAGCCGAGCGACGCGCTCAGGGACGCGGCGTTTCCTTCGCAGTCGACGACCGAGATGTGCGTCGTTCCTTTCAGTACTTCCAGTGCTGCATTGCCGCGGTGGAGCGCGCGGCCGAACTCCGGGTTGCGGACCGCGTCCTGCGTGTCCATCGCATGGACGATCATGCTCGGGGTCGGATCGCGGTCGCCGAGCACCTGCAGGCCGAGCGCGATCAGGACGCCTCCGCTCGAGGGCGGCGGATTGGAACGGAACTCGTGGCCGCGGTAGTCGACGCACACCGGCTTGCGCTCGATCACCTCGTATGACTCGAGATCCGCGAGCGACAGCGCGCCGCCGCCGTGGCGCACGTGCGCGACGATCGTCTCCGCGAGCGGGCCGCGGTAGAGCGCCGAGGCGCCCACCTCGGCGAGCCGGTCGAGCGTGCCCGCGAGGTCGGGCAGCGCGAACCGCTCGCCCCACCGGTACGCGCGCCCGTCGCAGCCGTACATCGCATCGCCCGCCGGCGAGTGACGCAGGAGCCCGTCGAGGATCTGGTGCAGGTAGCCCTGCATCGACGTGAGCTCGACGCCCTCCCGCGCGAGGCGGGCCGCCGGCCGCACGAGCTCGGCCCACGGCACCCGGCCCCAGCGCGCGTGCGCGGTCGCGATCCCGAGCGCGGTGCCCGGGACGGCGACCGCCGCCGCACCGGTCCTGAACAGCTGGCGGGTCTCGCCGTCGAAGTCGACCTCGAGCTCGAGTAGCGACCCCGCGGCCTCGGCCCGCGGCACCGAGACGAAGAAGTCGAGCACGACCGAGTGCGCGGAGCCGGCCTCGTGCACGAGCATGAAGCCGCCTCCGCCGGGCCCCGACAGCATGCTCTCGCACACCCACGAGGTGCACGCGGCCGCGACGCAGGCGTCGACCGCGCTCCCGCCCGCCTCGAGCACGCGCGCCCCCGCGGCCGCCGTCAGCGGATGCCCAGCAGCGATCGCGCCCTTCATGAAGAAAGGTTAAGGCTTCGTTGCGGGAGCCCAACCTCAAGTCTCGAGCGACGTCTACCGACGTTGAGAGCAGGCTTGAGCTCGAGCATCGCCCTCATCCGGAGCACCGTCGGACGCCGCGGCTTCCTCGCCGCGATCGTCGTCTTCGCCGCGCTCGTCGCGGCGGTCGCGACACCGCAGCTGCTCGGGCGCCGGGTCGCCGCCGCCCTCGCGACGCTCGGAAGCGCCGACGCGAAGTGGCTGTGGCTCGCGGGCATCGGCTTCGCCGTCTCCGTCGTCACCGCTGCAGCCGCGTGGCGCTCTGCGATGGCCGTCTGCGGCGGCCGGCTCGGCCTCGCCGACGCCTGCGCGCGCTACGGCGCCGGGTCGCTCGTGAACACGTTCGTGCCCCTGCGTGCCGGCGAGGCCGTCCGGATCGCGCTCTTCTCGCGTGTGCTCCCGAGCACGGGCCGACTGCGGACGACCGGCGGCGCCTTCGCCGCACTCGCGGCCGGGCGCGCCGTCGTGCTCGGCGGGCTGGTCGTCGGCGGCGCGGCGGCAGGAGCAGTCCCGCTCTGGCCGCTTCTGGTGGCGGCTGCGCTCGTCGCCGTCGCCGCATGTGTCGCAGTCGTCGCGCGAAAGTCGCACGCCCACCTGCTCGACGCGTTCCGTGCGCTTGCGGACGACCCGCGCGCGGCGGTGCGCCTCGTCGCGTGGCTCTCCGTCCAGCTCGTCGGGCGGCTCGCCGCGGCGACCGCCGTCGCAGCCGCGCTCGGGATCCGGCAGCCGCTCGCCGCCGCGGTGATCGTGATCCTGGCGCTCGACGTCGCGAGCCTGCTGCCGCTCACACCCGGCAACATCGGCATCACGCAGGGCGCAATCGCGATCGCGCTCCACGCGCAGGGCACGCCGTACGGCAGCGCGCTCGCGGCGGGGATTGCGTTTCACGCGATCGAGACCGCGGTCGGACTGATGTTCGGCGTCGCGAGCCTCGTCTGGCTCGCCCCGTATCCGACGCCTGCCGCGCGGCGGGTCGCGCTGCTCGCGGGCGCCGCGAGCTGGGCGCTCGGAATCGCCGGCGCGTTCAGCGCCACGGTGCTCGTGCCGCTCGTCTAACCTCGGCATTCGTGAAGGCGACCCGCGCCCTCGTCGCCGTGTGCGCGCTTGCGCTCACGCTCTCCGGCAGCGCGGCCGCCGGAACGTCGAACGACTTCGCCGGCCATCATGAGCAGCTGTTCGCGGTCTACGTCGTGCGCGGGCTCACGCTCGGCGACCTCCCGCAGCTCGCGACGGAGGGCGCCGTCGGACTGATGGTCCCGAACGCGGGCCCGCGAACGAGCCAGGCAGACGCGTTCGCGGGAATGGTGCGCGGGATCCTCTACAACACGCGGCTGCCGAAGCCGCGCGACACCGTGCTGATCCACGTGCGCAGCGCGAATGCGATCCCGCAGCACGGACCCGCGATCGTGGTCGGCTTGCCGCCGGCGCTTGCCACCGCCAACGACCGCCGTTACCCGATTGCCGTGATCGGCCGCGGGTACCAGGGCCTGCTCGTCTCGAGCCTCACGCGCGTGCCGGGCCTTGTCTCGATCGCGGACGTCGCGCGCACCGCGCTGCAGACGCCGCACGCCCTGACGACGAAACGGGACGGCGGTCCGGTCGCGACGTCGTACCGCCTCGAGGCCGAGATCACCGTCGCGCGCTCGACGACGATGCCCGGCTCTGTGCTCGTCCTCTCCCTGCTCGTCCTGATCGCGCTCTTCTATCCGCGCGGCGCGCCGACGGCCCTCGGCGCCGCGGTCGCGGTCAACCTGGTCGAAGGCTGGTTCCCGAGCGGCGGGGCGGCACCTCGCGTGACGCTGCTCGGCCTGTGCACGCTCGCCGGCGGCCTCTTCGGCCCGGTCTTCTTCCGCAGGCGGCTCGTGCTCGGGCTCGGCCTCGTCGCGCTGCTGCTCGCCTACAGCGGCTCGATGCTCATCCGCCCGTGGACGCTCTCGCTCGCGCCGATCGGGCCCGAGCTGACGAGCCGCTTCTTCGGCGTCTCGAACCTCCTCGAGACGTGGCTGCTCTTCCCGGGCCTCCTCGGCGGCGCGCTCCTGGCACGGCGCTTCGGCTGGCCGGCGTTCGTCGCCGTCGGAGCGCTCACCCTCGCGACGATCGCAGAGAACGCGCTCGGCTCGGACGGCGGCGGCGCGATCGTCGTCGCCGTCGCCTTCGCATTGCTCGCGGTCGAGCTCGCCGGCCGGCGGCTGCGCTTCGCCGTGCCCGCGCTCGGCGTCGCCGGCCTGGTCGTCTTCGCGCTTCTGAACATCGACGCCTCGGTCAGCGGGCCGGACCACATGCGCGGCGCACTCTCGGGCGGGTTCCACGGACTCGCGGACGTGGCCGCGAACCGCGTCCCGCTCGCGTACGACCGCGCCGTCGAGCAGTGGTGGCTGCTCATCCCCGGGCTCGCGCTGCTCGTCGTCGGTATCGCCGCCGTCCGGACCGCCCGCGATCGTGTCGGCCGTGCCGTCGTCGTCGCCCTCCTCGGAGGCCTCTGCGCATCGCTGCTCGTGAACGACTCGCCGGGGCCCGTGATGATCGGCGGGCTTGCCGTCCTGCTCGCCCTGGAAGGCGGCCTCGTCCACCGGACGGTGGCGGTGCCGGTGCTGCGGCGACTGGCCTTGCCGGTCCCAGTACCGTTGCAGCGGTGACGCTTCGGCAACCATGGGCGCGGGAGGCCGCGCTCTCCGCCGCAGCCGCAGCGTTCGTGGCTGCGCTCCTGGCCTGGCTCGGGCCGCCCGGGACGGATTTCGCCGCGCACGCATACCAGCGAACGCTCTTCCTGCAGCACGGCTTCACGCTCTGGAACAACTACTGGTACGCGGGCCGGTACAGCTTCGTCACCTATTCGCTCCTCTATTACCCGCTCGCGGCGCTCTTCGGGATCCGGCTGCTCGCGGTGGCGACGATCGCGCTCGCGGCGATGGCATTCGCAGTCGTTCTGTGGCGCGAGTGGGGCCCGACCACCCGCTGGTCGTCGCGCACGTTCGCCGTCGTCTGGGCGGGGATCGTTCTCTCGGCCGCGTTTCCGTTCGCGCTCGGCGCGGCGTTCGCGCTGCTGACGATCTGGGGGCTGCAGTCGGGCGCGCGCTGGCGGGCCGCTGCGGTGGCCGCACTCACGCTCGCCGCCTCGCCGCTCGCGTTTCTCTTCCTCGTGATCGTGTTGGCGGGTGTCGCAATCGCCCGCCGCGACTCGCTCCGCCGCAACCGGATCACCGTCGTCGCGATCGTCCTGGCGGGAGCGGTCGAAGTCGCCCTCTGGCGCGTCTTCCCCGGGGGCGGCGTCTTCCCGTACAGCGGCGCCGAGTTCGCCGCCGGAGTCGCGTTCTGCGTCGGCTGCCTCGTGTTGACATGGCGCGTGGAGAAGGCGCGCGTGCTGCGGTTCGTGTTCGCCGTTTACCTGCTCGCGATCGTCGCCGCCTTCATCGTTCCGTCGGCGGTAGGCGAGAACGTCGCGCGCCTGCGGTATGCGGCGATCCCGCTCGTCGTGCTCGTGTTCTCGCTCCGGCGCTGGCGGCCGCTCGCGCTCAGCATCGCCGGTGTGCTGGTCGTCGTCGTGTGGAACGTCACGCCGCTTGCGTGGAGTTATGTCCACGGGCAGAGCGACGCGACGACGAAGGCGACTGCGTGGAACGGCGCGATCGCGTTCCTGCATGCGAATCTCGACCAGTCGTACCGCGTCGAAGCGGTCGACACCGCGACGCACTGGTCCGAGGTCTATCTCGCCGAGGCCGGAATCCCGCTGGCGCGCGGCTGGTATCGCCAGGACGACTTCCCGCAGAACGAGGTGCTCTACGACAAGCTCGGCGCACGCGTCTACCTGCGCTGGCTGCACGGGCTCGGCGTCGAGTACGTCGTGCTGTCGCGCGCCTTGCCGGACTACAGCTCGCGCGTCGAGGCGAAGCTCGTCCGCAGCGGGCGGGCCGGCCTGCGGCCGGTGTTCGCGAGCAAGTACGTGACGATCTACCGCGTACCGGACGCGCGTCCGATGATCACGGGGCCCGGGCGTCCGAAGCTGACGGCGCTGACGGAGTCCGGCATCGACGCGGTGCTACCGCGGGGAGGGACCTACCGCGTCGCCGTCCGCTGGTCCCCGTACTGGCATGCATCGCTCGGCTGTCTCGCACGCGGGAAGGACGGAATGCTGCGCCTGAGCACGCGGAAGCCGCACTTCGTGCGGCTGGCCTTCCGCGTCTCGGCCGTCCGTGCGCTCGACGAGCTGGCCGGGCGGCAGCCCGTCTGCAAGCTGCCCTAGCCGCGGCGGACGACGACCTCCTCGAACGGCCTCCGGTTCGCCCGGGCGGACCATTCGTCCGCGCTGCGCGACCTCGGATCGCGCGGCTTCGCGGGGTAGCCGAACGTGAGCACCATCTTCACGGGACCCCTGCCGACTGCCAGCTCGGCGGCGTCGGCGTCGCGGATGCCGTTCGGCACGGACCCCACGCCCTCGTTCCACGCCTCGAGCATCATGTTCTGCGCCGCGCGCCCGACGTCGAAGAGGCCGGCATCGCCCGTGATCGCGACGACGAGGGTTGCGCTCCGGACGTTGCGCGGCGCGTACACGCTCTCGGCGAGAGCCTCCGTGTCGCGCACGATCACGAACTGCCAGAGCTGCGTGTTGCGGGACGATCCGCTGAGCCTGCCCGCGTCGATGATGCGGCGGACGACGTCGTCCGGGATCGGGCGCTCGGCGTAGTCGCGCACTTCCCGGCGGCTCGCGATCGCGAGGTACGTGTCCATGCCAGGATCATGCCTGTGCTCGAGCTCGTCTTCGAGACGCATTCGCTTACGACCGACAACGAGCTGGGGATCGCGACCGGCTGGCTCCCGGGACGCCTGTCGGAGGAGGGACGCAAGCAGGCGGCGCGGCTCGGCGACCGCAGGCGCGATATCGCCGTCGTGTTCGCATCCGACCTGCAGCGCGCCGTCGACACGGTCGGGATCGCGTTCGGCGAGACGAGCATTCCGGTGTTCCTCGACCGCCGTCTGCGCGAGTGCGACTACGGCGAGCTGAACGGCGCACCGGTCGCGCAGCTCGACCGGCGTCGCCACGTCGACGAGCCGTTCCCGGGCGGCGAGAGCTACCGCGACGTCGTCGCGCGCACCGCGAGCTTGCTCCGGGAGCTCCTGACGCAATGGGACGGCGCCCGCGTCTGTGTGGTCGCCCATTCGGCGAACCGCTGGGCGCTCGAGCATCTCGTCCACGGCGCGCCGCTCGAGCAGCTCGTCGAGGCGCCCTTCGCCTGGCGCGAAGGCTGGGAGTTCGCGATCGAGCGCATCTGAACAGCGGGGTCAGGCCCGAAGGGCCAGACCGCGGCCGCCGCGCCCGACAGGGCGGGCGCGGCACGGCCACGAGCGGCCCTCGGCTCACGAGCGAGCAAAGCGCAGCGGGGGCGCGGCCGCAGGCCGCGCCCCCGCGAGTGAGCAGCGCCGAGCGCGCGGCAACGCCGCGCGCTCGGCGCGGGAAACTCAGCGCAGGAAACTCGGCACGTCGATCTCCTCGTCGCCGCGGCGGACAGTGGAGATCGCGTCGCGCATCGTCGGGAGCGGCGCTTCGTACTGCGGGCGGCGGACGCGCGCGCCGCGGCCGATGCCGGTCGCGACGACGGTGACCCACACCTGGCCGGTCAACCGCTCGTCGACGGTCGCGCCGAAGATGATGTTCGTGTCGTCGGTCGCGGCGGCCCGGATCGCCTCCGCCGCCTCGTTCACCTCGAGCAGCGTCAGGTCCTCGCCGCCGGCGATCGAGAGGAGGATGCCCGTCGCGCCGCTGATCTCCTCGTCGATCAGCGGGGAGCGGAGCGCGCGCTCCGCCGCGTCGCGGGCCCGGTTGTCGCCGGACGATGCGAAGCCGATCCCCATCAGCGCCGTTCCCGAGTCGCTCATGATCGTGCGCACGTCCGCGAAGTCGAGGTTGATCAGGCCCGGCATCGTGATCAGGTCGCAGATCCCTTGCACGCCCTGGCGCAGGACGTCGTCCGCGACCTTGAACGCGTCGAGCATCGAGGTCGAGCGGTCGAGCACCTCGAGCAGCCGGTCGTTCGGAATGACGATCGTCGTGTCGCACGCCTGGCGGAGCATCTGCACGCCGGTGTCGGCCTGTGCGCGTCGCTTCGTGCCTTCGAACTTGAACGGCGTCGTCACGATCCCGACGGTGAGCGCGCCGATCTCGCGCGCAATCCGAGCGACGACGGGTGCCGCTCCCGTGCCGGTCCCGCCGCCCTCGCCCGCGGCGACGAAGACCATGTCGGCGCCGCGCAGCGCGTGCTTCAGCTGGTCGTAGCCCTCGTCCGCAGCTCGCCGCCCGACGTCCGGGTCGGCGCCCGAGCCAAGCCCCTGCGTCAGCTCGCGGCCGATGTGGATCTTCACCGCCGCGTCGCTCATGTGCAGCGCCTGCAGATCGGTGTTCACGGCGAGGAACTCGACCTGGTTGATGCCGGCGTCGATCATCCGGTTGACGGCGTTCAGCCCGGCTCCGCCGACGCCGACCACCTTGATCACGGCGAGGTATGCGCCGGCGTCCCGCGCGGGTGCGCGATGCAACCTCGCCGGCTGCTCGGGCAGCGTGAACGGCTCGAGCGAGCGTGTCACCGGCGGCGGCGGCACGGCGCGGATCCGCGGCGGCTCCGGCGGCTCCGGGTCGGGCAGCGGGTCCGGCCGCGGCACCGGCGGCTCCGGCTCGGGCAGCGGGGTCGGGTCGGGCATCGGCGGGGTGGGCGGCAGCGGGGTGGCTGCCTCGGAGCGGCGTTCGACGGCGGCCTGCGCCTCTTCCCAGCTCGGGACGTGGTCGACCGTCCGCTCGTCCGGCTCGGACGGCGGCTCCTGCTCGCCCGGCGCCTCCTGGGCAGGCGCACCCTCCGCCTGCCGCTGCGCCGCCTCCGTCGCGCGGAAGAGCTCCGCGAGCGGACCTTCACGCATGCTGGCGCGCCGACGCGCCATTGAGCACCTCCTTGGCGAGGTCGCGGTACATCTCCGCCGCCTCGCCTGTCGGGTCGTACCTGAGCACGGACTGGCCCTTCACCGGCGCCTCGGCGTAGCGCACCGTCTTGCGGATCCTCGTGTTCAGCACGAGGTCGCCGAAATTCTCCTTGAGGATCTCCACCGCCTCGCGCGAATGCAGCAGCCGGCGGTCGAACATGGTTGCGAGGATCCCCTCGATCTCGACGTGCGGATTCAGGTTCTCGCGAATCATCGACAGGGTGTTCTCGAGCTGGACGAGGCCGCGCAGCGAAAGGTACTCGCACTGCACCGGGACGATCACGCCGGTGGCCGCGACGAAAGCATTGATCGTCAGCAGGCCGAGCGAGGGCGGCGTGTCGAGCATGATCCAGTCGTACTGCTCGCGCACGGGCAGCAGCGCCTTCTCGAGCGCGCGTTCGCGGCCGATCATCGAGGACAGCGCGAGCTCCGCGCCCGCGAGGTCGATCGACGAGACGGCGACGTCGATCTCGTTCGTGCGGACGATCTCCGTGATCGGCAGCTTGTGCACGAGGACGTCGAACATCGAGCGGTCGATCTCGTCCGGGTTCCAGCCCTGCGACATCGTGAGGTTGCCCTGGGGGTCGAGGTCGACGGCGAGCACACGGTTGCCCTGCTCGGCAAGGGCGACACCGAGGTTCAGCGTCGTCGTCGTCTTTGCGACGCCACCCTTCTGATTCGCGAATGCGATGACCCGAGCCAGTGCCCCACCCCTATCCGAGCGCACCCGCGTGTTCGGGCGCGGGAGCAGCCGCATGAGCGCCATAGCCGCTCACCTTTCGGAGCAACGTAGCAGAGTCCTTCTCCAGTAGTTTCCAGCGAATGGAGCGCAAATGGCGGGCGCTGCTCATCGTCTGCATCGCAGTCTTCATGCTCCTGCTCGACATCACGGTCGTCAATGTCGCGCTTCCCAAGATCCAGTCGGACCTGCACACCTCGCTGACCGACCTCCAGTGGGTGGTCGACGCGTACGCGCTCCTCCTCGCCACGTGCGTTCTGAACGCGGGAACGCTCGGAGACTGGCTCGGGCGGAAGCGGATCTTCATCGGCGGGATCGTCCTCTTCACCGCGGCGTCCGCGCTCTGCGGCTCGGCAACCTCGCCGCTCTTCCTCAACCTCGCGCGCGGGCTGCAGGGTGTGGGCGGCGCCGTCATGTTCGCCGTCTCGCTCGCGATCCTCTCGCAAGAGTTCGCGGGCCGCGAGCGCGGCACGGCGTTCGGGATCTGGGGCGCGACGATCGGCCTCGCCGTCGCGATCGGACCGCTCGTCGGCGGCGCGCTCACGGAGTGGGCCGGCTGGCGGTGGATCTTCTTCGTGAACGTGCCGATCGGCATCGCCTGCGTCGCAGGCGCCGCCGCCTGGCTGCACGAGTCGCGCGACGAACACCATGCGGGCTTCGACCTCTCGGGCATCCTCTTCCTGACGGCCGGGCTCTTCGCGCTCGTGCTCGCGCTCCTGCGGGGGGAGTCGTGGGGCTGGGCGAGCGGGCGCACCGTGGGCCTGTTCGTCGCGGCGGCGGTGCTGCTGCCGGTCTTCGTCGGCGCGCAGCTGCGCGAGGAGTCGCCGATGTTCGACGTGCGGCTCTTCCGCAAGCCCGCGTTCACCGGCGCGCAGATCGTCGCATTCACGATCTCGTCCGCGATGTTCTCGCAGTTCCTCTACATCACGCTCTACCTGCAGGACTACCTCCGCCTCTCGCCACTGCAGGCAGGGCTTCGCTTCCTGCCGCTGTCGCTGCTGTCGTTCGTCGTCTCGCCGATCGCCGGCCGCCTCTCGGCGCGAATGCCGGTGCGGATCCTCTTCGGGATCGGGATGGCGCTCGTCGGCGCAGCGCTCCTGCTGATGCACGGCATCACCCGGTCGTCGCACTGGACGACGCTCCTCGCAGGCTTCATCGTCGGCGGGATCGGCGTCGGCACCGTGAATGCGCCGCTCGCCTCGACGGCCGTCGGCGTGGTCGAACCGCGCCGCGCAGGCATGGCGTCAGGGATCAACAACACGTTCCGTCAGGTCGGGATCGCGACCGGCGTCGCCGGGCTCGGCGCGATCTACCAGAGCCATCACGACATGATCGCGGCCCTGAACGCGATTCTCTTCGTCGGCGCCTTCGTGGCGTTCGCCGGCGCCGTGCTCGGCCTCGCGCTCGTGCGCGACGAGGACCTGGTCAGAACGCGGCAGCCAGCCGCGGCCTGAGCCGCACCGCGACCTGCCACGCCGCGATCAGCAGGATCACGGCGGCGCCGGTCACGACGACCATCGCCTGCGCCGCCACCGAGAAGGCGATCGCGTCCGCCTTCGGGACGCCGGAGAACGCGAGCAGCGTCGCCCCCGCGCCTGCCTGCATCGCGGCTCCGGCCGGGCCGATCGGCACCGCCGCCGACGCGGCCGACGCGCAGAGGAAGCCGAGCGCGAGCGGGAACGAGCCACGCAGCGCAAGTGCGTTCAGGAGCAGGAAGACCGCCGTTCCGCGCAGCGCCCAGGAGACCGAGATGAGCAGCAGCGCTGCGAGCGACTCCATCCGCGACTGCGTGTGCTCGCCGAGCCAGCGTCCGACGCGGAAGCGCATCACGCGGCGCATCGCTGCGAACTGCGGCAGGAACGCGACGACGCACGCGGCCAGAACGCCCGCGACCGAGACGATCAGGAAACCGATCCGCACGGTCCACGACTTCGCGTCGGCCATCGCCACCGACGCAAGCGGTGCGAGCGCGGCGTTGTCGAGCATGCCGAGGATGATCAGGCTGAGGCCGATCGTTCCGATCTTCGCGCGTGTCCCGGGAAAGCGGCGGACGCACGCGATCCGGATCGCGTCGTCGACGCGGCCCGGCATCGCAACGCCGCCGACGCAGGCGGCACCGCCGGCGAATGCGAGCGCGCTCGCCACGGGCCGATCGTCCTCGTGGAAGAGTCGCTGCCAGCCCCACGCCTTGAACGCGTAGGCGATGAGGAAAAGGCCGGCCGCGCCGGCCACCAGGATCGGATCCGCGTGGTGCAGCGGCCAGCCGAGCTTCATGAAGTGGCGCGCGCTGACGAAGGAGACGGCGAGCAGCCCGAGGCCGAGACCCCCGTTCAGCAGGAACTGCACTTTCTTCTTTTTGAGCTGCGCGCGCACGAACCTCGTAACGCGGCTATCGGCTGAAAAGGTGCGGGAGATTAGGCGGCGCTCATTCCTTCGGGGGAGCGGGCAGGGTAGCCGCCCTCGAGGCACGACGTGTTCGCATCGATCCGCACCAGCCCCACGGTTTCCCTCCGCACCCAGGCTTCAACCTCTCGGACGAGCTCGCGCAGCTCGGCAAGCACGAGCACAATGCCGGCGTCTTCGCGCTCGAGCGCCTCGATCCGCTCGAGTCGTGCGAGCACGGCGCGCGCCTCGTCCATGGGCACGACGCTACCGCCGCTTCCGTGTCAGCTGGCGCGCAGCTCTGCAACGCTTTCGTTCCCCAGCAGCCGCTCGTCGAGCACGCGCAGGAGCGTGCGGCGGTCGCCGTGCAGGAGCACCGCGACGAGCAGGCGACGGACGAGATCGGTGGACGGCTCGCGTGCGGCGCCCGCGAGCTTCGCCCGCTCCGCCGGCGTGCCGCCGAGGAGAGCCGCGGCGCGCATGGCGGCGGCCCAGATACCGTCGCCCGCGCCGAGCGCCGAGTCGAGCGCGTGGCGGAGCTGCTCGCCGCGGAACGGGTCGTCCTGGAAGAGCGCGAGCTCCCAGCGGTCGAGCGCGTCGCCGAGCTTCGCGTCGTCGTCGGCGAGGGCGAGCCGCGGTCGCAGCTTCTCCGCGACCGAGGCGCGGAACGGATCGAGCCGTGTCGGCTCGCCGGGGGGCGCGGTCGCGGCAATCGGCAGCACCGGCCGGATCCCGTACGGCCGCCAGTCGAGCCGTTCGAACAGCACCGGCCCGGCCGCGACGGGTGCCGCCGTCGCGAGGCGCAGCGCGGTGACGGCGTCCGCGAGCTCGCCCGGCGCATCCGGCGTCGTGGACGCGACCGACCGCTCGACCTCGAGGACGCACAGCCGGTCGGGCGCGCGGCCGAACTCGCGCGGAAGCAGGCCCGACGCCTCCGGCCACATCGCAGCGAGCTCGCCCGTCGCGGCGAGTCGCACGCGGATCCCGTCGCCCAGCTCGATCTGCGTGCCGACCGAGATGCCGACGAGCGGCGCGACCGCGCCGTACGCGTGGCCCTCGCGATAGAGCGATGCCTCGAGCTCGCGGTATGCCTGGTCGTACGCGGCGTCGTCCCAGTCGAAGCCCCCGCAGCCTTCGGCGGTGCGGACGAGCAGCGGCACGAGCACGCTGCGGTAGAGCGCCCGCGCCTCGTCGCGCGCGTGGCCCTCGTGTGCGCGCGCGAAGATCCGCGCGGCAGGCTCCCGCTGCAGGTCGGCGATCGCCTGGCTCACGTCGTCGCGCTCGAACAGCCGCTCCGCCTGTGCCTCGACGAAGCCGCGCACGAGCGGTCGATACTCGTAGAGCGTCGGACGGCCGTACGTCCCGTGCTCCTCGAACGCGAACGGCAGGTCGGCGCCGTGGAAGGCCGCGAACGCACCGAGACAGAACCGGCGCAGCGTCTCGTAGAGCTGAGGCGAGCGCATCCGCCTGCTCTCTACGCCCTCGGTTCCCGCCCTCCTACTTGACAGCCCGGACACCAATACGCGATGCGCGCATGCTCGCCCTGCGGGTGCGAGCGGATCACGGCGCCGCAGCGGCGGCAGGCGCGCCCCGCCCGGCGGTAGACGTGGCGGAGCGGCCGCGCGCCGTCGAGCCGGCAGCGCATCAGAGTCGCGCTGGCTACGAGAATCTCGCGCAGCTCGTCGTCGGACACATCTGCGAGCGTCCGCCACGGCGAGCTGCGGGCGAGCCAGAGCGCCTCCGAGCGCCACATGTTCCCGATCCCCGCGACGAGTCGCTGGTCGAGCAACGCGTCGCCGAGCTCGCGGGCCTGCGGCGACGCTCGCAGGCGCGCGATCATCCCGTCGACGTCGAGGGGGGTCGCGAGGATGTCAGGCCCCAGCGGCGGCAACCGGGCGCGCTCGTGTCCGAGCTCGAGCACGGGCCCGTTCCAGAGCACGGCTTCGTGCTCGCCGCCGCGCAGCACGAGCCACGGGAGGCCGCTGCGACGCGTGCCGCGGCGCTCGACCCGCCAGCGCCCGTTCATGCGCAGGTGGCTGCGGAGCACGAGCCCGCCCTCGAAGTGGAGCAGGAGGTTCTTGCCGACGGCCTCGACGGACTCGAGCAGCCGGCCGTCGAGCTGCTCGGCGAGACGCTTCGTCGCGGCGCGCGGATGCGGCGTCTCCACCTCGACCCGCTCGCCGGCGAGCAGCTGCAACCGTCTCGCCGCGCGGTGGAGCGCATCGCCCTCGGGCATATCCGCAGCGTAGTTCGGGCATCATCCCGCGGTCGATGGCCGCCGGCCTCAACATCGCCGCGCTCGCGCAGCGAACGGGCGTCCCGCCGGACACGCTGCGCAAGTGGGAGCAGCGCTACCGCATCCTCCAGCCGGATCGCACGGCGGGCGGACAGCGGCGCTACTCGGAGCGCGACGTGGCCCGCGTCGAGTGGCTGTGCCTGCGGCTCCGGCAGGGGTACCGGATCGGCGAGGCGGCGCGGCTCCTCGGAACGATCGGCGTCGCGCCGGCACGCTCGCCGGCGGAGCACCTGCGCGGGATCCTCGAGGCGGTCGACGGAGACCCGGCGGAGATCGGCGGTCGGCTCGACCAGGCGTTCGCCCTGCTCACGCTCGACGACACCCTCCGGTCGGTGCTCGAGCCGCTGCTGCGGACGATCGGCGAACGCTGGGAGGATGGGACGATGAGCGTCGCCGGCGAGCACCTCGTGAGCGAAGCGGTCCGGTCGCGGCTCGGGCACCTGCTCTCGGACCCCGGCGGCGGCGTGCACGGGGCGGCGGTCCTTGCGTGCGCGCCGGGCGAGCGGCACGAGCTCGGGCTGATGATGGCCGCGATCGCGCTGCGCCGCGACGGCTGGAAGGTGATCTATCTCGGCGCGGACACGCCGCTCGACGCGGCGCTCGGACTCGCGGAACAGGTTTCGGCGCGGTTGCTCGGTCTCAGCGTTGCCAGCGCGGCGTGTCTCCGGGCGCTCGAGTCGGGCCTCGCGGCGCGGAAGGTGCCTCCGCGGGTGAGGCTGCTCGTCGGCGGAGCGGCATCGTCGCCCGAGGCCGCCGGCCGGCTGGGAGCACTCTACGGCGGCCCGGATCTCCGCCGCGCGGTCGACGCCGTGCGCGCGGCGGCGGCGTAGCCTGTAGGCGATGACCCGACGGTTCATCGGCGTCCGCTGGTGGCTCGGTGCAGCCTTCGCGCTCGTCGCCGCCGTCTCGACCGCCATCGTCGTCGCCCAGTTCTCGTCGCGGTCCGAGAACGCGTTCCGCGTGCATGCGGAGGACGTCGCCGTCGTCAGCGCCGTGAACGCGGCCAGCCAGCTCGCGCGGACGACGCTCTCCGAACGCATGGTGCGGCTCGTCGCCGAGCGCCAGGCGCTCGAGCTCCGTGTGTACGACGGCTCTGGTCGCCTCCGCTACGCCGGCTCCCCGTCGAGCGGCGCGGTGCGCGACGCGGCGTTGGCGGCGAGGGCACGGGCCCTCGCGCTCGCAGGCATCCGCATGCACTCGAGCTCGAGCGACGGAAAGATCTTCGTCGTCGGCCTGCCGCTCCGGGGCGGCGCGCTCGTCGCCCTCAGCGCGCGCCCCGACGTGGCGGCCGCGATCGGGATCCTGAACGACCAGGCGCTGCGCGCAGGCGTGATCGCCGGCGTGATCGGCGTGCTCGTCGGGCTCGTGCTCGCCCAGCTGATCGCGCTCCGGCTGCGCCGGCTCTCGGCCGCCGCCGAGGCGATCGCGGCCGGCGACTTCGAGCGGTCGGTCCGCTACCGGTTCCACGACGAGTTCGGGACGCTCGCGCAGAACTTCGATCGGATGCGGCGTCAGCTGCGACGCTCGTTCCGCCGGATCGAAGGCGAGCGCGACCGGCTGCGCCTGCTGCTCGAGCGGTTGCACGAGGGCGTCGTCACGGTCGACCAGTCCCTGACCGTCCAGTTCGCGAACACCGAGGCGCGTCGCGTGCTCGGCGGTCGCCTCAAGGAAGGCGACGCGTTGCCCGAGCCGTGGTCCCAGTTCTCGCTGCGCGACTTCGCGGCGCGTCTCTTCGACGCGGAAGCCTCGCTCGCGCAGGCGCACGTCCGGCCCGACGACGAGCGTGCGCTCGGGCTCGTCGGCATTCCCGCGCAGCTCGAGGGCGACACGGTGCTGATCGTGCTGGACGACCTCACCGAGCAGGAGCGGCGCGAGCTCGCCGAGCGCGAGTTCGTCTCGAACGCGGCGCACGAGCTGCGCACCCCCCTGACGACGATCATCGGGGCGGTCGAGGTGCTCCAGGCCGGCGCGAAGGACGACCCTTCGGAGCGCGACCGCTTCCTCGCGCACATCGGCCGTGAAGCGGAGCGGCTCGCGCGACTCGCGCGCGCGCTGCTCACGCTCGCCCGCGCGCACGCAGGCCAGGAGCGGCCGCGCGTCGAGGCGGTGGCGATCGCCGGCATCCTGCACGAGATCGCCGACGAGCTTCAGCCTCACGACGGCGTCGCGATCGAGGTGGAATGCGCGACCGACCTCCTCGCCACGGTGAACCGCGACCTGCTCGCGCAGGCACTCCGCAACCTAGGCGAGAACGCCGTCAAACACACCGCGGAGGGCAGGATTGTTCTGCGGGCCTACGCGGCAGGACGAACAGTGCACGTCGAGGTCGAGGACACCGGAGTCGGCATGACCGCAGAAACCCAACAGCACGTATTCGACCGCTTCTACCGGGGCCGCGACCGCGACGCCGAAGGGTTCGGGCTCGGGCTCGCAATCGTGCGCTCGGCGGTGCGCTCGCTGGACGGGCATCTGCACCTCGATTCCGCGCCGGGTGAGGGAACGCGGGTGCGGATCGTGCTCGAAGGCGCGCGCGTGCGCGAGGAGGCCGTGGCGTGAGCTCGACCATTCTGCTCGTCGACGACGATCCGGGAGTCCTCGACGTCGTGTCGTTCATGTTGCGGCGCGAGGGGTTCGAGGTCGACTCGGAGCGCGACGGAACGGCGGCGCTCGAAGCGGCGCGCCGGAAGAGCTACGACATCGTCGTCCTCGACGTGATGCTGCCCGGAATGTCGGGGACGGACGTCTGCCGCGAGCTCCGCTCCGAGAGCGACGTCCCGATCCTGATGCTGACGGCGCGCGACGCGGAGATCGACCGCGTCCTCGGTCTCGAGCTCGGAGCGGACGACTACGTGACGAAGCCGTTCTCGACCGCAGAGCTGCTGTCGCGCGTGCGCGCCATCCTGCGCCGGCGCGAACTCGACCGCGCGAACGGCGGCTCCACGGTGCGCAATCTCGGCGGTCTGCAGATCGACCTTGGTCGCCACGAGGTGCGCGTCGACGGCGAGCGCGTGCATCTGACGCTGTCGGAGTTCAAGGTGCTCGCCTTGCTGGCCGAGCAGCCGGACGCGGTCGTATCGCGCAAGGAGCTGATGCAGCATCTGTGGGCGAGCGAGCACGTCGGCGACGAGCATGCCTGCGAGGTGCACATCTCGAACCTACGGCGCAAGATCGAGCGCGACCCGACGCAGCCGCAACGGCTCGTCACCGTGCGCGGGATGGGCTACAAGCTCGTGCCTGCGTGAGCATCCTCGCTGCGCGGCACCCGGTCATGCAGGCGCCGATGGCGAACGTGCAGCCGCCGGCGCTCGCCGCTGCGGTCGCGGACGCCGGCGGCATCGGCACGCTCGCGGGCGCCGCGCTCTCGGTCGACGAGCTGCGCTCGGCGGTTCGGGAGGTACGGGCCGCGACCGACGGCGTGTGGGGCGTGAACGTCTTCGCGCCGCCCTACCTCCGCGAGGGCGTGCTCGAGGCGATCGTCGAGGAACGGCCGCCCTTCTTCAGCTTCACGTTCGGCGTGATCGACCCGGAGCCGCTGCAGCGGGTCGGGATCGCAGTCGTGGGAACGGCGACGACCCCCGAGGAGGCCGCGGCGCTCGCGGCCGTCGGCGTCGACGCGATCGTCGCGCAAGGAGCGGAGGCCGGCGGCCATCGCGGGACCTTTCTCGGCTCGTTCGACGACGGGATGGTGCCGATCGACGCGCTCCTGGCCTCGATCGACGTGACGGTGCCGGTGCTCGCCGCAGGCGGGATCGTCGACGCCGGCGACGTGCGCCGCGTGCGCACCCTCGGCGCCTCGGGCGTCTCGGTCGGGACGGCCTTTCTCTTCACCCGCGAGTGCGGCGTTGCACGCGAGCACCTCGACGCGCTCCGCGGTTACGAGACGGTGGTGACGCCGGCGTATACAGGCCGGCACATGCGCGCTGCGCGCACGCCGGTGCTCGAAGAGCTGATGCAGGAATCGCCGCTCCCCTTTCCCGAGCAGCGCGCCGTGTCGGCACGCCGCGGCCCGGTTTACATGGGTGGAACGGGCGCCGCGCGGGCGCGAGAGCAGACCGTCGGCGAGCTGGTCGCAGAGCTCGCCCGCGGATTCGCCTGACGGCTCAGGCGCGCAGGACCGCCCGTCGCGGGCCGGCGAGGAAACCCGCCTCGAGCAGAAGCGGCATGACCATCGCCTCGGCGACGGGCTCGCCGTCGAAGCGCTCGATCGCGAGCCGCTTCGTCCCGCTCCGCTTCACCTGCGCGACGAGCTCGGCGAGCGCGAGGCGGAGCCAATCCTCGGCGGGCTCGCGCAGCGCCACGAGCGTACGGCCGCCGCGCTCGACGAAGAGAACGGCCTCGCCGCCGAGCAGAACGACGTGCGCACCGGCGACCCGCGCGGCCCGGCCGCTCGCGCGCTTCGGCCACGGGAGCGCCGCCCCGTACGGCTGCGCCGGATCGGCGGCTGCAAGCACGAGCGCCTCCGGCTCGTCACCGTCGCGCGGGCGAAGCTCGCGCAGCCGCTCGACGGCGCCGCCGAGCGCGAACTGCGCCCCGCCGAGCCCTTCGACGAAGTAGCCGCGGCGGCACGTCCCCAGCGTCTCGAGCGCGCGGAGGTCGGAGTAAACGGCGCCGTAGCCGCCCGGTATCCCCTCGCCCCGCACGCCGTCGCGCGTCACGATTCCCTGCCGCTCGAGCAGCAGCTCCGCGAGCGCGCGACGCTCCGGCTGTCCCGTGAAGAGCATCCGCGCGACCGACCAGCGGCCCTGCGTCGCCGTCGGGCGCGACGCGCGCGTCCGGGCGAAGCGGCGTGTCCGGCGCTCCGGCCGCGGCGCCTGATAGCGGCGCTCGGCCCGCAACGGCTGCCACGCGTCGTTCGTGACCTCGCCGGCCCAGACGAGATCCCACAGCGCAGGCAGCGCGACTGCATCCTCGAGCTTCGTCTCCGCCAACAGGTCGTTCCAGAAGCGTGCGCCGTGAGCGAGCGCGTTGCGGATCGCGTCGTGCGCCTCGCCTTCCGGCGAGGGCGCCGCCCCCGGCTGTCCGAGCACCGGTGCGTCTTCCCGGAAGAAGACGGCGACGCGGTCGAGCCCCGTGCCCACCCAGACGAGCTCGCCGGATCCGCAGAGCTGGTCGAGCTGCTCCGCACGATAACCCGGGACGCGGCGCGGCAGCACCTCCGATTCCCAGAGCGACGCCGGGAGGGCGAGTCCCTGCAGCGGGACGAGCGCCTCGCGCAGGGTCGCGCGCCGGTCGATGCCGTGCCAGCTCGGCAGAAAGCGCCCGAGCGCAGCCTGCTCGGCCGGCTCGACCTCGCGGCGAAGCGCGGCGAGCGACGCGCGACGGAGGCGCCGGAGCACGTCCGGTTCGCACCATTCCCGCTCGACGCCGCCTGGGCGCAGCTCGCCGCGAACGAGCCGGTCCTCACGTTCGAGCTCGCGCAGGGACGGTTCGACGTCGATGCCGAACCAGTCGCGCGCCTGCTTCGTCGTGAACGGACCGCGCCCACGCGCGAAGCGGAGAACGAGCTCCTTCAGCGACTCGGCGCCGCCTTCGAGGAAGGCGTCAGGGAGCCCCGACGGCGGCATGACGCCGAGCGCGTCGCGGTAACGCCCGGCGTCCTCGGCCGCGATCAGCCGACGCTCGCCGGCGATCCGCAGTCGGAGCGCACGACGCTCGGTCTCGAGGATCGCCGCGTGCGCCTCGTCGAACTCGCCCTCGCGGTAGTCGCCGCGCAGGCGAAGCAGGTCGTGGAGGTGATCGGGGTTCTGCGCGCGCGGCCGGAGCGAGGCTTCGACCTCCGCGAGCGCGTCGGCGTCGATCAGCTCGCGCAGCTCCTCCTGTCCGAGCAGCTCCCGAAGGAGATCGCGGTCGAGCGAGAGCGCCTGCGCACGCCGCTCCGCCGGCGGCGTGTCGTCCTCGTACATATACGTCGCGATGTAGTCGAAGAGGAGCGACGCCGCGAACGGAGACGCCGACGCCGATTCGACGTCGACGAGATCGATCTCGCGCGTCTGCAGTGCGTGCAGCAGGCGCTTCAGCGCCGGCAGGTCGAATACGTCCTGGAGGCATTCGCGGTACGTCTCGAGGACGATCGGGAAGCTCGCATACTTGCGCGCGACCTGCAGCAAGCCCTGTGCCTTCAAGCGCTGCTGCCAGAGCGGCGTGCGCTCGCCCGGTCGGCGCCGCGGAATGAGCAGCGCGCGCGCCGCGTTCTCGCGGAACCGCGCGCCGAAGAGGGCGGTGTTGCCGACCTCGGCAAGGACGAGCTCGTCCAGCTCCTCCGCCGTGAGCAGGAGCAGGTCGGTCGAGGGCGGCGCGTCGGCATCGGGCAGGTGGAACGCGATCCCGTCGTCGGACCAGATCGACTGCACCTCGATCCCGAGCGACTCACGCAGCTTGGCCGCGACGGCCATCGCCCACGGCGCATGCACGCGGCCGCCGAAGGGGGTGAGGATGCAGATGCGCCAGTCGCCGATCTCGTCCCGGAAGCGCTCGACGACGACGGCCCGGTCCGAAGGGACGACGCCGGTCGCGCGTTCCTGTTCCTCGAGGAACGTTGACAAATTCTGTGCTGCAAACCTGGACAGACCGAGGTTGGTCAGTCCCGTCAGTCTGGTCTGTACAGGCTTTGAAATGAGAATCCGGGAGAACTCGCCGATCGCCCTGCCCAGCTCGTACGGGCGCCCGACTCCCTCGCCTTTCCAGAACGGGACTGCTCCGGGCACGCCCGGCGCAGGCGAGACGAGCACGCGGTCGCGCGTGATCTCCTCGATCCGCCACGACGACGCCCCGAGCATGATCACCTGTCCCGCCCTGGCCTCGTAGACCATCTCCTCGTCGAGCTCGCCGACGCGGCCGCCGCCGTCCACGATGAACACGCCGAACAGGCCGCGGTCAGGGATCGTGCCCGCGTTCGTCACGGCGAGCCGCCTGGCGCCCTGCCGGCCGCGCACGACGCCGCCCGTCCGGTCCCAGACGATCCGCGGGCGGAGCTCTGCGAACTCGTCGGACGGGTAGCGGCCGGCGAGCATGTCGAGCACGTTCTCGAGCTGCGCACGCGAGAGGTCGGCGAAGGGATACGCGCCGCGCACGAGCCGGTGCAGCTCGGCCACCTCGATCTCCTCGTCGGCGCAGATCGCGACGATCTGCTGCGCGAGCACGTCCAGAGGACTGCGCGGGATCTGCGTCTCCTCGATCGCGCCCTCCCGCATCCGTTGGACGACGACGGCGGACTCGAGCAGGTCGGCGCGGAACTTCGGGAAGATGCGCCCCTTCGACACCGCGTCGAGCGTGTGCCCCGATCGCCCGATCCGCTGCAAGCCTCGGGCGACCGATTTCGGCGACTCGACCTGCACCACGAGATCGACCGCGCCCATGTCGATCCCGAGCTCGAGCGACGACGTCGCGACGAGGCACGGGATCCGCCCCGCCTTCAGATCCTCCTCGATCTGCACCCGCTGCTCGCGGGCGAGCGAGCCGTGGTGTGCCCGCGCCACCTCGGCCTCCGCGAGCTCGTTCAACCGCAGCGCCAGCCGCTCGGCGAGCCGGCGGTTGTTCACGAAGACGATCGTCGAGCGGTGCGCTCGCACGAGCTCGAGCAGCGCGGGATAGATCGACGGCCAGATCGACTGCGACCCGGTCTCGAGCCCTGCCGTGATTCCCGAGTCGCCGGACTCGTACTGGCGCTGGTCGAGCGAGCCCGGAGTGCCGAGCTCGCGCATGTCCTCGACCGGCACGACGACCTCCAGGTCGAGCGGCTTCGAGACGCCGGCGTCGACGAGCTCGATCGCACGGCCGCCCGACACGAAGCGGCCGATCTCCTCGAGCGGCCGCTGCGTCGCCGAAAGCGCGATGCGCTGGAACGACGCGTCGCCGACGAGACGCTCGAGCCGCTCGACGGACAGCGCGAAGTGCGCGCCGCGCTTCGTCCCGGCGACCGCATGCACCTCGTCCATGATCAGCGTCTCGACGCTGCGGAGCAGCTCACGCGCCCGCGATGTCAGCATGAGAAAGAGCGACTCGGGCGTCGTGATCAGGATGTCCGGCGCATCGCGCAGCATCGCCGCGCGCTCCTTTTGCGTCGTGTCGCCGGTCCGAACCGCGACGCGCAGCGGCGACTGCAGCCCGGCGAGCGGGCCGCGCAGGTTGCGCTCGACGTCGTAGTTCAGCGCCTTGAGCGGCGAGACATAGAGGACGCGCAACCCGCCCCCGCGCGCGGCCGGCGCCGCCGTCAGTCGGTCGATCGCGTAGAGGAACGCGGCGAGCGTCTTGCCCGACCCGGTCGGCGCCTGGATCAGCGTGTGCCTGCCGGTCGCGATCACCGGCCAGCCCTTCACCTGCGCCGGCGTCGGCGCGTCGAACGTGCGCTCGAACCACGCCCGCGTCTCGCGGCTGAAGACGGCCAGCGGATCCACGAGAGTCAGCCTAGCTTCGCCCGAGTCGGGTACACGAGCCCGCATGGAGCTCTACCAAGCCGAGTGGTGCCCCCACTCCCACCGTGTGCGCCAGCGCCTGACCGAGTCTCGGCGCCGACATCCATCTCCACCAGGTTCCCGCCGAGCCGGACGAGCGGCATGCGCTCGAGACCGCAACCGGGCAGCGGGAGATCCCGGCGCTCGTCGTCGAGGACGGCCGCGCCGTCTGCGGCGACGACGAGATCCTCGCCTACCTGAACGACCGCTTCACCGAGCGGGCCGACACGGACGCCCACCGTGCGAAAGCCGCGCGAGGAGGTGCCGGAGTTCCAGGAGGTCGCCTCGGCGTAAGATCGACACGTGGCCGCCCCGAAGGCGCTCTACTTCACCGACGACGACGCCGCGAATCGCCTCCTCGCCGAGGACCCGTTCGCGCTCCTCGTCGGCTTCGCGCTCGACCAGCAGGTGACCGTGCAGCAGGCCTTCCTGGGGCCGCTCCGGATCAAGCAGCGGCTCGGCACGCTCGCGCCGGCGCGTCTGGCGCGCACCGATCTCGAGCCCGTCTTCAGAGAGAAGCCCGCCGTGCACCGCTTCCCCGGCACGATGGCCCGGCGCGTGCAGGACCTCGCCGCACTCGTTGCCGAGGAATACGGCGGCGATGCCTCGCGGATCTGGCGCGATGCGAAAGACGGCGAGGATCTCAAGCGGCGGATCGGCGCGCTGCCCGGCTTCGGCGACATGAAGATCCGCGGCGTCACCGCCGTGCTCGCGAAGCGATACGGGATCGCGAAGGCGAAGTCCGTCGCGCCCAATCACCCCACGCTCGGCGACGTCGACTCGCCCCAGGCGCTGCTCGACTACCAGGCAGCGAAGCGCGCGCACAAGGCGGAGCTGCGCGCGAAGGCAGCGCGATAGAGATCCGCACGCTCACCGACGGCGGCCAGCCGGCGGAGGAGATCGCACACCTGCTGGCCGGTTGGCTCGCCGCCGCGGAGCACACGCTGGACATCGCCATCTACGACCTGCGCCTGCCGGACCCGCTCGCGGCGGTCCTCCGTGACGCGCTCACCGGCGCGACGCGCCGCGGAGTCGCGATCCGGCTTGCCTACAACCTCGACGCGCCGCGCAGCGGCCCGCCAGTCCCGCCGCCGCCGCAGACCGATCCGCAGCTGCTGGACTCGCTTCCCTTTCCCACCGTCGGCATCCCGGGCGCGCCCGACCTGATGCACCACAAATACGTGATCCGCGACGGAGTTGCCGTCTGGACCGGGTCGACGAACTGGACGGCGGACGCCTGGACGCGCGAGGAGAACGTGATCGCCACGGTCGAGTCGCGTGAGCTCGCCGCGCGCTACGCAATCGACTTCGAGCAGCTGTGGCGCGAGCGCAGCGTCGAGGGGAGCGGCAAGGTCGATTCGGCTCCGCTCCAGATCGAGGGCAGAACGGTTCGTCCCTGGTTCTGCCCGGGCCGCGGCGAGCGGCTCGCCCACCGGATCGCCAAGGCGATCGGCACCGCCCGCCGCCGTGTCCGGATCGCTTCGCCCGTGATCAGCTCGGGCCCGATCCTCGGCACGCTCGCGCAGGTGGTCGCGGACGGCGAGGTCGACGTTGCCGGCGTCGCCGACCGGACGCAGATCCTCGAACTGCTCGCGCAATGGGCCGGGAACGGGAATGCGGCATGGAAGACTCCGCTGCTGCAGGCGGTGCTCACACGCGCGCCGTTCACGGGGAAACGCTCGACCCCCTACGCCCCGGGCGCCGTCCACGACTACATGCACGCGAAAGTGACCGTCGCGGACGACCGCGTCTTTCTCGGGAGCTTCAACCTGTCGCACTCCGGCGAGCGAAACGCCGAGAACGTGCTCGAGCTCACGGACGCTGCGCTCGCCGATCGCCTGGCCGCGTACATCGACGGCGTGCGTGCGCGGTATCCCGGAATCGACCTGCCGGAAGCACTCGCCCGGGGAGCGCCGAGCGGCGCCCGCCCGCCGATAGTTCGACCGTGAGCGCGGCGCCTGCGGTGATCGACTCACCCGTTCGGGTGAATCGACGGTCATACGAATCTCCTACCGGCCTCTACCCGGGATTCATCGGGCCGGCGCCGATGGTGTGCCCGGCGGGCATGGCGTCCCCCGGTACACGGCGAACAAAGGGAGATATGCGGCAAATGAGCATTCTGAAGGCACTGACGCAGAAGAAGACACTGTTTGCGACCGTTCTCGCGCTCACGATCTTCGGCGCGGTCTACGGCTTTGCGGCGACGTTGAACGTCGGCACGAACCAGCTGAGCGCCGGCAATGCGACCGTCGCGTCCTGTCAGGCGAGCGGCACGCCGACCGGCACCTACACCGTCGCCTACGACTCGACGCTCTCGAGCTACTCGGTCTCGGGCATCACGGTGACCGGCATCGACACGAACTGCGCCGGCAAGACGGTCTCGGCGACGCTCACCGGCTCGGGCGGCACCTCGCTCGGCTCGGCCACGGGCACGGCGCCTGTCGGCGGCGGCTCGCTCGCACTGACCCCGCCCGCGCACCTGAACGCGGCGAGTGTCACCGGCCTCTCGGTCGCGATCAACGGCTAACCGCCGAGCTGCGTACCGGCGGACGACAAGCGGGCGAAGCACCTTGCGGCAGGTGCCTCGCCCGCCTCGATCACTGAGGGACTGATTCGAGATGAAGCTCCTGGCAAAAGCACTCGGCAGCACCCTGATGCTCGCAGCGGCGTGCGCTGCGTGCGGCGCTGCCGCGACGCTCGCCCTCGCCTCGAATCCCCTCGCCGCCGGCAACGCCGCGGTCGGTTCGTGCGGCGTCTCCTCACTCAACGCCACGCGGAGCGTCGACAACGCGGGAAACGTGACGCAGGTCTCGATCCCGTCGGTTCCGAGCGCCTGTGCCGGTGCGACGCTCTCGCTGACGCTCGTCGGCTCCGGCGGTGCCTCGCTCGGCGCGGCGAGCGCACCGGTGCCCGCGGGCGGCGGCACGCTGACGTTCTCGAGCTTCGGCGCGACCGTCCCCGCCGCGAGCCTCCTCTCGTACAGCTTCGCGGTGGTCGGGCCGTGAGGAAGCGGCGGCTCGCTCTGTTGCTGCTCGCAGCCACGCTCGTGGCCGGTCTCGGCGCCGCGTACGCCGCGTCCCTGACCGTGGCGTCCGGCCACCTCTGGGCGGGCTCGCAGACGCTCACCAAGGGCACGTGCACGCTGCAGGGAACGAGCTCGACGACCGACACCTACGTCGACGAGCAGAACCCGACCTCGAGCTTCGGCAGCACGACGACCTTGAGCGTCGGTCCGAAGTCGAACAAGCGCACGTGGCTGCTCGTACGCTTCGACCTCTCGAGCTGCAACATCCCGGCGACGGGCGGCGCCGACTCGGCGACGCTGAACCTCACGATCACGAGCGCTCCCGGCTCGAGCCAGACGCTGGAGGTCTCGACGATTCAGAGCCCGTGGAGCGGCTCGACCACGTGGAACACCGTGCCGTCGACCGGATCGGCGTTCGCGACATTCACGACCGGTACGACGAGCGGCGTGACGAAGAGCGTGACGGTCACCGCGGACGTCGATGCGCTGATCAAGTCGTCTACGGCCAACTACGGCTGGCTGATCAGCGAGCCGAGCAGCAGCTCCAATGTGTCGACGCTCTTCGGCTCCTCCGAGAACGGGACGACCGGGAACGAGCCGCAGCTCGTGATCAACTATGAGAAGTAAGCTCTCCCGCCTGCACGCGCCGGTTGCACGCGCGAACAAGGCGGCGGGCATCGCGCTCACCGTCCTCGTCTGCCTCTTCTGGGCGCAATACCTCCGCCCGCAGTCGCTGGGCGGAAACGCCGCGTACGTGCTCGTCTCGGGCCACAGCATGCTGCCCCGCTACCGGACCGGCGACCTCGTGCTCGTCGAGCGCCACGCGAGCTACCGCAAGGGCGAGGTGATCGCGTACCACGTGCCGAAGGGCGACCCGATGGCCGGCGCACAGGTGATCCACCGGATCATCGGCGGCGACGCGACGCGCGGCTTCATCGTCAAGGGCGACAACCGCACCGCTCCGGATGTGTGGCGGCCGAAGCCGCAGGACATCGTCGGCGCGAAGGCGCTCCGCATCCCGGACGCGATCGTCGTGCTCCAGTTCGTACGGGCACCGATGTTTCTCGCGTTGCTCGCGGCCTGCTTCGTGTTCGTGCACGTGCTCGGGCGCGACGAGAAGCCCGGCGAAGGCTCTGCAGTCCAGGGCGGCGTCTAGACTCCGCGGCGCTCGTGTTCTCCGTGCATCGCCGCTCGGTCGTGACGCTCGTTGCACTTGCGGGGCTCACGCTCACGCTCGGCGTGATGATCGCGTTCAGCTGGTCGAGCAAGCTCGGGACGATTGCGATGGCGCCTTGGGTCGCGCTGCTCGGCTTCGACCTGGGCATCACTGCCGGCGCCGCCGGCGCACTCGCGACCGTCGCGCTCTGGCTCGTGGTCGCGTCGTCGCAGGGCACGGTCCTCGATGCCGTCCAGATCGGCGTGCGGGTGGGCGCGATGCTCGTCCTCGGAGTCGGCGCCGGCGTCGCAGGCGCGCGCCTGCGCGAAAGCGAGGGGTCGCATCGGCGCGTGGCCGCGCTCCAGTCGGCACTCATCGACTCCACGCTCGACGGCATCTGCCTCACCGATGCGAACGGCGAGATCCTGATCGCCAACCGAACGCTTCGTCGAATGAGCGCCGAGCTCGGAATCCCCGCGACCGGGACCGTGCCCGAGCGCCTGCTCGCGATCGCCGACACGATCGTCGATTCGGAGCGCTACCGCGCGCGCATGCTCGAGCTCGCCCGGACGCGAGGTGAGGCGACGCTGGACGAGTTCGAGCACGCCGAGAGCGGTCGGGTCTTCCGCGGCTACACCGCGCCGGTCGAGGCACCGGACGGCAGCTTCGCCGGCCGTGTCTGGACGCTGCGGGACGTGACCGCCGACCGTGAGCTCGATCGGATGCGCGACGCGTTCGTCGCCACGGTCTCGCACGAGCTGCGCACGCCGCTCACCTCGATCGCCGGGTTTCTCGAGATGATGCAAGAGGAGGAGCACGGTCTCGGCGAGAGCGGCCGGCGCTACCTCGACGTGATCCGGCGCAGCACCAACCGCCTGCACGCACTCGTCGAGGACCTCCTCCTCGTCGCGCAGATCGAGGCGAAGCGCGTCGAGCTGCAGATCGCGCCCGTCGACGTGGCCGAGCTCGCGGCGGGCGCGGTCGAGTCCGCGCGCCCCGCCGCCGACGAGAAGGGAGTGCAGCTCGACGTCGTCGTCGACCATCCGCCGATGGTGCGCGCGGACCGCCATCGTCTGACGCAGGTGCTCGACAACCTCGTCTCGAACGCGGTCAAGTTCACCGAGTCGGGCGGCCACGTGCGCGTCGAGGCGGCGGCGCACGAGGGCGGCGCGAGCCTCGTCGTGCGAGATACCGGGATCGGCATCCCGGCTGCAGAGCAGGGCCAGGTGTTCTCGCGCTTCTTCCGCGCATCGACCGCCACGCAGCAGGCGATTCCGGGCACCGGCCTCGGCCTCGCCATCTCGCGGGCGCTCGTCGAGCAGCACGGCGGCACGATCGCGATGGTGAGCGAGGTGGGCCGCGGGACGCGCGTGACCGTGACGCTCCCCGCCACCCCGTCGGGGGATTCGGACTAGCGCCGCCGCGGGCACGATTCGTCCGATGAAGCAACTGCTCGCGCTCGCCGCAGGCGCGATGCTGCTCGGAGGGTCGTCCGCCCACGCGCTCCGGCTGCCGGCCGCGCCGTCCTGTCCGATCTTTCCGGCGTCGAATCCGTGGAACGAGCGTGTCGACGAGCTCCCCGTTGCGGCGAACTCGGCGCAGCTGATCCGGTCGATCGGCTTGACGACGGGGCTGCACGCCGACTTCGGCTCGGGGCTCTGGGACGGCGAGCCGATCGGCATCCCGTTCGACATCGTGTCGAAGCACACGCCTCGTACGCGCGTCTCGTTTCAGTACGCCGACGAGTCGGACAGGGTGCCGTATCCGATCCCGAAGACGGTGCACATCGAGGGCGGCCGTGCCTCGACGGGCGATCGACACGCACTGCTGCTCGACAAGGACTCGTGCAAGCTCTACGAGCTGTACGCGCTCTACCCGCAGGGCAACGGCTGGAAGGCGGGCTCGGGCGCCGTCTGGAATCTCCGCTCGAACTCATTGCGGCCGGTCCGTTGGACGTCGGCGGACGCCGCAGGGCTCCCGATCTTCCCCGGGCTCGCGCGCTACGACGAGGTCGCGCGCGGCGTGATCGACCACGCGCTCCGCTTCACGGCCGCGCAGACCCGACGCGCGTACGTGTTTCCCGCGCGGCATTACGCATCGTCGTCCGACGATCCCTCGCTGCCGCCGATGGGACTGCGCGTGCGGTTGAAGGCGTCGGTCGACATCTCGGGATTCCCGAGGCAGGCGCGCGTCGTGCTGCAGGCGCTGAAGACGTACGGAATGATCCTCGCCGACAACGGCTCGAGCTGGTATATCAGCGGAGCGCCGGATCCGCGCTGGTCGAACGACGAGCTGCACACGCTCGGCCGGATCACCGGGGCCGACTTCGAGGTCGTCGACACGTCCTCACTGCCGCACCCGTAGGTCGCGGAGCGCGATTTTCGCGGCGGCGAACCCGCACATGCCGTGGACGCCGCCGCCGGGAGCCGTCGACGCGGAGCAGAGATAGACGCCGCGGCGCGGTGTCCGGTGCGGATTCAGCCGGGCGACCGGACGAGCGAGGAGCTGACGCAAATCCATCAGACCGCCGTTCAGATCGCCGCCGACGAGATTGCGGTTGTGCGCCTCGAGCTCGGCCGGACCGAACGCGTTCCGGCCGATGATCAGCGAGCGAAAGCCCGGCGCGAACCGCTCGACCTGCGCCTCGACGGCGTCGGTCCGGTCGGCGCCTGAGCCGTTCGGCACGTGGCAGTAGGCCCAGGCGGTGTGCCGGCCCGCGGGCGCACGCGTCGCGTCCCAGCGCGACGGCTGCGCCAGCAGGACGAACGGCCGCTCTGCGACGCGGCCTTCGGCCGGCGCGCGCTCCGACGCACGCACTTCGTCGAACGAGCCGCCGAGGTGCACGGTCGCCGCCTCGGCGCACGCGGCGTCGCGCCACGGGATCGGCGCGGAGAGCGCCCAGTCGAGCTTGAACGCGCCGGGGCCGTACCGGTACCGGCGGAGTGCGCGCGCGTACCGGTCGGGCCAACGCGCGAGTCGCAGCAGCTCGCGCGGCGAAACGTCGCACAGGACGACGTCTGCGCGCGGCAGCTGCTCGACCGGCGAGCCGAGGCGCAGCTCGCCGCCCGCGTCGCGCAGGCAGCGTACGAGCGCGTCGGCGATCGCCTGCGAGCCGCCGCGCGGGAACGGCCACCCGACCGCGTGACCGAGGGTCAGCAGCGCGAGCGCGAAGCCGGCGCTCGGCCGCGTCTCGAGCGGCAGCATCGAGTGCGCGGCGTTCCCCGCGAAGAGAGCGCGCGCGCGTTCGCCGGCAAACGCGGAGCGAGCGACGGCCGCCGCGGAGCCGAGCGCGGCGCGGGCCGCGCGCAGCGAGCCTGCGGCGCCGAGCTCACCGAGCAGCCGCAGCGGCACGTGGGGATCGAGCGGGAACGGCGCGAGGAGCATCGGCTCGACGGAACGCCAGCCGGCTGCGAGCGGCCCGACGAGCCGGCGGTACGCGGATGCGTCGACTGCAAGCGACTCGGCCGTGCGCTCGACGCTGCGCCAGAGCACGGCAGCATCGTCGTCGTCGAGCGGATGCGCAACGCAGGCCGGCGACTCGAGCCATTCGACGTCGAGGTCGAGCGCGCTGAAGCACGCCGACGAGCGGCCGAGCGGATGGATCGCGGAGCAGACGTCGTGCGCGAAGCCCGGCAGCGTCAGCTCCGCGGTCCGCAGCCCGCCTCCGGCCCGCTCCGACGCCTCGTGGACGACGACGTCGAGACCTGCGCGCGCAAGCGTGATCGCGGCCGCGAGGCCGTTCGGGCCCGATCCGATGACGACGGCGCTAGGAGCCGGCAAGCAGCTCCTGCGCGCGCGCGACCGCCAGGCGGTACGCGTTCTCCTCGGCATACGGGCTGTAGTAGGCCGCGTGCGGAGTGACGATCAGGTTGCGCGCGAGCGGCGGCACGAACGGCGGCTCGTGCGGCAGCACGTCGAGCGCCGCGCCCCGGAGCCGACCGGAACGGAGCGCCTGCAATACCGCGCCGGTATCGACGACGGCACCGCGCGCGGTGTTCACGAGCAGCGCACCGCCCGGCATCGCCGCGATCTCTCTCCGTCCGATCAGCCCGCGCGTCTCGCGCGTCAACGGAACGTGCAACGTGAACGCGTCGCACTCCGCGAGCAGCTCGTCGAGCTCGACGAGGGGAATGCCGAGGTACGGCTCTGGCACGATGTCGTGCGCCCAGACGTCGACCTCGAGCGCAACCAGCCGCGCGGCGACCGCCTTCCCGATCCTGCCGAGCCCGACGATCCCCACGCGGTAGTCCGCGAGCGTGTACAGCTCGCCGGCCGCGTGCGCGCTCCAGCCCCCGCGGGCGACGTCGCGGTCGAGCTCGACGACGCCGCGCACGAGCGCATAGAGCAGCGCGAGCGTGTGATCGGCAACCTCCTCGGTGCAATAGTCCGGAACGGTGACGACGGCGATGCGGCGCTCGTCTGCGGCGTCGACGTCGATGTGGTCGAAGCCGACCGTCGCCGTCGCGACGACGCGCAGTGCCGGCAGTCGCTCGAACAGCTCCTCGCGCACCTCCGCGCCCGCCGTGAAGACCGCCACGACGTCGTCCTGCGGCGCGCGCACGACCTCGAAACCCTCGAGCGCCGAAACCGGAAAGCGCTCGTCGACGAGCAGGACCTTCACGCTCGTGCAAATGCGGCCGTCGAGAAGCCGCGGAGCTCGGGAAGGAGCTGCGGATCGATCCAGTGCTCGATCGGCGACTCGCGGTAGAGGATGTCGGCGCCGGCGGCCTCGAGCCGGGCGCGCGCGTCGCGCCCGAACTCGACCGGGATCACCGGGTCGCCGGTGCCGTGGGCGATCGCGACCGGCGGAAGGGGCGGCTCGAAGTTCGGCTCCCAACCGGCGACGGTCGGGATGAAGCCGCTGAGCGCGACGAGGGCGCGCGGCCGCGGCCGGCCCGCGCCGAGACCGAGCGCGTACGTCATCACCGCGCCCTGGGAGAAGCCCCCGACGACGATGTCTTCGGCCGGGTACGGGAGCGCGTCGAACCACTCGGTCAGAGCGGCGTAGCCCTCGGCAAACGTCGCAGGATCCGGGAAGCCGACGCGCGGGACGACGTACCAGTGTGCACCGCCCGGCGGAAGGGCAAGCGGCGCACGAGGCGTGTACCCGTGCAGCCGGCGTTCGGGGTCGAGCGCGTCGAGCAGCGGAAAGAGGTCGTGCTCATCGGCGCCGCGCCCGTGCAGGAGCACGAGCGCGCCGAGCGGCTCACCCGCCGGTTCGCGCTCGAGTGCGCGCACGCGGATTGGGAAGCGGCGTGAGGATCGGCTCGACCTGCGCGCGCAGATGCTCGAACGCCGGCGGCAGGATCAGCTGCTCGCCCAGATGCTCCGGATCCTCGTCGGTCGAGAAGCCTGGGCCGAGCGTTGCGATCTCGTAGAGCACGCCGCTCGGCTCGCGGAAGTAGATCGAGCGGAACCAGAACCGGTCGATGATCGGCGTCGGGCGCCCGCCCGCTTCGGCGACGCGGCGCTGCCACGTCTCGTGGTCGTCCATCGTCGAGGACCACGCCACGTGATGCACGGTGCCGGCGCCCGGGATGCCGGGCTCGGCGGGCGCCGGCTCGTACTCGATCCAGCCGCCGCGGGTGTCGCCGCGCGTGTCGAAGCGGTTCCCGTCCCGCTCGAAGCCGAGCGCGTCGAGGAACGGGGCGGTGCGCAGGTCCGGGTTGCGCGCATACGCGCGCACGCCTTCGAAGCCCTGCAGCGCGAGCTCGTGCGGAATCTCGGGATGGTCGGCGATGAGCGGCTCGTCGGGAACCGCCGCGAGCACGAGTTCGTGGCGCAAACCCTCCGGGTCGCCGAACGTCACGCTCTTCTCCTCGCGCTCGACGCCGACCCGGTCGGCCCAGAAGTCGAGCGCGTCCTGCGAGCCGACACGCCAGACGATCGTGTGAATCATTCCAGCGCCTGCATTGCCGGGCGCTGCGCCCGGATACTCGAAGAACGTGATGTCGGCGCCCGGGCTTCCCGCCTCGTCGGCGTAGAAGAGGTGGTAGACGGTCGGATCGTCCTGGTTGACGGTCTTCTTCACCATCCGCAACCCGAGCACGCCGGTGTAGAAGTCGACGTTCTGCGGCGCGTCGCCGGTGATGTTCGTGACGTGGTGGATGCCGTCGAGCCTCATGCAACTCCCGCGAGGAGAAACGTCCGCGCCTCCCTGAGCATTTCCCGGGCGATCACGAGGCGCTGGATCTCCTGCGTGCCCTCGTATATCTGCGTGATCTTCGCGTCGCGCATGAAACGCTCGACGGGGTACTCCTTGATGTAGCCGTACCCGCCGAGGATCTGCACCGCTTCGGTCGTCACCGCCATCGCCACGTCGCCGCATTTCAGCTTCGCCATCGCGGATGCCTTCGTCAGCTCGCCGTCGTCGGCGCCGTCGTCGACCATCTGTCCGAAGCGGTAGAGCAGGCCGCGCGCCGCCTCGCATTCGGTCTCCATGTCGGCGAGCTTCGCCTGGATCAGCTGGTGCTGCGCGATCGGCTTGCCCATCGTCTCGCGCGTCTTCGCATACTCGAGCGCGTAGTCGGTCGCACCCTGCGCGATCCCGAGCGCCTGCGCCGCGACGCCCGGCCGCGAGCGATCGAGGATGCGCATCGCGATCTTGAACCCCTCCCCCTCGGCGCCGAGCAGGTTCCCCGCGGGAACGCGCACCTCGTCGAACGTCAGCTCGCCGGTCGTCGAGCCGCTGATCCCCAGCTTCGGCTCGAGCCGGGCGACCTCGAGCCCGTCCGTGTCCGCCTCGACGACGAACGCGGAGATGCCGGCGTGGCCGGCCTCGGGATCCGTCTTCGCAAAGACCGTGTACAGCGACGCGACGCCCGCGTTCGTGATGAAGCGCTTGCTGCCGTTGAGCACGTACGCCTCGCCCTCGCGGCGCGCGGTCGTGCGCATGGCGGCGCTGTCGGAGCCCGAGCCGGACTCCGTCAGCGCGTACGCGCACAGCCACTCCCCGCTCGCCAGCCGAGGCAGATACCGCTCCTTCTGCTCCTCACTGCCGGCGAGCTTCAGCCCGAGCGAGCCGAGCTCCTGCACCGCGAGGATGAGCCCGCTCGTCGCACAGACCTTCGAGACTTCCTCGATCGCGATCAGCGCGAGCAGTGTCCCCGTGCCGAGGCCGCCGTGCTGCTCGTCGAAGAAGAGCCCGAAGAGGTCGTTCTCGCGGTAGAGCTCGACGACGTCCCACGGAAACTCGTGCGACTCGTCGATCTCCGCGGCGCGCGGCGCGATCCGCTCGCGCGCGAGCGTCCGGACGAGATCGCGGATCTCGCGCTGCTCGTCGGTCAGCTGATCCCACGGCATCGCGGCGAAAAGTCTAGGTCTTCAGGCGAGTCGATCCGGCGGGGGCGCGGCGGGCTTCGCGGCGGGTCGCGACGCCCACCGGCCCGTCAGGCCGGTGGGCGTGGGATGTGAATGCGAGCCGGCTTTCTAGCGACCGAGGCTCCCCGGCACTGCGACCGGCTCGAGCCAGGGCACACCCTGGTCGTCGACGACGAAGACCCAGCCCGGATACGGGGAAGGCGAGACCGGCGGATCGGCGGACGCCGGGGCGGCGGGCGCGGGCGCGTCGGCGGCGGCTGCGGTGGACTGCGAAAGCACGCACGCCCGGCCGGTCTGCGCGTCGTACTGCGTTCCGGGGTAGAGCCAGGCGACGCCCGTGTCGTCGGTGATCGAGACCCAGCCCGGGTAGGGGGACGTGGCGGCCGCACAGGCGAGCGCGATGGTGGGCTGCGTGACGGCGACGGTCGTGCATGTGCTCGTGGCCGCGCATGCACCGGGAATCGCCCGAAGCGACCGCTTCGACGCCGCGAGCGCGGAGGGCCCGGCGAGGACGGCGGCGAGCGCCGCGACGGCGATCGCCGCGACCAGCTTGGAGAGGTGATGGTCGGCGAGCATTTCGTTCCTTCCTGTCGCGGATCGCGGTGTGCGATCCCTTGTTGCGACGCTAGGAGGCCGCAGTTCGCGCGTCGTTCGGCGTGCCGACATTGCGAATGTCAGCGCGCTGACAGAGGATCCTCCGTATGCAGTGGCGTTTGCTCGACGGCGTTCCGGACGAGCAGGTGCGGCAGCTGCTCGCGGTCGCGCGCCGGCGGACGTTCAGTCGCGGCGAGGTCGTCTTTCATCGCGACGACCCCGCTGACTCGCTCCATCTGATCGTGAGGGGGAGGTTCGCGATCCGGGTGATGACGCCGCTCGGCGAGCAGGCGACGATCGCGCTTCGCGGACCGGGTGAGAGCTTCGGCGAGATGGCCCTGTTCGGCGGCGGCGCACGCCGATCGGCGACCGTGGAGTCGCTCGAGCACGGCGAGACGTTCTGCGTCTACAAGACCGAGTTCGAACGCCTGCGCCGAGAGCACGCGTCCGTGACGGAGCTCGTGATCGGGTTCCTGACGAACGAGGTGCGAATGCTGGACGAGCGACTCCTCGAGGCGCTGTACGTACCCGCGGAGACGCGTGTGCTGCGGCGCCTGGACGAACTCGCGCAGATGTACGGCTCGGATGCCGACGGAAAGGTCGAGGTGCCGCTCACCCAAGAAGAGATTGCAGGACTCGCCGGCACGTCGCGGGCAACGGCGAACGAGACGCTGCGAGACGCACAGCAACGCGGACTCGTGAATCTCGGGCGCGGCAAGATCGAAATCGTGGATGCCGACCGTCTCGCGAGCAGGTCGCGGCGGCAGTAGTCCACCGTGATGCAGAGCGCGCTTCGCGCTAACCGAGGATGAGCTTGAGAATGCTCTGCTTCAGTGCGACGAACTCGGGCGTCGCGAGCTCGTCGAGCGACCGCGGCCGGGGCAGATCGACCGTCACGACCTCGCGCAGCCGGCCCGGATGCGGGCTCATGACGAAGATCGTGTCGCCGAGGAAGATCGCCTCTTCGATGTCGTGGGTCACGAACGCGATCGTGCGCCGGTGCTGCTCCCACACCTCGGTCAGGAAACGCTGCGCCGACGCGCGCGTCAGCGCGTCGAGCGCGCCGAACGGCTCGTCCATCAACAGCACCTTCGGATCGTTCGCGAGAGCGCGCGCGATCGCGACCCGCTGCTGCATCCCGCCGGACAGCTCCTTCGGGTACGCGTGCGCGAATGCGCCGAGGCTCATTTCCTCGAGCAGCCGGTCGGAGATCTCGCGCCGCCGCGCCTTCGGGACACCCTTCAGCTTGGGTCCGAATTCGATGTTCTCCCGCACGCGTAGCCACGGGAAGAGCGTGTAGCGCTGGAAGACCATGCCGCGGTCCTCGCCCGGGCTCTCGATCTCCCGCCCGTCGATCAGCACGGTGCCGCTCGTCGGCTGGATCAGGCCGGCCATGATGTTGAGGAGCGTCGACTTGCCGCAGCCCGACGCGCCGACGATGCAGACGAAGCGCGCGTCCGGGATGTCGAGCGACACCTCCTCGATCGCGGTCACCCGGCCGCGCCGCGTCTCGAACACCATCGAGACGCCGCGCACCTCTATTCCACTCACCGGCCGACCCGCTCCGCGTAGGGGAAGAGGACGCGGTAGAGCCAGCGGAAGATCCCGTCCGTGGCGAGGCCGAGCGCGCCGATCGTGATGATCCCGGCCATGATCTGGTCGGTCTGGAGGAAGCGGCTCGCGGACAGGATCATGTGTCCGATCCCCTGATCGGCGGCGACGAGCTCGGCGACGATCAGGTACGTCCACGCCCACCCGACGCCGATCCGCAGGTTGTCGAGGACACCCGGCCACGACGCCGGCAGCAGCACTCGCCAGAACACCTGCCAGCGCGAGGCGCCCAGCGTGTAGGCGATCTGCACGAGCTCGCGCGGCACGTTTGCCGAAACGTCCGCGATCAACAGCGTCAGCGGGAAGAAGACGCCGATGAAGATCACTGCGATCTTCTCGTTCTCGTAGATCCCGAACCAGATGATCAGCAGCGGGATGAACGCCGATGCCGGCATGTACCGCACGGCCGCGATCACCGGCTCGAAAAACGCCTGGAAGATCCGGAACGAGCCGATCGCGATGCCGAGGGGGATCGCGAGCACCGCGGAGAGCAGGAAGCCGAGCATGATGCGACGCGTGCTCGCCCACACGTCGCCGGCGAACCCGTAGTGCTCGAACAGGTTGTACAGCGCCTTCGCGACTGCGGTCGGGCTCGGCAGGAAGAACGACGACATGACGCCGCCGTAGGAGAGGATCGCCCAGAGCGCGAGCACGATCCCGAAGCTGCCGAGCCCGAGCGTGACGCTCGCCACGCGCGGGATCGGCTCCTTCGGGGCAAAAAGGCTGGAGACGCGGAAGCGGCGGCGACCGCCGCCCGCCGCGGTTGCGGCAGGCGGCGTGGTCGCCTCGAGGCCCGTCCCTTCGGTCAACGCATGAACGACCCGTTGATCGAGACCTTCGCATTCGGGAGGGTCTTGATCTGTCCGATCGACTTCCAGAACTGGGCGGACTTGTTGAAGACGCTGTAGATCGGGCCGGGATGAGACGGCGTGCCGTAGTACTTCCGACTCTGCGCGAGCGACCAGATCGGCACGTCCTTCATCGTCGCCTTGATCACCGCAGGCGTCTGTCCGAGGTACTTCGTGACGTCGCCGAACGCCTTCGCCGGGTTCGTCTTGATCAGGTTCAGCGCGTCGCCGTAGGCCGCGATGAACGCCTTCACCTGGGCCGGGTGCTGCTGGACGTAGCTCGGCGCGAACGCGACCTCGTCCACGATGATCGTCGGGTACTTCGTCGTGTCGACGAGGACGTGGCCCTTCGGATTCGTGTTCGCCCGGTCGAGCCACGGCTGCCACGTCACGGCGACGGGAACCCTCCCGGCCGCGAACGCGGCTCCGGCGTCGCCGGCAGTCAGGTCGATCTGGTGCACGTCGTTGAGCGACATGCCGTTCTTGCTCAGGACGTAGGCGAGCAGCCACTGGCTCGTCGAGCCGTTGGAGACCGCCACCTTCTGCCCCTTGAGCTGCTTCACCGAGGTGATGCTCTTCTGCGCGACGATGCCGTCGCCGCCGACGGACGCGTCGAGGCCCAGCACCTCGACCGACGGGATTCCGTCCGCCACCTCACGCGAGTACGTGTCGACGGTGGTCGCGAGCGCGTTCAGACGCCCGGCCTTGAACGCGGCGAAGCGCTGCACCGGGTCCTCGATCACGGTCTCCTTGACGTTCAGGCCGTGCTTCTTGAAGTAGCCCTCCTTGTCGGCGATCACGAGGCCGATGTAGCCGTTCCAGGTCGAGAACGCCAGGTTGATGTCCGTGCTCCCGGCCTGCCGCGCGCTCCCTGCCGACGCGCCGGCGACGACCGCCAGCGCTGCGATCGCGGACACGAGTCCGCCGATCACCACCTTCCGCATGCTTCTCCCTCCTTCCACGACGGGCACTTCACTCTTTCACGCTTTCAATCGGTAGTCCAGCACGCTCGAACGCCGGCGCCGAGGCGGGATCGAGCGCGCGCGTAACGTACGCCTCCGCCTGCGGCGACCACAACCGCCAGAGCACCGCGAGCTCCCCGACCGGGTCGCCCTCGGTCCAGTCCACGCGCAGGTCGGCCACCGGCCACGGCACGTCGTTCGCGACGAGGAGCCCCGCCGAGCGCACCGGCTGCTCCTCCCCGCCCGCCGCGAGGCCTGCGGCGAGCGCTGCGACGAGCCGGTCGCCGAGGTGCGCCTCCGGCTCGCGCTCGAACGCCGCCACCATCGCGGCCGGGACGGCTTCGTCGGCGAGCAGGTTCCCCGCGGCGGCGCAGCCCTCGCCCTGCGCGGTCGCGGCGCGCCCGAGCGCATGCGCGCCCGAGAAGACGGCGCTGCGGCCGCCCGCGTCGACGACCGAGAGCTGGCGGTATTCGATGTGGCGCGCGGCGCGGACGACTTCCGCAAGCGCCGCCTCCGCGGTGCCCAACCGGTCGAGCAGCGCCGGCCCGAGCGTCGGGTCGGTGACGTTCTGCGTGCACGCCGCGCCGACACCCGCGCGCACGTACGCGCAGCGCGCGGCGACCGCCGGGCTCGCGGACGAGATGACGGCGCCGAGCATCCCCGTGCGCGCGCAGCGGCCGACGAGGGAGAACGTCATGACAGGAGCGTCCTTCTCTCGGCGCCGCGGCAAAGCCGCGACACCGAGCAAGGGGGAACCTCTCGGCTTTCCCGGGCCCCCCTCCCCGTGCTGCCGTGAAAGACGATCACGGCAGCACCGCCACCGCCGTCACCTCGACGAGCCATTCCGGCCGGGCGAGCGCCGAGACGACGACGCCCGTGAAGACCGGGTAGACGCCGCGCAGCCGTTCGCCGAGCACGCGGTAGACGGGCTCGCGATGGCGGATGTCCGTCAGGTAGACCGTGCACGAGACGAGCTGCTCGAGCCCGGCGCCCGCCTCGCGCAAGAGCCGCTCGACGTTGTCCATCACCTGCTCCGCCTGACCGGCCGGGTCGCCGACGGCGACGTTCTCGCGCGTGTCGAGGTCCTGCGCCACCTGGCCTCGCAGGTAGACGGTGTTCCCCGCGACGACCGCCTGGCAGAGGTCGTTCGAGAGGTTCTGCTCCGGATAGGTCTCCGCCGTGTCGAAGGGCCGGATCCGCTCGTGGCCGCCGACCTGCATCTACACGAGCTCCTTCGCCGTCAGCCCGGCCGCCTGCTCGACGAGGCGTACGGCCGGCTCGAAGTCGTAGTTGTTGTACACCGCGAGCAGGTGCGAGAACGGCGGCGACTGCGCGAAGAGCTGGAACGTCAGCCGATGACCGGCGTAGTCCGAGTTGAGCAGGTCGCGCGCGAACGCGAACAGCTTCCGCCGCTCCTCCGCGTCCACCTCCCCGATCCGGAAGTACTTCTCGAGCCACGGCCCCGCCTCCGGATCGCGAAACGTCGACGCGCTCGGCATCAGGCTCACCTGGCAGCCGCAGAGGTCGCGGACCAGGTGCATGACCGCCGGCAGCTGCGACGCGGCGAGCACCCGACCGGTGTAGAGGAGCTGCTGATTCGGCATCAGCAGGCCCGCCGGACTGGGCTCCGCGCATTCGATCGACGCCGTGAGATGCGCGTTCACGCCCTCGCGGTAGCACGCGACCTGCGCGAGCTTCTCGCGCACACCCTGGTGCATCTTGATTCCGGTCTGCTGCGCGTTCGCGTAGGCGAGGCCGAGCAGCAGGTCGGCCCAGCGCAGGTAGCGCTGCACGTAGGCGAACATCGAGTAGCGGTGCAGCGTGGCCCGAATGAACCGCGCCGCTTCGATGTGCCGGTAGAAGAAGACGTTCTCCCACGGAACGAGGACGTCGTCGAACACGATCATCGTGTCGACTTCGTCGTGGCGGGCCGAGAGCGGGTAGTCCTCGGCCGAGCGGCCCGCGAAGCCCGAGCGGCAGATGAACTTCATCCCCGGCGCGCCCATGTCGGCGACGAAGCCGACGGCGTAGTCGGAGAGCGTGTCCGTTCCCCAGTCCGCGATCGTCGGCTTCACGAAGGCCTGGTTCGCGTAGGCCGCGGCCGTCTCGAACTTCGCGCCGCGCACGACGATCCCGTCGTCGGTCTCCTCGACGACGTGGAGCAGGACGTCGGGATCCTGGTCCTGCGGCCGCTTCGAGCGGTCGCCCTTCGCATCGGTGTTCGCCGAGACGTGGAACGGGTCGCGGAGCTCGGCCTCGCGCACGTGGCGCCGGATGTTGTCGCCGAAGCTCGGATCGATCTCGTCGAGGACGTCCTGACCGTCGTAGAGCGACCACATCTCCCCGACCGTCTCGTCGCCGACGCGCGTCACGACCCCGGCCACCTCGTCGAGCACGAGATCGACGGCGGCGCGCTTCGCGTACCAGTCCTCCTTCGTCCGCGGCGGCTTGTTTCCGGTTGCGCAGAGCTCCCCTGTCTCCTCGTCGACGTAGCGCATGAACGTGCTCTCGTGCGCCAGGTCGTAGATGCGCGCGCGGATGTCGACGATCGGCTTGAACGCGGGATGCGTCGTGACGTCGTGGACGCGCTCGCCGTCGATCCAGACCTCGCGGCCGTCGCGGATCGACTCGCGGTACTCGTCGCCGGTGCGGATCACAGGAGCCTCCGAAGAACGCCCTCGAGCTGCGCGACGCCGACGGCGATCGAGTCTCGTTCGATCCATTCGTGCGGCGTGTGCATGTCGCCTCCGTTCCCGCAGCCGAGGCAGAGCGCCGGGATGCCGGCGGCGAGCGCGGCGTTCGCGTCGGTCGAGCCGTCCTCGAGCCGGTCGGGGAGGTCGAGCTCGGCGCGGACGGCGCGGACGGCGGCGAGCAACGGGTGCGCACGGTCGAGCCGGCCGGCGGGACGGCGGTCGACCGTCTCGACTTGCAGCTCGAGCTCGTCGGGGACCTGGAGCGCCGCGAAGCGCGCCGCCGCCTGCTCCAGCTCGCCCTCGTCGAGCGAACGCTTCTCGACGACGGCCTCGGCGTGGCTCGCAATCGCGTTGACCGCATCCCCGCCGGAGAGAACGCCGACGTTGACGCCGTCGAGCCGCGCGAGCAGCGAGACGAGGCCGTGGATCGCGCTCGCCCGGCCGCGGTGCTGCCACGAGTGGCCGCCGGGTCCGGTCACGGTGAGGCGGACGCGGACGCAGCCGACCGCGTCGACGACGACGCGGTCGAGGCCGTGCCCCTCGAGGGCGATCGCCTGCTCCAGCGGCAGCGTCGCCGTCGCGTGCCGCGCGCCGCGAAGCGCGCCCAGCCCTTCCTCACCGACGGTAAAAACGACGGCGAGCGGCGCGTCCACTTCGTGCTGGAGCTGTTCGACGACATTGACCGCGACCGCCACCGCGAGCGCGTTGTCGCCGATACCGGGACCGACGAGCCTGTCCTCGAGCTCGTCGACCTCGTGGGGCACCCCCTCGCCGAAGACGGTGTCGAGGTGTGCGAGCAGCGCGAGGCGGTACGGCGGCGTGCCGAGCGACCAGATCAGGTTGCCGGCGTCGTCCCGGCGCAGCTCGCCGGGCGCGTCCGAGAGCCGCCGCTCGAGCCAGAGGCGACGCCGCTCCTCTTCGCCGGTCGGGGCCGCGATCCGTGCGAGCGCGACCGCATCCCGCTCGACATGTGTACCAACATACGAGACGATTCGTGCAGTTTCATTGGTATGAGCGCAGTCGTCAACACGATCGGTTCGAACCTCCGCCGCCTGCGGACGGAGCGGCGGCTCTCGCTGGCCGAGCTTGCCGCACGGTCGCGCGTGGCCAAGGCGACGCTCGCGAACCTCGAGCAGGGGCGCGGCAATCCGACGATCGAGACGCTGTGGGCGCTCGCGCTCGGGCTCGACGTCGCGTTCAGCGACCTGCTCGAGCAATCGGAGGAGCCGGAGATCGAGGTGGTGCGCGCGCACGACGGCGTCCACGTCGTCAGCGGGCCTCTCGACCTGCGGCTGCTCCACCGGCTGCACCGCGGCGGACTCACCGAGGTGTTCGAGTTCACGCTCGCCGGCGACCACAACGGGCTCCCGCACGGGTCGGGGATCGTCGAGTGCGTGCTCGTGACGAGCGGCCGGATGCGCGCCGGACCGGCGCGCGATCCGGTCGAGCTCGAACCCGGCGACTTCGTCCGCTATCCCGCCGATCGAGCGCACGTCTACAGCGCGCTCGAGGCGCGTTGCACGGGCGTCCTTCTCGTGGATTACCCCTAGCCTCCGGCAGTAGGCTCGCGCCGAATGATCCTGCAGAACGGCGTCGTCCGCACCCTCGATCCCTCGCTGGCGGAAGCGCGTGCGCTCGCGGTCGCGGGCGACCGGATCGCGGGCGGAGTCGGCGTGCACGAGACCGCACTCGCGTCGCCGGAAGTCGTCGACCTCGGCGGTCGATGCGTGCTGCCCGGCTTCACCGATTCGCACGTGCACTTCCCCACGTGGGCGGTCGCGCAGCGCGAGGTGCGGCTCGAAGGATGCGCCTCCTACGCGGAAGCGCTCGACCGGATCCGCGGCGCGACGCGACACGGAACCTGGCTGCGCGGCTACGGCTGGCGCGCGGCGGACTGGCCCGACGCGCACGAGCCGACACGCGCCGATCTCGACGCGATCGATTCAGAGCATCCGATTGCGATGATCTCGAAGGACTACCACGGACTGTGGCTCAACTCGGTCGCGCTCGCGCTGGCGGGCGGCGATCTCGAGGTCGAGGGCGGCATCGTCGTGCGAGACGAGCGCGGCGAGCCGACGGGCCTCCTCTACGAGGAGGCGGCCTGGCAGTTCAAGGACCGGCACATGCGCATTCCGGTCGACGAGTATGTCGAGGCGATGCGCGCCGGCATGCGGATCGCGAGCGCGCGCGGCGTCGTCGCGCATCACGACAAGGACGGCTGGCTCGGCGCGATCGGCCTCTGGCAGCGGCTCGACGAACAGACACCGCTCGCATTGCGGGTCTGGCAGTCGACTCCGTGGGAGAACCTGCCGCACCTGCGGGAGCTCGGGTTGCGAAGCGGCGCCGGCTCCCCGATGCTGCGACTCGGCTACCTGAAGGCGTTCATGGACGGAACGCTCGGCTCGCAAACCGCGTGGATGCTCGACGGCAGCGGCGTGACGATTACGAGCGGCGTGCAGCTCGCCGAGATCGTGCGCGAGGCGGCTGAGGCCGGCTGGCCGGTCGGTGTACACGCGATCGGCGATCGCGCGAACCGCGAGGCACTCGACGCGTTCGAGCGGACACGAGACGCCTGGCAGCCCCGCGGACTGCGGCAGCGGATCGAGCACGCGCAGTGTCTCGCGGCGGAGGACGTTCCGCGCTTCGCGGCGCTCGGGGTCGCCGTCTCGGCGCAGTTCACGCACGCGCCGTCCGACGAGCAGCTCGCCAAGCGGTTCTGGTCGGATCGGCTCGACGGGACGTACTCGTTCCGCACGCTGCTCGACACGGGCGCGCTCGTCGCGAACGGGTCCGACGCGCCGGTGGAGGAGCTCGACCCGTGGGCAGGTGTCCTCGCCGCGGTGCTTCGGCACTGGCGCGAGGACCAGCGGCTCACGCTCGCGCAGGCGCTGCACGCAACCTGCGTCGCGCCTGCATGGCTCTCGTACGACGAGCGCGTCCGCGGCACCCTGCTCCCGGGACGATACGCCGATCTCGTCGTGCTCGACCGGGACCCGTTTGCAATCGACGTGGAGGAGCTGCCGGAGGTCCGGATCGTCGCGACGATGGTCGGCGGCCGCTGGACGCACAACCCGCCGCCCTGGGATTAGCCGTGCCGATCGTGATGTAGATGTAGGTGTACACAGCCATTGCCGTAGGTGGCTGTAGCCATCACCTGCGGCCGCGGTTGCGCGACGCGCGCCACATTTGATCAAATCGCCTCGACCAGTACCCGAGGCAAGGAGGGCGAGGATGGCGGCGGGCAGCGTGGCACCCGAGGGCCGCTTCGAGCATCTCCGGGAGCACTCGATCGGCCTTCCGCAGGTCCTGTTCCAGTCGATCACCCACATGGCGCCGGGAGCCGCCGTCGCGTACTCGATCTACATCTCGGTTCCGTTCTCGCAACAGGCGCTCGCGCTGTCGGTGCTGCTCGCGCTGATCGCCTGCCTGTGCGCGGCCACCGCAATCGGCCAGTTGGCGCGGCTGTACCCGTCTGCGGGCGGCATGTACACGTACGCGGCGCGGTCGCTCGGCCCGTGGGCCGGCTTCATCGTCGCCTGGTTGTTCATCCTCTTCGAGCCGCTCGTCGCCCCCTTCCTCTACCTCGAGTTCGGGTGGGCGATGAGCGAGGTGTTCAAGAGCGAGGTCGGCTGGCACTACACCGGCCAGTGGTGGATCTGGGTCGCGCTCATGACGGTGATCGTCTTCCTCCTGACGTACCGGGACATCCGCCTCTCGACGACCGCGGGCGTGATCCTCGGTGCATTCGAGATCGCGGTCTTCGGCGCTCTCGCTCTCTGGATGCTCTTCTCGAACACCGGCAAGCTGAGCGGCGCGCCGTTCAACCCGGCGCACGCCGTAGGCCACTGGAGCGGCGTCTTCCGCGGCATGGTGTTCGCGATCCTCGCCTTCATCGGCTTCGAAGCGGCGGCGCCGCTCGGCGAGGAGGCGAAGCACCCGCGGCGGACCGTCCCGTTCGCCGTCGTCGGCTCGGCGCTTGCGATCGGGGTCTTCTACATCCTCTGCTCGTACGCCTGGGTCTTCGGGGCCGGCTTCGACAACTTCGTCAAACAGGCGACCGGAGCCGATCCGTGGCGCAACCTCGGCAAGGTCTTCTGGGGCACGGGCTGGGTGGTCGTATTCCTCGCCATCTGCAACTCGATCGCGGCGAACTCGAACGCCGCGGTGAACGCTGCGACGCGCGTCTTCTACGCGCTCGCGCGGAACCGGCTCGCCCCGCGGCCGCTCGGCCACGTGCACCCGCGCTTCCGCACGCCGTACATCGCGATCATCTGGATGAGCGTCTTCGCGCTCGTGCTCTCGCTGCTCCTCGGCTGGAAATGGGGACCGCTCGTCGGTTTCTCGCTGATCGCGACGCTCGCGGTGATCGTCGTCGTCGTCGTGTACATGCTCGTGTGCGCCGGCTCGATCTGGCATTACTGGATCAGGAGACGGACCGAGTTCAATCCATTCCTGCACTTCGTGCTGCCGGTCGCCGGGATCGTGCTGTTCTTCTTCCCGCTCTACTACCAGTACTACAAGTTCGTCCCGACGTACCCGATCAAGTACGCGAACTGGATCGCGCTCGCGTGGCTCGGTGTCGGCATAGCGCTCACGATCTGGCTCTCGGCGACGAGACCGGAACGGTTGCGCGACATGGAGCAGGTGTACGTGGAGGACGAAACCGTCGCACCGGGAGGAGCCGTTGCCGCAGCACCGCCTGTCACGTGACCACGTGATCTGGTCGTTCGGCCCCGACCTCGAGCCGGTGCTCGAGGTCGCGCCGGGCGACACCGTCACCTTCGAGACGAACGACTGCTTCACGGGGCAGATCCGGAGCGAGGACGACCTCGTCACGGAGATCGACCTCACGCGCATCAACAGCGCGACCGGCCCCGTGGCGGTGGCGGGTGCGGAGCCCGGCGACTCGCTCGTCGTCGAGATCCTGGACGTACGCCCGATCGAATGGGGCGTCGCGACGCTCATCCCCGGCTTCGGCCAGTTGATCGAGCACGTGCAGTCGCCGCTGACGCGGCTCTTCGACGTACGCGACGGCGAGATCCGGATGAACGAACGCGTCCGCTTCCCGGCGAAGCCGATGGTCGGCGTCGTCGGCGTCGCAACGGACGGCGAAGAGCTCTCGAACGGACTCGCCGGACGGCACGGCGGCAACCTCGACGACCACTTCCACGGCAAGGGCGCGAAGATCTACTTTCCCGTGCGGCAGGCCGGCGGTATGTTCGCCGTCGGCGACATGCACGCCGCGATGGGGGACGGCGAGATCTGCTTCACGGGGGTCGAGATCGCCGGCGAGGTCGACGTCCGCTTCGACCTCCTGAAAGGAAAGCAAGCGACCTGGCCGGTGACGGAGCTCGCCGACCGCTGGCTCCCGCACGCGACGGCCGACGCCTACGACGAGGCGCTGAAGCTCGCCGCGGAAGAGGCGGCGAAGCTGCTCGTCGACGAGCACGGCTTCACGCTCGAGGACGCGTTCATCTTCCTCTCCGTGGCGTGCGACGCCGGCGTCGCGCAGGCCTGCAAGCCCGCACCGGGCGGTTTCGGGACGATCGCCCGGTTTGCAATCCCGAAAATCGACGCCTGCCCGATCCCGTTCCTACAATGAGAGGCATGTCGGCAAGGACCATGAACCAGGTGCACGAGTCGGGGACCTGCGCAGTCGCGGCGTGCGCCGAGATCATCGGAGCGAAGTGGACGGCCCTCCTCGTGCACGACCTCTCGGAGGGCCCGCGACGGTTCTCGGAGCTCGAGCACTCCTGCAGCGGCATCAGCCCGCGCACGCTCGCCGAGCGCCTGCGCGCGCTCGAGCACGAGGGCATCGTCGAGCGGCACAGCTATCCGGAGTCGCCGCCGCGGGTCGAGTACGAGCTGACGGCGAAGGGCGAGGCGCTACTCCCGATCATCGACGCGATGCGCGATTTCGGGCACAGCTGGCTGCACTGCGAGCACGTCGATCACCTCGTCGGCAGCTCGCCGAGCATGCTGTAGACGGCCGCCGCCGTCTCGACGCCCTGGTCGAAATAGCGGAGGAGGAAGCGCTCGTTCGGCGAGTGCACATTCGACTCCGGCAGTCCGAAGCCCGACAGCACCGTCGGAATCGCCTTGTGCTCGAGCGCCGGCATGATCGGAAGCGTGCCGCCGGTTCGGAGGAGCAGCGGGCGACGGCCGAGCACGCGTTCGAACCCGTCCTGCGCGAGCTTGACGACCGGCGAAGCCGGATCGACGCGCCCGGGCCCCGCGCCGTCCCAGCGGATCGACAGCTCGGCGCCCGCCGGCGCCGCGTCGCGGAGCATCTGCTCCGCCGTCCGCGCGATCGTCTCGAGATCCTGGCCGGGTGCGAGCCTGATCGTCACCTGGCCGAACGCGCGCACGGAGAGCGTCGTGTTCCGGAGGCCGGGCTTGCCGCCCAGGATGCCGGTGACATCGGCGGAGGGCTCGGCGAAGGTCCGGATGTAGAACTGCTCGACCGCGTGCGGATCGAGCGGGCGCGCTCCCTGCGACTCGAGCTCCTCGCCGCCGGACGGCAGCGCGGCCCACGACGCGAGCTCCTCCTGCGTCGGCGGCGCGATGCCGGCGCGCAGCGGCTCGGGCAAGAGTCCGTTCTCCCGCGCGAGGACGGCGCCGAAGCAGCGCATCAGGACGTGCACGGCGTTCAGCGCGGCACCGCCGTACATACCGGAATGGAGATCGCGCTCACCGGTTTGCACCTCGACGTCGAACGCGACGAGGCCGCGCGTCGCGAGCTCGATCGCCGGAATGTCCATGCGCAGCATCCCGCCGTCGAAGATGATCCCGGCGTCCGCCCCGCGCTCGTCTGCCTCGATCCAGTGGACGATCGTGTCGCCGCCGGTCTCCTCCTCGCCGTCGCACGCGAAGCGGAGGTTGACGGGCAGCGCGTTCGCTTCGACGAGACGCTGCGCGGCCTTCAGCAGGATGTACAACTGACCCTTGTCGTCGGTGACGCCGCGCGCGTAGGCCCAGCCGTCGCGGATCGTCAGCTCGAACGGATCGCTTTCCCAGAGCTCGAGCGGCGCCGGCGGCTGGACGTCGAAGTGGCCGTAGCAAAGGACGGTCGGCGCACTCGCCGGATCGTGCGACGCCGGAATCTCGCCGAGCGCGAGCTCCCGCTCGCCGATCGGCGTCAGCTCGGCGGAACCGCCGATCCGGCGGATGAAGTCGCATACCCATTCACCGGCGCGCTTGACGTCGTCGCGGTGCGCGGGATCCGCGCTCACCGACGGGATCGCGATGAACTCGGCAAGCTCGCGCTGCCACGTCTCGTCCATGCGCGCGAGACTCTACGCAAGCCGCGTCGAGTTCACCGCGGCAACCGCCCGAGCGGCTGCCGCGGTGAATGCCCTCCCGATTACGCGACGTCTTTGAGCGAGTGCGCGTCCGCGAGGGCGCGCAGCTTCTTCAGCGACTGGTTCTCGATCTGCCGGATCCGCTCCCGCGTGACGTTGAACGTCCGGCCCACTTCGTCGAGCGTGCGCGGATGCTCTCCGTCCAGCCCGTACCGGAGCTCGAGCACGCGGCGTTCGCGGTGCGAAAGCGTGCCGAGGATCTTCTTCAACGTTTCCTTGCGCATCGCGACCTCGGCGGCCTCGTCGGGCAGCGGCACGTTCTCGTCGGTGAGGAAGTGCCCGAACTCCGACTCCTCCTCGTCCCCGACCGGCTTCTCGAGCGACACGGGCGTCTGCGCGCTCCGCATGATCTGCTCGACCTCCTCGAGCGGCAGATCGAGGTCCATCGCGATCTCGATCGGCAGCGGCTCGCGGCAGAGCTCCGCACGCAGCTTCCGCTCCGAGCGGACGATCTTGTTCAGCTTCTCCACGACGTGTACCGGCATGCGGATCGTGCGCGCTTTGTCGGCGAGGGCACGTGCGACCGCCTGACGGATCCACCACGTCGCGTACGTCGAGAACTTGAACCCCTTGCGGTAGTCGAACTTCTCGGCTGCGCGCACGAGACCGATCGTGCCCTCCTGGATCAGATCGAGGAACGGCAGCCCCTGGTTCCGATAGCGCTTCGCGATCGAGACGACGAGGCGGAGATTCGCCTCCACCATCTCCTGCTTCGCCGCATGGTCGCCGCGCTCGATGCGCTTCGCGAGCTCGACCTCCTGCGCCGCAGTCAGGAGGTCCACCCTGCCGATGTCCTTCAGGAAGAGCTGGAGCGAGTCCGTCGAGATCTCGCGCGCCTCGGCCGCAGGGGCCTCTTCCTTCTCTTCCTCGTCGACAACGCCGACAACGTCGACCTGCAACTCCTCGAGAGCGCGGTAGAAGTCGTCGATCTGCCCAGCGTCGAGATCGAGCTCGTCGAGTGCGAGCGCTATCTCGTCCTGGGTAACCGAGCCTGCCGCCTGCGCCGACTCGAGCAGAGTACGGGCCTCTACAGATTCGAGGAAATCGGCCACGGCCGTGGCCCCTCGTTCAACCCCTCCGCTCACCTTTTCCCCCTCCTGCTTGAACGATGCCGCACTATGCCTGCAGGGAAGGACACGGCGCTATAGGCCGAACGGCTCATATTTTCTTTACTTGGTCCCATGCGTTACAAGAGCGCCGAGCAGCCTCCGAGCTTCCCTCGCGTAGAGCGATCGGGGTTCGTCCGCAGCGGCGAGCCGCAGCTGTGCAATGCCCTTTTTCGGTTGGCCCGTCCAGACGAGGAGGACGCCGAGCTGGAAGCGCACCGCCGCTGAGCGCGGAAAGACTCCTGTCAACGGGCCGAGCTTCGCGAACGCGCGCAGCGGCGCGCGCTTCGTGAAGAGGGCCACCGCAGCCGCCGTGCGCGCGGCAGGATCGTTCGGCGCGAGCCGCGCCGCGGCGGCAAACTCCCGCTCCGCGGAGACGCGGCGCCAGAGCTGCCAGAGCGCGAGCCCGTAGCGGAGCTTCGCTTGCTCGTCCGGCCGCCGCGCCGCGGTCGCGAGCTCGCGCAGCTGCGCCGCGCGCGAGGGCGCGCTCGGCAGCGCGACCGGCAGCACGATGAACGGCAGATCCTTCGCGTACCTGTTCGCGTAGAGGATGTTCTCGGCCTCGACCGACTCCGGCGAATCGGGGAACCGCGTGTCCACGCGCTGCCACGTCGTCACGGCATCGCCGACGCGGCCCGACCAGTACTGCGCCCAGCCGAGGTGGAACGCCGCGAGCGCGCTGCCGGGGTTCCGGCCCGCGAGCCGCTCGAGCGTGTCGAGCCCCCCGTCCGGCCAGTTCGCGAACGCCGTGCCGATCTGCGCCGGCAGCGAGTGGTAGCGCGCGAAGATCGCGCGCGCCGCCGCGACCTGCTTCCGCGCGAGCAGGCTCGCCGCATGCGTGAGCGCGCGGGCCTCGGCGTCGTCGCGGACGCCGAAGTCGAAGAAGAGCGGCGGGATCCCGGGTCGCGGCTTCGTCACCGTTCCGGGCGCAGTCGTCGACTCGCCGCGCGTCTGCAGGAGCGTGACGCCGACGACGCCCCCGGCGGCGACGGCGGCCGCGACCGCGACGGTCGCGAGGACACGCGCCCTGGGTGCCATCCAGAGCCAGCCTAGCCTTGGTTCGCAACGCTATATTTCCGAAAGTCATGCCGAGCTACCGCGACCTGCTCGCCCAGGTGAAGGAAGAGATCGAGGAAGTGGATGCGGCCCGCGCGCGCGAGCTGCTCGACTCCGCCGAGGTTCCCGTCTTCGTCGACGTGCGCGAGGAGGACGAATGGAACGAGGGGCAGATCCCCGGCGCGATCCACATCCCCCGCGGCTTCCTCGAGTCGCGGGTCGAGGCAGCTGTGCCGGACAAGAGCCGCTCCGTCGTCCTCTACTGCGCCGGCGGCAGCCGCTCCGCCTTCGCGGCGAAGTCGCTCGCGGAGCTCGGCTACGAGAACGTCGCCTCGCTCGCAGGCGGCTACACCGACTGGAAGCGGAACGGGTTCCCGACGCAGCTCCCGGCGACGCTCGACGCGGAGAAGCGCTCGCGCTACAGCCGGCACCTGCTGATCCCGGAGGTCGGCATCGAGGGCCAGCTGAGGCTGCTGCAGTCGCGCGTCCTCCTGATCGGGGCCGGCGGCCTCGGCTCCCCCGCCTCGCTCTACCTCGCCGCGGCCGGCGTCGGCCGGCTCGGGATCGTCGACGACGACCGCGTGGACTCGTCGAACCTGCAGCGCCAGATCGCGCACTCGACCGAGCGGCTCGGGGAGTGGAAGGCGGACTCGGCGAAGCGGACGATCGAGGCGCTGAACCCGGACGTCGAGGTCGTCACCTACAGGGAGCGGCTGACCTCCGAGAACGTCGACCGGATCCTCGCCGACGGCTGGGACGTGATTCTCGACGGCGCCGACAACTTCCCCACGCGCTACCTCGTGAACGACGCGTCGGTCTTCCACGGGATTCCCGTCGTCCACGGCTCGATCTTCCGCTTCGAGGGGCAGGTCACGGTCTTCAAGCCGCAGGAGGGGCCGTGCTACCGCTGCCTCTTTCCGCAGCCGCCGCCGCCCGAGCTCGCGCCGAGCTGCGCGGAGGGCGGCGTCCTCGGCGTGCTACCGGGCATCATCGGCTCGCTGCAGGCGAACGAGACGCTGAAGCTCGCGATGGGCATCGGCGAGCCGCTCGTCGGCCGCCTTCTCCTCTTCGACGCGCTCGCGACCGAGTTCAGCGAGGTGATGCTCCGGCGCGACCCGAACTGCCCGGTGTGCGGCGAGCACCCGACGATCACCGAGTACATCGACTACGTCGAGTTCTGCGCGGGCAGGACGGCGCACGCATGACGAAGATCCGCATCCCACCGACGCTGCGCACCGAGACGAACGGCGAGCGCGAGGTGCCGGCCGAGGGCGCGACCGTACGCGAGCTGCTCGATGACCTCGTGTCGCGCTTCCCCGGCCTGCGCACGCAGCTCGTCGAGGACGACGACATCGCGCCCTTCGTGAACGTCTACGTCGAGGGCGAGGACGTGCGCACGCTCGACGGGCTCGAGACGCCCGTCGCCGCCGGGTCGACCGTGATCCTGCTGCCCGCCATGGCCGGCGGTGCGTAGCTCCGTCGTCGTCCCGAGCCTGCTCGACCTCGTCGGCAACACTCCGCTCGTCGAGCTGCGCGGGATCACGCCGAAGCCGAGCGTCCGCATCTACGCGAAGCTCGAGGGCGAGAACCCGACCGGCTCGATCAAGGACCGTGTCGCGAAGGCGATGCTCGAGGCGGCGGAGGCGGCGGGCGAGCTCGAGCCGGGCCGCGAGCTGCTCGAGCCGACGAGCGGCAACACGGGCATCTCGCTCGCGTTGATCGCGAAGCTCAAGGGCTACCCGCTCACGTGCGTGATGCCCGCGAACGCGACGGAGGAACGCCGCACGCTGCTGCGGCTCTACGGCGCGACGATCGTCGACTCCCCGGCCGACGAGGGCTCGAACGGCGCGGTCCGGCTCGCGCTCGAGCTCGCCGAGCGGGAGCCGCGCTACTTCATGCCCTTCCAGTACGCGAACCCGGCGAACCCGCGCGCCCACTACGAGGGCACGGGTGCGGAGATCGCCGATGCGCTCGACCGGGTCGACGTCGTCGTTGCCGGGCTCGGCACCGGCGGCACGCTGATGGGCATCGGCGAACGCCTGCGCGAGAGCTTCCCCGACGTCGTGGTCGCAGCCGCCGAGCCGCTCCCGGGCGATCTCGTGATGGGGCTGCGCTCGCTCGAAGACGGCTACGTCCCGCCGATCCTCGATGTCTCGAAGCTCGACCGCAAGATCCTCGTCTCGAACGCGGAGTCGGTGCACGGGGTGCGGGCGCTGCTCGAGCGCGAGGGCATCTTCGCCGGCGTCTCCGCGGGCGCCGTCGTCCACGTCGCGCGCAAGCTCGCGGAAGAGCTCGACGACGGCGTCGTCGTCTGCGTGCTCGCGGACGCGGGCTGGAAGTACCTGAGCGCCGACTTCTGGTCGGCCGACGACATCGAGCGATCGATGGAGCGCACGCTCTGGTGGTGATCCCGGACGCGGTGCGACGCGAGCTGGTCGCGCACGCGCTCGACGAGGAGCCGAACGAGGCCTGCGGGCTCGTGCTGCTGCGCGACGGCGTCGCCGAGCGCTACGAGCGGGGCCGGAACGCCGCCTCCTCGCCGTACCGGTTCGAGCTCGAGGTCGATCCCGAGCTGTGGTTCCTCGAGGACGACGGCTACGAGCTCGCCGTCTTCCACTCGCATCTCTCCGCGCCACCGCGCCCGTCGCGCACCGACGTCGAGAACATCGGCCTGTGGGAAGGCAAGCCGTACGTGATCTACTCGGTGCGGCAGGGCGATCTGGCCGCGTGGACGATCCAGGGCGGCCAGATCGCATCCCTCCAGCTCTCGAGCTGAGTACGGCGCGGCCGTGAGGCCGGGTTTCTATTCGAGCTCGTCTTCGCCGAGGAGATCGTCCTCGGCGCGTCGCGGCTGCGGGCGCTCGATGAACTCGACCGCGATCCGCTCGATCCGGCTGCCGTCGACCTCGAGCACGTCGAAGCGCACGCCGTCGTAGCTGACGTCGTCGCCGGGAGCGGGGGCGCGGCCGAGCTGCCCGAAGACGAAGCCGCCCACCGTGTGGAAGTCCTCGTCGGGCAGCTCCGTGCCGAAGCGCTCGTTGAACTCGTCGATCGGGAACATGCCGTCGACGCGGTAGGTGTCCTCGTCGACCTGCTCGATCTGCTCCTCGGGCACGTCGAACTCGTCCTCGATCTCGCCCACGATCTCCTCGAGCAGGTCCTCGAGCGTGCACACGCCCGCCATGCCGCCGTACTCGTCGACGACGACGGCGAAGTGGTTGTTCGTCCGCCGGAACTCCTGCAGGAGCGAGCCGAGATCCTTCGTCTCGGGGACGATGTACGCGGGGCGCACGATCTCTTCCAGCCGCACGGCCGCGATGCCGCGGTCGTGGACGGCCGTGAACAGGTCGCGCACGTGCAGGACGCCCACGATGTCGTCGAGCGTCTCGCGGTAGACCGGATAGCGGGTGTAGGGCGAGTCGAGCACGGCGGCGAGCGCCTGCTCGGGCGGCAGCTCGACCGAGACGGCGACGACCTCGGGGCGCGCGACCATCACGTCGGCGGCGTCCTTGTCGCCGAACACGAAGACCTTGTCGATCATCTGCTGCTCCTCGTGCTCGATCTCGCCCTCCTGGCTCGAGCGTGAGAGCAGCATCCGCAGCTCGGCCTCGGAGAGCGGCTCGCGCTCGGCGCCGGGCGATTCGAGCCCGAGCGCATGCAGCACGAGATCCGTCGCCTTGCGCAGGACCCACACGAAAGGCCCGAAGATCGTGAAGAACGCGCGCACCGGGGCCGAGACCCAGAGCGCCGTCCCCTCCGAGTGTCCGAGCGCGACGCCTTTCGGCACGAGCTCGCCGATCACGACGTGGAAGAAGGTCAGGACGACGTAGGCGATCAGGACGGCGAGCGCCGTCGCCATGTACGAGTCGAATGCGTTCGAAAGCGCGTGCTCGCCGAGCGCGCCGATGCCCAGCGACGTGAGCGTGACGCCGAGTTGCATGGCGGCGATGAACTGCGGCGGGTCGCCGGTGATGCGCAACACCGCGCGCGCGCGGCGGTTGCCGTGATGGTGCAGCTCGATGATGCGCGTTCGGCGCGCCGTCACGAGGCCGTATTCCGCCGCGACGAAGAACCCGTTCAAAAGAATCAGGAAACCGACGGCGACCAGCTCGAGGGTCGTTCTCATCCCCGCTCCCGGCGCCGGCCTAGCCGGCGCCTCCGCTCCCCGATGAGCTCCGTCAAGCCTACGCTCAGTACCCGCTCCCGGCGCCGGCCTAGCCGGCGCCTCCGCTCCCCGATGAGCTCCGCCAAAACTACGCTCAGTGCCCGCTCCCGGCGCCGGCCTAGCCGGCGCCTCCGCTCCCCGATGAGCTCCGCCAAAACTACGCTCATTGCCCCTCCCTGCCTGCGGCGGGCGGGGGCGCCCGTACTAGAAGGGTCGTCCACCGGAAGAGCGCGCAGTATAGGCGACGCCCCGGTCGTCCTCGCAGCGGTCGGCCCCGCCGGCGGCGACGAGGCGCTCGAGGTGCGAGAGCGTCTCGGCGACCGCGAATCGCCGCTGGATGGGCGGCAGCGTTTGTCCGAACAGGTCGAGCGAGACGTCATAGCCGGAACGGGGCTTCCGCCCCAGCGCTGCAGCCGTCTGCGCCAGTCGCTCGTCGTGATGCGCTGCGATCTGCGCGCAACGCAGAGCCGGTTCCCGCACCGGCTCGCCGTGGCCGCCGTAGGAGACACGGAGCGGCAGCGCGGCGACCGCGTCGAGCGTCTGCAGATAGTCGCCGAGCGGGTCGGGTCGGCTCTCCGGATACAGGCCGATCGCCGGTGTGATCGGCGTGAGCAGCGTGTCGCCTGCGATCAGGACGTCATCGCGCCGGAGCACCAGGTGTCCGTCGGCGTGTCCGGGCGTTGCGAGCACGCGCCAGCCGTCGATCTCGTCACCGGGCTCCGCCGGAGTGGGATTCCACGCGAAGCGGACGAAGTCGGCGAACACGTGCCCCGACTCCACGAGCTCCTCGGCGACTGCCCGCGGCGCGCCGTGGACGAGGAACCAATCGGCGATCCGCTCCGGCCAATCGTCCGATCCCCACACCTCCTCGCACTGCGCGTAGTCGAGCCGGCCCTGGAAGACCGTCGCACCGGTCGCTGCCGCAGCCGCTTCGGCGCCGCCCACGTGGTCGGGATGCATGTGCGTGATGAAGATCCGCACCACGGGTCCGTCGAGCCGTCCGAGGATCGTCTCCCACGGCGGCTCCGCGAGGCCGAGCCCGGTGTCGACGAGCGTCCATCCGTCGCCGCCCGCGAGGAAATAGCAGTGGACATGCCGCGGCCCCGACGGGAGCGGCAGCATCAGCCTGAGGATTCCGGGCTCGACCTCGACCGGTTCGGCGAACGTGTGTTCGGTAATCTTCGCCATCGAGATGCCTGTCGAGTATCGCGAAGAGCCGTGCCGCTCCGCGCTCAACCGCGTCCGGGGGATGGCGTTCAAATGGTCTCTGAACCCGTACATGGGCTGCGTCCACCGCTGCACCTTCTGTTATGTGCGCGCGTTCGAGAAGCGTGCCGACCGGCCGTCCGACGACCGCTACGGCCGGAGCATCCGCGTGAAGACGAACATCGCGGAGGTGCTGAGGCGCGAGCTCGCCCGGCCGTCGTGGGAGCGTGAGACCGTTGCGATCGGTGCGGCGACCGACCCGTATCAGCCCGCCGAGGGCCGGTACAGGCTGACTCGCGCCTGCCTCGCTGCGCTCGCGGAGCATGCGAATCCGGCGCGGCTGATCACGCGCGGGCCGATGATCGTCCGCGACATCGACGTCCTCTGCGAGCTGGCCGCGCGCGCGTCGTTCGCGGTGACGTTCTCGATCCCGACGCTCGACCACGAGATCTGGCGTCGCACCGAGCCGGGTACGGCACCGCCGCAGCAGCGACTCCGCGCGCTGAAGCTGCTCGTCGACGCCGGGATCGCGGCGAACGTCGGCATGGCGCCCATCCTGCCCGGCCTCTCCGACAAGCCGGAGCTGCTCGCGGACGTGGTGCGCGCAGCACGTGAGGCAGGCGCGACGGGAGTCTGGGCAAATCTGCTCCACCTCCGCGAGGGCACGAAGGAGCACTTCCTCGCAGGGCTCGAGCGCGACTGGCCGGAGCTCTTACCCGAATACGAGCGGCTGTACGGCCGCCGTGCCTACCTCGCGAGGGTGGACTCGGAGCCCGTGCGCGCGCGGGTGCGCGAGCTCGTCCGCGCCGCCGGAATCCGCGACCGCCGGCGCGTGCCGCTGGATCCGCCGGCCGAGGCGGAGCAGCTGCGGCTCGCAGTCTGAGGCGCTCCCGACGACGGCGCCCCAGCCGGCCGCGCTAACGCGGGTCTGTGCGGTCGACCTGCCAGTGACGGACGGCCGACACGCGCCACTCGCCGTCGTCCTCGCGCAGCACGCGGTAACGCGTGATCACGCGTTGCCCGCCCTCGAAGTCGCCGTAAAGGATGTCGGCGGCGAACTCGCCCTCCTCGATCGCTCTCAGCAGCGAGCCGTGGATCGACGCGTCGGGCTCGCGGAATGCGACCTGCCAGTAGCCGACCTTGCCCGGCGGGATGTAGATGTCGCGACGCAGCCTCGGGAACGACTCGGCAGGCGCCGGTTCCTCCATCGAACGTATCCGCTCCGGATGAACCATCCCGCCGTGGAGCACGCCGATCCCGGGACCGACGTTGCGGAGCGAAAGCACGAGATAGATGCGGTCCTCGACGACCTGAACCGCGGCGCCGCCGCCGGGTACGACGATCCCGTTGACGTCGATGAAGTTCACGCGCTGCGAAGAGTCCGCGTCGAACGACTCGACGATCAACGGCCGCAGCTCGGCGAGCAGTGAGCTCTCGGCCGCACGCGCGGCTCGGTTCGCCGAGCGGACGGATGCGTAGGTCGTCAGAGCGAGCGCGAGGGTGCCGCCCGCCGTCGCGAGGGAGGAGATCGTGACCCAGTCCGCCACCGGGGCCGAGCCTATCCGCCGTCGGAAGCGCAAGATAGGATCCGGCGGCCGTGAGCACCCCGGAGATCACGACGCTGATCGTCGACGACCACGAGGTCGTGCGCGAAGGGCTGCGGCTCTCGCTGTCGCGCGCGCCCCACATCCGCGTGATCGGCGAGGCGGCGGACGGCGAGAGCGCGGTCGCGCTCGCCGAGCGCCGTCGGCCGAACGTCGTGATCATGGACGTGCGCATGCCCGGCATGGACGGCCTGGAAGCGACGAAGATCCTGACCGAGAAGGTGCCGGACAGCGCCGTGCTGATCTTCACGGCTTACAGCGAGCGCAGCCTTCTCAGCCGCGGCCTCGAGTCCGGCGCGAAGGGCTACATCCTCAAGGAGGCACCGCACGCGACGTTGCTGCGGGCGATCGAGAAGGTCGCAGCGGGCGAGGGCTACGTCGACCCGGCGTTGATGCCGGCCTTCCTCACCGGCAAGGACAAGGACGACATGCTCACGAGCCGCGAGCGGGAGATCCTGCAGCTGCTCGCCGACGGCATGTCGAACGCCGACGTCGCGTCGAAGCTCTTCATCAGCCAGGAGACGGTGAAGAGTCACGTGCGCCACATCCTCGCGAAGCTCGAAGCCGACACGCGTACACATGCCGTGGCGATCGCGCTGCGCGAAGCGATCATCGATTGACCGACGACGCCGCGCGGCGCGGGAACACCGAGCAGGTTCTCGCGGCCGAACAGGACGAGCGCCGGCGCATCGCGCTCTTTCTGCACGACGGACCGGTGCAATCGCTGTCCGGCGTCGCGCTCATGCTCGACGCGGTCGGCGACCTGCTCGCGCGGGGCGCGACCGACGAGGCGCGAGAGGTGCTCGACAAGGCGCTCAGCCGGACGCGGTCGACGATCGTCGAGCTGCGAGATCTCTCGTTCAACCTCGAACCGGTGATCCTCCGCGACCAGGGCTTCACGATGGCGGTGAACGCGCTCGCCCAGGACAGGGGAATGGAGCGCGGCATCAAGATCGAGCTCGACGTCTCTCGCGCCGACTCGCTGCCGGAGCGCGCGCAGGCAGCACTCTACGAGATCGTGCGCGAAGCGCTCGAGGGCGCGATCCGCCGCGGCCCGCCGCACACGTTCTCCGTCGCGATTGCGCAGCGAGACGAGCAGACGCTCGAGATGACGATCCGCGACGACGCACCGGGCGAGCGGCGGCGGCGCTCGATCGAGGTGCTCGAGGAGCGCGCGCGAACCTTGCACGCGGCACTCTCGGTGAGCCGCGAGGATGCGGGCTCGACGCTTCGACTCGTGCTGCCGATCTACGCGGCGGACGAGTGAGTACGATGCCGCCGCGATGGGATACCTCGTGTTCGTCGCGAAGCCGTCCGGCTACGAGCTCCGCGAGCAGGAGGGCGACCCGCCCGGCGTCGGGAGCGAGGTCGAGTTCGACGGCCAGACCCTCCGGGTGACGAAGGTGGCGCCGTCGCCGCTGCCCGGCGACAAGCGGCCCTGCGCGTATCTGGTCGGCAGCTAACTAACCGGCGATGTCCTCCGCGGCGGCGAGCCCGAGCACGAGCGCCTGGGCAAGGCCGCTCGCGTAGCCGCCGCTCGCGACGGCACCGGCGTCGACACCCGCCGCGTAGAGGCCGTCGACTCCCACGACACGTGCCCTCGAGTCCACGGCGATGCCGCCGATCGTATGCGTGACGGCGGCGGCGACGTGCACGGCGACGCGTGCGTCGCGACGTGTCTCGAAGGGGATGTCGCCCGCACCGAGCACGGTGCCACCCGCGGCGCGTGCGGCTTCGACGCGCTCGCGCGCCCGCTCGTAACCCTCGTCGTTCAGGACGTACCAGGCACTCGGCCCGATCAGCTGAGCGAGATCGTTCTCCGACCACGAGACGGCTGGGGGCGTGATCACCCGACCATCGTGCGCGTGCACCCACGCCCATTTCCCGTAGAGCTGAGAGAGCGGCACGAAATCCTCCTCGCGGATGCGCGCCGGCGGAGCCGGCATCGCGCGGCCGTAGAACTCGTCGAGCCCGGGCGTCGTCTGCGCCCCGCGAGCGAGCGCGTAGTCGAGTCCGTCGCCCGCGCTCCACGGATTCGCGCGCAACAGCAGCCCACGCTCCTCCGCGAGCCGCTTGCCGAAGCCGCCCGTTGCGAGCACCACCGGCGTATCGACGTCATCGGGTGCGAGCGACGTCTCGAGCTCGAACTCCCGCGCGAGCAGCGTGGTCAGCGCGCGCGGATCGAAGCGTTTCCCCGTCGTCAGGGGGTTTTCGGTGTCCTGCCACACGGGCTCCGCGCCGAGTGAGATCAACCACCCGAGCGCCTCGTCGAGCCGCTCCCAGATCACGCGTTGCAGCTCGGCGTCGCCGTCCGGGCACTCGCGCCGGAAGTCGTCCCACTCGCGATGCCGCCAGATCACACAGCTCGAGAGGAGCATCGAGCCACCCGGCCGGTTGCCCTTCTCGACGACGCGCGGCCGCAGGCCGAGCTCGCGTGCCCGCGCTGCGCACACGAGCCCGGCCATCCCTGCGCCGGCGATCAGCACGCGTTCTAGGTGAGCGAGAACGTCGGCTTGTGCTCGACGTACTCGACGCGCACCCGCTCCGGGCCCCAGAGGAAAACGGCATAGGTGTTCGGCGCGTCGACGACGTCGTCGATCTCGATCCCGAGGTCGGTCGCCGAGGCGATGTGCTCGTCCGCCGAATCGACGAGGACCGCCAGGTGGTTGAGCAACGGCTTATCGGGCGAGCCCGGCTCGCCGGCATGCAGCTCGACGAACGCCCCGCCCACCTCCACGCGCGGCGCTCCCGACCGAGCCGGGGCAGCCGGGGCGAAGCCCAGCGAACCGTACGCCGCCGCCGTCTCGTCCGGCTTCCGCGACCGGAGCGCGACGTGATCGAGGTCGTATTCGACGTCGGTGTCGGCCTCGACGAGCCCGAGCCGCACGCCCTCGCTGCCCACGTCGAAGTACGCCTCGCCGGGAAACGGACGCTCCACCTCGACGTCGGCGGGCAGCGCGGCGAGCGCGGCGTCGAGGCTCGAGACGCGAAGCGCAACATGCTCGAGCGCGCCGCGCTCGCGCGGTGCCTCCGCGTCGAAGAACGTCAACTTTCCACGTCGCGCGTCGGAGCCGACCAGAGTGAACTTCTCCGTGCGGTCGATCACGTGCATACCCAGGTGCGCCGTGACGAAGTCGCCGATCGTGTCGCGGTCCGCGACCCAGTAGGCGACGTGATCCAGCTTCGTCGGATTCATCCTCCGACCGTACCCGTCGCCTACTGGGTTATGCGTCGCTACTTGCGCCGGTCGACGGCGCGCTGCAGCTGCTGCTTGTTCATCCGCGAGCGCCCTGCGATGCCCATCCGCTTGGCCTCGTTGTAGAGCTGGTCCTTCGTGCGGCCCTTGGTGCGGTTCGTTCCCGACCGGATCCCGCCTCGGTGACCGGAGGACAGGTCGGTGCGCGAGAGCCGCGACGAGGATTTTGCCTCGCCGGAGCGCGCGCGCTCCTTGTTGACCGTCCGCGCGGCGATCTCCTTCGCCCGCTTCTTGGGCGTGCCGCGCCGCTCGAGGCCTTCCTCGATGTGCTCGTACTGCCGCTCGCGCTTGGCGGACCATGCTGACTGTGGCATGGACCTGAAACGGGCGCCGCGAATCGGCGGTTACGCCCCGTCGAGCGGCGGATTCTGGACGTCGTGCTCGGTCGCGTACTCCTCGGTCAACCGGTTCACCGCATCCATGCCTTCGCTGTAGGCGTAGTTGATCCGGACGAAGGGCTGCCACTTGTCGGGGAGCGCGTCCTCCGGGAAGATCGCCTCGACCGGGCACTCCGGTTCGCACGCACCGCAGTCGATGCACTCCTCCGGATCGATCACGAGGATCCGGTCCGCCTCGTGGATGCAGTCCACCGGGCAGACGTCCACGCAGGAGCGGTCTTTGATGTCGATGCAGGGCTCGGCGATGATGTACGTCACGGCGCCAACCCTAGCGAAGGCCTACGCGGTGCCTCCGCAGGAACCGGACGTCAGCCGGACGGCGCCAGCTCCTCGACGAGCTCGCGCGCGCGCTCGACGAGCGCGGACTTGGCGACGACCTGGTCGAAGCCCGCCGCGTGGCCCGCCCGGAGGCCCGCCGTGTCCGTGTGGTTCGTGTAGCCCAGGATCGGGACGTCCGGATACGTGTCGGCGACCTCCTCGGGGTCGACCCGCGAGATGTCGACGATCACGAGCTCCGGCGCGTCGGTGTGGTCGACCGTGATGAAGTGGTGGTCGGGGAGAAGCGCCTCGAGCTTCCCCCTGAAGAAGAGATCGACCCCACACAGCAGGATCGTCGCCACGCCGGAAGGTTAGAACGCATGACTGACCCGTACAAGACTGGCGTGGAGCACATCCGCGCGGGCCGCTACTTCGAAGCGCACGAGGAACTCGAGGTCGCGTGGCGTGCCGCGGCGGAGGAGGAGCGCGACTTCTACCAGGGCCTCGTGCACGTCGCGGTCGCGTGGTACCAGGCCGGTCGCGGCAACCGCGTCGGCACCGAACGGCAGCTCGAGAAGGGGCTACGCCGCCTCGAACGCTACGAGCCGCTGCACCGCGGCATCGACGTCGCGAGCGTCCGTCGGAGCCTGCGCGACGCGCAGCGCATCGTGCGCGACGGCTCGCTCAGCCTGCCGCCGCCTCGGGTCTGAACGCACCGCCGCCTGCGGCCTTCGCTACGGCGACGTCAGCCCGATGCCGTCGAGCGCGCGGTTCACCGCGACGTGCAGCCACCAGTCGCGATGGAAGAAGAGGAGCAACCCGAGCGCGACGAGGACGACGCCGCTCACGATCTGGATCGCGGTGTAGCGGTCGCGCAGCCAGCGAAAGGCGCGCATGGCGCGTGAGAACGCCACTCCTGCGACGATGAACGCGGCCGCGAGGCCGAGCGCGTACGCGGCGAGCAAGGCGGCACCCTTCAGCGCGGTGCCGGTGTTGCTCGCGAGCACGAGCACCGCTGCCAGCACCGTGCCGATGCACGGCGCCGCGCAGACGGCGAACGCTCCGCCGAGCAAGGCTCCGGAGCCGCGCCGCCGCGCGCCCGACAGCAGCCCCGGCGCGACGACGCGCTCGGGCACGGGCAGCAGGCCGACGAACGCGAGCCCGAGCACGACGAGCACGAATCCCGCGATCTCCGTCTGCGCACGCTGGGAGAACACGTTCCCGATCGCCGCGGCGCCGGCGCCGAGGAAGACGAAGACGACCGTGAACCCGAGGATGAAAGGCGTGCTCGCGACGATCACGCGGCGGGCGCTGCCGCGCTCGCCGAGACGGCCGCCCTCGATTCCCGAGAGCGCCGACAGATAGCCCGGGATGAGCGGCAGCACGCACGGCGTGATCACGGAGGCGAAGCCTGCGAGGAACGCGATCGGCAGCCGTGCGCCCATCACTCGAACCGCGCGAGCAGCTCGTCTATGCGCCGCTCCGTCTCGGCGTCGAGCTCCGGCCCGTCGTCCGGCAAGCGCGCGCGCCGCCACCGCCACGCACCGAAGCCGACGAGGGCGGCTGCGAGGATGATCCCGCCGAGCGGCAGCCACCACGCGAGCAAGTCGAAGCCGCGCTGCGGCGGCGCGGCGAGGATCACGGTGCCGTAGTTGACGATCAGGTCCGACTTGATCTGCGATTCGCTCTCGCAGCGCGCGATGCGTGCGGCGATGAACTGCTCGATCTGCTGCGCGGCGAGGGAGTTCGACTGGTCGAGCGTGGTGTGGCAGATCGGGCACATCACCTCGCCCTCCATCTTCGCGAGCGAGACCTTGGGCTTCGTGCACGCACCGAACGCCGACGCCGAGGCCACGAGCGCCGCCGCCGCGACGGCCGCCGGCACGAGAAGCCTCACGAGTTCTTCGTCGCGACCGCGATGCTCTCGCGGAAGAGCGTGCGGTTCGCGCCCTGATTGATCGGCCCGAGGATGTGCGCCCCGACGAGCCGGCCGCGGCGGTCGATGAAGAAGGTCTCGGGCGTGCCGGTCACGCCGTAGCGGTCCGCGACGTTCCCACCGGGGTCCCGGACGACCGGGTACGTCACGCCGTGGCGCTCGACGAACCTGCGGCCCTCGGCGATCGAGTCCCAGTAGTCGACGCCGACGAAGACGACGCCGTCCTTCTTGTACTGCGCGTACGCCTGCTGCAGCGCCGGGGCCTCGGTCTTGCACGGCACGCAGTACGACTGGAAGAAGTTGACGACGACGGCCTTGCCGCGCAACGAGCTGAGCGCGAGCCTCCCTTTGCCCTCGAGGCGTAGCGCCGAGAACGCCGGCGCGGGGCCGCCCACCTTCGGCGGATGCGACTCGTGCGTCAGGCGCCAGACGAGCAGCCCGAGCAGACCGGCGACCGCAGCGAGCGCGACGACCTGGCCGGTGAGCTTGGCGGTGCGCATCAGGCGACGATGTAGACGGGCGTTCCGACGTTCACGTGATTGAACAGCCACTCCGCCTGCGGAATGTGCATGCGGATGCAGCCGTGCGAGAGCGAGTAGCCGATCGATCCGTCCTCGGGCGTCCCGTGGATGCCGACACCCGGCGCGCTCAGGCCCATCCAGCGCGTGCCGAGCGGGTTGCCGGGACCGGGCGGCACCGGCTTCTCGCCCGCCGCCCACGGAGAGTTCGGCGGGTACCACCAGGGGTTCTTCCACTTGACGACGATCGAGAACTTGCCGAGCGGCGTCGGGTAGATCGCCTGACCGGTGGCGACGCGGAACGTTCGCACGAGCTTCATCCCGTTGTAGAGCGTCAACACGTTGGCGCTGCGGTGGATCACGATCACAGGGCCGATCTTCGCCGGCGTCAGCGCCGGCTTCGTGAGCTTTGCCTTCAACACGATCGCCGACCGCGTTCCGTGCACGAGCTCGTCGGTGAGCGCGCGAATGCCGCTCGGCTGGTCGAGTGTGCGGCCGAGGACCGCCGGCGTGACGTAGGGCTTCGAGCCGCGCAGGAGCAGCTGCGACGAGACGGGCTGCCGGTCGAAGCGGTTTGCGAGCTTCGCGACGAACGCGCGGACGAGTTGATTGTCGACGCTCGCGCGAAGTGCGAGCGTCGTGTTGGGCTGCACGGTCAGCGCTTTCGCGATCGCCGCCTCGACGGGCACCGAGACGCCGAGCAGGCTCGGCGAGATCTCGATCCTCGTCTTGGCGAACCGAAGCGAGATCGGCAGATCGAACGCCTGAGTGACCGCCTCGGCGGCGGCGTCTGCGTCGAGGCCCCCGATCCGGACGCCGGCAAGCGTGACGCCCTCCGGCACGAGCACCGGCGCGGTCGTCGTCACCGTCGTCGTGTCTGTCGGCACGGTCGTCGTCGCCACGGGCGGTGTCGAGTCGGCGAGCACCGACGCCGCAAACGCTCCCGCGGCGAGCAAGGCGACGAGCAGGAGTCCGGTCCGCTTCAACGTGTAGGAGATACCGACGGGAGGAGACGGTGAATCCCTGCTGATGATAGCCCCGCCGTTTCGGCTCACGCGGTCCTTCGGATGGCGACGACCGCGAGGTCGTCGGAGAGCTCGCCGCCCGCGAACGCGCGGGCATGCTCGGTCACGGCCCGCGCGAGCGCCGCCGGCGCACGGTCACGTAGGCGGGCGAGCAGCGCGTCGAGCCTCGGCGTGCCGTACAGCTGGCCGGCGCTTCGCGCCTCGACGACGCCGTCCGTGTAGAGCACGATCGTCGCCCCGACCGGCAGCTCGGCCCGCACCTCTTCGTAGCGCTGGTCGGCGGCGATGCCCAGCACGAGCCCGGGCGCGTCGAGGCTCCGCACGCCGCCGTCGGGCAGGACGAGCCGAGGCGGCGGGTGGCCCGCGCTCGCGCACGCCACCTCGCCGCGGTCGGGATCGACGGCGACATAGGTCATCGTGATGAACTTGCCGGGCGCGATCTCGTCGACGATCACGTCGTTGGCGGCGGCGAGGAAGTCCGCGGGGTCGGGATGCTCGCGCGCGAGCGAGCGGAAGACGAACTTCGCCATCGCCATGTCGGCCGTCGCCTCGACGCCGTGCCCGGTCACGTCGCCGAGCACGACCGCGAGACGGCCGCCGTCGAGCTCGACGAAGTCGTAGACGTCGCCACCGACGTCCACCCGAGCGGACGACTCGTACACCTCGCCCACCTCGAGGCCGGAAACGTGCGGCTTGTCGCGCGGGAGCAGCGACCGCTGCATGGTGTCGGCGAACTCTTTCTGCTGCTGGTAAAGGCGCGCGTTGTCGACGGCGAGCGCGGCCTGCCCGGCGATCGCGAGTGCGACGTCGACCGTCTCGTCGGTGATCGGCACGCCCGGCCGGAACGACAGCAGCATCAGCGCTGCGATCGTCTCCGCGGGCGTCGCAACCGGTACGACGACACCCGTCCAGCCCTTCGCGAGAAACGGCTCGAGCAGCTCGTGCCCGCGCTCGATTCGATAGGACGTCGCGCCGCGGAAGAGGCGCTGCACCGCCACTCCACCGAAAGGCTCCGGTCGCCACAGCATCACGCGCATCGCCGCGGCGAGCTGCGGATCCTTCACGTGCAGCGCACGAGGCGTCAGGAAGTCGCGCCGGCCGTCCGGCATCTTGATCAACGCCGCATCGACGTCGAGCACGTCGACGATCGTCTCCGCCAGCGCATCGAGCGTCTTCTCGAGCGAGAGCTCCTGCGCGAACGACCGCGAGATCTCGTACAGCGCGCCGAGACGGCGCGCGGCTTCTCGCTCCGACGCGAGCGCGGCCTCCCGCTGCCGGCTCAGCTCGGTCGCGCGCTCGTGGAGCTGTGCGTTCTGCACCGCAACCGCGAGCTGGCCCGCCAGCGCGGCGAGCAGTGCCTCCTCGTTGTCGCTCGCCTGCCGGCCGCGCGGCGGGTAGACCGCGAGGAGCCCGATGATCTCGTCGCCGACGAGCAGCGGCACGGCGAGCGCCGCGTCGATCCCGGCCTCCCGAGCCGCGGCGCGCACGTCACGGAGCCGGCGGTCGCGCGCGACGTCCGGGGAGGCGACGAGCCTCCGGCCGCGCGGCCCGAACGCGAGCTCGAGCAGGCGCTCGGCGACACGGGCGTGCGGTCCGGCGAGGGCGCCGGCCGCGGCCGGGGCGAGCCGCTCGGAGTCGGTGCGCAGATAGACCGCGACCGCTTGGACTCCGAGCAGCTCCGAGACACGGTCGACCGCCGTCTCGAGCGTATGCGCGAGCGAGAGCTGGGCCGTCGCCTGACCGACGACCGCGAGCAGCGCCCGCGTCCGTTCGAGCTCGACCGCGAGCGAACGCGCGCGCGTGCTCGCGCGCAGTGCGAGGGCCGCGCGGACGCCGAAGGTCGCGAGGCGACCGAGCTGCTCGCTCCCGGGCGCGGCCTCGGGCGGGAACAAGAGCTGCAAGAGGCCGACCGCGGGCTGGCCGAGCGCGAGAGTCGTCGACACGCCGCAGCCGCCCGGCAGAGCATCGGCGCTCGTCACCGTGACGCCGGCAGGCTCGCCGTAGGCCCTCGATGCGAGCTCCTTCGCCGCCTCCACGTCGGCGCCGGTGTCGAGCCCGAAGGAGCCGACGAGCTCGAGATCCGAGTCCGATTTCTCCCAGACCAGGCCGACAGGGGCTCCGACGACGCTTGCGGCGACCCGGACGATCTCGCCTGCGGCGTGCGCGTCGCCGAGCGCCGCCGCGAGCGCCTCGCCCGCGAGCTCGAGCGCCGGCGGCACCGGCGGCGCCTCCTGACGGCCGTGGGCACCGCGGAATGCTCGGATCAGGAGCGCCGCCTGCGCGGCCGCGAGCTCTGCGCCCGCCTGCTCGTCGGCGGAGAACGGCGGCCCCGCCCGGTAGAGCTCGACCGAGGCGACGCCGTGCCCGCTCGTGACCGGCAGGACGAGGGCCGAGCGCGCCCCGGCCCGCGCCGCGGCCCGCCGCACGGCCGGCGGCGCGTCGGCGAGCTCTGCCAGCGGCTCGGACGGAAGCTCGTCGAGCGGCAGGCCGGTGCCCTCGAGCTCGGCCGCGAGCGCTGCGGGACCTGCCACGGCCACCGCCTCGAGCCGCCCCTCGTCGGGGATCCGGATCACCGCCACGTCGGCGCTCGCGAGGCGCAGGGCAGCGGCCGCGAGATCCTCCAGGGCGCCCACGAGCGTCGGCCGCAGCACCGCCGCCGCGAGAGCCTGCGCCACGGCGCGAAGCCCGGCAACCTGGCTGTCAGCCTGAGCGACCACCCCGCGCGAAGTATCGCTTTAGAATCGAGCGATGGCATCGCCCGTGCCGAACGAGGACGACGCGCCCGTCGACCCCGCCGCAATCGAGCTCCGCTACCGCTACCACCGCGCCCGCCGGCAGGCGCGCGTCCGCGCGACGCAGGAGAGCAGGCTCGCGCGGTACCGCTTCTACATCACGATGGCCGTTCTGCTCGCGCTCACGCTCGGCTTCGTGATCGCGAGCTGGCGCGAGATCCAGCGTCTGTTCGGGATCTAGCGCTTCGTCACGAAAGCGGCTTGCGCTGCTCCCACGAGGTACCGCCGCACATCGGGCACAGCGGGAGCCGCTGCTGGATGCTGACGCCGTAGCCGCACTCGCTGCAGAAGAACTCGCCGGTCGCCGTGCTGCCGGCCGCGAAGAACGACACGTATCCAGCGGCCTCCAGCGCTTCCGTGTGCGACCCCTCGAGCACCTCGCGTGCAAATTTGCCCATACTGCGCAGGATGCAAACGCCGGAGCCGATGCTGCCGCCGCGCCCGTCTCGCGACCGCTACGACGACCGGCCTGCGCTGCGGCCCGCCGCCCAGGGCTACTGGGGCGAGCGGCTCGCGTGGATCTCCGGCCTCGTGCTCGCGGTGTCGGCCTTCACCGACTGGTACGCGGGAAGCCAGTCGGACGGGCTCACGCTCTCCGTCACCGGCTGGCACACGGGAGCGCTCGGCAAGCTCGTCTTCTTCTGCGGCCTCGCCGCGCTCATCCTCGAAGCGCTTCGCGAAGCCGGCATCGAGCTGCCGGCGACGGTGCCCGAGAGCCTCGTCCTGATCGCGCTCGGATCGCTGGCGACGATCTTCGTGCTGATCCGGCTGATCTCGATCCCGGACACGTTCTTCGACACGGCGGGCCGCGGGATCGGGATCTTCATCAGCCTCGCCGCAGCACTCGCGCTGATCGCGTCCGGACTGCTGCGAGCAGCAGAAGAGCTGTGACGGTCCCGAGCGCCGCCCCGGCGATCACGTCCGTCGGCCAGTGCACGCCGACGTACAGCCGCGAATAGCCGATCGCCGCCGCGAGGAGATACGCGAGCGGCGCCGCCCGCGGCACGAGGAACGCGAGGACGCTCGCGCAGGCGAAGCTCGTCGCTGTGTGCCCGGAGGGAAAGGAGCGCGAGTGCGGTACGGCGATGAGGTCGTGTGGCTCGACGGGCCGGTGGACGTGCGTCGCGGTCTTGAGCAGACCGGCGAGGCCGTCGGCGGCGGCGTCCGCGAGCAGCACGAGCAGAAACGGCTGCCAGCGCCGCCATGCGACTGCGAGCACGAGCGCGAGCACGAGCCAGACGGCGCCGTAGGTTCCGATCTTCGAGAGCCAGACGAAGAGCTCGTCGAGCGGGTGCCAGCGGTGCTGGACGACCCAGCGCTCGGCCCGGTGATCCCAGCCCGTCAGACCCTGTTGCTCACACGGGGGCGATCTGCTTCGTCTGGTCGATCAGCTGCTGCAGGTCGAACGGCTTTCCGACGAACCCCTGCGCACCGCTCGTCGCGGCCTGCGCCTGCGCCTGCTCGTCGACCTTGCCGCTGAACATCACGACCGGGATCGCGCCCGCGCCGTAGCGCTCCTGGATCCGGCGCAGCATCTCCCAGCCGTCGGTCTGCGGCATCATCACGTCGAGCAGCACGAGATCGGGCTTCGCCTCCTCGATCGCTGCCATCCCGTCCTCCGCGCTGCCCGCCTCCCGCACGCTGTAGCCCTCGAACTCGAGGTTCACCCGGACGAGCTCGCGCACCTTGGCGTCGTCGTCGACGAGCAGGACGAGCGGGCCCGACTTCGGCCGGCCGCCAGGGCCGGAGCGGTCGAGAAACGACTCGAGATCCGAGCGGCGATAGCGGCGGTGCCCGCCCGGCGTGTAGAAGGCCGGAACGCGGCCCTGATCCGACCATTTCCGGATCGTGCTCTGCGCGACGCCGAGGAACCGGGCCGCCTGGCCGAGCGTGAGCCACTCGCTGTCATCTCGAAAGGCCACTGGCAGGAATCTGGCCAAAGCTTCCGATTTTTACACCACCGCGGCTACGGGATCAGCGTTTTCGTGGTTGTAACCGTCATTCCCGGCCTGGGGTTGTCGTGGAGTGCCTCGCCGATCGCGATCCCGACCGCGAGGAGGACGAGACCCGCGGCCACCGCCGCGAGGATCCTCATGCCTGGTAGTCCACGGCGCCGCGCTGATACGTGTAGAAGGCGGCGGCGAGGACGAGCGTGAGGTCGCGCGGCCAGCCGGGCGAGGGTGCGCGCTCCTCCACCGCCTCCCGTGCCCAGCGCTCGGCGCCTCGATAGGCCGTCGCGAGCTCGTCGACCGTGTACGTCTGGCCCACGCGCTTGCGAAGCTCGTCGTTCACGACCTCGACCTGCTCGAGCAACCGGTCGTAGCGGCGGCGATCCTCGCGCTCGGCCTCGAGCGCGCGGTTGCCCTCCTCCCACTCCTGCTGCACGAGCGTCGCGTCAACGGCCACGGGCGCTCCAGGCTAATCGGTGCAGCAGCGGTCCGGCCAAAGCGGCTCCAGCTCCTCGACGATGCGCTCGCCGAGGAGATAGCCGGAGCGCGCGAGTGCAAACGCCGCGTGGGCGTGCAGGCACTTGAGGCTGCCGCCACGACCGGAGCCGCCGATGCCGAGCCCGAGCGAAGCGCCGCCGTCGCGGCCGGTGGCACCCGCCGCGAGCTCGCGCCGGAGCCGCCGCTGCTCGTCGTCCGCGGCCCGCCGGCTCGCGGCGAGCTCCGGATCCTCGTCCGCGGCGCGCGTCCAGCGTTCGACGCCTCCCGCCGCCTCGAGCCGCGAGATCGCGGCGACGAGCCGCCGGCACGTCACGTAGTACGTGGTCGGGAACGGCTCGCCGGCGTCGTCGTAGGGCTGCTGCTCGGTGACCGCGGGGCGCCCGAAGGGGCAGCGCACGGCGACGCGTCCGAATGCGCGCGGCTCCCGCCCGAGCTGACGTGCGACGACCGACCGGTCAGCGTCCACCGTGGGCCATCATGCTGGCCCGCAGCAGCTTCCGCCACCGGTTGATGCCCTTGACGATGAAGAGGTGCTCGCCCGGCTTGACGTAGCCGAGGCCGCGCGCCTCGCGTGCGAGCGTCGCGATCGACGTCGACGAGCCGACGCGCTGTTCGAGCAGCGACTTCTGCTGCTCGAGCTGGCGCACGGCGGCGGCGCGCTGCGCGAGTTGCGCGTGCGCGTCGACGTACGCCTTCAGCGGACGGTAGTAGAGGAGCCCGACGAGCGCGAGCGCCCCGACCGCGAACCAGCGGCGGAGGATGAAGCGGCGTCGACGATGCTGCTTGGCCGGCATCGCTCTCCTTCTTCAACAGCGGGTCTCGGCCCCCTGCGGCCCTGCCCCGTCAAGCGACGTCGACGCGGATGACGTTCGTGGAGCCGGGGAGGTTGACCGCGGTTCCCGCCGTGATCACGACGCGGTCGCCGGTCTCGACGAGACCGGCGTCGCGGGCGGCGCGAACGGACATGTTCCACAGCTCCTCGACGTTCGGCGCCTCGTCCATGTGGATCGGCGTCACGCCCCACTCGAGCGCCATCTGTCGGAGCGCCCAGTCGATGTGCGTGAGCGCGATGATCGGCCGCTGGGGCCGCAGCCGGGCGACGCTCGACGCAGTCTTGCCGCGGTAGGTGGGCACGAGAATCGCCTTGGCCTTCAGCGCTTCCGCGACGTCGCAGGCGGCGTTCGACATCGCGCCGCCGATCGTCGGGTTGTGCTCGGCCTCCGGTATCTCGTGGCGGTAGTCGATGCTCGGCTCGACGGCGCGCGCGATGCGGTCCATGTAGGAGACGGCCTCGAGCGGATACTCGCCCACCGCGGTCTCGCCGGAGAGCATGACCGCAGAGGTGCCGTCGAGGATCGCGTTCGCGACGTCCGATGCCTCGGCGCGCGTCGGCTCGGGGTGATGGATCATCGACTCGAGCATCTGCGTCGCCGTGATCACCGGCTTCCCGCGCTCGAGCGACTTCTGGATGATCCGCTTCTGGATCAGCGGCACGATCGCCGGGCCGACCTCGACGCCGAGGTCGCCGCGCGCGACCATCACCGCGTCGGTCACGGCGAGAATGTCGTCGAGCACGTCGACCGCTTCCGCCTTCTCGATCTTCGCGATCACGTGCGCGTGTGAGCCCGCGTGTTCGATCAGCGCGCGGAGGTCGCGGACGTCCGCCGGCGACCGCACGAACGAGAGCGCGACGAAGTCGACGCCGAGCTCGAGCGCGAAGTCGAGGTCGGCCGTGTCCTTGCGTGTGAGCGATGGAATCGGCAGCGGCACGCCCGGAAGGTTGACCCCCTTGTGCGAGGTCACGACTCCGCCGACGATCACCTCGCACCGGGCACGTCCTTCCTCGACGGCGCCGACGCGCAGCCGGACGAGCCCGTCGTCGATCAGGACGTCGTGGCCGGGCTTCAGCACGTCCGCGATCACCGCGGGCGCGATCGGAAGCTCGCCGTCGGAGCAGAGCTCGTCGGGCGCGACGGTGATCGTCTCGCCGTTACGCAGCACGACCGGTTCCGGCAGGTCGCCGATGCGGAGCTTCGGGCCCTGCAGGTCGGCGATCAGCGCGATCGGGTGGCCGACGTCGGCCGCCGCCATGCGGACACGCTCCAGGCGCTCGGCGTGCTCGTCGTGCGTGCCGTGCGAGAGGTTCAGCCGGGCCGCGTTCATCCCCGCCGCCGCGAGCGCACGCAACGTCTCCGGCGCGTCGGTCGACGGCCCGAGCGTGGCGACGATCTTCGTGCGGCGCTCAACAGCCACTGCGGGCCAGGGTAGCTCCGTCACCTCCGCGTGCGCGGGAACGCAGCCCAACCCGGATAGGAGGCGCGGGGACCCAGCTCCTCCTCGATGCGCAGCAGCTGGTTGTACTTCGCGGTCCGGTCGCTTCGCGCCGGCGCCCCGGTCTTGATCTGCCCGGTGCCGAGCGCGACCGCGAGGTCGCCGATCGTCGCATCCTCCGTCTCGCCGGAACGGTGCGACATCACGACCGTGTAGCCGTTGGACTGTGCGAGCCGAACGGCCTCGATCGTCTCCGTCAAGGTGCCGATCTGGTTCACCTTGACGAGGATCGAGTTGCCGACGCCGCGCTCGATGCCTTCGCGCAGCCGCGCCGGGTTGGTCACGAAGATGTCGTCGCCGACGAGCTGCACCCGGTCGCCGAGCTCGCGAGTCAGCGCCGTCCATGCGTCCCAATCGTCTTCGGCGCAGCCGTCCTCGATCGAGACGACGGGATACGTCTCGACGATCCCGCGCCAGAAGCCCGGCAGATCCGCGGACGCGAGGTCGCGGCCCTCGAAGCGGTAACGGCCGTCGCGATAGACCTCGCTCGTGGCCGGGTCCAGCGCGATCGCGACCTCGTCGCGCCGGCCCGCGCGGTCGGCGGCCTCGAGGATTGCGTCGATCGCCGCCTCGCTCGATTCGAGATCCGGCGCGAAGCCGCCCTCGTCGCCGACGCCGGTCGAGAGGCCGCGCTCCTCGAGCACCTTCTTCAACGAGTGGTACACCTCGACCGCCGCCTGCAGCCCGGCGGCGAACGTGTCCGCACCGACCGGAACGACCATGAACTCCTGCAGGTCGATCGAGTTCGCCGCGTGCGCGCCGCCGTTGATCACGTTCAGCATCGGAACGGGCAACGTCGTCGCATCGGCGCCGCCGAGATAGCGGTAGAGCGGCTCGCCTGCGTCGGCCGCGGCGGCCTTCGCAACCGCGAGCGAGACGCCGAGAATCGCGTTTGCACCGAGCCGTCCCTTGTTCGCGGTGCCGTCGAGCTCGGCCAGACGCCGGTCGATCTGCTCCTGCTCGACTGCATCCGTGCCGACGACCGCGTCCGCGAGCTCGCCGTTCACGTTCGAAACCGCGTGCGCGACTCCCTTGCCGTTCCAGGCGGTGCCGCCGTCGCGCAGCTCGACCGCCTCGTGTACGCCCGTCGACGCTCCGGACGGAACGGCCGCCCGCCCGAACGCGCCCGACTCGAGCCGGACGTCGACCTCGACCGTCGGGTTGCCGCGCGAGTCGAGGATGCGGCGGGCGTGGACGTTTGCGATCCGGCTCATGTCCGCTCCGGGCACCGGCAGAGCCGGCGCCTGCGCTCTTTGATGAGCTCCGTCAAGCCTACGCTCATTCCATCTGCTCCTTGGCGAGGTCGAAGTAGCGATCCTGCTGCTCGAGCGGCAGCGTCGTCCAATCTTCGCCGCTCGCGCGCGCGAGCTCCTCGGCGACCTCCACACGACGGCGAAAGCGCTCCGTCGCGCGCCGCAGCTCGAGCTCCGGATCGACGTCGAGCTTGCGTGCCACGTTCACCGCCGCGAACAGCACGTCGCCGAGCTCCGAAGGATCGAGACCGTCGCGGAGCTCGACGAGCTCGCTCTCGAGATCCGCGAGCGCGCCGCCGACGTCGGGATACTCGAAGCCGACCGCCTTCGCGCGCTGCTGCACCTTGCGCGCCTGCAGCAGCGCCGGCAGCGCGCTCGGCACATCGTGGAAGACGCCTTCGCGTCCCTCCTGCTCGCGCTTGATCCGCTCCCAGTGCTGCCGCACCTCGGCAGCACTATCGGCGGCCGCGTCGCCGAAGACGTGGGGATGCCGGCGGACGAGCTTGGCGCTGACGTTGCGAGCGACCGCGGCCAGGTCCCCTTTTGCTTTTTCCTCGAGCAGGAGCGAGAGGAAAAAGCATTGGAAGAGGAGGTCGCCGAGCTCGTCGAGCAGCTTCTCGTCGTCCCCTGCGAGCGCGGCGTCCGCGACCTCGTAGGCCTCCTCGACCGTGTGCGGAACGATCGACTGCGCCGTCTGCTCGCGGTCCCACGGGCAGTCGCGGCGCAGCCGCTCGGTCAGCCGCTGCAGGTCGAGGAGAGCCGCAGCGAGGTCAGCCAGTGGTTGCGGTCGGGATCGACGTCGTCGCGGTTGCGGTCGATTCCGGTGCGTAGCCGACCTGATAGTGGATCTTCTTCGCGTATGCCTTCTTCACGTTCGCGAGCCACGTCGTCATCAGGTTGGTCTTCTTCGTCTGCAGCAGCTGCTGCTTGATCTGTGCCTGCACCTTCGACAGCGGCGTCGTGGTCGCCGGCTTGATCGGCGAGAGGGCCTGGATGATGTGCCACCCGTACTGGGTGTGAACCGGCGGCGAGATCTCGTTCACCTTCAGCGCGAACGCTTCCTTGTCGAACGGCGCGACGGTCTGACCCTTTGTGATCGTGAGCTTGCCGCCGAGCTTCGCCGAGCCCGGGTCCTTCGAGTACCTCTTGGCGAGCGCCGCGAAGCTGGCTCCGTTCTTCAGCTGCGTCTCGAGCTTGTCGGCGAGCGACTTGCTGTTGACGAGGATGTGACGAACGTTGCGGCTCGCCTGCGTGCCGTACTGCGCCTTGTTCGTGTCGTAGTAGCTCTTGACGGCGGCGGGAGTCACCGTGATCTTGGCGGTGAGCTTGTCGTAGAGCTTCTGCGAGAGGATCTGCGCGTGCAGGTCCTGCTTGAGCGCAGCCTCGGTGAGGCCCTGCGCCTTCAGCTGGGCCCGGTAGGCCTTCTCGTTGCCCTGGAAGTACTGCTGCTTCAACTGCTTCAGCTTCGTGTCGACGTCCTTGGCCGTGACCGTGATGCCGAGGCTCTTCGCCTCCTGCTCGAGCTCGTCCTGCTGAACGAGGTACTGCATGGCCTGATCCTCGAGCTGCTTGTACTGCGTCGTTCCGGGCTGCGGGAAGGGCGTCTTCCGCGCCTTGTACGACTTCTTGGCCCCGTCGAGCAGGAAGTTGAACTGCGCCTTCGTGATCACGTCGTTGCCGACCTTCGCAACCGCGTTCGACGGGACGCTCGACGAGCCGCCGCCGCCGCAGCCGGCGGCGACCAGAGCCAGCGCCGCTATCGACGCAAGCGGCAGGAAGCGAAACTTTTTCATGTCCATCCCAGTGAGGTCGTAGTGCGAGGGAACCGGCGGACGGAGGTGTTCAGGCCGCCTGGCGAGCATCCAAGATAGCATCGACCAGCCGAACCGCTTGAGAAAATCCATCGGACGAGCGAAGGCTCACTTCGCGGTTTCCTACGGTGTAGACGGCCGTGTGGATGCGGTTTCGGAGCTCCTGCAGCTCGCCGGATCCGAGCACGAGCTTCCCGACGGTGGCCTTGCCGCCGCGGAAGACCAGGTAGTCGGCGCCGAGCCGTGCGACCTTGATCTTCGCCTCCTGGATCGCGAAGAGATGCTCGACCGGCTCCGGCAGCGGGCCGTAGCGGTCCTCGAGCGAGGCCTGCAGCTCGCGCAGCTCGTCCTCGCTCTCCGCGAGGGCCAAACGGCGGTGGATGTCGATCCGGAGCGCCTCGGAGCCGACGTACTGCTGCGGCACGTACGCGTCGATCCGCGCGTCGACACGCACCGGCCGGGCGGCGACGCGGCGCTGCCCCTGCAGCTCGGCGACCGCCTCGTTCAGCAGCTCGACGTAGAGCTCGAAGCCGACTGCCGCGACGTGCCCCGACTGCTCGGCGCCGAGCAGCTCGCCGGCGCCCCGGATCTCGAGATCGCGCATCGCGATCGCGAAGCCCGCGCCGAGCTCCGTGTGGTCGGCCAGCGTCGCGAGCCGGGCGCGTGCCTCGGGCGTCAGCTCGCGCGCGTCGGGATAGAGGAGATACGCGTACGCGGTCTGGTCAGAGCGGCCGACGCGCCCGCGGATCTGGTAGAGCTGCGCGAGCCCGAGCATGTCGGCACGCTCGACGATCAGCGTGTTCGCCTGCGGAATGTCGATGCCCGATTCGATGATCGTCGTCGACACGAGCACGTCCGCGTCGCCGCGCAGGAACGCGTGCATCTTCTCCTCGAGGTCCCTCTCGCGCATCTGCCCGTGCGCGACGAGCACGCGCATCCCCGGGACGAGCTGCTGCACCTTCTCCGCCGCTTCCTCGATCGTCTCGACGCGGTTGTGCAGATAGAACGCCTGCCCGCCGCGCTCCTGCTCGCGCTCGAGCGCGAGCTTGATCAGCTCTTCGTCGTACTCGCCGACAGTCGTGCGGATCGGTCGGCGGCCCTCGGGCGGCGTTTCGATGATCGAGATGTCACGCATGCCGGCGAGTGACAAGTGCAGCGTGCGCGGGATGGGTGTGGCCGAGAGCGTCAGCACGTCCACCTCGAGCCGCAGCGACTTCAGCAGCTCCTTCTGCGCGACTCCGAAGCGCTGCTCCTCGTCGAGGACCACGAGTCCGAGCTCTCTCGGGATCACGTCGCGCGAGAGCACGCGGTGCGTCCCGATCAGCACGTCCACCTTCCCCTCGGAGAAGTCGGCAAGCACCTGCTTCACCTCCTTCGCCGCACGGAACCGGGAGACCATCTCGACGCGGACGGGGAAGTCGCGGAAGCGGTCGCGGAAGGTGTTCCAGTGCTGCTCGGCGAGGATCGTCGTCGGCGCGAGCATCAGCACCTGCTTGCCGTTCACGGCCACTGCGAACGCGGCCCGCACGGCGACCTCGGTCTTTCCGAAACCGACGTCCCCGCACACGAGCCGGTCCATCGGCGTGGTCGCCTCGAGATCCTCCTTCACCGCCTCGATCGCGTTCTCCTGATCCGGGGTCTCGCGGTAGGGGAACGACGCCTCGAGCCGCTCGAGCCACTCGTGATCGAGGTCGAACGAGATGCCTGCGCGCGTCTGGCGCTGCGCGTAGAGCGCGATCAAATCGGACGCGAGCTCCTGCACCGACTCGCGAGCACGCGATTTCAGCAGCTGCCACGCCTTGCCGCCGAGCTTCGAGAGTGCAGGCGCCTTCGCGTCGGCGCCGACGTAGCGCGAGACGCGGCCGAGCTGCTCGTGCGGAACATAGAGCCGGTCGTCCCCTCGGAATGCGAGCAGCAGGTAGTCGCGGGTGACCCCTGCGACCTCCTTCGTCTCGAAGCCGAGGAGCTTCCCGATGCCGTGGTCCTCGTGCACGACGTAGTCGCCGGTGCGCAGGTCGGCGAACGACTGGAGCGCCCGTCCGCCGATCCGCCGCTCGCGCGGCACCCTGCGTCTGAACACCTGATGATCCGGCAGCAGCACGAGGCCGAGCTCGCGCCACACAAAGCCGCGCCGCGCGGGCGAGACCGCGAAGAAGAGCTCGGCCTCGTCCGGCAGCGCCTCGCCCGGCTCGAGGATCCGCGCCGCGACGCGCCGGAGCATCCCCTGCGTGCGGAGCGCCTCGCCGCGGTGGGGGAACGCGACGACGACGCGTTGTCCGGCCCGGACGAGCTGCGCGAGCTCGGCCTCCGCCTCGGCGAGCCCGCGCGCGGCGATCGCAGGCCGCTGCGCCTCGAACGCGTACGGCTGGGCCTGCGGGAACGGATCGAGCTCGCTCGCGCCGTCGAGGTCGACCGGCGCGAGCCCGTCGTCGGCCCACACGCGGCGCACGTCGTCGGGCCGGAACACGAGGTCGGGCACGCGGTCGAGCGGCGGCACGAGATCCTCGGGGACCGGCGGCACATCACCCTCTGCAAGTAACAGACTGTTACTTGGATCCACGAGGTCGAGGCGACGCTCGGCCGCCGGATAGACGGTCGCCCGGTCGACGGGATGCAGCGCGCGCTGGGTGAACGGCGAGAACGCGCGAATCGACTCGATCTCGTCGCCGAAGAACTCGACGCGCAGCGGTTCGCGTCCGGTCGTCGGGAAGACGTCGACGAGACCGCCGCGGACCGCGAACCGGCCACGGTCGTCGACGCGCTCGACGCGCTCGTAGCCCGCGAGCGCAAGCGCCTCGGCAAGGCCGTCGACGCCGAGCTCCGCCTCCGGCTCGAGCTCGATCCGCGCAGGCCGCGCCTCGACCGGCGGCAATCCTTCCGAGACCGCATGCGCCGACGCGCAGACGAGCCCGCCGCGCGCAAGCACGTCGAGTGCGCGCGCACGCTCGCCGACGAGATGCGGCGGCGGCTCGAGCCCCGACCCCCAGCGGACGCCGCGCGACGGGAGGTAGCCGACGACGTCCTCGCCGAGGAACCACGCCGCGGCTTCTGCCGCATCGCGCGCGTCGGCGTCCTCGGCAAGCAGGCAGACGAGCGGCCGCGCCACACGCTCGTGGAGCGAGGCCAGCACGACGGGGAGCGCCGCCTCCGATACGCGCGCACGCGTCGGCAGCGCCTCGACGAGCTCGCCGAGGCGCTCGGACTCCGCAAGCTCGCGGACGAACGCGTGCAGCACCGGACGGTCCATGGCGGCGGGCGGAACAGGCGTTCCGCCGGGTGCTCATGGTACTGGGGCGCTACCGGCGGTTGACGGCGCGCTGCGCCTGCTCGACGCCGTCGGCATCGAGTTGCTCGACCGCGTCCGCGGCGCGCGCGACGAGCGTCTCGGCGTCGTCGGCCGGCTCGAAATCCGACAGCAGATAGTCGGCGAGCGGGCGCGGGTCGCCGCGCTCCGGCCGGCCTACGCCGATGCGGAGGCGCAGGAAGTCCTGCGTCTTCAGATGCTGCGCAATCGAGCGCAAACCGTTGTGACCGGCGAGGCCGCCGCCGACCTTCAGCTCGAGCCGACCGAGGTCGAAGTCGCCCTCGTCGTGCACCACGAGCACCTCCCGCGGCTCGAGCTTGTAGAAGCGTGCGGCGCCGCCGACGGAGCGGCCGGACTCGTTCATGTACGTCTCGGGCTTCAGGAGCGCGACCTTGTGCCCTTCCAGACGGATCTCCGCGAGCTGCCCGGAGAACTTCGAGCGCCAGGAGCCGCCGTGCCTCTGCGCGAGCTCGTCCACGACCATGTGGCCGACGTTGTGGCGGTTGCGCGCGTACTCGCGGCCGGGGTTCCCGAGCCCGACGACGAGCAGGTCGAGCGACGACCCCTGCCTGCGCGGCCACAACCGCACGGCTGACTAGCCCTCGACGGTGCCCTGCTCGCCGGCGGCGTCGGCCTCCGGCTCGGCCGGCGACTCGGCGCCGCCCTCGGCAGCCGCCTCGCCCGGCACCGCCTCGCCCTCGGGCACTTCGCCCTCGGCGAGCTCCTCCTCGACGACGACCTCGCGCGTCGGGGCCGTGACGGTCGCGACGACCGTCTCCGGGTCGTCGAGCAGCTTCACGCCCTCGGGCACCGCGACGTCTGCGATGCGCAGCGTGTCGCCCGTCGCCATGCGCGAGACGTCGAGATCGATGTGCTCGGGCACCTCGAGCGGCAGCGCCTCGACCTGCAGCTCGCGCAGCGGCTGCGAGAGCACGCCGCCCTCGCGCACGCCCGGCGCGTCGTCGCCGCCGACCAGGTGCACGGACACGGAAGCGGTGATCGTCTGATCGAGCGGCACTTCCTGGAGATCGACGTGCACCACGCCGCCCCGCACCTTGTCGACCTGGTAGTCCTTGAGGATCGACGCGTGTGTCGAGCCCTTGCCGTCGATCTGGACGTCGAGGATCGAGTGCAGCCCGGCGGCGCCGGTGAGCGCACGCCGCAGCTCGCGCTCCTCGACACAGATCGCGACCGGCTCGCCGCGGCCGTAGAGCACGCCGGGCACGAAGCCCTGCTTGCGCAGGCGCCGCGTCTCGCGCGAACCGAGGCGCTCGCGCGCGCGAACCGTCAACCCGGTGCGTTCTCCCGCCATTCCGGCGCGTGAGTGTAGCGGAACCCTGCCCGCGATCAGCAGAATCGAGGCGTGTTCGAAGAGCTGCTGCGGAGCTGGGACGGCGAGGAGGCCGTGATCCACTACGACGCGCCGAGCGACGCGTGGATGTTCGTCTGCGTGCACTCGACCGCGCTCGGGCCTGCCGGCGGAGGGACGCGGATGCGCGTCTACGAGCGCCCGGGCGACGGGCTCGCCGACGCGATGCGCCTCTCGCAGGCGATGACGGTGAAGATGGCGATCGCCGTCGGCATCCGCGGCGGCGGCAAGGCAGTGCTGGCCGTTCGGGAGCTCCCGTCCGGCGACGCGCGTCGCTCGCTCCTGCTGCGCTACGCAGATCTCGTCTCGGCGCTCGGCGGCACGTACCGGACGGCCGGCGACATGAACATCTCCCCCGCCGATCTCGACGTCGTGAAGGAGCGCTGCCCGTGGGTGTACGGCACAACCGGCGCGGGCGGAAACAGCGGTCGCGGCACGGCGATCGGCGTGCTCCACGGAATCAAGGCAAGCGTCGAGCACGTGTTCGGCTCACCGCAGCTCGCAGGGCGCACCGTGCTCGTGCAGGGCGCCGGTGCAGTCGGCCACGACCTCGCGAAGCTGCTCGAGGCCGAGGGCGCCGACGTGCTCGTGTCCGACGTCGACGAGGTACGCGCGGCAGCTGCGGGCGGAACCGTGGTTCCGCCGACGGAGGCTCTGACGAGCGAGTGCGACGTCTATTCGCCCTGCGCCGTCGGCGGCACGCTCGACGCCGAGTCGATTCCGAAGCTGCGCTGCCGGATCGTCGCCGGTTCCGCGAACAACCAGCTCGCGACGCCGGAGGACGCGATGCGGCTGCACGAGCGCGGCATCCTCTATGCACCCGATTACGTCGTCAACGCAGGAGGTGTGATCCAGCTCGTCGGGCTCGAGGACCAGGGCTGGACGGAAGGCGAGCTGCAGGAGGGCCTCGCCGCGATCGGCGACACGCTCCGACGGCTCTACGCGGACGCCGAGCGCGACGGCAGCACGCCCGCGGCCGCGGCCGAGCGGCTCGCCGCGGAACGCATCGCCGCGGCAGCGCGTCTTTGAGGACCGGGATGTCGCGCGCAGCGAGCACCGAACGCAAGCGGTGGGTCCCGCACTCCGGACGGCGCCGGCGTCGACGATCAGGCGGCGGCCGCGTCTGCCTCTGCGAAGAACGCCTGCGCCGCGGCGAAGACGTCGGACGCGGCCCGAGGCATGTGGGCGCAGATCCACTGCAGCGCGAGATGCGACCGCGGCGCCTTGTCGCCGCTCCGCGCAACGCGCGCGTAGACCTTCTGGACGTCCTCGGCCCCAAGTACGTCGGTGAGCGCGCGGTCGACGGCTTCCTCGAACCGCCGATCGTCGGCCGTCTGGAGCACGTGGGTGTGCGATCGATACACCTGCGGCAGCAGCTCGATGTACGTCGCGACGTCGAAGAGATCGACCTTGTAGCCGCACAGCAACGTGAAGTGTCGCTTCGCGAAAAGGTCGTTCCAATAGCCCTCGAGCGTGTCCGCCGCCGCCCGATCGCCGCGACGGACGAGGACGTCGACCATCTCGCCGAACACGCGGATGCGCCGGTTGGCGTCGGTCGCGGCCGCGCGGTCGAGCAACTCGCCGACGACGCGGTTGAACGAGCGAGCGCCCGTCCCGGGCCCCGCGTCGATGGCTGCGAGCGTCTCCTCGGCATCGCGAAGATGAAGCACTCCCTCCGCCTCGAGCTCGGCCGGACGCCATCCGCGCGCTTCGAGGCGCTCCAGAATCAGCGGCCGGTTCGCGGCCGTGAGAACGGCGACGGCCGGCTCGCCCACCTCGAAGCCCGCAGCGAAGAACGTCGCAACCGACTGGGCGAGCTCGATCGGCTCGCGGTACACCTGGACAAGGTGCTCGCACCGGGCCTTCCCCGCCGCTATCTCCTGGATCACCTCCGCCACGACAGCCCCCACCGTACCTGCGGTTTCGCCGCCCGGAGTGGCGACGAGCGCCGCACGTTGCGACACTTCGTATGCTTTGCCCGGGGGGAAGCTGCAGGAAACCAGGATCGCCGAGACCCTGTACCGGGTCGCGCAGACGGTCGCCGAGCGGGACGATCTCCACGAGATCGTGCAGGTCGTCACCGACGAGACGACACAGCTGACCGGGGCGCAGTTCGGGGCGTTCTTCTACAACGTCGTGGATCGGGCAGGCGAGTCGTACTCGCTCTACACGATCTCGGGCGTGCCGCGGTCGCGCTTCGAGAAGTTCCCGATGCCCCGCAACAGCGACATCTTCCGGCCGACGTTCGAGGGAACCGGGACGCAGCGGTTCGACGACGTCACCGCCGATCCTCGCTACGGCCGGAACGCGCCGTACTACGGCATGCCCCCCGGCCACCTCCCGGTGCGGAGCTATCTCGCCGTCTCCGTGTTCGGCCCGAACGGCGACGTCGTCGGCGGCCTCTTCTTCGGCCACGAACAGGCCGGCGTCTTCACGGCGGAGCACGAGCGGATCGCGGAGGGAATCGCGGCGCACGCCGGTCTCGCGATCGAGAAGGCGCGGCTGCTCGCGGCCGAGCGCGCCGCACGCGCCGAAGCCGAGGCGCGCGCCGACGCGGCGATCGCGCTCCAGTTCGTCGAAGACGGCGTCGTGATGGTCGACGACAGCGGCTTCGTCCGGCTCTGGAACCGCGCCGCGGAGGCGATCACCGGGTTGCGGACCGAGGCAGTGCTCGGACGGCCGATCGGCGAGGCGCTACCCGGATGGGAGCGCATCGCGCTCGACGTGCCGATCGGAGATGCGAGCGGGACGACGACGCCGGCGACGCTGCCGCTCGACACGCTGACGGGTCGTGAGGTGTGGCTGTCGCTGTACGGCATCTCGTTCGGCGGTGGGACCGTATTCGCGTTCCGGGACGTGACGAGCCAGCGCGCGCTGGAGGCGCTTCGCTCCGACGTGATCGCGACCGTCTCGCACGAGCTGCGGACGCCGATCTCGGCGGTGTTCGGTGCCGCGCAGACGCTCCGGCGCCGCGATGTCGACCCGTCGACAGCGGACTCTCTGCTCGAGATCATCGACAGCGAGTCGCTGAGGCTCGCGAACCTCGTCGACGAGATCCTCCTGACGAGCCAGATCGACTCCGACCGGATCACGCTCGCGGAGACGCGCATCGATCCTCGCGCCGCGATCGCCGCGGCCGCCCGTGATGTCGGCTCTCCGCAGATCGTGGTCGAGGGCGACGGCGACGTCCCGAACGCGTGCGGCGATCCCGAGAAGCTCCGGCAGGTCCTCGTCAACCTGCTCGACAACGCGCTCAAGTACGGGACGCCGCCGATCGCGCTTCGGATTCGCGAGGCGCGCCACGGTGTCCGCTTCGAGGTCGCTGACGCAGGGCCCGGGATTCCGCACGGCGAGCAGCAGCGGATCTTCGAGAAGTTCTACCGGCTCGACGCACACGTGGCGCAGGGTGTGCGCGGCACGGGTCTCGGCCTCTACATCTGCCGTGAGCTCGCACACCGGATGCGGGGCCGGCTCGGCGTCGACTCGGCCGAAGGCCGCGGCTCGACATTCTGGGTCGAGCTGCCGCGACTCTAGAAAAGCTGGTTTTCGCCGCCGAAGATCGCCGAGACGGAGTCGTCGGCGAAGACGTTCATGATCGTCTCGGCGAGGAGCGGCGCCACCGGCAGCACCGTCATGTTGCGCGGCATCTGCACCGGATTGATCGGCACCGTGTCGGTGACGACGATCCCGTCGATCGGCGCGTCGTGGAACTTCTCGAGTGCATTGTCGCAGAAGACACCGTGCGTCGCGTAGACCCACACGCCCGAGACGTCTTTCGCACGCAGCGCTTCGACGTTTGCGATCAGCGTCCCGCCGGTCATGATCACGTCGTCGCCGACGACCGCCGTCTTGCCCTTCACGCGTCCGGTGATCTCCGTGACCTCGACGGTGTCATGCGCGGGACGCGTCTTGTGCATGATCGCGAACTCCGCCTCGATCATCTCCGCGAAGCGGACCGCCATCTTCGCGCGTCCCTCGTCCGGCGCGACCGACACGATCTCGGACCCGACGAGGCCGAGATCGCGGAAATGACGCGCAAAGAGCGGCAGCGCTGTCATGTGGTCGACCGGGATCGTGAAGAAGCCCTGGATCTGGCCGGCGTGCAAGTCCATCGTCAGCACGCGGTCGGCGCCGGCCAGCTGGAGCATGTCGGCGACCAGGCGGGCCGAGATCGGCTCGCGCGGCTTCGCCTTGCGGTCCTGGCGCGCGTACGGGAAGAGCGGGATCACCGCTGTGATCCGCTTGGCCGACGCGAGCTTCGCCGCCTGGATCATGAACATGAGCTCCATCAGGTTCTGATCCACCGGGATGCAGCCGGTTTGAACGAGGAAGATGTCCGCGCCGCGGATCGACTCCCCGTACCGGCAGTAGGTCTCGCCGTTCTTGAAGGTGCCCACCTCGACGTCGCCTAGCTCGACGCCGAGCTGCTGCGCGATCGCGGCCGCGAGATCGGGATGGGAGCGGCCGCTGAAGACCATCAGCCGCTTCTGCGCACCGCCCTCGAGCCAGTGCCCGCGGGTCGGCTGCGTCATGGCCGGGCCCTCCAGGCCGGGCAGCGTGAGCTCAGCGGTCAGGCTTTCCATGCTTTTCGTAGACCCAGCCTTCCTTCGTCTCCTGGCGAGGCGCAAACCCGGCGAGCGAACCGGGGGGGACATCATGGGTGATGACCGCACCCGGCGCAATCCAAGCGTCGTCACCAATGCTGACAGGAGCACTGAACGTATTGTCGACGCCGGTCCTGACGTTGCTGCCGATCCGGGTCTCGCCCTTCGGGAGCCCAGGCTCGTGCGGGAAGTTCGCTGTGATGTTGCCCGCCGCGATGTTCGTATCTTCGCCGATCTGGGCGTCTCCGATGTACGAAAGGTGCGGGATCTTCGTTCGCGCTCCCACGCGGGATTTCTTCACCTCGACGAAGGTGCCGATCTTCGCCCGCTCCCCCACGTCGGTCGCCGGACGGATGTAGGCGAAGGGGCCGATCTCGGCGCCCGAGCCGATCCGGACGTCGCCGCGGATCACCGTGAACGGATGGATCGTCACGTCCGGCGCGATCTCGACTCCGGCCTCGATCCACGTCGTCGCGGGATCGACGATCGTGACGCCGGCGAGCATGTGCGCCTCGTTGATCCGATCGCGAAGCCTTGCCGCGACGAAGGCGAGCTCGACGCGCGTGTTGATCCCCTCCACTTCCCACGCGCTCCCGGCGGTTTCGACCGCGACGCGGTCGCCGTCTCCGACGAGCAATCCGAGCGTGTCCGTCACGTAGAGCTCGCCCTGGGCGTTGTGCGCCTCGAGCCGGTCGAGCACCGGCCAGAGCCTGTCGGCGCGGAAGACGTAGATGCCGGAGTTGACCTCGCGCAGCGCGAGCTCCTCGGGAGTGGCGTCGGCGGCCTCGACGATCCGCGCGAGCCGCCCGCCGCCGTCGCGGACGATGCGGCCGTACGCGCGCGCGTTCTCCGGCTCGAAGCCGAGCACCGCGGCGGCGCCGCCCTCCTGCCGATGGGCGTCGACGAGCGCGCGGATCGTCGCCGCCGTCAGTCCCGGCACGTCGCCGTTCAGGACGAGCACGTCGCCCGCGTGCCCGGCGAGCGTGTCGCGGGCCGCGCGAACCGCATCGCCCGTGCCGAGCGGTTCCTGCTGTACCGCCACCTCGGTTCCGTCGAACGCGGAGGCGCTCTCGGGCGAGACGACGACCACGATGCGTTCGACGCCCGCCTCTCGCGCCGCGCCGATCACCCAGTCGACCATGCGCTGGCCGAGCAGCGGATGCAGGTGCTTCGGCTTTGCGCTCTTCATGCGCGTGCCGAGGCCGGCGGCCATGACGACTGCTGCGAGCTCGTCTGCCATGTCAGTGATCGGGAGCTGGGGCGCCAGGATTCGAACCTGGGATCACGGGACCAAAACCCGTTGCCTTACCACTTGGCCACGCCCCAGGGCGGAGCGAACTCTAACGACGATCCGTGAAGACGTAGAAGAGCGCGACCACGATGAAGACGGCCATCGCGATGATCGCGAGCCAGAAGACGAAGACCGCGAGAATCGCTGCGAGCGCGGCCAGGAGCTGCGAGAACGCGAGGATCCACGTCCCCTGATGGAACACGTCCGAGCGCGTCCGGCGACCGGCATACCAGTAGACGGCGACCGCGGCGACTGCGAGCGCGAACACGGTGAAGCGCGAGACGTCGTGGAGAAACGCGACGAGGATCGCCTCGACCGCTGCGATCCAAAGCGCCAGGCGGAACCGCCGTTCGCGCAGCCAGCGCCCTGCTCTGCTCGGCGCCGGGGCGACATGGTGCGACTCGCTCAACACGTTTCAACCGTACCACGCTGGTGCCGTCAGCCACATGCGGCCGAGGCCGCGCAGCGCGCGTCGCGCGGCTTTCGCATGCTGCTCGTGATGGAAGAGGCCGTAGACCGCAGGACCGGCACCGCACACGTCGGCGCGGAATGCGCCGAGCTCGCGGAGCCGCTCGCCGAGCGGCGAGCTTGCGAGATCGTTCGGCGGCAATGCTGCGAGATCGCGGGGGCGGCTGATCCTGTCGAGCGCGTCGAGCAGCCGCGTGCGGCGCTCGTCCCACCCCGCTGCGCCGTTGCGCTCGTCGAACGCGCGATAGACGGACGCGGTCGACGGCTTCGTCATCCCGGTCGGCAGGACGAGCAGCACGAAGAAATCCTGCGGCAGGTCCAGTGGCTCGAGCGTCGTTCCGTCGCCGGACGCGAGCTGCGGCCCGTCGTACAGGAAAAAGGGAACGTCGGCACCGATCTCGGCGGCCACGTCGTGCAGGGCATCGGCTGGGAGCGGCTCGCCGAGCGTCGCGTTGGCGAGCCGAAGCGCGGTCGCGGCGTCCGAGCTGCCGCCGCCGAGGCCCGCGGCCTCGGGCAGCCGTTTCTCGATCCGCGCATGCCAGCGTTGCGGGCTGTCCGCGCGCACCGCGAGGAGGTCGAGCGCGTCGCGGACGAGCGTGTCGCGGGCGAAGCCGTCGACGCGCGTCGCCGGCGCGGGGTCGACGTCGATGCGGTCGGCGATGCCCACTCGCTGCAGCACGGTCAACACCTCGTGCTTGCCGTCGGGCCGGGTCGGGCCGACCACGAGTGCGAGATTGATCTTCGCGGGCGCGGAAGCCCTCATGCGAGCGCACGCGCAAGCTCGACGAACTCCGGCGGCGCGAGCACTTCGGCCCGCGTCGATGCGCCGCGACCGATCGCAGCGAGCGCCGCGACTCCACGCTCGCGCGTCGCCAAGCCACTCAGCGCGAGCGAGTTCGGAAGCGTCTTCCGACGGTGCGCGAACGCCGCCGCGACGACGTCCTTGATACGCGCGTACTCGGCAGGAAGTGCGACACGGCGAAACGCGACGAGCGCGGAATCGACGTTCGGCGCCGGTCGGAACGCGCTGCGTGCCACGGGATGGAAGCCGCTGCGCTCGCACACGAGCTGCACGAGCACGGAAACGGCGCCGTACGCTTTGGTGGCCGGCCTCGCGAACAGGCGGTCGGCCACTTCGCGCTGCACCATCACGCACCACAGACGGATCTGCGGGAGGCCGTCGATGCTATCCACGAGGATCGGAGTCGCGACGTTGTACGGCAGGTTCGCGACGAGCTTCGAGGCGTCGGGTGCGATCGCCGCGAGATCGAGCTGCAGCGCATCTCCGAAATGGAGCTCGACGTCCCCGGAGAGCTCGCGCAGGCGCGGCTCGAGCGACCTGTCGACCTCGACGGCGTAGACGCGCGCGGCGTGCGCGGCGAGGTAGCGCGTGAGGATACCGAGGCCCGGGCCGATCTCGAGGATGACGTCTGCGGGATCGAGCTCCGCGAGCCGGCCGATCACGCCGAGAATGTTCTCGTCGACGAGGAAGTGCTGGCCGAGCGACTTCTTCGGCGTGACGCTCATGCGAGCGCGAAGCACTCCGTCGCGTTGCGCTCGATCTGCGCGGCGAGCTCGCCGGGATCGTCGTTCCGCGCCTGCGCGAGCGCCGCGAGCGTGTGCATGACGTAGGCCGGCTCGTTGCGCTTGCCCCGCACAGGCTGGGGCGCGAGGTACGGCGTGTCGGTCTCGGCGAGGATCCGGCTTGCGGGGACCTCGCGCGCGGCGAGACGGAGGTCGACGGCCTTCGGAAAGCTGACGTTGCCGGCGAACGAGACGTACCAGCCGCGCTCGAGCGCCGGCTCGAGCAGGTGCGGCGAGGAGAAGCAGTGCAGAACGACTCGGCCTTCGAAGTCGCGGAGGACGGCGAGCGTGTCGTCGTCGGCGGCGCGCGTGTGGATCACCGCGGGCTTGCCCGTGGCGCGCGCGACGTCGAGCAACGAGGCGAAGAGCGCGAGCTGCTGCTCGCGCGGCGCGTAGTTCCGAAACCAGTCGAGTCCGGTCTCTCCCGCGCCGACCGCCCGTGGATGGCCGAGCAGCTCCTCGACGGCGCGGACGTCGTCTGCCGAGGCATGCGCAGCCTCGTGCGGGTGGATGCCGAGGATCGCGTAGACGCCGTCGTGCGAGTCTGCGAGCTCGAGCGCACGGCGGCAGCCGGCGACGTCGGTGCCGACGGTGAGGATGCGCCTCACGCCGGCCTCGCGCGCGCGCGCGACGGCGGCGTCCGGGTCGTCGAGCGCGTCGAGGTGTGCGTGCGTGTCGATCACAGGCCGAGCCGCGCGAGCTCGTCGGCCGCCGTCTCGGGCGGGAGCTTGCGAAAGAGCGGCGTCGGCTCGCGGAGCCGACGGCCGGGCTCGAGCTCGCTCGGCCGCCAGGAGCCGACCCATGTGTCGTAGTCGCCGGTCAGCACCTCGTGCCCGGATCCGTCGGCCTCCGTGACCTCGCGCGACTCGAGCGGACCGGCGAGCCACCCGTCGTAGCCGAGCAGCTCGTGCACGACCTGCGACGAGAACGGCAAGAACGGTGCGAGCAAGGTCTTGATCGAGTCGACACAGCGCACTGCCACGAACATGACCGTCGCCGCCCGGAGGCGGTCGGTCTTCACGAGCGCCCACGGCGCCTGCTCTGCGAGGTACTGGTTCGCGAGCGTGCTGACCCGCATCGCCTCGGCGACCGCATTCCTGAACCGCACCTCCTCGATCAGGGCGCCGACGGTCTCGAAAGCGGCGGCGACGGCGGCGAGGATCCGACGATCCGCGTCGAGCAGCTCGCCGGGCTCGGGCACGGCACCGAAGTTGCGCTGCGCATTGACGAGTGTTCGGTTGACGAGGTTGCCCCAGTTCGCAAGCAGCTCGTCGTTGTTCCGCCGGACGAACTCGTCCCACGTGAAGTCGGTGTCCTGCGTCTCGGGCCCGCCGGCGGTCAGGTAGTACCGAAGCGGATCCGGGTCGTAACGGCCGAGGAAGTCGGCAACCCAGATTGCGACGTTCCGGCTCGTCGACGCCTTCTTTCCCTCCATCGTCAGGTACTCGCTGGCGACGACGTTCGTCGGCAGCTGCAAGTCGCCGCGGCCGCCTCCGAGCTCGCCCCCACCGTCGTAGCCGAGCAGCATCGCCGGCCAGATGATCGAGTGGAAGACGATGTTGTCCTTGCCCATGAAGTAGTAGTGGCCCGCATCCGGGTTTTGCCACCACTCGCGCCACGCGTCCGGCGTGCCGCGGTTCTGCGCCCATTCGATGCTCGCGGAGAGGTAGCCGATCACGGCGTCGAACCAGACGTAGATCCGCTTCGTCTCCTCCGGGTAGCCGGGGACCGGGACGGGTACGCCCCAATCGATGTCACGCGTCATCGCGCGTGGCCTCAGCTCGCGCACGAGCGCCAGCGAGAAGTTCTTGACGTTCGGGCGCCAGCCTTCGCGCGCCCGGAGCCACTGCTCGAGCCGCTCGGCGAATGCCGGCAGGTCGAGGAAGAGATGCCGCGTCTCGCGGAAGACCGGCGTCGAGCCGTCGATGATCGAGTGCGGATCGATCAGATCGACGGGATCGAGCTGGTTTCCGCAGTTGTCACACTGGTCGCCGCGAGCCTCGGAATAGCCGCAGATCGGACACGTCCCCTCGATGTAGCGGTCGGGGAGGGTGCGGCCGTCCGCGGAGAAGGCGCCGAGCGTCGTCTGCTCGATGAGCGCGCCGCGTTCGTACAGCGTGCGAAAGAGATCCTGCGTGACGCGATGGTGGTTGTGCGTTGTCGTCCGGGTGAAGCAGTCGTACGAGATGCCGAGATCACGCAGGTCGTCTCGGATCAACGCGTTGTTACGGTCCGCCAGTTCCCGCGGCGAGATGCCTGCACGGTCGGCGGCCACCATGACCGGCGTTCCGTGCTCGTCGGTTCCGCTCACCATCAGGACGTCGTTGCCCTTGAGCCGGTGGTACCGGGCGAAGACGTCTGCCGGCACGGCAAAGCCGGCCACGTGGCCGATGTGGCGGGGGCCGCTCGCGTACGGCCATGCCGGCGCGACAAGAATCTTCTTCGGGTCGTTGGTCACTGCAGCGCCTTTGCGACGTGGAACGCGGCGCGGTGATCATACGAGCGCCGATCGGTGCGGCGATCATGCCGCGAGCCTCGAGCGCACGCGGGACACAAGGGCTGCGCGCCGACGCCGACGAAGCGCATGACGGAGGAAAAGGAGGAGCAGCGAACCGGCGAGCGAGGCGCACGCCACGCCTGCAACCTCGCGGACGGGGGACGTCACCCCCTCCGGCGCCGGTGCTGCACCGCCGCGCGAAAGCGCAACGCGGTGTGCACGCAGCTGCGCACGTGGCGAGATCGCCCGCGCTTCCGCCTTGCGTACCGCTCGATGGAGCGCGTGCCGCGGGGGTTTCGCGCCGGCGGCCCGCGGCGCGGTCGGCACGACGCGCGGGGGCCCGTGCGGCACACGCGCGGCGGCGGGAACCGGCGGGACGGCGGGAGCCACGGACGTGCGGGCGGGCGCGCGCCTCGACGAACGCCCGGCGCGGACGCTCGGCTCGATGCGCAGCCCGCGGGGGCCGGTCGCTGCCGGGACAGGCTGCGAGGACGCGGGGGCAGCCTGATCGGCGGCCGTCGGCACCGTCGATACAGAGGGCGCAGCCGCCGGCGCCGGGCCCGGTTGGGTCGCCGCCGCCGTAGCCGACGCAGCGGCCGGCGCCGCCGGCGCGGGCTCGGCCGGAGCGGCGGGAGCAACGGGCTGGGGCTGCGCCGGCACGGCCGGCGAGGGCGCAGCGGCCGGCGGCGCAGGTGTTGCGGGCAAGGGCGCGGGCGCCGGCGCGCCTGCCGGCGCCGGCGCAGGCGCGGGTGCCGCGGACGGCGGCAGCGGAGGCAGGAACTGCAGCGGGTCGAGGTAGCCCTGGTCGTTCGCGACCTGACGCACGCCGAGGTGGACATAGGGCCGGTCGAACTCCGGCGTGCCGCTCGATCCGGCCGTGCCGACCTGGGCGCCCTCGGCGAGCGTCGCGCCGCGGTCGACGCCGAGCGAGCCGAGGTGCGTCAGGCTGACGGCGAGGCCGTCGCTCGTCTGGATCGTCAGCGACTTGCCGCTTTCCGGCACCGTCCCGGCGAACGTCACGACCCCGCCGGTCGGCGCGACCACCGGCGTCCCCGGGTCGGCCGCGATCGCGATACCCCGGTGCTGGCCGGCCGCGTAGGGACGCGAGGAGTCGAACGAGAACGTCTCGAGCACCTGCCCGCGGACGGGCCATGTCCACGCGCTCGCACACGGCACGACGACCATGAGCGCGAGCGCGACCGGAAGGAGTCGCCGCACTGCAACCACCGCCTTTGTTGTCCGTTGAGTAAACGACGACCGCGACGGTAGCAGCGGCGTCGGCTGTTGTCAATTCTGCTTACAGCGTGCCGCGGTACAGCCTGTTGCGCGACACGCCGGTCAGCCGTGCGACGAGCTCCGATGCCTGCCGGCGGGGGACACCCGCCTCCGTCAGCTCGGCCACGGCCGCAAGCGCCGGCGCTTCGTCGGCCGCGACCGGCCCGCCCCCGCCGCCGACGACCAGCGTGATCTCGCCCTTCGGCGGCGCGGCGAACCGCTCGGCAACCTCGCGCGCGCTTCCGCGGGCGACCTCCTCGAAGCGCTTCGTCAGCTCGCGGCAGACCGCGACCGGCCGCTCGGGCCAGGCAGCCGCAAGCGAGCGCAGCGTCAGGGGCAGCCGCTGCGGCGACTCGAAGGCGACGACCGGCCACGTCCGGGACCCGAGCGAGCGCCACAGCTCCGAGCGGGCCCTCTCTCCCCGCGGCAGGAAGCCGACGAACTCGTAGCGCTCCGCCACGAGGCCCGACGCGACGAGCGCCGTCTCGACCGCCGAAGGCCCCGGCAGCACGGTCACCGCGACGCCGGCCGCGAGCGCGGCTCGCACGATCCTCGCGCCCGGATCGGAGATGCCGGGCATGCCCGCATCCGAGACGAGCACGACCTGCTCTCCGGCCTCGAGCCGCGGCAGGAGCTCCGCCGTCCGGGCCGCCTCGTTGTGCTCGTGGTAGGAGAGCAGTCGCGCCTCGACGCCGTGCCGCTCGAGCAGCCCACGCGTGCGCCGGGTGTCCTCGCAGAGCACGACATCTGCCTCGCGCAGCGCGGCGAGCGCGCGCAACGTGATGTCCTCGAGGTTCCCGATCGGCGTCGCGCAGACGACGAGCGGCATCACGGCCCGCCGAACCGGAACGTCGCGACCTCGCGCCAGCGGTCGGGCTCGACGCGCTCGAGCAGCGCCGCTCCGCACGCGCGCCCACGCAGCGGCAGGAGCGGCTCGATCGCGGCCGCGGCCTCGTCGAACGCGGCCTGCGCGACCGTGAGGTGCGGAATGATCTCCGCGACGGCCCCGCGGTACGGCGGAAAGCCGGGATACCGCCCGACGAGCGCCTCGCCGAGCACGGCGAACGGCTCGGCGGGCTCGGGCGCGAGCCAGAGCACGTCCGGGAACCGCTCGAGCCGACGAAACTCGACGTCGAACGCTTCCCGGCCCACGAGCACGCCGCCGATGCCCTCGACGTCGCCGGGACACGGATAGAGCAGCGTCACGTGCGGCGGGATGCCGTGCGAAGGCTTCGCCGTGACCGTCCGCTCGAGCCAGGGCTCGACGGCCGCCGCAAGCTCTCGGAAAGGCACGAGGAGCGCATGCTCGGGCACCTACGCCGCGGCCTCGAAGCCGACGAACGCCGCGCCGATCAGCCCGGCGGCCGTCGCGAGCTCGGCCCGCACGACCCGCACTCGGTCGCGCATCGGCCGCAGCGCCTCGCGCCGCATCACCTCCTCGGCCGCCGGGATCACGTGCTCCCAGCCCGCGACGCCGAAGCCGCCGCCGATCACGATCAGCTCCGGCCCGAAGACGTTCGCGAAGGAGCCCATCGCCGAGCCGAGGTGTCGCCCGATGTCGGCGAGGATCGAGCGCGCGGTCTCGTCGCCCTCGTTCGCGAGCCGGATCAGCCTATGCGCGTCCGCCGCGGGGCCGAACGCGTCCTCCGCAGCGGCGGTCGCCGCCAGGCCCGTCACGTACGGCTCGAGATGTCCGCGCCCCGTGCAGACGCCCTGACAGGGCCTGCCGTCGTGGACGATCACGACGTGGCCGAGCTCGGCTCCGAGGCCGTTCGCCCCGCGGAACGGACGTCCGCCCGAGATCACCCCCCCGCCGAGCCCGGTGCCGAGCGTGAGCATCACCAGGTCGTCGACCCCCCGGCCGACCCCCGCCCGCCATTCGCCGATCGCGGCGGCGTTCGCGTCGTTGTCGAGCCCGACCGCCAGGCCGAAGCGCTTCGCCATGTGCTCGCGAAGCGCGAAGTCGGCGAGGGGCAGGTTCACGCACTCGACGACGACGCCGGCGGCGAGATCGATCGGGGACGGGATCCCGAAACCGACCGCTCCGACCTCGTCCGTCAGCAGCTCCTCGACGGCCGCCTCGAGCTCCGCCACCACGGAGGACTGCGAATCATGCGGCGTCGGCCGCTCGTGGCGGCGGACGACCCGGCCGTCCTGCGCGACGACGCCGGCGAGGATCTTCGTCCCTCCGACGTCCACGCCGATCGCATGCGTCGCCCTCATCTCGAGCGGGTACCGTAACCCGCCGAATGGCCGCCGGAGACAAGCCGTACCGCGTCTACAAGGGCGGCCGCACCAAGGGAAAGGTGCCGCTGCCGACGGGCGACGAGGAGCGCAGGCGGAGCGCGCCGCGCGGCGGCGGGACCGCACCGTCCGACCGCCCCGCGCGCACCGTCTACCGAGGCGGCGGGGGAGGCGACGGCCGCCAGGTCGTCAGGCGCCCGAGGCGCTGGACCTGGAAGCGCTGGACCTGGGTGACGCTGCTCGCGCTCGTCGTCCTCTTCATCGTGTGGGCCGTTGCCGGCTACTTCTCGGTCCGCAGCGGCGTCGCCGACGCGAACAAGCGGCTGCCGGCCGGGGCGACGGCCGTGCTCGCGAAGCAGAACTCGCTGCTCGTCTCGACCGGGACGAACATCCTCCTGCTCGGCACCGACCATTCGACCAACGGGCAGGCGGGACGGAGCACGGACGAGCATTCCGATTCGATGATGCTGCTCCATACCGACCCGAGCCGGCACCGGCTCGTCTACCTCTCGATCCCACGCGACCTGCGCGCGGAGATCCCCGGCTACGGCGCGCAGAAGATCAATGCGGCGATGCAGCTCGGCGGGCCGAAGCTCGCGATCGAGACCGTCGACGACCTGCTCGGCTCGGACCTGAAGGTCAACCATGTCGCCGTCGTCGACTTCGGGACGTTCCAGAGCCTCGTCGACGCCGTGGGCGGGATCGACATCAACGTGCCGGAGAACATCCTCTCGAACCGCTTCGACTGTCCGTACTCGACGCAGGCCCGCTGTCAGCGCTGGAAGGGCTGGTCCTTCCACAAGGGCGTTCAGCACCTGAACGGGCACCAGGCGCTGATCTACTCGCGGATCCGCGAGAACCAGCTCGATCCGTCGTACACCGACTTCACGCGTCAGCAGAACCAGCAGCAGGTGATGCAGGCGACGCTCTCGAAGCTCGCGAGCTTCTCGACGTTCCTCCGGCTGCCGTTCAGCGGCAGCGACCTGATGAAGCCGCTCGCGACGGACCTTTCCACCTGGCAGCTGCTGCAGCTCGGCTGGGTGAAGTTCCGTGCGGGCTCCGTCCTCCACTGCCGGCTCGGCGGGCACGACTACGGCGACGGCTACATCACGCCCGACCAGGACAACATCGCGGTGATCCAGGAGGTGCTCGGCCGCTCGGCGCCGCAGCCGCCGGCGCCCGGCTCGGGTCTCTACGGGCCCGGCTGCGTCACTGGCAGCCAGAGCTTCGGGAAGGGCTAGTCGCTAGAGGACGAAGCCGCGGGCTTCGACTCGGCCGGCTTGGCGTCGCTCTTCGCGGGCTCGGACTTCGCCTCGCCGCTGCCCGAGTCGCCTTCCTTCGCCGTCGCCTTGCTCTTGCCGTAGTCGGTCGTGTAGAAGCCCGAGCCCTTGTAGTGGATCGCGACCGGGTAGAGCACGAGCTCGACCGGCGCCACGTCGCAGACGTCGCAGCGCTCGGGCGGGGGCGCCGTCATCGACTGGAAGCGCTCGAACGTATGCCCGTTCGGGCAGCGGTACTCGTAAATCGGCACAGCGGACGGAGACGGTACCAGCGCCGTCCGCTGTGACCTGCGCGATCAGCTGCGGGATGTCCCTTCCTCGCCCGCGATCAGCTCGCGGTAGCACGGCGCCTCCTCGAATGCAGCGAGACCTGCCGGATGGAGCATGCGGTGCCTTCGCCGCCGCGCGAGCTCGCGCCGGCGGCGTGCGGTTGCGAGCGCCGCAGATGCGCCGACCACGCCGCCGATCAGGAAGGAGCGTGCACGTCCGAGCCGGTCGTCGCCGTCCATGGGACGATTGTGCCAGTGCGGATCTCGACGTTCGGCGATGTGCTCCTCGACGTGATCGTGCGCCTCGAGTCGCCGCTCGCGCCGGGGTCCGACGTGCGCGCGCGGACCGTGGCGGGCGGCGGCGGCCAGGCTGCGAACGTCGCCGCCTGGGCGGCCTCGCTCGGTGCCGCCGCGCGCTGCATCGCGAAGCGCGGCGACGACGCCGCCGGAGCGCTCGTCGCCGCCGAGCTCGCCGCGCGCGGCGCAGAGCTCGCGGGACCGGTCGGCGATGGGCCGACCGGTGTCGTCGTCTCGCTCGTCGAGGCGGACGGCGAGCGGTCGATGGCCTCCGACCGCGGCGTCGCACCGTCGTTCACGCCCGACGAGCTCGATCCCGCGTGGCTCGACTGCGACCTGCTGCACGTCTCGGGCTATGCCCTCCTGCGCGAGCCGGTCGTGCACGCGGCGCTGCTCGCGGTGCGTCTCGCGCGCGAGCGCGGCGCTCGCATCTCGGTGGATGTCGCCGCGTGGACGGAGATCCGCGCGTTCGGGCCCGTGCAGTTCCGCGAGCTGCTCGACACGCTCGCGCCCGACGTGCTCTTCGCGACGGAGGCCGAGTGGGAGATGCTCGGCGGCGCGTACCTGACGGCGCCGGTCGGCGTGATCAAGCGCGGCGAGCGCGGCTGCACCGTCGTGACGGAAGACGCGCGGCTCGATCTCGGCGCAGTGCCGGGCGGCGTCGTCGACACGACGGGCGCCGGCGACGCGCTCGCCGCCGGCTTCCTGCTCGGCGGCTCGCTCGAGGCGGCGGCGCGCCGCGGGCTCGACGCGGCCGCCCGCTGCATCGCGGGCGTAGGCTCGTTCCCGTGAGGATCGAACCGCTGACCGACGCGCAGGCCGCCGCGATCGGCGAGTGGCGGTACGAGTTCCCCTACGAGTGGTACGACACGTCGGCCGATCCACGTCGTGTCGAGCTGTTCGCGCATCCGGCGCGCCGGGAGGGGCTGCGCGCGGTGATCGGCGACGACGGCGACCTCGTCGGCTTCTTCAACTTCGTCCGCGAGGGCGACGAGGTGCGAATCGGTCTGGGCATGCATCCCGACCTGACCGGGCGGGGGCTCGCACAGCCGTTCATCCAGGCGGGGCTCGACTACGCGCGAGGCGAGTGGCAGCCGAAGCGGTTTCGGCTCTGGGTCGCGAGGTGGAACGAGCGTGCGCTCCGCGCGTACCGGCGCGCGGGGTTCCGCGCCGTCGCGGAGCACGAGGGGCGGCGGAGCAGGTTCGTCGAGATGGAGCGGCCCGCGTGATCGTGCGCGTCACGGACGAGGTGCGCGAGGCCGGTGCGGCCGTCGTCGCGCTCGAGACGACGCTCGTCGCGCACGGGTTCCCGCGAGGCGAGGGCGTCGAGGTGGGGCTCGAGTCGGAGCGGCAGGTCCGCGCGGCAGGCGCGGTGCCTGCGACGGTCGGCGTGCTCGACGGAGAGATCGTCGTCGGCCTGTCTGCGGCGGAGCTCGGGCGATTCAGTGCCGACGCGCGCAAGGTCGGTCCGCGCGACCTTGCCGCCGCGGTCGCGCAGCGTGCAGTCGGCGCGACGACGGTGGGCGCCACGCTCGCGGTGGCGCGTGCGGTCGGTATCCGCTTCCTCGCAACGGGCGGGCTCGGCGGGGTGCACCGGGGCTTTCCGGCGCCGCCCGACGTCTCCGCCGATCTCGCGCAGCTCGCGAGGACAGCGGCGCTCGTCGTCTCGTCGGGCGTGAAGTCGCTGCTCGACGTGCCGGCGACGGCGGAGGTGCTCGAATCGCTCGGCGTGCCGGTGCTCGGCTACCGCGCCGACACGCTGCCGCTCTTCTATGCGGCGGCCGGCGGCCCGCCCGTGTCGGCGCGCGTCGAGAGCGCCCGTGAAGCGGCGGAGATCGCACGGACGCACTGGGAGCTCGGCGGCGGCGGCGTGCTCGTCGGCCGCGCGCCGGACGAGCCGCTCGACGACGTGGAGCCGCTGATCGAGCAGGCGCTTCGGACCGCGCACGAGGAGGGCGTCGGCGGGCAGCAGGTGACCCCGTTCGTCCTCTCGTACCTGCACCGCGAGAGCGGCGGTCGGACGCAACGCGCGAACAAGGCGCTCGTCGCGCAGAACGCGCGCCTCGCCGGCGAGATCGCGATTGCCTAGAGATTCCGGCGGGTGAACGACGCGACTGCCGCCGCAGCTGCGAGCCCGAGGTAGACGACGGCCCAGATCCGGATCGGCCAGCCGTGCACGTACGCGCCGCCGAACGGGCCGAGCTGGAGCAGGAAGCCGGTCAGGCCGCTCGTCCGCTCCGTGATCATGCGCAGACCGTCCTGGTAGAGCGCCTCGAACGGCAGGACCCAGGAGGCGATCGTCGACGCGTGTTTCACGGCGTGCGAGTTGAGCGCATGGCCGATCGAGCCCAGCAGCCCGGCGACGAGCCCCGCACCGAAGAGCATGAAGACGGCGATGCCGTTCGCGGTCGACGAGAGCACGACCGAGCCGAGCAGCGAGAGCGCGATCACGATGATCACGCCGAGCGCGAGCTCGACGCCCGGCCAGACGATCCGCGCAGGCCACCAATGAAAGGTGAGGCCGGTGATCAGCATCGCCGCGAAGTAGACGATGAGCACGTAGACCGTGCAGACCGCGGCTGCGCCGAGGAAGCGCGAGAGAAGTAGCGTCGACCGGCCGACCGGGCGCACGACGAGCGGCTGCAGCAGCCCGCGTTCGGCATCGCCGGAGACGACGCCGAGCGTCAGGAAGACCGCCAGCACGACGCCGAGGAAGAGCGTCGCGAACATCGAGAGCCCCATCAGGAAGGCGCCCGCGAACGTGCGCGGCTCGACGTTGACGTCGTTCGGCACGTTGATCGTGGAGAGCTCGTCGACGACGTAGTGGTTCGCGAGCCAGAAGAGGAAGAGGAAGAGCGCGGTGAGCAGGACGACGACGGCGAAGACCTTCCGCCGGATCGCCTCGCGCATCCCGTACTCGACGATGACGGCGACGGAGCTCAGTCGGTCTCCCCTCCGACCGCTTCGAGATACGTGTCCTCGAGCGTCGAGGTGAGCACGCGCACGCCGTAGACGCGCCGCCCGGCGGCGACGGCCTCTGCGACGAGCCTGGGCGCGTCCTCGCGCGTCGCACCAGCAACCGTCTGCAGGCCGGCGTCGGTCTCGAGCTCGACGCCGCGCGGCCGCGAGAGCTCCTGCGGCGTTCCCGCGGCGACGACCTCGCCCGCGCGGAGGATCGCGACGCGGTCGCAGACGAGCTCGATCTCGGACAGCAGGTGCGAGTTGAGGAGCACGGAGACGCCCTCCGAGCGCAGCCGCTCGAGCAGGACGCGGACGGTGCGCCGGCCGACCGGATCGAGCGCGGACGTCGGCTCGTCGAGCAGCAGGATGCGCGGGTTGCCGACGAGCGCCTGCGCGACGCCGAGCCGCTGCTGCATCCCCTTCGACATGCCGTCGACGCGCCTGTCGGTCGCATCGGTCAGCGCGACGAGCTCGAGCAGCCGTCTGCGCTCGGCGGCGCCGCCGGTCGAGGCGGCGAGCCGCTGGTGCAGCTCGAGCACCTCGTCCGCGGTGTACCAGCCGGGGAAGCGGAAGAGCTCGGCGAGGTAGCCGAGCGCCGCGCGCGCGGCGCGGGAGCCGGCACGTGCACCGGCGACCTCCGCGCGGCCCTCCGTCGGGCGGACGAGGCCGACGGCGATCTTCACGAGCGTCGACTTGCCCGCGCCGTTCGGCCCGAGCAGCCCGACGAGCTCGCCCTCCCCCACTTCGAGATCGACTCCCTTCAGCGCCACGACGGAGCCGTAGCGCTTGCGGAGGTCGCGGACGGCGAGCGCGCTCGGCACGCCGGGCAAAGTACCCTTCGGGCATGCCCCGCGGCTATATGGAAGGACCGGCAGCGGAAGAGGCCGAGCGCCGGGCGGAGGAACTCGAGCGCGGCGTCGTGCACGCCGAAGCGCCGCCGACGTACGCCGCCGTCTACGGCTGCACCGACGGCGATCCGGAGCCGCACTTCATCGGCTGGCTGAACGACGTCGACCCGGACGAGCTGTTCGAATCCGGCGCGGCCTGGGGCGTCACCGTGCGCCGCGTGACCGCCGTCTGAGCTACGTCAGCGTCTGCACGAACTCGTCGATCGTCAACGCGGGCAGCGTTTCGATCCGCGTCGAGCCGCGAGCACCGAGCGCGACGGACACACGCGCGATCGTCGCCGTGTCCGGCGCCTCGACGACGTTGACGAAGTCGAACGCCCCGAGCGTCGCCCACTGGTGCAGCACGGTGGCGCCGAGCTCCTCGACGTCCTTGTTCACTTCGCGCAGGCGGTCCGGGTTCGACTTCAGCGTCGCCACGCCCTGCTGCGACAGCCGCGAGAGGAGGATGTAGATCGGCATGGCGGGAACCTACTCCACCCGCGCGGACTGGTCCACGTAGAGGAGCGCCGTGCCGACGAAGAGAAGCGGCGAGATGACGATGTTCGCGAGCACGAACGCGACGTCGATCGCTGCGCCCCCGGCGCCGCGCAGGAGGAATGCAAGCACCGCCTGGGTCAGGAAGACGACGATCGCGAGCGTCGCGAGCGATCCGAGCGCGTGCACGAAGTCGGCGCGGCCGAGGCGCCAGGCACGCCCGGCGGCGTCCATGGGCGCGACGTCCTCGACGATCAGCACCGGGACGACGAGCCCGACGGCCGCGAGCCACGCGAGCGCCGGCAGGATCAGCCCGAGGACGAGGAAGGGCACCGGCGCGAACACGAGACAGCCCGCGAACCACGCGAGCGCGAGACGCCGGCGCGAGGGGCGGCGCTCGAGCACGATCATGCAGGCATAGACGAGCGACGCGCTGAGGAGCGCGCCGTAGAGCGTCGGCGAGAGCACGAAACTGGCCTGGCGCGAAACGTGCGTCGTGACGAATGCGAGTAGCGCCGGCGGGACGCCGACCACGAGGCAGCGCGCGAAGTTGTCGCCGTAGATGCGGACGCTCTCCGCCACGAGCTGACCGACCGTCCGGTCCTCTGGCGGGAGCGCCGCCGGGCGCGGCTCGTCGGCCCGCGGATACGTCAGCCTCGCCACGCGCCGGAGAGTATCGTCGCGACGTGGGCTTCGACACCGTCCGCGCCGGCGACCTGCCGTGGGAGGAGCGCGAGCCGCTCCACGGACAGGCGCCGCGGAGCCAGGCGGCGGTCACGCACGCCGTGCACCTGACGCAGTCCCGGGCGCGGATGTGGCGCTACCCGCCGCACACGCGCGGGCGCCGGCACCTCGATCCCGATCAGGAGGAGGTGTTCGTGCCGATCAGCGGCACGCTGACGATGCTGCTCGGCGATCCGCCCGAGCGCGTCGACGTCGAGCCGGGTGGCGTCGTCGCCGTGCATCCCGGCACGCCGATACAGGCGCGAAACGAGACCGGCGAGGACGTCGTCTTCTTCGCCTACGGCGCGCCTCCGGTACACGGCAACGCACAGTTCCTCGACGACGTCGCCGAGGCCTGAACGGCGGGTCGGGCCCGAAGCGCCAGACCCCAAATGACCCTGCTGCGTCAGCGGTGCCCGGCACCGCTGTCGATGCGCGCGATCGCCTCGCCCAGCACGTCGAACGCCTCGTCGAAGCGCCAGCGCGTGCGGTCGGGCTCGTCTGGACGGTTCGAGACGACGCGGAGCTCGACTGCCGGAACGCCGGCGAGCGCGCACGCGCGCAGCACGCCGAAGCCCTCCATCGCCTCGACCTCCCACCCGCCGCCGCCGCCGACCTTGCCGCACGTCGCGATCGGCAGGACCTGCGCGTCCGGGAGCGCGCTGCGCACGCGCTCGAGGAGCGCAGCGTCCGGCTCGACGCGCTCGACGCGCGGCAGGGTCGACGACGCGTCGATCACGTCGCAGTAGACGGCTTCCGAGCCGACCACGAGGGACAGGGGCTCGAGTGCTCGAGCCCCTGCGATGCCGACATGGAGGACGGTCTCCGGCCGGCGCTCGGCAAGCGCCCGTGCCGTCTGCAGCGCCGCCTCGACCGGGCCGATCCCGCACACGAACGTCTCGAACCCACGGACGTGCGCGAGCTCGCGCTCGGTCGCGGCGACGATCAGCACACGGAGACGCTAGCCCTTCGCGACGAGCTGCCCGCGGATCTCCCCGTTCGGATTCTTCGCCGTATGCACGTTCACGTACGTCCCGTGCTTCTCGATCGTCTTCAACAGCGCCGCGGAGATCGTGCCCGTGCCCTTCATCCCGCTCTTGCACGGCGCGCACAGCGGAACGACGACGTTGCCCGACTGGCCCATCTTGCCGAGATGGATGTGCGCGGCGGTCGCCGCGCCCGTCAGCTTCGCGAAGGTCAGCTTCCACGACAGGTGCGTGCCGCTGAGCGTCGCGCTGAACGTCCCGTGCGCCGCCTGGTTCTTCACCACTTGCTTCGGGATCTCCTGTCCGGCGTTCAGCGTCGCCGACAGATGGAACATCTGCTCCCGCGGCTTCGCGGCCGAGACGGCGGCGAAGACGAGCAGGACGAGCGCGCCGAGCAGCGCGACCGAACCGAGCTTCCTCACGACTCCCTCCTCGTTCGGGTTGACGTGAGGTACTTCGCGCGTACGCGACGAACGGTTCAGGCGGCTGCGGGAGCAGCCGCCTCGATCCTGGCGAACACGAGCTCGTCGCCGTGCGCGTCGAGCCGGATCGTGTCGCCGTCGGCGAACTCGCCCTCGAGCAGACGCAGCGCGAGCGGGTTCTCGACGAGCCGCTGGATCGCCCGCTTCAGCGGCCGCGCGCCGTACGCCGGGTCCCAGCCGGCCTCGGCGAGCGCGTCCTTCGCAGCGTCGGTCAGCTCGAGCACGATGCCGCGCTCAGCGAGACGCGAGCGGAGGCGCGTGAGCTGCAGTTCGACGATCTCCGCGATCTGCTCGCGCGAGAGCGGCTTGAGCTCGACGATCTCGTCGACGCGGTTCAGGAACTCCGGCCGGAAGCGTGTGCGCAGCTCCTCGGGCGAGCGGATGTTCGACGTCATGATCAGCACCGTGTTGCGGAAGTCGACCACACGGCCCTGGCCGTCGGTCAGGCGCCCGTCGTCGAGCACCTGCAGCAGCACGTCGAACACCTCCGCGGCCGCCTTCTCGATCTCGTCGAGCAGGACGACGCTGTACGGCCGGCGGCGCACCGCCTCCGTCAGCTGCCCGCCCTCGTCGTAGCCGATGTAGCCGGGCGGCGCGCCGACGAGGCGCGCGACCGTATGCCGCTCCTGGTACTCCGACATGTCGAGCCGCACCATCGCGCGGTCGTCGTCGAACATGAACTCGGCGAGCGCCCGAGCGAGCTCGGTCTTCCCGACTCCCGTCGGTCCGAGGAAGATGAACGAGCCGATCGGCCGGTTGGGATCCTGCAGCCCGGTGCGCGCGCGGCGGAGCGCGTTCGCGACCGCTTCGACCGCTTCGTCCTGGCCGATGACACGCTGATGCAGCCGCTCCTCCATGTGGATCAGCTTCTCCGTCTCGCCTTCGAGCAGCTTGTCGACGGGGATGCCGGTCCAGCGCGCGACGACGGCCGCGATGTCGTCCTCGTCGACCTCTTCCTTCACCATCGAGTCCGAGGTCTCGGTGTCCCGCTGCGCGAGCTCGGCTTCGAGCTGCGGTAGCTCGCCGTAGCGGATCTCCGCGACGCGGCCGAGGTTGCCGAGCCGCTCCTCGCGCTCGGCCTCGCGCTTCAGCTCGTCGATCTTGCGCGTGATCTCCTTGACACGCTCGAGCACCTGCTTCTCCTCGGCCCAGCGCGCCGCGAGCGCGTTCCGCACTTCTTGCGCGTCGGCGAGCTCGCGCTCGACCGGCTCGCGCACCGCACCCGACTCCTTCGCCATCGCGGCGAGCTCGATCTCGAGCTGCCGGACCCGCCGCTCGGCCTCGTCGAGCTCGATCGGCGAGGAGTCGATCTCCATGCGCAGGCGTGACGCCGCCTCGTCGACGAGGTCGATCGCCTTGTCGGGCAGGAAGCGGTCGGCGATGTAGCGGTGCGACAGCACGGCGGCTGCGACGAGGGCGGCGTCGCGGATGCGCACGCCGTGATGCGACTCGTAGGTGTCCTTCAGCCCGCGCAGGATCGCGATCGTGTCCGCGACCGACGGCTCCCCGACGTAGATCGGCTGGAAGCGCCGCTCGAGTGCCGCGTCCTTCTCGATGTGCTTTCGGTACTCGTCGAGCGTCGTCGCGCCGATGCAGCGAAGCTCGCCGCGAGCGAGCATGGGCTTCAGCATGTTCGCCGCGTCGACCGCGCCCTCGGCGGCGCCCGCCCCGACGATCGTGTGCAGCTCGTCGATGAAGAGGATCAGCTCGCCTTCGGCGGTCTTGATCTCGTTCAGCACCGCCTTCAGGCGCTCCTCGAACTCGCCGCGGTACTTCGAGCCCGCGAGCAGCGCGCCGATGTCGAGCGCCCACACGCGCTTGCCCTTCAGTCCCTCCGGCACGTCGCCGGCGACGATCCGCTGGGCGAGGCCCTCGACGATCGCCGTCTTGCCGGTGCCCGGCTCGCCGATCAGCACGGGGTTGTTCTTCGTGCGGCGCGAGAGCACCTGGATGACGCGGCGGATCTCCTCGTCGCGGCCGATCACCGGGTCGAGCTTGCCCTGCTCCGCCGCCTCGGTCAGGTCGCGACCGAACTTCGAGAGCGCCTGGTAGGTGCCTTCGGGATCCTGCGAGGTGACCCGCTGGCCGCCGCGCACGGCGGCGATCTTCGCCTCGAGCTGCTCGCGCGGCACGACGTCGAGGGCGAGCAGCAGATGCTCGGTGGACACGTAGTCGTCCTGCATGCGCCTCGCCTCGTCGAACGCCCGGTCGAGCACCTTCGAGAGCTGCGCCGAGACGGCCGGCTGCTGCTGTGCGCCCTGGATACGCGGCTTCGTCGCAAGCGTCGCCTCCGCGTGCGCACGGAGCGCGTCGGCGTCGGGAACGAGCTCGCGCGGCAGCTCCTGGTCGAGCAGCGCGACGACGAGATGCTCGGGATAGAGCTCGGGGTTGCCGTTCCGTCGCGCAACCTCCTGCGCTGCCGCGACGGCCTCCTGGGACTTGATCGTCAGCTTCGTGAAATCCATCAGTTCCTTTCCGGGAGCCGCTCCTCGCTGTAGAGCACGAGGTCGCGGCGGTAGTGCTTGTGAACCTTCTGCACCTCGTCGCGTAGCTGCTGCTGCAGCCGCTCGATCTGTGCGTGCGCCTTGCGCAGCTCGTCCTCGAGCCGCAGCACGAGCTCGACGCCCGCGAGGTTGAGGCCGAGCTCCGTCGTGAGCCGCTGGATGATGCGGAGGCGCTCGACGTCGGCCTCGCTGTAGAGCCGCGTCCCGCCCGGCGTGCGCTTCGGTCGCACGAGGCCCTTGTTCTCGTAGAGGCGCAGCGTCTGCGGGTGCATGCCGACGAGCTCCGCGGCGACGCTGATCATGTAGATCGGGCGATCGCTCAACGCCTGGCCCTCCGGAACAGCGGGGTCAGGCCCGAAGGGCCAGACCCCGGAACAAGCCTCGTCATGACCCCAGCCCCTCGAGCTGCTCGAGCAGCTCGCGTTCCTTCTTGTTCACGCGCTTCGGCACCTGGATGCGCACGCGGGCGAGCACGTCGCCCTTGCCGCCTGCGGAGAGCTTCGGCGCACCGCGACCCTTGATCCGCAGCAGCTTGCCGTCCTCCGAGCCGGGCGGGATCTTCAGCGAGACGGCGCCTTCGGGCGTCGGCACGTCGACCTTGCCACCGAGCGCCGCGGTCGCGAACGAGACGGGCACGTTCACGACGAGGTCGTCGCCGCGGCGCTCGTACGTGTCGGACTTGCGGACGCGCGTCACCACGACGAGGTCACCGGCAGGGCCGCCGTTCTCGCCGGCCTCGCCCTTGCCCTTGAGCCGGATCTTCGTGCCGTCCTTCACGCCCGGCTTGATCTTCACCGTGTACGTCTTGATGCGCCGCTCGCGGCCGGTGCCGCGGCAGTGCGGGCACGGCTGCTCGATCACGGTGCCGTTGCCGCGGCAGCGCGGGCACGGCTGCGACAGCGCAAAGAGGCCCTGCGACTCCGCCTTCACGCCGCGGCCGTTGCACTCGGGGCAGATGACGGGAGCAGTCCCCGGCTGCGCGCCGGTGCCGCCGCACTCACGGCACGAAACGGTCAGCTCGACGGGGACCTTCACGTCGGCGCCCTGCAGCGAGTCCTCGAACGAGAGCTGCACGTCGACCTCGATGTCGGTACCGCGCACGGGCTGACGGCGCGCCCGCGTGCCGCCGGCGCGTGCACCACCGCCGCCGCCGAAGATCCCGCCGAAGAGATCCCCGAGATCGCCGATGTTGAAGTCGCCGAAGTCGAAGTTGATGTTCTGGCCTCCGGCGGCGCCGCCGACGCGGCCGTTCGTCGAACCGAAGCGGTCGTACGCCTTCCGCTTGTCGTCGTCGGAGAGCACGTCGTAGGCGGTCTGAATCTCCTTGAATCGCTCCTCCGCAGCCGCGTCGCCCGGGTTGCGGTCCGGGTGGAACTCGCGCGCCAGCTTGCGGTACGCCTTCTTGATCTCGTCCGCGGAGGCGCTCTTCGAGACGCCGAGCGTGTCGTAGAGCGACTTAGCCATCGGTTTCCTGCGGCGCTGGTGCCGCCGCGATCACGACGCGCGCAGGCCGCACGACGCGGTCCGCGAGCGTGTAGCCCTTCTGCACGACGTCGAGGACAGAGCCCTCCTCCGCGTCCGACGGCTGGGAGAGCAGCGCCTCGTGGACGTGCGGGTCGAACTTGCCCTCGGTCGAGATCTCCTGCACGCCGTTTCGCTGCAGGAGCTGCGCGAGCGAGCGGTGCACGAGCCGGACACCCTCTTCGAGCTGCGCCTCCTCGTGCTGCTCCGCCGCCGCGAGCGCCCGCTCGAGGTCGTCGAGGATCGGCAGCAGGTCCCGCACGAGTCGCTCGTTCGCGTGCGCGACGTACTCCTCGCGCTCGCGCGCAGCCCGCTTCTTGTAGTTCTCGAAGTCGGCGGCGAGCCGCAGCAGACGCTCGTCCTCCTGCGGTTCGACAGCGGGGCCAGGCACCTCCGGCGCCTGGCCCCCGTTCTCGAGCTCGGCCTCCATTACGACGTCTTCGCCTCCTCGTCGACGACCTCGTACTCGCCCTCCTCGACGACTTCGTCGTCGGCCGAGGCGGCCGTGCCGTTGCCGCCGGCGGACGCCTGCGCCTGCGCGGTCGCCTGCGCGTAGACCGCCTCGGCGAGCTTGTGCGAGGCCTCCTGCAGCGCCTCCGTCTTCGCACGGATCTCGCCGAGATCGTCGCCCTGGAGCGCCTGCCGCAGCTCCATGACCCGCCCCTCGATCGTCGACGCCTCGGACTCGTCGAGCTTCGAGCGATGCTCCTTGAGCGAGCGCTCGGTCTGGTAGGCGAGCGTCTCCGCGTTGTTCTTCGCGTCGACGACCTCGCGCAGCCGCCGTGCCTCGTCCGCGTGCGACTCCGCATTGCGGATCATCTCCTGCACCTCGGACTCGCTGAGCCCCGAGCCGCCCTGGATCTGGATCTGCTGCTGGTTGCCCGTGCCGAGATCCTTCGCCGAGACGTTGATGATCCCGTTCGCGTCGATGTCGAACGTGACCTCGATCTGCGGCATGCCGCGCGGCGCGGGCGGGATGCCGACGAGCTGGAACTTGCCGAGCGTCTTGTTGTAGGCGGCCATCTCCGACTCGCCCTGGAGCACGTGCACCTCGACCGAGGGCTGGTTGTCCTCCGCCGTCGTGAACGTCTCGGACTTCTTCGTCGGGATCGTCGTGTTGCGCTCGATCAGCTTCGTCATCACGCCGCCCTTCGTCTCGATGCCGAGCGAGAGCGGAGTGACGTCGAGCAGGAGGATGTCCTTGACGTCGCCCTTGAGCACGCCCGCCTGGAGCGCGGCGCCGACGGCGACGACCTCGTCCGGGTTGACGCCCTTGTGCGGGTCCTTGCCGGTGATCTGCTTCACCTTCTCCTGCACCGCCGGCATGCGCGTCATGCCGCCGACAAGCACCACGTGGTCGATCTTCGACGCGTCGAGCTCGGCGTCGGCGAGCGCCTGCTTCGTCGGGCCGACGGTCCGCTCGAGCAGGTCGGCCGTGATCTCCTCGAGCTTCGCCCGCGTGAGCTGCAGGTCGAGGTGCTTGGGACCTTCCTGCGTCGCCGTGATGAACGGCAGGTTGATCTGCGTCGTCATCGTCGAAGACAGCTCGATCTTCGCCTTCTCCGCCGCCTCGTAGAGGCGCTGGAGCGCCATCCGGTCGGCGGCGAGGTCGATGCCCTGGTCTTTCTTGAACTCGCCGACCATCCAGTCGACGATCGCCTTGTCGAAGTTGTCGCCGCCGAGATGGTTGTCACCCGCGGTCGACTTGACCTCGAAGACGCCGTCGCCGAGCTCGAGCACCGACACGTCGAACGTGCCGCCGCCGAGATCGAAGACGAGAATCGTCTGGTCGGATTCCTTGTCGAGCCCGTAGGCGAGCGAGGCCGCGGTCGGCTCGTTGATGATGCGCAGGACGTTGAGGCCCGCGATCTTGCCGGCATCCTTCGTCGCCTCGCGCTGGGCGTTGTTGAAATACGCGGGGACCGTGATCACCGCTTCGGCGACCGGCTCGCCCAGGTACGCCTCGGCGTCCTGCTTCAGCTTCTGCAGGATCATCGCGCTGATCTCCGGCGGGGCGTACTCCTTGCCCTCCGCCTTCACGCGCACGTCGCCGTTTCCGCCCTGGACGACCTCGTAGGGGACGATCGTCATCTCCTCGGTCACCTCGGAGAACTTCCGTCCCATGAAGCGCTTGATCGAGAAGATCGTGTTCTGCGGGTTCGTGACCTGCTGGCGCCGCGCCGGCGCGCCGACGAGCCGCTGCCCGTCCTTCGTGAAGGCGACGACCGACGGCGTCGTCCGCCCGCCCTCCGCGTTCGGGATCACGGTGGGCTCGCCGCCCTCGAGCACGGCCATGCACGAGTTCGTCGTGCCGAGGTCGATGCCGATTGTCTTTGCCATAGCTCTCTGGTATGCCTCCTCGTGAGAAAATCTGAGTCTCTTTATAGCAGATTGTGGCCGCCCGCGCTGGGGCGTAAGGTCAGGGCGTGGTGGAGCGCAAGGACGTCGAGGCGGCACTCGAGGCCCGGCGGGAGCTCGGCCCGGCCTACGAGGCGGAGATCGTCGACCAGCTGGTCGAGAAGATCGAGCGGAGGCTCGACGAGCGCGCGGTCGGACGGCAGCCGGCCCCGCGCAGCCACTACGACCCGCGGGTCGTCCTCGGCTCGATCGCCCTCGGCATCGGCGCGACCGCCGTCGCGAACGGCATGGGCGGCGCGGGCGTCGCGGTCGCGATCATCGCCTGGCTCGCCATCGCGGTCGCGAACGTCGTGTACGCGTGGCGTCGCTAGCGCCGCGCGAGGCCGGAACGCGGCGGTGCCTCTCGAAGATTCTCTAGCCTGCGTAGGCGCCGATCAGCCCGCTGCCCGCGACGACGAGCAGCGCACCGAAGACGACGCGGCGGCCGACGAGCTCCGTGTGCCGGATCAGCAGCAGCGAGAGCAGCACGCCCCACAGCGACTCGGTGGCGACGATCGGCGAGACGACCGTCACTCGGCCGCGGTAGTACGCCTCGAAGAGCGCGATGTAGGAGCCGCCGAAGAGCACGCCGATCGCGAGGTACGGCAACACTCGCCGGAGCGCGAGCCGGTGCTGCACCCGCGGTCCGAGCACGACGACGATCAGCACGACCGCGCCGGCGAGACAGGACGCCGCGGCGACTGCCGGCGGGACCGGCGTCGTGCCGGCGAGCCAGCGCGTCAGGTTGTCGCGCACGCCGAGCAGGATCGTCACGATGAACGCGTAGAGGTAACCGCGCCGTCGCACGTGTGCGGGTCGCGCGCGGTCGCGGGCGAGCTCGATGCCTCCGACGACGATCAGCACCGCGCCGACGAGGAGCGGCCAGCGCGCCGGCTCGCCCAGGAAGATCAGCGCGATCGTGACCGCCGTCAGCGGCGCGGCGCCGAGAATCACCGACGCCCGCGCCGCGCCGGCCTCGCGGATCGCAAGCGTCACGAGCAGCTGCCCGATCCCCGGCTGGAGCAGGCCGGCGAGCAGGAACGGCCACGCGGCTCCCGCGTGCACGCCGCGCGTCGGCGCCTCGGCCGCGGCGAAGACGACCGCGACCGCGAAGGCAGCGAGAACCGTGACGACGGTCGCGAGCTCGACGTCGCCGTCGCGGTCGAGCGCGACGCGCAGGGCGACGCTCATCGCGCCGAAGAACAGTGCGGATAGACAGCCGAGCCCGATCGCGAGCATGGATGCGATCTTCGCGGGCGCGGGTAGGCTGCCTGCCATGGCAACCGACACGAGCGCGGAGCTCGTCACGCAGCTCGCCGAGGGTGCTGCCGCGCGATTGATCCGCTACGCGCAGATCGACACGCAGTCCGAGGCAGATTCCGAGACGTATCCGAGCACCGCGAAGCAGCTCGACCTCCTGCACCTGCTCCTCGAGGAGCTGGGCGAGATCGGCCTCGACGACGTCTCGATCGACGACTTCGGATACGTGACCGCCACGCTGCCGGCGACCGTGGAGCACGATGTGCCCGCGATCGCGCTCTTCGCGCACGTCGACACGGCGAGCGACGCGTCCGGTACCGGCGTGAAGCCCCGGCGGGTGCGCTACGACGGCGGCGAGATCGTCCTCGGCGACTCGGGCCAGGTGATCCGGCCGAGCGAGTCGCCCGAGCTCGAGCAGCACGTCGGTCACGAGCTGATCACGAGCGACGGAACGACGTTGCTCGGCGCAGACGACAAGGCCGGGGTCGCCGAGATCATGACCGCGGTCGCGTACCTGGCCACGCATCCGGAGCTCCCGCACGGCCCGGTGAAGGTCGCGTTCAACCCGGACGAGGAAGTCGGCCGCGGCGTCGCGCACTTCCCGGTCGACTCGTTCGGCGTCGTCGCCGCGTACACCGTCGACGGTGCGACGGCAGGCGAGGTTCAATCGGAGACCTTCTCCGGCGCCGAGGTACGGATGAAGATCCGGGGGCGGGCGATTCACCCGGGCTGGGCGAAGGGCGAGCTCGTGAACGCGATCAAGCTCGCGTCCGCGATCATCGAGCGCCTGCCGAAGGACCGGCTCTCGCCGGAGACGACCGAGGAGCGGGAGGGCTACGTGCATCCGGGCGCGATCAACGGCAACTCGTCGGAGGCCGAGCTGCGGTTCATCGTGCGCGACTTCGAGGACGACCTGCTCGACCGGCACGTCGAGCTCCTGCGCGGGATCGCAGCAGACGTCGCGGCGGGCGAACCGCGCTGCTCGATCGACGTCGAGGCGCGCATCCAGTACCGCAACATGCGCGAGACGCTCCTGCGCTATCCCGACATCGTCGCGAATCTCGAGGAGGCTGTCCGCCGCGTCGGCCTCGAGCCGAAGCGCACCGCGATCCGCGGCGGCACGGACGGCTCGATGCTGACCGAGCTGGGGCTGCCGACGCCGAACATCTTCACGGGCGGCCACGACGCGCACAGCGAACGCGAATGGATCTGCGTCGAGGACATGGGCCTCGCCGCGGCGACGCTGATCGAGCTCGTCCAGGTCTGGGCCGGGGTCTGACGCGCTCTCCACCAGCGGGTCAGGCCCGAAGGGCCAGACCCCAGGCTCTTGGGCCCTGACGGGCCAGACCCCGGATACGCTTTCGAGATGGAACCGCTGCTCGACCGCCTCGGCCGGCCGCTCGAGACGTTGCGGATCTCGATCACGGATCGGTGCAACTTCCGCTGCGTCTACTGCATGCCGAAGGAGGTCTACGGGCGCGACTACGCGTTCCTCGACCGCAAGGATCTGCTCTCGCTCGAGGAGATCGCACGGGTCGCGCGGATCTTCGCGGCCCACGGCGTCCGCACCGTGCGGCTGACGGGCGGCGAGCCGCTCGTCCGCAGGAACGTCGAGCACCTCGTCGAGCTGCTGCACGAGATTCCGGGCCTCGAGCTGGCGCTGACGACGAACGGCGCGCTGCTCCCGCAGAAGGCCGAGGCGCTCGCCCGCGCCGGGCTCGACCGGGTCACCGTCAGCCTCGACTCGGTGGACGACGCGACGTTCCGAGCGATGAACGACGTCGACTTCCCGGTCGGGAAGGTCCTCGAGGGCATCGACGCGGCCGCGGCGGCAGGCCTCCGGGTGAAGGTCAACGCGGTCGTCAAGCGCGGCGCGAACGACGACGGCATCCTCGCGCTCGCCGAGCGCTTCCGCGGGTCGCCCCACGTTCTGCGCTTCATCGAGTACATGGACGTCGGACACACGAACGGCTGGCGGCTCGACGACGTCGTGCCGGCGGAGGAGATCGTCGGGCGGATCGACGCCGCGTGGCCGCTCGAGCCGGTCGACGCGGCCCGGGCCGACGAGACGGCGAGGCGGTGGCGCTACCGCGACGGCGCCGGCGAGATCGGCGTGATCGCCTCCGTCACGAAGCCGTTCTGCGGCGGGTGCTCGCGGGCCCGCCTCTCGGCGGAAGGGCGCCTCTACACGTGTCTCTTCGCGGTCAAGGGCCACGATCTGCGCGCCCCGCTCCGGCTCGGCGCCTCCGACCCCGAGCTCGCCGAGCGGATTCGCGCTATCTGGAGCCGCCGGACCGACCGCTACTCCGAGCTCAGAACCTCGGAAACCGCTGCTCTGCCGAAGATCGAGATGTCGTACATCGGCGGCTGACGGCGCCGCCCGCCGCCGGGTCTAGACTTTCCCTGTGAGCACCGTCGTGGCTGCTGGGCGCCGCGTGCTTCCGCGCGGCTGGAAGGACCTCGGGTTGCAGGTCGCGATCTGGCTCGGCTTCTACTTCAGCTACCTCGGCGTCCGCAGCCTCGTCGACCGCAATCCTGCCCGTGCGTTCGTCAACGGCTTCCGCGTCATCGACTTCGAGCAGCGGCTGACGAGTCATCTCTTCGAGCAGACCGCCCAGCGGATCGCCGACTCGTCGCACGTGCTGATCACCGTGGCGGCGTGGACGTACTGGAACTCGGAGTTCACGGTGATCACGCTGGCGCTCCTCTGGGTCTACCTGAGGCGGCACGAGTGGTTCGGCCGCTTCCGGAACACGGTGCTGCTCGCCAACGTGCTCGGCCTGATCGGCTACACCGTGATGCCCACGGCCCCCCCGTGGATGTTTCCCTCGTTCGGCTTCGTCGACGGCGTCAACCATTCGAGCGGGCTCGTGAGCGCGCTCGGGAATCAGTACGCGGCGATGCCGAGCCTCCACGCAGCCGACGCGCTGATCGTCGCCGTCTTCTGTTTCCGCGCCTGCCGGCACCGGTGGTCGAAAGCCGTCTGGGCCTTCTGGCCCCTGTGGGTCTGGTTCTGCGTGCTCGCGACGGCAAACCACTTCTGGCTCGACGTGCTGGCGGGTATCGCGGTGGGCCTCGTCTCGCTCGCGGTCGTCTCGCGGGTCGCCGCCCATCGCAAACGTGCTATAGTCGCGGCATAGCAGGATTGCGATACTCAGACGAAGCGCCGCCGCCCCGGCTCCTGCGGGTCAAGGACGGCTACACGACGGGTGCGCGCAGCCTCGCGAGCCGCTCCGTCACCGGGCTCGCCCGCACACGCATCACCCCGAACGCACTGACGGCGGCAGGCGTCACGCTCTGCCTCGCGGCGGCGGTCCTCGTGCCCTTCGAGCACCGCGACAAGCTTCTCTATTACTGGCTCGGCGCGGCGACGTTCGTCGTCGGCTCGATCCTCGACATCCTCGACGGCGCGCTCGCGCGGGCGGGCGGCAAGTCCACCGTGTTCGGCGCGTTCCTCGACTCGACGACCGACCGGGTCGGGGAGGGAGCGATGCTCGCTGCGATCGCACTCGTCTTCGCGCGCTCCGGCAACCACGTCGCGGTCGTCTTCGCGATCGCCGCGGTCGCGGGGTCGTTCCTCGTGCCGTACGTCCGCGCGAAGGCCGAGGCGCTTGGGCTGCGCGGCGACGTCGGGCTCGGCTCGCGTGCCGAGCGGGTCGTCGTGATCACCGCCGGCCTCGTCTTCGCGCCGTGGGGCGGTCTGCCCTGGGCGATCTACTTCCTCGCCGCGACGGCGTGGGTCACCGTCGCGCAGCGCATCCTGCACGTCCGCAAGCAACTGATCGATGGAGGCATGAATGTCCACGACTAACGGGCGCAAGCGCCTCGACGACGGCAAGGTCCGCGTCGCGATCATCGGCGTCGGCAACTGCGCAAACTCGCTGCTCCAGGGCGTCGAGTACTACAAAGACGCGCCGGACGACCAGTTCGTCCCAGGTCTCATGCACGTGAACCTCGGCGGCTACCACGTTCGCGACATCGAGTTCACGGCCGCGTTCGACGTCGTCAAGGGCAAGGTCGGCGAGGATCTCGCCGACGCGATCTGGGCCCACCCGAATGACACGATCAAGTTCGCCGACGTGCCGACGACGGGGATCACCGTGTCGCGCGGGATGACGCACGACGGCATCGGCAAGTATCTCTCCGAGGTCGTCGAGAAGGCGCCGGGCGAGACGGCCGACATCGTCGGGATCCTCAAGGCGACGAACACGGACGTCGTCGTCAACTACCTGCCGGTCGGCTCGGAGATGGCGACGAAGTGGTACGCCGAGCAGATCCTCGACGCCGGCTGCGCGATGGTCAACTGCATGCCGGTCTTCATCGCGCGCGAGGACTATTGGAACAAGCGTTTCCAGGACGCGGGCGTCCCGATCATCGGCGACGACATCAAGTCGCAGGTCGGCGCGACGATCACGCACCGCGTGCTCACGTCCCTGTTCCGCGAGCGCGGCGTTCACCTCGACAAGACCATGCAACTGAACGTCGGCGGCAACTCCGACTTCCTCAACATGCTCGAGCGCGACCGGCTCGAGTCGAAGAAGATCTCGAAGACGAACGCCGTCACGTCGATGCTCGACTACGATCTCGGCGCGAAGAACGTGCACGTCGGCCCGTCCGACTACGTGCCGTGGCTGACCGACCGTAAGTGGGCCTACATCCGCATGGAGGGCTCGTCGTTCGGCGACGTGCCGCTGAACGTCGAGCTGAAGCTCGAGGTGTGGGACTCGCCGAACTCGGCCGGCATCGTGATCGACGCCGTCCGGCTCGCGAAGCTCGCCCTGAACAACGGCATCGCGGGCTCGCTCGTCGAGCCGAGCTCGTATCTCATGAAGTCGCCGCCGCAGCAGATCGAGGACGACGAGGCGCACGAGCTCACCGAGCACTTCATCGAGCGCTACCGCCGGCAGGCTCCGGTGGACGCGCCCGTTCCGTCCGTCTAGGGCTCGGCGGACCCTCTGGGGCCGGGCGCCGCCGGTGCCCGGCCCCCGGTCTTCGGTCGCCCGAGCCCGCTCAACCACGTCGATTCGCACGCCTGCCAGCGGTCCTCGACCGAGTAGCGCACGGCGAGCGGCCCGCGCTCCTGGCCGTGTGAGCAGAGCAACGGGTCGTTGCCCGGCTCGAGCACGAGCGAGACGTGCCGGCCGGGATATGCGCCCCATACGACGAGATCGCCGCGGCGGGCACGCGGCCGGTCGATCCGGGCGAGATGCTGCAGCAACGTCCCGGTCCAGCCGACGCCGCTGTAGCCGAGTCCGTTCGGGTCGGGTGCGCCGGCGAGGAAATAGCAGAGCGTGACGAAGCCCGAGCAGTCGGTTGCGAGCGGCAGCGTCCGCGTCAGCGGCATCGGCCGCACCTCGGCGTAGTGGATCAGGGGCTCGTTCTCGATGCCCCAGCGCGCCGCAGCGACGATACCGTCGCGCACGCTCACGGCGTCCGAGACTCTATCGCTCACTACACTCGAAGGAGCACGATGGCACTCCGCGTCGCCCTCGTCACCCCCTTCGCCTGGTCGCAGCCGCACGACGTCAACGAGCACGTCGCCGGTCTCGCCCGGGAGCTGCGTGCACGCGGGCACCACGTCACGGTGCTTGCGCCGTCGAACCGCACGCGCGAGCTGGCAGCAGGACGCCGAACGCTCGCGACAGGGGAGGACGCCGAGCTCGTCGCGCTGGGCCCCGCCATCCCGATCTCGCGGCTCAGCCGGATCGGCGTGCCCGTCGGGGTGCGGGCGAACCTCGCAGTCGCGCTCGCAGGCGGCGGCTTCGACATCGTGCACGGCTTCGAGCCGGGGCTGCCGAGCCTGTCCTACTTCGCGCTCCGCGACACGAGCGCGCTGACCGTCGCGACGTTCTTCTCGCCGGAGCGCCTGGCGTATCCGCCGGCGCGCACGCGACGGGAGCGGCTGCTCGGGCGGCTCGACGCCTTGCTCGCGACGAGCCCCGACACCGCGGAGGCGGCGGTCGAGCGCTTCCCCGGCCGCTACGAGCTCGTGCCGCTCGGCGTCGACGTCGTCGACGCGCCGCAGAAGCGCAATGTGATCGCGCTCGAGTGGCGGCCCACGGAGCGCTCGCTGCTGCGCGCACTCGTCGCCGAGCTCCGAGCGCTCGACGACTGGGAGCTCGCGATCCTGCGTACGCGGCCCCTCGCCTCGCGGCCGCCGCTTCCGCGTGCGCTGCGCGGGCGCGTGCGCGTGCGGACGGCGCTCGACGCCGAGGCGCGGCGGGCGCTGCTCGCGGAGGCTGCGGTGTTCGTTCCGGCAGTGGACGGATCGGCGCGCGTCGAGCTCGAGGCGAAGGCGGCGGGCGCCGCGGTCGCCTCACCGGCGGGCCGCGTCGTCCAGCCGGAGCTCGCCGCAGCCGAAACCGCCCGGCTGCTGGAGGACGCGAGTTTTCGCGCGGCGCGCGCCCGGGACGGTCTCGCCGAGGCACGGCAAGAGAGCTATGCCGCGCTGGCGGAGACGGTGCTGCAGGTCTACGACGGCATCGCCTCGCGGCGGCGCCCTGTCTCGGCTCGGGCGCCGCTCGACGATCGCGACTTCATCGTCGCGGACCTGCACATGCACACGAGCTGGTCGCACGACTGCTCGATCGAGATCGACGACCTGCTCGACCACGCGGAAGCGGAGGGTCTCGGTGCGATCGCGATCACCGACCACAACGTGCTCGGCGGCGCGCTCGACGCGGTCGACCGCGCACGCGGTCGCCGGGTGATCGTCATCCCCGGCGAGGAGGTGAAGACCGACGGCCAGGGCGAGGTGATCGGACTCTTCCTGAAGGAGGAGGTTCCGCGCGGACTCTCGTTCGCCGCAACGGTCGAGGCGATCCGCGCGCAGGGTGGGCTCGTCTACGTGCCGCATCCGTTCGACCGCGTGCACGCGATTCCCGACGCGGCGACGCTCCACCGCCACCTTGCGGAGATCGACGTGTTCGAGGTCTACAACGCGCGCCTGCTGTTCGAGACCTACAACGACGAGGCCGCACGGTTCGCGCGCAAGTACAACCTGACGGCGGGTGCAGGCTCCGATGCGCACGTGCTGCAGGGCGTCGGCACCGGTGCCGTCCGGATGCGCCGGTTCAGCGGGCCGGAGGAGTTCCTGCTCTCGCTGCGGAGCGCCGAGGTGCTGCGCCGGCCGCGCTCGCTCGCCTACCTGCAGGGGCTCAAGTGGGTGGCGCAGGCCAAGGAACGTGTCCGCTGAGGGCGAACCCACGGTGGGGCTCGAGTGACCGTGGCGACCGACGAGATCTATGAGAAGTACCTGCAAAAGGCGATCACCGAGATCAACGCTCTCGGTGACGAGGTCGCGCAGGCGGGCGCCGGGACGCGCGTCCCGGTCGTCGGGTCCGGCCATCCGCTCGGCGACGTCTTCCTGCTGAAGTACGAGCCGCGGCCCTCGGAGCTGCAGGAGGGCGTCGCGTTCTTCGGACGCGCCGGGAATGCGCTTCTGAAGTCGCTCCAGCGCCTGCGCGTCGACCCGATGGCGGTGTACGGAACGAACTGCCTCAAGTTCGCCGACGGGGACGAGGAGGAGTCGCGCCCCTTTCTCCTCCGCGAGCTGCACATCGTGCAGCCGAAGCTCGTCGTCGTCATGGGCGAGCGCGCCCGGGCCTTCCTGAACTCGATCGCCTTTCCACTCGCGCGCGAGATCGCGCCGGCCGAGGGGGAGCTGCAGTCGCTCACACCGACGATCGACGCGCTCTTCACGCCGGACATCGACGAGTCGCTCGACGACCAGCAGGCGAAGACGCATTTCTGGAACGCCTTCAAGCTGCTCGGCGAGTGGTGGGCTTCGGTCCCGCCCTACTAGCCCGTCGGCGGGCGGCGGCCTTCGTCGGCGTCGCGGTCTGCGTCGTCGTCTGGTTCGTCGTCGCGCCGCATCTTTCGCGGATCGGGCTGTGGCCGTCGATCGTGCTGATCGCCGTCGCGATCCTGCCGGCGATGCTGCTGCTCGGCTGGCTCGCGCTCCCGTTGTGGCGCGTGCGCTGGCTTTTCGTCTACGTGCTTGCGCTCGCGCTGCTCGCGCTCGTCTTCTCGCTGCTCGGCTGGGGGCTGGCAGCGAACTTCGCAAAGTTCGCGGCGGCCGTCTGCGCGGGCTGGGCGTTCCTCGCCCTGTTCGAGCGCGTCAGCTGGGTCGTGATCGTGGCCGCGATCATCCCGGTCGTCGACGCGATCTCGGTCTGGCGCGGGCCGACGCACACGATCACCCAGCACCATTTCCACGTGTACACGGACGTCGCCGTCGCGTTCGTCGTACCCGGCGGGGGCGCAGCCTATCTCGGCCCTCCAGACATTCTCTTCTGGGCGCTCTTCCTCGCCGCGGCGGCGCGCTGGAGGCTCCGTCCCGGGTGGACGTGGGTCGCGACGACGGGGATGTACGGCCTGACGATCGTGATCGCCACGGCCGCGAGCCTCGGCGGGCTGCCGGCGCTGCCGTTCCTCTCGGCGGGCTTCCTGGCCACGAACGCCGACCTGCTCTGGCGCGCTATTCGGACGGGGGATTCGCCGGCGTCGCCGGCTTCTTCTTCGGGTGACGGCCGGGCGTCGTGCTGACCGACGACTCGCCGATCGAGAAGGGGGCGCGGAAGGATGCGATCACGGCCAGGATGATCCCGGTCGAGACGGCGAACCAGCCGGCCGCCGAGTCGTAGTTCCGCAGCACCATCAGGAAGCCGAGGCCGATCGCCGCGAAGCCGAGCAGCCAGGCCGGCCCCTGCTGCCAGAGGTGGAACTTCTTCGTCGCGCCGGTGACCTGCACGTGCAGGTTCGCGTCGCTCGAAATCGCCGCTCGCTCGTTCCGGGCCGCAACCGGAGCGCCGTCATCCGCCATGCCCGCGCCTCCGTGTCCCGTTGTACAACCGCAGACTGCCATGTCGCGTGAGGCGTTTCAACAGCGGGGTCTGGCCCCTCGGGCCTGACCCCGCTGTCACCGCTCGAGCAGCGCGACGCACTCGACGTGCGGCGTGTGCGGAAACATGTCCACCGGCGTCGCGCGGAGAAGCTCGTAGCCGTACTCGCCGCGGAGCGACTTGACGTCTCCGGCGAGCGTCGTGGGGTTGCACGAGACGTAGACGATCCGCGGCGCACCGATCTCGCCCAGTCGCCGCAGCGCCTTCCCGGCGAGCCCGGCGCGGGGCGGATCGACGATGACGACGTCCGGCGGGCCCGACCGGTCGAGCAGCTCGCGCACGACCTCGCCCACGTTGCCCGCGAAGAACGCCGCGTTCGTGATGCCGTTCAGCTCGGCGTTCTCGAGCGCGCACGCGACCGACTCCTCCGACACCTCGATGCCCCAGACGGTCAACGCACGCGGGGCCAGCGAGAGGCCGATCGTGCCGATGCCGCAGTAGAGATCCCAGACCGTCTCGCCGCCGGTGAGCTGCGCCGCCTCGGCCGCGAGCCCGTAGAGCCGTTCGGCCATCGCGGTGTTCGTCTGGAGGAACGCATTCGGGCGCACGCGGAAGCGCAGGCCGCGCACCTCCTCCTCGATCCACTCCTCCCCCCAGAGCAGCCGCGTCGGCAGGTTCGTCACCTCCGCCGGCGTCTCGTTCACGGACCAATGCACCGAGCGCACCTCGGGGAACCGCCGGAGAACGTCGACGAAGTAGCCGGTCTCGAAGCGCTCCCCGGGCGCCGTCACGAGCTGGACGAGCGTCTGCCCCGTGTTTCGCCCCTCGCGGACGACGAGATGCCGCAGGTAGCCGGTCCCGTCTGCCTGCGAATACGCCTCGAGCCCTTCCTCGCGCGCCCAGGCGCGCACGGCTTCTCGGATTCCGTTCCCGACCTCGGTCGTCAGCCAGCAGCGCTCGATGTCGAGCACCTCGTCCCACCGGCCCGCCTTGTGGAACCCGAGTGCCGGCCCGGACGGCGTCTGCGTGAACGAGTACTCGAGCTTGTTGCGGTAATGGAAGATCTCCGGCTCGCACGGCACGATCGGCTCGAGCGGCGTGTCGGCGATGCCGGCGATCCGCTCGAACGCGTCGCGCACCTGCGACTCCTTTTGCGCGAGCTGCGCGCCGTACTCGAGATCCTGGAAGCGGCAGCCGCCGCACGCGGGATAGTGCGCGCACGGCGCCTCGACACGCTGTGGCCCCGGGCGAACGACTTCGGTCGCGAGCGCCTCGGCATGCGAGCGCTTCACCTTCGTGACACGGGCGCGCACGCGGTCACCCGGCAGTCCGCGCCGCACGAAGACGACGAAGCCGTCGAGCCGCGCGACACCGTTGCCGCCGTACGCGAGCGACTCGACGTCGAGCTCGACCTCCTGATCCTTCGCCACGGGCGCGGCCATGCGCGCCAGCGTAACTACGAGTAGCCGGGATAGAGGGGCAGCAGCAACGGCTTGCGCGGCGGCTGCGAGAAGTCGAAGTCCTTCGTGAGGTCGCCGAGGATCGGCACATCCTCGCGCACGGTCGGGCGTGGATCCGGGCGCAGGTCGGTCTTGGGATCGAGCCGGGCGCCGTGCAGGAAGTCGTCCTCGATGAACTTCAGGTACGCGTCGGAGCTCAAGACCTGATGGTCGATGTAGCCGCGACGCGCGTACGGGCTGATCACGAGCCCGGGTACGCGCAGGCCGTAGCCGTTCTGATCGACGACGGGCGGCTGCACGTGATCGTAGAAGCCTCCCCAGTCGTCCCAGGCGAGGAAGATCGCGGTCGAGCTCCAGTCGGGGCTTCGCATCACGGCGTTGATGACCCCGGTCACGTACGCCTGACCGTTGATGATCGACGCGGGCGGATGGTCGCTCACGGCCTCGGCCGGCGTGAGCCACGACACTGCAGGCAGCGTTCCCGTTCGCGCGGCACGTTGGAAGTCGCGGAACGGCGCGACGTCGGAGAGCTGACCGTCCTGCCGCACCGTGTCGAACCACGGCAGCGGGTTCCAGATGCCCGGCGTCTTCGCGTTCTGCGGCAGCGGCTTGCAGAACATGGCGTCGTCGTCACAATCCGGCTGCGTTCCCTTGAAGACGTAGTACCGCCAGCTCACGTGGTAGCGGTGCAGGAGATACGTGAGGTCGGTCCACGCATAGTCGGGCGCGGCACCGGCGCGGTTTTGCGGCTCGCCGGGCGGCGAGCCCGGCGCCTGCACGGCATTGACGCAGCTCATCGGGTTCCCGCGCTTCGAGCAGCGCGCCGACCATGCCGAGACCATGTACAGATGGCCCGGGAGGCTCCAGGAGGCGTCCGCCTGGAAGAAATGATCCTGCAGCACGAAATTCCTCGCGTACGTCCAGTAGTTCGGGATCTCGTGCCAGTCGTGGTAACCCATCACGTCCGGATGCGTCGGCGCGAACGAGCAGGCAGGCGCGTCGAAGTGGCGCCGGCACGACTTCCTCGCGCCCGCCTCTGCGCGGATCACGAACCCGTTCATCGCGCCGCCGTTGATGTCGTCGACGGCGTCCATGTGGTCATGCGGGCCGCCGTAGTTGACGGCGGCACGGTCGTGGTACGGCTTGAGGCAGTGACCGGCGAGCGGGTCCGGAACGCAGACGCCTTTCGGAATCCCGTCGGCGCCCGGGTAGGTGCCGAAGTAGGAGTCGAACGACCGGTTCTCCTGCATCACGATCACGACGTGGCGGATCTTGTGGATGCCCTCGAGCTGCGGCGTGCCCGGCGCGCGCCCCGCCGAGATGCCGCCGAGGCAGGCAGCCGCCACGGCCACGAGAAGGAACGCCCGCCTTCGCATCGGTTCGACGCTAATCGCCGATTGTTGCGCTGAGGTTGAGCGACGGAAATCGCTCAGTTGAGCGCGGTGACGTACACCTTGCGCTCACGCGGCCCGTCGAACTCGCAGAAGAAGATGCCCTGCCAGCGTCCGAGCGCGAGCCTTCCCTCGCGGATCGGTACGAGGATCTGCGTGCTCATCAGCGACGCGCGAACGTGCGACGGCGCGTTCGGACCGTCGGGATCCTCGACGTGCTTCCAGTCCCAGTCGTCGTGGACGACGCGTTGCAACGCGTTCTCGAGATCCTGTGCGACGAGTGGATCGGCGTGCTCGTTGATCGTGACGCCGGCCGTCGTGTGCGGAACGTAGACGAGGGCGGCGGCGGCGCCGTTTGCGTCACGGAGCGCGTCCTGCACGCGTTGCGTGATGTTCACGAGCTGGGTCTTGCGCTCCGTCTTCAGGGTGATCTCCTGCACGACGGTATCCTAGGCCGCGCCGTGTCGACGCCGCTCAGCCAACGCGAGCTCGACCGGCTTCGCGAGGAGGCGGACCGCTTCATCGCCGAGCTGGACGAGGAGGCGTACCTCCACTTCGCCGGCCACAAGGAGACGTATGACCTCGCCCCGATCTACGAGCGGCATGCGGATCTGACGAAGCTAGACACGGCGCTCTCGCTCGGCGCTTCCGTCAACGGCAGCCGCAACGTCCGCGAGTTGTGGCGCTTCGCCTGCGAGGGCTACCTCGGCAACTTCGTCAGCGAAGAGGAGGAGAAGATCGCGGAGGCGGAGACGTCGCTCGTCCAGGTCGGCGAGGAGCAGATCGCCTACCGTGACCTGCGCCCGCGGATCGCAAACGAAAGCGATCGCGCGCTCCGCGAGCGGCTCGAGCGTGCACGCAACGAAGCGACCGACGCGCACAACTCGCTCTACACCAGCAAGCACGGTGTCGTGCACCGCGAGACCGAGCGGCTCGGCGCACCGAACTACACCGAGCTGTATCGCGACTTCGGCTTTCAGCTCGACGATCTCGCCGAGCAGTGCCGCGCGTTCCTCGACGTGACCGAGCGGGTGTGGGAGGAGGCCGGCGACCGCTTCTTCCGCAATCGCATCGGGCTCGGCCTCGGCGAGATCGAGCGCTGGGACGTCGCCCGTGTCTTCCGCGGCGCCGAATGGGATGCCGCGTTTCCGAAGGAGGGGATGCTCCCTGCGCTCGAGGTGACGCTCGCCGACCTCGGCGTCGACCTGCGCTCGCAGCGCAACGTCGAGCTCGATCTGGACGATCGCCCGAACAAGACGCCGCGCGCGTTCTGCGTCGCGATCGAGATCCCCGAGCGAGTCGTGCTCGTGATCAAGCCGCAGGGCGGGCCGGACGACTGGCGCGCGCTCTTCCACGAGGCGGGACACACCGAGCACTTTGCGAACACGTCGCCCTCGCTCACGATCGAGGAGAAGCGGCTCGGCGACAACGCGGTGACCGAGGGCTGGGCGATGTTGCTCGAGCACCTGACGATCGAACCTGCGTGGCTCGAGCGGCGCCTCGACTTCCCGCGGCCGGGCGAATTCGCGGCCGAAGGCGGCACGCTGCTCCTCTGGATGCTCCGCCGCTACTGCGCCAAGCTCATCTACGAGCTCGAGTTCCACCAGGCGGACGACGTGACGGCGATGCGGCCGCGGTACGTCGAGCTGCTCGAGGACGCGCTGAAGGTGACGCCGAGCGACACCGACTATCTCGCAGACATCGACGACGGCTTCTACGCCGCGCAGTACCTGCGCGCGTGGGCGTTCGAGGCCCAGTTGCGGACGTACCTGCGCGAGACGTTCGGCAACGCGTGGTTCACGCGTCGCGATGCCGGCTCGCTGATCCGCGAGCTCTGGGCCGAGGGCCAGAAGCCGACGGCGGACGAGCTGCTCGAGGACGTGACGGGCGCGTCGATCGAGCTCGACGCTGCGGCGGAGCGCGTTCGCGAGGCGCTCGGCTGAACAGCGGGGGCCAGGCCCGAAGGGCCCGGCCCCACGGAAGCGCTACTTGCGGGTGGAAGTCCCTTCGATCGTCTGGGGCTCCTCCGAGCCGGCGCTCGTCGAGATCTGGATCTTGCGCGGCTTCGGCTGCTCGGGCTTCGCCACATGCACCTCGAGCACGCCGTGCTTGTACTCCGCCGTCACGTCGCTGTCGGACACGCCCTGCGGCAGTCCGATCGTGCGCGTGAACGTGCCGAAGCGGCGCTCGTAGCGGAAGTACTTGCCTTCCTCGACCTTCTGCTCGCGCTCGCGCTCGGCGGTGATCGTCAGCGCGCCGTCGTCGAGCTCGACGGAGATCTTGTCCTCGGGGATCCCGGGCAGGTCGAACGCGTACACGACCGCGCCGTCGGTCTCCCAGACGTCCGCGGTCGGGATCCAGTTCTGGGCCGCCCGGCCGTTGCCCTCCAGCAGTCCGTTCATGACGCGGCTCATCTCGTTCTGAAAGGACGCCAGCTCGCTGAAGGGCGCCCAACGAACCAGTGTTGCCATGATGCCTCCTTGCGACAGTAGTACCTGATGCATAACGAAGGATAAAACCTGAGCCTGATCCTGTCAAGTCGGAGGAGGCGTATGCTCCCGGGCCATGCTGCCGCTGCGGGACAACGTCCCGACTCGTCGGTTCCCGGTCGTCACGGTGGGGCTGATCGTGGCCTGCTTCCTCGTCTGGTTCTGGGAGCTCTCGAAGCCGGGCGTCGACCTCCACGTCTTCCGGGACGGCTTCTACCCGTGCACGCTCAGCGGCCCGTGCCGCGTCCCCGTGCCGGTCCCGATCCATCCGCTGCCCTGGTACGAGGGCATCTTCACGGGGATGTTCATGCACGCGAGCTGGCAGCACATCCTCGGGAACATGCTCTTCCTCTGGATCTTCGGGAACAACGTCGAGGACGCGATGGGCCGCGCGCGGTTCCTCGTCTGGTACCTCCTCGCCGGGATCGCCGCGATGGCCGCCCAGTCGGCGGTGACGCTCGGCCTCGGCACCGTGACCGACGCGAGCATCCCGAACATCGGCGCGAGCGGCGCGATCGCGGGCGTGCTCGGCGCCTACTTCCTCCTCCTCCCCCGCGCCCGCGTGCTGACGGTGATCTTCTTCGGGATCATCCTCATCCGCGAGATCCCGGCGGTCTGGTTCCTCGGCGTCTGGATCGCGCTCCAGGTGTGGACGGGCGGCCTCTCGCTGCTCCGGCCGAACACCGGCGACGGCACCGCGTTCTTCGCCCACATCGGCGGCTTTGCCTTCGGTCTCGCGACGGTCTACCTCGTCGTGAAGCACCGGCCCCGCGCGCCCGGCTCGGGCTATCCGGTCTATTGAGCTTCGAGGAGCACGTCGAGCGCGCACTCGCCTCGCTGCCGCCCGAGCTACGCGCCGCGGTCCGCAACGTCGAGATCACGGTCGAGGACGAGCACCCGGAGGATCCCGACCTCTTCGGGCTCTACGAGGGCGTGCCGCTTCCGGGGCGCGGCGACTGGGCGGCGGCGCTGCCCGACCGGATCCGCATCTTCCGGCTACCGCTCGTCGAGTCGTTCCCCGATCCCGCGGAGCTCGAGGCCGAGATCCGCGTCACCGTCCTTCACGAGCTCGGCCACTACTTCGGGATCGACGAGGATCGGCTCGACGACCTTGGCTATTCCTGAAGGAATGGCCGGCGGCAGTCGCGCGTTAAAACGGACATGAACAGCACCCTCGCTGAGATCCATGCGGAGATCGAGCGTTTGAGCGAGGAGCGGGCGGAGCTCTGGCACCGCCTCTCCGCCGAATTCGACCCTCAGATCAAGGACGAGATTCACCGGCTCGACGCCCAGCTCGACCGGCTCTGGGACGACCACCGCTCCTTGCGGGCGCGCCTGCGCTTCGGCGACCGCGACGCGATCGTCGCGCGCGCGCGCATCGAGGAGCGCCTCGAGCGCGCCGCCTGAGGCCGCAGCGGCCTGCCGATCGCTCGTTCGGGGGATCGGCAGGCCGGCCGTCCTGTTCGATCCTTCACCTGATCGCCTGCGGCGCTCGCTTTCCCGGAAAGGAAACCGCTGCATGGCCGACGTTGAGACAGGTGAGGCAGGGCTCGTCGAGCGGGAGCTCGAGCTCGTCGCCCGCGAAGCGGAGCTGAACCGGCGCGAGGCGGCGATTCGCCGGGCCGAGGAGCTCCGGGAGGACGACGCGTTCCGGATCGCGATGCTCGAGCGGCGCGAGCGCGAGGTCGAGCAGATGCGCGAGGCGCTCGACGCGCAGCGCGACCGCCTCGACGACGTGCGTGCCGAATACGAATCGCGCCGCGAGGTTCTGCGCAGGCGGACGAGCGAGCTCGAGGCCGAGCGCGACCGGCTCCGCCGGGAGCTCGCGCGCCTCCAGGCCGCCGAGCTCGTCCGCGAGCAGGCGGTCGCCGAGGAGTCGTCGCAGCCGCTCGTCGAGGTTGGGCCGGACTGGTGGTCGAAGCAGCTCGGCAAGCCGCTCGAAGCGGCCTAGCGTCAAGCGACCCAGTACCAGAGCGCCCAGCGGGCAACGTCGACGGCGAGCAGCGTCGCGCCGGCGACGAGCAGCGCGGTTGCGCGCCGCGGCGTCCGTGCGAGCCACGCGAGCGCCATGAAGAACGGGAAGATCACGAGGCCGAAGCGCGGCAGCGAGAAGAGCGGAAAGACGTTCCAGGGCTCGGCCAGCGGGATCGCGAGGCTCACGGCCGCGAACAACCCGTAAGCGGCGCCGAGCGCGCGCCAGACGACGACGGTGAGCGCGACGAACACGACGAGCCAGAGGAAGGCCTCGACGTTCACTGCTGCCACCTGCGGCAGCGTCAGGTTCGCCGGATACGTCCAATCGGGGGGCGTGGGCGTCGTGAAGAGCGCGTGCAGGCCGTGCGCCGCTGCGCTCGCGCCGTCGTAGATGCCGCCGAGCGGCCCGGCCGAGGAGACGCTGCGATGCCAGTAGGTCTCCGCATGCGCGAAGGCGAGCGCATCGCCCGTCTGCACCTGCAGGAGCAGCGGGAAGAGCCCGAACGCGATCGGCGTCGGCGCCACGTACGCGAGCGCGCGGCTGCGAAGCGGCGAACGCCAGGCGAGCACGAGCAGGGCGATCCACAGTGCGAGCGCCGTCGGCCTCGTGAGAAACGCAAGCGCCGCCGCCGCCGAGGCGACGAGCCATCGCTCCCGTCGCGCGGCGTAGAACGCAGCCACCGCGAGCGCGAGGAAGAGCGACTCGCTGTACACCGCCTGCAGGAAGAACGACAGCGGGAAGACCGCGAGCGCGATCGTGGCACGCCGCGCGTTCTCCTCGCCGAGCTCGAGCTCGGTCAGGCGCCGCAGCAGGACGAACGCCGCCGCGGCGGCGGCGAGCGACAGCACGATTCCCGCGGCGACGTAGTGACCGGCGAGCACGCGGCCGAGGATCGCGAGCAGTCCCGTGTAGAGCGGATAGAACGCCGCGGTCCCCGCGTTCGTGCCGTATCCGTGATGGGCGATCTGCGCGTACCACGCCCCGTCCCAGTTCGCCCAGAGCCGGTACCAGTAACCGGAGCCGCCGGGCGTCGGCCCGTGCGCGCGTGTGTGGTCGGGACGGAGCCAGAAGGCGAAGAGGATCGCCGCGGCCCAGATCGCAGCACGGCTCCACGCAAACGGCGCGAGCGCGGGGTCGAGCCGCCGCCGTAGTGCGGGCCTCACGCCGGTGACAGTACTCGGCCCGCAGGTGCAAACGCGCATCCGATAAGGTCGGAGCCGTGGGGTACCGGCTTGCGTCGGTCGACGAGCTGCGGGACATCGCGAATCGCCAGGGCACGCACTTGCGCCCGGTGCGCCACGAGCTGGGCATCAGCGCGTTCGGGACGAACGCGTGGACGGCGGCCGCCGAGGCGACCGGCTGGTGCCCGAGCACGAGGAAGACGAGGGCAGCGAAGAGCTCTACGTCGTCCTGCGCGGGCGCGCACGATTCGAGATCGACGGCGAGACCGTGGACGCGCCGCAGGGCACGCTCGTGTTCGTGCAACCCGAGACGAACCGCACCGCCTTCGCCGAGGAGCCGGGCACGACGGTGCTGGCGATCGGCAGCACCGTCGGGCAGCCGTACGAGCCCTCCGGCTGGGAACTGTGGGCGGAGTTCCATCCGGCGTTCGAGGCCGGTGACCACGAGGGAGTGATCGAGCGCGCCCGTGTTTCGCGCGCTCGTCGGCTAGCCAAAGGCGCTTCGCGTCCGTGCGCGCCCACGTTCGGCTCGGCTGAGCCGCTCCGCGAGGTCGGACGGCCGCGTGCCGCGACCGGCGGGCGTGCCGTCGCGCAGCGCGTCGCGTATCGTTTCACACATCTGGGCTGGATCTGGATCGCGGTTCTCTACATGCTCGGCATGGGCCTGTTCCACTGGCTCGGCGGCATAGGCGCGGCGGCCGACGCAATCAAGCGCTGGGGGCACGCGTCCGGCGTACGCCGGCGACGGACCTCTTCGTCGAGCGCCTGATTAATCGTCGCACGCGCGAGCCCGAGAGCGAGCCCCGTCGAGCACAGCGTCAGCCGCCGCTCGCGTGCCGCGATTCGCGACTCTCAGCCGCCCCTGCCCGTGGGTGAGGGGCAAGGTGGGGATAGCGTGGGCTGCTGCTATCGGCGTCGACGTCCAGGTCGCCAAGCGAGGAAGTAGATCTGGCCTCTCGGTCTTGCCAGCGCAGTGACGTGAGCGCCGTCGCTACGCATGAGGTCGATCGTGATGGACGTGCCGTTGTAACGCGTGAACGCAATCCGTGTGCCGGTAGGCGACCACACCGGAAGCTGACTTGTTGCTTTGCCTGGACTGTGCGTGAGACGCCTCTGGTCCGTTCCATTCGCATTCATGACGTAGACCTCGGGGTATCCGTCACGGCTGCTCGTGAACGCGATCTCTCGGCCGTTCGGGGACCATTCTGCAAAGAGGAAGTTGTCTCGCTTACTCGTTAGTTGCTTTCGACCGCTGCCGTCGGCATCCATCACGTAGATCTCGTTGTCCCCATTCATCCCATAGCCGCCCGGTTGAGGTTTTCCGCCCGTGGCGTGATCGAAGGAGATACGTCTGCCGTCAGGCGAGAACCTGGGACAGCAGTTCGTTCCCGGCCCGCTGGTCAATTGGTGGATGGCCGTCCCGTCTGCATTTGCGAGGAAGACCTCGCTCGTCGCCCCGGTGGCAGTCGGGGGCACTGCCATCGTGAAAGCGAGGCGTCGGCCGTCCGGCGACCATGTCGGGCCGGTGATATTGCCATGATGGCGCGGCAGGTGTGGTAACCGATGTTGGCCACTTCCGTCTGCGTTCATGACGTAGATCGTCGAGGCTCTTTGCAGGAACTGCGGAGATATCGGAGGGCGCGTTTCGGTGTAGCGGGGGCGGGGAGCGGGTGGTATGCGCTGGTGGTCGCGCCACCATCTCGAGAACGAGGCACCGAAGCTCCTCGGGCTGGTCGGCGTCGCCGCGCTCCTCTACCTGGGGGCGGGCGTCGGGATGGCGTATGTCGCGGGCTTCGGCGCCGTCCGGCGGACGCTCGAGCATCCGACCTGGTGGTGGCTGCCGGTCTCGCTCGCGGGGGTCGCGCTTTCGTTCGTCGGCTACTACTTCGGCTACCGGAGCATCGGCAAGGTCGAGGGCGGCCCCGATGATCTGGCGACGCGTGCGCGGCTGGCAGTCGTCGCGGCCGGCTTCGGCGGCTTCCTCGCACACGGAGGCTCGGCACTCGACGACTTCGTGATGCGCGCCGCCGGCGCGTCGAAGCGCGAGGCTAGGGTCCGCGTCGCACTGATCGGCGGTCTCGAGCACGGGATGATCGCCGTCCCGTGCACCGCCGCCGCGATCGCCGTGCTCATCGAGGGGCGGAGCAAGCCGCCGCTCGACTTCGTGATCCCGTGGGCGATCGCGCCGGCACTCGGCTTTGCGATCGCGTTCTGGGCGGCCGAGCGCTGGCGGGAGCGGGTGCGCGACCGCCACGAGCGGCTCGGGATTCTCCTCGACACGATCCACCTCGTGCGGGCGATGTTCAGAAACCCGTCGCGGCACTGGCGCGGCCTCGGCGGGATGGTCCTCTTCTGGATCTGCGACATGTTCGCGTTGTGGGCGGCGCTCGCGGCGTTCGGTTACCAGATGAATATCGCCGCCGAGATGATCGCGTTCGGTACCGCGATGATCGTGACGCGACGCACGGGACCGCTCGGAGGCGCCGGAATCCTCATGTGCGCACTGCCGCCGACGCTCTGGCAGTGCGGCGTGCCGTGGGCGCCGGCCGTTCTCGGCACCTTCGCCTGGCGGTTCTTCACGCTCTGGGCGCCGATGCCGTTCTCGTTCCTCGCGCTGCCGACGCTCCGCGCGCTCGGAGAGACCTCTCAGGAGACGCCCGGCGAGGGAACGCACGAGGACGAGGAGGAACCGGCGCTCCAGCACTGACGCACTCCCGCTGTGCAGCGACGACGCCGCCGGATAGCCGTATGGCGCTCAGCGCGACGATCGCAATTAACGCTCTCGTCCTCGAACGGAGAGGGGCTGTAGCACGTTATGTGCTACAGCCCGAACATGGCTCGGTCGCTGCACGTTCGCCTCGACGACGCATCAGCAGCGGCCCTGGAGATCGTGCGCGCCGGCGAGCTCAGCGACTCGGAAGCCGTGCGCACGGCGCTGCGAGAGGCAGCGGCTCGCCTGCGGCTTCGGTCGGTCCTCCGAGACGAAGTGCGCATGCTCGCCGCGGATGAGCACGATCGCGAGGAGATGCGTGTCATCCGGGAGCAGCTGGCCGAGCTCGCGCCGGCATCTCGCAACGACGTATCTCCCACCTCGACACGCGCCCGCGCCGCGAGCTTCCGGCCCACGATCACGCTCGCGGGTCACAAGACGCGTGTGCTCGCGGAGCAGACGACCGTTATCGACCCGGAGAGGCTGGGTCGTTCCGCCGGTCGACTCGAGGCGCACGAGCTGCGCGCGGTCGATGAGGCGCTCATGCTCGTGCTCGGTCTCTAGGCCCGCGCAAGAGCCGATCGCCGTCCGCTGAGGGAGTTCCTATCCGATCTCGTGCGAGAGAGGGTGGAGTGCCTTGTAGGCCTTGACAACCTTTGCGTCGAAGGTCTCGACGCGGACGTCCTCGTGGTCGCGCTTCTCGGCGTGAATAGCTGTGGCTAGTGCATAGGCGTCGGGCAGCTTCAGCCTGGTTCGCGCCCGGACGGCGGCGGCCCGGCGGGCAAGCATGAGATCGATCTGGATCGTCTCGATGCCGAAGCGCACGAGCATGGCATCGACGGTGTCGGCTCCTTTCGAGCCTGCGGCGCGGAGCGGGCCGATCAGCACCTCGGTGTAGTTGACGGCGGAGATCATCCGTCGCGTTCCGGGCTCGAGCGCGTCGCGCATCCGTTCGACAGCTTTGGCGTGATGTGCGTCGTCGCGGCCGAGGTAGGCGATCAGAACGTCGGCATCGAAGACGACTACGGCCACTCGCGCCGCAGCTCATCGAGGTAGCCCTCGGGATAGACCTTGGCGTCGAATACACCCGCGAACTCCTCAACAAGGTCATCCACACGGACAAGCTCGAGGCGTCCCGGTCCGACGACTTCGATGCGGAGATCGTCGCCCGGCTCGAGACCTGCCTCCCGCAGCGCATCGACCGGCAGGGTCACCTGATTCTTCCGAGAAATGACGCTCATCCCTTTACTCTAGCACCAAGGGAGTAAAGGACGACGTGGTTCGTCTTGATCCAAGTTCAGTGGGCCGAACCGGGCATTACGCGCGAACCGCTCGCGCGTCGAACTTCGCTTCGCCCGCTCATGGTCTAACTGCATCCGGAAGCGAGCGCGAGCGCCCGATATACCTCGCTCATTCGCTCGACTGATAGGCGAGTGATCCGGGTGGTGGGGATTTGACGAATGGTTCGCGTCGCCGGCGCGGCGAGACGCGCGTTCAGCACCGGGATCGCCGCCTGGCGTGTGAGAACGAGAAAGGGGACGGCGGCCGGCGTCCGGGTGCTCGACCCACCAGATTTCGCTTCGCGCTACCAGCGTTCGGCCCGGATGGCGGCAAGCGCGCCCTCGGGTCGTTGCCGGACGGCGGTACGCGGTCGTACCCGCGCACGATCGCAGCGTCGATCGCCGCGGCATCGCCCGTTCCGAGGAGCAGGTCAATCGCCTCTCGCACGAGATCGGAGCGGGAGCGGCCGGAGGCGGCCGCTCGCTCGTCGAGAGCGGCGAGACGTCCGTCGTCGAGCTGGACGAGCGTTTGGCGCCGTGCCCCACAAAGATTCCCCGCCGCTGCGGGGACTCGGAAGATGGGCGGAACCAGACATTGCGCAAACCAGCCGGCGATCGCCGCTCCCGCGATCGACCTACGCTGACCTCTCGACTTCAGGCGCGGTTCGGGATGCTGACGCGTGGCGCGGGCCCGGTGGCGGGCTCGGCCGCTCCGTAGAGGACGTCAGGATCGAGGTCGGCGCCGTTCGGCCACACGACGGTCTCGGCGAACTCGTCCACCTGCGCCTGCGCGAAGATTGCCGGGTCACGGAGCGCAGCGAAGATCGGCCCATCCAAGAGCGGTTCGATGTCGACGTCGCGCACTTCTCCGTCGGCGAAGACGATCCGGACGACGTAGGGATCGAGCGGTACCGCGGTCTTCACAGCTGGAGCGATCATGGCAGCGGGTCGATTGGCCGAACGGGCTCCATGCGCTCGGCGAGCGCCCAGTTGATCTCGAGCTCGTCCCGGTGGATGGCGGCCCACTCGCGCACGAGCCGCGCTGCGCGCGGCGGGAGCTCGCCGTCCAGCACCTCGCCCGACGCTATGGCGATCCGTGCTCGGTGCTCCCCGTACAAGGCGTGGAAGTGCGGAGGCAGGTGGTCCTTGACGAACATCCTGATCACGATGCCATAGAAAGCGCTGATCGTCGGCACGGATACCCGATTTTCGAGCGTACTGACAGCTCGCCGACGCCACCAGATGGCCGGAAGTGACACGGCCGAGTCGCCGACCGTGGTTTGCGCAGTGTCGGTTATGGAGCGTACCGGGATCGAACCGGTGACCTCCGGCTTGCAAAGCGCTCTCTAGCGCGAACGCGTGCCGCGTCCTGCCGCGCGAACACGCATGGTTGAGCCGAACGCGCCGCGACACGTGCAGAGCGGCGGAACACCGCGGAACGCGTTATCGGTGCGCTCGCTTGCAGTTCGCTTGCACACCCGTTGCGCGTTCACCCTCAGAGGGCCTCCGCCTGCGCCGCGCTCGACGAGCCGAAGATGGCGGCTTGCATCGCGTCGCCCGCGTCGATCGCGGCCGTGTCGTACAGGTGCGAGTAGCGGTCCATCGTGATCTGAATGCTCGCGTGGCCGAGCTGCTCGCTGATGATCTTCGGGTGCACCCCCTGTTGGATTAGGAGGCTCGCGAACGTGTGCCGGAGGTCATGGAAGCGAACATCGGGAACGCCCGCGCGCTTGAGCGCCGGCTTGAATTCCCGCCGCACGAAGTTGCACGCGTCCTGTACTCCGCCCTTCTCGTTCGGGAAGATCAGGTCCGCGTCACCCTTGCGGCTCGACGCCATGCGATGCTCGAGGAGCGCTTGCACGATCGAGGGCGGGAGCCCGATAGCGCGCGTCGACCTTCTCGTTTTCGGCTCCTGAATCGTCCCGTGCCGATCGACGCTCCGCCGGACCCAGAGGCGGCGCCGCTTGCTATCGAAGTCGCCCCATCGGAGCGCGAAGAGCTCGCCGCGGCGAACGCCCGTGCTTATCGCGGTCACGACGATGAGGTACGCCTCGCGGTGTTCGTCGTTGTCGAGCGATGCGAGGAGCCGCTCCACCTCTTCGAGCGCGAGCGGCCGCATCTCCTCATGCTCGCCACGCGGCCGCTCGATTCCCTCGGCAGGGTTCCGCGGGATGTACCCCCACTTCACCGCGCAACCGAGCATCGCGCGCAGCGCGGTGACGCCGTTTTGTAGCGTGCCGGCGCTTCGGCCGAGATTCCGCACGGGCTTGCGCGGAACCATCACGTAACGCGGCGGCCGTCCTTCGAGCTCGGCGCGGCGCTCCTCGACTGCTCGCGCGGCCGCGATCCGTTCGCGCCACCGCTCCTCCGCTTGCTCCTTCGAGCGCTTCGCCCGCTCTTTGTAGTCCGGACCGCCGGCCGCCCAATCGGAGAAGAACTCGTCGAGCCGCTCCGTCGTCAGCGCGGCGAGCGGGTAGTCACCGAGCGTCGGAAGGACGTGCACGCGCATCACGGTCGAATAGCCGTCGAACGTTTGCGCGCGAACGCGCTGCTTCGCGTACGGGAGCCACCGCTCCTCGACGAACTCCGCGAGTAGCGTCCGCCGCTTGCGCTGCACGTTCGGGTCGAACTCCTCGATTGTCTCGCCGCGGAGCCGTTTCTGCTCGAGCCGCGCTCGGTACAGCTTCGCCTCCTCTTCGCTGTCGAAAGTGCGCCAGTGGCGCTTGCCCTCGAGCCCGACCGAAAAGACCCACCGATCGCCGCGCTGGAAGATCGTTCCGAACGGCCGGCCGCGCTTGCTCTTCCGGCGCGCCATCACGCCTCCTCTGCGTCGTCGTCGTCGTCCGCGACGTGCTCGAAGTAGACGCCGAAACCGTCGTCGAGCACGTCCGGCGCGAGTCGGTTGAGCGTCACGACCGTTGCGCGCATCGTGAGGTCGACGAGCGGACACCCTCGCTCGTGCTGCACGAGCTTCAGCAGCCCGAGCAGTTCGGCCACGAGCTCGGCATCCGTCTTGCGATCGAGGTACGCCTCGAACTTCGCGAGCTGCTCGTCGGTGACGTGCTCCGGCGGGTCCTCTTCGCACTGCTGCTCGAGCGCAGTTTCGAGATGCTGCAGCGCACTGCTCAGCCGCGTGATCGTGCCGGCGAGCTCCTCCAGAAACTCACGGTCGCTCATCGGTGGCGCCGTCTGCCTGACCATGAAGCCTCCTTCCGTCGAGTGATAGAACCTGATACCTATGGTAACAGGATCATGGGACGGGGAGTAACAGGTTTGTCCGGTGCGACGGGTACCGTGCCGTCCGTGGCACGCGACGAGCTCATCGGCCTTTCGGAGGTCGCGGAAGCGCTGGGGGTTTCCAAAATGACCGCCGCCCGGTACACGCGCCGGGACGACTTCCCAAAGCCGAAGCAGGAGCTCCGGCGCGGACGCCTTTGGTCGCGGAAACAGGTTGAGGCGTGGGCGAAGCGGACGCTGCCGCTGCCGCAGGGCCGGCCGCCGGAGTAGTGACCTCCGGCCTTTAGAGCCGAAGCGCTCGCCGCATCCGCGCTCCCATGCGGACTCCTGCGCTGCCGCGCAAGCGCCTGCAACCCGGCTCACTCCTCCGGCGGCGCCGGGATCCGACGCCTGCGAGCGAACGCTTGGAGGTCGCGGAGGTCGAACGCGAGCGCGCCGCCGTCGAGCCGGATGCTCGGAAGGTCACCGCGCTTCGCTCGCTCGCGTACCCACCGTGTAGAACGGCCGAGGCGGCGCGCGGTTTCCTCGACGTCGAGCAGTCGCCACGGCTCAAGCGGCGCCGGCTTCCGCCCCTCGTCGAGCAGCGCGACGACGCGGGGTGCAAGCGCGTCCGCGAGCTCACCAACGAGCTGCTCAAGCGCGGTCACGCGGAAGTAGCCTCCTCGACAACGGCCGCGTGATAGTTGCCCCACTCACGGCAGGCGTTGCATTCGCACTCCTCAAGCTGCTCGCGCGTTAGCTTCGCGCGGTCGAGTCCGCCATGCCGGCACAGGCCACCCGCTGCCTCGAGCGACGCCGCGCGCTGCTTCAGGTAGCCGGGGAACTCGCGGGTGATTCCGAGCTGCCGTGACGCTGCGAGGATGAGCTCCTCGGGTTTTCCAGCGCGCGACAAACTCCTGGCGTTCCGCTCGAGCGCCTCCGCCCATTGAACATTCGCTAGCACTCCACCCGCTGCGATGTACGCCTCGCGCGCAGCAGTTGCGATTGTTCTCGTCCGGTTGTTCTTGGCGACCTCCCCGGTGTCGGAAGTCGCAGCTACGCGCGCCGAGCCGTTCGCTCGGTTTGCGCGTCCAGCGACCTCGGACTCCGGCGAAGTCACTTCGGACATCACCTCGGAAACGTGGCTAGCGGTGAATGTCCGAAGTCGCGTCCGAAGTCGGATGCGGAACCGGCGGCGTTGTCCCTGCCGCAAATCGTGCTCGATCAGCTCCAGCGCGACTAGCTGCGCGAGTGCGCGACTGACGGTTTTCGTATCGCGCTCGAGGAGTCGAGCGAGCTCTTGCTGCGTCGTCGGAAAGCCGTGCTCGCGGTCCGCGCCGGCAGTCGCGACGTACGCGAGAACCGCGAACGCAGTCGGCGTAAGCTTGCCCTCCTCGAGCCAACCAGCGAGCCAACGCGGCGCCTTCCAGTAGCCGTCCACCTACGCTCGCCCGCCTGCGTCGGGTTGCGGGGGTGTCAACGACTCCGCTCCTGGAGCGGCGCGCCGTCGCCCGCTCCGGCCCACGTAGCCGGAGGTCATGCGAGTCCCGTCGGTTCGTAGACGCGGCGCGACCGCTCGCGGAATCGGAGGTCGACGACGCGGCCGTCATTGCCCTTCCGGTTCTTGAGGATCGCGACGCGGATCACATCGCGAACCTGCTCCGTCTCGAGGGGCCCGAGCCCGTGCGCCTTCTCGGGCCGCCAGGCCCCGAGGAGGAAGTCGAGCGATTCCTCGAGCACGCCCGAGTCGCGGAGCATCGCCATCGTGACGGGCACGCTGCCGTCTTCGCCGGCGCGGGAGAGCTGCATCGCGACGACAACCGCGACGTCCTCAGCCTTCGCAAGTTCTTTCAGACCTTTGCCGAGCGCGGAAGCGCGTTCATAGGCGTCGCGTCCATCGGAGCCGAGCAGGCCGAGGTAGTCGACGACGACGAGCCGGAGCGGAACCGCGAGGCGTTCGCGTGCGTCGTCGAGTACCGCGGGAAGCCCAGCAAGACTTGTCGACTCGTCGGCAACGACGACGTGCTCCATGCTCTCGATGAACTCGCGCGAATGAACCGCGAGCTCTCCCGATCGCGCCCATGTCTCCACCTGTTCAGGCGCAACGTCGGCATGGATCGCGAGCTGGCGCTCTGCCCACTCAGGCCCCGGCATTTCGAGGGAGAGCGTGAGCGCACCGGCGTCCCGGCGAAGCGCGAACGTGTGGAGCACGGACGCGAGGAGCCAAGTCTTGCCGACGGCGGTGCGCGCGGCGACTCCGAGCACACGTCCCGCGCTGACTCCGCGGAGCTCAGCGTCGAGCGAGCCGAACCCGAGGCGAATCGGCTCCCCACTCTCGCCGCTGCGCTCGGCCGCATATCGCTCGAGCAGCTCGCCGAACGTCTGGACACGGTTCCGCGCCGCCAGGCGTGCCGCAGCGACGAGCTTGACGAACTCGTGCCGGCCGCCGCTCCAGTCGCACCAATCTTTCGTACCGTCGGGCGGCCGCACGCGCACGGTTCGACCACCGATAGCGCGAGCCGCGACACCCGCGCCCGCATCCCCGGCGGCGTCGGCGTCGTGCGCCAGGTGAACAGTCGCACCGCGCGGGATAAGGGACGCCCACTCCGGGCGGAAGCATTTGGCGCCGGCGCCGACGACGAGCACGGCGGCGGAGTCGCCTACTAGCCCGAGCAGCCGCGCGCCATCGGTTTCTCCCTCGGCCACGAACCAATCGAGCGCGTCGCGAGCGCCGACGACGAGCGGCTCGAGGAACGTCGAGCCGGGGACCGCCGAACGTTCACCCGTCGCGAGGTTGCGCAGCTTGATTGCCGTCGGAACCCGCCTCCCGCCACGCCGAGCGGTATAGGCGAACGCAAGCAGGTATTCGGGGCCACGCCCGCGAACCAAGGCCCGCGCATCGAGCGCGAAAAGCTGCTCGACCGCTAGGTGCTTCGCCGCGCAGAGAGCCTCGACCCGCTCCCGGATTCCCTGCGACGCGCGAACCGCGTCGGAAAGCGGTTGCATCCGTTCCCACTCAGCCGAAAGGTCGCGCGGAGAGCGCTGCCGGCGCCCCTCGTGGTCGCGCACGAGCTCGTCGTACTCGTCGCGCACGTCAGTCGACCTCCGGCCTCACTAGCCGGAGCGCCGGCCGCGAACGCGCTTGGGAACGGCTTCCCGCTCGCTCCTGCAACCGGCCGCAACGCTCACCGCGAATCGCACGCGTCCACGCTCCCTATCCACGAACGCGCCGGCTACCTCGAGCAGCGTCGAGTACGTCCGCGCGTCGAGCTCGTCACGTGCCGCCACGATCGGCGCAACGATCGCGGCTTGATACCGCTGGAGCGGCGTTCGTTCTGCTAGCCCCGGTGAACCGGCCCGGCTTGCCATGGACACCGAACCTACTTGGGCAACCGCTTCCGGCCAGGGTCAAAACCTCAGAGCAACCGGGTCAAAACCCCGATAAACACCGGGTCAAAAGCCCGATGCTGTGCGGCCCTGACGAAAGATCAGTGTCCGCTTTCTGCGCTGCCGCACGAATTCACCGGTGAGTCGTCCGGCGCGGCGATCGAGCGAGAGCGCATACCCGGCGTCGGATGCGCAGTTGAGTAGGTAGGCGACAGCATCGTCACTCAAGCCGCGCCAATGTGTGACCGCAATGGCAGCATCCACTGCGCAGGGGCGTGGGTGGCCATCTCGGCGTCGCCCCCAGGTCGTCTGCCAGGCTTGGACGAGCGCCCGCTCAAATCCTTGCGTTACCTCGAGCAGCCGTTGGAATGCCGAGACGGTCTCTGAGGCGAGCGGCTCTAGCGGATTGAGCCCGTGGGCGGCTGTCCTCGCTCGCGGGAGATAGCTGTTCCACACCGGCCAGCACGTCTCGCATATCAGGCGCCCCCGTTTCTTTGCAGCATTCGTGAGTTCGTACGGATGCCGTCGATGTTCACGAGCGCAGAACGGGCAGCGCGCGAGAGCTGTCGGCTTGCGGTTGACGTGCCGTTCGGCCAGTCCTCCGAAGGTCTCAGCCGTGCAAGTCTCGTTGGCGCATTTGCACGGTGTTACGACGACGCCATCTGGCAGAACGTCAGGTAGGCCGAGGCCGTAATACTCAGCGAGCAGCCGCGCTTGCCCAACCGTTGGTCCACCATCTCCCGAGCCTGTCCAAGATTCGATCTGCGAACAACGCGACACCGATACGCCCAAGTGCTGGGCAACGGCCTCGAGGCTTTGGTCGGAAGTGAGTCGCAGCCGCTCAAGCCGGGTCATTCGCGGTACTTCAGGAAAGAGCTCTGCGTCTGAGAGGCCGTACAGCTCTCCATACGCCAACCGACGGCGCGGCGACGGAACTTGTTTCCCGCGCTCCTCGGCAGTCAATAGCACGATGTCGCGATCGCCAAGCCGTGACGCCACGTATTCACGCGACCACTTGCGCGCGACCCGCTCCCGCCAGAGGCGCGGTGCGTCCGGCGGCGGCCGGTCCGGATCGACCTCGCCGCGGTGCCGCCGTTGGCATCGACGACAGTACGCGCCCGCCCTCCGGCAGGTCGTCGGTTCCCACTTGCGCTCCCGGCAATCGGCACAGACGACAAACTCCTCAGGAGGCGCAAGCGCCTCGCGTGCAAGAAGGCTCGCACTGCTCCGGCTAACGCCAATGTCCGCGGCGATGGCATCGAGGCTCATGCGCGCTCGCCTCATCTGGCCAGCCCGTCTCACTCGCTCGTCCCGGCTCAACTCCACTGTGTTCGACACGGTACGCCCGCGTCCGGATGGCGACGGGCAACCCGGCGGCGCCGGAGGTCTGTCCTGGCCGAAGTCCAGACTTCGAGAGCGTGCCAGGCGCGAAGTGCCCAAATCACGACTGCGGAGCCGAACTTGCAAACGGCAAGGTTCAGCTCACTGCGATTTCGATCTTGCCAAGCGGCCGGACCGTCTACGCCGTCGCATGCAAGGCATGTGGTCGTACCGTCGGCGTCGCCGCGGACTAGTTTTTGCAGTCCTTGCAACTCGCTAGCCTTACGCCGTGGATGAGCCCACGCTCACCCGCGAGCTCTCGCCCGAGACGCGGGCGCTCGTCGACCTCCTAGTCGAGCGGTTCGGCCTTGGCGCCTGCGACCGCGCACGAGTCGAGCTCGAGATAGTGCACGGCCGGTGCGAGTTTCTCTGGCGCCACGAGCGCGTGCCGGCCACGTCGCTCGATGCTCCACGAGTGACCTCCGGCTAGAGACGCCGCTGCGGTCCGCTCGGCTCAATGAAGAACCGGGCCTCAACTAGCGGCTGCAACCGCCTGCAACCGAGGCCCTAAGGCGTCATGCTCGCCGCCTCCGACCAAGGAAGGGGCGAGCATGAGCCTTCGAGACGAGCTTCAGCGTGACATACGGTGGCGCATCTCTACGCACAAAGCCCTGCAGGAGGCTTACGACAGCGGCGAGTACGAGCGACTTCTCGCGCTTCCACCTCAAGAAACGACGACCCTGCTCTTGACCGTTACCGCCGCTCTGCGGGACGCGATCTTCCGGCTCGCGGATGAGGTAGAAGCGCTCAAGCTCGAACCCGGCCGCTGATAGCGCAACGACGAACGGCTCGCCGTCCTCGAAGCCGAGAGCGATCATGACCCGTCGGCGGCCGGCCGCTCGATCCAGACGCGCACGGGGTAGTCGTCGTGCTGCCGAAACATCGTCATTGACTTGCGCGTGAGCGGGTTCGGGTCGGCGTTCGGCTTCCACCCCTTCCCGTCACGCACAAGCGGCGTCACGAGCACCTGCTCGGCCTCGGCCTTCACCGCGAGCCAGTAGGCGCGCTCTTGCGCGGCTGCCTCCGTCACGTCGTCGATCACGTCCGCGAGCACCCGCTCTTCCTCGAGCTGCTCCTCCGGGGGTCGCTCAGCGTCGGGCACGTAGCGGACGGCCGTGACCTTGTAGGGCATCGTTCGCTCCTCCTCAGGCTAGGTGGGATCGAAGGCCAGACGGACGACGAGCGGCTCGCCACCGCACGCGGGACACGGCTCCGGGTCGTGCCCTGGCCAGGCCAGGACGACCGCACCGGGACGGCCGGTGCCGCACTCTGCGCACGCAGGGAGCACGCGCTCGAGCCGCTCGAGCCTGCGTGCGAGGTCCTGGCGGGGCCGGCGCCTCATCGGTCGCCGTTCCCGTTCAGGTGGGCCGCCTCGAGCACGTCGAGCCGATCCGCGAGCTCGCGCAGCTCCGCGGCGTCTAGTGCCTCGAGCAGCGCCACCGCTGCCCGGAGCTGAACCGTCTCGGAATCGGCGTCGTCGATCAGCGCGGCGATGCGCGCGGCGGCCCGCTCGGCAGCCTCAGCGAGCCGCTCGAGCGCCGCGTCGAAGCGGTCGCGCCGTGCCTCCGCGAGCAGCCGGCGCTCCTCCTCGCGCTGTTCCCGGAACCGCTCCGCACGGGCGCGGCCGCCGCGGCTGCGCTCCTCCGGGGTGAACTCGTGCGCCGGTGTTTTCGGGCTCATGTGCTCAGCGGCTGCTCAGGTGTGCTCTGCCGGGACGCATCCGCCGCGGGGGAAGGAGATTTCCCGCGTTGGCGGACGGAGAGCGCGCGTGCTGCGCCGCCAGGCCGAGCTCGACGCGCGCAACCTCTCGGGCACCCGAAGGTGACGACACCCAATCGCCCCGGCAGAGTCTCTTCGCTCACGGCGCGCCGTCGGCAAGCGTTTGTGCTGCCCTCTCCTCGACTGCAGCGAGCGCCGCCGCCGCCTCCTGCCGACGCTCCTCGGCCGCACGCCGCTCCAGCTCAAGCTCGCGCGCCACCCGCTCCTTGCGAACCCGCGCGCGCTCGGCGTCCAGCTCTTTGCGGCTTAGAGTCGACCAGCCGCGCGAGCCCGGCGCCGGCGTCACCTCGTCGACGGCACGGTGCAGGAACGAGACGAACTCCTCGTGCTGCCAGAGCCAGAGCAAGGCGAGCTCTGCCGCCGACTCGCTGCCGGCCAGCGGCCGCGGCTCGCCCGGACCGAAGCCGAGCGCCTGCTCCCGCGCGCGCTCCGTCGCCCACTTCCGCGCCGCCGCCGCCGTCCGCTCCACCCCGTCATGCCCATCCTCGCGCGGCCGCTGAAGCTGCAACCGCCGCTCCTCCTCCGCAAACTCCGCGGCTTCCGCGGCAAGCTGCTCGTCCGCCTTGCCCTTGAACCGCGCCCCTAGCCGCATCGTCAGTCCGAATCCAAGAGCGAGCCGAACCGCTCCTCCACGAGCGAGACGGCGCGCAGATAGTCCTCAGCACTCGGCTCGCGCAGCTTCCACTCATCCGCCATCACGTGCTTGGCAACGCGCGACACGAACAGGCGTCGCTGCTCAGACGTCAGACCACGCTGAGCGTCGCGAGCGCGGACGACGAGCGCCGCCCCACGCTCCCGGAACTCCTGCTCGGCCTCGGCAACCGCGGCGAGAAAGGTGTCCGGATCGGCGTTCGCCAGAGCCGTGCCGCTGCGTTCGATGAGCTCGGCAGCGCGAAGCGCGATCGCATGCCGCGCCTCGGGGTCGTCCAGTAGGTCAGTCACGGAATCGTCCTCTCGTTTTCGGGTGGGGCTCCCGTTCGGGTGAGGAAGCGGTCGACGTCGGCCGGGTCGATCCGCAGCCGCGGCCTCCGGCCGCTACCGAGCCGCACCGCTGCCAGGTCGCCGCGCTCGACGAGCCGGTAGACGCTCCCGCGCGAAAGCCGCAGGACGTCCGCCGTTTCGCCCACGGTCAGGAGATTTTGCACGGATTATCGCTCGCTCGGCTTGTTGCACGCATTCCAACAACAGTGTGCCTATGTGCACGCGACTTTCGCTAGGCATTTGCCGGGATGCGTGGCTCTCGCTTGCAAAACCGCTTGCGGCGTCCGTCGTCGTTTTCCACTTAGGAAACGCAAAGGCCCCGTTTCCGGGGCCTTGTGCGATGGAGCGTACCGGGATCGAACCGGTGACCTCCGGCTTGCAAAGCCGGCGCTCTCCCAGCTGAGCTAACGCCCCGTGCGCATCCCAGTTTAGAGCCACTTCCGGCGCGGCGGCCCCTCGCTGCGAGCCCGCTCTAGGCTCCCCCTGTGACCGCGTTTCCGATCGGTGCGCGCGTGACGCTCGCGGGGCTCGCGGACGATCCGCACCCGATTCTGGCCGAGCTGCGCGCGCACGAGCCGGTCTCGTGGGTGCCTGCGCTCGATGCCTGGCTCGTGACCCGGCGAGATCTCGTCCTCGACGCGCTGCGCGACGCCGAGACGTTCACCGTCGACGACCCACGCTTCTCGACGGGGCGGGTGATCGGCACGTCGATGCTGACACTCGACGGCGACGAGCACGCGCGTCATCGCGGGCCGTTTGCGCGCGACTTCCGGCTCGACGCGGTTCGTGCTCGATTCACGGCGCTCGTCGAGGCGGAGGTCGAACGGCTGATCGACGCGTTCGCGACCGCAGGCGGCGCGGAGCTGCGCCGAGCGCTTGCCGGACCGCTCGCCGTCGCCTCCACAGCATTCGCGCTCGGCCTCGAGCGCGCAGACGCGTCCGAGGTGCTCGGCTGGTACGGCGCGATCGTCGCCTCGGTGAACGCGATCACGGCAGGGGATCCGCCGACCGACGCGGGTCGCGAGGCGTTCGCCGCGCTGCGCGAGCGTCTGGCGCCGCAGCTCGTTTTCGACGGCCTGACGACCGACGAGGCGGTCTCGAACGCGGCGGTGCTGCTCTTCGGGGGTGTCGAGACGACCGAAGGGATGATCGCGAACGCGCTCTTTTACCTGCTCACGAATCCCGAACAGCTCGAGCGCGTGGGGAAGGAGCCGGAGCTACTCGCGAACGCGGTGGAGGAATCGCTTCGGATCGAGCCTGCAGCCGCCGTGCTCGACCGATACACGACGCGGGACGTCGAGCTCGGCGGCGTACGGATCGCAGCACGCGAGCAGGTCACGCTCTCGCTCGCGGCCGCGAATCGCGACCCAGCGTTCTTCGCCGAGCCCGACGTCTTCGACGTCACGCGCGAGTCGGCGCGACATCATGTCTCCTTCGCGCACGGTCCGCACGTCTGCGTCGGCATGCATCTCGCTCGGCTCGAAGCGCGCACGGCGCTCGAGCGGGTGCTCGGACGCTTCCCCACCATCCGGCTGGCGGCCGTCGATCCGCCGCGAGGGCTCGTCTTCCGGAAACCGCAGACGCTCTCCGCGACCTGGACCTAGCGGTTTACGCCCACCGGTGCCCGTCGTACAGTTCGACGGTCACCCTGCGCCCGGGGAGCGGCATGCACACGGCGATCCACGCCCTCCAGTACGTCAACAACGTCGCGTACGTCGCGCTCGGCGTGGTCACGCTCGCGTTCTGGCAGCAGCGCCGGGACCGGGCGAGCATGTGGGCGGCGATCGCCTTCGGCGACCTCGCCGTTCTCGAACTGCTCGTCCACATCCCGAACCATCCGGGTCACCTCGCGGAGCGCGCAGTCGGACGCATCCTCATCGCGATGCTCGTCGTCTTTCCGTATTTCCTCTTCCGCTTCACGAACGAGTTTCGCGGCACGGGGCCGACCGTCCGGCGGCTGCTGCTCTCGCTGAGCGGCGTCCTCGTCGTCTGGACGTTCGCGCTGCCGTCGATCCCGCACTCGGGCGCACCGCGCGGCGCCGCGTTCGGCGCCTTCGTCGCGGTCTTCTTCGTGCACTGGGCGGTGCTCTCGATCCTCTCCGCATCGTCGCTCTGGCGGGCCGGACGCAGACAGCCGACGGTCGCACGGCGGCGAATGCGGCTGCTCGCGTCGGCAACGGCGCTTCTCACCGTCGCGCTCTTCCTCGCGATCGTCACGACGCGCCAGTACGGCTGGCTCTCGCTCGGCTCGCAGGTCGCGGCAACAATTGCAGTCGTCTCGTTCTTCCTCGGCTTCGCACCACCGCAGACGTTGCGGATGGTCTGGCGGCTCCCCGAGCAGGTGCGCATGCAGGAGGCGATCACCAGCCTGCTGACCTTCGCGCAGTCGCAGCGAGAGCTCGCGTCACGCGTGCTCGAACCCGCTGCGTCGATCGTCGGCGCCCGCGCGCTCGCGATCTCGAACGCGGACGGCGAGATCGTCGGCCGCTGGAACGTACCCGACGAGGAGTGGGATTCGGCGGAGCCGCCGCAGCTCTGGCAGGACGCGCGCATCGTCGAGGTCGCGGTCGCCGGCGGCGGGCGAATGCTCGTCTGGACGTCGCCGTACGCGCCGGTCTTCGGCGACGAAGAGCTGCGCCTCCTCCAGACGATCGGCGCCCTGCTCGGCCTCGCGCTCGACCGTGTTCGCCTGTTCCAGGCCGAGCATGACGCGCGCCTCGCGCTCGAGCGCGCCGACGAGCTGAAGATGAACTTCATCGCACTCGCCGCACACGAGCTGCGAACACCGGTGACGACGATTCGCGGCTTCGCGACAACCTTGCACCATCTCCGCGACCGGCTTGACCTCGACCGGCAGCGGGAGCTCGAGCGTGTGCTCGTCGAGCAGAGCGAACGGCTCGCCCGCCTGGTCGAACAGCTGCTCGACCTCTCGCGGCTCGACGCCGACGCGATCGGGATCGCGCCGGAGGAGATCGACATTCGTGCACAGGTGGAGCAGATTGTCGCGACCGCTGTGCCCGATGGGGCCGCCGTCGAGATCGAGGTGCCGGAAGGCACGCACGCGCTCGTCGACCGCAACGTCCTCGACCGCGTCGTCACGAACCTCGTCACGAACGCGTTCCGGTACGGCGCGCCGCCCGTGCGCCTGTGGGTCGAGCGGACCGACCGCCACCTGCGACTCGCGGTCGAGGACCGCGGGCGGGGCGTCTCGCCCGAGTTCGTGCCCGACCTGTTCGAACGCTTCACGCGCAGCGAGGGTTCGCGCGCCGACGGTCCCGGCACCGGTCTCGGCCTCGCGATCGCCCGCTCCTATGCGCGCGCACACGGAGGTGATCTGATCTACGAAGATGCCGAGCCGCATGGCGCGCGCTTCCGGCTCGTGCTACCTATGGGTGCCCAGTGACCGAGAAATGGGAAGAGGGCTTCGACACGTGGACGCCGCGGAGGCGACCGGTCCGCGACGACGACACCGGGATCGATCTCGATCGGGAAGCACTGCTGAACCTCGCGCGGGAGCTCGCCGACCGCCGCCGCGTCGAGCACCGGCAGACCGACGCCGAGCTCGAGCAGCTGAAGCAGTCGCTCCGCGAGCGAGCCGCCGCGGTTGCCGCGCGCGAGCGAGAGCTCGCCGAGCTCGAGCGGCGACTCGGCGGTAAGCGTGCCGGCGCGGCCAAGCATCCCGCGGTCGACTCCGATGCGCTCGTCGCGCGCGAGCGCGCGGCACTCGAGCGCGCACAGGCACTCGACAGTCGCGAGCGCGAGCTGCTCGCGCGCGCAGCAGAGCTCGAGGCAGAGTCCGACGAGCTCTCGTTGCGCGAGCAGGCGCTCGACGCAGAGCTTGCACGCGCGCGCGCGCAGCTCGAGGAGTCGCGCACCGAGCGCGAGCTCGCAAGCGCCGAGCGTGCGCAGCTCGAAGCACGAGCCGAGGAGGCGCGCCGCGTCGAGAAGGACCTCGCCGCACGGCGCATGGAGCTCGAGCAGCAGCGGGAGCGCCTCGAGGCACGGGCGGCCGAGCTCGAGGCTCGGGCGCGCACCCTAGCGCGTCGCGCCGAGCCCGAGCCGGCGTCCGCACCCCCCGAGCGCGAGGACGAGCTGCACGAGCTCGAGGCGAGGCTCGAAGCCCGAGAGCGAGAGCTCGCACTGATCCGGCAGGGACTCGACGCCGAGCGCAACGCGCTGCTCGAGCGGGAGCGGGCCGTCCGGCGGCGCGAGATCGCCGAGGTGCGGCAGTCGTTCGGCATGCCGCTTGCTCCGCCCGGCTTCAGCGAGGGCCTCGCTGCGTTCGTCGCCTCGCGCGTCCGCCGCTAGGAAATTCCCGATTGGTATCGTCGAGCCAGGCCGGCAACCTGGCCTTCGCCGGCTGCCTGCCATGCTCGAACGCGCGAATCCCGTCGATCCGCCCGACCTCGGCCTGCTGCCGACGCTGCGCAGGCTGCTCCGCCTGTGGCGCCAGGAGTGGCGGCTCGGGATCGTCGGGCTGACACTTGCGCTCGCGTACACGCTCATCTCGATCGCGATCCCGCTGCTCTCGCAGCAGGCGATCGACCACGCGATCGTTGCCCACGACCACGCGCTCTGGCCCTACGTGCTCGCAATCGTCGCGCTCGCCGCCGTGCGCTTCGGTGCCAACTTCATGCGTCGCTTCTCGACGGCACGCATCGGCATCCGGATCGAGGCCCGCATGCGCGAGCTCCTCTACCACGCGTACCTGCGGTACCCGCGCGCGTTCTACGACCGGCACGCCACCGGCCAGGTGCTCTCCCGGGCGACGAACGACCTGTACCCCATCCGCTACTTCATCGGCTGGGGGCTCGTACAGGGGATCCAGAGCCTGATGATGATCGTCGGAGCGGGCATCGTGCTTGTGCTCGTCAACCCGCGCCTTGCGCTGTACACGGCCGTTGCGATGCCGCCGATCACGGTGCTCGCGCTGCGGTTCGCGCGCCGTGTTGCGCCGCTCTCACGGCGCGTTCAGGAGCGGAAGGGCGACGTGACCGAGGCTGCCGACGAGGCCGTCGTCGGAATCGAGATGGTGCAGGCGTTCGGACGCGAGGATGACGTTCGCGGACGTTTCGGGGACCGGGCCGAGGCGGTGCGCGACACGGTGCTGCTGCAGGCCGGGGTCGAAGCGCGCCACCTCCCGGGCCTCTACTATCTGCCGTCGCTCTCGATCGCGGCCGTCGTCTTCTTCGGCGGGCGGCAGGTGATCAGCGGCCATCTCTCGATCGGACAGTTCGTGCTCTTCGAGACGCTGCTCCTCCAGCTCGTCTGGCCGCTCGAGGCACTCGGCTGGATCACGAACCTCGCCCAGCGCGCGCTTGCCTCCGCCGGCCGAAGCTTCGCGTGGCTCGAGGGGATCGAGCCGCTGCCGGAGCCGGCGCAGCCGCGCCCGCTGCCGGCCGGGCCGCTGGACGTTCGCTTCGAGGGCGTCCACTTCGCGTACGGCGGCGAAAGCGACGTGCTGCGCGGGGTCGACCTGACCGTCGAGGCGGGCGAGATCGTCGCGGTCTGCGGACCGACCGGCGCCGGCAAGACCTCGCTGCTCAACCTCCTGCCGAGGTTCTACGACCCGACCGGCGGCCACGTGCGGATCGGCGGGGTCGACACGCGCGAGCTCACGCTCGCTGATCTGCGGCGCGACGTCGCGCTCGTGACCCAGCGGCCCGTGCTCTTCTCGGTGACGCTGCGCGAGAACTTGCTGTCCGGCCGCGAGGACGCGGCGTGGGACGAGGTGCTCGCCGCGTGCGCCGCTGCCGGTGTCGACGCGTTCGCCGAGGATCTGCCCGACGGCTACGACACGCTGATCGGGGAGCGCGGCGTGAACCTCTCGGGCGGTCAGCGACAGCGCGTCGCGCTCGCACGTGCGCTCGTCACGGGCGCACGCGTCGTCGTGCTCGACGATCCGCTGTCGGCGGTCGACACGCTGACCGAGCGGCGCCTCGTCCGGCGCCTGCGCCCCGCGCTCGAGGGCCGCACGGTGCTGATCGCGACGCAACGCCTCTCGACCGTCGAGCTCGCCGATCGCGCGGTCGTCCTCCGCGGAGGAACGATCGTCGAGTCCGGGAGCCCGGGCGAGCTCCTGCGCCGGGGCGGCGCGTTCGCCGAGCTCTTCGGCGACGAGGTAGTGGCGGCGTGACGCGCCTGCTTCGGTATCTCGAGGGCCGCCGCGTTTGGGCCGCGACGCTCGTCCTCGTCGGCGCCGGGAACGCGGTGGCGCAGACGGGCGGCTGGCTGCTCGTGCGAAACGCGATCGACAAGGGAATCCGCGCCCGCAACGAGCATCACCTGATGGTCGTCGTCGTCATCTATCTCTGCGTCGCGCTGAGCGGCTGGCTGCTGCAAGCCGTGCTGATCCGAGGGCTCGCCGGCCTCGGCCAGCGCATGGTGCTCGGCCTGCGCCGCGACCTCTTCGACCATCTCACCGGTCTGTCGCTCCGCTACTTCTCCCAGCAGAAAGCCGGCTGGATCATCGCGCGCCTGACCTCGGACGTCGACGCCGTCTCCGACGTGCTCTCGCAGGGGCTCCCGACGCTCGTCGCGAACGTGATCCTGCTGCCCGCGGCGGTGCTCGCGCTCCTGATCGCCGACTGGCGGCTCGGGCTCGTCGTGTTCGGCATCGTTCCGCCGGCGCTCGTGCTCACGCGCTGGTTCACGAGGGTCTCGCACGTCGCGCAGGTCGAGACGCGGAACCGGATCGCGATCGTGACCGCGCAGATCGCCGAGTCCGTCGCCGGCATGGCGGTCGTCCAGGCGTTCAACCGCGAGCGCTCGTTCCAGCGGCAGTTCGACGAGTTGAACGAGGCAAACCGAGAGCAGAACGTCTACACGCAGAAGATCTTCTCGATCTTCTTTCCCTCGATCGAGTTTCTCGGGGTGATCGCAACCGGCGCCGTCCTCTACGCCGGAAACACGCTGCTCGCCCACCGCACGCTGACGATCGGGACGCTCATCACCGCCCTCTACCTGCTGCAGCTCGTGTTCCAGCCGTTGCAGGAGCTCTCGGACGTCTACGGGCAGCTGCAGTCCGGCGCCGCGGCGATGGTGAAGATCGCGACGGTGCTCGACGAGGAGCCCGACATCCACGACGCGCGCGACGCGCGCGAGCTGCCGCGGATCAAAGGCGATCTCGACATCGACGAGGTCGTCTTCGCATACGGCGCCGAGCCGGTGCTGCACGAAGTCGACATCCACGTAGCGCCGGGCGGCTCGCTCGCGCTCGTCGGCGAGTCGGGCGGCGGGAAGTCGACGCTCGCGCGTCTGATCGGCCGCTTCTACGATCCGGATCGAGGCGCGTTGCGGGTCGACGGCGTCGACCTGCGCACGGTCGAGCTGCGCTCGTACCGGCGGCAGCTCGGCGTCGTGCTGCAGGATCCGTTCCTCTTCAGCGGCACGATCGCTTCGAACATCCGCTTCGCGAAGCCCGATGCAACCGACGATGAGGTTGCAGCAGCCGCCGCGGCCGTCGGGGTCGATCGGGTCGCGGCGCGCCTGTCGGGCGGGCTCGAGCACGAGGTCCGCGAGGGCGGCTCGGGGCTCTCTGCCGGCGAGCGGCAGCTGATCTCGATCGCGCGTGCGCTGCTCGCCGACCCGCGAATCCTCATTCTCGACGAGGCCACGTCGAACATCGACCGGCCGACCGAGGTGCTGATCGAGCGCGCACTCGACCGGCTCTTGCGCGGGCGGACGTCGATCATCATCGCGCACCGGCTCTCGACGGTCCGGCGCGCGAACGAGATCGTCGTGATCGAGCACGGCCGGATCGTGCAGCGCGGCACCGAGGCGCAGCTGCTGCGCGAAGACGGCCCGTTCCGGAGGCTCGCGCACAGCCTCGACGGCGACGAGGCAACCGTCGCCGAGCGGCGCTCGGCCTAGCCACTGCGAGGGCGCCCGGCACCGCTGTCGGAAGGCTTTCCGAACAGCGGGGTCAGGCCCGAAGGGCCAGACCCCAGGGGCGGCCCGGTGCCAGGCTCCGCGCAGCGGTGCCTGGCACCGCTGTCGGAACGCTTTCCGAACAGCGGGGTCAGGCCCGAAGGGCCAGACCCCAAGAGCGACCGCTGTCGGAACGCCTTCCCGCAGCGGGGCTCAGGCTTCGATCACGCGCAGCGCGACTTCGACGACGGAGGCGTCGAACTGCGTGCCGGCCGCTTCGCGGAGCCGGCGGACCGCTTCGCGATGGCTCAGCCGCTTGCGGTACGGGCGATCGGTCGTCATCGCGTGATAGGCGTCGCAGACGAAGATGATCCGCGACTCGAGCGGGATTTGCTCGTCGAGCAGACCGTCCGGATAGCCGTGGCCGTCCCAGCGCTCGTGACAGTGGCGGACGATCGCTCCCACCTCTTGCAGCCGGTCGATCGGCGCGATGATCCGCTCGCCGAGCTCCGGATGCGTCTCCATGATCGCGCGCTCCTCGGCCGTGAGCCGGCCCGGCTTCGCGAGGATGTCGCTCGGGATGCCGATCTTGCCGATGTCGTGCAACAGCGCCCCGAGCTCGAGCCGCTTCAACGCGCGCTCGCCGAGCCCGAGCTCGTGTCCGACGCGCAACGCGAGGTCGGTGATCCAGCGCGCGTGCGACGATGTGTACTCGTCGTTCGCCTCGAGCGCGTTCGCGAGCGCCTCGACCGTAGAGACGAAGCTGCGCTCTAGGCCCTCGTAGTTCGACGCGTTCGTGATCGCGAGGCGCGCCTGGTGCGCGAGGCCGCCGAGCAGACGCAGCTCGCGCTCGCCGAAATCGCCGTCGGGGAGTGCCGCGAGGATGAAGCCGCCCCGCTTCCCGACCGCGAGCGGAGCGACGGCAAACGACGTCCTCGGATCGAGCGGCCGCGGATCGATGTGCGCGTACTGCTCGGGACGAATCGTGAACGGCTCGCCACTGCCGCCGAAGCGTCCCTCCAGGTCCGCCATGTCGAATCGGCGGCTGAACGCACGCTCCGCCTCGGTCTCGTCGTGACCGTACAGCTTGCGAACGGTCACCGATCCGTCCTCGTCGGCAAGCCAGAGCGACGTGCGCGGGGAGCCGATCAGGCCGGCGGTGAGCCGGACGATGCGATCGAAGATCTCGTCGAGGTTGGCGGCCGTCGCGAGCTCGCGTCCGAATTCGAGCAGCGCGGTCGCGCTCTCGGCCTCGCGGCGAGCGGACTCGTAGAGGCTCGCGTTCTCGACTGCCACCGCCGCATGACCGGCCAGCACCTCGAGCAGGCGCTGATCGTCCTCGTCGAACTGATCGAGGCCGAGCTTCGAGACGACGATCACGCCGACGACGCGCGCGCCGTAGAGCAGGGGAACTGCGAGCAGCGACTCCTCGATTGCAGGCGTGCCCTTGATCCGCGACCCGAACTCGCAGTTCGCGGCATCGCCGATCAGGAGCGACTCGCCGCGCTCCGCGCAGCGCCCGGTGATGCCCTCGCCGATGCGCGTCCGGAGCAGCTCGAGCGGCAGCGCGACGGTCTCGACCACGAACTCGCCGCGGAACGCGACCGGCTCGAGATCCTCGCCGTCGACGACGAAGACTCGGCAGTTGTGGTAGTCGATGAGCGAGCGCAGCTCGGCCGCGATCTCGTCGCCGATCTCGCGCACGTCGTTCAGGCGATTGAGCTTTCCGCTCAGGCTCTGCAGCATCTTCATGTGCGCGATCGAGCGGACGTCGCGCGCGTGGGTCGGCGCATCGGGGCGTTCGGTCGTCGTCTCGTCGTAGAGCACGACGCGGTGCTTGCCTTGCGCCTTCGCGGTCATCATGGCCGCCTCCGCGCAGGCGGCGAGCTCGCGCGGGTTCATCGCGTGCTCCGGCCCGAGCGCGAGCCCGATCGAGACCTTGAGGCCCCCGACGCCGCGTAGCTCGAGCTCCGAGAGCCGGTCGAGAAGTCGATCCGCGACGCGCGCGGCTGCAGCGCCGTCGCACGACCGCATGATCACGCCGAACTCTTCACCGCCGAGCCGGCAGACGACGTCCTCCGGACGCACGCAGGCCCGCAACGCGTCCGCGAGTGTTCGCAGCAGCTCGTCGCCGACGCCGTGCCCGTAGACGTCGTTCACGCGCTTGAAGTCGTCGATGTCGAGCATCAGGACGGCGACCGGCTTGTGCGTGCGGCTCGCGTCTTGGAGCGCCGTCAGCAGGCGCTCGTGGAAGCTCCGGTGGTTGAAGAGGCCGGTCAGCGAATCCGTCTGTGCCTGGTGCTCGAGGCGCGCCCTGATCTGTGCGTTGTCGAGCGCGAGCGCCGCCGCGTCGGCGAACCGTTTTGCGAGCTCGAACTCGTGCTCGTTGAACGACCAGTCGTCGCCGCTGCGATACACGTTCAGGACTCCCTTGATCTGCGAGCGCGAGATCAGCGGGATCGAGATCAGCGCCTCGGGGTCGATCGGCGTCCCCGGAACGAAACGGACACGAGGGTCGAGGTGCGCCTGGTTGACGAGCGTGGCTTCGCGGTTCTGAGCCGCCCAGCCGGTGATGCCCTCCGAGAAGGAGATTTGCGTCGCCATGATCTGGTCCGCCCACTGGTCGCGGGCGAAGACGGCCGTCAGTGTCTCCCGGCTCTCGTCAGCCTCGTAGATCGTGAGTGTGTCGTGCGGGATCAGGTCGCCGAGCGCGTCGGCGATGCGCACGAGCAGCGCGTCGAGGCTCTGCTCTGCCAGCACCTCGTGGAAGACGTCGGCGAGGCGCCGGTACGACTCGACGAGCTCGTGCTCCGTCGGGACGGCGGCGGCTCCGGGCATCACCCGGAGATGAGGGGTCGGCCGCACAACCATCCGGCTCCAAGGATTACGAGCGCGCGAATGAGTGACCTCCCCCAAGTGAGGGAACCGTTCGAGGTATGGGACTGGCGGAGCTGCGAAAGGACGCTGCCGAGTGTCGCGCCTGCCCGCTGTGGCAGACGGGGACGCAAACCGTCTTCGGCGAGGGCGCCGACGGCGCGCAGGTGATGTTCGTCGGCGAGCAGCCGGGTGACCAGGAGGACAAGCAGGGCCGCCCGTTCGTCGGGCCGGCCGGGCGTGTGCTCGACGAGGCGCTCGAGCTCGCCGGCATCGACCGCTCGACGACGTACGTCACGAACGCGGTGAAGCACTTCAAGTGGCAGGCGCGCGGCAAGCGCCGCATCCATGCAAAGCCGACATGGTCGGAGCAGATGGCGTGCAGGCCGTGGCTCGAGGCCGAGCTCGAGGCCGTGCAGCCGCGCGTTCTCGTCTGCCTCGGCGCAACCGCCGGCCAGTCGCTCCTCGGCAAGCAGTTCCGCGTGACGAAGGAGCGCGGCCGCTGGCTCGACTCGGACCTCGCCGAGTACGTCACCGCGACGATCCACCCGAGCTCGATCCTCCGCCAGCGAGACGACGAGTCGCGCCATGCCGAGCTGGACGGGTTCGTGCAGGACCTGCGTCTAGTCGCGACCGTGCTCTGACAACAGCGGGTCAGGCCCGAGGGGCCAGACCCCGAAACGGCGCGAAGCGCGCACGCCGCGCCGGCGAAGCGGTGCGAGTCGGCAGCGGGGCGCCGCGCCGGCGGCGCCCCGCGAAACTAATCGCCCCAGTCGAAGTCGCGGGCGCGATCGACTCCCCAGAAGCCTGAGTCTTCGATCGACTCGCCTGCCGATGCCGCAGGTGCCTCGGCCTCTGCGGTCTCTTCACCGGGCCACGGCAGCGCAGCCTCGGCGCTATGCGCGACGAAGTCCGGCTCCACGCCGTCCATCGTCTCTTCGAGACGTGCCTGCTCCTCGGTCTTGAACAGCGGGTGGTTCTCGAACGGATCCTCGGAGCGATAGCGCTCGATCGGCATTCGGCGATCGAGATCCGAGTTCCGCTCTTTCAACTCGAGGTGATCCTTGATCACCTGTGCGAACAACGACGGTGTCTCTACCGGCATACAACCTTCCTCCGGGTCGGGGACGTGCCTCGGAAAACGCGAGATCGGCAGTGTATCGCCGCTCTCGTCAGTTTCAGGGCGAATTCGCGCGCCGGACCCTACTAAAAGCTGCGGACGGGTGCGTCAAGCTCGACGCGATTCTTTCCGCCACGTTTCGCACGATACAAAGCCTGGTCCGCGGCAGCGAATAGCTCGCGCTCGGTGCCGCTGACGCGGTGCTGCGCGACTCCGAAGCTGCATGTGACATTCACCACGTCGCCGTCGCGCCCGAGGAAGGAGCGCTCCGAGAGCGCGCCGCGCACGCGTTCGGCGAGTTGCGCGCCGCCGTCCGCGTCCGCGCCCGGCAAGAGCAGGAGGAACTCCTCGCCGCCCCAACGGCCGGCGAGGTCGGAGTCGCGCAGCGTCGAACGCAGCACGGCGGCGAACTCGCGCAGCACGTCGTCGCCGACGGCGTGGCCGTGCGCGTCGTTCACAGCCTTGAAGTTGTCGAGATCGGCGAGCACGAGCGTGAGCGGCGTGCCGAGGCGATCCGCCTGCGCGATCTCCGTCGTCAACGCATCCTCGCACTGGCGACGGTTCGCGAGACCCGTCAGCCCGTCGACGAGCGCCTGACGCTCGACGATGCGGTGCAGCCGCGCGTTCTCGAGCGCGATCGTCGCGTGCGATGCGAGTGAGTTCGCCGCCATCCGCTGCTCGTCGTCGAACGTTCCGCCGACGATAGTGAGCGTTCCAAACGCCGTGCGCGCGGCGTTCAGCGCGAACTCGAGCCGTTCGCCCGCGGCGTCGGGATCGCCGCTTTCGACGATCGTGCCGTCGTCACCGAGGAGACGCGCGCCGCGCGCGCCCGTCGCCTCGACCGCCGCCTCGACGATCACGCGCAGGAGCTGGTGGGTGTCGTGGGTCGCCGCCAACGCCTCGCCGAACCGCGTTATCGCATCGCGCAAGCGGGACCGCTCCTCCTCGAGCTCGGCGAGCCGTGCCTGCAGCTGGTTTGCCATCTCGTTGAACGCCGTGCCGAGCTGTGCGAACTCGTCCCGCCCCTCGACCGGCACGCGCTCGTTCAACCGGCCTCGCGCGATCGCCTGGGCAGCTTCCGCGAGGCTGCGCAGCGTGCGCACGATCGAGCGGCCCTCGAAGTACGCGACGAGCGACACGAGCGTGAGCGACCCGAGCAGCCCGAGCAGCAAGCGGTCGCGCGAGCTCGCGTTCGCCGCGTCGATCATCGACTGCGGCGTCAGCAGCACGAACTGGACGGACGGATCGTCCAACAGCGCCGGCTCGACGAGCACCCGGTAGCGCTCGCCCGCCACCGTCGTCGTGCGCGCCTGACCGGTCGCGGTCGGAACCCGTCCCCCGAGCGACGGCGACGACATGACGATACGACCGTCTCGCACGACCCCGAGCACGTCCGACGAGGCGAGACCCGAATGGCGCCGCAGCTGCTCGATCAGGGCGCCGTCGAATGGGACGGCGACGGCGACATGCCCGAGCAACCCCGACTTGCTCGTCACGGTGACCTCGCGCGTCGCCGCGAACTGCGGCCGGCGGCCGACGAGCTCGCCGTTACGCGTCGTCACGTAGACGTGCGGCACGTCCCGAAGGCTTCGGGCGAGCCCCTGGACGTCGACCCGCCGGAGCTCCGCCTGGAACGACGGTGTCTCTGCGATCACGCGCGCCTGGCTCGCCGCCTCGTTCACGCGCACCTGGAAGGAGGTGAGCACCGACCGCATGCCCGACTCGAGGCGCGAGTCGACGTGGTGGGTCTCGTTCTGTCCGGCCACCGCCGTGAACCCCCAGAAAGCGGCGGCGAGCGGCAGCAGCGAGAGCAGCAGGAAATAGGCGACGAGCTTGAACTTGAAGCTGCTCATGCGTGCGTGCCGCATCCAGGGATGTTCAAGGCTGAAACCCGATCTGCCGATACCTCATTCGAGTGATGTTGTCGGCATTTGGGGAGGGAACCATGAGAGGCATCGAGCGGGTCTTCACAGGGGTCCTGCTCGCCGCGGCGGTCGCGGCGACAGCCGTCTTCGCGCGCGGCGCGGAGCGGTCACCCGCGGGCGCAACCGTCCGTTTCCAGGCACCGCCGCGCCTGGAGGCAGTCGCGCCGGAGCCGGTCGTGGCGCCCGTGCCGCCCCCGCCCCGGGTGCGGGCGGTGGTGCGGGTCGTGACGAAGCCGGCCCAGGTGCCGACACGGCCCGCGGTGGTCGCGCCCCCGGCCGCGCCCGCCCCCGCGCACCACTCACCCGTCAGCGTCGTCAGCCGTCCGAAGCCGCGGCGACCGAGCCCGACGCCCGCGCCGCCACGTGCGCTCGCCTCATCTCCGCCGCCGCCATCGCCCGCACCGCCGGCCGCCGCCCCGCCCGCCCCGCCGGCCGCCGCCCCGCCCGCTCCCGGCAACGGGCACGCCTGGGGACGGCTCGAGCAGTCGGACGGCGAGGGTGGACCGCCGAGCGTCGAGACGCCGTCCGTCCCCGACGACGTGGGCGAAGACGGAGACCAGGGCCGGCACGGGAACGGGCACGCGTACGGCCACGACACGAGCGGTTTCGGGAACCCGCACGGCGACTAAGATCGCCCGGTGGCCCGAATCGGCAGGATCCGTCCCGGCCCCGTGGGGCTCGCGCTCGCGCTGTACGACGTGTGGCGCCGGCTCCCGCCCAAGCAGCAGCAGCAGCTGCTCCGGGTCGCCCGCAAGCACGGACCGACCGCCGCGCGCAAGGTGCTCGAGCTCCAGCGCGCGCGTCGCGGGCGGCGGCGCTAGTTGTCCTACCCACGGACGTTGTGAACGCGGCTGATCGGTGGCCGGTCACCGAGCGAGCTGTGCGGCCTTCGCGTGTTGTAGTGGTCGAGCCAGTGTGGCAGCGCTTGGTTGCGTTGTCTGTGTGAGCGGTAGGCGAGGCCGTAGGCCCACTCGCGCGCCATGGTCTGGTGGAAGCGCTCCACTTTCCCGTTCGTGCGTGGCCGGTAGGGCTCGGTGGTGAGGTGGCGGATGCCGTGGCGGGCGAGCAGCTCGCGCAGCGAGCGGTTGTGCACCTACGTGAAGGCGTTGTCGGTCATCAGCCGTTTCGGGACGATTCCGTGTTCGGCGAAGAAGGCGAGCGCCCGCTCGACAAAGCCGGTGACGGTCGCCGCCTTCTCGTCGTCGTGGAGCTCGACGAAGGCGAGCCGGGAGTGGTCGTCGACGATCGCGTGCGCGTAGTCGTAGCCGACGCGGGTCTCGACCCTCCGACCGCGCAGGGCCTGGGAACGGTCGCCGGTGACGCGGTGACCGGGCCGCAGGAAGCGCGCGTAGCGGCTGACGTCCATGTGCAGCAGCTCGCCCGGACACGGCCACTCATAGCTGTTGGCCGGCTCCTTCGACCGCTTCGGCGGCCGCGAGATGCCGGCCCGCTTGAGCACCTTCCACACCGTCGAATGCGCAAAGCCGGTTGCGCCCGCCACCAGCCGCGGCCCCCAGCCGGTCCGGCGGCGACACTCGCAGATCGCCTGCTCGAGCTCGGCCGCAAGCTGCCGCGGCGAGCGGTGCGGCCGGCTCGAGCGATCAAACAGACACGACAGCGTCCGCCGCGCCTCCTCGCCCGCCTCCAGCCAACGATGCCACCACCGGTGCGCCGTCGCCGGCGACACGCTGAAGGCGGCCGCGGCCGCCGTCAGCGTCATCCCGCCCTCGATCGCGCGAACCAACGCGTAGCGGCCAGCCAGTCCGAGCTTCGCGTTACGGTGCAAAGACATCCGAGCCCTCCTTTGGGCGTAGGTCCGGGAAGACCCACAGCCTCGAAGGAGGGCCGGATATCACCTCACCCGTTCACAACCTCTGTAGGCGGGACAGCTAGTCAGGAAGCGATCCAGGAGAGCGCCGACGGCGCGAGCGCTGCGCGGACGATCCGGTCCTGCTCGCGCAGGTGAGCGGTCGGATAGCCCTCGCTCGGGCTCGCCCGCCACGGCCGGCCGACGTAGAGGAGCGGAACGCCCTCGGGCTTTGCCTCTTCGAGGCGGTGCCGGATCGCCCGCCACGCGCCCATGTTCTGCGGCTCCTCCTGGGCCCACACGATCTCCCGGACGTTCGGGTATGCGCGCACGAGCGCGGCCGCCTGCTCGACCGGGAAGGGATAGAGCTGCTCGAGGCGCGCGACCGCGACGCTCGTCGCGCGCGCGCGATCCTCGTGGCCGACGATGTCGTAGTAGACCTTCCCCTGGCAGAGGACGAGTCGCGTGACGCTCTCGTGCTCCACGCCAGGGTCGTCGAGCAGCGCGCGAAACTCGCCCTGCGCGAGGTCCTCGACCGACGATCCCGCCTGCTTCAGCCGCAGCAGACCCTTCGGCGTCATGATCACGAGCGGCCTCGCGGTCGCATCGAGCGCCTGCCGGCGCACCAGGTGGAAGTACTGCGCCGACGTCGTGCAGTTCGCGATCCGGATGTTCTCCTGCGCCGCGAGCTGAAGGAACCGTTCGAGGCGAGCCGACGAGTGCTCCGGCCCGTTGCCCTCGTAGCCGTGCGGCAGCAGCAACGTCAGCCGTGAGGTCTCGCCCCATTTCGAAAGACCCGCGGAGATGAACTGGTCGATCACGATCTGCGCGCCGTTCACGAAGTCGCCGAACTGCGCCTCCCAGAGGACGAGCGCCTCGGGTGCCGCCACCGAGTAGCCGTACTCGAAGCCGACACACGCGTACTCCGAGAGCGGTGAGTTGTGGATCTCGAACGACGCGCTCGCGTCGTCGAGATGCTGCATGGGCGTGTACGTAGCGCCGGTCGTGACGTCGTGAAGCACGGCGTGCCGGTGCGAGAACGTCCCGCGCTCGGTGTCCTGGCCGGTGATGCGGATCGGAATGCCCTCGACGAGCAGCGACGCGAAGGCGAGTGCCTCGGCCTGCCCCCAGTCGATCCCGCCCTCCTCGAGCTGGTCGCGGCGGCGTTCCAGCTGTCGCATCAGCTTCGGATGCGGCGTGAACCAGTCGGGAACACGCAGCAGCTGTTCGTTCAGCGCATGCAGTGTCGGTGTCGGGACGGCTGTGACCACCGCCTCGGCGGTGCTCGCCGGAATCCGTCCCTCCTGCGGCGACGGCTGCGAGCCGAACGTCTCCTTCAGCGCCTCGTGTGCGGCGCGCAGCTGGGCGGTCACCTCGCGCTCGGGCGCGTCCGCCTCCTCCTGCGTGACGACTCCCTCGGCGACGAGCCGGCGCGCGTACAGCTCGCGCACGGTCGGGTGCTCGGCGATCGCGGCGGCGAGCAGCGGCTGCGTGTACGCGGCCTCGTCCTGCTCGTTGTGACCGTGCCGCCGGTATCCGACGAGATCGACGACGACGTCGTGCCCGAAACGCTGCCGGTACGCGAGCGCAAGGCGAATCGCGGCGATCGCGTCCTCGGGCTCGTCGGCGTTCACGTGGATGATCGGAACGTCGAAGCCCTTGGCGAGGTCGCTCGAGTAGCGCGTCGAGCGGCCGTCGTTTGGATCCGTCGTGAACCCGACCTGGTTGTTCGCGATGATGTGCAACGTGCCGCCGGTCGAGTAGCCCGGCAACCCCTCGAGGTTCAGCGTCTCGGCGACCTGACCCTGGCCGGCGAACGAGGCATCGCCGTGAATCAGGATCGGCAGCGCGACTGCCGGATCGTGGTAGCCCTCGCGCGTCGAGCGGTCGGTCTGCTCGGCGCGCGCGCGCCCCTCGACGACCGGATCGACCGCCTCGAGGTGGCTCGGGTTGGCCGTCAGCGTGACGGTGATCTCGCCGACGGCCGTCGTGCGCGTGCCCTCCGCGCCCAGGTGGTACTTGACATCGCCGGAGCCGCCTTCCTCGCTCGCGACAACGGCTTCGATCGTGCGCTCCCCCTCGAACTCGCGAAGGACGACGTCGTACGGACGGCCGACCACGTGCGCGAGCACGCTCAGGCGACCGCGGTGCGCCATGCCGATCACGACCTCGTGCGCGCCGGTCCCCGCGGCGAGCTCGATCGCCTCGTCGAGCATCGGCACCATCACGTCCAGGCCCTCGATCGAGAACTGCTTCTGCCCGAGGAACGAGCGTCGGAGGTAGTGCTCCATCCCCTCCACCTGGCTCAGCCGCTCGAGCAGCCGCTTCTTCTCGTCGGTGGACAGGCTCCGGCGGTAGCGCCCGGACTCGATCGCATGCCGCAGCCAGACGCGCTCCTCGTGATCGGAGATGTGCTCGATCTCGTAGGCGATCGTGCCGCAGTAGATCGCGCGTAGCCGCGGATAGACCTCCGCGAGCGTGTCGCCGGGAATCGCGAGGCGGAGCAGCGGCGCCGGGATCCGTGCCATCAGCTCCGGCGTCAGCTTCGGGATCAGGCGCTCGGGCTCGAGCGCGGGATCGCCGGGCGGCTCGGAGCCGAGCGGATCGAGGTGCGCGGCGAGATGGCCGTGCGTGCGGTGCGCCTTGACGAGCGACATCGCGGCGGCGACCCCGCCGACCAGCTCGTCGTCGGGCGCCGCGGGCGCCGGCGCAGCGGCCGCTTCGGGCGCGACGGCGGCATGCCCGTTCGCTTCGCCGTTCAGCTCGAGCTGCTCGAGCAGACGCGCGAGACCCGGCTGTGCCTGCAGCACGGCCTCGGGCGCACGCTCGAACAGCGCCCGCCATTCGGACGGCACGGCACTCGGGTTTTCCAGGTACTGCTCGAGCAGGAGCGCCGCATAGCCCGTGTTCAGTCCGTCGACCTCGGGCCGGGTCATTGCCTCAGTCTTTGTAGCAGGCGAGGCCGGACGGCTACCAGAGCGGCCGCGTCGCCACGACCGAGATGAGCATCCCGACGAAGAAGCATCCGGCCGCGATCATCGCGGCCGCGAAGGTCAGTCGACGGGTGCGCGGCCCCGCCATCCCGGCGGAGACCATCGCAATCGCGATTCCCGGAAGGATCAGCCGGAGCGGATGCCAGGCAAGCCCGATCAGGCAGATCGCGATCGACATCGCCGCCAGAAAGCCGGCGATCGTGTCCCCGGGGCCCGAGCGCTCGACCTCGCCGGTCTGCGGCTGCTCGTACGAGCTCAACGCTTCGCCTTCGCCGCGAGGGCCGCCCGTGCCGTCCGCGGGTAAGTGCGGGCCGGCCCGCCGTGCGGCCGCGGCCGGACGCGGCGCGAGCGGCGGCGGTCGAGCCGCGGCGGCGCATCCTCCGGTCCGATTGTCGCCGTCACCGCGGCGCCCGCCGGCGGCACCGGCTTCGCCCTGATCGCGTACCAGACGACGTAGCAGAGGTACCCGATCGGGATCTTCAGGATCACCATCAGGAAGACGAGCTCCAAGACCTGGTGGTGCGGGTGCACGCCGGGAGTCTACCCCCTCGAGCGGAAGAGGAACCGCCGGCGGGGCTTCACCGTTTTCTTACGGAAGGCCGGTTAGGCAGCCGGCGAGCCCCGGGAATGAGGAGAGCATGAGCTACGAGCAGCTGCGCATCTTGATGGAGCACGGCGAGGAAATGGGCTGCATCAACATGTCCGCGTTCAACGCGCTCGTCCAGGAGCTCGACCTCGACGACGAGGAGCTGAACGGGCTCTACGAGCAGATCGAGGAGCGCGGGATCGAGCTGACGGACGATTGCGGCCTGCCGGAGGTGCAGGAGTCGACGTATGTGAACAGCGAGGTCGCTGCGATGACGACCGACTCGCTGCAGCTCTTCCTGAACGAGGCCGGCCGCTACCCGCTGCTGACGGCGGCGGAGGAGGTCGAGCTCGCGAAGCTCGTCGAGCGCGGCGACAAGCCGGCGAAGGACCGGATGATCAACTCGAACCTCCGCCTCGTCGTCTCGATCGCGAAGAAGTACCAGGGGCACGGACTGCCGCTGATCGACCTGATCCAGGAGGGGATCATCGGGCTGATCCGAGCGGTCGAGAAGTTCGACTGGCGCCGCGGTTACAAGTTCTCGACGTACGCGACGTGGTGGATCCGCCAGGCGGTGCAGCGCGGCGTCGCGAACAAGTCGCGCACGATCAGGATCCCGGTGCACATCGTGGAGCGCGAGCAGAAGATCGCGCGCGCGGAGCGGGAGCTCGTGCTGCAGCTCGAGCGTGCGCCGACCGACGAGGAGGTCGCGGCCAGAGCCAAGCTGAACCTGAAGCACGTGCGCGAGGTGCGGCAGGCGGCCCGGACGGTCGCGAGCCTCGACAAGCCCGTCGGCGACGACAGCGACACGGCGTTCGGCGACCTCGTCGCCCACGAAGCGGGAAACGTCGAGGAGGAGGTCGTCGTCGCCCTCGGCGACGACGCACTGCACCGCGCGATCGCGACGCTGCCGCCGCGCGAGCAGGAGGTGATCAAGCTCCGCTACGGCTTCGACGAGGAGATGGAGCCGAAGTCGCTCGAGGAGATCGGCCGCCGGCTCGGGATCACGCGCGAACGCGTACGCCAGATCGAGACGCAGGCGCTGTCGCGGCTCGCCGAGCAGCGCGAGATCGCGGCGCTGAGCCCGGTTGTCTGAGCGCCGCTTCGCGGCGCTCATGCTCACTCGCACCGCTTCGGGCTCGGCGCGGCCTTCGGCCGGGTCGGCCCTGTGCTTTCCTGGTCGTGAGCCTGCGAGCGCGAATCGTGTGTGTGCCGCGCCCGCACATGTCGGGCGCGGGGGTCCGGCCCTTCGGGCCTGACCCCGCTGTTCGGGCCGGTCAGTCCCAGCGGAGGACGCGCACGCCCTCCCACCATTCCGGCCGGCCGCGGTCCTTGCCGTCGACGCGATAGATCTCGGTCGCGCGCGGTTGCGCGGCGAGATAGTCGTCGACCGCCCGCTCGACGCGCTCCCAGTCCGTGTCGTCGACGACGAGAAGCGCCGGTGAGGCGAGGTAGGGCTCGACGAGCCGTAGGCCGTCAAGCTGCTGCTCGTACTCGTGGCCGTTGTCGTAGTAGTAGACGCCGACCGGCGACGGGATTCCGTGTCGCAGCGTCTCGAATGCGTCGCCGTCCAGCACCGTCGGCTCGAGCCCGTAGCGCTCGAGATTCGCGCGCAGCTGATCGGGGCTTCTGTCGCCGAGCGACCAGTTGTCGAGCGCGACGAACATGCTCCCGTTGTCCTGCATCGCGGCAATGAGCGAGTGCCACGGTACGTCCCGACCTCGACGTAGTGCTCGCCCTCGCCGAGGCAGCGCGCGGCGAGGTTCAGGAGCGCGAGATTGTTCGGCTTAGCGAGCCCGGGCACGTCGTCGAGGATCGCCTGGAACCGCGAGACGTCGCGCAGCTGCTCGGGTAGCTCGCGCAGGAATCGCTCGGCGTCCACGAGCCGAACCGTACGCGCCCCGGGCGATCGCCCGTTCGAGTGAGGGATTCTGGCGTCGGAGGCGGTTTCTACGCTCCGGCTTCCGTGGCGATTGCGGCGAAGCCACACTGCGGCGCGTCAACTTGCGAGGATTGTGCCTCTCGCTCGCGGCGGGAGCGGCCGCCCTCGTTGCGGCGCTTCCTGCGTCGGCGGCGTCGTACGACGCGGCTACGGATCCCCTACTCGCTGGCCGCGACGCTCGCGTCGCTCGGGGCGCCGGAGTGGTGGAACGCCGGCGACACGGGCAGCGGTGTGGACGTTGCGTTTGCTCGACACCGGCGTCGCGCCGGTTCAGGGCCTCGACGGTCCGAACAAGGTGGTGTACCGGCCCGACCTTTCGCTCGAGTCGCAGGCGCCGAACCTCGCGAACTACGACACGAACGGGCACGGGACGTTCATGGCCGGGCTCATCGCAGGTAACGACGGCGTCTCAGGCGGATACCGCGGACGCCCACGGCCGACGAGCTGCTCAGCAATGCCGACGTCGCGATGTACAGCGCCAAGGCGAGCGGGAAGCGTCGCTTCGCAACCTACGAGCCGCAGATGCACACGCGGATCCGCCGCAGGCACGAGCTCGCCGGCGCGCTCGAGCACGCGCTCGATCGGGACGAGATCGAAGTTCATTTCCAGCCCATCGTCGCGCTCGCAAGCGCGCGGCCGGTGCTGATCGTCGCCATCGGGCGGCGCGTCCTGCTGGAGGCCCGCCGCAGTGTGGCGGAGTGGCAGGCGCGATTCGCCGACTACGAGCAGCTCTCGGTGAACGTCAATCTCTCGCCGGCGGAGCTCCTGAACCCGGAACTGACGCACGACGTGCGCACCGCTCTCGCGGCGAGCGGGCTGGCGCCGGTGTCGCTCGTCCTCGAGATCACCGAGAGCGGCGCGATGACGGACACCGTGGCCGCGCTCGCGGCGATGAACGAGCTCCGGCGCCTCGGCGTTCGGCTCGCACTCGACGATTTCGGCACGGGCCATTCGTCGCTCAGCCACCTGCGCGACTTCCCGATCGACACGCTGAAGATCGCGAAGCCGTTCGTCGACCGCCTCGATCAGGGCGAGGGCGACACGACGTTCACCGACGCGATCCTGCGGCTCGCGGCCGCGCTCCAGCTCGACGTCGTCGCAGAGGGCATCGAGCGCGCAGGGCAGGCGGAGCTGCTGCGGCGTCTCGCGTGCGGGGTCGGGCAGGGTTTCCACTTCTCGCGTCCGCTCGACCGTGTCGACACCGAGGCGTACCTCGCGCAGACCGGCTCGGCGCGCCGACGGATCCGCGCGGTTTCGTAGCGACGCGGACGCGCGGCCAGCTTTCAGGCTCCCGCATACGCGCGCATCGCGTCCACGAGCACGCGCAGCTTGCCGCCGGCCGGCGTCAGGCGGTACTCGACGCGCGGCGGGCGCGCATCGACGACGCGACGCTCGAGCATCCCAGCCTCCTCGAGCTCGACGAGACGCTGCACGAGCGTGCGCGGCGGAATCCCGTCGAGCGCCTGCTTGAACTCGTTGAACCGCACCGCGCCCTCCTCCGCCGCCGCCCACACGATCGCGAGCATCCAGCGACGGCCGAGGAGGTCCGCCGCGCGGGCGACCTCCTCGGGCACCGGGTTGCAGCGCCTACACCGCATGCAGCTGCGGGTGCGGCTTGGGCTCCAGCGCGAGCTGCAGCACCTCCGAGAGCGTCATCACCGGGTGGAACGACATCGCCTCCCGCACGTCCTCCGGGACGTCCTCGAGATCGGCGCGGTTCCGCTCGGGGATGATCACATCGGTGAGACCGGCGGCGTGCGCGGCGAGCACCTTCTGCTTCAGCCCGCCGATCGGCAGCACGCGGCCCTGCAGCGTGACCTCGCCGGTCATGCCGACGGTGTGCTTCACCGGCCGCTCGGAGAGGAGCGACGCAAGGGCGGTGGTCATCGTGATGCCGGCGCTCGGGCCGTCCTTCGGGATCGCGCCCGCGGGCACGTGCACGTGGAAGGCGCGGTCCTTGAACGAGTCCGGCTCGATCCCGAGCTCGCCCGCGTGCGAGCGCACGTACGAGAGCGCGATCCGCGCGGACTCCTTCATCACGTCGCCCAGCTGGCCCGTCAGGATCAGCTCGCCCCCGCCTTCCATCGAGGTCGCCTCGACGAAGAGGACGTCCCCGCCGGTGCCGGTGACGGCGAGGCCCGTGGCGACGCCGGGAACCGCGGTTCGCTCTGCGGCTTCCTGGTAGAAGCGCTGGCGGCCGAGCGCGTCGCGCATGACGTCCGGGTCGACGGCGACCGGCGGCTGCACCTGCCCGGATGCGATCCTCGTTGCGGTCTTGCGCAGGATCTTGCCGAGCTCCCGCTCGAGCTGGCGCACGCCCGCCTCGCGCGTGTACTCGGAGACCACGGTCTGGATCACCTCGTTCGAGATCTCGACCTCGTCCTCGCGAAGGCCGTTCCGCTCGCGCTGCCGCGGCCAGAGGTAGTCGCGTGCGATCGCGGTCTTCTCGTCGACGGTGTAGCCGTCGAAGCGAATGACCTCCATGCGGTCGAGCAGCGGCCCCGGGATCGTGTCGGCGACGTTCGCGGTCGCGATGAAGAAAACGTCGGAGAGGTCGAGCTCGACGTCGAGGTAGTGATCGCGGAACGAATGATTCTGCGCCGGATCGAGCACCTCGAGGAGGGCCGCCGACGGATCTCCGCGCCAGTCGGCACCGACCTTGTCGACCTCGTCGAGTAGGATCACCGGGTTCATCGTTCCCGCATCGCGCAGCGCGCGCACGAGCCGGCCCGGCAGCGCGCCGATGTACGTGCGGCGGTGGCCGCGGATCTCGGCCTCGTCGCGGATACCGCCGAGCGACATGCGCACGAACTCGCGGTTCAGCGCTCGCGCGACCGACTCGCCGATCGACGTCTTACCCGTGCCGGGCGGCCCGATCAGCGTGAGGATCGCACCACTGCGCTTGTCGTTCGGGATGCCGCGGTCCTCGCGCAGCTTGCGCACGGCCAGATACTCGACAATCCGGTCCTTCACGTCCTCGAGGCCTGCATGGTCCGCGTCGAGCACCTCGCGCGCATGCTGCGGGTCGAGGCGCTCGTCGGAGCGCTTCGACCACGGCACCGCCACGAGCCAGTCGAGGTACGTGCGGATCATCGACGCCTCGCCCGAGGCCTCGCCCATCGTCTCGAGGCGGCGCAGCTCGCGCTCGGCCTGCGCACGGACGTCGTCCGGCATGCCGGCCTCTTCGATCTTCGCACGATATTCGTCGATTACGGAGCCCTCGTCCTCGCCGAGCTCCTTGCGGATCGACTCCAGCTGCTTGCGCAGCACGTACTCGCGCTGCTGGCGCTGGGCGCCCGACTCCATGTCCTCGCGGATCCGGCGGCGCACCTGCAACTCCGCGAGCCGCTCGCGCTGCACGGAGGTCGCGTACTCGAGCCGCTCGATCACGTCGACCTTCTCGAGCAGCTCGACGCGCTGCTGGAAGGTGATGTCGGGTGCGTACGCAGCGGTGTCGGCGAGCGAGCCGACATCGGTGATCGAGCGCAGGAACGCGCTGATGCGCTCGTCCGCGTCGCGCAGCTCGAGGATCTCCTCGACGATCGCCCGGTACTCGCGCTCGAGCTCGCGCGTCTGCACGGGCGGCGGGTTCTCGTCCGGGCGCTCCTCGACCTCCGCGCGGAGGCGGCCCTGCGCATCGGTGTGCGCGGCGCCGATCACGCCGCGGTGCAGCCCGGAGAGCTCGAGGGCGCGCGTGCCGCCGGGCAGGCGGACGCGGTTCGTCACTTCGGCCACCGTGCCGACGGAGGCGTACTCCGAGTCGTGCCGCGGCACGAGCAGGACGCGCTCCTCTTCGCCGGCGTCGACGGCAAGCGTGACCGTCATCCCGGGGAAGACGACGGTGTCCTCCAGCGGGACGAGCAGCAAATCGGTCAAAGCTGAGTCACTCTCCAATCTGTGAACTAGGTATCGAGATTGTACCTGGTATGAACGCCGGTCCGCGAAGGCGTAATCCCGGGTTCACGCCCGCTACACGCGGCCCTGGTTCCATCGATGGCATCGCCCCGCTTGCTGCAGCTCTCGCCCTCGCCTTTCCGGTCGCCGGCTGGACGCAGGCGACCCACGGCCCGGCCGGTGGAACGGTCTGGCTCGGACGGATCCCGAACGCGGTCGTCGCCTGGGATCACCGGCGCAGCGCGATCTACCTGCCGCCGAGGTTCGACCCGACGCGGCGCTACCCCGTGATCTACCTCCTCCACGGCATGCGCGGCTCGCCCTCGTCGATCTACAGCGGGATGAAGCTCGCCCCGACGGCGGACGCGCTGATCAGCGAGGGTGCGCCGCCCTTCATCGCGGTGATGCCGATCGCGGGCCCCGTCGTCGACCCGGACTCGGGCGAATGGGCGGGCGTCTGGGAGACGTACGTCGTGCGCGACGTCGTGCCGTGGGTCGACGCCCACCTGCCGACGGTCGCGTCGCCCGCCGGCCGCGCGCTGGAAGGCCTCTGCGCCGGCGGTTTCGGCGCGATCGACATCGGCCTCCGCCACCCGAGCCTTTTCGGGACGCTGGGCTCGTTCGAGGGCTACTTCGCGCCGGTCTTCCGCGACGGGCCGTTCGTCCATGCGACCCAGGCGGACCTGAATGCGCACGACCCCGTGCTGCTCGTGCAGCGGGAGGCGGCGGCGCTCCGCCGCGCGGGCATGCGCTTCTACATCTCGGTCGGCGGCAACCACGCCGCCGTGCTCGCGCGCTGGTCGGTCGAGTTCGCCGCCGAGCTGAAGCGCCTGAGACTCGTCCACGAGCTCTGGCGACTGCCGGCGGCGGAGCGCGGCCACTTCTGGCGCGCGACGCTGCCGTCGGCGCTCGCGTACGCGGACTCAGGATTCGCTTAAAGAGGGTTCGCCGGTCGCCGCCCGCGGTAGCGACAAGCGATGGCGACACGTCGGCGGCGGGGCCTCGGCGTCTACGCAGCCGAGGCTGCGATCCTGACGCTCGTCTGCGGGCTGATCTTCCTCGGCGGCTTCGTCGGCTGGGTGATCGGCCACTACGCGACGCCGGGGCACACGAAGACCGTCACGGTCGCAGCCGGCGGACCGTCTGCGACGACCGCACAGAACATCGCAGCCGCGCCGAACTTCAGCGCGAACGACCTCGAGGCGCTCCCGACCGACAACTGGCCGACCGCCGGCGGCAACCTCCGCAACGAGCGCTACTCGCCGCTCACGCAGCTCAACACGTCGAACATCTCGCAGGTGAAGGGCGTGTGGCGCACGCACCTCGACGGCTCGGGCATCGCCGCCAAATACTCCGCCGAAGGCCAGCCTGTGGTCTACAAGGGCGTGATCTACATCGCGACGGGCGAGGACGACACGTTTGCCGTCAGCGTCGCGACGGGAAAGATCCTCTGGAAGTACACATCGGGGATCAATCCCGCGATCACGACCGTGTGCTGCGGCTGGGACAACCGCGGTGTCGCGCTCGGCGACGGGCGCGTCTATCTCGGCCAACTCGACGGCACCGTCGTCGCGCTCGACCAGCGGACGGGCAAGGTCGACTGGCGCAAGCAGCTCGTCAAGTGGCAGCTGGGCCAGACGATCACCGCCGCACCGCTCTACATGGACGGCAAGATCTACATCGGCGTGGTCGGCGCCGAGTACGGCACGCGCTCGTTCCTGCAGGCGATGGACGCGGCGAACGGCAACCTCGTCTGGCGCTGGTACACGACGCCGGCACCGAACGAGCCGGGCGGCAACACGTGGCCGAAGGGCTTCTACAAGCGCGGCGGCGCGACGATCTGGCAAGCCCCGGCCGTCGACCCGAAGCTCGGGCTCATCTACCTCTCGACCGGCAACGCCGGCTCCGACTGGTACGGCGGCAAGCGGGCGGGCAAGAACCTCTACGCGGCGTCGATCGTCGCGCTCGACCTGAAGACCGGGAAGCTCAAGTGGTACTTCCAGCAGGTCCACCACGACATCTGGGACTACGACTCGGCGAGCCCCGTGGTGCTGTTCGACGCCGGCGGGCACAAGGGGATCGCGCAGGCGTCGAAGACCGGCTGGCTGTACATGCTCGACCGCGCGACCGGCAAGCCGCTCTACGGGATCACGGAGACACCCGTCCCGCAGAACGCGGCGCAGAAGACCTGGCCGACGCAGCCGATTCCCGCGAACGCCGCGTTCACGCCGCACGGGACGCCGCCGGCGGCCGACGTCAAGCGCGTGAAGAAGGAGATCGTCGGGCCGCTGAAGAAGGCACCGGTCGTGATCGCGCACAAGGCGTTCACGCCGCCGCCGCCCGGCAAGCTGCTGATCTACGGAAACGGCCCGCAGGGCGGCGTCAACTGGCAGCCGATCTCCTACAACGAGCAGACGCACATGTTCTACGTCTGCTCGGCCGTCGGCTGGGTCGGCGTCGAGGCTGCGCCGCAGAAGTTCACGACTCACCAGAAGTCCTGGGACGGGATCGCCGGCGCGGCCGGCATCGGCTGGACGGAAGCGAGCGGCACGTTCACCGCGATCGACGCGACGAGCGGCCGGGTCGCCTGGCAGAACCGCTTCCCCGACGCGTGCTACTCGGGCACGACGACGACCGCCGGCAACCTCGTCTTCATCGGGCGCAATCAGGGCGACCTGCAGGCCTACGACGCGCGGAACGGCAAGCTGCTCTGGAGCTTCCAGACGGGCGCGGGCGCCAACAACCAGCCGACGATCTTCCAGCAGGGCGGCAAGGAGTTTCTCCTCTTCTACTCCGGTGGGAATTCGCTGCAGGCGACGCCGCACGGTGACAGCCTCTGGCTCTTCGGGCTGAACGGGAAGCTCGGGCCTGCGCCGACGCCGGGGCCGGGGCAGGGAACGCAGCATGCCGGCGAGTCGCAGAAGACGAACGCGGCGTCACCGACCGGCGGCAACCCGACCGCGGGCAAGATCGTCTTCCAGAGCAACTGCGTCTCGTGCCACGGCGCGACCGGCCACGGCGGGAACGGCGGGCCCGATCTGACGTCGATCCCGTCGGCGAAGAATCAGAACCGGGTGCTCACGCAGGTCGAGAACGGCGGCCACGGGATGCCGCCGTTCAAGGGCACGCTGACGCCGAAGCAGATCAACGACGTCGCGGCGTACGTGCTGAAGGACATCACGCACGGCAAGTAGAACCGGCCGGCGTCGGGCCCAGGGTTCTGGTGCCAGGCACCTGTTCGAAAAGCAGAGCCACAGCGGGGTCAGGCCCGGAGGGCCAGACTCCAGGCGCCGCGTCAGCGGTGCCCACCGCTGTTGAAGAGCGAGCCGCCAGCGCCTACGCGCTAGGCCGGAACGACGGCGCGGTCGGAGGCGCGCGCGATCGCGGCGCCGGACTCGAGGTCGAAGAAATGCAGGCGGGTCGTGTCGACGCTGAGTGTCGTGCGCTCCCCTTCGCGTGCAGGCGTGCCGCGCTCGACGCGGGCGATGAACGGCGTTCCGTGGTGATGCGTCTGCTCCTCTGCCGCCTCGAGCGCTTCGCTCGAGAGGATCTCGCGCAACTCCTCCGTCTGCGCCGCGGGAGCGTCGATCGCGAAATGGAGGAAGACCTCCGCGCCCATGTCCTCCTTGATGTCGACGACGACGTCGAGCGGCGCCCCCGGCCCGTTCGTCGCCATGTCCTCGGGGCGAATTCCGAGCGCGATCGTGCGGCCGGCGTACGGACGCAGCTCCGGCCGCTCGCCGAGCGGCAGCTCGTGCGGGCCGAAGCGCGCGACGAGTGCGCCGTTCCGGGCCTCGACCGCCGCTTCGACGACGTTCATCGCCGGCGAGCCGATGAAGCCCGCCACGAAGAGGTTCGCCGGGCTGTCGTAGAGCACCTGCGGACGATCGACCTGCTGCAGGACGCCGCCTCGCATGACGCAGACGCGGTCGCCGAGCGTCATCGCCTCGCTCTGGTCGTGCGTGACGTAGATCGTCGTGACGTTCAGATCGCGCTGGATCCGCGCGATCTCGGCGCGCATCTGCACACGCAGCTTCGCGTCCAGATTCGAGAGCGGCTCGTCCATCAGGAACGCCTGCGGCTCGCGGACGATCGCGCGTCCCATGGCGACCCGCTGGCGCTGCCCGCCCGAAAGATGCCGCGGTCGCTTGCCGAGCACTTCGGCCAGGCCGAGGATCTTCGCCGCGCGCTCGACGCGCCGGCGGATCTCGTCGCGGTCGAAACCGCGCATCTTCAGCCCGAACGCCATGTTGGCGTAGACGTTCATGTGCGGGTAGAGCGCGTAGTTCTGGAAGACCATCGCGACGTCGCGGGCCTTCGGCGGCAGATCGTTCACGACCTCGCCGCCGATCGTCACCGTGCCGGACGTGATCTCCTCGAGCCCGGCGACCATCCGGAGCGCGGTCGTCTTGCCACAGCCCGACGGGCCGACGAAGACGACGAGCTCGCCGTCGCCGACCGAGAGGTCGAGCTCCTGGACGGCGCGCGTCCCGTCGGCGTAGACCTTGCTCAGCTTGCTGAGCTCGATGTCCGCCATGGCGCCACCTTAGACGCGCCCCGGCGCGATTTGCAACGCAGCCCGATCAACGCTTAGAGTCACAGCGCACATGAGCGCGGTGGCGGCCGCAGGGGGGGGTGGTCGACGCAGACGCCTCCGGTACGTGACGGAGCGTCGAGGGTTCCTTGCGACCTTTCTCATCTCGCCCGCGGTCCTGCTGATCGCAGCGCTCGTGGGTGCGCCGCTCGTGCTCGCGGTGTACCTGAGCCTGACCGACGCGCAGGCGGGCTCGCTGACCGGGAAGTGGGTCGGGCTCGCGAACTTCCGCGCGGCCTGGCGCGATCCGATCTTCCAGGGCGCCCTCAGGCACACCGCCGAGATGACGCTGATCTCCCAGGCAGTCGTCGTCCTCTGCGCCGGCCTGCTCGCCCACGCGCTCGTGCACAAGTTCCGCGGGCGCTGGGTCCTCCGCTTTCTGATCCTGCTCCCGTGGGCGGCCCCGATCTCGCTGACCGTGATCGGCTTCCTGTGGTTCTACGACCCGCAGGCGTCGATCTGGAACTGGTTCCTCGTGCACCTGCACATCGTGAGCGCGCAGAACACGCCGAACTGGCTCGGGACGCCGACGGACGCGATGGCCTCGATCATCAGCGTGCAGGCGTGGCGGACGATTCCGTTCGCGACCGTGATCTTCATCGCCGGCATCTCGTCGATCCCTCAGGAGGTCGACGACGCCGCTGCGATCGACGGCGCCACCGGCCTGCGCAAGTTCTGGTACGTCTCGCTGCCGCTGCAGCTGCCGATCGCGATCGTTGCCGTCCTCTTCGGGATCATCTTCACGGCGACCGACATGGTCGTCCCCTACATCCTCACGAACGGCGGCCCGTTCAACTCCACGCAGATGATCACGACCTGGGCGTTCACGGAGGGGATCAACGCGGGGAACGTCGGCGAGGGCGCAGCGATTGCGATGTTCCTCCTCCCCGTGCTCGCGTTCGTCGCGATCGGGATGCTCGTGTTCGCGCGGAGGGCCGAGGTCACATGACGTTCCGCCGTCACCTCTTCAGCTACGGCGTCACGGTTCCGTTCGCGATCGTGCTCGCGTTCCCGTTCGTCTGGATGTTCGTCACGTCGCTGAAGCCGGAGGCGCAGGTCTACGACCCGACGAAGACGTGGAACTTCCATCCGACGCTCGCGAGCTACGGCTTCCTGTTCCACCAGACGAACTACGTGCGCTGGATCGAGAACTCGTGCTTCGTGGGCGTCCTCGTCGTGTTGATCACGCTGCTCGTCGCGATGCCCGCCGGCTACGCGCTGGCGCGGCTGTCCGGCCGGGTCGGGCGGAGCATGGGTATCGGGATCTTCCTCACCTATCTCGTGCCGCCGACGCTGCTGTTCCTGCCGCTCTCACGCGTCGTGGCCCGGTATCTCCATCTCTCCGACAGGCTCTGGTCGCTCGTCGTGATCTATCCGTCGTTCACGATCCCGTTCGCCGTCTGGCTGCTGATGGGCTTCTTCAAGACGGTGCCGCAGGAGCTCGAGGACGCCGCTCTCGTCGACGGGTGCTCGCGCCTCTCGGCGCTCGTGCGCATCGTCTTCCCCGTCTCCCTGCCCGGGATCCTCACCGTCGTCATCTTCACGTTCTCGCTCGTGATCAACGAATTCGTCTACGCGATCACGTTCATCACGAGCGCCGCGAACCGAACGCTGCCGGTCGGAGTCCCGACCGACCTCATTCGCGGCGATCTCTTCGACTGGCCCGGGATCATGGGCGCGATCCTGATCCCGAGCATTCCGCTGGCCCTGATCTACAACGCGTTCCTCAACCGCTTCATCGCTGGGTTCACAGGCGGAGCATTCCGCTAGGAAGGAGGGAGGGTCACATGTCCGAGGAGAAGAAGCTCAACCGGCGCGACCTGCTGAAGCGGGGCGCCGTCGGGGCAGCCGCGCTCGGAGCGGCAGGCGTGCAGGCGCCGTTCTCGTTCGCCGGGCCGCACAAGTACACCGGCCGCTGGCTCAGCGGGAACCTCACCGCGATCACCTGGGTGCATTTCGTCCCGTCCTACGACCAGTGGCTCGACCCGTGGGCGAAGCAGTGGGGCGAGCAGAACGACGTGCAGGTCACGATCGAGCACATCAACAACACGCTGCTCGACACGCGTGCCGCCGCAGAGGTCGCCGCGCAGCAGGGCCACGACCTCTTCTTCAACCTGCATCCGATGGCCTCGTACGAGGACCAGGTGATCAACCATGCGCCGATCGTCCAGGAGGTCGCGCGGAAGCTCGGCCCGTACATGCCGATCGCGAAGGCGTCGACGTACAACCCGAAGACGAAGAAGTACTTCGCCGTCTCCGACAGCTACGTGCCCGATCCCGTGGTCTGGCGGCACGACCTCTGGAACGGGATCGGCGAGGCCCCGTACACGTGGGATCACGTCCGCAAGGCGGCGCCGAAGCTGAAGGCGATCGGCCACCCGATCGGCATCGGCCAGTCGCAGGAGCTCGACTCGAACATGGCGCTCTTCGCGTTCCTCATGTGCTTCGGGTCGTTCCTGCAGCACGAGAACAACCGGCCGTGGCTCGACACCAAGAACACCGTGAACGCCGTCAACTTCATGGCGGAGATCTACAAGACCGGCGAGACGTCGGACATCTTCGCGTGGAACCCGGCATCGAACAACAACTACCTCTACTCGGGAACGGCGTCATTGATCCTGAACGCGATCTCGGCGACGCGCACGCCGGAGTCGCTGAACCTGCCCTTCTCGAAGGACCTCTGGATCTGGCCGATCCCGATCGGGCCGCACGGCCGGCTCGGCCTCGAGCACCTGATGGGCTGCTGGTCGATCTGGAAGTTCGCACAGAACAAGGCGAACGCCGAGAAGTTCCTCGTCGACCTGCTGCTGCAAGCGAAGACGGCGACGCTGCAGTCGCAGCTGTACAACTTCCCGACGTTCCAGAACGCGTTCCCGTTCAAGGCGATCCGGAAGGTCGCAGCCGCGGACCCGCACCCGCCGAAGGGCAAGTACACGATCCTCACGACGATCGCGGAGAAGTACACCCACAACATCGGCTACCCGGGCACGTGCAATGCGGCAGTCGACGAGATCTTCTCGACGTTCCTGATCCCGCAGATGTTCGCGCAGGTGTCGCAGGGCAAGCTGACCGCCGCGGAATCGGTCAGCCAGACGCAGAAGCAGGTGAAGGCGATCTACGCGAAGTGGAAGGCGCGCGGGAAGATCTGACGCGTCACAGCAGGACGACCGACTTGCCGCCGCGCTGGTTCTGCCACGCGGCGGCAACGTCGTCGAGCGAGAACGTCTGGTATTCGAGCGTCATCCGTCCCGCTGCGAGGTGGTCGAGGAGCTCGAGGTAGGCGCGGTCGCGCTCCTCCTTCGTCAGGGCGAAATTCGAGTGACCGAGGATCGCGAGCTCCTTGCCGCGCACGTCGGCGGAGCGAAGCGGCGCCTCGGCTCCTGCGGCCTGGCCGAGATGCACGATCCGCGCGTGCGGACGCGCGAACCGGAGCGCCCGCGCGAGCGGCTCGCCCCAGACGGGATCGATGCAGACGGTGAAGCCGCCGTCCGCGAACTCCCGCTCGATCAGCTCGAGCTCCTTGCTGCCGACGGCGACGACCGTCGCCGCGCCGAGCAGAGTCGCCGCCTGCGCTGCGAGCTTGCCGACCGTTCCGGTGCCGCCGAGTACGAGCACGCGGTCCTCCGGCCGCACCTGCGCCTTCCAGGCGACGGGCACCCACGCGGCGATTCCCGCGATCCCGGCAGCCGCGGCGAGCGCGGGCTCGACGCCGTCCGGCAGCCGGAGACAGAGCTCGGGCGCGACTTCGACCCGCTCGGCGAGGAAGCCCGATTTCGAGACGCCGCGGCCGTCGCCGAAGAGATAGACGAGCGAGCCGTCGTCGAGCCGCCCGACCGCCTCGCAGCCCGGAGCGTACGGGAGCGGCGGGTGGCCGCCGTAGAAGACGCCGTTGCCGACGCTGAGGTCGAGCGGGTTCAGCGCGACCGCCACGATGCGAACGCCGTGGAGGTCGTCGACCTCCGCCGGCTCCGGCGGCTGCTCCAGCTCGGCGATCAGCGCTCCGTGCATCCTGATCAGGGATTCTCGTCCTCGAGGCCCACCGCGGCGAGCGCGCCGGCGAGGTGCGGATATTCGACGACTCGCGAGACGCGACCATCGTGGGTCGTCACGATCGCCGCGTAACGGCCCACGAGGTACGAGCGGCGCGACTGCAGCGGCCGGTCGTCGGTCGGGTCGACCTCGGTGCGCGAGAAGCGCATGCTCACGACGACGTCGTCGCCGACGCCGATGCAGCGGTCGACCGTCACCTGGTACTCCTCGTCGAGCCGCTCGCGGAGCACGCTCAGCACGTCCTCGCGGTCGGCGACCGCCGCCTCCTCTCCGACGCCGACCCACTCCACCTCGGGATCGAGCATCCGCTCGATCGCATCGAGGTCGCCTGCCACGAACGCTCGATACCCCCTGAGAAACAGGTCGACCGGGGCCTGGCTCACGTTCGAGAGCGTATCGTCCGCCGGTCTCGGTACGCTGTTGTCGCTGTTGACAACTAAGCCCAGAAGGGCGCGGTCGCCGAGGCCGCCGTGATTCTCGCGGCCGTCAAGCTCGGGATCGGTGTCTGGGTGCCGGCGTCCGGCGACGCACGGCACGACATGATCTTCGACCACCGCTCGCCGCTCGCTCGCGTTCAGTGCAAGACCGCGGTGCAGCTCGACGACGTGCTGCTGATCCGTCTCTATTCGAGCCGGCGATGCACAACTGGCCTGCGAAAGTGTCCTTATTCGACCGCGGATGCGGATGCGGTCGCCGCGTACAGCCCGACGCAGCAGCGCTGCTACTTTCTCGAGCTGTCCGAGGTGGAGGGCCATATGCAGGTTTCGCTCCGTCTCGGCCGAACATGCAACAACCAAGCCGCGGGCATCCGTTGGGCCCACGACTACGAGTTCGCGGCTAGACTGACACCGCTCCCGGGCCCATAGCTCAGCTGGGAGAGCGCCGCCTCGGCATGGCGGAGGTCGCCGGTTCGAGCCCGGCTGGGTCCATGCCAAAGCCCCCTTCAGGGGGCTTTTTCTTTTCCGAAGCGGCGCCGACCTCATCGAGCGGAAGTCCCGCCGCCCGAGGAGCCGCAGGCATGTTCGACATCGGATCAAGCCTTCGCGAAGCGCGCGAGAAGCGCGGGGTCGCGCTCGAGGGCGCGCAGAAGGAATTGCGCATCCGCGAGCGCTACCTGACGGCGCTCGAGGAGGAGAACTGGGCCGCCCTGCCGGGCGACGCCTACACACGCGCCTTCCTCAGGAGCTACGCCGAGTTCCTGGGCCTGAACGGCACGCTCTACGTGGACGAGTACAACGAGCGCTTCGCGACGAACGAGGACGAGCCGTTCCTTCCCGAGTCGCTCGCCGACCGCGGTGCGAGCCGACTCCTCTTCCGCACGACTGCAGGCGTGATCGTGGTCGCCGCCGTCATCGCGGCGCTCGTCGCGTTCGGCTCGGGCGGTACGCCCACCGCGAGCATCCAGTCGGCTGCGGCCGCGGACACGCCCCGGGTCGTCGCGAAGCCGGGCGCGATCGCCCACGTCCGGCGCTGGGCCGCACCGAAGCCCGTGCAGGTTCCGACCGCCCAGATTCGCGCGGTGCACGGTCGTTCGTGGTTCTCCGTCCGGCTCGGCGGCGCGAACGGCCGCGAGATCTTCCGCGGCTTCCTCAACCGCGGCCACAAGCTCGCCTACCGCCTGCACACGCGCGTCTGGCTTCGCGTCGGCCGGCCCCGGGCCGTGACGATCCGCGTCGGCTCGCACCTCGTCCGGGGGCTACCCGGAACGCCCGTCGACCTGCTCCTGACGAAGCGCGGCGCGCGCGCCGGCTAGGACGCCGCTACGGCGTCCAGCTCGACCGCAGGCACGTCGCCCCAGAGATCCTCGAGCTTGTAGAACGAGCGTGCCTCGGGCGTGAAGACGTGCAGAACGACGTCGAGGTAGTCCGCGAGGATCCACGTTCCCTCCTGCGTCCCGTCGACGCTGCGCGGGATCAGCCGCTGCTCCTGCTTCATGCGGCCGTGGATCTCGTCCCAGATCGCCGCCGTCTGCCGCGGGTTGCGGCCGCTCGCGATCACGAAGTAGTCGGTGAAGGTGCAGACCGGCCGCATGTCGAGGATCACGACGTCCTCCGCCAGCTTCTCCTGAGCGAGAGCCGCGATGCGCCGGGCTTGTGCGAGCGAGTTCAGGTCGTCCGTGTCCTTCGTCGATTCGCTCTCAGTGTAGCCCCGTTGCCCCGACATAGAGCTCTCTCGCACGGATCAGGTCGGCGACGGCGGCCGGGACGAGCCCGTCGAGCGGCGCGCCGACCGCCGCGAGCTCGCGGACGTCTCGCGAGGCGACCGCCTTCGGCTCGATCGCGAAGAAGTGGACGCGCTCGGGCCGGTCGAGCGTCTCGAGCACGGCGCCGATCCGCCCGGATGGATACCCCGGCCGCGTCGCGACCGCGAGCTCGGTGCGCTCGAGCACCTGGTCGGGCTCCTTCCACGACAGGAAGTCGCAGAACTCGTCGGCGCCGATCACGAAGAGCGGTTCCTCGAGGCGCTCCGCACGCAGCAGGTCGATCGTCCGCGCGTGCGGATCGAGGCGCACGTCGTCGTCCGGGAACGCCGCGCGCGCGAGCTCGAGCCGCACCGCCGCCGGGAGATACGTCTGCTTGTGGCCCGGCTGCTCCGAGACGAGCACCGTGAGGCGCGGCAGGTCGAAGTGCTCCTTCGCCGCGCGCGCGACCTCGACATGGCCGACGTGCGGCGGGTCGAACGCACCGCCGTAGAGACCGGTTACGACAGCCTCCGAAGGTGTTCGTCGCGCGTGCTCGGCTCGAGCAGCGCGTCCGCGAAATCGGTGCGCGGATAGCCGGTGGCGCGCCATGCCGCCGCCGTTCCGCGCGTGTCGTAAGCGGTCGTACGCAGCTCGATCGAGCCCGGCTCGACGATCGCCCACCAGGCCGCCGGGCGCACCGTCGGATTGCCGACGCTGCCGGGGTTGACGACCCGCCGGCCTGCGTGCCGCTCGTCGTACTGGAGATGGATGTGGCCGCACACCACGGTCTCCTCGACCACTCCGTCGAGCACTTCGGCCCACCGGGATTCGGGCGACGCCGGCGTGATCAGCTCGGTGTCGCTACGCGGCGTGGCGTGGCAGTAGAGCACGCCGTCGAGCGACAGGGTCGCGGGCCACGAGAGGACGAAAGCGCGATCGTCGTCGCTCAGCCGCTCCTGCACCCACAGCGCAGAGGGCTCGTCGTCGGCGAGCGACCCGTGGTCCGTGTTGCCCATGACGAAGCGCGCGTCGCCGACACCGCGCGCGAGCTCCAGCGTCTCGCGCGGCCACGCGCCCCAGACGACATCGCCGCCGAACACGACCGCACCGACATCTGCACCGTCGACGTCCGCGAGCACTGCCTCGAGCGCAGGCGCGTTTCCGTGCACGTCGTAGAGCGCGGCGACTCTCACGGCTGCCATTCGAGCACGTCGTCGCCGACCTCGACCTCGTTGCCCTCGCGCACACCCGCCGCGCGAAGCACACGTTCGAGCTCGTCGCCGTCGGGCGGGCGCCCTGTGACGCGGAAGCCGCGCTCGGTGCGGAAGACGCGATACGCACGGCGCGCCGGCTGCGGCCGGTAGACGAGATAGTCCACGAGCTCCGGTTCGTCGCCCGGCGGGGCCGGCGTCACCTCGTCGGACGGCGCGAGCTCGAAGAGCGTGCGCTTCAGCTCGTCGATCCCTGCGCCCGTCGCCGCCGAGACGCGCAGTACCCGAAGGATCCGCTCGTCCTCGACACCGAACGCCGGCGGCTCGGGCTGGAGGTCGATCTTGTTCAGGACGACGATCTGCGGCCGCGCGTCGAGACCGGCCCCGTAGGCGGAGAGCTCGGCGTCGATCGTGCGCCAGCGCTCGTCCGCAGCGCCTTCGGACGAGTCGATCACGTGCAGCAGGAGCCGCGCGCGCTCGAGGTGCGCGAGAAACTCGTGACCGAGGCCGACGCCCTCGCTCGCGCCTTCGATCAGGCCGGGCACGTCGGCGACAACGAGCTGCCGCCCGTCCGCGGCCTCGACCGTCCCGAGCACGGGCGCGAGCGTGGTAAACGGATAGTCCGCGACCTTGGGGCGCGCATTCGAGAGCCGCGCGACCAGCGACGACTTCCCCGCATTGGGAAGCCCGACGAGCGCGGCATCCGCAAGCAGCTTGAGACGCAGCTCGAGCACGCCTTCTTCGCCCGGCCAGCCGACCTCGGCGAAGCGCGGCGTCTGCCGCGTCGCGCTCGCGAACCGCTTGTTGCCGCGACCGCCCGCGCCGCCTCGTGCGACGACGACACGCGCGCCCGGATGCGCGAGATCCGCGACGAGCCGCTCGTGCTCGTCGAGCACCTGCGTGCCCACCGGGACGTGCAGGACCGCGTCGTCGCCCCCGGCGCCGTTCGCGAGCGAGCCGCGGCCGGCGCCGCCGTTCCCCGCGCGCAGCTTCTGGTTCGGGCGGAAGCCGGAGAGATCGCGGCGTCGCGGGTCCGCAAGGAGCACGACGTCGCCGCCCTTGCCGCCGTCGCCACCGTCCGGGCCGCCCTTGGGCACGAACTTCTCGCGCCGAAAATGCAGCGAGCCGTCGCCGCCGCGGCCGGCGATCACCGTCAAGCGTGCTCGGTCGTGGAACATGGCCACATTGTGGGGTCTGGCCCTTCGGGCCTGACCCCGCTGTTCGGGTTACGCCTCGACGACGGACACTGTCCGGCGCTCGCCGCTCGTCCGGAACGAGACGACGCCGTCACGCGTGGCGAAGATCGTGTCGTCTTTGCCGATGCCCGTGCCCGGGCCCGGGCGGAACCGGGTGCCGCGCTGGCGGACGAGGATCATCCCGGCGGTCACGTCCTGGCCGGAGAAGATCTTCACGCCGAGCATCTTCGGATTCGAGTCGCGGCCGTTCCGCGACGAGCCGAGGCCTTTCTTGTGTGCCATCAGTGGTGCTCCTTCTCTGCGAGCGCGCGCTCGAGCGCTGCGATCGCACCCTTGCGGTTCGCATGCGCGCGCTCGTGCTCGAGCGCCGCTTCGAGGTTCGGCCGGCGCCAGCTCGGTGCCTGTTCGGAGATCTGCGCGATCGTCAGCTCCTCGTAGCCCTTGGGCGGATGCGCCGCGCGCGCAGCGGGCTTCTCCTCCGCGGCCGGCTGCTCGGCGGAGGCTTTCGCGGCCGCTGCGGCCTTCGGCTTCGCCGCGGCCTGCTTCGCACCGATCGACTCGATCTCGATCTGTGTCAGGGCGGCACGGAAGCCGTTGTGCCGGCGGTACCCGGTGCGGCGGCGGTACTTGCCGATCCGGACCTTCTCGCCGAGCTCGTGACTGACGACGCGCGCGGTCACCGTCGTCGACGGCGCGATCTCGGTCTTGCCGTTGCCGCCGACGAGCAGGACGCGGGGCGTGAACGTCTGGCCCTCGCCGGCCTTCAGCCGGTCCACGAGCAACCGCTCGCCCTCCTGAACGCGGTACTGCTTGCCGCCGACGGTGATGATCGCGTAGCTCATTGCGTGGAAATGCGGGCGCGATTCCACCGGAATCGACCCGCGAGGGGCGGATTGTAGCGGACTAGGATTCGAACTCGTCGCCCCACTCGGACATGGGGACATAGCCCCACTCCGCCTCGGGCGTGCCGTTCGAGGAGGGCTCCTCGACCTCCTGCGCCGGCTCCTCGGCCGCCGGCTGCGACCCGTTCGCGGCGGCCGCCGTGACGCGCTTGCGCCGGTTCTTGCCGCCGCGCGAGCCGCGCCGCGTCTTCTTCTTCGCCGTCGCCGCCGACGCGTCGCCGTCCTCGGCCGGCGCCTCCCCGTCGCCGTCTCGGCCGAGCTCCTCGGAGGGGAGGTGAATCGTCACCTTCGGCGCCGGCTCCTCGGCCTCGTCCGCCTGCGCCGCCGCCTCCTCGGCCGCCGGCGCCTCGCCGGGCGGCCGGGCCGGCTTCTTTCGAGCACGGCCGCCGCGCGAGCCGCGCCGCGTCTTCTTCTTCGCCGGGGCCGCCGCGCCGTCCTCGTCCTCGTCCTCGAGCGCCTCGGCTGCCTCCTCCTGCTCTGCCTCGGGCTCGATCTCCTTGCGCGCGGGCGGCTTGCGCGTCGGTTTCTCGGCCTCGCCTTCGGCCGTCAGCGGCTCGGGCGCCTTCTTCTGCTGGCGCGCCAGGGTCGCGTAGGCGACGCCGTCGAGCACGCGCTCGATGCGCACCCGGACGCGCTTGCCGACGAGCGACGCCGCCTCGGCAACGCAGACGTCGAAGCCGTCGACCTTGCCGACGGCGGCGCCGCCGTCGTGGCGGTCGACCTCGACGAGCTCGAGCTGGAGCTCGGCGCCCTCGGCGACCGGTGCCTGCGGCGCGAGGTCGGCCAGCTTGCCCTCGGCGACGACGACGAAGTGATCGAGATGCAGGCCGGGCTTCCCGTCGAGGAAGAACCTGCGCTTCGTCAGCGCCTCGAGCTCGAGCAGCCGGCGGGCGCCTGGACCGACCAGCGCCGTTGCGATCGGCTCCGCGACCTCGACCCGGTAGGCCTGCGACCGAGAGCCGGTGGCGAGCGAGCGCAGTCGCCGCTCGACGTCGATCGCCGCGGACGCATCGGAGTAGACGATCCCGTCGCCCCCGCACGTCGGACACTTCTTCGTCATCACCTCGCGTGGCCCGTCGGTGACGTTCTGGCGCGTCATCTCGACGAGGCCGAGCGGCGAGATCTCGACCACGTACGTCTTCGTCCGGTCACGCTCGAGCTCGCTGCGCAGCGCCTCTTCGACGGTCGCGCGGTTCTTCGGATTCGCCATGTCGATGAAGTCGATGACGATGATGCCGCCGATGTCCCGCAGGCGCAGCTGCCGCACGACCTCCTTCACGGCCTCGAGGTTGTTCTTCGTGATCGTGTCCTCGAGCCGGCCCGCCGAGTTCTTGCCGCGCGAGCCGACGAAGCGACCGGTGTTGACGTCGATCACCGTGAAGGCCTCGGCGTAGTCGAAGATCAGGTAGCCGCCCGACGGAAGATCGACCCGGCGCTGCAGCGTCGACTTGATCTGCTGATCGACGCCGAACTGCTCCATCAGCGGCGTCTTCTCCTTGTAGCGGACGACGCGCTCGACCATGTGCGGCGACGTCTTCTTCAGGTAGCCGGTGATGCGCTTGTACGCCTGGTCGTTGTCGACGTACGCCTTCTCGAAGTCGCCGGTGAAGAGATCGCGGGTGACGCGCAGCGGCAGCTCGGCCTCCTGGTAGACGAGCTCCGGCGCCTTCGCCGTCTTCGCCTTCGCCTGGATCGAGCGCCACAGACGCTGCAGGAACACGAGATCGCGCTCGACGTCCTCCTCCGAGGCGCCCTCCGCCGCGGTGCGGACGATCACGCCGCCTTCCTTCACGTCGAGCTTGCGCAGGATCTCCTTCAGACGTGAGCGCTCGTCGTCGTCGAGCCGGCGCGACACGCCGAGCCCTTCGCCCTGCGGGACGAAGACGACGAAGCGGCCGGGCAGCGAGATCTGGGTGGTGAGGCGTGCGCCCTTCGTCTTCATCGGGTCCTTGACCGCCTGCACGAGGATGGTCTGCCCCTTGCTGATCAGGTCCTGGATCTTGCGGCCGTGGCCGCGCTCGAGCTCGGGGCCGACGATCTCGTCGACGTACAGGAAGCCGTTCTTCTCGAGCCCGATCTCGACGAACGCCGCTTCCATGCCCGGCAGGACGTTGTCGACGAGCCCGAGGTAGATGTTGCCGGCGATCGAGCGCCGGTCGGGCCGCTCCAGGTAGACCTCGGCGACCTGGTCGTCCTCGAGCACGGCGACTCGCTGCTCGCCGACGTCGACGGAGACGACGAGCTCGCGCTTCGCCTCGGGAAGCGGCGCGCGGCGCTGCGGCTCGCGGCGACGCCGTGTACCCGCGCCCTCGGCGCGGCGCCGCTCCTGCCGCTGCGAGAGCTGCTTGCGCTCGGGCCGCGCGCGTTCGGCTTTCTTGTCGGGCGCGACCGCGACGTCGGCCGCCTCCGCCGCCGGCTTCTTACGCCCCTTGCCGCCGCGCGAGCCGCGCCGCCGCTTGGGCTTCGTGCTCTCGGTGTCGGTTGTCGCGGCCGGGACGTCCCCGGCCGGCTGGGTCTCTACGGGGTCGGGCGCAACCTCGACGGGTGCTGCGGCAGGCTCGGCCGCCGCGACGTCCTTTTGCTGCTTGCGTCGTCGGAACCAGGGCAAGCGAAAGCTCCTTGATAGGCGAGGCGCGCAGCACTCTCCCGGAGCGCGCGCCCGCAGTTGTCAGTGAAAAAGGTCGGCATCTGCCTCACATGACCCAGGGTACCAGCGGCATCGGTCATGCCGTCCGATCCCGGTCCTACGATCCGGCGCATCCAGGAGACGGGAGGCACACCGTGACGGGGAAGCGCGAAGCCGAAGAGCTGCTGCTGATCGAGGAGGCGGACGCCTGGTTCGAGTACCTCGAGGCGACGCGGGCGCAGTCGGCCGTGCGCTACCGCGAGGTCGAGCCGTGGGCCTGGGCCCGTCTGCAGCAGCGCATGCGCGCAATCCGCGCCCGCCGCGCGAAGCTGCGGCCGGCCGCAGCCTAGGAGGCGAGCTCGAGCCGCCGCACGGCGGCCTCGCCGAGCGCGCGCGTGCCTGCGTACGCGACGGCACCCTTGATCGCCCATCCCGCGAACGGCACGAAGTCGAGCAGCTCGCGCGCGACCGCGCGCAGGCCGAAGCTCGCCCCCATCGTCGCCGCGAGCTCGGGCAGCCGGGCTCGCGGGTCGATCTCGAGCCCGTAGGCCTGATGCAGGCGAAGGACGAGCCTGATCTCGTTCAGCGCGAGGAGCGGCATGTCGGCGCCGGGGATGAACACAGCCGCTCCGACGACGCCGTTCTTGCGGGCGAACGCGCGGACGAGCTCTTCCGCAACCGCACCGCGCAGCACGGGCACGCGCGCGGCGAGCGGCGCCCCGCCCTCGCCCAGCCGCCGCGCGATCACGCGCGCGATCTCCTCCACCGGGAAACCTCGGCCCGCATCGACGCGCACGACGTCGGTCGCGAGCACATACGGCACCGCGTCGACCTCTTGCGGAGCGACGGCGACGATCGGCACACGTGCGCGCCTCGCCCGCTTCAGTGAATCCTCGTCGGCGGCCGCGCCGAGCACGTGCACGTAGACGGCGGCGCCGCGCGGATCGTCATCGCCTCTCACCGAGCCCGATTGCGCACCGCGTGCGAGCTCCCGCCGCAGCACGGGCGCAAGCTCGCCTGCCCCCCCGACGACGAGCGGCTTCGGGTCCTCGGAGGAGACGGCGATCTCCTTGACCAGCGCACGCAGAGCGCCGATGCGAACCGGCAGGGCGGTCACCGACGACGGGCCGCGCGCGACGCGCGGCCGCGGGCGTGGATTGCGAGTAGCACGCCCATCGCCGCGAGGTTCGCGATCATCGACGAGCCGCCGACACTCACGAACGGCAGCGGGATGCCCGTGATCGGTGCGATCCCCATCGTCATCCCGACGTTCACGAAGATCTGGAACAGCAGCGCGACGACGATGCCGCCTGCGACGATCGCCGCGTAGAGATCGCGCGCAACCGTGATGATCCGCAGCCCTCGCCACAGCACGAGCAGATAGAGGGCGAGGAGAAGCGACGCGCCGACGAAGCCGCGCTGCTCGCTGTACGACGCAAAGACGAAATCGGTGCCGTGCTCGGGCAGGAAGTTCAGCCGCGTCTGCGTCGCGTTCTTCGGCCCGCGACCGTGGAACTGCCCGGAGCCGACCGCTGCGATCGACTGCTCGAGGTTGTAGCGCGCGTCGACCGTGCACTTCTGCGGATGGACGAAGCAGGTGAGCCGCGACTTCTGGTACGGCTTGAGAAAGTTGACGCCCATTGCCGGTCCGGCCCAGAGCACGACGACGATTCCGAGCACGGCGATCGATCCGAGCACAGCCAGCTGGCGCCACGGCGTGCCACAGACGAACAGCATCGCCGCGAGCGCCGCGGAGTAGACGAGCGCGGTGCCGAGGTCGGGCTGCACGAATACGAGCACGACTGGGATCACGCCGAAGCCGAGCGTGCGGAGCGTCGTTCGCCAGCTCGTGCCGCCCCGCGCACGCTCGGTGATGTAGCCGGCGATCGCGAGGACGAAGAGGAGCTTGCCGAACTCCGACGGCTGGAACGTGAAGAAGCCGACGTTGATCCAGCGCGTCGAGCCTCGCGCGGCCTTGCCGGCGAGCAGGACGATCGCGATCAGGCTGACCGTTCCGATGAAGATCGGACGCCAGTAGCGGCGGTAGACGTCCGGATCGATCACGAGGCCGACCACGAGCGCGACGCCGCCGACGACCGCATACGCGATCTGGCGCTGCAGGTAGTGCTGCGGAGCGCCGGGCACGTCGAAGCGCGTGACGCCGGAGATCGCCCAGAGCCCGACGGCGACGAGGCCGACAACGCCCGCGACGAGCACCCAGTCGAGCGAACGGAGCACTGCGCCGAGCGCGACGCCGTCCCGGTGGCGCTGAAGTCCTGCCCTCTGTGATCCGGCGTATTCGAGCATCAGCCCATGGTGCCCATCAATCGGAGTGCGTGCTGGTTGCCTGTTGGACGTGGACGTGGAAGTACGCGCCGAAGACCTGCGCGGCCGCCGGAGCCGCCGCCGTCCCGCCGTGGCCGCCGTTCTCGATCACGGCGCAGACCACGAGCGTGGGCGCGGCGGTCGGACCGTAGCCGCACCACCAGGCTTGGCTCTTCAGGCCGGTGTAGCCCGGGAGGGTGACGAGCTTCTCCGCTGTGCCGGTCTTGCCGGCGATCGAGACGGGGAACCTGCCGAACACCGGGTACGACGTCCCGAACGTCGCGTGCGTCCCTTCGAGCAGCCCCTGCCGGACGACCTGGAGCGCCGCCGAGTCGACGTTCACGTGCGTGGCCGTGGGCGTCGCCGGGGTCGGCACGACGGCGCCGGTCGAGGTCTCCACGTCGTCGAGCAGGTGCGGTGTCACGAGGTTGCCGCCGTTTGCGATCAGCGCGTAGAAGCGCGCCATCTGCAACGGCGTCACGAGCAGGTCGCCCTGACCGATCGCGAGCTGGATCGAGTCGCCCGGCTTCCACAGGCGGTCGATCGCGTTCTTGAAGTGGCGCTCCTTCCACGGGATCGTCGGGACGAGACCGGCCGCCTCGGGCCCGACGTCGACCCCGGTCGGCGCACCGAAGCCGAAGATGCGCGCCCACTTCTGCAACGGCTGCCCGTCCACCGGCGGCAGCGAATAGAACATGTCGCCCACCTGGTAGAAGTACGTGTCGCAGGAATACGCGAGCGCAGTCGGCAGGTTCATCTGCTGATCGACGTTCGGGTCCCAGTTGTGGAAGATGTGGTGGGAGCGGTCGTTCGGCGACACGTACGTGCCCGTGCACGGCAAGTCCTCGTACGGCGTGACGAGATGCTGCTCCATGGCGGCGAGGGCCGTGACGGGCTTGAACGTCGAGCCGGGCGGATACGTGACGAACGTCGCGCGGTTCAGCGACGGATAGTTCTTCGCCGGCGCCGTCTTCGGCGTCAACCCCTGCGCGGCGAGCGCCTGCGTCGTCACGTGCCCGGCGTACACGGCCGGCTTGTACGTGGGTGAGGAGGCCATCGCAAGGATCGACCCGTCACGGGGATCGAGCGCGACGATCGCGCCGCCGCGCGCCGCCCACTCGCCGTTTGCCTGGGCGAGGCGGATGCCGTACTGGAGCGCATTCTCGGCCGCCTGCTGCAGCTTCACGTCGAGCGTCAACCGCACGGTGTTCCCCGGCTTCGGCAGCGTCGTCAGCTGCCCCGTCCCGAGCGGACGGTCGAGGCTGTCGATGTGCAGCTTGGACACGCCGTCGACGCCGCGCAGGTACGTGTCGTACGCCGCTTCGGCGCCTGCCTGGCCGACCTCGTCGTTCAGGTCGTAGCCCTTGCCGAGCCGGCGCAGCTCGGTGGGTGTGATCGCGCCGACGTAGCCGAGCACCTGCGCTGCGAGCGACTGGTACGGGTAGTGCCGGATGTACGAGCGGCCGGTCGTGACGCCGGGGAAGCCCGCCGCGTGCTCGAGCAGGTACGCGATCATCAGCCTGCTGGCCGACTCGCGCACCGTCACCGGCGTGACGAGGTCGCCGGCCAGCTGGCGCTCCTTGATCCCGCGCGCGATCTCGTAGAGCGGGACGCGGACGATCTGCGCGAGGCGCCGGAGCTCCGCGTACCGATCGAGGTAGACCTTCGGCAAGTCGGACGGCCAGAGCTCGATCGAGGTCGCGGCGACGTTCGTCACGAGCGGGACGCCGTTTCGATCGACGATCAGCCCGCGCGGCGCAGGCTGGCGGAGGATGCGGTACGAGTTCGCCTGCGCCTGGTTCACGTACTTCGTCCCGGCGAGCACCTGTAGCGCCCAGAGCCGGAGGAAGAGCGCCGCGAAGACCGCGAGGAGGACGCCGCCGAGGATCGCGACGCGGAGGCTGAGCCGTCGCGCCGGCCGGTAGTCCTCGACGGGCGCGTCCGGCTCCGGCCGGCGCACCCGACGTGCGGGGCGTCGCTCGGTCGCCGTGCTAGCCAAGGAGCTGCACCTCGGTCGCGTAGTCGGCGCGCTCGAGCGGCCGGAGCAGCCGCCGGACGAGCGCGTAGACAGGCCCGGTCAAGATGAGGTTCATGCCGATTGCAGGCACGAGCCCGCGCGCGATCGGCCCGGCCGGCGCGTTCTCGCCGAGCACGAAGTGCACGATCACGAGCCCGAAGAGGTAGAGCACGGTCACGACCGCGACCGACGTGAACGGCGCGTGCGCGCGGTCACGGCCCGTCGTCTCTCCGTAGCGGCCGATCCAGTACCCGGCGATCGTCAGGACGAGCGACGTGAGTCCGAGCGTGCCGAGCGTCGCAGTGTCGACGAGCAGCCCGGCGAAGAAGCCGCCGGCGGCGCCGACGATCGAGCCGCGCAGCAACGCGATTCCGACCAGGGTGACGAGCAGCAGGTCCGGGACGCCGCCGAAGACATGGACCTGGGCGAAGACGGACACCTGCAAGATCGCCGCGACGAAGAGCAGCGCAGCCGCCTTGACGCCGTCGAGCGCGCTCAACGCTTCTTCGGGATGAGGGCCGCGACCGCGTCGAGCGAGTCGAAGTGCGCGAGCGGCGCCACCTGAATGCTCAGGTACGAGGCGATGTCACTCGTCCCCACCGACTGCACCTGCCCGATCGGGATGCCGTACGGGTAGAAATCGGGATAGCGCTTGTCGACCGTTCCCTGGGTGACGATGAGGTCGCCCTTCGTCACCTTCAGCTCCTTCGAGACGAGATCGAGGATCAACGACGTGCCCTGCCCGTGGCGGATCAGCCCGGTGACGTTGTGCGTCGTGTCGCGGGCCGGAACGGCGCTGTCCGCATCGGTGAGCAGCGTCACGACGGCGGTATGGCTGCTCGTGTTCGTCACGCGCCCGATCAGGCCGTCCTGCGTGATCACGGGTGTGCCGTCGCGGATTCCCGAGCTCGAGCCGGCGTCGATCGTCACCTGCTGCGCGAACGGGCCGCTCGGGTACGAGATGATGCTCGTGTTGACCGCGCGGTAGTTCTTGGGATAGCTCGGTCCCGCCTCGAAGTGCATCAGCCCCTCGAGCTCGCCCGCGCGCCGTGCGCCGGCAAGGTTCGCGTTTGCGACGGCCTGCCACTTGTGCAGCTCGAGGCGCAGCTTCTTGTTCTCGGCCTTCGCGCTTGCGAGGCCGCTGAAGTAGCCGTAGACGTCGCGGAAGGGGCGCGCCACCCGCTCGGCGGCGACCTGAAACGGCCGCAGCACCGTCGCTCCGTACCCCTGAGCGTCGTGGAGCGCGCCGCTCGTCGGCGAGCGGAAGGAGATCGTCAGCAGGGCGAGCGCGACGAGGACGAGAGAGCCGAGCACTGCCCGGCGGACCATCGTGTTCCGGCTCCTGGTCGAGAAGCGGTCATTCCTGGAGCGCCGGACAGACGAGCCCAGCACCGCCACCCGTGCGGTGCGGTCGCGGGATGCCACGGCCGTAGGGTATCGCGGCATTCGGCCAGGCGGGCGCTCCACGTGGCCGCGTAATCGTGACGCGCCGCTTCGCACGAGCGAAGAGGGGCCGGTTCGGACACCGGCCCCTCTGCAGCGCTGTAGCCGCTCCGGCTAGCCGTCGCGACGGAGGCGCAAGAGCCCGAAGCCGCTCGCGAGGAGCAGGCCGCCCGCGAGGACGAACCACCCGAGCGAGAGACCCGTGAAGGGCAACTGACCCTTCGTCACGACTGCACCGAGTACCCGCGGCGAGGCGGCGGTCGCCGGCCGGGACGACCGGGTCACCGTCTTGTGCGCGCCGGCGACACCCGACGGCTGCGTCGCGGGTGCGACCGCGGGCGTCGGCACGACCGCGGGTGCCGGCGTGGTGGCCGGCGGAGCCGGCGGCGTCGGGGCTGCCGCGGGCGTCGGCGCCGGCGTCGGTGCCGGTGCCGGTGCCGGTGGCGTCGCGGCCGGTGTGGCCGGCGTGCTCGGCTGCGGCGTCACGGGCGGCGCCGTCGTGGGCGGCGGCGTCGTCACCGGATGACAGCTGTTCGTCGTCATGCAGTTCGTGCCGCTGCCGCTGCTCGACGGATGACAGCTGTTCGTCGTCATGCAGCTCGTGCCGCTGCCGCTGCTCGACGGATGACAGCTGTTCGTCGTCATGCAGCTCGTGCCGCTGCCGCTGCTCGACGGATGACAGCTGTTCGTCGTCATGCAGTTCGTGCCGCTGCCGCTGCTCGACGGATGACAGCTGTCCGTCGTCATGCAGTTCGTGCCGCTGCCGCTGCTCGACGGATGACAGCTGTTCGTCGTCATGCAGCCGGTGCCGGCAGAGCCGCTCGACGAGTGATCGCCGGTGCTCGTCGTCACGGTCACGGTGCCGTGGTCGCCCGAGGGATGATCGCCGGTGCTCGTCGTCACGGTCACGGTGCCGTGGTCGCCCGAGGGATGATCGCCGGTGCTCGTCGTCACGGTCACGGTGCCGTGATCGCCCGACGGATGATCGCCGGTGCCGGTCGTCACCGTCACGGTGCCGTGGACGCCCGTATCGGACGTGCCCGCGCCGTGATCCGCGGTGACGTCGGTGGCCGCCGTCGAGGGCGCGGTGACGGCCGCCGCGGTGGACGATTGAGCCGCCGTCGCGGCGGCATTATGGGAGGGGTCGTGGGCAAACGCCACTCCGGTGAAGACCGACAGAGCAAGCACTGCCGGGAGGAGCAGTAGGAACCGCCGCATGTCAGGGACCTCCGATGGGGATGAGAACGGTCCCGTAACGGACGAGCGCGGTCTGCGGATACGAGGCCGCCGGGCTGCCGGCGGACCTGCGCCCGCGTAGACCCGGTGCTAGCGGCGGCCGTTGCGGCTGCGGGCCCGCGCGCGGTTCGAACGGTGAATCGCCTCGAACTCCTCGAGGCTGCGGCCCGAGCCGACGGCGACGCATGTGAGCGGGCTCTCGGCGAGGTGGACCGGCATCTGCGTCTCGTGACGGAGCCGCTCGTCGAGTCCCGTCAACAGCGAGCCTCCGCCCGCGAGCACGATGCCGCGGTCCATGATGTCCGCCGCGAGCTCGGGCGGCGTCTTGTCGAGCGTCGACTTGATCGCCTCGATGATCTGCGTCACGGGCTCGTCGAGCGCACGCCGGATCTCCTCGCTCGTGAGGATCACCGTCTTCGGCAAGCCGGTCAGCATGTCGCGTCCGCGCACCTCCGCCTGCAGCTCTTCCTTCATGTCCCACGCGCTGCCGATCTCGAGCTTGATCTCCTCCGCCGTCTGCTGACCGATCAACAGCTTGTAGTCGCGCTTGATGTGATTGATGATCGCCTCGTCCATCTCGTCGCCGCCGACGCGCAGCGACTGCGACACGACGATCCCACCGAGCGAGATCACGGCGACCTCGGTCGTCCCGCCGCCGATGTCGACGATCATGTTGCCGGTCGGTTCTGCGACCGGCAGACCGGCACCGATCGCAGCCGCCATCGGCTCCTCGATCAGGTACGCCTGCCGCGCGCCTGCGGAGAGCGTCGCCTCCTCGACGGCGCGCTTCTCGACACCGGTGACTCCCGACGGCACGCAAACGACGACGCGGGGGTGTGCGAAACGGTGCTGGTGCACCTTCTGGATGAAGTGGCGGAGCATCTGCTCGGTCACGTCGAAGTCGGCGATCACGCCGTCCTTCAGCGGCCGGATCGCCTGAATCGTCCCCGGGGTGCGGCCGAGCATGCGCTTCGCCTCGACGCCGACCGCGTGCACTTCGCCGGAGCGCTGGTCGATCGCGACGACCGACGGCTCCGAGAGCACGATCCCGCGCCCGCGCACGTAGACGAGGGTGTTGGCGGTGCCGAGATCGACCGCCATGTCGCGGCCGCCGAAGCCCGTCATCGAAGAAAAAAGGCCCATGACCGCTCCCGAGTCTAGCTGTGGATTGTGAGAGTTCTGACCAAGCCTCGAATCTTTCGTGACGGGTTGCGGTCTACCTTCGAGGCATGAACAGCGTGCACTTGATCGGCAACCTCGCGACAGAAGTTGAGCTTCGCGACGCGGGCGGCGAGAAGAAGGTGGCGAGCTTCCTCTTGGCCGTGAACCGCGCCTCTCGCGACGGAGGCGCGGATTTCGTCTGGATCACGGCCTGGGACCGGCAGGCCGAGCTCTGCAGCGAATATCTCGGCAAGGGAAATCGCGTCGCGATCGACGGTCGGCTGCGCAGCCGGACCTGGGAGCAGGACGGCCGGCGCCGCGACGCGGTCGAGGTCGTGGCCGGCCGGGTCGAGTTCCTGACCGCTCCCGGGCGCGACGGCGGCGCCGCGGAGGTGATGCCCTTCGAGGCGGCGACCGTGTAGCGACGAACAATCTAGAGCGAGGCGTCCCAGCCGTCGTAGAACCCGCCGTGCTCCGCGGCGAGCGCCTCGAGTCGCACGCGGGTCGCGCGGACGGCAACGGACGTCACGGCCGCAACGCGGCGGCCGATCAGAAGCCAGGCGCCGTCGCTGGGCTCGACGGCCGCCGACCAGCCGTCCGCCCGGAGCGCAGCGGCGACCGACTCGGCCCGTCCGGCCGAGCCGAAATAGAGGTAGTGGCGCGTCTCACGCGGAGCAGCCGGATCGCAGCCGAGCTTCGCAAGGTGATCGACGACCCGCTCGTCGGCCTCCGCCGCATCCTCGATGCGCTCGACCGCGCGGACGCGCTTCGGCAGGAACCGGCGCATTGCCGGCGGCGTACCCGCGGCGGCTGTTGCTCAACCCGACTCGATCGACGCGAGGAACTCGCGCACCGCGGCCACGACCGCCTCGGGTCGCTCGCCGATCAGCAGATGGCCGCAATCGGCGATCGTCCGCAGCGGCGCGCGCAGGCGGCGTGCGTATTCGACCCCGTCCCGGAGCGGCACCCAGTTGTCGTTCGTTCCCCAGAGGCACAGGCACGGGCAGCCGACCCGGTCGAGATCGGTGCGAGGGTCGCTCGCGACGAGCGCGCGGCCGGGGGTGATCGTGTCCGAGTGCTGCGGGGGGCCGAGCAGGAACGCCTCGGCCATCTCCGGCTCGAAGCCGTCGGGGTCGGCGACGCCCCACCAGCCGAAGGCGAGCCGTCGGCCGAGCCGTGAGTGCGCCACCCGGCGGGCCCGGCGTCCGAGGACGCGCCCGGGTCGGGCAACGGCGAGCACCGTGAGCGTCGCCTCGCTGATGCGGGCCGCCGACGAGATCCCGGCGCCCGCGGCGACGACGATTCCCGTGACCGCCTCCGGCCGTCGTACGGCGGTACGCAGCGCGACGAGGCCGCCGAGCGAGTGACCGACCCACGGAGCCGGCACAGCGCCCTCCGCCTCGGCCACGGCGAGGACGGCGTCCGCGAACGGATCGATCGTCTGCGCGCCGCGGAGAGGCTCCGAGCCGCCGTGCCCGGGCAGCTCCGGGATCAGCACACGCCGGGCGGCGGCGAGCGCAGGCGCGACCAGCCGCCAGTTGCCGGCGGCACCGCCGAGGCCGTGGACGAGCACGAGCGGCGGCCCCTCCCCGCCGATCAGATAGCGGATCCCCGCATGGCGCCGCTCCTCGAAGCCGGCCAGATCCCGTTTGGCGTCCGTCGCCACCCGGGCATATTCTTCGTGTGATGGTCGCATTGGAGGGGCAGGCCTGCTGATGCCTGTCGTCACGACAAACGAGGGTCCGGTCCAGCCCGTCTGAGCGCTCGGCGCCGGCGGGCTTTTTCGTACCCCGGAAGGAGCGAAACGCATGGCGAACCACCTCACGCCCGAAGAGCTTTCGAAGGAGCTGGGGATCGACCAGCAGGAGGTGATCCGGGTGTGTGTGCAGGAAGGGGTGCCGATCTACCACGGCAAGATCGACAAGTACCTCTTCCAGGTGCAGCTGCAGGCGCTGGGCGCGCTTCCGCAGCAGCACTAAGACGACGCGTTCTTAGGCGCTCTTCCGCGCCGGAGCTTTGCGACGAGAGCCAGTTCCCGACGGACTGGCTTTCGCCTTTCCGGAGGCGGGCTTCTTCGCCCGGGCGCCCTGCGCCTCGGCGACGCTCCGGCGGAGCGCTTCCATCAGATCGACGACCGGCGTCTCGACTGCGGGTTCGGGCCGCGCGATCTCCTCACCGGCGAGCTTCGCGTCGAGCATCGAGCGCAGGTCGCGACGGTACTCGTTCTCGAAGTCCTCGATTCGCCATTCGCCGACGAGGCTGTCGATCACCTGCTCGGCGAGCTGAAGCTCGGCGTCACGCACGGCGACTGCGCCGACCGCCTCCTCGATCTCGCTCTTCGCACGCACATCCTCCGCGAAGAAGAGCAACTCGAGCACGAGCGCGTCGTCCTGTGCACGGATCAGGCAGAGATTCTCCTTCCCCCAGAGCACGAACTTGCCGACGGCCGCCATCCCCGTCTCCTGCATCGCCCGCAGGAGCAGGACGTACGGGCGGCGCGCCGCGTCTGCGGACGCCGGGGCGAGGTAGTACGTGCGGTCGAAGTAGACGGGGTCGACGTCCTCGAGCCGGACGAAGCGAAGGATCTCGATCGACTGCGAGCGCTGGAGGGCGACCGATTCGAGATCGGCTTCCTCGACGATCACGAACTCGCCCTTCGCGACCTCCCAGCCCTTGACGAGCTCGTCGGCCTCGACCTCGCGATCGTGGAACGGGCACCAGCGCTTCTGCTTGATCGGCGTCCCGCACTCCCGATGAAGCGTTCGGAAGGCGATGTCGGACCGCTGCGTCGCCAGGGCCAACCCGATCGGGATGTTGACCAGGCCGAAGCTGATCGAGCCGTTCCAGATGGTCCGCATTGGGGCGAATCGAATTCTAGTCGCCGCCCTGCATTCCTTTCGCGATTCCCTACGATGAAAAGGTGACGACTGCGTCCGCGTCGGCGCCTCCGAGCGACTCGCCTCTCGCATCTCGCACCACCCGCGCGCTCTGGCAGCACTCGCTCGCGCAGGGGTGGAAGACGCCCGCCTATCTCGAGGAGACGGCCGGCGGCTGGCGCGAGGTGTCGTGGCAGGAGGCGGGCGACCGGATCGACCGGCTCGCGCGGGCGCTCCTCGCGCACGGTGTCCGCAAGGGGGACGCGGTGGCGGTGCTCTCGCGCACGCGGCTCGAGTGGATCCTGCTGGACTGGGCGATCATGTCGGTCGGCGCCGTCGTCGTCGGGCTGTATCCGACGAACACGGCGGCGGAGTGTGCGTACGTGCTCGGCCATTCCGAGGCGGTGCTCGCCTTCGCGGAAGACGACGAGCAGCGGGGGAAGCTCGATTCCATTCGCTCCGACCTGCCGCGACTCCGTGAGATCGTCGCCTTCGAGCAGCTCTCCGAGTTCGACGGGGACGGCGGCGAGCCTGACCCCGTCGAGGAGAACGACCTCGCGACGCTGATCTACACGTCGGGGACGACGGGACCGCCGAAAGGCTGCATGCTCACGCACAAGAACTTGACGACTGCGGCGATCCGCGTGCGCACGCACATGGAAGGCACCACGGACACCGTGCTGCTCTTCCTGCCGATGGCGCACAGCTTCGCGCGCATCTGCCACCAATCGGCGGCGTTCCACGGCGCGACGCTTGCGCTCTGCGCCGACGTCGCGCACGTGCCGGAAGCGCTGAAGCGCACGCGTCCGACGATCCTGCCGGCGGTGCCGCGCGTGTACGAGAAGGTCCACGCAAACGCCGTCGGCGAGATCGAGCGTGCCGGCGGGGCGAAGCGCGCGATCGGGCGCTGGGCGCTTCGCGTCGGCTCGCGCACGAGCGCGCTGCGCCGGAGCGGCCGGCCGCTGCCGTGGGCGCTGCGCGCGCAGCTCGCCCTCGCCGACAGGCTCGTGTTCGCGAAGGTGCGCGAGCGGCTCGGCGGCCGCCTACGGCTCGGCGTGTCCGGCGCCGCGCCTCTCGGCATCGACGTGCTCGAGTTCTTCCACTCGCTGAACATGCTCGTGATCGAGGGCTACGGCTTGACCGAGACGGCGAGCTCGCTGAGCGTCAACGACCCGGACGACTACCGCTTCGGCACCGTCGGTCGTGCCGTCGACGGCTGCGAGGTCCGGATCGCAGACGACGGCGAGATCCTCGTTCGCAGCGACACGATCTTCGCCGGCTATTACAAGGACGAGGAGGCGACGGCCGCCGCCTTCACCGCCGACGGCTTCTTTCGCACCGGCGACATCGGCGAGCTGGACGAGCACGGCTGGCTGAAGATCACCGACCGCAAGAAGGACCTGATCATCACGGCCGGCGGCAAGAACATCGCGCCGCAGAATCTGGAGAACGCGCTCAAGTCGTCGCGGTTCGTGTCGCAGGCGCTCGTCGTCGGCGACCGCCGCCCGTACGTGGCGGCGCTCGTCACGCTCGATCCCTCGGAGGTGGCGGACGCCGGACGCGACCCGCATGAGCTCGTGCAGGAAGTCGTCGACGTCGTGAACCGCGACCGGGTCCGTGTCGAGCAGATCAAGCGCTTCGCCATCCTGCCCCGCGACTTCTCCCAGGAGGAGGGCGAGCTGACGCCGACGCTGAAGCTCAAGCGGCGCGTCGTCGAAGAGCACTTCGCGGACGAGATCGACCGCCTCTATTCGTGACAACGGCGTTCCTGATCGCGTCGGCGTTCCTCGCGAGCGCCGTCGAGTTCGTCGAGGCGCTCACGATCGTGCTCGCCGCCGGCATCACGCGCGGCTGGCGTTCCTCGCTCACCGGTCTCGGCGCGGCCACGGTCGCGCTCGCCGCGATCGTCGCGGCCCTGGGCCCCGCGCTCACGCTGGTCCCGATCGATGCGCTCAGGCTCGTCGTCGGGGCGCTGCTGCTCGCGTTCGGCCTGCAATGGCTGCGCAAGGCGATCCTGCGTGCGAGCGGGTACAAGGCGCTGCACGACGAAGCCGAGATCTTCGTGCGGGAGCAGGCGGACGCACGCGCTGCGGGCGAGCCACAGCGCGCGGGGCTCGACTGGTACGGCTTCACGCTCTCGTTCAAGGGCGTCCTGCTCGAGGGTCTCGAGGTCGCGTTCATCGTGATCACGTTCGGCAGTGCGCAGGGCAGCATTCCGCTCGCTGCGCTCGGCGCCGGCGCTGCCCTCGTGCTCGTTGCCGTCGTGGGCGCGCTCGTCCGCGGGCCGCTCACGCGGGTGCCGGAGAACACGCTGAAGTTCGCCGTCGGCGTGATGCTGACCACGTTCGGCATCTTCTGGTCGACCGAGGGAGTGGGCGCGCACTGGCCGGGCGACGATGCGTCGCTGCCGGGCGTCCTCGCGTTCGTCGTGCTCACTTCCGCCGGCGCCGTCGCCACGCTGAGGCGGCGGAGGATGGCGTTCGCATGAGGCCCGTGCGCGCATTCGGCCGCTTCTGGTGGGACTTCGTCGTCGGCGACGACTGGCGGGCGGCGCTCGGCGTCGCCGTCGCGATCGGGGCGACCGCCGTGCTCGTCGCAGGCGGCGTCGACGCGTGGTGGCTGATGCCGGCCGCGGTCGCGACCGTGCTGTGGCTCTCGCTCCGCCGCGCTAGCCGATGATCCGGCGCGCGCCGACGTAGGTATCGGCGTACCAGCCGGTCAGCGAGCTGACGCGGACGACGTCCCCCGTGTGCGGCGCATGGATGAACGAGTTGCCGCCGACGTAAATGCCGACGTGCCCGAGACCGTCGAAGAAGACCAGATCGCCGGGCTCGAGATCGCTGCGCGCGACCGGCACGCCGACGTTCCATTGGGCGCCCGTGTAGTGCGGCAGCGACACGCCGACCTGGGCGTACACATATGCCACGAAACCCGAGCAGTCGAAGCCGGCCGGGCTCTCGCCGCCCCACACGTACGGCGTCCCGAGATAGCGCATGGCGATGCCGACGACGCCCCCGTACTGCGAGGGCGGTGCGACGGTCGTCGAGCCGTCGGACGCGCTCGCGCCGACCGCCGTCTGCTGCAAGGCGAGCGACTGTGCCTGCTGGGCCGTGTCGTACCGTGCCCGGGCAGCGCTCGCGGCCGCGAGGGCGCGTGCTCGGTTCATCGCAATCAGGTGTGCGATCTCGCCTTTGATCGACGAGAGCACCGCCTGCTCGTGGGAGATCTGCGTGCTCAAGCGCGACTTTGCGGCCGCCCGCTGCTGCACGAGATGCTGTTGGCTCCTGTGGGCCCGCACGAGCGCGCGCCGGTGCCGCGCAACCGCCTCCTTGAATCCCATCACTTCGTGCATGACGGCCACGTCCTGCGCGGAGACCGACTGAACGGTCTCGATGCGGTTGACCAGGTCGTCGATGCTCGTCGCACCGAGCAGCACGGCGAGCGTCGACTGATCGTCGCGCGTCGTGTAGATGGTGACGAGACGCTGCATCAGCGTCTTCTGCGCCTGCTTCAGGTTCGCGCGCGCAGCGCGCAGCGCAATCTTGTTGATCTTCATGCTGTGCTCGATCACATGCAGCTTCGCGGTCGACGCGTCGTACAGCGACCGTGCACGCTCGAGTCCGGCGTCCAGCTGCTGGATTTGCGCCATCACCTGCTGAGCCTGCGCCTGTTTGGCGTTGACGGAAGGGTCGCCGGTCGCCGTCCCTGCTACGGCACACGCCGCAGCGAGAGCGATGACGAGAACCGGCGCCTGACGCTTGAAGACTCTGATCACGAGCTCCGAGGGCGATTGCGGCAGGCGCACCGGAAGGGCCGGTACGTCACAAGTTCGGCAGGTTAACAAGCCCTTCGGATAGCCGCAAGCGAACAACGCGCGCAAACTTGCTCGTTTCTCGCGCAGAACCTGCTGAAATCGGCTTGGTGGGTCATGCCACAAAGTCCCGAATCCTGCCGAAACGCTGTGGTACGGTCCCCGCCTCGTGCGCAGCCCTCGAACACGGATCGCCGGGCGCGCCGCTGTCGTAGCAGCAGGAATCGCCGTCGCGGGCGCAGCCGCGGCGCAAAGCGCGCCGCCGCTGCGGTCGCAGGTGAGCGCGTTGCGCGTGCACGCACGACGCGCGTTGCTCGATCTGTACGCATTCGACACACGCCTGCACACCGCCCAGGCACGACTCGCCACGCTTCAGACAGAGCGGGCAGCGCTTCGCCGCGAGGAGGCTGCGCTCGCGCTTCAGCTCGCCTCGACACGACGGACCCTCATCGTGTCGCGCCGTCGGCTCGCGATCAACCTCCGCATTCTCTACAAGCAGGACGACGTCAGCCCGCTCGCGATCGTCCTCGGCGCGAATTCGATCGATGATGCCGTGACGAGCCTCGACGCGCTGACGAGCGTCGCCGACGAGACGCGAACGCTGATCGCGGTCGCGACGTCTGCAAGCGGTCGCGTCGCCCGCCTGCGCCGCGCCGTGCACACGCGCACGTTGCGCATCGAGGCCGACGTTTCGGCCACCCGACACACTGCGGCTCTGCTGACGGCGGCGCGCGCGAGCAAGCTCGCGTTGCTCGGACGGTTGCGAACACAGGAGCAGCTGAAGCTGCAGCAGATCCAGCAGCTGCAGCAGATCGCACGACGCGTCGAACGCAAGTCGAACGCGATCCAGGCCTCCGCGGCGCCCGTCGCCGCGCCGAGCGCACCGCCCGCAACGCAGACGGCCCGGACTGCGGGCGACGGCACCATGCTCACCGTCACAGCCACCGGCTATGCGCTCGGCGGCCATACCTCGACCGGCCTGCCCGTCGGCTCCGGCGTCGTCGCCGTCGACCCGGCCGTGATCCCGCTCGGGACGCGGCTGACGATTCCGGGGTACGGCGACGGTGTGGCCGCCGACACCGGCAGCGGCGTTCGCGGCGCGGTGGTCGACCTGTGGTTCCCGACGCTTGCGCAGGCCCGCGCCTGGGGGCGGCGAACGGTGACGATCACGCTTCATTAGACTTTCCGCGCCACAAAGGGGGTGTGCGCCTGAGCGAAGCGCTTGAGTCCGCGGAGGAGCGTTCGATCGAGTCGCTCCGCGTGCTGATCGTCGACGATCACGATCTGTTCCGGACAGGCCTCCGGAACCTGCTCGAGGAGCAGGGCGTCCTGATCGTCGGCGAGGCGGCGAGCGGGAACGAGGCCGTGAGGATCGTCCGCGAGCTGGCCCCCGACGTCGTCGTGATGGACCTGAACATGCCGGGCATGGGCGGCGTCGAGGCGACCCGCCACATCTCGTCGATCGCGCCGCTCACGCGCGTCGTGATGCTCACGATCTCCGACGAGGACTCCGACGTGATGGATGCGATCCTCGCAGGCGCCTGCGGCTACCTGCTCAAGGACGCGCGGATCGACGAGCTGATGGCCGGCATCCGAGCGGCGGCGCGGGGCGAGTCGCTGATCTCGCCGAACATCGCCGCGAAGGTGCTGCAGCGCGTTCGCGCGACGAGCACGCATCCGGAGATCGCGAACACGATCCGAGCCGAGCTCTCGGACCGCGAGATCGAAGTCCTGAAGCTGATCGCAAACGGCAAGGACAACGCGGTGATCGCCGCCGAGCTGCACATCAGCCCGAAGACCGTCAAGAACCACATCTCGAACATCCTGATGAAGCTCCAGATCGACAACCGCATCCAGGCTGCGGTGTACGCGGTGCGGTCCGGGATCGTCTGACGGCTCGAACAGCGGGCCAGGCCCGAAGGGCTAGACCCTCAGGAAGCTCGACGGACCGTGCGTGTGCGCTCGTGCAGCGAGCCGAGCAGCGTGCGCAGTCGCTCGAGCTCGCCGTCCGCGCGCGTGAGGCGCGAGCCGAGCCGCCGGAGCTCGTCGAGGTCGGTGCGGCCGTTGCGTGCGAACTCGCCGATGCGGCGCTCGAGCCGCCAGCGCTCCGCCTCGAGCGCGAGCGCCTGGGCATAGCCCTCGGTGAGCGTGTCCTCCATCCGAGCGAGCGTCGGCTCCTCGGCGCGCAAGAGCTCTTCGATCTGCTGCAGCATCGTGTCGGCGGCCCCTTCCACGGGTGCGAACACCGATTATCGGGCCGACCATCGCCGTCCGATATGGGCCGGGCGGCCCATCTTCCGCCGACCCGGGACCCACACCGGCGGACATCCCGCCGCGGCCGTTCTAGACTCTCGACATGCGCCGCGCCGCCGTCGCCGCGCTCATCCTCGTCGCACTCGGAGCGCCCGGCGGCGCCGCGGCCTCGTTGCAGACGGCGCTTGCCCGCGCGCTCGCCGTCCCGCACGTCAACCTCGCGGCCACGGGGGCCGTCGTCCTCGACCTGGAGACCGGACAGACGGTGTACGCGCGCAACGCGACGCTCTCGCTCCTGCCCGCATCGAACGAGAAGCTCGCGGTGACCTACGCTGCCCTGACCGCGCTCGGCCCGTCGTTCACGATCGAGACCGATGTCCTCGGCCTGGGGACGCAAACCGGCTCGGTCTGGACCGGCGACCTCGTGCTGAAGGGCTACGGCGACCCGACGCTCTCGAGCGCCGGCCTCGCCTCGCTCGCGCAGCAGGTGCGCGCCGACGGAATCACGCGCGTGACCGGACGGATCCTCGACGACGAGTCGTGGTTCGACACGCGCCGCACGGCGGCAGGCTGGAAGCCCGCGTTCTACATCAACGAGTCGCCGCCGCTCTCCGCGCTGATCGTCGACCGCGGGTGGACGGGTAACGCGACCTCCCGCGACCCCGCGCTCGCAGCCGCGCAAGAGCTGCGCGCGGCGCTCGTCCATGCAGGCGTGAGCGTCGAAGGGGGCGCTGCACACGGCAACGCCGACGACGGCGCGCAACCGCTCGCGGAGGTCGATTCGCCGCCGCTCTCGACGATCGTGCACTCGATGGACACGGTCAGCGACAACTTTCTCGCCGAGATGCTCGTCAAGGAGCTCGGAGCGGTCCAGGCGGGCGCGGGGACGACGGCTGCGGGCGTCGGCGTGATCACCGGCCTGCTCGCACAGGCGGGCGTGCCGCTCGCAGGCGTGCGACTCGTCGACGGCTCCGGGCTCTCGCTGCTCGATCGGCTGACCCCGGAGGCCGTCGCATCGCTCTTGACGACGATGTGGAACGATCCGGAGGTCCGCTGGGAGCTGCTCTCGTCGCTACCGATCGCCGCGCGCACCGGCACGCTCGCGCACCGCATGCTGCACACCGCGGCCGCCGGCGTCGTCCGCGCGAAGACCGGGACGACGGACAACGCGTCCGCCCTCTCCGGGTTCGCCGGCAACCGGTATGTCTTCTCGATCCTCCAGAACGGCTGGCCGGTGTCGTGGACGTGGGCCCGCCTTGCGCAGGACCGCTTCGCGACGGTGCTAGCCGCCGCCCAGTAGCTCGAGCAGGTCGGCCTCGCTCAGCTGCGGCACGCCTGCTTTCTCGGCCTTCGTCAGCTTCGATCGGCCGGGATCCTCGCCGACGACGAGACCGCTCGTCTTCGCCGAGACCGAGTTCGTCACCTTCGCCCCGAGCGCTTCGAGCGCGGCCGCCGCCTCGTCGCGGGTGAACCGCTCGAGCGTGCCCGTGATCACGTACGTACGGCCGGTGAGCGGCCCTTCGACCGGTTTCTCCTCCTCCCCCGTCTCGAACCGGAGCCCGAGGCCGCGCAGCTCCTGGACGAGCGCCCTGTTCTGCTCGTCTGCGAACCACTCGACCACGATCTCGGCGCGATCCGGCCCGAACCCCTCGACCTCCTCGACCTCCTCCTGTGCCGCGGCCATGATCCGGTCGACGTCGCCGAAATGGCGGGCGAGGTTCTGCGCGAGCACCCAACCGATCTTCGAGATGTTCAGGCCGAGGAGCACGCGCGAGAACGGGACGTCTTTCGACCGCTCGATCGCCTCGATCGCCGCCGTCGCCGAGATCTCGCCGAACCCTTCGAGCCCGAGCAGCTCCTCCTTCGTCAACCGGTAGAGATCGGGCAGCGAGCGGACGAGTCCCGCGTCCCAGAGAAGGCGGATCGACTGCTCGCCGACCCCGTCGATGTCGGCCGGCCCCTCGACCCAGTTGATCAGCGTCTCCAGGCCGCGCGACGGGCACGCCCGGTTCGGGCAGCGGTGCATCGCTTCGCCCTCCGGCTTCACGACCTCCGTTCCGCACAGCGGGCACTGCGACGGCATGCGGAACGGTCGGGTCCCCTTCCGGTGCGGCCCGGCCGGTCCGACGATCTGCGGGATGACGTCGCCTGCGCGCTGGACGATCACGTCGTCGCCCTCGCGGATGTCCTTGCGGTTGATGTCCTCTTCGTTGTGCAGCGTCGCCCGCGAGACCGTCACTCCGCCGACCTCGACAGGCTCCAGCATCGCCCAGGGATTCAGGGCGCCCGTACGTCCGACGCGGATCGCGATCTTGTTCAGCCGCGTCACCGCCGTCATCGGCGCCCACTTGTACGCGCGCGCCCACCGCGGCCGCGAGTGCAGTGCGCCGAGCCTGCGCTGCTGCTCGTACGAGTCGACCTTGATCACGATGCCGTCGATCTCGTAGTCGAGCTCCGTCCGTCGCAGCTCCCACGTGCGGCAGCGTTCTGCGACCTCCTCGATCGTCTCGACGCGCTCGGCGAACGGGTTGATCGGGAAGCCGTGCGCACGCAGCCAGTCGAGCGTCTCCCAGTGCGAGACGAAGTCGACGTCCTCGTGCGCGCCGATCCCGTAGGCCCAGAAGGAGAGCGGCCGCGATGCCGTGATCGACGAGTCCTTCTGCCGCAGCGACCCCGCGGCGGCGTTACGTGGGTTCGGCGTCGCCTTCTTTCCCTCCGCAACGAGGCGCTCGTTCAGCTTGTTGAAGCCCGAGAGCGGCATGTAGACCTCGCCGCGAACCTCGATCAGCGACGGCACGTCGCCGCCGAGCATCCGCAGCGGGATCGTCCCGATCGTGCGCAGGTTGATCGTGACGTCCTCCCCCTCGACGCCGTCGCCGCGCGTCGCGCCCCTCGTGAGCAGCCCGTGCTCGTAGGTGAGGTTGATCGCGAGGCCGTCGATCTTCGGCTCCAGCACGTAGGCGACCGAGGCGCCGGCGCCGAGCCGCTTGCGCACGTCCGCTTCCCACTTGAAGAGCCCCTCGTCTGTCGTCACCTTCTCGAGCGAGCCCATCGCCTGCAGATGGCGCACCTTCTCGAACTTCGACGACGGCGGCGCGCCGACCCGCTGCGTCGGCGAGTCGGGCGTCACGAGGTCGGGATGCTCGCGTTCGAGCGCGACGAGCTCGTCGTAGAGCGCGTCGTACGCCGCGTCGCTCATGATCGGGTCGTCGTCGACGTGATATGCGATCAGCGCACGGTGCAGCGTCTCGCGGAGCTCGGCTGCGCGGAACTCGAGGTTAGAGACGCTCAAGGAGCTCCTCCGCGGTCTCGACGATCGCGTCGGGCTCCTCGCGCTCGAGCTTCGCGCGGTCGTGGATCCGTCCCCAGGTGACGGCGACGGCGTACATGCCCGCCGCCTTCGCCGCGCGGATGTCGAACGGCGAGTCGCCGACGTACGCGCAATCGACGGGGGAGGCATGCATCCGCTTCGCGGCCAGCAGCAGGGGTTCCGGATCCGGCTTGTGCTTCTCCGTCTCGTCGCCGCCGACGACCGTCTCGAAGAGATGTCCGACCGAGACGCGCGCGAATGCGAGCTCGACGGTCGCTCGGCGCTTCGCCGTGACGACGCCGAGCCGGCGGCCCTGCGCGTGCAGGCGCACGAGGATGTCCTCCATCCCTTCGCAGGCCACGAGCTCCTCGTGAAGCGGCTCGTTGTGCGCGCGGTAGACGCGAACGAGCTCGTCCACGCGCTCCGGCGCGAACACGGCCATCTGCGCTTCGAGGCCGGGCCCGCCGACGGCCTGCAGGAGCTCGGCGTCCGCGAACTCGCGGCCGAGCACCTCGCGCGTCGCGTGGCGCATCGAGGCGAGGATGATCGCGCCCGAGTCGACGACCGTGCCGTCGAGGTCGAAGAGAACGACAAGATACGTCACGTCGGTCCATCGTAGGCAACGGACACGAGGTACAGCCCCCACGGCGGCGCGGTCGCTCCGGCCTCGGCTCGAGCACGGCCGGCGAGGAGCGCGCCGACCTCGTTGGGCGGAAGCTCGAGCATCGTCCCGACGAGCGTGCGCACCATGTGACGCAGGTAGCTGTCCGCGGTGATCTCGAAATCGAGATGGTCGCCTCGACGCAGCCACTCCGCCCGCTCGACGACACGGACGAACACCTCGTGTTGTGTCTCCGTCGGCGTGAACGCCCGGAAGTCGTGTTCGCCGAGCAGCAGCCGCGCAGCGGCGTTCAGCCGTGTCTCGTCGAGCCGGCGCGTGATCCACCACGAGCGCCGGTGCTCGAAGGGCGACGGCGTGGTGCGGGTGAAAAGGCGATAGCGATAGCTGCGAGACCGCGCCGAGAAGCGCGCGTGGAAGTCGTCGGCCGCCCGCTCTGCGCGGATGACCGAGATCTCGTCGGGCAACCGCGTGTTCAGCGCCTGCGCCGCGCGCTCCGGCGGCGGCCCGCCCTGGACGTCGACGGAGAGGACGTTTCCGAGCGCGTGGACACCCGTGTCGGTGCGGCCGGCGACGGCCAGGCGCTCGAACGACGCGAAGGTCTCGCCGAGCGCCGCGCGGACGGCGCTCTCGACCGTCGGCAGCCCCGGCTGCACGGCCCAGCCCCGGAACGGCGTTCCGTCGTACTCGAACGTTAGCTTCAGCCGCACGTCAGGCGCCCCTGACGTCATTTGTCAGGAATGCCTTATGCTCTACTGACTTGCGCTCCAGCTGATACACTCTACCAGTGCCCGACGAGCACCAGTTTCTCCTCCAGCGCGTCCAGCCGGCGATGGTCGGGCTCATCGACGGTTCGCTGTCGACGCTCGCGCCGATCTTCGCAGTCGCGCTTGCGTCGCACGACACGCGTTATGCGTTCATCGCCGGCCTCGCGACCTCGCTCGGCGCCGCGATCAGCATGGGCTTCTCCGAGGCGCTCTCGGACACGGGCGAGATCACCGGCCGTGGCAGCCCGGTCAAGCGCGGGACGATCACCGGCGGCGGCACGTTCCTCGGCGGCATCCTGCACTCGCTGCCGTTCCTGATCCCGCACTACACGGTGGCGCTCCTCTTCGCCGTCGCCGTCGTCGGGTTCGAGCTCTTGACGCTCGCCTATCTGCGCTGGCGCTTCTTCGCCGACACGTTCGTGCGGGCGCTCGGCATCGTCACCTTCGCAGGCGTCGTGATCGCCGCCGTGGCAGCCGGGCTCGGCTCCCTGCTCGGGACGCCGGCGAGCGGATGAAGGAGCGGGACGCCCGGTCTCCGGTGCCGGCACCGCTGTGGCGCGGCATGGCCGGCGGATGAAACAGCGGGGTCAGGCCCGAAGGGCCAGACCCCAGGTCCACCGCTGTCGAGGGCCGGCTAGCGCCGCGTGCCGGTCGGGTCGAAGTCGACGAGCTCCAGGTAGACCATGTCCGCGGCGTCGCCGGAGCGGGGGCCGACCTTCACGATGCGGGTGTAGCCGCCGGGGCGCTCGGCCATGCGCGGCGCGACGTCCGAGAAGAGCTGGTGGACGACCTCCTGCGAGCGGAGCTCGGAGAGCGCCTGCCGGCGCGCGTGCAGGTCTCCGCGCCGCCCGAGCGTGATCATCTTCTCCGCGTACGGCTTCACGGCCTTGGCCTTCGCCTCGGTCGTGCGGATGCGGCCGTGCTCGATCAGCGAGCACGCGAGGTTCTGGTAGAGCGCGCGGCGCTGCGCCGAGTCGCGGCCGAGCTTCCTGCCTGTCCTCGCGTGCCGCATTTCGCCTAGACCTCGAAGGAGGACGCGCCGCCGTTGTCGCCGCGGAGGGTGAGCCCATGCTGCGCCAGGGTCTCCTTGACCTCCTCGATCGACTTCTTGCCGAAGTTCGGGATCGCGGCCAGCTCGTTCTCCGTCTTCATCACGAGGTCGCCGATCGTCTCGATGCCGACGCGCTTCAGGCAGTTGTACGAGCGGACGCCGAGCTCGAGCTCCTCGATCGGGAAGTTCTCCATCCCGTGCGCCGACTGCATGTCGGGCGTCGCGCCGTCGCCGGCCACGCCCGTGTCGCCCTCGCGGAAGCCTTCGATCTTTTCGATGTCCGTGAAGATCGCAAGCTGCCGGATCAGGATCTCGGCCGCCTCGGCGAGCGCGTCCTTCGGATCCACCGACCCGTCGGTCGTGATGTCGAGCGTCAGCTTGTCGTAGTCGGTCCGCTGGCCGACGCGTGCCGACTCGACCGCGTACGCGACGCGGCGGACGGGCGAGAAGATGGAGTCGATCGGGATCACGCCGATCGTGTGCTGCGGCCCGCGGTTCAGCTCCGCCGGCACGTAGCCGCGTCCGCGGCCGATCGTCAGCGTCATCTCGAGCCGGCCGTTGCCGGAGAGGTTCGCGAGCTCGAGCTCGGGATTGAGGATCTCGAGCTCGGCCGGAGCCTCGATGTCGCCGGCCGTGACCGCGCCAGGGCCGCGCGCGGAGAGGTGCACCTCGACCTCGGGCGAATCGCCGTGGAGGCGCGCCACGAAGTTCTTCAGGTTGAGCACGATGTCGGTGACGTCCTCGCGGACGCCGGGCAGCGTCGTGAACTCGTGCGCGGTGCCCTCGACCTTGACGGAGGTGACCGCGGCGCCCTCGAGCGACGAGAGCAGCACGCGGCGCAGCGAGTTGCCGAACGTGTGGCCGAAGCCGCGGTCGAGCGGCTCGATCACGAAGACCCCGCGATGCGTGTCCACTTCCTCGTGGACGATCTTCGGGATCTGGAAATCCATAACGCGTGTCGCCAAAGAAATCCCTTCCTCTGTCCTTACTTCGAATAGAGCTCGACGATGAGCTGCTCCTGCACGGGGGTGTCGATCTCCCCGCGCTCGGGCTGCTTCAAGACCTTGCCGGTGAGCCCGTCGTGGTCGGCCTGCAGCCAGGGCGCGACCGTCGAGACGAGATCCGTCGCGTCGCGAATCGTCTGCGCCGCCGACGAGTTCGGCGCCACCGTGACGACATCGTCCGGCCGCACCTGGTAGCTCGGGATGTTCACGCGACGGCCGTTCACGTGGAAATGGCCGTGGCGCACGAGCTGCCGCGCCTGCGCGCGCGAGGCGGCGAAGCCGAGTCGATAGACGACGTTGTCGAGCCGCGTCTCGAGCATTCGCAGGAGCTCTTCGCCCGTGACGCCCGAGCGACGCGCGGCCTTTTCGTAGTAGTTGCGGAACTGCTTCTCGAGCAGGCCGTAATAGCGGCGCGCCTTCTGCTTCTCGCGCAGCTGCAGCAGGTACTGGCTCTGCTTGATGCGGCCGCGGCCGTGCTCACCCGGTGGATACGAGCGGCGCTCGATCGCACACTTCTCGGTCAGGCAGCGCTCGCCCTTCAGAAAGAGCTTCATCCCCTCGCGCCGGCAGACGCGGCACTTGGCGCCCAGGTCCCTTGCCACTAGACACGCCTCCGCTTGCGCGGCCGGACTCCGTTGTGCGCCTGCGGCGTCACGTCCTTGACCGAGAGGATCTCGAGCCCGGCGGCCTGGAGCGAGCGGATCGCGGTCTCACGGCCGGAACCGGGGCCCTTGACGAACACCTCGACCTTCTGCAGGCCGTGCTCCATGCCCTTGCGGGCGCACGCGTCGGCGGTCACCTGCGCGGCGAACGGGGTCGACTTCCGCGAGCCCTTGAAGCCCGCCGAGCCGGCCGACTCCCACGCGATCACGTTGCCCTCGCGGTCGGTGAGCGCGACGATCGTGTTGTTGAAGCTCGTCTTGATGTGCGCCTGGCCGATCGCGATGTTCTTCCGCACGCGGCGGCGGGCGCGACCCCTGGTCGCCTGACGACGGGCAGTCGGCACCTACTTCGCCTTCTTCCCGCGGCCGACGGTCTTCTTCGGGCCCTTGCGTGTGCGGGCGTTCGTCTTCGTCCGCTGGCCGTTCACCGGGAGGCCGCGGCGATGCCGGAGGCCACGGTACGCGCCGATCTCCGACAGGCGCTTGATCGCCTGCTGACGCTCGCGGCGAAGATCGCCCTCGACCTCGAGCTCGGTGTCGATGTAGTTGCGGAGCTTCGTGACCTCGTCGTCGGTGAGATCGCGGATCTTCGTATCGGGCGAGAGGCCGAGCGCGGCCGCGACCTTGCGCGCCGTCGGCTGGCCGATCCCGTAGATGTAGGTGAGCCCGATCTCCAGGCGCTTCTGGTTCGGGAGGTTGACGCCTGCGATGCGCGCCATCAGTGGGTCTCCCGGTAGTCATGCCGGATGCCCGGGGCGTCCACACCAAGCGATAGAAGGACGCAGGGAGCGCTCGTGGCGGTTGCCACGGACGCGACCGAGGACGCGACAGCGCGCAGCGTGTGGGCGTTCGGGGCGCCGGTGATGGCTGCCGGGCGACCCACTACCTAACCCTGCCTCTGCTTGTGCCGGGGATTCGAGCAGATGACCATGGTCGTGCCGTGGCGCTTGATCACGCGGCACCGCTCGCACATGGGTTTGACAGACGGACGAACTTTCATGCCGAAAATAGCTCCAATCGCAAGGTTTCGCGCGCACGGCAAAGCCCGGCGCGCGGAGCGGTCATCGTAGCAAAGCGGCTCCGGCCTTCGTGAGGATTTTCGGCCCCTCCGCGGTGACCGCGACCGTGTGCTCGAAATGGGCCGCGAGCGACTCGTCGACCGACGAGATCGACCAGTCGTCGTCGTGGACGTACACCTCCGGACGGCCCGCGGTGATCATCGGCTCGATCGCGAGCGTCATCCCCTCCTGGAGCAGCGGTCCCCGGCCGGCCGGGCCGTAGTTCGGAATCTGCGGGTCCTCGTGGTAGCTGCGGCCGACGCCGTGGCCGACGAGGCTTCGGACGACGGAGAAGCCGGCCTCCTCGACCACCGTCTGCACGGCATGCGAGATGTCGGAGAGCCGGTTTCCCGGCCTCGCCTGTTCGATCCCGGCCGCGAGCGCCTCCTGGCAGACGTCGAGCAGGCGCTGCGCCTCCTGGGTGATCTCGCCGACCGGCAGCGTCACGGCGCTGTCCGCGACGAGGCCGTCGAGCGTGACGCCGAGGTCGACGGAGATGAGGTCGCCTTCCCCCGCGCGATAGCCGTCCGGGATCCCGTGCACCACCATCGAGTTCGGGGAGATGCAGAGCGCCGCCGGGAAGCCCTTGTAGCCCTTCGACGTGGGATAGCCGCCCTTCGCCACGATGTACTCCTCCGCGATCCGGTCGAGCTCGAGCATCGAGATGCCGGGCTCGAGGTGGTCGGCCACGAGCTGCAGCGTCTCGTAGACGAGCGCACCCGCCCGTGCCATCCCCTCGATCTCCTGGGCGGACTTGCGGATGATCACGCCCGCGCCTCGACGTGCTCGAGCGCCTGCACGATCTCCGACCAGACTTCGTCGACCGTGCGCTCGGCGTGCAGCTTCACGAGCTTCCCCGTGGCGAGATAGTGGTCGACCACCGGCTCGGTCTCGGTGTGGTAGGTCGCGAGGCGGCGGTTGATCGCTTCGGGCGTGTCGTCGGGGCGGCCCTCGATCTCGGCGCGCTTCAGCAGCCGCTCGACCGAGACGGCGTCGTCGAGCTCGAGCAGCAGGACGACGTCGAGCGGCCGCGCAATCTCCTCGAGCATCGCGTCGAGCGCTTCCGCCTGCGCGAGGTTGCGCGGATAGCCGTCGAGGATGAATCCGCCCGCGCCCTCGTTCTCGACGACGCGGCGCACGAGCGGGATCGTGATCTCGTCCGGCACGAGCGTGCCGGAGGCGAGGATCGGCGCGACCCGCCTTCCGAGCTCCGTGTCGGCTGCGATCTCGGCGCGGTAGAGGTCGCCCGAGGCGATGTGCGGGATCTCGTACTCGGTCGCGATCCGCTTCGCCTGCGTCCCCTTCCCCGCACCCTGAGGTCCGAGGATCAGGACGTTCAGCGCAAGAATCCTTCGTAGTGGCGCATCATCATCTGCGACTCCATCTGTCGCATCGTGTCGAGCGCCACGCCGACGACGATCAGCACAGACGTGCCGCCGAGCGCGCGGCTCGTGTTCTGCGAGAAGTGGAAGTAGTTGATGAAGAGCGACGGCGCAACCGCGATCGCGGCCAGGAAGAGCGCGCCCGGCAGGGTCAGACGCTGCAACACCCGGTCGAGGTAGGCCGCCGTCGGCGGCCCCGGACGGATGCCGGGGATGTAACCGCCGTACTTGCGCAGGTTGTCGGCCTGGTCGACGGGATTGAACTGCACCGACGTGTAGAAGTAGGTGAACATGATGATCAACACGCCCTCGGTCAGCAGATACCAGAGGCTCGTCGACTGGAAGTTCCGGTTGACGAAGCCCGTCCAGGCGGGCACGAACTGCGCCGCCGTCGGCGGCAGCGCGAGCAGCGCGGCGGCGAAGATGACCGGGATCACGCCGGCCATGTTCACCCGCAGCGGCATGTAGGTCGACCCGCCGGCCGTCTGTCTGTTTCCTAACTGCCTGCGCGCGTACTGCACGGGGATCCGGCGCTGGCCCTCCTGCACGAAAACGACGGCGACGACGACGGCGAGCGCGATGATCGGGAAGAAGAGCCGCTCGAGCGTGTCGCCGTTGATCCAGCCGCTGATGCCCGAAGGGGCATACGCGAGGATCGATGCGAAGATCAGAAGCGAGATGCCGTTGCCGACGCCGCGCTTCGTGATCTGCTCGCCCATGTACATGAGCAAGGTGCAGCCGGCGGTGAGGGTGAGGATGATGATCACGAGGCGGCCCGCGTTCACGTTCGGCAGCGCGTTCTGCCGCTTGAAGAGGAACGCGTAGCCGGTCGCCTGCGCCGCCGCGAGGCCGACCGTCAGGTAGCGCGTGTACTGATTGATCTTCGCGTAGCCTGCCTCGCCTTCTTTCTGCAGCCGCTCGAGCGTCGGGACGACGACGGTGAGCAGCTGGATGATGATCGACGCCGTGACGTACGGCATGATCCCGAGCGCGAAGAGCGAGAAGCGCGAGAGGGCAGACCCGGAGAAGAGGTTCAGCAGCGTGAGGATACCGCCGCCGTTGAAGAGGTTCTGCAGCGCGGCCTGATCGACGCCCGGCGCCGGAACCCACGAGCCGAGCCGGTAGGCGGCGAGGATCAGCGCAGTGAAGAGAACCCGGCGGCGAAGCTCGGGGACGCGCCACGCGTTGGCAAGCCAGCCGAACATCTACGCCTCCTCCGAGACTGCCTCGTCCGCGGGCGTCGGCTCATCGGTCTCGGCGGGCGCATGCCGGCGCGGCCGCGCTTTCCGCTCCTTCGGCTCGCGCAGCAGCTCGATCGTGCCGCCTGCGGCCTCGACCTTCTCGCGCGCGATCGCCGAGATCGCGTGCACCTTGATCGTGAGCTTCTTCGAGAGGTCGCCGGTACCGAGCAGCTTCACGTCGATCTTCGTGTTCTTCAGGATGCCCTTCTCGACGAGCGACTCCGGCGTCACCTCGGCGCCGGACTCGAAGCGGTCGAGGTCGCGGAGGTTCACCGGCTGCGTGCGCGTTCGGAACGGCCCGACCGGATAGGCGTCCTTCGACGTCGAGCCGCGCTGCTTGCCGATGCGCATGTAGATCGGCATCTGGCCGCCCTCGAAGCCGGCGCGCATCTTGTGCGAGCCCGAGCGCGCCTTCTGGCCCTTGATGCCGCGCCCGGCGTAGCGACCGGTGCCCGAGCCGGGACCGCGTCCGACGCGCTTGCGATCCTTGCGCGGCTGCGCCGGGCGGAGCGTCGCGAGCGAGAGCTTGCGCTCAGGCATCTTCGACCTTCACCAGGTGGCGGACCTTGCGCAGCATTCCGTCGAGAACGGGCCCCTGCTCCTGCTCGGCGCTGCGGCCGATCTTCCCGAGCCCGAGTGCGCGCAGCGTGCCGCGATGCTTCTGCGACGAGCCGATCTGGCTCCTGACCTGGGTGATGCGCACCTTCGCCATCTTAGGCGTCCTTCTTCTTGCGGCCGATGCGCCGTTTCGGCCTTTCTGCTTGCTCTGTCGGCTGATCAGGCGCCTCAACAGCCTGGTCTGGTGAAGAGGCCTGGTCGGAGGCGCTCTGCTCAGCCGACGGGCTCTTCACGACAGCCGGTTCGGGCTCTGCGGGCACAGCTTCGGCTGTGGGCTCCTCCGCAGTCGCCGCCGAACCGGCGAGCGCGGTCGCCGGTTCGGCGGCGCGTTCCGGAACCTCCGACGCCTGGTCCTCCGGCTCGGCCGCGGGCGCTGGTTCGTCCGCCGGCACCTCCGGCTTCTCCTCGATCACCGCGGCGACCGCGGCGGCGGCCTCTTCCGGCTCGGCGCGCTGCGCCGGGAGCGGCAGCACCTCGTTCACCTGCTTGCCGCGGATCTTCGCGACGTCCTCCGGGCGGCGCAGCTCCCGCAGCGCGACCACGGTCGCCTTCGCCATGTTGATCGGGTTGGTCGTGCCGAGGCTTTTCGCCAAGACGTTGCGGACCCCGCCGAGCTCGAGCACCGCGCGCACGCCGCCGCCCGCGATCACGCCCGTGCCTTCGGAGGCCGGCCGCAGCAGCACCTTCGCCGCGTCGAACGTGCCGAGCACCTCGTGCGTGATCGTCGAGCCGTGCTTCGGCACCGTGAACAGGTTCTTCTTCGCGTCCTCGACCGCCTTCGTGATCGCCAGCGGCACCTCGCGGGCCTTGCCGTAGCCGACGCCGACGCGGTCGACCTCGTCGCCGACGACGACGAGCGCGGTGAACGAGAACCGCCGGCCGCCCTTGACGACCTTGGCGACGCGGTTGATCTCGACCACGCGCTCCTTGAGCTCGCGCGTCTCGGTGTACTCGACTGCCATCAGAAGCTGAGACCTCCCTCGCGCGCGCCGTCGGCGAGCGCCTTGACGCGGCCGTGATACAGGTAGCCCGCGCGGTCGAACACGCACGACTGCACGCCGGCCTGCTTCGCGTTCGCGGCGAGCAGCTTGCCGACCTCTGCCGCCTGCCCGGACTTGTCGCCCTGGAACGACGACTTGATCGAAAGCCACGACGCGGACGCAACGGTGCGCCCATTGAGATCGTCGACGAGCTGCGCCGTGATGCCGCGGTTCGAGCGGTGCACGACGAGGCGCGGACGCTCCGCCGTCCCCTGCACCTTGCCGCGCACGCGCCGATGCCGGCGCGCGCGCCCGTCGCGGACGCTCAGGCTAGGCATCCTGAAGCTCCTGGCTCGTCGCCCGCAAGCGAGACGAGCGAGCGAGGTGAGGACAGTACAACCGGTACGGCCGAGCCGAGCGAGCGCCGGCTCGCGCCGCCAGGCGAGAGCGCGCCGCGGAGGGCGGCTCCGCCGCCCGGGAGCGGTGCGCGTCCAGGAGTCTCAGGCACGCTTGCCCACCTTCCGGCGTACGTACTCGCCCTCGTAGCGGATGCCCTTGCCCTTGTACGGCTCGGGCGGGCGCACCTTGCGGATCTCGGCGGCCGTCTGCCCGACGACCTGCTTGTCGGTTCCCTTGACCACGATCTGCGTCGGCGCCGGCACCTCGAAGGAGATGCCCGTACGCGGCTTGATCGTCACGGGATGGGAGTAGCCGACCTGCAACTCGAGGTCCGTGCCCTTGAGCGTCGCGCGGTAGCCGACGCCCTGGATCTCGAGCTTCTTCTCGAAGCCCTTCGTCACACCCTCGACCATGTTCGCGATCAGCGTGCGCGTCAGTCCGTGCAGCGCACGGTCCTCCCCGCGCTCTGTCGGCCGCGCGACGAGGACGCTGCCGTCCTCCTGCGAGATCTGCATCCGCTGCGGCACCGCCTGCTGCAGAGAGCCGAGCGGTCCGGTCACGGCCACGCGGCCGGGCTCGACCTGGACGGTCACGCCGGCGGGCACTTCGATGGGTCTGCGTCCGATTCGACTCATTGCGTTACCAGATGAAGCACACGACTTCGCCGCCGATGCCGCGCTCCTGCGCGGTGCGGCTCGTGACGAGACCGGACGACGTCGAGAGGATCGCGACGCCCATCCCGCCGAGCACGCGCGGCAACCGGTCCTTGCGTGCGTAGACCCGCCGCCCCGGCTTGGAGATGCGCTTCAGGCCACTGATCACCCGCTCGCGGTTCCGGCCGAACTTGAGGTCGATCACCAGGGTATCGAACGATTCGCCCCTCTCCACGTGATAGTCGCGGATGTAGCCCTCCTCTTTCAGCAGGCGCGCGATCTCGACCTTCATCTTCGAGCTCGGCATCGCGACCTTTTCGTGCAACGCCTTGTTCGCGTTGCGGATGCGGGAGAGCATGTCTGCGATCGGATCGGTCAGCATCGTCACCAGCTCGATTTCGTCATGCCGGGGATCGAGCCCTGATGCGCGAGCTCGCGCAGGCAGATCCGGCACAGGCCGAACTTGCGGAAGACGGCGCGCGGCCGGCCGCAGCGGTTGCACCGCGTGTAGTTGCGCACCTGGAACTTCTGCGGACGTCGCTGCTTCACGACGAGCGCCTTCTTCGCCATTACTCGCCCCTCCTGTCGCCGTCGCCGCTAAACGGCAGGCCGATCGCCTGCAGGAGCGCCCTGGCGTGGTCGTCGGTCTCGGCGGTGGTCGTGATCGTCACGTCGAGACCGCGGACCTGCTGGATGTCGTCGTAGTTGATCTCCGGGAAGATGATCTGCTCGCGAATGCCGAGGGAGTAGTTGCCGCGCCCGTCGAAGGAGCGCGGATTCAGCCCGCGGAAGTCGCGGATGCGCGGCAGCGCGATCGAGACGAGCCGGTCGAGGAACTCGTACATGCGCGCGCCGCGGAGCGTCACTTTCGCGCCGATCGCCATGCCCTCGCGGATCTTGAACTGCGCGACCGACTTGCGCGCCTTGCGGACCTGCGCGCGCTGACCGGCGATCGTCGACAGCTCCTCGATCGCGGCGTCGAGCTGCTTGGCGTCGTTCTTCGCCTCGCCGACGCCCATGTTCAGCGTGATCTTCTCGATCCGCGGCACCTGCATGATCGACTCGAGTCCGAGCTCGTCCTTCAAGCGCGGGCGAATCTCGTTGTCGTACTGCGTCTTCAGCCGCGGCGTGTAGGTCTCGGTCGTCGCCATCACTTGTCGATCTCCTGGCCGCAGTCGGCATTCCGGCAGACGCGCACGCGGATGGTCTTGTCCTTCACGGTGCGCAGATGCGTGCCGACCCGGGTCGGGCGCCTGCACGTCGGGCAGACGACCATCACGTTCGAGACGGGCAGCGGCGCCGCCTTCTCGATGCGTCCGCCCGGGATGATCTGCGGGCCGCCCATGCGGCTCGAGTTCTGGATCGGCCGCGGCCGCTGATGGCGGACGATCGTGTTCACGTTCTCGACGAGGACGCGTCCGTGCTTCGGGTCGGCCTCGATCACGCGGCCCTGCTTGCCGCGGTCCTTGCCCTTCATCACCTGCACGGTGTCGCCCTTGCGGACTTTCAGTGTTTGTGCCATTCGACTACGACCTTCCTGTTGCAGCTCGGTCCTTCAATCCATGGTTCGCAACCGTCACTCGCGCGGAGGCGAGACCGCGCTCTCGCCGGAGCGCCAGAGCGATCACGTCACGCGCGGCGAAGAAGGGGGCACGTGGGGGAAACATGGTTTCCCCCACGTTTAAAGCACCTCCGGCGCGAGTGAGACGATCTTCATGAAGTTCTTCTCGCGCAGCTCGCGCGCAACAGGCCCGAAGATGCGGGTGCCGCGCGGGTTGCGCTGGTTGTCGATGATCACCGCTGCGTTCTCGTCGAACGCGATCGACGTGCCGTCGTTGCGGCCGAACGGCTTCTTCGTCCGCACGACGACCGCGCGCACGACCTCGCCCTTCTTCACCGCGCCCTGCGGCGTCGCGGTCTTGACCGTGCCGACGATGATGTCGCCGACGCGCGCGTAGCGGCGATGATGGCCGCCCATCACGCGGATGCAGAGCAGCTCGCGCGCACCCGTGTTGTCGGCGACCTTGAGGCGGCTTTCCTGCTGGATCACTTCGCCACCTCGACGATCTCGGCGAGGCGCCAGCACTTCGTTCGCGACAGCGGCCGCGTCTCGACGATGCGGACGATGTCGCCGACGTGGGCCGCGTTCTGCTCGTCGTGCGCGTGGAACTTGATCGAGCGGCGAATCACCTTCTTGTACTTCGGATGCGCGCGGATCGCGTCGACCTTGACGACGATCGTCTTGTCCATCGCGTCGGAGACGACGACGCCCCGGCGCTCCTGCCGGCGTCCGCGCTCGTGCTCCGGCTTCGGCTCGCGCGAGATCGGCTTGCGCCCCGTCGACTGCTCGCGCCGCGGGCGCGTGCGCTGCGGGCGCTGCGCGCGCGGAAGCCGCTTCTTCTTTTTCTTGGGCTCGGGCTGCGCGGCCGGCGCCTCGCCCTCGGCCGCAGCGGCCTCGGTCGGCGTCGCCTCGGCCTCGGCCTCGACCGCTTCCTCGGTTGTCGTCTCTTCGGTGTTCTCGGTCTCTTCAGCCATCTCTAACCCTTCTGTGCGGCTGCCTGCCGCTCGTTCTGCACCGTCAAAATCCGTGCGATCTCGCGCTTCGTCAGCTTCAGGCGGGCGCTGTTCTCGAGCGCACCCGTCACCGACTGGAAGCGCAGGTTGAAGAGCTCCTGCCGGCGCTCGCTCAGGCGGTGCTCGAGCTCGTCGTCGGAGAGCTCGCGTAGTTCGCTCGGCCTAGTCAAAGAGCTCAGCCTCTCTCTTCACGACTTTGGTCTTGATGGACAGCTTCTGGCCCGCGAGCCGCAGCGCCTCCTTGGCGAGCGGCTCGGGCACACCCGCGAGTTCGAACATCACGCGGCCGGGCTTGATCACGGCGACCCAACCCTCGGGGGAGCCCTTCCCCGAGCCCATCCGCGTCTCGGCGGGCTTCTTCGTGTAGCTCTTGTCGGGGAAGACGTTGATCCACACTTTCCCGCCGCGCTTGATCTTGCGCGTCATCGCGATACGAGCGGCCTCGATCTGCCGGTTCGTGATCCAGCCGCGGTCGACCGCCTTGAGGCCGTAGTCGCCGAACTGGACGACCGTCTGCCCCTTCGCGTCGCCGGCGCGGCGGCCGCGATGCACCTTGCGGAACTTGGTCTTCTTCGGCATCAACATCAGTCGGTCTTCTCCTGCGACGGGTCGCCCGACTGATCGAGCTTCGTCGGATCCTCGACCTGCTGCTTCGGGGTCGTCGTGTCGGGCGCGTCCGCGACCGGCTTCGGCGTCTGCTCCACCTGCGGGTCGATCACCGGCTGCTCGCGGCCCTCGGCCGAGACGCCCTGGTCGTCCGTGCGCGGCTTCTCGACGTTCTCCTGCCGGCGCGGACGCCCGCCGCCCGCAGGACGGCCGCCGCCGCCGGCGGGCCGTGCGCCGCCTCCGCCGCCTCCCGCCGGGCGCGCACCGGCTCCCGGCCCACGGCGCTGACCGGGTCTGCCGCCGCGACCTCCGCCGGGGCCGCCCGGGCCGCCCGGCCCGCGCCGGCGCTGGCGCACCGGCCCGAGGCCCTCGCGGTCCTGGCCGCGGCTGCGGCCGCTCTCGCGCGAGGCGCCGAGCCCCTCGGTTGCGCCGCCGCGCCGGCGGCGCGCATCCTGGTCGCCCAGACGGACGTCGCCGCCCGACGTGACGCTGTCGAAGCCCTCGGGCATGATCTCGCCCTTGTTGATCCAGACCTTGACGCCGATGCGGCCGGCAGTCGTGCGCGCCTCGACAAACCCGTAGTCGATGTCGGCGCGGATCGTGTGCAGCGGCACGCGGCCTTCGCTGTACTGCTCGCGCCGGCTCATCTCCGAGCCGCCGAGGCGCCCCGAGCACTGGATCTTCACGCCGGCCGCGCCCGAGCGAATGGCGCTCGCAAGTGCGCGCTTCATCGCACGGCGGAAGGCAACGCGGTTCGAGAGCTGCTCGGCGATCGACTGCGCGACGAGCTTTGCGTCGAGCTCGGGCCGCTTGATCTCGTTGATGTTGATGTGGACGTTCTTCTGCGTCATCGCGTGCAGCTCTTTGCGGAGCGCATCGACCTCGACGCCGGACTTGCCGATCACGATCCCCGGACGCGCGGTGTAGATGTCGACCGTGATCCGCTGCTTGTCCTTGCGGATCAGGATGTCGGAGAGGCCCGCGTGCGCGAGCTTCTTGTAGATGTGCTCGCGGATCCTCACGTCCTCGAGGATGTAGGCGGCGATCTCCTTCTTGCCGGCGTACCAGTTCGACTTCCAGTCGTGGATGACGCCGACACGCAGGCCGCCGGGATGAATCTTCTGGCCCATTACTCGGTTGTCTCCTCTTCCGTCGTCTCGGGCGTCTGCTCTTCCGTCTCCTCGGCCGGCGCCTCGTCGGCCCGCGGCGCGCGCTGACGGCGCGGCCGTGCGGCCGCGGCTTCCGCTTCGGCGCGGAGCGCCGCCTCGGTGCGCGCGAGCTCGAGCGTGATGTGGCAGGTGCGCTTGTGGATCGCCGAGTAGCGGCCGCGTGCGCGCGGCCGGCCGCGCTTCAGCGTGCGGCCCTCGTCGACGAACGCGGCGGCCACATACAGGTCGTCGCCGTTCCAGTGCAGGTCGGGCCTCGACTCCGCGTTCGCAACGGCCGAGCGCAGCACCTTCTCGACGTCGGTCGCGACGCCGCGAGTCGAGAACGCAAGGATCGTCCGCGCCTCGGGCACCGAGCGACCGCGGATCAGATCCGTGACGAGCCGCGCCTTGCGGGCGCTCGACCGGACGAACTTCGCCTGCGCGCGGACGCGCTGTTCGTATTCCTCGAGGGCTGCCATTACCTCTTGACCTTCGCCGCCTTGTCGCCGGCGTGCCCGCGGAACGTCCGGGTCGGCGCGAACTCGCCCAGCTTGTGGCCGACCATCTGCTCGGAGACGAAGACCGGCACGTGCTTCCGGCCGTCGTGCACCGCGATCGTGTGGCCGACCATCTCCGGGAAGATGGTCGACGCGCGCGACCACGTGCGGATCATGTTCTTGCTGCCGGACTCGTTCATCGACGTCACCCGCGCGAGCAGGCGCTCCTCGACGAACGGCCCCTTCTTCGAGCTGCGCGACATTTACCGACGACCCTCCTTGCCGCGCCGCCGGGCGCGGACGATCAGCTGGTTCGATTCCTTGTGCTTGGCGCGGGTGCGCTTGCCGAGCGTCGGCACGCCCCACGGCGTCACCGGATGACGGCCGCCCTTCGACTTGCCCTCGCCGCCGCCGTGCGGGTGGTCGACGGGGTTCATCGCCGAGCCGCGGACGGCCGGGCGCTTGCCTTGCCAGCGGCTGCGACCGGCCTTGCCGCCGGTGATGTTCTGGTGGTCGAGGTTCCCGACCTGACCGACGGTCGCGCGACAGGCGAGCGGGACGCGCCGCATCTCGCCCGACGGCAGCCGGAGCACCGCATGCGGGCCGTCCTTCGCGACGAGCTGCACGCCCGACCCCGCCGAGCGAGCCATCTTCGCGCCCTGACCCGGCTTGAGCTCGACGTTGTGCACGAGCGTGCCGGTGGGGATGTTCTCGAGCGGCAGGGCGTTGCCGACCTTGATGTCGGCCTGTGGGCCGGACTCCACGGTCGCGCCCACACGCAGCTGCGCCGGTGCGAGGATGTAGCTCTTCGCGCCGTCCGCGTAGTGGAGCAGCGCGATGCGCGCCGAGCGGTTCGGGTCGTATTCGATCGCGGCAACCTTCGCCGGCACGCCGTCCTTGACGCGCTTGAAGTCGATCACGCGATAGCGGCGCTTGTGACCGCCGCCCTGGTGGCGCGTCGTGACGCGGCCGCTCGAGTTGCGGCCGCCCTTCTTCGTCACCGGCTCGAGCAGGCTCTTCTCCGGCTTCGCCTTCGTGACCTCCTCGAACGTCGAGACGGACATGAAGCGGCGGCCGGGCGAGGTCGGCTTGTAACGGCGAATGGGCACTACAACTGCGCTCCTTCGAAGATCTCGATCGAATCGCCCTTGCGCAGCTGCACGATCGCCTTCTTCCAGCCCGGCTTCGTGCCCTTGAACATGCCGCGCCGCTTCGGCTTGGGCTGCACCTTGACGATGTTCACGCGCTCGACCTTGACGTCGAACAACTGCTCGACGGCCTGCCGGACCTGCGTCTTGTGCGCGTCCTTGTGGACGCGGAACGTGTACTGGTTCCGCGCAATCTGCTCGTAGCTCTTCTCGGAGATCACGGGGCGGATCAGCACCTCGCTCGGATGCAGGCTCATGCGGCCCTCCCCTGCACCGCCTCGAGCGCGGCCCGGCTCACGAGGAGCGAGCGCGCCCAGACGACGTGCGCGACCTCGAGCTCGGCCGGAACGGTCACGAGCACGCGGTCGAGGTTGCGGAACGACTTCGCGAGGTTCTCCTCCTCTTCCGTCACGATCACGACCGTCGGCGTCTGCTGCCCCCAGTCCGCGAGAAGCGCGGCCGCGCTCTTCGCCGACGGCGCGTCGAACGTGGACGCATCAACGAGCGCGAGCGTGCCCGCGTGCGCGTGGTCGGAGAGCGCAGATCGAAGTGCCGCCCGCTGAGCCTTGCGATTCACCTTGACCGAGAAGTCGCGCGGCGTCGGCGGGAACGCGACGCCGCCGCCCTCGAACTGCGGCGCACGGATCGTGCCCTGGCGCGCGCGACCCGTGCCCTTCTGGCGCCACGGCTTGGAGCGGCCGCCCGACACGAGGCCGCGGCTCTTCGCCGCGCGGGTGCCCTGCCGCTGCGCGTTCAGCTCGGCGCGCACGGCCTCGTGCACGAGGTGCGGCTTCACTTCGGCGCCGAAGACGGCTTCCTCCAGCGAGACCTCCTGCTTGCCTCCGAGCACCGGCGCTTTCACGGCCATCTACGCCATCTCCCTGATCTCGACGAGGCCGTTCTTCGGACCCGGCACGGCGCCCTTGACGAGCAGCAGGTTCCGTTCCACGTCGACCGAGTGCACCGTCAGGCCGACCTGCGTCACGCGCTTGCCGCCCATGCGGCCGGCCATGCGCACGCCCTTGAAGACGCGCGACGGCGTCGCCGAAGCGCCGATCGAGCCCGGCTTGCGGATGTTGTGCGAGCCGTGCGTGACCGGGCCGCGGCCGAAGTTGTGCCGCCGCACGGTGCCCTGGAAGCCCTTGCCGATGCCGACGCCGGACACCTTCACCTTGTCGCCCGGCTGGAAGATCTCGACCGTGACGTTCTCGCCCTGCACCGCGTCGGCGAAGTGGCCCCGGAACTCGACGAGGTGGCGAAACGCGCCGTCGACGCCGTTCCTGGCGAGGTGGCCGCGCTCGGCCTTCGTGACCTTCCACTCGGCTACCGGCTCGTAGGCGAGCTGCACGGCCTCGTACCCGTCGGCGTCCGGCGTGCGCACGGCGACGACCGGGCAAGGGCCCGCCTCGATCACAGAGACCGGCGTCAAGACGCCGGTCTCTAGATCGAAGACCTGCGTCATGCCGAGCTTTCTGCCGAGGATCCCCTTCATCTTCCCTCTCCTATGAAAACGCGCAGCGTTTTCATAGCTTGATCTCGATGTCGACGCCGGCCGGCAGGTCGAGCCGCATCAGCGAGTCGACCGTCTTCGGGGTCGGCGAATGGATGTCGATCAGCCGCTTGTGGGTCCGCACCTCGAAGTGCTCCCGCGAGTCCTTGTCCTTGAACGGCGAGCGGATCACGCAGTAGACGTTCTTCTCGGTCGGCAGCGGCACGGGACCGGTGATGGTGGCGCCGGTGCGCTGGGCCGTGTCGACGATGTCCTTCGCCGAGCGGTCCACCTGCTGGTGGTCGTAGCCCCGCAGACGGATGCGGATCTTCTGCTGTGGCACCGGCGCCTCCCTCCTTTCCTTCCTACTTGAGGATCTCGGTCACGACGCCCGCACCGACGGTGCGGCCGCCCTCGCGGATCGCGAAGCGGAGACCCTGATCCATGGCGATCGGCTGGATCAGCTCGATCTCCATGTTCGTGTTGTCGCCCGGCATGACCATCTCCTGGCCCTCCGGCAGCTTGATCGAGCCCGTCACGTCCGTCGTGCGGAAGTAGAACTGCGGCCGATAGCCGTTGAAGAACGGCGTGTGGCGACCGCCCTCGTCCTTCGAGAGGACGTACACCTCGGCGTTGAAGTGCGTGTGCGGGGTGATCGAGCCGGGCTTGCAAAGCACCTGGCCGCGCTCCACCTCCTCGCGCTTCGTGCCGCGGAGCAGCGCGCCCGCGTTGTCGCCGGCCTGCGCGTAGTCGAGCGTCTTCTGGAACATCTCGAGCCCGGTGACGACCGTCTTCGCGACCTCCGGATGGATGCCGACGATCTCGACCTCCTCGCCGGTCTTGATCTGGCCCTGCTCGATGCGGCCGGTCACGACGGTGCCGCGGCCCGTGATCGTGAAGACGTCCTCGATGGGCATCAGGAACGGCTTGTCCACGTCGCGCACCGGCTCCGGGATGTACGTGTCGACGGCCTCCATCAGCTCGAGGATCTTCTGCGTCCACTCGGGATCGCCCTCGAGCGCCTTCAGGGCCGACACGTGCACGACCGGGATGTCGTCCCCCGGGTAGTCGCGCTTCGACAGCTCCTCGCGGACCTCCATCTCGACGAGCTCGAGCAGCTCGGGGTCGTCGACCATGTCGGCCTTGTTCAGCGCGACGACGATCGCCGGCACCTCGACCTGCCGTGCGAGGAGGATGTGCTCCTTCGTCTGGGGCATCGGCCCGTCGGCCGCCGAGACCACGAGGATCGCGCCGTCCATCTGCGCGGCGCCCGTGATCATGTTCTTGATGTAGTCGGCGTGACCAGGGCAGTCGACGTGCGCGTAGTGGCGGTTCGCCGTCTCGTACTCGACGTGCGCGGTGTTGATCGTGATGCCGCGCTGCCGCTCCTCCGGCGCCTTGTCGATCTCGTCGAAGGCGACCGCCTGGCCGCCGCTCGTCTCAGCGAGCACCTTCGTGATCGCCGCCGTCAGCGTGGTCTTGCCGTGGTCGATGTGACCGATCGTGCCGACATTGACGTGCGGCTTGCTGCGATCGAACTTCTGCTTGGCCATGTGTGGCTCCCTGCTCTCCTTACTCGATTTGCCTATTTCGACCCGGCGTCGATGATGTCGCTCGCGATCGACTGCGGTACTTCTTCGTAACGATCGAACTGCATCGTGAAATCGGCCCGCCCCTGCGTCATCGAGCGCAGGTCGGTTGCGTAGCCGAACATCTCCGACAGCGGCACGACCGCCTTGATCACCTGCGCGTTGCCGACCTGACCCATCGACTCGATCCGGCCGCGTCGGCTCGACAGGTTGCCCATGACGTCGCCGAGGTAGTCCTCCGGCGTCGTCACCTCGACCGCCATCATCGGCTCGAGCAGCTTCGGCTTCGAGCGTTTGAGCGCCTCCTTGAAGGCCATCGACCCGGCGATCTTGAACGCGCGCTCGCTCGAGTCGACCTCGTGGTACGACCCGTCGACGAGCTCGATCGCGACGTCGACGACCGGGTAGCCGGCGAGCACGCCCGAGTCCATCGCCTCCTGGATGCCCGCGTCGACGGCCGGGATGTACTCCTTCGGGATCTTCCCGCCGACGATCTTGTCGCCGAACTCGTAGCCGGCGCCCGGCTCCTGCGGCTTGAGGTTGATCACGACGTCCGCGTACTGGCCCGAGCCGCCCGTCTGGCGGACGAACTTCTCGCGGACGTTGTCGACCGCCTTGCCCGCGGTCTCGCGGTAGGCGACCTGCGGCCGCCCGACGTTCGCGTCGACGTTGAACTCGCGCTTCAGGCGGTCGACGATGATCTCGAGGTGCAGCTCGCCCATCCCGGAGATGAGCGTCTGCCCGGTCTCCTCGTCCGACGAGACCCGGAACGTCGGGTCCTCCTCGGCGAGCCGCTGCAGCCCGGAGCTCAGCTTGTCCTGGTCGGCCTTCGACTTCGGCTCGACGGCGACCGAGATCACGGGCGCCGGGAACGTCATCGACTCGAGCACGATCGGCGCGCTGTCGGCTGCGAGCGTGTCGCCCGTCGTCGTGAACTTGAGACCGACGCCGGCCGCGATCTCGCCCGCCATGATCGACTCCCGCTCCTCGCGGTGGTTCGCGTGCATCTGCAGGATGCGGCTGACGCGCTCCGTCTTGCCGGTGGTCGTGTTCAGCACACGGTCGCCTGCCTTGAGCGTTCCGGAGTAGACACGGAAGTACGTCAGCTTGCCGACGTACGGGTCGGACATCACCTTGAAGGCGAGCGCGGAGAACGGCTCGCCCGGCGCCGGCAGGCGCTCCTGCTCCTGCTCGGTCTTCGGGTCGACGCCCTTCACCGGCGGCACGTCGAGCGGGCTCGGCAGGTAGTCGATCACCGCGTCGAGCAGCGGCTGCACGCCCTTGTTCTTGAACGCCGAGCCGAGCAGCACGGGCGTGATCTCGTCGGCGAGCGTTCCCGCGCGCAGCGCACGCCGCATCATCTCCGGCGTCACCGACGTCTCGTCCTCGATGTACGCCTCGAGCACCTCGTCGTCGAAGTGCGAGATCTGGTCGATCAGCTGATGGTGGTACTCGTGCGCCTGCTCGGAGAGCTCGGCGGGGATGTCGACCGTGTCGAACTCCTGGCCGAGATCGTCCTTGTAGATGATCGCGTGCATCTCGACGAGGTCGACGACGCCGCGGAAGGCGTCCTCCTGCCCGACGGGGATCTGCACGGGCACCGGGTTCGCGTCGAGCCGGTCGCGCATCGAATGCACGGCAGCGAAGAAGTTCGCGCCTGTGCGGTCCATCTTGTTGATGAACGCGATGCGCGGGACCTTGTACTTGTCGGCCTGGCGCCAGACGGTCTCCGACTGCGGCTGCACGCCGGCGACCGAGTCGAAGACGGCGACCGCGCCGTCGAGGACGCGCAGGCTCCGCTCCACCTCCACCGTGAAGTCCACGTGCCCGGGCGTATCGATGATGTTGATCCGCTGGCCCCGCCAGAACGCCGTCGTCGCAGCAGAGGTGATCGTGATGCCGCGCTCCTGCTCCTGCGCCATCCAGTCCATCGTGGCGGCGCCCTCGTGCACCTCGCCCATCTTGTGGGTGCGCCCCGTGTAGTAGAGGATCCGCTCGGTCGTCGTCGTCTTGCCCGCGTCGATGTGGGCCATGATCCCGATGTTGCGGACGCGATCGAGGGCGATCGCCTGTTCTCTTTCCTTCGTGCTCAAAGTCTCTCTCGTCCTTTCCTGACGGCTACCAGCGGTAGTGCGCGAAAGCCTTGTTCGCCTGCGCCATCCGGTAGACGTCGTCCTTGCGCTTGAACGCGCCGCCCTGCTGGTTCAACGCGTCCAGAATCTCGTTCGCGAGCTTCACGCTCATTCCCTTCTCGCGGCGGTCGCGCGCGTACGTCACGAGCCAGCGCACGGCGAGCGTGCGGGCCCGGCGCTGCGGCACCTCGACCGGCACCTGGTAGTTCGCGCCGCCGACGCGGCGGCCGCGGACCTCGAGGACCGGGGTGACCGTCTTCACGGCCTGCTCGAGCACCTCGACCGGCGGGCGGCCGGTCTTCGTCCCGACCTGCTCCAGCGCGTCGTAGACGATCTGCTCGGCGATCGACTTCTTGCCGTCGAGCATCACCTTGTTGATCACCTGGGTGACGAGGGGGGAGCTGTAGACGGCGTCCGGCTCGATCGGCCGCACCTGGATCTCCGCACGGCGGGGCACTACGAGCCGCCCTTCTTGGCGCCGTACTTCGAGCGCGCCTGCTTGCGGTCGGCGACGCCGCCCGTGTCGAGCGCCGCGCGGATGATCTTGTAGCGGAAGCCCGGCAGATCCTTGACGCGGCCGCCGCGGACGAGCACCACCGAGTGCTCCTGCAGGTTGTGGCCCTCGCCGGGGATGTAGGCGCCGATCTCCATCCCGTTCGTGAGACGGACGCGCGCCACCTTGCGGAGCGCGGAGTTCGGCTTCTTCGGCGTGGTCGTGTAGACGCGCGTGCAGACGCCCCGCCGTTGCGGGGAACCGGCGAGCGCAGGGGTCTTGTTCTTGGAAACCGGCGGCTTCCGGCCCTTGCGCACAAGCTGATTGACAGTCGGCATCGCTTCGTCCTCGGTCCTCTCGTAAAAAGACGGTCGGCTGGGACGGGTAGTCCCTGCCAACCGGCCTGCGGCATGGTAGCGGAGCGGGTATAGGGCGTCAAACGGCGTGGCTACGCGGAAACCCGGCCGTTAGACGCGTACTTTCGCCCAGTTTGTGGGACCATACTCAGACAACTTGTGGGGAGTCGTCTGCGGTGACTCAGTGGTCGATCGTCGTGTCGGCGGCACTCGGCGGTGTCGCGGTCATCCTCGCCGTCATGCTCGGCCTGACCTCCCGGCGCTCCGGCCGGCGGGCCGACGAGCGCGTCGGGGCGGTCGTCCAGACGCTCGAGAAGCGAATGGACGAGCTCGCGACCGAGCTCGCCGGGGCGGTCGAGCGGGCCGAGGAGGAGGGGCGCCGGTCACGGTATCTGGGCGACATTGCGGGGACGATCGACATGGACGAGGTGCTGGCACGAACGCTCGAGGCGGGGACGCGGATGGACGGAGTCGACGCCGCGCTCATCCGGTTGGAGGGCCAGGAGGGGGTGCCGACGATCGCCGCCCACGGCCTCTCTCCGGACGGGGCCGAGCCGATCTCCGGGCCGCCGGACGGCGCACGGGCGCGGGCGATCGAGGTCGTCTACCGCTATCCGGAGGACGCCGAGCATCCGGAGACGCTCATCCACGGCGGGCTCGCCGTGCCGCTCGAGCAGAACGGCTCGCGGCTCGGCTATCTCGCCGTCTACACGCGCTCCGGCGCACGCCGGTTCGCGGACGACGACGTGCGGCGGCTCGAGGAGCTGACGCAGCGCGCGTCGCCGGCGATCGAGAACGCACGGCGCTTCCGCGAGGCACGCCAGCTCGCCGACCTCGACGCTCTCACCGGGCTTCACAACCGGCGCTACTTCCACGAGACGCTCGCGCGCGAGTGTGCGCGCGCGCACCGGTACAACCGCCGGCTCGCGTTGATCGTGTTCGACCTCGACGACTTCAAGGACGTGAACGACAACGTCGGCCACCTCCAGGGTGATGCCGTGCTCGCCGAGGCGGCCGAGCGCGTGCGCGAGGTGATTCGCTCCGCGGACGTCCCCTGCCGCGTCGGCGGCGACGAGTTCGCCGTGATCCTGCCGGAGTCGGCGATCGAGCAGGCCGAGCAGCTCTTCGGGCGGCTGCAGGCCGCGATCTCCGGGCGTGCGATCGGCCAGGCGGGCCGGCTGCACATCTCCGCGGGCGTCGCCGAGCTGAAGCCCGACGACGATTCCATCTCTTTCTTCGAGCGCGCCGACGACGCGCTCTACCGCGCGAAGAACGCAGGCAAGGCGCAGTCGGTCACTGCGAACGGCGCGGCGTAGCTCCGCTTGCGAGACTGGTCGCGTGGCAGAGCCCACGCTCCTGCTGAGCATCGACTTCGAGGACTGGCACCAGCTCGTGCGGCGCGCTGCCGGCGCCGCAGGCTGGGACGAACGCGGTCCGGCGCTCGAACGGCAGACCGGCGCGGTGCTCGGGTTCCTCGACGAGCTCGACGCGAAGGCGACCTTCTTCTTCCTCGGCATCACCGTCAACCGCTACCCGGAGCTCGTGCAGGAGATCGCGCGGCGCGGTCACGAGGCGGCGTGCCACGGCTTCGCACACGAGCGCGTCTATACGCAGAGCCGCGACGAGTTCGCCGGCGATCTCGAGCGGGCGGCGGTGCTGATCGAGGAGACGGCGGGCAGGCGCCCCGTCTCCTACCGCGCCCCGGCGTTCTCGATCAACCGCGACACGCCGTGGGCCTACGAGGTGCTCGCCGAGCACGGGTTCCGCTTCGACTCGAGCCAGTACGACTCGCCGAAGGTGCCGAACAGGATCGGCGGGATCCCGGACGCGCCGTACCGGCTGGAGCTCGAGTCGGGGCGAGAGCTGTGGGAGCTGCCGGTCGCCGTCACGCGGCTCGGCGGCCGCGTGCTGCCGATCGGCGGGGGCAGCTACTGGCGCCTGCTTCCGACGGCCGCGATCGCGCGCGGCCTCGAGCGCGCGGCCGAGACGAATCCGTTCCCCGTCCTCTACTTCCATCCCTACGAGTTCGACCCGGAGCCCCTCCACGCGCAGTTCGCAGGCGCTTCGCTCGCGTCGCGTCTGTACGCTGCGCGGCGGAGTCTGTGGCGGAACACCGGCAGGGGGCTCGTGGCGAAGCGGCTGCGGGCGGTGGCCGGCCGCTTCCGTCTCGCGAGCTATGAGCAAGCTTACGGAGACATCGTCGAGCAGCACCGGACGCGTTCGCGATCACTTTCGCGCGAAGGCGTTCTCGTTTGACGCGCTCTACGACGAGGAGCACGCGCTCCAGCGGGCAGTGCGGCCCGGCCTGTTCGCCCGCCGCGAGCTCGCGATCGAGGTCGTGCGCGAGTACGGCTCGCCGAGCGTTCTCGACGTCGGCGGCGGCTCCGGCCGCGTCGGCGAGTTCGCGCTCGACGCGGGCGCTTCGCGCTACGTCGACGTCGATCTGTCGGACACGATGCTCGACCTCGCACGCGACCGTCTCGCACGTTTCGGCGAGAAGGTGGAGCTTATGCAGGGCGACTTCCTGACCGCGCCGATCGAAGGCCCGTTCGATGTCGCGATCGCCGTGGGCTACTTCGACTACATCGAAGACGCGGCCGCACATCTCCATCGCATCGGCGAACTGACGAGCGGCTCGCTCGTCGCAAGCTTCCCGCGGTGGACGTGGACGAAGGGCCCGATCCGCAAGCTCCGCTACGAAGTCATCAACAACTGCCCGATCTTCGACTACACGGAGCCCGGGCTGCGCTCACTGCTCTCCGACGCCGGCTTCACGAAGCCCCACATCCGGCACGGCAAGAGCGGATTCCTCGTTCGCGCCGACAAGTAGCGCATCGCGGCGGCGGCGGGTGTAAGGACGCTCGCCCACGCCACCAAACGGCCGCGAATCTCGATTCTCTTCCCTTCCTCGGGCCAGGTCTGAGCGAGTTGGCCACGCGACCTGATCGGCGGGCTGTGTAAGAAACCGGCCGCGTCCGGCCATTCGTGTTGTAGTGGGTCGGGACTTGGGCGATACGACCGAGCGCGACCGCCTGGAGGCGATCTTCCGTGAACACTACGAGGCGGTGCTCGCGTATGCCCGCAGGCGGGCGCCAATCTCTGTTGCGGATGATGCCGCCGCCGAGACGTTTGCGATCGCATGGCGGAAAGCGGACAAGATCCCTCGCGAGCCGCTGCCTTCGCTGCTGGGGGTCGCGCGTCGCGTGCTGGCGACGCAGCGGCGCGCCCGCACGGCGCTGGAGACGCCGCGGATGTGCAGGTCCGCAGGGGTGAGAGGTCAAGTAGCTGCGAGCCGGCCCAACCTTCCCAATGGACAAAGAAGGTGGACGTCGCGGGATCGACCAATCGCCCGGATGGTACGTACGACGCAGTCGGCGCGATGAAAACCGTCCCGCCTCGCTCGTCCATGTTCGGAGACTAGCCCCGGGGCTCAGCCATCCTTCGCGAAGGCTCGCACGCAGACGCGCCGACGCGGAACACGTCGTACCTGGACATCCTGCGGGTCTCGTGGCATTGCCATAGACCTCGGGCACGACCCCGGGGTACCTCAACTGGTAGAGGGACTCACTGTCCATGAGAGAGATGCCGGTTCGAATCCGGCCCCGGCGTCCAGGACAAACGGAGGCCCGCCAAGTGGCGGGCCTCCGGGTACCTCAAGACTCACTGTCCAACGCTCATTCTAGCTTGGCTCGAGGCGTGCGGGTGACATTCGCGGACACTCCTCATATATGGAGAGACGCGCGTCAATGCGCAGGGTGAATTGCCCGCGGTTACGGGAGGATGAGGAGCGGGGCCGTTCTCTCGCGGCGAGCGTGGCCTGTTGGGGCTGCTCACAGTGTTCCGTCGGGTCGCTCTTCGCCGGCGAGGGACTTGCCGGTGCGTCTGCGCTCGCGGGTGACACTCGAGCGCGGAGCGCCGCGCTCATGCCACGCAGCTTCGATCAGCAGCCGGCGCGCGTGCGAGTTGCCGGTCTTGGTGATCCCGCCTTGACGGCGGCGCTCCCCGCTTGAGTGCGAGCGAGCTCACGTTGAAGAGGAGGGCAACGACCTCAGAGCGCTCGATGAGAGAATCCGGCATCGCGCCAAGCATGCTGGCGGCGAAGTGCCTGTTGCTCGAGAGAGATGCCCTCGAATCCGGCGCCCGGGTTCCAGGACAAACGGGGGCCGCTCGATCTGCCCGCAGGTCGCGCGCCCCAGGCCCGGCCCAATCTCGGCCACGCACAAGGCTACTTCTCGTCGTCCGGGTCGACAGCCACCGCGCCACCAGAGACAGATGGAACAGGCCGCCGCGGCTCGCGCACGCCGATGTCCGGCGGCTGCCTGCGAATCCATGCGAGCAGACGCTTGAACACGATCCTCACCGTACAGCCCGGGAGCGCGGTTCGCGCGTCGTTCGCACTCGTACCGGGTTACACGCCCTCGGCCAGGACGAGAGCGCGAATCGCCCGCCGCTCGTCTGCCGTGACGTTCTCGTCGGCCAGGCGGTACTCGGCCGCGGCGCGCAGTACGCGACGGAGCTCGCCGCGGTCGAACGCCGAGAGGAAGTAGCGGAGGAACGAGCGCCCGAGCCGTCCGCGGCCGGTGCTCGTCGCGCCGATCACCCACGTCATCGCTACATCGAAGGCCGGCTCGCCGCGCCGGGCGTTCGTCCAGTCGACTACCACAGGACCGTCCGCCGAGAGGATCACGTTCGCCGGATGCAGGTCGAGGTGGAGAAGACGGTCTCCGTCTCCGGCCGCGGGCAAGCCGTCCGGCGCGTCCAGCTCGTGGAGGTCACGGTGGAGCTGTTCGAGCATCGCCGCGTGCGCGTTGACCGTCGACGGCTCTCTCGTGGCGGCCTCCCACATCGTCGGCCCCTCCACCTTCTCGAGCACGAGCGCTCCGGCGGCGATCTCGAGCACGGCGGGCACGGGATAGCCTCGGTCGCGAGCGTGTCGCATCACGAGCGCCTCGCGTTCGGGGTCGCCGCCGCTCTTGAAGCGCCGCAGCACGCGACGGTCGCCGAGATCGAAGATCTCCGAGGCGCGCCCGACGGCGATCAGCCTCGGCTCCGCCTTCATCGCTCATCCGCCGTCCGACCCAGGGCGTCTGCAGAGCGGCGGACTGTCGGCGTGCATGAATCCAGCATCTGGGCCGCCGCCGCGCGCAGCCGCCTCGCATCGTCCTGCAGCTCTGCATCCGGGAAGGCCGGCGGCTCCTCGGCCGGGAACGGGAACGGCCACTCCGGACGCGGGTCGTCGGCGTAACGGGGGATGACGTGCACGTGCAGATGCGGGACCGAGTTGCCGAGGATGTCGTAGTTCATCTTCACCGGTACGAAGACGCGCTCGATCGCACGGCCGACGTGCAGCAGCTCCGCGAAGAAACGCGCCGCCTCGTCGGCGCTCAGCTCGGTCGGCTCGACCACGTGCCGACCGCGGAAGTAGACGTGGGACAAACCGCGCTGAACGCCGCTGCGGCTCAGGTACGCGTCCGTCAACTCGCCGGCGAAGAAGCGAATGCCGTGGGCGGTCTCGCCCGGCCGCCCCTCGGCGCAAAGGGGACACCCCTCGCCGCGCTTCAGCTCGTAGAACCGCCGGGGCCACTGCACCCCGTTAGGATCGCACCCGTGCCGGAGACGCCGGAGCAGTTCTGGGAGCGCGCGCGGGCCGGCCTGCGTACACCGCCGGTCGAGGAATGGGACACATGGCCGTTCGAGGGTGCGGTCGCGCCGCGCGCACTCGAACGGCCGGTCGACACGGAGCCGGCGCGACACGGCGTCGGCGGGGTCGACTGCGCCCACTGCGCGCCGAAAAACGTCTTCTGGTCGAACGAGAACTGGGTCCTCCGCTCGCTCGACCGGCCGTCCGGCCTGCCGGTCGTCGTCTTGCTCGAGACGAAACGTCACGTCGACTTCCCCGACCTCGGCGACGAGCTCGCCGCCGAGCTCGGCCCGCTTCTGCTGAAGATCTACCGCGCCGTCTCGCACATACCCGGCGTCGGCAATGTGCATGTCGGCCGCTGGGGCGAGGGCAGCGAGCACTGCCACATCTGGTTCATGGCCCGGCCGGCGCGGATGACGCAGCTCAGGAGCTCGTTCGCTGCGATCTGGGACGACGTGCTCGCACCGACCCCCGAGGACGTCTGGCGCCAGAACCTCGAGCTCGTGAGCGCCGCGCTGAACGGATAGCCGATCGATTACCGAGTGCGGGCGCGGCAGCCGGTCGACGGAGAGCGACGATCGCGGCCCTCGGAGGGCCAAGCCTGCGCGGCGGGTCTCGCATCTCCTCCCCGCTCTTCGGCTCGGACACGGCACCCGCGGCGATTCTACGCCGCGGGCTCGGACTGCGGCCGTGTCGCGGTCACCGCACGGATGATCACCGCGTAGAGATCGTGCCATTGCAAGGACGAGAACCCTGCGCCGCGGAGCAGCGCGCCGGCGCGACGCTTCGTGCGCGCTTTCTCTCGGCGCTCGCCGACGAGCGTCGCCAGCAACCAGGCCGAGAAGAGATCGGTGAGGACAAGCTCACCTCCGCCTGCAAGCACGCGAGCACACTCACTCAGACCGGCGCGCTGGTCACGCCAATGGTCGAACGACGTCGTGCTCACGACGAGGTCGAAGCTGTCGTCGTCGAACGGAAGCTCTTCCGCAGCCGCGACCGAGAAGCTGAGTCGCGAGTCCTCGGCGCGCGAGCTCGCCACCTCGACCATCCTCGGCGCCGGGTCGATGCCGGTCAGCCGCTGCGCATCGGGCAGGAGCACCGCGAGCGTGCGCAGCTGATAGCCGGTTCCGCAGCCCACATCGAGCAGGCGCTTCGCAGCGGGCGCGCACGCAACTGCGAGAGCTGCCGACCGGTCGGCGATCTCGCGGTGCATTCGGCCGCGCCGGCCGGCCTCATAGCCGAGGGCCCGGGCGTCGAACGGAGCGACATCGCGATCACGCGTCTCGTTGGTCACGCCCGCCGGGAAGCCACTTCTCGGAAACCCGCGTCGGCTGCCGGCGCGGGAGGCCGGCGTACGCCTCGCGAGCGTCGGACGTCTCCTCCGTCACTCCGGCCGAATGTCGCGTCGCGAGCTCGTCGACTGCGTATCCGCCCCACTCGACACCCTCGTGCTGCGCGCGTGCGCCGATGCCGAGGACGACGCAGGGCTCGTCGCCGTCGCCCAGGATGATGTGCTTCGTCTGCGGAGGGCAGTGCACGAAATCCCACGGCCGCAACGGACGCTCCTGGCCCTCGATCAGCAGCAGGGCGTTGCCGGAGAGCACGAGGAAGTCCTCCTGGTTGCTCTCCCAGTGGTACAGGCCCATCGCCTCGCCTTTGCCGAGCGCGTAGAGGTTCACGCCGACCTGCGCGAGCTCGGCGTCGTCGCCGAAGGGGCAGACGGCGCCGCGGCCCTCGGCATAGCGCCACCGAGCCTCGCGCGCGTTGACCACGAACCAGCCGGGGCCGGCTTGAACGAGCCCGCTTTCCGTCGATTCCAGCGGCGCCTCCGGAACCACGCGGCCAATTCTTGCAGCGGGCATAGGCTCCCGCAGTGCGTCGCCCGCGAGCGCGTCTTCCCAACGTCTTCTGGTGGCTGTGGGCCGGCATGCTGGTCAACTCGCTCGGCGCGTTCACGCTGCCCTTTCTCGCGTACTTCCTCGCCCGTGACCTGCATCTGCGGCCGACTGCGATCGGCGGCATCCTCGCCGGCTTCGGCGCCGGAAGCCTGACGGCGGCGCTGACCGCGGGCTCGTTCGCCGACCGGCTCGGCCGGCGCTGTGTCCTCCTTTCCGCGCAGCTGGCGACGGCGGCAGTGACGGCTGCGTTCGCGTTCGTTCGGGGACCGGCGGCGTTCGCAGTTCTCGTGGTCGTGTTCGGGATCGCGATCAACATCCCGAACCCGGTCCTGCGTGCCCTTGTCGCCGACGTCGTCGAGGCCCCGCAACGTGCACGCGCCTACGCAACGGCCGGTTGGGCGACCGCGCTCGGAGCCGCCGCGGCGCCGATTCTCGGCGGCCTGCTCGCGACGCACTCCGGATTCGCGACACTCTTTCTCGTCGACGCGGCGACGACCGCGGCCTACGCGCTGATCACATTCACGCGAGTCGCCGAGACGGCACCGGCCCACGTGCCCATGGGAGCCGTCGCGTTTCGCGATCGCGCGCTCGTGACCGTCGTCGCACTGAACGTGTGCTTCGCGATCGTGTACTTCCAGGGCCAGGCGACACTCCCGATCGTGCTCGCGCGCCACGGCCTGCGAGCATCCGTCTACGGCGCGGTGCTCGCGTCGGGAACGATCGTCACGCTCGCGCTCCAGATCCCGCTCGCGTCGCTCCTGCAACGCGCACCGCAGCGCGCGGTGATCGCAGGCGGATCGGCGGTGACCGGGATCGGGCTCGGACTGACCGCCTTCGCGGGCTCGGCGGCCCAGTACGCGGCAACGGTCGTCGTGTGGAGTCTCGGCGCCCTCGCCGTGACCCCGTTCACGTCGGCCCTCGTGTCGGAGCTCGCGCCCGACGAGGCGCGGGGCCGCTATCAGAGCGCGCTGCAACTCTCCTGGAGCGGCAGCCGGCTGATCGCGCCGCCGATCGGCACCGCCACGCTTCAGCACGCCGGCGAGAGCGCGCTCTGGGGCGGCTGCGTAGTGCTCGGCGTTGCTGCCGGAGCCGGACACCTTGCAGCGTGGCGACGCGCGCGCGGTTGAGGTTCAGGAGCGCTGCCGTGTCGCGTCCGAGCTCTACCAGCCGGACGGCGAGAGAAACGGCAAGTACGTCGTGAGATCGGGAGCCGCGGGCTGCGGCAGGTTGTCGCCGAGGCAGATCGCCTGGTCCTGCGCGTCGCGCTGGGCGGCCGTCGACCAGCGCTCGAACGCGGCGCCACGCGCGAACTCGCGCAGCGCCGCGACGATGCTCGGCCGGACCTGCGAGAGCTGGAGGGCGCCCATCGGGACGGCGTCGCCCGCCGGCGTGACCGAATACGAGCCGAGCGGCGTCTGAAGCAGCGACCGTTTGCCGAGCTTCGCGGTGAAGAGCTGCGCCGGTGCGATCTGGGAGAGCGCGTAGCCGCTCGTGCGCCCGTCGAGCCACGGAACAGGCGTCCTCGCCGTCACGTGGCGCACGAGCAGGTCCGGATACGACGTGTAGAACGTCGCGACCTGCGAGGCGGTCGGGTTCCCTGCCGGCAGCGAGGCCGAGATCTCGTCGCGCCGGAGCTCGTCGCCGAGCACCCCGAGTGCGATCGACCGGTCGGCGTGCGCGGCGCGCAGCGCGGCACCGTACGCGCTCCAACTCCCGTGGAACCGGGACGCGACCACCGCCTGCTCGGCTGCGAGGACGCGTGCGCGGGGCAACTGGACTTTCTGATCCTCGACGATCCGCTGCTGCAACGCGCTGAACGCGATGTCGAAGTCGCCGGTCACCCGCTGGAGTGCCGCGATCTGCGCTTTCGTGATCACGTCCTTTCCGATCCGGCACTGCGTGGCGGCGGCGAGCCGGATCTGGCCCTCGGTGCGCGACGCGTCGAAGCCCGCCCCCGCCGCCGCCGGGCCGTTGCAGAACGACGGGTAGCGGGTCCAGAGCCAGACGCAGGCGGCCGCCGTCTTGTCGGGATCCTGTTCCGGCTTCGACCATTCGCCCCATCCCCACGACCAGAGCGAGCTGATGTGCGTCTCGGCCGCGACCTGCCGCAGCGAGAGCACCTGCCACTTGATCGTGTCGAACCACGCCGACGCCGGCTGCAGTCCGTTGCGACCGCCGAATCCGATCGTCGTCGCCATCGTGACGATCAAGCCGATTCGCTGCGGTGGGATGCCGATCGTCGTCAGCTGATTCACGGCGTCGCGGTAGCGGTTGCGAAGCGTGCGGTTCGCGAGGATCGGCCCTTGCGCCCACAGCTGCGTCGCGGGGACGTAGACCTCGCGGATGAGATCCGAGACCTGGGCGACCTGCTGCCACCAGACGCCGGCGTCGCCGTCCGTATACGGCGTGCTGTTCACGAGCAGCATCGGATAGGCGCCGCGCTTTCGAAGCTCCGTCAGGAAGGTCAGGACGTTCTGGCGGTACTGCGCATTCGAGTCCGACCACGGCGTGGGCAGGCTCGCGCCGAAGAGCTCGTTCTCGATGATCACCGGCGTCGAGCAGCCGATCTGAGACGACGCGAAGTCGTAGAGCTTGTCGGCGCGTGCGACGATCGTCGACGGATCGGTCGGCGCGGTCGGCAGGCCGACGCGCGACTTCAGGTACATGTCCCAATAGACCGTCTGCGCGCCCGTCGCGCGCACCTGCGCGGGGAAAGCGCCGCTCGACGACGAGACGATCACTCCCGGGCGGCCGAATTGCTGCAGGAACTGCGGCTGGCCGAAGTCCATCCACGTCGTCGTCTGGTTCGGGAGGCCACAGGTGCCTGCCCAGACCGGCTTCGCCGGCGCGGTCGCTGCCGAGGCGCCGCCGGCCGAGCAGGCGAACGCAAAGGCAAGGGCGGCGGCGACGGCGACCAGCGGGCGCATCCGCCGATCAGATGTAGCAGAGAGGCCGGGCGGACGCCCGGGTTTTTACGCAGATCTGACCGAGCGCCGCGGGGGCTGGTGCCAGGCTCCGCGGCAGCGGTGCCCGGCACCGCTGTTGGAACGCTTTCCGAACAGCGGGGTCAGGCCCGAAGGGCCAGACCCCAAAGGCGCGAAGGGCCGGACCCCAAGGCTCGGGGCCGGGCGCCGCGGGAGCGGTGCCCGGCCCCGGCGAGGAGGCGGCCGTCTACTCGTTGTCGAGCGGCGAGTCGATCTCCGGGATCTCTTCGGCCTCGATCGCGTCGCGCGGCTCGTCGCCGGTGACGTCCTCGTCGGCGAACTCCGGCACGCCGCCGAAGTCGAGGCCGAGGCCGGCGAGCGATGTGTCGCCGTCGCCTTCGATCTCCTCGAGCGCGGCGAGGAGCTGCTCCTCCGTCTGTGGGCGCTGATACTGCGTCACGGGCACCTTGTCCGAGGGGCGGATCTCGATCTGCCGGTACCGCTTGAGACCGGTGGCCGCCGGGATCAGCTTCCCGATGATCACGTTCTCCTTCAGGCCGAGCAGCCGGTCGATCTTGCCCTCGATCGCGGCGTCCGTCAGCACCTTCGTCGTCTCCTGGAAGGAGGCGGCGGAGAGGAACGACTCCGTCGCGAGCGACGCCTTCGTGATGCCGAGGATCAGCGGCTCCGAGGTCGCCTGCTCCTTCTTCTCCTTCTTCACGCGCGCGTTCTCACGGTCGAGCACGAGCTTGTCGACGAGCTGACCCGGCAGCAGGTCGGTGCCGCCCGCGTTCTCGACGCGGACCTTCTTCAGCATCTGCCGCACGATCAGCTCGATGTGCTTGTCGTGGATCTCGACGCCCTGCGACTTGTAGACCTTCTGCACTTCGCCGACGAGATACAGCTCGGTGGCGGTGTAGCCCTTGAGGCGCAGGAGGTCGGCCGGGCTGATCGACCCCTCGTGCAGCGGATCGCCCGCCTCGACGCGCTCGCCGTGGCGCACGAGCATCCGCGTCCGGCGCGGGACGAGATACGACTTGTCGTCGTCCTCGTTGCCGCTGTCGGCCACGATCGTGATCTTCAGCTGACGCTCGGTCTCCTCGAGCGCGACCGTGCCGGCGATCTCCGCCAGCTCGGCGGCACCCTTCGGGTTGCGAGCTTCGAAGATCTCGACGACGCGCGGCAGGCCGTGCGTGATGTCCGCGCCGGCGACGCCGCCGGTGTGGAACGTCCGCATCGTCAGCTGCGTGCCCGGCTCGCCGATCGACTGGGCGGCGATGATGCCGACCGCGTCGCCGATCTCCGACATCTCACCCGTGGCGAGGAAGGTGCCGTAGCACGCCTGGCACACGCCGGTCTCGGCGCGGCACTTGAGCACCGAGCGAACCGGCATGCGGAAGTCCTCCGCGTACTCCTCGAGCAGCTCGATCATCTCGCGCAGCCGCGGCATCGTGATCTCCTCGCCCTTCTCGGCGACGAGCGTCTTCGACGGCTTGCCGCTCGCGAGCGGCTTGTAGACGTCCTCCGCGACGATGCGGCCGGTGACGCTCTTGTTCAGGCCGTCCGGCAGGTAGAGCGGCAACTCGATGAACTCCGACGTCTTGCAGTCGAGCTCGCGGATGATCACGTCCTGCGAGACGTCGACGAGACGCCGGGTCAGGTAACCCGAGTCGGCCGTACGGAGCGCGGTGTCGGCGAGACCCTTGCGTGCACCGTGCGTCGAGATGAAGTACTCGAGCACCGACAGGCCTTCCATGAAGTTCGCCTTGATCGGACGCTCGATGATCTCGCCCTTCGGATTCGCCATCAGGCCGCGCATGCCGGCGAGCTGGCGGAGCTGTGCGAACGAGCCGCGTGCACCCGAGTTGGCCATCATGTAGATCGGGTTCAGCTCGTTCAGGTTCTCGATCATCGCGTCGGCGACGGTGTCGGTCGCCTCCGTCCAGATGTTCACGATCGACTCGTGGCGCTCGGCCTCGGTGATCAGCCCGTGCTCGTAGGCCTGCTCGACCTTCGCGACACGCTCCTCGTACTCCGCGAGGATCTTCTCCTTCTGCGGCGGGATGACGACGTCGTTCTTCGAGATCGTGACGCCGGCCTTCGTGCCGTAGTGGAAGCCGAGATCCTTGATCGTGTCGAGCACGATCGCGACCGCGTGCGCGCCGTACTCGTCGACGAGCGACGAGATGAAGTCGCCGAGCTCCTTCTTCGAGAGCGTGCGATTGAGGAAGTCGTGGTAGGTCGTGTACTCGCCGTCGAGCTCGCCGACCGCGTCGCGGAGCGCGCGGTCGATCTCCGCGTTGAAGATCACGCGGCCCGCGGTCGTGAGCACGAGCTCGCCTTCCCACAGGTACTCGATCGGCGACTGGATGCCGATCTGCTTCGCGTCGAGGGCGAACTCGACCTCCTCCTCCGTCCGGAACCGCTTCGGCCGCGGATCCAGCTTCTCGGGCTGGAGCGTGTCGAAGTTCTGGTCGGAGTAGGTGAGGTAGTACGCGCCGAGCACCATGTCCTGCGTCGGCGTCGCGAGCGCGCGGCCCGACGCCGGCGAGAGGATGTTGTTCGCCGAGAGCATCAGGATCCGCGCTTCGGCCTGCGCCTCCGCCGAGAGCGGCACGTGCACCGCCATCTGGTCGCCGTCGAAGTCCGCGTTGAACGCGTGGCAGACGAGCGGATGCACCTGGATCGCCTTGCCCTCGACGAGCGTCGGCTCGAACGCCTGGATGCCGAGACGGTGCAGCGTCGGCGCGCGGTTCAGCAGGACGGGATGCTCCTGGATGACCTCCTCGAGGATGTCCCAGACCTCACCCTGCATCTGGTCGACGTGCCGCTTCGCCGCCTTGATGTTCTGGACGATCTTCCGCTCGACGAGCCGGCTCATGATGAAGGGCTTGAAGAGCTCGAGCGCCATCAGCTTCGGCAGGCCGCACTGGTGCAGCTTCAGGTGCGGACCGGCGACGATCACCGAGCGGCCGGAGTAGTCGACGCGCTTGCCGAGCAGGTTCTGGCGGAACCGGCCCTGCTTGCCCTTCAGCATGTCGGAGAGCGACTTCAGCGGCCGGTTGCCGGGGCCGGTCACCGCGCGGCCGCGGCGGCCGTTGTCGAACAGCGCGTCGACGGCCTCCTGCAGCATCCGCTTCTCGTTGTTCACGATGATCTCCGGCGCGCCGAGGTCGAGCAGCCGCTTCAGGCGGTTGTTCCGGTTGATCACGCGGCGGTAGAGATCGTTCAGGTCGGACGTCGCGAAGCGGCCGCCGTCGAGCTGGACCATCGGGCGGAGCTCCGGCGGGATCACCGGCACCGCCTCGAGGATCATCCACTCGGGCCGGTTCTCGGACGTGACGAACGCCGAGACGACCTTCAGCCGCTTGATCGCGCGCTGCTGCTTCTGCCCCTTCGAGGTGCGGATGATCTCGCGCAGCGACGCGGCCTCCTGGTCGAGATCGAGATCCTTGAGCAGGTCGCGGATCGCCTCGGCCCCCATGCCGCCGCGGAAGTAGACGCCGAAGCCGTACGGCGAGCCGAAGCGGTCCTTCAGCTCGCGGAAGATCTGCTCGTCGTTGACGATCATCTTCGGCTCGAGCTCGCGGAAGAGCTGCCACGTCTGCTCGAGGCGGCGCACCGCGTCGACCGCGGCCTCGCGCGCGTCCTCGCGGCGGGACTCGATGTCGAGGTACATCTCGCGGACCTTGAGCGCCCACTGGATGATCGCGTCGAGGTCCTCCTTCTGGATGCGGCCGTCGGTGCGCAGGCAGAGGTCGTTCGTCAGCTCGCGGATGTCCTGACCCTCTTCCCACGTGTCGACGACGTCGCGGAGGAGGCCGTTGCCGAGCTCGCGCGCCTTGTCGAGGTTCTTCACGTCGACGCCCGACACGAGCGCCGTGTCGTCCTCGTGGATCTCGTCGCCGGCGAGGAGCGAGTCGACGACGCGATGGATGTGCTTCGTGATCGCGCCCTTCTTCGCCCCCTGCGCCTTGGCGAGATCCTTCTCGAGCGGCTGGATCGAGGCCAGGATCTGCTCGGCCGCAACCGCGACCTGCTCGAGCTCGCGCGGGGCGAGCCGGCGGTCGTCGCGGATCGCAGCGTTGCGGACGAGCTCGCGGATCTTCTTCGAGTCCTCCGTCGTGATCTGCGGGACGAGCTCGACGAAGAGCCCGTTCACGAGACCGCGTGCGTCGTCGAGCGTCGGCAGCGCCTGCTCCTCGGCCCAGTTGTTGAGGCCGCGGACCCAGAAGTCGTCGTCCTCGTCGAAGTTGCGCTCCTTGCCCTTCGCGAAGAACTCGCGCCGGCGTGCGAGGCGGTCCTCGAGCGCGGCGAGCGCCTCGTCGCGGTCGACGTAGATCCGCTCGGACTCGGCCTTCACCTGGTCCTCGAGGTCGTTCAGGTCGGCGCCGCGCTTCTCGACGTCGACCGCCGTGACGATCGAGGCCGCGAAGTAGAGGACCTTCTCGAGCTCGCGCGGCGCGATGTCGAGCAGGTACCCGATGCGGCTCGGCACGCCCTTGAAGAACCAGATGTGCGAGACCGGCGCAGCGAGGTCGATGTGGCCCATGCGCTCGCGGCGCACCTTCTGGCGCGTCACCTCGACGCCGCAGCGCTCGCAGATGATCCCCTTGTAGCGGACGCGCTTGTACTTGCCGCAGTAGCACTCCCAGTCGCGCGTCGGCCCGAAGATGCGCTCGCAGAACAGGCCGTCGCGCTCGGGCTTGAGCGTGCGGTAGTTGATCGTCTCCGGCTTCGTGACCTCGCCCGACGACCAGTCGCGGATCTGCTTGCTCGACGCGAGCCCGATGCGGATCGCGTCGAAGTCATTGATATCGATCAAGTTCTCTCCTCAGTCCCTTCTAGTCTTCGAGCTCGAGGTCGACGAGATCTGCGTCACCGAGCGGGCCGAGCTCCGCCTCCGCCTCCTCGGCCGCCTCCTCTTCCTCGGAGACCTCGACGTCGTCGAGATCGCCGAGCGATTCGTCGGCGGGAAGCGTCAGCTCGCCGTCCTGGTCGACACGCTCCTGGCCCTCTTCCGCCTCCTCGGCGGTCGGCTGCCGGCCGACCGCGCGGAGCGAGCCGGGCGAGAGGTCGATGCCGAGCTCCTCGGCGGCGCGCAGGAGCTCGTCCTCCTCCTCGCGCACCTCGACCTCGCGGCCCTCGTCGGAGAGCACGTGCACGTCGAGCGCGAGCGACTGCATCTCCTTCAGCAGCACCTTGAAGGACTCGGGAATCGAGGGCTCGGCGATGTTCTCGCCCTTGACGATCGCCTCGTAGGCCTTCACGCGCCCGACCGTGTCGTCGGACTTGATGGTGAGCATCTCCTGCAGCGTGTACGCGGCGCCGTACGCCTCGAGCGCCCACACCTCCATCTCGCCGAAGCGCTGGCCGCCGAACTGCGCCTTGCCGCCGAGCGGCTGCTGGGTGACGAGCGAGTACGGGCCGGTGCTCCGCGCGTGGATCTTGTCGTCCACGAGGTGGAGCAGCTTCAGGATGTACATGTAGCCGACGGTGATCTTCTGCTCGAACGGCTCGCCGGTGCGCCCGTTGAAGAGCTGCACCTTGCCCGAGCACTGGCGGCCCTTCGGCCGCTTCGGGTCGACGAGGATCTTGATCGGTGAGTCGGCGTTCTGCTCCGTCCAAGCGATCAGCGCGTCGTCGACGTCGACCGGCGTCGCGCCGTCGAAGACGGGCGTCGCCACGGGCGTCGGGTTGCCGCCGTTCAGCACCTGCCGGCGATGCCGCCAGTCGACGTCGCCGTTCTGATCGCCGTCCTCGGCGAAGACGCCGTGCGCCGCGGCCCAGCCGAGGTGCGTCTCGAGCACCTGGCCGATGTTCATGCGGCTCGGCACGCCGAGCGGGTTCAGCACGATGTCGACCGGCCGGCCATCCGGCAGGAACGGCATGTCCTCCTCGGGGACGATGCGCGAGATGACGCCCTTGTTGCCGTGGCGTCCCGCGAGCTTGTCGCCCTCGGCGATCTTGCGCTTCTTCGCGACGTACACCCGCACGAGCTCGTTGACGCCCGGCGAGAGGTCGTCGCCCGCGTCGCGCGAGAACGTCTTCACGTCGATCACGACGCCGCCCTCGCCGTGCGGCACCTTGAGGCTCGTGTCGCGCACCTCGCGCGCCTTCTCCTTGAAGATCGCGCGGATCAGCTTCTCCTCGGCGGTCAGCTCGGTCTCGCCCTTCGGCGTGACCTTGCCGACGAGCAGGTCGCCCGAGCCGACCTCGGCGCCGATGCGCACGACGCCGCGCTCGTCGAGCTGCGCAAGTGACTCCTCCGAGCGGTTCGGGATGTCGCGGGTGATCTCCTCGTCGCCGAGCTTCGTCGAGCGGGCGTCGATCTCGTACTCGTGGATGTGGATCGACGAGAGGATGTCGTCCTTGACGAGCCGCTCGCTGAGTACGATCGCGTCCTCGAAGTTGAAGCCCTCGAACGGCATGAACGCGACGAGCAGGTTCGCACCGAGCGCGAGCTCGCCGTTGTCCGTCGAACTGCCGTCGGCGAGCACCTCGCCCGCCTTGACCCTGTCGCCCAGGCGCACGACCGGCTTGTGGTGGATGAGCGTGCCCTGGTTCGAGCGCATGAACTTCGTCAGCGTGTAGGTGTCCTTGCCGTCCTTCGTCTCGACGATGATCCGGTCGGCGTCGACGTCCGCGACCGAGCCCGGGCGCTCGGCGACGACGACGTCGCCGGAATCGACCGCGGCGCGGTACTCGAGGCCGGTGCCGACGAGCGGCGCCTGGCGCACGAGCAGCGGCACGGCCTGGCGCTGCATGTTCGCGCCCATGAGGGCGCGGTTCGCGTCGTCGTGCTCGAGGAACGGGATCAGCGCCGTCGAGACCGAGACGATCTGTGCGGGCGCGACGTCCATGAAGTCGACGTCTTTCGGCGCGGCCGTCACGGCCTCGCCCTCGGCCGAGCGGCAGAGCACCGCATCGCCGAGCAGCTTGCCGTTGCGGTCGGTCTCGGCCGTGGCCTGCGCGATCGTGTAGCGCGACTCCTCGACCGCGTCGAGATAGACGATCTCGTCCGTGACCTTGCCGCTCACGACCTTGCGGTAGGGCGTCTGGATGAAGCCGAACTCGCTGACCGTCGCGTACGACGCGAGGTAGCCGATCAGGCCGATGTTCGGGCCTTCCGGCGTCTCGATCGGGCACATCCGGCCGTAGTGCGTCGGGTGCACGTCGCGCACCTCGATCGGCGCGCGCTCCCGCGTCAGGCCGCCGGCGCCGAGCGCCGACAGCCGGCGCCGGTGCGTGAGCCCGGCGAGCGAGTTCGTCTGGTCCATGAACTGCGACAGCTGCGAGGAGCCGAAGAACTCTTTCAGCGCCGCCACGACGGGGCGGATGTTGATGATCGTCTGCGGCGTGATCGTGTCGACGTCCTCGGTCGTCATCCGCTCGCGCACGACGCGCTCCATCCGGTAGAGGCCGACCCGGAACGCCTCCTGGATCAGCTCGCCGACCGTACGCAGACGGCGGTTGCCGAAGTGCTCGTACTCGTCGAGCTCGGCCGCGATCGGCCCGCGCGGCAGCACGGCCGCCTCGGCGGCGAAGTCCTTAGCGTCCTCCGGCAGGCCGAGCTTGACCGGCAGGTCGATCAGTTTGCGGACGAGCGCGACGATGTCCTCCGTCGTGAGGACGCGGACGTCCTCGGGCACGTCGACGCCGAGCCGCTGGTTCAGCTTGTAGCGGCCGACCTTCGTCAGGTCGTAGCGCTTGGGGTCGAAGAAGAGCGCGCGCAGCAGGTTCCGCGCGTTGTCGAGCGTCGGCGGCTCGCCGGGACGCTGCTTCTTGAACACCTCGATCAGCGCCTCCTCCTCGCGCGTCGAGGGGTCCTTGTCGAGCGTCGCGACGATGTACGGCGAGTTGTCGAAGAGCGCGAGGATCGCCTCGTTCGACGAGGTGTCGAGCGCGAAGCCGGTGGACGGATCCTCCGCCGGCAGGGCGCGCAGCAGCGTCGTGATCGGCAGCTTGCGCTTGCGGTCGATGCGGGCGTAGACGATGCCCTTCTTGTCGATCTCGAGCTCGAGCCACGAGCCGCGGCTCGGCATCAGGTTCGCCGTGAAGACCTGCTTCGTCGGGTCCTTGGGCTCCATCAGATACGCGCCCGGCGAGCGGACGAGCTGCGTGACGATGACGCGCTCGGTGCCGTTGATGATGAACGTGCCGTGGTCGGTCATCATCGGGAAGTCGCCCATGAAGACGGTCTGCTCGCGGATCTCGCCCGTGTCCTTGTTCACGAAGCGGACCGTCATCGAGAGCGGGGCCTGGTAGGTCAGGTCCTTCTCACGGCATTCCTTGATCGTGAACTGCGGTGTGCCGAACTGGTACTCGCCGAACTCGACTGCGAGCGAGCCGGTGTAGTCCTCGATCGGCGAGATGTCGTCGATCGTCTCGCGCAGACCCTCGTCCAGGAACCACTGGAACGAGGCCTTCTGGATGTCGATCAGGTTGGGGAGGTCGAGGACGTTTTCGATGCGGGAAAAAGACTTACGCGCGCGGGGCGAAGCGACCTGAGTGGTCAAGAAATCAAGCCTCCCTTGGGACGAGCGAGATCAGGCGAAATTCGATGTGCAGGACGGCGAACGGACGGAACGTCGGCGCAACCTGCCAGGATACCGACAAGGCCCCCCTGACCGCAAGCAAAAGCCGCGGCGGGAGGCCGGAATCCTTGCGGACGGCAGTGTAGCGGCTGACAAGCCGCGCGTCCAGCTTTTCCACAGGGGCCGGCTCGTCGTCCGGCCGCTCGTCGAGCAGCGCGCAGCGGGTGTCCGACCCCGCTGTCAGCTCAGCGTTCCAACAGCGGGGTCAGGCCCGAAGGGCCAGACCCCCCGGAGCCGCCCGGGGTCTGACTCCCGCGCAGCGGGTGTCCAACCCCGCTGTAGCTCTGCTTGCCAACAGCGGGGTCAGGCCCGAAGGGCCAGACCCCTTGAACAGCGGGGCCAGGCCCGAAGGGCCCGGCCCCGAGTGAGCGCGGGGCGTCGAGCCCCGCTCTCACTTCAGCTCGACGGTGGCGCCGGCTTCTTCGAGCTGCGCCTTGACCGAGTTCGCCTCTTCCTCGTTCACGCCCTCCTTGACCGCCTTCGGCGCGGAGTCGACCAGGTCCTTGGCCTCCTTCAGGCCGAGGCCGGTGACGGCGCGGACGACCTTGATCACGCCGATCTTGCCGGCGCCCGCGTTCGTGAGGACGACGTCGAACGAGGTCTTCTCCTCGGCCGCGGCACCGTCGCCCGCGCCCGGGGCCGCGGCGCCGGGCGCTGCGACCGCAACCGGAGCGGCGGCGGTGATGCCCCACTCCTCTTCGATCTTGTTCTTCAGCTCGACCAGCTCGAGGACAGTCAGCTTCCCGAGCTCGTCGAAGATGGTGTCGACAGGCATTACTCGCTCTCTCCTTCGGAATCGGTTGACGCAGTCGTTTCATCGCCCTGGCTCTGCAGCTGCTCGATCCGGGCGTCGATCAGGCCGTACAGGTTCTGCAGCGGTGCCGTCACGAGACCCTGCAGCGCGCTGAGCGGCGCGATGATCGCGCCGAGCACCTGGCCGCGCAGGACATCGACCGGCGGCAGGGTCGCGAGGCTCTCCACCTCGGCCGCGGACATCGTCCGTCCCTGCATGACGCCGCCGCGGATCGCGAGCACACGCGTCTCGCGCGCCGCGTCCGCGAGCGCCTTCGCCGCCGCAACCATGTCGCCCTCGGCCTCGAGGAACGCGATCGCGCTCGGGCCTTCGAGGAGGGCCAGCAGCGCGTCGGCCCCGGCCGCCTCGGCGGCCCGGCGCGTGAGCGTGTTCTTGACGACGCTGAAGCGCGCGCCGCTCTCGATCAGCCGCGAGCGGAGGGCATCGATCTGCGGCATCGTCAGACCGCGATAGTCCGCGATGAGCAGGGTGTCGGACGAGCGCAGCCGCTCGGTCAGCTCGGCGACGACCCGCTCCTTGTCCTCTTTCTTCACCGAATCACCTCCTCTTCGTGAATCGAGCCCGCACGTCGGCGGGCTCGCGGAGAGGCGATTCTCGAATCCTCTGCGCCGAACACCGCCTCGGGAAGGCTTCCGCCGCCGAAGCGGCTGCTTCCTGTCTTTGGCGATTGGGCTAGTAACAGACTGTTACTTGCTACGCGGGAACGGCCTCCTGGGCTTCGTCCAGCTCGTCGAGGATACCGCGCGTCTTCAGCGGGTCGACGTGAATCCCCGGGCCCATCGTCGAGGTCAGCGTGATCTGCCGGATGTAGCGCCCCTTCGCCGCCGCTGGCTTCGCGCGCACGATCTCGTCGACGACCGCGGCGTAGTTCTCCAGCAGATCGCGCTCGCCGAAGCTCTTCTTGCCGATCGCGACGTGGACGTTCGCGCCGCGGTCGGTGCGGTACTCGAGCTTGCCGGCCTTCGCGTCCGAGACCGCCTTCGCGACGTCGAACGTGACCGTCCCCGTCTTCGGGTTCGGCATCAGCCCGCGGGGACCGAGGATGCGGCCGAGGCGGCCGACGTTTCCCATCTGGTCCGGCGTCGCGATTGCGACGTCGAAGTCGGTGAAGCCCTCCTCGATGCGCTTCGCGAGGTCGGCGGAGCCGACGATGTCGGCGCCGGCGTCCTGCGCCTCGCGGGCCTTGTCGCCTTCGGCGAAGACGGCGATGCGCACCTCCTTGCCGGTGCCGTGCGGGAGCATCAGCGTGCCTCGGAGCTGCTCGTCCGCGTGGCGGACGTTGAGGCCGAGGCGGAAGTGCACCTCGACCGTCTCGTCGAATTTCGCGCCGGGGAACTCCTTCAGCATCCGCACCGCCTGCGCCGGCGAGTAGGCCGACTCGCGATCGATGCGGCCCCGGGACTCGACGTAGCGCTTGCCGCGACTCGCCATCAGAGCTCCACCTCCACTCCCATCGACCGCGCGGTGCCCGCGATGATCAGGGCCGCGTGGTCGACGTCGCGGGCGTTCAGGTCCTGCAGCTTCGCTTCGGCGATCGACCGCACCTGGTCGCGCGTCAGCCGGCCGACCTTGTTCCGGTTCGGCTCCGCGGAGCCCTTCTCGAGCCGCAACGCCTCCTTGATCAGCACTGCCGCGGGCGGCGTCTTCGTGATGAAGGTGAACGAGCGGTCCTCGAAGACCGTGATCTCGACCGGGGTGATGCGCCCGTTCTGATCCGCGGTCTGCGCGTTGAACGCCTTGCAGAACTCCATGATGTTGACCCCGTGCTGGCCGAGCGCGGGGCCGACCGGCGGCGCCGGGTTCGCCTGGCCGCCCGGGATCTGGAGCTTGATGATCGTCAGAACTTTCTTCGCCACTTCGAATCCTTCTAGTCGAGCTTCTTCACGTTGTCGAAACCGACCTCGACCGGCACCTGCCGCTCGAAGATGTTCACCGTCACCTGGAGCTTCTGCGCGTCGGCGTTCACGTCGGTGATCTCGCCGTCGAAGTCCGCGAGCGGGCCGGAGGTGATCTTCACCGACTCGCCGAGCTGGAACTCGACCTGCGCGCGCGCCGGGGCCGCGCCGCCCGTGCCGGTGTGGAGAATCCGGTCGACCTCGGGCTTCGAAAGCGGCACCGGCTTCGAGCCGGCGCCGACGAAGCCGGTGACGCCGGGCGTGTTCTTCACGACCGTCCACGCGTCGTCGTTCAGATCCATGTTCACGAGCACGTAGCCCGGCAGGACGCGCTTTTCCGCCTGCACCTTCTGGCCGTCCTTCGTCTCGATCACCTGCTCGGTCGGCACGACCACACGGCGGAAGCGCATCCGCTGCCCCATCGACTCGATCCGGTGCTCGAGATTCGCCTTCACCTTGTTCTCGTGCCCGGAGTAGGTGTTGATCACATACCACTGAAACATTCGTCCATCTCCCCTAGCGCAGCAGCACGTGCTTGACGACGTACTTCCACAGCTCGTCGTTCAGCCACAGGTAGGTGCCGACGATCAGACAGGCGATCAGGACGACCGCCGTGCCGCTGATCACGGCCTGCTGGCTCGGCCACTCGACCTTCTTGAGCTCGGCGATCGCCTCCTGGACGAACTGGATGAACCCCGAGCCGGGCAGCCGCCGCTCGGCCGCGGCGCCGGCGGCACCGCCCCGGCGGCGCTCCGGCTCGCGTCCGTCGCCCGCCGCCGTCGGCCGAACGGGCGTGCGCGGCGGCGGCCCGCCGGCGAGGGCCGGCTGCTGGGCGCGCCGGGCGCGGCGCTCTTGACGCGTCTGCCGAGCCATCGAAGCGCCTAGCGGGTCTCCCGGTGCGGCGTGTGCCGGCCGCACCAGCGGCAGTACTTCTTGAACTCGACCCGGTCGGGCGAGTTCCGCTTCGACTTCTGCGTCTGATAGTTGCGCCGCTTGCACTCGGTGCAGGCGAGCGTGATTGCAACTCTGACTCCGGTGGCCATCTCTTGTCTCTAACCTCGAGGTGAACGAACTGCGAAATAGCGCCGGGTGGGCTCGAACCACCGACCTCTGCATTATGAGTGCAGCGCTCTAACCAGCTGAGCTACGGCGCCCCGGCGCAGCCGAAGGAGTGTAGCGGAACCTTTCCGCCTCTTTCCCGCATCCGGAGGGCCCGCTCGACCGTTTTCCCCGGGCAAACGGATCTCTCGACCGAAGGAGGCGGGACGTGAGCGCGAGCGCAGCGAGCGACGAGCTCGGGGTCACAGGCGGCACCGGCAAGACGATCACGACGGACATCCCGGCCCGGCTCGACCGGCTGCCGTGGAGCCGCTGGCACTGGATCGTGATCATCGCCCTCGGCATCACCTGGATCCTCGACGGGCTCGAGGTGACGCTCGTCGGCTCGATCTCGGGCGTCCTCACCGACAAGGGCACGCTCCATCTGTCCACCTCGCAGGCGACCGCCGCCGGCTCGTTCTACCTGGCCGGCGCCGTGGGCGGCGCGCTCCTCTTCGGCTATCTGACCGACCGGTTCGGACGGCGGAAGCTCTTCATGATCACGCTCGGCGTCTACCTCCTCTTCACGGTCGCAACCGCTCTTTCCTGGAACTTCTGGTCGTTCATGATCTTCCGTGTCCTCGCCGGCTCCGGGATCGGCGGCGAGTACTCGGCGATCAACTCCGCGATCGACGAGCTCGTGCCGGCGCGCGTGCGCGGGCGCGTCGCGCTTGCGATCAACAGCTCCTGGTGGGCCGGCACGGCCGCGGCGGCCGGGCTGACGGTCGTCCTGCTCAACTTCCTCTCGGCGAACGTCGGCTGGCGCATCGCGTTCGGGCTCGGTGCGATCCTCGCGATCGGCATCCTCTTCATCCGCCACCTCGTCCCGGAGAGCCCGCGCTGGCTGCTCACCCACGGCCGGGCGGAGGAGGCGGAGGAGGTCGTCCGCAAGATCGAGGCCGAGGTGCAGAAGACGCACCCGAATCTCCCCGAGCCCGAGGGAGAGCCGCTCGAGATCGAGCAGCGGCGGTCGATCGGCTTCGTCGCGATCGCGCGCCACGTGATGAAGGAGTATCCCGGCCGCGGCGTGCTCGGCTTCTCGCTGATGGCATCGCAGGCCGTGCTCTACAACGCGACGCTCTTCGGGATGGTCTCGATCTACACGACCTTCTTCCACGCCTCGAAGGCGAACGCACCGCTCTACATCCTTCCGTTCGCGGCGGGCAACCTCTTCGGCCCATGGCTGCTCGGACCGCTCTTCGACTCGGTCGGACGGAAGGTGATGATCTCGACCACGTATCTGCTGTCGGGGGCGATCCTGCTCGTGACTGCGTACCTCTTCCACGCGCAGGTGCTCTCGGCCGCGACGATGACGCTCTGCTGGTGCGTCTGCTTCTTCTTCGCCTCGGCCGGCGCGTCGGCCGCCTATCTGACGGTGAGCGAGATCTTCCCGATGGAGACGCGGGCGATGGCGATCGCGCTGTTCTACGCGTGTGGGACGGGAGTCGCGATTGCCGCGCCGTGGACGTTCGGCAAGCTCATCCAGACGAAGTCGGTCGGCCTCGTCACGATCGCGTTCGTGCTCGGCGGCGTGATCATGGCGATCGGCGGCGCGGTCGAGATCCTGCTCGGAGTCGAGGCGGCGCGGAAGTCGCTCGAGGCGGTCGCACGGCCGCTGAACGCCGTGCGCCGCGCCACCGCGGCGCGGCCCGCCGTCGCCACGGCACGGGCGCGCTAGTCGGACTGCATGTGACGGGCCGGCGCGTCGTCGCGCCGGCCCGCACGGATCCACGCGGCGGCGAAGAGCGCGCACAGCATCGCAACGAGCGGCACGAGCCCGCCGGCGAGCAGAAGCGTCTCGATCAGCACGGCCCCAGCCTCGCGGCAATCGCCGCCGAGCGCAATGGGCCGATCGGCCTATCGTCGGGGACGCGCCGCAACAGCGGTGCCAGGCACCGCTGTTGCGGAGCCTGGCACCGGGTACATGGGGTCTGGCCCTTGGGCCTGACCCCGCTGTTAGGGCGGCGTCCGCAAAGCAGCCCTGTGCTCGAACCCGGCCGCGTGGCCGTGGAGCAGCTATCGCACGGCGATCGGACTTCGAGGACGGTTCTCGTTCGCCGACGCCTCGCTCGTGCTCGACCTGTTTGACGGTTCGGTCGAGCGGATGCGCGAGTTCGTCGAGACGTCCTGGGAGAGCGACCGGAACAGCGGGGCCGGGCCCGAAGGGCCAGACCCCAAAAGGGCCGGGCCCGGGCCCGGCTAGTGCGGCAGCGCTCCTTGCAGGCGGTCCGCGATCTCGAGCAGCTTTGCGAGCGCGGCTTCCTCGTCGGCGCGGTTCTGCTTCAGGAGCGCCTCGGCCTCGTCGCGGGCGAGCGGGAGCAGCGCGTCGTACAGGCCGAGCTCGAGGTGCTCGGTTCGCGCGGCACCGACGGCGTGGAAGTAGTCGCCGAGCGTCGGCTCCTTCACCTGCTGCGCGTTGTGCTGCTCGAGCGCGCCCGCAAGCTCCGCGCTGCGCGCGGCCGCCGGCTCGGCCCCGGCCTTGCGGAACGCCTCCTCGACACGCGCCGCGTGGTAGCGCGTCTGGTCGAGATGCTCGCGGAGCGCGGCTTTCAGCTCCTCGTCGCGGATCTCGTCGACCAGCTTCGGCAGCGCCTCGAACGCGAGCATGCGCTCGACCCAGAGCAGCTCGCCGAGCTGGAGGAAGAACAGGTCGCGTGGATTGCTCAGGCTGCCGATGCGACCACCCCCTTCCCAGCCAGCAGGCCGGCGAACCGGTCGGCCACGGCCATGACCACGAGCGCGGGGTTCGCCGCGCCCTGGGTCGGGAAGACACTCCCGTCGCACACGAAGAGATTCCGTGTCCCCCACACGCGGTGCGACGAATCGACGACGGAGTCCTCGGGCGAGAATCCCATCCTGCAGCCGCCCACGAGGTGCGCATAGCGATCGATCTTGAGGACGTCCTGTGCGCCCGCTCCGTCCCAGATCTCGTGCATCTTGTCGGTCGCGAACTGCACGTTCTTCTTGTCGTTGTCGCAGAGGCTGTACGAGAAGCAGGCGACAGGCATGCCGTAGTCGTCCTTTTGCGACGCGAGCGTCACGCGATTCTCGGCCTGCGGCAGCAGCTCGCACAGGCACCCGAGCACCGTCCAGTGGTTGTAATCGCGCATGTACTCGCGCAACGCCATGCCCCAATGTCCCTCGGCGGTCACGTGCTCCGCCCACCCGATCGGCAGCGGCGAGATGGTCTGGATCGAAAAGCCGCGGGCGAAGCCGCGTGACTCGTCCGTCTCGTAGAAGTCCTCAGATGAGATCTCCGGCGGCGGCGCCTTGTACATGCGCATCATGTCCGGGAAGCGCGCGGCAACCTGCGTCGCTCCCTGCACCATCACGTAGCGGCCGACCTGGTCCTCGCCGTTGCCGAGCTCCGAGTTCAAGAGCAGCCGCGGCGACTCGATCGCGTATCCGCAGACGGCGACTGCCTCCGCCGGCTGGAAGTGCTCGCTGCCTTCGTGCACGTATCGGACGCCCGTGACTCGGTCGCCCTCGTGCTCGATCAGCACGGCCATCGAATCGGCGCGCACCTCGACGCCGTACTCGATCGCGTCCGGCAGGTGCGTGATCAGCGGCGATGCCTTCGCGTTCACCTTGCACCCCTGCAGGCAGAAGCCGCGGTAGATGCAGTGCGGTCGGTGGCCGAACGACCCGTTCGTGATCGCGACCGGGCCGACGCGCATCTCGACGCCGCACTGCTTCGCACCCGCCCATGCCTTGAGCGCTGCGCCGGCAACGGGATGCGGGCCGTGCGGGTAGTCGTGCGGGTCGCCCCACGGCCAGTGCTGGCCGGCGACCGGCAGCTCGCGCTCGACGCGCTCGAACGAGGCCTTCAGGTCCCAGTACGAGATCGGCCAGTCGGCGCCGACGCCGTCACGGGTTCGCACCTCGAAGTCCGAGGGATGGAAGCGTGGCACGTACCCGGCGAAGTGCGTCATCGACCCGCCCACGCCGACGCCGCTGTTGTTCTTGCCCATCTCGATCGGATCGGTGCCGCCGATGATCCGGTTGTCCGTCCAGTAGATCGGCCCGGAGCCCTTCTCGTCCGAGACCCAGTCGCGGTCCGGATCCCAGAACGGCCCTTTCTCGAGGATCACGATCTTCCAGCCCTTTCGCGCGAGCCGCTGGGCGAGCGTGATGCCGCCGGCGCCGGCGCCGACGACCACGAGGTCGACGGGCGCGTTGTCGGCGTACCGCGCCATCTTGTGCAGGTTCGGCAGGCCGCGCTTGTGCTGGTCGAGGAGGAACGGCGAGTCGTTCTCCTCCGGCATCGCAAAGGAACCGCGCGGGGTCAATCCAGGCCCTGCTCCTGCACCGTCGGAACGGGATCGATCTCGAGCGCCTCCTTGCCCTCCCAGTGCTCACGCTCGCCGAACTCCGGGTTGCCGAACGCCGAGTAGCCGCGCGGATACGCGGGCCCGCCGAAGCCGATCTCGTTCCACGACCACGGATGCGAGTAGTACGACGCGCACACGTAGCGCATGACGAGGCTGAAAGCTCGCGCGACATTCAGCGTCGCCCAGTCGCCGCCCCACAGCTCGCCCTGCGAGAAGCGGTGGCAGACCTGGTTCTGATGGTGCTGCGAGAGCTCGGGGAACGACCCGACGCCGAGCGCGCGAGCCTCGGCGTCGAGCCCGCGCACGATCGTCCGCCACGTCTCCTGGTCGGTCGGCATGTCGAAGTACTGGTAGCCGTCGCCGTTGTTCTCGTAGAGCTTCTCGTCGATGTACGCGGCGACGGGGATGCGGGGCTCGTCGTCCTGCGCGGTCAGCCGGTCGCAGAAGTGCTTCATCGTCTCGCGCTCGTGCTCGCCGAAGAACCGGAACGACGGCGGGTTGTGCACACGGTCGAGCACCACGCGTCGCGTGACCTCGTCCCAGTGATCCGTCTCCGCGAGGACGTCGTAGTCGGGATACCGCCCGTGCATCTGCGGCGTGGTCCCCTTGCGCTGGCGCGGCAGCCGCTCCGGGTCGAACGTGCCGCGGCTCGGCAGATGGTCGGGATCGCGGAACTTCACCGCTCTCGTTTGACGATCGCGGCGACGATTCCCATCGTGCCCACCATTGCCAGCGACCCGGGCGCGAGAAGCGGCGGCCCCATCACGAGGTTGTAGTGCGCCTCGGAAAAGCCGGCCGGACGCTTCTGCACGCCGCGGAAGTGCGTCCACACGCCGATCAACCCGTCGAGCGCGTACAGCGCGCCGAAGAGCGGCAGCACGGTCCGGGCGGCCTTCGGCGAGACGAACCCCGCGATGCCGGCGGCCGTCAACGGAGGAGTCAGCCAGATCGGCGTCCACATCCATTTGTCGCCGAACGACCCTTTGTAGTGCTCGAGATAGATCTCGAACGCGAGCGGCGGAGCCGACATGGCGGTCGACGCCGCGAGCAGCCGCTGCATGCGGCCGTTGTGGATGTTCCGGAGCGTCTTCCGGATCAGGCCGACCACCGTTCGATCTCCTTTCGCTTCAACTCGAGCCCGTTCCCCGGACGCGAACGGTCCGGGCGCAGGACACCGCCGTCGGGCGCGACGACGCCGTCGAACAACATCCCCTCGATGCGGACGTGGTCGTGGAAGTACTCGAGGTGGCGGCGTCGTTCGACCGCGCAGAACGCGTGCGCCGAGATTGCCGGCGCGCAATGCGCGGAGACGTCGATCGAGTGTGCGTTCGCGAGACCCGAGGCAGACAGCAGCCCGGTTATGCCGCCGCAGCGCGTGACGTCCGCCTGCAGCACATCGACGCAGCCGATCAGGTTGCGGAAGTCCGCAGGCACGTACGCGTACTCGCCGGCTGCGATGTCGAGCCCGCCCGGCCCGTGCTCGCGCACGAGCCGCAGGCCGTCGAAGTCGGCCGACGAAACCGGCTCCTCGAACCAGGAGACGTTCCACTCGAGCGCGAACCGGTCCGCCCAGGCGAGCGCGTCCTTCGCGGTGTACGCGCCGTTCGCGTCGACGAAGAGCTCGACGTCGTCGCCGATCGCCTCGCGCGCGACGTCCAGCCGCTCCGGGTCACGGTCCGGCTCGCGTCCGATCTTCATCTTCACGCGCGGGATCCCGTCTGCCGCCCAGCCGCCGAGCTGCTCGGAAAGCCGGTCGTTCGAGTACGAGCAGAACCCGCCGCTGCCGTAGATCGGAACGCCGTCGTGCGCAGCTCCGAGCAGCGCCACGAGCGGCAGGTCGAGCAGCCGCGCCTTCAGATCCCAGAGCGCCTGGTCGACGGCCGCGATCGCGCAGAACGCGATCCCCGGCCGGCCCATGTTCCGCACCTTGCCGGTGAGCGCGAGCCACGTCGCGCGGATGTCGAAGACGTCGCGCTCCTCGACGAGACCTGCGAGCGTCCCCTTGATCACCTCGCCCGCCGCCGAGTCGCAGTACGTGTAGCCGATGCCGGTTTCGTGGCCCGCGTGCGCCTCGACGATCACGATCGTCGTCGAGTCCCACTTCGCGGTGCCGTCGGACTCCGGCTCGTCGGTCGGAATCGTGCAGACGTGGACGTCGAGCCGCTCGACCGCGGCCTCGGCGCGCGAGCGCGTCGGGGTGCTCATCAACTACGCGTCAGGAACTCGGTCAGCTTGCCGCGGAGCGAGCGCTCCATCACGCCGGTGAACTCCGGATCGCCGCTCAGCATCGCCTTCGTCATCTTCTGCGCCTGCTCGCGGGTGATGTGCGGGGGCAGCGGCGGCACCTCCGGGTCGGTCTTCACCTCGAGCACGACGGGCATGTTCGCCGAGAGGGCCTCCTCCCACGCCGCACGCATCTGGTCGCCGTCGTCGCAGAAGATCCCGCGCAGCCCGACGAGCTCGCCGTACTTCGCGTAGTCGAAGTTCGGCAGCCACTGGGTTCCCATGTACTTCGGGTCGCCCTCCATCACGCGCTGCTCCCACGTCACCTGGTTCAGGTCCTGGTTGTTGAAGACGCAGAAGATGAGCCGCTTGTCCTCCCAGCGGTCCATGTAGCGCTTGACCGTCAGCATCTCGTTCATCCCGAGCATCTGGAACGCGCCGTCGCCGACGAAGCAGATGACCGGCCGGTGCGGATGCGCGAACTTCGCCGCGATCGCGTACGGGACCCCCGGCACCATCGTCGCGAGCGTGCCGGAGAGCGACGCGAGATTCCCCTGCTTCAGCTTGATCTGCCGCGCGAACCAGTTCGTCGACGAGCCGGAGTCGGCAGTGATGATCGCATCGTCGGGCAGCACCTGCGAGAGCTCGTGCGCGACGCGCTGCGGGTTCATCGGGTCGGCGTCCTCGAGCGAGCGCTTCTCGACGATGTCCCACCAGCGGTGCACGCTCTTCTCGATCTCCTCGCGCCAGGAGCGGTCGGACTTGCGGATCAGATGCGGGAGCAGCGCCTGCAACGTGTCCTTCGCGTCGCCGATCAGCATCACCTCCGCCGGGTAGCGGATGCCGATCATCGAGGCCTTGAGGTCGATCTCGACGCAGCGCGCCTGGCCTTCCTTCGGCAGGAACTCCGCGTACGGGAAGCTCGTCCCGATCATCAGCAGCGTGTCGCAGTCGCCCATCATGTCGTGGCTCGGGATCGTCCCGAGCAGGCCGATCGCGCCGGTCACGTACGGCAGGTGGTCGGCGAGCACGTCCTTGCCGAGGAGCGCCTTGGCCACGCCCGCACCGAGCAGATCGGCCACCTGCTCGATCTCGGATGCCGCGCCGCGGGCGCCCTGGCCGATCAGGATCGCGACCTTCTCGCCCTCGTTGAGGATCTCGGCGGCGTGCTGGATGTCCTTCTCCTGCGGCAGCACGCGCGGCCGCGAGTAGCCGATGCTGGAGTAGACCGATCCGTGCGAGCGCGGCGGCGACTCGACGGCCTTCTCCTCCGCGACGTCGTTCGGGACGATGATCGTGCACACCGTCTTCGCGTCGAGCGCGATCCGGATCGCCCGGTCGATCAGATGGCGAGCCTGCGCCGGCTCCGTGCACATCTGGACGTACTCGCTCACGTCCTTGAAGAGCACCTGCAGGTCGATCTCCTGCTGGTAGTGCGCGCCGAGCGAGGTGCGCTTCTGCTGGCCGACGATCGCGAGCACCGGCACGTGGTCGAGCTTCGCGTCGTAGAGGCCGTTCAGGAGGTGGACCGCGCCGGGACCGGACGTCGCCATGCAGACGCCGAGCGTGTCCGGACCGGCGAACTTCGCGTGGCCGCAGGCCATGAAGGCCGCCATCTCCTCGTGGCGCGCCTGGATGAACTCGGGGCCGCCCTCCTTCTGGGCGCGATCGAGCGCGCCGAGGAACGCGTTGATGCCGTCACCGGGGTATCCGAAGATGCGTTCGATGCCCCACTCACGCAGGCGCTTCAGGACGAAATCCGCAACGAGCTCAGCCATGGCACTCCTCGGTCGCAAGGGTCACGGCTCGCCTGTTCCCACTCTGCCCGGCGCTATGCATCGCCGGCCTCCGCAAATGCAGAGGACGTCTGTCCTTATCTATTAAGGCGCGTCGCGCGGGACCCCGGGGAGGCTCGGCGCTGCCTCAGGCGCGGAGCTCGGGCAGCACCCGCTCGCCGTAGACGCGGAGGGCGGCGTGCGGGTCGGCGCCGGAGACGTTCATCAGGACGACGATCGTCGGGTCGAGCTTCTCGAGCGCCTTGATCCGCTTGACGTGCGTGTCGGGATCCGCGGAGCAGATCACCTGCGCGGCGAACTCCTCGTCCGGGACCTGCTGCTCGCCGTTCCGGTAGATCCGAGCGGGGACGGCGATGTCGTCGGTGTAGTGCGCGTCGACGAGCGTGCCCTTCCACTCTCGTGCGGCGTCGAGCGCCTGGCCGTCGGAGGCCGCATAGGAGAAGACGCCCTGGACGAGCACCTCCCCCGGCTCGCGGCCGGCCTCCTCGCACGCCTTTCTGTACGTCTTGATCAGCCCAGGCGCAGTCTCCGGGTCGCCGAGCGTCCACAGGCCGTCCGCCATCCGGCCGGCGAGCTCGGCCGCGCCTTCGTGGAACGCAGAGAGGTAGATCGGCGGCCGCCGCGGCGGTCGCGAATAGAGCACTGCGTCCTTCGCGCGGAAGTGACGGCCCTGGAAGCTGACGGTCTCGCCGTCGAGCAGCCGCCTGATGATCGTCAGCGCCTCCTCGGTCCGAGCGAGCTGCTCGCCGGGCGACGGCCATTCCATGCCCGCAGGCACCTCGTTCACGGCCTCGCCGGAGCCGATGCCGAGAAAGGTTCGGCCCGGTGCGAGCAGCTCGAGCGTCGCCGCCTGCTGTGCGACGACGACCGGGTTGTAGCGGTAGACGATCGACGTCACCGCGGGGCCGAGCTGCACGCGCTCCGTCTCGCGCGCCGCCGCGCCGAGCCAGACCCACGCGTTGCCCGAATTCGTCGGCGCCGTCGAGCTCGACCACCACGGCGCGAGATGGTCGCTGCAGCCGATGCCGTCGAAGCCCGCCGCCTCGGCCTCCTGCGCCTGCCGCAGCAGGTCGTCCGGCGGGAACCGCTCGTGGCCGAGCGCGCACCAGTACCTCATCTCTTCGCCTCGACGAAGTCGAGCACTCGGCGCCAGGCGTCCGCCGACGCGTCGGCGAACTCCTCCTGCTTGCGGTCGAAGAAGCTGTGCGGCGCTCCTTCGTATTCGATCAGCTCGTACTCCTTGCCGTTCTCGCGCAGCACCCGCTCGAACTCGACGTTCTCCTCGTGCGGGATCGCGGCGTCCGCCCCCGCCTGGAGCGCGAGGATCGGCGCCTCGAGCCGGGGGACGTCGCCCAGGATCTGGCCGGACCGGCCGTAGAAGCCGATCGCCCCCTTCAGCCCGTGCCCGGACGCGGCCGCGACCCACGAGTTGCGCCCGCCGAAGCAGAAGCCGACCGTGAAGAGCGACGTGCAGCCGAGCTCGCGCAGCTGACGGACGCACGCGCCGACATCCAGCTGGATCGTCTGCGGCGTCGTCTGCTCGACGTGTGGCCGGTAATCCCACTCGTTCTCGCGCTTGTCGACGCCGAGCGTGCGGCCGAAGTAGTCGAACGCGACGGCGGCATATCCGCGCTCGGCGAACCGGAGCGCGAGCTCTTCGTAGAAGCGGTAGAGGCCCCGGACGTCGGGGAGGATCACGACGCCGACCCCCGTCGGCGTGTCGGGCTCGGCGAGGAACGCCGCGAATTCGTTGTCGTCGGGGGCGGTCAGGACGAGATCTCGGTGCGAGACGGCGGCACCGGAGATCGCCGGGATCGGCGGGAGCGAATCGCTGTCGAAGCACATGGTCGATACGTTCCGGCAGGAGGAGGACCGGAAACGCCGTAGCTCCACACGGTAGATGGCGGAGCAATCGCATCGGGACGCCATGAACGCGGCGATCCGCGCGCAACGGGCGCGCCGGAACGTCCCGCGCTCGATCGCGCCCGAACCGCTGCCGGAGCCGAAGGCGCCCGAGGCGCCGGACCCGCCGCAGACCCGAAAAAGCCTGTTGGACCGCCTCCGTAGCAAGTAACGTGCGCGGCGTGAGACGCGGTCTCACCTGGGTGCTCACCTTGCCGCTCGTGCTCGGCGGCACCGAGGTCGCACACGGGCTCGCCTACCGCCTCGTCTATCCGCAGCTGAACGAGCGGCTCCTGCTCGCGACCGGCCACGCGTACCTCGCGTGGCTTCCGCTCGTGCTCGGCCTCGGAGGGGCACTCGCCGCGGCTGCGCTCGTCGCCGCTGCCGTCGACGCGGCGCGCGGGCGCGGGCCGGACAAGCTCCCGGCCTGGGCCTTCGCCGTCCTGCCCCCGGCCGCGTTCGTGCTGCAGGAGGTGCTCGAGCTCTCGCTGCACACGGGGACGTTCGGCTGGCGGGCCGTGCTCGCGCCGACCTTCCTGCCCGGGCTCGCGCTGCAGCTTCCGCTGGCCGCGCTCGCCTATCTCCTCGCGCGCTTCCTGCTCCGAACGGCGGAGCGGCTCGGCCGTGCGCTCGCACACCTCCGGGCCGCCCGCGCCGTCGAGCCGCGGCTCGTCACCCCGGTCGACCTGCCGGTCCCGCGCATCGTCGCGCGCGGGCGCTCCTCGCGCGGGCCGCCGCGCGTCGTCGCAGTCTGACTCGACGACTTCGACGAAAAAGGAGAGGCATGGCAAAGCGCATCGCGCTCGGCGCGCTCGTCGCGCTCGGGGCGCTCACCATCACTGCAGCGGCGTCGGCGCACGCCCGCGTGAGCCCGGGAGTCGCGCCGGCGAAACAACTCGAGGTCTTCACTCTGGCCGTCCCGACCGAGAGGGAGAACGCGCGGACGACGAGCATCGAGTTCACGCCGCCCACGGGCTTCGCGATCGACTCGTTCTTCCCGAGCCCGGGCTGGAAGCGGTCCGCCGTCTCCACCGGCAGCGGCGACAGCGCGGTCGTCCAGAAGGTGACGTGGACAGGGGGCTCGGTACCGACGGGCGAGGACGCCGCGTTCTCGTTCCTCGCGAGCACCGCGGGCTCGGGCACCTACACGTTCGACGTCAAGCAGACGTACTCCGACGGCTCGGTCGTCAACTGGACCGGCCCTGAGAGCTCCGACTCGCCCGCGCCGACGATCAAAGCCGTCTCGTCGTTCGGCGGCGGCACGTCGACGCTCTCGATCATCGCGGTCGCGCTCGGCGCGATCGCACTCGTCGTCGCAATCGCCGGCACCCTTGCACGTGCCGGCGGGAGGTCACTCGCATGATCACTCGCTTCATCGCATCGATCCTCGCGCTGGCGGCGGGCGTCGCCGCGCTCGTCGTCGTCGCGCTCCTCCTGCACGGAACGCCGGGGCCTCAATGATCCGGCGGAAAGACATAGAAGCGGTGCGGCGGCACGTAGCCGCCGACCTCGAGCACGATCTCGGCGCCGTTCCGCAGGACGAGCGTACGCGGGTCGCCTCGCCGGCGCACGCCGTTCACGAACAGTCGGACGGCGCCGCGAAAGCCGAGCAGACGCCTCGGCCCGAGCGGCTTGCCCCACACCGCGAAGAAATCGCCGAGACGGGCCGGCGCACCGAGCTCTACGACGCCCGTCGGATCGCGTGTCCACACGCGCCCGCGGCAGCCCGCGGAGCGAATCCCGACGCGCGGCGGGACGATCACGACGCGTCGATTCGCGAAGAGCTCGACGTGCACACGCGCGACCGGACGCCGTTCCGCCTCGCACGGCCCGTGCATCGCCGGCCGCGGGTGGTACTGCGGCCCCACGCCGATCGGCGTCGGCACGAGCGCAAGCATCTCCTCCACGCTACCGCGCTGCTTGCCGTGGTCGCGCTCGCCGGCTGCGGCGGCGGCTCGGGCGGCGGGTCGCCGACGATCGCGATCCAACCGGCGGGCCAGTACCGGCTCGAGTTCAAGACGAACGGCCCTGCCGTGGTCGGCAAGCCGACGCACATCTCGCTGGAGATCGTGCAGCCGAACGGCCGCCCGCTCACCGAGTTCAAGACCGGCAGCGGGCCGCATACCGGCGTGCACCTGATCATGGTGCGGCGCGACCTCGCGGACATCGTGCACCGGCATCCGCCCATCCGCCCGAGCGGGCGGCTGACCGACACCGTGGTCTTCCCGGCCGCAGGCCCGTACCGCGTCGTCGTCGACGTGTATCCGAAGCATTTCGGCCAGCAGCCGAACTTCCAGCTGTTCTCGTCGCTGCGAGTGCGCGGCCCGTACCACCCGCAGCCGATCCCGCCGTTCAAGGGGAGCGAGACCGTCGACGGCGTTCACTTCACGATGCACGGAAGGCCGAAGCTGGCGGCGATCGAGCCCGCCTTCCTCGACTTCACCGTCACCGACGCGAACGGGCGGCCGGCGCAGTTCACGCCGTGGTACGGCGCGCTCGCGCACGCCATCTTCTTCCGCGTCGGAACGCTGGACTATTTCCATACGCACGTCTGCGCGCCGAACACGAGCGGCTGCACAAGCGTCTTCGGCGGTGCGAAGGTGACGGGGCGCTCGTCGACGCCCGGCAAGCTGAACGTCGGCGTGCTCGTTCCGGTTGCAGGGACGTGGCGGCTCTTCCTTCAGTGCCAGGTCGACGGGAAGATCGTCACCGCGCCGTTCACGCTGAAGGTGCGATGACGCGCCGGCTCGCCCTCGGCGCCGTCCTGCTCGCAGCACTCGCCTTTCCGGCGAGCGCTTTCGCGCACGCAGCGCTTCTGAAGACGGTGCCGTCGGCGAGCGTCACGGTGAACACGCCGCCGAAGCAGGTTCAGCTCGTCTACTCGGAGGCGGTCGAGCCTCGGTTCGCGATCGTTTCGGTCACGAACGCCGCGGCGGCCTCGGAGACCACCGGCCCGCCGCAGCGGAACGCTTCGAACCCGGACGAGCTCGACGTGCCCCTGAAGCATCTCCCGAGCGCCTGGTATCTCGTCGTCTGGCGCGTCATCTCCGTCGACGGGCACCCGGTGCGCGGGGCGTTCACGTTCGCGGTCGGCCCGAATCCGGGGCCGGCGCCGCAGTTCAAGATCCCCTCGCTCTCCGAGACGGCCGCCACGCCGACGCTGATCATCGCCCGGTGGGCGGTTTTCATCTCGTTCATGGCGGCGATCGGGCTGTTCGTGCTGCGCATGTTCGTCGCGCGGCCGCTCGAATCGCCGCCGCGCGCGCTCGCAATCGGCTTCTGGATTGCGATCGGCATCTCGCTCATCGCCACTCCGCTCTACGTCCTGCTCTCGACCGCCAAGTTCGCGCTGCGCTCGTTCTGGGACTGGGGCACGCTCGTGCCGTTGATGCGGACATCGGCGTTCGGCCGCGGCTATCTCGACCTCGAGCTCGTGCTCGCGCTCCTCGCCGTCGCGGCGGCAGTCGCGTTCTGGGTCGAGCGGTCGCACCGGGGGCCGCGGACGATTGCCGAGCTCTTCTCGGTCGGCGGCGTGCTGCTCGCCGCCGCCGGCGCCGCGCTCGTCCCGGGTGTTGCGGGGCACGCGGCGCAGACGTCACCGCGCGCGCTCTCCGTCGTCCTCGACGGATTGCACGTCGCGTCGGGCTCGCTGTGGGTCGGCGGGCTGATCGGGCTGCTCGTGCTGTGGCGGAGCCTCGGCGCCGCACGCCGGCTCGCAGGCCTTACGGTCTGCGTCCCGCGCTTCTCGAACGTCGCGCTGCTCTCGGTGATGGTGCTGTTCGGCACCGGCGTCGCGGCATCGGTGATCAGGCTGCCGACCGTCGGGGCCCTCTGGCAGACCTCGTACGGCGAGGCGATCCTCGTCAAGGCGGGGATCCTGCTCGCGGCGATCGGCGTCGCGTCCGTCAACTTCCTGCGCACGGTGCCGGGCTTGCGGAGCCCCGAGCCGACCGAGTCGATCGCAACCCTCCTGCGCGGGCTCGTCAGCGCAGAAGTCGTGCTCGTCGCGTCCGCGGTCGCAGTCGCCGCCGTGCTCTCGAGCCTGCCCCCGCCGCCTCGCGCGCTGGCCGAGGAGAGTCACGCGACCGCGCAAACGGGCCCGGGCCCCGTGACGAAGGTCGTCGCCGAGCACGGCTACCAGTTGCAGTTCCACGTGAACCCGAACCGCGCCGCCGTTCCGAACAACTTCGCGGTGCAGATCTCGAAGAACGGGCAACCTGTCACCGGCGCCGACGTCACGGCGACCTTCACCATGCTGGACATGGAGATGCAGTCGCAGACCTACCAGCTCTCGGAGCGCTCGCCGGGGCTCTACGAGCACTCCGCGCCGGCGCTCGTGATGGTCGGCCACTGGGGGCTTTCCTTCGCGATCACGCCGCGCGGCGCAACGCCGTTCAACGTGCTCCTCGTCGACCGGGCGAACGGATGAGGCGCGCGCTCGCCGTCGCATTCGCATTGTTCGCCGTCGTCGCCGCCACGGCGCGCGCGGACGGCGATCCGGCGAGTGACTACCTGCTCGGCACACAGGTGTTCATTCCCTTCGACCTCAAGATCCCGAAGGCTCAGCAAACCGAGCTGACCTCACTCGTCCACGACGCGAACGCGTCCGGCTACACGATCCGCGTCGCAGTGATCGGGAGCCTCTACGACATGGGCTCGGTCACCTCGCTGTGGAAGCAGCCGAAGCCGTACGCGAGATTCCTCGGCGCGGAGCTGCAGTTCGTCTACAAGAACCGGCTCCTCGTCGTGATGCCGCAGGGCTTCGGCTTCAACTGGTCGAAGCACCCGTCGGCGAAGGAGTACGCGTTGCTCGCGAAGATCCCGATCGGACAGGGAAGCGCGGCGCTCGTGACGGCTGCGGAGACCGCCGTGGAAAAGCTGGCGGCGGCCTCGAACGTGACGATCGTTCGGCGGGCAAGCGCCGGCGGCGGGCACAGCATGGCGCACGACCGAATCGTGATCATCCTCGGCGCGGTCGGCGCCGTCATCATCGCCGTGCTGCTGCGGCTGGCTCTACGACGAAAGCCTGCGTAGCGTCGAGACCATCCCGCCCGCGCTGTACGGCCAGACGAAGATCGCGCGCTCGTAACCGCGCGGGTCGATCACGTATGCGGCTTCCGTGTGGACGACGTTGCGTACCTTCACGCCCGCGATCTTGCGCGTCGACACGAAAACCTCGATCCCGTAGGCATGCCAGACACGCGCGAGCGCGGCCTCGCTGCCGAGCGCCCAATGCCATTGCGGCACGAGTGTCCACTTGCGCCCGTCTTCGCTCAGCGTCGCGCGCGTATCGCCTACGGTGTTGACGCTCACTGCGACGACCGCGGGCTTCTGCGCCGCGGGAAACGAGCGTACGACGTCGTTCAGGTGCTGGGCCTCGATCGGGCAGTAGTTGCGGCAGAGCGGGTCGATGAACGTGACGATCACGGGTCGGCCCAGGAACGCGGCCAGCGAGATCGGGCGGCCGGCTTCGTTCGTGAGCCGGAATACCGGAGCGCGGCGCTTGCCGGCGTTCCAGGTCGCCGCCGGTATGTCGCTCACCGGCGAGGCGTTCGCGGCGGGAGCGGCGTGCGGCCGCCCGACGAGCAGGAGTGCCGCCACGACAGCGGCGAGCACGAGCACGAGGGCGCCGAGCGCCCAGCGCAGCGTGACCACGCGCTCAGGATACTCGGCGGAGCGTGGTCGGGCGGCGCGGGGCGCATGCCGGCCGGTGGGCCGCCACGAGACCGACCTCGCCGAGGGCGACGCTTGCGAACGAGTGCGAGACGAACGCGGAAAGCCTGATTTACTTCACGAGCGTCAGCATCTTGAACATCGGCATGTACATCGAGATGATGATGATGCCGACCATGACGCCGACGCCGATCATCATGATCGGCTCGACGATCGAGGTCAGCGACGACACCGCCGCGTCGACCTCGTCCTCGTAGAAATCCGCGATCTTCGAGAGCATCTTCTCGAGCTCTCCCGTCTCCTCCCCGATCTTCACCATCTGCGCGACCATCGGCGGAAAGACCTCGTTCTCGACGAGCGGCTGCGCGATCGGCACGCCCTCGTGCACCCGTGCGCGCACGCCGGCGAGCGCCTCCTCGATCACCCAGTTGCCCGCGGTCTGCCCCGTGATCTCGAGCGCCTTGATGATGTCGACTCCGGCGGCGACGAGGGTCGAGAGCGTGCGGGAGAACCGCGCGAGCGTGATCTTCAACACGGTGTCGCCGATGCGCATCGGGACCTTCAGCTTGAACGTGTCCCACTTCTGCCGGCCGCCCTCCGTCTTCTTCCAGCGGAAGAACGACCAGACGCCGAATGGGATGAGCAGGATGAGGTACGGCTTGCTGCGCAGGAGGTTCGAGACGGTCACGACGTACCGCGTGAGCGTCGGCAGCTGACCGTTCAGCTGCGCGAAGATCTTCACGAAGACCGGGACGAGGAACATCAGCATCCCGATCAGGACGAGGGTCGCGAAGATCAGCACCATCGTCGGGTAGACCATCGCGCTCTTCACGCGACGGCGGATCGCCTCCTGCTTCTCGATCTGGAACGCCACGCGGTCGAGGACGATGTCGAGGATGCCGGCCGCCTCGCCCGCCTCTACCATCGACACGTAGAGGCGCGAGAACGTGTTCGGGTGCTTCGCCATCGCCTCCGAGAGCAGCAGTCCGCCTTCGACGTCCTTGCGCAGGTCGACGATGATCGCGCCGAGCGCCTGATCGTCGGTTTGCTCCTCGAGGATCACGAGAGCGCTGACGACGTTGAGGCCGGCCTCGATCATCGTCGCGAACTGGCGCGAGAAGATCTGGAGCGACTTCGGCTTGACCTTCTTGCTGCCGATCGTCGTCTGGCCGAGGCTCGATCCCTCGCTGACCTCCTTGATCGACTGGGCGAGCAAGCCCTTGACACGCAGCTGCTCGCGCGCCGCGCTCAGGTCTGCCGCACTGATCTCCCCGGAGAGCTCGACGCCCTGGGCGTTGATCGCCGAATAGGCGAAGGAGGCCACGATTCTCGTATCGGCAGGCCCGCAGGGGCGCTTGAGGGGACGGCGCGGCGTGCCGATACCACGGGTGTGCTTCGGCGTGCCCGCGAGGAGGACGGCTTCGGCCTCATCGAGCTCGCGATCGCGATGGTCGTCCTGAACGTCGGGATCTTCGCGCTGATCGCGGCGTTCCAGTCCGGCACGCTCGCCGTCAGCCGCTCGGCCAAGACCTCGAATGCGACGGTCGTCGCGGACAAGACGATGGAGGTCTTCCGCGCCCTCGAGAACAAGGCGATCTACCTCAATGCGCCGAGCGGCGGCGGGAACGACGTCTCGGGCTATCCGAACGGGATCCCGAACAGCACGTCGAGCTGGTATTCGAAGTACGCGGCGGACACTGCCGCATACGGCGGCACCTACTACAACTACTCGACCCCGTCGAGCTCACCGCTCTGGGTCACGCAGTCGACGACGGGCTCCGGCTATACGCCGATCCCGCAGTCGAACTCGTCGTACCTGCCGGCCGGACTCTCGCCCGACCCGACGAAGGCGGTGCAGCTGGTGACCGGGCCGGACGGACAGAGCTACCCGGTTTTCATCTACATCATCATCGTGCAGCCGAACGGCTCGAGCGGCTATGTGAAGCAGGTGACCGTCGACGTCTGCGATCCGACGAACACCTCCAAGGTGATCGCCCGCGAGTCGTCGCTGTTCGATCCGAACGTTGCGCCGTAGTTTTTCTTGGCGCCGGTGCGCGGCGCCTGCTCACTAGCGACCGCTTCGCGCGGGCGCGGCCTTCGGCCGGGCCCGCGCTGCGCTTTGCTCGCTCGTGAGCCGAGGGCAGTTCGTGGTCGTGCCGCGCCCGCACATGTCGGGCGCGGCGCCCCGGTCTGGCCCTTCGGGCCTGACCCCGCTGTTCGGTCGCTATCCGATCGACGCGGTGGTCGTCGCGGGCGGCGTGCTCGCGCCGGACGGCGGAGGCGCGGTGCTGACGACGGTGCCCTGCGGCATCAGTGCGATCGTGTAGCGCGTGCCGTCGGCGGTGTTCACGAGCGTCACGGGCTTGTTCACAGCGAGGGTGATCGTCGTCGCACCGTTCGCGTAGGAGCCGCCGGCGACGGCGACCTTCGCCGTCGTATTGGTCAGCGACACCAGCTGGAACATCGGGTTCGCCGCCGGGAAGTTCGCGCCGGTCGAGACGCTCTCGCTCGTCCCGTTGATCGAGATGATTGCCGTCGTCGGCGGCGGCGTCGGCGGTGCCGGCGGCGCCTTCGGCGGGCTCTTCGTGCCTCCGCCCGACGACTTGGGGCTGCTCGACGACTTCGGAGCGCTCGAGGACGAGGACGTCGTGCCCGGTCCCGCGGCGTTGAAGGGATCCTTGCTCTCGAAGAGCGAGAACGACTGCAGCTGGCCCGCGCCCGCAGGCGCCTTCACCGCGGTGACGAGCTGCGACGAGCCGGTCGTGTCGCTCGTCGGCGTCGTCGAGGTCGAGCCCGCCGGCGCGGCCCCGCTGAGCGTGGGCGCAGCCGGGAGCGCGGACGGCGTCGCGGTCGGCGCGGGAGTCGAGGACGAAGCGACGGTCGTCGCGGTCGCGGGCTCCGGCTTCGTCGACGAGCCGCCGCCGTTCAGCGACATCATCGTGTGCACCGCGTAGGCGAGCGCGAGCGCAAGGACGACGCCGAGCACGATCACCATCTTCTTCTGCTTCTCCGCCTTCGCCTTGGCGGCGTCGGCGGGATTCTTGCGTGCCATGCTGCTCCTCTCCTCGTCGCCTACGCGCCGCTCGAAGTCGTGTCGGTGGTCGTGCCGCTCGTATCCGTCGGCGTGGGCACAGGCGCGGGCGTCGTCGATGCGGTCGACGATCCGAACGTGTAGGCGTCGACCTTGATGCTCGAGGTCAGCTCGCGCGGCGGGCCTGCCGGCGCGAGGCTCACCGACTGCACCGAGAACAGCCGACCCGAGACGTCGAGTCCACCGTCGTGGACGGCGACGAGCGTCCGGAGCCGATAGAGCAGGTCGGTCAGCGAGTAGAAGTCACCCGTGACCGAGAGGCTGATCGTCGACGTGCCGGTCGGGTCCGGGAGCGAGGGCGAGATCGACGTCAGCTGGGCGCCGGACTCGCGGACGACCTCGTTCAGCTCGAGCAGCAGGTTCGGCATATCCGTTGTCATCGGCATCGCCTTCGACAACTTGTAGAGGTAGGCGGTGCGAATCTCCGGTTGTTTCGGCTGCGTCGTCGGCGTCGTCTTCACCGGCATGCGAGCCTGCTCCACCTGCACCTGCGTCGCGTCGGCCGCGCGCGCGGTGCTTTGCGCCCGGGCGCGCTCGGGGCCGACGAGCATGAACCAGCCGAGAACCAGCAGGATCAGATCACCGACGACGATCGCCGTGATCGCTCCGCTCTTCGACAGCTTGAGGCGCGAGGTCACGCGCTCGCCCCCGTCGTCGTGCCGGTCGTGTCCGTCGACGGCGCCGGAGCAGTCGTCGCCGGTGGCGGCGGCGCGGGCGCGCCCTTGACCGCTGCGCTGATGCTGAACGTGACTCCGCTCGTACCGGAGGCCGTCGAGCCGGGTGCCGCGCCCGAGCCGGTGCTCGTGAGCGTCACGTCGGAGAGGTCCGGCACGAGCGCGAGCCGTGACAGGAGCCGCGCAACGCTGTCGTACGAGAACGCGTTGCCCGAGATCGAGAAGTCCTGCGGCGCGGTGGTCGGCGCCGGTGCCGGCACGACGCCCGGCACCGTCGACGCGGGCGTGGGCGCGGTCATCGTCAACGACGTCAGCGTCACGTCGTCCGGCATGACGAGCGAGACCTCCCGCAGGATCCGGTCCCAGGCGATGCGCTGCGAGAGATTCGTGCTGACCGCGGAAAGCCACGTCGCCTCTTCACCCGTGATCGACGGCGGCGGGACGATCGGCGTGATCGGCACTACGTGCTTCGGCGGCTTCGGCTGCGGATGCTGCTTGAGCGAGAGCCGACCGAGCTCGAGCCGCGCCGCGGTCAACCGCTTCTCCGCAGCGGTCGCCCTCGTGTGCGCGGTGTAGAACGCGGCGCCGAGCGCGATCATCACGACGACGGCGAGCGCAGAGCCGACGACAACGGCCGGATCTTCTTCGCGGAGGCTCTTGCGCGCCTGCAGATCCTTGGGCAGGAGGTTGACGGCGCGCATCAGTCCTCGATCCCCAGGCCGATCGCGACCGCGAGCGAGCCGATCTGATCGGACGTCGCCGCCTTCTTCGCAACCTTCAGCCGTGCGAGCGGATCGCCAACGCGGACCTGCACGCCGATCAGGTTCTGCAGCTCCTGTGCGAGCCCGGGCAGCTGCGCCGTTCCGCCCGTGAGCACGATCTCGCCGATGCCGAGGCTGCCCGGCTGGTTTTGGTAGAACTGCAGCGACGAGACGAGCTCGCGCGCGAACGACTGGATCTGTCGCCGCACAGCTTCGAGCGCGACCGCAACCTGGTCGGCGGTCAACCCTTCCGGCGTCGTGGAGCCGTCGAGCGAGAGCTCGCGCTTGATGTGCTCGACCTCGGACGGCGTGCTGTCGAATGCGCGCGCGAGTGCGACGTTCAGCGCCGACCCGCCCCACTCGACGACGCGGGTGAACTCGCAGATCCTGCCGTCGGAGACGGCGAACGTCGACCGGTCGTGCCCGATTGCGACTGCGACGAGCGCCGATCCGCCACGGTCCGACGGCGCGCCGAGCGCGCGCAGGAGCGCGAACGCCTCGAGGTCGATGCCGGAGAGGTTGATGCCCGCCTTGCGGCACGCGCTGACGTAGCGGTCGATCAGCTCGCGGTACGCGACGACGAGCAGCACGCGCTTGACGGTCTGACCTTCGGCATCGACGTTCTCGTCGAGCACCTGGTAGTCGAGCACCGCTTCGTCGAGCGGAATCGGCAGAGCCTCCTGCGCGCGGAACTGCACCGCGTTTGCCAGCTGCTTCTCCTCCTCGACGCCGACGATGTCGAGGACGCGGACACCGATCCTGTTCGAGGCGATCCCGAGCCGGACGCCCTTCTTCGGCAGCTTGTGCCGTGCGAAGAACGCCTTCAGCGCATCGCCGAGCGCCTCCGGATCGCGCAGCTCGCCTGCGACCACGACGCCCGGGGCGAGCGGGTCGCGGGCAAGCTGCAGCAGCTCGGCGACGCCGTTGTTCGAGACGCGTGCCGCCGCGATTTGCGACGCACCGACCTTGAGGCCGACGAGCCGCTTCGCGCCGTGCCCGCCTCGGCCGCCGAGCCCGGGCAGCGAGAGCGACGGCAGCGAGAGCTTGACCTGGCGCTTCCAGACCGGCGGCTTCGCGACGGCGGGAAGCTGTGCCGTCTCCGCCTCGGAAGAGACGGGCGCGGCCGGCTTCGACTTGCGCGAGAACGAGAGCTCGCGCTTCCAGAAGGGCGCGCCCACCGCCTCCTTCGGCTCTTTCGGCGCCTTCGGCGCCTTCGACGCGCCCGGGAACGAGAGGTCCTTCTTCCAGAACGGCGTTCCTGCAGGCTTCGCTTCCTTCGGCGCCTTCGGCTCTTTCGGCTTGCGCGAGAACGAGAGCTCCTTCTTCCAGAAGGGCTTCGCGGGCTCGAGGTCGAGCGGCGGCAGCTCGGCGGCCGGCACCGGTGGATGCACGGTCACCGGCGCGGGCGCGGCGGGCGCAGGCGGCAACTCGGCGTCGGCGAGCCACGGCTCGGGCGCCGCTCCGGCGGGCGGTTCGACCCACTGCTCGACGACCTGCTCGTGCTCGACCACCGGCTGCTCGACGCTCGCCGCGAGGATCTCGGGCGTGAGGCCGTGGACCGGCGCGGCCGGCAGCGGCACGACGGGCGCCGGCGCAGGGTCGACCGGCAGCTCCTCGACGGGATGCAGGTCGGCCACGGGTGCCGGCGATGTCTCTGCCTCCGCCACGGGCGCCGGCGGCTCCGGTGCGGCGGGCTCGGTTGCGGCCGGCCGGGGCGCGGTCGGATCCGGCATCGCGGCGAGGACCGCCTCGGCGAGCTCCGTGGGCTGTGTGGCGGTGCGCGGGTCGCCGGGAACGAGCTCGGTCCCGGGCGCGACCGCCGCGGCGGCCTCTGCCATCAGCTTCTCGACCGTCTTCTGGTCCGCCGGCTTCTGCTTGCCGCGGCCGAGTCCGATCTCGCGCTTCCAGATCGACTCGCGCGTCTGCTCGTCGAGCGGCATCGGCAGCTCCGGCGCGTCTTTCGCCTTGCGCCTGAACGAGATCTCCTTCTTGAGGAACGACTGTTTCGCCGGAACGTCGAAGTCCGGGTCGGCGGCCGACTTCGACTTGCGCTTGAACGAGATCTCCTTCTTCAGAAAGGACTGCTTCTCGCCCTTTGCCTCCGGAACGTCGAAGTCCGGATCGGCGTCCGGCTTCGACTTGCGCTTGAGCGAGATCTCCTTCTTCCAGATCGAGTCGCCCATGTCAGCTTCCTGCCATCCGCAGCGCCGGCGTCGGCGGCTGCGGAGCGGCGTGCGCGTGATGCGCCGTCGCCTGTGCAAGCGCGCCCTGGACGTCGAAGCCCGCGCGCTCGAGGATGCCGACGAGCTGCTCGGGGCGGCTCGAGCGCTGCAACGCGACGTCGAGATTGACGACACGGCGCAGCGTCAAGTCCGCAAGCGCCTGTTCCATCGTCTGCATTCCGCGCGCGGTGTTCGTCTGCATCACCGAGTAGACCTGCTCGATCTTCGCCTGGCGGATCAGGTTGCGCACCGCATCGTCCGGCAACAGGATCTCGAGTGCGGCGACGCGCCCCGCGCCGTCGGCGGTGGGAAGAAGCGTCTGCGTGACGACCGCCTGCAGCGAGCCGGCGATCATGATGCGCACCTGCTCCTGCTGCTCGGGAGGGAAGACGTCGACGATGCGGTCGATCGTCGACGGCGCACTCTGCGTGTGCAGCGTGCCGAACACGAGGTGGCCCGTCTCCGCAGCAGTGAGCGCGGTCGAGATCGTCTCGAGGTCGCGCATCTCGCCGACGAGAATCACGTCGGGGTCCTGGCGGAGCGCCGCCTTCAGCGCGTTCGCAAAGCTCGACGCGTCCGGACCGATCTCGCGCTGGTTGACGATGCAGCGCTTGTGGCGGTGCACGAACTCGATCGGATCCTCGACGGTGAGGATGTGCTCCGAGCGATTGCGATTGATCTCGTCGATCACCGCTGCGAGCGTCGTCGACTTACCGGAGCCGGTGGGCCCGGTGACGAGAACGAGACCGCGCGGATACTCCGCGAGACTGTGCAGGATGTGCGGGAGCTGTAGCTCCTCGAGGGATTTGATCTCCTGCGGGATGAGGCGGAATGCCGCGCCGACGGCCTCGCGCTGGTAGTAGACGTTCACGCGGAACCGCGCGAGACCCGGCATCGAATACGCGAAGTCGAGTTGCCGGTTCAGCTCGAAGTGCTTCTGCTGCTCGCTCGAGAGGATGCGATACAGCAGCGACCGCGTGTCGTCGGAGGTGAAGGGGTCGTAGCCTTCGGCGCGCACGATGTGGCCCCGGACGCGGTACGCAGGCGGGCTGCCGACCGTCACGTGGAGGTCGGACGCGCCGAGCGCCACCATCTGCTCGAGCAGACCGTCGATGGAAGTCAGTTGGTGCATCGTCCCTCGACCGAGCTATCGGCACCGCTCAGCAGGGCCTTGAGTCCCGTGTCGATCACCCAAAGCGGGTGATACGCGCGGGGGATGGAAACCCCCCTAACGAGTGCGCGGTCGAGGAGCCGCTCTCCCGATACAGCGGATGTTCCGCCATCCCTCTGCGGAAGGAGAAGCACGTCCAATGATCGAGCGCATCAAGGGCCGCCTCGGCGCCGAGCAGGGCTTCACCCTGATCGAGCTCCTCGTGGTCATCATCATCCTGGGCATCCTGCTCGCGATCGCAGTGCCCTCGTACCTGAGCTTCAAGGATCGCGCCAACAAGTCGGCCGCGGAGGCAAACGTCCGCGCCGTGCTGCCGGACATCGAGTCGTACAACGCCGACAACACCGTCGGCAACACGACGAACGATCCCGACGGCGCCACCGACACGAGCCACACCGACAGCGGCTACCAGGGCATGACCTCCGTCCTGCTCAAGTCGGACTACGACCAGGCATTCCCCTCCACCGTCTGGATCGCCGGCGAGGCGGCCGTCCCGGCCGCGGTCGCCGCAGGCACCAAGGTCGCGGCCCTCGGCGCGCCGAAGGTCACGGACTACTGCGTGATCTCGCAGAACGGCAGCTGGTACGCCTGGAAGCACGGCCCCGGCGGCACGATCCAGGTCGACACGAACGTCAACAACGTCTGCAGCTGAGCAGCACGCAGACGCGTGAAGTCCGCTCGAGGGGCCGGTGCAAGCCGGCCCCTCGCCGTTGGGGAGTGCAATCCCCCTTACGGGGCTAGCCCGATCGAGCCTGCGGCGCCGATAAGTCGAGGGCCATCCGCCACCCCTCTGGAAGGAGAAGGTTCTCGATGATTGGTCGCATCAAGTCGCGGCTGGGTTCCGAGCAGGGCTTTACCCTGATCGAGCTCTTGGTCGTGATCATCATCCTGGGCATCCTGCTGGCGATCGCGGTGCCCTCCTATCTCTCGTTCAAGGATCGCGCGAACAAGTCCGCCGCCCAGGCGAACGTCCGCGCCGTGCTGCCGGACATCGAGTCGTACAACGCCGACAACACCGTCGGCAACACGACGAACGATCCCGACGGCGCCACCGACACGAGCCACACCGACAGCGGCTACCAGGGCATGACCTCCGTCCTGCTCAAGTCGGACTACGACCAGGCATTCCCCTCCACCGTCTGGATCGCCGGCGAGGCAGCCGTCCCGGCCGCGGTCGCCGCAGGCACCAAGGTCGCGGCCCTCGGCGCGCCGACCGTGACCGACTACTGCGTGATCTCGCAGAACGGCAGCTGGTACGCCTGGAAGCACGGCCCCGGCGGCACGATCCAGGTCGACACGAACGTCAACAACGTCTGCACCTGAGCCGACGACCGACGTTGACTTGCGAGGGGGCGCCCGGCGCCCCCTCGCCTTCTCTCTGGAGCTAAAGACAGTGCGGCCGAATCCCGATACGAACCTGGTGATGCTCGAGCGGATCCGCGAGCTGATCGCGTCGGCGCGGCGCCGGCTCGAGAGCGAGGACGCGTTCACGCTCGTCGAGCTGACGATCGTCCTCCTGATCCTCGGGATCCTCCTGACGATCGCCGTACCGAGCTATCTGACGTTCAAGGACAAGGCGAACAAGACTGCCGCGATGGCGGACGTCTCGGTCGCGAAGAAGTCGGTGATCTCCTACGGCGCGGACAACTTTCCGAACTCGCCGAACGATCCGGACGCGGCGACGAGTACAACGGACAACGGCTACGACAACCTCAGCCTGACGTACCTCGCGACGAAGTACGACGCGTCGATCCCGACGACGCCGGGCGCCCCGTACGTGATCAATCCGGCCGGCTTCACCGGCAGCTCCACCGACTTCTGCCTGACCGCCTCGGTCGGCCGCTGGATCGCGGTCCAGCACGGCCCGAGCGCGTCGATCCAGGTCGGCACGCTCTTCACGCCCGGAACCTGCACGGTCAGCTAGAGGCGTCGGGAGAGACGCCGTGAATCTCACCGTCAGCCCGCAGATCCGGATCCTCGCGCTCGTCGGCCTGCTCGCGGCGCTCGGTCTCGGAGCGAGCATGTTCCTCTTCGCAGGTCATACGACGAAGTCGCAGACGTCGCCAGCGACGACCGCGTCGCTTCGGCAGCACACGACGCCCGCGACGACTCCCCTGACGACGCCGACGCGGCACACGACGAAGCCGCACGCCGCGACGAAACCCAAGCCGACGACGAAGTCCCACCACGAACGGCGCGTCGCGACGAAACCGAAGGCGACCGTCTTTCGCGGCAACCCGGTCTACGCCCAGCTGCCGCAGGCGCTGCAGTGGCAGCTCGCCCACCACAAGATCGTCGTCGTCAGCCTCTACAACCCGCGCTCGGACGTCGACGCCATCTCGGTCGCCGAGGCGCACGCGGGCGCGGTCGACGCGGGTGCGGGGTTCCTGCTCGTGAACGTGCTCGACAACAAGGTCGCGGGCATCCTCACGGCGCTGCTGCCGGGCGGCGGCCTGCTGCCGGATCCGGGTGTGCTCGTGTATCGCGCGCCTGGCCAGATCGCGATCCGGCTCGACGGCTTCAACGACCGCGAGACGGTCGCGCAGGCCGCGCTGAACGCCATGGCAGGCGAGAGTGACCCCGTGACGACCGAAACGACGTCCGCGTCCCCGACCCCGGTCGCGCCGGCCGTCGCGCCCGCGCCGACGACGACGTCGTGACCGCGAGAACCGACGCCGCGGGACGCGAGCTCTTCGTCCGGCACGCGAAGAAAGACGGGCGGTCGGTGACGATCCTCCGCGCCGTCGACTACGGCTCCTCGTGCGTCGTCGAAGCCGAGGTCTTTCCCGCCGGTGCGACCGAGACGGTGCGGCCCGGGCCGTACACGTTCGGCGACGCGGCGCAGGCGACGGCATTCGTGACCGAAGCGGTCGAGAGCCTGATGTACCTCGGCTGCGACGTCTACGCTGAGTAGCTGTCGGCGCCGCTTCGCGGCGCCGTGCGCGCTCCCTCGTGTGCGTGCCGCGCCCGCGCAAGTCGGGCGCGGCGGCGTTCCTTTGGGGTCTGGCCCTTCGGGCCTGACCCCGCTGGTCAGGCTTCGCCGGCGGTCAGTGGTCGAAGCCGACGAAGTGCTCCGCGTGCGTGCGGAGCGCCTCGGCCGCGGGCAGCGTTCCCATCGCGATCATCACGCCTGCTGCGAGCGACGCGCCGAGCACGAGCCAACGGAGCCCGCTGCCGGGCAAGCGTGTGCGGATCGCAGGCGCCAGCTCGGCCAGGTGCGCGAGCACGTGGATCGCCGTCGCGACGAGCCAGACGACAAAGCTCGCCTTGTGCAGGCCGACGAGCGTGCCGTGCACCTGGTCCACGGCGAGCAGCGCAACCCCCGTTCCGAAGAGAACGACGGTCGAGACGACGACGACCGGTGCGACGAGCACGCGGAGGGCGACGTGCGGAGGCCCGCGGCGGACGTACTCGTCGGCGCGGCCGTAATAGCGGACCATCCGCCAGCCCGTGCTCGCGAGCTTCAGCGCGACGACCGGGATCAGCAGCATCCCGACGAAGGCGTGAATCGTCAGCAGGCTGCGGATCCGGAGGATCGTCGCGCCCTCGACCGCGAGCAGCAGGACGAGGAGCGTCGCGACGACGGCCGTCAGCTGCTCGTTGCCGGCGCTCCCGCCGACGAAGAGGGCCCTGAGACGGCGCATCCGCGCAGGAAAGCACCGCCAGGTGAACGGGCGATGAGCGATGAGTTTCCGCCGCGGCGCCGGTCTCACTAGAGTCGGAGGACCCGTCCTCGAAAGGAGCCTGGGATGTCGAAGGTTGTGCTGCTCGTGGGTACGCGCAAAGGTCTGTTCGTCCTCGAGAGCGAGGACCGGCGCAGCTGGAACCGGCGCGGCCCCTACTGCGAGAGCTGGCCCGTCTATCACGCGATCTACGACGAGTCGAGCGGCACGATCTACGTCGCCGCCGGCAGCGAATGGCACGGCGCCGCGGTCTGGCGAAGCTCCGACCTCGGCGAGACCTGGGACTGGTCGGGTGAGGGTCTCGCGTACGAGGACGGCGCGCACCCGGTGACGAAGGTCTCGTCGGTGACGGCCGCGCACGGACGCCTCTATGCGGGGGTCAGCGCGCCCGGCATCTTCGAGAGCCGCGACGGGGGCGCCACGTGGTCGCATCTCTCGAGCCTCGACGACCAGTCCGCAGCCGAGCGGTTCAAGAACCCGGAGAACTCGCCGCCCGGCCGACTCGGCCTGATCGCGACGATTCCGCACCCCGAGGACGAGCAGCGGTTCTTCGCGAACGTGCAGGGCTTCGGCGTCTGGGAGACCCGCGACGGCGGGTCGTCGTGGACGCCGCGCAACAACGGGCTGCGTGCGGACTGGCCGCTCGAGGATCCCGCCTGGGGCTACTGCGTGCACAAGCTCCTCCGCTCGCCGGCGGATCCGGAGCGGCTTTTCGAGATGACGCACGTGGGTGCGTACGTCTCGAGCGACGGCGGCGAGACGTTCACCGAGATCACCGAGGGCCTTCCCTCGGACTTCGGCTTCGCAGCGGCGGCGCATCCGCACGACCGCGACACCGCGTACATGATCCCGCTCGACCCCCAGCACGGCCGCTACATGCACGACGGCCACGCGGCGGTGTGGATGACCCGCGACGCCGGCTCGAGCTGGCAGCGCCTCGACCAGGGGCTGCCCTCGCAGGGCGCCTACCTGGGCGTGCTGCGCGAAGGCATGTGCACCGATACGCTCGAGACGCCCGGCGTGTACTTCGGCACGAGCACCGGCCAGGTGTTCGGAAGCGCCGACGAGGGCGCGACCTGGCAGGAGCTGGCCGACTACCTGCCGGGAATCACGTCGGTTCAGGCGGCGGTGGTCGACTGACCGTGGAAGTGCACATCCCCTCCACGCTGACGCCGCTCTTCCCCGGGCTCGAGCGGAGGAACACGGTCGACGCAGCGACGGTTGCCGAGGCCCTCGACCGGCTCGACGAGCAGTATCCGGGCCTCCGCGACCGGCTGTGCGAGCCGGGCCCACGGCTCCGTCCGCACATCCACGTCTACGTCGACAAGGAGCGCGGCGACCTCGGAACCGCGCTGCGCGAGAACTCGCGTCTCGACGTGATCGCGGCGATCAGCGGCGGCTGAGGGGTCTGGCCCTTCGGGCCTGACCCCGCTGTCGGAACGACGGCGAACAGCGGGGTCAGACCCCATTCGGGGTCAGACCCCCGTCAGCCGAAGGTGATCGCGCCGAACGAGCCGTGGATGTCGACCTCGGAGGCGCCGTGCCAGCGGTGCGGGCCGGCTGCGTAGAAGAGCGTCGTGCGCGGGCCGCTCATGCCACCGCGGCCGAAGGCGATGCCCCACACGCCTGGCACCTTCAGACGCAGGTGCGAGACGAAGCTCCAGCCGGGGCTGCGCCGCTCGTAGACGTTGATCCGCCCGCTGCCGAAGTTCGCGACGAGGAGCAACCCGTTCGGCGCGAGCGCAAGTCCCCACGGCTCGTCCAGCTCGCGCGACGAGCCGACCCGGGCGACGAGCTTCCCGGCGAGCGTGAACTCGTCGACGTAGCCGCCGGTCGGCGCATCGTTGCCGTCGACCGGGGCACGCCATGCGTACGTGACGAAGATGCGATCGCCGAACGCGGCGATGTTGAACGGCGCGTACCACGACGGGATCCGCCGATCGGCGAACGCGCCGCGCCGCACGATCCGCCGCCAGCGCGAGTCGAATACGAGCACACGGGCGTTGTGGAAGTCGGTGACGTACAGCCGCCCGTGCGCGAGCGCGATCCCGCGAAAGACCGAGCCGGAAGCGCCGGAGTCGTACGCGACCACCGCCTCGGTCGACCAGCCGTGAGGCACCGACGGCGACCAGGCGCGGATCATGCCGTCCTCGCACGCATAGAGAAAGCGCGCGGGCGCGGCCGCGCCGCCGCTCCGGACGACGAAGCCTGGACCGCCGTTGAAGGCGACGCCGGTGGGGCCGCCCGGAACCGAAACGGTCAGCGCCTGCTTGCGGCCGTTCGCCGCGTAGAGCGTGCTCGAGCCCCGCGCCTCGTTCGCGACCCACCACGGTCCCGTCGGGCTCGCCGCGAGTCCCCACGCATTTACGAGCTGCGCGTCGTGCCGGTCCGTGACGAGGGGGTGGAGGCTCGCAGCGAGACCGATCGCAAGCGCGGCGACGGCGTGCATCAGCCGGTCGCGACGGGTGAGGGCCGCGGCGCACCGCGGTGGCCCGCAATCAGATCGCGGTACCAGTAGAAGCTGTCCTTCGGCACGCGCTCGAGCGTCGGGTAGTCGACGTAGACCAGGCCGAACCGCTTCGAGAAGCCGTGCGCCCACTCGAAGTTGTCGAGGAAGCTCCAGACGAAGTAGCCCTTCACCGGTGCACCGTCGGCGATCGCGCGCGCGACGGAGTCGATGTAGCTCTCGAGGTACGCGATCCGCTCGGGGTCGTGGACCGCACCGTCGTGCACGCGCACGTCGCCGAAGGCGGCGCCGTTCTCGGTCACATGGATCGCGGGCGGCGCGTAGTCCTCCGCCAGGCGGACGAGCAGCCGGTGCAGCCCCTCGGGATGCACCTCCCAGCCCATGTCGGTGTGCTGGGCCTCGGGATTCGCGACGAACCGAGGTCCATGCGTGCCGGCGCCGACGACGAAGCGGAAGTAGTTGTTGACGCCGAGGAAGTCGATCGGGACCGCGATCGCGTCGAGGTCGCCGTCGCAGACGAACGGCTCGACGAGCCTGTTGCGCGCGAGCAGATCGGCGGGGTACGAGCCGCGGAAGATCGGATCGAGGAACCACCTGTTGCCCTCGCCGTCGACGTGCCAGGCCGCCGCCTCGTCCTCGGGCGAGTCGGATGCGGGGTACGAATGCGCGAGGTTCAGCGCGATCCCGACCTGCGCGTCGGGAACGGCCGCCCGGATCGCCTCGACCGCCCAGCCGTGCGAGAGCAGCAGATGATGCGCCGCGGCGACGGCATCGGCCTCGCTCGTCCGCCCCGGAGCGTGCTCGCCCCAAGCGTGGCCGATCCACGCGTGTACCCACGGCTCGTTGTGCGTCATCCAATGCTTGACGCGGTCGCCGAGCCGCGCGCCGACGGCCTCCGTGTAGCCGACGAACGCCTCTGCCGTCGCGCGCGCGGGCCAGCCGCCGTCGTTTTCGAGCGCCTGCGGCGTGTCCCAGTGGAACAGCGTCGCGAACGGCTCGATCCCGCGGGAGAGCAGCTCGTCGACGAGGCGGTCGTAGAAGTCGAGCCCGCGCGCGTTCACGCGGCCGCGACCGGCGGGCACGATGCGCGGCCACGCGATCGAGAAGCGGAAGGCGTCGAGCCCGAGCTCGCGCATGAGCGTGACGTCGCCTCGATAACGGTGGTAGAAGTCGCACGCGACGCGGCCGGAGTCTCCGCCGCGGACCTTGCCGGGAGTCGCGGTGAAGCGGTCCCAGACGCTCTCGCCGCGGCCGTCCTCGTCCACCGCACCTTCGATCTGATACGACGCCGTCGCGGCGCCCCAGCTGAAATCGGTCGGGAAGCGGTCCGTGTGCATGCTCATCCTCTCGGTTCAGGTGCGGTGACGTGACAGCGGGCGGCGCGCGCCGGTCGAGCCTCGACGAGTCGCGGCGTGATCTGCGAGCAGCGCTCGATCGCGAGCGGGCAGCGTGAGACGAAGCGGCAGCCTTCGGCCGGATCGATCGCGGCCGAGGCGAGACCCCTGCGCAGCTCGATCCGCTCGACCGGTGCGCCGGGCTCGGGGACCGCGGCGAGCAGGAGCCGCGTGTACGGATGCAGCGGGTCGGCGAGCACGTCCTCGGCGGGACCACTTTCGACGATCTGGCCGGCGTACATGACGAGGATGTCGTCGGCGAGGTACCGCGCGCTGGCGAGGTCGTGCGTCACGTAGAGGAACGCGAGTCCGTGCTCCTCCTTCAGCTTCAGCATCAGGTTCAGGATCCCGATCCGAATCGAGACGTCGAGCATGCTCGTCGGCTCGTCCGCGAGCACGACCTTGGGCTCGACCGCGAGCGCCCGCGCGATCGCGACGCGTTGCCGCTGGCCGCCGGAGAGCTCGTGCGGGAACTTCGCGGCGATGTCCTCGGGCGGGACGAGGCCCACCGTGCGCAACAGCTCGTACACCCGCGCCTCGACCTCCGCAGTCGGCACGATCCCGTGCAGCCGGAGCGGCCGCTCGAGGTGATGGCGGATCGTCTTCACCGGGTTCAGCGACGCGAACGGATCCTGGAAGATCAGCTGCACCTGCGAGCGGTAGCGGAGCACGTCACGGCGACGCCGGATGCGCGTGACATCCCCGCCGTCGAAGACGACCGAGCCGGACGAGGCGTCGTGGAGCCGCGCGAGCAGGCGGGCCACTGTGCTCTTGCCGCTGCCGCTCTCGCCGACGAGCGCCGTGATCGTCCCCGGCCGCAGCTCGAAGGAGACGTCGTCGACGGCGTGGACATACGAGCGGTGCAGCGCCGCGCCGACGGGGAACCGCTTCGAGAGGTCGTGCACCTCGAGCGCGCTCATGCTCCGGCCTCCTCGACGAGATGGCACGCGACGCGGTGCTGCGGCGCGACGAGCCGGAGCGCCGGTCGCTCGGTCGTCTGCCGCACGTAGAGCGCACCCGTGCCGGGCGTGCAGTGCGGGCAGCGCGGATGGAAGCGACAGCCCGGCGGCGGGTCGGCGAGATCGGGGGGAGACCCCGGGATCCCGGTGAGCCGTTCGAGCGGCCCGCGCAGCGGCGGGAACGACTGCAGCAGGCCCTGCGTGTACGGATGACGTGCGTGCGCGGCGATCTCGTGCGCCGGTGCCTCCTCGACGAGCTCGCCGGCGTACATGATCGCGATGCGGTCGGCGAACTCGAGCAAGAGCGAGAGGTCGTGCGTGATGAACAGCACCGCGAAGCCGAAGTCGCGCTTCAGCGCCTCGATCTGCTGGAGGATCTCCCGCTGCACGACGACGTCGAGCGCGGTGGTCGGCTCGTCCATGATCACGAGCTCGGGGTTGAGCGAGAGCGCCATCGCAATGATCACGCGCTGCCGCATTCCCCCGGAGAGCTCGTGCGGGTATGCGCGCACGCGCCGTGCGTCGATCCCGACGAGCTCGAGCAGCTCGCCGGCGCGGCGCAGCGCGATGCGGCGGTCGATGCGCTCGTGCGCGCGCATCGCGTCGACGAACTGGTCGCCGACGCGCATCACCGGGTTGAGCGCGTTCATCGCGCTCTGGAAGACCATCGAGACGTTGCGCCAGCGGTGGCGGCGGAGCTCTTCCTTGCTCCGTGTGACGAGATCCTCGCCGCGGAAGAGCACGCTTCCCGCCGCAACGCGCGCCGGCGGACGCAGCACCTGCATCGCGGCCGCGGCGACCGTGCTCTTGCCCGAGCCGGACTCCCCGGCGAGCCCGACGATCTCGCCCTCGCCGATCGCGAGATCGACGCCGTCGACGGCGCGCACGCGTCCGTACTCGACCGCGAGGCCGCGCACCTCGAGCACGGTCGCCCGTCCGGTCGTCGCGGTGCGGATGCGCTCCTCCACGACCGTGGTCATACCGAACCCTCGGCACGCGCGACCCAGCGGCCGCCGATCAGCTGGGCGAGGACGCGCCGCCGCTCCGGCTTCTCGGCCCGCAGCCGCGGGTTGCTCACCTCGTCGATGCCGGCGAGCAGCAGCACGAGCCCGAGCACGGTCAGCGCCAGCGCGGCGCCCGGGAAGAAGAACGGCCACCACTCTCCCTGCAGCACCGTCGAGTTCGTCTGTGCCCAGTAGAGGATCACGCCCCAGCTCGTCTTCGACGGATCGCCGAGCCCGAGAAACTCGAGGCCCGAATCGGTGAGCAGCGCGATGTAGAAGACCAGCACGAACGCGGCGGCGATGCGGCTGATCATGTTCGGCATCAGCTCGCTGAACACGATGCGCCAGGTCGGCTCACCGGCCGCCTTCGCCGCCTGGATGAAGTCGCGGTTCTTCAGCGAGAGCGCCTGGCCGCGCAGGATGCGCGCCTCGAACGCCCAGAGCACCGCGGCGAGCACGACGATCATCGTCCCCATGCCGCGTCCCTTGAGGTAGCCCGAGATGACGACGAGGAGCGGGATCGGCGGGATCGTGAGGAAGACGTTCGTCAGGAAGTTGACGCCGTCGTCGACGAGACCGCCGACATACGCGGCGGTGACGCCGAGGATCGCCGCGACGCCCGTCGCGAGCGCGCCGGCGGCCGCGCCGAGCAGCAGCGAGCGCCGTGCGCCGACGACCACCTGCGAGAAGATGTCGCTCCCCTGGTCGGTCGTGCCGAAGAGGTGGTGCCACGAGGGACCCTGGCCGGCCGCGAGCAGGTTGAAGTCGTTCGGATGCGCAACCGAGATGAGCGGCGCGATGGCCGCGATCACGAGCATGAAGACGAGGATCGCGACGCCGATCCGCGACTTCGGGTTCCGCAGGAGGAGGAGCAGCCAGCCGGGAGCGCGGAACGTCATGCCGCCCGCAATCGTGGGTCGAGGATGAGGTTGAGCACGTCCATGATCAGGTTCGCAACGATCACGCAGACCGACAGCACAACGAGGATCGCCTGCGCGAGCGGATAGTCGTTGCCGAGGATCGCCTCCTGCAACGTGTAGCCCGCACCGGGGTAACTGAAGATGTACTCGATGAAGACAAGGCCGCCGACCGCGCCTGCGAACTGCGCCGCGAAGCCGTTGAGCGGCGGCAGGATCGCGTTCCGTCCGGCGTAGCGCGTCATCACGCGACGGTCGCGCAGCCCTTTCGCCTGCGCCATCAACACGTAGTCCTCGCCGATCGTGGTGATCATCACCGTGCGCATGTTCAGCACCCAGCCGCCTGCGTACGCGGCGACGATGACGAGAATCGGCAGCTCGGAATGGCGCGCGACGCTCGTGAGGAACGCCCAGCTGAAGCTCGGCGTCAAGCCGTTGTCGTACGCGTGCTGGATCGGGAACCAGTGGAGCGTCAGCCCGAGAATCCAGAGGCCGAGCAGCGCCGTGAAGAACGCCGGGAAGGCGCCGACGACCATGAACGCCGGCACCACGACGCTGTCGAAGGCTCCCCCGCGCCGCCATGCGGCGACCATTCCGACGAGCGTCCCGATCGCGAACGCGAGCAGAAACGCGACGCCGACGAGGAAGATCGAGTACGGCAGCGTCCGGCCCACCACCTCCGAGACCGGCGTCGGATAGTTCGACGTCGAGATCCCGAAGTTGAAGTGCCCGATCCGGTGCAAGTACGTGAGGTAGTCCGACCAGAGCGAGTGATGGCCGCCGCCGAGGAGTGCCTGATAGGTCTGGATCAGGCCCGGGTTCGAGGCGAGCTGCGCGGGGTTCAGATGTTGCAGCAGGCCGTCGATCGGACTGCCGGGCATCAGCCGGGGGAGCAGGAAGTTCACGGTCAGCGCGACCCAGATCGCGAAGACGTAGAACGCGAGACGACGGGCGAGCCAGCGCATCGTTTGCGAGTCCCCCGGAGCGTAATCCGGTGGACGGAGCAAACGCGCCTCCGTCCACCGGATTTGGGAGGGAACCTACGGGGCTATCGCACTCCCGTCTGCCCACCCGGGCAGATCTGGGTGAACGACAGGATGTTGTCGGGGAAGGTCGTGAAGATCGGGTCGCCGATGAAGTGCTTCGGCGTGTCGTAGCAATGGAAGTACTTCGTGCTGTACGTCGACCAGCGCGGCCCGATGAAGATCGGCACGATCGGCATGTCTTGCAGCCAGATCTTCTCGAGCTGCGTCGCGATCGCCTGCTGCTTCTTCGGGTCGAGCGTCGACTTCCACGTGTTCAAGAGCGGCGTCGCCTTCGCGTCGTAGAAGTGCTCCCAGTTGCCCGTCGGCGTGCCGTCCTCGCCCGACGGGATGAACGCGTTCTGCGAGAGGTTCGCGTAGAAGTAGCCGTACGGCGAGCCCTGCGAGCCGCCCTGCCAGAGCAGCGTCGGATTCTTCGTCGCGTAGGCGTTCGGCTGCCAGGAGCCCCAGTCCGGCTCGAGCGCGACGCTCGAGTCGATGCCGATGTCGCGCAGGTTCTTCGTGATGATCTGGTTCGACGCGACCCAGTCCGACCAGCCCGAGATCACGTGGATGTCGAGCTTGACCGGATTGCCCTTCGGGTCGACGAGCGTCGATCCCTTGTACGTGAACCCCGCGCTCGTCAGCATCTTCTTCGCCGCGGCCGGGTCGTACTTCGCCATCGCGCTGGCCTGCGCCTTGACGGTCTGGTCCTTCACCCACGACGGGAAGAGCCCGTTGAGCCCGATCGCGTCGGTCGGCGGCGCGTAGCCGTACTCGCCCAGCTTCGACACGGTGTTCCGGTCGATCGCGAGGCTGAGCGCCTTGCGGAAGGCGGGAAGGCTGTACGGGTACTGCGTGTCGTCGAACATCAGCGAGACCGGGTATGCCGTCGTCGCGTAGAAGGCGTGGTAGTGCGCAGGATCCTTCGCCTCGTACGCCTTCTCGACGTTCGGGACGAAGTTGTGCGTCCAGTCGACCTGGCCGCTCTGGATCAGCGCGAGGGCTGCGTCGTTCGATGCCGCCTGCACGTACTCGAGGCATGCGATCTTCGGCTTCCCTGCCTGCCAGTAATGCGGGTTGCGGCCGATCACGTAGTCCTGCGTCGTGAACCGCTTGATCACGTCGAAGGGGCCGGAGCCGACGGGATTCGGATTCGTGAACGTCGACGGGTCGCTCACCTTCGACCAGATGTGCTGCGGGACGATGAACTGGCGGTTCAGCGTCGCGGCGATGAACTGCGAGTCGGGCGCGTTGAGCGTGATCGCGACGCCGTAGGGGCCTTTCGCCTTGACGGACACGACCTCGTTGCCGGTCCCGGTCAGACCGATGCGGTCCATCACCTTGTCCTGCCGCCCGGCGAGCAGGCTGTACACCACGTCGGCGGAGGTCAGCGGCTTCCCGTCCGACCACTTCACGCCGTGCGCGAGCTTCAGCGTCAGGGTCTTGTTGCCGTTCGACCACTTCCACGAGCGCGCGAGCCACGGCACCGGCTTCAAGCCGCCTTCGCCGGTGACGATCAGCGGCTCGTAGAACGACCCCTGCACGAACGAGCCGCTCGGCAGGCCGGTCGCCGTATAGGGGTTGAAGTTCCGCGTGAAGGCGGGATCGCCCGATCCCGTCATCACGAGGCACTGGTGGGCGTTCGCCCCGGCGCCTGCCACCTGCGCACCCCCGGCAAGGACAGCAACGCCGGCGACCGCCGCCACGGCCGCGAAGTGGGACCTACGGATGCTGCAGCGCATGGAGTGTTCCTTTCGTGGAACGACGTGCCGTAAATTTCCGGAAACGTTTACCACGATCATTCCCGCGAAGTCAAGGCCTGCTGTGATTTCTTGAGCGTAGCTCGGCGGCGGTTGTTCCGGAAACTTCCGGAACGTGCTTGAATACCGGTATGGCACGGCCCACGATCCGCGAGATCGCCGACCTCGCCGGCGTCTCGATCGCGACCGTCTCCCGCGTCGTCAACGGGCACACGGACGTGTCGGAGGAGACGCGAGAGCTCGTCTCGCGGATCGTCCGCGAGCACGGCTACACGACGAACCGGAGCGCCCGCGGCCTCGCGGCCGGACGCACCGGGCTCGTCGGCGTGCTCGTTCCGCTCGTCTATCCGGTCTACTTCTCGGCCATCCTCTCTGGAGCGGCGGAAGCACTCTACGAGCAGGAGCTCCGGCTCGTCCTCTCCCCCACGCAGCACGAGCACGACCGCGAGGTCTCCCTCCTCGACCGGCTGATCCACGGGATGACGGACGGCGCGCTGATCGTGCTCCCCGAGGAGTCGAGCGAGGAGCTGACGAAGCTCCTCGACGAGGGCTACCGCTTCGTCGTGATCGACCCGCGTACGCCGCTCGACGAGCGAGTGCCTTCGGTGTCGGCAGCGCACGCCTCCGGCGCCGACCAGGCGATGCGCCATCTGCTCGAGCTCGGCCACCGGCGGATCGCGGCAATCACCGGGCCGCGCGGCTGGGTGGCGACCGAGGATCGCATCCGCGGCTACCACGCGGCGCTCGCGGCGGAGGGGATCCTGCCCGATCCCGAGCTCGAGGCGGAGGCGGACTTCGAGATCGGACCGGGCCGCGCCGCGGCCGGCCGGCTGCTCGACCTGGCGAAGCCGCCGACGGCGATCTTCGCCTTCAACGACAACCTCGCGATCGGCGCGCTGCAGGCCGCGCGCGAGCGCGACCTGCGCGTGCCGCAGGATCTCTCGATCGTCGGCTTCGACGACGTCGAGCCCGCGACGATCGTCACGCCGATGCTGACGACCGTCCGCCAGCCGCTCGCCGAGATGGGCCGCACTGCGGTCAGCCTCCTGATGCGCCTGCTCGAGCGCCAGCGCTTCGAGACGCTCCACGTCGAGCTCGGCACCCGCCTCGTCGTGCGCGAGTCGACCGCCCCGCCGTCGAACGGTCGGTGAGTCGGCCGTGAACGGGCGTTGGGGTCTGGCCCCGAAGGGCCAGACCTCGGAACTCGCGCGGCGCCGAGCTAAGTCGTGACGCGTGCCAATTCCTCGACGCTCGTGAGGCCGGCGGCGACCTTGGCGAGGCCGTCGTCCCAGAGCGTCCGCATCCCGCTGTCGAGCGCGGCGCGCTCGATCTCCTCGCGCGTCGAGTGCTTGGCCGCGAGCGAGGCGAGGTCCTCGGTCATCGCGAGCAGCTGGTAGATGCCGATCCGGCCCCGGTAGCCCGTCTGGTTGCAGCGCGGACATCCTTTCTTCCGGTAGAAGACCATTCCGTCGCTCGCCGCGGCGACGTCGGGCGAGACGCGCGCGGCGAGCAGCTCGTCCACCGACGGCTGGTACATCTCGCAGCAGTGCGTGCACAGCTTCCGCGCGAGTCGCTGTGCGAGCACGCCCGTGACCGCGGCGCCGGTGAGGAACGGCTCGACGCCCATCTCGTTCAGACGCGTGAGCGCGCTCGGCGCGTCGTTCGTGTGCAGCGTCGAAAGCACGAGGTGGCCCGTGAGGGCGGCCTCGATCGAGATCTTCGCCGTCTCGCCGTCGCGAATCTCGCCCACCATCACCACGTCCGGATCGGAGCGGAGGATCGACCGGAGCGCCGCGGCGAACGTCAGGCCCGCGCGCGAATTGATCTGCACCTGGTTGATCCCCGGCAGCCGGTACTCGACCGGATCCTCGACCGTGATGATGTTGATCTGCGGCCGGTTGATCTGGTTCAACGCGGCGAAGAGGGTCGTCGACTTACCGGAGCCCGTCGGACCCGTGACGAGCAGGGCGCCGGTCGGGCGCATCACGATCTCGGCGAGCTTCTCCCGCATCTCGTTCGAGAGGCCGAGCTCCTCGAGAGTCGGCGGCTTCTTCGACTTGTCGAGCAGACGCATCACCATCGACTCGCCCTCGACCGTCGGAAGCGTTGCGACGCGGACGTCGAGCATGCGGCCCGCGGCCGCCGCGTTCAGCGAGATGCGCCCGTCCTGCGGCTTCCGGCGCTCGGCGATGTCGAGCTTTGCAAGCACCTTCAAGCGCGTCGTCACTCCGGGCATGAGCCGCTTCGGGATGCGCTGCATCTCCTGCAGCACGCCGTCGATCCGGAACCGGACGACGAGCGCGTCCTCCTGCGGCTCGAAGTGGATGTCGGACGCTCCGTCCTCGGCCGCCTGGAAGAGGATCGAGTTGACCAGGCGGACGAGCGGGACGTCGGAGACGCCGTCGTCCGCCTCGAGGTCGGTGACGTCTTCCGCGACCGCCTCTGCCTCGGCGAGCAGCTCCTCCTCGTCGAGGACGGTCGCGCGCGCGCCGAACGCCTCTGATGCCCGGACGAGCTTGCGGATGGCGGCGAGGATGTCGTCGCGCGACGCGACCCCGAGCTCGAGCGGGCTCCGCGTGGCGAGCCGCAGCTCGTCGATGCCGTGCAGGTTCGCGGGGTCGGCGACCGCAACGCGCAGCTTGCCGTCCTCGAACGCGTACGGGATGGCGACGATGCGCTCGAGCACGTGCAGCGGCACTTCCTTCGCGGCACCCTCGTCGACGCCGGCGAGCGCGAGATCGATCAGCGGCAGCTGATGCCGCGCGGCGAGCATGCGCGCGATGCCGTCGCTCGAGGCAACACCCTCCTCGACGAGTGCTGCGGCGAGCGAGCGCGTCTGCTGGGCGCGGCCGCGTGCAAGCGCGAGCTTGTCGTCGGTGACGAGCCGCGTCGCCGACAGCAGGTCGACGACGAGCTCGACGGACTCGTTCACGCCGTACGGCGTCGAGAGCGGCTGTGCGCCGCCCTGCTCGGAAGCCGGCTGCGCGGTGCGCAGCGACGGAATCGGCTTGTCGTCGTCGCTCACGGTTCGGGGGAGGTTGCGGCCGTCACGTTGGATCCCTCGAACGAGGTATCGGCACTGCGCCGCCGGGACCTGAGAGAGGACCACCCTTCGGCGGCCCGGGTCCCGGCCCTCCGGAAACACTCTAACGAGCTAGAGGCCGGCGGCGCCGAGGTACGCGTGCACGAGCCAGTGCCCGGCGAAGAGCGCCACGACCGATCCGAGGGCGAGGAACGGCCCGAACGGTACGCCCATCTTGCGCGCCTTCGTGCCGTGCCGCGCGATCAGGTAGAGGCCCGGAACGAGCGCGGAGACCATCCCGATGAACATCGCAGGTGCGACCGAGGTGCCGAGCGCCGCGCCCATCAGGAATGCGAGCTTCACGTCGCCCATCCCCATGCCGGCCGGATACGCGAGCGCGGCCGCAAACAGGAAACCCGACGCGGCGAACGCGGCGATCGCCCAGCGCGGACCCGGATGCAGTGCGGTGTTCGCCGCGAGAACGAGCAGGCCCGCGGGCACGACGATCCGGTTCGGGATGATCCGGTGCTCGACATCCGTCGCCGAGACCGCGACGAGTGTCAGGCAGAAAAACGCGCCGACGAAGGCGTCGCCGGACAGTCCGAACTTCCAGAAGCACGCCGCGAAGAGGAGTCCCGCGACCAGCTCGACCGCCGGATAGCGAAGCGGGATGTGCGCGCCGCACGAACGACAGCGGCCGCGCAGCGCGAGGTAGGAGACGATCGGGACGTTGTCGTACCACGCGATCTCGTGGCCGCATTCCATGCATGCCGAGCCGGGATGCACGAGCGACCGCCGAAGCGGCACGCGCGCGGCCACGACGTTCAGGAAGGAACCGAGCGCGAGACCGGGAGCGAGAGCGATTGCGGCGAGTGCCATGGCCGTCTAGTGCGTGATTGTCAAGGGGCCGACGGACGCACCGGTGTTCGGCGGCAGGGGCGCACCCACCGGCATGTTCTTGATCACCGGCAGCGGGATGAACGTCGCGTTGTTGAAGCTCGCGTCGAAGCTGCCGATGCTCATCGGCCCCTCGACCGTGACGCCGTTCTTCACGAACGACATGCCGGAGTTCGGTTGCGTCCAGACAGAGCCCTGGAAGGTCTCGCTGTTGTTCGTGAACTGAATCGCAGTCGAGTTGCCCGCGGAGAGCGCGACGAGCGTCAGCATCGAGTTGTTGCCGCTCGTGCCCTGCCAAGCACTCGACGATGTGTTGCACGGGCTCTCCGCGCAGAGTGCGGTCGAGTTTCCGTTGAACGTGATCGTGCCTGCCACCTCGATCACGCCGGTGCCCGTGTACATGCCGCTCTGCGAGATCGTCAGGTTCCCGTCGATGAAGATGCTGCCGTTGACGGTCAGCACCTTCGTCGAGTTGTTCCAGCTCAGCTGGCCGACGCTCGCGCCGTTCTGCGACACGCACGTGTAGCTCGATCCCGGCAGGAGCTCGAACGTTCCGGCGGAGTCGTTCTGGGTGGTGTCGTTGTCGAAGACGCTGTTGGCGAGGCCGCCTGCGGCGCAGTGGTGGTTGGGACCCGGATCGAAGTTCGCGTAGTCGTTCGCGATGTCGCTCGCCTGCTGCTGCGGCGCCTGCGCTGCGACCCACGTATCCGTCGAGTTGACGTAGTAGTGGGTTGTCGAGTTGCAGGTCAGGCCGGCGTTCGTGACGCCGGTGGTGTTGCAGCCGCCGACGACGACGCCGCTCGTCAGGCTCTTCGTGGACGTGCCCGCGCTCGTCCCAGAGCCGCTGAGGATGAGCTTGCCTCCGACCATCAGGTCGATCGGCTGGGTCGTCTCCTGGATCGTCGTGTTCTGTCCTGTGATGCACAGGTTCCCGATCACGTAGAGCGGATCGCTGATCGTCATGTTGTTACCGGCGAATGTCGCCGAGCACTGGTTCGGGACGAGCGGCGCGGTGAGAAAGATGTGGTTCCAGACGGCTGCGACGGCGCCGCTGTTCAGGGGGTTGATCTTCACCTGCGCCATCTCCATCTTCTCGGTCGTCGAGTTCGTGTCGGGGTTGCGCGAGTAGCCCGTCGAGACGAGCAACCACGTCGACGCGGGCACGCTGATCCCGTTGTAGGTCTGAGCATTCGTGCCGGTGTAGTAGCCGTACACCGAGGCGCTGCCCGCCGCGCCTGCGGAGCAGCCGCTCGCAGCGGTGATGCAGAAGACCTTCGGCGACGGCGCGGAGCAGTTCGACGGGCCGTTCTGATCGCTCGGCCCGCTCACGCCGTTGCAGCCGAGCAGGTTCGCCGCCGAGGGATTCCCGTTCGAGACGGTGAGCTGGTATTGGATCATCGAGTACGCGCTGTTCAGCCCGGCGTCCGCGAATTGCCGAGCTGCAACATCCGAGGAGCTGAGCTGCGCTGCCCGGCCTCCCGCGCTCGTGAACGTGATCATCGCCGAGACGAAGATGACCAGCACGATCGTGATGCCGAGCGCCATGATCAGCGCGATGCCGTCTTCCTGCCGCAGTCGTTTGGTCATGACACCGTCGGGACGGCGCACGTCGAGCTCCCCGTGCACCGGGTCGAGTTGCGCGCGACGATCGAATCCGTCAGCTCGTACGCGTTGGCCTTCGTCGATGCTGCATCGACGCCCACCTTCAGGTCGATCCCGACCGTCTGGAGCGAGTACTGCGGGATCGCGTTCGTCGTGAAGACGCTCGAGCTCGTGAGGTAGTCCGCGACGAGCACGCGGGTCGTGTCGGACGACGTGCAGTCGGTCGCTCCTGTTCCGGTCGCGCGGTAGAGCTGGTAGCGCACCGGGTTCGTCGAGAACTGGATCACGCAGTACGAAACGGGCGACGTCGTGGAGCAGCTCGAGACGTTCAGCTTGATGCCCGGATACGTGTTGATCGTCTGCGCCTGCGCTGCTGATGCGCAGTGGATGTCGACCCGCAGCCGGTCGAGCGCGAGGCGGGCGTTCTCCTGTGCCTGGAACCGCTCGTCCAGGCGCACCTGCGCCTTCGAGCCGCTGATGAAGACGGTCGTCATGCCGCCGATGACGACCGACAGGATCACCATCGTCACGAGCAGCTCGACGAGCGAGTAGCCCTTCTCGTTCACTTCGTCTTCGACTCCACCACGCTGAGCGCTGCCTGCGCGAGTGCGGCGCTCTTCGCGCCGATCCCCCATACCTGCTGGGCGCGGCGATCTGCGGCGATGAGAGTCGTCAGGGCGTCGGCCCCGTGCCACCAGCCGAACTTCGCACCGGTGACGATCCAGGCGTTCTGGTACAGCCAGTACTCGACGTTCTTCGTCGTCTTGCGCGGGCGGCGCTGGAGCCACGCGAGCAGGAGCTGCGCGCGATTCGTGAGCGGCATCTCGTCGAGCGGCTCTTTGCGCGCGCCGGGGACGACGAACGCCGGCGGCCGGCTCTGCGGCCAGCGCGTCGCGGCCGGCGTCGTCCGCGCAGGGGCGGTGGTCGTCGTCGCTGCAGCGGTCGTCGTCGTGGCCGTCGTCGTCGCGGCGGCGGTGGTCGTCGCCGCCGCCGCTGTGGTCGTCGTCGCCTCGGTGGTCGTCGTCGCCGCCGTCTGCTTCGGCGCCGTCGCCGCCGGGCGCGCGGGACCGACCGGGCCCGCGAGGTCTGCGGGGTCGAGCGCCGTCGCCTCGTAGGGCGAGACGTCCTCGGCGACGCCGTCCTGCGGATAGCCGGGATTCCGCTTCAGCGTAAGCGTGATCATCGGCGCACCCGTGTCGAGCACCTTCGTACCCGGAGCCGGCGACTCGCCCACGACGGTGTTCGCGGCGTAGCCGTGGACGGAGCCGACGACGCGCCAGGCGAAGCCGGCATCCTCGAGGGAGCCCTTCGCGAAGACGAATGCCTGCCCCTTCACATCGGGGACGACGAGCGGCGGCGTCGGTGCCGACGTCGTCGCCGGGGGCACCGTCGAGCCGCTGAGTTTTCGCCCGGCCGCATACGTGAGCGTCGCGGTCAAGCCGATCCCGAGCACGACGAGCGCCGCAAGGCGAGGCAGATGGGCACGCAGCCTGACGGCCATCACCTTCTTAGTCGGCAAATCGCGTGCCGAACCTGAGCGCTACCGGCTGAAATAGACGACCGGCGGCGGGCTCGGCTGCGCTGCGGGCAGTACCTCGAACACGGGCCCCCGGACGGGTGACGCCGCCCGCGGCTCGCGCGCGGTCGAGGTGAACGCGAGCGCGCGCGTCGCGACCTGCGGCGTCCCCGCCGGCGCGGAGCCGCCGTCCGACCAGGAGAACGCCTTGCCTGCGAACGACTGGAACCACGCCTCCTGCTGCGGCCACTGCGTCGGCGGCTGCAGCTGGAGATGCAGGTGCGGCCCGGTCGCGTCGCCGGTCATGCCCACGAGCCCGACCTGCTCGCCCGCCGTGAGCGTGGCGCCGGGCACGACGTTCGGATCGAGCACAGACATGTGGCAGTACGTCCAGATCTGGCCGTCGTACGCGCGCAGCGTGAGGCCGATGCCGCACTTCGGATCGGGCGCGCTCCACGACCGGAGCACGGTCGAGTCGGCGAGCGCGTAGAGGGGCGATCCCATCGGTGCCGCGATGTCGACGGCGGGATAGTCGTGGTGGGTATGCGACGCGAAGACGACGCCCGGACCGCCGCCCACCGGGAAGACGTAGCCGCCCGAGTACGAAGGGCCGGCCAGCACCTGCGCGGCTGCCGGGTCGAACGTCGAAGGTTCCGACGCCTGCTGCGCCTGCTGCAGCTTCTGCTCGCGCGTTGCGAGCTGCTGCCGAAGCTCGGCGACGCGCGCCTTCGCCCCGCCCAACCGCTCCGAGGCGAGCCCGGCCTGCTGCTGGTCGGCGAGCTGGTCCGAGAGAAGCGTCGCCCGGCCCGCGCGCATCTGCCAGCGCCGAACCGTGCGCGAGAGCTGCCTGACCTGCTCCTGCGCCGCGATCAGTCGCTCGCCGGCCTGCGCCGTCGCCTCGCGCGCGCCGTCGAGGTTCGTCTGCAGCCGGTCGAGCGAGAAGGCGATCGTCCCGCTCGAGCCGTAGAGATTCGCGAGCGAAAGGACTTCCTGGACATACCAGTCAGCGTGGTTGTAGGCGTAGACGGCGCCGTAGAGATTCGAGGCGCCGCCCGCCGCGGCGAGGTAACGCGCAGCGGAGTAGATCGCATCCGTCGGATCCCAGGGATCGGCGACGCCGTCGCCGTCCGCGTCGACGCCCCAGCGCAGCCACGTGCCGGGCATGAACTGCATCCAGCCGATCGCGCCGGCGGAGCTCGGCCCCATGTTGCGGCCCCAGTTCGACTCGACCTTGTTGATCGCGGCCAGCACCTGCCAGGGAATGCCGTACGCGGCACCCGCCTGCTGCCAAATCGCTAGCAGCTGCGGATAGGCGAGCTGGACGGGGTTCGCCGGCGGAGTCGTGAGCGACGTCGGCACGGTCAGCGAGGGGTTCGGCGCGAGGCCCGGAAGCGAGCTCGGGACGACGGCGAACGTGTCGGCCCGGGCCGTGCCGGCGACGATCGCGAGCAAGGCCACGAGCGGGATCAGCGCAAGGCGGCGCACGCGACCTCAGCCGGCGGGGACGATGCGGAGGCCGAGGCCCTCGTCCGGCTGCGGCGGCAGCGGGATCGTCGGCGCCTGGACGAGCTCCGGCTGTTCGACGTGCGGCTCGACCGACGGCGACGCATGTTCCGCGTCGGCGGCGCGCTTCCGCTTGATCGCCTGCTCGAGCGCGACCAGGAAGTCGTGGCGGTTCGTCGCGGCGTTGGCGGCGACCTCGCTGTCGACGCGCCCGCTCAGCACGTGCTCGATCAGCGCCTGCGTGAACGTCTGCATCTGGAAGAACTCGCCCTCCGCGACGGCGTCGGTGATCTCGTCGGCGCGGCCCTCGCGGATGAGATCCGCGATGCGCGCGTTCATCACCATCACCTCGACCGCCGCGACGCGCCCGCCGTCCACCTTCGGCAGCAGGCGCTGGCTGATCACGCCCCGAAGCACGCCGGCGAGGATCGAGCGGATCACCTCCTGCTTCTCGGGCGGGAAGAACTCGATCATGCGGCCGACGGTCTCGGCGGCGTCGATCGTGTGCAGCGTCGAGAGCACGAGATGCCCCGACTCCGCGGCCTGCAACGCGGTCTGCGCCGTCTCGGCGTCGCGCAGCTCGCCGATCAGGATCGTGTCCGGGTCCTGGCGCAGCGCCCGACGCAGCGCCTGGCCGAACGACTCGGTGTCGAGACCGACCTCGCGCTGGTTGACGATGCAGCCGCGGTCCGGATGCAGGATCTCGATCGGGTCTTCGATCGTGATGATGTGCTGCTTCCGGCTGCGGTTCATGTAGTCGATGATCGCTGCGAGCGTCGTCGTCTTTCCGGATCCCGTCGCGCCGGTGACGAGGATCAAGCCTCGGTGCTCTTCGGCGAGCTTCTTCACGCCGGGCGGCAGGTTGAGCTGCTCGAAGGTCGGCACCGTCTTCGGGATGACGCGGAACGCGAACGAGATCGCGCTGCGCTGCCGGTACGCGTTCACGCGGAATCGCGGCAGGTCTCCGTCCTGGTAGGCGATGTCGAGGTCGCCCGAATCGTGGAAGTGCTGCAGCTTCTCCGGCGCGCGGCGGCCGATCGTGTCGAGCACCGAGGCGAGCGCCGCATCGTCCAGCGGTGTCGCATCCGCCATCGGCGTGAGGTCGCCGTCGACGCGGCAGACCGGCGGCTGGCCGAGCTTCAGGTGGATGTCGGTCGCGCCGAGCTCGACCGCCCGCAGGAGGACGCCATTGAGATCCATACGGCTCGCCCGGTGGATCGGCCGTTTTCCGACCTTTCTTTAGGCGGACGGTTCGACAGCGGGGTCAGACCCCATTCGGGGTCAGACCCCACGAGCCGGGGTCTGGCCCTTCGGGCCTGACCCCGCTGTCGACCTGTCAGGCGGCCTGCCGCGATACGGCGTAGATCGCGCGAATCGCGCGCCGCTCGAGCCCGCGGGCGTCGCCCGGGTGTGCGAGCTCCCCGCGCAGCAGCTTCTCGAGGGCGTGGAACGTGACGGGAAGCCGGGCGAGCGCGAAGGTCGTCCGCGGGAAGCGCTCGAACGCGAGCTTCGCACCCCACCCGGCGTTCGTCAGGGGCGTGATAGTGCGCACGACGGCGGCGGCGTACGGCTCGAGCCCGGCTGCGCGGCCGGCGAGGACCTCGAGCGCGGCGTCGGTGACGAGGCGGGCGGAGAGAAACGCCTCGTACATGCCGTCGCCGCTGAACGGGTCGATGAGCCCGGCGGCATCGCCGATCACCGCTGTGGTGCCGCGCGCGAGGCTGCTCCGCGGCCGCCGCAGCGGCAGCCGGTAGCCGCGCGTGTCCGTCGCCGAGCGCGGGTCGATCTCGTACGCATCGCAGAGTCGCTCCAGCTCTGCGCGCAGCTTCGGCGCCTCTTCCTGATTGCCGCCGACGCCGACGTTCAGGTGGTCGCCCTTCGGAAAGACCCAACCGTAGCCGCCGCGCACGGCGCCGATCTCAAGCACCATCGCACGCGCGAAACGATCGTCGTACGGCACGTTCGCCTCGAGCGCGACGCCGTGGGTTAGGTCGTCGGCGAGATCGAGCGCGCGCGCGGATGTTCCGTTGCAGCCGTCGGCGCCGATCACGATCGTTGCAGCAATCTCCTCGCCGTCGATCGTCAGCCCGTTCTCGCGCAGATCCGCGACCCTGACGCCCTCACGCACGTCCGCGCCGGCCGCAGCGGCCTGCTGCACGAGGAAATGATCGAGCCGTCGGCGCTGCGTCATGTAGGCGAGCGGCGCGCTCGCGCGGCGCTCGAAACCGTGCCCACGGTAATGCAGCCGACAGCGCAGGCGGTCGACCACGTGCTCGACGACCGGGTCGATCGAGAACGGCAGCAGCCGCGCGGCGCGGCCGGTGACGCCCCCGCCGCACGGCTTGTCGCGCGGGAAGGTCGCCCGGTCGACGAGCAGCACGCGCGCCCCCGCGTGCGCGAGGCGGTACGCGGCCGTCGACCCGGCCGGGCCGGCCCCCACGATCGCGATGTCGCAGTCGCCCATGACCGAACGGTATCCCTCAAGTCAGGGACGGTCGACGCCGATAGGGACGACCGTGAGCTCGATCACCGCGCCGCTCGTCCTCGCCCGCGATCGCTCCGCGGCGCGTCTCGCGGCCGCCACGCTCGCCGTGCTGGTGGTCGCGAGCGCAGCCGTCCGCGCCTGGGTCGCCGCGCGTCACGCAGGCCCCGCGTATTTCCCGGACGAGTACCTGTACACCGAGCTGAGCCGGTCGATCGCGGCGACCGGCCGGCCGCTCGCGCGCGGCGAGACTGCACACTTCGCACCGTTGCTCGCGCCGATCGTCACGGCACCCGCCTGGCTGTTCGGTTCCGTGCAGTCGGGGTACCACGCGGCTCAGGCGATCAACTCGTTCGTCGCGTCGCTCGCGGCCGTCCCCGTCTACCTTCTCGCGCGGACCGTCAAGGTCGGAAGGCCGCTCGCACTCGCAGCCGCGGGGCTGGCACTGCTTCTGCCCGGTCTGCTCTACACGTCGTTCATGCTGTCGGAGCCGATCGCATATCCGCTCGTGCTCGGCACGGTCGCGGCCGGCGTTCGCGTGATCAGCCGGGCGTCACGCCGCAACGTCGGCGCGTTCGTCGCGCTCACGCTGCTCGCCACGTTCGCGCGCCTGCAGTTCGCCGTCCTCTTGCCGTGCTTCATAGTCGCATGGCTCGTGGTGCTCGCCCGGGAGCAGCGCCTGCGCGAGACGCTCAGCCGCCGGTGGCGGGTCGCGCTCGGGATCGTGCTTGCGACCGCGGCGCTCGCCGCAGCCGGCCCGGCCCGAAGCACCGGCTACTACCCGAGCTTCCTCCACGTCGGCGTCGATCCGCTGCACGTGCTGTCGGCATTCGCGCTGAACGTGCTCGTGCTGATGGCCGGCACCGGGCTCGTTCTGCTCCCGGGCGCGCTCCTCGCACTCGTATCGGCGTTCGAGCGGCCGCTGCGCCGCGAGCAGCTGGCGTTCGGCTCGACGGTCCTCGCGGTCACGCTCGCCCTGCTGCTGCAAGCCTCGATCTACGGCGACACGACCGTCGCGCAGACGCGCTACACGTTCTATCTCGTTCCGCTGTGGATCGTCGCCTTCGTGCTGTACGCGGAGCGAGGCTGGCCGCGTCGTCGCTTCTTCGCGCTCGGCTCCCTGGCGCTCGTGACGTGCATCCTCAGCTCGCCTCTGACCACGGTCGCGGCCGCGCACGGCAAGGTCCACTCGCCGGAGCTCTTCGCGGTCGGCCGGCTCCAGCAGCTCCTTCACAACAACGCCGGCACCGCCTCCCTCACGATCCTCGCCGCGCTTGCCGTGGCGGCGGCCGCTGCGGCGCTCGCGTCGTTCGTCCACCGCCGGGTCGCGACGATTGTCGCGCTCACGGGGGCCGCAGCGATCATGGCGGCAACGTCTGTCGCCGCGTACTCGTACGACGGGCGAAACACGCGCAACGTGCGCGACGTCTTCGCGGGGCCTTCGCCCTCGTGGATCGACGCGCTGCACGTCGGCGCCACGCGGATGATCGTGCTGCCGGACGATCTGCGAACCGACAGCCTCGAGCAGCTCTTCTGGAACCGGTCGGTCGACCGGGTCACGCTGCTGCCGTCGGCGTTCCCGATCGACATGCTTCCGGCTCAGCAGGGCTCCTTCACCCGCGACGGGAAGGTGCTCACGAACGGCAGGCCGACGACGGGGCCCGTTCTGCTGGACGAATACGGAAGCTCCGTCCAGGTCCGGAACGCGACGAGGCTGGGCGCGTCGCCGACGAGCGTGCTCTTCCGGCCGCGCGGCGCCCTGAGGCTGCGCCTCCTCGCCGTGGGCGAGTACCACGACCACTGGCTCGCCGATCGCGGCGGCGTGGTCGTCTTCCCGGACCGCGCGGGCGGCTCGATCGCGGGGCACGTGCTCTTCACCGTGCAGGACCCGCCCGGGGCGCGCACCGTCACGCTCTCCTTCCGTCGCGGCACGCGCAGTGTTGCGTCGTTCGCGGTCCGCGGCGGCGAGACGCGCATGCTGTCCGTACCCGTTTGCAGCAGCGGCACCACCGTCGTCGACTTCCACGGGACGACGACCGGCCAGCTCACGGACGGCCGCCTCGTCTCGGTGCGCTCGATGCCGCCGCGCTTCGTCGCGGATAGCGCGACATGCGCGTCGTAAGCTGCGGCTATCGCGGTCACGGTCACGAACCAACCACCGCCGCTGCGCGAGGTCGCGCTCGGCGAGCCGCTGCTCGAAGCGCTGCGGCGCGAAGGAGCCGGCTGGGCGGAGGACGACGTCGTTGCCTTCGCCGCGCTGCTCGGCGGCGAGCCGCGCGAGTGGGGACGGCTCGCGAACGAGCACCCGCCGGTGCTGCGCGACGACGCGACCCTGGAGTTCCACCCTGCGTGGGACGAGTTGCTGCGCCTCGGCCTGCAGCATGGGCTGCACGCGTCGCCGTGGCGCGAGCCGCGGCCGGGGGCTCATGTCGCGCGCGCGGCGAAGTTCATCGCGCTCGCGCAGGTCGAGGCCGGCGTCGGCTGTCCGCTCTCGATGACCCATGCCGCGGTGCCCGTGCTGCGCCTCGAGCCCCGGCTCGCGGCCGAGTGGGAGCCGCGGCTCCTCGAGGGCACCGCGCTCTGCGGGATGTCGATGACCGAGCGTCAGGGTGGCTCCGACGTGCGCGCGAACTCGATGGAGGCGCGGCCTTGCGGCGAACGCGACGCGACCCTGCACGGCCAGAAGTGGTTCTGCTCGGCGCCGATGTCCGACGCGTTTCTCGTCCTCGCGCAGGCGCCCGGCGGGCTCTCGTGCTACCTCGTCCCCCGCGGCGAGGGCTTCGTCGTCGAGCGGCTGAAGAACAAGCTCGGTAACCGCTCGAACGCCTCGGCGGAGATCCGGCTCGACGGCGCGCCCGGCTACCTCGTGGGCGAGGAGGGGCGCGGGGTCGCGACGATCATCGAGATGGTCGTCCATACGCGACTCGACTGCGTGCTCGGGTCGGCCGCGCTGATGCGCGAGGCGGTCGCGCAGGCGCTGCACTGGTGTGCACACCGTGTCGTGTTCGGAGAGCTGCTGGTCGAGCAGCCGCTGATGCAGAACGTGCTCGCGGATCTGTGCGTCGAGTCGGAGGCGGCGACGCTTGCGGCCGTTCGGCTCGCACGCGCGTTCGACGAGGACGACCCGCTGCGCCGGCTCGCGACGGCGGTCCTCAAGTACTGGGTGTGCAAGCGGACGCCCGCGGTCGTCGGTGAAGCGCTCGAATGTCTCGGCGGCAACGGTTACGTCGAGGACGCGAGCGACCTGCCGCGCCTCTACCGCGAGAGCCCGCTGAACGGGATCTGGGAAGGGAGCGGGAACGTCCAGTGCCTGGACGTCCTGCGTGCATTGAGGCGCGAGCCTGCGTCCGCCGAGCGGTTCCTCGACGAGCTCGAGCCGCGCGATCGCGCGCTGGTCGAGGCTTCGCTCGCAGCCGCCGACGAGCCGGGGGCGCGGCGGCTCGTGGAGGCAATGGCGACCGCGTTCCAGGCGACGCTGCTCGATCGGCACGGCGATCCCGCGGTGGCGGCTGCATTCCGCGCGCGCGACCGCTCGGGTGCGTTCGGGACGCTGCCGAGCGGGCTGCCGCTCGGCGCGATCATCAGCCGGCATCGCCCCGGCGGCTAGAATCGCCTCTCCCTGGGGGTGTGCCCGAGCGGCCAAAGGGAACGGGCTGTAAACCCGTCGGCTCAGCCTACGGAGGTTCGAATCCTCCCGCCCCCATTGTCGCTCGGCCGACCGCTTCGCGGCCGGCGCGGCCTTCGGCCGGGCCGGGCCGCTCTCGCTTTCCTCGGCCGAGATCGGGGGAGCGAGCGGCGGCGAAGCCGCCAC